>Ga0335083_10000002_pt1 | contig 1035926 bp, 873 predicted proteins | sample Lox_Sample_42_FD_206716 | JGI IMG/M metagenome (GOLD analysis project Ga0335083, IMG submission 206716) | Soil microbial communities from Loxahatchee National Wildlife Refuge, Florida, United States - Lox_Sample_4.2 | ecosystem: Environmental > Terrestrial > Soil > Wetlands | place: USA...
GCGTCCGCTCGCCCACCCGCGCTTCCACCGTCATGTCGAACTGGTGCGCCAGTTGACGGACGCGGAGTTGATACAGCATCCAAAGTAATCCCATGAAAGTGGCCGCGCACAGCGCCCGGAACCAGTTCGTCTGCCAGTACGCCGGATCAACCGCGAAGTCCAGCGCCGCGCCTTCTTCATTCCACACGCCGCTGTTGTTGGCGGCCATCACGCGGAAGCGGTAATTGCCCGGCGTTAGGTTCGAATACTGCACCTTTCGATCATTTTTGACCTCTTTCCAGTCGGGATCTTGGCCTTCCAGCTTGTAACGGAAGCGAATTTTTTCGGGCAGGGCAAGGCGGAGAGCGGTGAATTCGATTTCCAGATCGCGGATCCGAGGCGGGAGTTGGAGCTTCGAGGAAGCCGCGCCGTTCAAGTTTTGCCAATAAACCTTTCCATTCGCGGCGATCTGTTCGATGTGCACCGGAGGCGGCAGTTCATTCCGTAATAGACGACGCGGATCAATGACGCTGACTCCATCCCAGTTGGTGAACCACAGCCTTCCATCTTTCGACTTAGTCACGACCGGCTCGTACCCGTACGAAGGGCTCCAGCGGACCTGCACACCATCAGGATTATCGAAAATTGTTGCCGCAATCGTCCGGTTCGTATCCGCGGCCCACGCCTCCAACTCAGAACGTTGAATGCGCGCGAGACCGCACTGCAGCAGTAACCACAACGAGTGATCGTCATCCTCCCGCACCCACGAAACATGATTGCAAGGCAATCCGTTCCTGGTCGTGAGAGTGGCCAGCCGGCCGTCTCTTAGCCGCACCAGGCCATTCTCCGTTCCTGCCCAGACGGTACCCTCTCCGTCAAGGTAAATATCATTCACATCACCCGGGGGCAGACCGTCCGTGCTGCTATACATTTTCTGAATCAATCCGTCTTTGAAGTACGCCAGTCCATCTTTTGCGCCAATCCAAAGTCCGCCACGTAGAGAATCCGCCGATAGAATGATGGTGCTTTCCTCGAGCCCTAGTCGGGACCTGGGAATGCGTTCTATCACGCCTCCGCTGGCCAACGATCCGATGCTCTGACGTCCCTCAAAATCCTCGCTGAACCAGAGGCGCCCTCCGCTATCTTCGCTAATGGAATGGACCTGTCCCCTGATTTGCTCGTTGAATGGAGTGAACCGGCCGTTACTGAAGTAGGTGAGGCCGCGGCTGGTCGAAATCCAGATGCGCCCGCGATCGTCCTCAAAAAGCGATTCGGGATAATCCCCCAGTCCGTGTCCTTTGGGATAGACGGTAATCTGTCCGTTACTCAATCTGTGCAAGGCATCGTTGCTCCCCACCCAGACGCTTCCATCTCGCGCTCCCAGTACCGACCACACCCTACTGGTCGATAGGCCTTGGCTCGCGGAGATCGTCGGAATCGCGAATTCTCGAAAACGGTCGAGTCCATCACGCGTAAGCACCCAGAGATTCCCTTCACGATCCTCGAGCAGAGCGATAACGTGATCACCAGAGAGCCCGTCAGATCGCGTGAACCGATCTGTTCTTCCTTGGTGCATGTGGACCAAGCCGTGACTTGCGGTTCCAATCCATAGGCCACCATCTCGATCGCGCAACATGGATGTCGTATCTGAGAGTTTCGGCAAATTCGGAAAAGGGTTGGGGAGTATCTTCCCATTGACGACTTGTTGGATCCCTTCGGGGATGCCGATCAACAAATGGCCCTGGTCATTCACGCACGCCATGTGAGACAGGTGCCAGCCTTCCGGTTTTTGCACTTGCGACATGCGCATAGGGGCCGGCTTCCACTGCCAAAGCCCCGTTTCGGCGTACACCCAGAGGAGGTCACCGTCGTCGCAAAACGATGTTACGTAACGACCCAGACTGCCATCCGCTCCGTAGCACTGAACCTTACCACCTCGGACGGAGCACACTCGGCCACCGGGGTCCCAGCCGATGCCAACCCATACTGTTCCCTCCCGATCCTCAGTAATTGCAGAAATGCGATATCCTTCGAATTCCTTGTATTGGGTCAGCACGCCATTCTTCCAACTCGCGAGTCCGCCCTCTGAGCCAATCCAAAGCGCTCCGTCGCGGGTTGTGTGTATCCCCCCGGTTAAATGCTTAGGAATGGGCGGCCGCCAGGGCACAGTACGCACACCATCGAAGCGGAGCAGCGTTCCGAGTTCTGTCGATATCCACAAGTAGCCATCGGGCGTCTGAGCAATTGAGAGCATGTTGCCTTTGGAAAAGCCTTCGCGAGTCTTCCACGCAGTGTGCGCGTACTGACTAACATCAAGCGATGGATCCAACGCGAAAGCAGAACAGCAGCCCACCAACAGGACGCACCACGCGATAACCAAGCCTCGTCGTCCATGCGCTTTCGCAGAAATAGCCATGCCGTTCATGTTTTCTCCGACGGCCAGAACCGCCGACGGCCCGGAGTCACATACGCACTGGACCCCGGAATACTCAACTCTACCTCGGTGCCGGCTCCGAGTTCACTCCAGACCTCCAACTCCGCTCCCATGTGCTTGGCTCGCTCCCGTATTCCCGGCAAGCCCCAGTGCCGCGAACGTCCACCGCGTTCCAGGACGCGCGGGTCAATCCCCTTGCCATCGTCGCGGAAACGCAAACGCAGCACAGAGTCGCCATACGTGATTTCCGTCTCGATACTCCGGGCCTCCGCGTGCCGGAAGGCATTGCGCAACGACTCCCGCGCAATACGGTAGATCTCGTCCTGCAGAATCGGAGACACACTTCGCGGTGTGCCTTCGACCAGCACACGAAACGTTACCGCCCCGCCGTCGCCTGCCGCATGCTCTTCGCTCAGGTCGGTCATCAGCGTAGTCATCGATTTCGCCAGGTCGTGACCTCCTACCGCGGCACCGCGTATATCCGATATCGCATCCCGGCCTTCGACGATTGCCTGATCCGCCCGCTCCAGCGCGCCTTCCAGCGCCTCTTTCGCCTCCAGGGGGCGCGTCGGAAGCATCTCGTCCACAGTCTGAAACCGCAGCATCAATCCCTGAAAGCTCTGCAGCAGCGTATCGTGCAGTTCCCGAGCAATGCGCGTCCGCTCGCCCACCCGCGCTTCCACCGTCATGTCGAACTGGTGCGCCAGTTGACGGACGCGGAGTTGATACAGCATCCAAAGTAATCCCATGAAAGTGGCCGCGCACAGCGCCCGGAACCAGTTGGTCCTCCACCAGGGGGGTGTGATGAGAATGGGCAGCGACACTCCCTCTTCGTTCCACACGCCATCGCTGTTTGATCCCTGCACGCGAAAAACATACTTACCGGGATCCAAATTGGTGTAAGTAGCCAGGCGTTGCTCGCTGCCCACCTCGTTCCAGCCAGGTTCTAGGCCCTCGAGCTTATATCGATAACGGTTCTTCTTCGAATTTGCGTAGCTCGTGGCCGCAAATTCAAAGGAGAATACATTGTCCCGGTAGGAGAGCGTCAAGCTATCGACATATGGGATGGTTTTCTTGAGCACCGACTTGGGGCCGACGGGAACGGGCTGATTGAAGATCTTGAAACTCGTTAGCACCACCGGAGGCACGTAGGGATTGTCCCGGATATTTTCAGGAAAGAAAGCGGTAATCCCGTTGCTGCCGCAAAAGAACATCTCGCCGTTATGGCCCTGTTGATAACACCGAGTGTAGAACTCATTGCCCGCCAAGCCGTCGGAGACGTCGTAGCGTCTGAATGTTCTCGTCCTGGGATCGAGCCGCGAAATCCCCTTCTTGGTGCCGAGCCAAAGCCTGCCGGCGGCGTCTTCGAGAATGCCCGTGATGAAGTTGCTGACGGTGGGCAGGCCCTGGTTTTCCGCGTAACACATGAAAGTTTCGCTTTGCCGGTTGTACCGGCAGACACCTGCTGAGGTTCCCACCCACAACGTCCCCGCCCGGTCTTCGCGGATGGCGCCTATGTATCCGCCCGGGAGTTTGTGCGGGTCGCGTGCGTCGGGCATGAAGCTCGCAAAGGTCTTCGTCTTCTCATCGAAGCGGCTCAGCAGGCCTTCCCAAGACCCCACCCAGAGCGTGCCGGAACGATCCTGAAAGATAGCCGCGACCGAAGATTCCCAGGCACTTGGACCGGGCTGGAAGGGCGTGAACCGTCCCGTTTCCGGATCGTACAGACTAACTCCGCCCTGATGCCCCACCCATAACCTGCCGCCGCGATCTTCATAGACACTGAGGACGTTATCGGAGATCAGGCTGGCGGGATCATCAGGCTTGTGCCGGAAATGCCTGAATTGCCCAGTGCGCTCGTCGAACCGGTCAAGACCGCCGCCCCAGCCCCCCATCCAGAGATATCCGCGCGAATCCTTGTAGATGCTATTCAGGTCGCTTCCCTTGCTCAGGGCATTGGGGTTTCCCGGGTCGGGAAAATAATGGGCGATTCTTCCCGTTTTTGGATCCAATCTATTCAGGGCGCGCGGGAAGAAGCCTACCCACAGGACGCCGCCGGAATCCTCGTAAATCGCGGTGACCCTGCCAGGGGAAAGACTATTGGGGTCGCCGGCGCGATACATGATACGGCCGAACTGTTCCTGCTGAAAATTGAGAATATTGACGCCCCCATCTTCGGTGCCCACCCAAAGCAAACCCGCGCGGTCCCGATATATCTGGACAACGTTGTTATCGTCGAGGCTGTCGGGGTTGGTTGCATCATGCCGGAAGAGGTAGGTGAAATGTTCCGCGCGCAGGTCGAAATAATACAGCCCCAGATTCGACGGCGCCCAGAGACCGTTCCCCCCATCGTCGAGAATCCGGGCGTGGGATATTTCGACAGCACCGGAGCCAAACGGATATGCGGTGTATTGTTCTTTCCGGCGATCGTATTTGACGAGCCCGACGATGGGAGTCAAGGCTATCATCCAAAAATCGCCCGCATTGTCTTCATACAAACTGTTTGCAGATAGCCGATTCATGGTTCCCGGAGGGTGAGCGATCTGTCCTGTCTGTGGGTTCAAATGAAAGAGGCCGCGCGCGCCGACAAACCAGATTTCGCCATGGCTATCCTCGATGACGCGAGCGATCCTCCCGACAAATTTGCCGCCGCTGTCGTTGCGGTAATGAGTGAATTTCTCCCTGACCGGGTCAAAATTGTCCAAGCCGCCGTCCGTCGTGGCAAGCCACAGAAACCCACGACTATCGCGGGCGATGCTCTCCACCGAGCCGCCGCTGGGGCTGTTGGGATTGTTGGGGTAGTGAGTGTAGCGGGTCGTGCGTTCTGTCGCCGGGTCGAACTTGTTTATGCCGGGAAACGCCGCCAGCCACAAATAGCCCTGGTCGTCTTCCAGCATATCCCGGATGGAGTTGGCGCCCAGGCTGCCGGGATCGTCGGGGTTGTTTTTGTATACGACGAACGTGTTGCCGTCGTAGCGATTGAGGCCGTCCTCGGTGGCGAACCACATAAATCCCCGGTGATCTTGCAAGATGGCAAAGACATGATTCTCAGACAGGCCATCGTTGGTAGTGAGGTGGGTGAATTTGAGGTCCCTCCCCGGAACATGACCACCCTGAGCTTCGACTCTCTGAAAGTCGTGGGGAGTCGAGTCAGTTCCCCCTTCGCGGTGCCCGGGGAAGTCGGCCTTCACTGAGGGGTCCGAAGCAAATGAGCAAGCGCAGAACGCCAGCAGGATTCCCAGCAAGACGGCTGCGTGCGTGCGCCCCTTCACCATAAATGGATATACATCTTAAACCGATTCTTAACTCTTCCGGTATTCAAGATCACTGGCCATTTTGAGTCGCTTCGCCGCTCGGGGCTCATCTCGAAACGAACTTGCTGGTACATTGAGAACGCTTTGGGGCGAGAGAATCAATCGATGGGTGGGCCTGAGTTGGGAGTGGGGAGTTGTTCCACGAGTGTGTAGCGCTTTCGGTCAGTCTCATTCTGGAGCGACTGTTGGTGGAGTTCGGCGAGACGCTTCACCAGCGGCTGCAGTTCATCCTTTTTCCCGGCATGCCTCATGGAGATGAGGAGGTGATAGGTTGCGGTCTCGTCGTTCGGAGCATACTGGAGCGCGGCTCGGCACTGCTCGATTGCCTTTTCGTACTGGCCCGATTGCATGTGTATAGTGGCCATCAAGTTCCTGGCGCTCACCAGGTCGGGCTTCAATTCCAGCGCGCGCAAATCCTCCTTCATTGCCTCTTTGTAGGCATCTGAATCCGTGTCCACATTTTTCATGAGTAATTGCGCGAGCAGGTAGTGCAGGAGTGCGCTGTCGGGATGAGCCTTCAATTGGAGCCGGACTCGCCGCAGCGCCTCGTCTGGATTGTTCTTCTGTACCTGTGCGAGATTTACCTGTGCGAGACCAGCGGCATAAGAACTCATGCCCTGATTTGCATCAAGCTGCTCGGCCCGGGCAAAGTCTGCCTCTGCCTTGTCGTATTCGGCTTTCTGCGCGTATAAAAGTCCGCGCGAGAGATACAGACGTGCCGCATCGGGAATGAGCGAGAGACCGGCATTGATCATATCGATGCCCACCTGAAATGACTCGTGATCGAGGCATAATGCAGCAAAAGCGATATAGTAGTCCTGCGTTGTAGGGCTCAGTACAATTGCCTGTCGCAAAAGGGTTACCGCTTTGGTAGTGTCCTTGATCGCTTCGGCTGCTTGCGACGCGAGGCTCAGAATATCCGGATCAGACTGATCCGGTGTGAGCAGGGGTTCGAGAGTCTTCAGAGCGTCTTCGTTTTGCTTATTCGCCACCTGGACAACGGCTAAATCGTACCTCGGGTACGCACGATTCGGCAGGAGCGTGATGAGCTCCTCGAATACCAGAATGGCATCCTGAAACTTCTTCAATTGGACCAGGCAATAGCCGTACGCCTCAAGCGACTCGGTGTGTTTTTTGGTTGCATCCTGGCTGGCTGCAAAGTGCACCACAGCCGACTCGCATCTGTCTTTCTTTCTTTCGAGCAAAGCCAGCATTTCATGCGCCGTCTGGTCTTTCGGATCGTCTTTCAGAATGCGCTCAAGTAATGGAATGGCGCGATTATCGCCTTGGTCATAAAGAATCTGAACTTCACCCTTGAGCGCCGGCGCATATTGCGGTGAGATCCGGATCGCCTTTTCGAATGCGCTTTGCGCACGCTGTGCCTTGTCCTGCATCGAGAAGATGATGCCCTCCAAAGTCCACAGCCGGAAGTCCGTCGGCCTTTGTTCGAGCGCGGACTGCGTCATCGTAAGTGCCTGCTCGTATCGCCGGGAACGAATGAGCGACTCGATGGCAGTAACGGATGGAGTTGGCTGTTGTCCCATTGCAGTGCATAGGGTTCCCGAGAAGAAACAGACCAAAATCACGGCCACTGCTTCTTGAGCCACTTTCCCGGCGGTCATGGCAGGACAATGTGCATCGGTTCCCGTTTCGCGATGCCGTGAACCAACTGCACCGCGGTTCATGGCCCCCTCCTTTCTCGCCTTCCGGACGAACATAACTGCGTGAACAAGACACGTCCGTAATTCCGTGACCGTCGCCCATAATCAGGATATTCGAGTCTGGACAGCATCGGCAACGGCATCGGGGGAGGCCGGTACCTCGCGGGTTTCAACCCTTCCGATGTTGATCATTCGTCGAGCTGGAGTGGGGTCAGCTCGGTTGCAGGAATGCCCGACTTTCGCTCGACTTTGGACTGTTGATTCTATACAATCCCTGGAACTCTGAAGACCCGAGTTTCGGCTGCAGTAACGATCGTTTCAAGGCGGCGATCGGAAATTAGTGACGAAGAACAGGCCAAGACCAACCTGAGTATACAGCTGTTCAGGGGGCCGAACATCAAACGGGCGACACACACTAGCATCCTTCTGCTCCTCCTGTTCGGCTTGGGGGTTGAGCTTGCGGTCGCTCAGTTCTCAAGTGGAATTGAGGGCACGGTTCACGACTCAACTGGGGCCGTGGTTGCAGGAGCGAAGGTCACGGCGACTGATACCCGCCTCGGCGTCTCGAAAGAGACAACCACCAACGGCTCGGGATTCTTCCGGATCGTCAGCATCGCAGCATCCATCTATACCGTCGAAATCCAGATGACCGGGTTCGGGACCTGGCGCCAAGTCGGCCTCACCCTCCGGGTGGGCGAATTGCGCACACTGGCCGCGGCGCTCAACGTCGGAACCGCGTCTGAGAAGTCCGAAGTCCTGGCCACCGAAACCTCCGTCGATCTGGTCACCCCGACGACCGGCTCTGTCATCGCCGATGCTACCGTGCTGCAGGTGCCACTCCCAGGCCAGAACGCCTGGTCTCTTGCGTCCCTGACGCCCGGGATGACGGGAACCGCGGTGACTTCGATCGACAACTTTCAGAACGCATTTACGATCAACATCAACGCCGCTGGGATGCGCCAGGAGCAGAATGGCTTCCAGATCGACGACGCTACCGTCAACCAGCCATCGCGTGGCGGCGGCGCGTCGATCTCTCCCATTCCGGACACGATTCAATCGATCGACATCAAGGCCAACGATTTTGATGCTCAGAAGGGACGAAATGCCGGCGCTTCAGTTGGTATTTACACGCTGTCGGGAACCAATTCCTACCATGGCTCTGTGAACTACTATTTTACGAACGATACACTCTCTGCCCGGACTGAGTTTGAATCCAAGCTCCCGGCCTTCCAAAAGAATGAGGTGGGCGGCACCATCGGGGGTCCGATTCTTAAGAATAAGCTCTTCTTCTTTGGTGCTGTCGACGTGCTCCGTTCCAGCTCCACCAACAGCGGTCAGGACACTTTTGAGACACCGGATTTCCTGGCCTATGCCAAGGCGACCTTCCCAAACAACGCAGCCACCAAGGCCATGGCGCTGGCGCCGCCCGTCGCGGCTCCGACCTCTAATCTTCAAACTGTGAGTCAATACGAAGCATCCACGCCCGGTTTCTTTCCACCACCAGCGGGCATCTCGCCCACATTGAATGTGGCGGGAACAGCGAACTTCAGCTACTCCGAACCCCGAAATGGCTATCAATGGAGTATCCGGGTTGACGATTATCTTCGTAAAAATGATCGAATTTACGTGGATGCCATGCGGCTGAGCACGCACACGACATTTCCGGGAGAACGGCCTTCGATGCGCCTCCCATTCGCTACTCCTTCCGATTTTGTCAATATCAACTGGACGCATACCTTCTCCCCTCGCCTTCTCAATCAGGCCGGGGCCGCTGTTGACCGGCCGCAGGGGGCATCTAAGCCGGTTCCTGCACTTCAGATTCCCTACGTTAACGTCAACGGAACGAGCGGATTTGGATCCTGGGGACCGGGAAACTGGGTTCAGACGACGGTCGTCTGGCACGATGTCATGACGGCCATCGTCGGCAGGCACACCCTCAAATTCGGGGCTGATTTCCTGAATACCCGGGAGAACGACCAACAGAGCGGCGCGTTCGGTCGTCCAACCTATAACTTCAACAGCTTGCTCGACTTCGTGCAGGATGAGGCAGTTTCAGAAAGTGCTACTCCGGTCAGTCTGATCTCCCACCAGCAAGCGTCTTATGAGCGCCGGTATCGCGAACTCTACCAGGCGTATTTTGTTCAGGATGCCTGGAAGGTCAACGCAAGGTTCATGTTGAATGCAGGCCTTCGATACGAGGAAATGGTCAACTTCTTTTCGATCCTCAGCCCTCAATTAACTAACTTTACGCTTGGACAGGGCGCTACATGGGAGGCCACGATTGCTGCGGGCAAAGTAGGTTTAACTCGGAACGACCATGTCCAGAATCACAATATTTGGGGCCTCACGCCTCGCGTGGGGTTCGCCTGGGATGTCTTCGGAAAGGGCAAGACGGCGCTTCGCGGAGGAATCGGGATGTTCGCGGACCAGTCCCCTTACCTCCACATTACGGACATCGTGGCCGGCAACCTGCCGAACGTGTTCACGCCGTCTCTCGATGTGCGGTCGGGTACCCAACCGGTGTTCCAATTCTGTAGCCCTCCCAACGGGTTTGAAGTGTCCTGTCCGGTCGTCGACACGAGCGGCGTGACCCTGAACGAGGCAGGAGGGGTTACTGGCCAGAGATCGAATATTGCTGGGTACACTCCCGAGTATAAGCTGGGAAAAGTCTACGAATGGACGTTGAGCCTGCAGCAGCAACTGCGAAAAAATCTCATTCTCGAAGCGAACTATTCGGCGTCAGTGGCTCATCATCTACCTGTTTACAACGAGGACTTGAACCGCTTCGCAGGCGATTTAATTGTTAACAACGGATCCTTGACGCGTCTCAACCCGAACTTTGCTACAGTTGCCTACGCGACGTCAGATGGCAATTCAGTCGGCCACTTCGGTTCGTTGTCTCTGGCGCGCCCCTTCTCGCACGGTCTGGCAATCCGAGGTATTTACACCTACGGAAAGGCATTGGATGAGCCTCTAAGTAATTCCGGCTCGATTGACCAGGGATCGGTCGTGCCTACGACTCCAAGTGGACCCATCTATCAGAATGGCAATTTTCACGCGCAGCGCGGCCGGTCAGACTACGATATCCGCCAGCAGTTTTCGGTTGTTGGGGTCTGGATGGTGCCCAACCGCTACACCAGTGCTGTACTCAGGAATATACTCGGCGGCTGGCAGTTCGGCGGTGTTTGGATTTTGCACACGGGTCTGCCGTTCACAGTCGTAAATACGGCGTCCTTTTCCCCCATCTGCAGCGGAAACGTAAAACCTGTTAATGGTAGCTGTCCTGCGGGCAGCACCATTGTCGGAAATAGCGGCGGTGACTATAACGCCGATGGCAACAACATGGACATCCCTAATGTGCCTTCGTTTGGCCGGCACCTGAGTGGAGAAAGCAAAAAAGATTTTTTGAACGGAGTCTTTGGGCCACCGGCAGGTGGCGCTGCTGCAGCAAATTTTCCGGCACCTGCGCTTGGAATGGAAGGGAACCTTGGTCGGAACACCTACGACAACCCGGGATACAGTAACCTCAATTTCACCGTCGAGAAAGTGTTCACCGTCCAGGACAAGTTGAAGTTCGAGGTGAAAGGTGAATTTATTAATCTGTTCAATCGGGTCAACTTGAATAATGTTTCAAACTCGATGTCGGCCGGCAACTTTGGTCAAGCAACAGGGCAGTTTAGTCCACGGTACTTTCAGCTCCACCTCCGCGCTAGCTTCTGATGTTGAGAATCAGCGAGGGGAGACCCTGCCGCCCGGTAATTTGTACCTGACCCATCGTTGGCATTTATCCGCTGCTCTCAGGCGCGGGCCCAGCCCTTGTTGCTGATAATTCCCGATCCTTCGCGCAGGGTGATAAGTTGGTTGGCGGGAATCTTCTTGTATTGTTCGTGCAGGCCATTGGGCCAGTAGATGTCGAGATCGACCGCATTGAATCCACCCAGGCCGAAATGCAGGCGGGAATCGCTGCACGAGTAAAAGCTGGACTGGCTAAGCACGGCTTGGGCCTGTGCCTTTCCCCCATAATGGGCCACGACGCGCGCTCCGATGGCGCTGCGGTTTGACTTGACGCCCTCTAGTTTGACCTTGATCCAGTTCTGTTTCTGGTTCATGTCATTTCGCAACAGCGACGGCGATTCATTCAGATTGACGATCAGGATGTCGACGTCTCCGTCGTTATCGAAATCGCCGAATGCGCAACCGCGGCTGCAGTGCGCGTCGGTCACGCCTGGACCAGCCTCTTGCCCTAATTCTTCGAACGTGCGGTCGCCGAGATTTCGATACACTGCTCGCGGTGATTTGTTGGGGAATTGCGGCAATTTGCGTTCCACTTCCGGGTAGACGTTCCCAGTGGTCACGAAAAGGTCGGGATAACCGTCGTTGTCTAAATCTACGATGCCGGCGCCCCAACACACGTAGCGGGTATCAACCGCGATCCGCGAGGAGCGCGTCACGTCATCGAAATTTCCTTGGCCGTCGTTGTGATAAAGGCCGTTGGCATCTTCGGCAAAGTGAGTCTTGAAAAGATCGAGATGACCGTCCAGATCGTAGTCTCCCACGCCCACGCCCATTCCCGCCTGCTCCATTCCGTCGTCGCTCAGCGCCACGCCGCGGAGCACGCCTTCCTCGCGAAACGTTCCATCATGGTTGTTCATGAACAGCAAACTCGGCGTGGAATCGCAGGCGACAAAAATGTCGGTCCAGCCATCCTCGTCGAGATCCGCGGCCACCACCGTCATTCCATAACCCGCAGTTGCCTTCGCGATACCCGCCTGCTCGCTCACGTCCGAGAATGTACCGTCGCCGTTGTTCCGATACAGCGAATGCCTTCCGGTGGGCAGTCCACGCGGCCCACATTCAACCGGGACACCTTTCCAGTTGCAATTCACGTTCTCCCCGGGCACGGGCGCATGCACGAAAGAGAAACGCACATAGTTTGACACGAAGAGATCAAGGTGCCCATCCCGGTTATAGTCAAGAAAACTACACCCCGCTCCCCAGCGTGGTTGATCGTTCCAAAGGCAAGCGGCCTTGGTCACGTCGGTAAACGTTCCATCACCGTTGTTACGGTAGAGACGATTTTGTCCGAAATAAGTACAGAAGATGTCCTCGAATCCATCGTTGTTGTAGTCGCCAATGCAGACGCCGGAAGCCCAGCCCACTGCCTTCAATCCGGCCTTCTCCGTCACATCGGTAAAGGTACCATCGCGGTTATTCTTGTAAAGGCGATTCGTCGCACCGGAGGGATCTCCGTTCAGGCGCGTACCGGATAACAAGAAGATATCAATCCAGCCGTCGTTGTCGTAGTCGAGGAAAGCGCATCCGCACCCGGTGGCCTCCAGGATGTATTTCTTGCTTTCGACCCCGCCATATACCATCGGAGCTTGCAACCCCGCGCTTGCTGCAACATCAACAAAGTGTGCATAGAAAGGGCGCCCCGAAGGCGCTGGTCTCGCCACCGGTTTGACGGTGTGAGCGGCTACTCCCTGGGCCAGAAGGCGGGGCGCCGTCGCCAAGACCGACGAACCAACGACCGAAGAACAAAGAGATAGTCGCACAAAGTCGCGCCGGTTAAGGGTCAACGCCGTGAGGTCTCCTAGCCGATCTAAACAGAATACAAAAAATCACGCTATCCGACACTTCTGAAGGCGTGCGTGGTCGCCGCTCCAGTGTGTGTGCGAGCAAGGCAATTCCATGGCTGCATTAGAAACGAAAACAAAGGAAACGTGTCACAGTATCGTCGCTTGGGCCCAGCCTCGAGAATCGCTAACCACAATTTCGCTTCTGACAATCGATCGCACGGCCTCTGGACCACGAGCACGCGGGGAGTCATGATAACGAGGAAGTGTGCGGCGGTTCTTGACCTTGGAAACTTGGCGGGAGCGGCCTCTCGTTTTCATGTCTAGGGGTGAGCGCGAAGCGCGATCATCGAAGTTTTATCGCGTCGCTCTCCGGTTTGCTGACAACACCGGAGTTATCCTAAAGGTCGGTCAAGGCATTCGCTCATCCTGAAAACAGATTGCGTGCGCTACAGCTCAGGAGGAGACTAATTCGTGCTCTATTCAGTTTCACGGTTTGTGATTGATACACGAAAGAGAGCTTTGGACTTCTCGGACGGGTCCATCTCATAGGTCTGCGCAGTTTTGCTGGGATCGTAATCACGCCAGAGCCAGGTCATCTCCTCAGGGAATTCTGCCGCTCCTTGGCCCCGATTGTGCGTGCCTTGGCCGAAGCTTAAATGAAAGTCGTAGCCCTTCAACTTCAGCGCGTTTGCGAGACGAAGGTTGGACAGAGGCCAGCTGCCGTACTTTTCCAACTCCATATCCTCAGCACCGTCCTGCAGCCACACGCGAAGATTGCGATGTGATTCGCGCAGAACTTTCTCGGGATAGTCCTGCCCGCCATCGGCAAGCGCAGGATCTTCCTTCCACTGAATGCTGGCAAAACTGCCGATCCAGGATAGGACCCGGCTGAACTGATCGGGCATCTGCCACGCCGCGTTGAACGAGCAGATGCCTCCCGATGACTGGCCCGTGATCGCCCGGCTGTACGCGTCCTTGCGAATGTTGTATTTCGCTTCCACTTCAGGGAGGACTTCATCACGCAGAAAGCGGGCGTAGCGGTCGCTGACCGTGTCATACAAAGTGCTGCGCATGGAATCTTTGAGGGTGCGCTTCCATTTGTCGGAATAGGCTTTCACGAATTTATACGTGGGTGTGTCGGGCGAGCCTGCGATATCGCCCGGGTTGATGAAAACGCAAATCATTACTGGAATTTTCTTCTGCGTGATCAGATTGTCAATGACGTTGAGCGCCGGATTTTTGCTGTCGCGATCCAGGTACCCCTCGCCATCCTGAAAGACCATGAGCGCGGCGGGCGTGTGCGGGTCGTACTGAGCGGGGACGTAGATCCAATATTCGCTCTTCATGCCATCGTAGATTCTGCTGGTGTGCGCAATCTTCGGCGAGAGCTTGCCGGAGGGGACTCCGGGCTGCTGGTAGGACAACGGGCTGAATGCCGGCAGGTCGAGGCGACCTCCGAACTTGGCGCCCTGGACGAGGTAGTGGAAGGAGTGCAACTTTCCCACGGGCTCAATGTGGGCGGGAGCGTACCAAAGCGCGGAGTCGGGCAAGTTCTGCATCGGCGGCCCGGATTTTCCATCGATGAAGAGCTCGGGTTTCGCAGACGCTTCGGTGGCAAAGAAAAAATCCGGGCCGCGGGCAATCCAGGCGGTCCCGTCTTTCAGTTCGTTGGTATCGAGAGTGGCCGTGATGGCGTCGCGGAGACCAGGACTGTTCGACTTGGCGAGTGCGATGAGTTGGGCCGCGTCCGACTTTTCCGCAGCGAACGTAGGAGCGATCATCAAGAGAGTCAGAATGCCCGTGAGTCCGAGCGCTTTCAGAGGGCACATGAGATATCCCTTTGTGTTAAATCCCTGCGTTTTCTATTACGGGATCTGCCAACGTAGGTTGCAATGATAACGCCAAGCGAGCCTGCGTGGTCGTGTGTCTCTGAATTTCGGCCCGTTGGTGTCATCAAATGGCGATAGTGCTCTAACCGGGTTGGCTGGTTTCGGATTCTGAGAGGATTACGAGCAAACTGGCAGTAATTTGCTCCGGACTAAGGATCGAAGACTGACCGCCTGAGAGAATTTACTCGCCAAGCGCGGCGAAGTCGGGCTGGCTGCCGATTCAATCTGTCAACCGTGTTTGCTCTGGGAATCCCCGGGATGCTTGTTCACGGTGTTCCGCCAGCTATTCGGCCTTGAGAAAAAGCACTCCCAGCGGAGGCAAGGTAAGCTCAAGAGAATAAGGGCGTCCGTGGATGGGCCGATCGGCCGCCTGAACTCCTCCAAGGTTTCCTACGCCGCTCCCCCCGTACTCCTTGGCATCGCTGTTCAACAGCTCTCTCCAGTATCCTCCTAAGGGAACCCCCAGCCGATAGCCCAATCGCGGCACCGGCGTAAAATTACACACCACCACGATGCCGCCTTGCGAGGACTTCCCTTTCCGCAGAAGTGAAATTGTGCTGGTCTCGCTGTCGTTGCAGTCGATCCACTCGAAACCAGCCGCGTCGGTATCCAGCTCGTGCAGAGCAGGATATTGCCGATACACCCGGTTTAGCTGCTCGACCCATCGCTGTAACCTGCTGTGCATCGGGTGTTGCAGCAATTGCCACTCTAGGCTGCTGTCATGCGCCCACTCCTGCACTTGCCCAAACTCTCCGCCCATGAACAATAGCTTCTTTCCTGGCTGCGCGTACATGTACCCGAATAGCAAGCGCAGGTTGGCAAACTTCTGCCATTCGTCGCCCGGCATCTTTCCAATCAGCGACCCTTTGCCGTAGACCACTTCATCGTGCGAAAGGGGCAGCACAAAATTTTCCGTGAACCCATACTGCATCCGAAAAGTCAGCTTGTTGTGGTGGTACTTGCGATGGATGGGATCGAGCTGAAAGTACTCCAGCGTGTCGTGCATCCATCCCATGTCCCACTTCAGGCCAAAACCCAGCCCGCCCACATAGAGCGGTCGCGAGACCATCGGCCACGACGTTGACTCTTCGGCGAAGGTCTGCACATCAGGATGTTCGGCGTATGCTTCCTGATTGAACTGCCGCAAGAAATCAATGGCCTCCAGATTTTCTCGGCCGCCGTACTGATTGGGAAGCCATTCCCCCTGCTTGCGCGAATAGTCTAGATAGAGCATGGACGCCACGGCGTCCACCCGTAAACCATCCGCATGATAGTTATCCAGCCAGAACGTCGCGCTGGAGACCAGGAAGCTGCGGACCTCATTGCGCCCGTAGTTGAAAAGGTAAGTTTTCCAATCCGGCTGAAACCCCTTGCGGGGATCTGCGTGCTCGAACAGGTGCGTGCCATCGAAATATGCCAGCCCGTGCGCGTCGGATGGAAAGTGCGAAGGCACCCAGTCGAGGACCACGCCAATCCCGTGCTGATGCAGATAGTCCACCAGATACATGAAGTCCTGCGGTGTGCCATAACGAGCCGTAGGCGCAAAGTACCCGGTGGTCTCATATCCCCACGAGCCGTAAAACGGATGCTCCATCACCGGCAATAGTTCCACGTGGGTGAAGTTCATCCGATTCACATAGTCGGCGAGGCGGGGCGCCAGTTCGCGGTAGGAGAGTGACCGATTGTTCTCCTCCGGCACCCGCATCCATGACCCCAGGTGCAATTCGTAAATTGACATCGGGGCGGACAGAGAGTTCTTTGCCTTCCGCTTTTGCATCCACTCGTTATCCGACCACTCATACTCCAAGTCCCAAACCACCGACGCCGTGAACGGCGGCTCCTCGTGCCGCACACCGAAAGGATCGGCCTTGTCGATCACGTATCCGTTCTGCTGGGATCGGATGCGAAACTTGTACAAGTCTCCTTTCTTTGCCTCCGGCGAAAATCCCTCCCAAATCCCCGAGTTCCCGCGAGGCTGTAGAGGGTGCGCGTGTTCGTCCCACTGATTGAAACTGCCGATTACACTGATTTCTCGCGCATTAGGCGCCCACACGCTGAAGCAGGTGCCGCGCTCGCCGCCTGCTTCCATCAGGTGAGCACCCAGCTTGTTGTAAGAGCGGTAGTGGCGTCCTTCGTTGAAAAGAAAAAGATCCTGCGGGCTGAGCAGGCTGACATCAGAACGCAAGCCAGGCATCGGACTATCGGCCGTCTTTGTCATCGTTATAACCAGGACTGTAGCCGCGCGTAGGCAGTTGGCAATCGGATAGTCCGCTTGACCGCGAACCGAGCAACACTAGGCAATCACAGCCGCCGCCTTGCGCACCGCCAGCGACAGCATCACCCGGGCAACGCCGCTGATGATCATGCTCACACCGACCAGAGTGCCGATCGCCCAGGCGGAACTCGACGGCCATTGCATGTAGATCATTAGCCCCAACAGCAAAGTAATGATCCCGTCTACCAGCACCCAGCTTGATCCTCCCAAGGAGCGCATCTGGAAAAACAAGATGATGTCCAGGACACCTTCGATCAGGAAGAGCGATGCCAGCAATAACGTGAGAGATGCCACACCCAGCACCGGATGCAGAATCAGGTAGACGCCGAAGAACAGATAGGCCAACCCGACCAGCACCTTCCAGATCATGCTGCCGGCTCCATGAGCACGAAAGGCGAGCATCAGATGGACTATGCCTGCCGAGAGGATGAGCCACGCGATCACCGCGCTGACCGCCACCGCAGCAAAGAATGGCGAAGCTACCGCCAGCATCCCGAAAATAATCAGCAAAACGCCCCACACAATGGAGACGGTCGAAGCCTGCCGCACGATGTCGGTCGGAATATTCTGTGCCATGGGATCTCCTTAAGAAGTCTGCCCTTTCTGGTCTTCTTTCTTTTTCTGGTCTTCCTTCTTTTTCGCTGATTCCTTCACACACTTCGACAAGAAGGTGAGCAGGTCGGGCGCGGAGCGAAACTTCAGCTCCCGCCCAGTATCCACCTCTTCCACCCAGCCCTCCACCCTGTCGTTGTCAACGTCGAAATCTGGTGCGATTCGTAGGACAAATGCGCGTCGCATGGGGGCCCTTACTTTCTATGAATGGCCTTCCTGTACTTTCATGCGCTCTACCTTCTTAGAGTGCAGCTTAACGGTACTGCACCGCTTAGTCGGAACTGGTGATTTTCCAGTGGTTTTTCGGTAAAGAAAGAGTGCCAGCTCCAGATTCGGCTATATGACAGTTTTGGTCTCCCAAACGAGGACTGCGCGTAGTCTAGATCCTGCTCGGCGGGGCAACTCGGGCATTCACCTTCAAAAAAACCGCACCGGAAAAGGCTATCGCCTTGACGCTGTGGCATTTCCCGACGAATCGCCAATTGCCTTATCTGGCGCCTGACAACGTATCCCCTGGAGCCTCCCCAATCCTGTTTCTCATCACGATCCAATCGCCGCTCTCGAACATCGTCCAGTCAGCGACTAAGGCGATCCTCCAGGTCTGCGCGTTTTGGGCCGACAGTTGCTTCTCCCACCGTGCGCGCGAGACGTTGCGACACTATGCTAAAGATCACTGTCGTCGAAACCCCATCTGAAGGGCGGCTCGTCCTGTACGGCAAACTCGTGGGCCCGTGGATCGGGGAGCTACAGAAAGTTTGGGAAAACCTACGCCAGCAACTTGGCACGCGGAGACCCATAGTCGACCTCAATGAGGTGACGCTGATCGACGAGGGTGCCGATCATCTGCTCGCCGCGATGTTGGAACAAGGCGCGGAGCTCTTGGCTAGCGGCGTGGCGAATCGCTGGCTGATTGAGGCTTTGAAAGCGGGAAAGACCCGAGTCGCCGTGGGCGTACTGCGGCCACAGTCAGCAGTTTTTTCCCACACTGTGGACGCTGAACGCAATGAGGTGACCACGACAGCCGAAGGAACCGTCACTCTCGAAGAAGTGCGCGCTCACTTAAACCGGGAGAAGGGCGACTTTGCGCTGCCTTACCGGGAGTTGATCGACGCTCGCCAGGCAGTTGTCATGCTTTCCTCGTCTCAGCTTCAGGAGATTGTCGAATTGTTGCGCTCCCTCGCGCGCAGCCACCGTCTAGGCCGAACCGCCGTCGTTGTATCGACCGATGTAGCCTACGGGATCATGAGAATGTTCCAGATTCTGGTTGAAGATGTCTGCGAAGTGCAGCCTTTCCGCGATTTGACAAAGGCAACTCTCTGGCTAAACGAAGCAACACGATAGATTCGCTATCCTTCAATCGGCAGCCGTTTCCGCGAGGTTGGATGGCGCTTCGGCGGTGAGCGCCGGATGGAATTGATAGTTTACCTCGACCGCAGCACACGCACTCCAAATCACTCGCATCGACGCCATCACAGGTACGGCGAGGTAAATGCCAACGATTCCTCCGATCTCGGCGCCGACCAGTACGGCGAAAATCGCCGCCAGGGGATGGATCGCCAGGTTACGCCCCATGATCCGCGGCGAAGCGAAATAGTCCTGAATCAATCGCCAGATACCCAGCAATACGGCCATCCAGATCCAGTGGGAGTGATTGACGACACCGACGCTGATAATCCCGGCGAATGTGCTCATCCAGCCAAATGCCGGAATGAACTCCAACAATCCCCCCAACACTGCCAGGGCGATGGCGTGAGGAAATCGAAGAAAGAGCAGGGCCGCGGCATAGAAGACGAAAGAAAGAACACAGAGAAGGACCTGGGCCCTTATGTATCGAGTGAGCATGAGGTGGAGTTCGTTGGCTATGCCCCGAATCTTCAAGCGCCGGTCCGCAGAAAAGAATATCTTGATCAGCACGTCGGCGATGTGGTCGCCATCGCGCAAAAAGAAGATCGCCAGAACGGGAATCAGGAGCAGCAAGCCCAGCACTTGCGCAGCATGGGAAAGATAATGATCTACGACTCGCACCAGGTCCTGGACGTCCTCTTTGTGTCTCGCCAGGAAGGCCCGGAAGCGAAATTCCTGTTCCTCACTCCAACCGTATTTCCCTCTCAGTTCGGCTGCGATGTCACCGGTCGAAAGGCCGTCGAGCAAAACCGGCACTTCATCCACCAATTTGACCGTGTTTCTGGCGACACCTGGCGCAAAGGCATAGCCCAGCAGGGCCATCAGTACCACGAAGGCGAGATAGACTTCCACTACGGCAGGCCCTCGCAAATTTCTGAAGAACAAGGAATGCCGCTGCAGGAACTTGACCACAGGATCAATTAAATAAGCAAAGAATACGGCAAGAACGAAGATCAGAATGATGCGCCGTGCGCTGTAGATGGCTGCGCACACCGCCGCCACGAACAGTATCGTCAGCAGGACGTCCGCGGTACGGCGATCAGGGAATGCCATCTGTTTCTGTCCGCGCGCAAAGACATCTGCGAGGTTATTCCCCCGCTCCTTCAGCGCAAATTCGGTTCAACCTAGTCGAGTGCGCACGGAGTGTGCCTGCAATCACATTGAATTTCGGTCTCGTGCACGCCGTCGGCGTCAGAGCAATAGTCGCTGCAATATGATTCCGCAGCCCCCACTGCACATTCGCACGCCGAGTAAGCGCACTTGTGTTGTCCTTGGGAATTCATTTGACCACCTCCAGACTTTCCTGAACTCACCGGAGTCGATGCAAGTCACCAGCCACTCGCTGAACGGAGACGCCCTGAACAATGCTTCTTGGAACCTCATTCAAGTAAGTGCTTCCCTTCGAAGCCTCCTTAAGCATTCCGAGTTGGGTTACGTCCCAAGTTGTTCGCGTTTGACGAACACTTTGGCAAGTGACAAACCACCCAACCGATCCAGAATGGGGAAAACTGCTCTTGATCAATGAATTTTGGTCTTGGCACCGCGAATGCACTACGCCTCTACGCAGAGGGGTGGCGTTGCGCCCCACATGCTTCGGCATCTAGCCGCATCTCTAGAGGAGGTAGACCGTGGCTCCAGAAGCTGCGAGTGCCATCACTACCGAACCCGCGAAGCCAACGCTTGCTCCTGTCCGAACCGCTGAGCCTGACCATCTTCCGGTTGCACCCAGACCAAACTGGCTGAAGTATCTAACCCCGATTTTGGTGGTATTGCTGGCCGGCGCAATCCTATTCACGATCACTCGGAACTGGAATTCCTGGGAGGGCGGACGAATCGAGCAGGTCACAGACGATGCCTACGTTCGAGGCGATCTCACTCCGCTGAGCACCAAGGTTGCTGGCATCGTTCGCGAAGTAAAGGTCTCAGACTTCCAAGCCGTGCACCGGGGGGACCTCCTGGTTCAGCTAGACGATGACGATTACCGGGCGCAGGTCTCGCAGGCGAGTGCCGCTGTCGCTGCCGCAAAAGCTGCGATCGAGAATAATCGGCGCCAGAAACAACTGCAGCAAGCCAAGATCGACCGCGCTCTCGCGGGAGTGTCCCAGGCACAAGCGGAGATTTCGGCGGCGCAAGCGGGAATTGCAGCTGCTCAGGCCGACTTGGACCGCACTGTTCCGGAGCGTCACCGACAGGAGGCTCTCATCGAGACCAACTCCACTACACGCCAAAAGGTCGAACAAGTGGTGGCCGACGACGAACGAGCACGTGCCCAACTGGTCAGCCGCCAAGCGTCGCTCGAGCAAGCCAAGGCGATGCTTACCAGCAATCAATCGGCAGTCGATGCCGAGCGGCGCGGACTCGATGTTGTGAATTCCCAGGAACTCCAGCTCATCGCCGATCTGCAAGGCAGAGAAGCTGCCCTGACTGTTTCGCAAGTGAACCTGGGCTACACGAAAATCTATGCGCCTGGAGACGGCACAGTTGGGGAGCGGCAGGTTCGCCCCGGACAGCTGGTCTCACCGGGAACCCAGGTGATTCCTTTCGTTGACAAGACGAAATGGGTGCAGGCCAATTACCGCGAAACCCAGTTAACCAATGTCAAAGTTGGCGATCCCGCAGAGATCCGCATCGACCAATATCCCGGAAGAGTTTTCAACGGCAAAATTATCGAAATTGCGCCGGCAAGCGGATCGCAGTTTGCGTTGTTGCCGCCCGACAATGCGACCGGCAATTACACGAAAGTCGTGCAAAGAATCCCGGTGAAGATCGCGTTTGACGATGAGGGCATTGCGACTACTTTGCGACCGGGTCTGTCTGTAATTACCACAGTCCGCACGAGGCGATAACCGGAGCATTATGGCTGCCGCAACGATCACAGCTCGCCCTCTTACACCCGTGGAGATTGCGCGTGCCACCGCGGTGGCGATTCCCTCTGAGCTTTCCACCCGGCCTGTGTTAGGGATTCTCGGGGTCCTCATCGGAGCTGGCCTCGTCACGCTCACCGGTCGCATGCTTTCGCTCGGGATGGCAGATCTGAAGGGCCACGTCGGCATTAGTTACGACCAGGGTGCATGGCTCGACAGCGCCTATAACGCGGCCCTCATGTTTATCGGGCCCTTTAGCGTCTATCTCGGGGGTTTGCTCGGACCAAGGCGCGTCCTTCTGTTTGCGGCTGGACTATTCACCGTGACCTGCGCCTTTCTGCCGCTCATACACAATTATAGTCTTGTGGTCGCGGCACTGATTGTCGCCGGGCTGACTTCAGGCACCTTTTATCCGCTCACCCTGACTTTTGCGCTTCGTATTAGCCCTCTGCGATTTCTCCCGATCACGATGGCGTTCTATGCAACGTTCATCGATGGCTCTGTCAATATTGCGCCGTCCCTCTATGGCTGGTACCGCGAACATCTTTCCTGGCACTGGATGTTCTGGAATTCGGCCCTGATCGCGCCGGTGATGCTGATCTGTATCTATTTCGGGATACCGAAAGCCCCTGCTCGACAGAAGGGCGGTCCCGCGCCCAGCTTCGTCGGATTCCTATACCTGAGCACCGGATTGGCCCTGATGTTTATCGCCCTCCAGCAAGGCCAGAGGCTGGACTGGTGGCGTTCCGGCGTATTCAACGGCTTGTTTTGGTCCGGTGCGTTCCTCACACTATGTGCACTCATACGGCGACTACGGGGTCCCAACGCTTTGGTGGCGCTGCCTTATCTCTGGCGATGGAACACGGTCCTGCTGGGAAGTTTGCTTTTCTGGTTTCGATTTACGCTCACAGGCACCATCATCCTGATTCCGCAGTCGCTGGCCATTCACGGCTTCGAAGCCTACCAGATCGGGCCGGCTATCATCTGGAGCGCTGCGCCTCTCTTGCTGATTGCGTTAACCGCCGGGCTCCTGATGCTTCGACGGCTGGACCCGCGTCTGCTGCTGGCCGCGGGCCTAACCTGCACGGCCTTCGCCGTCTACTTGAACGCTGAATACACAACCGCCTGGTCGGCGGCGAACTACTATCGCACCGAGCTGCTCACGGGCGTTGGACAATCGGTTTCTCTGATAGGGCTGGTCGGTTGCATTATCTTGCAGGGAATGTTCACGGGCGGGTTGGCCAAACCTCCGTGGATTCTGACCTTCTCCGCGTTCTTCCATACGATTCGCTTGTTCGGTGGAACCGCGGGTGCCATCTACATGGCCCACTTCCTCGACGAACGCGAGAAGCTGCACTCAAACCTGCTGGGGCTGCACGTGACCTCGGGCAGCTGGATTACGGACGGACATCTTAACGGCATGGCTGCGGGCGTCTATGCAAAATCGTCCGGCATGGCCGCGGCGGGCGCCCGTGCTGCAGGTCTAATCGGCGCCCGGCTGCGTCTGCAAGCCTATTCCCTGAGCCTCATTGACGGGTTCCTGTTGGTCGCGTGGACTTGCGCCATCGCACTTCTTTTCGTCGCCCTACTGCGTAAGTCACCATTGAACTATGGCGACCTCAGCATGTTGCAGCCAGTCAAGGAGACGCGTTCATGAAAGGGAAATTACCGCTGTTGCTAATCACACTGATGTTCTCCGCAGCCATCGCCTTTGCGGGAGAGCCAGGCGATCCTGCGGCCGCTCGCCACATTACCTTACATGAGGCCGTGCAGTTGGCGCTGCAACACAACCACAACGTCCATATCGCCGAATACAAAGTCGAGGAGAAGCAGCACGCCAAGGAGGCAGCAAAAAGCGAGTATTTTCCCACCATTCGAAATGACAGCACCTTCATACACCTGACCGACACGCAGCTGATACAAATCAAGGCGGGTAGTCTCGGCGAAGTCGGAGGCAACCCTATTCCCTCCGTAACGGCGACCATCAATCAGGGTGGGCGTGACCTGACGACCAGTGGCACCCAGCTGACACAACCTCTGACGACCCTGCTAAAGATCCGGCCCATGAATGACATGGCGCAAGCGGAACTGCGGTCCTCGCGACAGAGAGCGAAACAAACACAGAACGATGTCGCTCTAAAAGTTCATCAGCTCTACTACAGGGTTTTGATCGCCCAGATTCACCGTGCCGCGACCGAAGCCAGAATCAAAGCGTCGGAAGACCTGCAAGGCGAGCGCGTCCAGCAGGTGAAATACGGCAGCACATTGGAAGAGAATCTGATCGAAAGCCGCGCGCAACTCCTGGAAGCAAAACAGGAGCTGCTCACTACCGACTTACAGCTCTCCGACCTTAAGCTACAGCTCAACGACGCCATAGGACTTCCACTCACAACCGCGCTGGCTCTCGATCCCAACACTGCGGAAGCGGATCCGGCCTGCGCGCGCGAAGCGTGTGTGGCTGAGGCGCTCGCATCGCATCCCGAGATCACCCAAGCGCGCAACGAAGTAGAGAAAGCAAAGGCCGGTGTTCGCCTGGCAAAGACAGACATCTACGTGCCGGACGTGGATGCCTTCGCTCGCTACAGCTACCAGAACAACGTTCCATTTCTGGCGCGCAATTTCGGCAGTTTCGGCATTCATTTCAGCTACGACATCTTCGACTCGGGGCGCAAGCGTGCGGTCCTTCGCGAGCGCGAGTCTCAGCTGGCCCAGGCGAAAGAAAATCTTGCCCGGCTTAGTGATGAGGTCGAACTGGCAGTGCAGACCGCATACAACAAGCTGGAGAGGACCGAACAAATGCGGAAGGTATCCGAGGAACTCTTGGCCTTGCGCACCGAATCCAGTCGAGTTCTGCATCAGCGACTGGTGCGGGGAGAGGCTCTCAGTTCCCAGGCCGATTTGGGAACTGCGCAGGAACTCGACGCCCAGACGCTGCTTCTGCAGTCACAGCTGGATTACACCCAGGCCAACGACGAGATCGTCCATGCCATGGGCCGGACACCTGAATAGATGAACCCGCGCTTTGATGCGGGTGAACTGTACCCTATGACTTTCATACACCAAGGCTTTGTAACGATCATTCTCGTTATGCTGACGCTGATATTGCAGAGCGTGGGTATGGCCGTTCTCATCCAGTGGCTAAAGGCTCAGTTCCCCAACGGCATTCGCCAGCTCGGCCTTTTCCGCTCCATTCTGCTCGTTGTGCGATTCACAACTTTGCTTGTCTGTTTGCACATGTTGGAGATTCTGTTGTGGGCATCGTTTTATCGCTGGCGATTCTTTGCGTCTTGGGAAGCAGCTTTCTATTTTTCGGCGGCCAATTATTCCACGGTCGGCGCGGGAGATCTGTTTCTCCACAAATTGTGGCGAATAGCAGGCCCGGTGGAGAGCGTTACTGGTGTGCTGATGTGCGGGTTCTCCGCCAGCTTCCTGTTTGCCATTGTGACCCGGCTCGTGGAGCTGGAGGACCCAGGACTAGCCGGTCTGGACGCCGGCGCTCACAGTCGAAAAATCGGCGGAGCAATCGAACAGATTGGGTCGAGACAGCGAGAAACAGTGAACCCCAGATCGGCTTCGATCGCCGTGGATCGATAATGCGTATATGAACGATGTGCGAATGGCAGTCATCGCAGCGACCGGCACCGCCCGAAAGCGGGTGATCCCCGCCGTGCGCGAGCGAAACCTGTGCACGATCGCAGCAATTCATGGACGCGATCCGGACAGACTGGCGGCACTCGCGAATCAGAATGGAATTCCGCGCTACTTTGTTGACGCCGAGAGAATGCTCGATGAGACCAAGCCTGACTTTGTTTTTATTGGGTCTCCTCCTGGCCTGCATCAGGAACACATCCGGCTATGTGCCGAGAGGGATATTCCGATCCTATGTGAGAAACCTCTGTGCTTATCTACTTCGAAGGCGACAATTATCCAATCGATCCTGGCGCCACGTCAGATCCCTCTTCGAGTTGCGCACCACCTCCGACATCAGCCTGGAGTAACCGCACTCCGCGAGATCATTGCAGGTACCAAATCCGGCAAACTTCTGCGTGTTGCCATGCAGTGGGGCTTTTGGCTTAACGAGAATTCTCAGAATGCGAGCTGGAAACTTGACCCTTCAACGGGAGGGCCAAACGCCTTCTACGATGCCGGAGTTCACGCTGTCGATCTGATGCTGCACCTCTTGCCCTGCCCGACAACGGTAACCGCCATCGGACAGCAGTCGCGATTCCGAACGACGGTCGACAACGTTGCGGCACTAATTCTTTGCGGGGGGACGATCGTCGAACTCAGAGCGTCCCAATCTACCCGATGCCCCCTCAATAGCCTGACGCTTGATTTCGAAGGGGGCACAATCCACATTCCCCATGCCCTCTCCGAATGGTCCTTCACCAGAATGGAAATCATTTCGCCAACTGAGACAGTCACCCGCACATTTGGCCCCGTCAACCTGTACGGAAAGGAAGTCGAAGACTTCATCGCATTGCTCCAGGGCCAAGCCAGTGTCGGCACCACTCTCCCGGAAGCCTGCCACGCGTTGCAGATACTCGATGCCATCACCGAGTCTTACTCAACCGGACGGACTGTTGCTCTTCAATGATTCGAAGCTCGCTTACGGGCAACTGGAAATGTCCGGGTTATGCGGTTGACGATTGAAAGAAGACGCACTAAGCCTGGGCAACCTTCCGTTCGGCGACGACTAGGGAATATCAATCTCCTCGAAGACTTGAGAGCCTTCCTTGATGAGTCAGCGATACCCCCAAACCCGGATCCGTCTACCTCGTTGTGGGCACACCAGCCGTGCTGGCTTGCTGTTGTTCCGCTTTTTCCCAACTGGAGTTGGGATTGTATTCCTTTATGGCTTTGGCAAGGTCGGCGGTGTTCTTGCCCAGGTCCTTCTGGTAGACGATGCCATCCTGATTCACGATGAAGGTCATCACTCCCGACGATCTGTATTCCGCGGGGTAGGCCAGGAAAGCGAATCCTTCCGTCATCTTGCCGTTTACGATGTAGTTCTTCGCGCCGCCTGGGCCACCCTTTCCCTGACGTGTCAGCACACGGTAGTAGTAGCCCCGGTAAGGAGTCGGAGCGCCATCTCGCCTTCTGGCATAGCCCTCAGCCACAGCTGATGCGATCAGGGGCCCGATGGGACTCTGGGGTTCGCCGGCAGCAACTCTCCAATAAAGGCCATTGTGCTGCCCTTCATCACTCAGAATTTTCTCGGCATACCCGTTGTGCTGCGTGGCACTGAACTCCTTTTGCGCCGCCACGAGTTCCTGGCAAACGCGGATGGTCGACATCTCATTCCGGCCAATTCGCCGGTAGAGGATTTCTTTCGCTCCTGCCGCGGTATCGAAGTACCACGAACCACCTTTGCTCACCAACGGTATTGGAGTGACCCAATTTTTCGCACCGATATACAAATTCGTGGTTCCATCCGGCTCCACGACCAGCCGGTGCATTTCCCGATACACTTGCACGAAACTGGCGCGACCGCGGGCGTCCTCGATTTCGTCTCCGGACGAGATGACTTGTTTTCCCTCGGGCCCCAGGATCTCGATCATCGCCTTTTCGTCGTTGTTCTGGACCGCCGCGACCAGAGCGCTGCTGGCATCTTCCGCCGATGAAAATGTTTTCTGGCCGGCTTGCTGTGCCGTGCAAAGGGTCGCAAAACAGGCCATCGAGAAAATAGCGGCTACGAATGATTTCAGAGGATGCGCTCGGGTACAACTTTCGAACTTTAACTTCGTTCGCTGCATATGACTTCTCTCCATGTACTAAGCATCCGGCTACCAATACCGCCAACGGGACTTCGATCAGCGGCGTCCGCCACCGCCATGAGATCCGCCTCCACCGCCGTGAAACCCGCCTCCACCGAAGCTGGCGCCGCCGCGTTGCGAAAAGCTTCGTTCTTGTCCACCATGGTCGTAGCCGCTAAAGGCGCCCGAGCGGACCCCGCTCTGCCCATGAGGGTCGGCATATCCGCGAGCCGCTAGCGGGTCACCGTTAAACGGCCTGGCCGTTGCGCCAGACCGGTTTTCAAATTCGCCACGCCCGGCCATGTTGCCGTTCGAGGGCATGGCCCCTGACCCGGCGCGGTCGCGCGCCCCGCCATGATCGTCGTGAACTTCGGCACGCCCGCCGCTAACTCTGCCCCGCTCGTCTCGATCCCGGTAAAAGCTATTCCGGTTGTAAAACGTGTTACTCCGGGAGTAATAGCGCTGGTGGTCGTGGATTACGTGATGGTCATGCCAATCGCATCCCCAATGCCCCCAACCCCATCCCCAACCGCCGAACCAACCAATTCCGAAGCCGACCCCGCCGAACCACAGATACGGGCCGTCGTACCAGATTCCGGGATACGGGTACCATCCCGGCCAAGCTACGATCGGATCACCGTAAACCATCCACGGATCGTAGGCGGGAACGTAAACGACGTCGGGAGCCGCGGGCTCTACGATGATCGTCGAGCCCTGGGTCGTTACGGTTTGTTGCGCTGTGGTTTTGAGATTGCCGGATTCTTGCGCCCGCCCCCGCATTACCTGCACCGCATCCATCACATCCTGTTCCTGGTTGTAGTAGGCGTCGCCTAAAGACGAAGTCCAGGAGAGGTTCTTGTCCATATTTCCAAGGACGGATGGGAGTGCAGTAAGCGCCTTAACGCTCGGGTCCCAGGGTTGCGGGTCTACGGCTTTACCCAAAGCGTCGCCCTTCAAATCAGGATGCCCCTCCAACCATCGGTCAGCTTCGACGACTTGCTCTGGAAATGTGGATGCCGCCAGAATTTGCGCCACCAATGAATCCGGATACAACGCAATCGGCGCCACTAGCTGCTGCAGTTGTTCGGGAGTCTGTTGTACGCGTGGCGTCGGCGTTTGTGCCGTCTGTGCCGGAGCTCCGGCATCCTGAGAAGCGAGCAGGGTCTGGGGCCAAGTCGCTAATATCAAAGCCAACGACAACAGAGAAACGAGAATCTGTCGGTCCATTCGAGGCCGTGCAAACCGTGCGCTCTGTCCGTAACTGTTCATGTTATGACCCTTCTCACTCTCACGGCCGGGGGCCTCCTACAGATCGAGATAAGCATCCATGGTGCACCGCCTAGCCTAAGCGGCTTGAATTCCCGCCAGAAGCCACTCCTTCGGCACCGACTGAAACACGAACTGCTGTTCAGGGGCCATGAAGTCGATTTGGCACCGCGGGCACGTGAACTCCCACGACCCCACATGACCGTTTCTTGCCGAGTACTTCGGTCGGAAGGCAATCCCGATCGCACCACAGCCGGGCATTGGGCAAATGGCTCCCGCCGCGACTTCCGCACTGAGTTCGTCCCAGTCATCACGCATGGTGCCCCCCTTTTGAAAGCGTTCCTGCAGCCGCTCCGAGGTCGGGGATAAGACGGCCGATGCAACGGAGCAATAGGCCCCTCCCTCGATCTGTCGATCTGGGAGCAATATCGTCGGGGACACCAGAAACTGGCTCCGGAAGCGGAACCGCAATCACTGTTCCGTCTTCTCCCAGGCGTAGCGTCATCGCACAGGAACACTTTTGACAAAGCCAGAAGTACTCGACACGAATGAATTTGGCTGCAGGATCACTCTCTAGGCGAAAGAGACGGCCTTCCTGGAGATAGTGAAACGAAGTCGAACACGACGGATTGCTGCACTTGGCGACCATAACCTCCCCGCTGTCTCCCTGTCGCTACCGCTTGGTTGCTATGTCTAAGCAAGGAGTAAGCAGGTGAGTTGCCACCAAGAACTGCGCTCGTGTGAGAGTGATGACCGGGCAACTTCGCCAATTGTTTGGCACAAGTCAACATTTTTGACACCTGGCCGCCAACCATACACTTGACATCGCCCACGAGTTTCAGCTCCATCCACATCGGATTTGCGAGCCGGATCGTGGGAGCGCGACATCACGGTGGCGGAGGAATTGGCATCGGCACATTGCCGGCAGCTCCTGAGAGTTAAGAATCGAATTCACACTTACCCCGAAACTGCGTTCCCACTGACTTAAACAGGGCTCCATAATTTGGGAAGGAGATGTTGTCTTATATCAAATTCGCGAAAACATTCAGCAATGGGCTTATGAATCGTATCTGGGAAGTTCCGTCAATTCCCTCTTTCCAGCTTGCGAGCGGGCGAGATTAGTAATTACCCTTGCTTGTGACTTTGCCCAGGATAAACTCTTGGGCCAGACTGCCGGCAACATGCAAAGCCATGCCGACGCCAAAGCTTCCGAATACATGCCCAGCATTGCGATTTGATTGTGGGTAGTAAGCCATGGAAATGGAAGATGAGATCAAACTGCCACCCCACTGAGAATAATTCGGCTGCCATGCTCCATTGTCTCCCTTACAGATAAATGGAGCCAAGATGGCGTGGAGGGCCCGGGATTTCTTTGTGCCGCTGCCCTGATAAAAATAGCGAGGGTCCTGATGCAGGAGAGATGGCAGAATAGCGTTGCCGAACAAGCCTTCGGTGGTGCCGCCTGCGAGGTCAGCACCCAACCGCTTGCCATATCCTTTCGCACCTTGCCGGTAATCAGGCGTGTCAGCGGCCTGCTGGACACCAGCCCACCCAGCCGCGCGGGCAAAGAGAACCGGACTGGTGAGACTTTTGTACGCGAGCTCGAACTTCATCTTCGTGGTAAGAGGCTCGGGGTGCGGTTCGTAGGTCACATACATATTGGGTATGAAGCGGAATATTCGCTGCTGTTCTTCGGCTCTTAACTCTTGGGCGGCAACTTCGTTCTCGGAATAACTCACAGTAACAGCCCGCTGCACAGCCAAAATGCGAAGTTTCACGCCGGTTATGGTTTTCTCTTGCTCGGGTTCGACTGTAACCGACGAGCTCCACTCTGCAAATCCTTCAGCAGTGACAGTGACCTGATAGGCAATTCCCGCCGTGACATCGTGGAATGCAAAGGATCCGTCGTCCTTCGTCACAACGGTGAGGCGATCGCCGGCCGGCCCTTGAAGGACTACGGTGGCATCCGGAACCGGATCGTCGCTGATATCGACCACCGTGCCTAGAGCGCTTCCTGTTCTTGTATTTGCCGCTTCAGTAGACTGCGCGGACGCGGGTACGACAAGGAGCAATCCAGCAGCCAGAAAAGTCAGTAGCAACACATGCGTTACTTTTGGGAACCCTCCCAGTTGCCCGTCAGCTTTCGTAGGTTTGTTGTTGTGTATCGACGACATTGCTAGCCTCTGGACAGTGTGAAATTAATTGTGATCCGGGAGTCAACTTCGACCGGTTCTCCACCCAACAGGTACGGCCTGTAACGCCATTGCTTGACCGCATCGACAGCGGCTTGCGCGAGCAGTGGTAAGCCGCTCTCGACTTGCACGTCCTTCACGCTGCCATCCTTGCCGATCACGGCCATCAGCACTACTGTCCCTTCAATCCGCGCCCGACCGGCCTCCGGCGGGTACTGTGGCGCAACGTCGTGGATGAGGTTCGCCTCCGCTACTCGGGCGGCGACACGCATTCTCTTAACCGGCGCTGGCCCAGGCGATTTCGCAAGGGCTGGAACGCTTGGCGCGCTATTCAGCATTTCGCTAGACACTCCGCCTGGAACGCCGCCGATCACTCCACCGGGAACTCCCCCAAGTATTCCGCCGGTTGTGCCGGGGGGAGGCAGTGGCGCGTCTTGCGTCTCACGAATTGGGGCGGGAATGTCGATGCTTGTTGAGGTATACGTGGGCGTTGGCGCTCGAAGCCTCGGGGCATTGGGAGCTTCGGCCGGCGGTACATATAACATTGTTAGCACTTTTCTTTCGGGCAGCGTAACCGCATGAAACAACGGAATGACAACTAACAATAGTAGGAGGAATAACTGGAAGGCCAGCGATCCAACTGCCGCCCAGGGATTTCGCGGCCGTAACTTCCCGCCCGATTCAATTAGACTGTCGTGAAATATATCACCGGCTTGCATCGCTTGAGGGCTCGAAGGAACGGGACGCAGTTCTTTGCCTTCCGCCGGCGATGCTGCAAGCCGCGAATCAATTCGCAACCGTGGCCCAGGAAAGGCCGGGTATGCTTTACAAAGAACTAGGTCCGAGTGATGGTCAATATTAGTAGCCACAGCACATTGGTCCCCTTTCAATCAGCATTGCTCTCCCTATCCGTGAACTGCCATGCGGACTAGGCCAGAAACGTCACGTGTCTGCAAAAGCATTTCGTCGGCCAAACTCGCTTACCGTCAACTCTTTGCCGGGAATGGACATGGGCGATTGAAATCGCGCTTCGGCTTCCGCATTTCGTCGCATGCCGACGGAACGATCAGATGTAGAAGTGCGCTTAATATCATTAGTTGGAGCCTGATACGCATAACTTTACCTACGCTGACGTTCGGCCGCCCTCATGATTGCGACTTTCGTCGCCGCGACCATGTTTCCGGCGAGCAATGGAGTGTTTCGGGTCCTCGCTCCCGCCAGGACGTTCGTATTCTGGTAATCGTGATTTCCACCGGGTGCAGGAGGTCGAAAATAGTAGATCGTGGTCGCGAAAACCGGTCCTACCCTGACGCCCTCATGGGGCAAGTCGGAAGAGCGGAGCCAGTCGAGAAGTCTGGCAGTCTCAAAGTAACGTCGAGACTCTTCCCCCAGTACGAGATCTCCGTACTGTGGCGTGTAGTCGCGATCATAGAGGGGAATAACTTGAATATCGTTGCGGCCGTCGCGCTCGAGGTAGTAGCCCATGCTTTTCGGCTTGCTTGTCGCCAGGCGCGCGCCCGGAGGAGCACTTCGAGACACAACTTCCGCCGCCTCGCGGGCATCGAGCTCTGAGATCTCATCCGGAGAAAAATACTGGGCGCTTCTGCTGGGGCCGCCCCCGAGTGCATTGAGATACAACGAATAATAGGGATCCCAGAAGCTCAGCTCTAAGCACGCGCAGCCAATTACGGCGACCGTCGCAAGGCCGAACACCCTTGGCATCACACTTCGCCTTGAGAGCCACTCGTAGAGTTGTTGAACGGCGTAGCCCCCAGCCAGGAAAAGGAACGGCAACGCGCCTAGGAAATAGCGGATCCATTTCCCGGGAAAAGCTGAAATGCCACCGAATTGAATGAGGCCAAATGAAAGGAAAAACGTGGAAATCAACGTATCTCGCCGTCGTAGCAAGAGCAGGCTGCCGGTAAGGATTGCCGCCAGCACGGGAAGCGGAGTCTTGACCACCAGCAACCAGGCGTAGAAGTACCACGGCACCGTCGTTTGTGTGAGCGACGGTTGGTTAAGATAGAGTGTCCCGGCGAGGTTATAACCAGTGTGCTGCGCTCCCCCCTCTCGTATCCAATGCAACATGCTTTGTACGTCAGCGGGCACAAGCACGACCGGGTTGCACACCAGGAACGTAATCGCGATCAGCACAAAGAACCGGGGAAAACGCGAGCCAATGCCTTTGGTGTCGAGGCCGCGCCGGCCTGCTATATACCAGGCGAGTGCATTGAGCCCAAACAGTTGCGGAGCATACTTGGACGCGAACGACAACCCAAAACCAATCGCACTAAGATCGAGCCGCCTCTGAAACTGCGTTTCCTTTGTGGCTTGTTTGGCTCGAAGGTAGAAGTAACACCCCAACAATGAGAAGAAGACAAGCGGAGTCTCTTCTTTCAGAAGCCGATTGAGGGCAATGGGCAGCGGACTAAATGCCCAAAACGCTGCTGCCGCCAAGGCCCCGATGCTGCCGAGAAGCGAGCGCGCCAACAGGTAGAGCACAAAAGTTGTCGCCGCACCGAGGATCACGTTCGGCATCCGAAGCCAGGCCTCTGGAGCCCCAGTGGGCCATCCATGCCTGATCGCGAGACCATTCCACCGCTCTCCTAGGCTTAAACTTCCCCAGGCCAGCATCTTCATTAGCATTGGGTGTTCGCCATTCACCGCGACCAAATGACCTTGACGGTATTCCTGGATGGCCTGCCACTTGGCCGCCTCATCCTCAGAGAGACTGTAGAAGCCGATCTGATGAACACGCAGTGCGAACGATGCGAGCGTGAGCAGAAGGGCGAGCCATAACTCCGCTTGTCGTGAGAATCGGCGGTTACTGGTTTCGCCAGTGGCCATTGCGCCTAGTCTCCGTCCACCGTTGTCGGTGGCTGGAGCAACTCGGCGACGGTATAAGATGTGCGCGTTGCAGGCGTGTGGTATTGCCAGACCTGCAGATCACCCAATAGGCCAAAGGCGAGCAGTTGCAATCCGGCCAATATCATCACGGCACCGAAAACCACTGCTGCGCCGTGCTCTCCAATGACACTGATGTGGTATGCAATCTTCTCGATCAGCAGCCAAAAAGCCACGCCTAACCCGATCATGATGTTCACGCAGCCGAATCTTCCAAAAAAATGCAATGGACGCGCTTTGTATTGCAGAAGGAACCGAATGGTCATCAAATCGAACAGCACACGAAATGTGCGCGAGATGCCATAGTGGGACTTGCCACGCTGACGATTAACATTGTGGATGGGAACCTCGCAGATCGAGGCTCCATAGGCGGAAGCGAGCGCCGGTATAAAGCGGTGCATCTCTCCGTAGAGCGGTAAACGCTCAAGAACTTCGCGGCGATAGGCTTTGAAAGTCGTTCCAAAATCGTGGATGTCAACTGCGCTCAGCTTTGCCATCAGCCAGTTCGCGCAACGCGAGGGAAACCGGCGCAGCCAGAAGTTGTCAATCCGCTGCTTACGCCAACCACTCACGATGTCGTAACCTTCGCGGAGCTTGTGCAAGAAGACGGGAATTTCTGCCGGATCGTGCTGCAGGTCCCCATCCATCGCGATCACATACTTGCCGGTTGTTTGCGCAAAGCCGGCGGCCAAGGCCGACGTTTGCCCAAAGTTACGCCCCAGCCGTACGACTGTAACCAATTGGTCGATGCTGGCAATATCGGAAAGGAAACGGTAAGTAAGGTCGGTACTGCCGTCGTCCACGAATATCAGTTCGTAGGGTTCACCCGTAGCCTCCATGACCGAATGCAGGCGGTCGTACATCTCCATGACATTTTCTTCTTCATTGTGGAACGGCACGACGATTGAGATCTTTGGCATCTGTAGTCTTCCCGGGCTATACAGTCCTTTCCATGGTTAGGGCAATTCGCATGTTCCCAAAGACCAAACCAGGTGCCGGTTGCTGTACCCAACCTTTTGCGTGATAACGCGACGAAAAAAGGTGATGGGCCGCGCGGCTTCTTCGCACCGCTGGCCTGCTTTCGGACAATGAATAGTGCACTACGCTCTCCAGACTGAACCGAAGCACTGGAGAAGCACCAAGTTATTGAGCAATTTGATCTTGCGAGAACTTGAGCGGATCACTCGGAGCCCGAACCTTCATCTGCCAATTGGCGGAACTTGGCAACTGCCGAAGTTCTTGTCAGATTGGGACGGCTGAACGTCGTCAAGTTCATCGCTGGGAGAGGCCGATATCGTGCGGTCGGTCCAAACGAATAGACTACGTAGAACAAGAAAAAGTGGACTCGCTTGCGATTGGCTCGAAGTAACTTAGTCGCCCGGCGATTTGGCTGATTCGGGGTGCCAGATGCTTACCTTCCCCGACACTAACAACGCCACTTCACTCGCGTTCTTGTACTCATTGGGATAGACTCCGTTCCGTTGCGGGCACTTTGGCCTGGAGATTGGTCCTTTATCGACCGCTCTGAACAGAAGGAGAAAACATGGGTGGTTTGATCCCTTTAACCGACGCTTCTCGACGCCCTGCGCGCATCCCCGCGGTCACGGCTTTCCTCATCCTCGTGAATGCGTTAGTTTTTCTGCTTGAGCTGGTACGTGGCGACTCATTTATGATGCAGTGGTCAGCGATTCCTGCCCAGATCGTTGAGGGCCATCACTGGCTCACGATCCTGACCGCGATGTTCATTCACGGCAGCTGGTCGCACATCATCGGCAACATGCTTTTCCTATGGGCCTTTGCTCCGGAGATCGAGGATACGATGGGCCGGGGAAGATATCTTGGTTTCTACCTGTGTGGCGGGGTAGTGGCCATGCTGGCCCAGATTCTAGCCGACCCCCATTCCACAGTCCCAAACCTGGGCGCGAGCGGGGCGATTGCTGCGGTGATGGGCGCGTTTCTGGTCACGTACCCTCGCGATCGGATTCGCTCGCTGTTGTTTATCTTCATATTCGTGCGAGTCACGTACATCCCGGCCGGACTCTTGATTGGGGTTTGGTTCCTCACTCAACTCGTCCACGCGGGCGCGGTGGCGCAGGTGCAGACCGGCGGCGTCGCATACCTGGCGCACGTTGGAGGCTTTATCTTCGGAGCTGTCACCGCACGTCTGTTCGAGGATCCGCGTCGAATCGCCTGGCAACAGAGCAGGGATTGATTTCTAAGACTAACTGTTTCGGGTGCCATTGCTCCACTTCAGTAGATAGCGTGTTCACCCGCTCCGAACCCACCTCTCTAATTAAGATAAAGGCCGCGCATCCGATTAGACTCATCCCATCTGTTTACATCGACAGACCGTCAAGTCTTCGTTGCGGCGTCGGCCCATCTCGTGGAAGACTTCCGGCGAAGCCCGTTGCCTTGCAAAACTGAAAGCGGAAATTTATTGATCCAGGTGCCGCCTGCTGCCTCTAATGAACATGGCCAGGTGGTGATTTTGATTGTTTCATAGGAACCATGCACCGCGTCCGAGTCACAAAAATCATTGGACTGATTGGTTTAGTCTCCGCGTTCTTGCTGCTCTCCTCCGCTCAGTCTTTTGAGCCGGCGCCGAAACTCTGTCGCGCCAGGCCCGAGGACTTGCCGCTCTGGGCGGAGCAGGGGAATTTTCGTTTCATTCGGCTGGACGGCGGACAAATCGAGAGCTGGAAAGCCGAAAGGACCTGGTGGGGCAAACAGTTCAGCGCCGAAGAGAAGGAGGTGCTGAACCACATCTATGACCGCGATTTCGAGCAAATGCTCGCCTTACTCAAGCAGGCGGAGTTCAACTGGATCTGGGTTACCTGGAGCAACGGCTGGTCGCTTAAGGACGAAGAGGAGAACCGGGAGAACCTGAAAAAGGTAATCGCGCTCTGCCAAGCGAACGGCATCCACGTCTCGGCTTATCTGTCGGCTTCCAACATGTTTTGGAAGAGCGCCTACCGCGACGACCCGGAGACGAAGAAATACGGCCTGTGGAAGCACGGCATCCCCATGTTCTACGCCGGCCCCACCATGACCGACCTGCAGATCTCATGGAAGCGCCGGCTCGCCGACACGCGCGAGTCGGGCTGGCGGGCCTATCTGTTGCAGAAGGCGGAGATGGCGGTGGACGCAGGCGTGGACGCGATCGCATGGGACAACATGATCGGTTACAACCGGGGCCTGGCCCAATTGCTTGATGACACCCAGCGGATGGCCGAGCGGAAGGCGCGCGAGACCGGCCGGCCCAAGGTCATGGTTTATGCCAATATCCATATCTCGCCGGACCGCTTTGGGATGAACGACATGAACGAGGTGATCTGGGAGGAGGACGGCAAGGACACTCCGGGGGTGTGGAACGGTAAGTGGCAGGTGGACAACGCGCGCAAGATCAAATTCCTGAGCGGCGAGAAACAGGTTTGGCAGCCTCTGAAGTATGAGAATGACCTTTACCACTGCGGCCCGCGCGAGCGCTGCATCCCCAGCCCGGCCGAGCAGAAGCTTTCCATCGCCGAGGCCTATGCGTTCGGCGCGGCCACCTCGCGCAATATCGAAGGTCGTTTCCTCGGCGCACTGATTAAGGGCGAGCCGCAGGCTCGGGAGGCCTGGACGGCCATCGCTCAATACAACCATTTCCTAGTCGAGCATCAGGATCTGTATCACCAGGCGGAGCCTGTGGCGCGGATTGCCTTGCTCTCTGTGGAGCCGCACAACTCGCTGGCCAACGAATTCCTCAAGCAGAGCGTCTTCTTCGAGACCAAAGTGCTCGCCCACCTGGACAAGGGAGTCCCGTTGGACCAGTTCAAGGTGCTGGTCATGCCGGCTGACCTGCCCAAGCTCAGTGCCGGGCAAAAGGCACAGTTGAATGCCTTCACCGCTGGCGGCGGCGTCATCCTCAGTGCCGGAAAGTCGGACCCGCGAATTGTGGCGCGCGCCCAAGCCGCAGCCGGAGGGCCTCGCCTCAGCCTGGAGACGCGCGGTTACGTGCTAGGCCAGTTGACTCGGAAACTCGACGGTCGGACCTTGATTCTCCACTTGCTCAATTATGATCACAAAGCCGCGGCAGAAAACATGAAAGTCCGGCTGGAGCTGAGTGGGCTGGTACAGGACGTGAGCCGCTGGGAACTGAAAGTCCTTTCGCCGGACGCGACCGAGCCTCAGTTCTCTGGCCTCTCTCTGCACGGGAGCATCTGCGAGTTCACGCTGGGCCGGATCGAGCACTATACCGTGGTGACTCTCTCGCCTACGCCGGGGCCATAGTTTTGTCGAACAATCTGGGCTTGCAGTCTGACTGCCTGCGCCACAATCGCCGACATCGAGAACCTGGCGAAGTGTCGGCGGGGAGCTGACAAAACCGGCCTCAAACGCTCATTTCACCAAAAGACCACAGAGCGGTCACAACTGCATTCTTGGATTCAGTTAGTCTCGCTCCAGAGTACGGAAATGTGGCGACGGCGCCAGCAGATCCTGCTCGGAGGAGGAAAGCCATGTGGATGAGGTCATGCGCTGTTTGCAAAGCAATTCTGCGCAAGCGCCGGTGGTCCGATTTCGTGCGCTGTCATTGCGGATGGACATGGTAGGGCGGTTGGCGTCCGTGAAAGGTAAAGGAGACGGTCACGGCAAAGTGGTTGAGTTTTACTTGCCGAAAACTTCCGGAAGTCGAAATGGGTGCCTCAGGTGCAAGGTGGAAGGGTCATCGAGTTTTGCACACAGACGAAGAAATCACCCTCGCTCGACCAGTCCGTTATTTGGAAGCTTGCTGGAGTCGGGCAGGGGATCAGTTTTGTATTTGCCACACTCAAGGAAGAACGTGACGAGTTTCGCAATGCATGATGACGATTTGATTATGGCCCTGGTGGTGTGCCTATATACATATTTTTTCTTTATTGCAGGAACAGGGTTGTTCTCAGCCGCATGGCTACCTTAAGGGATCACAATGATGGAAGAATATAGCGATGATTTACCCGACAATGTCGTACCTCCTGCAATGAAAGTTTCAGGAAATAAGAAAGTCACCAATTATGCTGAATTGGTGCAAGAGCTGACCGAGCAAGATTGGCAAGAAATCTACTGGCTGGAAGAGCACGTCGCAAACGTTTCTTAGGAGTCCCGGAGAAACAGCGCTGCCGGCCCCGGTTCATGCATCCCAAGCCTTTTCTTCTTTGATTCCCCGCGCTAGAAACCATGGCTCGCTGTGAGTTGAAGAATTGACAACGGTGCTCAAAAACCAGGGTTTCGGCGCTCAAAACTCGTTTTCTCGTGAGACAGATATCTCAACCAACCACATGACTGCAGCACCAGCGCTTCTTGCAGTTGGTACGAAAAATGCCTGCGTACAGAGCAGGGCCCGCGTGGTCGATGAACTATCGCAGCCAGTCCTGGGGTGGCGATTGAATACCCCACACATTCCCCGGCTCCTGGAGTACCAATCCCAACATCCAAAACCTTTCGCTCCCAATTGCTATACAGTTCACTACCCGCGCGGTGACGCTGGTGTTTGTGGGAAGTCCCTCCAGTCGAACTGCGGAGCCGATCTCGAGGGGGCGATAAAATCTTGCGGCACATCCTTGTGGGCTAACCAAAACTACCAGGCACAAGTCAAAAAACGGTCGAGCCGGATCAAGGCTGGCAAGCGTGACCGGAATCTCGCAAGGAACTCGAGTACAATGCCACATCTGCGGATAACCAGAAGTCGACTTCATGATTGCTTTCGCGAAGGTTTGTGGAAGAAGCCGCTGAAACCACGATGTGGACGTAATAAGATACCGACGCATTCCTCTCCAGAATGCGCGCAGACGAACGTTGCGCAAAGTACACCGCTTTGCCAACAATGCAACAGCGTGCCTCAAGTCTCCACCTCGTTGCCAGCGGCCTAAAGTGCTTTTCGCATTCAGTAAATCCGTGAATTCAATTCCAAGCCCTAACATCGACAATTCTTAACTATGCCTAACGCCGCATTTCCGAGTCTGTCGGGCAAACGCCTGACAGATTGATCATGTTGATCATCGTATTGCCTTATTCGAAAGAGAGGTGGATTACAGGGGCACTTTTACCGACAAGATGTCGAGCTTTTTGCCGACAGACAGACAGTTCCGAGCTTGGTAGAGTGGCAGGTTACTCCGAGTAGCCTTTCAATGAAATCTATGATGAACGTAGACAGATGCTGATACCAGACCGATCTTGAGTCGAATCTGGCAAGCCGCACCGCAGGGTGTTGCGCTTCGGAAACGATCCTATACAACCCCAAACCCTCGGCACTGCTGGTCGCAGTGTAGGGTCGCTGACTTGAGCACGGCTGGCTTACCGCAAGCCTCACAGGTGCGAATACCACCTTCGGAGCCCACGACCGGCTTCAATGGGATGTGCTGCCCTTATAAGACATGGTAAAGATCCGGGTTCTGGTTGCTTCCGATTATCAACTCATCAGGAGCGCACTACGTCAACTCCTCAAGACAGACGATGCCTTTGAGGTCGTGCTGTCCGAGACCGACGTGGGGCAGGAATTGCCGCAAGTGTATCAAAGCATTTCACCAGACGTGCTTATATTGGAATCGGCTAAAAAGAGTTCTGCAAGCTTACGCGTGCCGGCGAGTATTCTCACCCTTGTTCCGAATGCCCGAATTATCCTCCTGAGCACAAATCACGATGTCAGCTATGTACGGTCGATGTTTGCGACGGGAGTGCTAGGCTACATCCTCAAAGCTGCCGCCCAATCAGAACTGTTTGAGGCTGTCAGACATGTTCACCGGGGCTGGCAATTTCTAGACCCTCGCCTGCGCAGATCTGTTTCTCACCAACTGCTCTGCCCAGCCAACAGTACTGCCCCGAGAAGTCAAGCCCGTGACATGTTGAGCAGGAGGGAAATTGAAGTTCTGCGCGCCATTGCGTTGGGCCATACAACCAAGGAAATAGCGCACGAACTTGATCTCAGCGAAAAAACCGTACAGACCTACCGCGAGCGAATTTACACCAAAGTGGGGCTGCACACGCGCTCAGACCTTGTCCACTATGCACTTGCACATGGCCTTGGCTGGGAGACCGAGGAGTAATCTATCCGCCTTTTTTGTATGTCGGGAGTTTGCCCGACAGACTCAACGCGGAGCATTGCGACACAATCTCAAGAGTATCGTGCACGGGTGTTGGGCAACATGCTCAGAAAAAAAGTTCGCGTCGAAGCCCTCCCCTGTCGAATGACGCGTAGCGGCCCGCCTGCGACCCGACGGGCCGCGTTACCCTTTGGACTTTCCGATTGCCGGGCGGCTTTCGAGGATGTGATCGAGCCGTTTTAAAAGGCAGTCTCATCAGAATGCAGCATTCCTTGCCCAACGGCATACTGCACAACTTCGGTACGGGTGCGAAGGGCTAACTTCTCGTATATGCGCGCCCTGTAGGTTTGCACTGTCTTCTGACTGACCCCGAGCTTCCGCGCAATAGCTTTGCTTGTGAGTCCTCGTGCTACTCCGCGCACAACCTGCGCCTCACGGCTGCTGAGGTTCGGATGAAATCTTCCGTTCGGCTTACGGTGTCCTGCGAGCAGCAGATTCGCAATTGAATCTCCCAGCCCCGGGTCCAGGTATCTCCGCCCACGATGGGCGAGCCGGATGGCCTCGCATAAGTCAGAAATGCTGGCGGACTTCAATACATACGCCTTAATCCCCATCGCAAGTAGCGATCGTACGAAGCTGACGTCTCGGCTAGAACTCAGAACCACAACTGCTGTGGGGTGAGCCACGCGCATCAAAGCAGCCAGTCTGTCTAAACCGACAAGACCAACCTCTGTCAGCTCGACAACAAACACGTCGCATGGAAGGTCTCGAGGTTTGATGAAATTCGAGAGATCTACCTCAGCAACAACATTAAAGCCCTGGACTCCATGCAGCAGCATCCCAAGCGCAGTCCGGATGATGAGATATTGGGAGGCAATCACGAGGCGAATGTCTGGCATATCACTTCGAGCAGTAGGAACGGTGTGAAGCGACGTCGAGTACCGCCTGTGCATGGCGGCCCCACGGGTCATTTTCTGTCTTTCGCGAGTGCTTGCAGCCGAATTTCGTGCGTGAAGACGCACATCATTCGCTTCCACATGATGTAGGCTCGATCTCCTTCGGTCAAGAAAGCAACAGCACGTTGCTAGACCAGAAACTCTCCTTCTTCCTGCATGAGCTTGATGAGGTAGGTGGCCGTAATCTCAGCGACAACCTTTTCGCACTTCTGTAACCTCATTGGCTCCCGTCATGCTTCTGCTGCGGATCCATCGCGAACGTGCTTTGCAGCCCTTGGACATGCCTTGCTAATTCCATCGCTAGTCTACAAATGTTGGCAGCGTCTCTAGCTGTTGGGGCCATTCCTCCTATGGAGTCTCTTTGTTCTTTCTCCAGTCCTTCAACAATGTCCGAGATCGTCATTGCGATAACGTTTACCGCGCTGTCCGTCGGGTAGTAGCGGCGGCAGACCCACGTTCTCCTTTCTCCGTGCCGGGATGTCCAGTTAAGCGACACTTATATCAGCGGAGATTATGAAACTCGCCCCGCGAACAAATCATCGGTTCTAGACACAGCAATTGGCCAGCCATCCTCTTGGCGGCCCAGACTTGGAGTGGCTGCGGCGGGTTCGACGAAAAGGGTTCTCTTACGTGTTTGAACTTGAATGTAGATTCGCGAGCGGCAATCAATAGCGAACACGGTCCTCCGGCAATTCGGTAAACGAGAGAGTTAGGGCTTCGTATCGGTCCGCGTCAGAGACGACCTGTTCAGGGACTTTGGGGTCCTGCGAACAATGTGCTGCCTTTAGCCAAGACTTGGAAATTGCCAACTGCCGCCTGCTTTGTCTTTTCTCTCTCGGATACTTCGTCCAGAACCCGCTCAGCTTGTTCACAATCCCTTGCTCGATCTGCTGATCGACACGCAGGTGGCAATGATCGCCCTCCGCCTCATTGTTTTTGCAGGTTAGCGATGCGGTCTTGGAGACCTAGCGTCTTCAATATCCCGGGAGATGCTTCCTCGATGGCGAGCGGTTCGTGGCACGCGTTGCAATCCTGCGAAATAGTTACCTTCTGATCGGAGGTGGAGTGCGATCCGTCATGGCAGCGAAAGCAGCCCGGGAAGTCGGTATGACCGAGATTATTGGGATACGTGCCCCATGTGACCTTCAGGTCCGGAAATACATTCCGGTTGTAGATTGCAGCGATCTGGCTGCCGGCATTTGAGATGTCCGGGGAGCGTTGGGATGCGATGGCCGGATAGCTTTGCTTATAGAAGTCGACTAAGCCTTCCGGAATCGCACGCGAGGCCTCTTCGTTGCTCGAATAGTTCGCTTTGAGCAGCTCGACCGCTTTCTTCTTGATGAAGGGAAGCGTCGTCGAAATTTGCCCCAAGCCCATGGCCTCATCCACGGCGCGTTCCGGAAGTTCGAACGTGTGCGTCGGACGGTTGTGACAGTCCACACACTGCATCTCATGGCGAGGCAGGCTGGCAACGAATTGAGCGGTCGAGCCATCCGCCAGGAAGGTACGCGTCTCACCGGTATTCCGATTTCGGTACTCCACCCAGGGAATGGTCTGGCGCTTGGGATCGGCAGCTGCGTAATGGATCTCGACTCCGGAGCCAAAGTGTTTCCCGTGAATGCCGCCCAGATTTCCGCCTCCGGTCAGCATCATCAACGCGGTCTGCGTCTGCGTGTTAGCCGCGTCGTCCTTAAAATGAAAAATTACACGCAGCTTTACGGCGTCGAACACTTGGGGCCAGTGGCACCTTTCGCAAGTTACGCGGGCTGGGACTAGGCGGTTGCTTTCCATGGCCGATTCAATCGGGTAATGCACGCGTTTGAAGACCGTGTCAACGAACTGGCGGGTACCTCCCTTTTTACTTTCCAGCCAACCGGTCGCACCCGGAGCAATGTGGCAATCCACGCATCCGACTCTTGCATGGGGCGAGTTCTGATGGGATGCAAATTCCGGTTTCATGACGTGACAGCTCTGCCCGCAGAACTGTGGCGTTTCCATGTGCTCAACAGCGCGGTAGGTGCCTTGTGTCCCGATGACGATGTTTGCGGCGGTGGTCACAGCGAAGAAGATGGCAAGCTTCCGAATGTAGGCTCGCCGGTCTCCGGCTGTGAACAAATCCTGTTCCGCGCGTATGATGCGCTGCCGGGCAAGGAACATCCCGATCGCGATCAAGACGAGTCCTGAAATGAAGATAATCGGGATCAAGAGAAAGACGACGATGCCGATATAGGGATTGCTGGTGTTGCCTCGTAACTCGATTGGCAGAACAAATAGCCACGAGAAGCCAGCGGTGGTCACCAGCGCGACGCCCAGCATGCTCACCCAATGGCTGGTGAGCAGTACGAGTATGGGAGTACGCGGTGGTGCTACCAGAGAAGCCTTCTCATCGTTCATTTTGAATCTTTCCTGATCTGCATTTCGCGGACCTTGCGGTTAGCGCGTCGTCTCGTCCGGCTTCAAGCTAACCAGTTGTCCGCAAGTATGCCTCCGTTACTTTGCCAGCGTGCGAATGTAGACGACGAGGTCTTTGATCTCCGTGTTCGTCAGTTTTCCGTCATAAGCCGGCATCTTGGCCTTGCCCTTGGTGATGATCTCGGCCAGTTGGGCGTCGGTTTGTTTCTGCACATCAGCCGAGGTGAAGTCGTGGACGCCCATCTTCTGGCCTATCGACGAACCCTTGCCATCGGCGCCATGGCACATTGCGCACTTCCCTTTGTAAGTCGCAGTGGCCTCCTGAGCCTGTGCGACTGAGGGGAAGACTACGGTTATTCCGCAGGCCAGCAAAGTTGCCGAACCAATTCCAAAAAAGAGATGTTTTGCGGCAAAGAGACGCTTCATGTTGCTTCCTCCTTGGAGATTTATCGCGAGATACCCCAAAGCCAGTGGCACATCGCCTCACTTGCCAGCTTTGAGAATGGGAACAAGGTCCGGTGGTCAGGAAAATCCTCGATCCCAATACCGCATCGCAATTTGGCAACCGAATAGTCTCTGGGTGTTGCTTGAACCAATTTCCAACTTTGGCCCGAAGCCATCGACGCGCCGCCAGAACAACCAAAAAACTCTGGCGACTGGTGAGCCCCCAATGACTGTCTCTGTTGAAACGCCGACACTTGTCCCAATGTTTTGTTTTTCAACGCTCCAGCAGACGGGAAATTCAATCGGCGTCACCGGTCTTATTACTCAAAACAGACCCATTGCAATCCACAAGGACCTGGTCCGCTGCGAACAGCTGACAGGATGTCGAAATCCTCACACTTGCGAAGATGCATTTTCTGAAACCGCATAGCGCATTAGGGCATGCAAGCGCATAAGCGGCAGGTACTTGCAGGGCAGCCCGCCGCAGAATGGCACGGTAAGTGCTTTCGCTATGTTTGTTGGCGATGCAGGACGCTCGACCGGCCGGTGGGACGACAGAACTTGCACGGATCAGGAGGTGATCAGCTGGGCGCGGGGTCATCTTTCGGATGACGGGCAAATTGGCGCCATTGCCATTCGCCAAGATTTGGCGCCGTAACCGTAAGGTGAGGGTGGAGACGTGAGAAGGAAACGCGACAGAGTTGTTGCCGAGATTACATCCGCGTACCTGATGCAGGTCGTGGCGGAATATGGAAGGCATCTGAATCAGGAGCAAGCCTTGAATTTCCTGAACCAAGAGGGCCGAGCCTACGAGATGTGGAAACAGATGATGTACGCGGGCGAAAACTACATCAAATCAAGCCTGGCACAACCCTCCCAACCCAGCGCAGATAAGTCAAAATCCGATTCGCTGGCAAGACCCGGCATCCCGGTATTTGGTGGACCGGCCTGATCCGGCTCGATCCGCTTTTGGCAGAACACAGTTTGCCGTGAGTAAAGAGTTTCTTATGTTTGGCGAAAGCTCCAAGTATCTCAAGTTTGGCGGTGTAACCCTTCTCATACTTTTGGCGATCGGGTATCTGTCCTACACCGGCGTACAGGAGAGCAAGAGTTACTACGTCACCATTAAGGAGTTGCGTGGCATGGGCGATTCCGCATACACGAGGCGGCTACGTGTCGCTGGAAACGTCCAGCCCGGTTCGATCAAACGCGCGGGAACGAAGGTCAATTTTGTCCTGGGGGAGAACGGGCAACTCCTGAGCGTGGCGTACAGCGGGACGGAAGCGCCTCCCGATACGTTCAAAGGTAATTCGCAAGCGCTGGCTGATGGCAGCTTTGGGCACGACGGCGTCTTCCACGCGAAGCAACTCCAGGCGAAGTGCACTTCCAAGTACGCGCCACAGCAGAAAGGTACTCCTGCGAATGAGCCGGCGAAGAACATGACGGAAGTGCGGCCTGCAAGTTTTCCGGCCACGTCCAACTAGGCTGTTGTCATCCGGGCAAGGAAAGGTCTGTTGCATTTGCGATCTTGCAGGAAATGAAGATCGCGGTTCAGGGTCGAAGCAATGGCGAGATTCGTAGCAGCACTTAGCAACAGGGCAGCCGCCCTTCCCGTAGACGATACAAGTTCTTATCTGAGACGAGAAGCAATTATGAAGACAGCGGAAATCGCGATTCTGATTCTGGCAATTGCGTTAGTGCTGCACATTCTGATCCCCAGCTTATCCTGGGCGGACGATGGCGCTGCTCTGCGCGGGGCGGGATGCTCATCCCAGTACGTGCCTTCGGGCCTGGGAGGATCCAGATGAAGCACGTGCTCAGCCGAGGAGGCCGTGAAAGAAGGGGGTGGGCGAAACGCACACGCACCGATGGGGTGAGCCGATGCAGCGAGAGAAGTTGGGGTGTAACTGGAGCACGGTTCTCCTTTGCGAGCATCGAGGCCGCCATTTGCGAACTTAGAGCCGGACGCATGGTCGTCGTTGTTGACGATGAAGATCGAGAGAACGAAGGCGACCTGACAATGGCGGCGGAAATGATCACACCGGAAGCCATCAACTTCATGGCGATCCACGGGCGCGGACTGATCTGTCTTGCCATGACGGGCGAAAGGCTCGATGAGCTCAGGCTTGCGCCGATGGCGGTGGATAACACTGCTTTGCACAGCACCGCCTTTACAGTCTCGATCGATGCGAAGGGACGGGGCGTAACCACCGGAATCTCGGCCCGCGATCGCGCGCAAACCATTCGGGCCGCCATTGATCCGACCAGCGGGCCCGAAGACCTGGCGCGGCCAGGACACATTTTCCCGCTTCGTTGCCGCCCCGGTGGGGTTTTGGAGCGCCGTGGCCAGACTGAGGCCGCAGTCGATCTGGCGCGCCTCGCAGGATTACATCCCTCCGGCGTTATCTGCGAGATTCTCAATCACGATGGCACCATGGCGCGCGTGCCCGACCTCGTCCGGTTCTGCAAAATGCACGAACTCAAAATGATCACCGTCGACGACTTGGCGCGGTATCGATTGGAATTCGACTACGAAGAACCAGTTAGAGCGATAGGGAACTTTTTCCAGCCAGGGAGTAACGATGTCTCTTTGCCATTCAACGTTTCTTAGGAAGCTTGAAACACACGGGAGCGAGAGTAGTTTCCGTTGTTTCAGAAAGTCCAGGTGGCCTCATGCTTAGCGCCCTCATCAAATCTTCCAGAACGCTCGAAACCCTCGATGAGCGCCTGATGAAGTGTTGCGTTAACCGCCGTTCCTTCATTCAGTTCTGTTCTTCACTGATGGTTGCGGCGCCTTTCGGCCTTGCGATCACGGACAAGAAGACGCCCGAAGAGGTTGCTGCGGCACTTGGAAAAGTCATTCGTCCGCCCGTGATCTGGCTGCATTTTCAGGATTGCACGGGCTGCACCGAAACGCTTCTCCGCACGTCTCACCCCGACCTGGGCGACTTGATTCTGAATATCATCTCGCTCGAATACCACGAGACGTTGATGGCGGGCTCGGGCAAGCAGGCCGAAGAAGCTCTCGCCGCAGCAGTCGAAAAATATTCCGGTAAATACGTCTGCGTTGTGGAGGGATCAATCCCCACTCGAGATAAGGGCGTTTATATGAAGCTGGCCGGCCGGCCTGCGATGGAGGTGCTCGCCAACGTCGGTGGACAGGCCGCCGCGATTATTGCCATCGGATCGTGCGCGTCGTGGGGAGGAATTCCGTCTGCCGATCCTGATCCAACTGGCGCAGTAGGCGTAGCCGACCTGCTCCCGAACAAGACGATCATCAATCTTCCCGGCTGTCCGCCGAATCCCTACACGCTGCTCGGAGTGGTACTACAGTTTGCCGACTCCGGCACGCTGCCGGAACTCGACCGTGAAAGACGGCCCAAGTTCGCCTATGACCGCGACATTCATGAGCAGTGCCCGCGCCGGGCGCACTTTGATGCCGGCCGTTTCGTAAAACAATTCGGCGACGAAGGCCATCGCGAAGGCTGGTGTCTCTACGAGATGGGCTGTAAGGGGCCCGATACTCATGCCGGATGCTCGACGCGGCACTTCAATGAGATCCCCGATGTATGGCCGATTGGCATCGGCGCACCCTGCATTGGATGTACGGAAAAAAGCATTGCCTTCCGCGTGCCGATGTTCAAGGTTATACAGATTCACACCCTCGCGGAGCCTCCAGCCACCTACGCGCCCATCAGCGCTCCCCAGGGCAAAGTGAGCCCGATCGCAACCGGGCTGGCCGGACTTGCGGTGGGCGCGCTGGCGGGCGCCGGCTATGTTGCCTCGCGCAAATTCTCCACCGTGGCGTGCGATGAGAGTGTGCCCGGTGCTCCTCCCGGCGACCCGAAAAACCGGGAGGGCGGCGCGGGCACGGGACCGAAGGCGTCGATATGAGTCTCGCGATCAACCGCCGTCAAGCCTTGCGGGGCATCGTCGGGCTCGGAGGGGTTACGGGAGCGTTGGCTGCACCTGCTATGGCCGGGGAGCATCCGGCGCACCCCGTGGCTCCTCCAGATGCCGTGGCCATGCTCTATGACAACACGATTTGTACCGGATGCAAGGCCTGCATGCCGGCGTGCAACGAGGCCAACGGTCTGCCGCCCGACACGGCGCTGTCAGGCGGGCTGTGGGACATGCCTTCCGATCTCAACTCGAAAACAAAGAACATTATCAAGCTCTACGAAGAGCCCGATTCTTCCGGTTTCTGTTTTGTGAAACGCCAGTGCATGCACTGCCTCGATCCGGCGTGCGTGACGGGCTGTCCATTCGGGGCCCTGGAAAAAAGTCGCTGGGGTGCGGTCACGTGGAACTCCTCGCTGTGCATCGGATGCCGATACTGTGAGGTGGGCTGTCCGTTCGATGTGCCCAAATTCCAGTGGGATAAGTGGGATCCAAAAGTAGTCAAATGCGAATTCTGCTACGACCGTCTTAAGCAAGACGAACAGCCCGCTTGTACGGCGGTGTGTCCGACAGGAGCGGTCATCTTCGGGACGCGGACAGATCTGCTGGCGAAAGCAAAAGATCGCATTGCGGCGTCTCCGGGAAAATACTTTGAAAATCGCGTATACGGCGAGCACGAAGCCGGAGGCACGCAGGTGCTTTACCTGTCCAAAGTGGCTTTCGACAAGATCGGTTTGCCAAAACTCGGCTCAACTTCGATCGGCCACTACGCCACAAAGGTGACCTCGGTCATCTACAAATGGCTCTCCGGGCCGATTCTCGCTGCGGGCGTTCTCGGCGCGATGATCATGCGGAATTGGAAACGTCACGAGGCGGAGAGCGCCGAACGCGAGAAAGAAACCGGCCTGAAGGACCAGCTATGAGCGCACACGACACTACCGGCACGACTCTCGTCAACCATTGGCAGCGAGGCGTTCCCGTTTATCGCGAGCCTGCGGTCACACCGACTCTGATATTCTTCGGGGCCCTGGCCACGCTTGGCCTGATTCTCGCGCTGGTGCGGTTTTTCTCGCCGCTCAGCCGGTTCGCCGGGATGAACGATGCATATGCCTGGGGAATCTGGAAGACCTTCAACGTCATGACGCTGACCGCCCTGGGCTCCGGCCCCCTCGCGGCGGGCATGGCGGCATGGGTCTTCAACCGGCAAAAGCTGCACGTTGTGATGCGAACCGCGCTCGTGTCCGGTTTCCTGTTCTACTCGACCGGCCTGATTGCCTTGGGATTCGATGTGGGACGCGCGTGGAACTTTTACAGCATTGTGTTCCCTTGGCGCTGGAACGCCGAATCGGCGATGCTCGAGATCTCTTTTTGCATGCCGGTTTACTGCTTCGTGTTCCTGGCCTTCGAAAATCTGCCTCTGGTTCTGGAGCGCTTCTACTACACGGGCAGTGATGCGACGAGGGCGTTACTTCAGCGATGGGCGCCGGCCCTGCGCCGGATTTATCCATTTATGCTGACTGGGGCGTATGTGCTGCCCCTCATGCATCAGTCCTCGCTCGGCGGACTCTTGCTGCTGGCGGGCGACAAGATCAACCCGCTCTGGCAGACGCCATTTCTACCGCTCCTTTATCTTCTGGCCGCGGGTTTCTGCGGGTTGGGCTTCGTGACCTACCTCCTTCTTATAGCGTGTCTTCGCCACTCACGGCCGCTCGACGTGGCAGTACTGGAGGAGTTAGGCAATCTGTTGTCATACGTGTGCTTCCTTTTCCTCGCCGTACGTTTCGGGGACCTCGTCTGGAGAAAACAGCTGAGCGCTGCCTTCGCCTTCGACAAGATGAGCCTGCTCTTTCTTCTTGAAACAGCGCTCATCCTCGTCCCCGCCGTCGCGCTGCGCATCCGGACCGTCCGTGAGACGCCGCGAACTCTGCTCAACATGGCCGCGCTCGCCTGTTTGGGGGGGCTGTTCTACCGATTCATCCCGACCACCATCGCATTTGTTCCCGCCCGCAACGCGCGGTACTTCCCGAGTACACCCGAGTTGCTGATGACGATCGGGTACATCTCGCTCGGGATCTTCGCATTCGGACTTGCGGTCAAGTACTTCGCCGTGCTGCCAGGAGACATCGAGGACTGGAATTACATGTTCAGACTAGTGCGCCAGCGCCGCGTCGAGACAGTGAGGACATAATGACAAAAAGAATAACTATCGACCCCGTAACCCGCATCGAAGGCCACTTGCGCATCGATGTCGAAGTCGATAACGGCAGTGTGCAGAAGGCATGGGCAAGCTGCACTATGTGGCGGGGAATTGAAACGATCCTGCGCGGGCGCGATCCCCGCGAAGGCTGGCTCTTCGCGCAGCGTTTCTGCGGAGTTTGCACCACGGTCCACGCCATGGCCTCGGTGCGTGCCGTGGAAGATGCCCTGCAACTCGAGATTCCGGCGAACGCGCAGTACATTCGCAACCTCATTCTTATTGCGCACGCCCTGCACGACCACATTGTTCACTTCTATCACCTGTCCGCTCTCGATTGGGTAGACATCACGACCATTCCTAAGGCCGATCCCGCCCGCGCCGCTTCCATCGCGGACGGCGTTAGTACCTGGCCTGGAAATTCCCACCGCGAACTCCAGTTGGTTCAGAACAAGGTCAACGGCTTAATTGCGAGCGGCCAGCTTGGGATTTTCTCTCACGGCTACTGGGGCCATCCGGCGATGCGCCTGAGTCCGGAGATGAACCTGATTCTGTTCGCTCACTATTTGCAGGCCCTGGAATTTCAACGCAAGTCTAATCAGGTCGTCGGAATTCTTGGAGGAAAAACGCCGCACATCCAGAACCTCGCGGTCGGCGGCGTGATGAACGCGATCAACCTGAACAGCCTCGCAACCTTTAATATGGACCGCCTCGGAACGCTGCAGTCTCTCCTCCAGGACTTGATCCCGTTCGTGCAACAGGCCTATTTCGCAGATGCCTGCCTGCTCGCAGCCTCCTACCCCGAGTGGTTCCGCTATGGCCGCGGCGTCGCAAATTATCTTGCTGTCCCTGACCTTCCATTGGACGCGCAGGCGACGAAATTCGATCTTCCCGGCGGCGTCATTACTAAAGGGAATCTCGGTTCCGTCCGGCCGATTCAAAATTGGCATGACCAGCCCATTCGCTCGGCAGTTGCCGAGGATGTCACACACGCCTGGTATATGGGAGAAGGCGCACAACAGCCTTGGAAGGGTGCGACCAACCCTTACTACACCGATTTCCGGGACGACGGAAAATACACGTGGGTAAAAGCGCCTCGCTACGACGGCGCGCCCATGCAGGTTGGCCCGCTCGCGAATATTCTCGTCGGCTACGCCTCCGGCGATCCGCTCACCCGTAAGTGGGTGAACGCCGCTCTCAATAAAATTTCATCCGTCAATGGCACAAAGGTAGCGCCGGAAGATCTGCAATCGACCATGGGACGTTATCTTGCCCGTGCCATCCGCTCCGCCATGCTCTCCGATCTCGCACTCAAGCACTGGCAGTTGCTGGCCGACAACATTCTGAAGGGCGACGACGCCACCTACAATCCCCCGGAATTCCCGTCGCATGAGTGTCAGGGCGTCGGGATGCATGAAGCGCCACGCGGAACACTCTCCCACTGGGTCGTTGTCGACAAGGGGACATTCTCCAACTACCAGGCAGTTGTGCCGACCACCTGGAATGCCAGCCCCCGTGACGAGAGAGGGGTTCCCGGACCATACGAGAGTTCGCTCCTGGCAAACCCGGTGGCCGATCCGGAGAAGCCGCTCGAAGTGCTGCGCACGGTGCACTCTTTCGACCCGTGCATGGCGTGCGCGTGTCACACGCTCGATGCCAGCGGCCGCGAAATCACGCAGGTGAAAGTCTTATGAAAACGAGTCGATCGAACGCGCCGCCAACGCCGAAGCACGTATGCGTAATCGGGTTGGGAAACGTGTTGATGGGAGATGACGGTTTCGGCTCCCTGGCGGTCGAAGAGTTTCGCTGCGAGTACGAATGCGGCTCGAACGTTGAGATTCTCGACCTCGGTACGCCGGGGTTGGATCTCGCTCCTTATTTATACGGCACGGATCTGGTCATCATCGCCGATGCTGTTCAACCGCATGAGAAAGAAAAGCCTGGAACATTGTGCATCTACCGCGAAGACGACCTTCTGGCTCAGCGCGCTCAGCTCCGCCTGACGGCCCACGATCCAGGGCTTCAGGAGTCCCTCGTGCAATTGAGGCTGGTTGGTCACGCCCCGTTCGAACTCATCATCGTCGGCGTTGTTCCCGAGTCGTGCGACTTCGGCAAAGGCATTAGCTCCGCTGTTCTGAACACCTCCTTGGCGGCGGTCGATCACCTCGCTTGCCTGCTGGTGGAGCGCGGCATCGAATGCCGCCGCCGGCGGACTCCAGTCCAGCCGAATCTCTGGTGGCTGTTGGGTCACCGCTCTAGGTTTCTCCCCCAAAAATCAGATTCGCAGGACTACAGAGTGCCGGAAGACATGTTTTCTACGTCCCAGACTGTCGGCCGCTAGGAGAGTCATTAGCGAGTTACTCGTTCCTATGCATGAAATCTCAATCGCGCAAAGCATCATCGACATCGCAGAGGCGAGGGCTCGCGAGCAGAGCTCCCGGCGCATTGATGCGATCAAGATACGACTGGGGGAGTTCACGACGGTGGTCCGGGAGGCGCTGGAGTTTGCCTTCGAGGTCGCTCGCCGGGAAACTCTGGCCGAAAATGCCCGCTTGGAGATTGAAAGCGTACCCATGGTCGTGCGCTGCGTGGTGTGCGGTTCGGTAACTGATCCGGTGCGGGAAGTGTGCCTCATATGTCCGCAATGCGGGCTGCCATTGGAAGTCGTTTCGGGCGAGGAACTCCAGGTCGAGTACATCGAACTCGAAGCAGAAGCTGAGAGGGTGTAATGGAACGCGTATCCGTTCAAACCAACGTTCTGAAAGCTAACCAGGAAATCGCCGCGGAAAACCGCCGATTGTTCGAGGCGGAAGGAACCGTGGTTATTAACTTGATGTCCGCGCCAGGCGCAGGCAAGACCTCGCTGCTCGAAGCCACCATTCGGGGATTGGTGGGTCGCTTCCGGCTGGCAGTAATCGAGGGTGACCTGCAAACTGACCTCGACGCCCAGCGCATTCGAGCTTTGGGCACCCGCTCTCACCAGATCACAACCAGAACCGTCTGCCATCTTGACGCGCGCATGATCGCCCGCGCGCTGGCCGAATTTCCCGTGCAGGGACTCGAGTTGCTGGTCATCGAAAACGTGGGAAACCTTATCTGCCCCGCTTCCTACGATCTCGGCGAAAGCCTGCGAGTCGTGATTTGCAGCGTGGCAGAAGGGGCGGAGAAGCCGAAAAAGTATCCTCTCATGTTCCACAAAACGGACGTCGTTCTCCTGAACAAGACGGACTTGGCAGCGGCTTCGGGCGTCGACCTGGAAGAGCTGGAGACAAACGTAAGAGAAGTGAATCCGAAGGCCACGGTTTTCCCGGTCTCCTGCAGGACCGGGGCAGGACTCGATGCCTGGTTTGCATGGCTGGAAGACGCGATCGCATCGCGAAACATCGCGGCCGCGGCGAGGACATAAAATGACTCTGCCTGCCCCCAGTCGCGTCGAACGCCTGCGCGTGGTGTTGCGTGGAACCGTACAGGGCGTTGGGTTTCGTCCGGCAGTTTATCGCATCGCCGAGAAGCTGCGTCTCGCGGGATGGGTGAAGCATTCGAGCACGGGACTTGAAATCGAAGTCGAGGGCAGTTCAGAGCAACTCAATCATTTCCTCGACAAGCTCAAAGCGGAGCGGCCACGAGCGGCGGCCGTGACAACCGAAGATGTTTCCCGAATCGCGCCTGCCGGATACGTTTGGTTCGAGATTCTTCCGGGTGAAGAAAACGCGCCACAAGCCGCCGCCATGTTGCCAGATCCTGCGCCCAGCGCGGAATCTAAGGTTCAGCCGAACGATGGAGCAATTGCACTCGGCCAAACCGTCATCCCTGGACAAATCGAAAGCTGAGGTAGAGGCATGTGCCTGGCTGTGCCCGGAAAGATCGTGACCATCTTTGAAGAGGAGAACCTTGGCCTGCGCCGCGGCAAGGTGGATTTTAGCGGTATCCGCAAGGAAGTCTGCCTGGACTACACACCCGACGCCCGCGTGGGAGATTATGTTCTGGTTCACGTGGGATTCGCGCTGACCATCGTGGATGAGCGGGAGGCGCAGCGCGTTTTCGAAGCGCTGCGGCAGCTCGATCAACTGGAAGAGTTGCAAATCGATGAACTGCGGATCGAAGAGCTGAAAGAGAGCGCAACATGAAGTTTCTCGACGAGTACCGCGATTACGGCGCTGTTCAGCAAATGGCACTGGCCGTCCGCCGGAGCACGACGCGCCCGTGGACGCTCATGGAAGTATGCGGCGGCCAGACTCACACGATCGTCAAGTCAGGGCTTCAGGAGTTGCTTCCCCAAGAAATCACACTGGTCCACGGGCCCGGCTGTCCGGTATGCGTTACGCCTCTGGCCATGATTGACCGCGCAGTCGCGATTGCGCAGCGCCCGGAAGTGATTCTCTGCTCGTTCGGCGATATGCTGCGGGTTCCCGGCTCGACCCAGAGTCTTTTCGATGCCAAAGCCTTGGGCGCTGACGTGCGAATTCTGTATTCGCCGCTGGACGCTTTGAAGCTCGCCCGTTCGAATCCGCAGCGCGAGGTCGTGTTCTTCGCGGTCGGTTTCGAGACGACGGCTCCGGCCAATGCCATGGCGGTCTGGGAGGCAGAGCGCCAGAACATCCCGAATTTCTCGATGCTCGTATCGCATGTGCTCGTGCCGCCAGCCATGGAAGCGATTCTCGGTTCGCCGGATTGCCGCGTGCAAGCGTTTCTTGCCGCCGGCCACGTGTGCATGGTGATGGGCTTCGAAGAATACGTGCCGATCAGCCGGAAATACAACGTGCCGATCGTGGTGACCGGATTCGAGCCGCTCGACCTGCTCGACGGTGTGCAGATGGCCGTGGCACAACTGGAGAGCGGACGCGCTGAAGTTGAAAACCAATATGCACGGGCAGTGCGCCGCTCCGGAAATCATCCAGCCCAGGAGCGAATCGCCGAAGTTTTCGAAGTCACGCGCCGTGCCTGGCGCGGAATCGGCGAGATTCCCTCGAGCGGATTGCGTCTCCGCGACTCATACCGTCGTTTTGACGCGGAATCACGCTTCGACGTCGAAATCGCCCACGCCGACGAATCGAGCGAATGCATAGCTGGACTTGTGTTGCAAGGCCAGCGCAGGCCGTATCAATGTCCGGCCTTTGGGACCCGGTGTACGCCTGATACTCCTCTCGGAGCGCCGATGGTTTCATCGGAAGGCGCGTGTGCAGCTTACTATCACTTTGGAAGGCGGAAAGAAAATGGCGATTCTATCGTGTCCATTGCCACGGCTAGCCACTGACCGGATCTTGCTCGCGCACGGAGGCGGCGGCCGTCTCACCAATCAGCTTATCGAGAGTGTGTTTCTGTCCGCTTTTTCGAACACCGCGCTGGACTCGCGGCACGATGGCGCGTTGCTTTCTCCGGGTGGTGTCCGCCTTGCAATGACGACCGACACGTATGTGGTTCAGCCGCTGATTTTCCCCGGGGGCACGATTGGAGATCTAGCGGTCAACGGTACAGTCAACGATCTTGTCATGTGTGGTGCGAGGCCGTTCGCCTTAAGCGCAGGGTTCGTTCTCGAAGAAGGGCTGGCGATGGAAACGTTGCGCGCCATTGTCGCCTCGATGCGGGAGGCTGCACGAGCTGCGAAAGTGCCGATTGTGACCGGTGACACAAAAGTTGTAGACAAAGGCAAGGGAGACGGATTGTTCGTCAACACAGCTGGCATCGGAGTCGTCGTCGCACCAAAGCCGGTGAGCCCGGAATCCGTTCGTCCCGGAGACGCGGTGCTGGTGAGTGGGGACTTGGGCGCGCATGGAATCGCGATTCTGTCCGTTCGCAACGGCCTCGAATTCGAGAGCGCCGTAAAGAGCGACACCGCTTCTCTATGGCCGGCGGTCGAGGCGCTTTTCGAGGCTGGCATTGAAGTGCACTGCCTGCGCGACCTCACACGCGGCGGACTCTCCTCGGCTCTCAACGAGATTGCATCGGTCGCGCAGGTTCGCATCACAGTCGATGAGGCGCTGATTCCTGTTTCCGACGTCGTGCGTGGCGCCTGTGAATTGCTGGGTCTTGACCCTCTCTACGTCGCGAACGAGGGCCGCTTCGTTGCGTTCGTTCCCGAGAGCGACGCGGACTATGCTCTCGAAATCTTGCGTTCACAAACTGTTTCTGCCGGCGTTGCGCGCGCCGGAACGGTACACGAGAATCCTTCCGGGATTGTCACGCTCCGTAGCCGGATCGGTGGCACTCGCGTGCTCGATATGTTGTCGGGCGAACAGCTCCCGAGGATCTGTTGAACTTAACTAAGGTTCATCGACCGCTAACTCCTGGAGGAAAGACTTCCCACTCCCCGTCATGCCGAGAATCAGGGTATGGGCAACGTCGCGGGTGTGCAGGTTGAGGAAGTAGGGCGTGCTGTTGTCGGTTTCGACGACTGCCAGGTACTCCGTGCCGAGATGCGCGTTCGTCTTCTCACCGGGAAGGATCGTAAACAGAAAAGACAGGTCGGCGTAATTCGTGTTCAGCAGATACAGTTGGCGGAGGTTGAGCGCGTAGTTGCCCGGCACAGTGGCGAAATAAGCGTTCAGCTGGTTGTAGGTTTCCGCAAACAGATTGCCGTCCGCGTTGGTGAAGACGCCAGTAAACTCCGCTACGAGCTGATCGAGGTCCGTTCGTGACCGGCCATACAGCACAATCGTGAGCGAGAAGTCGCCGAGCGATTGACCGTCACCCAGGGCGCGAAGGCAATCTCCAAGATTTTCGATGTCGGCTTGCTTCGATTCGTCCACGAGCACGTCGCGTGGGTTTGTCTTCGTGGTGTCGTTGCCCATCTGCGAGACGAATCCCGTCTTCGACATATTGAAATGGCGGCGGCGTTTGTTCACTTCCTTGCGGGCCTTGTCCGCGGGGAGCGGAGTCCATTCGGTGACCACATAGAAGTTGGCGGGGATCTTCAGCAGCGCGTCCAGCACAAGGGGCTTCGTTTCGGTGATCGAGTCTTTCATCGTCAGCACGCGGACAATGTGATCGCCTACGCGCAGATGATCGCGCTCCGCTTCGATATCGGAATTAACCACCTGATAGTCGAGAAACTGGGTGGACTGCGGCTTGCCGGCAACACGCCAGTCGTCATAATTCAGCAAGCGGCGAAAGAACATGAATTGCCCCTGCCGATTCAAAACCTCGACTTGCATGAAATCTGCGAGCTGCCGAGCGAATGCCTGCACATGCTGGTCGAGCCGTTGAAAATCGCGCTCGATATGCGTCCGCAAGAACTTTTTCATGCTGTCGTTGGTGAACTGCGATTTGAGTTCGGCAATCGCGCCGTTTGGATCGCGCAACAGGCGAGCTAGCGCCGTGCCGACGCCGGTTTTCGACCGGGCGCCTTTGAGCAGGATGCAGTAGAAGATTCCAACCTGATAAAGATGGTCCCGCTTCGCTTCAAAGAACTTCCGCCGCTGGTCGATCGCTGCTTCCACAATGGGGTCGTCATAGGTTGCGAACGGTATGTCCGGGCGATTGGATTTGAAGAGGTATTGGTAAACATGGAAGCCTGGGCCAAAGGCTTTCAGCGCTGCCTCCAACCTCTTCACGGCATACTCCTGTTCCGAGCGGTCCAGACTTTCGTAGTCCACGCCGGGAACACTGAGAACCATGCCTAGATCGCCGCTCTTGGTGAGGAAGGCGATCTCATTCCAGAAGCCGTAGAGGTTGATGTGGTCGTTCAGCGCCGCGCTCTCTTTCCACGGCTTGATTACCTTGTCGAGACGCAGCATCACACGACCTCCACGCGAGGAACTTGCTGCTTCGCGGCGTCATAGCGCAGCATGTAGCGTTCGGACTTTGCGAGGATGCGGAGGAATGCCGGATCGCTATTCGTTACCCAATGGCCGAAAGAGAAACCGCCAATGAAAACAGCGATACCTGCAAGGATGGAATTGAAGAGATTGAAGGCTCCCACTGCGCCAACACAAACGAAGTAGAACAGCGTGCGTTCGACGCCCAAGTAGGTGAGCGGCTTATGCAGGCTCTTGAAGACGCGATTTGTGCGCTGCTTCTGCTGTGGCTTGTCTGACATAAGTTCCTTTTTGAAGATGGGCCGCAAGTACTTGGGAAATGCGCTACACGCCCCAGAGCCAACTCAGGACATTCACGGCGAGGACGGCAATTCCGGTTCCGGCGGCAACACCGGCGAGTGCCTTTTTCGCACCAGGTTCGCCGTGTGCGAAACCGTAGCCGCCGATCACGATCGCGACCAGACTTGCGACCTTCGCAATGGTGCCGGTAAAGAGGCTTTGGATGGCCGTAAAACCCGTGTCGAACGGTGAACCCTGTGCAAGGGCCGCCACGGGTATGAGGAAGAACATTGCAAGAACAACTGTGTTTCGACGCACACACTTCGGCTGCGGAATGCGCTCGATTTGGCGAATGGAATGGATTCGGAACCAACGTGGCATTTGCACCTCCCGCAGCACCTCAAATCGGCTGCTTGTGGCGCAAACTTAACCGGCCTCAAAGACGCTGTCCAACAACTTCTCGTCACTCTGTTATTCCTGGGAGGAATAACAGACGAATATGGTGTCGCGACCAAGTGAATTGCGCCTTCCGGTCCGATAGCGTCGGCAAGGAATCTTCCTGAGAAAGCGATTGGTCGGCAAATACGACCCGAGCACCGGGACGAGGAAGGTGTCTGAGTATGTGGCCCCGAGATACCATTTGTGGTGGCGGGCGCGTAATCACTTTGCTCGCAAATCTGCGTCCAACTGCCTGCCGATGAAGCAGATAAGGCTGTCATTTTCTGCTTGATTCAGTTCTTCTCAAACAGCCGCTCCGCATCCGCGACGTGATTTGCCCAACGAAGTGTGACGTGAGAAATCGGGTTATTGCTGTCTGATATTCCCGGCAGGAATATCACGAGAACGAGAAGTTGTTGGACACGGCTAAAAGAATGGACCAAATTGCTTAACATCGCCGCTCCCGCGCGGTCTTAAGAGGCTAGTGATGGGCAGCATGGACCCGGAATCGCCGTATGTTCGTGCATATTGCACAGTTGCCGATCATAGATCAATCAGAGTGCGGCGGAACCGGAGCGCAGCAGGGATTGCGGTTGCCGGGAACGTCGCCGAGGCGGTGCTCCAAAACAAGGTTACACTTCGATGCAAAGACACACCGACCCACAAATTGTCGAAATCAGGTCAGCGGACAAGAAGCAAGTGCGGCGAGCTCAAGGCGAATCCAATTTCGAGTCATTGTTGGATGTGGCAGAAGCTGCAAAGCTTTTGAGAATTCATCCCAAAACCCTGCGTAACAAAGCGCGCCGAGGAATCATTCCGGGCGTTCACGTAGGCAGACTCTGGCGATTTCGGCCTTCAGCACTCAACGAGTGGCTGGATGGGATCGCAAGTTGAGGAGCTAGCGTGCCGACAGAATCTCTCTCGACCCTTGTGCAGTCCTGGACTATTCTGGACTGGGCTGTCAGTGCCGTTTAAACAAAGGAGGAATTTTGTTTAGACGGACACGCTACCAACAAGGAAGTCTGAGGCTCGAAGAGCGGAAGAGAGGTTCCACAGTATGGGTGTACCGGTGGTGGGAGAACGACATCACGGGAAAGCCAATACGTCGCAAGGTGCAGCTGGGATGTTTGGAACGATATCCAAACGAATCAGCGGCATGTGCGGCAGCAGACGCCCTTCGGTTAACAATCAACAATCAATCCAAGCGAAAGAACCTGCAGAAAACAACCGTGAATACTCTTTGGGAGCACTACTGTCGAGAGGAGCTGCCTCTCAAAGAGATATCCACGCAAGATGCGTATCTGGTGTATGCAAGGAATTGGATTCTCCCCCGATGGGGAAACCTCCTTTTGGAGGACATCAAGACCATCGAGGTAGAACGCTGGTTACGAGCAGCAGACGTTGCGGACGGGACCAAAGCCAAGATCAAGTGCGTTATGTCGGCTGTGTTCTCGCATGCGGTTCGGTGGGAGTTCTGTGGCCACAATCCAATTTCATCGGGAATACCAGTTGGAACGGGGGGGCAGAGAGGGCCAAGCACGGGCGTGCGCGTCAGTGCGAAGCGTCAGAAATCTCCGCTCGTCCTTTCACCGGAAGAGGTCATACTCGGTCTGGCGCAACTGGAATTTCGCGATCAGATTCTCGTGTTTCTGGACGGTGCCTTAGGAATTCGGCAAGGGGAACTCGGGGCCCTGCATTGGCTGGACTGCGATTTCAACAATATGAACTTCAGTGTGCAGCATTCCTACTACTGGCGTCGGGGTGGGCACCTGAAGAACACAAAGACAGAAGCGTCGGCAAAGTTATTGCCGATGCATCCGAGTCTGAAGCAGGCCTTGCTGGAGTGGAGATCGCTAAGTCTCTACAACCAGCCGGGCGATTTCGTTTTCCCTTCAGAAAGACTGAAGGGCAGGAAACCGCTCGACTTGGCTTCGGTGTTGAAAAAAAAGATCCAGCCGGCCTTCAAGAGGATCGGCATCACCGGCGTAGGCTGGCATACCTTTCGGCACACGGTGGGAACCATGCTGGCAGAGATGGGCGAACACCAATTGATGATCCGCGACTACTTGCGTCACAGCGATCTGCACGTGACGAACAAGTATCTCCAGGCAACGACAAAAAGCAAACGCCTCGCGCAGGGGAAGCTCGTGGATGCCATCCTGCCAGGGGGCGTGTTGTCGGGAAGCAAATCAAACCTAATCCATTAGGGCCCGAGAAGTTCGCTTCTCCCGGTTATTTGGTTGGGAGGAACGGCGAATCGGCAGATGCAGAAACGCTTATTGGACCCAAACGGACCCAGATTGCTTTTACTGGTTCCTCGTAAACCATTCAAAAGAATGGCGGGGACGACGGGACTCGAACCCGCGGCCTCTGCCGTGACAGGGCAGCGTTCTAACCAACTGAACTACGTCCCCTACTGAATCCGTGTCATCTAGCGGGAGGTGACACGCGCGAACATCTGTCCATGTTGCGTTTGTTCATGTTAACAGACGCAATTCGAGTCTGTACAGATGCGTCGCGATGCGAGCACGATGCAGTCTTCCATATGTTCTCATGCCTTCATTACCCCAGACACTTCCCTTCCTCTCATATTTCGCGAACAATAGAGGCAATCCGTGGCGGTCTCTTCATTCAAACCCGGAGCGGCTGTTCCCACGGCCGCGGCGATTGAGCGATACTTCAATGTCACCCTGTTTTTTCTCGTCCTCAGCGGATTTCTGATGCTCGCCGCGACCGGCGCGCTTGATCTTCCCGCCCTTGTCATTGTCGGCGTCGCCTTGCTGGTTCGCGGATACTCGCTGCTCGCGCGGCGCGACCTGCAAATCCCGGAAACATGGACCACCCTTCTCACGCTCGTCTACGTGCTGGTGTACTTTGCGGACTACCTCTTTCTTTCAGGCAGCTTCCTGACCGCGACCATTCACCTGGTGCTCTTCCTCATCGTGATGCGCCTCTTTTCGCTGCAACGGCCGCGCGATCACTACCTGCTCGCTGTGCTGGCCTTTCTGATGGTGCTGGCGTCGGCGGTGCTGACTGTCGGCAGTACTTTCGTATTTGCTTTCGCGGGGTTCTTGTTCGTCGCTGTCCTTACGTTTGTGCTGATGGAAATGCGGCACTCGATCGGCACGAGTTTAAGCACTAGTGCCGGACACTCATCCACCGCGAAGCCTTCCCAGACCGTGGCCGCAGAGCCGCAGGTTGCGGGCACCCATCGGCGAATGGCTTACAGTCTCGTCACCATTGCCCCGGCGCTCATGCTGCTGATTCTCGTGTGCAGCTTCTTCATCTTCTTTTTTCTGCCGCGCGTGTCTTCTCGTTATCTGACCGCCTACGCGCCTACCAGCGATGTTTCGACTGGCTTCTCCGATCACCTGCAACTCGGACGGATCGGGCAGATCCAACAATCGAGCGCTGTCGTCATGCACATTGAGATCGACAACGACACGCAAGGCCTCTACGACCTGAAGTGGCGCGGGGTCGCGCTTAACACTTTCGATGGCCATAGCTGGTCGAATTCGTTTGGATCCACCCAGCTTCCGCTCTCTGGCGCGGGAGTATATCGACTGGGGAGGCCCGATTCGGCGCAGCCGGTCAAAGCGCGCCGCGAGATTCACTACCGGATTCTGATGGAGCCGCTGGGCACGAACGTCTTTTTTGTGGCCGAGAAGCCGCGCGTGCTGCTTGGAAATTACCGGCCGGTCAGCATCGATGCGGGTGGCGCGATTTACAACCTCGATCTCGAGCATCCGATCTCGCGCTACGAAGCGTTCTCAGATCTGCCGGAATTCGACACCGATGCCCTGCGGGTCGCGCCGAGTGCTCCGGCGGAGCGCTCCGACGCCTACCTTAAGCTGCCCGAGACCGATCTGCGGATCTCGCAACTGGCCGAGCAGATCACCGCCGGATTGTCCAGCAACTACGACAAGGCGCTTGCGATCGAGCAGTATCTTCGCACCCATTTTGGCTACACGCTGGAGCTGCCGCGAACGCGGCCGCAGGATCCACTCGCGCATTTTCTGTTCGAGCGCAAACAGGGCCATTGCGAGTACTTTGCCAGTTCGATGGCGGTCATGCTGCGCACGCTCGGCATTCCGTCGCGCATCGTGAACGGGTTTCGTGGCGGCGAATTTAATGACCTCACCGGTCAATACGTCATTCGTGCGAGCAATGCGCATTCTTGGGTGGAAGCGTTTTTCCCGGGCTTTGGTTGGATCAGTTTCGATCCGACACCGGCGGCGAGTCTTCCCGCGCACAACGGCTGGTCACGCTTACAGCTTTATGTGGACGCCGCCGCTTCATTCTGGCGCGAGTGGATCATCAACTACGACATCCACCACCAGCGCGAACTCGGCCAAACCGCTGCCACGAATACGCGCCGTTTCCTCGATGACACACGCGCGTGGGTTGAGCGGCGGCATCGCGCGCTTCTCCGCGCCGCTCGACGAGCGCATCATCACATCGCCAACTTCCCCGCTCAATGGCTCGGCAGCGTGATCGGGGCTGTTCTGTTCTTGATTGCCGCGGCCAACTCCCGTCGCCTGCTGAGAGCTATGCGCGACTACCAACTAAGGGCGAATCCTCACCGCGCGCCACGAGAATCCGCTGCACTCTGGTATGAGCGTATGGTGGCGCGTTTGGGCAGACTTGGCTGGCGGAAATCGATCTCACAAACGCCCACAGACTTCGTCGCGGCGATTCATGAGCCAGAGTTGAAAACGAAGGTAGCCGTCTTTACGCGGCACTATGAGTCAGCGCGCTTCGGGAAATCGGTTGAAGATGCTGAAGTGTTGCCACGACTGTTCGAGGAGATTGCCGCGGGTGAGAGCATGTCTGGCCGGAGGAACCGGAACATTTAGGGGTCTTTGGCTCCGCCTAGAAGCGGTGAACCACTCCTACGCCAACGTAATAGTTGTGCTGCCGGCTCCGCTGAGTATCGACGTTATAGGAAGGCTCGCCGGAGTAGAAATCGCGCGCCTCAGCGCGGACTCCCCATCGATCCCAGGGCCAAACGTCGAGACCGGCGCCAAACTGCACCACTCCCGTATTCGATCCGGTAGGCCCGGGGTTAGGACCATAGAATTCGTTGACTGGTGCGTAACGGAAGCGGCCATATCCTCCACCCACGCTCACCCATGGACTCACACTGTCATTCGCGAAGATGTTTGCCCGAATCGACGGCGTAACAAAGAGTGCTCCGAAGTCCTTCGGAATGTCATTGACCGCCAGGTTCATATTCATACGTGGATAAATTCCCACTGGCAGTTCGGCGCGAATGCCGAAAACCTTGGCTGTCTTGAGCAGACGGCTGTAGTTGAACGCGAAGGCTATCGGGTTGCCAAAGTGTAGAGGCGGATTGAAGGAGAGGCCACTGTTGTAAACGGTCTGCGTGCTGACAAATTCCGTGCCCACCGTTGCCGAAATATCGTTCTTCGGCAAGTAATAGCTCATCTGTGCGCACGCGCTGGACGCGAGCACGATGACGGGCGCAATCGCACCGAACAGCCGTTTGGCAGACATTACTCCTCCGGACCGGCAAGCAAGTACTTACGTTGGATTCAGACTAGCACGCGTCCTGCAACTCACAGATATGACCGAAGTTACCCCTGTGATACCCATGCACTAGTGGCGCGGGATGCCGGGCGATCGTGAGCGGAATGTTAGAATTGATAAGCCAAAGAAGGCCTGCAGATCGTCTCCCAGTGACCAAAAAACAGACTATTTCCGCTCGGCAGGGACTGCCTGCGCCCACTAAAGTTGGTTTTGTCAGCCTAGGCTGTCCCAAGAACCTTGTCGACAGCGAGGTGATGATGGGCATGCTGGCCCAGGCCGGCGCGCAACTCACTCCCGCGGCCGAAGATGCCGACGTCATCGTCATCAATACCTGCTCTTTCATCGGTAGCGCCCAGCAAGAGTCAGTCGACACGGTCCTCGAAATGGCCCGCCACAAGACAGGTGGCAAAGCCAAGCGGTTGGTAGTAGCCGGATGTCTGGTCGAGCGTTTCCGCCACGAAATCCAAAAGAACATTCCTGAGGTCGATGCAGTAGTCGGCACAGGAGAGTTGGACAAGATTCTGGCCGCTGCCGGAGTGGCTGCGCCTCCGCCTAGTGACAGCCCCTTCAAGATTCTCAGTTCCCGTCCCGAGGGCGACCATCGACGCGAGCACGGCCGCTTTACGCGCGGCGCCTGGGACGGCGCCGTAGCCGATCTGCCGAATTATCTCTACGACGACCACACTCCGCGTGTGCTAGCGACGGCCAAATACACGGCCTATATCAAGATTGCCGAGGGCTGCGATCACCCTTGCAGCTTTTGCATCATCCCGCAGCTGCGCGGGCAATTCCGCTCGCGGCGATTCGAATCCGTAGTCGCTGAAGCGGAGCGGTTGGTGAACTCGGGAGTGCGCGAGATCACTCTCATTGGCCAGGACACAACCTGCTACGGCGAAGACCTTGGCTTGAAAGACGGCCTAGCGCTGCTGCTCGAAAAACTGGCCGGTATTGACGGGCTAACCTGGATCCGTTTTCTCTACGCCTATCCCAACAAGATCACGGGACGACTGCTGCACACCGTCGCCGAGCACGACAACATCTGCTCCTATATTGACGTACCGTTGCAACATGCATCTGCAAGCGTCTTGAAGCGCATGAAACGCGGCGGTGGAGCTGATCTTTTCCTGCGTTCGATTGAGAAAATGCGCCGGACGATTCCGGGTGTGATCTTGAGGACGTCGTTCATCGTCGGCTATCCCGGGGAGACTGAGAAAGAGTTTGAAGAGTTGCGCAGTTTCGTGGAAGAAGCGTCGTTCGACTGGATGGGAGCGTTCGGCTATTCCGATCAGGAAGGTGCGGCGGCTTTTGCCGAAGGCAAGAAGCTTTCCGCGCGCGAGATTGAAAGGCGCCGCAAATCGCTGATGTCAACGCAGAAAAAAATCAGCCGCGCGAAGAAGAAATCTCTCATCGGCAAGGAATTCGATTTTCTCCTCGAAGGCGCATCGACCGAGTCAGATCTGCTCCTCGAAGGTCGAACTGCTATGCACGCGCCAGAGATCGACGGAAAGGTATTCGTCAACGACTATCCGGGCATTGAGACCGGTGCCGCTGCGCCAAGCGAAGGTGAGTTCTATCGCTGCCGCGTCACCGAGGCGCACGACTATGATCTCGTGGCCGAGATCATTTGAAGTCAGAAGTCAGATTGCAGAAGTAAGATCCCAAGGTTACGACGCGCTGCAAAACCCTCAGGGTTCTACCCTGCAATCTGAAATCTGACCTCCGCAATCCAAACCCATGCCGCGCAAACGCCAATCCAATCTCCGCTGCCCAATCTGCAAGAAGGCGGTAAAGTCATCCGCCCCCGACTTCCCTTTTTGCAGCGAGCGCTGCCGTCTCCTCGACCTCTGCAAGTGGGCCAGCGGTCAATACGTGGTATCGTCGCCTGTGACGGACGCGGAAGAAGGAATTCGAACCGGCACACCTGAAGATGAGGAAGAATAAAGAGGATCAGGATCCAGGAAGCCCGCTTTGGGCCACAACTATTGCCACTTTCTTTGGCATCGGGCGCGCCAAGCCCGGCCCGGGCACCTGGGCTTCGGTCGCCACCGTCGTTCTCTGGTACCTCTGCGGTCGGGCCATTCCATCGACATCCCGCCTCTGGGCCACGGTCGTCGCCGCCGCGTTTATTACGCTCATCGGCATTCCCGCCGCCACTCGCGTCGCTCGCGGTTCCGGCCTCAAAGATCCCCAGTTCGTCGTCATCGACGAGGTCGCCGGTCAACTCGTCGCGCTCATCGCCGTGCCTCTCATCTGGAAATCATTTCTCGCGAGCCTTATACTCTTTCGTGTCTTCGATATTTTGAAGCCGTTTCCTATCCGCCGATTGGAGCGGCTTCCTGAAGGCACCGGCATTATGGTCGACGATCTGGGCGCGGGACTTTACGCGCTGATTGTCATGCATCTCTTGCTGCATTTTGGTCTTCTAAAAGGATAGATGTCCTCCTCCTCGGGCGAACCATCCATGAGCATTTCCGACCGTCTTCTCGGCAAGAAAAGCGCCAATGGCAAACCGCATATTGAGGCGGTGTCTCCCGCGCTAGCCCTGCCCGGAGGCGATATTCGCATCATCGGTAAAGGCCTGCGTCCCGCCGAGCTTCGCCGACCCAGTGTGCGCTTTGGTGAGATCGAAGCTTCGGTGCTAATCAGTTCCGACGACTTTGTCGTTGCTCGCGTTCCTGACGGTGCAGCTTCAGGCCCGGTTGTCGTCGGCACCAACGGACACGTCAGCAATCCGCACACGGTCAAGGTTGCCGCGGCGATTGCTGGCGATCTTCATCCCGTGGCCAATCCTGCGCTCGACGCCGAGGGCAATCTATACGTGACATGCTCCGGCAGCCGCGGGGAAAAAGTTCCGGTCGCGATCTTCAAGATCGACACGAATTACCAGATGACACCGTTTGTCGCGGAGATGATGAACGCGACGGCACTGGCCTTCGACCGCGAAGGCATGCTGTACGTCTCGTCGCGGCACGACGAGACTGTCTACAAAGTCACGCCCAGCGGAAGCATTTCCACCTACGCTGAGGGCATGGGCGTTGCTACCGGCATCGCTTTCGACCGCGATGAAAATCTCTATGTCGGCGACCGCAGCGGAACCATTTTCAAGATCGCTCGCGACCGCCAGATCTTCGTCTTCGCCACGCTCGAACCGAGTGTCTCCGCCTATCACCTCGCCATAGGACCGCAGGGCGATTTATTCGTGACCGGCCCAACCACGTCCAGCTTCGACTCGATCCATAAGATTGATCCGCACGGCAGCGTCTCTGTCTTTTATCGCGGACTGGGACGTCCACAAGGAATGGCATTCGACATCGAAGGCAACCTCTACGTCGCTGCCTCACTCTCCGGCAAGCGCGGCATCGTAAGAATCACGCCACAAGGCAAGGCCACTCTTGAACTCGCGGGACAGGGGCTGGTAGGGTTGGCGTTCGCCCCTGGAAAATCCGCCATCCTTGCTACGCAGAATGCGGTCTATAACATTGGCTGGAACATCGCGGGGCTGCCTTTGCCGCCTGTGTAACTACCAAAAGACTGACACATCAGGCGGGCGAGACCGCCCTACATGTGCGCCTATTTCTGTTTCTTATCCCAGTCCTCCCGTGACATGGCCTTGATTGGTTGCTGATTCTTGCCTTGGAGCGCGGTGTTCACCGGCGACAAAGACGTGGCGCCGATCGATTTCAGCTTTGCACCGGCATCATCCAGCTGCTTCTCGAGCACAACAGCACGCTCGATTTCGGATTGCGTCGGACGGCCGGAATAGCCGTTGACCGCGCCGTAAAGATCTCCGAGATGTTCACGCAGCTTCTCTTCGCCGGTAATTGCGCCGCCTTCCTTGACCGAGACGAGTGTCTCGCGGAAGTCGTTGAGTTCGCCGAGCAGCTTATTGAGTTGTTCTTTGAGTTGGGCATCCGTCGCGCCCGCAGCGCGCGCTTTTGTTTGCTCGCGCAGATCGTTGGTGGCATCAACCACGTAAGTCAGCTGCGCGAGGTCGGTGTAGAGCTTGGTTACGAGCTTGTGCTGCTCCGCGCGATCAGCAGCGGTGCTCTTGCTGCGTGGATCGGGCACGAGTTTGACCGTAGAAGTGTAGGTTTCCTTCCCCTTGGTCAGCTTGACCGTGTAAGTGCCCTCCTGCACCTGCGGGCCGAAAAAGAGGAACTCGTTTTCGACGAGACCCGCAGCGGGTGGAACCTTTGGCGGCTTGGCGCGCTCGGGCCACTCGAGACGATTCAGGCCGCGGCGCTTCTCGCCCTGGAGCGACGTAAGGAGCGTGCCCTTGTCGTCGTAGATCTCGGCCTTCAGGTCTCCGAAGACGTGGCGCTTCTTCTGGTAGTAGATGATCGCCGCAGTTGGGGGCAAAGTACGGCCCATGTATTCGGAGTCGCCGTCGAAGCGTTGCTCGTCGGCGGGAAGTTCGAGCACGGACGGGCGCGCCGGAAGCATCGCGAAGTCTTTGGCCAGTACTTCGGGCGTGAGCGCGCGCAACGGCGTCAGGTCATCGAGGATCCAGACTCCGCGGCCGTGCGTGGCGAGGATCAGGTCCGACTCGCGAGACTGAATAAAGATATCGCGCACCGCGACGTTTGGGAGATCGCCCTTGAACTGCGCCCAATGGGCCCCAGAATCGATCGAGATGAAGAGGCCGAACTCAGTGCCGACGAAGAGCAAGCCCTGGTTCACAAGATCTTCGCGGACGACGTGCGCGTAACCGTGGAGTTCCGGCGTGGAGAGTGAAGTCCAGGTCTTGCCGTAGTCCTTTGTGACGTAGACGTACGTCTTCATGTCGCCCGTTGCGTGGCCATCGAAGGTGGCATACGCGATAGCCGGATCGAAGTGACTGGCCTCGATCGTCGAGACCCATGTGTTCGCGGGCAGGCCGGAGATATTCGAGACGACGTTGGTCCAGTGTTTGCCACCATCGCGCGTGACCTGCACGTTGCCATCATCCGTCCCGGCCCAAATCACTAGCCCATTCTTTGGGGATTCGGCGATGGTGTATATGGTCTCGTATTTTTCGGCGTCGGAGTTATCGATGGTCAGACCGCCAGAGAGCTCCTGATGCTGGCGGTCGGGATTATTGGTAGTGAGATCGGGAGAGATGCGCTCCCAGGATTCACCATGATCGTGCGAGCGGAAAAGGAACTGTCCGCCGAGATAGATAGTGCCCTTCTGATTGGGGCTAACCGCGATGGGCGTGTTCCAGTTGAAGCGGAAGTCGGGCTCATTGGCCCGAGGTAGCGGCTTGATGTCGCGTGATTCGCCGGTCGACTTGCGGAAACGAGAAATCTTGCCGCCCTGATACTCGACGTAGACATAGTCGGGATCGGCAGGATCGGGGAAGGCCCAAAAACCATCACCCATGCCAATGACGCGCCAGGAGCGATTAGGAATTCCGTCGAGACCGCGGGACGGGCCCATCCATGTGCCGTTGTCTTGCAAGCCCCCGTATACGTTGTACGGATCGGCGTTGTCGGCGCTGACGTGATAGAACTGCGCGACCGGAATGTTGTTGAGGAAGCGCCAGTGATTCGCCTGGTCGAGCGACTGATAGATTCCGCCGTCATCACCGCAGAACATGCGGCTGGGATTTTGCGGGTCGATCCAGAGCGCGTGAAAGTCGCCGTGAACGCCGGTGCCAGGGCCCTCGGTGGTAATGGCAGAGCTGAAGCTCTTGCCGGCGTCTTCGCTCACCGTGAAGAAGAAGCCGGGCTTGTATACGCGGTCCGCATTCTTGGGATCGACGAAGATGCGCGCGAAATAAAACGGACGGCCGCTGATGTTGAAGGAATTGTTGACTTCGGTCCAGCTGCCCCCAGCATCGTCGGAGCGGAAGAGCGCGGTGTGATTGCGGGCCTCGATGACGGCGTAAACACGATTGTGATCGCTGGGAGCAACGGCCATGCCGATGCGGCCGAGATCGCCTTCCGGCAGACCTTTACGGAGCTCATGCCAGGTCGCGCCCGAATCGGTTGATTTAAAGAGGCCGCCGCCCGGACCGCCGGAGCGGAAGTTCCACGGCTCACGGCGCACGTCCCACAACGAAGCATAGATCACGCTCGAGTCTTGCGGGTCCATCGCCATCTCGGCGCATCCGGTGCTGTCATTGCGGTGCAGAGTATTGGTCCAGGTCTTTCCGCCGTCCGTCGATTTGTAGACGCCACGCTCGGTGCTGGAATTCCAAAGATGGCCGAGGGCGCACGCGTAAACTATCTTGCTGTCTTTTGGGTCGATGAGGATACGGCTGACATGCTCGGAGTCGGGCAGGCCCATAAGCTCCCAGTTTTCGCCGCCGTCGCGCGAGCGATAGACACCAGCGCCTACGGAGACGCTGTTGCGAGCCCATGATTCGCCGGTGCCAACCCAGATTGTTTTGGGATCTGAGGGGTCGATCGCGACGGAGCCAATCGACTGCGTGGGCTGCCTGTCGAAAACGGGCTTGAACGTGATTCCTCCGTCGCGCGAACGCCAGACACCACCGCTGGCCGAGCCGACGTAGATGGTCAGTTTTTCGCCCTCGTGGACGGCCTGAATGTCGGCAATGCGTCCGCCCATGACGGCTGGCCCGATGGAGCGGATGGGTAAGCCGCTGACGACGTCGGAGTCGAGTGTGACATCCTGGGCGAAAGACGAAATGGCGAAGAGTGAGATGAGAGTGGCAAGGCAAAATAAACGCACGCGAACGAGCATGATCACCTCGAATGAATTTGCGCGACGGCGCGACACATCCACCCCGGAGACGCAGAGTCACGGAGGAACCTTCTCGCGTTTCTCCGTGTCTCCTTGTTTCGCCGGTAGATCTTGTTGCGCCTCATTTCCGGAAATCTAACGGTAGCTTCTAATTGTTCGGAGGATTGGGAGCCGGCGCGGGCGTCTTAGGCGCGTCAGGCTTATCGGCCTTGGGCGGTTCGGGCGCTCCGGCCGGAGCGGCAGGAGCTGGCGGCGGCATCTTGAACTGTGCGTCCTCTGCCGGCACATTAAGCTCAATCTTGGAAATCGTGATCTTCTGCTTCTGGTCGCTCCCCTTGGCGCTGGTCTCGACAGCGAACGGGAAAATGATTCCGTCGACCTCTTTGTAATCGCCGATGGCGGACTCGAACTCGTGATCGGTTCCGCGAACCGTGCGCGTTGTATCTTCCTTGATCTCGAGAAAGGAATCGGCATCGATGTATTGCGTCTGGACGTCGCCGTTCTTAAGGGTGACCTTCAGCTTGTAGGCGTCGGTGCCTTCGACTTTTTCCTTGCCCAATAATTCGACCTTGTGGCCCTTTGCTTTGTAGTCGACGAGGGGACCGTCGAGATCGGCCGTTTCCTGCATTTCCTTGGTTTCATCAGCCGACATAAGTTCGGCATCCTTCTTCCCCATGAAAGGCATAATCTGCCACGCCTTTGATCCATCGTAGGCCTGAACCGCTGTCAGTCCCTGAATCGTGAACTCCAAGCGTGCCATGTCAGGCCGTTTTTGGACCATGACCCCTGGCGCTTCCATCCCGGGGCCCATGGTCATGGTGGCGGTGGTGCGAATCGACTTCACGCTCTTGATCTTGTCCATGCCGCCGCGAGCCTGAATATTCTTGGCAATGATGTCGTCGACCGTCTGAGCCCACAGGCACGGAACCAGAACCGCCAGGGCGACGATCGAGAGACAGACTTTTTTCAACATGATGATCTCCTTGAATTTTGACCCCTACTAATGTCGGTAGTTGTGCGAACGGTTATTGTACGCTCAATCGCTGCGCTCGTTGGGTGTGGCACCACACGAACTCTCTCTGCAACCGTGGGAAACCGGTACGCAGAGAACAAGGTGATGGCGCTCACAGACCGATTCCCTGTGCCTCGCTATTGTTACTCAGTTGATCTACGCATCTGAGGAAAGGTTTGTTCCATGACGACTACTCTCCAGCCTCCGACCACCACGCGCGTTTTGAACGCTAACCTCGCACAGAAGATCATGAGCCCGGAGGAAGCCGCAGCTCTGATCCAGTCGGGCGACCAGATTGGCATGAGCGGCTTCACCGGTTCGGGTTATCCGAAAGCGGTGCCTGTGCAACTGGCACGCAGGATTGCCGAGGCCAACTTCCGCGGCCAAAAATTCCGGGTCAGCGTGTTTACCGGCGCTTCAACGGGACCGGAATTGGACGGAGCGCTGGCGATGGCCGGCGGCATCAACCTGCGGCTGCCGTATCAGTCTGACCCGGAAACACGCAAGCGCATCAACGCCGGCGAAATGGAATACATGGACATCCACCTGAGCCATGTGGCGCAGTTCGTCGAGTACGGATTCCTGGGCAAGCTTGACGTGGCGCTGATCGAGGTCACTGCCGTGCTGGAAGACGGGCGGCTGATTCCGAGTTCGTCGCTTGGCAATAACAAAACGTGGATCGATCAGGCCGAGCGCGTGATTCTGGAAGTCAATTCATGGCAACCGGCTGCGCTTGAGGGAATGCACGACATCTATTACGGGTTGGAGCCACCTCCAAACCGCAAGCCAATCCCGCTAACGAAGACCGGGCAGCGGATTGGCTCACCGTATCTTGAAGTTCCGCCGGAAAAAGTTGTGGCGATCGTGCTGACGGATTCGCCCGACCGGAATAGCGCGTTCAAGGCGCCGGATGCGGCTTCGAAGCAGATTGCCGGACACATTCTGGAGTTCCTGAGCTGGGAGGTGCAGAAAGGCCGCATGCCTGCCCACTTGCTGCCGTTGCAATCGGGCGTCGGGAACATTGCGAACGCCGTACTGTTTGGGCTTGAAGAAGGAAAATTTGAAGGCCTGACTTCCTACACAGAAGTGATTCAGGACGGGATGATCCGGCTGTTGAAGTCCGGCAAGCTCACGTCAGCATCGGCGACTGCCTTCTCCCTTAGCCCCGATATGCTAAACGAAGTAAACGCTGACATGGCGCAATACCGCGAGCGGATCGTGCTGCGGCCGCAGGAGATTTCGAACAATCCGGGAATCATTCGCCGGCTCGGCGTGATCGCGATGAACGGCATGATCGAGGCCGACATCTATGGCAACGTCAATTCGACACACGTGATGGGATCGCGCATTCAGAACGGCATCGGCGGCTCGGGCGACTTCGCGCGCAATGGATATCTGTCGATTTTCATGGCGCCGTCGATCGCGCAGAAGGGGACGATTTCCACGATCGTGCCGATGGTCTCGCACGTCGACCATACCGAGCACGATGTGCAGGTCGTGGTCACCGAGCAAGGCCTGGCTGATCTGCGCGGGCTCTCGCCGCGGCAGCGGGCGCATCTGATCATTGAGAAGTGCGCGAGCCCCGATTACAAGGGACTGTTGCTGGACTATCTGAACCGTGCCGAGCGGCTCTCCTATGGAAAACATACGCCACACTTGCTGACGGAATCGCTCGGATGGCATAGCCGGTACTTGCGAACCGGGAATATGCGCTTGCGGGAAGAAAACTAGCGCAAGCGACCGAATCTCTGAAGATTGCTGAGTCGCTATTTGCTACAGATTCTGCGAAGGATAATCCCCAACGTTTTACCGTACGCGGGCAGCCAACTCCCCGAGCCACGGCAGTTCGAAGCGCTCGCCCTGCCACGCCTTGATCGAGAGCACGATCCAGAGAAAGAGCATGGCCAGCGATGCGAGGATTCCGAAGAGAAGAAAAACGATCGCGGCAGCGATGTTCGAAAGAAAGAGTGCGATCACGCTAACCACAAGGAAAATGGCCCAGATCATAATGCTCTGCCAGGCATGAAAGCGAAGGAATCGGTGCGTGCGGAATCCAGGGAGCAAAAGGAAGACGACTGCCGGTACAAACGTGAGATAGGCCAGGGCTCCAAGCGCACGGTCTTCGGCAGGCAGCGGCCTCATCGACCATCCGCAGGCAGGACAGAAAGCCGCTGTCGCTGGCATCTCGGCTTCGCAGTGGGGACAGACGACGATATTGCCGGCCGAACTGGGCGCCCTTGCCGACAGATCTGAAGAGCTATACGATTCGCCGCTCATGCGCTTTCTTCCGGGAATCTTCTTTATGCGGGGCGCCGTCGCGGCAGTCGGCGCAGACGCCGTAAATCTGGAATGTGTGGCGCGTCGTCAGATAGTGATGCTGGCGGCCGATCTCTCGTTCGATCTCGCCCACTTCCGGCGAGAAGAACTCAACCGATGCACCGCATTCGGTGCACACCATGTGATGGTGGCTGCGACGATTGTACTGATGCTCGAAGCGCGCGATACCGTCGTGGAAGGCGACCTCGCTGGCTAGTCCGCATCCAGCGAGCAGCTTGAGCGTGCGGTAAACAGTTGTGAAACCTATGCCGGAATCTTTTTTCTTGACCAGGCGGTGGAGTTCGTCGGTCGAGAGATGTTCGCGCGTCTCCAGGAACGTGCGCAGGATTGTGTTGCGCTGCTCGGTCTGTTTCAGCCCAACCCGGCGCAGATGCTGGAGGAAGATCGCCTCCGCCTCGCGGATGCTCTCTCGCGAGATGCTGGGTTGGTCGTCGATGCGCTTCTGCAACATGGGGCGATAAGCAAACTTACCGAAAGCTTCTCTGATGGCAACATGATACTGGCGGCGCTTGGCTTACGCCAGCCAGCTTACCAAGCAAAACTTTTCATAGCAGAATTCACGGAGAAAATGACGCAGAGCACGCAGAGATGGGTCTCTTTCCTACGCTACAATCTTGAACAATGTCCGTAACTGAAACTTTGCCCGAAATCCGCACCAGGAGTGGGGTGGCGCGCTTCTTTCTTGCTTTGATTGTGGTCTTGCTGCTCGCACTCGTTTGCCTTGGGGCGTGGGCCTGGTGGCTGGTGCATGCGAGCGTGCCGCAAGCGGATGGTGCCATCGCTGTCCCGGGCCTTTCAACGAAGGTGCGGGTGGTACGCGATGAGCAGGGCGTTCCCACGATCGAGGCAGGAACTCTCGAAGATCTGTTCTTCGCGCAGGGCTACGTCACGGCGCAAGACCGCCTGTGGCAGATGGAGATGATGCGTCGGGCCGCAGGGGGTGAACTTTCAGAGGTCATCGGACCCGCAACGTTGAAACTGGACCGCCAGCAACGGATTCTGGGCCTTCGAGCGGTGGCGGAAGCAGCCGCGAAAAACATCTCCAGCCGCGATCGCACATATCTCGAAGCTTATGCGCGCGGCGTCAACGCCTTCATCGACTCGCATCGCGATCAGACGCCGCTGGAATTCCGTCTGATGTGCGCACAGGCAAACCCGCTTTACCTGCTTCATTGTCCAGCCGCGGAATTGGATCGATTCCGGATCCGGCCCTGGACCGTGGCCGATTCCCTTCTGATGGGCGCCCACATGGTTCAGTACCTCAACCATTACGGTTATGCGCGGGCGCTGACGCGGGAGAAGATTTTGGCAAAACTCGGGCCAGAGTTGACGGCCGACCTGTATGTGAACTCGTCGTGGCGGGATCGGCCGCCAGGCGAGGTGCGCGGAATGGATGAGGAACCGGCGACCTCCCAGGATGGCGACGACAATGATGACGACGATGATGTAGATCCGGAGGGCGCGCCGACGCATATTACGTCGCTAGGCGCGAATGGTTCTGAGGCGCTGGCAGCTTGGCTGCAGGGCGTGCACGGTTGGAGGCAACTGTCCTCTCCCGGGCCGGGAGAGAACGAGGATTTTCGCCCCGGCTCGAATGATTGGGTGGTTTCCGGACAGCACACTGTCACTGGCAAGCCGTTGCTTTCGAACGATATGCACCTCGACCATCAAATGCCGAATTTATGGTTCGAGGCGCATCTGAAAACGACTGACGGAAATTTCGATGTCGCCGGTGTCACATTGCCGGGCGTGCCGTTCGTCATTGTCGGTCACAACCGGCGAATCGGATGGGGATTCACCAACGTAGGACCATCCGTCGAAGATGACTGTGTTGAAGAAGTAAACCCACAGGGCCAGTACAAGACGCCGAAGGGCTGGGAGACGCCGCAGCATCGGCAAGAGATTATTCACGTCAAGGGCCAGTCCGATGTGACGCTCGACGTGATCACCACGCGTCACGGACCGATCATCACCGACCTCATCCCGGGCGAGACACGGCAGATCGCGCTGCGCTGGACGCTCTATGAGGGCATCGGCTTGCCTTTTTTCGATGTCGACACAGCCGACAACTGGGACAGTTTTCGCGCGGCGTTCTCCAAGATGGATGCGCCGGGACAAAATGTTGTCTACGCAGACGTCGATGGAAATATCGGCTACCAGGCCACCGGACACGTGCCGATTCGCGCGGCCGGCGACGGTAGTCTGCCGGTAAGCGGCAGCGACGACGTCCACGAGTGGAAAGGCTACATTCCATTCGACGACATGCCACACGTGTACGACCCGCCGAATGGCATTATTGCCACCGCGAACGGCCGCATCGCCCCTGACAACTACAAATACTCGATCAGCACGGAATGGGACGCGCCGTGGCGAACAGATCGCATCTATCGCGTGCTTGAATCGGGAAAGAAGTTCGCGCCCGCGGACATGCTGGCGCTGCAGATGGATTTCTCGTCGACCTTGGACCGCCTGATTGCAGACAAATTCGTCTATGCACTCGACCATGCGCCGAAGGCCTCCGACAGGGCGAAACGTGCAGCCGATCTCTTGCGTGACTGGGACGGGCGCATGTCGCCCGACTCAGCGGCACCGACAATCGAAGTAAAAGCTCGGCTGGAACTGGTGCGGATGCTGCTTGAGCCGAAGCTGGGAGCGGCTCCGGACGATTCGTCGAAAGCCACGCCCCCAAGCTCCGCCCCGAAAGGCACGAGCGTGCCCGAGACCGGCACGCTGACCTGGAAGAGCTATCGCTGGAGCATGTCGACGGTATGGCTCGAGAACGTGCTCAACAAGCAACCGGCACGTTGGCTGCCACCGGCTTACCCGGACTTCGGGGCGCTGCTCACCGCCGCGGTAGAGAGCGCCCTGAAGCAGCCCGGAGTTCCTGTCGATCTCGGAAAATGGAAATGGGGAAAGAACTATCCCATCGAGATCGATCACCCCGTGCTGAGCCAGTTGCCGCTGCTCGGGCGGTGGACTGGGCCGGGGCGGCATCCGCTGAGCGGGAACAATTACACAGTGAAGGCCGGCGGTCGGCAGTTTGGTGCATCCGAGCGTGCGACTTGGAATTTCGCCGACTTCGACGCGAGCACGCTCAATCTGGTGACCGGCGAAAGCGGTGTCTTCGGCAGCCCCCACTATATGGATCAGTGGCGCGCTTGGTACGGAGGATCGACTTTTACGCTGCCCTTCTCAGCCGCTGCGGTTGAAAGGCATCGGGCACACGAGATGACGTTGCTGCCGAAATAGTTCTCACTCTTAGTGTTCAGTTATTTGGCTAAGCGGTGCGCGTAGACCATCAGCGCGCTCACGTCCAGGAACATATGTGCCATGACGACCGGCAGGATGCGGCGCGTCTTCACAAAATAGATCGAAAACAGTAAGAACGTCGACGCGTGCAGGATCGCCGGCACCAATCCCTGATAAAGGTGATAAGAACTTTGCAGGAAGACGCTGACGAAAACGGCCAAGGCCGTGTTTCTATGAAAATGTTCCATCTCGGTGATTAGAAATCCGCGGACGATGAGTTCTTCGTGAAACGGATTCAGGAGAACGAAGAGCACGGTCCACCCGGTGATGTGAGTTCCGAAAAGAGCGGAGTCATTGAACGTTCGATGGAGGGGATGTCCGAGCGCGTAATAAATCGCGAGTAACACGATGCCGACAGCAAACCCCACGGGGAACGCTCCAAGAAACAGCCCGAAAGCGTGGCCAACCTCGTCGATGCGCATCGGGAAGCGAACGCCGATGTCGCTTAGACCGCGCTTTTGATATCGCAGGACAAGGTAGAGGCACAACAATCCAACCAATTGGAAAATTACTCCCAGGATGGTTCGGCCCGGAGTCGCGGCGCGCAGCGTCCGGTGGCCGATGAAGACGATGAGAGAACTGAGAACCGGCATGCCAAACGCAATCGCGATGACCAAACAGAACTGCAGCTTGCGCGATGATGGCGTGGGCGCCGAAGGCGACTGCGCGGGAGCGAGGCTGGGTGCCGGCGCCGTGAAGTCGGAGGCCATCCGGCTACTTTAGAAGTCCACCGTCTTTACGTCTACAAAATTGCCGACTAGCCCGAAGATTTCGCCAGGGTTGTCCGGGTTGTTGTTGATGTGGGCCAAGGCATCGATGGTGACGTCGTAGACCCAGAGCGATCCGCCCTGCACCAGGTAAACAACCGTGCGCTGAGCAATCGGCTGAATGCCGGTAGTGTCACCATTCTGCGAAGGAATGAGGACCGCGCCCCCAGCCACGCTGCCCACCTGGGTGGTGAGCGAGTTGTAAATGGAAAGACATCCGCGGATTTCGCTTGGCTGATTGATCTCGGTGCAGGTGCGCGCACCGATGAATAACTGCCCGTTCGACGCCATCGCAATGCGGTTGTGATAGCCATCGGTGATCGCGATCCCAGTAGTCACAATGCTCATGCTGTTGAGATCGAAAATCGTGAGCTCGCCGCAATTCAGCGTCTCTCCTTGTGCGCCAAGGCAAGTGAATGACGGCGCGCCATCGGCGTAGGGAGTACCTGCGAGATACATCGTCGAACCCTGAACCAGAGCCACAGTTGCTGCGGGAACGCTGACGGGCGCTCCCACCCGGGTGCAGACCTGCAGATCGGGGTCGCAGGAGGTCAGGTCGAGCGTCTGTATGCTCGCGGTCGGCTGCACACCACCGCACTCCGGGCCGCAATTCAAAATGTATGCAGTCGTGTCATCGCTGCTGAAATACGCTTGCACTGGACGATCAAAACCGGGAGATGTGCCGGGCACAGGGCCGGGAACGGGAATCACTGGGCACGGCTTGATGCCGACGTCGCTAGGGATGATTACAAAAACATAGGCTGCTGATAGGTTGTTGCAGCCCTGACCGTAGAGCGTGGCTTGGACATCGCTGAATGCCAGCAGTCGGTTGCCCCCGTGGTTCATCGCCAAAAAGTGCACGGACGGCACGTTAATCTGGCCACCGGTCGCCCCAGATGCGAGACCTATGAGCTGAACATAACCCGGGTTCTGGCCCACAACCGGCGCGTTCGGGATTGCTATGTAAACGGTCGCCGAATCTGGCGAAACGACGAAGCTCTCCGTGTACGACGGCAAGGCGAAGTGGGCCGCATTGGCCTCGGTCTGGTTATTAATAATGCTGAACTGATTGTCAGAAGACTGAGTATTCGTGCCGCTGAAGACCAGCGTCTGCGAGCGGTTGGGAGTGACCACCATCATGCCGGGTGCATTACCGCCGGCAATCGGAGCCAGACCCAGCGGATAGACATCTTTTTGCGCATCGACGATATAAATGCCCGCCGCCGTACCCCCGGATACGTCATCGGAGACAAAAGCACGATTATGCAGGCCGCTGGTGTGAGTACTCTGGCCGTTTCCATAGCCTCCGCAAGATGGCAGCAACAGGCTCGCGGACAGCAGGGTGAGCAGCGAAATACTGACTTTTCTCAAACGCAGGCTTTCCAAACGGGTTTTGGCCAAACCTAAAGCTCCAACTTCATAGGGGGATAATGTCTTGGATGCAAGAACAGGGATTATAACAAAGGGAAAAGAGTGCGTTCGAGTTTCGCGCCATCCGGCGTTGCCAACCCGGGGTCGTCCGTGTCAGAACCATCGCTTGCGCGGCCTCGGGGTTGCAAGCCAGACCAACCAGCCTTCCTGTATTCTCATTACGATGCCGCAAGACTTCAAGGAACGATTGCAACGCGCGCCTGTGCTCTGCGATGGCGCCATGGGCACGCTTTTGTACGCCAAAGGCGTTTTTATCAACCGGTGCTATGACGAATTAAATGTCTCCCAACCAGACCTGATCCGCGGCATTCACCATGAGTACCTGCAGGCTGGGGCAGAGATCATCGAGACCAATACGTTCGGAGGAAATAGCTTCCGGCTCGGCCGACACAGTCTGGCGGACCGCGTACATATCATCAATTATTCCGGCGCGCGTCTGGCCCGCGAGGCGGCCAAGAGCTTCGACGTCTGGGTGGCAGGGTCAGTGGGACCGCTTGGCATTCGCATCGAACCGCTCGGCAAGACATCTTTCGAGGAGGCCCGCGCTTCATTTCGTGACCAGATTGCCGCACTCGTAGAGGGCGGCGTCGATCTGCTGATGCTGGAGACCTTCGGCTACCTCGAGGAGATGCATCAAGCGGTGCTGGCGTGCCGCGATGTCGATACGAAGATTCCGATCGTTGCCCACGTCACGATTGACGAAGACGGCAACTGCCTCGATGGCTCGGACCCGGAAACTTTTGGCGCGCGTTTGACCGAATGGAACGTGGACGTCGCCGGGATTAACTGTAGCGTCGGTCCGGTCGCCATGCTGGACGCCATCGAGCGCCTGCGCGCCGTCACCTCCCTTCCCCTCGCTGCCCAGCCAAATGCCGGAATGCCCCGCTCGGTCGAGGGCCGCAACATCTATCTGTGCTCGCCGGAATACATGGCAAGTTACGCGCGAAAATTCATCGCCGCCGGGGTTCAATTGGTCGGCGGATGCTGCGGAACAACGCCCGACCATATCCGCGCCATGAAATCTTCCTTGCGCGTACAGGGTGCGCGCGGCAACACGTCGGCCTCCGGCGTAGCTCATGCCCCGGCTGCGCCGCAAATTCCGGCAAGCGTTCCCCTGGCCAACCGCTCGCGGCTGGGCGCGAAGATTGCCTCCGGCGAGTTTGTCACAATGATCGAAATCGTGCCGCCCAAGGGGATCGACATCAAAAAGGAGATCGACGGCGCGAAGTTCGTGAAGTCTGTTGGCGTCGACGCCGTCAATATTCCTGACAGCCCGCGCGCCTCGGCCCGCATGAGCAACCAGGCGCTTTCTCTCCTCATGCAGCAGTCGGTGGGGATTGAAGCCGTGCTGCATTACACCTGCCGCGACCGCAACGTGCTCGGCATTCAGTCGGATCTCCTGGGCGCGGCAGCCACCGGGCTCAATAATCTGCTCTGCGTCACGGGGGATCCCCCAAAGATGGGGAACTATCCGGACGCAACCGCCGTTTTCGACGTGGACTCGATCGGCCTGGTCAATATCGTTCACAATCTGAATCGCGGACTCGACCTCGGCGGCAATCCCATCGGCAAGGGCACGAGCTTTGTGATTGGCGTAGGCGCCAACCCGGGTCTTTCTGACCTCGACGAAGAGATCCGGCGCTTCGAATACAAGGTTCAAGCCGGAGCTGAGTACGCCATCACCCAGCCAGTCTTCGACTTGCGGCTGCTGGAAGTCTTCCTCAAGGGCATCGAGCATTGCCGCATCCCGGTGATCGCCGGGATCTGGCCGCTAGTAAGCGCACGCAACGCTGAGTTCATGAAAAACGAGCTGCGCGTTTCCGTTCCCGATGAAATCCTTAACCGGATGTCCAAGGCGAACACACCCGAAGCCGCCCGCGAGGAGGGCGTCGCCATCGCTCGGGAAATGCTGCACGCGGTGCGTGATCGCGTTCAGGGAGCACAGATCAGCGCTCCGCTCGGCCGCTATGCCTCCGCCATTGACGTGCTCGAGGCGCTCGGATCCAATCGATCTGCCCCTGTCTAGTCTTCCGCGGCCGTTCAAGCGATCAAGTTCCGACCGTCCGTTTCGCCGGGTCTGTTTTGGGAACATTGTGCCCAAGAAATTACAAAACCTTCCTGATTTTGCTGGACATTTCTTTTCAGAATCGGCATTACAATAGAGTCAGGAGCAATTCGAATTGGCGAAGTTTGAAGAGTGCCTTGACCGGTTAGAGAAGATCGTTCTGGAACTGGAAAAAGGGGAGGTTCCCCTGGAAAAGTCTCTAACCCTTTTTGAAGAAGGCATGCAGCTCTCCGCGTCCTGCAGGAAGGAATTGGAGGAGGCGGAAGGAAAAGTAGAGATTCTGCTGAAGCAGAACGGGAAACTCCAAACCGAACCATTCGAGCCCCCGACCGAGAAGACGTTGCGCAAGTAACGTTGTTCGCGCTCGGACATGCAATCGCCTGTGGTAGCAACTTGCTGTCGCAAGCCAAAGGCCACCGTACCGCGGTGAATGTCAGGGGGATACATGGAACCACTAAGCCTCGTCATCTATAACAAAGACCCCGGAACTGCTCAGTCTCTGGAGGTCAGTCTTTCCCAACATTTTGAACCGGTCCGACTGGTGAGGAAGTACGAAGAACTGTCGACCGTCATCGCCAAGCATCGTGCTGCGGTGCTGGTTCTCGATCTGGAGAGCTCACGCGCAGACGCGGTGCGGCATTTCCACAAGGAATTTCCGGCGCTGTGCATCGTCGCCACGCATCGGTTGGCGGACGATGAAGTCTGGACGGATGCCATGACGCAAGGGGCCGCAGACGTATGTGAGCCCCGCAATGAGCAAGTCCTGAACTCTGTGTTGCGTGAAGGTCGCCATTTTTCGGCGGCCGCAGCCTGAAAATTCAAGATTGCACCTGACGGACGCGCGAGTGATCTCTTTCGGCGTCCGTTTTTGCTTTTGCGAATTGTTATACTTCGGGCGATGCTGAAACAGGTTCTCGAGCAGGGACGCGCCGCGGCCGACGCCGCTCTGGAAAGACTCTTGCCGCCTCCCTCGCAACACCCCACATCCATTCACCAAGCGATGCGCCACAGCGTTTTTGCTGGCGGCAAGCGGCTGCGGCCGATTCTCTGTATGGAGGCGGGAAGGATGATTACGGCTGCATCCCTGGCGCGCGAATCCGCCGCCGTGGCCGTCTCCAGTAGTCCCTGCTATGCCTCGGAAGCATTCGCGGACATGGCTCCCCTCCCTGCGGGAATTGAAAATCTCGGGGCCGCTCTCGAAATGCTGCACACGTACTCGCTGATTCACGATGATCTGCCCGCGCTCGACAATGACGATCTCCGCCGCGGACGGCCGACTTGCCACAAGGCGTTTGGCGAAGCGATCGCCATTCTGGCGGGCGACGCGCTGCAGACGCAAGCCTATGAAGTGCTCGCTCAACTTCGCTGCCCGGCCGAGGCTCGCGTCGCCATCATCCGCGAGATTGCCCACGGGACGGGCACCATTGATGGCATGATCGGTGGCCAGGTCGTTGACCTCGAAGCCGAACACAAAAAGCCGGACCTGGCCACGCTCGAATACATCCATCGCTCGAAAACGGCTGCCTTAATTACCGCCAGCGTGGTTAGCGGCGGGGTCTACGCTGGCTCGGACCTCGCCGACACCGAGCGGCTGCGCATCTATGGCCAGTCGATTGGGCTGGCGTTTCAGATCGTCGATGACGTGCTCGATATCACGCAGACCTCCGAGCAGCTGGGTAAGACCGCGGGCAAAGATACGGCGGCCGAGAAAACCACCTACCCGGCGCTGTTTGGCATCGAAGAGTCGCTGCGCCGCGCCGACGCGCTGGTCGAGCGCGCCTGCGGGCAGCTCGACAAATTTGGCGAGCACGCCGCAACGCTGAAAGAACTGGCCCGCTATCTGGTAGCGAGAAAAAATTAGAGAGCTGCCCGCCGCCACAAACTTGATGCCCCATCTCGCTTCCAGCCACATTCTGATCTGGTCAATTGCCGCAGCAAGCATTGCGCTGATGTTGATTCGGCCACGCGGCCTTCCAGAAGTCTTCTGGACTACAGCCGGAGCTTTATCACTTTGCGCACTGCGTCTCATCTCTTTTCCGCTCGCCGGACACGCTGTCGCCGAGGGTCTGGACGTATATCTATTCCTAACCGGGATGATGTTGCTGGCGGAGCTAGCCAAAAAGTACGGCGTGTTTGACTGGCTCGCCAATATCGCCGTTCGCCACGCCGAAGGCTCGCCTGCGCGCCTCTTCACGCTGATTTACATCGTCGGCACGGCAGTGACAATTCTGATGTCGAACGACGCCACCGCAGTCGTACTGACGCCCGCGGTTCTCACCGCGGTGAAGCGTGCCAAGGCGCCGCCGCTTCCCTACCTGTTCGTCTGTGCGCTGATTGCGAACGCCGCCAGCTTCGTGCTGCCAATCTCGAACCCCGCGAATCTTGTCGTGTTTCATACAGCCATGCCTCCGCTTGGCCGATGGCTGGCCATGTTCGCTATTCCCTCGGCCGTTTCCATTATCGTCACCTACATTCTGTTGCGCTGGTATTTCCGCGATGACATGCAAGCGGCTTTCAGCGACGCCGAAGAGTCGATCGCCCTCACGACCACCGGCAAGATTGCGTTCGCGGGCATCCTCAGCGTCACGGGAGTTCTACTCGCCGCCTCAGCCTTGAACATGGATCTGGGCCTGCCAACCTGCCTCGCCGCGCTCGTCGTCACCGTGATCGTGCTAGTTCGAGAACGAGCCGGTCCGCGCTTTCTTCTCCGCGAAATCAGCTGGAGCATTCTTCCGCTCGTAGCCGGATTGTTTGTCATCGTCGAGGCGGTCAACAGTGCTGGCGCGCTCGGCATGCTTCATGATGCATTACTACGGACGAGCCATTTGCCTGCCACTGCTTCTACGCTAGTGACGGGCGGGGCTGTGGGCTTCGGCACGAACCTGGTGAACAATCTGCCCCTTGGGCTGATCACGGGGGCAACACTTCGCGCCGCTCCAGTTCAGACCGCCGTGCAGAAAGCAGTCCTGATCGGAATCGACCTGGGACCAAATCTCTCGATCACAGGCTCGCTTGCGACCATTCTCTGGCTCATCGCGATCCGTCGCGAAGGCTTGCATATCACCGCGTGGCAATTTCTGCGCGCCGGTTTCGTGATCATGCCGCTGTCATTGATGCTGGCGCTGGCTGCGGAACTGCTGGTTCACTCCCGCTGATGCGCTCATCGACGAGTGGCGCCATAACAGCCGGCAAGACGCCGGCGCTACACCAAGGTCTATAATGGTCGCCAAAATCGGGCCCTTCTATGAGCGACCACAAAAACGACAAAGACCTTGGCATGCACTGTCCCATCTCGCGCCGCGACTTCCTGAACGGAGTGGCGCTCACCATCGGCAGCAGCATGCTTCCCACCGCTGCCTTGGCCTTCGATGACAAATCCTTCGCTCCCGAAAAAGCTTCGGGCTACTATCCGCCGGCGCTCATGGGCATGCGCGGGAACCACGAGGGCTCTTACACCTACGCGCACGACTTGCGCGATGGCGACAAGTGGAACGCCTCGGGCGCTCCTCAGAGCACGGGCGAGACATACGACCTCGTTGTTGTCGGCGGCGGCATCAGCGGACTGGCTGCGGCGTATTTCTATCGCAAAAATTTCGCGGGCAAGAAAGCTCCGCGCATTCTTATTCTCGACAATCACGACGACTTCGGCGGACATGCGAAGCGAAACGAGTTCCGCGTTGGCGATCGCACGCTGCTCGCCCATGGCGGCACCATGTCGATCGAGCATCCAAAGCTCTACAGCAAGGTCGCGATGGGCCTGCTCGTCGATCTCGGCATCGACACCAAAAAGTTCTACAAAGATTTCGACCGCACTCTTTACAGCAAGCTCGGCACCGCGATGTTCTACGACAAGGCGACCTTCGGCGAAGACCGCATTGTGCCCGGAATGGGCACAACGCCGTGGGCCGAGTTCCTGGCCAAATCGCCGCTGCCCGAAGCCGTGCGCAACGACCTCATTCGCGTCTACACCGAGAAAAAAGATTACCTGCACGGCCTCACGCGCCAGCAGAAGATCGAAAAACTCAGCAAGACGAGTCTTTCCGACTTCCTCACAAAAATTTGCGGCCTGAATCCCGCGGCGCTTCCCTTCTTCAACAACTACACCAACGACTTGTTCGCGCTGAACATCGATGGCGCGTCGGCCCTGGCTTGCTATCTTGCGGGTGACGACTATGGCGCGATGTCCTATCCGGGTTTCGCCGGACTAGGACTGGAAGAGCACGAGGCTGGCGACACCACAAAAGTTAAATATCGCCAGACCGAGCCCTACATTTTCCATTTCCCCGACGGCAACGCCTCGGTGGCGCGCCTCCTGGTCCGCCATCTGATTCCCGGCTCTATTCCCGGACATACGATGGAAGACGTAGTCACCGCGCGCTGCGACTACTCAAAGCTCGATGACGCGAGTTCGCCCGTCCGCCTTCGCCTCAATAGCACCGCCGTTCATGTTAGTAACATCGGCGCGAGTCAAACAGCCGACGCGCACTCGGCCAAAGAAGTCGAGATCGCCTACGAGCGCGGCGGCAAGCTGCAATCGGTTCGCGCCGCGCACTGCATTCTCGCCTGCTACAACGTGATGATCCCGTACATCTGCCCCGACCTGCCCGCAAAGCAAAAAGAGGGGCTGTCGTATCTGGTGAAGTCGCCGCTCGTCTACACGCACGTCGCGCTCACCAACTGGACCAGCTTCCACAAACTCGGCGTGCACCAGATCGTCTCACCGGGCAGCTTCCACTCCTTCACTCACATGGACTTCCCGGTCAGCATCGGCGACTACAAGTTCCCGTCCAATCCCGAAGAGCCGATGGTCCTCTTCATGCTGCGCACGCCGTGCAAGCCGGGACTGCCCGCGCGCGACCAGAACCGCGCCGGACGCATGGAGCTGATGGATATGCCGTTCGAAGTTTTCGAGCGCAACATCCGCGCGCAGCTTGGCGCGATGCTGGGGACGGTCGGCTTCGATCCAGCGCGCGACATTGCCGGCATCACAGTAAACCGCTGGGCGCACGGCTACTCCTATATGCCCAACTCGCTCTGGGATCCGGAGTGGAAAGAAGGCGAAGAGCCGTGGGTAATCGGACGCAAACCATTCGGCCGAATCGCAATCGCAAACTCAGACTCAGGCGCCTCAGCCGAGACAGACTGCGCGATAGACCAGGCGTATCGGGCGGTGGGGGAAATTTTGAAGGCGTAAGTCCGTTTCGAGGACTTTTCTTTCGCCCTTTCAGATTTGTGTTGATCCCGTCTTAGAGCCGCGGCCCGCTGCCGGGGAAACGTGTTTGCTTGGGCCATCCCCTAACCTCAGCGGCTAAAGCCGACACGAAAAGGGAGCCCAGTCATCGCAGCGCTGAAAGCGCTGCGCCACCCAAAACCAAAGGCAAAGAAAAAAATCGTTCCTGATCCTTTTGTGCCGGGGGTACCCCCCCTCCCCCCATCGCATATGTATTTTTTACCCGGTTTTTACTAAGTAATAGGAAGGATGTTAGTTATCCGTCCCGTTTCGGGAACGCTCTATTTAACTTGTCAAAGAGCCAGTAGTAAGGACGGGACAGGGTTGGCCGCCTCTGGAGACGGACACACTCTTTCACCCTGCGCCCTTTGGAATGCTCGCACGGACTGCTGCTATTTGTCGGTGATGGCCAGGTGCCCCATTCAAGCCCTCTTTTGGCTTGAGTGGGGAAGTTCGACAGCTGGACAGAGCGCTCCCGCCGCTCGCTCGCGCCGTCGTGCCGTCCACTCGCATTCGATTTCCACTCGTCCTTCGCCGCCGGTTGCGTACTGAAGGAAGCTGCTCCACGGCCAATCCTCCGCGCGTTTGCACAACCCGCGTCGCACCGGATTCTGGTGGGTGTAGTTGATTTTCTCCAGGAACTGGTCGTACGTGCGGACGTTGAAATCGTAATAACGCTTTTGCCAGAAATGATGGGGAGAGTTCTGAGTCGGCAAGGCCCTAAAGGTCCCGTCGGTGCCCCATTCAAGCCTTCTTTTGGCTTGAGCGGGGCCCTTCGTCTCGGTATCCGCGGATTCGACAGCTGCGATCTCGCGCCGTGACACGCCTTGCTTCAGCGACTTGATGGCGTCGGCCAGCATACTGCGTTGCGGTTCGGTGAGAAGTAAGTGAACGTGCTCGGGCATGATCACGTAGGCGTAAACACGAAGTTGGAAAGTGTGGCGCATGCGCTCCAACGCGAGTTCGAAGGTTCGCTTGATGGGATCGGGATTGAGAAACGGCTGGCGATGATAACAGGAGAATGTCACAAAGTGGGTTTGCCCGGAATGCTGGAATCGTTGCAGTCCCCATGGCATGAGGTCAGATTAGTCGTCGGGGAAATCCCCACTCAAGCCAAAAGAAGGCTTGAATGGGGCACCGTCGAAAATTGAGTACCAGATTAGGAAAATGAAAACCCTTCCTAAAAGACCGAGACGGGTGGGGCCCGATCTTCGGCACCCTAAAGTGCCTTTGTTTTTTTGTCAGCACTAAACAAGAAGCGGGTGCCCCATTCAAGCCCTGTTTTGGCTTGAGTGGGGCAGTTCGACGACCGGACAGAGTGTTCTGGCGGCTAGCTCGTGCCTTAGTCGGAAAGAATATTTTGAAAAGTGACCGTCACGAAAGGCTGGCGCCCCAGGTTCGCGCCCCGCCGCCCAAAATCGCCGACGCATCAGATGCGCAGATTTTCGGGCGCTAACCTGGGATTTCGGCGCACAAAATCAATTTCCAGCCCGGAAGAAGCGACAAGGAGAGCAGCCATCCACCTGTGTTCATGAGACTTGTCTGACACTCAGGGGTATAACTAACTAGTAATTTCCCACCGCACCCCTGCTAATCGCCCAGGGACTTGACAGCCCATGATATATCAGCGGATGGCGCTGGTAACTTATTGATACTCAAGGCCCAAATTTGCCAATTTTCACCGTTTTCCCGCGATTTATGCCAATTTCCTGAATTACAAAAATAAATTCCAAGCGAATAAAACCCGAATAAATCGCCCGCAGCAAGAAAATTGCTCGAAAATAGTCCACCGCAAAGTGGGAACAAGCACAACCTGCTAGGGCTTGGAGTGGGCACCGGCGAAAGTTGAGTTTCAGATTGGGAAAATGCAACCCACGCCTCAGGCGCCAGGCGTCCGCCCCATTGCATCCTCCTCTCTGCAGCGCTACAGTAGATTCCAGCTCTGGCGGTCTCCCACCTCGCGGTTTGCATCTCTTTCCTCACACTCAATTTGCGTGCAATAGCTGCAGTATGTGTGCAACTAAAAGCGTCGGTGGAAAAGCGGGCCCTATATATGGTGTTTTCATGCTTGACCCCCGCCATCGATCGCCGTTAAAGTTGGTGAAACGTTCGCCGGAAACCAGGGTGCGAAACTCGAACGCGCGTCAATTTCGAGCTCGCATCCTGACAGGCGAATCGCCGGAACCTTGATAGTTAACACGCTCAGCGTTCCGGGAGGCCGCAAGTCACCAGCCAGCGCAAGCGGACGCGAATCCGTGGAACAAAGAAATCGAGAGGTTTGACTTTTGGACTGGGGACGAGAAAACCTACGGGCTCAGACCGCATTTGAGGGAGTAGGGGTCCTTCGACTCCGCAGAGAGTTCGCTTCGCGAACTTTCTGCTCCGCTCAGGATGACATCAAAAGCGCGGCTCAGGCCGCTCAGGATGACATCACGAAAACTCTCGTGTCTTGCTCTTTTCTTACTGTGCTTTAAGGACCGTGCTTTAAGGAGTGACCTTGCTCAAACTCAAGAAGCTGCAAATCCTCGGATTCAAGTCCTTCTGCGATCGCACCGAGCTGAAGTTTCACGGCGAGGGCATTGCCGCCATCATCGGGCCGAACGGCTGCGGCAAGTCGAATATCGCGGACGCGATCTCGTGGGTGCTCGGCGAGCAGTCGGCGAAGACGCTGCGCGGCTCGCGCATGGAGGACGTGATCTTCGCCGGCACGCGCGACCGCAATCCTACCGGCATGGCCGAGGTGAGCCTGACGCTGATCGATCCCGAGGTTTACAGCGGAGCCGATTCGAACGCGCCGACTGAGATTGAAATCCAGGATGATTTAGCGGAGGAAAATTGGGATGAGGCCGAGTTGCGGGCGAAGTCTGCGGACGAAACTGAGCGCGCGGTGGAAGAGGCGCAGCCAGGAAAGACGGACGAAGTAGAAGTGGCTGCCGCGAAGGCAGCGGATGGTAGCGGAATTGACGGCAATGCCGCGAACGGGGCGACGGTCGTGATGATGCCTTCCCCGGAAAGCGCAGTGCCAGACGCAGTAGACGCGGCGGGCGACATCTCTGCGGAAATTGCTGCGACCGCTACAACTGAGGCGACGACCGTTGTCGCTGGAGTGCAAGTTGTGCAGCCGCAGGTTGTGCTCAAGATTCGCCGCCGCAAATTCAATCAGACTCCGGCGCACGCGGGCGAGATCGCCGTGACGCGGCGGCTGTTCCGCAGCGGCGACAGCGAATACCTGCTCAACGGCAAGCTCTGCCGCCTGCGCGACATTCAGGAACTCTTCATGGGCACCGGGCTGGGGCCGGAGTCGTACGCGCTCATCGAACAGGGACGTATCGGGCAGATCCTCAGCAGCCGTCCCACCGACCGCCGCAACATTATTGAAGAGGCGGCGGGCATCACCAAGTTCAAGACGAAGAAGCGGCTAGCCGAGGCGCGCCTCGAAGAGGCGAAGCAGAACCTGAACCGCGTCAACGACATTTTTGAGGAAGTCACGCGGCAAATGAATTCGCTGAAGCGCCAGGCCAGCAAGGCCGAGCGATACGGACGACTGCGCGACGAAATGCGCGCCAAGCTGCGCGTTGTCCTCGCCAGCAAGTTCACGGTGATGGACCGCGAGAGCGCGGCGCTCGATGCTGACGTGCTGCAACTGGGCGAGCAGATTCGCGAGCTGAATGAAGGAGTGCAGCAGTCCGAAGCTGAGCATTCCGAGCGCACGCAGCGCGGATATGCCATTGAGAACGAGGCACGGGAGAATCGCGAGCGGCTGAGCCAGATCGCGATGGAGACAGACCGCGGCAAGGCGCGCATCAAGACGAACGAAGAGCGCGCCGCGGAATTGGCTTCGCGCATGACGTCGTCGGAGGCGGAGCTGGCGCAGGCCAGTCTGCGGCTGGGATCGCTGGAAGAGGAGCGGGCGGAGCATCTGCGCGTGCTCGAGTCGGCGGCGGCCGACCTGGCGGCGGCGCAGAAGGAACTTGCAGTGGCTCAGCAGGACGCAGCGGCAGCGACGGCGGAACTCGCGACGCTTGAACACGGACAGGAGATTTGCCGGGCTTCGATTCTTGAATCGGTGGGCAAGGCTTCGAATTTGCGGAATCAGCTGACGCAGTCGCAGGAACGGCTGGCGGGCATGGATCGCGAGGAGCAGCGTCTGCGCGTGGAAAACGAAACGGCGTCGGCGCAGTCGGAAGCCTTTGGAGGCCAGCGCGGACAGCTTGCGCTTGAGTTTGAAACCGTTTCGCAGCGCGCGTGCAATCTGGCGTCGGAGCTGGCGAATCTGCGGTCGGCGCTCGAGAGCAAGCGTACGCAGGAGCACGAGACAAAGCGCCATCTCGACTCGATCCGCGCCGAGTACGCAACGGCTCTCGGCAAAAAGGGATCGCTTGAAGCCGTCATTGCCGAACACGGGTATTCGACCGAATCGGTCCGTCGTCTGTTTCAATCAGGCGCGATGCAGGGTGGGCACACGCCGGCCGGAGTACTTGCCGACTTCCTTGAGGTCGAGCCGCGTTACGAGCGCGTGGTCGAGGATTTTCTGCGCGATGAGCTGAACTACGTTGTGGTCAAGAGCTGGGACGCAGCCGATGAAGGCCTGCGGCTGCTGCGCTCGGATGTCGATGGCCGCGCCACGTTCCTGGTACATCCCGAGGATTCGCAGGCGAAATTCTCGTTTGTCGCGGATCAAAGCGCGCACTACGCGCCCACTGACGAGGCTATCCTGCCGCTCAACAAGTCGATTCGAGTATTGAACGGCTTCGGCAGGTCGCTGGAAGTGATTCTGCCCAAACTCGGCAACGGCTACATCGTCCCAGATGCGGCAATCGGGCGGGAGCTTGCGCTGTCGAGCCCTGACGCGTTTTTCCTTTCACAGACGGGCGAGTGCTTCCACAACGTAACCGTGACAGGGGGCAAGCAGCGCAGCGAGGGCCCGCTTTCGATGAAGCGCGAACTGCGCGACGTAATGCAGCATCTTGAAAATCTGGAACGCGCGTTGCGCGAAAATGAGATTCTCGCGCTCACTCTGGGCCGCGAAGTTCGCGAGTACACTTCCCTGCTCGACCGGCTGGAAAATGAGAAACGCGAGGCGGAGACGCAGGTGATGACATCGGGCCATCTTCTCAAGCAGCTTGATGGCGAGATGTCGCGCGTGCGCGAGCGGATCGATGTCATTGCGTGCGAGTTGCAGCGGCTGGCCTCGGAGCGGCAGGAGCAGGATGGCTTGATCGCGTCGAAGCAGGCTGAACTTGGCGCGGCCGAAGAGGCGCGTGCGCAGTTTGAGGCGCAATTGGCGGCCGGACAGGATCAGCTGGCTGCGCTGCGCAGCCGTCGCGATGCGGCGGCGGAGACGACTTCGCAGCGCGCGTCGCGCGTGGCGGCGCTTGAAGAGCGGCATCGTTCCGCGGCAGCCATGCTGCAGAGGATCGAAGCCGTCGTTGCGGAGATGCGCGAACGTGCTGCGGTGCTGCAGGCACAGATGCGGTCGGCGACGGAGGAAATTGCGCGGCGGCAGGAGGAGAACGTCCGACTGGCGGAGCAACTGGTTGAGTTCGAGGCTGAGCGCAACGCGGGCGAGGCTCGGGCTGAGCTTCTGCAGTGCGAGTCAGAGCAGGTGCGGGCGCGCATGGCGGAGATTGAAGAGACGTTGCGGAGTTCGCGGCAGCAGCTCGATGCGGCGCGCGACCGGCGCGGCGAGTTGCAGGCTCAGGCGGCGAAGCTGGCTTCGGACCTTCAACACCTAGCCGATACCTGCTTGAACGAACTCAACATTGAGCGCGGCGTTCTGCTCGAAGATACGACGATTGTTCCGCTGATTGGCGAAGAGCTTGCTGCCGCCGACCAGACTCATCGCGAGATGCGCACGAAGCTCGACTCCATGGGGCCGGTCAACATGATGGCGCTCGAAGAATATAAAGAGACGGCGGAGCGGCACGAATTTCTTCAGACGCAGCGCAAAGACCTGATCGACGCCATCGAGAACACGACCGCAACGATCAAAGAAATCGATCAGATCTCGCGGCAGAAGTTCGAAGAGGCGTTCCACAAGATCAACTCGAACTTCCAGATGACGTTCCGCAAGCTCTTCGGTGGCGGCGACGCGTTCATGCGCCTGACCGACATGGAAAACAGCGCGGAGAGCGGCATTGACGTGGTTGCTTCGCCTCCGGGCAAAAAGCTGCAGAATGTGCTTCTGCTTTCGGGCGGTGAAAAAGCACTCACCGCGCTGGCTCTGCTGGTCGGTATTTTCCAGTACACGCCGAGCCCGTTCTGCATTCTTGACGAGGTTGACGCGCCGCTCGACGAGGCCAACATCGGGCGCTTCACCGAAATGGTGCGAGAGATGAGTGTGCAGACGCAGTTCATCCTGATCACGCATAGCAAGAAGACGATGAGCATTGCGCCGGTGCTCTACGGCGTGACCATGCAGGAGCCGGGGATTTCGAAGCTGGTGTCGGTGAGGTTCGGGGCGGCGTAGGCCGGTCCAAACGCGGGAGTCCTCCAAGAGCCCCGCTTGCATGTACATCTGGTGTACAATGTATACATTATGTCTGGCTCCGCCGTTCTCACTCTCCGCCTAGACGCAAAGCTCAAGACCCGGCTCGACCGCTTGTCGAAGTCAATGAACCGGAGCCGATCCTTTGTAGCCGCGCAGGCCATTCAAGAATTCGTATCCCTAAACGAGTGGCAGATCGCAGAGATTAAGAAGGCCGTAGAGGCCGCGGACCGGGGCGAGTTTGCCAGCGATGAAGAAGTGGAAAAGAAGTTGAAGCGTTGGACACGCCGTGCGGATTAAATGGCTAGACGTTGCGGTCGACAGCCTCGTTGCTGAAGCGGAATATATAGAGCAAGACAATCCCGCCGCAGCCCTACGGACTGTCATGACGGTCATCAATGGGGTTCAAATGTTGAAACGATTTCCATCTGCGGGCCGACCGGGGAGGGTCTCTGGCACTCGGGAACTCGTGATCTCTGGTACTCCGTATATAGTTCCCTACCGAGTGCGCGGTGACGAAGTGGAGTTGCTGCTCGTCTTGCATGCAGCTGGCAGAGGGCCGAGCGCTTTCTAAAGGCTGCTGAGACTTTCATCGACGAAAATTTTCTTCGAACTCTTGACGCCCACGCTATTTTTCTGCTTGTTCGCGCGAAAAGCCACCGTCCTTTTTTTCCAAAGCCGTCCTCAACTTTTCCACACGCCAAATTGCGCAAACCGGGCCATCCGCGCGCGTTCTCGCATACACTGGAAGAGTCAACTCTTTTTCGTTCTTCGGCAGCAACCTCAACCCGCAGCCTGTGATCGAAAGCGTTGACAAATTCGCTGACGCGGCTAGAATACGCGACAGTTTTCTCCCGGTTAGAAGAGCATATGAGCCCTGAAATCCTCGACTCCGTATTACTTGAAACCGACTACAAAGACCTCGAACTTTTCGCCAGCGGCAAGGTTCGCGACGTCTACAACCTGGACGCCGATCATCTGCTCTTCGTCGCGACGGACCGCATCTCGGCCTTCGATTACGTTCTGGCCACCGGCATTCCGCATAAGGGCCGCGTCCTCACGCAGATGTCGCTGTTCTGGTTCGACTTCCTCAAGGACATCGTTCCCAACCATCTCGTCACAGCCGATGTAAGCCGATTTCCGCAGGCCGTTCGCGCCCATGCTGACGAACTCCGCGGCCGCTCCATGATGGTGCAGCGCGCGGAAATGTTCCCCGTCGAGTGCGTGGCGCGCGGCTACCTTTCCGGCTCCGGCTGGAAGGAGTACAAAGCCAGCGGCACCGTCTGCGGCATCAAGCTGCCGGCCGGACTCAAAGAATCTGACAAGCTGCCCGAGCCGATCTTCACTCCGGCCACCAAGGAGTCGACCGGCCACGACATCAACATCTCGTTCGAAGAGATGTGCAAACTGGTCGATCCCAAGCTCAGCGCGCAGCTCCGCGACCTGACTTTGCGCGTCTACAGCAAAGCCTCCGATTACGCGCGTGAACGCGGCATTCTGATCGCCGACACCAAGTTTGAGTTTGGCATGACCGCTCAGGGCATTACCCTGGCGGATGAAGTTCTAACACCGGATTCGTCGCGCTTCTGGCCGGCCGACACGTATTCACCGGGCAAGGCGCAAAATTCGTACGACAAGCAGTATGTAAGGGACTACCTCGAAGAAATTCGCTGGAACAAGCAACCGCCTGCTCCTGCCCTCCCCCAAGAGGTCGCGCGCCGGACCAGCGAAAAGTATCTCGGGGCGTATCAGCAGTTGACGGGACGCGAGTTGGAGATCTAGCCGTCGCGCTCGCTTCTTGGTCATCGCTATGAGCGTTGCGGACTGGGTCATCCTGGCATTCCTGGTGTTTTCCGTGGTCGGAGCGGCCATGGAGGGTTTCTTTCATGAAGCCTTTCATCTCGCTGGTCTGATCGTGGGCTATCTGCTGGCCGCGTGGCAATACCAGCGGGTGGCGAACTGGTTCGCGCCCTATTTGAAGACTCCGTGGGTTGGTGAAGTTGCCGGTTTTTTCATCATCTTTTTCGCGGTTCTGATCCTGGCGGGATTGGCCGGACGAGTCGCGCGCTGGGCGATGAAGAAAGCCGGGCTGAGTTCGATCGACAGGTTTCTTGGGGCACTGTTGGGACTGGTGAAGGGCGTGCTGGTGGTGGCGATTGTACTCACCGCCATGACCGCCTTTGCGCCCGCTGCACGCTGGCTGGCACAGTCGCAGCTCGCTCCGTATTTCCTGGTAGGCGGCAGGGCAGCAATCTGGCTCGCACCGTCGGAATTGCGCCAGCGCTTCTACCAGGGACTGGATTATTTGCGGCACGCCGAGCCGCCTTCGGAGAGCAAGCCGAATCCGGCCGCGCCGGCAAAGTAGCCAGCAGACAGAAAGTTATTCTTACGTTCGATGGTGCGGAAACGAGGCGTCAGTGAAGGACCAGTTGGAAGCACTCATCCTGCAAATGTACAAAAGCAATATTCTTTATTCCGAAGCAGTCCGAGAATTTAAGAAACGTTTCATTGTAACCGTGCTCGAAGAAAACCGCGGCAACCAGTGCAAGGCCGCGCGTGAACTCGGCATGCACCGCAATACCCTCAGTCGTACCATGCAAGAGCTTAAGATCGACGTCCGGCCGCTCCGGGCCGGAGCCAAGCGGCCGCCACGCAGTGCGCGTCCAGTGGCACTGTTGGACCGAAAGCAGCTTCGCTAGCCGACCGCGAATTCGACGGACAACAAAATGGGCGACCCGATGGGTCGCCCAAATTTTTGATCGAAAAATCGCTAAGGGTTGATTAGTGCGCAGGCTTCTTGTGAATAGGGGTCGCTTTCTTCGGCGCCGACTTCACGATCATCGCACCCTCGTTCATGGTCATGACAAAGGGCTTCGGGGTGTAGGAGGTCGGCATTCCCTGGAACTGAAAGTCCGCATCTTCTTTCGGCATGTCTTTCTTTGGAATCGCCGCAGCCATAGTGAGATCGATATCCGCTTTCTTAGCCTCGATATCGTCCTCGCTGCCCGCGAGCATCAGTTTGGTAGCTTTGGCAGCCGCGTCGATGCTGATGATGTGAGCCTGCATGACGAGCGGTTTGCCCTTCAAGGTGGTCCACACTTTCTCGGCATCAGGCGCATTGCCTTCTGCCAGGCAGAGCTGCCATTCCGCAAAAGCCATTTCCTCGACTTTCTTCGTCTTCAGAAGATCCGCACACTGCTGCGCAGGAGTCGGTGGGACATACTGCGTGATGGTGATTCCTGCGGGAGTCGTAGCTGTCCCGGCCTTCGCCACAAGGTCGTCCCAGCCGTCGGTTCCTCCGTGGAATTTGTTGTACTTGCTTTGTCCGAACTTTCCGATTTGAGTCTTGCCAGCTCCCTGCGCTAAGGCGGTTGCGCGCGCAATATAGAAGAGACCCGCAGCTGCCTTCGCAACATCGGAGCAACCGGCAGGAGGCGGCGTCGCCGGAGTTGCCGGCGCGGCATCTGCACCGGCCGGAGTTGGCGGAGGACAGAATGGAGGCGTCAAATAGGAAAGCGCCAGCGGATAGACATCGCGCAGGCTGCTTGCATCCGGAGGATCGGCCTGTACGGCGGCTCCCAGGTATTGCTGCGCCTTCGCGTAGTCTTTTGCGCTATACGCAGCCATTCCAGCGGCCCCATTGAAGATCCCCGAAGTCTCTTTCTTTAACTTTTCAAATTCCTCAGCAGTCGTTCCCTCTGGCTTCGGAGCGGTCTGCACGCATTGCAAGCCCTTTTCCCCGTACTGGCCCGCTTCGGTCAGGTTTTGCGCGGCATTCTGTCCGGCTTCTGCCATCGCGCGCTTGGTGAAGGACAGCAACGCCAGCGCCCTCAGATTGCACGGATTCGCCGCCAGGACCTTCGTTGCCGTGTCCTGCATTTTGGCAGCATTGCCGGTCTGCTGATAGGCGCCCATCAGAAGTTCGAGCGCATCTTCTTTCATTACGCTGTTTGGATATTGTGTGAGAAAAGCTTCAAGCCCACTGACTTTCGCGGCGGGATCCGTTTGTTGGATGGCGCCAACGTAGGCGTTGTACTCGGCCGGGTCTTTGATCTCTTTCTTCTGAGTCGGTGGCGTAGCGGCCCCTTGCGCGGGTGCCTGAGCGGTTTGCGCGACGGCGGTAACGGCGGCTACCAGCAACATCGCAAGAACGATTCGTTTCATTCCTGTGGCTCCTTTATTTTTAGGAAGCTGGATTCACGTACAGCCCGGCAATCGAGCTCTACACCGGGTTCTCATGGGCGCTTGCCCCATGAAGACCCCCGTAAATCCTCCGGCCGCATGCAAGAATCAGAGAGCGGCATAAGAATTAGTCCGGTGAGCGGATTATAAGGATGTACCCTCCGCTTAGGCAAGCAACTTGCACGGTGCCGATGCTCGCCCTCCTTGGTTGGATGCGCAAAATTTGCCGAGCGTCAGTCCGGCCATCTGCCCGCTAAACGCAGGACAGGTAAACCGCCTACAATAAATCTTGACAATGACTAAGGAAAATCCCGGCGGGAAGCCAGCCATGCATCAGAACCAGCCCAAACCTCTCGAAGAACAAGTCGCAATCGTGACCGGCGCGGGACGCGGCATTGGCGCAGCGATAGCTATTCAACTCGCCGCCATTGGAGCCCGGGTCGTGCTTTGTGGACGTACGCGCGCGTCGCTTGAACGCACCGAAGAGATGATTCGCAACAACGATGGAGACAGCGCCGTCATCGAGTGCGATGTCACGGATCTGCGATCCGTGGAATCCCTGGCAGAGCATGTCGCTCGCGACTTTCGCCGCCTCGACATTCTGATCAACAACGCCGGAGTCGGCGGACCGGGAGGGCCTCTCCACCAGCTTGCACCCGCGGCATGGGATGGCATCTTTAATACGAATCTGCGCGGCGTCTTCTACATGGTCCGCAGTCTCGCACCCCTCATGATCCGCGCCCGCAGTGGGCACATCATCAACATCTCGTCGCTGGCCGGCAAGAATGCCTTGCCCAACGGGGCCGCGTATTCCGCGTCAAAGTGGGGACTGAATGGCTTGACCTATTCGCTCGCCGAGGAACTGCGCGCTCACAACATCCGCGTCTCAGTGATCTGCCCCGGATCGGTCCACACCGATTTCAGTCCGCACGCCGGAAAGAGCGCGGACAGGATGCTGCAGCCGAGTGACGTAGCCCATGCGGTCGCGATGATCGTGACTCAGGCGCCGCAATCGTTTGCGAGTGAGATTCTGCTGCGGCCAACGCAGAAACCATAGAAGCTTTGAGCTATGGGCTGTGAGCTACGAGCAACCGCATCTGAAAGACAAGAGCCGTGCGCTCCTGCACAAAGTGAAAGAAGCTCAAAGCTCATGGCTCAGAGCTAGACCGCTCGAAGCTCGCGCTTCGAAGCTCGGAACTTTATTTCTTAAACAAATTCTCAAACGCCTGCCGCGCATCGCTGGGTTTCTGTGCCTGTTTGCTGGACGTTTCCTTTTCCAGCCGCACACGAATCGAGAAAAACGTACAGCTATTGCGTTTGTCTTTGGGAGAGATCCGCTCCGGAATGGGCTGGTTGCACTCGAACCGGCTCGATGGATCGAAGTGCTCGCACTGCTTGCAGGAGTGCAACTCAAACCCGCATTTCGGGCATTGCCCGAACGTCTCGCTCAAATTTTCCAGAATTGCGCCGCACTCGGCGCAGCGTGAGACCGTTCGCGTACCGGGCATGTTCAGCGGACGTGGCCCGAAAGTATTGTCGCGGCGTGTTGCCGGTGCGGGCTTCTCCGTTCTCTTCTGTGACTCGCCGCCCGAGTCCTGGTATCCCCGCTGCCGGTATTTGCGATCGGACAAAAATCCCTCCCAAAACGCCCCATTCTGCGCTTTTGCCCCGCCTTTCTCAAGTGGATCTTTCCCGCACTGCTCTATCCATCGTCGGCAACCCGCCCCGCGGCTCCGCCATCTATCCTCCGCGCAAGCGGGCGGCTTGATTGTCTTTCATATTTCCGGGTGCTACCATCCGAAGAGGATCGGAACTGATAGGAGGCATTTATGTCGGATCGTGATAGCAGCAGTTTCCTGTGGTTTCTTGCGGGGTTGGGTGTGGGCGCGGTAGTGGGTGTTCTGTACGCCCCGAAGGCCGGCGACGACATGCGCGAAACCATTCGCAGCAGGGCGCAGGAAAGCGCCGACCGCGCCCGTACGCAGGCACGCCGCGCGCGCGAACAGGCTTCGGACTGGATGGATCGTGGCCGCGATGTAATCAATCAGCAGAAAGAGCAGTTCCGCAACGCGTACGAGGCCGGTCGCCAGGCTTACAACGAGACGACAACGCCGGCCGCGACCGCCGAGCCACCCAAGAACATGTAACCTGAGCTTCGAGGAGCAGCCGATGAACGAGAACCTTCTCACAGTCTTTATCGCCGTGACCGCGGGCGCCGTCCTGATCCAGGCCGGCATCCTGGTCGCCCTCTATCTTTCCGTCCGCAAGAGCACCGCGAAGATGGATGCGCTCTCGACCGAGCTCAAAGAGAAAGCGATTCCGACCATCGAGACCGTTCAGAGCTTCATCACCGAAGTGCGCCCGAAGATCGAGACCATCACGGCCAATGTCTCCGAATCGACCACAACAATTAAGAATCAGTTGCAGCGGCTCGACGCCACGCTGACCGATGTCCTCGACCGCACACGCCTGCAAGTGATTCGCGCCGACGAGCTCCTGAACCGCACCATGGATAAGGTCGAAGAGACGAGCGAGATCGTGCACAAGACGGTTGTGTCGCCACTACGCCAGGTTAGCGGCGTAATGAATGCGATTTATACAGGAGTCGAAGTCTTCCTCGGGAACAAGCGCCGCGGCGGCAAGAACGGCATGGGCGTACCGCAGGACGAGATGTTTATCTAAATAGTTCTTGTAGCGCGGGCGCACTCGCCCGCGCTTCTTAACATATTTCCCCTATTTCCTCAATACCAGCAGAAGAAGCATTGTCATCCCGAGCGCAGCGAGGGATCTGCAGTTGCTCGCGAGCACATCGAATGCATGCCTCGGCCGCATTTACTTCTCGTCTCCGTTCTCTTCTCCACCCGCCACTCGCTCACTTCGCGGATCCGGCACGAAGATCGACGGCACTCTCTGCTCGGCCGCCAGCTTCTGAAATCTGCCGATTTCCACTTCCCGCACCTCATTCCAGTGCGCCAGCAGTTCATCGGTCTGCTTCTTCAATTTGTCGAACTGCTCATACTCGGCTGCAGTCGGCGCGGCGTCGGCCGCTCCGGCTACGGCCATTGAGAGAAACGCCAGCTTGCCGTCAATCCCTGGCGCATAAGCAAGCGAATCTTCGCTCGCGCTGATCTTGAAATTGATCAGCGGATCGCGGACTGAGATGAGCTTCGCGTCGAGCTCCGTCGCGCCGTCTAACAGGGTTTTAGCTGCGTCCGGCCCTACACGCCGCTTGAGCCCATCAAGCTGTTCCCGCACGTCCTGGATTTCGTTGACTGCGTCGTAGACATTGTTGAGCTGTTCGCGAATATCCATCTGCAGCTTGAACTGCTTCTCCATGTCCGCTTGCGAAACCGTCACGCGCGGATCGACCTTCAGTTCGAAGGGCTGGGTCTCGCTCTTCCCTGCAACGGTCAGCCTCACTTGGTACTTACCCGGAACTGCCATCGGTCCACGCGCTCCGTCGCCGTATTCCCACAGGTAGTATTCCGGCACGCGGTGCGCGTCTTCATAATGCAGATCCCATACAAAGCGGTTTAGACCATCCTCGACCTTGATCTGCTTCTCGGGCTTCTTGCTGTCAGGATCGAGCGGCTCGTCAAGCGGCTCTCTCCGCTTGCTGGAGTAGGTGCGGATCACGCTGCCGCCGGCGTCGAGGATGTCGATCTTGACCTCATCTTTATCCTTCGGAGCTTTCTTGACGTAGTAATAAATGACCGCTCCGCTCGGCGGATTCTTCCCCGCGAAGGTAACCCGCGCTGGGGGCCCATCCTCGCCTCCGGGCGAGTGCAACCGGTAGGCGACCGCCGGCTGATACAAATGCATGTCCGCGTTCGCGAGTGAGTCGGCATACTGCCGTAGCGGCGTGACATCATCGAGAATCCAGAACGCGCGCCCGTGGGTCGCCACGACCAGGTCGTCGTTCTTGACGGCAAGATCGTGAACAGGCGCATTCGGCAGGTTCAATTGCAGGCTGCGCCAGTGGTCTCCATCGTCGAATGAGACAAAAATCCCGCGCTCCGTTCCCGCATAGAGCAAGCCTTTGCGCTTCGGATCCTCGCGCACCGCGCGCACGAACGCGCCGTCGGGAATGCCCGTGCCTAGCTTCTTCCAGGTCGCGCCAAAGTCAGTGGTCTTGAAGATGTATACGCCGACATCGTCGTTTTGATGGCGATCGATCGCGACATAAGCCTTCCCCGCTTCTAACGGCGAAGCCTCGATCAAACTCACGCGACTCCACTCCGGCATGTCTTTCGGCGTGACGTTCGCCCAGCTCTTGCCTTCGTCGCGCGTCAGTTGAATCAGGCCATCATCTGTGCCCGCCCAGATGACGCCCTTCGTCACGGGCGACGGCGCAATCGCAAATACCGTGTCGTAATATTCCGTGCCGGTGTCGTCAATCGTAATCGGACCACCCGAAGCCTGCTGCTTCGACTTGTCATTGCGCGTCAGGTCCGGACTGATTGCCTCCCAGTGCACGCCGCCGTCAGTGGTCTTGAAGACTCGCTCGCCGCCGTAATAGATCGTGTTCGGGTCCTGCGGAGAGATCACCATCGGCGCGGTCCACTGGAAACGATGCGTTAGCCTGGCCGCGCCGCCGCCATCGCCCAACTCAGGCGACACCGCGATATTCTGGATCTGATTAGTCCGACGGTCGAAGCGCGTCAGGTTTCCTTGATAATCGCCGGCATAAACAATATTCGGATCCATTGGATACGGCGCGATGTAGCCCGCTTCTCCGCCGCCTACCGCATACCAGTCGTCACGCCCGATTGCGCCATCGTCACTCCGGCTGGCGATCGCCACGCTCGAGTTGTCCTGCTGCGAGCCGTAAACGTAATACGGCGTGCGCGTATCCGTGATGACGTGATAGAACTGCCCCGTCGGCTGGTTATCCTCGCGCGTCCACGATTTCCCGCCGTTGAGGCTGACCGTTGCCCCACCGTCATTCGACGCAATCATGCGCTGGTTGTTCTTTGGATCGATCCAGAGCCCGTGATTGTCGCCGTGTGGCACATGAACCTTGTTGAAGTTCCGCCCGCCATCGGTCGATTTGAAGAACTCCACGTCCGCCACATATACAGTGTCCGCATCCTGCGGGTCGGCGATCACGTGCATGTAGTACCAGGGACGCTGCGTCAGGCTGTGGCTCCCATTGACTTGTCGCCACGAATCGCCGCCATCATCTGAGCGGTACAGGCCGCCATCTTCCTTCGCCTCGATGATCGCGTACACCCGATCCGAATTGGCCGCGACCGCCACGCCGATTCGTCCATACGGCCCCTTGGGCAGCCCATGTTCCTCAAGATGTTTCCATGTAGTGCCGCCATCGTTGGACCGATAAAGCCCGCTGCCGGTACCTCCGCTTTGCAGCGACCACGGCATCCGCTGCACCTGCCATAGCGACGCAAACAAAATGTTCGGATTGTGGGGATCGAAAGCAACATCCACCGCGCCTGTCTTCTCGTCCTTATAAAGGACCTTCTCCCAGGTCTTGCCTCCATCGACCGTACGGAAGACACCACGTTCAACATTTGGACCGAACGGATGACCGAGGGCCGCCACAAAGGCGATATCCGGATTGCGTGGGTTGATAATCACTTTCCCGATCGCCCTTGAGTCTTTGAGGCCTACGTTCTTCCACGTCTTGCCTCCGTCCAGCGACTTCCAGACGCCATCGCCCTGCGAGATATTCCCGCGAAGACAGGCCTCGCCGGTGCCGACGTAAACGGTATTCGGATCGGACGCCGCCACGGCCAAGCTGCCGATGGCCGGGGCGCCGTCATGATCGAAGACTGGAGACCAGGTGTTTGCCCCATCGGTCGACTTCCACACGCCGCCGCCAGTCGCGCCAAAATAGTAGGTCGTGGGATCGCCGGCAATGCCCGCGGCGGTCAGCGAGCGGCCGCCACGGAACGGTCCGATGTTGCGATATTTCATTCCGCGGAACTGCGGATCACCCTGATCTTTCTCTTTTTCGTCTATCTCACTCTTCGCCTCAGGTTGGTCCGTCACCGGAACCTGCTTTTCCGCCTTTGCGGGACGGCTTCGTTCTTTTTGCTGAGCGAAGGAGAAGGGAGCTGAAATTAAGACGAGCAGCGCCAGCAAAGCGCCGCAGAGGAAGAGTCGCTGTTTCATGGCCTGTAGTGTCCCGAGAATGATTCGATGTTCACACAATGTTACTGCCACAGCGTCAAAACGTAAAACCCCCGGCGTGGCCCGTGATCGGGGAGTGTGCGATTTTCTTGAGGGTGTCATCCTGAGGGAAGTGAGGTGAGCGAAGCGAGCCGAACAAGTCGAAGGCCCCCACGAACCAAACCGCAGGCCCAGTCGCCGCAAAGCGTTCTTCCCGGACTGCATCTGCGGCTCAGGCCCTTGTTCTCCGCACCCGTTTAGTCAACATCTCCCCCAAAGAAAGCCTGACAGATTCACACCACCCTCAGCCTAAAATGTTGCAAACATATTTGCAGTTTTCTGTTTGAAACAGAATCGGTCCAGCATGAAGCGGCAGTTCACAACCAGCGATGTCATCAGGCTCACCGGCATCACGGGCCGCCAGTTGCAATGGTGGGATGAGCGCGGTCTCGTCACGCCCGCCCGGCAGGGCCATCGACGCATCTACTCCTGGGACCAACTCGTGACCGCCGCCGTCATCTGCCAGCTGCGCCGCCGCGGATTTTCTCTGCAGCGCATGCGCAAGGTCATCGCCTTTCTCGAGCACGAATTCGGCACGAGCCTCGCGGCCACTGTCCGCGCCGCCTCCGAATATCACCTGCTCACCGACGGCACGCATCTCTACCTGCGAACCTCGGCGCGCCAGGTGGTCGATCTGCTTAAGAACTCTTCGCAACCGATGTTCGATATCTGCCTGAGTGACGAAGTACGCCGCGTGCGTGGCCAGATTCTAGCTCGCAACACGGCATCGCAAAAGCAAATGTCGCAGACTTCTAAAAAAAATTCAGCGTCAGAACGGGTTCGGCCCCTAAGCCGCGCCCGCAGGGCCTAATCGGAGACCTGGAGGCATGATGATCGGCGAACTCAGCATCATCAACGAGTGGATCCCCGAACAAATGGAACCGGGCACGGTGTTTGTGCTCGAGAACGCAGGCGAAGTCGGCGAGAAAGAAGATCCCTACTGGGCCGTGCTCTCCTGCCCATCCTGCGGCACGCTCGGCCTGATCACGCGCAAACAGATCAGCGGCCTGTTGCCGACCATCTGCGGGTCTTCACAATGCTCGGCGCAGTTTTTCATCAAGGATGAGGTCATCACGCCCAGAAAGCCGTTCTAAATAGCTCCAACCGGTCCAGGAATCAACATCTCGTCATATTTCTGCGCCCAAGATTTCCCTGCGTACTCTGCGGTATTTCTCCGCGCTCCCTGCGTTGCAAACGCTTGAGGCGGCAGGTAGCAAAACTCCACCCTGACCATAAACAAGACTTCTAACCAATCTCCTGCACAAACGTCATAAGTACATCAGTGACAATCTGTGGGGTGAAATATGTGCTGTCCTCTCCAGTCTCGCGTTCTCCATTGGACTCTGATCTTGATCGCATCCACGGCTCTGGCGCAAACCAGCCCACCGAAATCCTCCGAAGCCCCAGCCGCCGAGCTCAGCGGCCAACATGACTTCGACTTCGAATTGGGCACCTGGAAAATCCACCTCAAACGCCGCCTTCATCCGCTGACGGGCTCCAACACCTGGGTTGAGTTCGACGGCACTTCCGTCACCCGCAAGGTTTGGGATGGTCGTGCGCAGATCGAAGAGTTCGAAACCGACGGAACAGCCGGACATATCGAGGGTCTGACACTCCGCACCTACAACCCTCAAACTCGCGAGTGGAGCTTGTCCTGGGCCAACAGCAAGGATGGCAAGCTCGTCGTTCCTCAGATCGGCAGGTTCAAGGACGGCGTAGGCGAGTTCTACGCTCAGGACACGCTCGACGGCAGAAGCATCTTTGTCCGCTTCATCTGGTCCAAGACCGACACCAACATGCCGCACTTCGAGCAGTCTTTCTCCGAAGACGGCGGCAAGACATGGGAGGTCAACTGGATAACCGATCAGACCAGGGTGAGCAAGTAGAAGAACCCCGCACACCCCGCGCCGCAGCCACAAACCTCTTAGGTGCGAAGCCCAAACTCCGACCGCAGTTGTTTCACATTTGGGCGCGCTACAAGTCGTGCTAATTTATTCCGATGCCAATCGCACTGATCACCGGAACCAGCACAGGAATCGGCCTCGAAACCGCTCTCCACTTTGCCCGCAACGGCTACCGCGTTTTTGCCGGAGCGCGCAAGCCTGAAGCCGTCGAGCGCCACGCCAACATCGTTCCCATCAAGCTCGATGTCAACGATGACGCGAGCGTGCGCGACTGCGTCGCCGAGGTTCTCCGCGATGCCGGCGCCATCGATGTTCTGGTGAACAACGCTGGAATCGGCTTCGCCGGTGCGATCGAACACGTGCCCCTCGAGAAGGGCCGAGAGATTTTTGAAACCAATTTCTTCGGCGCCGTCCGCATGATGCAGGCCGTGCTGCCCTCGATGCGCGCGCGCCGCAGCGGCACGATCGTCAACGTCACCTCCATCCTCGGCCACGTCACACTTGCCTGCCACGGCTTCTATAACGCGACCAAGTTCGCTTTGGCCGCCATGAGCGAAACTCTGGCCATCGAAGGTAAGCCGCTCGGCATCAAGGTCGCGATCATCGAACCCGGAGTGATTCTGACCCCAATCTGGCATAAAGCCGATCCGTTGATGCCCGAGAACCATGAATACCAGCAGGGCATGAACCGGCTTTTCAGATTTTTCGGCGCGCAACTCGACCATGGCACCTTGCCCGACGTGGTGGCGCGCGCGATCTACGACGCGGTAGAGGAAGGATGTACGAAACTGCGCTACCCGGTTGGCGCCGACGCGGAAACACTTGCGAAGGCCCGCGATCAAATGTCGGCGGCAGAGTGGGTCGCGCTCCTGACCGAAGAGGATGAAGACAAATTCGTGGCCCGGGCCCAAGCCACCTTCGGCGTCGATCTCCTCAACCCGCCGTCATTGAATCACCGACTGAATCAGGGATTGAATAGAGAAGCAGGCGCCGCATAAGGAATGTCATCGTGAGAGTACCTATCTTCTTAGCGATGGCATCCTGAGCGAAGCATGATTGCCGCGAAGCGGTAATCATGCGTAGTCGAAGGACCCCGCTATCTTTTCTTCTTTCAGCAAAGCCCAAGGAACGCTCGCATCCGTTCTACTTCAAGATCTAATTCGCGCGAGAAGGCCTGATCGGTTGGCTTCGATCCTACATACCCGAACTCACAATGAAGCTCGCCGTTCTTCACCGCGACATTTCCCCAGCCAATCACCTGATCGCGCCACAGAAGCGGCAACGCGTAGTAGCCAAGCTTGCGCCTCGCCGGAGGCGTGTAAGCCTCAAAGCGATAAGTCCATCCCCACAGCAACTCGAAGCGGTCACGATCCCAAACCACCGGATCGAACGGCGCAAGTAGACGAACCACGTCCGGTGCCTCGTCGCACTGAAAGGGACCACCATCCACCCAATACCACTCAACGCCATCCACGCGCGCACGCGGCAGCCTTTCTTTCGCACGCTGAATCGCCCCCGTCAGCTTGTTTCGCCACTGAGGCACTGCGATGCGCAGTCGGCGCAAGAGAAGGGACAGGCTTCGCAAAGGGCAAGGCTGATAAATTCGAATCGCCGCATCCGCGAGAGCATCCATCCTCACGCGGCACTCGGCGGCATCGATGGTCTCTAGCTTGGGCTCATGCGCGGCGTAGATGCGGATCCCACGCTCACGCCGTACCACTCTCAATACGCCGCGGTAATGCATGGCGTCGAGCAGGTGAGTGGTCGCGTTGGATGAGCCTCCCCAATAATTCGTAACTGTGCCATGCGAGAAATATTCGTCGACCTCGCGCGGATGCACCTCGCCCCGCTCGCGCACAAATTCAAGAAGAAGCTGCGCACGACTCCGGCGTTGGCGAGACCAGGGCTGACTGCCACCCGCTGGGACGCCAACCGTCGGCCGCGGATGCATTAGGGTCTGCAGAAACGCCGTCACAAATCCATAGTTGACGAACGCATCCTCCCAAACGTCCAGCTTGGCGTAATGCCGTTCCAGATCTCCGGCACGGTAGTTCTCCACGCGATGCCGCAGGATCAAATCCTGGGCACGCGCAGGCGCACGGATCGGATCGGCCTGCACAAAACCCATCTTGTTGAGCGCCCGTTTGAGAGAGGTCGGTGCAAACAGGCTCTGGCTGACGGCGAAGCGCCGCATGTGGTCGAGGGTAATCGGCATGAGGTAGTTGCGGTCCCCGACAGGACGCTACCGAACGACCTGCGGATTGGCCAGTTTCATGGGAACCTGCTCGACAATCTCAATGTCGAATCCCTCAAGTGCCGCCACGCGGCGCGGGTGGTTGGTCAGCAGCCGGATCCTCTGCAGGTTCAGGTCCGAAAGAATCTGCGCTCCCAAACCGATCTCGCGCTGCGTCTTGCGCTCGCTGTCAGGTAAGGTTGGGAGCCGCCGTTCGCGATGGAAAGTGAGAAAAGACTGCTCCCCGATTTTCTCAGCCGAAAATCCGCGCGAACTCTGGTGCAGATAAATCAGGGCGCCGCGGCCCTCGGACGCGATCGTATCGAGCGATGCCTCGAGCGTCCGGTTACACTCGCATCCCGTCGCTCCAAACACGTCCCCCAGCAGGCAATGCGCGTGCATGCGCACCAGCACAGGGACCATCGAGTCGCTGATATCGCCACGGATCAGCGCGATGTGGGAGTCGCCGCCATCGACCTCGCTCTCGTACGCGATCAGTCGGAATTCGCCATGCTTGGTTTCGACCATGGCCTCGCCTACGCGGTGCACGTAGCGTTCATGCTGCATGCGGTAGCGAATAAGCTCGGCCACCGTCAGCATCCTCATGTTGTGAACGCGGCAGAATTCGATCAGATCGGGCACGCGTGCCATGGTGCCATCGTCTTTCATGATCTCGCAGATAATGCCCGCCGGAATCAGCCCCGCCAGCCGCGACAAGTCGACCGAGGCCTCCGTCTGCCCCGCCCGCACCAGCACTCCGCCCTTGCGAGCGCGGAGCGGAAACACGTGGCCGGGCCGGGCCAGGTCTGACGGCCGAGTCGCCGGATCGATCGCCACCTGAATCGTGTGGCAACGGTCGTAAGCGGAAATGCCAGTCGTCACCCCTTCTCGCGCGTCGATCGCCTCGCAGAACGCTGTCCCGTACTGCGACGTGTTCTCGGCCGTCATATTGCCGATGCGAAGGTGGTCGAGCCGCTCCTCGGTCATGGTCAGGCAAACCAAGCCCCGCCCGAACTTGGCCATAAAGTTGATGGCCTCCGGCGAAACCTTCTCGGCGGCCAGGGTCAGGTCGCCCTCATTCTCGCGATCCTCATCGTCGACAACCACAATCATCCGCCCCTCGCGAATCTCGCGGATAGCGGTCTCAACATCGGTAAAGGGGGGGTGAACTGTCATAGCGTATAGATTGTATCGCCGCTCATAGCGTCGGGGTCCCGCCCGCGGTTAGACGGGCGTCCGCGACCGCCATGACTGAACTTCATTCCTGCAACCGGAGGTCAATTCTGGTCTAGCTGGCTCGAGGCTCCCATCCACTAATAAGAAGAGGGTCGCCGCAGCGACCCTCTCAACCAGTCCCTTGTTCCTTTACAGCGTGGACTCAATCTCAAACCCCCAAGCCTCAAGCAAAGGCTCCGGGATGTACTTCGAGTTCTTGTTCCGGCGCGCCCACTCGCGCAACCGCGTCGACCGCAAATACTGATCCGGAGACAACTTATACTCGTGCACGACCTGTTCGAACTCGGTGATCGTGGGGGTAATCGGCCCGATGGGCTCTGGCTTCCCCCAGTTGGGGTTTCCGCGTCGCTTTGCCATGAAAAATATGCCCTCTATCAGTGAAATGACGACTTTTTCTCGAATTCCTACCTATTTTGATTCCCAAAAGTCCCGAAGGGATTCATGTAAAGACAGAAATGCGGCCTCAAACCAGCGCCCTCGGCACCCATGGAAGCTATTGATAATATTGGGTTTTTATTAATTAGTCAATAGAAAAATCAGCACCCCTTTCTCGCCCCAACCATCCCCTTTGAAAACAGGAACTTGCAGCCTAATCTTCATGGCACAACGGTGCTGGACCTACGGTCACTTCCAGCCCTCACTAGCCTTTATCGACAGGAACGCGAAAAATCCGCCATCCTGCGTCCCATTTGTGTACTTTCGAGTACCGGCTTCTACTATAGGTGACAAGAGTAACCTCTGCCCGCCCAATAGGATTGACCCTGCCAACTCAGGCACATACAGTCAAAACCAGAGTGTCTTCGAGCTGGAATGGGTCGGGGTCCGCCCGAGGGAACTCTCGTTGGCTGGCGTTGAAGTTCCCGACGGTCTCCCTCAGCCGACCCGCAGCTAGAGGCTGCGCACCGAACCGACGAGTACCAGGGCATGAACCTGAAGTCTTTACTACTGAGCTCGGATGACAAAACCGTGCGCGTCCTGCGCCGCGTGCTCAGTGATCTTGAGATCGAAATCGAACATTGCTCGGGTTCCGACGCCGCCCTGCACCGCATCACCCGCCAGCGCTTCGAAGCCATCATCGTCGATTGCGCCAATCGTGAAGTTGCCGGCAATATCCTACGTGCCACAAAGGCCGCCCCGGTCAACAAGCGCGCGCTGTCGATCATTCTCGTCGACAACCATATCGGGCTTAAGGGCGGCTTTGAATTGGGCGCCCATTTTGTGCTTCATAAGCCGTTGGCCGTCGAGCGGGCAAAAGCCAGCTTTCGCGCCGTGCGCGCTCTTATGAAGAGCGAGCGCCGCCTCCAGATGCGCGTTCCGGTTGAGATTCCGATCACTTGTATTGGTTCCTCGCATTACCCTGCCCGCACCATCGATCTCTGCGAAGGGGGCATGGCGATCCAGTTCACCGGCCGCAAAGCGAAGGAAACTTCCCTGCGCTTCGCCATCGAGCTACCTGGGGCTGAAAAAGGATGTGAAAAACTGGAGATAGCCGGCGAGGTCGCCTGGGAGGGCGACGAATACCGTGCCGGCGTTCGCTTCAAAGATGTCAGCGACAGCCAGCGCGACGTGCTTCGCAAATGGCTGGCCGCCCGCCTTCCTGAGCATGAACCCGACGATCCACCCGTAGTCTGCCGCCTCAAGGATCTCAGCGCGACCGCCTGTTATCTCACCACCACCTCGCCCTTCCCGAAGCTGAGTCGTGTCATTCTGACCGTCCAAACGGGTGAGCCTGCGGTCCGTGCGGGCGGCGTCGTTCGCATCACTCATCCCGAAGTCGGTATGGGGGTGGAATTTCTTCAGTCCACGCCTGAGCAGCAGGAACAAGTGCGTGTGCTAACCGAGACCTTGCGCGCCAACGCCGAATCTGTCGAACTTCACGTCGAGCCCAACGGCCTCGAAGTCCCACTCGACGAGAAATCAGCATCCGCGGCCGCATCAGCCGGCGACGTTCTTGTCCATCTCTTCCACGAGCAATCGTAGGCCTCGATTATTCCGCCGTATTTTCAGGGAGAACCACAGGGCTCGCAGTTCTTGGCCCGGCGCGGGTGGTTGGCGGCGGTTGTGGCCCGACCCGCCACCACCAACCCGTTCCGGCTTCCCTTACGACTTAACACGGCCCGGCCGTTCACCGCCCGACCACCATCGCCGTCTCCACCGGAGTGGTCTTCCTCTTTGCAATTTCCACCTCGTACTTCCCCTTCAAGACTTCCCAGCCGCCCTGCTGTCCGGGCATCCAGATCCGCGACAGGAAGTACTCGTTGCCATAACGATTGAAAACAAAGTGTGGCTTTTCTGGTGTCGCTGCCTCCTGCGCTGGGATTGCCAGGAAGATTGCCGACACGCTGCCTTCTTCGTTGCGAATCCGCAACCGCCCGTTCGCGATCCGCTCAACCGTATAGTCTCCCGCCTTGAAGTGATCGTTCTCGAGGGCAAAACCAAACGGCACCGTCACCTTGACCGGCCCGGTTTGCCGCTGCGCCATCGTCGGTGCCGCCACCGCCAGCATCAGGATCATTGCCGCCATCGCGCTCATCAGATTTCTTTTCATAACCCCTCCTTGGTTTTTGTCCGAATGTCTTGTGAGTGCCTTTCGTCGCGCTCACACATGCATTGAGCTGCAGGTGAGAAAAAACTGAAATGCATTGAGGGTGGACCGTGAGCGATTTCGGAGTGACCGCGCAATGCCCTGAAAGCACGGATCTTAAAATGTCAGGTGATCTGTCTAGACCAGCCTCCTCCGCTCGCGTCGGCAGCATCGCGGCGTCTAAATCAGACAAGTGATCGGGAAATCATCGCGGAACCTGCATCACTGACAATGCGTAACAATTTGTGAGAAAGGGTGAGTGGTAGACTTGCTTCGAAAGACCCAGATTCCAGCCCCACGAGAAGCTTGCCGCAGGTTGTGCGTCTTTCCACTGACCTGTGATCCGTGACCGCATTCCCATGCCCGCAGAACAAACCAACTCGCTCGCACACCTCGTCCGCTTTTCGAGCTTCGAACTCGATCTGCGGGCCGGCGAACTGCGCAAGCACGGCCTCCGCGTCAAGCTCCAGGATCAGCCGCTCCAGATCCTGACTCTGCTGCTGGAAAAACCGGGCGAAGTCGTGACCCGTGAGCAACTCCGCGACCGCCTCTGGCCCGCCGACACTTTCGTCGACTTCGATCACAGCCTCAACAGCGCGGTGAAGAAGCTCCGCCAAGCCCTAAACGACGATCCCGATGTTCCGCGTTTTATCGAGACCCTGCCTCGCCGCGGATATCGTTTCATCGCGCCGCTGCGTAACGGCTCGGAAGCCGTGGGTGTCGAGATTGAAGGCGCCGTGACCAACGGAAGCGCGCCTCTCACTGCGCCCGCCATCCAATCCGCTCCCGAGCAGCCCGGACGCATCCATCATTGGAAGCTGTGGGCAGCCGGCGCTCTCGGTTTCGTCCTCGCACTAGGACTTGTCGCCTGGTTCGGATTTCGTCCGGCCAGGTCTCCGAGCCTTGCGCCTATTCACCTCGTCCCCCTAACTACCTATTCCAACGGAGGCTCGCGTCCCTCTTTCTCGCCGGACGGCAACCAGGTCGCCTACTCCTGGAGTGGTCCTACGCCCGGCAACGTCGACATTTACGTCAAACAGATCGGCATCGAAAAGCCCCTCCAGATCACGCACGATTTCGGCTATAACTTCATCCCCGTCTGGTCGCCCGAGGGCCGCTACATCGCGTTCGTGCATGTTGACGCCGGTGCCAACTTCCCGGGGCATCCCGCGCTCTATCTCGTGCCCGCTCTCGGCGGGCCTCCACGGAAGCTGATCGAGTTGCAACACGCCGAGACCTGCAACCCCACTTTGAGCTGGTCCCCCGATGGAAGTTTGCTCTCCTTCAGCGAGAAGCCGTCTTCCACGGCTCCATGCGCTATCTATCAACTCACTCTCGCGGACTTGCAGATTCGCAAGTTGTCCTCGCCGCCAGTTCCCTCCACTGGCGATGGCTGCGTGGAGTACTCGCCCGACGGTACGACGCTCGCCTTCGTTCGTAATACCAAAGATGTCGAAGACATCTACCTCATGCCAGCCTCGGGCGGCGAACCGCGCCGCCTCACCTTCGACAATCGCCTGATCGTCGGCCTCACCTGGACTCCCGACAGCAAGGAGATTGTCTTCGCCTCCAACCGCGGTGGCGCGGTCTGGAGCCTTTGGCGCATTTCCGTCCGCGGCGGCACACCCGAGAGAGTTGCGGTTGGCTCCGAACGCGCCTACGCCCCGGTCATCAGCCTCAAAGGCCATCGCCTCGCCTATGTTTCCGGTTACTGGAACGAAAACATATGGCGCATGACCATCGGTCCCGGCCGCCACGCCGCGAAACCAGAGAAGCTGATCTTCTCCGACATGCAGGAAGAAGGCCCGGAATATTCGCCCGACGGCAAGCGCATCGTCTTTCAGTCGACCCGGTCGGGTAATTTTGAAATCTGGCGGGCCGACGCTGATGGCTCGAACCTCGTACAGCTCACTTCCATGGGCGGCCCGCTCACCGGTACGCCGCGCTGGTCTCCCGATGGCCGCTGGATCAGTTTTGATTCGCGTCCCGGCGCCCACCCCAACATCCACATTGTGAGTTCCGACGGCGGGCCCGTCCGCCGCTTCAATAACGACACCTCTGACGACGGCGTCGCCAGCTGGTCGCACGATGGAAAGTGGATCTATTTCGCGTCCAATCGCTCGGGCAGTTGGCAAGTATGGAAGCGGACTGCCGATGGCGGCTCGCCCGTTCAGGTCACAAGCAATGGCGGCTTCGCGCCCATTGAATCGGCCGACGGCAAGTATCTTTACTACACAAAATACGACAGCCCTGGTGCCTTCCGCGTGCCCGTTTCAGGCGGAGAGGAAGTCAAGATTCTCGACGAGCCCCCGCAGGGCTATTGGGGATATTTCACCGTCGGCACCGACGGCCTTTACTTCGCCGGAGACAACGGCAATCACAAACCCGGCCTGAAGTTCTACGATTTCGCCACGAAGAAGACCTCGGTGGTCACGGCACTCGACAAGGATCCGTACTACGGCGCGCCCGGCCTTGCAGTCTCACCCGATGGCCGCTCCGTCCTATATGTGCAGTTAGACGAAGGCCGCGACAATTTGATGCTGGCCGAGAACTTCCGCTAATTGTGTGGTGCAGACATCCTGCCCGAGGCGGGACTGGGACAAAAATAAGCGCGGGCAAGAATGCCCGCGCCACACCAGAGGTTCAGATCATCAGATGTCCCGATGACCCGATCTTGACTACTCTTCCTTCCCAAACTGCTTCAAATCCTCCGGCCCATCCGCGTGCACGGCCACTGGTTCTTTGCCTTGTACCAACTCGCGCACTTTCTCCACTACGTCTGGATTCGCCAAGGTGGTGATGTCGCCGGTCGCCATTCTGTTCGAAATCGACGCCAGAATGCGCCGCATCAGTTTCCCCGACCGCGTCTTCGGCATATCCGGAACAATGTGTACGTGCTTCGGCCGCGCAATCTTTCCGATAATCACCTCGATCGCCTTGTTGATCTTGTCGACGATCTCTTGGCTCGGCTGCAATCCCGGCTGTAGCGATACGTAAACTTCCGGCACGCGGCCCTTCACTTCATCCGCCACCGGCACCACGGCGGCCTCCGCCACCTCAGACACCGTCAGGCACGCCGACTCAATCTCCTTCGTGCCCAGCCGATGTCCGGCCACGTTGATCACGTCGTCTACACGCCCAAGAATGCGGAAGTATCCATCCACCGCCTGCACCGACCCGTCAGCCGCAAAGTATGGCCAGTCCTGCCAGCGTTTGCTGTTCAGATCTTTGCAATACTTTCGGTAGTACTGATTGACGAAGCGATCTTTATCTCCCCAGATCGTCTGCATGATCCCCGGCCATGGATTGCGAATAATAATGTTGCCCGCCTTACCCGAACCCGGCGGCACCACTTCGCCCATTTCGTCCAAAATCTCCGGATAAATTCCCGGCATCCCGGGCCCCGCGCTCCCCGGCTTCATCGGATCAAGCGCCGGCTTCGTTGAGCACAGGAATCCGCCCGTCTCCGTCTGCCACCACGTGTCGACGATCACCGCCTCGCGCTTGCCGACCGCCTCGTAATACCAGCGCCAGACTTCCGGCTCGATTGGCTCGCCCACCGAGGTCATGTGCTTGAAGTGATAGTTGTATTTTGCCGGCTCGTCATGTCCGGTCTTGCGCAACATGCGGATTGCCGTCGGCGAAGTATGGAAGATGTTCACATCCAGCCGCTCCGCAATTCTCCACGGCCGCCCCGGATCGGGATAATTCGGCACGCCCTCGTAAAGCACGCTCGTCGCCGCCAGCGCCAGCGGCCCATACACGATGTACGAGTGCCCGGTGATCCATCCAATATCAGCCATGCACCAATACACGTCTTCCGGATGCAGGTCCTGAATGTATTTTGTCGTCCCCGTCGCATACGCAAGGTACCCACCCGTGCGATGCTGGCATCCCTTCGGCTTGCCGGTACTGCCGCTCGTATACATCAAAAACAGCGGATGCTCTGCATCCACCGATACCGGAGGCACAATCTCGCCCGAATAATTGGGCAGAACCTCATCCACCCAGAAATCGCGATGCTGCACAAAGGGCGAATTGGTCGCGCTCTTCCCTGCTTGCCGACGCCACACCAGCACCTTTTCAATTTTGTGGTTCTCTTTCGCGGCGGTCTCGATCGCGATCTCGCTCGACGCCTTGTGGTCGAGCATCTTGCCGCCGCGATAGTACCCATCCATCGTGATTAGGATGGGGCTTTTGCAATCGGCGGCGCGCGTTCCGCACGCCTCGCCGCTGAATCCGCCGAACACGACCGAGTGAATCACGCCCAGCCGCGCGCATGCCAGCATGGTGATGGGCAGCTCGGGCACCATCGGCATGTGAATCGTGACGCGGTCGCCCTGCTTCAATCCACAGAAATCCCGCAACAGCGCCGCAAATTCGTTCACGCGCACATACAGCTCACGATACGTCACGGCGACAATCTGGTCGCCCTCCGGCTCCGGCACGAAAATCAGCGATGCCTTGTTCTTGTACTTTTCCAGGTGCCGGTCGACGCAGTTGTAGGAAGCATTCAGCTTCCCGCCCACAAACCACTTCCAGAAAGGCGGCTCGTTCGTATCGAGAGTCGTGTGCCAATACTGATCCCAGCTCAACATGTCCGCGTACTCGCGGAAGCACTCCGGAAACTTGTCCTCGCCGAACCGGTTCAAAACATCAGGGTCCGACAAATTCGCCTGCCCGATGAATTTCGACGATGGATAGTAATATTCCTCTTCCCGCCAGTGCACTGCGATTTGCGCTTCGGTAGTCGCGATCACCGGTTGCTGCGAACGAATCTCTGCCATAGTCCGTTACCCCTTAAGGAAGTGTGCTGCCTGCGATGAGTGCAATCCTGCCAATTCTACTGCGGCAAGATAAGAATGGAGAGCATAGTCGAAAGGCTCCGTAGGGGAGAACCCTTCGTGCCCCTTCGTGTCCTCAGTGGTTCAAGCTTTTTTGCCGGCACCACCACAAAGTTGAACGAGGAGCCGGGAAAAACCGGCTCCTCAAGTGAAATTAGTGAGCGACAGCCTTTTCCGAGCCCAGTCCGGTGTTCGACCGCACCAGCAACTCGTTGAACTTGCTCTCCGCCGAGGGTTCGCTCGAGACCAGCGTACCCAGGATCGCTCCGACGAACCCCAGCGGAATGCTGAGAATTCCCGGATTTTCCAGGGGGAAGATCGCCGCCCTCTGGAAGATGTGACGCGCCGTCCCGACCACCGTCGGCGGGTCGATGGCCATCAAGCTCGGACTGATCAGAATCAATCCAATCGATGCCAGCAGTCCCACCGCCAGCCCTGAGACCGCACCCACGGTATTAAATCGCTTCCAGAAGATTGACAACACGATCACCGGCAGATTCGCAGATGCCGCCACTGCAAATGCCAGCGCCACGAGGAACGCCACGTTCGCAGTTGGACCAAGCATAATGGCGATACTAATCGCCACCGCACCGACCACGAATGCCGCCGCTCGCGCCACCCGCACCTCTTCTCCCGCTTTGCGCTCCGTCCCCTTATGGATCACGTTGGTCCAGAAGTCGTGCGCAAAAGAGGTCGACGCTGAGATCGTCAATCCCGCCACCACTGCCAGAATCGTGGCAAACGCAATCGACGAGATGAACGCGAAGAAAACGTCTCCCGCCAGAGCCTGTGCCAGCAGCGGAGCGCTCATGTTCGTTCCGCCGTGCCCTTTGATGAAGTCCGGCCCAACGATCGTCGCCGCGCCGAAGCCCAGGAACGTAGTCATGATGTAGAAGCTGCCGATCAGCACCATCGCCCACACTACGCTGATACGCGCTGTCTTTGCATCCGGCACCGTATAGAAGCGCACCAGAATGTGCGGCAGACCAGCCGTTCCGAAAATCAGCGCCAAGCCTAGCGAAATCAGATCGAGCGCCCCGTACGGCGGTTTGTAGCGCAACCCGGGCGTGAGGAAGTCCTTCACCACCACTGCGCCCTTTGCGTCGTGATACGTCACGTGCCCGACCGCATCGAAGAACTGTCCAAGGTGAAATCCAAAGTGGGCCAGCACCAGGATGCTCAGCAGCAGCGTCCCTGCCATCAGCAGAATCGCCTTCACGATCTGCACCCACGTCGTCGCCAGCATGCCGCCGAACACGACGTAGACGATCATCAGGATGCCGACTGCAATGACGGCCTGGTTGTAGGTAACGCGCCCGCCGAGCAGTAGTTTGACCAGCGCGCCCGCGCCCACCATCTGCGCGATCATGTAGAAGGTGCTCACGACCAGCGTCGAGAGCGACGCCATCGCACGCACCGGTCGCGGCCGCAAACGATACGCCAGCACATCCGCCATCGTGTACTTGCCCGCGTTCCGCAAAGGCTCCGCAACGACGAGAAGCACAGTCAGGTACGCCACCAGCCAGCCCACCGAGAACATGAACCCGTCATACCCCTGGAAGGCGATGATGCCCGCGATGCCGAGGAATGATGCGGCGCTCATATAGTCGCCGGCCACGGCAATCCCGTTTTGCCAGCCCTTGATCGATCTTCCCGCGGCAAAATACGCACTCGAACCCGTCGACCGTTTTGACGCCCAATACGTAATCCCTAACGTAATAGCGATGAAGACAAGAAACATCACCAATGGTGTTGACATGTTATTTCCGCCCTCCGTTCTGCGCCTTCTCGACGATGTCCTTGGCCAGTTTGTCGAAGCCGCCGGCCGCTTTCACATAGAGGTAGGCGATGATCCACGCCACGAAAAACTGCGACAGTGCGAACAGGTATGCAATGTTCACGTTGCCCGCAACTTTCGTAGCCATGAACGCCGGTGCATAGCCCACCAGCACCGGCAAAGCGAAGTAATACACCAGGAAAAAGATGAACGCCGGAACGATGAACATCTTCTTCGTGGCCATCAGGTCTTTGAAGTTTTGGCTCTCCGCAATCTTGTCCCACTCTGGCTGAGCGGCTGCCTCACGTTGGATTGTTTGTGGCATAGCGTTCACAATTCCTCCCTCTCTCCGTGGAGGCGCATTCTAACCCCTCTCCACGCGTTTTGCCGCAAAAATATAAACCCCAGCTGACGCACGGGCCGGATCGCCATCTTCGGACGCTCGGCCCGGGCCGTCAGCCTGGGGAACATCAGAATGTAAAGATTGGCCCAAACTCCGACCGGAAGTCGTGCCATTGCCGTGCCGCGACGCCCTCGTAGATCGGGAACGCAACCGTGCCTCCGTTTTGCGTGGCATCGGCCAGGTTCGGATCCGCAATTCGCGTCCGATACATGGACTCCTCCAGCACAAACGAGACCAGCCCGTTTGCCTTCCAGAAGAGCGTCACTGCGCCCAGGTCATTCTTCGACCTCTGGTTGCCCAGTCGCGTCGGTCCGCCCAGTTGGAAGATGTCTCGCGTCTTGGCCTGGTCGAATGCGTAGTGGAGGTAAAGCTGCCAGCCCGCGTTCCGGCTAGTCGGCTCCGCGCCGAATATCCGGCCCAGCGGGAAGCCAAGATTCACGAAACCTCCCAGTGAACGCACCGGCCGCTGTGGCGCCAGCACCGGATTGCCATCCGCATCGAACCCGAACGACATCGTCGATGCGCCGTCACTCGAAGGGGTCGTGCAGAACACCGCCGCGTTCTCCGCATTCAGACAAGGCTTGGTCAAGCCAGCCACGTCCGTATAGTTCGAGAACAGGCTACCCACGAAGTACCAGCGCAGGTCCGACCCGCTCCAGAACTTCCCGATCGCCGTCACGTACCGCGTGGGAAGTTGCAGTTCGGTCGTCCAACCCGTGCGGTTGGAACTCTCCTCCGCGCCGTGCGCGAACGCCGCTTTGATAACGCCGGTCGACGAGCAGAGTTCCGAGTTATTACAACTCGGAATGTCCGAAGCCCGCGCCATTACCTTGCGGTCGCCCTGCACGCCGCTGAAGATCAGCTGCGCCGGAGCCACGCCCGGTGCCTTGTCGAGTTGCCACTGGAATACCATCCGCCCCTGCACTTCCGGCCGTCCCGAATCCGCGCCCTGTTTTTCACCATAGCCAAGTTGGTCGGCCACGTTCGACGGATCGTTGCCAAAAGCCGGCATGACCAGCGCGAATTCCGGTTGGAAGAAGAAATTGCGCGAGCCGCCTACCTTGTGCCCGATCCCGAACCGCACTTGCGGCGCGCGCTCATAGAGCGTTCCGAAGCCCAGGCCGAGACCGGTGGTTTCAAACAGGTTTGGCAGCGTTGACGATCCAAACGGCGTCCAGTCCTGTCCAAACAGGAGGAACACACTGGTATCGTCGTTGAAACGGTGATCGAGCCGCCCGTAAGCCAACCGGATCGACGCCATGCTCGAGCGAATGGTAGAGATGTTACGGTTCAACGCCCGGCTGTAGTTGCCTTCGAAATCAAATTCCAGCTTGCCCGTAAAAGCATTGCCGCTACCCGCGATATCCGGCCACTCGAAGTTAGCACCGACGCGCGCAAAACGCGCCTTGGCGTGGAATTCCGGGCTCCGGTTCGGTCCCGGATCAAAGGCCGTTCCCGATGCCGTGACGAATCCCGGTAGCGGCATATCGGTGCCGTAGGGCGACGAGCTATCGTAAATTGCACTCGCCTTCACCATTCCGTACAGCTTCAGTTTGGCTCCGCTTCCCAGCTTCAGATCGGGCACCAGCCCGTCTTGTTTGGAAGGCTCAAGTTGCAAAACCCGCAGCGGTGCAATCGCCGGAATGACTTTTGGCGCCGGTGCTTTCGCTGGTGTGGGCTCCGGCGTCGAGCTGCTCACTGCTGCCGGCAGGATCGGCGACGCTGACGCCACCAGGTTGGAATCCACCTGCGATGAAGCAGGCGTCAGCTCGGCGTAATCCGCTTCGCTCAAGATTCCCTTTTGCCGTAGCAACTCCAGCAACCTCGCCCTCTGTTGCTGCGGAGTGCCCGTCAGCGACTTTGCCTCTTCGGAATTCAGCACTCCTTTACTCACCAGTAACTGCAACAACGGATCCCCTGCCGACGCTGTGGTAGTTTGTCCTGCTGCTGTCGATCCGGGCAGGCTCTCCGCCAATGCCACCGTCGAGATCAGAAGGCATACGATCATCACACTGCTGAGAATCGGGCTCCTTGCGCGCATCCATTTCCTCCTTGGTGCCGTGCTTGCCGTGCATCCTCCCGTCCTCAATAACGGGGCTCCGATTGAAGACCGGGAGTTGGCCGCAGATTTTGTGCCCACTTGCCACCCTTGGCTGTGACCGCCGTCACGTCGATTTGTTCGCACATGTCTCACCCCCTTGTGACCTGCAACCGAAACCCTTGCTTTATCGCGCGTCTTCCCATGTGATTTCCGTCACAAATTCCTGTGATCCACGTCGCCACTTTGTTCATTTTTATCCTTCATATTGGAGTGGAGGCGGCGGGGTCCTCCCACCCGCGCCTACCCGAATTGCAGAGGTTGCCGATGGCTTTCGGAGACTTATGTGGGGTCGTTCTTATAACCGTGCTGCCAGTTCGCAGCCGCCTTTAAGAAAAGAGGATTCATGAAACGCAAGTTCAAGACCATGGACGGCAACGAGGCCGTTGCCAGCGTCGCTTATCGTGTCAATGAAGTCATCGCCATCTATCCCATCACGCCCTCCTCCAACATGGGCGAGTGGGCCGATCAGTGGGCAAGCGAAGGCAAGCTCAACATCTGGGGCACGATCCCGCAAGTCACCGAAATGCAAAGCGAAGGCGGAGCCGCCGGCGCCATCCACGGCGCGCTGCAAACAGGCGCGCTCGCCACCACCTTCACCGCCTCGCAGGGTCTGCTTCTCATGATTCCCAACATGAACAAGATCGCCGGCGAGCTGACGCCCACGGCCTTCCACGTCAGCGCCCGCACTGTCGCCACACACGCTCTCTCCATCTTCGGCGACCACAGCGATGTCATGTTCTGCCGCACCACCGGATACGCACTGCTGTCATCGAATTCAGTTCAGGAAGCGCAGGACCTCGCCTGCATCGCCCATGCAGCCACGCTCGAAACCCGGATCCCCTTTCTGCACTTCTTCGACGGATTCCGCACCTCGCACGAGGTCAACAAGATCGAACTGCTCACCGACGACGATCTCCGCGCCATGATCAACATGGATCGCCTCTTCGAGCATCGCCAGCGCGCGCTGTCCCCCGATCATCCAGTTCTCCGCGGCACCGCGCAAAATCCCGACGTCTTCTTCCAGATGCGCGAGACCATCAATCCCATTTACGAAGCCGCCCCTGAAAAGATCCAAGCCGTGATGGATAAATTCGCGGCGCTCGTCGGCCGCAACTATCACCTCTTCGATTACGTCGGCGCGCCTGACGCCGAACGCGTGATAGTGATGATGGGCTCCGGCGCCGAAGCCGCCCACGAAGCCGTCGAAGCCCTCAACGCCCGCGGCGAAAAAGTCGGACTCGTCAAAGTCCGCCTCTATCGTCCGTTCTCGGTCAAACATTTCGCTGCAGTTCTGCCCACTACAGTGAAAAAGCTCGCCGTCCTCGACCGCTGCAAAGAAGCGGGCGCTGCCGGCGAGCCTCTCTATCTCGATGTAGTCAACGCGCTGCATGAGGGCAGACGCCAGTCCATCGAAGTGGTCGGCGGACGCTACGGCCTGAGCTCAAAAGAATTTACTCCCGCCATGGTGAAAGCGGTTTTCGACAACCTGAACGCAAAAGAACCGAAGATGCACTTCACCGTCGGCATCCAAGACGATCTAGGGCACACCAGCCTGAATTACGATCCATCTTTCTCGACCGAGCCAGACTCAGTTGTCAGAGCCCAGTTCTACGGTCTCGGCGCAGACGGCACAGTAGGCGCGAACAAGAATTCGATCAAGATCATCGGCGAGAACACGCCCAACTACGCGCAAGGCTATTTCGTCTACGACTCGAAGAAATCCGGCGCAGTTACGACTTCGCACCTCCGCTTCGGCCCGAACCCGATTCACTCCACGTATCTGGTTTCCAAATCGAACTTCGTAGCCTGCCATCAATGGATCTTCCTCGAGCGCTACGACATGCTCAGCGCGCTCGTCGATGGCGGCACATTCCTGCTAAACAGCCCGTACCCGGCCGACGAAACCTGGGACAAGCTCCCGCGCAAGGTACAGGAACAGCTCATCGCCAAGAAGGCCCGCTTCTTCGTCATCGACGCCTACTCTGTAGCCCGCGACACCGGCATGGGCAGCCGCATGAACACCATCCTGCAAGTCTGCTTCTTCGCCATTTCCAAGATCCTTCTCCGCGAAGAAGCCATCGAGGCCATCCGCCAATCGATCCGCGACACCTATGGGCGCAAAGGCGAAGAGATCGTCGGGAAGAACATGAAGGCCGTCGACGAGACCCTCGCTCACATGCATGAAGTGAAAGTCCCGTCCCACGTCACCAGCAAGTTCGAAATCCCCTCGCCCTTCCCCATCCTCGCTCCGGAGTTCGACCGCAACGTTCTCGGCACCATTTACGAGAATCGCGGCGACGAACTCCCCGTCAGTGCCTTCCCCATTGACGGCACCTTCCCCACCGGCACCGCCAAGTGGGAAAAGCGCAATCTCGCTCTCGAAATCCCTGTCTGGGACACGAAAATCTGCATCCAGTGCGGCAAGTGCGCCATGGTCTGCCCGCACTCGGTGATCCGCATCAAGGCGTACGACCCCGCGCGCCTAGCCAACGCGCCTGCAACTTTCAAAGCCTGCGACGCGAAAGACAAGGAGCTAGCCGGCCTCAAGTACACGATTCAAGTCGCGCCCGAAGACTGCACCGGCTGCGCCATCTGCGTCGACATCTGCCCGGTGAAGAACAAACAGGAAACACGCCTGCGCGCCATCAACATGGAGCCGCAACCGCCGCTCCGGGTCCCCGAGCGCGAGAACTGGGAGTTCTTCCTCAAGCTCCCGGAACTCGACCGCCGCAAAATCAAAGTCGGCGCGATTCGCTCGCAACAGATTCAAGAGCCGCTCTTCGAATTCAGCGGAGCCTGCTCCGGCTGCGGCGAGACGCCATATCTAAAACTGCTCTCCCAGCTCTTCGGCGACCGCGCCTTAATCGCGAATGCGACCGGCTGTTCTTCAATTTACGGCGGCAATCTTCCGACGACACCGTGGACCAAGAACTCCGACGGCCGCGGCCCAGTCTGGTCGAACTCGCTCTTCGAAGACAACGCCGAGTTCGGTCTTGGCTTCCGCCTCTCCATCGACAAGCAAACCGAATTCGCCCGCGAACTCGTAAAGCGCTGCGACGGCAAGTTAGGCCCAGAACTAATCGATGGCATCCTCAACGCCCCGCAGAAAGACGAGTCCGACATCTACGATCAGCGTATCCGCGTTGCTGAATTGAAAGATCGCCTCAAGAAACTCGACACGCCGGAAGCGAAGCAACTGCTCCAGGTCGCCGACATGCTGGTCAAGAAGAGTGTGTGGATCGTCGGCGGAGACGGCTGGGCCTATGACATTGGCTACGGCGGTCTCGACCACGTGATCGCCAGTGGCAAGAACGTCAACCTGCTGGTCCTCGACACCGAGGTCTACTCCAACACCGGAGGCCAGCAGTCAAAAGCCACGCCCCGCGCGGCAGTAGCCAAGTTCGCCGCCGGAGGCAAGCCTGCCGGCAAGAAAGATCTCGGCATGATGGCGATGGCCTACGGCAACGTCTACGTAGCCAGCGTGGCCATGGGAGCCAAAGACGAGCACACGCTCAAGGCCTTCCTCGAAGCCGAAGCCTATGACGGCCCCAGCATCATCATCGCGTACGCCCACTGCATCGCCCACGGCATCGACATGACCACCGGCATGCAGGATCAAAAGGCCGCGGTCGATTCCGGTGAGTGGCTGCTCTATCGCTACCATCCAGACCGCGCCGCAGCCGGCGAAAATCCGCTGCAGCTCGATTCCCGCGCTCCCACTCGCAAAGTGCAAGACTTCATGCAAATGGAAACGCGTTTCAAGATGTTAACCAAGAGCAAGCCCGAAGACGCAAAGCGCCTATGGGCAGAAGCTCAGCACGACGCCGAAGTACGATATAAGTTCTACGAATATCTGGCGCAACGAAAGATGACGGCAAAACCGGAGTTAGTAGTGAAGTAAGGCAGTAGCGCCGGCGTCTCGCCCTCGCCACAAGAGAACGGACGACGGACGAGCCCGAAAGGGCGAGCCAGCCTAGCCCAGCGCTTCAGCGCTGGGTTCGGAAGCAAAGAACGACGGCGAGTCCCGGAGGGACGGCCCACTTCGCTCGGACCTGCAAAACCGGGCAACGCGAGAAGAGGAGAACGAAATGTTAGACCTGACCACCCGCTACCTAAACCTAAATCTCCGCACTCCTCTCGTAGCTTCGGCCTCTCCTCTATCGCATGACATCTCTTCCATCCGTCAACTCGAGGACGCGGGCGCCAGCGCCGTCGTCCTCTACTCGCTCTTCGAAGAGCAACTAAAGCAAGAGAGCCTCGAGCTCGACTTCTACCTCAGCGAGGGCACGGAGAGCTACGCCGAGAGCCTCTCCTACTTCCCCGAGCCTAGCGAATTCCACGTCGGCCCCGACGATCATCTCGAACACATCCGCCGCGCCAAATCCGCCGTCGATATCCCCATCATCGCCAGTCTCAACGGCTCCTCTGTCGGCGGCTGGATCCAATACGCGACGCAGATCGAAGAAGCCGGTGCCGACGCTCTGGAGTGCAATATCTACTGGATTGTCACCGACCCCAAGATGACCTCGGCCGAAGTCGAGCAGCACTACATTGACATCGTCAAAGCCGTGAAAACCGCCGTCCATATCCCGGTCGCCATCAAGCTCAGCCCATTCTTCAGCAACTTCGCCAACATGGCGCAGCGCATCGACGAAGCGGGCGCCGACGGCCTCACGCTCTTCAACCGTTTCTATCAGCCCGACATCGATCTGGAAAATCTAGAGCTCGCTCCACACGTCTTACTAAGCACACCGCAAGCCATGCGCCTCCCGCTGACCTGGATCGGCATTCTCTACGGACGCATTAAGGCCAGCATGGCCGCCACCAGCGGCGTCCATAGCTCCGACGACGTGGTCAAGCTGCTAATGGTCGGCGCCGATGTAACCGAACTCTGCTCGACTCTGCTTCGCAACGGCATCAATCATCTTCGCGCCATCGAGCAAGGTGTCCGCCAATGGATGGAGTCCCACGAATACGTCTCGGCAAGCGAGATGAAAGGCAGCATGAGCCAGAAGCGCTGTCCCGACCCTTCTGCCTTCGAGCGCGCCCAATACATGAAAGCGGTGAAAGGCAGCCAGCACATAGCGCTCGTCTCTCGATAATAGGCAATGCCGGGGAAGAGCGGCCCTTCAGGGCCGCGTAAGTCGCCATCAAATTAAGGGACTTCAGCCCCAGTCGTCGATCTTTCCGCGGCCCGCCAAGCCGCCAACTTTGTTCCTTCCGCTCTCTTGCACACCTAACCTCGCGAGCTATACTTACAGCGCGTTTCCGGGAGAACTTATGGACATACTCAACGTTGGCGCTGGTCGCACGGATGAAGAATATAAGCACTCCCAGGAAGTGCATCGTGACGAACTCCGCGAAGATAGCCAAAAGGATGCCAACTACTTCTTCTGGGCCGCTGGACTGGCCGCAACGAGCAGCGGAATCCTTCCGATTACGATCCACTTTCTCATTAACGTTGGTTTGTTCGATCTCTTGGCTCTTTACGGCGGGCGGTTCGGGGAGAGCTTCCACACCGTTGCTGAAGGAACGGTGGTGATGTGGATCCTCGCTTTATGCGGCCTCGGCTTTGCCGCGCGTAAAGGCTATCGCTGGGCTTTTATTCTAGGCATCGCCGTTTACGCCTTAGACATGATTGCACTATTGGCTGTGTTTTCGATTTGGGGCTTCGGAGTCCACGGCTTCTTTGTATACCGCTGGTTTCAGGGACAAAAGGCGCTCAAAGACCTCAATGAGCCGATACCAAGCCCCGCGGCAAGCTAACCGCTCCTACTCCAACCCCACCCGCCGCTCCAAATCCAGAAACCGCGGATCGTCGCGCAGCGCGTCGTAGTCTGGATTCACTTTGAGCGCTGTCAGATTATTCGAATGCTGCCTGTAAGCCGCCTCCAGCGCCCCGATCGCCGCATCATTGTCCTTGACTCCGATGTACGCCGTCACAAAGACCATCGGATCGAGAGCTTGCCGGCGGCTAAGTTCCCGTAACTTGCTCAAAGCGTATCCTGCTTCTTTGGGACGACCCGCACTGCCATTGAGAAACGCAAGTCCCGCCAGGTTCCACGCCGAATCCTCCGCTGGAGGCCAACTGTCAACGTCGGCGATCACCTTCTGGAACATTCCTTTCTTGATATATGCGCTTTCAATGATGCGATGGTGCACAAGCTTAGGATCCATCTCACTCACCGCGCTCAACTGTTCGATCGCCCGATCGTATTGGCGCGCGCACATTAAGATCTCGCCCTTATCCACCGCGATGATCAGCGAAAGCGGATCCAGTTGCCGCGCCCGGTCATTTTCGGCGAGCGCCTCGTCGAAACGCCCCTGCCACATCATGTGCTCGGCGTACCAGTGATGGGCGGTCGCGTAGTTTGGATTCAGCGCGATTGCCCGCTTGAATTCCTTTTCCGAGGTTTGCCAATCGTAATCGTAGTTCTGCACGATCAACGCCAGCGCGGTGTGGGCCTCAGCCGAGGTGTCGTCGAGTTCCACGGCTCGCAGCGCAGCCGCCCGCGCGCGCGACGCGTACTCGCCCGGCGCAAACCCGCTATAACCGCCCAGTAGCGCATAAGAGTCCGCCAGTCCCGCATAGGGGAGCGCAAATCTTGCATCCTTCTCCGTCGCTTCCTGAAAAAGCTGAATCGCCTGCTGGAATCCTTCGATTCTTCTTCGGTTGAAAAAATACAACCCTTTCAGATAAAGGTCATGAGCTTCGTAACGCTCGCGAGACATGGTCGACGAAACGCCCGCCGGCGCTGTTCTCCTGCTGCCCAACAACTTCCCGGTTTCGAGCGAGATTTCCTTCGCGATGTCCCCCTCAATCACCAGTACGTCTTCCAGATCACGTTCATAAACCTGTGTCCAGACAGGACTCTGATCCTTCACCGGCACCAACTGCGCGGTGATGCGCACGCGTTTCGCGTCTCGCCGCACACTGCCTTCCAGTACGTACTGCACACCAAGTTCCTGGCCGATCTGGTTCAGCGGCTTCGGATCTTTCTTGTACCGCATGACCGACGTCCGCGCGATCACCCCCATGTGCTCCGGATCGAGGCCTCCTAACTGGGTAATCATCTCCTCCGTGAGGCCCTCGCTGAAGTAATCCTGGCCTGTGTCCCCAGTCAGGTCCTCAAAAGGAAGAACCGCCAGCATCAATCTTCCACCCGGCGCGGGTTGCTGGACCGCAGGGCGTGACAAACGCAACCACGATCCGAGTCCCGCGACGAAAAGAGCAACCGCACAAAGATAAAGCGGCCAATATCGGCGCGGGTGGCTGGTTGGTGCGGGTTCGGTTGCCGCAGCGGCAGGCGGAGATTCCAGGACAGTCTCGTCTTTCTCTTCACCTTGGGCCGGCGACGCCTCCGACGCCGTCTCTACCACCGGCGCGATAAAGCGGTACCCTCTCCCCGTCAGCGTTTGAATGAAGCGAGGATCTTCTGGATCGTCTCTCAGGACCGATCTGATCTTTCGGATGGCGCCATTAATGCTGTTATCGGTATCGAGGTAGGCATCTTTCCCCCAGACTCTCTCCGCGATCTGCTCGCGGGTGACCAGCCGTCCTCTTTGCTCCACCAGCAGAAGGAGGACTTCCATTGGGATGCGTTCCAACTTGACGGCCTGGCCGGTCCGTCGCAGTTCATAGGCGCGCAAATCGAGTTCTAGATCCTCGTCCAGCCTTATGGATTCTGGGACTTTCATGGCTCCCGTGGGAAGCGGCTCTTGGAGCAAGAGCGCTCTATTCTAACCTGACTCTTCCGTATTCGAGCATCTCGTTATTTCTCCAACACTTACGGCGACATAAAAAATTAAGACGACCGACAGGCGTTCTCTATTGGCTTGGAGGCCGGCTTTCGCCACTATGCGCTCACGTTGTGCGTTCCGCCGTAACGGAATGGACTCTTCTCCCTCTACAGCGAGATTTGCCCTTCAGTCATGAGGGGTCCAGATGAAACGCAAGCGCGGGTAACCCCTGCCCAGGAGGAGTTTTGCAATGAGAGTTCTTGGACAAGCCCAAAGGCTGCTAGCTGTCGCCGCTTTGCTGACCGCAGCGACCACGCAAGCTCAGTTGATCGACAACACCCAAGCCCCGAGCACCGCCAAAGCCGGCATCAACAAATCTCTTTCCGATGAAATCGGGGCGGGACGCGGGGACCTGATGACTCCGCTCTCGTCGATCTTCATCATCAACCGGGATCCCTTTCGCTCAGTTCGCCGGGGCCGTCAGCTCTTCCAGCGCAAATTCACGCGCCTGCAAGGGCAAGGCCCGAACGAAGGTGACGGCGTGGGCGACCTCAATACCGACAACGCGATTGGAGCCGGGCTTTCCGATAGCTGCGCCTCGTGTCATGGCCGTCCGCGTGGCTCCGCAGGAACGGGTGGCGACGTCGACACTCGCCCCGATAGCCGCGATGCTCCACACCTCTTCGGCCTCGGGTTACGGGAGATGCTCGCCGACGAGATCACAACCGACCTTCGCAACACTCGAGACGGCGCCGTCGCCCAAGCGCAGAAGATGAAGCGCCCAGTCACGCAGCCCCTTTGGAGCAAGGGTGTCAGTTACGGCGTCATCACAGGAAAACCCGACGGTTCCGTGGACACCTCTCGAGTGGTAGGTATAAACCCCGATCTGCGAGTGCGGCCATTCTTTGCTGAGGGCAGCACCATCTCCATTCGTGAGTTCGTCGTTGGGGCGCTCCACAAGGAAGTAGGACTCGAGGCTTCCGCGGACCCCGACCTTCTGGCCGCCAGCCAGGGCGGACGGGTTGTAACTCCCTCCGGCATGGTGCTCGACGGTACGAAAGACAAAATCGACCCACCACCGCCGCCCGACCCCGAAAATGGTAATGAGGTGGATCCCGCAACCGTTGACCATCTGGAGTTCTACCTTCTCAATTACTTCAAGCCCGGTCACACCCAAACAACGGCAACGACCGAACGAGGACGGAAGATCTTCAACCAGATCGGCTGTAGTTCCTGCCACATTTCCGATATGACGATCAATCACGATCGCCGTGTGGCCGATGTCGAAACCGCTTTCGACTCCATGAGAGGCATCTTCAATACCCTGTTCGCAACCGCCACACCGCTTTTTCAGGACATCAATGATGGCAGCGGCTATCCGGACCTGAAATTGCCCCTCGGGAATTCTTTCCTCGTGAAGGACATCTTCACCGATTTCAAACGTCATGACGTGGGCGCGGCTTTCTACGAACGCAACTGGGATGGCACCACGCAAACCCTGTTCATGACCCGCCCGCTGTGGGGAGTCGGAACCACTGGCCCCTACGGGCACGACGGACGCAGCATCACGCTCGACGACGTGATTCGGCGGCACGGCGGAGAATCGCAAGCGTCACGCGACGCCTACGTAGCCTTGAAGAGCGCGGATCAGTCTTCGGTGGAAGTGTTCCTCAACTCGCTCGTGCTCTTCCCGCCCGACGACACGGCATCGAACCTCGATCCCGGAAATCCCCAAGCCCAGGGCTTCCCGCAATTCGGCCATGGCAGCATCAAGTTGACGGTGCTGTTTAACGATCCCACAGATCCGGAGTGAGGGGGACGCCTCGATAACCGTTCAGGTGCTGACGAAAAACTTTTCGTCAAAGGCGCCTGAGCGGTGCCGTTCTTCTCGCGTCGCAGATGCGTGTGTAGCGCGGACCGGCCCTGAGCCCGCCGAAGGGGCCCTCGCCCGCGAGCAGTCTGATCAGCACCGTGGTTTCAGAGGCCGTACCTCAACACGCTGCCATCTGAAACGCCCTAGCTGCACTCGTGCATTTCCACGTATCGCGCTCACCGCCCCAACCAGCGTATAACTGAGTTATTCCCGATTTAGAGAAGGGAGTAATGACCGCGACGTCTGCCGCCTTCGTCACCCGCTGGGTAGCACGTGCCTGGAGCGTCCTCAACATAATCATCATCTTCACGTTTGCGATCAGCGAGAGCCTGCGCCCTCTCGGTCCGGTTCCCACCTATCAGGAATGGATTGCCCTTGCGCTCTGGCCGGTCGGCGTCGCGATTGGATTGCTGGTGGCCTGGCTTCGAGAGGCTCTAGGAGGACTGATTGCCCTGAGTTCCCTGGCCGCGTTCTATCTGTGGACATTCCTGCGCTCGGGCCATTTCCCCCACGGATGGTTCTTCTACCTGATCTCCGCCCCGGCAGTGCTCTTCTTAATTGCAGCGCTCCTATCAAAGCGCCAGCGAGGCGCCACGGACAAGGCGTCGTCGTAACAGTTTTCCACCCGCGTGGGCGCTATGTGCGCTTCAATTTGCCTAAGTTCTCAGATTGGCTGGGCGTCGAACCCCGCGAGTAAGGCCGCCTCTTGCAGTTTCGTGTCGGCGGAAAAGAATTTCCTGGCACTCGGAAGCGCATCGCACCATTCGAGGGCTGCAGCTAGCTGTAAAGAGTCAGCGGCTCGCAAATCATAGCGCTCCACCAGTTGCAGCGCCAGGGCCCGCAATGCCTCCGAAGGTTGCATCACTGACCATGTTTGTGCCACCCGCTCTGCGAAGTCGCGGGCCTTAGCATGATCGTTGGTGCTGATGTCTCCCACTCGCAGCATGCGGGCCAGGGCGCTGGCTATCTCAACAGGAGTAGCCCACCAAACGATGAGTTCATAACTGCGATACAGCGCAGTAACCCGCGCCGTCAGACTCTGGTGAACACATAGCGGAACAAGCGCGCTCGCATCCCAAAAGGCTGACGGACCCCTTACCGTCCCTCTCGTTCTTCGTGCCATATCCGCTCCATTGCCTCATCCGAGACATTTCCGGGTGGCTCGGGCCACTCTTCGTTCACCGCCTTCCGCCGCCGTGGAGGAACGAGCGCCCCGCTGGCAATCAGTTTTTTCTCGTGCGCCGTTCGATCCTCGGTCACTACAGGCACAATCCTTGCGACCGGCTTATTTCGATCGCAAACAATAACTTCCTCGCCTTGTCGGACAAGCTGAATATGTGCGCTAAGGCGGGCCTTCAGGGCTCCGATGTTAACCGTCCTCATGCATTCATTATATCAACTTGACCAACTTAGTCATATAAAAACGCGATCCCGTCGCGGCTCGATCCGCCTCACACGTCAGCCATCTCCGCTAAGTTCCCTCGCTGCAGTAGATAAGCCCCCGGCCCTTGCTGTCCTCGCATCGACCGGCAGAACTCGGAGACATGGAAGCCAGCCTTGAGGCTTTCGCGGAAGGCCCAGCGGGTCGCGTCGCGCCACTCGCGGGCCAGGCCCATGTCGGCCGCCTCGACCGCGAGGATCTCGCCGGGGATCTCGATGCTCACCCGCTCGCGAGCGAGGGACTCGCCGAGTTCGGCGCGTACTGGATAGCCCTTGCCGTCGAAGTGGACTAGTGGGGCGAGGAGACGTAGCGCGTCTAGCGTCTCGGCGCGGCTGCTCTTGCCTGCGATGCGGTCGCGTACTCGCCTCGAACTCAGCAGCCAGCGCACCCACAGACGATCGGTGCCGTTGCGATGAAGCATGCTTGAAGTTTCCGGTCCGTAGAAGTCGACCTTGTAGGTATCGGACACCACACCGAGCTTCGCGAAATTGAAGTGGGCGTTGCGGCTCTGCAGCGGATCGAAGGTCCACGTCATCTCGTGGACGCCCATGGCCAGCGCACGCTCGCGCTGCGCGTGCTTGAGCTTTGCGCCGAGATCGAGATGGCGATAGGCGTCGAGCACTGCGAGCATGTGCGAGTGGATCGTCGTCTGCGCGTGCTCGCGGCCGAGGAAGCCGAAGGCGAAGCCCACCATCTTTTCTTTCTCCGCCTTCGTGTGGCGCTTGCCTCCATCATGCTGCTCGAAGGCGCCCACAAAAATATTGCCGGCCGCCCTGAGAGCAACCGCGATGGTGAGCGGTATAGCGTCTTCTTCGGCCATACCCCAGACTTCTTTTTCCACGGCCTTCAACTGATTGAGTTCGTCAATCGTGCGCAGGTCGCGGATGACGATGTGTGCGGCGGAATCTGTCATTGCGGGCTTGTTTACAGCACCGGTTGCGTACTTGTCAACAGCGTTCGCTTCTCTAATTGGCTTCGAGGCTTCGCGCCCCGAGGTACGAGCGATCTAATCATGCAACCATTTGGTTGCAATTTTCGCACGAGACAAACGGACCCATGGAGGGTGCTCGGCGGGCGAGTCGCCCGCCGGACTGTCGGCGGGTCGCCGGCGCTACTTTTTCTCTGAGGGGAAATTCAGGCGAAGGCCTACTCTTGCCAGAATTGGCGGGCCTACATTTACAACCGGCGTGCGCGCTACCTGGTAGCGCTGGTCCGTGAAATTTTCGGCGGCAACGAAAACTTCTATATTTCGGTTCAGCGCGCGGCCGGCTTCGAAATTCATCGTATAGAAGCGGTCGAGGGGCAGAGTGTTCAGGTCGTCGTCGAACTGGCGTCCGACGAACCGCCCTTGCACACTGGCGAACACGCGCGATGGATTCCAGTAACGCGCCTCCCAGGTAAAGCCATTGCGCGGCACCTGGGGAACTCTGAATCCGGTCAGATCGTTGCCGCCCGGATTGGGATAGCTCAGCACGGTAGCTTGCGTGTACACATAGCCGGCGCTGAATTGGAAATTGTTCGTCACGCGCAGGACGCCCTCGATCTCGGTACCACGCGAGCGTGTGCGGCCAAGATTTTCTTTCTGCTGCAGGTTCGTTCCGATAGTGACGTTTTCGATCGGATCGACGATGTCGCTCCAGAAGAATGTTCCGCGGATGTTGATCCTTCGATTCCATCCGGCGATGTTGACTCCGGCTTCGGCACCGGTCAGTCGCTCGGCTGTGAGCAGCGGATTGTTGAGCGTCTGAATCGCGCCGACGCGGAATGGACGATAGAGTTCGTTGAGCGTGGGTGCGCGGAAGGCGCGGTAGAAACTGCCCGTCACTGACAGGTGTTCATCAATCGCACGCAAAACAGAGAGGCGCGGATTGGAGGCTAGCTTTCTGCGATCCGCATATTGCGTCAGTGTGGGCGGACCCGAAATCGGCACGACGAAGGTCTGCCCCTGGAAGTTGCTCCATTCATCGACGCGGGCGGACGCGATTACCGTCCACTTCGAGCGCTGAAAAATATCTTCGCCAAACCATCCGAGAGCGCGCTGGCGTCCGGAGCCGATCTGAGCATCGTTCGTTGAGTTATTAAAGAAGTCGTCGACGCTCGCTCCGATCACTTCATTCATATCCATTCCGGCAATGAGTGTTTGGCTTTTGCCGAGCAGGTGCGTCCATTGCGCGCCTCCGCCAACGATCTGCTCGGGCACGTGTTGCTCGTCGGTGAGCGTCTCGGTGTCGCGCGGCTGGTTGATGCTCTTGATGGACGAGTAAATCTGGTGATAGGTCTCGGCGGTGCCATAAAAGCGGAACGAGAGCGAATCACTCTTGCCGAGCGGTTGATCGAGACCGAGCGCGCCTTCGCCAAGAGTCGTGTCGTTGGTCTGGATGGTCGTGCCGTTGTGGCGGTACTCGGTGAAGTAATTTCCGCGAAGGAAGACTCGCCCATTGTGAGGAAGTTCTCGGCCAACGCGAGCGTAGACGGTCGCGTCCTCGACATTCGCCTTCTGATCAATGGGGCCGCGATAAGGGACGGGCACGAGCAGAAACCCGTGGGTGCGAAACATCTCCGTGCTCGCCGAGTAGTTCCATTTGCCGGCGCGGCTGCCGGTCCATAGAGATAATTGAGGCGTGTCCTCGTTGCCGTAGGAAGTCTCGAGCGTGAAGGCAGGGGCGTCGGGCTGGCGCATGAGGAGTTGAATGACTCCAGCCATGGCGTCGCTGCCATAGAGATTCGACGCGCCGCCGCGCACAACTTCGACGGAGGAAAGTGCGGTGCGGGGAACGCGATCCCAGTAGACCCATCCGCCGAAGGGATCGACGAGGGAGATGCCGTCGGCGAGCACGAGGGCGCGGCTGGTGGCACTGCCACCGAGTCCCCGCAGGGAGACGCCTTGGGTTGAAGGATTGGCGGTGCGACTGCCGGAGCGGCGGAAGAGAGAAAAGCCCGGAACTTCGCGTAGCGCGTCGTCCGTACGCACGGACGGAGATGCAGCGAGATCTTCACTCGAGAGCAGCACGGTACTGACCGGGGCTTCGGATAGCCGCAGCTCGGAGCGCGCGGCGGAGACGATGACTTCTTCCTTTGTCGTAGAGGGCTCGAGCGTGATGTCGAGATGAACTGGAGCAGTGGAATTCCATGACTTGCGCAGAGTGACAAAGTCTTGCGCCTCAATCTCTATCTCGCCGCTCGCCGGGACATCGGGAAATGTGAAGTGGCCGCGATCGTCGGTCATGGCCGTTGCGCGGGACGGGCCTTGCACCGTCACTTTCGCACCGCGAATGACGGCGCCGGTTCTGTCGTGAACGGTGCCGTCGAGGGCGAGCGTGGTCTGCGCCACAGCGAACGCGGAGCAGAGAAGCCACAAAAAAAGAACTGGCTGGCGTTGGAGCATTTGCGAATCCGTACCTTGAAGGTACCAGAGGGCTGACTTTGACCGAAGTGACGTACGGTACACGGAAGAATGCGTTGCGACGCTGCGGCGAGTGATGAGAGTGCAGGGATCCTTCGACTCCGCGTTGTCTTCACTTCGTGAAGACTATGCTCCGCTCAGGATGACAGGGCTAATAAGAACACGGTCGTCAGGATCACGATGCGAGGGGTAGGCAGAGGTCGTCGATCGTGTTAACTTCCACGCATGACGGTTAGTGATTTCCGGCGAATAGCGCTTAGCCTGGAAGGGGCGGAAGAGGGGTCGCACATGGGCGCGACCGACTTCCGCGTGGGCGGACGAATCTTTGCCACGCTGGCTTCCGCCAAGCAGGGTTACGGGAATCTGATGCTGACACCCGAACAGCAGGCGGCATTTGTCGAGGAGATGCCGGAGCTTTTTCTTCCCGTTCATGGCGGGAGGGGACGGATGGGGGCCACACATATTCGGCTGGCCCCGGCGAGCGAGGATGTGTTGACCGGAGCGCTGCAGACTGCCTGGAAATTGCGACTGGAGAAGAATGGGAAGACGGGTGGGGCGAAGAAGCTGGAGCGGAAGAAATCCGCAGCGGGTCGGCGACGAGGCGGAAGAGCCTGAGACTGCACGGGGAGAACGCCTTGCGGCAGCATGTGCGATCGAGAGAGTGTAGGGGTCCTTCGACTCCGTAGTGTCTTCACTTCGTGAAGACACTGCTCCGCTCAGGATGACTGTGTTTTCTTGGCGGATGCGGATTTCTCTGGTTTGGTTGACGGTGCATCTTTTCCAGAACCGATGAAGGCGGGTTTCTTGGCGGGCGGTTGCCTGCATCTAACATTTGCATGGTAACCTCTTTGGCTACGGAGACTTCCACGGCCTTGCATCGCTTATCCGCGCCTATTTTTTTTCGCGCGCTGTTCTTCCCTGCTCTGGCGCTATCGATTGCGCTTCCGCTCGCGCAACCGGCGCGGGCCGCCGACCGCGGCACGATTGTCCGTGAGGCCATCATCTATATTTCACCCGATTCCTCTTCTCACAAGCTGGCGCAGGCCGAGCGCGGACGCGAGATCATTCTTCTCGACAAGAGCCGCAATTTTCTTCAGGTTGAGGCTCTGCTGGGCTACGTCAACAATCCAGACCCGGCGTTTGTCGACGATGAGGATGAGGAAAACCGAAAGACGGTTACGGGATGGATCGTGAACACCGGCGCGGTGTGGGCCTCGACGCCGAATGGCGACAGGATCATCTTTGGCGCGGCGGTCGACGCTGAGGATGTGGCGAGCCAGCGGCACGGACGGCGCGGAGCGGCACAGGACGCATTGCGGCTCTACCGGCGCGTGTATGACATTTTTCCTACCTCGCCCCTGGCGGGAGAGGCACTGTATCGCGCGGCCGACATCAAGTGGCAGATCGACAAGGCGGATTTGATGTCGCGGCCATCGGCGCACGAGAAGGAGTCGTATTACCGCCAGGGCATCGACGAAGAACAGATGCATCTGGTGACGAAGAAATTTCCGGGGACGAAGTGGGCGGATCTCGCCACCTTCCACATGCTCGATAACAAGATGTGCGGCGACTGGCAGGGCTCGTCGAAGTGTCCGGATAAAGAGGCCGACATCTATGAGAAATATGCGAAAGAGCATCCGCAGTCGCCGTCGGCGCCGGAGGCCTTGTACAACGCGGCCTGGCGTCGGTCGGCGCTGATCGAGATCTACAAGACGGAGGACCAGGCGAAGAAATCGGACAAGGCAAAAGAACAGGCGATGGGACTGGCGCAGCAACTGATCTCTCAATATCCGCAAAGCGAGTGGGCATCGCGCGGGCAGATGCTGCTCTACCTGATCGAACAGGGCGTGCCGACGTACGGGAATGCGGTGGAGTGAGGAAAGTGAACGATTGCAGATTGCAGATTTTAGATTGCAGATTGAAAAGGTAAGAACCTTTGAGCGATGCGGCACTGCTAAACACCAAGGCTTTTACCTCTGCAATCTGAAATCTGCAATCTGCATTTGCCCCGGTTCCTGCCTGGCGGATGTCGCATACCCGAATCTACCTTCCTAACTTCCGATTCATAAAACTCTGAGATACTGGCATCTACTCCATCCCCTCGGAGACACAATTGAGCGACTATCTTCTTTCGATCCTGCTTGGGATTGTCGAAGGACTCACTGAATTTTTGCCTGTAAGCTCGACGGCACACCTGCGGCTCTCAGAACTGCTGATGAACGTGCCGCTCTCCAGCGGCTACTGGAAGATGTATTCCATCGTCATCCAGTTGGGCGCGATACTCGTCCTGCCGATTTATTTTCGCTCGCACATCGCCAAGTTGTTTTCGACCTGGCCGGAGGGCGAGAAGGGCGATTGCGATTACGTGACGCATCCGCTGAGCCTGGTGACGATTGCGTTTGTCATCACGGCCGGGCCATCGTTTCTTTTGACTAAGGTGATTGGCAAGAACCTCGAGAGCCTGTACGTGATAGGCGGGTCACTCCTGCTTGGTGGCATCGTGATGTGGGTGATCGACGCCATGAAGGCACCGTGGGAAAAGGCCGGCCCGGGTGCGGCGGGCTCGCCGATTCATACCTGGAAGATGGACAATATACACGGCGGGCAGGCGGTTTGGATTGGAGCTTGCCAGATTCTTTCCGCGGTTTTTCCGGGGACCTCGCGGTCGATGTCGACCATTGCCGCCGGCCAACTTGTGGGCATGTCGCGTGCGGCCGCGCTCGAGTTCTCCTTCTTTCTCTCGATGCCAACGATGGGCGTGGCCACACTGTACACGCTGTATAAGTCGGTTCGCGGGAAAGACGAAGCGAATCCGATTGGCGTAGCGGAGATAACGAGTCACCAGTGGATGATTCTCGCAATTGGATTTGTGGTCAGCTTTATCGTGGCTTATGGCGCCGTGGCGTGGTTCATGGGGTGGGTGCGAAAGCGCGGATTTGCGCCGTTTGCGGTGTACCGCATCATTCTGGGCGCGGTGGTGCTGGCATATGCGGCCGGGATGATTGGGCGGTAACTTGCGCGGATCAGCGATGCCGTACCCAACTCGCCAACAGTGTCCTTTTCGCCGATTGTGCAGCACTGACGGGCCTTGTCATAATAGTTAGGCTCTGGCCGGTCTCAGTCTTGCGCCTTTTTGTCTTTGGGCGCGGACTGGCGCTGACACATGACATTTTTCTCGAAGATTTTTGCACCCGGGAAGAACCGGCGGCTCAACGAGCTGATCGGCTTCCTGCTGTGCGTCTCCGCGCTCCTCCTCTTCCTCGCGCTCGCGTCGTATTCGCCACTCGATCCTTCGCTGAACAGCGCCTCGGTCCTTACCGGATCGCATGCCGCGCGAAACTGGATCGGCATTCTCGGCGCCTACCTTTCTGACATCGTCCTGCAGGCTCTCGGCCTCGGCTCGTTCCTCTTGCCCGTTTTCTTTTTCATGCTCGGCGCGCGGTGGTTCCGCTCACGCGCTGTGCAGGCTCCAGTCGCGAAGACCCTGGGCGCGATCTGGCTGCTGATGTTCGTTCCCGCGCTACTCGCAATTTTGCCGGGGCATTTCCGATGGATGGGTGCGATTCCGATTGAAGGACTGGCCGGGAGGATTCTTGGCGATGTGCTGATCCACTACTTGAACGTTGCCGGCGCATATATCGTCTGCACAACGGTGCTGGCGGTTGCGCTCTACCTGACGACGGCATTTTCGTTCTCGGCAATTCAGGTATGGGCGCCGACGCGGTTCGCATTCTTCGTTGCTCTGCGTGACCGCTGGAGAGATTGGCAGGAGCAGAGAGAGCGCGCCCGGCAACAGAAAGAACTGGAGAAGCGCAGGGCGGAGAAGCCAGTGGTTACGGCGCAGCTTGTGCCGGCGCGGGCACAAATGTCGCGGAACGATATGGCGCGCGCCGATATGCCGCGAGATGGTCGCTCTGACACCGCGCGCGAAGACATTTCGCTGGTGCCGTCGAACAAGCCGGCGCGCACCGGAATTGAACGCATGGCGGAGGAGGAAGCGGCGGCGCTTGCTCCAGCCGCGGAGCAGTCACGATCCGGGCAAGCGCCGTCGCAGGGCATACCGGGTGTAAAGGTTGACCCCGAGGGGCCTGCCGATATCGAGGTTACAAATCGTGCCGACAGCGAGCGCAAGCCCAAGACCACCATGCCGAAGATCGCCGGCAGCTACAAGCTGCCGCCTTCGAGCCTGCTGCACCGTGCGGACGAGCAGCAGGCTGTGCACGAGGACGAACTCAAGCTGCTGGCGCAGGTACTGACCGACCGCTATGCCGAGTTCGATGTGCACGGGCAGGTGACGCAGATCAATCCCGGCCCGGTGGTCACGACGTTCGAATACAAGCCCGAGGCGGGCATCAAGTACAGCCGGATTACCGGCCTGACCGACGACCTGTGCCTCGCGTTGCGCGCCGAGAGCATCCTCGTTGAGCGCATGCCGGGCAAGAGTACGGTCGGCATTCAGGTGCCGAATCGCGAACGCGAGATCATCTGGCTGCGCGAGAACATCGAGTCGCAGGAGTTCATCGGCTCGAAATCGAAGCTGACGCTGGCGATGGGCAAGGACATCAACGGTCGGCTGGCGGTTGCCGATCTTGCAGGGATGCCGCACCTGCTGATCGCCGGTTCGACCGGCACGGGCAAGAGCGTCGCCATCAACGCCATGATCATGTCGATTCTGTATAAGTCGACGCCCGATCAGGTGCGGCTGGTGCTGGTCGATCCGAAGCGGCTCGAACTCGGCAACTACGAGGGCGTACCGCATCTCTATACGCCAATCATCACCGAGCCAAAGCTGGCGGCGAACGCCCTGCGTAACGCTGTGCGCGAAATGGAGCGCCGGTTGAAGCTGCTGGCAGCGCGCGGTGTGCGAAACATTGCGAGCTATAACGCGCTCTTCGACGATACGCCGAGCCTGTTCGCCTCCGAAGGCGGCGACTCAGGCGAGGAAGGACCGATTCCCTACATCGTCATCATCATCGACGAACTCGCCGACCTCATGATGCTCGACGGCCACAACGTGGAAGAATCGATCACGCGGCTGGCGCAGATGGCACGCGCGGTCGGCATTCATCTTGTGCTGGCGACGCAGCGGCCTTCGGTCGACGTGATTACGGGCCTCATCAAGGCGAACTTCCCCGCCCGGATTTCGTTCCGCGTGGCAACCAAGGTCGACTCGCGTACCATTCTCGACGCCAATGGCGCGGAGTCGCTGCTGGGGCGTGGTGACATGCTGTATCTGCCCTCGGGTTCGGCGCGCGTGCATCGGCTGCACGCGCCGTATGTGACCGAAAAGGAAATTGCGGCAGTCGTCGAGTTCTGGAAAGCGCAAGGCCAGGCGCAGTATCAGGAGCATTTCCTCGAAACTCCGCAGGAAGAGCGCGAGATGCGGATCGATGGGGAGACCGGCGAGGAGATTTCCGAAGACGAGAACGATCCGCTGTTCAACGACGCGGTGCGGCTGGTGATCGAGTTCGGCAAAGCGTCGACTTCCCTGCTGCAGCGCCGTCTGCGCATCGGCTATGGCCGGGCTGCGCACCTCATCGACCTGATGGAGCGCGACGGCATCGTGGGCGCAGCCGACGGTCCGAAGCCGCGCGAGGTGCTCAAGCGGCCAGACTGGATCTCTGAAATCGAAGAGTCGATGCGCTAGGTCTCCGACGACTCGCCTCATCTCGCAATTCCTTGCCGCTGACCCTCGCGGATGACCAGTCACGGAAAGACTAGCGACCGAGCTGTGGCCTGATTCTGACGGTTGATTTATTCTCTTAGCTCACACGCCTGGAGCGGGGTGTGGATGTCAGTTGGATGAAATTAAATCAGGACTACGACAATATGACTGAAGAACTGCAGGAACTCCACGAGCACGCAGAGCACGCGAGAGAGCATCCGGACCTTGCGCCGATTTCGCTTACCATGGCCGTGCTGGCCGTGCTGGTGGCGACCGTGTCGCTGATGGGCCACCGCACGCACACGGAAGAAGTCATCCTGCAGAACAAGGTCACCGACCAGTGGAGCTATTACCAGGCGAAAAACATTCGCCAGCACACGGACGATCTCTTCGCCGGCCTGGCAGAAGTGGTGTCTGCCAAGAACGCCGAGGACGCGGCGAAATTCCAGGAGAAGGCGCGCTCCGAAGCCGATAAATATAAGGAAGACAAGAAAGAGCTGGAGAAGAAAGGGCACGAACTCGAGGGAGAGTTTGCGCTGACCCATCGCAAGGCGGACCGCTTCGACCTGGGTGAGGTCTTTCTGGAGATTGCTCTGGTCATCACATCGATTACGCTGCTCTCCGGAAAGAAAGTTTACTGGCGGCTTGGAATGTTGATCGCCGTCGTGGGCTGCGTAGTGGCGGGCTCGGCCTGGCTGCTCAAGTAGCGGCCGCGTCTGACGGATCGAAACGCGGCAGGCCGCGTCTCTACCAGGCTGTGCTGTCTCGCTGCAGCACTTACTTAGATCTCATGTGTAACTCCTCTCCTTTGCTGACACTTCAGCTATTACCTACAAATAACTTGACACCTTGGGCTTTCTAGCTTAGAAAGTTTCGTTGTTGTTTAGCTCGAAGCCCGCGGAGACGGGCTCGGTGCCAAAACCGCGTGGCGCATCACCGGCAAGCGCTCGTAGCAATCGCAATAGCTCCAAAAACTCCTCCACCCTCGAGGATTCCTATGTCGATCCGCCCCTTCGTCGTCGTGTTCCTCTCTGTCCTTCTTTTCTTCTCGATGCCGGCTCTGGGTAAGGTAATTCACGTGCCGGCAGACCAACCGACCATTCAGGCCGGCATTAACGCCGCTTCCAGCGGCGACACGGTGCTGGTCTCTGCGGGGACCTATTACGAGCAGATCAATTTCAACGGCAAGGCGATCACTGTAACCAGTGTGAGCGGGCCGGCAGCGACGATCATTGACGGCTCGGCGAGCCAGAGTTATTCGGCCACCGTTAGCTTCCAATCCCATGAAAGCCTGGGCGCCGTGATCAGCGGTTTCACCATTCAGAACGGACCCAATGGCGACATCTACATCTACTCGGCCACTCCCACGGTGACGGGCAACGTCATCACCAATACCAATTCGAACTATTCTTCCTACAGCGCTGGCGTAAATGTCTACTTTGGCGGCGGCCTGATTCAAGGAAACCTGATCACCAATACGGGGACCGGCATCGGAACGCAGGTCGATTCGGGACTTCAAATCGTGGGCAATTTGATCACCGGTTCAAACACGGGAATCGGACTGTCCAGCGCAGAAGGAACCGAGACTATTCTGCAAAACTCGGTGATCGCTAACACGGGCGAAGGAATCTACTACTCGCCAATTGAGGGAAGTGCCACCTTTGTCCAGAATCTGATCGAGGGAAATGAAAGTTATGGCCTCTACCTGGCCCCCAGTGGAAATATTCCGATCACCGTTGTGAGTAATACCATCACGGACAATCAGGCATCCAACTGTTGCGGGGAAACCTACGCCAGTGAACTTGACATATATCCATTAAGCAGCTCGATTACGCTGCAAAACAATTTGATCGTGGCGACACAAGACTACGCGTACGCCATGTCATGCACCTATAACAGCGCGGCGGCCGCGTTTACGAATAACGACATCTACTCGGCGCAAGGAAGCGCCTACGGAAACGGATGCCCGGATGAAACCGGTGTGGCCGGCAACATCTCGGCCGATCCGTCGTTTGCGGATTTCTTGAGCTCGAACTTTCACCTTGACTCCGACTCGCCGGCCATCAAGGCGGGAACAGTTTCCGCACCGAATGAGCCGGCTACCGACTGGGACGGAGATCCACGCACAATCAACGGAGCGATCGACATCGGCGCCGATGAGTACACGGCGGTTGCGACCTTGGCAGTCTCCGCCTACGGCTTGCATTTCCCGACGCAGGACGTCGGTACGACCAGCGCTCCGCAGAGTCTGACCCTGACGAACAACGGAAAGAGTGCTGTGCAGGTCAATTTGATCGCCACCGGGTCATCGTATTCGCAGACCAATAATTGCGGCACAACCCTGGCGGCGGGCGCAAGTTGTCAACTCAATATTGAATTCTCGCCCCTAAGCGGGGGAACAATTGCCAGCGCTCTCGGAATCTTCACCAACGCCACAGCCAATCCCATTTCCGTTACGCTCAGAGGCACGGGTCTCGCGCCGCAGATTCAGCTTCCCTGCTGCTTCTATTTTTACAACCAGGTCATCGGGACATCCGTCACGAATACGGGCAGCGTGACCAACACCGGGCAGGCGCCGCTTTCCATCACCAGCATTGTCTACACGGGTTCCGGCGATTTTGTGGAAACGAATGATTGCCCGATTGCGCCAAATACACTGGCTGTCGCCGCGTCCTGCACCTTGAGCATCACCTACACACCGACGATTATCGGCAGCGAATATGGGACGGTTACATTCACGGACAACGCCCCGCAGAGTCCGCAAGCCTTCAACGTTAATGGCAGCAGTGTGAGCGCGGGTATACCGACCCTCAATCCGACATCGCTCACCTTCCCGACCACGCTGGTCGGGCAGAGCAGCGCGCCCCAATCGGCAACGCTCACGAATACGGGGACCGGGGCACTGGGAATCAGCCAAATCTACTCTTATGGAGATTTTCCAGAAACGAACAATTGCCCGAGCAGCCTGGCAGTAGGGGCGAGTTGCACGATCACCGTGACTTTCACCCCCAGCAATGCCGGCAACGAGTCTGGAAATGTGTACATTTACACAGATAGCTCCTCGTTCAATACGATCTTGTTCCTGACGGGCACCGGGCAGGCTCCGGTGCCGACCCTCACGTCGCTCTCGCTGACCAGCACGCCGGTAGGCACCAATGGCGTCCAAGTGACGGCCACGGGTACGGGTTTTGTTTTCGGATCGCAGGTGCTTTGGAATGGCGTTTCTATCAGCTCTGGCTATACCTATGGCACAACTCAGATCAACTTCTCGATTCCGGCTGCGGACCTGATTACTCCGGGGACATACCAGATCTCGATTTTTACTCCCACGCCCGGAGGAGGCGTCTCGAATAGCCTGCCGTTTGTTGTTTATCAGCCAATTAACTATGCGGCAGCATCGACGGCATACAACTACGTGACCATCAGCGGAACTAATCTCAACCTTAGCTACTACAACTCCGCGCTGATCACCTCGCCATTCCCCATCCAGTTTGGAGGCGGCAATTACAGCACGCTCACGATTGGGGCGGCTGGAATGATCTCGTTTAGCAACTTCTACCAGTATTACAACTCGACAATTCCGGACCCATACACGACGACTCTTGTGGCGCCCTTCTGGGAGATGCTGTACCCATTTGGCAGCGGAAACGACAACAACGTCTTCTGGCAAGTTGTGGGAACAGCACCGAACCGGCAACTCGTCGTCGAGTGGCGGGATGTGGGTGTCTGCTGCGAGTCGACGGCGACCGTAACCTTTGAAGTGGTGTTCTACGAAGGCAGCAGCGAGGTTCTCTTCAACTATGCCGACACCGTGTTTGGCGGACAGTACTCGAACAACGACAATGGCGCGACTGCGAGCATCGGCATGCAAGTCTCGTCGAATGTCGGAACGCAGTACAGCTACGATCAAGCGTCGGTCAAGAGCAACACGGCGCTGCGGTGGTATCCGAACAGCCCGACGGTGACGGTTTCAACCGGCAGCCTGTCATTCGGCTATCACCAGATCGGCAGCAAGAGCAAGGCGCAGAAATTCACGGTGACCAACGGAGGAGGGGTTTCGGTCACGATCTCCAGCATCACGACCAACAACAGCGACTTCCAGGTTGTGAGCAAGTGCGCAACATTGAAGCCGGGCAAGAACTGCGTGGTTCACGTGTTCTTCGATCCCAGCGCACCGCTGTCAGAAACTGCGACCCTGTCCATCAATGACAACGCGCAAAATTCGCCGCAGACGGTAGCGCTCACGGGAATCGGATCGGTGACCCCGGTCCTCGTCTATCCGATTCTTGCCAACTTTGGAGGTGTGACCGTCGGCCAGACGGCAACATTGCCGATCGTGCTGGCCAATGCGACAAATAAGCCTCTGACTATCCAAGGCATTACGGCCTCGCCGAGCGTTTATACCGAGGCCGATAACTGCGGAGGTTCGGTGGCAGCGGGCGCGAGTTGTATGGTCAACGTGACCTTCACTCCGACGCAACAAGGAAACGTTACCGGCAAACTATCCATGGCACTCAACGGCAAGAAGGCAGTGGATGAGGTCAAGCTCGTAGGGTCAGGCAAATAGTCCCCGACAGACGTTGAGGGCAGGGCGCTTCTGCGCTCCTGCCCTTCATTTTTTGGACGATCTGGTTTGCAATACAGCGGATTATTTCCCACATTCGCCGGTTCGAAGGTCTTACCCACTCCTGAAGCCGCGAAAAAGCCCAGAGGGCAGGCCAAGTGGTCGGATCAGCCCTCCTGGAACTGCGCCATTTTCCACCTAAATCATTGTGTCCCATGACCCAACGAACCCTCACATGGGTCACGGGCAGGGGTGACATCCGTCACGGCGTAGCTTTGCCGCATTGTTGAAACTCACATCAGCGCGGCTGGAAATGCGGTGAATCGCTACAACGCGGTTCAGGATGTCGCGGCGGTGGTGAAAAGGACAACACGTTACTTTAGCCACTGCTTCCCCTCGCGCCAACTTAAATATTGAGAGGAAAGCAATCATGAAGACCACCAAAATCGCGGCGCTTGTACTGACGATCGCGGTTGCTCTGTTCATTCTGATTCCAAGTCTGTCCTGGGCCGAAGACGGCGCCGCTCTGTACAAAGCAAAGTGCGCCGCGTGTCATGGTGCGGATGCAGCTGGCAAGCCGGCGATGAAAGCCCCGGCGCTCACCGGCAAAGACGAAGCCGCCATCACCAAGGGCGTTGCCGAGACAGCGAAGCATCCGGCGAACGTGAAGGGTCTCGCGGCCGACGACGTGAAGGCGATCGCTGCTTACCTGAAGGGCCTGAAGTAGTTCAGGTTCGACGGGATAAGATCGGCTATTCCTTTGGGGTGCCGGACCGCAAGTTCCCCAGCGGAGCCGGCACCAGCGGAGGCGCGCGGTGAAAGCGACCGGTCAAACTGGGCTCATCGCACTCCTGGACGGCAGCTCCCCGAATCTGGCTGAGCTCCGAAGCGCTTCCGCACACACATATAGGAACAGCCCGCCCGGGTTTCACCAGCGACGTGGAACCCGGGCATCTATCCCCGATCCTCAATCCGAAGACGGCCGAGTCGGCCGTTCAGGAAAATTCCGAGCTTTCCACGACGAACGGCGCATGTGGCCGCTCCAGGAAGCCCGAGTTTTGTTTGGCGCACGCGCCGGCTCAGCGGCTGAGCCGGTACTTGATTGCCACTTCGCCACAGCTCTTACATCCGCCGGCCCCACGCCCGACGCGCGGAAGTCCTGTTCCGGAGTGGCCCGGAGATCAATTCATGAGTAAGGCCATTCTGTACGACTCCACCATATGCATCGGGTGCAAGCAGTGCGAAGGCGCCTGCGCCCAACAGAACAAACTGCCGTATACGGACGCCGTCGCGGCCGAATCGGTGCAATCGGCTCACAAGTACACCGTCGTTCTCACCAAAGAAGACAAGTACATGCGGCGGCTGTGCATGCACTGCGAGAAACCGGCGTGCGCGTCGGTGTGCCCTGTTGGCGCCCTTCACAAGACCAAGGCGGGTCCAGTCGTCTATGACGTCTGGAAGTGCATCGGCTGCCGCTATTGCATGGTGGCGTGCCCGTTCGGCCAACCGAAGTACGAGTGGGGCTCGCTCAATCCGAGAGTGCAGAAATGCATCATGTGCCCGGATCGTGTGGCCGCAGGCAAGCAGACGGCCTGCGCAGAGATCTGTCCGACCGGCGCAACCAAGTTCGGCGAGCGCGACGAGTTGATCGCCGAGGCCAGGAAGCGGCTGGCAGAGAATCCCTCAAACTACAAGCAGCGCATTTACGGCTTCGATGAAGTGGGCGGAACGTCGGTCCTTTTGATCGCCGGCGTTAACGTCGAAGACTTCGGCTATCCCGCCTCCGCCAGGATCGGCGAGACGCCGATGCCCGAATATACCGGGCGGGTCATGGACAGAATTCCGGATTTCATCCCGCTGTGGACGCTTGTACTGGGCGGAATTTATTGGGTATCGCATCGCCGCGACGAAGTGGCAGCCGCTGAAGAGGCGGAAAAGAACGGGGGCAGGCAATGAAATTCAAACTGACTTTCTGGCGACTCGTCTTCATTGTGATCGTGGCGGCGGGCCTGTACTCCTCGTTCGTGCGCTACTTCCGCGGCCTCGGCGCCGTCTCGAACATGACCGACCAGTTCCCCTGGGGACTGTGGATCGGCTTCGACTGCCTCTGCGGCGTGATGCTTGCCGCGGGTGGGTTCTGCATGGTGGGCGCCGTCTACCTCTTTAACGTAGAGCGCCTGCACCCCGTGGTGCGCCCCGCCGTGTTGACTGCCTTCCTCGGTTACCTGCTCTTCATCGTCGGCCTGCTGTTTGACCTGGGTCGGCCATGGTTCATCTGGCACCAGATGATTTATATGAACCCGCACTCGGTTATGTTCGAGGTCGGCTTCTGCGTGATGACGTACACGACCGTGCTCTTCTTCGAATTTCTGCCCAATGTATTTGAACGGCTGAAGTGGACGAGAGGCATCAAGGTCATCAAAAAGATATATCCGATCCTGATCGTGGCGGGCATTTTGCTCTCGACTTTGCACCAGAGCTCGCTCGGATCGCTCTATCTGATCATGCCGAGCAAGCTGCATCCCTTCTGGTATACGCCGGCGCTGCCCTTCTTCTTCTTCGGATCGGCGGTCGCAGTCGGCCTCGCCATGACGATCTTCGAATCGACGCAGAGCGCAAAAGCGTTCGGGCGGCAACTCGAACTGCCCGTTCTGGTCACGCTCGGAGGCGCACTGCTGGTGGCGTTGTGGGTCAACCTGCTGCTGCGCGTCGAGGATTTCTATCATCGCGGCGTGCTCTCGCAGGTCTTCAAGCCGAGCTATGAGTCCTATTTCCTGTGGCTGGAGCTGGCGCTGACCTTCGTCATTCCGATTGGCATGCTCAGCTTCAAGAAGGTTCGGCTGTCGCCGCAGCTTCTTTATCTGGCCTCGATCTCGACCGTGCTCGGCTTCATTACCAACCGGCTGAACATCGCGTTGATCGGCTTTGAGACCTTCGTCGGCCATCACTATGAGCCGAAGTGGACCGAGTTCAGCATCACCCTGATGATCGTCGCCATCGGGTTCGCGGCGTTCGGCGTCGCGGTGAAGTACTTGCCAATTTTCGAAAGCGAGAAAGCGCACAAGCTCGAAGAACCGGAAATGCCAATCGGTGCCGGGGTCTTGAGCCATGCAGGAGATTAAACGAGACGCGAATGGCACGGTGCAGGCCGCGAGAGTTCGTTACGGGCTTGGCACCAAGCTCATTGTCATGCTGCTGGGGGGGATGCTCGTTATTTTTTCCCTTCTCGGCTACCTGACCGTCCGCCTGCAGCGTCAGCACATGGAGGCGGCCACGCTGTTGAGCGCCGAGCGCATCAGCGACGTCATCCGGCGCAACACCACCGAGTACATGCTGCACAACGACCGGGAGGGACTGCATCGCGCTATCTCCGCGATGGCCAATGAACCCGGGGTTGTGCGGCTTCGCGTTTTCGATCGCGAAGGCCGTATCAGCTACTCCTCGGAGTCTCCGGAGATCGACCAGACGGTCGACAAAGATGCCGAAGCCTGTTATGGCTGCCATGCCCAGCAGCAACCGCTGGCGCGCCTGAACCGGCCCGATCGTTTCCGCATTTACCCCGCGAAGGGCGGACGGGTGCTGGCCATCATCACACCCATCGAAAACCAGGCAAACTGCTCGAACGCCGAGTGCCACGCTCACCCGGCGCAGCAACAAATTCTGGGCGTGCTCGACACGCATCTCTCCCTGGCACGCACCGATCAGCAACTGGCCGAACTGTCGTGGCGGGTGGTGATCTGCGATGGGCTGGCGATGGCGGCAACCGCGATGTTGAGCTGGATCTTCATCCAGCGCGTGGTTGACCGGCCGCTCAAGAAGCTTCAGGAAGGAACGGAGCAACTCACGGAGGGCGCGCTCGGCTATCAGATCGAATCGCACTCCCACGACCAGATCGGGATGTTAGCTGATTCCTTCAACATCATGAGCCTGCGATTGCGCGGCGCGAACGAAGAAGTCGTCGCCTGGGCGCGCACACTGGAAGATCGGGTGGACGAAAAGACGCGCGAATTGCGCCGGGCCCACGACGAGGTGCTGCACGTCGAGACTATGGCCTCAGTCGGCAAGATGGCCGCCGTTGTGGCGCACGAGATCAACAATCCCCTGTCCGGCATTCTGACTTATTCCAAGCTGATCAAGAAGTGGGTCGACAACGGCCAGGTCTCTGCTGAGAAGAAAGCAGAGGCGCAGCAATGCCTCGACCTGATCTCGTCGGAGAGCCGCCGCTGCGGCGAACTGGTGAAGAACCTGTTGAGTTTCTCTCGCCAGTCACCTATGAACGTGCAATCGACCGACATCAACAAGCTGATCGGTCAGACCACTATGCTGGTGCGTCCGAACCTGAAGATTGCCGCGGTTGAACTGCACACTTCGCTCGCCGAAGAATTGCCGCTTTTGCATTGCGATCCCTCGCAGATCGAGCAGGTGCTCCTGGCGGTAATCGTGAACGCGGCCGATGCGATGCCGAAGGGCGGAAATCTCTGGGTCGAGTCGCACTTGTCCGGGGATGGCTGCAAAGTTGTGATCTTAGTGCGCGACGATGGCAGCGGCATCCCGCCGGAGATCATGCCCAAGATTTTCGAGCCGTTCGTGACGACAAAGGACGCAACGCACGGAACCGGGCTGGGGCTCGCCGTGAGCCGGGGCATCATCGAACGCCACAGCGGCCAGATCAAGATCGATTCAGAAGTCGGAAAAGGAACAACCGTAACCATTACATTGCCCGTGCCCAGCCGCTCCGCAACACCGGAGCCCGCTGCTTCCCTGGCAGGCACACAAAAAAATACGAGGTGATTGCCTTGACGCCACAAGCAAAACTACTGATCGTGGACGACGAACTGAGCGTGCGCGACTCGTTAGCCAAATGGTTTCACGAAGAAGGATATGAAGTCGGCACCGCCGAAGACGCCAATGGCGCACTGACCAAAATGGCGGAGAAGCCATGGGATGCCGTGCTTTGCGACATCAAAATGCGCGGCACCGACGGCATCGAGTTGCAGCGCCGCATGCATGAGATCAATCCCAACCTGATCGTGATCATGATGACCGGATACGCCTCGGTCGAAACCGCGGTGACCGCGCTCAAGAACGGCGCTTATGACTACGTGACCAAGCCGCTCGATCCCGACGAGATTGCGCACCTGGTGAAGAAAGCCTTAGCCCATAAGCGCACCGAGGAAGAGAACGTCCGCCTGCGCGAGACGGTGGCAGAGGTCGCGCGGCCTGAGGAGATCATCGGCGAGAGCGAGGCGATGCAAAAGGTGTACCACGCTATCGAAACCGTCGCGCCGACCGATGCCACCGTGCTCGTCACCGGCGAGAGCGGGACCGGCAAAGAACTTGTCACCCGGGCCATCCATCATGCCAGCGCACGCCGCTTTCATCCGCTGGTTGTCATTCATTGCGGCGCACTCACCGAGACACTGCTTGAGAGCGAACTCTTCGGGCACGAAAAAGGCGCGTTCACCGGCGCTCAATATCGCAAGAAGGGCAAGTTCGAGATCGCCGAAGGTGGCACGGTATTCCTCGACGAAATCGGCGACATCAGCCTGAAGACGCAGACTGATCTGCTGCGCGTCCTGCAGGAACACGAGATTGTGCGCGTCGGCAGTACGCAACCCATCATGGTCGACTTCCGCTGTGTGGCTGCCACGAACAAGAATCTCGAACAACTGATCGAGGAGGGCAAGTTCCGACCCGATCTCTTTTATCGTCTCAACGTCTTTCATATCGAACTGCCGCCCCTGCGTGAGCGCCGGGAAGACATCCCCCTGCTGGTCAATCACTTTGTCCGCAAGTTCTCGCTGCAGATGAACAAGAAGATCAACCGCGTAAATCCCGTTGCCATGGACCTTTTGCAGCAGCAACCGTGGCCCGGTAACATCCGCGAACTGGAAAATGCCATCGAACGCGCTATGGTGGTGGCGCAGGAGCCAGAGATCCGCGAACAGGATTTCGCCTTCAAGACATCCAACTCATCCAACAACGGCACTTCGAAGTCATTGGAAGAGATGGAAAAGGCGCACATCCTGCGGGTGCTGGAACAGTGCAACTTCAACCAGACTCGGGCGGCCGAAACGCTAGAAATCGATCGGGTAACCCTGCACCATAAGCTGAAGAAGTACGGCTGGAGCCGTCCCGTCGAGACACGATGAGAATGCTCGATCTGCTGCCGATCGGAGAGATTGACCCGCGGCTGCTGCAGGATGTGGCTCCCGCGCTGGCCGATGCTTTCCGCATTCCCTGCCGCATCCGGCAAGGGGATACGCGGCTCGACCCGCGGCTCGCCTTCCATCCGGAACGCGGACAGCATCATTCCTCCGAGCTTCTGCAGGCCATGCAGCCACATGCCAACGGCGCGTGGCGGGTGCTCGGTGTGACGGCAGCCGATCTTTATATCCCAATCTTGACCTTTGTATTTGGCGAGGCGCAGATGGGCGGACCGTGTGCTGTCGTCTCTTACCACCGCCTCCGGCAACAGTTTTACGGATTGCCGGAGGACTATGACGTGCTCGTTGACCGGCTTACAAAGGAAGCGGTGCACGAGGTCGGACATACCTTTGATCTAACTCACTGCCGGGACTATTCCTGTGCGATGGCGCCATCACACGCGGTTGAATGGATCGACCTCAAGGATGCGGCTTTGTGTCCGGAATGCGAAGCCCAGGCTCTGGAATTGAGCCGCTAAGACTCGTTGATCTTCCTCTTTCGGCTATACGCACACCGCCTTTCATCTCCCGCCAATAGTTCCGTATCGGGAAGAGGTAGTGAATCGTCACAATCAAACTGGTTGATTTATTAGAGACTGGGCAGGCGTGACGGCATTTCGTCAGTTCATTAATCAGCCGAGTAAGTTGATAAGAGACTGACTTATGTAACTTGCTGTACGTATGACTGCTGGAACCTATCAATCGACAGTCGAGGTTTGGAAACGCGCGTGCTGGTCAGTGGAAATCTCCTCTGGCCAAGGCTGAACGCGGAGATTATGGAACCCTCGAATGCTTCAAAAATGCGCTAATCCCTGTTGCACCGTTCCTTTCCGTTCGCTCCGCGACGGCAAGCTCTTCGTCTCGGAGATCCTCATGGTGGAGGACGAAGAAAATTTCGACGGGAACCACCGAAAAATGCGGCGACGCGAGCACTTTTGGCTGTGCGGCGCCTGCTCCGTGCACTTCACCTTACTCTTCGATTCCAAACTCGGAATGTTGACTGTCCCCCTGAATGAACGGGCCGCGCTTCGAACGCCGGGGGCGCGGCCGATGGCGAACTCCGCCTAATAAAGAAGGTCTGAGATGGATTGTTCCCTCCTAAAACGCCTGCCTTGTTCGGTTTGCGGACGTACAGCCTTCCATCATGAGAGCTGGTTTCTGGTGATGGAGAACCGCTGGCTCGACCATTTGAGAATTCTCACCTGGCATCCCTCCCTCGCAAAGCAGGAACAGGTACGGAGCGCCTGCAGCCGCGAACATCTCAAGGTCCTGATCGCTTACTGGCTGGAAGAAGCAACGTTGCGTCTGGCCTCGCCCGCCTATCGTCCACCACTTCCCCTGACGGGCGAGGGCGGCCCGCCCGAGCCCGAACTGGATCCGCAATCGATGGGACGTTTGCTGGCAGAGCTGTCCGTTTGCCGTGAGCCTCTTTCGAGGACCTGGGTAGGCTCGCCCGAGGCCCTCGAGTGCATCCTCGACGCGATGATTCCTGCGCCTGCCGAAAGCAGGCCCGCCGAGAATCCCATCCGCATGTTCGACCCACAACCAGGGTCCGCTCCGAGACTCGTGCTCCACTGAAGGCACGAGCCGGCTGGGAACAGCGTCAGGCAGGGGCTAGAGGAGTACTAGCCTTGCCTGACGCTGCGAGCGTTGCTTCCATGCCCTGAACAAAGCACAACCTCGGCTCTAGGCTTTGGGCTTTGAGCCTTCGTCCATTGCAGGTAAATATGGGGTGGGTTCAGCTCTTACTGAGAGCTGAGAACTGACAAACAAACACCCGCGCCCTCAACGAGAGCGCGGGCGGGAGAGGCAACCAAACAGCCAGGAGAGATCTAGTTGTAGTAAGCCGCGTTCTTCTCCACGAAGTCTTTCTTGTCTTCGGGAACATCCTCAACGGCAAAGATCGCGTCCGAGGTGCAGGCCGGAACGCAGGCGCCGCAATCGATGCAGCCCGCCGGGTCGACGTAGAGCTGGGTTACTTCTTCGAGCTTGGGTTCGTCGGTTTTGGGATGAATGCAGTCAGTCGGGCAGACATCAACGCAAAGATGATCCTTGATGCAATTATCGGTGATTACGTACGCCATATTCTCCTCTGTCCTTTCCTCGGACCTTCCTCCACAACTTAAAACCTCGGCGCAGCAGGCGCGGTGATGATGGTCACAGGTGGGTGTGGCGCGATAGTCACAGCCAAATGTGACGTGGATCACAGTCAAACCGTACATGCTCGGGCTAAAGTGTCTTCAATTACTAGAACCAAGGGAAGTACATAGCATTGCCCGGCCCAACCCCACGACCCCACATGCCGCCACCTGGCGGCGGGCCGGGCATTCGCTAAAGCAAGCTCCAAGCTCTCGCTCCAAATTCCAAGCTAACCCTACCAGCCTACTGCTGACGCACTCACGACTAGCCACTGACCACTGCACTGAAAAGCCTTCTCTGCTTACGGTATACTCTCTGGTCCTGCAGGAGCCCCGCCGCAGCCCTAGCTTGGCGTGTCTCCTGAGGTTGCACGGAGAAGCGCAAGAAGACAGTCGTGAAACCGGGCTCGGCAGCCTGGCTCATTCAGCAAGTCCGAGGCGTTCATCCGACATTGAAAGAGAGGAAATTGTGCGCCTGATTCCACACGACGCGAAGTTCTTTGAATTGTTCGCCGAACTCTCCGGCTACCTGACCGAGGGCGCCAAGCTTTTGCGTGCGATTCTGGAGGATCCCCACGATCTCACCATGCGCGTAGCCCAGGTGCAGGCAGTGGAGCACAAGGGGGACCGCGCCACCCATGCCATCATCACCAAACTCAACCAGAGCTTCATCACGCCGTTTGATCGTGAAGATATTCATCGGCTAGCCTCCTCTCTCGACGACGTTCTCGATTTCGTCAACGCTGCCGCCAACCGCCTGGTGATGTACAAGATCTCCGATCCGGGCCCGGAAGCGGCCGAACTGGCCGGCCTCATCGTCCTGCAGAGCGAAGAATTGACCCGCGGCGTCTCCGTGCTCGAAAAAGACGGTGAGGTGTTAAAGCATTGCGATGAGGTCAATCGCCTGGAGGATGAGGCCGATCACTTAAGCCGCCGGGCAATTGCGCGCCTGTTCGAGAGCGAAAAGGATCCCATCCAGCTCATCAAGATGAAGGAACTCTACGAAGTTCTGGAAGTGGCCACCGACAAGGCCGAAGATGCCGCCAACGTGCTCGAAGCGATTCTGCTGAAGAGCGCGTAACCCATGAAGAACCGCCGCAACGGTTTACAAATTTTCCAGGAGGCTTCACTCAAAGGTGCACGCTGACGTTCTGCTCGTCCTGATCACGATTCTGGTGGCGCTCATCTTCGATTTTGTGAACGGCTTTCACGATTCGGCCAACAGCATCGCGACCGTGGTCTCGACGCGGGTACTTTCCCCGCGGCTGGCTGTGCTGTGGGCGGCAGTTTTCAATTTTCTGGCCGCATTCTTTCTCGGAACCGCCGTCGCCAAGACCATCGGCAGCGGCATGATTCACCTCGAATTCGTCAATCAATACGTGGTGCTCGCCGGGCTCTTTGGGGCGATCGCATGGGATCTGCTTACCTGGTGGTGGGGCCTGCCGACATCGTCTTCGCACGCGCTGATTGGCGGATACGCCGGCGCGGCCATGATGAACGCCGCACTGCATCACGGTATCGGTTCGATCTTCTCAGTCATCATTGCCGCCGGCTGGTACAAGACACTCATCTTCATCGTGGTCGCGCCCGTCATCGGCCTGGTGCTCGGCTTTCTCTTCATGCTCTCGATCTACTGGATCTTCCGCCGCTCGGCGCCGCAACCGGTTGATCGTCTCTTTCGCCGCCTGCAACTGCTCTCGGCCGCGGCCTACAGCCTTGGCCACGGCGCCAATGACGCGCAAAAAACCATGGGAATTATCGCCGGCGCGCTTTATACCGGCGGCTTCATGAGCAAGACGGACATGCTGGGAGGCTGGGGCAAGCTGCACTGGCCGATCATTCTCTCAGCGCATGCAGCGATTGCCGCGGGGACTTACCTGGGTGGCTGGCGCATCGTTAAGACCATGGGCCAGCGGATCACCAAGCTCAAGCCGGTGGGAGGTTTCTGCGCCGAAACCGCGGGATCAATCACGCTGTTCGCCACCGCGCTGGCGGGAATCCCGGTTAGCACAACTCACACGATCACAGGCGCCATCGTCGGTGTTGGTGCCGTGCACCGTCTGTCAGCGGTGCGCTGGGGAATCGCCGGTCGCATCGTCTGGGCGTGGGTGTTCACGATCCCTGCCGCAGCACTACTCTCGGCTGCGACCTTTGTCATCCTGAACCGGCTATCTTAGAGACGCGGCTCGTTCAACCACTAACTGCTCTTCAAGTCCGCTGCCAGCAGGCGATGAAACCACCACTCGCCGCTCTCACGCCGCACGGATAGTCTTCCCGCCCCATACGCCCGCGATTTCAGGCCGCGCTGCACGGCCTCGCAGATTCCCAAATCTTCATCCTGCACCCGGTTTCCTACCGCCACGCTCTGCTCGTTGTAAGCACGACCAGCCTCGCTCACATCGCTGAAATAGAAATCGAACACCACCCGGCAGTGATCGACATCGACTGGAATGACGAGATTCGTATCGAGGTAACCTTCGTAGCAGTTGAACGTGAAATTCGGATACAGCCAGAAATACCACGCGCGATCTCCCTTGCGCGTGGCGCCGGTCGCGGCATCTTCCTCCGAACTCACCATCGGGCTCGACTGCAGGCAGTACCGGTCTTCGTTTTCGATGGTGTACTGCTTGTAGTCGAGGACGGAGCTGAGGCCCTTATGTAAATGCGGCACGTGGTAGCCGCCATCGAGATAGTTATCGACGAACACCTTCCAGTTGCAGGCGATGTCATACGACTTCGTCGTGAAGTAGTGCAGCTTGCCCAAACCAAGCGGCGCGACGCGCTTTACAAGCGTCCCCAGAAATTCACCAAGCGGCGCAGCTTCGCAATCGAGATTGACAAAAACAAACTGCTCCCACGTCTCGACCTTCACCGGCACGAGCCCATTCTCCGAGCGCTCAAAATTTCGCACGCCTTCAAATTCCGGCATGCCCTTGAGCGAGCCATCCAGCCCGTAGTTCCACCCGTGATATGGGCAATGCAAGATCGAAGCGACGCCGCAAGGCTCGGTCACCACGGCCGCCGCGTGATGTCGGCACACGTTGTAAAAGCCGCGCAGCACACCGTCGTTGCCGCGCACGGCGACAATCGGTTCGCCCGCCACCGTCGCGCTCACAAACTGGCCCGTCTTTGCAACCTGGTCGACACGACCCACCACCTGCCAGCTTCGCGAAAAAACCGTCTGCCGCTCGAGTTCGGCAATACGCTCGTCGACATACCAAGGTGCAGGAATCGTCGACGCCTCCGCCAATTGCGCGCCGGCTTCGTAACTGGCGAGAATCTCGGCGATCGTAGCGCGCTCGCGCGCCAGCAACCTCTCCGCTTGCGGGATAGCAGCCTTCATGACCTCTCCATTGTAGAGATTTCCCACGCCTCGGAATCAAGAGACGTGGGAAAGTTGAACTCAGGTAGGGGTTCCCCACGCCTCGTCTCTCAAGACGTAGGGAATTTTAATGGCTATCTCTTCATCTGCGCAGCTTCCGACCCGATCCCCCGGCGCAGCAGTTCGATGAACTGGTCGATGCGCGCTTCCCGCTTCTCAGGAACTGGCCCCGTCTTTCTGAACAACCCCGGATCAAGCTCCTCGGTCAGCAGCGCATCCTGAAATCGGTCCATCGTCCATTCCAGGATCGACCCAATCATGTCGACGTCGAGATCGGAGCGCAACTCGCCGCGCTCGATCCCGAACCGCACGAATTCCCGCCACCCATAGGGATCCTCAGCGACGAGAAAACGGTTGATCTCCTTGCGGAGTGCCAGGTCGGTACCGTAATTGCCCACCAGATAAATACGATAAGACGCCAGGTTGTCCCGCAACATGTTCTCGGTACGCCCCAGCCAGTAACGCAGTACTTCAAAGAACCCGCGCTGTTGCAGTTCGGCGGGCACCTGAAGATATTTCGGAAACGATAAAACCGCTTTTTTGTAAGCCTCGAAGAACAGGCCGTCTTTGCTTTTGAAATGTTGAAACACGGACCCTTTGGCGATCCCAAGCTGCGCTGCGATATCCTCGACGCGCGCCGCGTTGTAGCCGCGATCGGCGAAGTGCCGGATAGCGACCTCAACGATGCGTGCGCGTTTGGCTTCCGAGCGCGGACGCGGCTTTACATCCCGCCGCAGTTGTGCCGGTTTCGCCAGACTGCTGACGATTCCCTCCAAAATGTACCCCCTCAAATCTGGTCTGACCAGGCCTGGTTTGACCAATGGTCAATGCAAGATTAAGCATGCGCACGGCGGTTTTCAATGCCTTTCTGAGCACCAGTTTGCAAGCATTTCCTGAAGCAGGAATGAAGGCCCAATTTGAATCCTTCTGCATCCTAGCTAAGGGTTGTCATCCTGAGCGGAGCACCAAGTTTCGCGAAGCGAAATTGGTGCGGAGTCGAAGGACCCCTATTCCCTTCACCGCGTGTGGCGCCAGAAGGCCTTTTCCGCGCCTGGTGGTCAAGCTCTTCGCCACGTGAAATTTCCGCGATGCTTTCGGCGCCGAGCCGCGTCCAATCTACGTAGTCGAAGCGAAGAAAAAAAGGAGACGGTCGTGCCCGAAACCCCGCAGCAGTACACGCAGCGCATTCTGTCCCACGCCGGAGACCAAGATCCAATTAAGCTCCAAGCCGCCACGCCGAAGAAGCTAGCCCGCCTGATCAAGGGAGTCAGCCCCGCAAAACTCCGCAAGAGGCCCGCGCCCGGCAAGTGGTCGGTGGCAGAGGTTTTGGCGCATCTCGCCGACACGGAGATTGTGGTCGGATGGCGAATGCGCTCCATCCTCGGCCAGCCCGGAATTGCTGTGCAGGGATACGATCAGGATGCATGGAGCGCCAATCTGAACTATAACAAGCGCGATCCGAAGAAAGATCTGATTCAGCAGCGGGTGCTGCGCGAAGCCAATCTCGAACTGCTCAAGACGTTGACTCCCGAGCAATGGAAGCAATTTGGCATGCACTCCGAACGCGGCCAGGAAAGCATCGAGCACATCGTCAGGATGATCGCCGGCCACGACCTGAATCACATCCAGCAGATCGAGAGGATTCTGCTACCGAAGAAGAAGACCGGCAGTCTGGCGACTTAGGCGCACAACGGACCTGTGCGGCGGGCGCACATAAGGGCTTTACTGTCCCGGCTTTTGCGCCGCCTCCAGTTCGTGCGCCCGGGCAATCAGCTTCTTGATCTTTCCCTCGATGGCCGCGTCGCCAATGTGCTCATCCTGCAGCACACCCTCGGCGTCGATCGTAAAGGTGTGCGGGATCGCTTTTACACCGAACATTCTCGACACCGGTCCTTCGAATCCGCCGTCGCGGCTTTGCAGCCACGTCATCTCATTTTTGTCGACGAAGTCGCGCCACTTTCCCTCATCGTTGTCCAGACTAATGCTCAACAGCACCAGCGGCTGGCCTCGGAACTTCTTTGCCAGGTCCCGCATGTGAGGAATGGCCTCGCGGCACGGTGGACACCACGTCGCCCAGAAATCGATCAGGACAACCTTCCCTTGCAGGTCGTCGAGGCTAATGCGCTTGCCATCAATAAGGCTGGTAGCGAACGCCGGCGCCATTTTGGCACGCGCCAATTCAGGATGGGCAGCAAACCGCAGCGCGCGCTGCCGGTCGGGATCGTCGGCCGGTCGCATCTTCGCAAACTCTTCAAATCGCGCTTTTGCCGCTTCGTCCTGCTCCATATGTGCGAGCGCAAACCCGTCGTTGTAGAGGGCGTCCGGAAATCTCGAATGGATGTTCAATGCCTTCGCAAGTTCTTCATGCGCGCGGGAGAAGAGCTCCTGTTTTTTCTTGTCGAGACCCTCTTCGATCAGTACTCGCGCCATCTGATAATGAGCGATTGCGGTCGCCCGGTCCCCTTGTGCGATCCCGATTGACTCCTCCGCTCCCAACTCCGCCGTCTTCCAATCGCGCAGTTCGATTCCGTAGCGCACCATCTTCATCTGGCAGGCCGCGCAATGGCCGCCATCCTGCTTGTCAGCTTTCTTGTATGCTTCGAGCGCCCACTCCTTATCGTGCTTCTTTGCCTCCAGTTCCTGCGCATCGCGAAACGTCTTTTGTGCCTTCTCGTTGTTTGGACCGGCGGGCGCACTGCCTTGCTCCTGGGCAAACAAGTATGATGAGAGGCAGAACAACAGAGTTAGTAACAAGCGCGGCCCGGACATGAAGGCTCCTCGCAGACGACCACTTACGCCCAAGACCTTACCACGAGACCGCCTCGATTGCGATGACTTATGACCAGGAAATTGTGCGGATTTAATCCCTTCAAACGGCTGCCAGACTCCCACCGCTATACGGAACAGTGCTCAGCACCTCAGCGGCTGCTTGTGCCGGGGTCGTGTCGTATCCGGACCAACCGGTGCCGCCACCGTACCCCTGCAGATAGATCGGTTTGCCAAGCCACTCCCATACTCCCGCGAAGTCGCTGCCCGTCCCGCTGAGTGGCGTGTCCGCGACGATCCAGTATGTGGTCCCGGCGGTGACCGCAACCGAAGAGAAATTCGCGACAGCCAGTGTGCAGCAGGTTCTGGCGCTCGGCAGATTTGTAACTGTCGTCGGCCCCGCCAGCAACGTTCCTGGGAGGCCACCGTTGTCCGAATAGATGCTGATGTTCACTTGATTCGCTCCGAGGCCGCTGTATTGAAGGGCAGCTCCAACCTGTTCCACCGTGGGGTTGGTTTTCGGAGCAAAGGGCAGAGCAAAGAAGTGAGTCCCGCCAGATTTTGGCCCGCTGATGGCCCAGCCGTTCTCATCGTCGTACAAAGCCGTCTTCGATCCCAGATTGCTGTAGATCTTTTTCAAACCCGCTGGAACGGGGCGCTCCTGGGTCATTTTCCCTCAAAACCCGCCGCCAAACCTTCCCGCGTAATCTCTCTGCCATGAAGGAAAACGCTCGTAATGCTGTCATACGCATCAACACTGCTCAACGGCGATTGCTTCATCAAGACCAGATTTGCAACCTTCCCCGGCTCGATCGTTCCAATCTGCGACCCCATCTGGAACTCGCGCGCGTTGTTAATGGTTGCGGCTTTGAAAATTTGCGTCAGCGACAGTCCAGCTTTCCGCAGTTGCTTCATTTCGAGATAGCCGTTTAAGCCGGGTAAGTTCCCATAAGTGGGTGCCGACGGTGTGTCCGTTCCAAAGACAAAGTTGGCGTCCTTACTCGCAAGATACTCAGTCGCCTGACGAACCCGCCGCAGCGGACCACGCTCGAACAAATCCACCATGGTTGCGTCGGGCATTTTCTCTTCGTTCAATTCATCGCCGAACCACTTCCCCTCCGGCGTTGCGAACCACTCCAGCATCCCCTTTGGAACGACCTTCTCGACCGCCCGGCCCTTCAGATATTCAGGTTCGAAATAAGCCAGTTCACCCTCGAGAACCTGTATGGTCGGTTGATAGCCGATTCGCTTCTCTACAATCTTGTCGAGCAACTGCTTAATCTCCTCTGGCAGCTCTTTATTCTTCCCGAGTTCTCCCCAATTCCACATGCCGTGCGCGATCACGTCGACATCGGCATCGACCGCGAACTTCTGCGCTTCAAATGAATTGGCATGCATCATCAGCACGAGCCCATCCTGCGTCGCAGCCTTCCGAATTCGCCCTGCGATCTCTGGACTAATCACAGGCAGGTTCTTGTCATCGGCAAAGCCACGCTCGAAGTAAGTCTTAACGCAAATCGCGCCTTCGCTCTTGTCACGCGCGACATCCGCCTCCGGCGTGTGATCGTCTGGCTTGTACTCCGCCGGAATTCGATCCGCATGCGTCGCATCGTAGATGAAATTAGGAAATCGCTTGAAGCGCGATTCCGGCGGCAGAAACGACATCGGGTACCCATTGGCGAATGGCAACGATTCGCCGCAGTCATAGAGGTCCGGGTGCAGCGGCGCTTGCCGGAAATCGTCCAGCACTTTGCGGTCGATTACCGCAAGGTCCACGAGCGTCGTATATCCGTAATAAAGATAGGAGCGCGGGAGCTGCCTGAAGTATTCCGCCGCCATCCCGCTCTTGGGGCCCGCCTGATCGAATGCCATCCCGGGAACAGCAGCCAGGTGAACGTGCGAGTCGATCAGCCCGGGAATCAGGTATTGCCCTTTTCCCGACACCACCGTCGCCCCAGCCGGTGCCTTCGCCCTCTGGTTGCGCTCGACCTTAGCAATGCGCCCGTTCTCAATGAGCACGCTGCCCCGGTCGAGGTGGTCGAGATTTTCAGGCGAGACAATGACAACGTCGGAGATCCAGATCCGGCTAGCGTCATGGGCTGGCCGTGAGTCGGCGGCAGAGAGCACCGTCCACAAGAAAGCAATTGAAAAGGCAATTGTGGGACTCAATCTCTTCATGCAATCCTCGTGGGCTTTCCGTAATGTGCGTCAATGGGGAGTACGAATGGGATTCCAGGAAGTTCCGCCAGGGGGCCATGATTAATTCACTGAAAACCGAGAACTGAGATCTGAGAACTGGTCAGGCGCTTCCTATCCAAACCCCTGCAATAAACACCAGCACTCCCCCGACTACGACTTGAAACGCCGCCGAGAGCAGCGGGGTATCCATATACCGGTTGCGCACCCAGGCAATGATTCCGAGTTCCACTGCCACCACGATCACGGCGGCAATAAACGCAACGTGAAAGTTCGGGATCAGGAATGGCAAGGTATGTCCGATGCCGCCCGCGGCCGTCATAAGCCCAGTCACAGCACCTCGCAGCACCGGCCGCCCGCGGCCGGTAAGCGATCCGTCGTCGGAGAGAGCCTCGGCGAACGCCATTGAAATGCCCGCGCCGATCGAAGCCGCGAGTCCGACAAGAAAAGCGTCTTTGCTACTGCGCGTGGCAAAAGCGGCTGCAAAAACCGGAGCGAGCGTCGACACCGAGCCATCCATCAGGCCAGCCAGCCCCGGCTGCACAATCTGCAAAACAAAAAGCCGCCGCTGTGCCTCCTCTTCCGACGACTTCACGTCCTGCGTGATCTCTTCGCCCAGTGCTTCGGCCGCGACCTGGTGCTTGCGCTCGACCTCTTCGAGATCGCCCAGCAGTTTGCGAATGCCCGCGTCGGTAACGTGACTGATCGCCTTCTGGTAGAACTGCCGTGTCTCCAGTTCCATGATTTCGGCCTGCTTGCGAACATCCGCAATTTTCAGCGGACGAGTCAGCCAGAACGGACGCCGCTGGATGAATCCCTTGACGTCCTGGCGGCGCATAAGCGGAATGTGATCGCCAAAGCGCGCGCGAAATGTCTCGATCAGCGCGCTGCGGTGATTCGATTCTTCCTCGCGCATCTCTTCGAAAAGCTTTGCGGTCGCGGGATACGTCTCGCGCAGGCCATCGGCAAAGTCGGCGTACACGCGGCCGTCTTCCTCTTCGAGCGCGATGGCCAGCGCCAGAATCTCGCGCTCCGACAGGTCTTTGAACTTTCGAGCCATTCAGTGGATCCTCGCGATAATCGTATAGCACACGACCGCCGCAAGCTCGCGACAAATTCAAGCTCTCTCACGATCTAGCGAGTCTGGAGGGGCTTCGCCGTCACGATCAGTCTCTCCTGAAGGCGCTTCCCGCGGGACAACTTTGCCGCGCAAATCCGATTCCAAATAGAGTAGGATTGGTTCATAACACGGTCTTGACCTCCCGGCGCGACCGTTCCGATGGAGGAAACTCCAATGAAGCACAGCCTCTCGAAAGTTCTCCTGGCAGGCGTCGCATCCCTCGCACTCATCGCATACACTCCACAGGCACTCGCACAGCGTGGCGGAGGCGGCGGACACGGGGGGGGCGGCTTCGGGGGCGGGTCATCGCACGGTGGAGGCGGATTTAGCGGAGGCGGCGGATATCATGGCGGCGGCTTCGGTGGCGGCGGCTATCACGGGTCCGGCGGCGGATTCGGCGGTGCACGCGGGCCGATGTATGGTGGCAGACCATCCGGGAGCATGGGACGCGAGGGCGGCGGCGCACGCCGCTCGCAATACGGTCGCGCTGACAACTCACCCGGATGGCATTCTCTCGGCAGATCTGAAGGCGCGGCCGGGATGCGCGGTCTGAATGTGTCTCACGGCACGGAAATGCGTGCCGCGTTGGCCGATGGCCAATGGCATTCCTTCGGCGGTGCGCATGCGGCCCTCAATGGCAATCCCCACTTTGGTGGCCAAGCGCAATTCTTCCACGGCGGTTGGGGAGGAGGCGGTTGGCACGGCGGATGGGCCTGGCGCGGTGGTTGGGGATATCCAGGCTTCGGCTTTGGCTGTTGGGGCTGCGGATGGGGCTACGGTTTTGGTTGGGGAATCGGCTGGAACCCGTGGTGGGCGCTCTATCCCTATCCCTATTGGGACAGCCTGTGGTGGGGTGATCCCTACGGCTATTACCCCGGGTACATCTATCCCTACTCGTACTACTGAAACGGGCTGACTTGAATATTTGAGAACCGCAGCCTGAGGTATATAAGAAACGTGTGGGCGGAGTGGGTTCAACCTCTGACCTCGAACCTCTTACCTCTGACCTATCATCAGTCCGCTGGGTCCCGGCAGCCGCACGCGCCGCACCTCCTTGAATCCTGCCTCTCGAAGCCAATCCGCATATTCCGGTTCGCTGTAACTGCTGCCGGCCTCGGTCCCCACCAGCATGTTCAGCGAGAACAGCGCGGCAAAGCTCGGCGCCGTCTTGCTCGGCTCCAGAATGAAATCTTGCACAACTACCCGGCCTCCGCTCGCGAGCGCTCGGTTGGCTTTCTGCAGCAGAGATCGATTCTCCTCGGCTGAAAACATGTGGCAGATGGCCGAGATCAGAATCAGATCGTAGTTCTCGCCGAGGGGATCGCGCAGCATATCCCCTGCCCGCACCGCGATGCGTTCGGTCAGGCCGGCCTTGCGGATGTACTCCTGCGCCAGCGGCAGGACTTCCGGCACATCGAGGATCTCCGACGTCAGTCCGGGCACGGCATTCGCGAACGCAATCGAATAGGCTCCCGAGCCTCCTCCCAGGTCCAGCATGCGCCGAATCGATCCGTGCTCGACGGTTTTCAGCATCAGTCCCGCGCGCTCTTTCGCATTGCGGTCCATCGCCGCAATAAAGTCTCTCGTGGCGCCTTCGTCGCGCGCACCTTTTTCTGCCGGAGCGCCCGTGCGCACGCATTCAGTCAAATTCGACCAGCGATCCCAAAGATGCGCGGCATGCAGCAGCCCACCTCGCGTGTTGTCGCGCGACCCTTGCGCAAAGAAACGCGCGGTAGCTGGACTATCGAAGTACAAGTCGTTCTTTTTCTCGAGTAGTTTCAGGCTGACGAGCGCATTCAACAGCATCTCGGTCGCGCGTGGATCGGCGTGGATCCTGCGCGCCACATTCTCGGCGGAAGAGCCATCCGTCACCGCCGTAAACACATCCAGTTCCAGTGCGGTCAGAAGTACCCGACTCGGCATGAAAGCCCGCACCGTGTCGTTGAGATTGTCGGGAAGCGTGCCCGCCTCATCCCGCGCTCGGACCATCGCACGATACTTTGCGCGATGCTCGGCGGATGCTGCCTTCATCGCCGGCGCGTCCTTCCACTCCAACCGCTCCACCACCTTGCCGGCGCGCAGATGCGACCTCACGATCTCGCCGACGTCCCCTGGCGCCACCTTGCGGTACCAGACGCCCTCCGGATAAACAATCATGATGGGTCCGTCATCGCACAATCCGAGGCATCCGCAGGTGCCTACCTGAACGTCGTCGTCGAGCCCCTGCGCCAGCAATTCGCGCTCCAGCACGCCTAGAAGTCCCCAGGCACCACTAGCAGGACAGCACGGAACGCCCTCCGGTTTTTCCTGCGTGCAGACAAAAACATGATGACGAAACGGCTCCATGAAGATCCTCCTCGGGAAGCAGCACTGCGTGGCCGGTCGTGCGCTAAGTGGAACGACTCCGCCTGATCGATAACTACTGATTTTTTATGAAGGACGGCTTCGCTGCCGTGATTGGGGTCACATGGAGTTGGGATATGCGGCCATCAACGAGAAGTGCCAAGGCGTGCGCCTTCAAGATCGGCCTGGGATCTCAGTATTTCCGCGTCCACTTCGCGCCATCCGCGGCACGAGGATCAGCGTTACTGCATACAGAAAAATCGAAACCGCAATCGCCCCGGAGTGCCCATGCGGCAGGTCCTCAAGCAGCAGCTTGGCGCTGACCGCGGCTAACATTCCGTAGGCCGTCCACACTAGCTCAGCTCGCTTCCAGCGCGAACCGCTCGCGGCGACCAGCATCGCCAGACCGCACGTGATCAGAGTCCGGATCACAGCGACATGCGCCGCTTCCGGCCTCATCCCGATGGCCGCCAACCACACCAGACAGGAGACAAGAAAAGTTGCTACCGCGCTCACCGCCAGAACGGCGGCCAGCAACCGGAGGAGACGCTCATTCCAGCGTTCGCCCTCGAATCGTCCGCCGATGGCGAAGCAAGCGAGCGCAGCCACAGCAACCATCCACACGATCCACCCGGGAGCCGCGGGAAAGCTTCCGACCAACGCTCGCCCCGCATATTGCAGCAGTCCCGATGAGTACGCGGCCGCCGTGAGATACAACAGCCCATGGAACTCCGGCGTCAGGCGAGCGACACGAACGCCAATCACTGTCGCGACGATTGCCGCCACGCTCAACAACAACGTAACCGATAGAGGCGGAAGCAGCAGAAAACTTCCGGCCAGCATTAACGCTGCTGCCCAGGTCGCGTACACGTGATAGTTGCGCTGCTCGGCAACGCGATCGAAGCTCCCAAATGCCAGCGCGTAACACATAAACGCAAATAGCCAGCAACAGACACCGACAACGAGTCCGCCTTTCGCCGGCACAAACCAGAGCCAGGCCGCGGCGGTCAGCGCAAACGCAACGGCCGCTTGCGCGATCTCGAAAAGATTGATCCGGTAGCGATGAACGACCGTCCGCCACACGATTCCCGTTCCCGCGATGACAAAGAGCAGCGTCGGCAGCGCCAGGAGAGCGCTTTGGGAAACTGGCGCATAACCGGGCCGCGAAGTCTCCGGTAGTGAATGGATATATACGAGAATTAGAACTGCGACATCCGCCGCTGGCGCCGCCAGAAACCGCAACCCTGACCAGCGGCCTGCTCCCGCTGCGAACTCGCTGGCCGCAACCGCTACCAGCAACGCGGAGATATAGGCTGGCAGGTCATGGGACACGACCAGCAAGCCAAGCGCAGTAACGACTGCGGCAGCGACAGCCACCGCGACCGTCGCGGTCAGCTTCCGCCTCCAGGACAGCGCGAACGTCCCAAGCACGAACGCACTCAGCAATCCGGCCGTCGCGCTCGCGGACAATACCTGAAAGCGCAGCATCAACTCCGCCAGCATCGGCGCCAGAATCAATGCTGAAGTGGCCGCGTATGCGGTAGCGGAGAACGCCACACTCGATCGAACCCGCGACGCCCACACCATCCACATTGCCGCATACGCCAGGGCGATCACCACGACCGCCAGCCTTGGAAACGATCCCGACTCAGCCGCCGCCCGGAGCAGATAAGCGCCCGCAATGCCGAGCATTGCTCTTCCGACGACGGGAAATACTCCCCCTGCAGGGGGAAGGGTGAGTTCGTCGCCAGCCGCGTGTGATTCAGCGGCGACTGCAGTTTCTTTTTTGAGGGGAGGAGCGGGCGCCTTCGCGCCTTCCAGTGCTTGCACTCGCCGTTCCAGCGTCTCGACACGCGCGTCGAGGCGCGCTAAAGCGTCAAGAAGATCGTCCATCTCGCGACCCCCGCTTCAAGTTATCAATCGGTGGAACGAGCGCTATTCATTGCGAGTTAGATTTCTGCATTTGATCAGCGAGCCGGCGCGGCTTCCGGCGCCGCCTTCCCGGTTGGCCAGGGCGGCAACAGCTTCACCAGCACCCAGAGAAATACAAACGGCAAGACGGTCAGAACGATCGCCGTCAACAGGCCCTCTCGGGTCACCAAACCCATTTTGTAAGTTGTGTATCCCAAGAAGCTCTTCGAGAAGAGCTGGCCGCCGATGACCACGTTCCAGCGCATGGCAAAAATACCGATGAGCGTTAGGGTGCCCGCCGTCGCGTAGATTCGCTTGCGCGTCACATCCGAGAGTTGCAGCACCTGCGTCAGTCCGAGTAGCGCAATCGGCGTCACCGTGCCCAGCACAATCTGCACGACGATGTGCGAGACGTAGAGCTTGGTGTGCACCATAAAGTCGAGGCTGCGGAAAGACTCGTCCGACTCGTAAATGCGGTGAATCAGGTCCAGCATCTCAAGCGTGAAGTCGATGATGAAGGTGTAGAAGAGATAGCGCGCCACCGTATCGACGCAGCGCATGTCGATTGCCTCTTTGCGCGCCCAGGTCAAAAACATGTAGAGCAGCATCACGGTTGCAATGCCCGATACCATCGCCGAAAACAGAAATACAACCGGCATCAGCGGCGTCGACCACCATGGATTCGCCTTGATCGATCCGAAGATGAACCCGACATATCCGTGCAGGAGAAATGCGGACGGAATTCCGATCAGCGTGATCAGCCAGCCGGTTCGCTCGTCGATGTGTAGTGCGCGCTCGCTGATGTTGCTCGAACCGAGGGTGAGGACCTTGTAGATAATGCGCTTCAAACCGGTCGTCGATTGTGAGAGCAAGACAATGTCGCGCCGGTAATCCAGCCAGATCTCCAATACCAGCACCGCCATCAAGTACCAGAGGTAAACGAACCCAAACATCGCCATCGCCGAGCTTCGATGCGGCGTCAGATACATTTCAAAGGAGCGTTCCGGATGTCCGAGGTGAAGTTGCAAGGGCATCGGCGCAACCAGGAGAAACGCAAGGGCAGTCAGCAGCGCCAGACGGTAGGTCGGCTTCACGGCCTGTACGTTGAATACCCTCTCCAGCGACGCCAGGATGAACGCGCCCGCCACCAACCCGGTGAGAAACGGGTAGAGCACAATCAGCACGCTCCACTGCAACTCGACCTCGTTCGGATACATGAAGCCTTCAACGCCCTGCATAGGCCTACCAGCTCTCCTTGTTGTAACCGCAGCTTCGAACTGCCGCGTCCTTTCTTATCTCACCGATCCGTCCAACCCGTTATAGAAAACCTTGGAGTGTGTCGCCATGTACGGCTTCAGCACTTGTACGGCATGGGTCTTCAAGAATTCGTGAATTGGGTCGTTCGGATTTTTCAGGTCTGCCAGTTGACGCGCACCGGTTGGACAGTTCTCGCAGCACGCTGTCGTCAGCCCCTTGGTGATGCGGTGATAACAAAGCGTGCACTTCTCGGCCGTGTCAGTCTTGGGATTGATAAACCTGCATCCATAGGGGCAAGCCTGCACGCAATAGCGGCAGCCGAGGCAGTAGCTCTTGTCCACCAGCACGACGCCGTCCGGGCTGATAAAAGTAGCCCCCACCGGACACACCTGCGTGCAGGGAGAATCCGCGCAATGATTGCAGAGCTTGGGGACAAAGAAGTTCTTGCCGGAGGGATCCTTTGCCGGCGGAAATCCGTGCTTGGCGCCATCGGGCGAATCCACTTGCGGATTCTCGATGTCGTAGTCCGAGACGTGATAACGCTCAACCCAGGTCCGGAAGTATCCGTCGGGCACATCGTTTTCGGTCTGGCAGGCGCGGACGCAGTTTCCGCATCCGATACATTTCGTCAGGTCCATCAGCATGGCCCACCAGTGCTCGCTGCGGTTGTAATTGGGAGCCGCCTCTGGAGTTCCCGCCAGGACGTATTTCCATGCCGCTCCCGCCGCCGGAAGAAGAACTAGCAGATGACGCCGGGTAAGCTTCATTTCGCACCTTCCGCAGTGATCGCGGGACTGTGCGGCTGATGGCAGGTGTCACAGGCAACACCAGAAGCATGATCCGCTGACACAATTTGCGGAAAGCTCTTGGGCTTGGCGGCGTTTGCCTCGTGACACCGAACGCAGAGCATCGCCGTGTCGAGCTTTTCGGGTGTCACCGAAGCGGGATCATCCGCGTGTTTGGCCAGCGCGCCGTGGCACGCCTCGCAATTGACATGCGCATGCTTACCGTCTTTTTTCTTTTCGAGGACGTCGGTATGGCAACCTTCGCAGGTCTCGTGCCCAGCGTAGTTCACCGGTCGCGCCGCAATTTCCGCCAGCGCGTTCCCGCGATAGTGTCCGTACTCGCCGAAGCTCCGGGGAACCAGGAACCCTCGAACGATCAGGAACAGCAATATGCCCGCGACGAATACCCCAATCACCCGGAAAAGATGTCCCGCATCTTTGAATGCGTTCATGGCAAGTAGCAACTGCGGATCCGCCAGACCCGTCAACCCCGTTCGTCACCGGTTGCCGATTCAGGCATCCACGCCGCTTGCCCATAGAGATACGCAACGCTGTACGTATTAGCTGTGCTGTGCGTCACGAGAGGAATGTACGTAGCTCACACGGAGATGTGATTAGTCGAAAAAGAACGAGGTTCTCCGCCCGTCAACGGAGGGCGAATCGTTTTGCTGTGCGACCCCGTGAACCCTGTGGTTACGACCTTTCGTCGACAGCGCTCCGAAGCCGGGAGGGAGAGAAGTCAATGCAGAAAGTCACATGCTGGCGGGAGCAATCCGTCCCCGGCAGCTTCCCAGACCAATCCGCCGGAGTCCCTCACGCTCGCAAAATCCGCGCAGGATCACCTCGTCTCCATCTTCGAGGAATTTCCGTAGTTCACCAGAGGGCAGCGTAATCGGATTCACACCCCGTGATGTGAGTTCCAACAGACATCCTCGTGCGCTCACCTCCGCGCCGGGCACGTCCGGTCCGGAAACGGTTCCGCTTGCCAGAAGATCGCCAGCCCGCAGATTGCAGCCGTTGCTGGTGTGATGAGCGAGCATCTGCGCCATCGTCCAGTAGAGATCGCGGAAATTGCTGCGGCTCACGAGCGCCGGGGCGATCCCCTGTTCGCGCATGCGCTCAGATTGCAGAGAAACTTCGAGCGTCATGTCGACTCCGCCGTGCACCTGATCGTCGGCGTCCAGCAGGTAGGGCAATGGCGTGGGATCGCCCGCCGCACGCGCGAAAGCTGGCGCTCGAAACGGCGCCAGGGCCTCCGTAGTTACAACCCACGGCGAGAGCGAGGTTGCGAAACTCTTCGCGAGGAACGGCCCGAGCGGTTGATACTCCCACGCCTGAACATCGCGCGCCGACCAGTCATTTATCAGGCAGACTCCGAAAATGTGTTCGCCCGCCTCGGCGATGGGGATGCGCTCGCCTAGCTGATTCCCAGAGCCGACAAAGATTCCGACTTCGAGTTCGTAGTCGAGCGCCTTGCTGGGTCCGAAGGCGGGTGCGGATTCGCCGACACGGGTTTGCCCGCATGGCCGTTGGACTGAAGCGCTGCTCGGCACCAGCGACGATGCCCTCCCGTGATAACCGATGGGAATGTATTTGTAATTCGGCAACAGCGGATTGTCAGGACGGAAAAGCTTGCCAACATTGGTCGCGTGGAAAATCGAAGCGTAGAAATCGGTGTAGTCCCCGATGGCGGCGGGTAAAAGCATCTCCACATCCGCCTGCCGAATAAGATGGCGAGTTACGGCTTCGCGATCGGATGCAGGGGCATCGTTTCGCAGCAGAACAAAGATTCGCCGCCGCAGCGCCCTGCGAGGTCCAGTCCCAAGTTCCATCAGCGCACTCAGCGAGCCGCCATCACAGGCCCTCGCCGCGCGCGCCGCATCCGCGTCCGTGCCGAGAAGGCTCGCCCTCCCGAGGCTCACGATGTCGAGAACCTGGTCGCCAATTGCAACTCCCACCTTGGCGGCTGATCCGCCGCCGCGCTTCCGAAATACTCCAAACGGCAAATTCTGTATCGGAAAATCCGTGCTGGTGGCATTCGCCGATTCGACCCAGCTTTGCGCGGAAGGATCGTGAGTTTCGTCCAACGAGAGCTTCATGGATGTGGGAGATTCTATAGCACGTACATCGCGCGCAGGTGGTCGACCGGTTCAGTGAAAGAGCAGGAGCCGAAAGAGGTGGCAAATTCGCGGCGGGCAGCAGAAATCTGTTCAAGCGATACCCGGCCGCCCAGGTCCCATTGAATGGATTCCTCATGGAAATGAAAAATCGTGTGTGTTTGTCCGTAGAGTATCGCGTCTCCCGAGTGCTGGTCCGGCGCGTGGTACGCCGAGGCAGCCGCCAGAAACAGATTGAGAAAGCCTTGCATCTCAACCTTGGGGCTGTTCAGGTCACTTGTACAGGGGTGGACCCCTCGAACGGCGTGATGAAGACCGGCCGTAGCCTTGAATGGAACCTTCCGGGCAGCACACAACTCCAGAAACAAAGCCACATCCTTGGCTGGCGGGAACATGCCTGGCGTTTCCCCGCCCATGCGAATCTTGGCACGACGCCGGCATTTAGCGACTCCGTCCAATGCCGAGCGCCCCTGCCAGGTCAACGGAATTTCAAAATACGTCTCTAATTCCGAGGGAATGTGGCTCGACGCCAGTTCGACAAGTCTTGCACTAGCCATGGGCCTGAGTTCGACTGACTCGATCTCCGCACGGACAGATGAGCGGGCACGCTCGTGCCGGCAATTGAAAGCAAGAATGCGCGAAACCTCGGAGACAGTACCTTCACTCGCAATCGCTGACAGCTTCCAACAGAGGTCTCTTTTCGAATCCGGCCTCTGGGCGAGAGCCTTCTCAAATTCTTCCAGCCGCGCAACCGGGACAATAAAGCGCCCGAGTATCCAACCGTACGGGCCATGCAAATACGTCTCGTAATTCGCAACCGCCTCTGCCATCGATAACGTCGCCGGCGGAAACAGGCCCGCATAGTCGATGAGTCCAGTGAGCAAGGCGCGCGCCGAGTCGGTAACCACGTGCTGCATCACGTGGGACGGTGTTTGTGAAGTCGTTTCCATCGCGAGATCTATAGCTTCGGACCCCTTAGGCCTACGCTCCGCCAAACTTCTTCTTCAGCCCCTGCCAGCATTCAAAGTACTGGTGATCGAGCTGCGACGTTTCCAGAGCAAAGCGCGTCGGCAGGCAGGCAAAGCGCGTTTCGAACATGAACGCGAGCGTGTCCTTTATATACACGGGCTTCAAGTCAGCCTTACTGGCTTTCTCAAAAGTCTCCGAATCAGGCCCATGCCCAGCCATGCAGTTGTGCAGACTGGCGCCGCCGGGAACGAAACCCTCGGCCTTGGCGTCGTATTCGCCGTAAATCAGTCCCATGAACTCGTTCATGAAGTTGCGATGGAACCACGGCGGGCGGAAGGTGTGCTCAGCCACCATCCAGCGCGGCGGAAAAATCACGAAGTCAAGATTCGCGGTGCCCGGAATCTCCGAGGGCGACGTCAGCACCGTGTAAATGGACGGATCAGGATGATCGAAGCTCACCGTGTTGATGCAGTTGAAATTCGCGAGATCGTATTTGTAGGGAACATAGTTTCCGTGCCATGCAACCACGTTCAGCGGCGAGTGGTCGATCGACTTCTCCCACAATCGCCCTTGAAATTTCGTCGCGAGTGAAAAATCGCCCTCGCGCTCTTCAAAGGCCGCCACCGGCGCGAGAAAATCACGCGGATTGGCGAGGCCGTTGGCGCCGATCGGCCCAAGGTCAGGCAAGCGCAGCAGCGCGCCGTAGTTTTCGCACACGTATCCACGGGCAGTGCGCTCGACAAGTTCCACGCGAAACCTGATCCCGCGCTGGATGACGGCAATCTCGCCGGGCCCAACGTCCAGCACTCCCATTTCCGTGCGCAATAGCAATCGCCCGATTTGCGGCACGATGAGCATCTCTCCGTCGGCGTTGTAGAAGAAGCGCTCCGTCATGGAAGCATTCGCAACGTAGATGTGAATGCCGACGCCGGCGTGCGTGTGCGTGTTGCCATTGCCGGCCATCGTGATAAGGCCGTCGATGAAATCGGTGCGCTCGGTCGGAATCGGTATCGGCATCCAGCGCAATTGATTCGGCGGCGCCGGCACCTCGTCAAACGGCGCGCTGCGCACTTTGCGCTGGTCGATAGCCTGGAATGGCTTGTGCGCTACTGAGGGCCGGATGCGATAGAGCCACGTTCGCCGGTTCGCGACGCGCGGCGCGGTAAACGGCGTGCCGCTGAGTTGCTCGGCGTAAAGTCCGTGCGCGACACGCTGCGGCGAGTTCTGCCCCTGAGGAATCGTGCCCGCCACCGCTTCGCTGGCGAACTCATTGCCGAAGCCAGACTGATAGCGGAGTTCTGTCGCGCGCTTCCCATTCGAGCGTGAGGTTACGCCCTCACCGGGCTTCGCCGGAATCTTCGATTTTCGCGTAGTTTCTGCTGTCGCCATCGCCGATGTGTTTTCGTCCCGCTACAGATTTCCTCTTCGCGCCTGCTCCAGTTCAATCGACTCAAACAGCGCCTTGAAATTTCCTTTGCCGAACCCCCGGCTGCCCTTGCGCTGTATGATCTCGAAGAACACCGTCGGACGATCCTCTACCGGCTTCGAGAAAATCTGCAGCAGGTAACCTTCCTGGTCGCGATCCACCAGAATGCCCAGTGACTTCAGCGACCCAATCGGTTCCTCGACGGGTCCGACACGCTCCGGCAACGCCTCGTAATACGTATCTGGCACGCGCAAAAAGTCGATGCCGTTTTTCTGCAACTTGTTCACCGTGTAAAGCACGTCTTTACACTGCAGCGCGATGTGCTGCGCCCCGGGCCCGCCATAAGCCTCGAGATATTCCTGAATCTGGCTTTTATTACGCGCTGTCGCCGGTTCGTTGATCGGAAACTTCACCGAGTGCGAATCGTCCGACATCACGATGCTCATCAGCGCACTGTACTCGGTCGAAATATCTTTGTCGTCGAAGGTGATGTAGCGGTGAAAACCGAAGACGTTCGTGTAGTAGTCGGCCCATTGCTGCATCTTTCCGAGTTCAACATTGCCCACGATGTGGTCGATGCGCAGGATGCCGCAGTCGTCTCCATCGACCGGAGCCGCCGCGAACCCGGGCAGAAACGGTCCCTTGTAATCCTTGTAAGAGATCAGTGAGTGAATCGTGTCGCCGTAGGTGTGAACCGCAGCCCGCCGTACCGCGCCGCATTCATCGCCGATGTCGTGTGGTTCCTCGGCCGGTTTCGCGCCCCGCCGGACTGCTTCCGCAAAGGCCTCGTCCGCGTCCGCGACTTCGAGCGCGATGTCGCACACGCCGTCGCCATGTTTGCTGATGTGTTCGGCGGCCGGATCGTCCGGTGTCAGCGGCGTCGTCAAAATAAAGTTTGCCTTGCCCTGGGTCAACGCGTACGACGTCCGCTTGCGATTGCCTGTCTCAAGTCCGCTGTAGGCAACCTGCGCGAATCCGAAGCCTTTGCGATAGAAAAACGCAGCCTGCCGCGCATTGCCGACAAAAAACTCGACGTGGTGAATCCGTTTCAGCTTGAGAGGGTTTTCCATCCTCGGTCCCCATCCAATCTTCGCACATTTTGACACGGTCCAAGATCGGGTCTGTTGCGTAGAAAGTTGCTCGCGCTCGAAACGATTCCATGATCCTAAGCTCGTCTCGCCCGGATCTCTCAATTCATCGCCCGACCCGCGAGTTTCTCAAGCACGCGAATCGGCGCAGCCTCCGGCGACACCAGCGCCCCCACCGGAATGATGAAGGTCTGCTCCATGGCAAACTGCCCGGACAGCGCGGCGTGCGGCACGCCGTCGGTGTAAACGAGCCACGTCGCCAGCGGCGGAAACGAAATTTGTTCCTTCCCCGCCTTCGCCGCCTGAAACTCCGAATTCTCTTTCAGCCAATCGTGAAAGTGCAGCATGAACTCGTCATAAGGTGCGCGATTCGCCAAAGGCAGCCCAACGCGGCTCAATCCTCGCTTCAATCCCGACCACGCCGATCCACCCGCATACTTCGGCAAGCCGGCATCTCGGGCAAAACGCGCGGCCAGTTCCGGAAACCGTTCCGCCACCACCCAAACCCGATCCTTCGCCGGATTTACATTGGTGAACACGCGCAGAATGCGCGCTCCGCGCGTCGGCCGGCTAGGAAACGCATCCACGTGCAGCAGATCGTTTCTCTTGTGAAGCGAGAGGTCTCGACCTTCTTCTTCGAGCGGGCGAAAGCTCGTGTAATCCATCTGGAATTGTCCGGCGTAAGGCGCAAGAAAGTTCTCGACAAACGTCCGCACCGCGGCCGCATACTGCCGCATGATCTGGTGCACGCGAGCCTTGTTCGCATCGTCTGCCAGTCCGCGCAGCACATCACTCTCCGGCCGATAAGAAATATTCTTGTGCAACCGCGAGTCAGCGGGCTTCAGCGAGAGGAGGAATTTGATATCGCTCTCCGGCAACTCAAACGGAGGCGCGGAGAAATACAGGATGGCGCCAGCTTCCAGCCGGGCGCAGTATTCACGCGACCGCGCCGCCGGATCGCCGCTGATCCAACTGCCGGCCCGATAGTCCTCAATGTTCAACCAAGCCATATTCAAAGATGGATTTCTATTCTAGCGGCCCACTCAGCTACCGCACTGATCCCGCTCACCGAACCTCAATCGAGATCACCTCACCAGCGTGCTTCCCTGTCGCGCGATAATTCACCGACACCAGCCGGTTCGTCCACTCGCACGAGAAGCTATCCTCGCCGATCACAACGAGGTTCTTGTAATCCGATGCGTGCATTGTATAGGTCGTCATTCCGCTGATCACCGTAATCGCGGCTTCCGGCGACTTCGAACAATCGCTGCTGACAATCTTCCCTTTCAGAAACAGCACCGGGCCTGTAGTTCCAGGTTTGACCGGCGGCGGCTTGGGCGCTGCATCCGCATCTTCATCAGCGGATTCGCTAGAACTGGCAGTCTTGTCGCTCGCGGCCGTTGGAGCGCTGCCCGCTCCCGGCGTGCTCGCCGCTCCTGCGGGCGCCGCTGCTTCGCTCCCATGCTGCGGACGTATCCCATACTTCTGCAACGTTGCGACGTCCTCAAGCTGCCGCTTCGCCGCCGAAGCCGCCGCCTTGTCAGGGCTTTCTTTCAATCGAGTGAAGACATCGCGCGCCAGGTCCCACTTCTTGCCCGCCATATAAATCTGACCCAGGTTGAACTGGTACTCCGGATTTCGTGGCGACAATGCGATCGCCTGCTTCTGCGCCTCCAGCGCGGAAGCCCACCCTCCGCCCTCGACGCGCGCCATTCCGAGCATGTTGTAAGCGTCAGCCAGCTCCGGATACCAGTCGATCACCGCGCGCAGGTCCTGCATCATGTTCGCGATTCCCTGCATCTCCTGTCGCGTCTCCTGCGCCTTGCGATACTTCAGCACCGACCGGTAATACCAGATCCACGGGTCACGCGCGTTCAGCTCGGCTGCCTTGTCCAGATGGCTTGCCGCCGCGTCAAATTTCTTGAGCTCGATATCGTCGCGGCCCAGCCCGCGCTCCGCCTCTTCGTTACCCTTCGGATCGGCCGCCAGCTGCTGCAAGTCAATTAGAGCCTGCATACGGCGGCCCGGAATGCGTGCCATCATGTCTCCAAGCACCGCGCGCGCTTCCACCTCCGGCACCGAAGTTACCGTCGCGCCCAGTTCATCCGCGTCAAACGGAACCTGATAATGGTCTGGCTGCTGGATCATCCCGATATTGCCCGTCGGCTTCTTCGACTGGTCGAGCGCAATCCCGAGATTGGCCATCGAATCGAGGTATTTCTTGACCGCCGCTTCCATCTGGTCCGGCGTCATGTCGAAGGCCTGCACCACGGCCTTGTCGACCGGCACCTTCTTGTTCTGTACCAGGTCAAAATAGGTTCCCGCCTCGGGTAGCTTCTTATTGTTGATCAGGTAGTGCATCACCAGCCACGCCTGCGCGTAGTACATGGTGTTGTGCGAGCCTTCATTCTTGCCCGAGCTGTCGTGCTTCATCGTGAACAGATCGGTCATCGAAATCCAGACGGGAGAGCTCGCCAGCTGGGTCAGCGACTGCGGCACGTTGGGATCGCGCCTCATCGTGTCGAAAATGTCCTCGTGCCATTCCGGCGCCAGTTCCGGATCGCCCCCGATATTCACCTCTTTATCGACCTGCACCGCCCCGAAATATTCCGCCAGTCCCTCGTCAAACCAGCCCTGCACCGGTGGATAGTTATAGTTCAAGAAATAATGCCCCAGGGCATGGGCGACCGCCCGCCAAGGCTCAATTTCAAAGAGGTTGACCACGATATAAACACGGTCATAACCGGGAACGTAAAAACCCTTCGAGAAGGTGAGCTTGTCAGGCGCGATATTTCCGTACTGGTTGTCATTCTTGAGCGCGATGACGGTGATGGGCACCGACATGTTGACCTTCTGCTTCGAAATCAGCTGCCCGAAGACTGCGCGCATCTGCTCCATGCGCAGAGCGACTTCGCGCCCGTGCTTCTCGCCCGCGTCAGTAAGGACCGAGAAATGCGCGGTGTGCACTTCGATCCACTTCGCCTCGTCCTTGGCAAAGGCAGGACCTGCAAGGCAAAGCGCAACGAGAACCCCGATGAACAAACGAATGTGCGGCCAGGATTTCATTCGAACTTCCGAATGTAAGGATCTTTGGGAAATGCTAGCATGGCCGCGCCCACGAACAACTGGTGTTTTGTGCGGGCGCATCCAATCGGTTTGATGCTGACTACGACAAGCAAGGGAGCTGGTTTGAAGGTCACTTACCTCTTTATTCTCGCCTGCCTGATTGGCACGATCTCCGCCGCGGAAGAAGCCGCACCGGCACTCGTCTCCAATCCCCTCTATCAGAAAAACTGCGCCAAGTGCCATGGCAAGACGGCCAAAGGCCGTCGCATGGGCGGACCGGCACTGATCTCCGGCAAAGTCTCCGACGCTTCCGTCGACAACCTGCGCTCCATCATCACCAATGGCAAGGGTCGCATGCCCAAGTTTTCAGAAAAGCTCGCGCCTGCCGAGATCGGCCAGTTGATCATGCAGATCAAAGCCGCGAACCAGAAGTAAGACTTCAACTCGCGCCGCCAGCTTCATATGTCCTTGGCCGAGCGCGGCGCGACACGTTACACTCTCGCCGTGCCCTCTGCCTCATCGCGCCTTAGCTGGATCGACTGGATGCGCGGCCTCGCCTGCGTCCTCATGTTCCAAACGCACTGCTACGATTCATGGCTTGGCGGCGACGCCCGCAACGGTAGCTTTCTCCATTGGTCGCAACGCCTCGGCACTTTTCCGGCGCCGCTCTTTCTCTTTCTCGCAGGAATCTCCTTTGCGTTGGTCACAACCAAGCTGATCCGCAAGAATCAGACTCCCGGCGAAATCACGCGCACTATGGTGCTCCGTGGCGCGGAGATCGTCGCCTTCGGCCTGGCGTTTCGTTTGCAGGAGTACGTCATCGCCTGGGGATGGGCGCCCTGGACCGACCTGTTCCGCGTCGACGTCCTCAACGTCATCGGCCTCTCGATGATCTTTATGGCGCTGATGTGCGGCGCGGTCCTACGGTTGGCAACCTCGCGTGAAGTCTCCGCGACGGGACAACTGCCAGTAGCCCCTCTTGTCGCCACATCCCTGGCAATTGTCGCGGCGATCGCGCTCGTTACTCCGCCGCTCTACACTACCTGGCGCCCCACCTGGCTGCCCTGGCAAATCGAGTCCTACATCGACGGATGTCACAACCTCGGCGCACCTCAGCCTTGGCTCTTCTCCATCTTCCCTTGGACAGCCTTCGCCTTCGCCGGCCTCGCCGCCGGATTCATACTCTTCAGCGAACAGGCACGCGAACACACCGCCAAAATTATGGCCGCTTTCGCAGCCATCGGCGCCACAGCCATCGGTCTGGCCTACGCGCTCGATCACTCCAGCTTCCATCTCTACTCCACCTACGACTACTGGCACACCAGCCCCAACTTCCTCATGATGCGCATCGGCATGCTGCTCATGATCTGCCTTCTCGCCTATGCCTGGACACGCTGGCTGCTCCCCAGCCTCGGAACGTCGAGCGCGGGCCCATGGGCGGTGCGCTTCAGCCCACTGATTCAGCTTGGCCAAACCTCTCTGCTCGTCTATTGGGTGCACATCGAATTCGTCTACGGACGCTTCTCGATCCTCCCCAAACGCGCCGTAGGCGTCGCCACCGCCACCCGCGGCCTGATCGAGATTTGCGTATTCATGCTGCTCCTGTCGATTGCCAGAACTCGCCTCGATTGGAAGAAGATTGACTGGAGCCGGTTCAACTGGAAGGGAGTATCCGGAAGTCCGCAGGGAGCAGAGACCCGAAAACGGGCCTTGGCGCGCATCCACGATGGACTGGATCTCGGCTGGCAGCGTCCTTCTTCCCGGGACGAACTTCACGAACGTTGAGAGACTTCATTTCGCTCGCAGGCCGCTGGTACCCGCCATCCGCGATACACTCTCCAGATGACCGGCCCCTCCCTGAATTCCCTCGCCCGTGCCTCGAGTTCCTACCTGCGCTCGGCCATGCACCAGCCCATCCAGTGGCACGAGTGGGGAAACGACGCTTTTGCCGCCGCCCGCCGCGAAAACAAACCGATGCTCCTCGACATCGGCGCTGTCTGGTGCCATTGGTGCCACGTCATGGACCGCGAGTCTTACGACGATCCTGAAATTGCCCAGATCGTCAACGACAACTTCATCGCCGTGAAGGTCGACCGCGACGAGCGTCCCGACATCGACAGCCGTTACCAGATCGCCGTCAGCTCTCTCACAGGGCAAGGCGGATGGCCGCTCACCGCGTTCCTCACTCCAGACGGCAAGCCGTTTTACGGCGGCACCTACTTCCCTCCCCAGGATCACTACGGGCGGCCTAGTTTCCGCCGCGTTCTCCTCTCCATCGCCAACGCTTACCGCGAGCAGAATGCGGACGTGCTTCAGCAGGCAAGCATGGTTGAGAGCGCGATTGCGCGCGCCGAGTCGTACATAAAAGGTGGCAGCAAGATCTCCGCGAGCGTGATCGATGCGCTTGTCGAGTCAGCACAGAAAATGTTCGACCCGCAGAATGGCGGCTTCGGTAGCGCACCAAAGTTTCCGCATCCCTCGGCAATCGATTTAGTAATGCACAGTTACACGCGAAAAGATGATGCGAAAGACAAAGATGAACTCCGTCACGTCTTCGTTCGCACCCTCGAGAAGATGGCCCGCGGCGGCGTCTACGACCAGCTTGCGGGTGGCTTCCATCGCTACTCTGTCGACGAAAGCTGGATTGTGCCGCATTTCGAGAAGATGAGTTACGACAATTCCGAATTGCTGACGAACTACGTCCACGCCTATCAGGTCACGGGTGATGAATTCTTCGCCGATGTCGCCCGCGATATCATCCGCTGGGTGGACGAGTGGCTCAGCGACCGCGCCCACGGCGGCTTTTACGCCTCCCAGGACGCCGACTATTCCATGGATGACGACGGCGACTACTTCACCTGGACTCTCGACGAAGCCCGCGCCGCACTCACAGAAGAAGAAGCCAAGGTTGCCGAGCTCCGCTACGACATCCGCGAAATCGGCGACATGCACCACAATCCCGCCAAGAACGTCCTGCACGTCCGCGCCAGCATCGAAGACATCGCCCGCCGCCTCGGTCTTACGCCCGCGCAGGTTGACGCGTTGCTCTTCTCGGCCCGGAAAAAGATGTACGCCGCACGGTTGCAGCGCCCAACGCCCTACGTCGACAAGACGATTTACACCGGCTGGAATGCTATGTGCGTCTCGGCATATCTCGCCGCCGCCAACGCGCTCGACCTGAAGGATGCCCGTGCCTTCGGTCTGCGGTCGCTCGATCGCCTGCTCTCGGAAGGATGGCACGCGGGGCAATCAAGCAGCGCAAATGAGAGTGCCGGTACGCTGCGCCACGTCATTGCCTATTCCGATCCGAACTCCGAGCGGCGCGAAACCTCAGGCGTACTCGACGACTATGCTTTCACGGTCATTGCCTGCCTTGACGCCTACGAGGCCACTGCCGATCTCGCTTACTTTCGCTTTGCGCGCGCCATCGCTGACGCCATGATCGCTGGCTTCTACGACCAGTCCGTTGGCGGCTTCTTCGACACAAGCATGAATGGTAACGGCGCCCGGACTGGCCAGAGCGCCGAGGAAGAACTCAGGGCGCAAGGCATCCTGGGCACGCCTCGTAAGCCGTTTCAGGATTCGCCTACTCCCGCCGGCAATCCTTCCGCGGCCATCGCACTGCTTCGTCTCTACAGTTACACGAACGACGCCTCTTACCGCGACAGAGCGGAGAACACGCTCGAACTCTACTCCTCAGCCGCAGCCCAGCACGGCGTCTTTGCGGCCACCTGCGGACTGGCTGTCGCCCGCTTCGCCGAGCCGCACACTCAGGTCATTGTCGTCGGAGATGACGAATCGGCGCGGAAGTTGTACCTAGCCGCCCGCGCTCCATTCTCACTCGCCACCGCGGTGCTGCGTCTCGATCGCGACAAGGCCGTCCCGCAAAACCTTCCGCCATCGCTCGCAGAAACCGTTCCCCATCTACCCGCGTTACGCGAGAAAAAATCGTTCGCTGTGGTCTGCTCGAACTTCGCCTGCCAGCCGCCGGTCTTCGATCCACAGGAACTACAGCGTCTCCTGAGAATGAAAGAACGTCCGGCCGCGTAGCTATTCCCCGCGCAGACCGGGCTTCGTAACCGAAACATGCCGGAACCTCGTTTCCTCTGAAGTTCTCCTCTCAGCCGCCGATGAACTCACTAGCGGCACTCTCATGTCTCTTAATTTTTTTGAAGATCCTCTTTTCCCGCGTCTCGCGCTAGAACAACTTCCCGTGGGCATCTACCTCGTGGATCGTGATGGCCGAATCCGCTTCTGGAATCGTGGCGCTGAGCACATCGTAGGCCATCTTGCCCACGAGGTAATAGGCAGGCTCTCTTCCGACCACACGATCGAAGCCCGCGATGGAGAGGGCGAAGCGATGGATCAGGATTCCTGCCCTGTGATGGCGACTCTGCGTGACGGACAGCCTCACCATGTAAAGGCAAATTTTCTCCACAAAGAAGGACACCGCGTTCCGGTCACCATCCGAAGTCAGCCCATCCTGCGTCACGGCGATTCGATCGACGGCGCTATCGTGCTGTTCGAGGAGCATTCCGAATCGCAACACGACCCAGGCGAACTCTCGTCCTTCGGGTTCCTCGACCCGACGACTGGAATTCCCGGCCATCGCCTGACCCGCGCCGTACTTGCCGACGCGATGGCCGCGATGGAGCAATCGCAGCACAAGTTCGGAATTTTACGCATACGGATTCTCGGTCTGGACGAGTTCCGCTCGAAACACGGTCCTCGCTCGATCGTGCCATTTCTACGCACTACCGCTCACACACTTCAGCACGGTCTTGACCTGACTAATTTTCTCGGAAGGTGGGGAGAAGACGAATTTATCGCTGTGCTGCCCTCGTCCAATCCCATTGCGACCGCGACGGCGGCGGCTACCGCGTGGACTCTTGTCACCGGTTCCGAGGTCCGCTGGTGGGGCGACCGCTTTCCTATCCAGGCAGTCGTCATGCACGCTGTGGCTCAACCCGGCGACAAGCTCGACAGACTACTCAATGGACTCGAACCCACTCACGCCGCCGCCGCGGGCCGGGCCATCGGTGTGCCAGGCGGCTCCCCCAAGCCTCAAGTTCGCGCTGCACAAGCCGCCGAGCGAGGTTGAAACTTTATGTTTGCGATCATCGGCATCGTAGTGGTTTTCGGATGCATCGTTGCCGGCTACCTCATGGAACACGGCAACCTGCGTGTCCTCATTCAGCCCGCCGAACTCATCATCATCGGGGGCGCTGCGGCAGGAACCGTCCTCATCGCTAACCCGCTGCACATTCTCAAGCAGATTGCCGGAGGCCTCGGCGGCGTCTTCGGATCCTCCAAGTTTCACAAGCAGCGCTACATCGATTCGCTCAAAATGATGTACGAACTTCTGCAAAAAGCGCGCAAGGAGGGTCTGGTCGCGCTCGAAAACGACATCGAAGATCCCGGCAAAAGCGCTCTGTTTTCCAAATACAAGGACTTCACCGCAAATCACCACTTGCGCGACTTCGTCTGTGACACGATGCGCATGGCGGTCAGCGGCGGCGTCGAAGTTTTCGACATCGACCAGATGCTCGATAGCGACATGGAGGTCCATCATCACGGTGCGGGTCAGCCGGTCGCAGCCCTCAGCACCATGGCCGACTCGCTTCCCGGCCTCGGCATCGTCGCTGCCGTTCTCGGCGTCGTCATCACCATGGGAGCACTCGGCGGCCCGCCGGAGGAAATCGGCCACAAGGTCGCCGCCGCTCTCGTCGGAACATTCCTCGGCATCCTTCTTTGTTACGGACTTGTCGGCCCGCTCGCGGCCAGCATGGGCAAGCGTTCAGAAGAGGAGCATGCCTTTCTGCTCGTTATGCGCGTGGTCATGGTCGCTTTCCTCAAAGGCGTCGCTCCCATCATGGCTGTGGAAATGGGACGGCGCGTCGTTCCCGGCCACGTCCGTCCTTCTTTCAAGGAGGTCGAAAGCGCCTGCCGCAACAAGGGCGGCGAAGCCGCCGCAGCGGCAGCCAGCGCCTGAGGCTCACACCAATCGCCATGTCCACTCCTCCCATCATCATCAAGAAGAAAGGCGGCCACGGCGGGCATCACGGCGGTGCATGGAAGGTGGCTTATGCCGATTTTGTCACCGCTATGATGGCGCTCTTCATCGTGCTCTGGCTGCTCAACAGCAGCAAGCAGATTCAGGAAGCGGTGGGCGGCTACTTCAAGGATCCTACGGGCACGGCCAAGAAAGTCGGCACCAATCAAAACGGCTCCGGCGAGAATTTCCAGCTCACCAAAGAAAACATGGCGCAGCTGAAAGACCAGCTGCAAAAGAGCATCCACAAAATCAATGATCTCGAAAAATTGCGCAAGAACATCGAGATGACCGTCACCGCCGAGGGTCTGCGCATCGAGTTGCTCGAGTCCGACAAAGGAACCTTCTTCGACAGCGGCAGCTCGGGGCTAAATGACAGCGGCAAAGAGATGCTGGTCCTGCTCGCCAAAGAACTGAGCGGCATTCCCAATCATGTTTCCATTGAGGGACACACCGACGCCAAGCCTTATGGCGAGCGCGCTAATTACAGTAATTGGGAGTTATCTTCGGACCGCGCCAATGCCGCACGGCGCGTGATGCAGCAAGCGGGATTACGCGCCGACCAGGTTTCGCAGGTTCGCGGTTTCGCCGATCAGTGTCTCCGCAACAAAGCGGCCCCGCTCGACGCTTCCAATCGCCGCATCTCGATCATCGTGCAGTACATTGCACCGGCCGGGACGGAAGAGGATGAAAAATCTCCAGAACATCCTGCCGAAGCCGGCACCGTTCACTCACCCGCCGAAGAACACCCCGCCCGCAATTCTTCAGACAAAAAATAAGGCTGACTAATGAGTCAGCCTAAGAAAGCTTTCTTTGTCGTCTGTCTTTCTTGAGTTAAGCGAATCGCAACCTATTGGTCGCAATTCGGTTTAGGCGGCCAGCACAGCGGCATCGGGCCATTCGGAGCCGGAGCTTTCGGAATGGCTGCGTACGCAAACGTGCCTACCAGACCTACCAACAGCAATAACGCCCTGAGTGAACGTTTCATTGGACTTCTCCTTAGGGTCTGCCGAACTTTCGGGAAATTCCCCAATTGTTCGACCGCGCATTATACACAGGAATGCAAGGCGCTGATTTACCTGACGTTAAAGGAATAACCGAAGAATGGATTTCGAATTAGGCAGCCCGTTCAGAGAGGAACGTCGGCTGTATCCGCCTAACTACAGCACTTCCTGTACGTAACTTAAAGTAGAAGTTTCACTTTCTATGTGTAACTTTTTAGGCTGAAAGACGCGGAGTAGAAGGACAAAAATGGGCTTGACAAGGTTTTTTGCGAATGACACATTTTTTGCACAAGCTCAGATCCGGAGTTGTAAATCTCTTATTGTTTTGACTTTGAACCGGCAGCGGCCGACTTGGCTCGGGATGGCGCCGGCGGTTTGTTGAAAGTCAGGTGCCTGTCAATGTCCTCCAGATTCGAACTGCGCGAGAATGCCCGCTCCACCATTCCCTCGAACATCGGTATCAGCGAGTCGTTGCTCGCGGCCGGTTGCAGATCCGCAAGCCCCCGCTCCCAGCGTTGTGTCTGCAGATAATTTCCGCCCGCCTCGCGCGCCACAACCTTCGAGAACGAGTAAAGGAGGAAGACCAGAATCGAAGCGTTGCAGCACATCATATTGATCAGGTTCAGGTTCCCCATATGGATCAACCTGCCCGAGTGCATCGCCAGAAGCATGAGCTCCCCGCCTGCCGAAATCCCGAAGCCCAGCGCGATGCCAAAGCTAACCTGCCGGCGTGAAACCCCCAGAAATTGTGAAAAGAGAATGAGAAACAGTATCAAGCCCACCTGCACCAGCCGCACCGAACGCTGCAGCGTCAGCACCGCATTGACAATGGGATTTCCCTCGGATGAGTTGGAGGCCGCGACCACCATGGCTACCAGCAGCATCACCAGTCCGGCCCACTTGAATACCGGGGTCCCCAGATCCTTCAACGAATGATAAGGGCGGAATACGTCAAGAAAGACTTCGTGAATAATCTTGAAACTAAGCACTGCGCTGAGCGCCTCTTCCGACCAGTACAGGCCAAAATAGGCCAGCGTACTCTGCCCGTAGATCTTATAAACCGGATAGCTGATGACAAAGCCACCCACCTGCGTCAGCAGAAAGGCCAGGAAAACCGGGAACTGCTTGTACAACCCGCGGCGCCACACGACGATCGCGACAGCCACCTGTAGCACTGGCTGCGAGTACCACAACGCCATGATCGTTGTTTGACTGTGTAGCGACATGACAATCCTGGGACTAAAGCATGCGCCTGGAAAACCCTGCGTTGCTCCAATCCTGCACTATCGTGTGTCACTTGGCCACAAGTGGTCAATCTACTTAGGTAACCTTAGTAACCATTACCCTCTCTTTTGGGGGAATTTGCCCGGGAGGGAGACTTGCCGCCCGGAAAAGCATCACTTTTGCTTGGTCCCGGCGAACGAAACAACATATGCGTCAGACGCGAAAGCCGCCGGAATCTCCTCGCGCCTGCGCGCCGTCACGATCACGTTGTAGTCACCGCTCATCCGCAGCCGCCCGAACACCGGGGTCGCATCCCGCGGCTCGGCCAGAGCCAAATAGCGTAGGAAATCGAACACATCCGTAGTCGGTTCCAGCCCGGGCGCGACAAACGACACTTCTACGTCCTCGTGATGAAAATGCCATCCCAACGATGCCGCAAGCCCCACTCCCCGCTCGTACGCCGCCGGCGCAACCATGCCGGGGGCTGGATTGTCGAAGATGATTCTGAGTTTGCGCTCGTCCTCGCGGCTGAACTCGCGCACTTTGAGGCTGCCCGTGCGCGCAGTCGCCTTCCAGTCGACGTGCCGCGCCGAATCTTCCGGCATGTATTCGCGAATGCGATACAGATCGTAGCCGCGGCCGCGAACGAACGTCTCGAACTCGCCCGTCACCATCGGCAGCACTTCCAGAAAACTCTCTGTGTTTTCAACCGCCGGATAGACCACGATCTCGCGCAAAAGATTGATGCGCCGTGTTTTCGTCAAAAACGCAAACGGAAAGCGTGTGGCCAGTCCGAAATTCCTTTCCTGGTACCGTCCGCGCGAGGGAAATGTCAGGTCCAGATCAGCGCGCAATTCCTGCTCGGGAGCGAGAAACGGAAAATAGACGGACTGCTCAAGAATCGGCTTTTCCAATTGCTCATTAACGCGCCGCAGCCTGCGGTCCGGCAACCGGAGCCATTGCTGCTCGGGCTCGCGATTCTTCGGCCAGCCAAACGTGTATGCCTCCCAGCGCCACTTGCGCACCGGCCTGCGCTTTGCCGGAACCACCCGCACGCTGAACGAAGGCATCCACGAACTCGCATTGCGCAGCAGAAACCTCGCCATCATCGGGCGCTCGGCGAATACGTGCTCCGGCAGCAGCACATCGAGCTGCAGGCTGCGCAGCACCACTGCCGACGCGATTCCCGAAACAATGATTGCCGCCAACAACGCGGAAACGATGACGTACAGAAGATTGTTGCCCGTATTGATCGCCGCGATTCCAATCACCACCGTGATCAGAATGTAGATCACGCCGGCGCGTGTGACCTCGTAGTCGATGGCCTCGCGCAGCCGCGCCGCCACCACGCGACGCGCCAGATATGGCACCGTGGTCAGCCCCACCAGCGTCGCCAGCAGCAGCGCCGCCGACGCCAGGACGATGGTTCCCCAGATACTCCCGGATTCGCGCGAAACGGTAGAAAAAAGCGCCGCGCCGAACGCCAGCACCAGTCCGAAGATCGCAACCAGAAACCGCACCCAGACTTCGGAAAGCCCGAAGCGAAAAGCGCGCGCCGTACCAGCGGTGGATTTGAGAGGCATTCGCTCGTTCAGAATATAGCGATTTGGACCAACCAAGGAAGTAACCGAAGAAACTGCGACCTTATGAAGCTGGCATCGAGTCTGTGCATTTTTTCTTGATGATGTCATCCTGAGCGCAGCATAGTCGCCGCAAAGCGGCGATCATGCGAAGTCGAAGGACCCCTACAAGCTCATACGCAATCCCAATCGCCGCAAGGCGTTCTCCCCGTGCCCTGGATTGCAATCCTCAGTTCTTCCGCCCCGAGTCGGTTCATGCCCATCGGATAGGACTACCTCCCTGGTCTCGCTCGCTGCTTCCAGATGAAGTAAACGACAGCAAGGACGACCACGATCAGAATCCCAAGATTAATGCGGTCCAGCAGCCGCAGGAACACGTTCCAATGTCGCCCAAACAAATACCCTGTACCAGCAATCACCGTCACCCAAACCGCAGCGCCCAGAAAATTGAAGAGGAGAAACGCGCGCCAAGGCATGCGCAGGACCCCAGCCAGAGGCCCGGCAATCACGCGCATTCCAAAGACAAACCGCGCAAAGAAAATCGTGAACGAACCGTAACGGCCAAAGAGCGCTTCCCCCCGAGCAAGCGTCGCCGGCGATATACGAAAGAAGCTCTGATAGCGCTCGACCAGCGGCCGCCCACCGTAGTTGCCGATCGCGTATCCGAGATTGTCCCCAAGCGTCGCCGCGCAAGTTGCGATCACGATGATCCACGCCAGACTCAGTCTGTGCTCGGAGTAGGCAAGAAAGCTGGCGAGGAGCAGCGTGGTCTCACCCGGCACAGGAATGCCCGCATTCTCCGCGAGCAGCGCAATCGCAACAGCCCAGTAGCCATAATCAGCAACGAACTCGCGAAGATGTTGGAGGAGGTGCAAGCAAAAAGAGTAGCAGGCTTTTCACCTCTGACCTCTAACCTCTGACCTCTGACCTCCTAGGAACTCGATCAACGCCCGGTTGAATTCCTCGGGCGATTCTTCGTAAGGCAAGTGCCCCACGCCATCGAATGCAACCAACTTCGCATTCTTGAAATTCTGCCGCAGCCGTTCGGCCGATGAAAAATGCACAGCCCGATCCTTCGTTCCCCAGATAAGCAGTGTCTGATAATCCCGGATCTCTGGCAGCACCGATTCAAGATCCGCTAGGTCGGCGAGCCAGGTCTTCACCACGCACGAGCCGTAGCGGAAACCGTGATTCTGGACGATCGGAATTCGATAGCCGGCGAGCGAGTCCTGTGGAATCCTCGACGGGTCACCAAATAGGCGCTTGAGCCAGATGTAGTCGAATATCCGCCAACGCTCAACACTATTCCGGAAAAGAGCACTTCCAAACGAGCTCGCCAGAAATGGCGCAAGCGTCCGTCCACGCGTCGACCATGGATTGACAGGTGCGACAAGCACCAACCGTCCGATACGAGGAGCGCGCCGCCCCAGGGCAATCGCGGCTGCCAGCATGGCGACAGCGCCGCCATGCGACGTGCCCAGCAGGTCGAATTCGCCGACTCCCAGCGCGTTCGCGAACTGCAGCAGTCGGTCTGCCGCGGCGCGCATCCGGCAGTCCAGGGAGTCAGGAGCCGACGAAAGGCCGGTACCGAGGTTGTCGATGGCGTACACCGTCGCATATGGCGCTAGCGCGGGCATCGTGAACCGCCACGAGAACGAATACCCCAATAATCCATGGACGAGAATCAGTGCACGTCCCGTTCCGGTTTTCAGGTAGCGCATCGTGCCGTCGGCAAGTGGGGCCTGGCCTTCTTCGACATCCAAACCTGGTTGCCCAATCGCCTGCAGCGCGCGCCTGCCGGCAGACATCGGCTGTCGGGCAAACTCTTTTCGCCCGGAGATACTCACCGAAGGCTCATTTGGCGCGTCTTTTTCACTCTCGATTGGCAACCTTTTTCCCCGAAACCTGGTTCTCACTTATTGAGTGATATCGCCTCTGTCGCTTGGTGGGAGCCGCATTCTGGCTCCCACTATTTTTTGGTTGCGACTGTTTTGTTAGCGGAGATCTGCAGCACCTATTTTAGTCTTCGCGCGATTCGTCCAACGCCAGTTCCGCCGGGGTCGACCGCTTCCATCGCAGCTACTGCGCTTTTTCTCTCTCCTTTTTAGGAAGCATCGCGCTGATCACCCTTTTATTCTGATCGTAGGTCGTGTGCGCTTTTCCGGGATTCTCCAGCAGCCAGAACCAGTGCGGCCCGTTCTTTACCGTTTCGTTGCTGACCGTCGCGATCTGCGGATCGAGCGCCGGCACGCTCCAGGTCAGCAGGTCGCTCGGATCGTTCCACGCCACGATTTGCGGAACCGCTCTCTGTGCGCTGCGCCGCAGGTCGCTCCAGGTCTTCAAATGTGACATCAGGTTGCCGTTCTTGCTTACGTCCAGATTTGCCAATTCGAGCAACCGTACCTGGTTCGCCAGAAAATAAGCCTTCGATGTATTGGTGAGCACATAACGGAAATCCGCCCTCCATTGTTCCGGCGCCGACACGCCGGAGTCTGGCGGCAGATCGAGCGCCGAAAACATCAGGTAGCTTCCCAGGCTGTGCGAGACAATTACGAATTCCTGGTTTGGCGCCGGTGTCACACCATCTCCGCGCGCTCCAGCGGATCCGACCTTCACCGACTTCAGCACCAGTTCGCCAATCCCCTCCAGAAACAACCTGCGCATCGGACCCACCGCCATCACCGCATCCGCGAAGCCCCAATCCAGCACAAATGTTTTTAGCGCGCGATTCAATAAAGCGCCCTTCGCCGGCAGCGAAGTCAGCTGTTGCTCGTTAGTCAGAAAGGGATAGGTGCGAAACCTGCCCGGATTTTTCTGGTGATCGGGATCGGGCGTCGCCGGTAAAGAGCACGTGTGCAGGTACGTCTTGTTCGGCCCGGCCAGCGATGCATCCTCCGCGATGATTTGCCGGCATTTCGCGGCAAATACCAGCGGCCACCAGTTGATCTCGTCGACATAGATCGTTGGCGCGCCTTCCCTCGCAAGTTTGTAGTGGTCGACGTACGGTGCGGACGCATTCCATTCCTCCGATGTCCCGTTTGCGTCGATCTTCCATAAGGACTGCCCCAGATAGGTGAACGCCGGGGGCGGCGTATTGAGAGCGAAGTCGCGTCGATCGGAATACTCGGTTCCGTCGAACTGACCTTCGGCTGAAGTGCAATCACGCAGGAATTTGCAGATGCCCTTTCGCAGGTCAAGCGATGCGGAAACACCCGGCCCCGCGGCCCCCATCCCATGTACATACAAAATGTGCAGTTGCGTGTTCTCCGTCCGCACGCGTTTCAACGAGTCAGCCAGCGAAGTCGTAGGCTGCTGTTGCGGAGCAGGAGCGCTCTGACCCCAACAAACCGCGCCAGCGAAAATAACAATGCCTGCGACAATGACAATACGACGAGAACACCGCACTCTCCCAAGAAGGTAACTTGCCATAGTGACTCTCCCGCTGCGCCAAGCATAGCAGCGTAAGAAAGCGGTAAGGAGGAGGAGAGGAACGCAAGATCAAAACTCGAAGGATGTGAACTCAACAGTCTGTTCGCTCGGAGCCTGGAGCTGACAGCTTGGAGCTTCTTTTACTCTTCCGGAACTTTCGGCGGGATCACCGTGGGATTCTCCGGATCCAGTCCGGCAGCAGTCATAATGGCGCGCCCAAGTTCCTCCGGCGTCACCATGAACTCAGAAGGCCTCGCGCCGTCGGAGGCCGAACCAACCTGCTCTACCCCGTTTGGCGCCACAAACCGGTAGCCGCGGCCGACAACCGTCTGCAGGTAATGCGGCTCGCCCGCGTCATCGCCCAGCACGCGCCGGATCTTGCGGATCGCCGTGTTGATCCCCTGGTCGACATCGACGAAGACGTCCTTGCTCCAAAGCGCCGCCGAGATCTGCTCCCGGGTCACAAGCTGGCCCTTGTTTTCGACAAGGTACATGAGCAGTTGCAGCGGTAGCCCCTCAAGCTTCAGCGGCTTGCCATCGCGGAAAAGCTGGAACCGCGCAAAGTCGAGTTGAAACTCATCAAAGCAGAACTTCTTGTCGGACACCGCATCACCACACATACAGGCATTGAGTACAAGAATTTTGGGCTGCCGACGAAAAGGTGTCAAGCCGATTGCAGAGGTCAGATTTCAGATTGCAGAGGTTAAACCCCATAGTCCACAAAAGTTCGTTTGCACCATAGGTTTTCACCACAGGTTTTCACCTCTGCAATCTGAAATCTGACCTCTGCAATCGCCCTTCAGATCAATTCATACCGCTTCACACCGTCTCCATGGACCTTTCCAGGGAGTAACGGCATTATGGGCTCACTTGCAGGGTTCGCCCATCGGCTCCTTGTAGAGACGGTGGGACCAGTAAGTGGGAGGTTCAGGAGACGGGGAAGGCTCTTGGACCTCCCAAGTCTAAGACAAGGCTTGGGCACGTCAAATTTCCGCAGTTCCCGCCCGCCAACATTTCCGCCAGTTCTCCTCCAGTTTCATTCCTACTCCCAAGCCAGCTTCCCCTTCTCGGGGGAGACTTTGATGCCTTTCTTCCACCCGTTCAATACCCTCACTTTGCCCGCCGGACGGTCCATTTCGTCTCCCAAATCCCATAAGAGCAGCTTCCAAATATCATAGCTACTCTACCCATAATTCCGTATAATTGGCGGAAGTCATTCCAGGTCTGGCACTTGCCCCGAGTGCAAAAAATGGGAAGGTGGCAGTGAACTTGCTTTCTGAGCAGCGGAGAAGTCCGCACACAGCTGCATCTAAGCTAACGCACGCCAGTGTGCTGCCGTTCCCGTCCCAGCCCATGAACCGCGAATTTCAGGCCCGCTTTACAGTGATCGTCCTCGGCCTGCTCACCGTCGCGGCCATGGTTTTCGTTGGACTCAATTACAAGCTGGAACACCAATCGTCCTTTCCCGACGACGGGGTCTGGTGGCTGGACAGCAGCGGCAAGGTCATAGCCGACCGGCTCGAACCCAACAGCCCGGCAGTCGCGGCCGGCATCCGCCGTGGCGACGTGCTCGTCAGCATCAACGACCATCCCATCAGCACATCGGCCGGAGTCGAACGCCAGCTCTACTACTCTGGCGTCTACTCCAAGGCCACTTACTCGCTGCTGCGCGGCTCCATCCCGCTCGACGCGCAGGTCGTTCTCGTCCCCGCCGAACGCTCGATGAACGACTGGCTGCGGCTGATTGCGCTCATTTATTTGGGCATCGGCCTGTATGTGCTGCTGCGCCGCTGGACCGCCGTCGGCTCCCTGCACTTCTACATTTTTTGCCTTGTCTCGTTCATCTTCTACTCGTTCCACTTCACCGGTAAGCTGAACACCTTTGACTCGATCATCTTCTGGTCGAACGAAGTCGCCTGGCTCCTCCAGCCAGCGCTGTTTCTGCACTTTGTTCTTACCTTCCCCGAGCGCCGCCCATTCGTACTGAAGCATCGCTGGTCGATCCCGGCCTTGTATATTCCGGGCGCCGTGCTGCTGGCCGCGCAGATCTGGATCCTGCGGTTCCAGCCAGCGTCCGCGCGACTGCTGTGGAATTTGAACCGCATTCATTGGGCTTACCTGACGGTCTTCTTCGTCTCCGCTGCCGTCGTTCTCTGGCGCAGCTACCGCCAGGCCGCCACTCCGATCCTCCGCCAGCAACTGAAATGGATCATGCGCGGCACGGTGCTGGCGATCACGCCGTTCACGCTCTTCTACGTGCTGCCGTACTTATTCGGCGCGATGCCTTCGCCCGCCATGAAGGTATCGGTGCTCTCGCTCGGCCTTCTGCCGCTCACCTTCGGCTACGCCATCGTTCGCTACCGCTTGATGGACGTCGATCTGATCTTCAAGCGGGGCATGGCTTACACGCTGGCCGCCGCGGCCATTGCGGGCGGCTACTTTGCGGTCGTAGCCGGAATCGCCGAGCTCGTGCACGCTCGCGTTCCCAGCGCCGGCCCTCTTGGCCTCGTTATTGCGATCGTCGTCACCGCCCTGCTCTTCGATCCCGTCCGCAAATGGATTCAGGAGAAGCTCGACCAGTTCTTTTACCGTACGCGCTACGACTACCGCCGCACCCTGGTCGCCTTCGGCCGCGAGTTGAGTTCCGAGACCGATCTCGACAAGATGCTCTCCTCGCTCGTCGACCGCCTCTCGCACACTCTGATGGTCGATCGCATCGCCATCTTCCTCGGCAACAGCGACTCCTCTCGCTTCGAGCTCGCCAAGTCCTTCGGCCTCGGGCCGGTAAGTGGCGTCGACCTGACATTCCTCTCCAAGCCGCGTGCCGAAGACAGTGCCGGCCATATCTTCTTCGAGAACACGCGCCAGTTGCCGCGCGAGAACCTGTCCGCGCAGGAAGCGATCTCACGCCTCGATCTGAACTACTACATCCCTTGCCACGCCCGCCAGAAGACGATCGCCTTTCTCGGCCTCGGCAAAACCATGCAGGGAGACTTCCTCTCCAGCGAAGATGTCGAACTCCTCGAGACTCTCGCCGGATACATCGCCATCGCCATCCAGAACGCCCGCCTCTACGCCTCACTCGAGCAAAAGGTCATCGAATACGAGCGCCTCAAAGACTTCAACGAAAACATCGTCGAGTCAATTAACGTCGGCGTGCTCGCCGTCGATCTTCAGGACCGCATCGAATCCTGGAACTCGCAGATGGAGGTGATGTACGCCAAGCCCCGTTGGCAGGTCGTGGGCCGCACCATCGACGAGGTCTTGCCCGCGTCGTTTGTCGAAGAGTTCTACCGCGTGCGCCAGAACCCCGGCATTCACAATCTCTACAAGTTCCGCCTCGCCACGCCGACCGGCGAATCGCGCATCGTGAATGTCGCCATCGCGCCGCTCGTCACGCGCAAGTTCAACGTCGTCGGACGCCTCGTCATCATGGACGACATCACCGAGCGCATCGAACTCGAAGTCCAGCTCACGCAGGCCGACAAGTTATCGTCGATCGGCTTGCTGGCTGCCGGAGTCGCGCACGAAGTCAATACGCCGCTCGCCGTGATCTCGTCCTACACGCAGATGCTGGCCAAACAACTGCAATCCGATCCCGCCAAAGCCAGCCTGCTCGAAAAAATCATCAAGCAGACCTTCCGCGCCTCCGAGATCGTCAACAACCTGCTCAATTTCTCGCGCACCACCGGCACCGAGTTCACTGAAGTCAGCCTGAATAAGGTAATTTCCGACACGGTTGCACTCCTTGAACACCAGTTCAAGGTTGCGCACGTACAGGTGCAGACGGAGTTCTACGAAAATCTCCCGCCCATTCAAGGCAACGCGGGTCGCCTGCAGCAGGTGTTCCTGAACCTCTTCCTTAATGCGAAGGATGCAATGGCCGGCAAGGGTGGCGTGCTGAACGTGGCCACGCAGAACGGCGAATTCGTCAGCGTGCGCGTCAGTGATACCGGCTCCGGAATCGCACAGGAACATATCCAACGCATCTACGATCCATTCTTTACCACCAAGACTGCGCCTGCCGAGGGTCAGAACCGCGGCACCGGTCTTGGGCTTTCTGTTTCTTACGGCATTATCCAGGAGCATGCAGGCCACATTCGTGTAGAGAGCCGACCTGGCGAGGGGACGACCTTCACTCTTGATTTCCCACTGGTTAGAAAGGTAGCCCATGTCTGAAGTTGCTGTGATGCCGCGCCGCTTTCCCTCTGAAAGTTCCCCGCAGACCACCGGGTCGAGCACGGGAAGAATTCTGATCATCGATGACGAACTCGCCATCCGCGAGTCGCTCGAAACCTTGCTCACACTGGAAGGGTACGATGTCGCCGTCGCTGGAACCGCGCGCGAGGGCATGGCGCAGTTGGGCGAGCGCAGCTTCGACGTGGTGCTGCTCGACCTCGCCCTGCCTGACAAGAGCGGCATGGACCTGCTCCCTGAAATTCGCGCCATCCATCCCGATCAAGCCGTCATCATGATCACTGCCTACGGCACGGTCGAGAACGCGGTCTCGGCCATGCAGTCCGGCGCGACCAACTTCATCCAGAAGCCCTGGGACAACGAGAAGCTTCTCGCCGACGTCCGCAGCGCCGTCGCCCGCCAGAAGGCGGAAGAAGAAAACATCCAGCTCAAGCGCGCCCTCAAGCAGCGCTACAACTTTGAAAACATCGTCGGCAAGAGCGAGCCGATGCTCAAGATTTTCGACCTCGTCGCGCAGGTCGCGCCCAGCCGCTCCACGGTATTGTTGCAAGGCGAAAGCGGCACTGGAAAAGAACTGATCGCCAAGGCGATCCACCTTAATTCGCCGCGCCGCGACAAGCCCTTCGTGCCGGTAAACTCCGGTTCGACCCCGCCCGACCTGCTCGAGTCGACTCTGTTCGGTCACGTCAAGGGCGCCTTCACCAGCGCAGTTGCGTCGAAGAAGGGTTTGTTCGAAGTCGCCGACCGCGGCACACTCTTCCTCGACGAGATCGGCACCATGGGCATGGACACGCAGGCCAAAATCCTGCGCGTCCTTCAGGACAGAAAATTCATGCACCTTGGCGGCGTCCAGGAAATCCAGGTCGACGTCCGCATCATCGCCGCCACCAACGTCGATTTGCGCCAGATGGTCCGCGAGGGCAAGTTCCGCGAAGATCTCTTTTACCGCCTCAACGTCATCACGCTCGACTTGCCGCCCCTCCGTCAGCGCCGAGAAGACATCCCGCTCCTCGTCGACCATTTCCTTAAGAAATATTCGGAGGAGAACGATCTGCCACGCCGCCAGATGAGCACCGAGGCGCTTCGTCCGCTGGTGACCTATTCATGGCCCGGCAACGTCCGCGAACTGGAAAACACCGTCGAGCGTGCCGTCGTCCTGTCCTCCGATTCGAGCATCGGAATCGATCTGTTGCCCGACCACATCGTCGGCCGAGGCAGCTCAGTTCCCCGTCTCGAGGCCGCCGCCGGCACCACTCTCTTCGGCATCATGGAAGACTGTGAGCGCCGCATCATCGTAGAAATGCTCGAGAAATGTGGCTGGAACCAAACCGAAGCTGCCGAGCGTTTTCACGTCCCGCTCTCAACGCTGAACCAGAAGATCAAGCGTCTAGCAATCGAGATCAAGAAGAAGAACAATCACAGAGAATAGCTCCAGGGTCTCAGTTCCAAGCTCCAAGCAAAACCAGCAGTCTCAAAGGAATTGCCCGTTCGGAATTCACGGAACCCAAGAAAAACGCTCCATCCGCGAAAATCCGAGCGTATCCGCGGAAAAGAAGTAGGTTTTCCTTGGAGCTTGGAGCTGAGAGCTCGGAGCTTGTTTCTGCTATATTTCCCTGAACAGTCACCATGGCGCTCGAACTCGAACTCGTCTCGCCCATCGATGTTGCCAAGAACTTTGTCCTCTCCGTGCAGGAGTACATGGCGCTGGCGCTGCAGTCCGTCACCAATTTCTTTCGCCGCCCGCTCTACATGGGAGACATGCTTCAGCAGGCCGACCTCATCGGTTTCGGCTCGCTCCCCATCGTTCTTCTCACCGGACTCTCCGTCGGAGCGCTGCTGGCTCTCAACTCCGCCAGCACGCTCCAGCGCTTTGGCGGCATCACGCTGATCGGCCAACTTGTCTCCCTCGGCATGGTCACCGAACTGGGTCCACTCATTACCGGGTTGATGGTTGCCGGCCGCAACGCCTCCGGCATGGCCAGCGAACTTGGCTCCATGATCGTGACCGAACAGATCGACGCCATGCGCGCTCTCGGCACCGACCCGAGCAAGAAGCTCGTGACCCCGCGTGTCGGCGCCACCGCGTTCATGCTGTTCTTCCTTACCATCATCGCCGACCTGCTCGGGCTCGTCGGCGGCTGGGCCGTCGCGCACTTTCTTTTCGGACTCGACTCCAATCAATACTGGACCAGCGCCTGGCAGATCCTGGTCTTCCGTGACGTCTTTAGCGGCCTGATCAAACCTGTGATGTTCGGCTTCATCATTGCCACCGTCGGTTGCTATTACGGAATGTCGACGACCGGCGGCACGCAAGGTGTCGGCCGGTCCACCACCCAGGCTGTCGTTGCTTCCTCGGTCTTGATCCTCGTCACCGATTTCTTCGTCACCAAACTCATCTTCGCCGTTTTCGGGGTGCGCTGAAGAATGTCCACCCCGGTTCTCCCTATCGATCAGCCCGCAGCCGCCACCGCCGACAAGTCCGGCTACGCGATGGAATTCGAGAATGTCCGCATCGCCTTCGATGAAAAGGTCGTCCTCGACGGCATCTCTTTTCGTCTCAATCACGGCGAAACCAAGGCCGTCTTCGGCGTCGCCGGTTCGGGCAAGAGCGTCATGCTCAAACTCGCCATTGGCCTCATGCGTCCCGATAGCGGCCGCATCACCGTGCTCGGCGAAGAAGTCACCGGCGAGAGCGAGGAGCAGCTCTTTAAACTCCGCAGCCGCGTCGGCATTGTCTTTCAGGAGAGCGCCCTCTTCGATTCGCTCAAGGTCTGGGAGAACGTCTCCTTCCGCCTGATGGAAGAAAAAATTCCCTTCGATGAGATCGAGCACCGCGTCCGCGAGTCCCTCCGATTCGTCGAACTCGAGCGCACCTACGACATGTTCCCCTCGGAACTCTCCGGCGGTATGCGCCGCCGCGTAGCCATCGCGCGCGCCATCATCTCTCAGCCGGAAGTGCTTCTCTACGACTCGCCGACCGGCGGCCTCGACCCCGTGACCTCAAACACGATTGTTGAGCTGATCATGAAGCAGCGCGACGTCTACAAAACAAGCGCGCTTCTCGTAACGCATCGCCTGCAAGACGCCTTCACCATGGCCAGCCACGAATTCGACGCGAAAAAAAACGAGATGATATCGATTCCCAAAGGCCAGCGCGGGCAAGTCCCACTGAGTTTCCTGATTCTGAAGGACGGGAAGGTCATCTTCGACGGCGATGCCCACGAGCTGGCCGCCTCCCGCGACGAATACATCCGCGAATACATCTCGTAGCTTGGTATCGATAAACTCGGCAGGTTCCTCTCCGCAGGCGGCCGAGATTGTCGCAGGAAACGAGGCTCAGCTGTGTTTAAGACACTCTCTCGATTGGCAATCTTGTTGGCCTCTCTGTCGGCCGTCTGCGCCGCTGGGAATGGTTTCAAGCGTCAATCGGTTCGTTGCGACGAGTGGGAGATGGAATATGTCCTATATCTGCCACCCGCCACACAATCTCCGATCCCGGTATTGCTCCTGCTTCACGGCGCTGGTGATCAGGTAGAGAATTTCGCGGGAGCGTGGAAATCAAAGGCCAAGAAAGAAGAAATAGCGCTCATTGCGCCGCAACTCCCAAGGGACCCGACGCTTGAGCCTCACATCCCAAAGATTCTTCCCTGCCTGGTTGCCGATGTCGAGAAGAACCGCCTCCCCAAAAATATCGCCCTTGACTCCCACCGGCTTTACATTTTCGGGTACTCCATGGGCGGCTATCTCGCCTATGATGCTGCCCTGCTCGATTCCAATTACTTTGGCGCTGCCGCCATACATGCGATGGGAATCGCTGACGAATACATGCCGATCGTCGATCGAGCCCAACGAAAAATCCCGCTCGCCATCTCGATTGGCGAGCGCGATCAGCTGGTTTCACTGAGCCAGGTAAGAAAAACGCGCGACGTTCTGCTCAAGAAGGGCTTCACGGTTGACTACAAGGAAATCCCGGGTCATACGCACAACTACTACGAGATGTCCGATTCGATCAATAACGACGTGTGGAAATTTCTGTCAGCGCGCAAGCTGCCGTGAACGCAATTGCAGACCTCCATCGCATCGAGTAATGCGCACCAGGAGACCAGGCTTCGCGAGCGGTGACCGGGAAATAACGTCACTGCCGCTCCTTTTTCTTGCCCCCGGGCAATGCCGCTGGATTCTCGTGCACCCTCTCCCGGAATCCTCCCTTCATGCCCGTAGCAAGTCCAATCGTCGATTCCCCAAACTTATCCCGAATATGATCGGCCGCGGCCAACAGCTTTTGCCGCCGATCGTCCGTGCGAGCGCCGTCATCAGCCGCCGCAAGCAAATCAAGTTGCGCCGGCTCTACCTCCTTCTCTTCGCGCTCTTCGAAGTTCGACGCCTGCACTCCCAGCAAACGCACTTGGGAGCCCTTTTTCCAGTTGCTCAAAAAAAGGGCACGAATCTGCCCAAAAATTTCGTGATCGATCTGCGTAGGCCGCTCTAGAGAGTGCGCCCTCGTAATCGTAGTGAAATCCTTGTACCGCAACTTAAGCTGAATCGTCCGCGCAAAATAACCGCCCTCACGCAGTCGCCGACCCACCATCTCGCTCAGCCGCATCAATGTCGACTGCAACCGCTCCGCATCCGCCGTGTCGTCACCAAAGGTATGCTCATGGCTGATCGACTTCGGATCTTCGTGCTCGCCTACCGCCGCATCGAACCATCCGCCGGCATCCTCGCCCCGCGCCTTGCCCGCCAGCGCCAGCCCCCATTTTCCAAAACGCTCCCCCAGTTCTCGTTCGTCCAACCTCGCCAGGTCACCGATCTGCCGGATTCCAAGCACATGCAGATTCTTTTCCATCACCTTCCCGACGCCGGGAATATCTCCAACATCAAGCGGAGAGAGGAACTTCGCTTCATACCCCGATAGCGCCCAGAGCACCCCATTAGGCTTTGCCTTTGCCGAGGAGATTTTCGCAATCAGCCGCGACGCGCCAATACCAATCGAGCAATTAAGCTGAGTCTTCTCTTTCATCTGGTGGTGTAACTTGTGCGCGCACCGCAGCGGAGGTCCGTGCAGCCGCTCCGTCCCCGTCATGTCCAGATAAGCCTCGTCCACGGAAGCCATTTCAACCAGCGGAGAGAAGTGTCCAAGAACCTCATGCACGCGCCCGGAGTATTCCCGATATCGTTCAGGATGCCCGTCGACAAAAATGGCCAGCGGGCAAAGCTTCGCGGCAGTCCGTAGCGGCATTGCAGAATGCACGCCAAACTTGCGGGCCGCATAAGACGCCGCCGAGACCACGCCGCGCTCATCCCGCTGTCCGCCAACCACAACAGGCTTGCCTTTTAAGGAAGGATCGTAGAGCTCCTCAACCGAGACAAAAAACGCATCCATGTCAACGTGAAAGATGATGCGTGAGATCGGATCATCAGGTGATCGGGCCATCGGGCGACCGCGGTTAACTTGGATAGTTTCGCTGAACCTTCGCCCTAGAATTTTACCTCAGGACAGTAGCGCCGGCGACTCGCCGGCAGTCGCGGGGGCGACCCGGCCCCGCATCGTCAAACCACAACTTTCTCGTTCTTCACCGCCACCGGCGCCGCCCGCATCTGCCGCACCCGCTCATAAACCTTCCCGTACTCGCGCGCCGAAGCCCCCCAGGAAAAATCCCGCGTCATCCCATTTTTCATCAGCGTCTGCCACGAAGTCTGGTCGCGGAACGCGGCCAGCGCCTGCTTCACCGTCAACAGCAGCGACTCGCCCGAGTAGTCAGAAAACTTGAACCCCGTTCCCTTCGCAGTCCGCGCATCCCACGGCTCAATCGTGTCGTCGAGTCCCCCCGTCGCCCGCACGATCGGCACAGTCCCGTACTTCAGACTGTAAATCTGGTTCAACCCGCAAGGTTCGTACCGCGACGGCATCAGGAACATATCCGCGCCCGCTTCAATCTTGTGCGCGATGGCATTGTCGTACGCCACCTTCACGGCAATCTTGTTCGGGAACTTCTTGTTCAGCCGCGAGAACATTTCCTCATACAGCTTGTCCCCGGTTCCGAGCGCAACCACGATCATGTCTTCCAGTGCCAGCCGGTCCATGATCTGCGCAATCAGATCAAATCCCTTCTGCGCCGCGAAACGCGAGACAACGCCAATCACCGGCACTTTCGGATCCGCCGCGGTGATGCCGTAAGCGTTCAGCAAATCCTTCTTGCACTTCTGCTTGCCGCTCAAATCCTGCGCCGAGTACTTGGCCGCAATGAACTTGTCCGTCTGCGGACTCCACTCGTCGTAATCGACGCCATTCAAAATTCCGGTAACCGTCGCCGCGCGATTGCGTAGCACCCCTTCCAGGCCGAAGCCGTACTCCGTCGTCTGAATCTCCTGGCTGTACTTCTTGCTGACCGTGGTCACGAAATCCGAAGAGACCAGCGCGCCTTTCAGAAAATTCACCTGCCCGAAAAATTCCATCTTCGTAATCGTGAAAAGGTCCCAAGGCAGCATCAGCAAAGGCAGAATATCCGGCGGAAACAGCCCCTGATAGCCCATGTTGTGAATGGTGAAGACCGTCCCCACTTCGCGGAACGCCGGATCTTCCGCGTAAAGCGTGCGCAGCATCACCGGCACCAGCGCCGACTGCCAATCGTGGCAATGGAAAATATTCGGCACACCCAACACCTTCGACGCCTCGAGCACCGCCCGCGAAAACAGCGCAAACCGCTCGGCATTGTCCGGATAGTCCGCCGCCGACGTACCGTAAAGCGCCTCGCGATCGAAGTATGGGGGATAGTCGACGAAGTAAAATCTGATTCCCGCGTTCGCCCCCGCCGTCACCACCGACGCGAACCGATACTTGTCGTCAAACGGCACCGTAATGCTGGCCACGACGGTCTCCGGATCGGTGAGTTTGGTCTGCCGGTAGCGTGGAAGGTAGACGCTGACCTCATGCCCCAGGTTCGCCAGCGCCCGTGGCAATGCGCCCACGACGTCGGCCAACCCGCCAGTTTTCGAGTACGGAACGCACTCCGATGCTACGAACGCGATATGCATAAATGAAGAAGGCTCCCCACGCTCAGAACTTTTCGCCCGTTCACGCTATGATTGAGGGCAATTTGCAATTGGTAATTTGTAATTTCTAATTTGTAATTGAAAATCTGTCCTCACGCACTTTTCAATTACCAATTACAAATTACCAATTACAAATCTTCCTCAGTCTAAAGCTGCACACAGCGAGGGTCAACGTGCCGAAGGTGGTCGCCGAAAAGAAGACGCGCAAGCCCAAACTCGGCCAGCATTTCCTGGCCAGCGATACCGCCGCCATTCGTATTGTCGAATCGCTCGGCAACCTGACGGGCGCCACCGTCCTCGAAATCGGGCCGGGCCGCGGAGCCATCACCGCCATGCTGGCGCGCAAGGCACAGCGCCTGATCGCCATTGAACTCGACCGCGTTCTCTCCGCCCAGCTTCGCCTGCAGTTCGCGATGCAACCGAATGTCGAGATCATCGAAGGTGACATCCTGAAGATCGAACTCGACACCGTCTTCGGCCCCAAGCCCGGCGTGCTCCGCCCGGGCATCGAGTACCGCCCAGAACCCGCGCGCGTCGTCGGCAACCTGCCTTACTACATCACCTCCGACATTCTGCTACGCCTCTTCGACTATCACCGCTATTTTTCGACCATCGTGATCATGGTGCAGAAAGAGGTAGCGGACCGCCTCGCCGCCTCGCCCGGAACCCGCGACTACGGCCTCCTCTCCGCCACGGCGCAACTCTACGGCAGCGTCGAAAAACTGTTCACGCTTCCGCCCGGAGCGTTTTCCCCACCACCCAAAGTTCATTCCGCCGTCGTGCGCATCATGATCAAACCAAGAATTGAGAGCCTGCAGGTCGACGAAACCGCCTTCATCTCTTTCTTGAAAACAAGCTTCGGCCAGAAACGAAAAACGCTCTGGAACAACCTTAAGACGCGCTACGACGAAGCAGCGTTGCGCGCGGCGCTCGCGAAAACCGGAATCAAGCCAGCAGTCCGCGCCGAAGCGCTTCCGCTGGAAAAAAGCGCAGCGATATTCCGCGCCCTCCGCGACGGAAACGCGTAATAATAAACAATGACCGTAGCGCCGCCGTCTCGGCGGCGGTTACGGTGGACCTGCCCTGAGCTTGTCGAAGGTGTCTCGCCCACCGCGCCCCGTGGCTAAACACCGCACGCAAGAAGGTACATCATGATTTCCTCTCTCCGAACTCCCGCCCTTCGGCCTCCCGCAGTAGCCGGCCGCTTCTATCCCGACCGTCCCGACCGCCTGCTGCAAGAAATCCACCAGTACACGCCGGCAACCCAAACTCGCCTCTCCGCCATCGGCTGTATCGCACCGCATGCAGGCTACATCTACTCCGGACACGTCGCCGGAGCCGTCTATTCGCAACTCGAAATTCCCGAGCACTGCATCGTTCTCTGCCCCAACCACACCGGCCGCGGCGTTCCACTCTCCATCATGGCCTCCACCACCTGGCAGACACCGCTCGGCGAAGTCGCCCCAAGCACCGAAATTGCCGCGCGCCTCCGAAGTCAATATCCGGCACTCGAAGAAGACAGCGATGCCCATCGCGGCGAGCACGCCATCGAGGTCCAGTTGCCATTTCTTCAAACGCGCCAACCAAACCTCCACATCGTTCCCATCGTCGTCGGCACCAGTGATTTCCGCGCTCTCCGCGAACTCGGTGAGGCCATCGCCACGGTCATCGGCGACCGCGAAGACATCCTCATCGTCGCGTCCAGTGACATGAACCACTACGAATCCGACGCCACCACACGCGTGAAGGACCACAAAGCCATCGACCGCATCCTCGCCCTTGACGCCCGCGGCCTCTGGGAAGTGGTCATGCGCGAAGAGATCAGCATGTGCGGTTTTGGCCCCACGGTTGCCATGCTGACCGCCGCGAAAATTTCGGGCGCGACGAAAGCGACGCTGGTCAGCTATGCCACCTCAGGTGACATCTCCGGCGACCGCGATGCAGTCGTAGGCTATGCAGGAATTGTGGTCGAGTGATCGCAGCCCGGGCGGTCGATCCCTCCGAATAACATCCCCAAACGCCACAAAGGCCGCTCTGAGCGACCTTTGTGTCCCTACGTGCCCTTTGTGGTGGAAAAACCTCAGCTCACTTATGCGGCCCGGATCTCGCTCCGCCAGTGTTTCCGCTGGAATGAGTTGGTGCCGCAGTGGCCATTCGGCCCGAGGACGCTCCATGCCCCGGCACTCCTCCGCCAAAACCCGAACCCTGTGACTCCGCCGGACGCACCGTCGAAACCGTCACCGGGCGCGCATTGTGCTCCATCGCTTTGGCTGTGTGATCCAGATGATTCACCGAACCGCGCGGCACTCCAAATCCCGCCGACCCTGGGCGGATCGTCAATTTGCCCGGGTTCACATATGTGATCGACATCAGCCCTCTGCCGACCAGCAGGGTCTGGTGTCCGCCCGTCGGCGCCACCGGCAGCTTCAATCCGGGGGGAGCATTTACCACTCTCGGAGTGCCCGAGAACTTGTTCCAGCCGCCCGGTTGCCAGTACCAGCCATAGCCCGGCGCGAATCCCCACATGCCGTAGTTATACGGCATCCATCCCCACGGATACCCCGACACCCACAGGTAGCCGAACCCCGGGTAGAACGCCCACGCGCCATCCATAAACGGATTCCATGCCGCGTCCATGAAGAACGGCTGCCACCCAAAGCCGTAGCCGGGAATCATGTTGAACGCGCCGTAATAGCTCAGATCGCTCATCCCATACCCATACGGCGAGGAGAAGCCTGACCCACCGGCCGCCACGGCAGCATGGTGATCATGGTAGTTGTCCTGTTGCCGGTCCCAACCGTCGAGCGGATCCTGGTCGTAGTTCTTCGCCACGACAAAAGCATTTTCTTTCGTCGCATCGGTGGCAACGAGATCGATCGAGGCATGATGCTTCTCGGCCACCTCAAACTTCCCCATCGGCCCCGTTGCGCTCACGCTCCCTTTGAAAACGGCCACTGTGGCGCGCTGCGGCTCTTCCATCACCAACCGAAAATGAGCCGCCTGCGGGACATTGAGCGATTCTCCGCCGAACGACACGTCAAACTGATCGCCTTTCTTCTCGTGAACGTTTGCGTAGAACGTTCCCGAGCGCAGTTCCGCGCCGTTCAATTTTCCGCCATCGTCGGCGAGCGCCAGACGGGTGAAAACGAGTTCCGTGTTTCCGCCAATCCGCACCGTGCTTCCGTCTTCAAACTCGATCTCGGCCCGTCCCTGGTCGCCGGTCTTCAACCTTGAACCCTCAATCACCGGCATGTTCAAAAACGCTTTTTCCAGTCCTTCGCTGGACGAGCGTTCGATTTGAACGCTTCCTTCAACGTCGCTCAGCCGCACAATGCGCGCCTTCGACTGCGCCGCTGCTTGTGTGGAAGTGACAAGAAACATCGAGGCGAGGAACGCCGCTAAGGCCAGTACGGTTGCGGGACGACCGGTCGTCATAGGGAACTCCTGGAGTTCTGGCTAGTTGTTTGGCTTTCTATCCGTTTAGATCTCAGGATCTCTTACCCGAGTTGCCAAGCTGGCCCCGGGACTGGGGCATGATGAAGAAAGTCTGCGGCTATCAGCCCGGCCTGTCAAGCAGGAATTCGACCACCGTCTTATATCCAAGCCGTGCACACATGCCCGGAATTACCGTCCGTTAGCGCCGTCGAGCAATTGCTGCGCCCGCGCCCGCGCAATGTTCACCACCGAGTGGTCCGCCACAATCTTCTCCAGGATCGGCTGAATCGCCGCTACCTCCACCAGCGCATTATCGTGCGCCATCGCCTGCATGCGCTTCAGCTCTTCATCCAGCGCGAGCTTCTGATAGCGGTGGTCATAATCCAGCCGGTGCCCAAACTCCAGCGTCGCTGAAAGATTCTGAAACAACTCCGTCAAATCCCGTGCTGCCGGATCGGCTGCGTAATTAAAGCTCGCCTCCCCGGCCACGTGTTCGTCTTTGTAGGCCAGAGTCTTCTTCCCGGTGAACGCCAGATTCTTCTGGCGAGAATCGACATCCCGCTGAAAATGTCCCGCACCCTTCGCCAGCCGGAAAATCTTGTCGCGGATCTCTTTCGACAGCGCAAAATCGAACTCGAACTCGTCCGTGTCGTCAGACTCGCGAGAAATCCGTCCCGACGACTGATAATGCCCAGGACCTTCTACAGGGACGCGAATCGAATAGTGTTCCGGCTGCGATTGTGGAAAATCCAGGTCGAAGGTGATGACCGGCAGAACGCCGCCGGCAGAGGCCCTAGCATCAGCAGTGCCCGCCCCACTTCCAGCAGGGTCCGGGGTCTGCCCCAAAGCCACCGACCAAAGAAAGAGAAGTAAAAAGCCTCGAAGGAAAGACCACATAGGCCTTGTTCAATCATTGAGGATTGGCCAAGCAGTGTCAACTAGCGCGATCGAATCTCGCCCCGTAGGGGCGAACAAACGTAGCCCAGGGCTTTTGGGTGGCGCAGCGCTTTAGCGCCGCGATAAGAGCACGCTCGAATAAGGCGGCTTTAGCCCCCGGATGCGAAGTTCCAGAGGAGCGGCTTACTTGCACACCGCCGTAAACCCCACCGTCTGCGACTGCGTGTAGTAAATTTGGCCGGAGATCACTCCGTTATTGTTGATTCCGCCAACCACCTCGAACTTAGCCCCGTCATAGACGATGCTCTTGAAGGTCCCGTTCTGATAAAGAAACGCGAATGCCTTGTCCGCCGAAATGCGGTTGCCGACAATCACTCCGGCATTATTGATACCGGTCAACGCCGTCCCATACTTCGACTTCGGATAGCTGATCGTGGTGAAGTTCCCGTTCTGCCACAAGAATCCCGAATTCACCGAACCGTTCAGCGATGATCCAACGACGGCATTGTTGTCGTTAATGGCCATCGGGTAAGTGACCGCGCCCTTCGGATAATTGATCTTGGTGTAGTTCCCGTTCGCAAAGAGGAAGCCATTGATCGACCCTCCCGACCCATAACTTCCCGTCAGCGAGCCAACATGGTTCACTCCGAAGAGCCATGTGTTCGCCGCTCCGGGATAGTCGAACGACGCGAACTTGTTGTTGACCAGCGTGAATCCGTGCACCTTGTACTTGCTGTCGGCATACGATCCCGAGCTCGTCCCGGTGGCGTTCTGCTGGTAGAGCCAGGTCATGCTCGATTTCGGCGCCGAGTAGATCGTGAAGTCGCCGCTAGCCGAAAGCATGAAGCCCACCATGTTCTGCGACTTGTTCTCGATCAGCTGGCCGACAACTGTGCCGTCGTCGGCGATGCCTTCCACCGTGTTAAGCGTGTAGCCGGAAGGCGCATCGAACGTGTCGAACGTGCAGGAAGCCTTGGTCGCGGCGTGCAGCACGGGCGCCAGCGATAACAAGCAGGCGAGCGCTGCGAGCATGGTTGGGCGGAGGGCCATGGTTGCTCCTGAACTCCAAAATACTGTTAGAAAAACCTGCTTTCGCAGGTTCATTCAGCATAGCCTGAGCGTAAGTCAAAAAATGTGATCGATGTACTAACGAGTGTTCATGAGCCACAGGCATTGGGACAACGATTGCTGTGGTATGTGGACACCGACGGTGGTAACAAACGTGAATTCTCGGTATCGAGCTGCGCGTCTCGGCCCTGGGTATGTACAAGTTCCGCCCGGTCAGGCAGTCTAAGGCCGAGGCAAAACCTCTGACCTCTGAACTAATGGCGGGTGCCCCATCCTAAAATCGCGCCTTTTGCGATTTTAGGGTAGGATTCACTGAATTTCGTCCTGCGCTGGGAGCCCCCTGAATCTCCAGCGTGGCCGCCGTATGCAAGTGGCAGATAGCAATGGCCAGCGCATCCGCCGCATCGGCTGGCTCGGGAATCTCCGCCAGGTTCAGCAGCCGCGCCACCATCTGCTGCACCTGGTGCTTCTCTGCCTTCCCGTACCCCACCACCGCCGACTTGATCGATAGCGGCGAATATTCCGCCACCTCAAGCCCCGCTGTCGCGGCCGCCAGCATGGCCACGCCCCGCACCTGCCCCAGTTTGAGCGCTGACTTCACATTCACCGCGTAAAACACATCTTCAATTGCCACTCGATCCGGCTGATGTCGCACGATTACTTCTTCCAGTCCGCGTGCAATCCGCGACAGGCGCACCGCCATGGGCTCGCGCGTCGACACCTTGATCGCTCCACAAGCCACGCACACCAACTGCCCTTGGTTGCTTCCCGCGCGGCGCCGAGCGTCATCAAACCGCAGGTCGACAACCCCAAACCCGGTGTATTCCGTCCCGCAATCGATTCCAAGGCACCGCATCAGCATCGAGTGTACCCGCACCCATGCCCTTCGAATCGCAGATTTATTGCACGGAATTTCGGAATCCACATCCTGTGCTGAGAACCTATGAAATCTCTGTTCTTAGAGAACCTATTGAACGATGTCATCCTGAGCGTAGCGAGGCGAGCGCGAAGCGCTCGTCTCGCGGAGTCGAAGGACCCCTACGATCTTGTGCACTGTTTCCGCCGCCGCAAGGCGTCCTCCCCATGCGGCATGTTGCGTAGGAAATCCAGGACCAATCTCAATCAATATTCTCGCTGGACTGTTCCGTCCCTCCGCTCCACCGCGCTGCGCATCTCAAACCGCCGCATCGGAACGCAAGTCGTATACCCGGCCGGCCCCACTACATCCCAACCCCGCCGGTGCCGCTTCACGCGATACGTTCGCATGTAAGCGCAGGCACGATCTCCCGCCTCCGACGCGTCCGGACCAAATCGCAACACCGCCCGGTCCGCCGTATCGCCGGTCACAGGCGCGGCCTGTAAATCCGCCGCCAGATTCTCGGAATCTCGATTCCCGCGATTCGCCGCGTCCTGTGCGAGCGCTATCCCGCTAAGTCCTGCCGTCAGGCAAGCGAAGAGAAGAAGAGAAAAGAGAGTCCTCATTGCGCGATTCTCCCACCGCCAACAATGAACTTCCTCGCGCAGGAAAGTCAACAAATTCGCGCCCTACGAACATTTGTCCAACGTGAGGCGCCGGCTTCGCGCCGCCAATCTCCGTGATACCCTGAACGTACGAACTCATAATTCAGGAGTAACAGATGAAGGTTGGTGTCTTAACCGGCGGCGGCGACTGCCCCGGCCTGAACGCAGTCATCCGGGCAGTAGTCCGCAAGGGCACGTTTCACTATGGCGACGATTTTCTCGGCTTTACCGAAGGCTGGCGCGGCCTGGTTGAAGACAAAACCATGCCACTCGACCTCTCTACCGTGGGCGGCATCTTGCCCCGCGGCGGCACCATTCTTCGTACCTCCCGCACCAATCCCGTCAAACATCCCGACGGGCTCGACCACTGCATCGAAAATCTGAAAAAGCACGGCTGCGACGCCCTCATCGCCATCGGAGGCGATGACACCCTATCCGTCGCGCAAAAACTCTTCTCCAACGGCATGAAGGTCGTCGGGGTTCCCAAGACCATCGACAATGACCTCGCCGGGACCGATTTCACCTTCGGCTTTGATACCGCAGTCAACATCGCCATCGGCGCCATCGACCGCGTCCACACCACCGCCGAAGCCCACAACCGCGTCATCGTCGTCGAGGTCATGGGTCGCGACTCCGGCTGGATCGCCGCCTACAGCGGCATCGGTGGCGGCGCCGACGTTATCCTCGTCCCCGAAGTTCCCTTCGATATCGACGAGGTCGCCGAACTCATCCGCCAGCGCCACGCGCGCGGCCGTTATTTCAGCATCGTGGTTGCAGCCGAGGGTGCCAAGTTTGCCAGCGGCACGGCGGAGGACGGTACGCCCGTTATGCAGGATGTGGGCCGCGACGAGTTCGGCCACCTTCGCCTCGGCGGCATCGGCGAAGTCCTAGCCCGTGAGATCGAAAAGCGCACCGGCTTCGAAACCCGCTCCGTCGTCCTCGGACACATCCAGCGCGGCGGCTCGCCCAGCGCCTTCGACCGCGTCCTCGCCACTCGTTACGGCCTCGGCGCCATCGACATGGTCCACCGCGGCGAGTTCGGTCACATGGCCGCCCTCCGCGGCAACAAGATCATCTCGATCCCACTAGCCGAAGCCATCGCCTCCAACCGCAAGCTGGATCAGGAAATCCTCGACGCCACCTTCGGCATCCTCGACAAGTTGGAAGAAAAGGAAGAAAAGTCAGCTTAAGGCTCGGTGTTATCTATCGGGTTTCTTGTAGGTGTTATTTAAGCGATGTCATCCTGAGCATCAGTGATCTTGTTCAAAAGAATGTCATCCTGAGCGGAGCAGAAAGTTCGCAAAGCGAACTTTCTGCGGAGGAGAAGGACCCCTACCAGCTCATGCGCCATCACGGTCGCCGCAAGGCGTTCTCCCCGTGCTGTAGATAGCGAGCGCGGCACACATCACGAACAAAATGCAATCTGCCGCGCAGGGGCTCCGCCGCTGGCGCATCTGGGTCTGCTTTTGGGTGGCGCAGCGCGTCAGCGCTGCGATTACCCTGCTCTAACCCGCGGCTTTAGCCGCCGAGGTCACTCCTCCGCCAGCCACTCCAGCGCCGCCGCCCGCTCAAAGAACACGGGAAACTCCCGTCTCGAATACTTGCTCACTTCCTCCCGATGCGCCACCGGCAAGCTAGCGGTCCCGATCCACGCCGTCTTCCTGATGTACGGCTTGTCAAAGATCGCCGTCTCTTTCATGGTGCGCATCGCCTCGTCGTCAAACACCGCCCCGGTAAAGTCCACCAGCATGCGCACCGACGCCAGCGGCTCCTTCGTCACATGGTCCGGGAGCGACCGTGAAATCTCCTCCACCTGCGCCGTCGAGCACCGTGTCATATCGACATCGAGAATCCTCATCCCCTTATGCGTGATAAACCGGATGCGCTCCATTGCCCGTGAGTTCTCCTTTCATGGCAAGATTCCGGCTGACGCCACCCCACACCTGATACAGCTTAAGCACAGTTCCCCACTCGTGCGCGGCAAAGTCTGCCAATTTACTGATTCCGGACAACACAAGCTGCGTGCAATAACGCTCTCTGACCCCGAGCCAAATTCGGTATACTAGATGGATTACCTGCCCGCGAAGTTGTCCTCACCGGGCAAGCGCTACCACGATCATGAAGCCGTCTTTTACCCTCGGCATTGAAGAGGAATACCAGACCGTCGATCCGGAAACCCGCGATCTGCGCTCGCACATCCACGCCGAGATCATCGAAAAGGGCAAGCTCGTCCTCCAGGAGCGCGTCAAGGCCGAGATGCACCAGTCCGTCGTCGAGGTCGGCACCTCCGTCTGCGCCAACATCAAGGACGCCAAAGCCGAGCTCAAGCGCCTCCGCCGCCACATGGTCCGTCTCGCCGAGGAAAACGGCCTGCGCCTCGCCTCCGCCGCCACCCACCCCTTCGCCGACTGGCGCGTGCAGGAGGTCTATCCCGACGACCGCTACAAGAACATCGTCGAAGACATGCAGCTCGTCGCCCGCGCCAACCTCATCTTCGGCCTGCACGTCCACGTCGGCATCGAGGACCGCGAGACCGCGATTCACATGATGAATCACGCCCGCTATTTTGTCCCGCACCTTTTGGCGCTCTCGACGAACTCCCCCTTCTGGCTCGGCATGAACACCGGCCTGAAATCGTATCGCTGCAAGGTCTTCGACAAGTTTCCGCGCACCAACATGCCGGACTTTTTTCCCAGCTGGGGCGAGTACGAAAACTACATCAAGCTGCTCATCAAGACTAACTCCATCGACAACGCCAAGAAAATCTGGTGGGACATCCGCCCGCATCCGTTCTTCAGCACCATCGAATTCCGCGTCTGCGATATCCCAATGCGTCTCGACGAGACAATCGCCCTGGCCGCGCTCATCCAGGCCACGGTTGCGAAGCTCTATAGGCTGCACGAGTCCAATCAGGGATTCCGCCTCTATCGCCGCTCGCTGCTCATGGAAAACAAGTGGCGTGCCGCGCGTTACGGCCTCGACGGCAAGCTCATCGATTTCGGCAAGCAGACGGAAGTCCCGGAGCGCGAATTACTCGAGGAATATCTCGCCTTCGTCGACGATGTGGTCGACGAACTGGGCTCGCGCGAAGAGGTCGAGTACATTCGCAAGATCATGAAAGAAGGCACAGGTGCCGACCGCCAGCTAAAGGTCTTCAAAGAAACAAACGACATGAAGGCGGTGATGGACTACATCATCGAAGAAACACAAGCCGGCATAGGCGAAGAGGAAGAAGACATACCAGAAGCCAAAGCGGTATAGAACCAGGTAAGAGCTTTTGGGTGGCGCAGCGCTTCAGCGCTGCGATTATTGCCCTAAATTTTTGAAAGGGGCTTTAGCCCCGGCACGCACTCATAACATCTAAAGCTGCGAGACGAACTGATTTGCCAAACACGAACGGAAATTCAAACGGTCATTCCCCCCGCCTTCATATCCCCTTCGACCCGCAACTCGCCGCGGGCGCGCGCAACGCCGTCCAGGTCTGCCTGCGCGTTCAGCCCACCGAGCGCGTTACCGTCATCACCGACGAGGCCAGCCTCGAAATCGCCGCCGCCATCGCCCGCGAACTCGAAACCATCGGCGCCGAGTACCATCCCTTCGTCCTCGAAGACGTCGCCCAGCGTCCGCTTCAGGACCTGCCTCCCATCATCGGCGACGATCTCTCGAAAAGCCAGGTCAGCATCTTCGCCGTGCACGCGCAGCGCAACGAACTCAAGTCGCGCATGACCATGACCGGCATCGTCAACCGGCAAAGAATCCGCCACGCCCACATGGTCAACATCAACAAGCAGATCATGCTCGAAGGCATGCGCGCCGACTTCCAGAAGGTTGACCGCCTCAGCACCAAGGTCGTCGAGCGGGTCCGCGCCGCCAAACAAATCCGCGCCACCACACCCAACGGCACCGACCTCACCGCCGATCTCAATCCCAACTATCGCTGGATCAAGACCAGCGGCATCATCAGCCGCGAAAAATGGGGCAATCTTCCCGGCGGCGAAATTTTCACCACGCCCGGCGAAGTCAACGGCACCTTTGTCATCGACGGCGTAGTCGGCGACTATCTCTGCGCCAAATTCGGCGACCTGAAATCAACTCCCCTGACTGTTCAGATCAAGAAAAACCGTCTCGTCGCAGCCCACTCCTGCTACAAGGAACTCAAAGACGATTTCTGGGCCTACACTCACACCGACGAAAACAGCGACCGCGTCGGCGAATTTGCCATCGGCACCAACATCGAACTCAAAGACGTCATCGGCGAAATCCTCCAGGACGAAAAATTCCCTGGCATCCACATTGCCTTCGGCAACCCCTACGGCGAGCACACTGGTGCCGACTGGTACTCCTCCACTCACATCGACGTAGTAGGCCGCAAGTTCGACATCTGGGCCGACGACGAGCAAATCATGCAGTCAGGCAAGTTCCTGATCGAAGCCTAAGAAGAGCGCCGAATCTGAGGCGCGACTTGAGTTGAACCCAGAGTCCGCAAGCGAAGACAATCCAAACCTTCGTGATCCTTCGTGTCCTTGGTGGTTAAAGCTCTCCTCAAGGACGGAATGCATCCGCCGTCACCGCCTGTCCACTTCAGAACATCCAAGTCCATGATCGGACGGTTCTCCAGAAAGCCAGCGTTGCAAGCAAGAGATTTCCGCGCAGTCGAGACCGGAACGAGGAATGCTCGCAGTTCTTCCGGACAAGGGGTGTCACTTGAAAAGAACCGAGCGAATACGCCAGTTGGTTTCCGCTCCGCTGCAATCCGCCGATCTCCAGCAGCGGACCGATGAAGGCTGGAAGTTAGTCGCTATCGAGTGGGAGCGTGAGGTCGATACCGCGGACGATCATCCATCAGCCGAGGTCCCCTTCGGCCTCCGCATCGCCCAGGAAGACCAGCGCCTCGAGCAGAATCCCTCCGAATGGCAGGTCTTATTGCAGTTGATGGAACTGATCGTTGAGGAAGGTTCCTACGCGCGCATCGCCGATGAAATCAATCGTCGCGGATTTCGCACCCGCCAGGGTGCGCGATGGACTCCGATATCCGTCTTCGAAATGCTGCCTCGTCTCATCGAAGTCGGCCCGCAGCTATTCCAAAGCGCGGAATGGCAGAAACGCCGCCAGCAGCACGTTTCGAAAGAAATCTAAATCAGACCTCCATTGCGCAACGATAGCTGATCACTACTCGATTCCGGTTCATGTTACCGGATTGAACATTTGGGTGTAACTCGGCACTTTTCACCCACAACGGCTACTCTTCCTTGTAACTGACAACCGCACATCAGGATGTGAGAATTCTCACTGACAGATCCTCCCCATCGTGTTCGCATAGTGGGGCCTCTCCGAAGAGTCGCTTTCCCCGCTCGCCGCGGTGCACCCCTGAGGCAAACCCCTGAACCAAGTCACGTCCTGGGTTCTAATGGACGCCGTTTCAAACCGCATCGCGCCTTCGTATTCCTGGCAATCCTCGCTTTGAGTGTGACGCTAGGTCTGCCGGCAGAGGATGTTCTAGACGCCGTCTACAACGAATCCGAGGCCGTACCTTACGAACTCATCCCACCGGATTCAATCCCCTCATCGCCGTTATCCTCCCGGTCAATTCTGACGACTCCAGATTCCCTGGAAGTCGATTCCTCTCGGCTCCCCTCGGCTGGAGCACCGATCATTGACGCTCACCAACCTGCAGCTGCACGGGTCTCATTAGCCCTGCTCTGCACATTGCTCGGTTAGTCACTGCCTCCATCTCGCCGCCTCCAGGTCCACTTCCTATCCGGTGAAACGTGCGCAAACCGTTGTCGCGGCGAAAAGGAACTCACCCGCATTCGAACTTTCAACCATGCAGGATCAAGGAAACCCACGAAATCCAATCTAAGGAGATTTGATCATGAGACGACTAAGCGTTGTTGCAATTACCTTTGTATTCGTTTTGGTATTTGCTCTGATTCTGCCTATTCTGCCCGGTTCAGCGCTGCAGGCAAATCAGAAATGCAAGTTGCTGCCCGGGTTCATTCAGGGCACCCTACCCACTTCGAATCAGTTCGCATCCACTGACACATGGGGCGGACCGGTCTTTTTCAACTTTGACGGCGCGTTTCTGCAGGGCGGATTATCGGGCAACGACGGAAACGAGTCCCCCCGCGGACCGGGTTCCATTTTCAAAGGCGGCGAATACAAGATGTGCCTGACATCAGCGCCTGCATGGGGCGGACCGAATGATTGTGCGGACAGTGTTTCCTACAAGGTGCCCGAGGCTGTCGTGATCTGGCCGGCAGGGGATGACCCGGGGAGCTACAAGGCCATCGTCAATATCGCAAAAGGAACTAACCGATTCGCGTCCGCTTCGGGTCAACTGGAGGTCAGGGGCGCGTTCATCGTTTGGGATGATCCGAACAGCCCGTTTGGGGTGAGCGGACGATGGAACGGTGAAATCAGCGGCCTGGTTTGCGGAGTCCAGTAATCACTGTCTGGCCGCAACTCTAGACTCAAAACTGGCAGCGGACGGGCCGCACCCGCGTGGTGCGGCCTTTCCATCCGCCTTCGCAAGTGATGGCAGGGTCGTGGGACTCTGAAGTGCCTCCTCGCCTGCAAACGTGAAGTGTCGACTTCTCTACTGCACCGTAAACTTGTGATCGCTGGTTGCTTTGCCGCCCTTCGTGGTGACGGTGATCGTCACTTGCGTTCCCACGGGACCGCTCGGCGGGTTGAAGCTCAGGTCCAGTTGTGAAACCCTGTGTACCCTGTGGTTTAATGTTCTCTCCGCGAGCGCAGAAACGGTCACCATGATCCCCACTCTCCGCCATCACTTCAACGCAAACTTCACCGACGAAAAATACGATCGCCTCCGCCGGGAAATGGCCGTCCGCTGCGGCATGGATATCCCCTTTCCGCTCTGCGAAACTCCCTGCTTCTTCCCAAGCGCGCTAGTCAATCGCATGGCCGACGCCGGCAAAGCCCTCATCCACCAACTCGTCGACAACCCCGACTACCGCGTCCGTTCCGAAAGCTCAATCCCAGCCAACTTCCGCGTCCCCGACGAAGCCAGGCATCCAATGTTCATCCAGGTCGACTTCGGACTCGTGCAGGACGCCGCTGGCGAACTCCAGCCCAAGCTCGTGGAACTCCAGGCCTTCCCTTCTCTCTACGCCTATCAACCGGTCCTGGCGCAGGCCTACATCGACGTCTTCGGCCTCGACCCGAATCTCCAATACTTCCTCGGCGGTCTCGATCACTCCTCGTACAACAAATTGCTAACCGACGCTATCGTCGCCGGACACGATCCCGCCAAGGTCGTGCTCATGGAGATCCATCCCGACGAGCAAAAGACAAAGCCTGATTTCGTGTTAACCGATAAGTTACTAGGCATCCGCACCGTCTGCATCACCAAAATCCGCAAAGAAGGCCGCCGCCTTTTCTACGAGGAAAACGGCAAGCAGGTCCCGATCGACCGCATCTACAACCGCACTATCGTTGACGAACTCGAACGCAAAGGCATCGCGCTTCCCTTCGACTTTCGCGATGACCTCGACGTCGAGTGGGCGGGCCATCCCAACTGGTATTTCCGCATCAGCAAATACTCGATTCCCTACCTGAACCATCCGTCGGTCCCGCGTACGCTCTTTCTCGACCGCGTAGCCAATATCCCGAACGATCTCGAAAATTTCGTGCTCAAGCCGCTCTACTCCTTCGCCGGACTCGGCGTAAAAATCGCGCCTACCCGCGCCGACATCGACGCCATCCCCGCCGACAAGCGCGCGGAATACATCCTCCAGGAGCGAGTCAATTTCGTTCCAGTAGTCGAGACGCCCTACGGCTCGACGAAGGTAGAACTGCGCCTCATGTACATCTGGCTGGACGAGCTGCGCGCAGTGCTAACCATAGTCCGCATGGGCCGAGGCCTGATGATGGGCGTTGACCACAATAAGAACATGAGGTGGGTAGGCTCCTCAGCGGCCCTGATGGCAAATCACCGGTGACAAGAAAAATAAATTGTCATCCTGTCTCTAACGACGTCAGCCACATCCTTCATCAACCTCTCGAACCACGGATAGTGTCCGACGCCTCCATCCCCATGCGTACCTCTTGTCCCGTCAGCGACCGGTAGAACTGCTCGGCCTCTTCCCGATGCCCCAACCGCCGTTCCTGAAGCTCTCCACTCCTGTTGTCAAAGATCGCGACCTGCTCAAAGCTCGGATGAAAATCACAACCTATAATCAGCATGACGTTGGCTCCTTTCTCCGAGCCTTGGTCTCTTCGCACCTTCCAATCTACTCGCCGCGAGCGAGCCAACGTCGTTATCCAATCAAGCGAAGTAAGGTGACTGAAGCGAGCCGAACGAGTCGAAGGACCCCTACACCCTAGACCACGTCCATGCTGCCGCAAGGAGTTCTCTCGATGCTCAATGTTGGAAATTCCGCGGAGCAGAGTGGATCGCGCTTTACACCGCGTTCCAGAAGTTCCCCTAATGTGCAAACCCTTGCGCAACCCGCGCCAATGGCCCGTTTCAGGCCTTGCTTTTGCCCCCCGCACCCGTCATCATTAGCGACGGCCTGATTCGGTCTGAAGACAGGCATCTACGTACTTCCAGGAGCGAGAATGAAACGGTTCATTGCAGTGTGCAAGTTCGTGGGGGTTGCAATCGTGGGAGTGGCTGTTTTTGCGGCTCTGGCCGCCTCTCCGGCAGCCGCGCAAAAACGCATCGAAGGAGTATTCAACGGACACAGAATTATTTATCCGGGGTCGAGTATTCCGCAGAAGGGCCATCATCACACCAATTACTTCTTTGTCGATTCCGATAAGCCGCAGGGCGGTCCGCCCTCTGGCGTTGAAACCCCCGGTTCCCTGGCCTGTGTTTACCAGTTAGTAACTACAACTCCGGGCTGCAATCCAGCCTCCGCCACCACGCTGCCCACCGGCGGATGGGGCGCCATCGCCATCGTCGACGCCGGCTACTATCCAACCGCCGCAAGCGATCTGGCCATGTTCTCCACTCAGTACGGAATTCCTCAAGCCGACTTCACGCAAGTGTGGCCCGGCAAGAAGCAACCTGAGGTCGAATCGGACTGGGAAGTTGAAGAGGCGCTCGACATTCAGTGGGCACACGCCATGGCTCCGCAAGCCAAGCTCTATTTGGTTGTTTCGAAACTTTGCAATGTAGGCACGTGCGCCACCGATCCTTTCTGGAACGCGGTCACTCTCGCCACCAAGTTGGTGAAGGCGGCGGGCGGCGGCGTGGTCAGCATGAGCTGGGGCGACGCCGAGTGGAGCACCGAGAGCGCCGAGGATCATCTCTTTAAGAACAAGCACGTCGTCTACTTCGCCTCGAGCGGCGACAGCGGCCTCAACCGCAGCATCTATCCCAGCTCCTCACCCAATGTGGTCTCTGTCGGCGGAACGTATTTCAACCGCGACCACAACGGCAACTTTCTCAACGAGCAGTGGTACACGAACGGCGGCGGCGGCGACCTCAGCCCGTATGAGCCGCGTCCTTCTTATCAGGACGGGGTTCAGGCAATCGTCGGCAACCAGCGCGGCTATCCTGACATCTCGTCGGACTTCTGCTGCGCGGGCATTGTGGTCGAAGGCGGCTGGTACTCGGTGGGCGGAACCAGCTGGTCTTCGCCGACCATGGCCGGCATCGTCAACGCTGCGGGCAACAAGGCCAAGGGTAGCGTCGCCGAGCTGAACATGATCTACAACGAGCTGGCCAATCCGTCCGAGTACTCGGCCGACTTCAACGACATCACCCTAGGCGGGTCGTCGTGCGTGACCGGCTTCGACAAGTGCACCGGCGTCGGCTCTCCCAAGACCTACGTGGGCAAGTAGGAACCGATCCCTTTTCCTCCGGGTCCCGCCCTTGGGCGGGACCCGGGATTCTCCTCCCGGAGAAATGCTCCACGTGGAGCATTTGTGCAGATTCCCCTGTACGTACAAATCCCGTAAGCTCCCCGGCATCAATTAGTTGGCGTGAAAGTGCGCTTCTTGCGCTTTTCGGTTGCTCCCGAACGGAGCCGCCAGCGCCCGCGCCACACATCTAGTGACGTTCAGACTAGTGACGATCTACGCTAGTGACGATCGAGGCGATCATCCAGGAGCTGCAAGGCACGGTAGAGGACTTCCGTGCCGTTTGCTACATCCTCCCACGAGGTGAGTTCCTTCGGCGAATGGCTGATGCCGTCGCGACTGGGAACGAAGATCATGCCCATGGGCGCGATTTTCGCGACCTGTTGCGCGTCCTGGACGGCGCTGCTAGGGAGGTCTATGGCGGCGAGGCCGAGGGATTTGGCTGCTTCGCGCTCTACGGTTTGAAAGGCTGGATCGGCAAGCGCGGGGTCGACGTCTTCAAGAAGAGTGCAGTTTGTCTCGACATTTTCCTCACTGTCGGTTTGCCCATTGCGAGGGTTGCGGCGCCTCACGATACTGGCTCGCGGCATGGAACGCTTGATCGATGAAGCACAGTATGTGCTCGCGGCTTTGTACCGGACGCAGAGCGAAGTCCGGGCAAACCCAACGTTGTTCACCCCCGATGCGCGGAAGAGAATTGACGAGGCAATTTCGCGCGTGCGAGAGACGTTGCGCGTTAACTGCAGCGCAAACGGGGTTGTCCGTTGCACAGGAAACTAAGGCTGCTTAGTGGTTCGTGTCGCGGGCGGGGACCGCTTCCGCAGGCTCAGGGCGGGTCCGCGCTACACCTGCGCGCGACTCCTCGAATGACACGAGGGGACGAAGAGCAGATTCTTCGCCACGAATGGGATGACAATCGGGCCTGCGGCTCGTCTAGAATGACGAAGGCATTAATATCCTCCAGTTGCCCATCCTCGAATTGCAGAAGCGATGGGCTCCGGAAAAGAGTCTGATGCGAATTCTGAAGACCTTGTGCTGCCTACTGCTCTGTTCTCCTTTGCTTCTCTCCCAATCCTCCCAATCCACGAAGCTGCATGGCGTGGACCTCAACGATATCAACCGGAAAATCGATCCGTGCACGGATTTTTATGAATTCGCCAACGGTACCTGGCGGGCGAACAATCCGATTCCCGCTTCGATGACGCGCTGGAGCAAGCGCTGGCAGTCGGGCGAGACCAGCAAAGAGAAGCTGCGCGACATTCTGGATGACGCGGCGGAGATCAAGAACGCGCCCAAGGGCAGTTCGGAACAGCTGATTGGCGATTTCTACGCCGCGTGCACGAATCAGGCCGGCATCGACGCGCGCGGACTGGAACCGCTGAAACCATGGCTGGCGAAGATCGACGGGGCAAAAGACATCGGGTCCCTGGAACGGGTTATCGCCGAGTTGCATGCTGTCCAAATCGTGGCACCCTTCATCATGGGGAGCATGCAGGACGCGCACAATCCAACCATGGTGATTGCCGGCGTTTTCGCAACCGGATTGTCACTGCCGGAGAAGGATTATTACGTCGGGAAAGAGGCGCGCTTCGTCGAGACGCGCGAGAAATATGTCGAGTATGTAACCGACATGTTCAAACTGATGGGCTGGGATACGGCGAAGGCCGCGGCGTCGGCCAAGACCGTGCTTGCGATGGAAACGCGTATGGCTGAGGCGTCATTGAGCACTGCTGAACTGCGCGATCCGAAGGCGACCGACCACAAGATGACGCTGGCCGAGGTGAAGGCTCTGACTCCGCACATAGATTGGGATGGATACCTGGCGCACAGCCTCGTGCCAAAGGATGTGGCAATCAACGTGGGCCAACCCAAATACATGCAGGACCTGGACCGGCAACTGCAGGAGGCTCCGCTGGCAGATTGGAAGATTTACCTGGAATGGCATCTGCTGGATGCGTCGGTGCCCGCGCTGCCGACGGCGTTCGTGAACCGGAATTTCGAGTTCTACGGCAAATACCTGGGCGGCGCGAGCGAGATCAAACCACGCTGGAAACAGTGCGCGGAGGCCGCGGATCAACAACTGGGCGAGGCGCTGGGAAAGAAGTACGTGGAGAAATATTTCCCGCCCCAAGCCAAAGCGCGGATGCAGGAGATGGTTCGGAATCTGCTGGCGGCGATGAAGGACGACATCGAGACGCGACCCTGGATGAGCGGGGAGACTAAGAAGAAAGCGCTCGCGAAGCTGGCGACGTTCAATCCGAAGATCGGCTATCCCGACAAGTGGAAGGATTACAGCAAGCTCGATATCCGGCGCGACGACTATTTCGAAGACGTGGTAGTGACCAACCGCTTTGCGGTCGAGGATGACCGGGAGCAGATCGGGAAACCGGTCGATCGCGGGCGCTGGGGGCTGACGCCGCCGACGTCCGACGCTTATTACAATCCGCTGCTGAATGAGATCGTGTTCCCGGCGGGCATTTTGCAGCCTCCGGCGTTCTATCTCGACGCAACGGATGCGGTGAATTATGGCGCGATCGGAGTCGTGATCGGGCACGAGATCTCGCACGGCTTCGACGACCAGGGATCGCAGTTTTCGGCGGACGGGAGTTTAACGAACTGGTGGACCGCGGAGGACCTGAAGAAATTTCAGGAGCGCGGCGCGTGCGTGGCCGATCAGTTTGAGAATTACTACATCGAGAAAGATATCCATCACAACGGGAAGCTTGTGCTTGGCGAGAGCATCGGGGATCTGGGCGGGGCGAAGATCGCGTATTTGGCGTTTAAGAAGTCGATGGAAGGAAAGCCGCGGCCGGCCGACCTCGATGGATTTACGCCGGAGCAGCAGTTCTTTATTGCGTGGGGACAGTTCCGCGGGGACGCTATGCGTCCGGAAGCGATGCGGTTGCTGGTGCAGAGCGATGCGCATCCGGTGTCGAAGTACCGCGTGAATGGACCGCTGTCGAACTTGCCGGAATTCCAGAAGGCGTTTCAGTGCAAGGCGGACGCGCCGATGGTGCGGCCGGAGGGAAAAAGATGCGAGGTGTGGTGATCCGCTCGAATTCGGTAGGCAGGATGGCGCGCGATGTGCTAGCCCGCGTTATGGGGTTATTTTGAATACCGTGCCAAACCCATAAACGCCGCCGTATGCGGTTACCCCGTAGAGATTGCCTGCCGGGTCCAACACCAAACCTCCCAGAGGAGTGTTCCCGTCTCCTGCCTGGCTACCGAAAGCGTAGAGTATCTTCTCCTCGCCGTCGGGGCTAAGTTTGAAAACCGTGCCTTTCCCATAAAGGCCACCCAAGAAGGTAGCCCCGAAGAGATTGCCACTCTTATCCAAAACCAGGTTGCCATATCCATCAATCCCGTCGTTAGGCTGACCCCCGAAACTGTAAAGTACCTTCTCCTCTCCAGTCGGACTAACTTCGAAGACCGTGCCCCAGCCGTAGGCCCCGCCAGAGTAAGTGGTCCCGTACATATTGCCTTTCGCGTCTAAGACAACACCCGAATAAGGAATGATTCCGTCACTGGGTAACCCGCCGAAGCTGTAAACGACCCTTTCCAAGCCAGTCGAGCTGATTTCGAAGACCGCGCCACCAGCGAAGGCACCGCCGGCTCCCACGCCGTAAAGATTTCCCGCCTTGTCGAAAGTCAAATTCGCCATGGGGAATATCGCGTCCTCAAGCCCTTGAAAGCTGTAGAGCACTTTTTGCTCTCCGCTCTTGGTTATTTCGTAAACAACTCCGCAGCCCCCCAGGCAAGTGTCGGTTCCACCCTCTTCTGTAACCCCGTAGAGATTGCCTTTCTTGTCGAAGATCACACTCGCAAACGGATGAGCACCATCGTTCGGCATGCCGGTGAAGGTATGCAGAACTGTTTCTTTTCCCTTGAGCGTCAGGTCAAACACCGTGCCAAGCGCCCCAATCCCGCTTGCAAAGAGGGTTGTGCCATATAATTTCCCACCCCTAAAGGCCAAGCCGCCGAAGTCGCACGGTTCAATTCCGTCGCCCGGCTGGCTGCCAAAGTTATAGAGCACCTTATACTTTCCACTCGCGGTGATTTCGAACACATTCCCCGAACTGCCGCTCGGAGCATTGTCATAAGTCGTCCCGTAGAGATTGCCATTCTTATAAAGTAAGCCGCCGTACGGGTTGGCTCCCTCGCCGCGAACTCCTCCGAAGCTGTACAGGATGGTCTCAGTCTGGCCAAACGCGAGGCCGGACGGGAACGGCACAAGACCTCCGAGCGCAGCCAATGCTAGAAGCCCCAGACCTCCGATGCGATTAATCATTGCCGACTCCAGTGGTTGACCTTCACCAAAACCCGCTATTGTCTTCCCGAAACATGGTCCAGTCAACGTGAAACGGCCCTCACCAGAATGCGCGCCAAGTTCTGCGATTCGTAGTTACGCTGTTGACCCGGCTTCTGGGAAAAACTAACATTCTGAATTTGCGGTGAGGTGCGCGGGCGAGGGCGCCCGTGCTACACATTGGCTTCGCGGGCAGGAATGCCCGCGCCACACGAACATGGACATGGTTGGACAGACCGTTTCTCATTACCGCGTGATCGGGAAGCTGGGCGGCGGTGGGATGGGTGTTGTCTATGAAGCTGAGGATACTCGCCTCGGCCGCCATGTCGCGTTGAAGTTTATTCCCGATCACCTCACAAAAGACAAGCGGTCGCTGGAGCGGTTCACGCGCGAGGCGCGTGCGGCATCGCTCTTGAATCACGCGAATATCTGCACCATCCACGACATCGACGACAACGATGGGCATCCGTTCATCGTGATGGAGAAGCTCGATGGCGAGAGCCTGAAGCAGCGGATCCGGGAGGCGACTGGACCGGCGCATACAGGGCCGGATCATGCGATCCCGGCGGACTTGCTGCTGGAGATTGCGGTGCAGATCGCGGATGCGCTGGCTGCTTCCCACGCTAAGGGGATCGTGCATCGCGACATCAAGCCGGCGAATATATTCCTGACACCGTCGGGGCAGGTGAAGATTCTCGACTTCGGGCTGGCGAAGCTGACGAAGGACGGAGCGGTGGGGACGTCGACAGACACGGGGCTGGAGGAGTCGCTGACGCAGGTGGGGGTAATTCCGGGGACGGCGGTGTACATGTCGCCGGAGCAGGCGCGGTCGGAAGATCTGGATGTACGGAGCGACATTTTTTCATTTGGCGTGGTGCTGTATGAGATGGCGACCGGCAAGAAGCCGTTTACCGGAACGAACGTCGTCACGACCCTGCATGCGGTGATCAATGCGAAGCCGGCGCCGCCGCGGACCGTGAATCCAGCGGTGCCGAAAGAACTGGAAGCGATCATCGGCAAGGCAATGGAGAAAGACCGCGAGCTGCGCTACAAGAACGCGGCCGAGATGCGGGTGGATCTGGCGCGGCTCCGCGACGAGCGAGAAAAAGAGGCGCGCGGAGAGAGCGATTCGACTTTGCGGAGCGGGCTGCGGCGGGTGCACCGCGCTGCTGTGCCGCGGATCTCGACGAGTACATTTGAAAAGACAGGCAAGAACCGGAAGTGGCTGCTCGCGGGCGTTGGGATTCTGGCGGTCTTGGTTGCCGCGATGGGCGCGGGAATCTGGTGGATGCGAAGGGAACGGGCGCCAGCGGCGCCCGCTGCTGGGCAGAGAACCATTGCCGTGCTGCCATTGCAGAACTTCAGAAGTGACGATCAGGAGAGCGAGTACTTGCGAGTCGCGCTGGCGGATGAGTTTGCGAACGCGTTGATGCATTCTCCGTCGCTCGAGATCAGGCCGGCGTCGATGCAAAAGTACGACAACGTGGAAGCGGACTCGGCAAAGATCGGGCGCGCGCTGGGCGTGGCGACGGTGGTGGCAGGGCATTTTTTGCGGCAGGACAAGAATGTAATCGTGACGCTTGAGGCGGTGTCGGTGGCGGACAACCGGCTTCTGTGGAGAACGACGCTACAGGCTCCGACGGACAACCTCATTGCGCTGCAGAATCAGATGGAGAAGAAGGTGAAGCAAGGGCTGCTCCCGGCGCTCGGTGTGGGCGGAGAAGTCGAGGAGGGCAGCGCGCCGGCGAATCCCGAGGCGTACCGGCTTTACATGCAGAGCAAGGCGATTCCGCACGATGCCGGGCCGAACAAGGATGCGATCGCGATGCTGGAGAAGGCCGTGGCCCTCGACGCGAATTATGCGCCTGCGTGGGAGGCGCTTGGGCATCGTTATTATTACGACGCTGTTTATGCGGAAAGCGGAACAAAAGGCTATGAGCGCTCGAATGCGGCGTACCGGAGGGCCCTGGCGATCGAACCCGGAAGAACGGATGCGGCTGGGTCACTGGCGATCAATCTGGCCGACAACGGGGAGGCCGGAAAAGGCCTGGCGGATGCACGCGACCTGGTGAGGCGGCGGCCCGACAGCGCGTTCGCGCATTTTTCGCTGTCTTATGTGGCGCGATATGCCGGAATACTGGGCGAGGCGCAGTCGGAATGCGACAAGGCGATGGCGATCGATCCAACGAACTTCGGCTGGCGGTCGTGCGCATTCGCGTTTTTTGAGGGTGGAAAACCGGCGCGGGCTATGGACTTCCTGAAGCTGGACGGAAACTCCGAGTATGCGAACGCAATCAAAGTTACGGTCTTAATGCGCGAGGGGAAGATGACGGAGGCCCAGCGGGCCGTGCAGCCGATGACGGAGAACCCGCTCTGGATGCGGGGCTTGCTGCAGGTGTGCCTGAACAAAGCGCCGGCGGACGAGGTACATCGGGCGGCGGAGGCGGCGGAGAAAGAGCTGATGGCGATCCGCAATTCGGCGCTGAAGTATTACGAGGGCGCGGTGCTGGCCTCATGCGGTGAAAAGCAGATCGCGTTTGAATTTCTGCGCACGTCGATAAAGGGGGGATATTGCTCCCACGATGCGCTGCTGCAGGATCCGCTGCTGGCGGGGGTGCGGGGGGATCCGGAGTTCGCGGCGATTGTGCAGGAGGCGGCGGAGTGTACAGAGAAGGTGCGAAGCGGGAAATGAGCGGTAAGACCGTTCGCCGCTGACGCAACACACCGGGCGCGAAATGCATTCGTTCTTCGCTTCACCGATTATGATCTGCAACCGAAAGCACGGGCAGAATGCCTTACGGCTGTTGTTGTAACGGATGAGTTTGTAGGGTCCCCTCGGCTTCGCTCGGGGCAGGCTCTTCGACTAGTTCGGCCGCTTCGCTCACCTCACTTCGCTCAGAATGACACCGCGTTTGGGCGTTTAGAGTGGTGGATGCCGAGATTGGGGCTACGGCGTACAATCTTGATTCTTTCTTCGTGTAGATTCCATCTTATGGGAATGCCTGCAAGTTTGAGAGCCAGGGTGAAATTCGTGTCGCTTCTTCGGGATTTGGTTGTTGTTGTTGTTTTCGTTTTCTCGTCTGTTCTTGCGGTGGCACAGCATGCAGCTACTGCCCCTTCCGAAGACAAGCCTTCCGCGGATCATGGCGCCGGACAGATGGGGCATGGTCCAGAGCCCGCTAAAGATCAGAACAAGGCTCAGGCCGAAGCAGTTGATCATTATTATGAGCCTCTGCCACAAGAGACTGGCGAGGCCGGGCTCAAGCTCCAATTGCGGAAGCTGGGGACGACCGGGCGACTGATGCAAGTAGTAGCGCATCCCGATGACGAAGATGGCGGGATGCTGACGCTGGAAGCTCGCGGTAAGGGCGTCGACACGTTGCTGATGACGTTGACTCGAGGCGAAGGTGGACAGAACAAGCTCGGCAGTAATTTGTTTGACGTGCTGGGCGTGCTGCGGACGTTGGAATTGCTAGCGGCAGACCGTTATTACGGCGTGGAGCAGCGGTTTTCGCGCGTGGCGGATTTTGGGTATTCGAAGACGCCGGAAGAGACATTCCAGAAGTGGGGAGGGCACGATGTGGCGCTCAGCGACATCGTGCGCGTGATTCGTGAGTTTCGTCCGGACGTGCTGGTGGCGCGGTTTTCCGGAACCGACAAGGATGGCCATGGGCATCATCAGGCGTCGGCGATTTTGACGCGCGAAGCGTTCCGGGCGGCGGCCGATCCGAACAGATTTCCCGAACAAATCGCGCAGGGACTACGGCCTTGGCAGGCGAAGAAACTCTATATCGGAAACGTGTGTAATTTTGGGTCGCAGACCTGTGACGCCGATAAATACACGGTGAAGCTGAATACGGGAAAGCCTGACCCGGTGCTGGGAATGTCGTATGTGCAGTTTGCGCTGAAGGGATTGCAGCATCAGCAGTCGCAGGGGCTGGGAGGGGTCTCGATTCCCAATGGCGACCGGTTCACGTTTTACAAGCTGGTGGACGCGGTGCCGGAGTCGCTGATGACTTCGGGGAAGGATAAGGACGGGCACGAGGCGGACTTCTTTGACGGGATTGATACGTCGCTGGCGGCGAGATCGGAAGGCCAAGACCTCCGACTCCGAGCGGAGCTGGAGAGGATTCAAGAAAAGGTCGATACCTTCGAGAAACTCACGGACCCCATAACCCTGGCTAAATCTCTCGACGGGGCCGCCGAAATGGTTGAACCTCTGACGGTAGTGAATGGACTTCCCTCACCCGAACAGGAGAGGACGTTTCCATATCTGGACCGCATTCTCAACGAGCTCAACCAGTCGCGAGAGCTGAATGCTGGGGCAAGACTGACGGCCACGGTCGATGCAGCGGTGGGCTCGACTCCCGAAAATGCATTTATGGCCGTGCCGGGAGGGTCGTTTGATGTGACCGCGAACCTCACGGTGGAGCGAGCACTTTACCGGGACAAGGCTGTGATCCTTCGGGTGCCGAAGGGATGGAAGTCGGAACAGTTGAAGCAAGAGAAATCGGACACGAATCTGACCGTACATTTTCGCGTGCATGTTCCCGCCGATGCGGAGCTGACGCGGCCGTATTGGCACCGTAAGGATCCCGAACGTGACACACTCAATGCGATTGACGAACGCGGGTATGAGAATCTGCCGTTCCCGCCTTCGCCCGTGCAGGTCCTAGCCAATTTGGGTGGAGGGACGATACACGCAACGTGCATGGTGCGCTACAAGGACTCAACCGGCGCAGTTTCGATTCGCCCCCTCGCTGTCGCCCCAGCCTTTTCGATCTTGCTCGATCCCAGCGAACAAGTGATTGCCACAGAGGATGGACCGTCATTGGCAGGCGAGGCTGAAATCGCAACCAATCTGCGGACGAAGGATCAAGCCGCTCTCAAAGGGCGGTTCAAGATGGAAGCTCCTGACGGTTGGCAGCCTGAGCCTCCGATCACGTGGGTCACATTGGACCCTCGGAAGCCGCAACGTGACGTGAATTTCAAGGTCGTTCCCGGCAGCAGGAAAGAAGGTCACGCGGAGGTCTCGGGCAGGTTCGTGGAGGGTGTACAGCGCAGCGGCGAGCACAGCTACGAAGAAGGTTATTCGGTCGTGACTCGCGACGATCTTGGCACCTTTTATTACTACCAGCCGGCGGTGCAGCGCGTTTCAATTGTCGATGTAAAGGTTCCACACGATTTGCGGGTCGGCTATGTGATGGGCGCAGGCGACGAGATCCCAACGGTTCTCAAGCAGATCGGAATGAATCTGGAAATGATTCCGGCCGAGAAGCTTGCCACCGAGGACTTAAGCAAATACCAGTCGATCGTGCTCGGCATTCGCGCCTACGAGAAGCAAGAGGTGATCGCGAATAACAAACGCCTCCTCGATTTTGTGCAGGGCGGCGGTCGTCTGCTGGTGCAATACAACACCATGGGATCGTTTGGCGTGCCGATCGATTTTAATGGCGGGAAGTACACGCCTTACCCGACGACGATGGGGCGGGCGCGGGTTTCAGTTGAAGAAGCTCCGGTGAAGATTCTCGACTCCGGGAACGAAATTTTTCACTATCCCAATGAAATTACGCAGAAAGATTTTGACGGCTGGGTGCAGGAACGCGGGCTGTACTTCATGTCGTCATGGGCGCCGGAGCTTACACCCCTGCTGGAGTCGCATGATCCAGGTGAACCGGAACAAAAAGGCGGTCTGCTCGTAGCCAAGTACGGCAAAGGCACCTATATATACTGCGCCTACGATTTCTTCCGGCAACTGCCCGCAGGCGTTCCGGGGGCGGTGAGACTGTTTGTGAATTTAGTGAGCGGGCGGTAGAACATTGCAGAAGTTAGAAGTCAGATTGCAGAAGTAGCTATGAGCTATGAGCAAGCCAGGTCACCGGGATTTCCTTGGCTTCTGAGGAGTAGCTAGCAAATCTCGTGAGCCTCTCGACTATCCCTACATCCGATAACAAGCCTCACCTCGAACGCGGCATCAGCCTCTCCTCAGCCACCGCGCTGAACATGATCGACATGATCGGCGTGGGGCCCTTCATCACCATTCCGCTGATTGTCTCGGCGATGGGCGGGCCGCAGGCGATGCTGGGTTGGGTACTCGGTGCATTTCTTGCGATTTGCGATGGGCTGGTTTGGGCAGAGTTGGGCGCGGCTTTGCCGGGGTCGGGCGGGTCGTATCGATATTTGAAAGAGATTTACGGACCGAATTCCTTGGGCCGGCTGATTTCGTTTCTATTTATCTGGCAGCTCTCATTCAGCGCGCCGTTGTCGATAGCCTCGGGAGCAATCGGCCTCTCGCAGTACGCCGCGTTCTTCTTCCCCAATCTTGAACACATCTGGTCGACGCGCACCGGCACTTTAACGCTGCCCGTGATTGGATCGCTCCAACTGACCTGGGTTCTAATGCCGGCCACGTTGCTGGCGATTGGTGTGTGTGCCCTGACCGCGTTCCTGCTCTACCGCCGGATCACCGCGATCTCGCGGCTCACAAAGGTGCTTTGGCTCGGCGTGATGGGCACGATCGGCTGGATCATCTTCACCGGGCTCACCCACTTTCATGCGGCGCAGGTGCTTGATGTGCCTCCGGGGGCATTTTCGCTCTCGCGCGATTTTTTTAACGGGTTGGGCGCGGCCATGTTGATTGCCGCTTACGACATCGGCGGATATTACAACGTTTGCTTTTTGGGCGACGAGGTGAAGGAGCCGGAGAAAAATATTCCGCGGGCCCTGCTTTTGTCGATCCTGGCGGTGGCCGGGCTCTACATCGTGATGAATGTCAGCATTCTGGGCGTGATCCCGTGGCGCGAACTGGCGCAAGCCGGTGCCTCGAACAGCAAACTTTATGTCGTCTCGACCATGATGCAGCGCGTGTACGGGCAGGGCGCGGCTGCGGTTATCTCGGTGCTCGTGATGTGGACGGCCTTCGCGTCGGTATTTTCGCTAACGCTCGGCTACTCGCGCGTGCCGTATGCGGCGGCGCTGGACGGAAATTATTTTCGGGCGTTTGGCCGCGTGCATCCGAAACACCACATGCCCTTTGTGTCTGTACTGGCACTGGCAGGCGTCGCGGCCTTGTTTTGTTTCCTGCGCCTGGCAGACCTGATTGCCGCGCTTGTTGTGGTCCGCATTATGCTGCAGTATCTGGTGCAGAGCATCGGCGTGATCGTGCTGCGCGTGCGGAGGCCGGATTTGCCCCGGCCGTTCCGGATGTGGCTCTACCCGTTGCCGGCACTGATTGCGGCGCTGACGTTTATCTTCATTCTGGTGCACCGGCAAGACGCATTGCGCCAGATTCGCTACGCTGTCGTCATCCTGGTGGTAGGGTTGGCGATCTATCTGGTGCGGGCCTGGCGGCATGGGGAATGGCCTTGGAAAAGAGCTCTGGGCTCTGAGCTCTAAGCAGTCGGATTTCACATGCGCTTCCATTTTCTATTACCATCGGAGCGTCACTTCTTGAGGTAGCGATCATGATTATGAAGAATGGGTTGGTCCGCTTAATTTGTTTGGGTACGGCGATAGGTGCTTGCGCGCTGGGATTGGGCTGCGTGCACCGGGCGCCCAAATATCACGACCAGTACTACAACGACTGGCATAAATGGAACGATCGCGAGATGGATTTCTACGACAAATGGTGCAAAGAAACGCACCGCGATCCGCACGTGGATTTTGCCCGCCTGCGTCCGGATGAGCAGGAAGAGTACTTTAAGTGGCGGCACGATCAGGACAAGGCGCATTACAAAACGCCGCACTGATCGAATCTTTCGACTTTGCTTTTGTGGGGGCGAGGCGCGGCCAACCAGCGCCTTTAATTCGCTGTGAGGAGGAAACATGAAGAACGTGCTTGGGGTCGCAGTTCTGCTGGCGTGTTCCGCGCTAAGTTTTGCGCAGGCTAAGGATGCGCCGAAAACAATTACTTCGATTCTGGATGGTGGCATCAAGAACGTTGAAAGCGAGTTTGTACCGGCGGCGGAAGCGATGCCAGAGGACAAGTATGGCTTCGCACCAACGAGCGGCGAGTTCAAAGGCGTGCGCACGTTCGGGGAACAGGTGAAGCACGTCGCAGCCGTGAACTACATGGTGGCGGCGGCGATTCTCGGTGAAAAATCCCCGGTGGATCTGGGTGGCGAAAATGGACCGGAAAACATAAAGTCCAAGGCCGACATCGTGAAGTTCATTAAGGACTCGTACGTCTATGCGCACAAGGCGGTGGCAACGATCACGCCCGAGAATGCCACGGGCGAGGTGGCATTACCATTTGGGAAGTTCACGCGGATGGGGTTGGGTATGCTCGTTACCGCCCACTCGTTCGACCACTATGGCCAGATGGCAGTGTATCTGCGAATGAACGGGATCGTGCCTCCGGCAAGCCGGGGACAGTAGTTCTTTTCCAGGATGGGTTTCTTGAAGGTGCCCCATAATGAATGGCGCGTTCTCTGTGCCGTTTAGTGTGGGGTTTTTGATTTTAGGAGCCACGGGCGCCCCGCCCGTGCGTGCAAGAAATAAAGGGCGCGACGACTTCCTATCCGTCACTTGCCGTGTTGCTTCTTCCAGTCAGGCGTGTCGCGGCCGCCGTGCATCGCGATCTCAGTCAAAATAAGCTCAGCTTGCAGCCGCCGCTTAGCTAGGTGCGCGGCAATCTTCTGCTTAGTCTTCTTCACCTGAACTTTAGGATCCAGAAAAACCAGAACGGCGGGGCCAGCTCCGCTAAGGGCTGCGCCGAAGATGCCGTTCTCTCCCGTTAGCTCTTTGAGCGCGGGCAGCAACGGCGCAAAGGGCGAGCGGTACGGCTGGTGGATCCGGTCTTCTAGCGCGGAGGGGAGAAGGTCAGGCCGTCCGTCGATGAACGCGGAGAGCAAAAGCATCGAGTTCTGGATGTTGGTGACGGCGTCGGCTCGGGAATATTGAAACGGCAGCGCCCGCCGCGCCTGCTCGGTAGAGAAGGGATTTTCGGGCACGGCGAGCAGCAGCGGCCACTTCCCTTTCGGCTTAACCTCGACGACTTGCGCCTGTACCTGGTTAGCCATACGCGCGACGGTGAGCGCGCCCATCCAGCAAGCGGAGGCATTATCGGGATGGTGCTCGCGCATAGAAGCTTCGCCAACGATGCGGTCATTCTTCCAGCGCAGATGTCCAAAATGGACGGCTAAGGCGATGCCTGCGAGACGCGCCGCGGCGGACGATCCGCAACCTTTGCCTATAGGGATTTCGTTTTCGATATGAATGCGCAACGGCGCGATCTTGCGGTTTTCCGACTCAAGCACCTCACAATAAGTTGTGACGATAAGGTGGTTCTCCATGCGCCCGCAGACCTGGGCATCGCGTCCTTCGGCGGTGATGAAGAAGTCTGGGGCGCGCTCGGCGCGAAGGCGAAGATGGAAGTTGAGAGCGAGGGCGGCGGCGTCAAAGGCTGGGCCGAGATTGGCGGAGGTCGCGGGCAACGCCAGGCGCAGGGAGCGGTCCGCGGAGATGGGACGAGATGGCATAGTGTGACTGCGGGGCACAAACGCCCCTTCTACAGCCGAAATTGTGTCTTATACACGAATGTGGGGCAGAGTGCTACGAATTTCTGTCGGCGGCGTCCAGAGCGGCAGTGACGGCGCGCAGGTCGGCGTCGAGGATGACTGGTGCTCGCTGCAGAGACTTTGTGCGCTGGGCGGCGGATTCGCGTGGGGTTCCTTGGAACAAATCGCCACGATGGAACTTGATGGTGAAGTCAGGGTCTTTTAGCAGGTGGCCGGTCAGGATCAGGACTACGAATTCGCCTGGTTTGACGAAGCCTGCCGCTTTCAGCTTCTTCAAACCCGCCAGCGTTACCGCTGAGGCCGGTTCGCAGCCGATGCCGTCGGCTCCGATCTCGGCCTTGGCTTCGGCGATCTCAACTTCGCTCACCTGCTCGACTTGACCTCCAGTGGCGCGCAAAACCTTCAGCGCTTTCTTCCATGACGCTGGGTTGCCGATGCGAATGGCTGTGGCCATGGTGTCGGCTTGCATGGGTTCCAGCTTGGCTTCGCTGATTTCGCGGTCGCCTAGGTCTTTCACACAACGGTAAAACGGATTCGCTCCCTCGGCCTGGATGATGGAGAGCCTGGGCAGGCGCGGGATCAGTTTGAGGGTGCGCATTTCGAGAAGAGCTTTGCCTATGGCAGAGCCATTTCCCAGGTTGCCGCCGGGGACGATGATGTGATCCGGCGGCTGCCAGTTGAGTTGTTCGAGCAGTTCGATGGCGGCGGTTTTTTGGCCTTCGATGCGATACGGGTTGACCGAGTTAAGCAGATAAACGGGCTTCCGGCGGACGAGTTCGGTGAGCAGGCGGAGGCAGCCGTCGAAATCGGTGCGAAGTTGGCAGGTGAGGGCGCCGTAGTCGAGGGATTGCGAGAGCTTGCCCCAGGAGATCTTGCCTTCTGGAATCAGAACGAGACTTCGCATGTTTCCGCGGGCGGCATAGGCAGCCATCGAGGCGGACGTGTTGCCCGTAGAGGCGCAAGCGACCCAGCGAAGTCCTTCGGCTCGAGCGGCGCTGGCGGCAACGGTCATACCGGTGTCCTTGAAGGACGCGGTGGGGTTCATGCCCTGATGCTTGGCGTAGAGGTTCTCGATGCCCAGGACGCTCGCGCTGCGCGGAAGGCGATACAGGGGCGTGTTGCCTTCTGTGAGCGTGATGATCGGGTCGGAATTCTTGCCAGCGATGGCAGGGAGAAGTTCACGGTAGCGCCAGACTCCGCTCTGATCTTGGGGATTGAGCGATGCGCGGCGCGATTGCCAGAGCGACTTCAAGGCTTGCGGGTTGAAGTGCGGGTCGGGGAAGAAAAACTCGAGGAGATCGCCGCAGGAGGAACAGCGGAAGTCTTGCCCCGCCGAAATGGGCGTGGCGTTACACGAGATGCAGCGGAGGCGGGGAGTAGAGGCTGCGAGTTTCACTTTGAAGCTACATCATAAACTCTCGCGGGCTGCTTGCCGGGCAGGGGGAAAAGCTTCCACGACCAAGGGCACGAAGGAACTCTCTGTTACCGCAGGTATTTGTCTGTGCCCGTCATCCAGTCGGCTCTGGGCGGCGTGAAGACGTCGAGGTCGTCCGTGTCTTCTACCGCTTCGGCTTTGTGCGGCATGTTGGGCGGGATGGTCAGGACTTCGCCGGCGTGGACGACGATTTCCTTATTGTCGATCCAGAACTTGAGCGCACCTTCGAGAATGTAGGTGACCTGTTCGTTCGGATGACTGTGCTCGGGAACTATGCAGCCTTTCTTGAGGAAGACGCGCGCAAGCATGATATCCCTGCCAACAACCAATTTGCGGCCGAGTTGCGGGTTGAGTGTCTCGACCGGGATTGAGTCCCAGGGCACGTGGCGGAGTTCGGCCTTGCGGCGGGCTTTGGAGACCGTGCCTTTGAGCGCGACTTTGGAGGCAGTGTTTTTCCGGGAAGAGCGGGGACGTGATTTCTTCTTCATGGGAAGTCGGGAGTTTCGTCGGAGATAGTCTACATGCGGCCGCCCCTTTACACATCTTGATGTGGTTAGAGCAGGCGCGTAGTCTGAGGTTAAGCGAGGTTACGGAATCATGGCGAAGCGTTCTTTCCGGCGGGAGACTCAGGTAGTGCGCGGCGGGGCAGATCTGTCCAAGAAGGACGGGCCGATGACGACTCCGATTTATCAGACCTCGACCTTCGAGGTTACGGACAACGCCGAGCAGTTGCGCGTGACTTCGACCGATCATTTTTATACGCGCTATGGAAATCCGACGAATACCGCTGCCGAAAAGGCGATTGCCGAACTGGAAGCCACGGATGCCGCTCTGCTCTTTTCCTCGGGGATGGCGGCGATTACAACATCAATGCTCGCACTGGTGAAAGCGGGCGACCACATCGTAGCGCAGCGCGATATTTACGGTGGCGTGACGAAGTTTCTGTCGCAGTGGTTGCCAAAGATGGGCGTCGAGACGACGTTCGTCGACACGAACGACATTGAGCAACACGAGCGGGCGATTCGGCCCAACACTCGCGTTCTTCATGTCGAGTCGCCGACGAACCCTTCAGTGCGCGTGGTCGATCTCGAAAAGATCGCGGCGCTGGCGCGAAAGCATCGATTGATTTCGACGATCGACGCGACATTCTGTACGCCGATCAATTGCCGCCCCGCAGAGTGGGGGATCGATCTCGTGCTGCACTCCGGCACGAAATATTTTGGCGGGCACGCGGACTTGATCTGCGGCGTTGCGACCGGTCGGCGCGATCTGATCGATGAAGTTCATTATCTGCGGACCACGCTTGGCTGCTGTATGGATCCGCACGCGGCGTTCTTGTTGTTGCGCGGAATCAAAACGCTGGCGGTACGCGTGGAGCGGCAGAACGCGAGCGCGCTACAGATTGCGGAGTTCCTCAGCCGACATCCCAAAGTGGCCCGGGTCCACTATCCGATGCTGGCGGGGCATCCGGATCATGCTCTGGCAAAGAAGTACTTGGCAGGCGCGGGCGGAGTTCTGACCTTCGAAGTTGCAGGAAGCGGCGACGACGCCTGCCGCGTGGCCGAGGCTTTGAGCTTATTTACACTGGCGCCGAGCCTCGGTGGAGTCGAGTCGCTGGTGTCGATTCCGGTGCTGACTTCGCATGCCATGATCGATCCGGAACTGCGGCGCAAGATGGGCGTGACGGAGCAGATGATCCGGTTGTCGGTAGGAATCGAGAATGTCGAGGATTTGATCGCCGACCTGGAAAGAGCGCTGAGGGTGATGGAGAGCAGAGACACGGCGGAGTATCAGGTAAGCGCCGGCCGTCCCTCACGACATTGATTGCGCTGCGATGAGCGCCCGGCTAAAAACCGGCGGACGCGGCAGCGATAGTTGGATGCAAGCTAACCACTTTGTCTACATTGGTCAGCTTCAGAATCTCTTCGACCCGGCCCTGGGCACAGACGCGCAACGCCCCACCCGCCTGCTTGAGTTGGCTCGCAGACATGACGATGATCCCGATGCCGGTACTATCGATGTGAGTGACCCCGCTCAGGTCGAAGACCACCTTTTTTCTGTTCTCGCGCACCAGCGACTCGGTCGACCATTCGATCTGCTTGCACTCTCGCCCGAGAGTGATGCGACCGCTGATTTCTAGGATGACAACGTCGGGACTGACTGTTCTCGTTTGAATGTCCAGCATGATCCGGCTCCCGAACGGGCAGTATTCAACGAAGCCGCCCGTAACCGCCTGAACCACTGGGGAAGGAGAAGGCGTCCGGTAATAGTAGGCAGTGACAGGTGGATAGTCAACCGGTCCTTTTCGGCTTAAAGCGGAGCTAACCACAGCCGATGAATGTTCTTAGAGGCGAACCTGCGTCCGCCGGAGATGCTCTCCGGAATCGAGAGCGGCTCTGCTCTCCTGGAGAGCGCAGAGAATCATGACCAATCGATGGATCACGGGCGGGCTGGCGGGCGCATTCCTGGCGCTCATTCTGCTCGTGCTGGGAGTCGGTGATCTTGGCATGCGGGCCATGCGCAGTCTTCACGCCGATGCGCGCAACATTGCCGAGAGCCAATGGGGGGACGTGCAACTGGCCGAGCAAGCCTTCGGCTACTCCGCCAGGAACAGCCAGATCAACATGCAGATCTTCGTGAGCGACGATCCCTCAAGGATGGAATCGCTCCTGGCGCAGCGGGGAGAAAACAGTGCCCAAATTTCAAGCCTGCTGGTGCGAATGCAGGAGCGTGTGGATTCGCAAGAAGAGCAGGAGCAACTCAACGCGCTGCTCGCTGCCCGAAAAGACTATACGTCGAGCTATCACCGCGCCACCGGAATCCTGCTCGCCGGACGAACGACTGAGGCGCGAAAGATTTTGATCAAGGAAACCCTGCCTCTGCTGGCGAAGTACCACTCCGCCTTCAGCGACTACGCCAATTTTCAGACAGCAGAGATGAACGAAGCGGTGTCCAAGAGTGCGGCACGATATGCCGAGGCACGGCGAAGGACTGGCTTTCTGATCGGCGCGTCGGTATTGCTTGCGTTGGGCATTGCCGCCTTGGTTGTGCCCAAGGTAAGGGGGGAAATCCGGAGGCGGGAGTGTGCGGAGTGCGAACTGCGCGATTTGAATCGCGATCTACAGTCCAAGGTCGCCGAGCGCACGGCCGACCTGGAAAAATCAAATCTGACGTTAAGCAACGAAATCGCCGAACGAAAGCGCAACGAAGACCTGGTGCGCCGGTTGTCGACCGCGGTGGAACAATGCCCGGTGTCCGTGATCATCACTGACCTGAACGGCAACATCACGTACGTCAATCGCAGATTCCTGGAATGCACCGGCTACAGCTACGAAGAGGTCATCGGGCAGAATCCGCGGATATTGAAATCGGGAGGCACGCCCCCGGAGGAATACCGGAGGCTGTGGCAAGCCATTACAACCGGCCAGGAATGGCGGGGCGAGTTCACCAACAAGAAAAAGAATGGAGACTTGTATTCCGAATACGCGGTCATCCGGCCCATCCGCGACGAAAAGGGCGAGATCGCGCATTTTCTGGCAATCAAGGAAGACGTCACTGAGCGCCGCGAAATGGAGACCCAACTCCAGCAGGCACAAAGGTTGGAGGCGATCGGCCATCTGGCAGCGGGCATCGCGCACGAAATTAATACCCCTATGCAGTTCGTCGGAGACAACACGCGTTTTCTGCAGGAGGCGTGGGGTTCACTGGACGAAGTGATCGCGCTGCTTACCTCCGTCACGGCGCCCAGCGCCGACGCATCGATACTCCGCCAGGTTGTCGAAAGACTCGAAGCGGTGGACCTTAAGTTCCTGAAGGATGAAGTTCCCCAGGCGATTTCGCAATCGCTCGACGGCATCGACCGGGTCTGCAAGATTGTGCGGGCGATGAAGGAGTTTTCGCATCCGGGTTCCGACGACAAATGCGTGGCTGACATCAACAAGGCGATCGAGACGACCATCACCGTGGCGCGCAATGAATGGAAAGACACCGCAGAGGTCGAAACATCATTCTGCCCGGGCGCCGGTTCGGTGCCTTGCTATATCGCGGAGATCAACCAGGTCATTCTCAATCTGCTGATCAATGCCGCCCACGCCATTGCCCAGAGAAACGAGTCAGGATGGAATGGCCAGGGAAGAATCATGATTCGGACATCGTGCGAGGAAGGCTGCGCGGAGATTTCGATTCAGGACAATGGCTGTGGAATTCCAGCGTCGGTGCAGCCACACATCTTCCAGCCTTTCTTCACTACCAAGGAACCTGGAGTGGGAAGCGGCCAGGGGCTGGCGCTCGCCTATGCAGCTGTCGTTAAGAAACACGGCGGCACTATCCGATTTGAAACGAAGGAAGGTGAAGGGACGACGTTCTTCGTTCGCTTGCCGCTGGGGCGTGCTGCGCCTGCAGGATAAATGAAGCGGCACGGATGGCGGTAATCACTGCGCCGGCTGCAGGCACTCGAGGATTTCGGCTTCGGTCAGGGTGTGGTCGCTGGATTTGGCGCGCTTGAAGATGCGGTCAACGATGTCATCCGATTGCGCGAGACCCCGGCGCTCGAGCCAGAAGAGCACGTTGGATTTTCCGCTCATGGGACCGATATCGATGACCTGCTCCAGTCCGAAGACATGCGACGGCACGCCTGAGTAAACGGTGTTCGCTAATTCGATATTGTTCTTCTTGTACGCCTTGATGACGGCGGCAGCGTGGACACCAGTCGCGGTGCGAAATGCGTCGTCGCCGACTACCGGATAGTTCGCGGGAATTGGAATGCCGGTTGCCTTGGAGACGGACTCACAATAATGCTTGAGCTTAGTGAGGTCCTGCTGGTCCCAGGGCGAAATTCCCATGAGTTTGAGATTGACCAGCATTTGATCCATTTGCGTATTGCCGACGCGCTCGCCGATGCCGAGTGCAGTGGCGTGAACGCAATTCGCGCCGGCGACGAGCGCGGCCATGGCGTTGGCGGTGGCGAGGCCGCGGTCGCAGTGGCCATGCCAGTCAAGACGAATGCTTTCACCCGCCGGCTTGATTACCTCTTCCACGACAAACTTCACCAGGGCGACCGTGCCCATCGGAGTGGCGTGACCGGCGGTGTCGCAGAGCACAATGGCGCGCGCGCCATTGCGGATGGCCGTGGTATTAAGCTGCTTGACCGTCTCGGGATCGCAGCGCGTCGTGTCCTCGGTGACGTACATGACTTCGAGGCCTTGCGAAACGGCATATTTGACGGCCCTTTCGGTAGTTTCAAGCAGGAAATCGATGGTCCAGCCTTCGGTAAAGCGGCGGAGCGGGCTGGATCCAAGGAAAGAGGCGACCTCAATTGGCAGGCCGGTTTTCTGCGTGATTTCGGCGATCGGACGAATGTCGTTTTCGTGCGTGCGGGCCGCGCAGTAGGGGCGAATCTTCATCTTGTGCTTGACGATCTCGCGGGCCAGAGCGGTGACGTGCTCGACGGCGCGGGGACCGGCTCCGGGTAAGCCGAGGTCGAGCGAGTTGATACCGAGCGCCTCCATGAGGTGGAGAATTTCGATCTTCTGTTCGATTGACGGGTCGCGAACGGAGGGTGATTGCAAGCCGTCGCGGAGAGTTTCGTCGGTGAGGAGAACAGGCCCGGGCGGACGCAGCGATCGCGGGTAGAGCGCATTCCAGTCGTAGATGAGCTCGGAGATGTTCATGAGAGACAGTTTTCGGTTCTCAGTTCCTGCGAGGGGACGATCTCCGCGATGGGCGATCCCCCTGCGCTACGAATGGATTCTTCCCCACCCTTGCCAGTACCCCGCTGACTCTCTTGCCCTTGAGTCGTACGCCCTACGCTTTCTTTTCTTCCTTCGGCGGAATTGTCAGGCCGAAAACCGAAAACTGTCCGACGCCGCCCACGTTGAGGCCGCTTGGGTCCTCTGGGTTCGGAAGATAGAGCGCCTTGCAGTTCTCGCACCGATAGACTTCGGCATCGCCACCCCAAGCCTTCTCAATGCAGCCGCACTCGCGTTCAACGACGTCCGTCGTATAGAACCAGCGCTTGAGATGCCCACCGCAGATTTTTCCCTTGTCATCCTTCTCGTTGCAGGCACGCTGGCCCGACTTCTTGACCTTGACTTTGTGATTGGGAAGCTGCGGAACGTTGGTTGGCTGCGCGGTCGTGGCCACGATTGTCTCCCGTTGGTGAAGCCGTTCTCGGTTTATTCTACCTGCGCCTGGGCGGTGCCCGAAAGAGCCAAAAAGACTAACCACGGAGGGCGACCGAGATTCACGCAGAATTCAGCTTAGAAGCGTGAGTACCTTGCAGGTGCGCTCTAGGATCTCCTGCTGCTCGTGGGTGGGGTGGACAAACTCGATCCCATGATTGAAGCCGTGGCGGGTGCGTACGATGCCGCGCAGGGTTAGCGGGGTCGAGGAGTAGGGCAGCAAGAAATCGAGTTGGACTCTTACGCCAATCGGGATCTCACGCGTCATAAATACAGAAAGCCCGCCGCGGCTGACGTCGGTGGCCTGCGAATGGAATTTCGTGCGTTCGCCCTTGATGAGAAGCGACACGGCGACAGGTATGGTGATGGCATGGCGCTCCCAGCGTCGCCCCCAACGATCATCTGACGTCAATCAATTTCCCCCGAAGGACGGTGCTTCGACTTGCCCGTAGTCTAATGTTCACATAACCACTAGCACTGTGACGCCCATCACAATAGGCTGAGATTTGTAGGGGAGGAATTTGCGCCCAGTTTGCGCTGGTACAGTTTAACTGATCGACGCCAGTGAGGCGATCAGAACGGCTTGCGCGGCGGGGCCTGGTCGGCTCCTACCCGGCCCGTCGTGATTTCCGCAACGAAGTAGTTTTCAGCCCGGATCGGGCAGCCTGCCAACCGGCGCAGCATGGCAAGCTGCCCCACGTGCGTGAGCGCGTCGGCGACGGGACCCTGAAACAATTTTTCCGTGGGCGCCTGCAACGGCTGGTCGGAGGCGAGATAGTCGTCAAATTTTTTTATCGTCGCATGGAAGCGTTCGCACTCCTTGTCCCAGGAAAGCGGCGACGAGTCGTGCCACTTGCGGCTGCCGTCGGCCATAGAGAGAGCCCAATCCATCAGGTCGCCAATGTGGGCGACGATCTTTCCGGGCGTCTGATTCGACTGCTGCGCGCCGAAAGTAGCGAAGTCGGGACTGGCATCGCGAATGGTTTTGCCTCCGCGATAAGCGAGCGTAGCGAGTGCGTGACGAAGTAGAGCGCGGTCGGTGGACATTGGTAGCTCTCGGTTCTCAGTTGCTAGTTGCTAGCAAAGGCATACACGCGCAACGCGGTGCACCGCAACTAGCTACTAGCAACTCGCTACTAGCAACTCTTAGAGTTTCTTGCGCCAAAGCGCTGCCATCGAACGCAAAGCCGCTTTGCCTCGCTGGCGCAAGGGTTGACTGTACAGTAAGTCCAAAAATGCTTCCATCTCGAAGGCAAAATCGCGGCCATAGCCGAACCACCACGGTTTCTTTCTGCGCGGGACGCGATCCGAGTCGACATACTTGACCCGGATCATCTCCTCGACGCCCCAGCGCCCATGAGTGCGGCCCAAACCGCTGGACTTGACGCCGCCGTGCGGAGCCTCACTGATGCTGAAACAGGAGACAACATCGTTCACCATTACGGTTCCAGCATTGATTTGCCGCGCCAGACGTTCGCCGCGGCTGCGGTCGCCGGTCCAGATGCTGGCGGCCAATCCGTAGTCGGAATCGTTGGCGAGACGGACTGCCTCGTTGTCGTCATCGAAGGGCGCGATCGGGAGCACGGGGCCGAACGTCTCTTCGCGCATGAGGCGCATACTGTGATCGACATCGGCGAGCACGGTGGGCGCGAAGAAAGTCGGGCCGAGATCGCGCAGGCGCGTACCACCGGCGAGCACCCGTGCGCCGCGTTCCCTGGCGTCCTCGACGTGCGACTCGACAATGCGGACCTGCCGTTCGTGGATCATTGGGCCCATGTCTGTCGAGGGGTCAAGGCCATTGCCGACGCGGAGCTTGCGCGTCTTGGCGACACAGGCTTCGAGAAACGCTGGGTACAGACTGCGATGAACGTAGCAATGCTCGACCGAGAGGCAGGTCTGGCCGGCATTCACGAAGGCTCCCCAGACGGCGCCGCTTGAGGCAACGTCGATATCGGCATCGTCGAGGACCAGCATCGGATCCTTGCCGCCGAGTTCAAGCACGACCGGAAGCAGGCGCTGGGCGGCTGCTTCCGCAATGCGGCGGCCGGTTGCAACACTGCCGGTAAATACAATTTTGTCGATATCACTTTGTATGAGCGCGGCACCGGTCGGACCCTCGCCCGGCACAACCTGGAAGATGTCTTCGGGGATGCCGGCTGCGTGAAAGAGTTTCTCCAGTTCAAGCGCAATCAGCGGAGTTAGCTCAGAGGGCTTGAGCACGACGGCATTGCCTGCAAGCAGCGCAGCCATGGTTTCGGTGGCGGGGATCGAGAAGGGATAGTTCCACGGCGAGATGATGCCGATCACTCCGTAAGGCTCGTGCAGGATGCGGCCGGATTTCGTCTTCAGAACCAGATTGCCATGCGGCAGCACCTCGTCGCGGAGCAGGTCGAATCCATTGTCGATGAGGAAACGCGCGGCATCAAGAACGACCAGGACTTCAGTCGTAAGCGCCTCCGCTTGAGGCTTGCCGGCCTCCTGCGAAATTCGGCGCGCGATCTCGGATTTGCGGGCGAGCAGAATCTGCTGAAAGCGGCGCAGGGCACGGATCCGATTGCGAACTCCCCAGGCGTTCCAACCAGGCTGGGCGGTTCGGGCACGGGCAACGGCGGCGCGCACTTCAACGGTTCCGGCACTGTCGAGCTCGCCCAGAACCTCGCCGGTTGCGGGATTGATCGAGGCGATGCGGGAAATTGCCGGCTGGGCATCGACCTGAAATTCGGGCTGGACCGGGCTCGCCATCTCGCAAGAAGTTTACGCCGAGATTCGGATCTTGCGAAGAGAGCAGATAGGCGGCTCGCCGGCAGGCTAAACGCCGTCTCCCGCGCCGTATTTGGCGCTCTCGCCTTAGCCGGGGCTAATACTCAACGTTGACCAGGAACAGGCCGGTAGCGGGAGCAGTCGGACCGGCTGCAGAGCGATTACGGGCGGCCCGGATGCGCTGAAGATCTTCGCGAGAAAGGCTTCCCTTCCCGACCAGGATGAATGTGCCGACGAGGTTCCGCACCATGTGGTGAAGGAAGCCATTGCCGCGGACGGTATAGACGAATTCTTCGCCTTCTCGCGCCCAGGAAGAGGAAAAAATCTTGCGGATATTGCTTGGGGCGGGCTGCGTCAAATCCTGATCTCCCTCCCCCACGCCTGCGGTCATACGCTCGACGCGATCCGGATCTACGGCGGCAAAAGAAGTGAAATCGTGTTCACCGACGATGTCCGCAGCGGACGCGATCATCGCCTTCTCATCGAGCGGATAAGGAAAATGCCACACATACCGCGCCAGAAACGGCGGGCAAATTGGCGCCCGGCAGATTCGATAACGATACGTTTTCGCCAGCGCCGACCGGCGTGGATGAAAATCAAGCTGGGCATCGACCACTTCGAACACGCGGATGGACGCCGGAAGGATGTGATTCAGTGCGGCCACCAGGTTGTCAGCCGGGATCGTGGATGCGGTCTGAAAACTCGCCACCTGGGCCAGGGCGTGCACCCCGGCATCGGTACGGCCTGAACCCTGCGGCAGTACATTTTCGCTCGTAAGCCGTCCAATAGCCGAGGCGAGTGTGCCCTGAATGGTGTCGCGGCCGGGCTGCACTTGCCAGCCGGCAAAGTCAGTGCCGTCGTAGGAGAGGATCAGTTTGAGATTGCGCACGGGCTGTTCCGGGTCGCTAGTAAGTTGATCGTTGCCGCCGGCCCGCCAAAGCGCTCCGGCCAATCGATCGCCGACGGCACAGAAAGTGCCACGGCGCGTCAGATATACTATTGCACTTACGATCCATTTCTGGTTTCCGAAAGTCTTGTTTCCGGTTCTTTTTCCGAAGTCTTGTTCCCGGAATCTTGTTCCGGAGACCCAGGCAAGAGCCAGCCTCGGCGGCACAAAAGAAGGAACTCTTGCGCGGCGTTCTACGTAACAACTGGGTGTAGAGACAAGTGTAGACGCTACTTCCCTGTTCTCAGGCCTGATCGATGGAGATGATGCGAATGCAACGTTCTAGTTCTGCTGGGAGATTGATTGAAGTGTTTCGAGCCACAACCGCGATATTGCTGACGGTGGGAATGGTAATTGCAGGGTGGGCGCAGGATACGTCGTCGATGCCGGCTGCGCCCTCGGCACAGCGCGCCACGGCCACGCAGCCGTTCGAGGTACGCGAATATTCCAAGCCGGTTTCCCATTTTCCAAATCCGATCGGGCCGTATACGGCGCGGCACGTTGAGCAGCCGCGCATGGCAAATACTTCTCGCATCGACAGCCTCATGCGCGACGGCAAGCTCTACATTTCCATGAACGACGCCATCGCTCTTGCGCTGGAAAACAATCTGGACCTGGCGATCGCGCGCTATAACCTGAACATCGCAGACACCGACCTGTGGCGGGCAAAGGCGGGCGCGAGCACTCTTGGAGTTAATAGCGGCGTCGTACAAAATACGCCGGGCGGCGGAGTCGGCGGATTGGGCGGACAAGTCGGCTCGGGTCAAGGGGGAACATCGGTAGGGTCGGGAGGAGCGGGAGCGGGCGCAGGAGGCTTAGTGGTATCGACTCTTGGCGCAGGGCCGCCTATCACTAGCTTTGATCCGATTTTGAGCGGCACGTTCTCGGTGGATCACAATAATGTGCTGTCATCCAGTATCTTCAGTCCCCTATCACCGCTGAACACTACTACTGGAAACTTCTCCTATCAGCAGGGCTTCATGACGGGTACCAATCTGTCGCTCGGCTTCAACAACACCCGTCAGACGGTCGGGAACGCGCCGTTCACTACATTGAGCGCGCAACTCAACTCCAACTTCAATTTCCGCCTCACGCAGCACTTACTACAAGGCTTTGGATTCGCACCCAATACCCGCTACATTCGCATCGCCAAGAACGATCGAGAGATTTCCGACGTAGCCTTTCGGCTGCAGATCACCACGACAGTCGATCAGATCGAAAACATGTATTGGGATCTGGTGTACGCGTATGAGAATGTGCGCGTACAGAGGGAACAGCTAGCGTTCTCGGAGAGGACCTTGTCGGATACGAAGAAGCAGGTAGAGATTGGGACGCTGGCGCCGATCGAAGTGGTGCGGGCGCAGAGCACTGTCGCAGGTAACCAGCAGACGCTGACAGTCGCACTGACCAATCTTCAACTTCAGCAATTGCTCATGAAAAACGCTTTGAGCCGCACTCTCGTCGATCCTCGACTAGCCGACGCTGAGGTCATTCCCACCTCGACCATGAGCTTAGGCGCGGAGGAGAGCGTTATCCCAACTCAGGAGTTGGTGAATGACGCCCTTGGCCATCGCCCCGAACTTGCAGAAGCACGCATCAATCTTGCCAATACAACGATCAGCAATAAAGCAGTCCGGAGCGCGCTATTACCAAGCGTGGATCTCTTCGCGTACTACGGCGGACAGGGCCTCGGGGGAACACAAAACCCCTCAAACCTTTGTACGAACGAATCGCCCGACGAACAGCAACAGGGCTTCTGCGCTGGGCCGAATCCGGCCTACGGCGGGCAGACCTTGATCCCGATTGCTCCAACCAGAAGCTACGGCGAAACTCTGAACCAGCTCGTCAATTCGACCGCGCCCGATAAGGGTGTAGGAGTTTCGATCAACATTCCGATTCGCAATAGAGCCGCGCAGGCAACACAGGTGCGCTCTGAATTCGAGTACCGGCAGGCGCAACTACGCATTCAGCAACTCGAAAACCAGGTGCGCATCGAGGTTCGGAACGCGCAGTTCGGGGTGCAGCAAAACCGGGCGAGCGTGGCCTCGGCACAGGCGGCCGTTGATTTGGCAAGGCAGTCTCTCGACGCTGAGCAGAAGAAGTATGCACTCGGCGCGTCGACGTCAACGCTGGTGTTGCAGTATCAGTCCGGCTTGACGACAGCCGAGGTGACGCTGGTTTCGGCGCAGGCAGCGTACGAGAAGGCACAGCTTGAACTTGACCGAGCCACGGGACTACTGCTCGACCACGCCGGGATCTTGATTGGGGATGCGGAGCGGGGAGACGTAACCCACATGCCGAGCGTTCCGCATGTGGCGGAGAGATCACCGGATCAGGCGATGCCTGCCAACTCGCAACCTCCACAACAGTAAGCGGGATCGACGTTATCTCCAGCCCTGCCTTGCGGCGGGGCCTTTCCTTTGCGCTCGCAGACCGGCGCCTCTAAGATGCTGTTATTGGAGGTCGCATGTACGAGCCGGAAAAAGCTCAGAAGGCTCGGATGATCGGGTGGGGGATCGGCATCGCGTTAGTCGCGGTCGTAATTGTCGCGAAGATTGTGTTCAAGTTTTGACCGCGTAGCGAGCGTCGACAGTAATCCACCTCGCGACTAGCTTCGTGCGCGGTGAGATGCAGTATCCTTTCTCTGTGCTGCTCTCGGTCGTCATCATTACCCACAACGAAGAAGCGAATATCGGCCGCACTCTGGCGAGCGTGCAGCCGCTCGTCGCTGACGGCCGCGGCGAGATCATCGTGGTGGATTCGGGGTCGACCGATGGCACGGTCGAAATCGCGAAGGCGCTGGGCGCGAGAGTGTTTGCCGAGGAGTGGAAGGGTTATGCCCCGCAAAAGAACTCAGCGATCGATAAAGCGAGCGGCGAGTGGATTCTGAGTCTGGATGCGGATGAGGAGTTGGAACCGGCATTGGCAGCAGAGATCAACAAGATGCTCACTGTCGGCGCGGCGGCGGCCGGTTACTGGATTCCGCGCAAGAATCAATTTCTTCGACGTTGGGTCAAGCATGGAGGGTTCTGGCCAGATCCGAAGATGCGCCTGTTCAAAAACGGCGCGGCGCTATTTGAGGACCGCGCTGTCCATGAAGATGCCCACTTAGTAAAAGGTGTTTCCGGCCAGCTTAAGGGCGCGATTGTTCACCATTCCTATCCCACGCTCTTTGACTACATCGACCACATGAACCGCTACTCGACCCTGGGGGCAGAGATGGCTGTCGCCAAGGGGAATGTGCGTTTCAGCGCCTTCAACATTGTCCTGCGGCCCGCCGCCACTTTTATTTATAACTATTTCTTCCGCCTGGGATTTCTGGATGGCCGCGAAGGCCTGCTGCTGCACCTCTACCATGCCGTTTACGTTTCATGGAAGTACGCCAAAGCCTGGGAGCTATCCCGAAAGAAAGCTTCGGCATCTCAAAAGCTGTGAGCTGTGAGCTGTGAGCTGTGAGCTGTGAGCTGTGAGCTGCCTTACGTCACTCGCATGATGTCGTATTCGACTCGCACCTGGCGGCCGGGAAATTTTCCCTCAAGATAGCTTTTCACGTCAGCAACTGACGGGACGCCGCCGACCCCGGTAAGGCCACGCGCATCGTCGAGCAGGATGATGTGCGGATAGGGATGGCTGAGGATCATTTCGAGTTCGTCCGAGAGGCGCTGCTGGTCGCCGACTTTGCCGATCCAGCCGTAGTAGCCGGCATCGAGCCAGAAGAGCGCAGGCCCCGTCAACAGCTCGAGAACTTGCGGCATGACGACTTTACTGTCGCCGCAAAAGATTTTAATGTGCGGTTCGGACGCAAACTTGCGCTGGGCGCGCTCGGCTAGTTCGGGGACGAATTCGATGGAGTAGATGCGGTCGAAGCGCCGCTTCATGGCCGCAACCATCTCGCCGTAGTACGTTCCGGTTTCGACCAGAGTCTTGAGGCTGTACCGTTGGCCGTATTCCCGCACTACTTTTTGCTTGAGCAAATGCGGCGAGCGTTCGGGACGCCCGCGAAGAATCCAATACCAGTAGTCGGGATAGTGGCCGATGGCCTTATATGCACCATAAAACGGCGTGCGGGCCAGCATGCGGCGAAAAGCTTTCAGAATGGCCTCCGGGTGAAGGGAAAGAATAGGTGCGCAGAGAGAGGACGGTCAAGGGTGAGAGTTGCTAGTTGCTAGCAGCCTCAAAATCCTACAACGCAGAGAGCAGAGAGAACACCCGCAGAGGTCGCTGAGCGCTCGCAGTCCAGAGATCGGAACTTGACCGTCTTTCCCAACCGCTCGGTCGGTATGAAAATTTGTCGCCAGCCCATGCCTCCTCTATCATCAAAATGAGCGTGGGGAGCGGAATGGCAGAGAACAAAGCCAAAATCAATTCATCCAAAACCAACGTTGCCGAGAGTCCGATCGCGGACGTGTTTGAAGGCCGTCATCCGGCTCCGTCCGAAAAGCAGTGGGCCGAGAAAACCCTTGCGTCGACCCTCGATAAGGCACCCGAAAAACCGATTGGCGCATCTACCGGCACCAATCTCGATGAGCACGGCAACGCCCGATTCAGCACGATCTCGAATGTCCCCATCCGCCGTCTTTACACGCAGGCTGATCTCCCTGCTGACTGGAGTTACGAGCAATATCTCGGCTATCCGGGCCAACCGCCTTACACGCGCGGTATCCACGCCACGGGCTATCGCGGCAAGCTCTGGACGATGCGCATGTTCTCAGGCTTCGCGTCGCCCGAGGAGACGAACAAGCGCTACAAGTATTTGCTCGAGCACGGCGGCGGCGGTCTCTCTGTCGCCTTCGACCTGCCGACGCTGATGGGTTATGACTCCGACCACCCGGCAAGCGAAGGTGAGGTTGGAAAGTGCGGTGTCGCTATCGATTCGCTCGAAGACATGGAGATTTTGTTCGACGGCATCGACCTGGAAAAGATCACGACATCGATGACCATCAATTCTCCGGCGAGCGTGCTCTGGGCAATGTATCTGGTCGTCGCGGAAAAACAGGGCGCGGACTGGAAGAAAATTTCCGGCACAATTCAAAACGATATCCTCAAGGAATACATCGCGCAGAAGGAATACATCTATCCTCCGGCGCCGAGCATGCGGCTGGTCGTTGACACGTTCGAGTTCGGTTCGAAGTTCACCCCGCGTTTCAACACAATCTCGATCAGCGGGTACCACATTCGTGAGGCGGGCTCGACTGCGCTGCAGGAACTCGCGTTCACGATCTATGACGGCGTCGAATACGTCGAGTGGGCGCGGCGGCGGGGACTCGATGTCGATGAGTTCGGCCCCCGGCTCAGCTTCTTTTTCAACGCGCACAATGATTTCTTCGAAGAGATCGCCAAATATCGTGCCGCGCGGAAGATCTGGTATCGGCTGATGAAGGACCGCTTCAGCGCAAAGAACGACCGCACGCGTCTTATGCGCTTTCATACCCAGACGGCGGGCGTTTCGCTCCCCGCGCAGCAACCGATGAACAATATCGCCCGCGTAGCCTTGCAGGCGCTGGCAGCGGTGCTCGGAGGCACCCAGTCTCTGCATACCGACGCCTATGACGAGGCACTCGCGCTGCCGACCGAAGAGGCCGCGCGCATCGCGCTGCGTACGCAGCAGATCATTGCCTACGAGTCGGGCGTCGCCCAGACCGTTGATCCTCTTGGCGGGTCGTACTTTGTCGAACGCAACACCCTCGACATGGAGCACGGCGCGTTCGACTACTTCGAGAAGCTCGATCAGATGGGCGGCATGGTGAAAGCTATTGAACGCGGATATCCGCAAAAAGAGATCGCCGAGGCGAGCTATCAGTATCAGCGCGCGGTCGAAGCGAACGAGAAGATCACCGTCGGCGTGAATGATTTCGCGATCGAAGAGCAGTCGCCGGAAATTCTTTACATCGACGAGTCGGTAGCCAGAGCCCAGACGGCGAAGCTAAAAGCACTGCGTGCCCGCCGCTCGAATGAGGAAGTTCAACGGCGCCTCGAAGCGTTGAAACGTGCAGCGGCGAAAACGCCAGATGCAGGAACGAATGGCAACATCTCAGATGCAAACACGATGCCGTACATCGTAGATGCGGTGCGCGCCTATGCGACGGTCGGCGAGATCTGTGAGGCACTGCGTCACGTGTATGGAACTTACACCGAAGTCAGTGTCACCTAGAAAACTGAACTTGTCTAAGTCGTGATGAAGCGCACGGCCTTGGCAGCAAAGAATTCAAAATCGAACGGATCCTCGACTAAGGTGAGACTCGCGTCTCATTCGTTCATGATTTGCGTGCCTAATGGCGACTACGCCGCGTCGCTGGAATTGCGCAAACTCTACGAGCTAATTCCAGATTCGAAGGCAGCGAACCACGGACTCGTCCGACCCGAGCTGCGCACTAGCTTGCGGCTGCAAGTTGCCCTTCTACTTCATCCGATTCCGGTACAAACTCCCATCCATCTGCGCGGCCATGGCCTTGACATCGAGCGGGGATCCGACAAATGCGGCAACTTCCTCCGCCACCACCTGCGGCTCGCGCAATACTCGATGATAATGAACCCGCAACACTTTCGTGTTCGGCTTAGCCGTCAAAAACCGGTTCACTTCGATCAGATGCCGCTGAAACAGGTCTCCAACACTCGGCGGAGTCGGGCCCTCATAGGTGCCGCGCCGCTTCAACATCTCGTCCTGAGACTTGAGCACCTCCGGCATGGGCCGTTGCATGAAAATAATTTTGTATTCGTGCCCGTCGGGTAGCGACAGGATCAGCTGCGAGATCACCTTCACTACCTTGCCCTCAGCTTCCGCGATCAGGCCCGGCTCTTTGGGAAGCTGTTTGATGCGCTCCCATTCCAGATATCCCTTGGGGTTGTCGGTATCGGCTTTACGCTCGCCGTCGGAGACCGCGGGCATCCCCCCCGCCGCCAGCATCTGCATCATCAGCGACGTGCCGGAGCGCGGTAGCCCGGAAACAATTGTGATCATCAGGACCTTTCCGTCAATGAGTGCACGGGAAAAGACTTATCCCGTTGCCAAGATCATAGTGACAAATGGCAGATGGAGCAAAGGTTACACGTCGGGCCGAGTTCATGTGGAAATAGCAGCTTTTGGATCGCAATTCTCTTCACAGTCCGCGTCTTTTGCGGCAAATCCGGCTTTCTTTGCGGTAAGTCAGTCCACATCTCGATTGACATTTGCCAGCCAGGTCCGCTATTTTTAGTGGCAACAGGGGGCTAAGTGCGCCGCAGCCTTTGGACATTGATCCTTCTCTTGCTGGCCAGCGTCATAAGCGCGGCCGCGATCCCTCCTGCCGACATCCCAGAGACCTGTTACAACGAGAGCGATAGGCCGATCAATCAGACCCCGCCCGTCGAACTGGGAGTTCATTTTGAGCGGCCGGTCCAGGTTGCGAATACCGTTCCCAGAACGGTTATTGACAATCGCGGGGATATTCAATCTCCCGTTGAAGAGCTGATCGCTCTGCCCCTGCCAGCAGGATGCGATGTGCATATTGCTCAGGCTTTCCTCTGCACGCTGTTGATCTGATCCCTTCACTTCAATACCGCCCAAAAAACGGCTTCGCCTCCACGAAACCCTAGTTCAGCCTCGCCGCTTCGTGGCGGGTTCCGGGCGATTTCCAGGCAAGAGGAAAGTGACTGATGAAAGACTCGCAGTTCGAATTCCGCGAAGACGCGGGCACGGTGCAGCCCTACCGGACGCTCAAAAGCACTCCGCACGACGGCAGTGCGGGCATTACCGACAGCCGGTTGGTGCAGCTTCTGCTCGTGCTAAGCGAGATCGATGAGAGCGTCGCAAGCTTGGGAGGCCTGCCAGAGTGTGACCTCTGCGGCATGGTTTCCGATGCGATTCAGGCCTGCGGATTTACTAATCCAGCTGAGGTGCGGGCAGTCGTCGCCAGCGTATTACAGGCGATCGGCGCGCGCCAGATGCCGCGGCTTTATTCGCTTTGAGCGCTTTTCAAGAACTGCTCCGAGCGCGATGTTCAATTCGTAGAGTTGAGCTGAGCTCGACTCTCCAAGTTCGTTCGGCGTCCGTCTGCATGGCAGCGCCGGGCGTGGCGATGTGTCCGACTGCTCTCCGAGTGGCCATGCGATGAGGGGAGACCACTCATTGGCGGTCGGACACTCGACCTTTCGGCAAGGATGAAAGGCCGCCGTGGTGCCGAGCCCCGCGCGATGTCATTGCGCGGGGCTCGGTGTTTTTGGTACCTTGCGTGGCGAAGAAATTAGGAGGGATTGTGCCCTATTGCCCAAAGTGCGGAACACAGATCGCCGAAGGAGCGGCCTGTCCCCGGTGCGCGGGGGGCAACGTGTCACCCCCACAGACAGTCGCCGGCAGCGGACTCACCGACAATGTCGCCGGCATGCTTGCCTACTTCACGTTTATTCCAGCTATCGTGTTTCTGGTTTTGGAACCGTACAACAAGAGCCGGTTTATACGCTTTCATGCCTTTCAATGCATTTTTGTCTCGGTCGCTTTGTTTGCTCTCGGTGTCGCGCTGGGCATCATTTCGATGATTCCCTTTCTCGGCCTGATCACCATTCCCCTGCACTTTGTAATTTGGCTGGGTGCGTTCGCGCTGTGGATCATCCTTGTTCTCAAAGCCTATCAAGGGCAGATGTTCAAACTCCCGGTGGTGGGTGATATGGCGGAAAAGCAGGCGGGAGCCTAGCGGCAGCCCTCCATTTCGGCTTTCGCAAGTCGGAAGTCAGGGGCCCTAACCGAGGCTTGTCACCAAGGTTTTGCCGTCACCTTTTGACCTCTGGCGCGTCCATCAAAGAGTAGTAAGCTAGAGGATAAGTGTTTAGTGGGGTCCAGTCTGCGGAGTCGTGGTTACGGCGCTATCGTTCGGTCGCGTTCTCGGTGGCCGCGCACATAGCGTTACTTGGCATTATTGTCTTTCACCACCAGCGCCCCGCCGACCTCACTCCCACATGGCTGGCTTGGGGAAACGCTGAGCACTCCTTCAAGATCACCTACCTCCCCATGGGAGCCAATCCTGCCGAGCAATCGAAGCTCATGCTGCCTGCGTCGGCCTCTAACCGGCCGAGCTCGCGTCCGGCGCAGGCCAAAAAGCCGAAGGCTGCTCCCGTTCATCATCAGCTCGACGCCAATGCTGATGAGGGCAACATCAACACCAAGGCTGGCTCGCCCCTTGGCCGAGTGGTGGACGGCCCCATTACAGGCCATGAGGTGCACATCGCCCTGCCTCAGTATCCTGAGCCGCAGGTGGACCGCGCCGACCTTCCGCGCGGCCTTATTGGAGATGTAGTCATCGAAGTCACCATCGATGCCCAAGGCAATGTTGTCTCCACTCGCGTTGTGCAGTCCATCGGGCACGACATTGACGAGAAGATCGAGACGACTCTCCGCACCCGCCACTACCAGCCGGCCACGCTTGACGGCACGCCGGTCGCCTCGCATCAGGACGTCCACTTTCACTTTCCGTCGTGAAATTGTTTCCGATGTTGTTCATCTTCGCCTTGTATTCGCCTGTATGGTAAACTTGCGTCCGGCCCCGGGAGGCGCATTTTGGCCAAAACTCGCAAGAAGGCAAACTCGAAACCAAAGGGCAGCCGCCATGACAAAGCCATCCGGCACCTCAAGTCCGCCGACCCCGTTCTCGCAGCCATCATTGACCGGATCGGGCCCTGCAAGATGGAATACGGGGAGCCTACCTTCCACAGCCTTGCAGAGGCAATTCTCTACCAGCAGTTGAACGGCAAGGCTGCGGTGACGATCTTCAATCGCTTCACTGCGCTCGCCGGAAATCCGCTCACGCCCGAAGGAATTCTCAAGCTCAGCGACGCGCAGATGCGCGAAGTCGGCTTGTCACGCCAGAAGACATCTTACCTGCGCGACCTCGCCGAAAAAACCAAAGCTGGCCTGCTTGAATTCGAGCGCATGCCGGAGATGAGCGAGGAAGACGTGATTGCGCACCTCACGCAAGTGAAAGGCGTGGGTGTGTGGACCGCCCACATGTTCCTGATGTTCACGCTGCGGCGGCCGGACATTCTTCCCACGGGCGACTACGGCGTGCAGGCCGCCATCAAGAAGCACTACAAGAAGCGCAAATGGCCCAAGCCCGACGTCATGCAGAAGATCGCCAAGACCTGGGCGCCTTATCGTTCGATCGCCTGCTGGTATCTGTGGAAGAGTCTCGACGTGAAAACGATGTGATTCGGCCTATGCGAGACTGCGAGCCTAGGCTCTGCCGTGAATCTTTGCCCACCACCAGCGAACTCCGACAAATAAGAATCGCCAGTCGTGAAAGAACTCGGGCGGCTTACCTTCGAAAGCGTGGCCGACAAACTGGAAGGCCCATCCCACCAGGAAAAGAATCAACGCCACTAGCAACAGCCCGTGAAAGAAAATCCCCGCTACAAGGAACGGCAACGAGAGAAGAATTGTCGGGATGCCCAGCGTGTGGCAGAGCCGGTTCGCCGGATGCTGGTGGCTGGAGCTGTACTGCGAGATCCACTGCTCGTTGGTGCGTCCGCCAAGCATGCGGAGGATCATAGCATGGGATTCCGGCAGTAGAGGTCATTGTGGGCTGGTAAACATTTTTGTGGTACGACGACTGCTCGCAATCGAGTACAATCCTCCCACCTTCCCACAACTAAGAAAAAACTCACTCTGGGGTACACATGCGCAACCTTCGTCTGGCTGGAGCCCTTGTTCTACTGTTCCCCGCCTTCGTCGCCTTCACACAAATAGCGGCAGCCGCCGTCCACACGTACTATGTCGCCGCCGATGAGGTGGACTGGAATTATGCTCCGCTCGGCACCGACAAGATGATGGGCATGCCATTCATGGGGCATTCCAAGATCTATACCGAACGTGGCGAGCATCGCATTGGCACAACCTTCCGCAAGGCAATTTACCGCGAATACACCGACGGAACCTTCTCCACTTTGAAGCCACGGCCGGCGGAGTGGGAGCACCTCGGCCTCTTGGGGCCGGTGCTGCGCGGCGAAGTCGGCGACACCATCAAGGTAGTCTTCAAGAATAACGCCACGCGTCCCTACTCGATGCATCCGCACGGCGTGTTTTACGCCAAGGAGTCGGAAGGAGCCGGATATGACGACGGCGCGACCTATGCCGACAAGAAAGGGGTGCCGCCGGGCCAGACTCATACTTATATCTGGGAAGTCCCCGAGCGTGCCGGTCCAGGCCCGAATGATCCTAGCTCGATCGTCTGGCTGTATCACTCGCACGCCGACGAACCAAGAGATGTGGAGAGCGGCACGATCGGGGTCATCATCGTCAGCCGCAAAGGCGTGGCGGGGCCCACGGGCCGGCCTAAGGATGTGGACCGCGAGTTCGTCAATCTCTTTATGATCTTCGACGAGAACACGAGCTGGTACCTGCAACACAACATCGACACCTACACGACCGATCCAAAGGGAGTGAAGAAGGGCGACTTCGCGCCCGTCGATGAGGACGGCAATTTTCTTCCCTCGGGCGCCGGCTTTGTGGGGGCAAACTTTAAAGCTACGATCAACGGCTACATGTACGCGAACATGCCGGTCATGACCATGAAAAAGGGCGAGCGCGTCCGCTGGTATGTGGTAACGATCGGCGAGGGAGTCAACTTCCACACGCCGCACTGGCACGGCAACGTGGTGACGCAAGCCGGCATGCGCACAGACGTAATTTTGCTATCCCCTGCCCAGATGGCGACGGTCGACATGGTGCCGGACAACCCTGGCACATGGATGTACCACTGCCACATCGACGAGCACATGGAGATGGGGATGGTGGCGCTGTATAAGGTTGAGCCCTAATCAATCAGAGGCTCAGTATTTCTCGTCTTTTTCGGGAAACATGCTTCCGGCTTCCTCCGGCGTAATTTTTGTGCCGAGGAGACCGGCCGCTTTGGCCATCACAGGGTCGCGGTGGGAAGCGATGTCCTGAGCAGTCGGGATAACCGTGATGTCGGGATCCACGCCAACGTGTTCGAGGCTCTTTCCATCGGTCATGATCGCATCGCCCACACTGATCTCAGCGCCGTAGAAATTGTCCGTGTCGACAGCGACCTCATGTCCATAAGACTTCGCTGCCATGACCATACCGGGACTGTGCTCGCCCATAACGAATCCGCGCTTTTCAAGCTGTATGATCCTGGCAAACAACTCCGACGCGGACGCAGACTGATTGTCGATCAGTACGACGAGCCTGCCGGTGAAAGCGTCGTGATGACGCCCGTCCGCTGAAATCGTTTTGGTGGAATCGCGCTCGACAACGTCGAAAAGCTTCAGGTTGTTCTCAAACATGCCTCCCGCGAGGCGACTCAACGTCTTTTCGAATCCTCCCGGATTGCCGCGGAGATCAAGTACTACTCCGCGGTGCTTTCGCATTTTGTCGAGGACAAGATCGATTCCCTGAGCGGAAAGCTCGAATGCAGGAATCCTAACGGCGAGAAATCCATCGCCCTTCTCGAAATACTCCGGCTCGAGCAGGAGATACTCATTAGTCCAGTCATGGACCATCTCATTGATGCCTTGATGTAACCTGTACCGCGTGACAGGTGACGGTTCAAGTTTCGCCATCACGTTGATTTTACGCGTTTGACCTCCCTCCCCGGCAAGCCCGAGCCAAAGACCAGGCTGTGGCCGCAAATATTCGAAAATGTACTTGATCCTCCAGAGACTCTTGCGCGTGGGGGCAAGACCGTTGATGGCAAGGACCTGGTCGCCTGGTTTAAGACCTTTCTTTTCGGCATCGCTGTTTTTCCGTACTTGCGTTACATAACAGCGGTCGCCAAACATCCGCATGCGGAAACCGTACCATTGATCATAGTTTCGGGGAGGCAATATCAGCACGGTGTGTGAGTCGTTAAGACTGTCTAGAAGTGCGGCAATTTCAGAAACTGCGCCATCCATAGAGTCGGCTTTGTTGATGTCTTCTTGCGCTTGCCGCACCTTTGCATCCCAATCGATGCCGTGTATTTTTGGATCGTAGTAGTACTTTTTGACGTCGAGCGACACATTGCGTAGCATCTGTTGGGCTAGATCACGGTCGGATTTGGAGATGTGTTGCGCGAAGGCATTGATCGAGCACAGGCAGAGGAGGCAGAGCGCAGTCCTATATCGCATATTACCTCTTTGACAGACTAACTGGGGGAAGCTAGTCGCAAGTGCCGATAGAGTATATCTCGACTCGATTTCTTCTTAAAGGTCGCAGGTAAGTACTTTCGAGACCTATCGGCACACTTCACGATAGGCTCGAAGCCACTGATCGCGAACTGTCTTCCAAGTGAACCTGCGCGATTCCTCGTAGGCATTGCGCGCGAGGCGCGCTGCCAACGCCGGGTCGCGCAGCAGGCGAATCGCATTCGCAGCGAGAGCTTTCTCATCTCCAACTGCCGAGAGCAGTCCCGTGCGTTCGTTCTCGACCAAGTAAGGCATCGATTCGGGCGAAGTCGTAACCACCGGCGTTCCTGCGCCGAAGGCCTCGATCACCGACACCGGCATGTTGTCGAGCCACGAGGCATTGATGAACATATCGGCATCATCGTAAAACTTGCCTATATTGTTGCGGCCTGCCACGCCGGCAAAGTTGACGCCATCGAGTTTGAGATCGGCGACAAGCCGGCGAATGTCACCTTCGAGCGCGCCGCCGCCAACCAGATCAAGGCGAGCATCGGGATATTCCTTCTTCACTTCGGCAAAGGCCTTCACGACCACGTCGATGCTGTAGTACTCATGAAAGCCACGCGTGCAGACCAGATGCGGGCGCATGGGACTACGCTCTCGATACCGGAACTGCGAGAGGTCGACAAGGTTGGGAACGACGATTGCGGCGAGGCCGAACTCGCGGAATACATCAACGAGGTAGCCCGAGGGTGCGACAATGCGATCCGCCCGCGACAGCACATATTTTCCGGAGCGAAACCGCTTCAAGTGATCGCGGGCCTCACCGCTCCGATAGTTGATGATCGTCTTTGTTCCGCGCTTCTTCGCAAACCACCACGCCGGAGCAGGCGCGAGCAGAAACGACCAATACGACGCAGAGAAAATGTGCGCGATATCGACGTCTTTCAGTCCGCGCCACAGATGCCAGAAATACATTGGCTCTCGGAGAATTGTGCGCAGTCCGGGAATATGCTCGGCCCAGGTCAGCGCCCGCGGCAACGGAGGATCGACAGCAATGAATGTAACTTCGACTTCAGGGTCGTCTTTCCAGAGACGCATGAGCAGGTCGGCCTGCACTGCCTGACCACCGACGTAGCGCAGGCTGGGCGCAACGATGGCGACCCGGATGCGACCATCCCGCCCGGGCCTGTCTCCTTTTTGCTTTGAAAGCTCCGCTGCGCTCATGCCGTTTTTGGGTGGGGCAGCGCTTTAGCGCTGTGGTTCATCGCCGCCTCTTCCCCTCCAGAAGACGCGTGTAGAGATCTTCATACTGTCGGCAAACGTGAGCAAGACTAAAGTTGTGTTCCGCGAAGGCGCGCGCATTGCGACCCTTCGCTCGTCGCTGGTTGGCGTCGGAGAGCAACCGGCAAATTGCGCCCGCAAATTCTCTTTCGTTGCCTGCCGGGATCAGCGCGCCGCGCTCGTCGTTCACGAGCTCAGGATTCCCCCCGACCGCATAAGCTACGACCGGCACGCCCGCGGCCATCGATTCCAGGATGACATTCGACAATCCTTCAGAATCGGAAGTGAGAACGGAAATATCGGAAGAGGCGAGAATGGCAGCAATGTCACGGCGATCTCCGAGAAAAATCACCTGCTGACTGAGTCCAAGGTCGGCGGTGTGCTGTTCGATCTCCGCGCGCAACGGGCCGTCGCCGACCAGAAGGAACTCTGCCGCCGGCAGGCGCTTGTGAACCTCGGCGGCGATACGGAGAAAACCAGCGTGGTTCTTGTAGTGCGCGTTCATGCGCGCAATCATCGTGACGCGCGGGCTGCCGTGGGGAGAGACCGCCGGAGCGGCGGGCTCAAAGACATTGTCTGGCATGGCATTCCCAATGACAGCGAGCTTTTCTCGCGCGACACCAGACGCGGCGAGACGATCCGCCCCAGCTTGAGAATTGCAAACCAAGGCATCGCACCAGCGGAACATGGCCATCTGCGCCCGGAATTGCGCCAGCGTCAAGAGGTCCCCAAGTTGGCGATGGCTGCCAATGACCACCGGAACTCGCGCCAGCCGCGCCGAGGGGATCAGGGTGAGGTTGGTGTAGAAATCGAAAGCGTGAGCCACTTGAATAAGTTTTCGCCGAAGATATCCGCCTAACGCCCAGCGGGTCCGCAAGGCCGTCCATCCAAAGAGGCTGCCGCCAAGGGGAAACTGTTCATAATTTCCGAACTGGTCGGCCAGAGGGCCGCGCGGATTCACACATCCCACATGAACTTGAAATCTTGCCGCGTTGGCATGGTTCGCGAGCAGAGCGCACTGCCGCTCTGATCCGCCCGTTTCAAATGTGTTGATCATGAGAAACAGGCCAATCGACGCTATTGCGGATTCTTCCGATAATGGCTTCGTGACGTGAGTCGTGGACAAGTTCGTCACGCTCCAGGCACGCGGGCGGGGGTGCCCGCGCCACATGGTGCAGGTGAGGCTTCCTGCTGCGTATCGACTGCGAGAGGCAACGTGTGCAGGCCGGCGGGCTTCACGAACTTCTCGAGGAAGTTCCGGTGCCAGAGTTCGAACATCAGCATGCGCCAGATGCGGCCGGTCATCGTCTTGCCGCGGACCAGGTGGTCTTCCATCAGCCTCTTGATCCCGTCGGTCTGGAAGTATCCGCGCTCGAGGGTACGCGGCTCGAGCAAAATCAGGAGCATGTCTTTCAGTTCATTGCGCATCCAGTGCACGAGCGGGAGCGAAAACCCGCGCTTCTCGCGATAGATGGCCTCGCGCGGCACGCCAACGCGCTCGGCCAGTTTGCGCAAGATGTATTTCTGCGTTTTGCCGCGTAACTTCCACTCTGACGGCAGGCCCGTCACCCACTCGACAAAAATGTGGTCGAGGATCGGTGCGCGCGTTTCGAGCGAGTTCAACATGCTCATGCGATCGACTTTGCAGAGGATGTCGTCGACGAGGTACGTCTTTGTGTCGACGTAAAGTGTCTGGCTGATCGGATCTTTGGCGGGAGCGGCGGCAAAGCGCCGGCGAAGCACATTGGCCGGGTCGTCGCCGCGCTGGAGGATGGCGCGGAAATCATCGGAGAGCAGCGGAATATCACGCTCGAAGCTGGGTAAGAACGCGAGGCCGTCAATATATCGCTCCTGCCACGGGAGCGTGACGTTGTAGCTCAGCCGCCGGCCGTTCATCTTGCTCGGCAGCAGCGGAAAGATCGAATCGCGGTAGAACTTGCGCGCCCATCCGGGAATACGCTCGTAAACCTGCCGTCCCGCCTGGATGCGATAGCGGTCGTACCCGGCAAAGATTTCGTCGCCGCCGTCGCCCGAGAGCGCAACCGTCACGTGCTGGCGCGCCATCTGCGAGACGTAGTAGGTCGGCAGCATTGACGAGTCTCCGAACGGCTCTTCGAGTGACGAAGTCAGATGCTCGACTGTCTGCACCACGTCGGGCTCGAGGATCATCTCGTGATGCTCGGTGCCGAACTTCTTCGCGACCATGCGCGCGTACTGCGCTTCGTCGAAATCGTCTTTCTTGAAGCCAATAGAGAACGTCTTGACGGGACCAGCGCTGGCCCGAGCCATCAGGCCAACTACGGTTGACGAGTCGATGCCGCCGCTCAGGAACGCGCCCAGAGGCACGTCCGAGATCAGGCGCATTTTGGTTGCTTCAAAGAGGCGGTGATCAAGTTCTTCAAGGCACTCTTCTTCGTTCTTCGGTGCATGCGTGTTGTACTCCGGCAGGTCCCAGTATTGACGCACGCGTACCTCGCCGTTTTCGAATTCGAGCAAATGCCCGGCAGGCAGTTTGTGAATTCCAGTGAAGGCCGTCAACGGCTCGGGGACATAGCCAAAGTACAGATATTCAAGCAGCGCCTGTGAGTTGACCTCAGCCAACTCGGGCACGACGGCAAGAATGCTCTTGATCTCCGATCCAAAATACAAGTCTCCGTTATGCAGCGCGTAGTGCAGCGGCTTCTTGCCAAAGCGGTCGCGGGCGAGGAGCAACTTGCGGTGCTTCTTGTCATAGATCGCTATCCCGAACATCCCGCGTAGCTTCTGCACGCAATCCGCGCCGAGGTCCTCATAAAGATGAAGAATGCACTCGGTATCGGTCTTCGTCGAGAACCGATGGCCACGCTTTTCAAGGTCGGGCCGCAATTCGGGAAAGTTGTAAATCTCGCCGTTGTAGACGATCCACGCGCTCCGGTCTTCGTTGAAGATCGGCTGATGACCGCCTGTGACATCGATAATCGACAACCGCCGCATGCCGAGGCCCGCGCCGTCGGCGACATATACGCCATCGTCATCCGGCCCGCGGTGCCGAATCTGGTCGCACATGTGGCGCACGAGAGCCTCGGTGATATCGCTCCCACGCGTCGCGCTCACGACTCCGGCAATGCCGCACATGAACTCTATCCTTTCACAACTTCGGGCTGCGGGAACTGAGGCAAGGGTCGCTTGGACAAAGCGGGCGACGACTTCGACAACAGCTTGAAGCGATAGTCACGATAGTCGCCGGGATTGCCGTCGCGGCCATCACAGGCGGCGAGGAGAATATTCGTCATCTCCCGAGCGGTGACAAAGTGGAGGGTCTCCTTTCTGTCGGCGGCGCCGTTTACGAAGTGTCCGAGGAAGTCGCGGAACTGGGCACCAATCACCGCCTCCTGCTGTGTCGGGTCCATGGAGTGGCAATGAACCTTGATGAAGAGCCAGTCGGGACGTCCGACGACGCGTATCAGCGCTTTCTTCCAGAGCGCGAGGCGGTGCAGAGTCATGGGGAAAAATCCGGTAATAGCCCCATTTTCGATGATCGGCTTCTTCCGGCGCCAGGATCGCTTGAGATCAGCGACGAGCGGGCCTTGCACGATGAGCGGCCAAGTGGTGGGAGTGTAGCCAGCAGCGAGATCGCGGCCCTTCCGCTGCGGCGCAACCTGGCCGAGCGGCAAGGTGCATTCGTAAACCGAGTTCACCTTTGCCGTCTGCGCCGGATGCCACAGGGCAGTGGGCATGGTGAAGTCGGCGTAGCATCCGGTGGCCGCGAGGATCTGCATCTCGGAATCGACGCCACAAAAAAGTCCGCCAGCCGCGTTCGCCAATGCGAAATTTCCATGAACGAAGGCATATCTCGGCTCACTTGAGCCATCCGCAACCGACAGGCAGCGATGGCGGAAGGCAAGCTGGTCACGGAATTCGACCAGTTGCCGACGAGTGTTCTCCGGAGTGTCTGGCTCGTCCATTCCGTGATGAAGATGAATTTCAGTTTCGCCCCAGCCCGCATGGCAATGCTCGGCCAGCATCTCAACCAGCTCTTCGTCGTACTGCTCGGCAGGATAAAAATAGGTGTGAATCAGAGCACGACCGTCATGGTCGCGCAACTTATCAATCACCTTCGGATATTCTCGAAACCATGTTTGCTCGCGCCGCAACTGCTCGTCGCGCGCCACGCGCTTGTAGCCGCTCGTCGGATCGAAGGCGGGCTCAAAATGATCGGCGAGGCAGAAGATGATGTGGACCGGCCGAGGCGCACCCGAGCGCAACGCGTGCAGCGTGATGGTAGGCAGCACCCTGCGGCTGTATGCGAATTTTTTGTGGAAGAAACGCATTCTCGTGTGGCGCGGACTTTCTGGTCCGCGCTGGCTTCCTCTCCACTGCAAACACGCGGGCTGGAATGCCCGCGTCCACACAAACTGCATGCCACACAAACCATTTGTAAACTACTTGCGCAGTGGCTTCCGCCCCCGCACCGCGATGGCGAATTCTCCGATGTGCATATCCTCCATGCCCATCGCCTCATACCAGCGGAAAACCTGCTCATAGGTATGTTTTGACTGATACTTCGGCGAATACCAATCAAACGTGTCGAGCCGCCGCTTTTCCGCGGTCTTCTGCCGGTTCACGGGAAAAACGTGGTGCAGCAAGCCCGCTGCGGAGCGCCCCACGAGGGGCACCTTTCGCAGCGTCATCTCGGTGTTGTAGATCACGGGCACCGCGACCTTCAAAACGCTGTGCAGCGTCTGCGGCTTCATCCGGCTCGTGTAGCGGCGCCAGAAATCGCTGAAGCGATACCATTTGTTGTATCCGCTGTAGAGCCACACGGCGAGTATGCCGCCGGGCTTCAGATATTTTTCCAGCGTCTTGACCGCGGCCTCGCAATCTGGTGTGTGATGGAGCACGCCGACGCTGTAAATAATGTCGAAGCTCTCCGGCGCAAACGGCAGGGCAAAAACATCGGCCTGCATGGCGACGAAATCACGATCGGCGAGATTCTTGGCAGCCACCTCTGCGGCTGCGCTCAGATCGATGCCCACCACGCGTGCGCCCCAACTGGTCGCAACTTCCGCAAAGCGCCCCATGCCGCAGCCAACGTCCAGCACCAACTTGCCCTTCAACTCCTCAGGTTTGAGCGCGGTCTTCCAGCGGAAATTCGCGTCAGACTCTTTGATCTCGTCGTGATCGAGCTGTGTTTTCTGGTATTGGTGCCACTGGAAGCCGAAACTCGCCGCGTAATGCTGCGCATCGACAAAACGGGCAATTCCGTTCACGTTCGGGTAGGCGCGCTTGCAGTTCGAGCACACGTAGCCGCCGGCGTCGTCGCCATCAAGGTGCGACCCGCAGTTCAGGCAACGCAGAATCGCCTGCAGGTCAGCGGACAGTGCCGACTGCATCTCTTCTTCCGAAATCATAAGCCTCCAGGAAATGCCGTCCGCGCTTCGGCGGCGGAGCATCCGGCCCGGGCCCATGACTCAGTTCCTGATCCCGTTCTTTGATGGTCTGCATCATGGTCGCGATGAAGGCGACCGAGAAATACGGGAAATACTGATAGGCTTCCGGAGCGAACACAGCCCCAACCGTAAAACCGACCAGCGAACTGGTAAGTGCCCCGACGAATAAAGTCATGTCAGGACCTAGATCCTTCCGCTTGCGCAGAATTTTCAAATTCTTGAATGCCTGCCAGAAAAACATCAGATAAAGAATGAAAACAGGAATCCCACCTTCGGAGCAGATCTGGAGGTAAGTCATATGCACGTCGCGCCAAATGCCGGAATAAGTGGTGAAATTATGCGCGCCTATGCCAAATACAGGATAGGTCTCAATTGCCTCGACCGCGCGCTCCATCAGGTAAACGCGATCCTGGAAGGAGCCGTAAGCGCTCTTCTCCGTAGTGGTGTCGCCGGAGAGCGCCTCGAACCGATCATAGAGTTTGCCGCCGACCGTCGCCGCTATCAGCACGGCCGCGAACAAAGTCCCGAGCAGCAGGTACGGACGCTTGCCCTTCACCGCGAAGAAATAAAGTGTCACCACTCCCGAGATGACCAGATCGATGAAGCCGGCGCGCGACGCCGTGAGGAAGATCGTGAACAGCATGATCAACATCCCGACCATCCAAAGCACCTTGAACACGACGTTCTTCGTCGTCTCCATGAACAGGAGCGCGAAAGGCAGCGCCAGAACGACAGCAAAGGCAAGGTCGTTGGGGTTGGAGTAGATGCCGCCTAGTACGCCGTTCAAGCGCTCGACATTGTGGCCCTTGGCGATTGCGGCTGAGCAAGCCACTACTACCGAAATCGCCTGAATGAAGATGATGCGGCGCAGACGCTCAAAGGTCGTAATGAGGAGGAAGGTCAGCGCCCAGGCAATGCAAATCTTCGAGAATTCGACCGACTTGGTGACCGCACCGCCCTTCCAGACCGGCGAAAGAAAGCCGCCGATGAAGAGCAGTCCAACCATGGTGAAAAGGAGCCGTGCTTCCCTGGGAAGATCCTTCAGGGTGCGCTTGGTGCGCCCTACGGCGTTGAATAGGCCCCACATGGCGAGGATGCCGCTGATCTTGGCGAGCGGGAGATAACCCAGCAACGGAACATAGTCGCCCGGGCGGGCGCAGTAGACGACGAAGAATACGCTCAACCAGAAGAACGACGCCCTAGTCGGGTCCGCCGCCTGAAAATTCAGGCGCCGGCCGGACCCGTTTGCCGCCGTTGCCGTTATGTCGTTGCCGATTGCCACAAATCCTCTTTCTTCTTTTACGCCGTATGCACCGTAACCGCGCCCGTTGAATTTTTTTCTGCCACCGCCTGCAGGACTTCGCTGAAGCGCTGCCCGATGACTGGCCAGTCGTAGCGGGCCGCTGTTTCGGTTGCTGCCTTCTCGTACCGTTTTCGCAGTTCGCGATCTCGCAGGAGCATGATCACAGCCTGAGCGAATGCTTTTGCATCGTCGGCCAGCATAATGTCGCGTCCCGGATGAATATCCAAGCCTTCCGCGCCCACCGTGGTCGAAACTACCGCCTTCGCCGCAGCCATCGCTTCATAAATCTTCAACCGCGTGCCGCCGCCGATGCGCAACGGTACAATGACCACCGCCGATTCGCGCAAATACTCAACGACCGAAGGGACGCGACCTGTCACTTCGATCGAGTCCGACGCCCATTTCTGTACTCGTCGAACCGGATTGCGTCCGACGATTCGGAAGCGCGACTCCGGCATCTCTGCTTTGATCGTTGGCCAGATCTCGCTGCAGAAATACTCCACGCCATCAACATTCGGCTCCCAATCCATGGCGCCGACGAACGAGACCACTTGCTCTGGTTCCTTCGCTTTCGCGGGGTCCGGCGCAAATTGCGCAAGGTTGACGCCGGTGGGAACGACTGTGATCCGTTCGCCACTAACCCAACGCGTCATCAGCACGCGGTCGTTTTCGGAGACAGCAATTACGTGCTGAAACCTGCGCACGGCTGCCTCTTCATAGCGTTGCATTTTGCGGAACTCAACGCCGTACATCGCTTTCTTCAGCGGACTAGAGGCGGTCTCGGCATGACGGCGCCAGATTTCGGCTTCCACATTGTGCTGGAAGAGCACGCTCGGGATATTCAAACGCTCGGGAAAATTCACTGCCGCATCGAGGAAGTCGCACACCGTCACGTCAAAGCGCTCATCGCGGAACCAGAGCGCGAGATCATGCTGAACCTTTGCATCAGCGAAACGGCTCACAGCGTAGGGTGCCCCGTTACCAACATGCTTGAGATAGTCAACGCCACGAGCCACACCCGATAATTCGGCCTTTCCGGTGCACACGGCAACGGAGCCCGGCAACTGTTCCTGCAAGGCGCGCTCGTAATCCGGGTCGGGATTACCCCCGTAGTAGGAATAAGACGTCAACTGATGGCGTGTCGCAAGGTAGCGCAGCACGTGGTACGTGCGAATGTTCCCGCCGTTCTCGACCGGCAGCAACTTATCGGCTTTGACCCAAAGGATGCGCATGGCGCGCGGGTGTCGACTACCGGACCCAGACCGCCTTTCTGCCCGTGACAAAGTTCACGAAGGCGACCATGGCTGCCGAGTTCAGAACCACAAAAGTCCGCGCCGGATCGGCGATACGCGATAGCGGACCGATCTTCATACCACCGAGCGCGATGAGGCTGAGCGCATAGAAAGCAAGCTGCGCAAACAGGGCGGCGCGATATAAAGTTCCGGTCAAGAACAGCGAAGAAATCAAGAGCGCCAGCAGCGCAAAGGGCACAACCAGCCGCAGCAGCTTGTGACTGACGAATTCGAAGCGAATCGCATTGCCCGAGCCAAGTAGCCACGGGGCGAGTTGCAGAAGCTGATAATTTCCGCTCAGGGTGCGCACCTTGCGGGCAAACTCGCGGCGCGATCCAAGATCGGGTGAGTCCCAGGCTCGTGCGCGCGAATCGAAAATTACTCGCGAGCCGCGCCGCACCACTTGCATCGGCAAGAGCACGTCGTCGAGAATCGTTCCTTCAGGGAGCGGATCGAGCAGCTCGCGGCGGGCGCAATAGATGGCACCTGTCGCCCCGGCGACCGACCCGGACGCCGACTCAAGCTCGCGAATCTTCTTCTCGATGCGCCAGTACAAGCCCATTCCCTTTCCCGTTTCTCCGCTGGCCGGGTCTCCCAGCATCAGCTCACCGCTCGCCGCGCCAACCGCCGGATCGGCAAAGTTCTCGATCAGCAAGCGCAAGGCGTGCGGCTCAATCTGCTGCCGCGCGTCGGTAAAAAGCAGCACTTCCCCGGTCGCCGACGCAATCGCATTGTTCAATCCAGCAGCCTTGCCGCGAGACTCCGCTTTGACCAACGTCCTCAGCCGCGAATCATGCCTCGCAAACTCAGTCAGCGCTGTTACCGTCCCATCGGTCGAACCGTCCGACACAACCACTACTTCAAGCTTCTCGGGGGGATAATCAAGCGTCAGCAGATTTTCGAGCTTCTTCGTGATGTTCCCTTCCTCATTCCGCACCACCATCACCGCAGAAACCCTGGGCGCGTCCACGCCGTGCATCACTGGACGCGGCGACCACCAACTGCGCAACCACAACAGGAGCGGGTACCCCACATAAGCGTAGGCGATAACCACCGCCGACGCCCAAAACACAAACTTCATTGCGCGCCCCGTTTGAGCAAAACCGTCTTTACAGTCTGGAACATGATCAGCAGATCCAAACCGATGGAGGCGTTCTTGATGTAGAACAAGTCGTACTGCAGCTTCTCGCGCGCGTCTTCTACGGTGCTGCCGTACTTGTACATGACCTGCGCCCATCCGGTCAGCCCCGGGCGAACCATGTGCCGCATCCCGTAATACGGAATCTCCTTCGAGAGCCACTCCACAAACTCTGGACGTTCCGGCCTCGGCCCCACAAAGGCCATCTCACCCTTAAGCACGCACCAGAGCTGCGGAATCTCATCAAGGCGGGAAGAGCGGAGGAACTTCCCGATGCGGGTCACGCGCGGATCGTTGTTCCCAGCCCACTGTGGCCCGCCGATGGCCTCGGCGTCGGCCCGCATGGTGCGGAACTTGATCACATCGAAAGTTCGCCCAGCTTTGCCTACCCGCCGCTGCCGGTAAAACACCGGGCCCTTGGAATCGAGCCGTATGGCAAGCACGATAAGCGGGTAAAGCGGGAGGGCCAGCACCAGGCCGACCAGCGCAATCACCACTGAGATCATGCGCCGCACGATCCGGAACAGGGTGCTGCGCCGGAAGCCTTCACCAAAAACCAGCCAACTCGGGTACAGGTTGTCGACTTCGATTTTCCCAGAGATTCTCTCTAACCAGGACGCCGCCTCTTCAATCTTGACGCCCTGCATGCGCAGATCGAGCAGTTCCTGCATCGGGATTGTATTGCGGCGGTCCGGCATAGCGACGATGACACGATGCACTTTCTGACGCTTTACCACTTCCAGCAGATGGGTGGCGACGGACTCGCGGGTTACGGCACCCTCCAGCTTGCCTGTCCAGCTCACGATCTCAACGCCGATCTCGGGATTCTGGCGCAGGCCTTGCACCAAGCGTTGCGCCCGCTCGCCGGTCCCGAGCACATACACGCGCTCGATCAGGATGGGCAACTGGATCAGCCATGTGAAGCCGATCCTCCATCCCACCAACGCGACCGTCAGTATCACCAGCCCGATGGCTGACGATCCATTCCCGAGGAGGAAGTCCGGGCGAACATAGGAGACTCCGGCGAGGACGAAGGCGAGCAGGCCGGGCACCATCAGCAATCGGAAAAACAGTTCACCCCGGCTGGTCAGCCGCGCCGTGTCGTAAAGGTCGAACCAGTGCGAGCAGAGCAGCACCAGCAGCGTCACGACCAGGATTTTGATGTATCCGCCCTCATAGTTCAGTATCAGGTAGCTGTCCTGCCGCCAGACGAAAAACGTCCCCAGCAGGAATGATGTCCACACAATCAGGGCCTCGCCCGCCAGCAGTACCAGCGTGCGTACCGGATAATAAACATTGAACAGCCGGATCAAACTTTCCCTCCGCTCCGTTCAGTTAACGGGCCGATGTAGCTACTGCCTCACCGTAGTAGTACTTCGATTGCGACAAATTGTCCGTGGAAGTGCCGTTGAGCACGATGCCCAGAAGCAACTTGTCGGGAAATTCTTCGCGCGCGCGCTTCGCCAGCGGCGAGGGTGTGACACCGGCGCGCACTACCATGACTACGCCGTCGCAAGCGCCCGCGACAATGGTCGAATCGGACACAGGAATGACCGGCGCGGAATCGAGAATGATCCAGTCAAAGAGCGGCTCGACCCGCTGCAGCAACAGCTTCAGCCGTCCATTCGCCAGCAGTTCCGATGCTCCTGGAACAATGCGGCCAGCGGGCAGGAAGAACAGGTTTTCCATCGAGCCGCGCTGCATGCAGGCAAACTCGTCGCACTCGCCCATCAGGTATTCGGACAGGCCGGGTGCGGGCGTCGTGCCGAGATGTCGGTGCAGGCCCGGATTGCGCAGATCGGCATCGATGACCAGCGCGCGGCGCCCATGCTGCCGTACCAGCACCTGCGCAAGGTTGGCAGCGACGAACGACTTGCCCTCTTTGGGCATGGCGCTCGTCACGAGCAACCGCTTCAGCGGCATCTTCTCGCGGATCTGGTAGAGCCGCGACCGCAAGGTGCGGAATTCTTCTGTCCCCAGGCGCGTCTCATCGTCCTGAAAGAACAGCATGGTCGTCGGGTCCGGACTCCATGCCATCGGCTGGACCCGCGCCAGCAATGAATCCTGGCTGAAATCCGATGCCAGCGGCATTCCGCCCCCAGTCGGGCTCTGCAGCGGTGGCATGGGCACGGTTGAAACGGGCTGCTCAAGCGAGGGCTCCGCGTGCGTCCCCAGGGACGATGCTCTTTCTTGTTCGGCGCGTTTTAAAGCGTCATGGATACGGCTCATAGTTTCCTTTCCTTGGGGAGTTCTTGACGTTCGGATTCGCGCAGCTTGTCGGCAAGCGTCGCGAGTGTCCGTAAAGCTTCCACCAGATCAAACTTGCTTTCGGCAGCAGGCGCGGCAGGCATCATTGCGCCGGCCGTTCCATCAGCTAGATCAAAATCGCGGGCGACCGAGTCGACGATTTCCTGCTTAACCAGCTTTTGCTGTTCGACAAATGCACTGACCAGGCAGTGCTCGCAAAGCAGGTTGATGACCCGCGGAATACCCGTCGCATACCGGAAGATCGCCACCGCCGCTTCATCACTGAAGATCGGTTCGCCATTCGACCCGGCGATGCGCAGCCGCTGATTGATATAAGACTTCGTCTCTTCCAGGTTGAAGGCGTGGGTTTTAGCACGCAGCGTCAGGCGCTGCCGCAACTGGCGCAACTGTGGCTGCTTCAGCCTTTGCTCCAGTTCTGGCTGTCCCACGAGCACGATCTGCAACAATTTCTCCGTGAAGGTCTCGAGATTCGTCAACATACGAATCTCCTCGAGGACTTCATCGGAGAGGTTCTGCGCCTCGTCCACGATCAGCACCGCGGTTTCGCCCGCGCGATAGCGGTCGAGCAGCCAGTTGTAGAGCCGCTGCAGGATTGCGCTCTTCGACTTCGTGTCGCATGGAATTCCGAAGTCCGCCATCATGAAGTCCAGCATCTGCGGCACATCCATGCGCGAGTTGAAGATGAACGCGGTCGCCACCTGCTGCAGGCGGAGCCACTCCATCAGCTTGTTAATCAGTGTGGTCTTGCCCGTTCCCACCTCGCCCGTCAGCAACACAAAGCCCTTGCGGCTCTGAATGCCATAGGTCAGACAGGCCAGCGCCTCCTCCGTATGCCGCGTCAGAAAGAGGTAGCGCGGATCCGGATTGACGTTGAACGGGTTCGCCCGCAGTCCAAAAAACTCTTTGTACATACTTTCTTAAACTCCAACCTCATCGTGATGAGCGGGCGTGCGTCCCCAGAAGTGGCGCTTCGTGCCGCCATTGCCGTGCCCGTTCATCGAGACATGCTGTTCTTCCCCGACCCATGGCACTGAGATCAAGAGCGGCAGATCCATCGCCACCGCCGCGTCGCGCTCAGTGCGGATCGACTTGTCGCTGAATTCGAGCCAGATGCCAAGCAGACATCCAAGCCCCAGGCCTGCCCCGAGGCCGCCTGCCATGAAGAACAGACGGTTGGGGAACGCCGGCTGATCCGGATGGCTGGCAGGCTGACCCACGCTCAGCTGCTCGCCTTCCTGCGTCGTTTCCATCTGGACACCGAGATCGGCAGAGCTTTTCTTGGTGAGCAGGTCGTTGTAGAACTTCTGCGCGCTCTCGTAGTCGCGGTTCAGCACCTTCCACTGTTCTTCGACATCCGGGCTCATCGAGGTGCGCGCTTCATAGCTGTTGATCGAAGCTTGATATCTCTTCTGATCGGCCGCCGATTGCTCGATTACCTGCTGATACTGGTGAATCTGAAGCCTGAGTTGCCGGATCTCTGCCGGCTCGTTCACGTTCGCCTTCTCGTTCGACGCGCTGGCATTGCTCGATTGCTTGTCGATTTCATCCAGTTTGGCCTGCACCTTGGCGATGTCAGCCTTGGTCTTGATCACGTCGGGATAATCGTCTGTGTAGCGGGCCTGCAGTTGCAGCAACTGAGCCTGCAGCGTTGTGAGTTGCTGTTGCAAGGTCTGCGGATTCGCGCTCGACTGCGAAGTCTTCCACGCTGCAAGCTGCTGTGCCAGCATGCTCTCGGCATAAGCCCTGTCCTGCTGCGCGCGATTCAGACTCTGAGTGGTCGCATCGAGCTGCGTGTTCAACGAAGAAAGCACGCGCATATTGTTCTCGAGATCGCCCGGCAACTGGCCGGCATAGCGCTTCTTGAATTCCGCGATTTTGGCGTCCTGGTCGTTCAGCGCCGCCTTCGCGTCGTCGACCTGGCGGGAGAGGAACGTGGTGGTTTGCTTCGCAATATCTGCGCGATTCTTCAGGTTCTCGTTGATGATTGCCTGCACCATCGCATTACAGATCTTTTGCGCCCGGTCAGCGCTGCTGTCGCTATAGCTGACGTTCACCGACGGCATCGACACATCGGCGGTCGGCTTCTTTTTTCCCGCCAGGCCTGCCGTGGTGGCAGCTTGGCTCATCGACGTGACTCCAGGCGTCAGCTGCAAATTGCCCCGGATGTCCTCGATCAGCTTTCCTTCGTCGGCGGGCTTGGCCAGATCAAGGTCCTGGATCATGGGCCGAAGTTTGGTGGTGCTGACCATCTCGGCGCTCAGCGTCTGTACGCGATGCGCAAAGTCAGACGTGACCACCGGCTCCACAAAGCTCGACGGCACTTTTTGCCCTTCCACAAGGATGATCGCTTGCGAGTTGTACTTCGGCGTGAAGGCATAGGAGATCAGGAAGCCCGCGATGGGCGCAATCAGCAAGGGAATCAGGACGACTTTCAGTCGTCTCCGTACCATTGCCAGATAATCATCCATTGTCAGTTCGTGCACGTCAGCCATACTGTTTCCACCAATCCGGCCGCTCCGCGCGGCCAAAAAATTATTCGATCCGTACCGCCTTCGGGTGCCACTCGATGGCAATCGTCCCGATCATCCGGTGGTTCGTCTTGCCTGTCGAATCCTGAACTTCGACCGGGTTGTTGAAATTGATCACCGAGAAACGGTAAGCAGCGAGCGCATCCCAATTCCGCCCGATGTGCTTGCGCAATACCGCTCCCCCAAAACCCTGGTTAAAGACGCTCGCCGTTGACGTTCCTTGATCGGTCGCCGCGAGCCGCTTTTCCCGTGAATACCCCGTTTCCAACAGCAACTCGTAGGTTCGGCCCAACGGACGCCGCGCCGTAAACTCCGCGATCTGCGCGTCCGCTCCTGCAAAGAAACCTGACCCCTGCGACAAGAACTTCTCGTAGCTGAGCGTCAGGAAGGTCCGCGGGAAGCGGTACCGAAGCACTCCGCGCCCAGTCGGCGACCAGCGAGTGAATCGCTGCCCGTAGAGCAAGTCGGTGTACTGTGGACCCGCTTCGGCGATAAAACTCATCCTTCCGCTGATCACGTGGCTATAGCGGACGTTGATAATGTTGTTGTAAATCTCGCCGCCGACCGCCAGTGGAAAACGAAAAAGCTGAAAAGCGTAAACGATGGCCATCTGATCGTGACGCGAGACGAGGTGGCTCCAGCCGCCCTCCACCGTCGTCTCGTCGCCGTTGATCAGCTGATTGCCCTCGTTGTGATAGAAGTGATCGTTCGCGAAAGCGCCGACGACTGTAAAGGCCGAGCGCGGCGTTATCGCCTGCACTACATCCAGCGACGCCACATTCGAAAAGCGCGGAATCGTTCCGACCGCCGCCTCTTCCAGGTGGAAGATGCCCGGCAACCCGAGTCCGAGGTGGCCCGTTGCAATGCCGAACCCAGGGAGCCCTCCTGCCGACGAAGCTGAGAAAGACCCATCCGGCAGATAGCTTGCGCCATCGCGTAACGTCGCCTGCCCGGTGCGCCACCGCGTTACCGCCTCGAGTCCGAGCGCCTGCATTTGCCGCACGAAGTCGCGGTCGTCGCTCACTACCACGCCACCCAGATACTCCAGGAACAGGTCGCTGCGCGGCCAGAACTTCTGCAGGTCGCCCGCTCCGAGCACATGGGAAACCGCCTGCCCGCGCGATCCGCCGAGCGCGTTGTTCGCGTTGCTATCTCCCGACTCGCCAACTTGAATGGCCGCCGAGACGAAACTGCGATTCGCAACCCGCATCTCCAGACTTGGCTCGTCGAGTCCGGACAGCGGCGGATTCTCCGGACTGAGTATGGGAGCGCTCTGCCCGAATGCGGGCGCCGGCGTCGTACTTTGGGATCCAGTTTGAGATCCGCTTTGGGTCGTGTTTTCCGTTTGCGAAGTCGGTGGAGCCTGGTTATTGCCTCCAGCAGGAGACGGGTTCTGCGCCGCGACCGCGATACTCAGGCCGCCGAGCAGTACCCCCAACCATATTTTTCGCATTGTCGACATGTTCTTCTTTCGCTTTGTCCTCTATCGGGACAATGTTTTACTGGACATCGGTCTACGGAACAACGATCGTATCTCCCGGCTGCAGAGCGTAATCGTGCTCAATCTCCTGCCCCTTGATCAGCTTCTTATAGGGAACAGCGTATTTGACTTTCTTTCCGTTCTCCGTGCGCAGGAGGTAAATCTTCTTCGTATTCGCAAACTGGTTGATGCCCGCGCTTGACAAGGCCTGCATCACGGTCATGTTCGGAGTAATTGACATCGCTCCAGTGTGCCCAACTTCGCCGATCAGATAAACCTTCTTACTGTTAATTGCGGTAACCACGACTGTGACTCGCGGGTCGGCGACGAACTTCTTGAGCTTGTCAGTCAGGGAGTCCGCCAGTTGCATGGGGGTAAGCCCTGCCGCCTGCACGTCATTGAGCAAGGGCAGCGAAATCTTGCCGTCCGCGCGAACCGGCTCTGTCACTGTCAGGTCAGTCTCTTTCCAAACTGCCACGTGCAAAATGTCTTCGGGCCCGATGACATATGTCGAGTCCACCTGGCTGGCAGGGGCTACCGCTGCATTGTCGGTAGCGGGATTGACAGCGGCTTGAGCTGACGCGTTGTGCGCCAGCGCGAAGCTGCCGACCAGGAGCAGCGCCGCAACCACCGCTTTCGTTTTCAAGTTCATATCCTCTCCTCAACCTCAAATGTGACCAACGCTCTTGTGGCGCGGGCGTTGTTGCCCACGTTTCTCGCCCATTCATTCAACTGCCGGACCACGTCACGATCCGTACTCCTCACAACCAATCTGCTTCAGCTTGTACAGAAGAGCCTTGTAGCTGATCTTCAGCTCCTGAGCCGCCCGTCGCCGGTTCCAGCGAGTGCGCGTCAAGACCTGCAGAATCAGTTCCCGCTCTGCCTCGCGTGAAGCCGCTCGCGCTGCATCCTTCAAAGAAATCTTTTCGCCGTTGGTTCCGTCGGCCCGTCGCAAGAGTGACCGCAGCCCGCCCATCGCCAGCGACTCATCGCCCAGGGCCACGATCGCCCGCGCCGCGTCCTTCAGCTCGCGAATGTTTCCCGGCCAATGGTATTCCAGGAAAAAACTCTGAGTGGCGCTGCTAAGCGGCGGAACTTCCCGGCCCAGGTCCTGTGCGGCCGCCGACAGGAACCAGTCGCGCAGAATCGGAATATCCTCTCGCCTCTGGCGCAACGGCGGTAAGCGTAAACAAACGCCACTGATCCTGTAATAGAGATCTTCCCGCACCTTGCCGGAGCGCACTTCCGGCTCCAGTTCCCCGGTCGATCCGCAGATGTACCGGGCCACGCGGCTTCGCTCGGCGTCGCCCACGCTGATCTGCCGCACCAACTCTCGCTGCGCGGCGGCGGAAAGCTCGCCAACCTCCTGCAGATAAATCGTCCCGCCCATTCCTTCGCATCCGGCCAGCAGAGGCTCGCTCACCTCGCGCGCCTGGAAAACCTGGAAGGGCTCGCCCGCCCGCCGCGACAGACTGTGAGTCCGCGCTGCCGCTGCCGCTTTTCCCGCCCCATGCTCCGCGACCACCAGCACAGGCACATCGTTCTGCGACAACTCACGCAGCACAGCCTCGACCGTGCGCATGCCCGGACTGACGCTCTCCAGCCACACCTTCACCGAGGCCGTAGCCGGCGCAGTTCCTGCGCTCTCCATCATCTTGCTGCTTTGGAAATCCATGATAAAGACAAATTCATTCCGAGGCGGGAGGGACGCTGCTCGGATTGGGCGTGCTCGGTGTTACTGCACAATAGTTGCCACTTCAGACAGGACATGCGCTTCCCACTCAAACCACACATCCCTTTCTTTCAATGGGTTGCGTTGCCTTGACCAAGGGCAGTGCGCTTCTAAATTACCACAGGGGACATAAATGGGAAAACTTTTGCCCACACCGTTGGTAATGTTGGGTAAACTCCGGAACACCGCTCTGCTGCCCATTGGTCATTCTTGCCCGTCGCCACGTGCTTTCGTCCCTTCTTACCGGGTCGCTAATTGCTTTGCCGCAGCACCTGACTTGGCGTATCCTCAAATTCCAGCAAGTTAATATGGGGGATTCTGCTCAAGTTGCTCCGCTCGCGGCCGCGAGAGAGGGTCGTACTTTCTCCGGTTTACTCCGGTTTCAGGCTTGGTGGGTGCTGTTGCTGCTGGGGGGCTGGCTGTACCACTCCGTCCTGTACAACCTAGCCTTACAGTGGAGCAAGGATCCGAATTTCCAGCACGGCTGGTTCGTTCCCGCCTTTAGCTTGTACGTACTATGGGGGAACAGGCAAAGGCTTGTGTCAATTCGGCCTGCTCCTTCCTGGACGGGTTTGCCCTTTGTGGTCTTCGGGCTTTTGCTACTGGCAATGGGAGTCCTCGGGATTGAACTTTACACACAGCGCTCGTCGCTGCTATTCCTTCTCGCCGGGTTGATCCTTCTTCTTCGCGGGTGGGAGTTCTTTCGTGCGGTGTTCTTCCCTTTGGCCTTCCTGATTCTGATGATTCCGCTGCCTAACCTTATCTACCAAGAATTCACGTTTCCCCTTCAATTATTGGCCACGAGGCTCTCGGCAGAAGTACTTCGTCTATTCTTCCCGGTCTTCCGCGAAGGGAATATTATCAAGACACCGCATGTGCCGGAAGGGCTCAATGTCGTCGAAGCCTGCAGCGGAATCCGGTCTCTTCTTTCCCTTATTACCTTGTCCATCATCTATGGCTACTTGATGGAAAAGCGGAAGCGCATTCGTGTTGCTCTAGTCTGCGCTGCGATTCCGATTGCGGTCCTCGCCAACGCTTTTCGGGTTTGCATCACAGGCCTCGTAGCAGAGTACTGGGATCCAAGTATGGCGAAAGGCAAGCCTCACGAGCTCACGGGTTTGCTGGTCTTCGTCCTTTCTCTGTTGCTGCTGTTCGCCTTGCACAGCTTAATCAATCGGGTGTGGCCGTCTTCCTCCGCTGGGGCTAGTTCCGTCCAACCGTCTTCGCCGCGAAGCGAGGCGAGGAGGGCAGCGGCGACAACGACTCCATGGTCAGCGGGCTTCCTGGTTGCCGCACTGCTCATGACCTCTACTGGAGTTCTTTTATGGGCGCGGTCGCGAACTGAAGTCATTACTGTCCGTCAGCCTCTCAGCTCCCTGCCGAACGAAATTGCTGGCTTGAATGGTGTTGACTCTCCACCTCTCGATGACTCAACTCTGGATATTCTGGGCCATCCCGAATATGTGCTTCGCGACTATCAGAACCCCGGCGGGACTGAGCCGTGGGTCAATCTATTCGTCGCCTACTATGCTAGTCAGAAAACCGGAGAGACTCCGCACACGCCTGCCCACTGCCTACCCGGGGCAGGTTGGACCCTGACTCAGCACCGAACGATTTCTCTGCGTGATCCCGAGGGATCTTCGTTCCCCGCCAATCGTTATGTCATCGTGCAGGGAAAGACACGCGCATTAATGATTTATTGGTTTGAAGCGCAGGGCCGCGAAGTGTCCAGCGAATACAAACTGAAATATTACCTTGTCGCGGATTCCATTCGCCTTCATCGTAGCGACGGCGCCCTGGTTCGCATGATCACGCCCATGTTTGAGGGGGAGTCAGCAGACGCTGCCCAGGCCCGCGTGATGCAGTTCGGTGACCCGCTTTTGAGAACACTCGGCAACTACATTCCACGCTAGTCTGCCTCTAAGCATTCATCCGGAATTCGTCCTTTGGTCTGTGCGCTACGTGGAATGCTTTCGGCAAGGATCGAACCAGGTCGGTTGCCACAACCGAGATCTCCCCCACGGCGTCGCGCGCAAGGTCGCCTGCGAGCCCGTGAAGGTAAACCGCGAGCGCCGTCGCATCGAGTGCCCGATCCGGATGCTGCCCAATCAATCCTGCAACGATTCCCGTCAGAACGTCTCCCGTTCCGCCAGTCGCCATTCCCGGGTTTCCAGTCGAGTTCACCCACGTCGTGCCATCCGGGGCTGCAATCAAAGTGCGATGTCCCTTGAGCACCACAATCAACTCGTGCTCGCGCGCAAACTGCCGCGCCACCTCCAACCGCTTCTCCTGAATCTCCGAAATCGTTAAACCGGTCAGCCGTGCCATCTCCCCGGGATGTGGTGTAATCACCATCGTCCGTCCGCGGCCATTCAGTTCTTGTGCTTTGCCGTCGAATGCATTCAATCCGTCGGCATCGATCACGAAAGCAGCTTCCCTGCCGACAGCACCAGGCTTCGTTAGCGCCCGCACAAATTCCGCCGTCTCTTCATTCCGCGAAATTCCCGGCCCGATCGCCACTACCGTCTTCCGCTCGCACAATGAGCACGCTTTCTCGAAAGCACCCAAGCCGATCGTTCCCTCCGACGTCTCGGGCAAGGGTTCAGTCATCAGCTCCGGATGAAATCCAGCAACGGTCGCTAACATCGATGCAGCGGTTGCAACGGTCGATAACCCCGCGCCCGCCCGCAGCGCTGAAAATCCCGCCATCGCCGCCGCGCCTGCCTTTCCCACCGATCCCCCGACAACCAGCACATGCCCGTAGCTGCCCTTGTTAGCCTCAAGCGCCCGAGGCGCAAGCAGCGAAGCAAAATCCGCCGGCGCAATCAAGTTGAGTCCTAATTCAGAGGAGATAGCCTCGGGAAGCGATCCGATTGGAGCGATGAGAGTCGGGCCGGGAGTCAAGCTGGCAAAAACATGAGCCGGCCGCGGCGCAGTAAAAGTAACAACAGCATCCGCCCGTGCTGCAACCTGTGTGGCTCGGGCATTCCTGCCCGCGACCGCCGACCGCAAAGCCGCTGCCCCCATCGCGTCCGCATCCGCCCCGGAAGGAACATCCACGGCAACAATCGCAGCCGACGATGCATTCATCTTCGCAATCGCCGCCGCATACAATTCGCTGACGGGAGGCCGGAAGCCTGTCCCGAGCACCGCATCGACAATCACGTCCGAAGCGAAAATCTCGCCAGCCTCCGCCGAACCCAGCCCCGCAAGATCCCGCACAACCAGTGGCGCGATCTTCATCCGTCCAAACATCGCCGCCGCGTCGCCGCGCAACTCGCCCGGATCGCAAAGCAGTAAAGCCCGCACCGCCCGCCCATTCTCAGCCAACTTGCGGGCCGCCACGAAGCCATCGCCGCCGTTGTTCCCCTTGCCGCACACCACGCCAATGCGCTCGGCCTTCGGATACTCGGTCAGTACAAATCGGGCCACCGCCGAGCCAGCATTCTCCATCAATGTGAGGGAAGGCACTCCGAATCGTTCCGATGTCGCACGATCAATCGCGCGCATCTCCGCCGCGGTTACGATTTTCATGAACCTGATCCGGCCGTCTGTTCCAGTTGTCGTAGCTGTTGCGGCTCGCCCATGGCAATCAAAAAGTCTCCCGCCTCGATGCGGTCATCGGGCGCGGGGTTGAAGCGCATTCCTTTCTCGCGCTTGATCGCCAGTATGATCACGCCGCGCTCCTGCCGGATGCGCGAACTCTCAATCGTCTTGCCGGCAAAAACGCTGGTCGCGACAATCGGCACTTCACCGATCTCGAGATCCATTCCGAGATGCGTCGTAGCGGTATCCAGAAAGCTCACCACATGCGGTCGCAGGAAGGACTGCGCGATCCGCTGCCCGGCAAACGCGTACGGGGAGACCACCGAGTCCGCTCCCGCCGTCAGCAGATGTTTTTCCGCCATCTCTTCACTGGCGCGCGCAATGATGTGCAAACGCGGGTTCAGGCTGCGCGCCGTCAGCACGATGTAGAGATTGGTCGCATCGGTGGTGGTAGCCGCCACCAGGCCACGCGCGTGCTCGATCTGCGCCTCGCGCAAAGTCTGTTCCTGCGTGGCGTCGCCGACTGTTATCAGCCAGTTCTCGGCGGCAAACTTCTGCGCCTTCGCCTCGTTGCTTTCGATGATCACAAACGGCGCCGGGCGCCGCGCCAATTCGCGAGCCGCGCTTCGTCCCACGCGTCCCGCGCCACACAGAATGTAGTGATCCGTCAGACGGCCAATCTCGCGCTCCATACGCCGCCTTCCAAAGAAGCTCTGCAGCTCGAATTCTAGCAAAGCCTCGGTGGCCGACCCGACGGCCAGAAACACCAGCGTGACTCCGCCGAGAATAATGATGATGTTGAAGATTCGCCCCACGTGCGACAGGGGATGAATCTCGCCGTAACCGATCGTGGTCAGAGTGGTGATGACCATGTAGAAGCCATCGAACCACGACCACCCTTCTATAAAATGAAATCCTGCCGTGCCGATCGCGATGACCAGCGCCAATGCCCCGCCAAGAAATCGAAGCTGACGAAACTTTCTCATCGTGGAATCGAGAGTGTGCGAATGTATGGCGCAGGAATCTTTTGCAACACGCGAGTATAGCGCCAGTGACCGTTACTCGCGGTGATAGCCATTACAACTTGTCGATCACGCTCCGCCATTGTTACGATGCTCTCCCATGCCAACTCTAATTTCTCAACCGACTCGCATCCAAGCCGCCGGCAATAAGCCCAAGATCATCGATGAATTTGTCGGGCGAGTGAATTCGTCAACTGCCAGCGCAAGCGTCGCCCGCATGCGCAGCCCTGAAGGCTGGGAGGAACCGGGACAGACTCCGGAGTTCGACGAGTTCACGGTGGTGCTGCACGGCACTCTCCGAGTGCAACACAAGTCCGGAGAGATGGACATCCAAACCGGACAGGCCGTCATCGCGCACCGTGGAGAATGGATACGCTACTCGACTCCCTTTCCAGGCGGGGCCGAATATATCGCCGTGTGCTTGCCGGCATTCTCACCCGATACAGTTCACCGCGACCGCTAAACGCGATTTACAATCTGGTGGTTCAAGGAGAATCCGAGTCACTCATGAAGCTCTCCGTAGTCATGCCCGTCTATAACGAGCGCAACACGATCCGCGACGTCATCGCGAAGGTCCTCTCCGTCCCGCTCGACATCGAACTCCTCTGCGTCGACGACGGCTCCAAAGACGGCTCCCGCGATATCCTCGCCGACCTTGCGCAACAGCATCCGCAAATTCGCGTCTTCCTCCAGCCGCAGAACATGGGCAAGGGCGCCGCTCTTCGCCGAGGCATTCAGGAAGCTACTGGAGATTTCGTCATCATCCAGGATGCCGATCTCGAATACGATCCCGCCGAATATCCCGCCATCCTCGATCCGCTCATCAACGGCAAAGCCGATGTCGTCTACGGCTCGCGCTTCATGGGCGGAGGCGCGCACCGCGTCCTGTATTTCTGGCATTCGGTCGGCAACGCCTTCCTCACGCTTCTATCCAACTGCCTGACCAACATTAACCTCACCGACATGGAGACCTGCTACAAAGCCTTCCGCCGCGAAGTCATCCAGTCGATTCCAATCGAAGAGAATCGGTTCGGCTTCGAGCCTGAGATTACGGTGAAGGTGGCGCGCCGCAGGCTGCGCATTTACGAGGTAGGTATCAGCTACTCCGGCCGCACTTATGAAGAAGGAAAAAAGATCGGCTGGAAGGACGGCGTTCGCGCCCTCTACTGCCTGCTGAAATATTCTCTGAAGGAAGAAAAACCAACCTCTTCACATCAGCTGTCATCCTGAGACAAGAATTTCCAGGGATGTCATCCTGAGCGGAGCAGCGTCTTCACGCAGTGAAGATGTTGCGAAGTCGAAGGACCCCTACTCCCTCAACTGAACCTCGCCGCCACAAACACTCTGCGCTCTCTGCGGCCGTTCTCCGCGATCTCTGCGTTCAAAAGCTTTTTCCCTACGCATCCGTGGGTTCCACCGATCCAACCAGCTCTTTTTCCTCGCAAGCAGCAGAAGTCGCACCCGCCGCATCCCTCCATCCCACCGGATGGTTTACGCACCGCTCGATCTTCCCGAGAATCTCACTCGGCGAGCCCACACCTAAATCCCCTATCACCCTCACATCGCCGCTACCAAAATTCGCAATCGGCCAATGGAACGAATCAAACGCATGTCGCATCAGTGAAATTTTCTCGGGAGAGTACGCCAGCAACTGCGCTCCCACCCAATCCATCGCAGCGGCGTTGTTGCTTCCGAGCAGCAGCCCCATTTCCAGCGGTTCCGGCGCCAGCGGGCCATTGCCCTGCCCGGCAACAATCGCGTCGGCAATGTGAATCACGCGCCGCTGCATCTCCTCGGCCATGGTCCCGTCAGCCCGCCCATAAAGAAGGATGCGATTCAGATCGAGGCACGTCCTCCAGATCGTGTCATTCCCCGACCAGGAGCCATCTAGTCCCACACGATCGCCACTGGCCCGTGAAGCCCGCACCAGCAAAGCGAAGAAAAGATGCCAGACCATTCCGCTCGCGTACGACGTCGTAATGTTCTGCTGGTCGCTGACGAACTCGATGGCACGCTTAATCACGCCGTCGTCAGGGTAGTTATCTCCGCCGGTCTTCGGCCCGCCCAGCCGGTGATGAGGCAGATATTCTTTGTTCCCGTTGATCCCGATTAGATTCTTGAGTGCACAGGTTACACCCGCCTTCTTATGCGTCTTCAGCTTCGGCAAATTAATAAGGACGTCAGCCTCGACCACTTCCCGCGCCACCAGATACTGATGCCTGCCCGGATGATGCGTCTTCGCCATCAACCGGTGGTCGTACCAGGCCACGCGAAAGGGATGATCGTCTGTGCTGATCGGCTCAAGCAGGCTCTCGCGCCCCAGATCGAAGAGCGTGAAGTGATCTTCCGACTGCAGGTTCTCGGCGGCTACGCGCACGCCATGCACGATGACGCAAGTCGTCCGGCGAAAATCACGCACGCCCTTGAATCGCGGCTCGCGCGCCCGCAGTTCATGCGCCCACTTGTCGAGCCCAGTCGCCGCCAACAGCGATTCAAAATCGCATCCCTGAATCGGAGCGTCGCCTACCAGCACTTCCGCCGCGCCCGTGTGCAACGCCGCCTCGGCCGCCGCGCGAATCAGCGAAGCATGCGTCACCAGACAATCGATTCCCACCTGCCCCGGAAATCGCGGATCATCATTCTTGTGCAAGACCATATTCGGCTTGATCAGCACGCGAGCCCCCGCGGGAATCACGCGCCCAAACGGGCCGCTCTGGTCGGCCCATCCGAGCGATGACGCCAGCCGCGCCAGCGCCTCCGAAACCGAATTCGGCGCGGCCTGCTCAAGCGCCGGATAAACGCAGGAAGGGGTCTGCACGATCCCTACAGTCGGTGAAAACATAAAATTGGAGAGTAAATCTGCCATGAAGAACTGGTCGGTCCCGAACTCCTTCGTGTTCCTTCGTGTCCTTTGTGGTTAAGGCTCTTTACCCGCACAGCGTTCCAAGACCCGCGCCGCACAAAGGTCTAAACCGTAACTGCCCCCGCACCCGCCCCGACATCCGACCGCGTAAACCGGTACTTCCCCGCCTTGGACAATGGAATCGACTCGACCTCGCGCACCTCAACCCGGACGGGCTGCTCCGGCGTCACCTCGCGAATCTGCCGGATCGCGTCTTTAATCTTCGCCTCGCGCGACTCCTTATTCCCTGGTCCCGCCACGATATACAAAATGATTTCGTCTACAGCCGTTTGATGAAACTGAAAGGTCACAATCCCCGAGCTCCCATACATCAGGTGCGTGAAAAATTCTCCATGCACCACGCGCCCGCCCGGAAACAGGAAATTGTCCGAAGTCCGCGCGATCTCCAACCGCATGAGCGGGAAGTGATTCCCGCACGTGCACGACTGATTCGATAAATATCCGCAATCTTCGTTCCGGTACCGAATAAACGGCATCGAGTAATTCTGCAGCGAGGTCACCAGAAACGGCCGGGGCCCATCTCCTCCGACACGATCCTCTTCCAGCACGACGTAGTCTGCATTGATGTGCATCTTACCCAGCGTGCACTCGGCGGCAATGTTCTGCACCTCGCTCGACCCGTAGCAGTCGAATACCTTGCACCCAAACACGCGCTCGATCACCTCACGCTGCGGCTTATACAACTTCTCCGCCGTCGTGAACGCGCCCTTCACTCCCGAAATCTTTTTCCCATGCCGCTCCAGAAAGAACGCAAACAGCGCGATCGTCGAGGCGTACCCAAGAATCACCCGCGGTCGGATGCGCGCGAAAATTCCGACCCACTTTTCCATGTCCTTCTCCCCGGCGAAAAACGGATCGAACTGATACATGCGCCGGATGAACTGCCGCACCTCAAACTCCGCTTTCGACATGGCGTAGAGCTTGTCGCTTCCGCCCCAGAAAAACGCGACCATCTCTCCCGGACGCCACCCGCACTGCTCCAGGTTGCGATACGTTCCGGCATCGCTCTTCACCATGTATTCCGCGCTGCGGAAGAACTTCAGCGGCACGCCCGTCGACCCGCCGCTGAAATGCTTCTGGAGCTTGTCTACCGAAACGTCTTCGCGGATCAGGTTACGCTCCTGCTCGCGGATGATGTCCTTGGTCAAAATCGGCAGTCGCGAGAAGTCTTCCCAGGTACGGATGTCGTCGCTGCGCACGCCAATATTGCGGAAGAGGGTTCGATAGTAAGGAACAAGCTTCTCCGCGTGCGCCAGCAGCGCACGGATATCTCGCAATTGTTTGTCACGAATTTCTTCCGGTGAACGGAAGGGCGCTGGCTCGATCCGCTTCAGCGTACCGAGAATGTCGGAGCCCCGCATGCGGCATGTCATCGCCAGCAGCGCGCGTCCAAACAGTGGCCCAGAAGAACCCATCACCAGCTATCCCCAGTCGCGCAAAGCCGCGCACGCCAGCCCAAATCGATAGTGAACATCATGGTTTTTCGAGGGGAGCCCCGCATTCCGAAACTATAGCATGCAGCCTGACTGACATTGAGTTACCACTGCTTTCGAGCGGTCGCGACGAGTTTGCCCTGCGGCCCTTCTCCGCGGCCTCTGCGGTTATAGGCCTCTCGCTAGCGAACTCTCCGACATAAGCCGCTTCGCGATCGCGCAGTACAAATCTACCGCCTCGGCTAACTCCTTCTTCGCCACGAATTCTCCCTCGGTATGCGCGACATGAATCGACCCTGGTCCAACCAGCACCGGTGTTCCCCACTTGGTCAGCGAAGGAACATCCGTCGTAAACGCTGCCACCATCGTCGGAAAGCCGTCGATCGTGTGCATACGCATGAACGGTGCCTCGCGTGTGAACTCAACCTCGACCAGATCGCCGACCGCCCCAACAATCATCCGCCGCAATTCTTCGCTTGGTCCGACAAGGCGGTAAAACAACTCCGCGCGTGCAAAATCTGGAATGATGTTGCGCGCGCGCCCGCCTTCGATCGTCCCCACATTGCGAGTGCATGCTCCAATGTCCGCAACCTCGGGCAGCTTCATCGAGTGTAGGCGATGCAAGGCTTCGACCAACTTGTCGATCGCCGACTCGCCCAGTTCCGGATATGCCGAGTGTGCCATCTTCCCGCGCGCTGTCAACACCACATGCAGCGAACCCTTGCTTGCCAGCGCGAGCCGGTTGTCCGTCGGTTCGCCGTTGATCATGAAACGCGCGCCAATCGGGTGATCGTTCGCCCTCAGTGCTCCGATCGAGTTCGTCTCTTCCCCCACCAGAAACAGCAGCCCTACCAAAATGTCCTCTGCGCGCAGTTTTTCGGCCGCAACAATCTGCGCGGCAATAATGCCCTTGGCATCGCACGCGCCGCGCCCGAAGATCTGTGTCTTGTCTTCCGACGATGGAATAAACGGTGGCACCGTATCCATGTGCGTGGAAAAAACAATTTCCGGCCGCGGACGCCCCGGCCAAGTGGCGATCACATTGTTTCGCTCGCCTTCGACGGCCATCTTGCGAGACTCAAATCCGCGGCGCCCAAGTTCACCAAAAAGAAAATCTCCAACCGCTCCCTCGTTCGGCGTAATCGACTCAATGTCGACTAACGCGCGCGTGAGCCCGAACAAGTCCATGCCACCAAGCTTACCAGCGCATAGAAAGGGAGGCACGGACCTGCCCTGAGCGCCAGTGACTTTATGCATGAGCCACCCGAGAGTTTGTGACTTTATTAGCGAGGTCATCCTGAGCGGAGCGAGCCACTTGCGAAGCGAATGGTTCGCGGAGTCGAAGGACCCCTATTCCCTGAAACACCGCTTTCGCTGAAGGAACTCTTCATGCTCGCCAGGACCATCTCGTTCGAAACCACCCAAGTTAAGCTAATCTGAAATCGCATGCCCCCCGACGCCACCATCCGCTCGCTATTTCTTGACGGTCCCGCCGGACGACTCGAAGCCCTCCTCAATAACGGCTCAGCCGCAGCCACGCACGCGGCGCTCGTCTGCCATCCTCATCCGCTCTTTGGCGGCACTCTGCACAACAAGGTCGTCTTTCATGCCATGAAGGCGCTCAACAGCTTCGGATTCCCAGTGCTGCGCTTCAACTTCCGCGGTACAGGAATGAGCGAAGGCGAGCACGCCCATGGCGTCGGCGAGGTTGAGGATGTTCGCGCCGCGCTCGATTGGCTGGAGCATGAGTTTCCCTTGCCCGTCGTTTTCGCTGGGTTCTCTTTTGGCGCCGCGGTCGGATCCCGAGCCGCCCACAGTGACGACCGCGTGCGCGAGTTGATTGCGCTTGGACTGCCGGTGGTCTCGGTTCCAGAGGAGCAAGGCGAAGCCCGCACCTACAATTTCGATTTCCTGCGCACCTGCACCAAGCCGAAGCTCTTCGTCAGCGGGTCGCGCGATCAGTTTGCGCCGCCGGGAACACTGGAGGCTCTGGTAAGCACATTCGCCGAACCAAAGAAGCTGGTGCGAGTCGAGTCCGGCGATCACTTTTTCGCGGGACGATTAAACGAGATGCGGACAGCCGTGGAAGAATGGGTGAGGCAATTTGTGATTGGCAACTTGTAATTTCAACATGCTAAGCGCCGTCCCTGACCACGACAACCCATTGCGAGCCATGCGCGACACCGCCCGGCACATCTTCACCTTCGCGCTTCAGAACGCTTCTGTCGCCAGCGCCTTCGCGCGCCACGTCCATTGCGAACGTGGAATTCTCCGCATCTCCGAAGATCTCTTTGACCTGAACTCCTACGCGCGCGTCTTCGTCGTCTCCATCGGGAAAGCAGCGCACACGATGGCTGCGGCCCTCGCTGCCCAGACCGGCAACCGCCTCGAGGGGATAGTCGCCTCGCCCGTCGAAGTTGAATCCCAGATCCACGGCTTTCGCTATTTCCGCGGCGACCATCCCACCCCCACCGCCGAATCCATCCGCGCGGCCGATGCCATCTTCAAGTCTTTGCGCGCGCTCGACGCTGCGTCGCTCGTCATCTTCATGATCTCGGGCGGCGGTTCATCCATCATCGAGAAGCCGATTGACGACGCAATCTCCCTCGATGACCTCATCGCGACCTACCGCGCGCTCGTCCATTCCGGCGCGCCGATTGCCGAGATCAATGCCATCCGCAAGCATCTTTCCGCGATCAAGGGCGGACGTCTTGCACAGGCCGCGTATCCTGCCCAGCAGGTCTCGATTCTCGTGTCGGACGTCCCCGACAACACGCCCGATGCGCTCGCCTCGGGGCCAACCATGCCCGACTCGACGAGCATTCACGATTGCGAAACTATTGCCGCAAAGTACGGACTGCTCGAACAGTTCCCCACCTCGACCGCCAATCTCTTCCGCGAGCACGCGCTCGAAGAGACTCCAAAGTCCGACGATCCATCGTTTGTGCGGGCACGCTGGTGGACAATTCTCTCGAACAAGGTCGCCCTCGATGAAGCCGCCAAGGCCGCGCAAGCTGCCGGATTCCAGGTCGAAATTGACAACTCCTGCGACGACTGGGAATACGAGAAAGCCGCTGATTATCTAGTCAATCGCCTCCGCGCCCTGCGCACCGATAGTTTCAAGAGTGCCGAGGGTGCCAAGAGTGCCGAGGGTGCCCCACTCAAGCCCTCTTTTGGCTTGAGTGGGAATTCTCCGACCACGCGCACTTCTCCGAATCAAGCCTCCCGCGGCATCTGTCTCCTCTCCGGCGGCGAGGTCACGGTCACCGTCCGCAACGGAGGCACCGGAGGGCGCAACCAGCAATTTGCTCTGGCCTGCGCCGAAAAAATCGCCGGCGACAACATCACCATCCTTAGCGCGGGGACCGACGGAATCGACGGAAACAGCCCCGCCGCCGGCGCTGTTGTCGATGGGACAACGGTCGAACGTGCCGGCGGAGTTATGTCAGTGCGCGAGGCCCTGGCTAACTTCGACGCCTATCCGCTTTTTACCAGGCTCGGCGACGAAATCACGACCGGGCCCACGGGAAACAACCTGCGCGACCTCCGCATCCTGCTCGCCAATTAAATCGTGCAAGTGATCCATTGCCAATGCCTTCTTGCATTTAGCGACCGCTTTTCGTGTTTTCCCTGAACCCCTGTACATGTACTTCGGAACTCGTAAAGTGTTGTAAATCGGGGATCCGGCGCAGCACGGCGCAACTTGCTCGCATCCAACGTGTTAAACAAAAATACATGGGAGGATCTCGCTTGAAACGCACTCTGCATTTTGCATTGATGTTGTCGTTTGCCTGCGTAACCGTGGCTGCGATTTCGACGGTTGCCCAGGCGCAACGGGTTGACTTTGGCTTTGCCGTCAGCGGCATGGACGCTCCTGGGGCGCTGTCCGCGGACAGCAACCACTCACCGGTCTCGCTGACCGGTGGCGCCTATCTGGGCTTCAACGGCGACGTGCTCTTCTGGCACAACCTCGGTGTTGGCGGCGAAATCAACTGGAAAGCTACGCAGGGAGACTACGCCAATTCGGGGCTTGGTTATCGCCCCATCTTCTGGAACTTCAACGCGGTGTACTCGCCGCGCCTCGCGTCGCACGTCTACCTTGATTTGGTGGCCGGAATCGGCGCCGAGAGCACTCACTACTACGTCGGCCAGGCTTGCGGGATCGGGTGCACTAACTACGCGAGCTTTACCCATTTCGATGGCGATTTCGGCGCGGGTCTGAAGCTCGTTACGCGGCATGGAATCTTCATCCGCCCCGAATTCCGCGAGTACCTGGTGCGCAACAACCAGGAATTCAGCTCGGATCGCGCAACCCGGTACGGCGTGACCTTGGGCTTCACCTTCCGGTAAATCAGTGCGGTCACCCGTGATCGCTCACCGGTGACCGCCAACTCATCGCAGGTTTCACCTCTGCAATCTGCAATCTGACCTCTGCAATCTCAGTAGTCAACTTCCCCACTCGCGCTTTATGATAGCGGGGCATCTAATTTCATATTCAGCGGTTGCCACGAGCATGGAGACCCACGCGGCTCGCGTGGCAGGTCCGGGTATGCCCTGACCTCCCCGAGCCCTGATCGCCTCGCGCCATCATTCGTCGGCCACTGACAACATACTGTGGAGGGTTTGGATTGAAACCAGCACTGCGCCTCGGGCTTTTTTCGTCGTTCGTGTGGGCGGCCATCGCCATCTCTGCTAACCTCGCCTGCGCCCAGCAAATCGATGTCGCCGTCAGCGGATCTACGATCTACGCTCCTCCCGGTAGCCAGGCTTTCGGAGACCACGAACCGCAATCGCTCGATGCCGGCATCTATCCCGGCTTCAACGCCGACTACCTCTTCTATCACGGGCGCTTCGGCGTCCAGGGCGAATTTTCATGGCGCTGGAACAACAGCACCTACCTTCCCGGCTACATCAATCTTCCCTACAAGCCCATGTTTTACGACTTCAATGCCATCTACGTCTCCAAGCCGATTCGCCATCGCTTCAACATCGAAGTGCTGGGCGGCGCCGGCGGGCAGAACACCCGGTTCTATGTCGAGGGCTGTAAGGGATCGAACTGCTTCGGCTCGACCAACCACTTTATGTTCGACGTAGGCGGCGGCATCAAGTACACGGTGTGGCATCACTTCTTCGTCCGCCCCGAAGGCCGCTTCATGATCATTCGCAACAACACCGAGTTTAGTTCGGATCATGCGGTGCGGTATGGAGCCTCGATCGGGTACACATTCCGGTAGCGATAGGCATCAGGGATCGATTGCAGAGGTCAGATTTCAGATTGCAGATTTAAAACCCCTTGGTGCCGACTTTTACCTGCGCCAGGAGCTCTTACATCTGCAATCTGCAATCTGAAATCTGCAATATCCTTTAGCCTCGATTATCATAACGACATGAATTTCGGCTTTTCGGGTGAGATGATTTTTCTGTTCTTCCTGGCGCTGATCCTTTTCGGCCCCAAGAAGCTCCCGGAAATGGGCCGTCAAATCGGCCGGTTGATGAACGAGTTCCGCCGCGCCTCCAATGAATTCCGCTCCCAGATCGAATCCGAAATTAACGCCGCCGGCGTCGATGTAAAGCCGCAACTCCTTCCGCCCCTCAAGGAACCGCTCGGCGCTATCGCCAGCCGCATCTTTAATCCGCCCGCGGGAGCCGAGGCTCCAAAGTCGCAGGCTCCAACCACCTCCTCTTCCAATGCCGGTTCGTCGAACGCCTCTGCCCCCGACCGTAGCGCCGGCGACTCGCCGGCGGTTACGGACGCGTCTCGCGTCCGCACCTCCGACCCCGAACCCGTAGCCGCTTCTTCATCTCAATCCTCCCCGTCGAAAGTCGCTCCCGATGCCTGAAGCGGCCGCCTCACAACCCATCGAAGTCTCCGGCAAGGAGGCGATGCCCACCATGGGCTTCCTCGACCATCTCGAGGAACTGCGCAAACGCATCGTTTGGTCGCTGGTCTCGGTCATTGTCTGCTTCTTCGGTTGCTGGTTCGCCGCACCGAGACTCGTGGCGATTATGCAGGCGCCGATCGTCACTGTGCTGCAAAAGAACCATCAGCCGGGCATGCTTGTCTATCAGCATCCGGTCGATCCCTTCAACTTGTACTTGAAGGTTGCGGGTGTCGCGGGACTCTTCGTAGCGTCGCCCTTTGTGCTTTACCAGCTCTGGCTCTTTATCGCTCCCGGCCTCTATCGGAACGAGAAAAAATATGTCTTCCCGTTCATGCTCTCGAGCGTGAGCCTCTTTCTCTCCGGCGGGTACTTCGGCTATCGCGTGATCCTTCCCAAGGCGCTCGAGTTCCTCATCGACTTCGGCAAACAGTTCCAGCCGATGATCACGATTGAGGAATACACGTCGCTTTTTGTAACCATCATCGTGGGCATGGGCGCGATCTTCGAGATGCCGATTCTCGTCTTCTTCCTCGCGCTGATGGGTATCGTCAGCGCCGGCTGGATGTGGAAGAACATTCGCTACTCGATCATGGGGATCTTCATCGTCGCGGCGATCATCACGCCGACGCCTGACATCGTGAACATGTGCATTTTCGCCGCGCCGATGGTTGGGCTCTATATTCTGAGCATCGCAATCGCATGGCTGGTGCATCCCGCGCAACGCAAAAAACGGGCGGAAAAGAACAAGAGCTAACCACGAAGGACACTAAGGAACACAAAGGCTTGAGGGGATAATTTTGAGGATAGTGGTGACGAAAATCGGTATGAACAGCAAACCCGGGATGGTAAGGTGTTTCCTTCGTGTACCTTCGTGCCCTTCGTGGTTGATGCTCGCGCTTGCGCTGCCGTTAGCGTTGGCCTTGACCACGACGGCCTGCACCAAGTCTGCTCCTACGCCAAGCACCGCCGCAGCCGCGGCTGAAACGAAATCCGAAGCTGCCGCGGCGTCCGCACCAGCCCCTGACTCTGCCCCGCTCCCGCGCATCGACCCCGAGCGCGCTTTCAAGTACACCCGCGAAGTCACCTCCTTTGGTCCGCGCTACATGGGCAACGAAGCTCACAAGAAACTTGAGCGATACATCGCCGATCACCTCAAAGGCGACGAGATCGAACACGACGATTTCACCGCCGACACCGTGGAAGGAAAATTTCCCGTCCACAACATCATCGCGAAATTCCCCGGCAAAAAAGACGGCATCATCGCCATCCTCGGCCACTACGACACCAACTATCCGCTGCGCAATATCAACTACGTCGGCGCGAACGATGGTGGATCGTCCACCGCGATCTTGCTCGAATTCGCCAACCAGTTGCGCGGCAAGACCCGCGAAGGCTACAGCGTCTGGCTCGTCTGGACCGATGGCGAAGAAGCCGTCCGCAGCTGGTCCGACACTGACAGCCTCTACGGCACGCGGCATCTTGCCGAAAGATGGGAGAAGGACGGCACGCTGAAGAAGATCAAGGCGCTCTTCGTCATGGATATGATTGCCCCCGAGGACGTGAACATTCTTCGCGACCAGAACTCGAGTGCGTGGCTTCTCGACGTTATATACACCGCTGCCCAGCGCGGAGGCTACCAGTCTCACTTTTACGCGCTACAGGGGGCTGAGGAAGATGACCACATCCCATTCGTCAAACGTGGCGTTCCCTGCGCGGATGTCATCTCGGTGCCGTACGGCTACAACGACGTCTACCATCACACTGCGCTGGATACGATGGACAAGCTCAGCCCCAAGAGCCTGGAAATCGTCGGCAACACGATTTTGGAAACAGTCCACCTGCTCGACCAGCGTTAGCACCGCGCGATGTCATCCTGAGCGGAGCAACAGCTTCACGAAGTGAAGCCGTTGCGCAGTCGAAGGATCCCTACAATCTGATCAATTGCCTGCATCTCCGCCAGGCACCCGCTCGACGCCACCTCCGAAGCTGACATTCCCGCGCCCCATCCGCTACCATACGGAATGCTCAAGCCCGTAACTCTTGTCCTCATACTATCCCTTTACGTCGCAGCCCAGGCACCGGAAGGCCCCGCGAAGCCTCTTCCCGCCGGCCCAATGCAGCCCAAGGTCAAGGCCGCCTGCACGCAGTGCCACAATGCCGGCCGGCTGTGGGAGCAGCACTTCACGCGCGCACAGTGGTCCGACGAACTCGACAAGATGGTTGGCTTGGGCGCGGTTGTCCGCACTGCCGACCGCGATGGATTTCTGGATTATCTGACCACCAACTTCGGCCCAAAGAAAGGCTCCAGGAAGTCGCCCAAGCCGGTCGCAGCAAATTAGTGATGACAAGGAGTAGTGAGGAGCAAGAAAGCAGAAATCTAATCATGCCCAAGCTCCGCGATCTCTGCGAAACCTCAGCGAACTCTGCGGTTTAAGATTTTTGAGCGGCCAACACCAAACCAAAAGTGGCGAGCCAAGCTAATACTCGCCAGTCATCTCCAAGACCGCGCCGCCCTCGGTCGTCAACTCAAAAAAATCTCGCAAGCGCACTAGCACGCGCGCCGAAGCCCGGCTATTGTTCGACACTTCAAACATCCCAGAGCAATCCGTCTTTACATAAGGCAAGCGGTGCAGCGAATGCCCGCTGCCATCGACATCGACCTCCATCGAGCCTGCGCGAGAAGACGCGACGAATCCCCACCGCAGAGCCGCCATGTCCCGCGGATGCTCGCGCAGGCGCCGGAAGATAAACGCGCGCCCGCCGTGCCACAAAACAGCCTTGCGAAATCGCAGCCCGAGAGGCATCTCATAAACCAAGGCTTCAAGTGTGGAGATCGTTCCATTCGGCTGCGGGAAGCAGGCGTGCGTCCACGTCCAGAAATTGCGGTGGCGAAAGCCGCAGTTGTGCCCCTGCACGCCCACGCCAAGCGGCGAACCGCGAAAATGCCGCTCGCCAAAGAGAATCTCACCGGCCACGACCGCGTCCGAGTGCGGAGTCCGTGAGAACCCAACCCATCCCTTGTTGCTCAGGGTGACGGCAAAGTGCGAGCGGTATGTGAGGTCCCACGAGACCCGAGTTCCACGCGCTTCGATCGCCCCGCGGCACCCATTCTCGCTAATCTCATTCGCTCCGATTCGTACCAAGAACTGAGGGTGTCCCTGAGACAACTGAGGGTGCCCCATCCTAGACGGCACGTTCTTTGTGCCGTCTAGGGTGGGAATCCCGGACGCAAGCCTCACCGCATCGGCAGGAAACTCCTGAATGAACGTCTCCGGATGTCCCGCAGCAGGAAACCACGTCGCCCAGACCTGTGCCGGTGCCGCGCCCCGCAGCGCCGCACATCCGCTGCGCCCAGGATTGCTCAGCAAATACCGCAGCCACCAGGCTCCGGCGCCGTTGGCCAGTCCAAAGCGCAGGAACCACGCCTCATACCGTCGCTGCATGTCGAGCCGCGTATATGCCTGATTCAGCGAGGTCATTTGAGAAACCTCATTCGGATGTGAGGAAAGACCTCAAGGAAAACTTTTGGACAAACAATTCTACGAAGAATCATTGGCGCGAGCACAAGAGTCTGCCAGCTCGCATTAGCTTCGGCAAAGCGCTACCGACCCAGCGTTCGAAGTGGCCGCTACGGTAGCGCCGCCTGGGTTATCTGAAACTATCTCAAGCATGGGCGACTCGCCGTCGTCTTTAAAGTGATTGTTTAGGTGCGGGCGGTTTCCTTCAGACGCTCCGCGGCTGCGACCATGGCGGCCTGCAGTCCTTCCAGGTGAGATTGCTCTGTCAGGTAGCTGATGATCATCATGCGAATCACGCTCTCACGGTCGACGATGCTGTCTGAGATCCAGCGCTGGCCATCGCTGGTCACCTCCTCGACGAGGGTTGCGTGCGCCTCGGCCCGTTGCCTTGCGTCTGTCACGCCCTTGATCCGAAGGGTCACGATGGGGACCATCACCGGCCCGGCCAGTTCGAAGTGTTCCGACCGTCGCACCCACTCGGCGAAGCCCTCCGCCAACGCCATTTGCCGGTCGATATGCTCCTCGTATGCCTTCCGGCCGTGCACTTTCAAGGTCAGCCACAACTTCATTGCGTTCATCCGCCGGGTCCACTGCGTGCTGATTCTCGAGTTGTCCGGCAGGACCGCCCCTGCCGCCTTCGGCATATACGGCGCGTAGACCGCAAACGCGCGCTCCAGAATGTCCGGATGCTTCGTTAGAATCACGCCCGCCGCGAACGGGACCGCCAGCCATTTGTGTGGATCGATGGTCAGCGAGTCTGCCCGATCGATCCCATCAATGAGGTGGCGGTGCTTGTCCGAAAAAATCAGGGCGCCGCCGTATGCGCCATCAATGTGCAGCCAAAGCTCATATCGCCGGCAGACATCGGCCAGCGCGTGGAGATCGTCAATGATCCCCGAAGTGGTTGTTCCTGCCGTGGCAACTACGCAAAACGGTTTGCACCCGGCTCGCAGATCCTCCTGAATAGCTCGAACAAGTGCGTCAGGATCCATCTGCAATCTTCTATTCAGTGCTATTCGCCGGAGCGCCTTGCGCCCGATTCCGAGCAGGCCCGCAGATTTGTCCAGTGAATGGTGCGCTTCCGCCGACGCATAAACAATGGGAGCTGCTCCGATCGCGCTCACACCGTCGTCCATTGCCGTTGGAAATTTGGCCGCAAGCGCCAGCGCCAGACCGCTGAAGTTTGCTTCATTCCCTCCGCTGGTAAAGGTACCGTTGAACGGGCCAAGCCATCGTACCCGCTCGCCGATCCAGCGCACCGTTTCCACTTCAATCTTCGAAGCCAACTGCGAGCGCGCCAGAGTCGCAAGTTGCGGATTCAAACCTGCGACCAACGCCTCTCCCAGGAAACCCATGTAAGTCGGCGTCGGATTCATCAACCCGAAGTAATTTGCCGCCGGCACGTGAAATCCCTGCTCCACCATCGCGCCGCTCACTTCATCGAGCACTTCGCAGGGATCAGATCCGTCTTCCGGCATTGCCTCGTTGAGCGGGCCGTAGCTCCGCTCATCAGCTGGCAATTGCACCGGGCGATGCGGCAGAGAGGTGTAGAAGTCGTCGATGTGATCGATAAGCCGGTAGCCCAGACGCCGCCGGAGGTCTGAAGTAAAGTCGAAGTTCATGGCGTCCCAATATCAGATGATCAGGATGACGTCCCCGCTGACAACCGATCTATCCGAAACTTGCGGTCGAATACAAGACATTCGCTGAGCAAAGCGGAAGCGGAACTCCCGAGCAAGATGGCAACGCCGGACAACCAGCTCTCTTCTATTTGCTCTCGCTGTCATCCGCGCCTTCGGCGGCAGCTGCCTTTTCCGGCCGGAGCAGCGGAAAGAGGATCACGTCGCGGATGGTATGCGAGTCAGTAAAGAGCATAGCCAGGCGATCAATCCCAACGCCTACTCCGCCCGCCGGAGGCATCCCGTACGAAAGCGCTCGAATATAGTCCTCATCCATCTGGTGAGCCTCTTCGTCCCCGCGCTCGCGCTCGCGCAGCTGCGCTTCGAAGCGCCGCCGCTGATCCTGCGGGTCGTTCAGTTCGCTGAAGCCATTGGAAATCTCCATCTTTCCGGCAAACATCTCGAAGCGCTCCGTCCAGTCAGGATCGTCGGGCTTCTGCTTGGAGAGCGGGGAAACGGCCGTCGGGAACTCATAGATGATCGTGGGCTGGAGCAAATGCTCCTCCGCGATCGCCTCGAAGAGATTGGCGATGGTCTTCCCGACCGGCTCAGCGGGATCGTAACCGATGTCGACTCCGGCGGCCCGCACACGATCCACCAGCGCCTTCACGCTCTCTTGCGTCGAGAAATTCTCCCGCGTTGGCGCGCTTCCCGCTTTTTCCGGCCAGAACTTTGTGATCGCTTCCCGCATTGTCATGCGGCGCCAATTCGCGTGCGACCAGTCGATCTCGTCCTCGCCCCATTTCGTTTTCGTTCCGCCGGTGACGTCCTGCACCGCCTGCTCGATCGCGCCCTGCGTCGTATCCATGATCCCGAGATAGTCGGTGTATGCCTGGTATGCCTCGAGCATCGTGAACTCTGGATTCCAGCGCCACCCGATGCCTTCGTTGCGGAAGTTGCGGTTGATTTCGTAGACGCGATCGAATCCGCCCACCGTCAGCCGCTTCAAGTAGAGCTCCGGCGCGATCCGCAAAAACAGATCCATGTCGAGCGTGTTGTGATGCGTTTTAAAGGGACGCGCCACCGCGCCGCCGGCCATCGGCTGCATCATTGGCGTCTCGACTTCGACGAATCCGTTGCCGTCGAAGTAGCGCCGCAGCGATTGCACCAGCTTGCTGCGCTTCAAGAACACGCCGCGCACCTCGGGATTCATCACCAGGTCGACATAGCGCTGCCGGTACCGCAACTCGACATCCTGCAACCCATGCCATTTTTCGGGCAGAGGCAACAGGTCTTTCGACAAGAACGTCAGCTCTTCGGCATGAATGCTGAGTTCTCCCGTACGCGTGCGAAACAGATATCCACGCACGCCGATGTGATCGCCCAGGTCCAGCAACTTCCACAGCTCAAAGCCCGGGTCGCCTACGGCATCTTTCTTGACGTAGATCTGCAGCCGCTGGCCGTCCTGCTGAAGATGCGCAAACCCGGCCTTACCCATCAGCCGGATCGCCATAATCCGTCCTGCCACACGCACGTTCACGCGCGGAGACTCCAACTCCTCCGCAGTTTGTCCGCCGTACTCGCCGATGATCTGTGGCACCGTGTGGCTGAAGTTGTACTTGCGGGGATAGGTCGGCTGGCCGAGCGCCTCAATCTTCGCGAGCTTCTCGCGCCGTATCTCGTAGATGTTCTCGTCGAGCGCCAATGCAACTCCTCTGCTGGAAAATATAGGAATGCTGAACCAGCGATTATAAATGCGAGTAGAGCCGGGAAACCCCTCTGTGCAACCCCGTCTACCCTGTGGTTTGAGTATCGGACCACGCAAGGAAGACCTTTGTGTCCTTGGTGGTTAAAGCTCTTTTCGGCGAAGAACATCGCAGCCGAAGCCTAGGGCAACCGTTAATAAAAAACGGGAAGAGCCTCGGCTCTTCCCGCGTACAAGGAGGAGGATCAAACTTTAACGTCCGCGCTGCTCCATCTTCTCGCGCAGCGCAGCCGATTTCGGCTCATATACGCAGAAGGGCTCTGGATCCAGATAATCTCCCGTCGCCGCAAACGCCCGCGCCCGGCAGCCCATGCACACGTTGCGGAACTCGCAGCACCCGCACTTCCCTTTCAGGTTGTCGGTATCGCGCAGATCGTTGAACACCTTCGCGTTCGTCCAGATATCGGCAAATTTTTCTTTGCGCAGATCGCCTGCAATCGCCGGCAGGTATCCGCACGGGAAGACTTCGCCCTCGTGCGAGATGAAGCATACGCCCGTTCCCGCCAGGCAGCCTTTGGTCATCGCGTTCATGTCTCCAGGGTGCCCTCCCGGATGTCCCGTGTGATTTCCCGCGGGATGCCCGGTGTGATGCCCCGTCGGCGCGCCCTGCGGCCTGAGCGAAATTCCCGTCCCACCCGGCATAATCATCTCGGTAGGCCCAATCTCCTGCTTCATCGTGGAATTCGCAGCCTTTAGCGTGAGATTTTCACTTCTGCAATCTGCAATCTGACTTCTGCAATCTCCCACCTCTGACCTCTCACCTCGAACCTCTGACCTCTCCGCCTCTCTTCGTTCCTCCGCTCTCCGCTGCCTCACTACTCGGAAGTAGTGCGGAGCACACGTTGCCTTCAACTCGATCCCGCCCTCGAGCGACTGATCGTAGAACCAGTTCAGCATGCTCTCGTACTCATCGGGAGGAACCATCTGATCGTTCGCGATATCGACTCCGCATCCCACCGGTACCAGCAAGAACGTATGCAGCGCGTCGGCGCCCACGGTCCTCGCCATTTCAAGCACGCGCGGTAACTGATCGGCATTGTGCCGCGCGATAGTCATGTTGATCTGCGTCGACATCCCCACTTCCTGCAGATTCCTCAGCCCATGCAGCGCCGCCTCAAACGCTCCCGGAATTCCGCGGAACGAGTCGTGCGTCATCGCGTCGGCTCCATCGAGCGAGATCGAGACGCGCTTCACACCGGAGTCGGCGATCATGCGCGCCACTTCTTTCGTGACCAACGTTCCGTTGGTCGCCAGGGCCACGCGCAGGCCCTTGTCCTTGGCATAGCTCGCCAGCTGGAAAATGTCAGAGCGGTAAAGCGGCTCGCCGCCGCTGAGCACAAGAATCGGGTTCCCCATCGCCGCGATCTGGTCGATGATGTCGAGCGCCTTCGCCGTCGGCAGATCCGTCGGCGAGCTCAGCTCAGTCGCGGTCGCGCGGCAGTGGACGCAGCGCAGGTTGCAGCCCTTGGTCACTTCCCAGAAAATCAGGCGTGGCTTGAATACTTCCTTGGATGAATGCGTTACCGCATGTTCGGCAGTGGCAGGCACGGAGTTGGCCTCACGTTTCTTGTTATTAAGAACCCTCAATTCCTCTACGAGAACCATGTCGAGATCACCTCACCCTGCTGGAAGCTTAGGGGACGCGTGAACGTGGAACCGTGATTAGAGTCACGACCGGTTGTGACGAAGATCACAACGCGCAAGCTGATGAGGCTCAGCGACTTGCCCGCCGCGGCATCGCGGGGAATCCCTCTACATCCGCTACCCTTGTTTGGGGTCAGGCCGGCCGTCACCGCCGCTCAACGCAGCACCAGATCCGAGTACTCCGGATGCTTTCTGATGTACGCGCTCACGATGGGGCAAATTATGTCAATTTTGAGGTTATGGTCGCGCGCGTATCCAAGCGCGGTCTCCGCCAGCGCCGTCGCCAGACCCTTGTGCCGCAGTTCTTCCGGCACTTCCGTGTGAATCAACTCCAGCACTCCGGGACTCTCGCGGTATTCCAGATAGGCGATCGCACCATTCTCTTCAATTTCAAACCGCCCGGCGGTCACCAGCTGCTTTTGAGGTTGTTGACTCATAGCCCGTTCCAGCCCAACCACAGCCATCGATCTTGAGTGTAAACGGGGATCGTGCTCCAACCCAGATGAGCGTAATCGGGATGTTACGCCAACTGACAAAAGGATGGTCCGACCCTTCGGACTTTAAAACGGCTACACTAACGCGGTATGAGCGACGTGGCCGATTCCGTTCTTGAATTCCTCAAAGGCCAAGAAGTCTGCCAAGTGGCCTTTGGCATGTACGACCTTCAGCTTAATTGGGGTAACGGTGGTCTCTCGTGTACGGGCCGATTGTCGTACGAGCCGAGCGAGGGTGAGAGAGCGGTCTGGACTGAGGGGCATCCTTTCGACGCAGTGCCGCTGCTGCGTTTACTGAAGCAGACGATTGAAGGTTTCGAGAATCCATCCAGCGGCATTCTCATGCTGCAATTCTCGAACGGAGACCGCTTGACGATCACGTCTGAGGACGGGTTCGAGGCGTTCACAATTCAGCAGTCAGGCAAGCCGATCATCGTCGGTATCTAGTGCAGGGACATGGGCCAATGAGTGTAATCGCGATATTACGACAATTGACTTTTAGAGGATTGCGAACGTGCCTGCAAAATCGTGAGGCCAGAGAACTTTCGCCTCATCGCCAACCCGCTCAGCGATGACGGCACCGTCGAGTAGCCCGTGTTCGTCCAAATCACTCACAATGACTTTTTCAGCGATTGCGGCATCAACGACGTAGCAGAAGACGTTCATCTGGCCGCTCCCCATGTCGCCTCCGTCGCAGTGTCCTAGTCCAGTCCAGCCAAGGCACTCATTCATTCGCTCCTCAACCTGCACACGTCGGTCATGGTCGTTGACTGTGCCACGCCCCTGAATCTTGTACTGGATGACAACTGAATTTAGTTCTTTGGTCTTCCGTGGCTTGAATCCCGCTGCTCGTATGGGCTTCGCTTCTCGCTTTACTATTTCCGATGGATGAAGACCGTCCTCATGTGGCAGTTCGCGCATCTCGCCTTTGTCGCCAAGCTTTCCCCAATGGATGGTTACATCAGTTGCGGTAATCCACGCCTCCCAATACTCCGTGACGCCGCCGCTCGTTCGATAGAGTTTCACCATCCACGCCACCTAGCAGAACTACGTGTCACAAGCGATGACAGTATAACTGTCGAAATCAGGCGTTTGCGCTCATTGAATTGCTGGCCGTGTGTTCTCCCGTGCGCGGGACATCGCGAGGAAGTAGAAGCGAACCGCCGCTGCCAGAGCCGCAACAAGGTAAAAGAGGTCCGCGACTTGGTACAGAACGGGAATCCGCAATAGCGCCACTTTCACGACGAATGCGCCCAAGGCTATGCCTGCCGCGAACCCGCAGGCAATTGCATTCAATATCGCGACCCGCAGAGAGATTTTGCTGTGCCATGCTGGTAGCTGCTCAAACATAAGTCCTCGCGTTCATCACTGCCCAAAGCTACCACTTCTTAGGTGCATAAGCAGTGACGCCAAACGTCAAATGACGCTATCAGGCGTTCTCACCACTTTGCGCCTTCCGTTCGCCTTTTTCAGGGATTTTGAGTGCTAACGCGATGTTACGCCAGCCATCACAGACGCTGTTTTACAAAGGGTCTACAATTCTCGCGAGAAATGTGGTTTGGCGGGTCAATTATGTTTGAAACCTTGGAGCCTCCCGAGCAAATCGTGCCCCGTCGATGGCTGCTTTTGATGTACGGTATCTACCTTCTCGCGGGTCTTGTTTTCTTAACTTTGGGTCTGTGGAGGCGTGGCGTTTCCCAGCCATTCAGACTTGCGGTCCACACCGCGATGTTTCTGCTATCTGTAACATGGCTGGCAACAAGTGTCAGATCGACATCTCAGGCGACGAACCGCCAATTCAGAGTTCGCAACATGATCATGATCTTGCTTCTGATGGCGCATGACCTTGCTCAGATGTAGCGGATGGTGCTGCTTTCTTAGGGTCTCGTATCGGGCCAGTCCAGCTTAGAAATGAGTGAAATCGCGATTTTACGTCAATAATCCTTGCGAAACACTGCCAACTCTTCGCGTTTCATTGATTTGCCCCGCTCAACCTTAGTGCTAATTCTGCATGCTTATATTTGTTCCCGGGCGAACCGACCTCTGTGTCGGAAATCACAGCATCGCCGTTGCGATTGCCAATATGTTTGGGTGCCGTGGGACGCATAGGTCTGTGAACCGACAAGTTCACCGAAGGGGTCCATGAGACTTGGATTGTTCGCGCTTCTGACTACCTGTGGTTTCCTCATCTTCGCGCTCACCATGACATTTGTGCCTGTCTTGCCGGTATGGGCCAACTATGCCGCAAGGGTTGGACTTCTTGCCGTCTTCGGCGCTCTGTGGCGGGTGGCACGCGCGGGGCACAGCTTGAGCCGCCTTCGACCGCTGTTCTTTGCCTACTTCACGGCGGTTCTGGGCCTTTCGTTGGGGTTCTTCCTGGCTGAGCCGGGGCTTAGGCTCTTTGGCCTGACGACACAATCGCCGGTCGGAGTCGCGATGGCGAAGTTCTTGCAGGCCTCTCTCATCGTGATTGGGATTCTCGCCGTGGCGAGGCTCTGCGACCAGAACATTGCATCTCTATACATTCGGAAAGGTCGTCTCCTACTCGGCCTCAGTGTTGGCTTGGTCACTGCTGGAGCATGTCTAGTTCTGACGTTGCTTCAGCCAGCGGTTAGGGCTCTAGGCTCGGCCAAGCTCATGTCATTAGCCCCATGGATACTACTCTTCGTGGTCTCGAACGCCGTCATGGAGGAACTTCTCTTCCGCGGATTGTTTCTCGGGCGATACGAGCCACTGATCGGAAAATGGCTGGCCGTCCTTTCGACAGCCCTGGCCTTCACCCTGGCACACACGCAGGTCACTTACGCACCGAACTTATGGGGCTTTCTGCTCGTCACCTTCGCGTTCTCGATCGCCTGGGGTTGGCTGATGCAGAAGACCGGCAGTCTGTGGGGATCGGTCTTGTTTCACGCGGGTGCGGATTTGTTGATTATTTTGCCCATCTTCAGCAGTCTCGGTGCCGCGTAATCGCAGCAACCCGATCTTTCTCTTGGTGCCGGGACGAGTCGATGAGCGTAATGCGGGATGTTACGCCAACTGAGGCTCAGAGCAATTACACTATCGTTTCGTGGCAGTGATGGACAAGAAAAAGCAGGACGGGACTGATTATGCAGAGTTGACACCACCCTATTGGAATTACCTCGCTCGATTGATTCGCCCGTTCCCCGATTTTGATTTTTTCTTCATAAAAAGCCTGCGACAACGAGCAGTTGCAAAACTGCAACTCAGACCCGGTGATCGCGTGCTCGACCTAGGGTGTGGCACTGGGGCCAGTTTTCCATACCTCCTTCAAGCCGTAACTGACTCCGGCCTCGTGGTTGGAGTCGAAATCAGCCCAGACGTAGTCATCAATGCACGCAGGAGGGTCCAGAAACACGGCTGGAAGAATGTTCAAATTATTATTGCCAACGCTCAGAATCTAATTCTCTCCGAGCGATTTGATGCGGTGCTCATGATGGGTGCACCTGACATTTACGGATCGCCATCAATCCTGGCGAACGTTGTCAGACACTTGCAGCCCCGCGCACGGTTTGCGGCCTTTGGTGCCAAACTTTCTAGACACCCGCAAGCAAAACCCGTCAATTCCATTTTCCGGTCTTGTTTTTCCAAAGCGACCTTTGCCTCAACGCCTCGATTGGACTTTGAGCCTTGGGGACCACTAAAAGATCGCTCGGCAGCTTTTAATGTGGAAGAGCGCGCCTGCGGCTTGATGTTTCTCGCTTGGGGTGAGATGTTGACGCAAGATAAACCGTTCACTTAGGCACTGGGCGTTTGCAGTCAGACTACATGCACAGGAATATTGGTCGATGAGCGTAATCGCGATGTTTCAACAGTTATCGTCAAAGAATCTTGACATGGAGTCTCGTTCTCTTAGTTCGACGAGATAGCATTCTTCGTGCATGACCTTTCCAAGCGTATCGGTCATGCGCGTGCCCTCCCCCACGGGTCGCCTACACCTTGGACAGATTGGCGCAATAGGAAACTGCACGATCTTTCGCGTGGAATCCTTGGTCCGGGGCATACGGGTAGAACCCGTCATACCGCGTTTCCGCGTTCGGCTTGAAAGCCTTTTTCGGCGCTTCGGATTTGTGCAGACGATGTTTCCAGAAGCCACAAGGCGATGCGTCTGCGCAGCTTGAACAATCTACCGGATTCGTGAAGTGCACAGACTCCCACCATCGACAGCGTAGCGATCCATCCTCCCATCATCAGCATCACGACAACGGACATAACTCCCTCCTAGTTCTGAGGCGGGCAGCCTCGGCAAGCGACCTTCCTACCTAATAAAGCGTGAAATGCGGGCAAGAAACCTCATCGACCCGCATCTTTTTTCCGGGACCCCACGAGCGAGCTCTGTCTGAATCCGCCCGCTTCCATCGTTACGCCCATAGTGCGCGAGACTGTTTTCCAAGGCAATGGAGAGCATCTGAAGATTGTCTGGATTTATCTGAAGAGTCCACATCCCGCACCCGTCATCGAGCAGACCTAGCCTTGCCCTGTACGCGGCGATATGGAAGGCAAACGGCGGACAGTGGAAATTAGCCTCGCACCTTCATCTGCAATCACTTGCGGCTTTCTTCAAGGGAGGCGATTTCGCTCAGAACCCCCCGGTTGAGGTCGGTGAGTGTAAAGGCGATTTTTCGCCAACCAGAGTGGGACCGGAGAGGCCTGCGTCGCGAAGCGTTAGTATGCTACATGGCAGCTTCGGCTAGGCGAGTCGGCCCTGCCTGAAGGAGCCTCCCTTGCCAACGGACTACGCGAAGCTTAGCGAGAATCTATCTAGGTTTTACAACTTTACTAACAAGGTGGTGCTTTTCATTGGGGCGGGAGGCCGGCAACTCCTGGACCCTGCGACTAGAACCAAGAAGCTGATTGCCATCGATCGGGATGTGGAGGCGCTGCGGGAATTGAAGGCGAAGATCATGGCGCAAGGTCTACAGAATTCGGTGGAGGTAATCGGCGCCAGCTTTGAAGAGATCACCGTGCGGGGTGACACAATCTATTTCGAGTTTTGTCTGCACGAGATGGACAATCCTGAAAAGGCGCTGCTCCACGCCAAGTTGCTCGCGCCCGACATCGTCGTGTACGACCACTCGCCTGGCTCAAAATGGATCTACTACGGCGCGGAAGAGGACAAAGTCGTGCGCAGCGCAGCGGTGATGCATCGTTTCGGCATTCGACGCCGCCAGACGTTTGAGGCCGAGCAGCGGTTCATGAACTTCGCCGAGTTGCTCGCGAAGGTGAGTCCGCAAGGACCATTGGCAATCGAGCGAATCCAGCAGTTTGCTGGGGCTGCAAACATCGTAATTCCGATGACTTACGAGTTGAACCTGTTGTAGGAGAGAGTGCCAACGGTCGCGGCGCTTCCCTGTAATTTTCTGCAACCAGGCGTTCTCGCAAGTGTGCCCCTTCCGTTCGCCTTTTTTCAGGGATGATGAGTGCTAACGCGATTTTTCACCAATTGACGCTATTGAAAGCCACTCGTCACGACTTGGGGAATTGCTTCTTAGACTTCTTAAGAATCGACCATACGAGAACAACAATGGCAAGCAAAGCTGAAACGAGGCTGAGCGCGTCCAGCTTGCTCTTGTGATAATGGAAATCCAGACCGACCACAACTGCCGTAATTGATAGAACCGCAAGACGGAGCCAATTAGTGCCGGTGTCCGTACTGCTCTGTGCCTCCTCAACCTTTCGCTGTTGGCCTCTGACGGCCAACGTGATGTTCAAGACCGCGAAACACAAGAGTGAGCCAGCCCCCCACGTCCAGAGTGGTGTTTGCGGTGGTAGAAGAAACAACGAAGCAATGAGCCCCACGGTGCACGCAAGATTCAGCAATACGAATTGCTTTGGGCGTGTCATCGCAACCATTCTAATGTTGGGCAAGCCTCACAGCTGGAAACTTCAGGCAGGATCGAATTGTGCGCCTTCTATTCGCCCGTCTCTGGCGTCGATGAGCGTAAACCGGATTTTTCGCCAACCGTCACTGCTTGTTCTGCTTAGGTGTGGTAGAAGCAACTTCGGAGGCTAGGTATGAAGATAACGATGTTGTGGATATCCTTGTTGCTGGCTTCTGCCGCGCTGGCCCAGCAAGGTACGTGCTATCGATGCAAAGTTGTGAACGGCGACCTTGCATGTGTCGACCTGAACCTTGGCTTGTGTAAGTGTGCCGTTGATGGAGGCATTTGTGACACGTGCGGGATTTGTCTCCAAACTCTCGGTTGTACTGAACCATGCCCGCAAGTTCTAACAAGTGTCAGTATCGAGCCGGTCCAACAGACGGCGAAGCCCCAACTCGATCCCACCATCGAAGAAGCATGGCTCCGATGGCCTTGGCTGACTTCTGTCCATCTGGCCGATGAAGTGGGCGCGATTTCTCCGCCTCTCGGCAAATTGGTGGAAGCCGAGCAATACATCTTTTCCAAACCGAAGTGTAAAATCTCGATTGCCCGCGGAGGAGTGTTTGCGCTCAAAGACATTCACGTCCGCAAAGGTCCCTGGGTGGAATGGGAATCAGTCGTAGATACAAAAGCGGGAGTAATCCACTACCACCTGACGTCAGGCTACGACCGGTACCCGAACTACTTAGATATTGCAAAAGACAAGTGGCGGGTAATTGATCACAACCAAGTTATAGCCGAGGGAAAGTTCTAAAATACTCGCCAATTGCGGTTTTTCGACGAGGAGGCTAGGTCTCGCGCTATTCACGAGCTATTCTCTCCGGTACGAGTCGCTCTAGTCATTAGTTATAACCAGGCGATTGGCGCTTAAAACCACTTCGTTACCTTTTTCCAGCGAGCTTCAAACATGCGGCGATATTGAGTCCGCCGAAGATGATACCCGCAGTGAAATGAAGACTCCGCCGGAACCATCCATGTGAATAGCGGAGGAGCGCCGGTTCGGCTTCCTTTAAAAAAGACGTAGGATGCCCACATACTCAGGAGAACGGCAACCGAGTATCCGAGCATCTGGGACGCCTTCATGCGGTTGATGTTAACAGGCGTTCTCGCAAGCTTGCGCCATCTATTCGCCTTTTTGCGCGATGATCAGATCATGAGCGCTAAGGGCATTTACCCTCATTGACACTGAGAAACCTTCCCTTCCCCTACCCGTGGTGCCGCTTCCAAAGCTTTCTGACTACACGATCCGTGCACTGTTCCTTGTCGCCCTCAGCTTCTTCCATTCCTCCCGTTCCTCTTGGGTTAAGAGCTGCGCCCAGCCCAGCCGAGGGTGCCCCATTCTAAAATCGCGCCTTTTGCGATTTTAGAGTGGGGACTTTGACTTCCTACATCCAAAATCCGCTTTCTCACTTCTCCTCCGTCCCCAATAGAGACCGTGGAAATCACCGTGGAAGAGCCGGCCTTCAGAGCCTGCCCCCGAGCGAGCATGGCGAGACGAGTGGGCGAAGCCGAAGGGCCGGCGGTAAGCGCGCAAAATCAGGATTTTCAAGACGTGCTGACTCTCCGCTTTTGGGTGGCGCGGCGCCGGGTTACCCAGACGGAATGGGTTTCGCCGTCTGGGGTGGAGCGCTTCAGTGTGTGCGTGAGAACTGGACTTTGCGTCGCGCGGTGGAATAAGTGGACCAATTTCCCAGTCCCGCAGGGACGAGCGAACTTAGCCCCGCGCTTCAGCGCGGGGTTAGGTGGACCAAAGACTCAAAGTCCCGGAGGGACGACCCAGTTCTCACGCACCCTCTTCAGCGCTGCGATAAGTCGCGCGTCCAACATCCGGCTTTACCCGCTGAGGTCGCTAGGACCGGGTGGTCTTGAGTGTAATCGCGGATGTTACCCCACCATGCGTTAGGCTGAATTGACTCCGGCTGGTATTTTGGCATTTGTCCGTTTCGGAGCCTAACGGGGCTTGCAGTCCGTGACAAACCTCACTGACAGTTTTGCAGGAATTGTTCGAGCATTAGGCGTCGAAAAGTCCAGACAGTCTCCTGCTCGATTGTTTGCCGCTCATCTTGCAATGTCAGGAGAAACTCCATGATGCGCGCCCTTTTAACCCTAGGAATGCTTTCCGCGCTACTGCCGGCGTCTGTTCAGACGGCGTATGGTCAGACGGAAACTGTACTCTACAGTTTTGGAGAATATCCCGACGGGGCGAATCCTGTCGCCAACCCAGTATTGGGCAAGAAGAAGAATCTCTACGGCACGACGCGGTATGGCGGCGCTTATAACGCGGGCACGGTCTTTGAGGTCACGCCTTCTGGGACCGAGAAGGTTCTCCACAGCTTTGAGGTGACCGGAACGGATGGATACTACCCAAACGCTGGCCTTATCGTAGATAAGAAGCGGAACCTTTACGGCACGACCGCCGATGGCGGCACTATCGGCACTAACGGCGCTGGAACGGTATTTGAACTGACGCCATCGGGCACGGAGACAATTCTCCACGTCTTCCAGGCGAACGGAACAGACGGATACCTTCCCTCCGCCGACCTGGTCATGGACAAGCTGGGAAATCTCTACGGCACGACCTACTATGGCGGTGCTTATGGCTATGGCACGGTTTTTGAACTGACGCCAACAGGCACGGAGACAATTCTCCACAGCTTCAACTATGACGGGACCGATGGGTACTATACTCAGGCAGCCGGTAGTGGGTCAGTTTGGATTTGCACAGTCTCGCTTTAGCATCCCGCCTGTGGCATCATGGATTCGTGACCATCGGCAAGGGCAAACGTCCGCGCGATCCAAACCAGCTTGCGAAGTGGATTGTAGAGCAGTCTACGAATGAGACACCTGACCAGCCAGAAGCCATCCCTACCCCACAGGCACCGCTTGACCTGTCTGCGTACATGGCTGCTATAGGTCGCAAAGGCGGTCAGATCGGCGGTAAACGCCGTCTTAAGACCATGACTAAAGAACAGCGGTCACGGATCGCAGCTAAGGCTGCTAGAGCGCGGTGGAAACGCAATAGTTAGGTATGTTTTTTCAGGGATGGACACACATCATGAAATGGGTCCCACCACAGAAGTGTCATAACGTTGTGTTCGAGCAACCCCCATACTCGCTCTCGCCCGGCAAGACGCAAAGAGACAAGCTCTTCCACATCCTCTAGTTTCAATTCGCTCAATCGGTCCTGTGCTGTCTTGCAGAGTTTCCAGATTTCGACGCGATGGTTATTCTGGCGGTCACGAACAAGAATTTCATTCCATGTCAGCGCCTCAAAATGCTTTATCTTTTCACGGACATAATGAACCATTTGCGCATCAAGGTGGTGCCACCCATACGGGTCCCGCATCTCCATTGCCCCCACGCGCCATGCTGGGCGCAGTTTATGCGGGTCTTCGTGGAATCCAGGCTTAATGAGAGATTTGGTTGCAGTCGGTTCGACCGAGACGACAGGACGACCCTTGCGTCTCATTCGTGGGGCGAAGCGGCAAGCGTTCCGTAGTATTCGGCCATTGAGTCCAAAGCGATTTCCCGACTGCCGCGTTCAAGCGGTTCGAGTCCGCGCCGAGCATTGCGCCACGGGTCTTCCCTATGGGTGAGTTCACTTAACCACGCAGAACTTTTCGTTCCATAGAAGTCGACCACCATTTCAACGGTGTCTTTTTGCGCAGCCGTCAAACTGTCTGGATTCCCTCTTGGCCAGCGGTCAATAATGAATTGACCACGGTGCGCATTGTAGAGATCAGGAACAACCGGACCATTAACCCACGCCTCGATTCGCTCTGGGAAAAGCGGCTCCTCATCCCAAACAAGGGACCACGCTTGGGAGTAGTACACCAATTTTTGGAGTTTAATGGCAGTCATCCTGCCTCGCCGTTCCAAAATATAGGCGGCCACGTCATGTACGCTTGGCATCACGCTCTCCGTTCGTGGTGCAGTAGCGAGGAAGGAAAAAGCAACCGGCCAAATTCTACCACCAGCCGTCAAGCACCCTACGTGACAATCGTCACTCTTACCGTAATAGATGAGATTACCGAAGGGAACGTTGCACCATTTGAACGCCATGATCTGCCCTCCAAACGCTGGTTATTGCATTTAATTATTGACATGCTAAACCGGCTATGGTATAAGAGTCATTATGAATTGTCTGGACTCTGAAACCCGCGCCAGAGTGGTCAATTGCTTAATCGAAGGCTGCTCCGTTCGTGCCACTGTTCGCATGACCGGAGCGGCAAAGAACACGGTTGTAAAGCTTCTCGCGGATATTGGCTGTGCGTGCGCTGGGTATCACAATCGCGCCGTTCGCAATCTCAAGGTGCGACGTTTGCAGGCAGATGAAATTTGGTGCTTCGTTGGAGCCAAAGCAAAGAATGTCAGAGCCGAAAAGAAACTTGAGGGCTGGGGAGACATTTGGACATGGGTTGGAATTGATGCGGATACGAAATTAGTTGTCTCATACCTTGTCGGCGGTCGAGACGGCGGATGGGCAAAAGAGTTCATGGAGGATTGCGCCAGTCGTATTCGCAATCGCGTGCAGATCACTACAGACGGTCACCGCGCATATCTTGACGCCGTAGAGAATGCTTTCGGAGCAGATATTGATTACGCGCAATTGCAGAAGATTTATGGCGCGGTGATTGAGAACGAAACGCGCTATTCCCCTGCAACGTGCATCGGATGTGACATGAAGGTTGTCAGCGGCGATCCTGACCCGAAGCACGTTAGTACAAGTTTCGTGGAGCGGCAGAATTTAACAATGAGAATGCAGATGCGCCGTTTCACGCGGCTAACGAATGGATTCAGCAAGAAAGTGGATAACCACCGTCACTCGGTTGCTTTGCATTATATGTATTACAACTTCTGTCGCGTGCATCAGACATTGCGCGTGACACCTGCGATGCAGGCAGGACTAACAGATCATGTGCGGAGCGTGGGAGAGCTGATTGCACTAATGCCAAAGCCAGTTGTCAAAGAATCTATGAAAGATAAAAAACTACTTCTTGTCGCTCTCGGAAGGAAATGATGCAAGCGGTTTCGAGGTTAATCGCGAGAGGTCCGAATAGAGATGGCTTTTACCAGATGAAGCCAGTTTGTCACGAATACTCAGCATCTTTGATTGCATTAATCCAATAATCCGTTTGACATCGTCGTCGCTCATGTTGCAATTAACAAAACCAACTAGAGAGCGGACAGAATCATCAAATTCTTGAAAGCTAGGCTCAAGTTCAGCAAGGGATACGGGAGGGATTCTCCCGAAGTAATTTATCTTAGGTGACACAACATAGAGATCAGTTGGCCCGCCACAATTGATCTCATATTTTTCGACTTGATACATTATGTAAGCCGCTGCAATGGCTACTTCATCTAGATGCATGAACGGACTGTAGAATTTTTCAATTAGACTCTTGGCAAAAATTGATCCTGTCCCGATGCAATCCGCAGTCGCAACTACCTCCCGCACAGTCGATCCGCTAGCTTTTAAAAGGACATGCTCTTGATGGGCGTAAAGCGCGATCAATAAATCAACAGCTGGTCTGTCATCTCTGGGGAAGGCCGCATACGGGCCTATGTTTTTTCTAAAGAAATCACGAAATGTATTTTCAATCACCTTCCGTGCATCGACCCCATAAAAATGATCGTCTCGGGTATTGGAAATTGCCTCGTCAATATTTTGTACGGCTGCTTCAATCAGATCAACTTCCCCAGCTCCAGCTATGACCATGCCGAAATCTTTATCAGAGCAGAGGTATTCATGTACTTTTTCGGTGCGATTTTTAGTGTAGCCCGGTATTACCTCTTGTGTGTCCGCACACAAGACCAGTCCATCCATACAGACAAATCCGGCTGCAATGGTCAATCGCTTTCCTCTTGGCAGCCGCCGCCTAGGTTGTGGTAATACAAAGGGGCGAGGTCGTGGTAACGGAAGCGGCTTTAGCATTACCATGCTACGCCTCCTCCTGTGGAAAAGGAAACTGACCCACTACCAGGCAGCCCTAGTCCTTGACAAGCACGGGAATCTTTATGGCACAACCCCGGCTGGCGGCGCTTACGGCTTCGGTATGGTTTTCAAGTTAACACCAACGGGCACGGAGACGATTCTCCATAGCTTCCTTCCGGAGGGGACAGATGGGTGCAATCCCCTCTCCAGCCCGATCCTGGATAAGAAGGGGAATCTCTATGGGACAACCCAAGGATGTGGCGCGTACGGGGAGGGCACGGTATTTAAGCTGACTCCATTGGGGTCGGAGACGATTCTCTATAGCTTCGGGTCAAACGGGACGGATGGGTACCTTCCGTATGGCAGCCTAATCTTTGACAAGAAAGGAAATCTCTATGGCACAACCAACAGTGGCGGCGCTTACCGCTTTGGCACCGTATTTAAGTTGACGCCATCGGGCACTGAGACGATTCTCCACAGCTTTAATCCGGGTAACGGAACGGATGGATACATGCCTTCCGGTGACAGCCTGCTCCTGGATAAGGAGGGGAATCTATACGGCACGACCGCCTTGGGCGGGGGATACTCCTGCAACGGTAACGGCTGCGGCACTGTGTATAAAGTGACGCCCTAGAAGGGTGCTAGGGTTAGTTGACGCTATCAGGCCTTCTCGCAAGTCTGCGCCATCTATTCGCCTTCTTGCGCGATCATGACTGCTAAGGGCGCCTACGCTCCTTGACCCTGAGAAACCTTCCCTTCCCCTACCCGTGGTGCCGCTTCCAAAGCTTTCTGACTACACGATCCGTGCACTGTTCCTTGTCGCCCTCAGCTTCTTCCATTCCTCCCGTTCCTCTTCGGTTAAGAGCTGCGCCCAGCCCAGCGTCGTGCCGTGCAGGTTCGCATCCGCCACCCACTCCATCCTGTTCTTCGCTCTCAAGATTTCCCGTTTCAATCCCTCCACCGTCGCGCCCTCCTGCGCAAGAATCTTTTCCATCTCCTCCCCGTAGTCCTCCATCTTCTCCGTGATCTCCTTCAGTTGCGTCGACATCTGCTCGTTTTCCTCCGCCCGCCTCTCGTTCTCCTCCTCTTCCCGGATCGCCCTCTTCGTTCGCGCCACGATCCTGTCTTCCACCTCCTCCGGTTCGTGTCCCTCCGGCTCCTCCGACCACGGCGTCATCCCCATCGGAGTCTCATCCACCCGTTCCACATCCACCACCACCTGCTCCGGGCGCGGTGTCTCTTCCTTCATCCTTCCCAGGTTTGCCGAAGCAATCTGCAACGCGTACAGCAACCGCCCCGCCTTCTCCCCCTCAATCCGGTCCTGCAACATCAGGATCATCACTTGCCTCGCCATCATCTGGATCGAGTGCGCATCTTCCAGCAGCGGTACCACGATCTCGCTCGCCTTGCCCTCTTTGCCCCTGACCCTTACTCGCTCCGGATGTGTTCGCTCGTGCTGATAGCACATCTTCTTCCGTCTCTGCGCCGGCGAGCCGCATTGCGTCCCATTGGTCCGAATGTGCTGGCATCGCCGAATTTTCACCTCCGCAACCGTCATCTCCGCCTCCCAACCCCCTGTCGCCCGCGCTGAATTGCGCCCCCATTCTTGAACGCAAAATGTTGAACGCAAAATGTGGCGCGCAAACAAAAAGCGCGGCCCCGGAGGCCGCGCCTGTTTCTCTTCTAATTACTATTATAGCAGATTTAGGTACTCAGCCCGACACTAAGCTGGATCATTTATCTCTTTTTAATACAGTAGGTTAACTGATTCTATGTGACGTTCGTCTCTTGACAGCATTTTCGTCCGCCCTCCTCGACGGTAAGTCTCTATTTTTCAAAGATCTCCAGAGAATATCCTCGTAATCTATTGATTCTAATAGATCGAAGGCAGGGGCTACCTCTTACTATCCAGTAAACATCATGCCGCATTTCCGATCTGCGCCAGCAGCTTTTCCGCCGCCTCGCCCGGATCCTGCGTGCCGAAACCTTCTTCGAGTACTTTGACCTTCACCTCTGGATCGATCTCCTCGAGCATCTTCTTCGTCGACTTCCCGTAGACCGTCTGCAGCTTCGCGCTCAGGATGACCTGTTTCGCCTTCGTCGCTTTCAGCAGAATGCGCGCGTCGTCAATGCTCATCGTCGTTAGTGCGTTGTAGCCCGCGCTGCACAGCACCTCACGGAGGAATGTGCAGACATCATTCGACTCATACACGCACAAGATTCGCGGGCGATGATCTCCCGCAATGCCCTTGGAATAACGCGACCCCAAATAAGCCGCGGTAATCGCCTCTTCGACGGCCTCGTAGATCTCGAACTGCTTGGCGAGACCCGTCATCTCGAACGTCTTCCGCGTCCGCTCGCCAAGGCCGCTGAGCTTGAGGTCTCCGCCTTTGGCGCGCGCCGATTGCATCAGGCGCACTAGCGCTCCAAGACCGCTTGAGTCGACAAAATCAACCTGGTCGAGTTGCAGCACGACATCCCCATATTTCACGATGGAATCGCCGACCGAAGAGTGCAGCGTAAAAACCTCATTGCCCGAGACGATGCGGCCTTGGCATTGGACGATGAGAACGTCTCCGACGGGACGGCTTTCAAGACGAAGTTGCATAAGTGGCTCCTGCAGGCGTGCTGGTCTCGGAAGTGTACAACAGGTTCCGAGTTGGGGCCCCGGCAAAATAAGCTCCAAGCTCGCAGCTCCCAGCAAACTCAACTTCCGTCGGCCGCGGAGCGACGGATCCTAGCGGATCAACGGGAAAGCTATTCCATCCGCGTAAATCTGCAGATAAGGCATTGCCTTTCCTTGGAGCTTGGAGCTGAGAGCTTGGAGCTTCTTTGACCTTGTCCGTTTTTCCGCTCCCCTAACGGTGCTCTAGGCTTATCATCGGTAGGACTGTGTGGGAGTCACTCCGTGACGAACCCTGGCGCCACTCTGTCTGCGGGTGATGTTGTCGGTACCTACAAGATCCTCGGCCTGCTCGGAGCGGGCGGGATGGGCGTCGTCTACCGCGCGCTCGACCTCAAGCTGCAGCGCACCGTCGCGCTGAAGTTTCTTCCTGAACATCTGATCGCCAATGTCTCCGAACGCGAGCGCGTGCTGCGCGAGGCACGCACGGCTTCGTCGCTCGACCATACCAACATCGGCGTCATTCACGGCTTTGAGGAAGCGGAGAGCGGGCGCGTGTTCATCGTGATGGCGTATTACGAGGGAGACACGCTGGCGCACAAGATTCTGCGCGGCCCGTTGATGGTAGGAGAGACCACGGATATCGCGATCCAGGTTGCAGAAGGTCTCAGCGCTGCGCATTCGGGGGCGGTCGTCCACCGCGACATGAAGCCCTCGAACGTGATCATCACGCAGAAGGGCGTTGTGAAGATTGTCGACTTCGGGCTGGCGCGGCTGGCGACTTCGACCGGCTCTACCCAAAGCATGAGCACGGCGGGCACGATCGGTTATATGTCGCCCGAGCAGACGATGGGCAAGTCGTTCGATCAGCGCACCGACATCTGGTCGCTCGGCGTAATGCTGGCCGAGATGGCAACGGGGCACAATCCGTTTCATCGCGACACGGCGGCGGCAACGATCTTCGCCATTCTCAACGAGCCGCCGCAGGGGATCGACGAAACTCAAGTGCCGATCGAACTGCTGGGGATTATCTACCGCGCGCTCTCGAAGGAGCCGGAAACGCGCTATGCCAGCTGCCGCGAAATGCTGGCGGACTTGGTTGCATTTCGAGGGCATCTCGGGCCGGAGGCATGGCCGACCGCGACGGGGACAGGTTCGGGGACACACGCAGCCGTGCAATGCGAGACGGGAAAGGGCACGCACTCTTCGCGTCCCTCGACGCGGCCATCGGCTTTGCGGAACTCGGCGTTACGGCATTCATCTTTATCGGCGAAGGAACTGCGGGCTCTGAGCGCGCACGCTTCGCAGCCAGTTTGGGGAAGCCCGGTTGCGCCGGCTTCGCGATGGAAGGCCTGGACGATCGGATTGGCCATCGCATTGGTATTGCTGGCGGCGCTGGCATTTGTACCGGCTGTGCGCGAGCGGGTCGCATCGCTGTTCGCACACCCGGTGGCGCATATCGCGGTTTTGCCCTTTGAGAATGTCGGCAGCGATCCGGCGAACGAAGCGGTGTCGGCAGGATTGATGGACAGTCTTTCGTCGCGCCTGACAAATCTGGAAGTGGGCAAAGAATCGCTGTGGGTGGTTCCGGCGAGCGAGGTGCGGCGGCAGAAGATCAGCGATCCGCGCGCGGCATTGCGCGAGCTGGGCGCGACGGTCGCGGTCGAAGGCAGCCTCCAGCGTGAAGGCCAGACGATCCACATGACGGTGAACCTGATCGACACGAAGAATCTGCGGCAGATTGGGTCGGTGGCTCTGGAGGACCGCGCAGGAGATTTCTCGACGCTCGAAGATGAGGCCGTTGCGCGCGTGGCGAAGCTGATGAAGATAGAGGTGACGCCGGAGATGCTGCGCGCCATGGGCGGCCCGGTGAACGCGGCCGCGTATGAGTTGTATCTGAAGGCACTCGGCTACACGCAGAGATATGACAAGCCGGGGAATTTGGACTTGGCAATCACCGCTCTGACTAACGCGGTAAAGACGGACCCGCGGTTTGCTCTGGGATTTGCGCAATTGGGCGAGGCCTACCGTTCGAAGTACTCACTGGACAAGGATCCGAAGTGGATTGACGAAGCGCTGGCAAATTGCCAAAAGGCACAGCAGTTAGACGATAAGTTGCCGACGGTTTATGTGACGCTCGGGAATATACACCGCACAACTGGAAAATATGATCTGGCTCTGCAGGAGTTTCAGAGGGCGCTGCAGCTCGATCCGCGGAACGTGGACGCGATCGGCGGACTGGCGCGATCCTACGATGCGGCGGGGCGAACTGCCGACGCTGAGGCGGCATTCAAGAAAGCGATCACACTTCGGCCAAGTTCGTGGAACGACTACAACTCGTACGGAGCTTTCCTGGACGCGCATGGACGCTACGACGAGTCGGTAGCGCAATTTCGCCATGCAATTCAGCTCACTCCGGACAACGCGGCACTCTATCTGAACTTAGGAGCAGCATATAGCGATATGGGAGCAGCACATTACGGCGACGCCGAAGAAGCGTTGCGCAAGTCGATTTCACTTGAACCAAGTTATGCAGCCTACACAAACTTGGGATATCTCTACAACGAGCAGAGCAAGTTTGCGGAGGGCGCGGAAGCAACGGAGAAGGCTCTCCAAATGAATGGTAAGGATTACATCGTATGGGAGAACCTAGCGGTAGCGTATATTGGCTTGAAAAATAAGGACAAGATGAACTGGGCGCTCGATCACGAGGCGCCGTTGCTGGAACGCGCGGCCATGGACAACCCGCGTGATGCGTTGGTGCAGTCGTACCTGGGACTGCTGTACGCGAGAAAAAAGCTTCACGAAAAGGCTATTTCCCGCATACAATCGGCTCTCGCGCTTGCGCCGGAGGACTCCACCGTTTTGGAGAATGTCGGCGAGGCGTACGAAGATCTTGGCGACCGAAGCCACGCAATTCAGTACATCGAACAAAGTTTGAAAAAGGGTTATGATTTTGCCGCCTTGAAAAATATTCCAGACTTGCAGAATCTACTTTCAGATCCGACCTTTAAGCCCAAGGGAAGTAAATAAATTCGATTCAAAAGGAGCCAACCATGGCAGCGCGCAACTTTCCAATTCCTGAAATAACTCGTGCGATCACGATTGGATCTAACTTCGTCCCGTCGCAGGCGGGCATTGTAATCGGATACGGGGATATTGTGAGCTTCACAAATAATTCCGGGTCAAACATAACGATTCAATTTCTTCCCAATTCGCCGGGCCTCGCGCTATACCCGAACATGACTTTGGCTGTCACTGCTGGAAGCACATCGAACTTCACGGCGCCAAGCGTTGACTGCGCGGCAAACTACAACGTCGTTGTCAACGGAGTGGTGCAGAACGCCTATCCCTATGTGATTCAGGTGGGGAACGGCCCGATGTATGTACTGATTACGGGCACGTTGAACAATCCTGACTTCGCACCGGGAGACGTAGCCGTTCCTCTTGGGAATATCACCACTGGAATGGGTAAGCTGCAGATGCAATCGCAAGTGCCGAATGTCGCCTTCGCGATCAACTTTGGCACTAATCCATTTAATCCCGGAATCACGCAGTCGGGTCCGGCGCAGCCGGTCAAGGCTGGAACTGCTCCGGGACAGTATGGCTATACCAGCCCATCGCAAATAATCATGCGGGCGGGCGGCGGCAAGGTGATCATCCAAAACTAAGCGGTAGCGGAAATCCTGACCCCGCGCTTTGTCTGCGGGGTTTCTTATTTCTGAGCTTTGAGTTTTGTGCCGCGGATCGCGTTGTTTTCTATCTTACATTGCCTTCTCCGCGATTCCTGCTAACCGGCTGATTTCAGCCGACATGGTTGAGATCAGCCACTCCGGTTCTCGCAACTTTTTCTTCCCATCCGAGTTCAAAAGAGTAGCCGCTCACAAAAGAAAACGGAAAGGCTGAACGGCTTCGGAAGCTGCTGCTGATTGGCGGTTCCGGATCAGGGGGTTGAAAATGAAATCTCTCAAATATTTGGCGATGTTGGCGGCACTGATGCTTCCGTTGGCTCTTACGCAGCCGGCTCATGCAGGAGTCGTGGTGGGTTTCGGAGTTGGCCCCGGCTACGTGGATGGCCCTCCGGTTTGCGAATGGGGATATTACCCGTACTATCCGTACGCGTGCGCGCCTTATGGATACTACGGAACTGACTGGTTCGTCGGCGGCGTGTTCATCGGCGCCGGACCGTGGTATGGCGGCTGGGGCCATCCGTACTACCCGGGCTACGGCTACTACAATGGATGGGTAGCGCGTGGCTATTATGGCCGCGGCTATGGCGGCCGCGGGTATGTTGGCCGCGGGTATGAAGGACGTGGGTATGCCGGCCGCGGTTATGAGGGTCATGGATACGTGGGCCGCGGGCATACCGAACGCGGGTATCCGCAACAAGGATATTCGCACGGGCCGGTTAACAGTTTCCACGGCGGCGAATCTCACGGTGGTGGCAGCTTCCACGGCGGAGGCAGTTCTCATGGTGGCGGCAGCTTCCACAGTGGCGGCGGTCGCGGCGGACGCCGGTAAGTGAGTCGCGAGCTTCGAGCTACGAGTCTCGATCCGCAAATAGACAAAGGCTGGCAGCGATGCCAGCCTTTTGCTTTGGTAGAGAACTTCTTTCCCGCGGATCGACGCGGAGAAGAAGCTACGGACTGACTCCGCCAGTGTGGCAGTCGCTGCAATTGACTGCCGTCATGTCGCCAAGATCGACCGGGTGCTTAAAATCGGCACCAGGTCCGGTGGCTACAGTGACACCATTCTCCTGCTGGTTGAGCAGCGTGTGGCAGGTGTTACAGGTTTTCGGGATTACCTTACCTTCGGGACTCACGTGCTGGCCGTCGTGGCAGCGGAAGCATCCGTTGAAGAACATGTGGCCGATGTTGTTCGGATGCGTGCGCCAGTCGAGTTTCATCTCCGGGAAGAACGTCAGCTTATAAATACGCTGGAGTTCGTCGACGGCGTTGCGAATCTCAGGCTGTTTGCTCTTGGCAATGTCGGGATACTTGCTCGCGTAGAAGTCTTCGACCGTCTTAGCGATCCCCTGCATGGCGGCATCGGTGTCTTTGTAGTTGCCGGTGAGGGCAGTGACCGACTGCTGCTTGAGGAACGGCAGGCTGATATCCAGACGGTGCGCGGCCAAGGAGCGATCCACGCTCGTGTCAGGCGGAACGTAGATGTGCGTCGGGCGGTTGTGGCAGTCGATGCAATCCATGCGGCGCTTGGTCTCGCTCGCGATCTGCTGCTTCGTAAGCTTCGAATCTTTGGCGAAATATTCGGTAACGCGGCCCTGCGCGTCTCTGGCAGTAACGTAGGCGATGTTCTGGCGCTCCTCGTCAGTCGAAACGTAACGGATCTCATTCAAGATGTTCATGTGCCAGTGGATGCCTTCTGGCTCGCCGGTCGAGGGATCGCCGCCGCCGGTCGAAATGAGCAGCCGAATCTGGCGGGGAGTATTTTTCTCGTCGCTACCGAAATGATTGAAGACTTTCAGTTGCGCGCCGTAGAACTTCTTCGGCCAGTGGCACTGTTCGCAGGTCTCGGCGGCGGGGCGCAGATTATGGACCGGCGTCGGAATGGGGCGAGGGAAAGTATTGAGCGCGGTTTTGAAAACCTGGCGCGCTCCGGAGAGCTTGGACTTCACATACCAGGTAGCGCCGGCACCGACGTGGCAATCGACGCAGGCAACGCGAGCGTGCGGTGATTGCTGGTAAGCAGTGAATTCGGGCGCCATCACCGAGTGACAAAGCTGTCCGCAGAAGCCGACTGAGTCGGTGAAGTTGTAAGCCTTATAGCTGCCGATCACGCTCAAGCCGACGAACACGATGATGAAAGCGAGAAAAAGGGCGACCGCGCCGCGCTGCGAGGGATCAGAAAAATCGAGGCGGAAGTAAGAAGATGCGCCGGAGGATGCCAGGCGTCTGCGGCGCGCGTAGATTGCGCCTGCGACTGTCAGCAACAGCCCCAATGCGAGAAATGCCGGAGCCACCATGTAGGCGAGGATGCCAACGTAGGGACTCGGGTGATCGGACGTCATGTCGATAAAGAACAGAAAGACGATGTTGCCGAGCGAGACCACGGCGAGAGCGAGTCCGATGAGCGAGATGGGATTGGCGATGAGAGCGCGGATGCGGGAGGCTCCGGATGAAGCGCTCGGTTGAGATTCGGACATGTCTTACAGGTCCTCCAGATTATTTGGAAAGCAAACTTATATCAGAAATGCGGGCGCTGCGAGCAACTCGGGGCGGCCGCGGTTTTGGATTCATTTATGCACGACGGGGTCAGACTCTTCGTCCTCTGTTGCCATTTCCTCGCCATTCCCCTTCGCCTGCGTTTCGCGCCGCGCGGCCAGGATCGCCTCGCTGTCGAGCCCGTGCTCTTCTTCATAGTGATGCTCGGAGACTTTGCCGTCCCACCACGCCCAATTCATCGGGTAGGTGTCGGGGTCGAGGAAGATCTGGTAGAAGTGCCAGACGATGATGGCGAGCGTTGCCAGCACCGCTTCGTAGAAGTGGATTGCTGTGGCGACATCGAGCCACCAGCGGGCAAAGAGGTGTCCAACTGTCACCTTGGCCCAGAGCGCGATGCCGGTGGCAGCCATAACGATGACGCCCCAAACGAGTGCCCAGTATTCAGCTTTCTCAGCATAGGTGAAGCGTTTGAACTCTGGCTTTTTGCCGCCCAATCCGAGATAGAAGCGCATCGTGCCGATGACGTCGAAGGCATCTTTCGGTTCGGGGAGAAGATCCAGCACAAGCTTGCGTCCATCGCGCGTGAGGACGGCGTAGAGCAAGTGATAGACGCCGGCCCCAATCATGATGACGCCGGCGATGCGGTGAATAATGCCGCGGACGTGCTCGCCCATACCGGGGATAAGGGAGAGGAACGAATCGGGATACTTGAGCGCAAAGCCGGTGATGACGAGAGTGAAGAACGAGAGCAGCAGCGTGAGGTGCTGCCAGCGCTGGTTCGCGTTCATGCGCGTCACAGTGCGCGGATAGGTGTCGCGCGCAAGAATCGCTTTGCGGCGCCAGATGATCAGGTTGTGCAAAACCATGCCACCGATGACACCGAAGATCATCAGCAGATAAAAGCTGCGAATGAAGCGGATCGCTTTGCTGCCGATATCCGCGGAGAGCGGCGCGTCGACATGGATCTTGCCCATAGTGAACTTTTCGGAAGCGCCAGGGTGGCACTGGCCGCAGGTCTTCACCAGGTTGGCCTGATTGATCGTGGAATGGGGATCGCTTGATGGAAGAATGTCGTGGACGCCGTGGCAGCTGGCGCAGTTAGCGACGATCTCGGAACCGCGCTTCGATGCGAGGCCGTGATAGCTGGCCATGTAAGTGGAGGCGCGTGCGCCTTCGACGCCGATCTCCTGCGAGAGGCGGACGCCTTCGTGGCAGCGCGCACAGGTGACCTTCGCCAAGTTCTGGCCGTTGACTGGCGAGTTGGGATCGAGATGCGACTTGATCGAGTGGATGCCGTGGCAATCCGTACAGACGGGTGCCTGCGAGTTGCCGCGTGCAATCGCCTGTCCGTGGATGCTCTGCATGAATTCCGACTTCACCGACTCGTGGCACTTGGCGCAGGTGAGCGGGACGTTGAATTTGAAGATGGACGATTTTGAGTCGCTGGCGCGGCGAATCTCGTGAACTCCGTGACAATCGGTACAGACAGCCGCTTTCGCGGAACCGTTGGCGACAGCCTGGCCGTGCACGCTCTGCTCGTAGGAGTAGAACTGCTGCGTCGTTTCGCCGACGCTCTCCATCACCGGCTTTTTGGAGTGGCAGGTGGCACAGGTCGCCGGGATATTGTTGTGGTGGACGGGCGACTTGGCATCGTCAGCGGCGAGGATCCGGTGCGGGCTGCCATGGCAACTGAGGCACGTCGGCGTCTTCATGTCGCCGGACTTGCGGGCAACCGCGTGTACTCCCTGTTGGAACTGATGAACGGCTTCATCGTGGCAGGTGCTGCACTGATCGGGAACGAGCTTTGAGGCTTGTTGAACCTCGTGAGTCTTGCCGTGGCAGGAAGCGCACGCCTCTTTGCCGAGGATGGAGTGCACGCTCTGCGGGACCTGGGACACCTCATCCGCGTGGCACGAGGCACAGGTCGGCATCTTCTTGTTCTTCGGATGCGGATAGTCCTTGACACCTGCGTGGCACGTCGTGCAGCCAAGCTCGCCGTGTACACTCGCCTTGTGCTTGGCGGGATCGACGTGGCGCTGCTTCATGTCGGGATCGCTGTGGCAGGCGAGACAATCGGTGTCTGCGGCGACGAGCCGCGACGCGGTGCAGAGTGTAAAAGCAAGTATGATTGCGGAAAGCCGAGCGAGTTGTTTCGCCGTCTTCACGGACAAATTCCTCCAGGGGCTAGAGCCCCGGTGTTATAAGCTTCCTGATCGCAGCGCCGAGGCGCTGCGCCACCCAAAAACCTAGCGGTACGCAAACAGCATGGCGTAGATGATCCATACGACTACGCTGAAACCGATGCTGAGCGCGATCCAGGCAAAGCCGCGGATCGTGCGTACCACGATCTCCGGTTGCGGCTCTTCTAAATGTGCCTCGAGCTGGCCGCTGGCGACGAGTGCTTCGTATTCGAGGGGCTTGTCGCGCTTCAGCTCCGCGAGCGGCATATGCCCGGTAAACACCGTGGTATCCATGGGAAATTTTTCCGGGCGCAGGTGCGTGTTGAAGAAGTGCACCGTAAAGATGAAGCCCGTGGCCAGCAGCGCTTCGTCGCTGTGAATGATGGTCGCGACATTGATGAACGAACCCGGCAGAATGCGCGTGAAGAAAACAGGAAACCAGAGCGTGAGGCCGGTCGAGCCGATGACCGCGATTCCCCAGAACACGGCGAAGTAGTCGAACTTTTCCCAGTAGGTCCAGCGGCCGTATTGCGGGCGCGGACCCATGCCGAGAAACCACTTCATGGTGGCGATGAACTGATCGAGGTCGGTGCGGTTGAGCATCATCGAATCGGCGCCGAAGATCAGCTGCAGCCAGGTCTTGCCCTCCTGCTTTTTGAGCTGGATGAGGCTGTAGATGTGCGCGCTGAAAACACCGAACATCAGAACAGCCGCGGTGCGGTGGATGTAGCCCGCTGTCTGGAAGCCTCCGAAGAAGCGCGAGACGATCACCGCCCACTTGGTGTACGAGAACTTCAGCGTCATGCCGGTGGTGGCGAGGCTGATGAAGCTGACGATCATGCTGGCGTGCAGCGCGCGCTGCAGGCGCGTGAAGCGAACAAATTCGCGCTCGGGGCGAACGTTCTCGCGGGCGGGAGCGAGCGTGCCGGCGGCCGGAAATTGGAGATCAGTGGCCATGGTTTCCATCCTGGGCTTCGATATTCGTATCGGTCGCGTTCGCCCGTTCGGCGGCAGCTTCTTCGGCGCGCAGTTCGCGGCGCATCTGTATAGCTTTCGGCAGCCAGAGCAAGGTGTGGATACCTCCGAAAACGAAAGTTGAAACTAGCAGAGTCGTCATCCCCCAGAACGTCCAGAACAGGAACGGATATTTCTTCGGATCGTGGTGGGTGGCGTGCGTGAGATATCCGGCGAAGCGGCGGGTCGCAGTGACGTGGCATTTCTGGCACGTCGAGACCACGTTGGCGCGGCTCAGGTGAGAACGAGGATTGGACGGCGGCAGAATGTCGTGCGAGCCGTGGCAGTCATAGCACTTCGCGGTGTTGGTGTAGCCGAGGCGCGAGACTTTGCCGTGGTAGGTCTCGAAATAAGTCTTGGCAATCTCCCCGTGGCAGCGGCCGCAAGTCGACATGATGTCGAGCTTGAAGCCCGCATCATCGGTTCGGCGAATCTGGTGCGCGGTGTGGCAATCGTTGCAGACGGGGAGCGGCTTGTCGGTTTTGGTAACCGCAGCCGAGTGCACGCTCTGCACAAACTGTTCCTGGATGCCATGGTGGCAGGCACCGCAGGTGGCAGGCACGTTCTTGGGATTCACGCTGGAGTCGGGATCGGTGCGCGGCAGAATGAGGTGCGCCGTGTGGCAACTAGTGCACGTCGCGGTCACAGTCAGGCCCGACTTAGTGAGACCCTTGCCGTGAATGCTCTCGGTGTAGTGCTGGATGATCTCGTGCTGCGTGCCGGTGTAGCGGACGGCAGCTTTCTGGCCTTCGCGATGGCATCCGCCGCAGAGCGTCGGGACGTTCGTGGCGAAAGTGACCGACTCCGGATCGTGCTTGCCGCGAATGTGATGAGTACCGTGACAGTCTTTGCAATTCGGTGCGTTGTGATCACCGGAGGCGAAGAGTTGCCCGTGGCGGCTGCGCTGATATTGCTGACCGGTCTCTTCATGGCATTTGCTGCAATCGACCGGGTGGGTGATGGTCTCGCAGGGGCGGACGCGCGAGGCGTTCACCTCCGAGTGGCACTGACTGCAAGCAACCTTCGCATGGCGTGAAGCGGCAACCTCAGCCGCCGGCACGAACATGGGACGGCCATCGGCCGCCTTTAACTTCTGATCGGCGTGGCAGCGCATGCAGTCGGCATCGGCCATGCCTTGCGTGTAAAAAACGTTGCGCACCTTGTGGGGCTGGTGGCAATCCACGCAGGCGGGGAGAACATTCGACTCTTTCTCCCAGAGTTCGCCGCGAATGGTCTTGCGGTGCACCTGTTCGATCTCGGCGTGGCACTTGGTGCACGTGGCGGCGATATTGCGACGGTTGATGGACGACTTTGGATCGGTGTGGGGGAGGATGTTGTGCGGCGTGTGGCACGAAGCACAAGTGGCTGCCACAACCAGGCCTTTTTTCAGAACCGCTTCGCCGTGGATGCTTTCGGAGTAATTCTCAAGAATATTGTGCTGGTCGATCTTGCGATTCACCTGGACAGGCGTGCCTTCCCGATGGCAGCGCCCGCAAACAAAAGGGATCTTTAGCGGAGCTACGGCCGAGTTCTTGTCCTTGACCGGGAGGATGTCGTGGTTGCCGTGGCAATCCACACAATGGGGAGCGAGGGCGTCTCCGCGAGCAATGGCTTTGCCGTGGAGTGAATTGGAGTGCTGCTTGAACTCGTCGGAGTGGCAGTTGCCGCATTGAACCGGAGCTAAGGGTGTGTTGTGAGGGAGGTCCTTGCCTTCAAGATCAGCATGGCAATTCGTGCAGGAGAGGGCGCCGTGAACCGAGACTTTGAACTTCTTGCCGTCGACGAAGCGGGAGACGGTTTTTCCGTTTTTGGTACTGGTGAGAGTCTTGTCGCCGTGGCAGGCGAGGCAATCGTCGTTGGAGATGTCGGCCGCGGGAGCGGGGCCGGAGGCGGCCAGAAACAGGAACAGTCCAGCCATGGCCAACCTCTTTGCCATGCGACCGTTAGGCCAAACTGCCATGGGCGATGCCTCCTCGAAGTACAGAGCGGTGTTGAATAACACAACATCTTGCGGGGAGTATGCACATAGAGGCAGTGAGGCGGCACACCCCCGGTCGTGATTTGTGTCACAGGGTGGATGTGCGCAGAGCACGGGAATTGCAGAAGTTATAAGTCAGATGGCAGAAGTAATCGGACGAGTAACCGCCGCTGCCTGGTATCAGGTATCGAATATTGGGTGTTGGATACTGGTACTAAGTACTCAACGCTCAGTGGGCCGACACTTGGTGGCCGTGATTGTGGTCATGGTGGCGTGTCCGAACCAGCCCCACCGAGCGCACGCGATTGTAGGCCACATGGAGGTCCTCACTGAGGAGGTGAACGATCTGCATGCAGATGTCGCCATGCTCGCGCAGAAACTGCAGGAGGTCGCGGCGCCGGATCTGGGCGACCTGAACAGCTTCCATGACTTCGGCGGTTACTTCGTACAGCCCGCCGGAGAGCGCGGCGCTCAGACCGAGAAGTTCGCCGGCCGAGGCATAACGCAGGGTCATGCGGCGTCCGCTCTCGGAACAGACCGTCAGGCGCACCCGGCCGCTGCAAAGAAGGAAGACGCTGCGGGCGGTCAGGCCTTCACGGAAAAGGACCGTTCCGCGGGGCCAGGTTTCGAGAGACTTGATTCCATCGAATTGCTGGAGAGCATCAGGCTCGAGATCGCAAAATACTCCGTCCGAACGCTGCGTGCAGTCGAGGCAACTCTGCGACATAAACGTGGTCTCCTTTTAGTGTTGATACGCCGCTCTGGTTAACGGAAACAGTGATTCGAGTCACCCAAAATAGTGACCCTTGCCACAGGGAGAAGGTGGGGCTTTCCCGCGGTCATTTTTGCGGGAGTTCGATGGTTGAAAAATGCAACTTCTGTTCCGAAGTTTCGCGAGGATTTACCTGACCTTCTCGCTTCCGCTCAGGTGCACTAAATGATGCCGCCTTCTCAGACCTAGCCGGTTGTGGCCAGGGAGCGCAGGGCGGCTTTGTTGCGGATGACCAGCGTGGAACCCTTTGTCTGCAGGATCTGGCGCTTCTTAAGATCGGCGAACAGGCGCGTTACCGTTTCGCGCGAGGTACCGATCATCTGAGCGATCTCTTCATGCGTCAGAGCCAGCTTGACGCGCGGTTCCTGCTTCTGCGATTCACCGTTGCGCGAACTCCACTCGATGAGCAGCTTTGCAAGTTTTTCCGCGGCGGAATGCGACAGGCCGAGCGAGCGTACCTCATGGCAGGCGACGTTGTACTTCTCGCTGAGTTGCTCGGCGACCTTGAAGCATGCATCACTGTGCTCTTTGAGGAAGCGAAGGAAATCTTCGCGTTTGACGAAGTTTACCTGGCAGGGATCGATGGTCTCGGCGGTAAGTTCGTACGCTTTCCCGGAGACAGCGGCGCTAAGGCCGAGGACTTCTCCCGGCTCTGCGATCTTGAGGATGAGCGTCTTGCCGTCGCTCGCGCAGATCGACAGCTTGACGCGGCCCTTGCACAGGACGAAGATGCCGCGGGGCGCCTGGCCCTCGACAAAGAGGACGGCTCCCTTGGGGTAAGCGGTCGCGTACTTGATGCTCTCGAAGGACTGCAGGGCAGCGGTGGGCAGATCGCAGAAAAGGCGTTCTGCACGCATTTTGCAGGTCAGGCAGCTTTCGATAATATCCAGTCCGTATGGTGAGAGCATCTCACACCCCCTTGTGACACAGCCGGGCTAAGCGCCCTGACTTCGTGTGACAAATGTCACGCAATCAGTGTGCGTCCGGGGTTAACTTCGGGCGGTGATAGGTGGCACAGGTGGATGTGATGATCATCACAGGATAGTAACCGGAGCGACTCCGGCGCCCCGCCGCTTTCTATTTGCTGGAAGTGATGCGGCTTTCAGGGCATACTTATGAGAGTCCCCCAATGTCACCTAGCAGTTGCGAGGGTTTTCTGTGCCCGCCTTTCACGACGAAAATCAGCCCGGAATGCACCTGGAGCGGCCAGCCCTGCCGCGCGCCAGTATCGAGCGGGCAAGTCCTGAGCCGGTTGCGAGGCCGTCGGCGGAACTGGAAGCGCAGCGCAAGCGCATGCTCATCGCGCTCGGCATTTTGCTGGTTGCGCTGGTGGCCGTGGTCATCAGAGATTGGGACTTCTGGTTCCCCACCAAGGGCGAGTCGCCGGAGGCGGTGGCGCTGAGGAAGGCCAAGGCGGTGGCAAAGAGTTCCAGCGCCCCCGCACCAGCGCCGGTATCGAAGGAACACAAGGCCGCCAAGAATGAAGCACCGGCCAGTGTACCCTTCATCACCACCACCGAACGCGCGGCACTGCCGCCCTTGCAGGTTGAGGTGGTGGCGGGAAACCGCAGTGTCAGCGTGCCCACAAAGAGTCCTGCGATTCATGTCGACGTAGGTTCGGGAACGGGATCGGGCGTAACCGCACCTCCGGGAGCAGCCGCGTTTTCTGGCGGGGGAGTCCAGGTCTCTCGGCAGGCAGCGCAGAGTGTAGAGGTCAGTGTGCCTCCGGATTACCCGCTGCTGGCCCGCCAGATGAAGGTACAGGGCGCGGTAAGCCTGCAGGCGCTGATCGCCCGCGACGGGACGATTCAGGAGTTGCAAATTCTAAGCGGCCCCGAAATCCTGGCGACAGCGGCGCGCGAGGCGGTCAAGCAGTGGCATTTCAAGCCGTATCTGCAAAACGGCCAGCCCGTAGAAACGCAGGCGCGGATCACGGTGAACTTCACGATTTCCACAAACTAGCTACGAGCTTCGAGACGCGAGCTTCGAGCAATCCAGACGAGTCACAACCAGAAATCACTCGGAAAACTGCTATGAGCAAAGGCAACTGGCGTTTTGTTTTTCCCATCCTCTTTCTTGTCCTTCATGCCGGAATCTTGGCATCGGACGCGCAGGGTCAAGCGAAGGAGACATCCACGATGGCCTTCACAGTACACAGTTCGGATTTCGCAAATGGCGCTGAGATACCGAGACAGTTCACCTGCAGCGGCGCGGACCGGTCGCCGGCGCTGGAGTGGAAAGATGTGCCGGCAGCGACCAAGTCACTTGCGCTGATTGCGGACGACCCCGACGCTCCCGGAGGAACCTGGGTGCATTGGGTCATCTTCAATATTCCAGCGACCGCCAACGGCCTGCGCGGCGGGTTCGAGACGAAGGAGCAGTTTGCGGATGGGACACGACAAGGCCGAAACGATTTCAGCAAGATCGGCTACAACGGGCCCTGCCCGCCGCCCGGGAAGCCACACCGATATTTCTTCAAGCTGTATGCCCTGGATGGAGCATTGACCTTGGGCGCCGGGGCGAGTAAGTCAGAACTCGAAAGAGCGATGGACGGCCACATTCTGGGACGGGCGGAATGGATGGGCACGTTCTGGAGGTAAAGCTTTTAATACGGATTTTGAACTGCGTTTTGCGTGGATTTAACCGATTCTCGCGGTGGGGCTTTGCGGACAAAATTTAAACGGGCGCCGAAGATTCTTTCGAATCTCTGGCGCCCGGGCAGCCCTCCCCCAGAACTGCTCAAGAGGAATGTAAGACTGAGCCGGTTTTTCGGAAATAGCCCACGGGTGCCAGCTCATTCCACCAAAGTGCCAGCCTGTAAGTCCGCGAAGCGATAAGCAGTTAGTCGTGCACGGAGGGCTACGCACCCATCAGGGAAAAACGCCGGCAAATTTCCGGTTACGCGCATCCACTTGCGAAAGTTCGAGGCCCGGCCGTGCGTCAATCTCGAACTGCGTATCGAGATAAACCGGAGTCCAGAGCAGATTGTGCAGCAGAGGGAGAACGGTCGAATCTCTGGGTGCGAGCACCAGGTCCGTCGGGTAAGCAATCAGTGTTTCGCGCCACCCCTCCCGCGCCTCGTAGAAGCGAAAGTTGCGGCCAACCCAGTCGTTTGGATAAGCGACCTCATACCGGCTGTCTACCGAGACCTTAATATTCGGGTACAACTTCCAGGACACATAGGCTCCACTGCGGAACGGCACAAAGATGTTGCCGCGAATGCCCTGCGCTGCGATGTAATCGACCGCGCCCACGGGATAGGAGGGTTCTCCGGCGACCTGCGGAATCTGAACTTTCCAGAACTGCTCCCTGGTTGCAGAAACCGCACAGGCGACCATCACAACAACCCACACAGAGCAAATGAATACGCGCCGTCTCTTGGCGAACTGCTGAAGCCAATGCGCTTCGGGCATTGTCTCGAAGAGCGCGGGGACATAGGCGATCCACGCAATCGCAAGGAAAGGCAGCATCTTGCGGTGAAGCACCGCCTCGACGGCGCAGGCCGCCAGCAACAGCATCCCCGGCACCCGGAGCGTTCTCAGGCGGACAAGTATGTAAGAGACCAAGGCGAGCGCGAGGGCAAATAGCAGAGTTGTGGACCATCCCACGGTCCACAGTGGCGACCATTCCGGAATGCGTGGTCGCGACATACGAAGAGCCCGAAAGAGATAAGAGAAGTATTTTAGCCCATAGGGATTGAGGAAAACTTCGCCCGTCATCATGACGAGGGCGATAAGACCATGCCGTAAAGGCGCCCGCATCAGTGCTTGCTCGATACAGAACAAGAGCACGAGCCCGATGCCGGCGACAAATCCGGCGTGGAGATTCACCCACACCGGGAACGCAACGAGCCCAAGCCATAGCCAGCGATGGTCTCCACAGCGCGAGCTCTCGAGTACCCACAGCAGGCATACAGTAAAGAAGTACGAATAAGCCTGAGCACGCACGGCCGACAAGAATCCAAGATAGAGCAGTAGGACGTAAACCGGACCAAGGAACACGAGAACGCTGGCGGAACCACCCCGGCGTTCGGCCAGCCGCATTCCCAGAATAAGCGTGGCGAAGGCCGCAACGAATTTCAAGAAGAGAAGCGCCGAGCCTCCGAGCCATTTCGCGAGGAAGAAGGCAAGCATACCCGCTCCCCATTCGTGGTCGATCATCGGATGAACCGTGGGCACATAGGCGAACGGGTCCGCGGTCAACAGGTGTCCCGCGGCAATGCTTGCGCGAATCAGATTGATCTGGTGCCAGAGATCGATGTCGACAAAGTTGTACGCGATTTGAGCGAACAGCAGCGCCGCACAACCGCCATAGGCAACAAAACGAAGCTGGGTCGGATCGACCCGCGCATCGGAACCAGTCGCGATGCTTTTTGACCAGCCTGAATCGTCGCCAACTCCAGGTTTTCGCGGTCGAAGGTTCTGACGAGTAGTCAAAAGTGATTACGATTCTTTACGCGGATACGATTTTTCCCCGAAAAGGCCCGATCTGGCAACATCGTGCAAGCTAACCACGGACGACTCCCCGAGCACAATCAACTTAACCCCTGACCACCTTCCAGCGTCTAATGTGTAAAGGATCGCGAGGATCCGGGCTTGCGGCCAACGGTATAATTACGAATTACGCCATTATTCGCACGCCACCCTCAGGAGGAGCAAATGGATTTGCGCGAAAGCGCTTTTTGGGCCCGCTTCAAGGCCAACCGCTGGGCCTATACGCTTACGATTCTAGTGACACTCTCTCTCGGAATTCTGATCGGTACAGTGATCTCGTACGGGGTGAAGGGGAAAGAGGGGCAGAAGTCTTCGGATGCGACTCCTCTCTCGGTTCCGGCGCCTCAGCAGCTATCGAACGCGTTTTCGCAGATTTCCAAGCAGCTCGAACCGAGCGTCGTCAACATCAATACCGAGTCGACGGTCAAGAATCCGCATCGGCGCCGCGGCCAGGTCCGTCCCAATCCTCCCGACGACGATCAGGGCGGCGAAGACGATAGCCCCTTCCAGGATTTCTTCGACAAGTTCTTTGGTGGCCAGGGTGGACAGGATCCCGGTACCATCCGCCAGCGCTCGCTTGGCTCGGGCGTGATTGTCGATCCCAAGGGATATATCGTCACCAACCGCCACGTGGTTGAGAAGGCGGATCGCATTCGAGTGAAGCTCCTCGGTGAACCCGAAGGCGCTCCAGGCCACGACGCGAAGTTGGTCGGTATGGACCAGGAAACTGACCTCGCGGTCATCAAAATCGATGTCGATCACGCGCTGCCCGCCGCCAAGATCGGGAACTCCGACAGCATGCAGGTCGGGGACTGGGTGCTCGCGATCGGCAGCCCGTTTGGTTTGCAGGAAACAGTCACCGCCGGCATCGTTTCGGCTAAGGGACGCAACATCGTTCCCAACCGCCAGTTCCAGTCGTTCATCCAGACGGATGCCGCCATCAATCCCGGCAACTCCGGCGGGCCGCTGGTAAACATGGCAGGTGAAGTCATCGGGATCAACACCGCGATCTTGACCGAGACCAGCTCTTACGCCGGCGTCGGATTCGCCATGCCGTCGAACACAGTCGCACAGGTCTATAACCAGCTGATCGGTCCAGACCATCGCGTCGCTCGCGGCTCGATCGGAATCGAATTCGCGGCGCAGCCAAATCCCGCCATCGCGCGCATCTACGGCGCGGGCGTAACGGTTTCGAATGTCGTCTCCGGCAGTCCAGCTGAACAAGCTGGCCTGAAGATCGGCGACACCATCACCTCCGTCGACGGCAAGGAACTGAAGAGCGGCGACGACCTGGTATCCGACATTGCTTCGCGCAAGCCGGGCAGCAAAGCCAAGCTCGACTTCGTGCGCAACGGCAAGAAGCAAGAGACGACGGTCACGATTGCCGATCGCTCCAAGCTCTTCGCTTCCCGCCTCGGCGATGAAGACGAGAACCAGAGCGAAGACGAGCCCAAGCCCAGCAAGCTCGGTATGAGCGTGCGCGGCATCACCAGCGAACTTGCCGACCGCCTCAATATCCCGATGGGCAAGGGAGTGGTCGTGCAGGACGTGAAGCAGGGTTCATTTGCGGAAGACCTTGGGCTGAATCGTGGCGACGTCATCCTCGAGGTGAACAAGCAACCGGTCAACAGTCCAGACGACTTCACGAAAATCGAATCCACGCTGAAGAGTGGGCAGGATGTGGTATTCCTGGTGCGGCCGCGCGGCTCGCGGGCGCAGGATGGAACGATCTTCCTGGCCGGGACACTTCCGTAACGCGGAATACACGGCGAGACTGGCGAGCGCGTCCCTTTTCGAGGGACGATGGACGAGTAAGCCAGCCTCGCCGCTTTGCAATAAGTGGGGGCCGTGGTGGGACGGCAGGAGTCGAATGAATCGTCGCGTTCAAGATCGAGGGTCGTGGCGCGTGGGCGCGTGCGCGTTGCTCGGCATTGCGCTGGGCATGGCTGCGTTTGCCTCCTCGACATCGACGACAACTCCAGCTTCTTCAACTAGGAAACAGGCTCCCAAACCAAAGCAGACGAACCGTTCTTCGAAAACAGGTTCCAGTCAGAAAGCAGCGCATCCCTCCAATAAGCAAACGTCTACATCGACCATTCCCAAGAAGAAAAGCTCGCACGGGAAGAAGGGACCGAAAAGCACTCGAAGCTCGCGCAAGCGTGGCCAGCAGGTCATCGACCACGAGCGCGCGAGAGCTATTCAGGAAGCGCTCATCCGCGAACATTATCTGCAAGGTGCGCCTACTGGATCATGGGATAGCACGACGCAAGCAGCGATGCAGCGCTATCAGGCCGATCAGGGATGGCAATCGAAGACCACGCCAGACTCGCGCGCACTAATCAAACTCGGCTTAGGGCCGAGCAACGATCACCTGCTAAATCCCGAAAGCGCAATGACCTCAAAGCCGCTCGCCGATCCCAAATCCGCGCCCAAGCAGGACCCGCCCGCCGACACGACTCCTCACTAGTAATTCCATATTCGAAGTATTGTCATTCCGAGCGCAGCAAGAAACCTGCTTCTTGCCGACATCGCACCAATCCACTAGATGAATCTCGGCGAACTGAAGTACCGGCGGATTAGCCGCATACCTCGTGGAACAGACGAGCAAAATTGCCGCCAACAATCTTGTCGACCGCAGCCGCGTTGTAACCATTCTTCGACAGCGCATCGGCGAGCCGCGCCGGGCGATTAGGGCTGTTCAATTCGGTAACGTTCACGTGATTGGGAACCCACTCCGCGCCGGGCATGCCGGCGTTTCTCCCGGCGTAGGCCCGCATTCCGACAAGCGCAACATCCGGTGGCGTCTCGTTCTTTAGGACGGGCCGTCACTACCGAACGAGACGTGGTCCACACCCGCGACTTTGACGATGTGATCGATGTGGCGCACCACGTCCTCCACCGATGTCTTGGGCTCGGTGGTGAGCCACAAGCTCATGTTGAAGACGCCGACGACCCCGCCTTTCTCAGCTAGCGCCCGAATTTCCTCATCGCTCTTATTTCTGGCAGTGGGGCACAATGCACGGCAACCGGTGTGAGTAATGGACTCCAGCCGCCCCCGCAGTGGCAAGGCCGGCCTTCAAGAAAGACCTCCTCGTTGCAGTCATGTCGACTTCTCCTTTTTGCATGCCGGACGAAAGAGAGGCGCGAACCACAGAAAAAGTCAATCCATTACCGGCCGCGGCGCAAACGGAATTGGCTGCCCTTTGACAATGGCCCCGGGATTCGCTTCCACCAGCGCGTTCGCGTACTCAGTTCCGACAATTCCAGCCGCGACATCGCGCGCCTCCGACAGAATCGGAACGCGCCGTTTCGTCTCGTGTGCGTCGGTAGCAAGAACATGAACAGCGGACCGATCAAGCAGCCAGTGGGCGATGACCTCGGGCCGCTCTCCCCAGAATCCGGTCAATGAAGAAGCTGTGACCTGAATCAGGCAGCCCTGCTCTGCATATTCCAGCACTCGTTGCGGAGACTGCTGCAAAATCGGGTTGCGCTCGGGATGCGTGAGGATCGGCGTGAGGCCCTTATCCCCCAGCCGGCTGAAGCACTCCGGAAGATTATTCGGAATGCTGTAGTTGCTCAGTTCGATCAGCAGATAATTGGTGTCGCCAATGGTGTAGGTCTGTGGCTGCTCCAGCGCGCGCTCCAGGTTTTCGTACGAAAGGTGAAAGTCGCAGCCCAAGCTAAATTCCGGTACGGGTCCGACACGCTCGCGTAGTTCGTCGAGAAGTTCCTGTAGAAAATCACGCTCGTACAGGTAACGGCTGTTGGCGTGTGGTGTAGCAACGGTGTGAGTAATGCCGTCAGCGGCCGCCATCCGGCACATTTCGACCGCGACGTCCCACGATTTCGGGCCGTCGTCGACCTCCGGCAAAATGTGGCAGTGAATGTCGATCATGCGATGCTTATTTGATTAGACCACATTCAGTTTAAACTGCCGCATTTCGCAAATGTTCTCCGGGATTCCCGTCGGGCGCATCTCATTGCAATGGGCAAGAGAACCGCCGTCGCAGTTGCGCACTTTGTGGGTTCTCGTGCACGATAGTAGTTCTACCGTCTGACATTCGATCTCGCACGCAGGAGCAATATGAGCTTTTTAGGGGCGGCGCGCGCCGCGCAGGTGTGTCAAAAGGGTCGTCGCGGACTGTCCGCTATCGTCGCCATTGTGGCTGTTGTTTCTGTGGCCGCATTCCTTCTTTCCTGCGGGGGCAGCAAGCCGGTCCCCAAGTTCGGACAGCACCAGAACATCTACGTGACGCTTCCCGGTCAGGGCTCAGTCCTCCTGATGCAGATCAACTCAATCACGGGCGAAATCACGGCGGTGGCGCAGACCCCGCAAGTCGGTGGAACATCGCCACTGGGACTGGCGCAATTGAACAAATTCCTGTATGTCGCGAATTCGGCGGCAAATACGGTTTCGCTTTTCAATATTGCTAACGACGGAAGTCTGTCGCAAAACACACCTCCAACCCAGGCTGGCTCCAGTCCACATTCCGCGATCGTAGATCCTTCCGGGCAATACTTGCTCGTCACCAACAGCGTCTCCAACGACATTTCGGTCTACTCCATCGATTCCGGTAGCGGTGCGCTTACAGAGGTCCCAAACTCCCCTTTCCGCGTAGGCACTGGTTCCGCTGGCCCGGGAGAGATTCTCATACCGCCATCTGGTGACCTCGTCTATGTGACGAACTCTGGCGTCGGAACCGTGACCGCCTTCAGCTTTTCCACTTCGACCGGGCAACTCGGGCTGATCTCGACCTATTATTCGGGGGCAGGTGCTGCGGGATTAGCTGTCGATAACACCGGAACCCACCTTTACGTAGCCAACGCCATTGCCCTCAACAACCCTCCAACCAGCGTTGGCAATATTTCCGCGTTCAATATCGACCAGACGCAGGGCGCTGACTATGGAAAACTCTCGCCGATTACCGGTTCGCCTTTCACGGCCATCGCCGGCTCAGGACCGACCGTTCTGGTCTATGCGACGGCCGGTAATTTCCTCTTCGCGACCACAGCGGGCTCGAGCTACAGCGTCTGGGCATTCACCGTCAGCAGCAAGGACGGTTCATTGACGCCGACTATCAACTCGCCGTTCAGCGTCGTATCTGGCAACCTGTTCGCAATCATCGACAATGTCGGAGGCTTCTTCTACATCGGGAGCCCGACCGGCATTCAGGGATACACCTACGATCAGAACACCGGCCAGCCAACGGTCATCAATAAGTCGCCGTTTTCAACCAATGGCACATCGCCGGGGCGAATGGTCATCTCTCCGTAGCCTGGCGAGCGGATTCCATGCAGGCGGATCACTCTCCACTGTGATCTAAATCACTGCTCCGAGTATAGCCAGCGCGCGATAAGGTTGTGTGGCGCGGGCATACCTGCCCGCACGCGTGCTGCGACACAAGCAGCATTCGCCACGCGACTGGAGCAATCTCTATGTGTCTGGCCATCCCAGGAAAGATTCTCAGCCAAGACGACCTGGGTTTTGCGCGCACGGGCCGCGTGCAGTTTGGCGGGATCGTGCGCCAGGTGCGCCTCGATTTCGTCCCCGAAGCCGCGCCCGGAGATTACGTCCTGGTGCACGTGGGCTTCGCGATCAGCAAGATCGACGAAGAAGAAGCGCAGCGAACCTACGAAGCACTAGCAGAGCTAGGCGCTCTGCAAGACGAACTACCGCCAGAAGAGAGCGCGAATTAGCTCGTCCGTAGCTCATAACGAACGGCGCATACCAGAATCACTCCCGCGTGTGATCTGCATCACCGAGTAGCCGGTCATCCCGCCGTAGAGTGAAACTCGCAGCAGTTCCCTGCCGCAACAGTGAGTACCCGTGAAGTTCCTGGATGAATACCGCAATGCCGACATTGCGCGCGGGCTGATCGCCGAGATCAAGCGCGAGGCGCGCAGCCAGTGGGTGCTGATGGAGATCTGCGGCGGACAAACGCACACAATCATGCGTTACGGGCTCGACGAGCTTCTCCCTTCGAACATCGAACTTGTCCACGGTCCGGGATGTCCTGTCTGCGTTACGCCGCTTGAGACCATCGATAAGGCGCTCGAGCTCGCAGCCCGCCCCGAAGTGATCCTCGTCTCCTATGGCGACATGCTGCGCGTGCCGGGCTCGGCGACCGACCTTTTCACGGTTAAGGCGCGCGGCGGCGATGTGCGCATCGTCTACTCGCCGACCGAGGCACTGAAGATCGCGCGGCAGAATCCCGAGCGTAAAGTAGTGTTCCTCGCCGTGGGCTTCGAGACGACCGCGCCGGCAAACGCGATGGCGATCTGGCAGGCACGCAAAGAGAGCATCGGGAACTTCTCTGTGCTCGCCTCGCACGTGCTCGTGCCGCCTGCAATCCGCGCGCTGATGACCTCGGCCCATTGCCGCGTCAATGGCTTTATTGCTCCCGGACACGTTTGCACCGTGATGGGCTACGAAGAGTATGAGGCGCTGGTACGTGACTTCCGCATTCCGATCGTTGTCGGCGGCTTTGAGCCCGTCGACCTGCTTGAGGCTGTATTGATGCTCGTGCGGCAGCTTGAGAAGGGCGAGGCGCGAGCCGAGAACCAGTATGTGCGTTCGGTGAACTATCGCGGCAATCTTCCGGCGCAGCGCGTTGTGCAGGAGGTGTTCGAGATCGCGGACCAGAAGTGGCGTGGGATCGGCACGATTCCGGCGAGCGGTCTGCGTATCCGCGATGAGTACGGCGACTACGATGCCTCGCGGCTGTTCGGCCTCGCGTCGATCACGGTGGAAGAACCAGCCGAGTGCATCAGCGCGCAAGTCTTGCAGGGGCTGAAGAAGCCGACAGACTGCCCAGCGTTCGGCATGCGCTGCACGCCGCAGAATCCGCTGGGCGCGCCGATGGTCTCGTCGGAAGGCGCGTGCGCCGCGTACTACAACTATCGGAGGCACGGAAAGCAGTTCTCGGTTCTCGGTCCTCGGTTCTCAGTTAGCTCGAAATCGGAAGCAACTGAGAACTGAGAATCGAGAACTGAGAACGAGAATTCATGGACGACAAATCCAACTCGCTCGCTCAACTCACTTGTCCGGCTCCGCATCCAGTCAAGGACACGATTGTCCTTGGGCATGGAAGCGGCGGACGGTTGAGCGCTGAACTGATGCGGTCGGTGTTCTTGCCCGCGTTCGGCAATCCTGTGCTGGATCGACTTGATGACCAGGCGGTCGTCAAGGTGAAGGATGCGCGTCTCGCATTCACCACCGATTCTTTTGTCGTAAAGCCCTTGTTCTTTCCGGGTGGAGATATTGGCTCGCTCGCTGTTCACGGCACTGTCAATGACCTGGCGATGGGCGGAGCGACTCCGCTTTTCCTGAGCGTCGCGTTCATCATTGAGGAAGGGTTGTCGATCGACCTCCTGCGGCGCGTTGTCGATTCGCTCCGTGCGGCTGCTGAGAAAGCTGGCGTGCAAATCGTGACCGGTGATACGAAAGTCGTCGAGAAAGGCAGCGGCGATCAACTCTTCATCAATACGACTGGAATTGGCTTGGTTCCCGACGAACTCGAGCTTTCCGCTAATCGCGCTCGTCCTGGAGATCGCGTTCTGCTGAGCGGCTCGATTGGCGAACATGGCATCGCGATCCTCGCTCAACGGGAGGGACTTGAGTTCGAGTGTCCGGTGGAGAGCGACAGCGCGGCGCTGAATGATCTTGTCGCGGCGATGCTGCGCGTGAATCGCGGGAATGCGATTCGCGTGCTGCGTGACCCAACTCGCGGAGGCGTCTCGAGCACGCTCAACGAGATTGCCGAGCAGTCTCGAGTTGGTATTCAGCTGGAAGAGAGCGCGATTCGGATTCGTGAAGAGGTTCGTGGAGCCTGCGAAATGCTTGGGCTCGATCCGTTGTATGTGGCGAACGAAGGCAAGCTGATCGCGATTGTGGCTCCAGAATGCGCCGACGAGGTTTTGTCCGCGATGCGCAGCGATCCTATTGGACAGAACGCGCAGATCATTGGAACCGTAGTTGAATCCGCGTCGCCGATTGTGACGATTCGCACGGAGCTTGGAACGTCGCGCTGTGTCGACATGTTGGCAGGAGATCAGCTACCGAGAATATGTTGAAAATAGCCGTCAGCTGTGAGCCGTGAGCTGTCAGCTAGGTCTTCTATGCACGAGATGGGAATTGCCAATTCGATCCTGGAGGGCGTTGAGAAAGAGCTGCGCCTTCGTCCTGGATCGCGCGCTGTCAAAGTCGGCGTGCGCATTGGCGAACTTGCGGGCGTCGATCCGGATGCTTTGAACTTCGCCTTTGAGGCTCTCACTCTCGACACGCCTCGCGCTGCGCTCAAGCTTGAGGTTGAATATGTTGCTCCGCGCAGCCGTTGCCGCGATTGCCGGAATGAGTTCGAGGTTCGCAATTACGAATTGCTTTGTCCATCCTGCGGAAGTTTGACTACAGAGCGCATCAGCGGCGACGAGATGGAATTTGTTTTTCTCGAGATCGAGGAGCCGGAAGCCGAAGCAACGAATCAGGCTGAAGGGAAATTGAAATACTCGGCTCCGGCAATGACGGAGGTCAAGAACAATGAATCCTGCATCCAATCGAGTAACGATGGAAGGAAAGGTTCTCAACGAAAACGCGCGCGTGGCGGCGGAGTTGCGTGAGCGCTTTCGCAAAGCCCGCGTGCTGGTGGTGAACCTGATCAGTTCCCCGGGATCGGGCAAGACCACCCTGCTGGAAAAAACCTTGGAGAACCTGCCCGAAGATACGCGCGTGGCCGTGCTTACCGGCGACCTCCAGACCGAGAACGATGCCAACCGGCTCAAGCGCTATGGCTATCCGGTCAAGCAGATCGTCACGGGAGGCACGTGCCATCTCGATGCCCGCATGATCGAAAAACATATTGCCGACTGGGACCTTGCCCAGCTCGACCTGCTCATCATTGAGAACGTCGGCAACCTGGTGTGCCCGTCGAGCTACGATCTGGGCGAGTCGGCAAAGATCGTGCTGCTCAGCGTGACCGAGGGCGAAGACAAGCCGCTGAAGTATCCGTCGATCTTTTTCAAGTCAGAACTCATGGTGCTGACCAAGACCGATCTGCTGCCCTATGTTCCGTTCGACGCGGAGCGGGCGATCGCAAACGCGCGCCGCGTGCATCCGGAGATGCAGGTGGTGAAAGTTGCGAGCCTGGCGGGCGACGGCCTGCGCGAGTGGATGGACTGGATCGAAAGGCGCAAGCTCGCATTCCTCACGGAGTTCGCCGAGCCCGCGATTTCCTGCTGATCGCAAGCTGTCAGCTGTTAGCCCTCAGCCAAGCACCGATCCGCGATCTTCCGATTGCACTTTGCAATTTGACTTCCTGAGTTACTTGCGACAAATGCGATTCTTGGCGCTACACTCATGAGTCGGCGCCGATGACCAAACACATTTCCCTTTCACTCCTCACTATAGCGGCCATGTTGAGCACGGCCTGCGATCGCACGCCGAAAGGGCAGGTGCAACGCTGCGTCGATGAAACCGGGCGGGTCGTAGGCGACGACAGATGCGACAATCGGCCCGCGCCGGGCAGTTACGGTCCTTATCCTTTCTATCGCTGGTATTACGGCGGGACAGGCTTCTATGCGGGTGATCCGGTTGCCGGAGGCAGTTTCCAGCCCGCACCGGAGCTGCCTTCCTATCGTGTTTCCTCGCCCGAAGGCACGGCCATCATTCGCGGCGGATTTGGCAGCGGATTCTCGGGAGGAAGTTAAATGCGCCGCGTCGTCAGTTCTCCGCGAAACAACTGGCTTGATTCGGTCACGAAGCAAGGCCTGACGTACAACCGCCTGCCTGACGGGCGCGACTACTGGAACGAGTCCGCATATTACGAACTTAGTAAGAGCGAAGCGCAAGCGCTCGAAGACGCGACGAACGAGCTACAAAACATGTGTCTCGCGGCGGGCCAATTCGTGATCGACAATGCTCGTTACGGCGACTTCGGAATTCCCGGCGATGCGACGGAGTTGATTAGGAAAACATGGATCAAAGAGCCGCCAGCTCTCTATGGAAGGATGGATCTGGCATTCAACGGCTCGGGACCACCTAAGCTGCTTGAGTACAACGCGGATACTCCGACTGCGCTTATCGAGGCGGCGGTGATTCAGTGGTTCTGGATGAAGGACAAGTTTCCGCATAGCACCACGCAGTTCAATTCCATTCACGACAAGCTGATCTGGAAGTGGAAGGACATCAAGCCGTATATGAAGCAACCGGTCTTCTTCGCGCACTGCGAGTCGGAAGAAGACACGATGACGACGGTCTATCTGCGGCAAACAGCGGAAGATGCGGGCATCGAAACACGCGGCATGCTCATAGAGCAGCTTGGGTGGGACCTCCGCAAACAGCAGTTTGCCGGACTCGAAGGCGAACGGATCGAGACCATCTTCAAGCTTTATCCCTGGGAGATGATGGTTAAGGAACCGTTCTGGAAGAACGTGATGCAAGCCTATCCCGTGCCTATCTGGATTGAGCCGATCTGGAAGATGCTCTTTTCGAATAAGGCGCTGCTGGCGATTCTATGGGAGATGTATCCGGACAATCAGTACTTGCTGCCCGCTTATCTTGACGACGCACACGGCATGGTGAACTACGTAAAGAAGCCGAAGCTGGGACGTGAGGGCGCGAACGTGGGTATTTACAAGAGTGGAATCCTGCAGGTGGAAACCGAGGGGGAGTACGCAGGCAGCGGCTTTGTGTATCAGGGTCTGAGCGAGGCGACGAATTTTGGGTCGAAGTCGGCGGTGGTAGGGTCATGGCTGGTAGCGGACGCGGGAGCGTGTGGAATTGGTATTCGCGAGTCCGATGGGCTGATTACCGGAAACTATAGCCAGTTTGTGCCGCACGTGCTGGTGTAGGAAGACAAGCGCAAGATAATCTTTCGCCCCTTCGGGGCTGAATTAGATCCCACTTCTTACCCACAGCTTGCGAGGCCGCTTCGCGGCTGTCTAGGGCGGCCTTTTTCGAATCTTTTTCCGTGATCGACGAAGTTGTTACTTCGCTTCGTAGACCGTTTTCCCGCCCACTACTGTTCTCAGCACTTTGATGTTCAAAATCTGCTGCGGCGCGGCTGCGGTCAGGTCGTGGTCGAGCACTACGAAATCAGCCAGCATTCCTGGCTCGAGCTTCCCTTTTTGTTTTTCGGCAAACTCGGCGAAGGCTGCGCCTGTGGTGTAAGCGGCAATCGCTTGCTCGATGGTTAGCTTCTCGCCGACGTACTTCTTCTTGCCGTCTTCGCTCATGCGCGTGACTGCGGAATAGATGCCGCGAAAGGGCGTGACTGGCTCGACGGGATAATCCGTGCCGAAGGCGAGCACTGCGCCGTGGCGCAGGAACTCGGCCCAGGCGTAGGAAGTGGCGGCGCGCTTTGCGCCAAGACGCGATTCTGCCCAGTTCATATCGGTGAGCAGATGGTTGGGCTGCATCGAGGCTATGACTTTCAGATCTTTGAAACGCGCGATCTGCTGCGGCGTCGTGACCTGAGCGTGCTCGACCCGCAGACGATAGTCGCTGTCCCCATCCACGGCTTTTGCCTTTGCATCTTTCGCCGCCTTCTCGGCTTCGGCGAAAGCGTCGAGGGCCATCTGTGTACCTCGGTCGCCGATGGCGTGGAAGCCGATCTGGTAGCCCGCCAGCACGCGCTCGCGCGTCATTGCGTTGAGCTTTTCGGCGTCGTACTGCGGCAAGCCACTGTTGCTGGGATCGTCGCTGTAGGGCTCTAGGAGCGCGGCCGTTTTCGATCCGAGCGAGCCGTCCATGAAGCCCTTGAGCATGCCGGTGTGTAGCATGAGGTCGGACTGCGGATGCGAGTCGCGCTTGCGATTGAGTTCTTCGACGGAGTCGTTGAAGGGCAGCCACTCGGAGATGCGGGCAGTGAGCTTGCCTTCTTTCTCCAGTTCTTCGTAGACCTGGAAATCGTCCCACGTCGAGAAATCTTGCGCGGAGGTGATGCCGTGACTGGCTAGATCGGCGCACGCTAGTTCGATGGCCAGACGGCGCTTGTCGTGCGTGGGCTTGGGAATAGCGCTCTCGACCAGACCCTTGGCCGTCTCGCGCAGAATACCTGTCGGCGTTCCGCCCTCGTCGCGGTCGATCTTGCCGCCGTTGGGGTCTTTGGTGGCAACCGTGATCTCGGCGAGTTGCAGCGCGCGTGTGTTGGCGACGGCGATGTGTCCATCGACGCGTCCGAGAAATACGGGATGATTGCCGCTGACTTCGTCTAGGTCCCATCGCGTAGGCGTGGTTTTGACGGGCCAAAGCGTCTCGTCCCAGCCTTCGCCGACGACCCATTCGCCGGAGGGAGCGGCGTCGACGGCGGCGCGCAGGCGGTCGCGGAATTCGTCGAGCGTCTTAACGCCGACCATGTCGACGGAGAGCTTCTCGAATCCGGCGCTCGCGAGGTGCATGTGAGCATCGTTGAAGCCCGGCATGACGAAGCGGCCGGCGAGATCGATGACCGTGGTCTGCGGGCCCTTGAGCTTGGCGATCTCCTCGCGCGTACCGACGGCGAGAATGCGGTCGCCGCGAACGGCAATGGCTTCGGCGCGCTTGGTTGAGCCGAGGGAACCGGTGCCAACTGCGCCAGTGTAGACGTTGGCGTGGGTGAAGATTTGGTCGGCCTTGGTAGAAGGAGCCGGAGTTTGGGCCGGAAGAGTTTGTGTTAACGCGATGGCAGAGATTGCGCAGAGTAGACGCAGCGTTGGTCTCATTCGTTTTCCGTCGTTCTGGTTTCCATCTGTTCCGGTGCAGTCATTCTCCGATGGCCGACAATGCAAGCATTGTAAGCAGTATGCGGCGCAGACCGAGGTCGCGACCGTTGCAGTCGAACCATTCTTGCAACGTATGGGCTCCGCCGCCGGTGCCGCCCGCGCCGATAGCGATGGCTTCGCGACCGAGCGACAACGGGATGTTGGCGTCGGTGGAGGCGCGTTGGACCTGTGCCGTGTTGCCGAGTTGGGCATCGACGGCGCGTATTACCTTGAGCAGCTGGGAGTCGGGCGAGAGCTCGCCCGCGGGACGATTGCCGATCTCGAGGATCTCGCATTGCACGGTGTGCGCGCGGCGCGGGTTGCGGAGCGCGGCAGGATGATTCTCGGCATCGACGGCGTGGTCGAGAGCAACGCGAAGCGCCCGCTCGAGGCGGTCGATCTCGGCGGATGAAGTAGAGCGCAGGTCGACCCTCATGCTCGCGGATTCAGGGATGGAGTTGACGGAAGTGCCGCCGCGGATGACGCCGACGTTGAAGGTCGTCTTCGGGCTCGCGGGAACGGGCGTTTCGCTGAGCGACTGAATGGCGCGGGCAAGCACGAAGATCGGGTTGGGCGTGCCGAAGTCGCTCCAGGAGTGGCCGCCGGGGCCGCGGGCGATGACTTCAAAACGGCGGCTGCCGAGGGCTTCGGCGACGACGGTGTCGGAACCGGCGCCATCGATAATCACGCTGTAAGCGATGCGGTCGGCCCACTCGGGAGTCTGGAAGACATGACGCATACCGCGCAGGTCGCCTTCACCTTCTTCGCCGACATTGCCGATGAAGACGAAGGGCAATGTGTGAATGACCTGGGAACTGCGCAGAACGCTGGCGATGGCAAGCATGGCGGCGATGCCGGCGCCGTTGTCGGAGACGCCTGGGCCATAGAGACGGCTTCCCTGCTGTCGGATGTTGAGCGGCGCGGTCGCGGGGAAAACAGTGTCGATGTGCGCGCTGATGGAGATGAAACGCTGGCCGTAGCCGGGACTGACTCCGAAGACGTTGCCGACGTCGTCGATCTTGACGCAGCCCAGGCCGAGTTCCTGGAAGCGGTCGGCGAGCCACTCGGAGCGGGCGGATTCACCGAACGGAGGCGCGGGGACGCGCGAGACCTCCATCTGCCATTGGGCGATCTGCGGCTCCTCGTAGCGGAAGCGGCTGAAGGCGGAGCGGACCTCGGCCTGGCCGGCCAAGCGGGCGACCTCCTGCTGGATGGAGGGAGACATGTCTGGGGCGGACACCGGTGAAAGCGCTCCTTTGAATGCTTATCTTATAACGAGTTACGCGTCGAAATTCGGCGCGGGGACGCGGGTGAACTTAGGTTCTAGCACGGTCATACTCTTGACCGGGTTGGCCCGCTCAGCTTTCAATGGAGACCTCCCCAGCAGCAAGCCTTTTAGGCCATTTCGCGTTAGCCCATTCCGGAGGCCGAATGTCCACGAAGAAACCCACGGGTCGAGTTCTGCACACCAGTCCAGAGGCGCTTCGGCGCGTGCTGGGGACGGCTCCGCCGGGATCGTGGGTTGCGCTATCACAGGATAAGACACGGGTGGTGGGAACGGGCGTTTCGTCGCAGGCGGCCATCTATCAGGCACAGCTCCAGGGCGAGTATGCGCCGGTTCTGGTGCAGATGCCGATGGAGGGCGAGGAGATCGCGGCGGGAGCGGTGTAGCCAGAGAGCTCCAAGCTCCAGGCAAGAACCGTCTCCAACATCCGCGGGCGCGCCGAACTGCACCAGTCTTTCATTTTTCCTAGCGGGTAAAGCAGCTCCCTTCTCAACTCCTGCTGACCTTCCTTTGATAAACTTCTCTGCGGACCTGCTAGCCATTCTTCCGCCACTTCCCGTCCGTGGAGGCTTGTCATGAATACAAAAATCCTCAAGATTGTCGGCATTGTTATCGCGGTGCTGATCGTGGTTGCGATCGCGCTTCCGTTTCTCGTCGACGTAAACCGTTTCAAACCGGAGATTGAATCGAACGCCAGCGCGGCGCTGGGGCGCAAGGTGACGCTTGGGAACCTGAGCCTGAGCATTCTTTCCGGGAGCGTCGCGGCGAATCAGCTTTCGATTGCGGACGATCCCAAATTTAGCAATACCTCCTTCATTCAGGCGAAGGCGTTAAAAGTAGGAGTGGAGTTGATACCGCTCATCTTCAGCAAGCAGATCAATGTGACGCACCTGGTGATTGAGCATCCGCAGATTTCGCTGCTGCGGAATCGAGAGGGAGTCTGGAATTATTCTTCGCTGGGAAATCAGGCGGGGGCAAAGACCTCGGAGAAGAACAGTTCTTCCTCGCCACAGAATTTGAGCGTCGGGAAACTGGAGATCAGCGATGGAACGATCTCTCTGGGATCGGTGCCGCCACGACGCGCGCCGGTTGTTTACGACAAAGTAAACGTGACGGTGAAGGATTTCTCGTTTGCAAGTTCGTTCCCGGTGAAGGTATCGGCGGAATTGCCGGGAGGTGGATCGCTGAATCTGGAGGCGACTGCTGGCCCCATCAATGCAACGGATACTTCGCTGACTCCTCTTGACGGGACCGTCAAACTGACAAAGCTGGATCTGGCGCGGTCGGCGTTGGTGAATCCGGAGACGGGGATTGCGGGGACGGCGGACTTCGACGGAAAAGTGAACTCCGACGGGCATATCGCGAAGGCGAGCGGCACGGTGAAGGCGAGCGGATTGAAGCTGGTGCCGAAGGGCTCGCCGTCGCCGCAGACCGTGAAAGTCGTATTTGCCGTCAATCATGATCTGCAGAAAGAGACTGGGGAACTGACGCAGGGGGACGTCTCGATCGGCAAGGCGGCGATGAAGCTTACGGGGACTTACGAGATGAAGGGCGAGGAGACCTCTGTGCACTTGAAGCTTAACGGACAGGGGCTGCCGGTGGATGATCTCGAGGCGCTGCTGCCCGCGGTAGGTGTGAGTTTGCCGAGCGGATCAAAGCTCAAGGACGGGACGCTCAACCTGAATTTCGACGCCAATGGGCCGGTGGAGAAGGTCGTAGCCACCGGTTCAGTGCGCATGTCGAATGCGAAGTTGGAGGGATTCAGCTTGACCTCGAAGTTGTCGGCGATTCCGGGCCTAGGCGGAAAGGGCGGCAACGATACAGAGATTCAGAACTTGAGTTCGGACGTGCGCTACGCTCCGGATGGAATACGTCTCGACAAAATGGATGTGGTGGTTCCTTCGATCGGAACGGTCACCGGCGACGGCACGGTCAGCCCCAACAACGAGCTGGACTTCAAGCTGATGGCGAACCTGAGCGGAGCAGTGGGCGGCGGACTTACCAAGGCGGTGGGCGGAGGATCGGGAATCCCAGTGAAGGTTGGGGGTACGACTTCGAATCCTACATTTATGCCGGACATGAAGGCGCTGGCTACAGGACAGCTAAAGAACCTTGGGAATATCGGGAACGCCGGGAAGTCGCTTGGGAAGGTTGGCGGGCTGTTTGGGAAGAAGAAGAACTGAGCCGGATTTTATCCGGCTCGCGAAACTTCCGCTTGCCCAATAGGTGAGTTCGGTCGAGCCACGCAGATCTTGTTGAGGGAGTAGGGTCCTTCGACTCCGCAACGGCTTCGCTTGCGCGAGGCGGTTGCTGCATTCAGGATGACATCCTCTTTAGACCAAGTTAATCGGAATCTGGCGGATCTACTTCCTGCTCTTTGTTCTTCGTAAAGAAGCTCCCTGTTAGTGGAGCCGGAATTGTTTTATAGGTGGTCGCGGGCTGAGTGAAGTTGAAGAAGTCGTGGAGATCGTTGGTTGCGCGCGTATCGGCGAAGCCTAATGTGCCGAGACCGAAAATGCCTTCGATGGCCTTCACGATGCTGCCGAAATCGTACTGCTGATTGCTGACATAGCTTGGCTTCGCGTAGGCAGAGACTACGACGAGTGGCACTCTGAATCCCAGCTGGTAGTCGTTCTGGTTTGCGCCGGTTTGGAAGACGGGGCGCACGTGGTCGTACCAGCCTCCCCAGTCATCCCACGTGATGAAGATTGCAGTGTCCTTCCAGTAGCCTGAACCGCCGTCACAATTGGTGCTGCTTCCGATGGCGTTGACGATAGCCGCTACCCACGATGGGCCCTGGCCGCTGTTGATGGGGTGGTCAGAATACTGTCCGGCGGGAGTGATCCAGGCCACCTGCGAAAGCGCGCAATTGGCGATGTCGTCGAGGACGTCAGGAGGAGTGGTGTCGACGAAACCGTTGGAGGCGCCTTTCGTCCAGTCTGGGCCAGTGCATACACCTGCCTGCGGTATGCAGATATTCGCCAACGAGTTCGGCGCAACCCACAGACTGCTCTGCCCGGAGGAATAGTAGGTCCAGGTAATTTTCGGAGTCGCTTGATCGAACAGGTAGTCCATGGCGTTGCGGTTGAAGCATTCCGGAGTTACGTCGCCAGCGGTTTCCGTGCCAAAAGGCGGCTGCGAGTTGCCGTTAGGCCGAATCAGTTGGACGGAGTTGCCCGATGCGCATCCGTAGCCTGGGACGGAGTTCTCGGCGGCGAATACACCAAGAGCATCGTCGGGCGCGGTGGGAGCCGAGGTCGCGCCGAAGATGAACTGATGCGCGGGGAAACTCGGGCCCTGATTTGTCTGGAACATGCGGTTCGCCCAGCCATAGGAGGTCGCTAGAGTGATGTAAGGGTCGAGAAGCCCGCCCTTGCTGCCATCGCTGTTTGTAACCTGTGTGTTATAGACATACATGAATTGGGAATAGTTGTTGGCGGGCACGACGCAGCCGAAGACATTTCCGCCGCAACCTGTGGGGGCATTGGATGCAGGCTTGCCTTTGACTCCTTGATTCTGAAATTCGAAATTCCAGCCACTGATTGTCCCGTTAAGCTTGGGACCGCCATGGCTGTGGTCGATGTCGAAGTTGGTGGCTAGTCCAACAGGAGCTAATGGCACGGTCTGGCCGTCGGAATTTACATAAGTGGAGACAATTTCGTAGGTTTTTCCGGAACCTGACGCGCTGCATCCGGGGACGCCACCGTTGGCGGTGCATAGCCCTTGAAAGAGATTGTCAGGGGTGCGATTTTCCTGGAAGATCACGACGACGTGCTTGATGGGCGTGTTGCCATATTGAGCTAAGGCTGCGGTTGAGAGGAACGCTACGGCGAAAAGAGGCAAAACCGAGGGGGAGAGTTTCATGGTGAATCTCCTTGTTACAGATTTTGGCGGGTGGACGCGTTTTTGGTACAAGCAGCAACGTCCGTCAAGCCGTGTAACCCATTACTTAGGAGAAAGACTCGCGGCTTAGAAGTTAATTTTTTGGTTGTTGGGCGAGCGACGGCGCGAGTATGAATGCCTCGTTAAGAAATAGGTCGGCGTTAGGGCCGTTGGACCTCGCTTAGCCGCGCAGCGCCGGCTCGGCTCTGCGAACGGCCATCGCATCCATGGCGTGCAAAATCTCCGAAATAACTATGTCGTCGCCCACGATCGTGTTCACCATTAGGTGATAAAGGCTGCGGGTGGGCCACTCCGAGTTAAAGTAATGGCGGATGTAGGCGACGCGATCCTTGTCGACGCTCTCGACGAGTTGCTCGCAATCTTCGCACTTCTTGCCAAGCTCGCGGAGTCGGCGAATCTTCTCTTCGCGCGGAGCGTAGCAGAAGACGCTGAACGTGTCCTCGCGGTCGCGAAGGAAAAACGGAGCGCCGCGGCCGACGATCACAGCGTTGCCTTCTTCGGCGATGCTCTTACAAATCTCTTCCATCATCGTCATCATGCGATCGGTATCGAAGGCGTGGGAATTGGCGATCGGAAGAGCGCGCTCATAGCTTCCGCGCCAGAAAGATCTGGCGAGTCGGTAGAGGCGGCTGTCCACACGCTCGTCGCAAAGAGCGACGGCGTGTTCGGAGACCTCAGCGCGGCGGGCGATCTCGCCGGTGAGTTGCTGGTCCCAGACTTTCCAGCCGAGACGGCGGCCAAGCTGGGCAGCGATGCCTCCGCCACCACAGCCGAATTCGCGTTCCAGTGCGATGATGCGAAACATGGTTTGTCCTTGGCTCTCAGCTCTCAGTTCTCAGTTCTCAGTTCAATCGTAATCCGGTTTGACTGACAGCTGAAAGCTGATGGCTGAAAGCTTTTGTCCTCTTACTTAGTGCACCGCCATGCCCCCGCCCGGCTTCGACTTTTTAATCAGAAACACGAACGGAATCAAGCAAAAAATAACGACTCCCAGGAGCCAAAAATTGTCGATGTAGGCGAGCATGGTCGACTGCCGGATGACATTCGCCTGCATCATGGCATAGGCGTGCTGCGTGGCGGTGCCCGAGCCGGTTCCCGGTCCCATACCTCCCGCGCTGAACATGCCGGTCATGCCCTGTATCGCGCCGCGAAACTGCGGGTTGGCCGCGTTCAAATGCTGCGACAGGCGCACCTGGTGAAACTGGGCGCGGCGCGCCAGCATCGTCGTCACAAATGAGATGCCCACGCTGCCACCGATGTTGCGCGCCAGGTTCATCAGTCCGGAGGCCGCGTTGTTCTTGTCGCGCGGCAGGAAGGCATACGCGGCTGTGTTGATGGGGACGAATAGGAATGCCATGCCGACAGCCTGAAGTACGCGCGCAATGGTGACAGCCCGGAAGTCGACGTTCAAGTCGAACCTCGTCATATTGAAAAGCGATACCGAGAGCGTGATCAGGCCAAACATCAAGAGCCAGCGCGGGGAGTAGCGCGAGAGCAAGAACCCGACGAGCGGCATGCACAGCATGATGGTGAAGCCACCTGGCATGAGGGCGAGGCCCGCCTGTTCGGCCGTGTAGCCGAGCAGAGTCTGCATGTAAAGCGGGAGCATCAACGTGCTCCCGAGGAGTGCGAAGCCGAGCATGAACATCAAGAAATTCGCGGTGGCAAAACTGCGCGTTTTGAAAAGATGCAGGTCGATGATCGGATCTTTCTGATACCACTCCCAGATGACGACCCAGATGAGCGAGGCGACCGAGACGGCGGTCAGGATTATTATGAGGTTCGATTCGAACCAATCGTCGCGCTGGCCCTTATCGAGGACGACCTGGAGCGTCCCGAGGCCGAGCGCGACCAGGCCGAGACCGATGTAGTCAATGTGCGTCTCGCTGAGCTTGCGGCGGCGGAAATACGGCGGGTCTTGAATCAGGCGTTGTGTCAGCGTGAGCGAGAGAATACCGACTGGAATGTTGACGAAGAAAATCCAGCGCCAGCTGAAATTGTCGGTGATCCATCCGCCAAGCGTAGGTCCGATCGCGGGAGCCATGACCACAGCGATGCCGTAAACAGCAAAGGCCATGCCGCGTTTTGCGGGCGGGAAGGTGTCCGCGAGAATCGCCTGTTCGCTGGGTTGAAGACCGCCTCCACCGGCGCCCTGCAAAATGCGAAAGAAGATCAGCATGGGCAGGTTGGGGGCAAAACCACAAAGAAACGAGCTGATGGTGAAGAGCGCGACGCAGCCCATGTAAAAGCGCTTGCGGCCGACGATGGAAGAGAGCCACCCGCTGAGCGGGAGGACGATGGCGTTGGAGACGAGGTAAGAAGTAAGAATCCAGGTGCTTTCGTCCTGGCCGGCGGAGAGGCTGCCAGCAATGTGCGGAAGCGCGACGTTCGCGATGCTTGTGTCGAGTACCTCCATGAACGTCGCGAGCGTAACGGCGAGTGCGATGATCCAGGGATTGACCGCCGGACGCCAGGCGTCGGCGTCGTTCATCGTGATGGTGGCGGCGGACATGGAGAACAGTTCTCAGTTGCTAGTTGCTATTGCTAGTTATTGGATCGAGGCCCCACACCTCGGCGGTTGTGCGATTTCCTCACGTGTTGTCTCTATCGCTCGCAGCTCTTGACTCGTAGCTCGCAGCTACTTGATCCACACCTTTGGCTCAACCGACATGCCGGGACGCAGCTCGTGGCCCTTGAGTTGGTCTTTTTTGAAGGTGATCTTTATTGGGATACGCTGCACAACCTTTACATAGTTGCCCGTGGCGTTTTCGGGCGGCAGCAGGCTGAAGAGGGCGCCACTGGCGCCTGAGATCGAGTCAACCTGGCCTTTGTAGGTTTTGCCGTTGGCATCGACCTCGATGTCTACGTCCTGGCCCTTCTCCATGTGCTTGAGCTGCGTCTCTTTGAAATTGGCCGTGACCCAGAGGTCTTCGAGCGGGACAACCTTCATCATCTCCTGACCGACGCTGACGTTCTGGCCCACTTCAACGGTGCGGTTGCTAGCCACGCCCGTTACTGGCGCCACGATTTTGGTGTATTGCAGATTGAGTTTTGCCTGATCGAGAGCGGCTTTTCTCTGCTGGACTGTGGCTTCGGCGGCCTGGGCGCGCGAACGCGTAACCTGCACTAACTGAGGCGCGGTTTGCGCATTGCGCAAGTCGGCGTTGGCCTGGAGCAGTTTGCCCTGAGCCTGTTCGATTTGCGCCTGTGCGGCATCGGCACCCGCTTTGTATGCTTCGACTGAGGCGCTGCTCGCCTTGGACGCGGCTACGGCCTGATCATATTGCTGAGCTGAGATTTCCTGTTTGTCGATCAACTGCTTGTAGCGCACAAGGTCGTCCTGCGCCTTGACGTTGTTCGCCTCGGCTTGCGCGACCTGAGCCTTGGCGGCTTCGAACTGCTGCTTGGCAGCCGCGATGGCGGCTTTCGCATTGGCGACGCCAGCTTGAGCACTCGCAACCTGGCTAGATGTATTGACGTTAGTGACGGGGATGTTAATGCCGGCGGCGGCGGCCTGCGCAACAGCGTCGTCGTACTGCGCTTGAGCCTGATTCACAGCAATCTGGTAGTCGGCGGGATCGATCTCAACCAGAACGGTCCCCTGCTGCACGTATTGATTGTCTTCGAAGTTGAGCTTGATCACGTGTCCGCTGACGCGCGCGCTGACGGAGTTGACGTGGCCGTCGACCTGCGCGTCATCGGTCGATTCATAGCTGGTGAAGTATCGCCACGCAAAAAGACCAGCGACGATGAGCACGAGAATCAGGAGGCCGATCACCCAGCGGGCACGCTTGCTGCCAAGAACAGCAGAGCGGCGCGTGTAACGGGCTTCGACATCGGGCGAGATGGGCTGATGCAGAGCGGAGGCGGGCTTGGGCTCGGCAACGGCGGTAGTAGTGTCAGCCATAAACTATCTTTTTCCTCTCAAGTAATCGAGAACACCCTGCTCAGCACGGCCAAGAGCGCGGGCATAAGAAACTTTGGCCAGATTATGAAGATAAAGGCTTGAAATCAGGTTTTCATGGGCGGAGGCGACTGCCTCCTGCGCCTGAACGACCTCGAGGTTGTCGGTGACGCCGGCGGAAAAGCGGTCGCGCGACTGAATGAGGGCCTGGTCGGCGAGGTTGACCGAGCTCTGCGCGACCTCGACCTGGTCTGCTGACGACTTGAGATCGAGAAGCGCGTTGCGAATATCCTGATCGATCTGCCCCTTTACGTCGGCGAGTTGAGCTTGCGCCTGGCGGAGGCTCGCGTCGGCCTTCAGGACGTCGCTGTGAACTTTGCCGCCTTGAAAGATAGGGATGCTCAGCGTGCCGACGATCTCATACGTCGGCAGGACACTGCCGGGAGCGGAGCCGATTTCGCCGTAGTTGCCAGAGAGTTCTACAGAGGGAAAGTAACCGGCCACAGCGGCGCTGTGCTGAAGCTCGGCGGCAACTACGCGATCGCTGGCAGCCTTGTAGTCAGAACGCATAGAGTAGGCCCGCTGAATGCTGGGTTCAACATCAGGAATGGGGAACGGCTCGTAAGGCGCCTTGTCGGCCAGGGTGAACTCCTGTCCGGAGGCTAGTCCGATGACGCGAGCAAGCGTCAGCTTTTGTTTGGCAAAATCGTTAGTGGCAGCGATCAGCTGCTGCTGGCGCGCTTGATACTCAACCTGGGCGCGCAGGGTATCGATGGCAGGAGACACACCCGCCTGTTGCTGCGCGACGGCTTTGTCGTAGAGAGCTTTCGCCGATTCCACCTGTGCCTGGGCGGTTTCGACGCGGGCCGCGCCGGCAATCGCAGAGAGATAAGCGTTGCCGGTAGCGAGAACAACGAGGTCGCGCGCATCCTGCAAACTGGACCGCGCGATGCTTTCTCCGACGACCGACGAGCGATAGTTCTGGATGGCCTTCCAGTCGAAGACGCGTTGCGTACCGGCAGCGCGAACGTCGAAATAAGAGAAAGGCCCTACTGTCGCAGGAACATTGCCGAATGCGCCACCTTTGGGGAACTTGCCAAAGCCAAGCGCTTCGAGGCTAACCTTCTGTTCAGTCGCCTGCACCGCTCCGTTGACATTGGGAAGGAGGTCGCTCAGTTGACGCCATTTCTGTCCTCGGGCCTGGATCGTGTTGTACTCCGAAAGGAGTGCGGCCAGGTTCTGGCGCAGGGCGCGCTCCATGGCGTCCGTAAAGGTCAACGACAGCACACCCGGTGTCGGCTTGGCATCAGGGACACTGCCGAAGACCGGGTTTTGTGCCGAGCCCGGGACCTGGCCCGGTAAGTAGGGTGTGCCTTGCGCGAACAGCGCCTGAAGTGAAAGAACGAGCGTCAGAACAAGGAGCGCCGAACATCGCGCGACGAACTGGACTGAGTCAGAATCGGACGGCACTTGAATTTGATTGCGAGCAGTTCTTAGCTTGCAGATCACAGGTCCTGCAGAACGGGACGAAGCCATGAAAAGTGGACTCACTCCTCAGAAGTGAAGTAAACCCAAAATGATAAGTCTTTTGGATTCGTTTTTGCGCTCATGTGATGCAAATAGTTGAAAAGTTTCATGATATTGAAGGAAGAAATTAACACTGGCGGTTGGAATCGCTTGGGGCATCGCCGATGGAGCATGTGAGCCTTGGGCATATTCCTGGGGCTGAACGCAGGGCGCGTGACCTTGGTCATCTTGTCGAATTACGCCCCAGAGTCGAAGCTAGGCGTGGACTTAGAGCAACTTCCCTCCGGTTTCGACGACCGGTGGGAAGTCGTGCGTATGACCGAATCGACGAAACCAATGGCCGAAGGATCGGACTGGACCCGCCTGCTCACTGACCCTGACCTGGTAAGCCACCTTTCAGTATTGCTGCAGACCTACCGCGAGGTTTCGCCGGAAAAGCGGGGACAAGCCTTGCTGGAGGCCATGCGCGAGATCAAGGAAAATGCCACCCGCGAGCGCGCCGCCCGCGAACACAAGGCGCCAGTGGCTGCAGCGGTGGCTGAGCCGCTTCCATCGCCCCAGCCGATCAAAGAGACTCCGCCGTTTGAGCCCGATTTCTTTGCTCCGACCATGTCGTCGGATCGGCGCAAGTTCACACGGATGAAATGCAACGTTGCCGTCGAACTCCGCGTGGAGGGCACGTACACGCCGGTTTGGGGAACGCTGGTGAACGTTGGCCGCGGCGGGTGCAGGGTGGAAACTGCGCGCCCGGTCCCGGCGAACAAGGCGCTGGAGATAGGATTGTGGGTGGCCAGCGGCAAGATCTGGGTTAAGGGCGTCATCATTAACGGGGTGTCGACTGAGCCGACGCCTTCATCAGGCGTGCGGGTGCAGTTCTCGCGCAGCGAACTTTCCGAGAAAGAACACCTGCGGGAGTTCCTCAAGTTTGTCGAGGGCGAGGCACATAAGTCACAGAGCGAAAAGAGTTACGTGGCCAAGCTCAAGCGCTGAGCTCCCGACAGCCTGCCACAACTTCTTCCTTGCAACTTTTCTGCTGCTCGGGGTTCACTCTAAAGGGGCCCGTCTGGATGGTGATGCCTGTGCGCCCGCGTCTCTCCCTGATCGTCGCTGCCATGATCGTGGCCGGTCTGGCGACGACCCAGTTTGCCCTGGGCAAGAAGAAAGTCAAGGCGACGGGAATGGACGAGCGGCGGCGTGCGATGCACGCGCTGACTCGACTGACCTTCGGCCCGCGTCCGGGAGATGCCGAGCACGTCGCGCAGATTGGCGTCGAGAAGTGGATCGATCTCCAACTTCATCCAGAAAAGATTGACGACTCAGGTCTCGAGGCGCGGCTGTCCCCGTTTCGTACTCTGAGGATGAATACGCGCGAGATCGTCGAGAACTTTCCTAACAACCAGATCATCAAGCAGGTAGCGGAGGGCAAGGAGCCGATGCCGTCGGATCCGGCGCAGCGGGCCGTTTATGAAGCCGGAATCGAAAGGTATCAAGGAAAGGTCGACGGCAAGGCTAAAGCGCAGAAAGTCGCGACGAAGGATGACGCGCCGGACGCTCAGAACGCAGCAACCGAAAAAGAGACGAAGACGAACGACAGTGGGGATTCCGATCCGCACGCAGCGGAGGCGAGCATCAAGCTGCGAGAGATCCTTGACCTTCCTCCGGACGAACGTTATCGAAAGATTCTCAGCCTGTCTCCCGAAGAACAGCGCGTGATTGCCAACCGCGCACGCGGGGTCCGCGGCGACTCGCTTATGGAAGGCCTGAACAGTGAACAGAGAGAAACGGTACTGGCGCTCAATAACCCCGAACAGGTCGTGGTGAGCGAACTGATGCAGGCCAAGGTGCTACGCGCGGCATATAGCGAGCGGCAACTTGATGAGGTGATGACCGATTTCTGGTTTAACCACTTCAATGTGTTTATTAACAAAGGAGCGGACCGGTTTCTGGTGACGAGCTACGAGCGGGATGCGATCCGTCCGCACGTGCTCGGGAAATTTGAAGACTTGCTGGTCGCGACGGCACAGAGTCCGGCGATGCTCTTCTATCTTGACAACTGGCTTAGCGTGGGACCGCATTCGGATGTGGCCATTGGGCCTCCGCCGCAGGAGCGCGGAAGACCGCGGCGTGGGCGGTCAATCCCGCGACGGCCTCCGGGCGCTCGCTCGAAAACGAGGCCGGGCAAATCGAGCGGCCTGAATGAGAATTACGGCCGCGAGTTAATGGAGTTACACACGCTCAGCGTGAACGGCGGCTACTCGCAGGCGGATGTGACCGAGGTTGCGAAGGTCTTCACCGGCTGGACAATCGAGCAACCAAACAAAGGCGGAGGCTTCAAGTTCGAGCCGAAGATGCACGAACCGGGCGAGAAGATGGTGCTCGGACATCGCATCAAGCAAAACGGCGAGAAGGAAGGGCTCGAGGTGCTGCGCCTGCTGGCTCGCGATCCGCACACGGCGCACTTCATCTCGCAGAAGCTGGCGACGCGTTTTGTGTCGGACGATCCTCCGCCGGCGCTGGTCGATCGCATGACGAAGACTTTTCTGAAGAAGCGCGGCGATATACGCGAGGTGCTGAAGACGTTGTTCGAGTCGCCGGAATTCTGGGCTCCGGAAACGTACCGCGCGAAAGTGAAGACTCCGTTTGAGTTTGTAATGTCGGCGGTGCGGGCGAGCGGAGCACAAGTGGATGATGCGCGCCAGCTCGTCGGCACGCTGAATAACATGGGCATGCCGTTGTACGGCATGACGCCGCCGACTGGGTACTCGATGAAGGCCGAGACTTGGGTTAACTCTTCGGCGCTATTGGCGCGTATGAATTTTGCCCTCGCGGTGGCGAGTGGCAAGGTTCGGGGCGTGGCCATCGACAATGCGCAACTTGCGGCCGGCGCGACAGATGCCGAGCAGGCGCTGGCTAAATTGGAAGGCTCGCTGCTGGGCGAAGATGTGTCGCGGCAGACGCACGAAACGATCGCCAGGCAACTGGAGGATCCGAAGATCAGCCAGCGGCGACTGGATGACCCGGCGCGGGCGCCGAATGTTGGCGCGATTATGGGGTTGATATTGGGGTCGCCGGAGTTTCAGAAAAGGTAGCCGTGAGCTTTGAGCTCTGAGCTAATGAGCAACCTATTCAGGAATGCCTGGCACGGCTTTGCTTGCTCATAGCTCAGAGCTCATGGCTCATAGCTTCCTGGAGTATCCATATGTCCTTAACTCGTCGCATCTTCCTTCGCAATGGTGCGCTGGCCGCCGTTGGCACCGCGGCGCTGCCTGGTTTCTTACCACGCGCGGCCTTTGGCGCGGCCGATCCTGGGACTCGCACCAAGAGGCTCGTCGTGATCTTTCAACGCGGCGCTGCGGACGGGCTCAACATTGTTGTGCCTCATGGCGAGACGGCCTACTACTCGATGCGGCCGACGATTCATATTCCGAAAAAATCCGTGATCGATCTGGATGGATTCTTCGGGCTGCATCCCGCCATGGCTTCATTCGAGCTGCTGTGGAAACAGAAACATCTTGCCATCGTGCATGCCTCGGGCTCGCCCGATCCTACGCGCTCGCATTTCGACGCGCAGGATTTCATGGAGTCCGGCACGCCGGGGATTAAGGCCACGGACGCTGGCTGGCTGAACCGGTGTTTGCACGAGTTGCCGGCGAAGTCGGGCATGGAGGGCGTTTCTGCCCCGGATCCATCGGCCTTTCGCGCTATCGCGCTTGGACCGTCGCTGCCCCGCATTCTCTCCGGCAAAGAACCGGCGGTGGCGATCAATAACCTGAACGATTTTTCCATTGGCGGGAAAAATCCGAAAGTTGCTCCGATTGCCAACACGTTTGAGGCGATGTATGAAAATTCCGTCGACGCGGTCATGCACGGCACGGGACAGGAGACGTTTGACGCGGTGAAGATGCTGCGGACCGCCGACCCTTCGAAATACACGCCGGCGGCGGGCGCGAACTATCCCAAAGGACGCTTCGGCGACAGCCTGCGGCAACTCGCGCAACTGATCAAAGCGAACCTGGGCGTACAGGTTGCGTTTGCTGATATCGGGGGCTGGGACCATCACGTCAACGAAGGCAGCACGCAGGGCCAGATCGCGAACGTGCTGGGCGATTTCTCGCAATCGATTGCGGCGTTTTGGACCGACCTCGGCGACCTTGGCGAAGACACGGTGTTACTCACCATGTCGGAATTCGGACGCACAGCCCGCGAAAACGGCAATCGCGGAACGGATCACGGACATGCCAACGTGATGTTCGTGCTGGGCGGTCCGGTGCGCGGCGGGAAAGTTTATGGGCGCTGGCCGGGCCTGGATCAGTCGCAGTTATACGAGGGACGAGACTTGGCGGTGACCACTGATTTCCGGTTAGTGCTGAGCGAAGCCGTGTCGCGGTATTTGGGAAATCAGGATTTGAAGAATGTGTTTCCGGGATTTGAACAGCCGGGACAGTTCCTGAAGTTGTTGGGATAGCTCATGTCGTTACTGACATCTTGGAATTTGGTGCTGCTGGAGCGCCGCATTCCTCGCAGAATTTTGCCAAGGGTGAAATTTGGTGGCCATTAAGGCAGCGGCGACTGCTGTCGAATTCCTCCACATGAATCAACGAGTACATTACACAGAACGAAACCGAGTAAAACGTAATTGGGAATAAAACAAAGACGAAACTCGCATTTCCGGGACTATGTATCCATAAGTTAGAGAGGAAGAGCACAAATGTGCATCCCAACAATACCCACATACCGGTTTTCATCCACGGCGGACATCCTCTCAGGGCGGCTTTCCAGAGGTCCTTTTGCTTGAAATCTTTTGTCAATTGATTCATCAAGATTACGGTTGGAAACCACACAACAAATATCCCTGCAAAAAGGAAAGATTCTCTGCTTGAGGGAAGAAGATAGAGACCTGTCACTCCGAGCAGAGTGAAGGTGAGGCAGAGTATCACGCCCAAAGCAGCAAGCATCATGACGGGATAAGCAACTATCTTCGCCATCTGTCTTGCCTCCGATTAAACCATCTCTATCAGCACATCCCCGCCCTCGATCTTCACCGGATACACGGCCACCTTTGCCTCCGGCGCTTGCGCTTGGCCGGTCTTCGGATCCCAAGCCCAGCCGTGCCACGGGCAGATGACTTTGCCGTCTTCGATTACGCCCGCGCCGAGCGGGCCTCCGCGGTGGAGGCAGGTGTTTTCCATGGCGCAGATTTCGCCGTTGACGTTGGCGACGCAGATCAGCTTGTCGCCGCAGGGCATTTCTTTGGCTTCGTTGACGCCGGGAAGTTCGGATTGGGTGGCGAATTTGATGAACATAGCATTCAGCCGTCAGCCATCAGGAAAATCCCAATCCACGACGGTATTTTACGAACGCGGAAGACTGCAGATCCCTCGCTTCGCTAGGGATAACAAAAGTATATAAGGTCTAACTGAGGCGGACGGCTCGTCGCTGACGGCTAATCGCTCACTGTTCATCGCGTATGGCTGACGGCTAAAGCTGACAGCTATTTCGGCTGCATCGTCTGCGCGACCATTACTTGCCGCTTGAAGTTGTCCATCATGCTCTCGTCGAGGCGAACCTCGGTGGGCTTTTTGGCCAGCGTCATGGTGTCGATTTTGTCTTGCAGGCGAAGCAGGGCGTAGAAAAGATTCTCCGGACGCGGCGGACAGCCGATTACGTAAACATCGACCGGAACAATGCGGTCGACTCCTTGCAGAACTGCGTAGGTATTGAACGGGCCGCCGACGGATGAGCAGGCTCCCATGGAGATGACCCATTTCGGCTCGGGCATTTGGTCGTAGATGCGCTTCACGATCGGCGCCATCTTCAGCGTGACCGTGCCGGAGACGATCATCAGGTCGGACTGGCGCGGGCTGGGCCGGAAGACCTCGGAACCGAAGCGCGCGATGTCGAAGCGCGCGGTCGAAGACGCGATCATCTCGATGGCGCAACACGCCAGGCCGAAGGTCATCGGCCAGAGCGCCGACTTGCGCGCCCAGTTGAAGACGTAGTCGACCGTCGAGATCATGAAGTTCTTTTCGAATTTGTTCTGGAGCCAGCTCATGGGGCCTCGTGCGATGAGTGTATTTCAGCCCTACAGAATAAAGGAACATCATACGCTTGGGCGTGATGGAGGTCACGGGGGAAGGGAGGTCTCAGGTCTCAGATCTCGAGTTGCTGTTTGCCAGTTCTCACTAACGCTCGATCGTCTCCACTCACCAATTCCTTGCCACCTCGTCTAACCGCCGACGGAGGCATGTATGACTAGACATAACAGACAGTTGATCGTGCGGCTGCTGGCTGCGATGGCGATTTCGCCGTGGGCTGGCGCGGCCGGGGCTTCGGACCACTCGGATCATCAGGGCAGCATGACCGAGGAGTTCCACAAGGTTTACTCCCTTTCTGCGCAGGGGCGCATCGAGATCGAGAACATCAACGGGCCCGTCCACATCACGGGATGGGACCGCGCTGAAGTGAAGGTCGATGCGGTGAAGAGCGCATGGAGCAAGGAGCGGTTCGACCAGGCGCGGATCGACGTCGATGCCTCGGCGGACAGGATTTCCATCCGCACGGAATATCCCAATCACGACCGCACCTTCAACTTTGGCACCGACGAAGAGCGCAATAATCCGGCGCGGGTCGAGTACACGATTTCAGTGCCGCGGCAGGCGCGGCTCGACGAGATCAAGCTTGTGAATGGGAGGCTCGACATTCAGGATGTGGTGGGCGAGGTACACGCTTCGTGCGTGAACGGCCGGATGGAGGCTCGCAATCTCCAAGGCCGGACCGAACTCAACACGGTAAATGGCACGCTCGACGCTGAGGTCGGTCAGATGCCTTCCTCGGGCGTGAAGCTGTCATCGGTGAACGGACGACTGCATGTGACGTTGCCTTCGGATGCGAGCGCCGAAGTCGAGGCGAGCACGGTTTCAGGGCACATCTCGAACGATTTTGGATTGACGGTGATTCGGCATCAGTATGTTGGCCACAGCCTGCACGGGCAGCTTGGTTCAGGCGGAACGCTGGTGAAGCTGTCGAATGTGAATGGGACGATCGAGATCAGTCACGCGAATGACGGGCGGCCGCTGAGTTCGGCCACGAATCTGGAACGCGGGCGTGGGCGGGATCGAGATGAGGATCGCGACGACGATGACGATTAGTGGGTGAGTTGCGAGTCACGAGCCACGAGTGAGCGGAGTTGTGAAGCTCGCTGCTGATTTCTCAAGTTGATGTGGCGGCGGGTCGCCGCCACGACCGCCGGCGAGTCGCCGGCGCTACGGTCGAGTTTTTTGCCGCTCGCGGCGAAGCTCGTGGCTCGAAGCTAATAAATCGTATAGCCCGGCGCTGGATTGCGGACGTCTGGTTTGGACGCCATCAGCAATAACGCGCCGATTCTTTTGAACGCTCTCATGTCATCCAGTGAGTGGAAGGATGTGGTCCGGTAATTCTCGGGCGTGGGCGTGTCATCGGGAATCAGCGCGTACTCAACCTTCTCGAAGGCGTGGGCTTTTAGCAGCACGACATATTCTTCCGCCGAGCGGACATGAACTGGAACCTTCAGTTTCGGAACCCACTGCAACGAGTACGGGTTGTCCTTATAGAGATTGATGAGGATGAACAGTCGCCCGTGCGGCGCCATTACTCGGAAGAGTTCCGCGAGAGCCCGCTCCTGGTCGGGGTAGTAATAGAAAGACTCCACTGACAGCACTTTGTCGAAGAAGTTCTCCTCCCACGGAATCTGCGCGGCCGAGCCTTCCACGAACATGATGTTGTCGAAATCCTTCGAGGCGGCGCGGGCATGGCGAATCATCTCATCGGAGATGTCGACGCCAACAACCTGACCGAATCCTTGCGGGCCCTCGCCGACGAGACGAGCTAACAGCCGCGTGGCCCAGCCTGACCCGCAACCGAGATCGAGGACGCGTTCGCCCGGACGGAGATCCATGCGGCGGAGAGTCTTCTCGGTGATGTCGAGATGGTGGTTCTCCATCTTCGGGCCTTCGCCGCGCTCGGCCCATTGGTTGAATTCCTGCTGCAGGCGGGCGTCTTCGGACTGTTTATCGTTGGGCATAGATCAACTCCAAGCTCCAAGCGATGGCTTGGGCTAGTGGTCAGGATATCAAGTGTCGAGTCGGATTCGACGGCCGTTTCAGTCCGGCGTTTCCGACTTGAACAGGCTTTGGCCGGCTAACGCTGTGTGGAAGCCCCATGCGGCTACGGCTAGCACTAGCGCCATTGCGCTCATGGAATATGAGGCGTACCAGCGCGAGAAGTCGAAGGTGATGGGGACGTTCATCGTCAAATTGGCGGTAAAGACGGCGAAGGCAAGTGCGATCAGACCAAAGCGAACGAGCGCGAAGGCGGCGATACCGTAAATCAGGACAGAACTTGTGGCTTGAAATAGCGGATGTGGCAACCCGATCACGTGGAGGAAGGTAAACACCGCTGTAAATGCGACGCCCGCGGCCCACGGTTTACGCAACAGGTAACGAAGTCCGATCAGCACGACAAAGAAGAACAGAGTGCCCTGAGTTCCTCCGGGAACGAGCAAAATCCACGCGCCAATCGTGCTGCGAAGACCGAGCAGGTAGTCAGACGAATAAACTTCGGGGGCAAGTCCGAGGCGGCTGATGCCATAGGCTTGACGGAGTTGGTAGATCAGCAGCCAACTCACGCCGAGCATCACGCCGAAGAGAACGTCCCGGCCGACCAGCGGGTCGCGAGCGCGGCCACTGACGACGCGCGTCCAGGAGATGATGGTCTGCGGCCACAGGCGACGCACATAAGGTTCAAGCGCCATGTAGAGAAGCCACGACATTCCCGACATGAATAGCCCAGTGCTGGTGGCAAGCGCGAAGCCCCCGAGCATGATGTCGAGGTTAGGAACGAGGTGACAGTAGCAAAGCCAGATGGCCATCTGCAGAACGTAGACGAAAGAGGCAAGGCGGAATGCGCCTTGCCGATCGCCTTTGCCGCGCTTGTACTGCCGGCGCGCGAGCGCGGCAGCGCCGAACAGTACGGCGAGAAACACAATTCCGCCGATAACATTGCCAGCCTTTTGACCGGCGGAAACGTCAGAGGGACGCATGCGTGAAGGGCGTGTCCAAGGTCCGACGAGGCGGAAGAAAACCGGCTTGCCGTGCCAGGATGCAGCTTCTATACGCAACGGGCGGTCCTTTCCAGGCCACCTGCCTGTCCAGGCTGCACGCGAATCGGAAGCGGCGAGCGACGTCCACTGCGGAGTTGTCGGTTGCAGTTGGGAAGGATCGATTCCGGCTGCGGAAAATAGCGACTCCCAGTCGACCGGCTTCGCGGGAGCAGAAACATCCTCGACTTCCGCGGGAATTGCCTGAAAGAAAAGAAGGTGACCGCTCGGATCGAGCCTTACGTTCACCATACCCGATTGCGTGGTGGGAGGATCGCTGAAGGTCACGATGCTCGGCGTGTTCGAACGCTCGAACTGCTGCGGGTCGAGATAGCGCGAACTCTGGCGATAACCAAACTGCAGGATCGGTGGCTGACCGCTGGAAAAGATTCGTGTCCAATCGGGATGAGGCTTGTCATTGGCTTCGGCCCAGTGCTCGAACTCGATATCTTCGTGGAGCTCGACGGCCGAGTCGACCGGCTTGGCATCGTAACCGAGCTGCGCGACTATGTCGCGGGCGCGGTGCGTGAGGACGTCGGGCGACTGATCGAGAGGCATGCGTCCTATGCCATCGTTTCGAGCCATGAGCATCAGGCTGAGGACTACCCCGACAACACACGCGGTGAGACAAAGCACCGCGAACTTGGGTTGCATGCCTTCATTCGCACCGGCGGCTGCGACCATTTGCGGAGACGGGGTTTCTCCCGCAGCTAAAGCGGCGGCTAGCGGATCGCCGCCAGGCAAGGCGGCAGCGACAGACAGCGCGTTGGTGGGACGATTCGATGGCTCAGGTTCGAGGCAGCGGAGGATTACGCGCTCGACTAGTGGGTCTAGATCCTTGACGAAGCTGGAAGGACGGCTGATGTCGCCTGCTGCGCGCGAGCGGACTAGATCAGCAAGATTGTCGGCGCTGAAGGCGCGCTTGCCGGTGAAGAGTTCGTAGAGGACGAGGCCAAGCGCGTAGATGTCGCTCTTCTCGGTGACTTCCCTTCCCGCGAGTTGTTCGGGCGCCATGTAGGCGGGCGTTCCGCTGCGGACTTCCGCGCCTTTGGCCTGATCGGCGAGCGCGGCGAGCCCGAAGTCGGTGATGACAGCTTGGCCACGGCCATCCAGCATGATGTTGGCCGGCTTGAGGTCGCGATGGAGAATGCCTTTGGCGTGCGCAGCGGCGAGCCCAGCACAAAGCTGGCGCGCGATGTCGAGAGCTTTGTCGTTGGGAAGGCGCCCAATGCGGCGCAGGAGCGAGCCGAGATCTTCGCCGTCGACATACTCCATGGTGAAGTAGGTCTGGCCGTCGACTTCACCGACGTCGTAGACGCGGCAGACATTGGGGTGTGAGACCTTGCGTGCGATGCGGACTTCGGCCTTGAAGCGCTCGATCAGCGCGGGATCCTGCGCAGCTTCTTCGGGTAGAAACTTGAGCGCGACTGCCTGGCCGAGCGTCAGGTCGTCGGCGCGATAGACCTCGCCCATTCCGCCACGGCCGAGGAGGGCGACTACACGATAGCGATCGGCTAGAAGAGAGCCTGGGAGAAAGCGCCCGTAATTCAGCAATTCGTGGGAGGAAGAGCTTGCGTGGCTCGAGTTCGGCGCGGGACGAGGCGAACGCGGGGTCTTGGGCGTCGGAGCGATTGGCTCGGAGGAGACGAGAGTTGGAATTTCGTCGGGAGTGAGATTGTCACTGGCGCTGCTTATACGCAGAGTTTCGTCCGCGAGTTCGGAGGCCAATTGCGTCGAAACATCGTCGGTCGATTGCACCTGCCCGCACGAAGGGCAGAAGCGGGCGAGCGAGGGAACCTGTTTGCCGCACGAGGAGCAACGAGCCATACGAGAGCCTGAGAGCGAAAGTCTACGTGAAGCGTGCGGAAATGGGAAACGCTCAGTGAGTTCTACCGCTTAGTTGTCGAAGATCAAGAGTATTACCCGCTATCACCAGCATTTATGAACCTCTGAGCTTCGGCGACTACAATAACTGCGGTGTCTCCTTGGCATGCTGAGTTACACAAAAACGCGATTCCACGAGATTCGCCTCCGGCTCGAGCATCACGTCGCGACCAACCGGACAAATGAGTTTCTGTGGGAATTTTTTCTGTTCGGATTCAAGCAGGCTTGGGCATGCCTGTTTGGGGCAACGATTTTGACTCTAGTGTTGCTCACGAAGTGGCATTGGTCTCAGCATTTCTGGCTGGCGCGCTATGACTTTCTTTTTCTCGCGGCCATCGCGATACAGGCTATTCTGCTGGTCTCCCGGATGGAGTCGTTGCGCGAGGCCAAAGTCATTCTTGTCTTTCATATCGTCGGGACGTTGATGGAACTGTTCAAGACGAGCGTTGGGTCGTGGACATACCCAGAGAGCAATTTCTTCCGGCTGGGACATGTGCCGCTCTTCTCGGGATTCATGTATTCGTCGGTCGGGAGTTATCTGGCGCGGGTTACCCGCATCTTTGACATGCGCTACATGCGTTATCCGAATTTTTTTGTGACTGCAGCGCTGGCCGTACTGATCTACGTCAATTTCTTCACGCATCATTTCATTCCCGACCTGCGGATTGCTCTCTTCATCGCCATTGCTGCGGCGTTCGGGCCGACCTGGGTTTACTACAGGCCTTATCAGAAATTCCGGCGCATGCCATTGCTGCTTGGGTTTTGTCTGGTCGCATTTTTTATCTGGGCGGCTGAGAACGTGGGGACATTTGCTGTGGTGTGGGTGTATCCGCATCAGAGGAACGGGTGGGAGTTGGTGCGGTTTGGAAAGTTCGGGTCCTGGCTGTTGTTGATGATTATCAGCTTCATTTTGGTTTCGATGGCGCATCGGCCCCGTGGGCTCGAGGCGCAGTCGATTACGAGCGAGCACGCCAACCCGGAGATGGCATCAGACACGCCGGGCACGACCGCGGTTGCGTTTAACGGAACTTCCGCCGCATTCACGGTGAAATCATCCGGTACGCTGGTGACGACCGTTCCGGCGGGGGCCAGCACCGGACACATCACCGTGACGAATGCGGGTGGAACAGCGGTAAGTAGCGGAACGTTTACCGTGTTGCCTTGACGCGGGCACGGGAAACTGGCGAAGCCTGCCGCATGGAATCCGTAAGATCTTCAGCAAATCTTGCGCGTAGCCAGTGCCACCGAAATCGGTGAATCATGTGGATGGCGACCCGGCCTTCGCCGACGGCAGAGGCCACTCGCTGCATGCTGCCGACGCGGATATCACGACTTCCGCCTGAATGTCACGTTCAACAGTGATAAGTATCACATTCCTTTTCTCTCCCTAATGCTAGCCTCCCGCGAAACTAATTGCTGATTCCGTCCCCGATTTTTTGAGAGACCGAGTGGCTGTAACGCTTTCAGTTGGGGCTCGGAGCAGCAACATCTCGCTCGACGATAAGGAGAGGACGTATGGGCCACTCCAACTCCACCATCTGGGAATCCATGCAAGCGAAGGGATACGACCGGCGTGAATTTCTGCGCTTCTGCAGCTTCGCGGCCATGCTGGCTGGAATTGAGTCAACGGCGCTATCGACGGTAGTTCACGCATTGGAGACGAAGGCGAGGCCGCCGGTGATATGGCTGCACTTCCAGGAGTGCACTTGCTGCAGCGAGTCGTTCATACGCTCGTCGCATCCGCTGGTGGCGGATGTGCTGCTGGACAGCATCTCGCTCGACTACACGGAAACGCTGCAAGCAGCGGCCGGGCATCAGGCGGAGAAGAGCCTGCAAGACACGATCAAGAACGCGGCTGGGAAATATATCTTGCTGGTAGAAGGATCGATACCGGTGAACGACGGCGGGATCTACTGCATGATTGCGGGCCGGACGGCAGAGGACATCCTGCAGGAGGCGGCGCGGGATGCGGCGGCGGTGATTGCGTGGGGCAGTTGCGCGTCGAACGGGTGCATCCAGTCGGCGAGGCCAAACCCGACAGGCGCAACGCCGGTGCACAAACTGATCAGCAAGCCAGTGATCAACGTGCCGGGCTGCCCGCCGATCGCGGACGTGATGACCGGCGTGGTAACACACCTGCTGGTTTTCGGGAGCGCGCCGGAACTGGACGGGCTGGGGCGTCCGAAGGAATTTTATTCGCGGCGCGTACACGACACCTGCTACCGCCGGCCTTATTACGATGCCGGTCTTTTCGTGGAAGCGTGGGACGACGAGAAAGCGCGCAAGGGATATTGCCTGTACAAAATGGGCTGCCGCGGACCAGTGACCTACAACGCGTGCTCGGTCACGAAGTGGAACGGAGCGACGAGCTATCCGATTCAATCGGGACATGGGTGTCTTGGTTGCAGCGAGGCAGGCTTCTGGGATAACGGGCCGTTTTATCAGCATCTGGCATCGTTCCCTGGATTTGGGATTGAGAGTACGGCTGACAACGTGGGCACGGCGGTGGGATTGGCGGCGCTCGGAGGCGTGGCGCTGCACGCGATCAGCACGAATGTGCGCAAACACCAGTTGATCGAGGAAGGCAAGCAGGAACACCCAGTTCAAAAGGCAAAGGAGTAAGGCGCCATGGCGAGAATCGTGGTTGACCCAATTACTCGAATTGAAGGCCATCTGCGGGTGGAAGCAGTAGTCGAAAACGGAACGATCACTGAGGCGTACAGCTCGGGGACGATGGTGCGCGGGTTCGAGAAGATCCTGAAAGGGCGAGATCCGCGCGATGCCTGGGCCTTCACGGAGCGGGCATGCGGCGTGTGCACGACGGTGCACGCGCTGGCGAGCGTGCGATCGGTGGAGGACGCGCTCGGCATCAGCGTGCCACAGAACGCAGAGCTGATTCGCAACCTGATGTTCTGCACACAATATGTGCAGGACCACGTCATCCACTTCTATCACCTGCATGCGCTGGACTGGGTGGACATCGTGAGTGCGCTGAAGGCGGATCCGCAGAAAACGGCGACGATTGCGGTCGCGATTTCGAACTGGCCCAAGAGCTCGCCGAAATATTTCGCGGATATCCAGACGCGGCTGAAGGCGTTTGCGGAAAGCGGTCAGCTCGGGATTTTTGCTAACGGATATTGGGGACACCCGGCCTACAAACTGCCGCCGGAAGTGAACCTGCTGGGAGTTGCCCATTACCTGGAGGCGCTGGAGTGGCAGAAGGAGATTGTCAAGATCCACGCCATTTTCGGCGGCAAGAACCCGCATCCGAACTACCTGGTCGGAGGAGTGCCGTGCTCGCTGAATCCCGAAGAGGTAAACGCGATCAACATTGAGCGGCTGAATCACGTTGGCAGCCTGATCAAGCAGGCCAAGGCATTCGTGGAGCAGGTGTACCTGCCCGATCTGATGGCGATCGCGGGTTTCTACAAGGACTGGGCGGGGTACGGAGGCGGATTGAAGAACTACCTGGCGTATGGCGACCTGCCGACGCGGGGCTACGGGCAGCCGGAGTATTTCAAGTTCGCGCGGGGAGCGATCCTCGACCGTAATCTCGGGGAAGTGCATCCGGTGAATCCGCGAGATGCGCAGGAGATCAAGGAGTATATTGCGCACTCGTGGTACCGCTACGCGGCGGGAGACTCGGCAGGACTGCATCCGTGGGATGGCGAGACGGAGTTCAACTTCACCGGGCCGCACCCGCCGTTCGAGCAACTGAACGTCGACGGGAAGTATTCGTGGCTGAAGACGCCCCGTTGGAGGGACCACGCCATGGAAGTCGGTCCTCTGGCACGGCTGCTGGTAAGTTTTGCGGCAGGTCGCACGGACGTAAAGGACGTGGTGACGGAGGCTCTGCAGCAGCTCAACGTGCCGGTGACAGCGCTGTTTTCCACGCTGGGCCGGACGGCCGCGCGCGGACTCGAGACGCGGCTGGTGGTGCACTGGATGCAGGAGTTCTACGACCAACTACTGGCGCAGTTGAAGGGCGGCCATACCAGCACGTTCACGCGCGACAAGTGGGACCCATCGACGTGGCCAGCGTCGGCGGAAGGAGTCGGCTTGACGGAAGCGCCGCGCGGCGCGCTGGCGCACTGGATCCGAATCAAGGACGGCAAGATCGACAACTACCAACTGGTAGTGCCGAGCACCTGGAACGCATCGCCGCGGGATGGGAACGGTCAGCGCTCGGCCTACGAGGCATCGTTGATCGGAACGAAGGTGGCGAACACGGAACAGCCAGTGGAGATCCTGCGAACCATACACTCTTTCGACCCGTGCCTGGCGTGCGCCGTGCACCTATACGATCCGGAAGGCAAGCATCTGCACCAACTGACAATCGGCTAAGGAGACGAGTATGGCGACCAAGAGCGTTGTCGCGGCGGCGCCGGGAGCCGGTTTCCGGCGCGTGTATGTGTGGGAATTGCCTGTCCGGCTCTATCACTGGGTGAACGCGCTGTGCGTGGTGGTGCTGTGCGTGACCGGGTATCTGATCGGACACCCGCTCGCGATTAGCTACTCGAGCGAAGCCTACCAGCAATACTGGTTTGGAACAGTGCGCTTCCTTCATTTTGTCACCGCGTTCGTTTTCTTTTTTAATTTCCTGGTCCGGATTTATTGGGGATTTGTGGGGAACGCCTATGCCAGGTGGACGAACTTCATTCCCACGCGGGGAGCGCAATGGCGAGAGATGGGGCAGGTGATGAAGGTCGATATCCTGCAAACGGAAGCGCGCGGGTTGATCACGCTCGGGCACAACGCCCTGGCGGGAACGATCTATTTCCTGGCCTTCCTCGCGTTTCTCTTCCAGTCGCTGACCGGATTTGCTTTGTACTCAGGAATGAGCCACTCGTGGTTGCCGAAGCTGTTTGCATGGATCGTGCCGATAATGGGCGGGGACTTTGCAGTGCGGCAGTGGCACCACGTATTCATGTGGTTCTTCGTGCTGTTCGTGATCGTGCACGTCTACCTGGTCTTTTATCACGACTACATCGAAGGACGCGGAACGACATCGTCGATGGTGGGCGGGTGGAAGTTCGAGAGCGAAAAGCACGATGAGTAAGCAGGAACGGGTGCTGGTGCTCGGCATCGGTAACATTCTGATGGGGGATGAAGGAGTGGGCGTACACGTCGTACGCCAACTCAGTCAGATGCCGCTGCCGGAAGATGTGGAATGCCTGGACGGTGGGACGGGCAGCTTTCTTCTGCTCGAACCGATGCAGGACGCCAGCCGGATCATCCTTATTGACGCGACGATCGATGGCAGTTCTGCGGGCACGCTGACACGGCTCACGCCAAGATTCTCCTCGGACTATCCGAGAACTCTTACCGCACATGACATTGGATTGAAAGACCTGCTGGACGCTGCATATCTGACCAGCGGGGGGCTGGAGGTAACGTTGTTTGCCGTTTCCATCAATCCACCGGCGGACATGGGGATGGAACTGTCACCTGAGATCGCGGAGTGCGTGGGAAAGGTGGCACGGCTGGTGATCGAAGAACTCGCGCGCACAAAGGATGAGGTACAGCCCGCATTTTCTCGCGCCTCGTCCGAGTCCTGAGATTTCAATCAAGAAATCTAGTGCTCCGCCAGGGCGCGGTGCACCATGTAGATGGCGATCGCGCCTTCGCCGACAGCGGAGGCAACTCGCTTGACGTTGCCTGCACGGACGTCGCCGACGGCAAAGACTGATGGCAGGCTGGTCTCGAACATCTGCGGCGGACGGTTTAGCGTCCAGGGTTGCGCCGCACCGCCGTTGCCGTTGGCGACAGCGTGGCCATCAATCAGGTCGCGCCCTGTGAGGATGAAACCCTTCTCGTCGAGCGCGACGCAGCCCTTCAACCAGTCGGTGCGCGGCGACGCGCCGGTCATAATGAAGATGTGACCGATCTCGTGCGTCGAGGTCTTGCCGGTCTTCTTGTCACGCCAGGTCACGCACCGCAGTTGTCCATCTGCGTCCCCCTCGAGGGCGACAATCTCCGTATTGCAGTGCAGTTCGATGTTGGAATTCTCGGTGATGCGCTGGATGAGGTAGCGCGACATGGTATCGGCGAGGCCGTCGCGGCGTACGAGCATGTGAACTTTTCGCGCATTCTGAGCTAGGTACACGGCGGCTTGTCCAGCGGAGTTGGCGCCGCCCACGACAACAACCTCTTCGCCAACGCATAGCTGCGCCTCGATCCAGGTGGCGCCATAGTAGACCCCGCGTCCTTCGCACTGCTTGAGGTTGGCGATATCGGGCTTGTTATATTGCGCGCCGGTAGAGATGACGATGGAGCGTGCGGCGAGCTCGTCGCCATTGTCGAGGACGATCTTGTACGGGCGTTTGGAACAGTCGAGGCGGGTGACGCCGTGGCCGATCATCATTCGTGCGCCGAATTTCTGCGCCTGGGCGAGAGCACGGTTCGTGAGTTCCTGGCCGGAGACACCCGTGGGAAATCCTAAATAGTTTTCGATCTTCGAGCTGGAGCCGGCCTGACCTCCGGGCGACTCGGATTCAATGACGAGAGCATCGAGGCCTTCGGAAGCGGCGTAGACGGCGGCGGCGAGACCGGACGGACCGGCTCCGACGATGATAACGTCGCGCACCTGCGAGCCGTCGATGGAGACGTTAAAGCCGATTCGATCGGCGAGTTGCTGGACGGTCGGATTTTTCAGAACGCTGCCGCGCGTGTTGCACATGACCACGGGGATCTCGGAGGCCTTTATGTCGAAGCGATCAAGCAGGGTCTGAGAATCCTTGTCGATGTCGAGGTCGATGTATTTGTAGGGGTAAGCATTGCGGCCCAGAAATTCGCGCAGGCGAAGGGTGGCGGCCGAGTGACGCGAGCCGAGGAGGACCAGCGGGCCGAGGCCCTCGCGAATCAAGGCGAGACGCCTTAGGATGAAGGCGCGCATGAAGATTTCGCCGAGTTCCGCGTCTTTGGCAATCAGCGAACGCAAGCCCTCGGAGGTGACCTCGAGAACCTCGCCTGGCTCGGTGATGCGGCCGAGGACCAAACAACGGGCGCCGGTGATCATCGACATCTCGCCGGTGAAGTGGTTCGCCCCGTGCGTGACAATTTGCTTTTCGCCATCCATGCCGGGCTGCAAGATCTCGAGCGTGCCTCTGAGAATGACAAAAAACGGAATGTTGGTGTCATTGGGCTTGAAGAGAATTTCGCCCTTTTCGACCGTGCGGCGTTTTCCGCTTGGGCAGATGCGGTGAATCTGCGCCTCGGTCAGGGTCGGGAACATTTGCGTGGTGGGATCGAGGATGCTGGGTGCGGGCCATGTGGACATGTTGATTTTCCCCGGGCGAAGTGTGGCTTGGTCGAGAGTATAGATGTTGAGGACTGAGGATTGGGTGCAGGGATGCTGCTCTCGGGCAGAGGGTCCCACCAACATGGACACCAGTAATGCCGCGTGCTCAATGACTAGCGCGGGAGCGAAGAAGAGCTTCAACCACAGGGTTCACAGGGAAAACAATCGACTGTCGTGTAAATTGCAGTTGAGTCACTTGGCTTCAGTGATCGGCTATCGAACTCAGGTCTTCGAAGAACGTGGGGTAGGAGACGCCTGCGGAGTCGGAGTTTGTGATCTGCGTTTCTCCTTCGGCGCGAAGGGCGGCGATGGCAAAGGCCATGGCGATGCGGTGGTCGTCGAAGGAGTCGAGTTCGGCGCCGTGCAGGGTTTGGCGGCCGGGGATGCGAAGGCCGTCGGGTCGCTCTTCGAGTTCGGCGCCCATTTTGCGTAGGTTCGTGGCGACAGCGGCAATTCGGTCGGATTCTTTGACGCGGAGTTCGCGGGCATCGCTAACCTCGAGACCGTTTTCTGAGTAGGGCGCGATAGCGGCGAGGACGGGGATTTCGTCGATGAGCGCGGCGGTGTCGGCCCCGGAGATCGTCCCACCGAGCCAAGTGGCGCCATTGGCTTCGATGCTGCCGACGAGCTCGCCGTAGTGCTGCTCGATTTGGCCGACGGTGATTTTGAGCCTCATTTGAATGAGGATATCGAGCAGGCGAGCGCGGGTCGGGTTCATGAGGATGCCGGGCAGCGAGATGTGCGAGCCGGGAAAGAGGGCGGCAGCGCAAAGAAAAAAGGCGGCGCTGGAGAGGTCGCCAGGGACGCGGGCTTCGATGGCGGTGAGTTCTTGCCCGCCGCGAGTGCTCACGATGTGGCTGCCCCGCTCGGATTTCTTCCGCTCGATTTCTGCTCCGAAAGCCTGAAGCGCCAGCTCGCCGTGATCGCGGGTGCGGATGGGTTCTTCGATGGTGGTCTCGCCGTCGGCGAAGAGTCCGGCGAAGAGGAGGCAGGTTTTGACCTGGGCGCTGGCGACTTCGGGTTTGTAGTGAATCGGCTTCAGCTGACCTCCTTGAATTGTCAGCGGAGGGCGCCCGGCTTCATTTGAAGAAATCTTTGCTCCCATCTGTGACAGCGGCTTGATGACGCGCGCCATGGGACGCCGGGAGAGGGATTCGTCGCCGAATAGTTCGGTGGCAAAGGGCTGGCCGGCGAGGATTCCGCTGAGCATGCGGATGGTCGAGCCCGAATTGCCGCAGTCGAGCGGAGCTTTAGGAGCCTGCAAGCGAGAGCCGAGACCGATGACTTCAATTGCACCGTCTTCTTTTTCGCCATCGGCACGGCGCCATTTTGCGCCGAGTTCTTGCACGCATCCGAGCGTGCTGAAACAGTCCCGGGCGGCCGAGAAGTTGTGAAAGCGGCTGGTGCCTTGAGCGATGGCCGCAAGCATGGCGTAGCGATGAGAGATGGATTTGTCTCCGGGGATGCGGACAACGCCTTGAATGCTGCGAGCCGGATGGATGGTGGTTGATTCCATGGACAGTCCATAGTAAAGCAGGCGTTGGGTCCTTGGTCCTTGGTCTTTCGTCCTTGGTTTTTCGATGTTGGCGGTCAGCCGTCCTGGTCACCCCGCGGTTCGGCCTCTCACAAATTCTTTTGAATGTTGCTAGAGTCAGCATCAAAGTTCTAAGCAGGCTTCCCCGGGGTTCGGCTCGCTCGCAAGCAGTTGGCGTTCGCGGTTGCTGTGGGCCTTTTGTGTCTTGGTTACAACCAGACGAGAGGATAGAGTCAAGCTATTCATGGCGGTTTCTTTGAAGTCAATCATTATCGTTCTCGCCTTTTGGACCCTCTCGTGTACGTCTTTCGCGCTGGGGCAAAGGTCTCCGGCGAACAATTCGTCCTCGCCGCCCAATGCGCCGGGGAGTATCAGCGGCACGATTGTTGACCAGAGCGGCGCGGTGGTGGCGGGCGCTAAGGTCAAGCTCACCTATGTCGACCCGCAACCAAACTCACAAGGTTTGACGGCGGTTGCCGACAACGATGGCGAGTTTTTCTTTCCAAAAGTTGATCCTGGCGCGTTTCAACTGGCGATAACTTCGTCGGGATTCGAGGCGAAGACTTACTCCGGGAGTCTGCATCCGGGCGAGATTGAGACCTTGCCGCAGATTGCGATAGACGTGGCCGAGGCTCGCACCGAGGTACAGGTCGGATTGAGCCAGGTCGAGGTGGCGACGGAAGAGATTAAGGAAGAAGAGCACCAGCGGGTGCTGGGAGTAGTTCCAAATTTTTATGTGAGTTATGTGCCGAATGCGGCGCCGCTCGACGCGAAGCAGAAATTTCAGCTGGCGTTCCGGACGATTATCGATCCGTTTACGTTTTTCGTGGTGGGGGCGACGGCGGCAATCGAGCAGGGGCAGAATCATTTTGCCGCCTACGGGCAGGGTGCCCAGGGATACGGGAAGCGGTTTGGCGCGACTTATGCTGATACGGTGACCGGGACGCTGATCGGCGGGGCGATTTTGCCGGCGCTGCTCAGGCAGGATCCTCGGTATTTCTACAAGGGGACGGGATCGGTGGCGTCGCGCGGGACCTATGCGATTGCGAGCGCGTTCATCTGCAAAGGTGACAATGGAAAGTGGCAGCCCAATTACTCGAATGTGCTCGGGAGCCTGGCGGCGGGCGGGATGTCGAATCTGTATTATCCGGATCAGGACCGGAACGGGGCGGGATTGACCATGGAGAATGCCGCGATTGGGTTGGGGGCGACAGCGATACAAAATTTATTTCAGGAATTTATTGTGAAGAAGTTGACGCCAAGGAGGAAGGGGCAAAAGGCGGGACCATGAGGAGGATGGTCGACGCCTGTTCTGCCCACGAGCGATTGGTCTATGAGGAAATTCCGAAACTCACGCCGCGGACCACATGCCCATCTGTGAGAGAACCTTCGTAGCGGCCTCCGTCCCGGACCGCACGCAGTCAGGCACGCCGATGCCATTGAAGCCATTGCCAGCCAACGCCAAGCCGGGCAGTTTCTCGCAGAGCGCCTTGATCCGCTCCAGACGTTCCAAATGCCCAACCGAATACTGCGCCATCGCTGCCTTCCATTTGTAGACGCGCGAGAACAACGGCTCCGCCCGCAGATTGATGATCTGCCCTAATTCGTTGCGAACAATCGCCAGAATTTCGTCTTCCGAAGAAGAGAGAATTTCCTCATCCCGCGCCCCGCCCAGAAAGCACCGAACCAGCGCCCGATTTTCCGGCGCCCGATGCGGAAATTTATTGTGCACAAACGTAGCCGCCAGCATCCGATGCCCCGCACTCCGCGGCACCAGAAATCCGAACCCAGCCGGCAGCGACCGCCGCACCTTCTCGTCGTATCCCAGCGTCACCGTAACCGACGAGCTGTAGTTAATCTCCGCCAATTCGCGCGAGAGATTCGCCTCCACCGAGGAAAGCAGCGCCGACATTGCGCGCGCCGGAGCCGCGACAATCACAGCGTCGAAGCGATCGCTCTGATATCCCGCCGAAACGGTCCAGCCGCCGTCTTCCGAGAGGATGGATTGAACAGGCGATGAAGTGCGCAGAGTAGCGGGATCGATGCGGGCCAGCAGCGCATCGACCATCTGCTGCATGCCTTCCTTCAGCGAAGTAAACAGCGGACGCGCCGGACCTTTCGACATCGCCGCCATTTTCTTTCGCGAGGCCAGCATCGCGCGCCCCAGGCTCCCATGCTTCGCCTCCATATCGGCAAACCGCGCCAGCACTGCCCGCACGCTCAGTTGCGAAGCCTCTCCGCCGTAGACCCCCGACAGCAGCGGGTCCGCCAGCAAATCAACCATCTCCGACCCGTAATGCCGCTCCACCATCTGCGCCACGGTTTCGTCAGCGGTCGCTTTGTGCGGTGGATGAAACCACTCCGCTGCCATCCGCAGCTTGGTGCGCAGCGAAAAGAGCGGCGACATCACCGTCGGCAGAATTTTCGTCGGCACCATGAACATCAGCCCATCGGGCATGACGACAAGCCGGTCACGTCCGCTCTTGCGCATCACAATGTAAGTCTTTCGGTCGGCATCGTTCGACCCAATCAGCTGATCGCCAAGCCCGATCTTCCGGCAAAGGTCCGCAGCCCAAGGCTTTTCGCTGATAAAAGAGTCGGGCCCAGCCTCAACCAGGCAACCGTCAACATGATCGGTAACCAGCACGCCACCAAGCCGAGCCGCAGATTCAAATACGACGTACTCAATCTCCGCCCCGCCCTGCCGCTTCTCTTCAAGCGCAAAAGCAGCCGAAAGCCCAGAAATTCCCCCGCCGATAATGGCAATTCGTGACATTGAGTTGATAGTTGCTAGTTGCTAGTAGTTCTCAGTTACGCCGCCGCCCCGAAAGCAAGTGCCACATGATCGACGCAAACGCCACTGTTCCAAATGTATGCGCCTCCGTGGGAGGAAATGTATGCGCCACCGTGGAGGAGCGGCCCTTCAGGGCCGCGTTATCCACTCCGAATCCATGGGGATTTAGCCCCGGTGGTCACTGCTTGTCGCAGAATCGCTTTCTCCGGAATTCGCCGCCAACCGCCCACGCACCAACTCGGCCAAAGCCGTGGTCAACGTCTGCGACCCATTCAGCGACTCCGCCCGCCACAACCGCATTCCCTGCTTCTCTGCAAATTCCTTAAAGAAGATATCGATGTCGAACAAAACCTCGACATGATCGCAAAGGAACCCAATCGGCTGAATGAACACACCGCTGTGCCCTCTTCCCTTCAGCCCAAGAATCGTCTCTTCCACCGTAGGCCCGATCCAGGCGCCCCCAGACATTCCCTGGCTCTGAAACGCGAAGCTCCATTCATCCGAACCCAAGCCCGCCTGTCGAGCCACCAGTTCCGCAGTCTCTTTCGACTGTGCCTCATACGGATCGCCTTCGGTAATCGTGCGCGCAGGCACGCTGTGCGCGGTAAAAATAATCGGCAGCTTCGCCCCATATTCCGCGTTCGCCTTCTCCCACCCAGCCCGGAGATTTTCCGCAAACGCCGTTGCCAGGAGCGGCTGGTCGTGCCACTCCTCGACAAAGTCCATTTCGAACGGCACGCCGCTCTCTCCAACAACCGCCTTACGATAAAGCCCAACGCTCGTTCGCGAATTCTGCGGCGCCAGGCAAACGGCAATCACGCGCTCAAACTTCTCTGCTTCAATGGCTCGAACCGCGTCGGCGATAAACGGCTTCCAATTCCGCATCCCGACAAACACCGGCAAGCCCAGCATCTGCGAAAGCTGGTCGCCTTGAAGAAGAGTCCAGCATGCCAGCGGAGAAAATCCGATCAGCGAATAACGATGGCGGATTTCTTCGATCACGTTTGTCGGCATCGGCCGTCCACCGGTGACATACCCTAGAAACTCGGGGATCTGGTCTGGATTTTCCGGGCTGCCGTGCGCCAGCAAAAGCACCGCGGTCTTTGCGAACGAGCCGAGTTCCGACTTCGGGGGCAGAAAAGAACTGACATGGTTCGCGCAGTAACAGGCTCCGGCCAATCCCAACGGGCACGCGGTCATTTCTTGCGCTCCGTGGTTTTGAACTCCGCCGAGTGTTCCCGCACAAAAGTGCAAAGCGACTTCACGTTTTCGACCGGCGTCTCCTGCAAAATTCCGTGGCCAAGGTTAAAGATGTGTCCGGGACGTCCGGCGGCCTGGCTCAAGACGTTCTCCGCGCGTAAGCGCAATTCTCTCCAATCAGCGAAAAGCAGCACGGGATCCAGGTTTCCTTGCACCGCATTTTTGTAACCAAGACTTTTCCACCCCGCGTCGAGTGGAATACGCCAATCAAGTCCAATCACCTCGGCCCCGGTCTCCTGCATTGACGGCAGCAACGTAGCGCTGTCGGTGCCGAAATAAGTAATTGGCACTCCTGTCTTCTGCAGACGGTGAACAAGTTTTGTCACGTGCGGCAGAACATATCGGCGGTAGTCCTCGACGCTCAGACAGCCGACCCAACTGTCGAAAATCTGGAGCGTGTCAGCCCCGGCACGGACCTGCTCAGCAGAATACTCGGCGGTCACCTCGACAAGCTTCGCCATCAGCTCATTCCACGCGCCGGGCGCGGAATACATCATATTTTTAGTGTGGATGTAGTTGCGCGAGCCGCCTCCCTCAATCATGTAGCTGGCCAGCGTGAAGGGAGCGCCGCAGAACCCGATCACTGGGAGTGTGTCCCCAAAGTGCTTGCAGACCAGAGCGACGGCCTCGGCAACGTAACCGAGTTCGTCAGCACGGTCAGTCCGCAGACGCTTGATGTCGCCGGCCTCGCGCACGGGCTTCTCAATCTTCGGGCCTTCACCCGCTGCAAAATGAAACGGCATGCCCATCACTTCAAGCGGCAACAGCAGGTCGGCAAAAATAATGGCAGCGTCGACGCCAAGTATTTCCGCGGCTTCAATTGTCACCTGCGCTGCCACCTTGGGCTTCTTGCAGATTTCGATTAGCGAATACTGCTTGCGCACGGCCCGATACTCAGCCATGTAGCGGCCGGCCTGGCGCATGAGCCAGATGGGTGTACGTTCGGTTGGCTGAGCCTTCGCGGCGCGAACAAAAAGAGAGTTGGGAGCGGACATGAGTCTTCCAATTTAGCATTTTCGAGCGTGACAGCCCCACCAGTACGCCCGCTTGATTCTCTTCTATTTTCGCGTCTGCATAGAACACCCGCCTGTGATCCCCGTCACCAGTCAACCAAAGCCGTTTATAATGGCCCGCACTGACGCCCCTCAAGCCGCACCAAACGGGTCGACGCCAAACAATCCATGACTAGGAGACGCATGCGAACCTGGGCTGCTCTTGCACTCGTTTTCACTCTCACATTTTCTTCGTTCTCGTTCGCAGGATCGTCTGCGGATGACGCGCCCTTGGCCGGCTTCGCGCCCCGCAACAGCCAGACCGAGCGCGAGTGGGAGGCAAAGTTCCGCGCCATACCCGATCCGGCCAATTTGCGTGACTACATGGAGCATCTTTCGGCGCGGCCCCACCACGTCGGCTCTCCCTACGACAAGGAGAACGCGGAGTGGCTCCTGGCGCGCTTCAAAGAGTGGGGTCTGGACGCACACATCGAGACCTTCAACGTTCTTTTTCCGACCCCAAAGCTGCGCGTGCTTGAGATGGTCTCGCCTACCAGGTTCACGGCGAAACTCGATGAGCCGGTGGTAGCGGTCGATCCGACGTCGAATCAGAAAGCGGAGCAGCTTCCCACTTATAACGCTTACTCGATCGACGGCGATGTGACAGCGCCGCTCGTATTTGTAAACTACGGCCTGCCGGAGGACTACGAAAAGCTTGACCGCCTGGGCGTTTCGGTAAAAGGTGCAATCGTGATCGCGAAGTATTACCACTCGTGGCGCGGTGTAAAGCCGAAGGTCGCGGCCGAGCATGGCGCAATCGGGTGCCTTATTTATTCCGAGCCGAAGGATGACGGCTACACGGTAGACAATGTCTTCCCCGACGGCCCGATGCGCAATCCCAACGGCGTACAGCGCGGCAGCGTGATGGATTTTGCCTCGTCAAGCCCAGGCGACCCGCTCACTCCCGGCTGGGGCGCAACTCCGGACGCCAGGCGGCTCGACATCAAAGACGCAAAGAGCATTACGAAGATCCCGGTCCTGCCAATCTCATATGGCGACGCCCAGCCGCTGATGGCCGCTCTCGCCGGGCCGATGGCGCCCGAGGAATGGCGCGGCTCGCTGCCAATTCCCTATCACGTCGGTCCGGGCCCATCGAAGGTTCATCTGAAACTCGTGTTCAACTGGGACATCAAGCCGGTCAACGATGTCATCGTGAAGATTCCCGGCAGCGTCGCGCCCGACGAGTGGATCGTGCGCGGAAATCATCACGACGCTTGGGTAAATGGAGCGGAGGATCCGGTATCCGGCCAGGTTTCGCTGCTCGAAGAGGCGCGCGGGCTCGCCGCGTTGCTGAAGCAAGGCTGGAAGCCACGTCGAACAATCATTTATGCCGCGTGGGATGGCGAAGAACCAATGCTCCTCGGCTCAACCGAATGGGTTGAAACGCACGCCGACGAATTGCGCGCGCATGCGGCCGTCTACATCAATACCGATGGCAACGATCGCGGATTCCTGAACATGGGCGGCTCGCACAGCCTGGAGCAGTTCATCAACTCCGTGGCGCGAGACATCGACGATCCGGAAACGCACGTGACCGTATGGAAGCGCGACCAGTCCAACCGCATCGCTGAGGCGAAAACAGCTGAGGAGCGGCAGGAACTTCGCCAGCGCCCCGACCTGCGTATCAGCGCTCTCGGCTCCGGCACTGACTTTACTGGTTTCCTCGACCACCTGGGAATCGCAACCCTCGATCTCGGCTACAGCGGCGAGGACGAGCAGGGCATCTATCACTCGATTTACGACGACTTTTACTGGTACACACATTTCTCGGATCGCGACTTCGTGTACGGGCGGGCACTCGCTCAGACCGTCGGGACATCGGTAATGCGGCTGGCCGACGCCGAGGTGCTGCCGTTTGATTTTGTCGATTTCGCTGACACCGTAGAAACGTACAAGAAGGAACTACAGAAGCTACTCGCCGCAAAGCAGGAAGAAATCCACGAGCGGAATCAGGAGCTGGAAGAGGGAGTCTTTGCCGCGACCAATGATCCGCGACGTCCGACGGTCGCGCCCGCAAAAGAAGAGGCGCCTCCGCATCTCAATTTTGCCCCACTGGAGAACGCAGTTGATTTACTCACGCGCAGCGCGAAGCACTATCAAAAGGCGATGGCGCAGAAGCAGAGTACGCTGGGCGACGAGGCGATGGCAAGCAAGCTTGCGACGCTAAATCACGATCTGATCGAGAGCGAGCGCCGCTTGACAAATGACGAAGGCCTGCCACGTCGGCCGTGGTATAAGCACCTGCTCTATGCGCCCGGAGTGTATGCAGGATATGCCGTAAAGACAGTTCCCGGCGTGCGCGAGGGAATCGAACAAAAACGATACGCAGAGGCAGATCAGGAAATTGTCCGCGTGTCAAAAGCGCTGGAAGATGAAGCGGCATTAATTGAGTCAGCAGCTAAGGAACTGGAAAAGTAAGCGGCTCCTCGATCCGGCAAGAGCATCGAACTGCCGCTGACCGCTGACCGGCGCTGGCTGCTACCCTTCCTCGCCCTTCAAAAACGCCTGCCCTTTTCGCTCCGGGCCAAGGCCGACGACCGCCGCAAGCACAACAATCACGGCGATCTCGAAACCGGCGAGCGCCCACGAATAGCCCCAACGGTCTCGCAGCGCGTATTCGATTTTGTTCACCGGCGAAGCCACAAAATTTCCCAACTGGTACGCGAGTCCGGGAATCAGCCCACGCACCGCCGCCGGCGATAGTTCGTTCAGGTGAGCGGGAATGATTCCCCAAGCTCCCTGCACGCCTATCTGAATCACGAAAGCGCCAAGCGCCAGCGCGAGCAGCGTGCTTCCGAACGCCCAAAGCGGAATCACGCACAGGGCGAGTACCGTCGCCAACACCAGAGCCAGACGACGTCCCAGACGCTCCGAAAGACGGCCAAATGTGAACGCGCCGACGAGTGCGCCGATGTTGTAGAAGATCGCAACATTCGCCACCGTCGATGTCGTGAAGCCATGTGACTGCAGGAAGTGCGGATAGAGATCTTGCGTGCCGTGGGAAAGAAAATTCATCAACGCCATCAGCCCAACCATGTATACAAACAGCGGCCAATTCGTTGCCGCAGCTTTCACAATCAAGCTGAACTTCGGCACGCGATGTTGCTTCCATGCCTCCGACTCTTTCACCTTCCAGCGAATGTAGAAGGCAAGCAGCGCGGGCAGACCGCCAGCCCAGAACATCGCGCGCCATCCCCAAACCGGCAGCACAGTCTTGGCCGCAATCGCCGCCAGAATGTATCCGCACGAATATCCCGACTGCACAATCCCGGAGATCAGGCCGCGCCGCTGCGGCGGAATGCTCTCCATCGCCAGCGACGAACCCAGTCCCCATTCGCCACCCATGCCGATTCCATAGATTGTCCGAAGAGCAAGAAACACGCTGTAATTCGGCGCAAATCCGCAGAGCAGTTCGACAACAGAGAAGAAAATGACGTTCGCCATCAACGGCCCGCGGCGTCCGTAGCGATCCGCAAGCATGCCAAAGATCACCGCACCGACCGGGCGCATCGCCAGCGTCCAAGCTGTTGTCGCAATGATCGCCGCCGTGGACACGCGGAAATGCTCTGCCAGCGTATTAATCAGAAAAACGACGACGAAGAAGTCAAAAGCGTCCAGCGTCCAGCCCAGGAACGCCGCGCTGCATGCGTGCCACTGCTCTCGATTTAGAAAAGGTTCCGACAAAGCTGGCTCGGTCACTGGTTGCACATAACAAGGAAATCATCGCATTGTAGCGGAAAGGAGAGCGGCTGGCGGTGAGGCTGGACGGCCTGGAAACTTGCGCCTGATCAGCCTGCCCAAGGCAGGATCAGCGTCCTGAAGCCCATTCCGCGATTGACTTCCCCCGCATTTCGCGGGAAACTTCCCGCTATAGCCTGTCCCCCGTAAATCCAGGCTGCAGGAACAGCGCATGCTCCCGCACCCTTTGTCGAGGTCCGCGCCGGGCAAAGACCCTCCGCTACCCGATCTTGCGCTCCTGCTCGAACGGCACTCAAGCGCGGGATTTCCGCCCGACCTTGCCCTCGATCTCGTGCTCAACGAACTGGTCGTGCGCGCTGCGGACGCAACCCAGGCGACCGCGGCCGCTCTCGCCCTCCTGCGTGCAGATCAGATGGTTTGCCGCGCCGCCACCGGGCTCCATGCTCCCGATCTTGGCGTCCCACTCGACACGCATGACGGCCTCTCAGGCGCCTGTCTGCGCACACGGGCACCGCAACTTTCTGCCGACACCGAAAACGATTCCCGCATTGATTCCTCCGTTTCGCGTCGCCAGGGCATCCGGTCGATGCTGATCGTGCCCGTGTTCGACCACGAGGCAACCGGCCCAGATCACCGGCCGCCGCTCACGGGTGTGCTTGAGGTCTTCTCGCCATTGCCCGACACGTTCACGCACCAGTCGCAAATCCTGCTCTCGGATTTTGCGGATGAGTGCGCGCGTATCTGTCGGGTAGCCGCGCAACTGAAGACGCGTGCGCCGGCCGAGGTCATTCCACTGGACGAAGAGATAATCGGCTCAGAAACGGAAAATGGAAGGGTGGGCGTCCCGATCGGGCGTTTCGAAGGTCTACCTGAGCTACCTTTGGGGGATGAAGATGCCGCACGCATCTCCGAACCCGAAGTTCTACCCGCAACGGTTGCGGTTGACGCAGCAACGCCTGCTGCCCCGGCGCGCCAAGCTTACGAAGTCTGGACGCTCATTCTGGGAGCGCTGGTCATTCTCGCTGCTGCCGCGTTCAGTTTCATGATCGGATCGCGCATCGGCTGGCTGCGGACCTCGCTGCCCTCGGTAGCATCCTCATCCCCTTCCGGGAATACCGCCACTTCTCCCACGTCGCCATCCATCCAACTGCCAGAACCGGCGCATAAGGATTCTTCGAAACCAAAATCGCCACCAGACGGCAAGTCCAAGCCCGCGTCTCCACCCTCCGACCAACTAGTTGTGTACGACAAGAACAAAGTCGTCTTCCGCATGGGCCCCACGCAGTCGGAAGAGCAAAAGACATCGGGACACCCGCCGAGTGAGACATCGAAACAGGATTCGACAGTGGCCAAGTCGATCCCTTCACAGAGCCGGCCGCCACATTCCATCTGGCTGGCGCCGGCACAGGCCGAAAGCCGTCTCCTCACCCGCGTCGAGCCTCAATACCCACCCGACGCCCTCGCCGATCACCGTTCCGGCAATGTGACGCTCGAAGTGCATGTCGCCGAAGACGGTACCGTGTCTTCCGTGCGCACACTCAACGGTGATCCCCTACTCGCAGCCGCAGCGGCAGACGCCGTTCGCAGTTGGCGCTACCAACCCTACCGCGCCAACGACCAACCCTCCAAGTTCCAGACAGACGTCACGCTGACATTTTCGCTGCCAAACTAAAGGAAAGTAGTAGCTGGATAGCCGGCAATATGCCGCCACTACAATTGGCAAGGTTATCCTTCTGCAATCTGACTTCTGCCTTCTGCGATCCTAAGAGTAGGCCAGTTCTTTCGCGCGCTGCACAGCCTTGACCACGGCTTTGATCAGCGTGACACGCAGCTTACCTTCCTCGAGTTCGAGAATGCCGTCGATCGTGCAGCCTGCGGGAGTAGTCACAGCGTCTTTGAGGAGCGCCGGGTGATCGCCGGTTTCAAGCACGACCTTCGCGGCGCCGAGTGTAGTTTGCGCGGCCAGCAGCGTGGCTATGTCCCGAGGCAGGCCGACCTTGACACCCGCTTCGGCCAGCGATTCGAGAATGATGTAAATGTAGGCGGGACCACTGGCGGAGAGACCAGTGACTGCGTCCATGTGTTTTTCGTCGACGATCACTGTGCGGCCGACGGCAGCGAAAAACTTCGTCGCCAGGTCGAGATGTTCTTTCTGCGCGAATTGCCCTTTGCAGAGCGCGGTCATGCCCGCTCCTAGAACGCAGGGAGTATTCGGCATGGCGCGCACGATCGGAACGTCTTTCTCGAGGCCGCGCTCGATCATGTCCGTGGGAACCGATGCCGCGACCGAGATGAGCAACTGCTCGCGCCGGACATGCGGCCGAATCTCCCGGAGAACCTCGGCAACAACCTGCGGCTTGACGCAGAGAAAAATGATGTCGGCATGGCGCACCGCCTCGGAGTTATCGGTCCCGGCATGGACTTTGAGCTTGTCTTTAAGAGCGTGTGCCTTTTCGGCGTGCGCGACAGTCGCCCACGTTTCATTCGCCTTCAAAAGACCATCGCGGAGCAAAGACTGCAAAAGAATCGAGCCCATCTTGCCCGCGCCTAGAACAGCCACGCGCTCCCCTGCGGTCGCTTTAGCCATAGTTAAATCCTCCTGCGAACTTCACCTCCGCTGATTCACACGGATTTTCGCGGATGGGATTTTGCTTTCTTATTTTATCCGCGAAAATCTGCCCAAATCCGCTGGAAAGGAAGTTGTTCGGTCTTAGCCTCTAACCTTCTTCACCATCCCGACGATCTCACGTCCGATGGGCAGCGAGGCAGTGGCTGCCGGCGATGGAACGTTCAGCACGTGCAAGAATCGGCCGTGCGCGACGAAGCGGAAATCGTCGACGAGCGATCCATCGGCGGCGACAGCCTGCGCTCGCACGCCCGACCCACCCGGCGTCATGTCTGCCATGCGAACCTCGGGCACAAGGCGCTGGCAGGAACGAACGAAGAGCCGCTTCGACCACGAGCGCCGCATTTCACCGAGCCCGTTTTTCCAGTGCAGGCGAGCCATGGAGCGGAAGCCGGAGTAACCAAGAACTTCCATCGACTCGCCGAGATCGAAGTCCGTGCGCGTGTATCCCTCGCGGCGGAAGGCAAGAACGGCATTCGGCCCGGCGTCCACATTGCCGTGAATGCGCCGCGTGAAATGCACGCCGAGGAATGGATAAGCCGGATCGGGCACCGGATAGATCAACGAGCGCACGAGGCTGGTGCGGGCGGACGCGAGATCGTAGTACTCGCCGCGAAACGGGACGAGCATCATGCCGGGATCGTGTCCGGCGAGTTGCGCGACCCGATCGCTGTAGAGACCGGCACAGTTCACGACGAAGCTCGCGGGAAACTCTTCGGCTCGCGTACGAACGACCACTTCGTTCGCCTTCGCCACAAAGCCGACTACGCCGGCGTTCGTCCTGACCTCGACTCCTCGCAATCTGGCAATCTCAGCGTACTTCGCCGTCACCATCGAGTAGTCGGTGATGCCAGTAGCAGGAACTTTGAGCGCGCGCAATCCGCCGACGTGCGGCTCGATTTCGCGCATGGCAGCGCCGCCGAGAATTTCAAGACCGGTGAGGCCATTAGCTTTTCCGCGCGCGAGGAGGTCGTCGAGCCGCGCGTCTTCTTCCGCAGTAGTAGCTACGATCAGCTTCCCGCAGACTTCGTGAGGAATTCCATGCTGCGCGCAGAATGCAACCATCTCGCGGGCGCCGGCTACGCACATCCGAGCCTTGAGTGACCCGGCTTTGTAATAAACGCCGCTGTGGATGACTCCGCTGTTGTGGCCGGTCTGGTGCCGGGCGAGGCCGTCCTCCTTTTCGACGACGAGAATGCGCGATTGCGGGAAGGCTTCGGATGCCTGCATTGCGAACGACATGCCGACGATGCCGCCGCCAATGACTGCGATGTCATAGGTCATAGTCTGAGTAAGGTCATCTTACCTTCCGATCGTAACGCTTACTGGACAATGAAACTGTGATGTGTGAACGGTGAGGGGATTTTCGGATAACGGGAGGGCGGTTCGTGGAGCCTTCAGGAAAAGCCCTGTGCAACCCCGTGAACCCTATGGTTCAAGCCTTTGTTCGCGCCGGGCATGCTCAAGCGATCTTCAGTCAACTGTCAGCGTCACCGGACTTGCATGACTCGGGCCTGCTGCCGCCGTTGCGAAAACTTGAATGTTCGAATAGGTTCCCACAGCGGTCGGAGTTTCGATATTCACCATGGCTGAGCCTGGCGAAGTCGCTTCTGTGGAGGTTGCTGTGATGGTCACGTTGGCAGGATTCGGCCCAACCGCTGGCGACGAGTACAGCCCGTTTGAATTGATTGTCCCGTTGCCATCTCCACCTGTGACTGCCCACGTTACCGTCTGGCTGCTGCCGTAGTTCACCACCGCCGTGAACTGATATTGCGTCGAGGAAGCCGGCCAGGTGTTTCCTGGTTCGTTGGCATAGACGCTCGCGGCCTTTGGGCTGACCGTCACGGTGACTTGCGGAGGCTGACCGCCACCACCGCCACTTATTCCGCCACACGCCGCGAAGAGCGAGAGCCCCGCCAGAGCGAACAAGAAAGCCAATGAGAGCGAGCGCCGACGCGCTTGTTCCCACGTTGCCCCGGCAAAAAAAATCCCTGCGAGCGGGATCGCCAGCCACGACAGCCATATCTGGCTCGTACCCCTGGCTGTGTTCACTGCCTCCCCGCTTGTCAGTGTGTGGCGTTTGGACGAACTGGAACCGCCACTGTTCGGACCGGTCGTCGAAATTGTCAGCGTCACCGCAGTCGTTCCCGCACCTGCAGCAATCGATGACGGACTGAAATTGCAACTGGTCAACGCAGGCAGATTCGCGCAGCTAAAGCTCACCGCTCCGGTAAATGTCGACCCGCCGGTAGGCGCGGCGGAAAAGCTGTAGATCGCACTCTGGCCTGCTTCCACCGTCACCATGCTACTGCCTGTGTCGGTCCACGCGACATCGGTGCCCACGGTCAGGGTCACCGCTTGTGAGTGGGTCAACGCGCCATCCGTACCTTGAATGTTGAAGTTGAAAGATCCGGTCGTCGCATTCCCTGCTGTAACCGTGAACGTCGCGCCGCTGCTGGTTGGTGCCAGAGTCGAAGGATCGACCGTACACGTACCTGGAGCCCCGCCAGTGCAGCTTAGCGCGACACTTGAGTTGTACCCGTGCAGCGACGTTAGCGTCCCACTCCAAGCCACGTTCTGTCCGACTACCGTCGAGTTCGGCGTGGCATTCACGGATAGTGCGAAGTCGGGCGCACTGCCGGTCACGGTCAGCGTAAAGGTTTGGGTTTTTGGAGCTGGAGCGCCGGTCACACTCGCAGCCAGCGTGACAGTGATTGGCCCGCCGGTGGGCGTGCCGCTTCCGGCAGTGACTGTAAGCGTAACTGTGACGGGATTCGTAGAGGTCGGATTCACCGCGCTCGACGGCGAGAACTGGCACGCCGCACCCGAGGGCAGTCCACTCGGGCAACTCAGGGTGACGATCCCCGAGAACGATCCTGCGGCTGTGACTTGAAACGTGGACGCGCTCGACGTTTCGCCCTGCGCAACTGTCAACGTATTTGGATTTGGCGCAGAGACGTTGAAATCGACTACGTGCAACGTGACCGGCGCGTCATGCGTGATGCTCTGCGGATCTGTGCCGACCGCGTGCGAGTAGAAGGTGTAGTCTCCTACCGCGCCCGCGGCCGTCAGCGTGTACGTTGCAGTAGGCGTCTCCTGCGCAGGACTCAGGCTGCAGGTTGATGGCGCGCTGCCACTGCAGCTCAGGTTGACTCCGCTGGCGTATCCGCTGAGCGCCGTCAGCGTGCCGTTGAACATCGCGGTCTGCGCGGGGAAGATTGTCTGCGGCGAATTTGAAACGACGTTTGTGTAATCCGGACCAGTCGCGAGCATGTACTCCCAGATGCCACGCCCATACGTAGAAACGCGCAGCTTCTTCGTGCCGCCGTAATTAAACATGCGGATCGCCGTGACCGGCGAGTTGGGCAAATAGCCGGTAGCACTGGGCTGTGCCTGCGTGCCAACCTCGCTCCAGCCCGGGCTCGCGATCGAACTGACGAATACGCCCACATCAGTCCCGGCGTAGACCACCTGCGCCGAAGAATCAACCAGCAGGGCGTTCACCGGAGCATCCGGCAGGGAGGCTGATCCGCTGCCTGACCAATCAGTCCATGTCGCTCCAGCGTTCGTGGTTTTGAAAACGTGCGAGACGTTGAAGCCCATGATGCCGACGTAAGCCGTCGCCCCCACCGTATCGTTGCTGTCCAGTGCAACCGACGAGATCGTGTAATGCGATGGATTAATCGCGCCGGTCACGTTCTCCATCGGCACGATCCCGGCATTCGTCGTCACCCAGACTCCCCCGCCAGCCGGAGTAATCACGTTCGGGCCACTGCCTCCGGTCGTCGCATAAACCGTGGTCGACATGTAGTCGGCGGTCGGCCCACCGGCGGCCAGCGCGCTGACCAGGTTGATCTCCTCGCCCGTGCATGTGTTCGATCCCAGCGTGTCGAAGTCGGGACTCAGCGCCAGAAACGAACTTGGTGGCACCGTCGGAGTGCCGCGCCAAACGCGGCACGTGCCGACCAGCATTGTGGTTTGATCTTGCGGATCAAGGATGAATGGCGTGTAGAAGGCACTCCCGTCGCCGCCGACCTCTTCGCTTCCTACAGTCAAAGAAAAATCACCGGTCGTGCAGTCGATGCCGCTTGGGCATGCGTAGATGTTCACGTATGGGTTCGCCGAATACCACTCAGCCGGAGTCCAGGCGCTGATCGCACTGTACCCACCATCACCGCCGTTGACCGTGGTCCACAGTGCGCCGGTCGTAGCCGAGGCCGTGCCGGCCGAACCATTGCCTTCGGTGCCGCCCAAAACAGTGTTCTGATCGGTAGGATGAAGCGAGAACGAAACAAACTGCGTCAGCGACCCGATCGTTCCGCCAGCGATCGACGACACATTCAGATTGTCGAATCCATTAGGCTGCCCGCAGGTTCCACTGTCAAGATTCGTGAATCCGTTGAGCGTCCGATAGACTCCGCCGTCATTGCCGAAGTACATCACCACCTTGCCGCTTGCGACGATGAAATCAATCCCGTGCTGGTCCGGATGCACGCTGGCAATGCTGCTGCAACCGTAGGCGTGGGTAAGGTTGATCCACTCGTTGTGAAAATTTTGGTCAAGCGTGTTGCATGCACTCGCGCCGCTCGCAAGCTGGCACTTGAACAGATTGACGGCCCCGGCATAAAGGTCGGTTCCCTGGCCGTCAGGTACAGCAGCGAGTTCAAGATTGTAGTAGCCCTGATCGACGCCGCATCCGATATTGCCCGGGTCGCCGCAGTTCGCAATGCCGTTTTCATTAATCTGCGTCCAACTGCCGCCGCCATTAGTAGATCGCCAGATGCCCTCGTCGATCACGGTGACCCCATCGCTCGCGATACTGACGAACCAGAAATACATCTCGTTGCGCCCCGGCACGACCGCGAGTTGCCCGCGATAAATCGGGCAGGTCGAGTAGCTGTTCAGGATCTGCGCCGGACAATTGCCCGTGCTCAGCTGAGTAGGGTTCGGCTGACTTGGAAGCCGAGTCCAGTTCTGCCCATTCGTCGACGAGTAGACACCGTGGTAGCGGATGGCCGCGAAAAGCTTGCCCGCTGCTGCGTTATAGATAACGTCGCTCGCGGAAACCGACGACGGACTGATCGTCACCCCAGCATCCTGCGGAATTTGAAACGCCCACGTCTGCCCGCCGTCCGTGGAGAGATAGAGCCCGCGGTTCGTCGTTTGCGTGATGTCGCCATCGTCGAATCCCTGCGTTGTCGTGCCGGTCGCAGCCATCACTGTGTTCGCCGAAGCCGTGCTCCACGCAAACTTCGAAAAACCGAGCCCCGCAAACGAATTCGCACCACCATTCGCTGAAAGAATCAGCGTCCACGTCGATCCGTAGTTCGTCGAGCGCAAAACCCCGACGCCGTAGTAGCTGTCGATCGCATTGTTAGGCTCGCCGGTCCCGACAAGGACCACGCTGCCATCCGGCTTTACCGAAACCGCTCCGTTCACCAGCGATGCCTGCTGATCAGTAAGAGCAGCCCAAGTCACGTTCGCGGCTGTGGGATTCGCAGCGTTCGTCGATTTCCATACTCCGCCAGACGCGGCTGCCGCATAGACAGTGTTGCCCGTGGAGTCGCTTGGATCGATGGCCACGGCGGTGACGCGTCCGGAAACCGCGCCGTAGAAGTTCTGATCGGAAATCAACGGGGCGGGGCCCAGCGGAACCCACGGCGTAGAGCTCTGCGGCTCAAGTTGAACGTTGCGGGACGTTCTGTCGAACGCTGCGCCGGCATCCTTCACCTTTGCACGTCCCTCGCGCATCGCCTGCTTCTGTCGAAACGCTCTCAGCCGTAGCGCAGCCGGCGACTCGCCTCGCGGGGCGGTGCGCCCGCTCATCATCCAGCGTCCGCGCAGGTCAGGACGCTCTTTGTCTTTCTCCTCGACAGCGTCGTAAACAGACTTACGTTTCGACTCGGCGAGGGCAGACGGGGGCTTCATGAGCACGACGCCAAGAGAAGAAATGAAGATGAGCAGAACGACAAAAAGGCGCGCAAAACAGATCGGCATACGGATACACTCCGCCCTGTGCGAAAAGTACTAAAGAGGAGGTTGGAAGGATGTGATGTCATACGCAAATTGCGTCTACAAAAGTGGGGTAGACGGAGGTAGATGCTGGAGCATCGGTTAGCGGTCAGCCGTCAGCGGTCAGCAGTTGGCCGACGCCCCGAGCCCAACCCCGCTCTTCCGCTATACTAGAAGAGCAATGTCCGTCATCAAGAACATCGGCGCTATCGCCAAGGGCATGGTCATCACCGGCAAGGAAATGTTCCAGCCGACCATCGTCGAAAACTATCCTGACGGCCCGGGCCCGCTTAAGGGCGCGAAGTTTCAGGAGCGCTTCCGCGGCATGCACGTGCTCCAACGCGATGAAAACGGCCTGGAAAAGTGCGTCGCCTGCTTCCTCTGCGCCGCGGCCTGCCCGTCCAACTGCATTTATATCGAAGCCGCCGAAAACACCGAAGAAAAGCGCATCTCGGGCGCCGAGCGCTACGCCAAGGTCTACAACATCGACTACAACCGCTGCATTTTCTGCGGCTACTGCGTCGAGGCATGCCCCACCGACGCCATCACGCACGGCCACGGCTTCGAACTAGCCACATTCAACGCCAGCAATCTGATTTATCGCAAGGAGCAGTTGCTCGCGATCGCCCCCGCGCACATGGGCGCGAATTCGGTGTTCAACGGAGCCGAATCCGATGGCGGCGCGCCGGCGCAAATGGTGACAGGGAGCTGAGAAGACTTCAGATTCAAGATCCAAACCAAGCGCCGGCCCCAGCGGCCGGCGTTTGTGCATAAAACGAGTTCTCAGTTCCCGGTTCTCGGTTCTCAGTTGGGTGACTTCTGATTACCGAATAATGTGGCGGAATAGCCGAGACCTTGCAGAGCGCGCGACAATAGCAATTAGGATCAAGAACTGGCCTCCGAACACTGACCACTGATGAACGACTTTCTCCAGATCGTCCGCGACCGCGTCGTAGTTTACGACGGCGCGATGGGCACCAACATCCAGCTCCGCCAACCCACCCTCGACGATTTCTGGGGAAAAGAAAACTGCAGCGAAGTCCTGGTCCTCAGCCGTCCCGACATCATTCGAGAGGTCCACGCCGATTTCCTCCGCGTCGGCTGCGATGTCGTCGAAACAAACACCTTCGGCGGAACGCGCATCGTCCTCGGCGAATTCGAACTTGCAGACCGCGTCCGAGAAATCAACATTGCCGCCGCCAAGCTGGCACGGGAAGCCGCAGAGCAGTTTTCTACGAAGGACAAACCACGCTTTGTCGCAGGCTCGATCGGCCCAACTACAAAGCTGCCATCACTTGGCCACATCAGTTTTGACGATATGGTTGCCGCTTTCGAAGAGCAGGCCGCGGCGCTCATCGAAGGTGGAGTCGATATCCTCCTGGTCGAAACATCGCAGGACTTGCTGCAAGCGAAAATCGCAACAGTCGGCGCGCTCGAAGCTCTGCGCAAAGCCGGCAAGCGCCTTCCCGTAACCGTGCAAGTCACGCTACAGGAATCCGGCACCATGCTGCTCGGCACGGAAATCGGCGCCGCCCTTACTGCGCTCGAGCCCTACGACATCGACATCATCGGCTTGAACTGCGCCACCGGCCCCGCCGAGATGAACGAGGCGGTCCGTTACCTGACGCTAAATTCGACAAAGGAAGTTTCGGTTCTCCCCAACGCCGGCCTCCCGCAAAACGAAGGCGGCCACGCGGTCTACAAACTCACCCCCGAAGAACTAGCCAAATATCACAAGCACTTCGTCGTCGACTATGGAGTAAGAATCGTCGGCGGCTGCTGTGGCACGCGCCCCGAGCACCTCAAAGCGGTCGTCGATGCCGTCTCCGGAGTCGAGCCCGCCAAGCGCGACGTAAAGCCCGTCGGCGCAGCATCGAGCGCGTACACGAGTGTCCCCCTCGACCTCGAGCCCAAGCCGCTCATCATTGCCGAGGAGATGAACACAACCACGCGCGTCGAGCACTTCCGCAATCTCGTGCGCGCCAGGAAATACGACGACATCCTCACCCTCGCCAAGAAACTGGCCAACGAAGGCTCACACATGCTCGACCTCTGCTGCGCCATTGTTGGCGAGGACGAGAAAGGTTATATCTCCGCGATCCTAGAAAAGATCGCCACGCGCGTGCCCGCGCCCATCCTCATTGACTCGACCGAAGCCGACGTCGTCGAAGAGGCGCTCAAGCGAATTCCTGGCAAAGCCATCATCAATTCCATCAACCTCGAAGATGGCGAGAAGCGCACGTCGAAAGTCCTGCCCATGGCCAAGCGCTACGGCGCGGCAGTCATCGCACTCACTATTGACGAAGATGGCATGGCGCTCACAGCCTATAAAAAAGTCGCAATCGCGAAACGGATTTTCAAGCTGGCTACAGAGAAATACGGCATCCGCCCGGTCGATCTTATCTTCGACGCGCTGACACTGCCGATCTCCACGGGCCAGGAAGAGTACCGCACCGCCGGCATCGAAACCATCAACGCAGTCCGGCGCATAAGAGAAGAACTCCCCGAAGTAAAGACCGTTCTCGGTGTAAGCAACATCAGCTTCGGCCTTGACGCTTATCCGCGCCGCGTCCTCAACTCCGTCTTCATGCACGAAGCAGTTGATAACGGCCTCGACATGGCCATCGTCAACTACACAAAAATTTATCCGCTCTACAAAATTCCGCAGGAAGAAGTCGACCTAGCGCGCAAGCTCATCTATCAAGACCGCTCCAACGGCGACCCGCTCCAGGTCTACATGCAGCACTTCGCCGGGAAAAAGGGCAAGCCGCAAGCACAGACGACCGCGCACGTCGAGACTCTCTCCATCGAAGACAAGCTGAAATTCGCCATCATCAACGGCGAAAAAAGCGTCGGCGAAGGCGAGCACAAACGCACTCTCGACGACCTCCTCGAAGACGCGCTCAAGCAATACACTGCGCTCGACCTGATCAACACCGTTCTCCTCGACGGGATGAAGACGGTCGGCGACCTGTTCGGCGCAAGAAAGATGCAGCTTCCGTCGGTTCTGGACTCCGCCGGAGTCATGAAGGCCGCAGTCGCCTATCTCGAGCCGAAAATGGAGAAGAAAACCGGCGCGCAGCAAAAAGCCACCATTGTGCTCGCGACGGTGAAGGGCGACGTCCACGACATCGGCAAAAACCTTGTCGACATCATCCTCTCGAACAATGGCTACAAGGTAGTAAACCTCGGCATCAAGCAGCCGGGCGACTCCATCATCCACGCCGCGACCGAGCATAAAGCCGACGCAATTGGCCTCAGCGGCCTGCTTGTAAAGTCGACGCTCGAAATGAAGTACGTAATCCAGGAACTCGAGCGCCAGCAACTCAAATATCCGGTCATCTGCGGTGGCGCGGCGCTTACGCGCAAATACGTAGAAGACGATCTCCGCCGCGAATACTCAAACGCCGTCTTCTACGCAGAAGACGCTTTTGCCGGACTACACGTAATGGAAGACCTCGCTTCCGAAGACGGCCAGCGCACCAACCGCCTCGCCGAAGGCAAAACCGTAAAAGAATATTCAAAAGCAGCAGCGGTCGACGAAGAAACCGGCCCAGTCTTCGCCGAGCGCAGCGCGGTGGTAACCGACGCGTCCGACATTCCGGCTCCGCCCTTCTGGGGCGTTCGCGTCGAGAAGGCCTACGACCTCCGCGAAATCTTCCCGTACATCAACGACACCGCCCTCTTTAAGAATCAGTGGCAACTGAAGACCGCGTCGCAGGAAGACTATGCGCGCCTCGTCGAAGAAAAATACCGCCCGATCAAAAAGAAGTTGGAAGAAGAGGTAGTGGCCGCCGGGCTCTTCGAACCAAAAGTCGTCTACGGCTACTTCCCTGCTCAAGGTGAAGGCAACGACATCATCGTCTACGACCCCAGCACGTGTGGAGCGGGCACTCTTGCCCGCTCAGCCGAGCAAAGCTCGGCAGGCCGCGAGCTCCTCCGTTTCACCTTCCCGCGCCAAAGAGAAGGCCGCAAGCTTTCCATCGCCGACTTCTTCGCCCGCAAATCCTCCGGCACGATGGATGTTCTCGGCCTGAGCCTGGTCACCATCGGTCCCAAAGCCACCATTGAAACCCAGCGTCTCTTCGAAGCCGGAGAATACACCCGCTATCTCTACCTCCACGGCCTTAGCGTCGAAACTGCCGAAGCCCTGGCCGAATTCCATCACAAAAAAATGCGCGAAGAACTCGGCATCGCCGGAGAGGACTCGCCGCACATCCGCGACCTCTTCCATCAGAAATATCGCGGCTCGCGCTACTCCTTCGGCTATCCGGCATGCCCAAACTTGGAAGACCAGACCAAGCTCTTCAAGCTGCTCGATCCGGAGAAGAACGTAGGCGTCCGCCTCACCTCAGGCTTCCTGCTAGAGCCCGAGCAGTCCACCTCAGCGATCGTGGTCCATCACCCAGCCGCCAAGTATTTTGTAGTTTAAATATCTCGGCATCATCGCGTTCCTCTCGAGGGATTTCCTTCGTGGACCTTAGTGACCTTCGTGGTCAGGCTTCCGGTCGCGCTCCGAAACAAACACTACTTCCTTAGCACCCATTCCCCGCCATTTGTTGCAATGATTACCAGATTCATAATCACCAGCATCAGATCGTAGTGCCACCCCGAAGCCTTCTCTCCCCAAAACCCCGTATGCCAAACTGCGATCTTCTTGTAGATCGCGCCCGACATAACCAGAATCAGCCCAAACGCCGCCAGTTGCGTCAACACGCCAAACACCACGCCGAGCCCGCCGGCCAGTTCGGCGATTCCAAGAAAGCGCGTGAACCCCTCGCTCATCTCGATGCTCTGCGCGCGCTGCTTCGCCTTGGTAGTGTGACTCCAGCCGCTCGTAACGAAGATCGCTCCCACCATCAAGCGCATCAACAGCAACGCCGGAGAAAGCAGGCGGTTTAGTTCAGGAAATGTCATCGTCTCGCTCTCCACACGTCAAGCTTGACAGCCGAGGATTTCGATGCGATTCCCGGCGATACGGATACATTCTGTATCCTGCCGGTTGATCTCGCCCTCGCTGACTATTGACTTTGCCTCATTGGTAAGCCTTTGTAAATGCTGTGCTTTCCAGCGCCAAACTAAGCTCGCCTCCAAAACCACGATGCTCAATCGTAGTTCGGCGTAGTATTGTCCCTTGCGAATTTTCATCCCCAACCCCTCTGGAGGAATAGGTCCCTTGCGAAACCCTATGCTCGTCCTTCTGTTGGCGTGCTGCGTGACGACCGCCTTCGCGCAAAAGCACCCCAAGAAAGAAACACAAAAAGCTGAGGCGCAAAAGCCTGCCCAACCCGCCGCCACCAACGTCACCACCCAGGATGACGAAGACGCAAGAAACAAAGACCCCTGGAAGGGCCTCGAGTATCGCTTAGTTGGCCCGTTCCGCGGCGGCCGCGTGGTCGCTGTTTCTGGCGTAGTCGGCCAGGCCGACACTTATTACATGGGCTCCACAGCCGGCGGAGTCTGGAAGACCACCGACGGCGGCCTCAACTGGCATCCGATCTTCGACAAGACCAAAGACGCCTCGCCCGCTATCGGCGCCATCGCCGTCTCCGAGTCCGATCCCAACGTCATCTACGTCGGCACCGGCGAAGCCTGCGTCCGCGGCAACATCGTCGGAGGCAACGGCGTCTACAAATCCATCGATGCCGGAGCCACCTGGAAATTCGTCGGCCTGCGCGACACCCACGCCATCGGCCGCCTCCTAGTCAATCCGCACAATCCCGACATCGCCTTCGTCGCGGCCCTCGGCCATCCCTTCGCCGACAACGAAGAGCGCGGCATCTTCCGCACGCAAGATGGCGGCAAGACCTGGGACAAAGTCCTCTACAAAGACGCGAAATCCGGCGGCATCGATCTCGCCTTCGATCCTTCTAATCCCAACATTATCTACGCTGCGCTCTGGCAGGTTCGCCGAACTCCGTGGAGCATGGACAGCGGCGGGCCCGGCAGCGGTCTCTATCGCTCCGCCGATGGCGGCAATACATGGAAGCAACTGAAGGGCCATGGCTTCCCCGAAACCACTCTAGGCCGCATCGGCGTCACCGTCTCCGGCGCCAATCCCAATCGCGTCTGGGCAGTCGTCGAAGCCGAGAAAGGCGGCATCTTCCGTTCCGACGACAGCGGCGAATCCTGGCATCTTCTCACCGACGATCACCGTTTCCGCCAGCGCGCCTGGTATTACTCGCACATCTTCGCCGACCCCAAGTCCGCCGAGACCGTCTACATGCTCAACACCAGTGCCTATCGCTCCAATGACGGCGGCAAGACCTTCGAGAATATCCGAGCGCCGCACGGCGACAATCACGGTCTCTGGATCGATCCCACCAATCCCAAGCGCCTCATCAACGGCAATGATGGCGGCGCAACCATCTCCATAAACGGAGGCGCAAGCTGGTCCACTATTTACAACCAGCCAACGGCGCAGTTCTACCACGTCAGCACTGACAACCGTTTCCCCTACTACATCTACGGTGCGCAGCAGGACAACTCAACGGTCGGCATCGCCAGCGCCAGCCCCGACGGCGCCATCGATCGCTCCGATTGGTACGAGGTAGGCGGCGGCGAGAGCGGCTACATCGCACCCGATCCCGCCGATCCCGACATCGTCTACGCCGGCTCCTACGGCGGAGAGATCACGCGCTACGATCACCGCACCCGCGAGGAGCAGAACATCACGCCCTGGCCGATCAATCCCATCGGCTGGGCTCCCGCCGACACCAAGTATCGCTTCCAGTGGACCGAGCCCATCGTCTTCTCGCCGCACGACCCGAAGACTCTCTACTTCGCGGCCCAGGTGCTGTTCAAGACGACCGACTCCGGCATGCACTGGACCATAATCAGCCCAGACCTGACGCGCAACGACAAGTCCAAGCAAGCCGCGTCCGGCGGCCCAATCACCAAGGACAACACCGGCGTCGAGGTCTACGACACGATCTTCTCGGTCGTCGAGTCGCCCGTGCAGAAGGACTTGATCTGGGCGGGCACCGACGACGGCCTGATCCACATCACGCGCGACGGCGGCCAGCACTGGGACAACGTCACGCCCAAAGCCATGCCTGACTGGGGAACCGTCAGCATGATCGAAGCCTCGCCGCGCGATGCAGGCACAGCCTATGTCGCAGTGGAGCGCCACAAGTCGGACGACTTCTCTCCGTACATCTTCAAGACCGCCGACTTTGGCAAAACCTGGACTTCGCTCACGAACGGCCTTCCCGCCGACGATTACGTTCACGCCGTGCGCATCGATCCGCGTCATCCCAACCTGCTCTTCGCCGGAACCGAGCAGGGCGTCTACGTCTCCTTCGACGACGGCGCCAACTGGAAGTCGCTCCAACTCAATCTGCCGATGTCTCCGGTGAACGACCTCGTCGTGAAGAGCACTGCCGAGAACAACGACCTGGTAGTAGCCACGCACGGTCGCAGCTTCTGGGTGCTCGACAACATCACGCCGCTCGAGCAATATCAAGACTCCATCCCGAACGAAGAAGCGCACCTCTTCACGCCCTTCACCGCGAATCACTCTACTTTTCCCGGCGGATTCTTCGGCGCCCGCGGCGGAAGCGTAGGCCATAATCCGCCCTCTGGAGCAGTGATTTATTACTGGCTCAAAACCTCGCTGAAGCCGGAGAAGAGAGCGGAAGGCGACAAGGCTGGATCCAAAGCTCCGGAAACCGCTCAACCCGAAACCAAGTCCGAAGGCGCGAAAGCCGAAGCCAGCGGCTCCGACAAAGAGAAGTCCGAAGCATCCAAATCCGAGGCCGACAAGGACAAAGACAAGAACGAGTCCCCCAAAATCACCCTCGAAATCCTCGACTCGTCGGGCAAGGTCGTCCGCAAGTTCCCCAAGAAGAAAGGCGACGAAGGTCCAGCGGGTGAAGAGGACTTCTTCAGCCGCGGAGGAGCAAGCGATCTTCCCGGTGAAGCGGGCCTCAACCGCTTCGTCTGGGATCTCCGCTACGAAGGCGCAACGCCCGTTCCGCACGCGCCGCTCTGGGGAGGCGGAACCGATGGGCCAACTGCGCTTCCCGGAAATTACCAGGTGCGTCTGACAGTGCTTGGCAAGATCTACACTGCTCCGCTGACGATCGCGGCCGATCCGCGGCTCAAGCTCGGTCCCGACGATCTCGCCAAGCAGTTCGACTTGTCGCTCAAGATCCGTGACAAGCTCACCGAGACCGACGACGCGATCATCCAGATCCGCGACCTGCGCGACCAGATCAAGGCTGTCGACAGACGCATGAAGAACGACTCGCGGGCCAAAGCGCTGGCCGATGCGGGCAAAGCGCTCGACAAGAAGATGACCGAGGTCGAGGAAGCGCTCATCCAGACCAAAGCCAAGAGCGGACAAGACGTCCTCAACTTCCCGGTTCGCCTTAACAACCATCTGGCCGCGCTCGGCGGAGTGGTCGAGAGCGCCGACTCGGCTCCTACTGCGCAGTCCTACGAAGTCTTCGACATGGTCAGCAAGCAGGTCGATGAGCAACTGGCAAAGTGGAAGACGATCGTAGCGACCGACGTCGCAGCCTACAACAACTTAGTAAAACAGCAGGACGTTCCAATGCTGCTGCTGGCGAATCCAGAGGCAGGAAAGTAAGCGATCAAAAACACGCAGAGGCCGCAAGAGCTTTTCTCAGCGGCCTCAGCGATCTCTGCGCCTCAAGATTTCGCTTTCGTGATCCAATCACGCCGCAGGCCCGTCAAGCGCCATCAATCTCCGCTGGCCTGAGCCTCCATGTAAGAACGAAGGATGGCGTTGATACGCGTCTGGTAGCCGGGGCCATTTTCCTTCAACCACTCGACGACGTCGTGATCCACCCGGATGGTCAGCCGATCCTTGGGCTCAGGCATAACCAGCCTCGCGCGCTTCCAGAAAGACTTTCCGAGCTTTGGGATATCGGAGAAGTCGATGTCCGCGTCGCGCATCCCTGTGAGCCGCTTAAGATCCGTGGCTCCCTTCGATCGCGTCCTCGAGCTGCCGCGCATAAGCTTTCCTTTCATCTCGATGAGCCCTTCTGGCCGAAATGATCCGCCGGCGATTGCCGCGCAGCGTGTAAACCACCACGATCTCGATGCCTTGCGTAAGGCCGATAGCTAAAACACGGTTCTCGCCGTGCCGCCGCTGCACTTTTTCAAAAACCGGTCCGTCGAAGACCTGCACGGCATCCTGAAAATCAATCAGGTGCTTCGCCAGGTTAGATCGCCGCTTCCTTTCGTCCCACTCGAAAAGCATTTCTGCCTCTCGTCGATGTACAAACTGTACATACATGTACCGAAACTGTCAAGCGCAACCTTCGCCGCCGCAATCCGGCTGCCGCCAAATCCAGAAGCGGGAAAGTAGGCGGAGACAAAAAGGAAGCGATCAAAAACGCGCAGAGGCCGCAAGAGCTTTTCTCAGCGGCCTCCGCGAAACCTCAGCGAACTCTGCGTTTTGAAATTTTGTGGCGCCTCCACACGTATTTCTTTGCGACAAGATCAACCGCGCCACACTGCTCCCCGAAGATCGGGCCCGCCCGATCTTTGGTTTTTTTTGGGGGGGTACCCCCCCCTCCCCCATCGACTATGTACTTTTTACCGGGTTCTTACTAAGTAATTGGAAGGAGGTTAGTTATCGGTCCCATTTTGGGAATGCATGGTTGAACTTGTCAAAGAGCCAGCAAGGACGAGACAGGGTTGGCGCCGTCTCTGGAGACGGACACACTCCTTAATCCAGCACCCTTGGGAAGCTTCGCATGGATCGCGGTTGTTTGTCGGTGATGGTTGCACGGGAAAAATGTGATGAAAAATGGGCGAGGGTGCATTCCGGGCGAGACGCCATCGGCCGTGATGCCCACATCTGGGAAAGCCCCAGATGGGGTATCCAAATTGATTTCCCTGCGACAAGACCAACCGCGCTACACCGTCGCCGAAGATCGGGCCCACCCGCCCCGGTTATTGGAGAGAACGCGTGTAGATAGTCGAGAATCGGTAAACGCCCCGTCTGTCACCGCATTTACGAGCTTCAATCTCGTCCGCTTTCATAGGGATGGTAGATGAGTGGCCTATAGTTTTCCCGCAGCTGTCGTTCGTCGATGAGGGACCAAAATGAAGGCAAAAGATGGCGCAGCCCAATTATGAAATCACTATAACGTTGAGGAATCTTTGTTTCGTGCCGATTCGTGGCCCATGCAATCATATCTGCAATCTGCAATCCTGGAGTTTTTCGCATCAATGCAGACCCGACATGGGAAATGTGCCCCCACTGGTACTTGGGATTTTGTTCTAATTTTGCGCGGTTCCACTTCGCTTTAATAATTTCCTCGAAGGGTTCGCCTTGGTCGAAATAATAGTGCGCCTCATAATCCAATCCGGGATAATGCTCGAAGTACCAAGTACTTATTTGACGCACGCAGGCCGTCGCAATTAGATCTGCGGGAGAATCCAGTTGGTACGTCGCTGCTATCAATTTCCTATAGTCACTCATCTTAAGAGAACACGAAAAATGGCAATACCTGTATCTGTCCTTTGGTGCAGGCGTGCTTAGATAACTCAGCAAAAGATTGATGAGTCCGAAAGCATGGTCATCATTCCAGCCCTTGTCCCGACTGAATTCACCGCGCAATGGGATCGCTTCGACCATGTGCATGTATGACGCGGGGGGCCTGTTGCTCTTGAGTATTGCATTCCAGTCGTACTCAATATCGGTCCATACGTCGTCGCTGGCCGCCACCGCGCCAATAGTGAATAGCTCCTGATCTTCTTGGCCGCTTTTATCGAGGTAAACTTTCAGCACAGGAAGTACCAACCCTCAGGGAGACCTAAGAAACCCTAAATAACTCGTTTCTGCTATATTACCGCGCATGGCGGATGCCAACGAACTCTACTTGGCCGTGATGCCGATCATGCATCTTGGCCCGGATCGCTACGGCCTGACCGAACAGACCCTCACCCTTTTCCCAAACAAAGACCAGGCGACGGAGTTCTTTGCAGACGAGGTCGATACCTTTATTGGCTTTTTTCAACGAAGGATCAAGTATCTAGTCGGCGGGCACGTCTCCGGCTACGACGTCAGGACTGAAACCTTGGCTAATGGACGTGTGATTGTAAGGGTGATTCAGAAGGTGACCCAAAATGTCGGATGACGCTGTGCCCGCAGGTGGAGCTTCACCTTCCGCGAACTGCACGTTGCCTTCCACCGGTTCGGGAGGGGGAGGGCTGGGCCAGAACTACACTCCAGTTCCCCTCAATCCTCCGCCGCAGAGAGCTCGACGCCCAGCGTCGATGACCGTTTCGGAGGTCCAAGAGCTGGGCACATTCTTTAAGGGGCTAATCGAGCAATCTAGTCTTGCCAAGTGGGTTATTATGGCGGGCGCGGCTGCGATGGCCAGCGCAATCATGGAGTTTGTCCATCTTGGCTGGCTGGCTGCGAAGTACTTCCTCCAGCGTTAGCGTGAGCGCGCGTAGCCCCCTTTGTCTCGCCACTCTAGAAGGGAGAGAAGTTAAACCCACCCCAATGCCATCGGCGTGATGGCCACATCTGGAGAAACGCCAGATGTGCGGCATCCAAATTCTCTTACTGCCAAGTGCCGCCTGAAGATCAGGCCCGCCCGGCTCGCCTCCCTTACCTATTCCAGATATCCGTGCCGTGCGCTGCGATTGGCTGATGGAAGCTCTCGCCGTACACTACAACGCCTCCCACATCATGACCGCCAGCAGAACAATAGGCGTCATAGGAATTATCCGGCTTCACCCAGACTCGCAGAGTCGTTTCCTTTCCAGCTTGTTGGCAGACTCGGCATGGAATGTTCTCCCACATTGCGCTTCCCTCCACCAGAATATTGTAGCGGAGCCGCGACAAGTCTAATTAGGTTTATTAGGAGGCGGAGTTGGCTTGGGAGCATCTTGTACCTGGCTCGGAAGGCGTAAATCGGCGTCTTTCAAAGCCAACTTCTCCAGAACCTCGTAGATGTACTTTACGGGCGTCATACCAGCAACATCGTTTCCCATGAAGCTGATGGACTGAAGCCCCAAGAGCGCCGCGTGTTCGCCGCTGAGTATTTGCGGCATTTGTATAATTGGCGCTCCGCTATTTCCCGGGACTAAACTAGCATCGAGCAACCACACGCGGAGCCATCGAGGAGCCTCGTTGGGAGCGCACGGTACAGGTATTCGCTCCGATGGCTTTGAAGAGACGTGTCCAAACTTGAACACAGGATAATTACGCCATATGCCGGGAAAGGCTGGTAGCAATCCTGCCGACAGGACTTGACTACCGGCGCCGATGGCGCTTGTGATGCTCGAATCGGCAAATTCAGCAACGTGGATAGACTCAGCTTCATAATTGGTGATGGCGAAGACGATAGGGATAACAGCCACATCAACAGAATCGTCTGTGCTGTAGCTGACATTACTCCCTAGTTCCAGCCGCTCGTAAACAACGCCACTTGAAGCCTGATCCTCACTCCAGCCCTTTTTGTTAAGACGTAGGAACACTAGGGGTGAGTTCTGGTGCGGTGGACACCCAGCCCACTGAGGGTCGACAACGTGGCGTGCGGTCACTAGAAATGTGTAGGCCTGACGCGGATTACTTAGTAACGGCACCTGTACAAAAAATCCGGTACCGAGCGGTCTAGTGGGGTCCGGTTGGTTGTTAATGGCAGAGTACAGGAAAACAACTGATTTCGCGACGGTGTCCGTGTTAACACCTATCTGAGCGAGCGAAAACGAACAACCAAACGAGGCAATTGTCAGTGTAACAACGACTCTAAGTCTCATCTCGCACTCCGAATACTTCATAGATTAGGTCAAGTGAGTGTTGGCGTGGTTGCCCGGATCTCCGCCGGGACCCGTTTCTTATCGCACTAATACCGAGGTGTGCGCCATGTCTCGCGGGGTTCGAGAGATGGGGCCATCTCCACGACTGCAGCCACAATGTTTCGTCTCCATTTTCTTGTGTCCGCGCTCACTGGGCTGCCGCGCTGCCTCGACCTATCCTCACCTCATGCCCTGGAGACTGCATCGTTACTACCGCGACTTACACTTTATCACCTGCAGCTGTTACCAGAGGCAACGCGCCTGAAGCTGACAATTCGAGCGCCAGCGGCGTAGAATCTCTCGCTGTCGGCGGCATCGTTGCCCATGTCTCGAACCGCGCGAGACATGGGGCACCCTCAGTTATGTGGGATCAAAAATCGGCGGGACGGAGAACCGGGCGACCCGCCCTCATTTCAACCAATGAATTTTGATTTCCCCCTCAAGCGGCTTGAATTCCGCGTCGCCGGTCACGAGTTCAGCCTTCATTTCTTTGGCCAGAGCGGCGGCGAAGGCATCGGCTAAACTCAACTTGAAACGCGCTTTGAAATCGGCGGCAGCGTCGGCCTGGGCGCGACTGGTGGAGTGGAAATCAATGGGCAGGCCATCAAGAACTTTTGTGGCCTCCACCCAGGCAGCGGCGCCGTCTTTTTTCACAATCGAGTACTTCACCTCGGCGTAGTTCACATCGGTCATGTGAAGCGGGCTGTCTTTTTTGCTCGCGGAGACGAGCAGTTGCTCCACCGCCTCAGCCCCTGCCTCGTCGCGGAAGTAGGCGATGAGAGCGAAGCTGTCGAGCACCTTAGCGGGCATGCCGCTCCTCGAGCGCGCTCTCCTGTTTCTTGTGCTCGGCCCACTCTTCAGCCAACGAGCCGTGCGCCTGCGACCCCTGGGCTGGCGATTTGCGTCCCGGCGTGCTCTTAAGGATGCCGCGACCGCGGCGGATGAGCGCTGCCGTCACCGGTTTGAGGAGGATCCCCTCGGGCGTGGCTTGCACCACCGCTTTGGTTCCCTCCTCAATTTCGAATTGCTTGCGAAGACGGAGAGGGATGACAACCTGTCCCTTCGTCGTAAACCAGACGGTCTCGGATTTTTCTGTCGTACTCATGCTAACTAGTATTACAAATAGCATAAAGTACGTCAATACAAATGAAGTAAGAATATTATTTAGCAGTAGGAATTACGAAAAAGCGTGGATATCCCCCTACTTCGCGAGCGTCTTCACCAGTTCGTACAAGAACTCCTGGCCCTCGTAGAACTCGCGCACGCCCATGCGCTCGTCGCGCCCGTGAAACCGTATATCGTCGCGATCGAAGAAAAATCCCTGCACGCCGTAGGTCGGGATTCCAGCTTCGCGGGTGGAACGCCCGTCGGTCGCGCCCATCACCATCATCGGGACCACGGGAACGCCCGGCCACTCGGCCTCTGTCGCCTGCTTGACCGCGCTCACTAGATCCGGACGCAGCGGCGAAGCCGGCCCCTTCCCCGGTTCGCCTGTGATCTTGATCGACACCTGATCATCGCCCACAACTTTTCGCAAAGTATCGCGCACGTAGTCGATGGAATCCTCGGGCAGCACGCGGCAGTTGACGTTCGCCGCAGCCAGTTGGGGCAGCGCATTTTTTGCATGACCGCCTTCGAGTTCAGTCGCCACGCAAGTCGTCCGCAAAGTGGCGTTCCATGCAGGAGAGGCCGCAGCCACCTTCTCCATCGCTGGCTGAGAGCCTTCAGCAGTCTTCGCCAATTCCGCCGCGATCGGCCCGGTCTCAATTTTCGACAGGGCTGCGAAGTAAGCCGCTGTCACCTCATTTGTCTTCAGCGGAAATCCAAATTGTGAAAGCCGCTGCAGCGCGCCCGCTAGATGATAGATCGCATTGTCGGCCACAGGAATCGAGCTATGACCGCCCTTGTTGCGCACCTCGAAGCGAAAGTCGATGACATACTTTTCGCTCACCTGAAGGTTGTTGGAAATCTTCTTTCCATGCGCCGCTTCGCCCCAACCACCTTCGTTGAGCGCAAGCTCGGCATCGATCAGGTCGCGATGATTTTTGAGCAACCAATCGACTCCGTTAAAAGGTCCGCCGCCTTCTTCATCAGCGGTCAGCGCGACAATAATGTCGCGGTCCGGCTTGAATCCCTCGCGCTTGTAGCGAATCAAATTCGCGATCCAGACCGCAGCCTGCGCCTTGTCATCACCAGTTCCGCGTCCGTAGAAATATCCGTCCTTCTCCGTGAACTGGAACGGATCCATACTCCAGTCTTCGCGCTTGGCCTCAACAACATCTTCGTGCGCCAGCAGCAAGATTGGCCGCGCTTTTCCAGTGCCGTGATAACGCACTACGATGTTAAATTTCTTCGGGCTCGCTCCGCCGACAAAGATGTCGGAGTCAGGAAATCCCGCGGCTTTCAACTGCGCGGCCGCCGCCTCAGCAACCGGAGTTGTCGAGCCGGTCGTGAATCCGGATTGAATCTCGACAAATTGCTTGTAGATATCGTGCGCCAGTTTCTGATCGTCCGAAGGAGGCATCGCGTCGGCCGCAATCGCGGATGCCACGATTAGGAGCAGGAAGGACAAGAGAAAGAAGAGAAGAAGTTTCGATCGCGTCATGCGGGCATTCTTCCACGATGCTCCTTGGAAGCGCAACTGAAGTGAGAGTCGGCGACACAACAGCTTCGAGGAGTTTGTTGAGATGCTTCTGCACGTTGACGAGTGAGGCGTCAGGGAAAGATCTTAAAACGCAGAGGGCGCGGAGGTTGCGCAGGGAACGCAGGGAGAAACATCTCCTTGAGACGCGGCCTGTGAAACAGCAGGAGCGTATGGAGAGGGTCAGGCTTTACAGGACTTTACGCCAACCTCGGTCCGCTTTTGCCATAATAGTTAATTCACGCTTACTGGCCGCGTTAGCCGTCGTCGTGCCTTCAGCGAAGTCGCAGGAGAACCATATCTTCAAATCCGCATAATCAACGATGACCGATCAAATATCCCATACTCCTACTCCGCCCAATTTGCCGCCAGCGGCACCGGCCCGACCCGCCCGTGACACCGCGCTCCCCGAACTCAAACCGAAGCGTCACGCATGGGTCTGGATTGTCGTATTGCTAGTCTTCGCGCTCGCCTTCTGGTGGGTCCTTCGCGGGAGAAGCAGCTCGCCCGCAGCTACCGCAGGAATGGGCCGAGGCGGTTTTGGCGGCCCCGTCACCGTCACCACCGCAACCGCGAGACAAGGCCAGATCGGCGTTTACCTAAATGCGATTGGCACGGTGACGCCTGTCTACACCGCGTCGATCGTCAGCCAGGTAACAGGTCAGATCGTCGATGTGCACTACCGCGAAGGCCAACTCGTCAAGAAAGGCGATCCGCTAGTCGATATCGATCCGCGTCCTTTCGAGGCAACGTTGAAAGTCGCCGAAGGCACGCTCGAGCGCGACACGCACCTGCTCGCCCAAGCCGAGATGGATCTTGAACGCTACAAGACGGCGCTGTCGCGCAATGCCATCGCCAAGCAGCAGGTCGATGATCAAGAAAAGATCGTTTTGCAGGACCGCGGTACGGTCAAGCTCGACCAGGGCAACGTCGATTTCGACCGCGTCCAGCTTGGTTTTGCCCACATCGTCGCGCCCATCACCGGACGCGTTGGTCTGCGCCTGGTCGATCCCGGCAACGTGGTGAATTCGGGCAGCAGCACAGCCCTCGCCGTGATCACCCAACTGCAACCGATCACGGTCGTCTTCACCATCTCCGAGGACAGCCTGCAACAGGTTCTATCGCAACTGCACAAGAACCAGACTCTGGCAGTGCAAGCGCTCGACCGCGCCCAGAGCAAGCAGCTCGCAACCGGCAAACTCCTCACCACCGACAACCTGATCGACACAACCACCGGCACGGTCAAGATGCGCGCCATTTTCGACAACAAAGACAACGCGCTCTTCCCGAACCAGTTCGTGAACACACGTCTGCTCGTCGACACGCTCCACGACGTAATTCTTATTGATTCCTCGGCCATCCAGCACAATGGCACGCAGGCCTTCGTCTGGGTCATTCAGAATGGCGCCGCGCAGACGCGCAACATTACGACCGGCGCAACCGACAACAACCTTACCCAGGTCACGGGCCTTAATGCCGGCGAAGTCGTTGCCGATTCGAGCTTCGAGAAACTGCAGAACAACTCGAAAGTTAACATCGTCGAGCAGCAAGGCCCGCCGGGACAGAATCAGAATCAGGCCAACCAGCAAAACCAAAACAACGGCCAGCATCCGAACAAATCCGGCAGAGGCAAGCCAAACGGGAGCAAATCGCAGTGAGCCCTTCGCGGCCATTCATCCTGCGGCCGGTCGCAACTTCACTGTTGATGGCGGCCATTCTGCTGGCGGGAATAGTCGCCTACTTCCAGCTACCGGTTTCGGCGCTGCCGCAGGTTGACTATCCCACAATCCAGGTCCTGACGTTTTATCCGGGCGCGAGCCCGGATGTGACCGCGACCACGGTCACTGCACCGCTCGAGCGCCAGTTCGGCCAGCTTCAGGGTCTGAGCCAGATGACTTCGACCAGCTCGGGTGGAGTCTCGGTCGTCGTGCTGCAATTTGTGTTGTCGCTGCCGATTGACGTCGCGGAAGAAGAAGTGCAATCGGCCATCAACGCCGCGCAGAGCCTGCTGCCTTCAAACCTGCCTGCACCACCGATCTACAGCAAGACGAACCCCGCCGACGCGCCAGTACTCACTCTCGCCATCACGTCCGACACGATTCCTCTCTCCAAAGTCGAGGATCTCGTCGACACGCGTCTCGCGCCAAAGATTTCTCAGCTCAGCGGAGTAGGTTTAGTCAGCATCAGCGGCGGGCAGAAGCCGGCAGTCCGCATTCAAGCCAATCCGGTGGCGCTCGCTTCTTACGGAATCGATCTCGAAGCCGTCCGCACCGCGCTGACCCAGACCAGCGTCAACGCCGCCAAGGGTAACTTCGACGGCCCGCGCCAGGACTTCCAGATCAACGCCAACGATCAACTCCAGAACAGCGGAGACTATCGCGACGTCGTCGTGGCCTTCCGCAACGGCGCACCGGTCTTCTTGAAAAATGTTGCGAGCGTGACCGACGGTGTCGAAAACTCGAAGCAAGCCGCCTGGATGAACGACACACCCGCCGTGATCCTTAATATTCAGCGGCAGCCCGGCGCGAACACGATTAAGGTCGTCGAGAGTATTCAGAAACTGCTGCCGCAACTCCAGGCCAACCTGCCCGCTAGCATTCAGGTCACAAAGCTCACCGACCTCACGACCGCCATTCAATCGTCGGTCGACGACGTCGATTTCGAGTTGGTGCTTACCATCGGCCTCGTTATCCTCGTTATCTTCCTATTCCTGCGCAGCCTTAAGGCCACCATCATTCCCAGTGTCGCCGTGCCCCTTTCGCTGGTTGGCACTTACGCAGTGATGTACTTGCTTGGATACAGTCGGGACAACCTCTCGCTCATGGCGCTGACGATTTCGACAGGCTTCGTCGTTGACGACGCCATCGTCATGATCGAAAACATTTCGCGCTTCATCGAACAGGGCGACAAGCCCATGGCTGCTGCGCTCAAGGGCGCCGAACAGATCGGCTTTACCATCGTTTCGCTGACGGTGTCACTGATCGCCGTATTGATTCCGCTGCTGTTTATGGGCGACGTCGTCGGACGGCTCTTCCGCGAATTCGCGGTCACGCTGGCCGTCACCATCGTGATCTCGGCCGTCGTCTCGCTGACGCTCACGCCGATGATGTCGGCGCGCATCCTCAAGCACACGCCGGAAGCTCAGCAGACGCGCTTCTACCGCTGGTCGGAAGATGTCTTCAACGGCATGATTGCCTTCTACGGCCGCACGCTGAAGAGAGTGCTTGAGTATCAGACCATCACGCTGCTCGTGGCCGTTGCCACGCTTGTCCTCACGGTCGTCCTCTACATCATCATCCCGAAGGGATTCTTCCCGGTGCAGGACACGGGCGTGATTCAGGGTATTTCGCAGGCGCCCGAGCCTACATCATTTTCTGCCATGGCGGAGAAACAGAAGCAAGTTGCCGACATCATCATGAAGGATCCGGCGGTCGAGAGCCTGTCTTCGTTTATTGGCGCCGACGGCACCAACACCACGCTCAACTCCGGTCGCTACTCCATCAACCTGAAGCCGCTCGACCAGCGCCACATGAGCGCCTCCGATGTCATTCGCCGCCTGCAATCGAAAATCGGCAACAACGTGCAGGGGTTTCAGATGTATATGCAGCCGGTGCAGAACATCACCGTCGACGACCGGGTCAGCCGCACTCAGTATCAGTTCGCGCTCGAAGATCCGGACATCAACGAGCTGAACGACTGGACCGCCAAGTATGTCGCAGAGATGCAGAAGATGCCGGAACTCGAAGATGTGGCGACCGACCAGCAGACCGGCGGCCTGGCCGTCTCGCTGACAATTGACCGCGTCACCGCCTCGCGTCTCGGCATCGCCACCTCGACGATCGACAATGCACTCTATGACGCCTTTGGCCAGCGCCAGATCTCGACGATGTACACGCAGCTCAACCAGTATCACGTCATTCTGGAGGCGCTGCCCTCGTTCCAACTCTCGCCCGACAACCTGCAATCGATCTTCCTGCAATCGAACGCCTCGGCCAGCGCGACAGGCTCGGGCGCGGCCACCTCGTTCTCGTCGTCCAGTTCGGCGTCTGCCGGGTCGAACGCCGCCACGCAATCCGTGCAATACACGCCAACGCCCGGGCAGTCTATCCTCGCGCCGCTGCAAACGGCACTTGCGCGAACCGTCGTATCCTCCACGGGCAGCAGCAGTTCTCAGATCGCGAATGCCGTGCCCCTGAGCGCCTTCACGCACCTCGAACTGGTCCGCAAGCCGCTCACCATTACGCATCAGGGCCAGTTCCCTGCCGTCACCATCTCTTTCAATCTTGCGGCCCACGCCTCGCTCGGCACCGCCATCAGCAAGATCGACGGCCTCTCCGACAAGTTCAATCCACCGGCAAGCCTGCAAACCGGCTTCGAAGGTACAGCGGCATCGTTCCACAATTCGCTGTCGAATGAATCACTGCTGATTCTCGCCGCACTCGTCACTGTCTACATCGTGCTCGGCGTTTTGTACGAGAGCTTCATCCACCCAATCACAATCCTTTCCACGCTGCCCTCGGCGGGCGTCGGCGCGTTGCTCGCTCTGATGTTATTTCGACAGGACCTGAGTGTCGTCGCCATCATCGGCATCATCCTGCTCATCGGCATCGTCAAGAAAAACGGCATCATGATCGTCGACTTCGCGCTCGAAGCCGAGCGCGAGCACGGTAAGTCCTCGACCGATGCGATCTACGAGGCCAGCCTGCTCCGCTTCCGCCCCATCATGATGACCACGATGGCCGCGCTGCTCGGAGGCATTCCCCTCGCTCTCGGTACAGGCCTCGGCTCCGAATTGCGCCGTCCGCTCGGTATCGCCATGGTCGGCGGCCTGCTCCTTAGCCAGATTCTTACGCTCTACACAACGCCGGTCATCTACATCTTCTTTGACCGCATCGCGCAACGCTTCTCGAAGAAAGACGCCGACAATCCGGACCAGAATCTGCCGTCGCCACAGGAGGGTCCGTCGCCGGCATAGGCCGGCGCGGGAAGCATATGAGCATCTCCACCCCATTCATCAAGCGGCCGGTCGCAACCACGCTCATTACGGTCGCGATCGCCATTGCCGGGGCCATCGCCTACACGGTGCTCCCCGCTGCGCCTCTGCCGCAGGTCGATTTCCCCACCATCAACATCAACGCTGGTCTGCCGGGCGCAAGCGCCGAAATCATGGCCTCGTCTGTCGCTACTCCGCTCGAGCGCCAGCTCGGCCACATCGCGGGCATCACCGAGATGACCTCCTCCAGTCAGCTCGGCAACACCAACATCACCATCCAGTTCGATCTCAGCCGCAATATCGATGGTGCGGCGCGGGACGTAGAAGCCGCCATCAACGCAGCTCGCACCTATCTTCCTGCCAACCTGCCGTCGAATCCGACCTATCGCAAGGTGAATCCCGCCGATTCGCCGATCATGATTCTGGCGCTCACCTCCGACGTCTACAGCAAAGACCAGATGTACGACGCGGCCTCGACGATCCTGGCGCAGCGCATCTCGCAGATTCTCGGCGTCGGACAGGTCACCGCCGTTGGAGCTTCGCCGCCCGCGGTCCGCGTGGAACTCAATCCCACGCAGATGAACAGCTACGGCATTTCTTTTCAGTCGATCGAAAACACGCTGCGCCTCGCCAACGCTCACCTCGCGCTCGGCCAGGTCTCGAACGGAGATACCACGCTCGACATCGTCGCCAATGATCAGATGAAGTTGGCCGCCGAATACCGGCCCCTGATCATCGGCCAGCACAACGGCGCCGCGGTCCGCCTCTCCGATGTCGCTACGGTCCTCAATGGGGTGCAGAACATCCGCAACGCCGGCTACATGGACGGTAAGCCCTCGGTCACGATGATCATCTTCCGCCAGCCCGGCGCCAACATTATCGAGACGGTCAAGCGCGTCAACGATGCCATACCGTCTCTGAAGGCCTCGATTCCGTCCGCCATCCAGCTCACCGACGTCTTCGATCGCACCGTCACCATCAAAGCCAGCCTTCGGGACGTCACAGTCTCTCTTTGCCTATCCGTCGTTCTGGTCGTGCTGGTTGTCTTCTTCTTCCTGCGCAGCGTGCGCGCAACCGTGATTCCCTTTGTGGCCGTCCCGGTCTCGCTCGTCGGCACCTTCGCGGTGATGTATCTGTGCGGCTACAGCCTCGACAATCTCTCGCTCATGGCGCTCACCATCGCGACCGGGTTCGTCGTCGACGACGCCATTGTGGTCATGGAGAACATCACGCGCCATCTGGAAGCTGGCATGAAGCCAATGGCCGCCGCATTCCTCGGTGCGAAGGAGATCGGCTTCACCGTTTTCTCCATCAGCGTCTCGCTCATCGCAGTTTTCATTCCCATTCTAATGATGGGTGGCATCGTCGGCCGCCTCTTCCGCGAGTTCGCGGTCACACTCTCCACCGCCATCATTGTCTCCATGGTGATCTCCCTCAGCACTACCCCCATGATGTGCGCGCACGTCCTCAAGTCGGACGAGGATCAGCAACATGGCCGTCTCTACCGCCTGAGCGAGCGTTTCTTTAATTTCATCCTTGGCCGCTATACGCACTCGCTGCGCTGGATGCTGGACAATCCCTGGCTCGTCATCACCATGCTCGTGCTGGTGATCGCCCTTAACTTCGTCATCATGACGCACATGCAGTTCGGGCTCTTCCCGCAGCAGGATACTGGCGCCATCGTTGGAGGCGTGCAGGGTCCGCAAGACGCCTCATTCCCCTTGATGGATAATTCCATCCTGCAACTCGTCGATGTCATGAAGGTCGATCCCGCTGTTTCTCACGTCAACGCCTATACCGGGGGCGGCAACGGCGGTTTCATTTATGCAGCTCTCAAGCCCTTGAAGGAGCGCCCGCCCCATTCCGGTGCGATGGATGTCATCAATCGCCTCCGTCCGAAGATGAATCGACTCCCTGTGGCCCAGGCATTTCTCCAGCCCTCGCAGGATATCCGGATCGGAGGCCGCGGCAGTTCCGCGCTCTATCAGTACACGATTCAGGCGGACAACGTCGAAGATCTCAATAAATGGGGACCGATTCTGCTCGCCCAGATGAAGAAAATTCCCGGCTTGCAGGATGTCAACTCCGATCAGCAGAACGGCGGCCTACAGACTTACTTGACTTACGACCGCACTGCCGCCGCCCGCTTCGCCTTTACGCCGCAGCAACTCGACTCCACCCTTTACAGCGCCTTCGGGCAGGAACAGACTTCCGTCATCTTCCAGCCCTTGAATCAGTACTACGTCGTACTCGAAGTCGCTCCGCAATATTGGCAGTCACCGGAAGGCCTGAAAAATATCTATATTCCGAACAGCCACGGCAACGTGCCCATCGGCACGGTCGCAACGGTCAAAACCAACACCGCGCCCCTAACAATCGCTCACTCGGGCCTGTTCCCATCGGTGACGGTATCTTTTAACCTCGGCGAAGGCCTTGCGCTCAGCGACGCCACCCGTCTCGTCCAGAAGATGCAGGAGAAGCTCGGGACCCCGTCCACTATCCATGGTTACTTCTCCGGAACGCTGCAGGCTTACAAGGATTCCTTGAGCACGATGTGGATCCTGGTTAGTGTTGCCATCCTGTCGGTCTATATTGTGCTCGGCATTCTTTACGAGAGTCTCGTCCACCCGCTCACCATCATCTCGACGATTCCTTCGGCCAGCGTTGGCGCCATGCTCGCGCTGATGATCTTCCATAACGACCTGAACGTCATTTCGATCATCGGCATCGTGCTGCTCATCGGCATCGTAAAAAAGAACGCCATCATGATGATCGATTTTGCCCTTCAGGCCGAGCGCGAGCACGGCATGACGACCTACGACGCGATCTTCACCGCGTGCCTCCTACGCTTCCGTCCGATCCTGATGACTACCATGGCCGCCCTCTTCGGCGCCCTACCTCTGGCCTTCGGCACCGGAACTGGCTCGGAGCTGCGCCGCCCCCTCGGCCTGTCCATCGTTGGTGGGCTCATCGTAAGTCAGCTACTAACTCTTTACACGACGCCCGTTGTTTACTTATTAATGGACCGCGCGCGCCTATGGCTGCTCCGCTGGCTTTTTGGGCAGGAGCGCGACACTCTGCAAACGTTGAACGGCCAGGACGCCCCCGGAGAAGGCACTGCATGAAATTAAAGAGACCATATTTGGGCGGTCGGCCGTATAAGCCGTCCTTTGGCTTGTGTGGGTTGCTACCTGCCACAGCAGTCCTCCTGCTCACGCTCGGCTGCACCGTAGGCCCGCACTACAGCAAGCCTTCAGCCACGGTTCCGGCCGCGCCAAACTATAAAGAGTCACCGCTCAATTTTCAGGACGCTGAAGGTTGGAAGGTCGCCTCGCCCCAGGACGCCATGCTCCACGGCAACTGGTGGGAGATTTTCAACCAGCCGGAACTCAATGACCTCGAAGCGCAGCTCAACATCAGTAACCAGAACATAAAGGTCTTTTTCGAAAACTATCTCGCCGCTCGCGCTCAGATCCGCCAGGCCCGCGCCCAGTACTACCCGAACGTCACCATCGGAGCATCAGCCAGCCGCTCTCATACCGCGGGAACTGCCAGCGGCGGATCCGGGGCCACCAGCGGCGGCACATTCTCTGAATTCCAGCTTCCGCTCGACATCTCCTGGGCGCCTGATCTTTTCGGCCGCGTGCGCAACCAGGTTCGCGAGTTTCAGGCGAATGCGCAGGTCAGCGCCGCCGACCTCGAAAACGAGCGGTTGCTTGAACAGGCCACGCTAGCGGAAACCTATTTCCAGATCCGCGGGCAGGACGCGCTGCAGGAACTCCTCAACGCCACGGTCAAGGCCGACGAAGAGCTAGTCGAGTTGGCCAAGACACGCTACGAAGTCGGCACCGATACTGAAATCTCCGTCCAGCAGTCCATTCAGACGCTTGAAAGCGCTCGCGCCTCCGCGACCAACGTCGGCATTCTCCGTGCGCAGTACGAACACGCCATAGCCACGTTGTTAGGCAAAACCGCGACAGACTTCACTATTCCAGTAAAGCCGCTGCTGGCGCAGCCACCGGCGATCCCGACCGGAACTCCATCGCAGCTTCTGGAGCGCCGTCCCGACATCGCGGCCGCCGAACGTCAGATGGCTTCGGCCAATGCGGTGATCGGCATCGGATATGCCGCCTACTATCCGACGCTAACGTTAAGCGCCAGCGGTGGCTTCGCTTCATCCGCCATCGGCAAACTGCTAAACGCCAGCAGCCGAGTGTGGTCGGTCGGCCCTTCGATCTCAGAGACGATCTTCGACGCTGGCCTCCGCCGCGCTGCCATTGAGCAGTACGTGGCAACTTACAACGCCGATGTCGCCAGTTATCGGCAAACTGTGCTAAGTGCTTTTCAGCAGGTCGAAGACTACCTCGCGCAAACCCGCATTCTCTGGAACGAAATCCAGCAGGAGCAGGCCGCAGTAAGCGCCGCGCAAAAAGCCTACGACCTCGAAAAGGTACGATACGAAACCGGCCTGGACCCCTATCTCAACCTGCTGACCACACAGACGGCGCTCCTCGGAACTCAGGAAACTCTAGTGCAATCGCAAATTCAGCAGATGAGCAGCGCTGTATTGCTAGTGGAAGCTCTGGGAGGAGGCTGGGATGCAAGCCAGCTACCCACCATGCAGCAGGTAACCCAAAGGCCGCCCCAGGATCAGCGGTCCATCACGAAATAAGACCGTAGCGCCGGCGACTCGCCGCAGTCGCGAGGGCGACCCGCCCTTGCAACTCATCCCGAATACCGTCTATCAATTCTTAACTGTACCGGTCGCCCTATTTTCTCTTACAAGCACGGCCACTCTCGGAAACGCAAACGCCCCAGCCGCATCATCCACCACATTCACCTGACATGTGTAAAATCCCGGCGCAATCCCCGACAGCGGGAGATCCAGCTGAAACACGCCCGCCTTCCGCGCGGCGCTCAACTCCGTCACATCCACCGGCGAACTCTCAAACACCTTATTCTTCCCGCGAAAGAGAGCCACGCTCGAAGTAAGGCGGATTCCGCGCCCCGATTCGATCTTCCCCGGCTCATACACCTCGTAATACAACCGCATGTGCCCCGCCGATGAAAACACATGCGTCACATTCGGAATCATTTCCAACCCATTTTGCACCAGCGGATTCGGCGCCGACCCCTTCTTTGCCGTCTCCACCTGGCTGGCCAGCACCACCGAACTCATCTTCAAACGCTGCTGTTTCAGATCCGGCACTTCGAGATCCGTCTCAAACGACCCCATCCGCCCTGTCTCGTTTTCTCGCACGACGAATTTCAGATGAAACTTGCCCGGCGGCAGGCTCACTCCCGTGTCGTACTGCACGTTTTTCTTCTGCACCTCTGCCAACGCGCTCACGGCCAGTTTCACGGTATCGCGAATCTGCGTCACCGGATGCCGCTCGCCGTCCGTCACCACGCCAATTACATCCAGCGTCGCCTTGTCTTTATCGCTATTGCGCGAGAATGGGATCTGCGATCCCGGCACCACGAGCGAGATCGGTATATAGAACTTGTTCGTCTCTAATCGGAAATAAGCCGCACTCAAATAAAGAGGCAGGTCCGTCGCTGGAAGCTCCGAAGCCAGTTCCTGCTCAAGCTGCGCCTCGCGATCATCCTTCGTCGAATGCTGATAGTCAGCGGGCGCATAGTATCCGCGCCGGTAATCGATCTTTACTCCGGCTACATTCGCCTTTACCGATATCCGTCGGTACTTTCCATCCCGCGCCGGATTGGTGCTGTGATAGCCGAGCAGATAGTAAGTCGAAGTATCTTGCTGCACGCCGCGGAAGACCTGACTGAAATCGTTCGAATCGAGAAACGCCTTGCCGCCAGTGTCCGCGGCCAACGTCACCAGCGTCTCCTGCGTGATGAAATTCGAGTTCAGCGCATTGATCGACGACTGCCCCGAATACACAGACGTTCCGCGCATACTCGCATTCTGGGCCTCGCCGCCAGGGACAAGCGCCTGCAATCCGCGCAGGTCCATCGTGTAAATCGCCATGTTGGCCCGCACCGCTGCATTCACCGCCGCGCGCAATTCCGATTGATTTTCAATCCCAGTGCGGTCCATCCCGCTCGAAAAATAGATGAGTGACTTCTTCTGCTGAACGTGTGCCAGCTTATCCGCCACTGACCGCAAAGCCTCTAACCGCCGGTCGGTATTAAAGATGTTGTACTCGGTGTCATCGGCGGTGAATGTCTGCCCGGTATCCTGCGTACCTTCGGTCGTTCCGGTCGTGCCATCTTCGAATCCTTGGCCACTTCCTGCGCTGAAAGCCTGCAGCTGCTTCTTAAGCAAATCATGATCGGAAGTGAAGTCCTGATTGACAGTAAGAGAGTTGCCCAGCGAGACGATCGCGACCATATCCGCCGGCGCCATCTGCTTGTCGACGTAGTTCTCGCCTGACGTGACAGCGTGTTCGATCTCATCCGGCTCCATAGCCGAAAGATCAAAAAACAACACAATCAGCCGCCGGTCTTTGAAAAGATCGCCGGCATTCGTATTCGCAACCTGCGCGGGTGCCTGAGACCCTGTGCCACCCTGTGATGACGAATTTCCGAAAGCGTGCGCCTGTGCAACATTGGCGTTAGCCACCGCATCTACGCTTTCGACATCGAACGAAACAATCTTCTGCGCCTTGTTGTCCTCCAGCAAAGTAAAGTCAGAGGGCTTCAGTCCCTTTACAAAATTCCCGCTCTTATCCCGAACAGTAACATTCACCAAAACCAGGTCGCTCTCGGCATGAAACGTGTAATCCTCCTGCGAGAAAGAAAGCGAGGAGCAAACGACGAGCAGCCAGATACTTTTCCTGACAGCTGAGAGCTGACAACTGACGGCCGACTCCATCCACCTCCGCACAGCCTGCACCGGAATTGACCAGGATCTCACCATCTCGATCTATCCCTCAGAACCTGAACCTCGCCGTCAATGTCACTTGGCGCATTCCGCCCACCCCGGTCACTCTTCCAAACGTCGGCGAAGTCACCGACGTATCGATCGCCGTGTAATTCGGAATATTGAAAACGTTCGTCGCCTGCATCCTGAACTCAAGCACCCGTGCCTCTTTCAGCGGCACAATCTTTGTAAACGCCATATCGACAACGTGCGTCGGCGGCCCAATGATGCTGTTGCGCCTCGCATTCCCATACTGACCATCGGGCGGCGCAACAAACGCCGCGGTATTGAACCACTCCGCAATCGACGGACTCCTAAGCTGCACCGTCTGTCCCGGCACGATATCCGGCCGCAGCGTTCCATTCGTCCCGGCATTCACCTCGCCGAAATTTCCAACAAATCGCGGTGTAAACGGAAGCCCCGAAGCAATCGTCCAATCTCCGCTCCACTGCCAGTCACCAACAATCGCGCGCCAAGGCGTATTCGCACTCAAGAATCGCTTGTCATGCCCAAAAGGCAGCTCCAGCAAGTAATCCGCGGTGAATCGATGCATCTGGTTAAAGGCCGAAAGCCCGCGCTCCGCCGGCAAATCCAGCGGATCCTGCGCCACGCTGTTCGCGCCGCTTCCCGGCGATGCCGATCCTCCCCCCGCGCCAGCACCGGTTCCTCCCGCGCCCAATCCACTGCCGCCCGATCCCACCGTCGCCCCCGCTCCAATCGATGACGCATCATCGATCGACTTCGACCATGTATAAATTCCGCCGATGGAAAACCCGTTTGCCAGCCGCTTCCGCACCCGCGCCGACAGCGCATTCGCCTCGGCGTCGCCGACAGAATTCTCGAACGTAAATGGCTGCGCCCCGGCAATCAGCGTCTGAAAACCATCCGGCCCGGCAGTCCGGTTCGGCGCTTCGAGGATATCGAGCTTCGTTCCCTTCGTCCCCGTGTAGTCGAGATTCAACAGCAAGGTCGGCCGAATCTGCTGCTGAATATCCAGGTTCCGAATCTGCACATACCCCAGCCGGTAATTCGGATTCACCGCATAGCTATTGGTAATTCCCGTGGGCGCGGGGAATCCGTTCGCCAATGTCAGAAACCCAGCCCCGGCCTGCTCGACGGTCTGAATATTCGTCGACGCGGTCGAGAACGGCGGCTGAAACGCCAACTGCTGCGCGATCGTCGAATAAGCGCCGGTGTTGTAGTTGATCCCATACCCGCCGCGAATGACTGTGTCCCGCAGCGGCTTCCACGCAAATCCAATGCGCGGAGCGAAATTATTCCGATCGGGCCGCACCAGACTCTCCGGCAAAGCTCCGCTGTAGGGCCCACCTTGCCCCGCCGTAACCACGGCCACTGCAGGCGTCCCCGCCGCCGGATTCAGCACACCCGGCGACAGATCCAGGTTCGCAATCTGATTGTGTAACTCGGTATAAGGCGAGAGATATTCATATCGCACGCCAATGTTCAGCGTGAGGTTTCCGCGCAGCTTCCACTCATCCTGCGCATACAGATCCCAGTAATGCCCACGAAAATAGTAGTTATCCTGTCCAAACTGGACAGCAGTGAGTTGCGGCAACCCAAGCAGAAAATCGGCAAAATCAAAACCCGTACCCGGAATCGCCACCGGTTGTCCGTCGACCACCTGATACGCTGCCGTGTTTGCCCCCGTAAAAGTAAATGCCCCGCGCGCGTTGCTGCTCGCCTCTGTGTTGAGCTGAACAAAACGAAATTCGCCGCCCCACCGAAACGTGTGCTTCTTGTGGTTCCAGACCATCGAGTCCGAGATCGTATAAGTCTGGTTGCGCTGCAACTGCGGGTTCACATCCTGCAAGCTCGCCGAGTTGGTGAAAGTCAAACTGGGTAACCCCCAGTCAAATGGGTTCTCCGACACGCCGCCAATCCCCAACCCGCCATCGATGTTGTCATTGAACGCGTACAGATTCTGCGTATGCGTGCGCGAGCGATTGAAGTCGAAACGCAAGCTGTTCGTCAGCTTCCCAAAGGTGCGGCTGTACCCCAGTGGCACATCGATATTACGCACACTGGTCGACCCACCCACGCTCGGAAACGGATTCGTAATGTTTGCGTGCGACGCGTGATAGTGAAATCCGAAGGTCAGGTTGTTGTGCGATCCACGCCCGCCACGCGGCCCCGCCGAAGCCCCGCCCAGAGCGTGATTGACGCGCACGTTCAGATCGTCGCTGCTGCTCGTCGTCGCGGCGACAAAGTGAAAGTTCTGAAAATTTCCTGGGGACGGCGTGATGTTGGGCGTCGGAATATATGGCAGCAGGCCGCCGGCGATCGAATTGATAGATGTGAGCATATTGTTGGCGATGGGCAGACCGGTCGCAGGATCGTAGATCTGGTCGATCACGTTCCCGCGTGCATCGCGGTCGTTGCAAACGCCCGCCGTAAAGCTGGTCTTGCATAGGGCCGAAAAATTTCCCTGCCGCTCCAGCAGAGTGGGCACAATTGAGAACTGATCGAATGGATTTTCCCCGCGCCGCCCGTTGTAATTCACAAAGAAAAACGTCTTATTCCCACCTTTATAAAGATGAGGAATGTTGAGCGGCCCGCCCACCGACCCGCCAAAACTGTGCCGGATATACGAAGGATTCTGAGCCGGTTCGCCAGCGAGCGCATACGGCGCCGCGTTCAACCCTGAGTCGCCGATCCCGTAATAGAGCGATCCATGCGGATGATTGATGTCAAAGCCTCGACGCACGCGCCCGCCGCCACCACCGGGGCCGCCGCCAAACCCTCCGCCGAGTCCACCTCCTCCAAATCCTCCCGGCCCGCCGCCGCCCGGACCGCCACCAAATACCGCTCCCGAGGCCCGTGCCTCGTTAATCCGATCCTGTAACTGATCTCCACTCATCGAATTCAGCGAGTTGGGAGCATTCCCCGAAACCGCAATCGACTCCGTCGCGCTGTTCGAATCGATCCCCGGCACCGGCATCCCGGACGGCACCACATCGCTCAGGGCATTTCCTCCGCCCTCGCCCGATCCCAGATTTTCCAGCGCAGACAAGCTCTGGAACCCGCGAGAACCCGCAGTGTCATTTCGCCGACCCTGCCCCGTCCCCGCGCCGGGGTGCGCGCCTGCTGTTTGTGTCCGCGAACTCTGTGTCCGCACCCGCGACAGCAAAGTCATTTCAAAATCTGCCACCACGGTGTCGTGTGTAGCGTCGATTGTCACCGTCTGCATCCCAGTCGCGAATGCCAACATCTGCACTCGTACCGTGTAACTTCCATAAGAAGGAACCCCGGCCGAGTAACTCCCATCCACGTCGGTCCAGGTAGATATCCTTCCGCCGTTCGCGGATAAGTCAACTCCGGCCGTAGTCGAGTTCGGAGCAGCGCCGCTAGCCGGAGCCACGGTGCTTTCCGCCGCCGAGATCACCACGGCCGCCCCAGGGATCGGCATGTTTCCAGACTTGACCACTCCGTGAATGATTCCGCCCAAAATCTGAGTTTGTCCCGACCCGGGCGAAGCAGCCTGCCCCAAAGCACAATTCGCCGTGACGGCCAGCACCAATCCGGCCGTCAACCAACGGCAAACAAATTGTCTATGTAATCCGCTCATGTAAACAAAACTTCAGGTCGCCTAACAAAGAGCGTTCAGAAACGCCCGACTTCACTGCCATGTAAGATGACCGGATCATAGCCCGCCCCAGCGAATCGCAACGTAAAATTTTGTCGGTACACTGCGAGCCCAAATCCGCGAATCGCCGACAAGCGATTTAACTGATGCCTGAGAAGTGAGAGCTGGCAGCTAGTAAGTAAAGATTCGTAAAACCCATTTCTCCGACGCAACTCCCGCGTCACAATCCCGTTCATACCTCTAGGCCAAGTCGAATCTCACCTCAGGAGGAAGTTTCATGCTTAAACATTCCCTGCTCAAGCTGGCTCTGGCGGGCCTTATCAGCGCGGCGCCTGTCGTCGCGCAGAACGCCCCCGACCAGCAACAGCCCAGCGCCGAACCCATGCACCATGGCCACGGCCCGATGATGGACCCCAGCCAGCGCACGGCGCACCTCACCAGGAAACTCAATCTCACAGCCGATCAACAGGCAAAAGTCCAGGACATTTTCAAGTCCGAGCAATCTCAGGCGGAATCCCTGCACAACGACTCATCGATGTCGCGCCAGGATCGCCGCGCCAAGATGATGGAGATCCACAAGACAAGTGACGCGCAGGTTCGCGCCCTCCTCGACGCGGCCCAGCAGAAAAAGTGGGACGAGATGCAGGCCAACCGCGAGCAGCGATGGCAAGGTCATCACAAAGGCGGCCAATCCGGAGGAGACCCCGACGAGCAATAAGTGTTGTGAGCGCGGACTGCCCTGAGCTTGCCGAAGGGGCCTCCGCCCGCGAAAAATGACGTTCATCGCAGAGGCGCGGGGACACGAACCGGCTGCGCCTCCCTTCTATTCACCCTTCCCAATCCCGCTCGCCTAAAATGCTTTACGATATCCGTGCATCCGGTGAGCCGTGCGAATCCTCTCCCAAGCCGCCAAATACGTAGTCATCGCTGTCATCATCCTCTACGCTCTCGACTTCGCCATCTTCCAGATCCATCGCATTCGGGGCTCCGCAATGTCCACCGTCTCAGTCGACCAATTTCTCTCCACGACCCTCAAAGGTAACAAAGCCGAATACGACTATCTAGGCACAAGCAACCAGCCCTGCGCACGCTCCCTTTTTCCGCAATACGCCGCCTCCGCGTGGAACCCGCCCTGCTGGTACCTGCAGCGCCACAACACCACCTGGCAATAGAGCCTTCGTGAACCTTAGCGCCCTTCGTGGTGGTGCTCTTCTACCGTAGTGCGGCAATTTTCTGCGCATTCACACCCTCTTAACATTCCCCCAATTTCCTCTAGTAAACTATTCCGTCATGGCGGCCAGCCAAAGCGTTAGTCCCAAAGCCTCATCCAAGCGAGCGCCCCGCAAACGTCGCGCCGAACCCGCATCCAACAACGGACATCAAGCCCCGGCAACTCCGCCGCTCGACGACCCTTCTCTCTACCTCAATCGCGAGCTCAGTCTTCTTTCGTTTCAGGCGCGCGTTCTCGAAGAGGCGCAGGACGAGCAGAATCCTCTCCTGGAGCGGGTGAAGTTTCTCTCCATTATCGGCTCCAACCTCGACGAATTTTTCATGGTTCGCGTCGCCGGACTCAAGAGCCAGCTCGAAAGCGGCACTCCCGAATCCGGTCCCGACGGCATGGCTCCGGCGCAGGAACTCATCGCCATCCGTGAGCGCGTCGCCCAGCTTTATAAAGACGCCCAGGACTGCCTTCGCCAAATCCACCCGCAACTGACCAAAGAAGGCATTCACGTCATCGACTATGCGCATCTGAGCGAGTCCGACACCGCCACCGCCAATAGTTATTTCTCCGACACGGTTTTTCCCACGCTCACGCCGCTCGCCTTCGATCCCGGCCGCCCTTTTCCGCACATCTCCAATCTCAGCCTCAATCTTGCCGTGCTCATTCGCGACAGCCAGGGCACGGAGCATTTCGCGCGCGTCAAAGTTCCCGACAGCCTGCCGCAGCTGGTCAATCTAACCGCTCTGCAACAAGAGGCGAAAGCCAAGTCGAAATCCAAGACGCCGCCGAAGACTCTTCACTTCGTCTGGCTCGAGCAGCTAGTCATTCACAACCTGCAAGCGCTCTTTCCCGGCATGGAGGTCCTCGAGGCCCATCCTTTCCACGTCACGCGCGACGCCGACTCCGCCATTCAGCAGCTCGAAGCTGGCGACCTCCTCGAGTCTGTCGAAGAAGGTGTCTGGCAGCGCCGTTTCGCGGACGTCGTCCGCCTCGAAGTTAATCACGCCATCTCCGCCGAGGTCCTCGACATCCTCCTCAAGAATCTCGAAATCGAGCACGAAGACGTTTACAAGATGAACGGGCCGCTTGCGCTCGTTCGCGTCAAGCATCTTCTCTCCATCGACCGTCCTGACCTCAAAGACAAGCCTTTCGTCCCTGCCCTCGTCCCTACCCTACAGCCGCAGGAAGAAGGAGAAGACATCTTCTCCTCTATCCGCCGCCAGGACATTCTTCTTCATCACCCATTCGACTCTTTCCAGCCTGTCGTCGCCTTCCTGCAAAAAGCGGCGCGCGATCCGAACGTTCTCGCGATCAAAATCACGCTCTATCGCGTGGGCCGCAATGCCCCGGTGGTCGAGGCTCTGCTCGAAGCCATCGAAAACGGCAAGCAGGTCGCGGTGCTCGTCGAACTCAAAGCGCGCTTCGACGAAGAGAGCAACATCGAGTGGGCAAGAAAGCTGGAGCGTGAAGGCGTCCACGTAGTCTACGGACTGATGAATTTGAAGGTGCACTGCAAAGCAGCGTTAGTCGTTCGCCAAGACAAAGACCGCATTCGTCGCTACGTTCACCTGTCTACCGGCAACTACAATGCGGTCACCGCACAGCTCTACACCGACCTCGGTCTCCTCACCTGCGACGAAGCCATCGGCGAAGATTGCACCGACCTCTTCAACTACCTCACCGGCTACTCGGCGAAAAGCGAATATCAAAAACTCCTGGTTGCTCCGGTCAATCTGCGCGATCAACTAGAGCAACTCATCCGCCGCGAAATCGAGCATCACAAAAAAGACGGCCAGGGCCATCTCGTCCTCAAGATGAACGCGCTCATCGACCGCCGCATGATCAAGCTGCTCTACGAAGCCTCGCAGGCCGGAGTTAAAGTCGATCTCCTCGTTCGCGGCATGTGCAGTCTGCGCCCGGGCATTCCCGGCGTCAGCGAAAACATCCAGGTCACCAGCATTGTCGGACGCTTCCTCGAACACAGCCGCATTTTCTATTTCCGCAATGGCGGCAACGACGAAATCTACATGGGGAGCGCCGACATGATGCCGCGCAACCTCAATCGCCGCGTCGAACTTCTCTTCCCCGTGCAGGACCCGAAACTGGTCCGCTATCTTCGCGACGCAATCCTGGCGACGTATCTCCAGGAAGTTGTCAAAGCCCGCCACATGAACTCCGACGGCGTCTACGTGCGCGACCCGCGCCACACGCACCGCCGCGAACTTAACAGTCAGGAGTGGTTTATTAAACACACCACCCAGCGCCCCACATCCTGAACGCGAGTGAGTGATGGATCTCCCCTGGCGGGGAAACGGCGGAAGCGCGCGTAGCTACTCAAGCAACATCTGCATGGTTGAACAAAGTTCGGGATGTGAATGGGAATTTGATCAGTTCGCCAGCCGCCAGCCGTCATCATATCGAGCAAAACGAAAGTGCCTGGTGTTCTTGATCGGATCGCTTTTTGGCCAATAGCCGCAGTTGCATTTGGGGAGAGACGGAATCATTGGCGCAAATCGTTGAAATAGCGGAGTAGGACTCGCAATCTCTTCCACGTCGACGATTGCCTCGCTGTCTTGCTGTTGAATTCCGGTGACCGCGCCAAACGAGTTTCGGAAGGTTACCAGGTGGAGGTTCGCTTCTTGCGACGAACCTCTCCGCGAATCGTTCACTAATATGGCGTCTGGGGTCGCCGGGGCGAAACAGTGTAGCACCGGGTCATAGCCCTCTCCGATTCCGGGCAGAACGCACTGCGGTTCTTCCTTGATCCACCCAATTTCTTGAAGCTTCTGGTAAAACGCCACCTCTCGGTTTGCTTCGGCGATCCAATCGGGATAGGGAGCCTTCACTGGAATCATAACGGCGCTCGCAATGTTGACTGTTCCTTGAGGAGATAGCGACGACGGACTCTCCTTCAAGATTGCCAGAGCGGTTTCACGGTCCAGCTTTCGTGATTTCCGCCCGCTACTGCAAGACGTTCCCAGTGCGAAGACCAGCACCATGACAAGAAAAACTGTTAGAGCGTTACGCACCATTGCACCTCTGTTGAGAGAGGCCAGAGTAGGCAGCACGTCAAGTGTCCGCAATGACTGAGATCACTCACGGCTGTGACAGTTTGGATTGAGTAGGCTTCTTCGGGCGAGGTCTGGAAAGGAAGACCATCTCGGGTGCCGGTTCGACAACGCAGCCCAGGGCTCAGCAAATAGCTACTCCACCCGCCCTTCACGCTTTCTGTCACTCCGGTTTCCCCGTAAAACCCACAGAATCAGGACGTAGTCCCCAGTAACATCTTTCCCTCCGTAAAGCAACTATTGCCGCCCCGCCGTGTTCTTAAAGTAGTTGGCGAAGATCATGCTCCCCCGGACCATCCTCGTCCTCTTTCTCTCGCTCTGCCTTCGGGCGGCGGAGCCACTTGCCCACGCCTCGGCCACCCTCCTCTTGGAAGAGCCTTACGGACACATGGGCTTCTTCACCGGCACCGGACACGCCGCCGTCTACTTCTCGAATATCTGCGCCGACGACCCGCGCACCCTCCGCCCTTGCACCCCCGGAGAGACCGGCGTCGTCATCAGCCGCTACGACCACGTCGCCGGATACGACTGGCTCGCCGTCCCTCTCATCCCTTATCTCTACGCCGTTGACAGCGCCGAAGACATTCCGCTCTTCGCGGACGCAAGAATGGTCGCCTTCCTTCGCGACAGCTACCGCCGCAAGCATCTCGAAAACATCCTCCCTGATGAGGCGGACGGCAAAACTCCTGGCGGCAATTGGTATCAACTCGTCGGCTCTTCCTACGACCGCACCATCTATGGATTCGAAATCGCAACGACGCCGGAGCAGGACGCCGCCCTCATCCGCAAGCTCAACGCATCGCCAAACCGCTCGCGCTTCCATCTGCTCTCGCGCAACTGTGCCGACTTCGCCAAAGACATCATTAATTTCCTTCATCCCAAAGCGCTGCACCGCAGCGTGATCGCGGATGTCGGCATCACCACGCCCAAGCAGATCTCAAAAATGCTGGTGAAGTACGACAAGCGCCACGATCTCGCACTCTCGCGCCTGGTTATCGCGCAAGTTCCCGGCAGCATGCCGCGCAGCTCAAATCCCAAGGGCGTAGTCGAATCCTTCTTCACCTCGAAGAAGTACATCGTCCCGAGCGCCATCGCCAGCCCGGTCTTCGCCGCGAGCGTCTTTGCTGTCTATCTAGGGACCGGCGCCGGACGCTTCCAGCCCGATCGCGACGCCATGGTTTTCAACCCAGGCGGCGATCCCGAACCTCCGATCGCCCGCGCCGACCGCAAAGTTTACGAAAAAAAGTTGAAGCAGTTATTGGCTGAAGCAGAGAATACCTCGCCGAAGAGCCCCGACAAATCCTGGCAACGCCTGCAATCCAAAGCGCGCACCACGCTGGACGGTCAAGACGGACCGGTAGTTGAATTCCGACAGGGAGAGAACACAGTAAGTGTAGGAGTCTCAGCCGGCAACGTACTCAATGTCACGACGACGCCTGAACTAGCACAGCAGGTAATCGCCGCCCACTTACAATCCGAACTTCGTCAGGCCCCAGCGAAGGGCATCTCGCGAGCCGACATCAAGCGCGACTGGAATCTTCTCGAGGAAACAATGAATCAATCGAGAATCGCGCAATCAAGAGAGCCATCGACAAAGCAAAGCGACCTGTCCTCGACGGCATCGTGGGCTGAATCCGTGAACGACAGCAACACATTTCTGGAAACAGGAACAACCGCCGATCCGACAAACATCGACGGTCCCTACTTTTGACAGACCTTACTAACTAAGTTAGCGATCCAATCCTTCGTGTTCCTTACTGTCCTTGGTGGTGATAGCTCTTCCTGAAGGCCAAGACGCTACAATCCCAATTCCCCTACCTGCTCCTCAGTCTCATATCCAAGCCAGTGCGCGACCTCATGCCACACCACCCGCTTCACTTCATCCCTCAGATTCCCTCGCGAGCACCGTATAATTGGCCCCCGAAAAACAAAGATCAAATCCGGCGACATCGACATCTGCGAATGCGAGCGCTTTGTCCTGAATATCCCGGTGTAACATCCCAGCAACTCGATGCCATGCGGCCAGTGCCGAGTCTCAACCATCATCCTTACGATATCCTCGGGAGGCTCGTCCACCACCTGAATCCCCGGAAAATCTGCCTGCTCCCGAATCTTCTCCGGCAAAGTCCCGTACGCCCACTCTACGATTGCTTCAAAACTCTCCCGGTCTGTGCCCTCAACCATAAACCGCCTGCACTACCTCCGCTCCTCCACCATCACCTTGCGCAGAGCCTCGTTGATCCGCGTCTGATACCCCCGGCCATCCCGTTGAAACCACGAGAGTATGTCCGCATCCAGCCGCAAGGTGACCGGCTTCTTGACCGGCTTGTACATTCCTTCGAGCTCTGACGGAAGATATTTCGGACGCCGCTTCCGCCCCTTCACCAAGCCTGCTGCTACAGCCTGGATTCTCGCGATTTTGGCGCTTCTCTTCCGGCCCTTGCTAACTCGTTTCGTACGTTTCATATAAGCCTCATTGTAAGTACACAATCATACTAACATAACTGTCAATTATTGACCCACTTGGGGCATTCCCTCACAATCCTCCCCGCTGGCTGCCGAGCGCCTCATCGATCGCCCTCAAGTGAACTCGATGTTCTTCAGGGCCGCCACGTTATCTTCAACCTGCGAGACCTTGCTCGTTCCCACCAAGGCGCTCGTCACCCGAGGATCGCGGAGCACCCACGCCACCGCCATTTCAGCCAGGGTCTGACCCCGCCGCCCGGCCAGTTCATTCAATCTTCTTATCCTTGTCACCATGGCTTCGTCGATGCTGCCCTTCTTAAGAAAGAAGTCCTTCGCGGCCCGCGAGTCTTCCGGAATTCCTTTCAGGTAGCGGTCTGAGAGCAGGCCCTGGGCAAGGGGACTGAAGACGATGCAACCCACCCCTTCCTTCTCGAGCACATCGAGCAATCCACGTTCCGGGTCGCGGTCAAACATTGAGTACCTTGGCTGATGAATCAGACATGGCGTGCCGAGGACGCGGAGAATCTTGATTGCCTGCGCGCTCTGCGACGCATCATAGGCGGAGATGCCGGCGTAGAGTGCCCGGCCGGACCGCACTGCGGTGTCGAGAGCGCCTATCGACTCTTCCATGGGCGTCTCGGGATCGGGGCGGTGATGATAGAAGATGTCGACGTAATCGAGGCCCATCCGATTGAGGCTTCGATCGAGGTGGCGAGAAGGTACTTGCGGGAGCCGAAGTCCCCGTAGGGACCGGGCCACATGTCCCAACCGGCCTTGGTTGAGATGATCAACTCATCGCGGTAGGGCCGAAAATCTTTCTTGAAAATCTGGCCGAAGGTTTCTTCCGCCGAGCCATAGGGCGGGCCGTAGTTGTTGGCAAGATCGAAGTGGGTGACGCCCAGATCGAAGGCGCGCCGAAGCATGGCGCGAGCGTTTTCGAAGTTATCGGCGCCTCCAAAGTTATGCCAGAGGCCCAGCGAGACGGCAGGAAGGTTGATGCCGCTGCGACCCGAGCGGCGGTACTGCATGGAGTCATAGCGATGACTGTCGGCGACGTACATGCTTTCACCTTTGGTGGCGGCTAAGGATTAGTTTAACGAAGAAAACTCTCAACCACAGGGTACACGGGGTTGCACAGGGGAAGGCAACTTACTAGTCGTACTTTTCGTAGTGGATGCAGGTTCGGTCCCAGCCCAGAGTCTTGAGCAGCTCGCGATTGACCTTGACCATCCTGTCGAGGCCGCAGATGTAGGCGTGCATGTCTTCTTTGTTGCGCTCGCCCACGATCCCTTTTACATGATCCTGGACATATCCGCGAAGGCCGCGCCAGTCAGGCGTTCCACGGCTGAGCGTGGGAAGGAAGTGGAAATTCTGGTGATCGGCGGAGAGGCGCTCGAATTCATCGCGATAATAAAGATCTTTCTCCGTACGCGCGCCGAACAACAGCCGGAGTTGCTTTCCTTGATGACGCTCGGGATCCGAAAGCAACCAGTGGAGCATGGAGCGGAATGGCGCGATGCCGGTGCCCGTCGCAACAAAGATTGTGTCGCGCATCGGAGGATGCAAAATGAAATTTCCGAATGGGCCCTGGAAGGTGATCTCCGCGCCCTCGGTGAGGCTGCAGAGATGGTTCGACAGGAAGCCATCCTGCACGCGGTTGAGGCAGAAGGCAAAATGCGCGTTTGAAGGAGGAGACGCGATGGAGTAGGCGCGAGTGATCTCTTCGCCATCGGGAGTCGTGGCTTTCACCGATAGCCATTGTCCGGGCACAAAGCCGAAACGGGGAGCATCCTTCACTTCAAGATCGAGGTGATTCGTGAACTCGCTAAGAGGCGTCGTGCGAACCAGCTTCGCCGACATGGTCTGAAATTGCGCCATCGATATATTGATGAGGAAAGCCGGGCATAGGTCGCTCACTCAGTCCGGATCGGATATGGGGGAGATGCCCCCTGGCTTCCCACGATTCCCAACTACCCGGACCTTCAACTTCTGCAAGCTAACTTCTGCAATCCCTAGAATCCCATGATGTTGTAACCGCAATCGACATAAATCACCTCGCCGGTGATTCCGGAACTGGCGTCTGAGGCTAGAAACACTCCTGTGCTTCCAACCTCCGCTACCTCGACGTTGCGCTGCAGGGGAGCGCGCTCGGCGTGAGATTTCATCATGTCGCCGAGGCCAGAAATACCGCGCGCGGCAAGGGTTTTGATCGGGCCGGCGGAGATGGCATTCACGCGGATCTTCTGCTTGCCCAGATCATAGGAGAGATAGCGCACTGTACATTCGAGCGCAGCTTTCGCAACACCCATCACGTTGTAGTGGGGCACAACCTTTTCCGCACCGTAATAGCTCATGGTAATGACGCTGCCGCCATCCTCCATCAATGGAGCGGCTGCGCGGCAAACAGCTATCAGGGAAAAGACGCTGATGTCATGCGCGACACGAAATCCCTCGCGCGTGGTGTTGACGAACTCGCCCTTCAACTCATCGGCCGGAGCGAAAGCGACACTATGGACGATCGCATGCAGCTTGCCGTAGCGCTGCTTTAACTTCTCGAACAGACCGGCAATAGCAGCATCGTTGGCAACATCACACATGAAGGCCTCAGCGCCGGGGAGGGAGGGAATCAGATCTTTCGCTTCCTGCTCTAGTCGCTCGTTCTGGTAGGTAATGGCGAGGTTCGCACCCGCCGCGTGCAGGCCTTGCGCGATGGCCCAGGCGATCGAGCGCTTGTTGGCGACTCCAAAGACGACCGCCGTTTTACCCTTCAGATCATCGAACATGTAAGGGATCTCCGATCAAAAAGAATACCAGCGAATAATGATGCGTGCCGCCGCGAAGCGCCAAATCGCTATACTTGAGACCAAGAAGGTGGGGATTTCATGTGCAGAAATATCAAGACTCTCTTCAACTTCGATCCGCCGGTGACGGAGGACGAAGTGCGGGCGGCATCGCTTCAGTTTGTACGGAAGATCAGTGGATTCACCAAACCGTCGAAGGCGAATGAGGCGGCCTTTCAGGCAGCGGTGGATGACGTGGCTGCGGTCTCGATGAAGCTGCTGCGGGCGATGGAGACTACCGCTCCCGCGAAAAACCGTGAAGGAGAGGCGGCTAAAGCAAAGGCACGGGCCGCGGTCAGGTTCGGGACATAGCCCGGGATGTTGTACCACGCGCCGATAGGCCTAAGAATCGCGGTGACCGGTCACTGGTGACCGGAAAACCTAGAGCGAGGCAACAGTTGAGATGTACCAACCCGCGGCGAGAAAGCTTTCGATTGTCCGCTCCTGAATGCCTTCTTGGACGCGGAGTTCGTCGTTGAGAAAATGGTAGAAGAGTTGGCCGGCGGGCAAGTCGAGGCGGTCGATACGAATGCGGTTGCCGTCCCGGTCGGAGCTGATCAGGCCCACCGCCAGATCGCCGATCGTCGCCTTGCGAACCGTTCTCTTAGGCGATTCCGCCTGACTCAATGTCATGATCATTGGATGCACCGGCATTCACTCTAGTCACAGCGTCCAGCGGGTAGCGGACTTGGGGAACGTTTTCTCGATGAAGGCGAAGACTCTGCTGGGGCGCACCTCGAAAATCGGCTCGTTCATACCCCGCGGGTCCATTTTGTACTTCTTCTTGTAGGCGGTTGCCATGCGTTCCAGGGTTGCCGGGTCACTGACTTCTTTGGCTTTGCCTTCGGCAATCACGGCTTCTGCGCCATCGTCATTGGTGACGGTGCAGGAGGCGTTGGCCGCGAGATTCTGCCCTTTGCGCGACTTGCGGCCGGTCGAAAAGTAGAAAGCGTCATCCACCCAGACTCCCCAGATCGGCATCAGGTGCGGCCGCACCTGATTGCCGTGGATCGTGGCCAGCCAGAAGGTCCGGCAGCTATCCATCTTACGCTCTACCCAGGACCAGGGAAGCAGTCCAGCACCGTCTTCGGGCCCAACGATTCCATAGCCCGGAGCAAATGGGCGGTCGGCTTTCGGCCCCTGCCGCGCGTCCGCTTTCGTCTTCTGCTGTGGCTTTAGCTTCATTGTGGAGCGCTTGGTAGAGGAACGTTTCGGCATCCGGTTATTCTAACTAACGCTGGACGAAGAGGCATGCCCCGATGGGGTTGTTTACACGCCAGCTTTTTCTTTCGCGGCCAGGTCTTCGAGCGCAGAATCCCAAAACGTCGTGTTTTGATCGACAGCAGCGACACCGATACGGGCGCCCTCGGGCGTGTCGGCGTCTCGCACCCAGGCAACGCGGAACTCCTCTTTCTTTCCGCTGCGCATCAGAGAGATCTTGTCGCCAAATTTGAGCTCGCCGTGAATACCTTCGAGCAACGCACCGCGGCGGCTGATGTTGACGGTCATCACCCGCTGGCTAAGCGGGCGGCCATTAGTGTCGGTGCCCGAGAGAAGCACGGGCAAAGCTGCGTCCACTCTCGTGTCGCGGCGCTTGCCCAGCCGCTGCGCGCGCAGATCGCTGAAGAACTGCTCCTGTGTGAGCGACGGGCCGGAGAGCACGAGATCGAGCAGAAGGTCGGGAGCACCGCGATCGCGAGCATGCATGGGTGCCGCGGGAGGCGTGCCTTCGCGCTCCTTCCGGCCAACGAAAACCCGCGGAGTCTCGCGTGAACCGGCGAGGTGCGCGATCAAATCCTCGACTTGCGCGCTCTGTGCGTGCGCAAACTCGATGCCCATGCCGGCCTCGTGATGAGAAATGCGAACGACGCCATCGAGGACGTACTCCTTCTCGAGGGCCTTGACGCTCAGGAGCACCGGGGTATCAGCCGGAAGCGGCGATGTCGATTCGAGATAGCAGGCGCCTGCGCTAACGTCGGTGAGACGCCAGCGGCGTGGCGGCGCCGGTTTCGCAGGCACGCTTGAAGCAGGTTGCGGCTTTGGGGCTTCCGCAATTATTTCTTCGACAGCCCAATCCGAGGGAGCGTATTCGATGCCCCAAAAATTTCCGGGGACCTGAAGTTCGAGGCCGATGAGCCATGTTTCCGGTTCGCCGCCGAGGGGCACGACTTCGGAGACCTGCGCAGTGGTGTGACGCTTGGCGGAGATGATCTCGAGGCGCACGGGCAGGTTCATTTCGAGAGCACGCGGTGAAATGAGGCCGCAGCCATGCGCATTCACGAGCGTGGTGTTGCAGCGCTCAGAGAAAGAAAAATGCGGGCTGAGGCTCGTGACCTGCACCGGGACTTCCAGCGGCAAGCGCGTGCTGCGTCGAATTGCGTGCTGCGCATTTTCGGAAGGGGCCATTATGCAGCTGTCAGCTCTCAGTTATCAGTAAAAGCGGGACGGACCGAGGCTTACGCCTCGTGCCCGGATAACCCAACATTATGCTAGATCGGCAGAAAATGGGGGAATAGGGAATTTGGGTTTCGTATCCGAGTTAGGCACTAGCAGGGCTGCGGCGGCTTTGGAGCCGAATCAGGGGCCTGAAAGCCGATGGTTTTGTGGGTGCCATCGCAGAAAGGCCGGTTGGCGGATGCGCCGCAGCGACAAAGAGAGAAAGCGGTTTTGCCGGTGAGGTCGTATTTGTTGCCATCGGCGTCGACGAGTTCAACGAGGCTGTTGGGATCGTCGATGCGAAGCGAACCGTTTGGGCGGACAGTGATGCGGACTCCGGACATGAAGCCTCCAAAGATGAAGCTATCAAGCTATCGCAGGAGGGGGGCGGAGTTCAAATGCGTGAGGCACATAGCTCCAAGCTCCAAGCTCCAAGAAGCAAAAACTGAACAAACTTCAGGTGACCAGTGTTCGCGTCACTCAGGGGTTTCCTCGTACCGAGCTGCACGGACTCACATCACAGCTGCGACGGGCATGTGTGTCGGTCCCAAGCAATATTGCTGAGGGGAAAGGTCGGCATTCGCTTAAGGAATTCATTCAGTTCTTGTATCGAGCTAGAGGATCTTTGATTGAGATTGAGACTCAACTTTATATTGCCCACGAATTACGCTATCTGGAGGCAAAGATATTCGAGCGGGTACAAGGCGAAGCGGTCGAACTCGGGCGCATCCTCAACGGACTGATCAAGAACGTTGAAAATAAATGCAGAGCTGTGTGATCCGAAGTGAAGTGTCCAGACTCACGCGCTTGGAGCTTGCAGCTTGGAGCTTTCTTTCTTACTTCCATCGATCGACCGCCTCCCACCAGATCAGCTTTGTCCACTCATCAAAAGCCACCTTTGCCCACTCGCGGTCGGTCCACCAGGCATTGCCGAATTGCGCGGGGTTGCGGGCGGCGGCGACGCTCCACTGATATTGGGGCAGGCGATGGGAAAAGATCGAGAGGGCGCGGCGGGTGTGGTAGTCGGAGGTGACGAGAAGGACCCGGTGCGGATGGAGTGGCTCGATGCAGCGCTCGACGTCCGTGGTTTCGGCGAATGTGGAGCGGCCGGCAATGCCGCAGACGGCCAGTTTGGCAGCGTCGGGCTGGTCTTCAATGTATTTCTGGGCGATGTCGGTCAGGTGGGAGTTATAGATTCTGCCGGTTTCGGCGTCGAAGAACAGGTGGGACGCCAAGCCCTGGCGCAAAAGGTCGAGGCCACGGGCGGGGCGGACGATAGTGTCTCCGGCCAGAACTACGATGACATCGGACTTCTGAGGATCATCGACCGTGAGAAAGCGTGCGCCCTGACTGGCGAAAAGGAGACCGAGGATGACGAGGGCAAGGAAGAGCCGGAGAAATCGCATCTCAGGCGCATGTTACTACAGCGACATTCAAGGAAATCGGGTTACCGTCGTAATTTGGACCGCACGGAGAGCAGCAATCTGCGTGGGAGAATAAGCTGACTCCTCTCGTTGGCGCCACTTTTGTGGCGCTGGCCTGCGTAAAACCGGATGTTAGAATTTCAGTGACCTTATGACTACTCAAATGACTGCAACCTCTTCATTCAGCGACCTGAAAAACCGCATCGCGAGCCGCCAGGCCCGGGTGGGAATCATCGGATTGGGCTACGTCGGGTTGCCGCTCGCTCTTCTATATAGCGAACAGAAATTCCGGGTCACCGGGTTCGACATCGATCAGAAGAAGGTCGACACAATCAATAGCGGCGGAACCTACATTTTCCGCATCACGGCGGAGGAGATTGCCGCGGCAAAGGCTAACGGATTTAAGCCAACCTCGGACTATGCGCAGATTCGCGACATGGACGCGATCATCATCTGCGTGCCGACGCCACTGAACGAATATCACGAGCCAGACATGAGCTACATCGTGAATACAGCGGAGGCGGTGGCGCCGCATCTGCGCGCCGGGCAGATCGTGATTCTGGAAAGCACGACGTATCCAGGAACGACGGAAGAGGTGCTGGTTCCAATCCTGGAGAAGGGGAACAAACTCGGGTTGAAGGCATCACGCAAGGCCGCGGCTGGTGACGGCGAATTTTGGGTGGCGTTTTCGCCCGAGCGCGAAGACCCGGGCAATACCGAGGTTGCGCGGCACGATATTCCCAAGGTGATTGGCGGGCTCGACTCACAGGCCGGCGAAATTGCTTCGGCTTTGTATGGCTCGATTTTCCGGCGGACGGTTCCGGTGTCGTCTCCGGCGGCGGCAGAGATGACAAAGCTGCTCGAGAACATCTACCGCTGCGTGAACATTGCGCTGGTCAACGAACTAAAGATGCTTTGCCTGCGGATGAACTTGAACATCTGGGAGATCATCGACGCGGCTAAGACCAAGCCGTTCGGATTTCATGCCTTTTATCCGGGGCCGGGCCTGGGCGGGCACTGCATTCCGGTTGATCCATTCTATCTTTCGTGGAAGGCGAAAGAGTTCGACTTCCGCACCAAGTTTATCGAGCTCGCCGGCGAGGTCAACGTGGCGATGCCGTATCACGTCATTGCGGCGACGATGGGCGCGCTGAACAAGCATAAGAAATCGATCAACGGGTCAAAGGTGATGGTGCTGGGTGTTGCCTACAAGAAAGATATCGACGACCTGCGCGAGTCCCCAGCGCTGACAATTATCGAACTGCTGCAGAAGGAAGGCGCGGCGGTCAGTTACAACGATCCATATTTCCCCTCCGTCGGCCGCGGCCGCCACTACGACCTGCAGATGAAGTGCGCGCCACTCGACAATCTCGCTCAATACGACTGCGTGCTGATCGTGACCGATCATACCGACTACGACTACAAAAAGATCGTGAATGATGCGAAGCTGGTGGTCGATACCCGCAACGCAACTCGCGGCATCAAGAACGACAAGATCGTGCATTGCTAGAAGAGCACTTCTCAGTTCTCAGCTCATGGGCTCTGAAGCGTTCGGCCCTTAAGCTCCTGACTCTCGACTTTTCCTGTTCCCGCCTTGGAGCTTGGAACTGAGCGCTTGGAGCTTCTCTCAGACCTAAAGCCCACTGCCTCCTGTGCTAGTATTTCGCGTTGGGCTGAGCAGCGTGCGCCGACGGCGCTGCATCGGAACAGTGTCATGATGAAAGATACCCTTGGGGTGCTGTTGGCGGGAGGCGCAGGCGAACGCCTCTATCCACTCACGCGCGACCGCGCCAAGCCCGCCGTGACCTTCGGCGGCATTTACCGCATCATTGACATCACACTTTCCAACTGTGTGACATCCGGCCTGCGGCGCATTTATATCCTTACCCAATATAAGGCGCTTTCGCTCAACCGGCAGATTCGCGAAGGTTGGAATATTTTCGGGCGTGAGATCGGGGAGTTCATCGAGATCCTGCCGCCGATGAAGCGGGTAAGTGATAACTGGTATATGGGGACGGCCGATGCCGTCTATCAGAATATTTACTCGATCGGCTCCGAGGAGCCGAAGTATGTGCTGATTCTCTCCGGCGACCACATCTACAAGATGGATTACGGGCGCATGCTCAAGCAGCATGTCGACTCGGGCGCACATGTGACCGTCGCGACGCTGCTGACGGAGCCAGCCGAGTGCAAGCATTTCGGCGTCGTCGACATCGATCGGAGCAGCAAGATCACTGGGTTCATCGAGAAACCGAAGGAAACGGGATTACGGTCACCTTATGACCCGAGCAAAATTTCGGCGTCGATGGGAATTTATATCTTCAATACGGACGTGCTGATCCCAGTGCTGCTGAAGGATGCAGAGAACAACGATTCCAGCCATGACTTCGGCAAAGACATCCTGCCGAAGATGCTGGAAGACTACGAGGTCTATTCTTTTAACTTTGTCGACGAGAACAAGAAAGAGGCGCTCTACTGGCGCGACGTGGGCACGCTGGAGGCCTATTACGAAGCGAATATGGATCTGGTGTCGGTGTCGCCGGTGTTCAACCTTTACGACGAACACTGGCCGATCCGAACGCATCAGCGGCAGTACCCGCCGGCAAAGTTTGTTTTTGCCGAAGCAGCTCGCATGGGCCATGCGCTTGACTCGCTCGTCTCGGGCGGTTGTATCATTTCCGGCGGCGTGGTGAAGAATTGCGTGCTCTCTCCTGATGTGCGCGTGAATTCGTTTACCGAGATTGAGGACAGCATTCTCTTTTCGCATGTGAATGTCGGGCGGAATTGCCGGATTCGCAGGGCGATCATCGACCGCGACGTGCACGTGCCGGAGGGAACGACGATCGGATACGAGCCAGAGGCGGATCGCGAGCGCTACTTTGTAACCGACAGCGGAATTACGGTGGTGACGCGGGATTATTCAATCTTTGAGAATCCGGTGACGAAGGATTACTTTACGAGCGAGTAGAGGCAGGTCTCAGCTCCAAGCTCCAAGCTCCAAGCTCCAAGCTCCAAGCTCCAAGCTCCAAGCTCCAAGCTATTCGAAAGGCCCATCGTGCGTCGGGTTGCCTTTGCGCCTTACTTGTCACTCATCTCTTCGCGATATAGATTAACTTTGCGTCGCGAATCCTTCGTCACGATTCTCTATTGCGCACACCTTCCAACTCGTTCTTGGCTTCGCCCTGGCGCTTGCTGCTGAAAATTTTCTTGATGGGCCTCCTGCTGCGGGTGGCGGGAATGGTTTTGTTTCACACGTACAGCGCAAAGCTAGACTTTGACGAGTCAGGCCACATCGCAGCTGCGTTGGCGTCAGGAAGGGGATTCGGCGATCCGTTCGGTCCGCCTACCGGTCCGACCGCATGGTTGGCGCCCGCCTGGCCTTTTCTGCTGAGCCGATACTTTCTGCTGTTTGGCGTCTACTCGCGTGCAGCGATTGTCGCGGCGCTCCTGCTAAATTGCGCATTCTCGGCAGCGACTTGTATTCCCATTTACTTTTCTTCGCTCTACACGTTCGGAGAGCGCCTCGCGCGGCAGAGCGCATGGGTGTGGGCTTTCTTTCCCTACACGATGTATTGGGGATTTCGCTCCATCTGGGACACGGCGCTGTCCGCACTTCTTCTGACGCTCCTGTTCATGATGACCCTGAAACTCGCGGAGAGAAGTTCCGCCGTAGGGTGGTCCTTGTACGGCGTGTTTTGGGGGATCGCTGGCCTGACGAATACTGCCCAGCTCGCCTTCCTGCCCTTGGCGGGAATTTGGATCTGCTGGCGTTGCCACAAGAACGGCCGGCCATTTTTCCGCGACGCCACGATCGGGGCAGTCCTATTCTTCGGAACCATTGCACCTTGGGTTGTGCGCGATTATGCCGTCTTTCACAAATTCGTTCCGATCCGTGGCAACTTTGGCGTGGAACTGCACCTCGGCAACTCGCCCACCGCGCAGGGAGACTGGCAGTTTTATCTGCATCCCAGCCAGAACGCTGTGGAGTTCAACCGCTATCGCGAAATGGGCGAACCGGCGTATGTGCATAGCAAACTCCAGCAAGCATTGGAGTTCATTCGCGAGAATCCCGGGCGGTTCCTGTACTTGAGCTGTGCACGATTTTTTTACTTCTGGACCGAACCGCCGCACGCCGAGAAATATCCGGGCATTTATGAAGCGAAAACATTTCTATTTCTTTGCGCAACTGTTTCGGCGCTTTGGGGAATGGTAATCGCGATGCGGCAACGACTCTCTGGTGCCACGTTGTACCTTCTGCTGTTCCTGTCCTATCCGACGGTCTATTACCTGACCTTTATCCTTACGCGCTACCGGAGCCCGATTGAGCCGGAGATACTGATGCTGATTGTGTTCTTCGCGTCGCAGGTGCGGGAATCAGTGAGAGGAGACTCTGCTCTCAGCTAGTGTCTCCGTAGATCGTCGGCCAGCAGGTTGGCTTTTTGCGCGACGGTGTGGGCGCGCGGAATGTCGCCTTCCTTTAACGCGTCGCGAGCCAGGTTCATATAGTTGTGAATCTGCGACACCATTTCCTGCTGGTGCACATCGAGCTCTCGAGGCGCTATTTCCTTCAGCATCTCCCCGGTCATGGCGAGGAGTTGTTCGGCTTCCTGTCGCTGACGAGCGGCTTCGTCCGGGCTCATACCGGTGACGATCTGCGCGGTAGGCTCGTCGACCCCACCCTCACGTATCACGACCTTCGTGGGGGATCCCTGTGCTTCGGGAGCCGGAACGCGTTTTGGCGCTCTACGCTTTTTCGTCGCTCGTGCCGGTGTTGCGGGCCGGTCCTTGTGACTTTGGTCGGGCTGGGAGCCGCCCGGGGTCAATGCCGGCGCTCTCGGAGCGGGAGAGTTCTGCGGTGCGGGCTGGTCCGATTGCTGGAGCGCAGGCAATGTGAGGCATCCAACCGATAGCATCGCGACAAGGAACAAAAACGAGCGCCCGCTCATGCCGTCACCTTCGCCCCGGACTCAGGCTTCGTGACCAGCGCGGGCAGTCGCAGACGAAACCTGGTTCCCTGCCCTACCACCGAATCGAATTCTACGGAGCCGTAATGCCACTGCATGATCTGATAGGTCTGCGCGAGGCCGATCCCGCTGCCGCCCTGATCGCCCTTGGTCGTGAAGTAGAGCTCGAAGATTTTCTCCCGCGCATCCTCCGGGATTCCGTGTCCCTGATCGCGCACCTCTCCAACGATGTTTTCGTCTTCGCGGAACGCCACCAATGTGAGGGTCCCGGCTTTCTCCATAGCCTGAACGCCGTTGATGACCAGGTTCAAAATCGCCTGCTTCATCAGATCGGGATCGACACGCACCATGAGCCGTTCTCCCGGCAACTCGCGCACAATCTTCACTCCATGACGCGCGGCATCGGGCGCCGCGAGGATGGCCACGTCTTCGAAAATCTTGCGTAGATCTGCATCATCCAGGTGCAGGTCGCGGGGGCGGGTGAAGTCGACGAGGATCTGCACGACGCGATCAAGGCGGCGAATCTCGTTGCCGATAATATCGACGTGTCTGCGCGATTCCGGATCGTCCTGCTGCATTTTGTTTTGCAGCAACTGCAGATGGAGCACGATGGCGTTGATGGGATTCTTGACCTCGTGTGCGACACCTCGCGTCAGGCGGCCGCTGGCGGAGAGCCGGCGGGAGATTTCGATTTCATCTTCCAGCCGTCGGACCGACTCAGCGTCTCGCATGGTAAGCAGCGCGCCGATGGGAGTTCCTTTCTCCTGAATGAAATCGAGCGAGACTTGCACGCGGCGGCCATCGGCCGCGTCGAATTCGTATTGCACGAGCGGCCTCTGCTTCTGAAACGAGGGCAAAACCACCGCGCCGAGCACCGAGCCATCGGAAAAGATTTCCTCGGCGGTGCGCCCGAGAATCTCGCGCCGCGGACGGCCCAGAAACTTTTCTGCCGAAGCGCTCACCAGTACGACGCGCGAATCGCGCGTAAAGAGCATCAGGCCGTCCTGCAACTTCGACATGACCTGCTCGACGTTGTCCTTGAGGGCAGAAAAAATCTCGTTGGTGTCACGAATCTGGCGGCCGAGGTGGGCGATCTTGAGAGAAACGAGGCCGACTTCGTCAGCACTGGACTCTTCATTTTCGGGCAGTGGAGAGCCAGCGCTTGCGTCATCGAGACTGCGGCTAATTGTCTTCAAGGGACCGAGCGCCACATTGGAAACGACCGACGAAAGCACGAGGGAACCGAAGATCGCGACCAGGCAGAAAAACACCGCCTGCTGAAGACGGGGAGTCACTTCAGCGCGTAGAAATACGGCGTTAACCCCGACATGGATACTGCCGAAGGATCGTCCCGCCATTTCGAGGCCGACGCTGGCGTCATACACCGTCCCCGGCGAGTAGAGCAGCCGCAACTGGTGGCGAAAGTCCGCATCGCGCAGCATGCTTAATGGTGGCCGTTCCGGAACGGGCTTTCCGTTTATGGCCGGATTCGTGTCGAGGATGACAACACCGTTGGGGTCGACAATCGCGGCATCGAAGATGATCCGTGAAGTGCCAACGACCGACTCCAGCATCTCATTAAGGTCCGTATCGCTTTGAAAATAATTGGTGATGTAGGCGCGCATCGCCTTGGGATTTTCGGTATCGATGCGCGTGCTGGTCAGATCGGGAACGGCCTTGGCAGCCGCGTAGCTTAATTGGCTGGTGAGCTGGGCAGCGGTCTCATCGGCCCAGAGCAGGCGTTGACGCAGCAATTGCGACAGAAAGAGCCACGAGAAAGCAACCACCAGTGCAGTAAACAGCGTGGTGATTGCGAACACGATGATGAACTTGCGGGTCATGAAAACCAGTCGCTAGTTGCGAGTCGGTAGTCGCTAGTCGTAATTCTCGAGACGGGAAACTAACAACTCGCCACTAGCAACTTTACGAATCTTCTTCGCCTGCCAATACAGCATCCTGCGGGCGGCCGTATTCCTTGAGCTTGTTGTGGAGTGTCTTCAGGCTGATACCCAGGATTTCAGCGGCCCGAGTCTTGTTGTTGCTGGTCGCCTGCAGCGTCTTGAGGATCAGCAATTTCTCCGCTTCCTCAACCGTCGTTCCTACGCCGAGATGCACGGCGTCCGGATCGTTGACCACGGGGCGCACGCTCTGTCCGAAGCCGGGAGGCAGGTGCTTGGTTTCGATCAGTCCGGCTTCGCAGACGATCACGGCGCGTTCCAGCGTGTTGCGCAATTCGCGCACATTTCCCGGCCACGAATAACTCTGAAAAAGATTGAGCACCGCTTCGCTGACGTCGGAAACCTTGCGATCGTGTTTCTGGTTCATGTCGGCAAGAAGGCTTTTCACGAGTTCGCGGATGTCTTCCTTGTGCTCGCGGAGCGCGGGCATATGAATATTGAAGACGTTAAGGCGGTAGTAGAGGTCCTGCCGGAGATCGCCGGCGGCGACCGCTTCGTCGGGCACTTTATTGGTGGCGGCCAGAACGCGCACATCGACCGCGGTTTCAACCTTGCTGCCCAGCCGCCGCAGTTTTCGGTCTTCCAGCACGCGGAGGAGCTTGGCCTGCGTGCCCACCGGCATCTCACCGATCTCATCGAGAAGAAGCGTGCCGCCTTCGGCGAGTTCGAAGCAACCAGTGCGGCGTTCCAGCGCTCCTGTAAACGCACCTTTCTCGTGCCCGAAGATCTCGCTTTCAATCAATGTCTCCGGAATGGCGGCGCAATTGATGGGCACAAAGGGCTTGTTACGCCGGGGGCTGAGATCGTGGATGGTGCGCGCGACCAACTCCTTGCCTGTTCCACTTGCACCGGTAATGAGCACCGAAGCTGTGCTAGGCGCGACCTGCTCGATGAGGCGAAAAATCTCCTGCATGGGAGCGGAGGAACCGACGAGCGGGCCAAGCGCGCCTTTGTCGCGCAAGCGACGGCGCAGAGCCTCATTTTCTGCGCGTGTGTTGATGATTTCGCCGATATTAGTGAGAATCGAGCGCAGCCGCCGGAAATCGATAGGCTTTTCGATGTAGTCCTGAACACCGAGTCGTCCGGCATGGAACGCGTTTTCGGTGGTCTTCTGGGCAGTGACCATGACAACGGCAACCGACTGGGACAGTTCGGCCAGCCGCTCTACGAGTTCCATACCGCCCATACGCGGCATCTTGACGTCGGTAACCACAATTGAGGGCGCAAACGAGGCAACCTTTTCGAGCGCCTCTATGCCATCCACAGCGGTATCGGTCCGGTAGCCCCAACTGGAGACGAGTTCGGCCAGCCCGGTTCGCTCATTTGCTTCGTCTTCTACGATGAGTACGCGCTCTTGCACCATAGTGTCCTACGAGCATTATTCAGGGAAGCGGGTTGCGCTGCAACCGATCCTCCCGGCGGGCCAGGAAATCTGACTCATATCATTTTGAGATACCGCCGCAAAGCCGCGCCGGGCATCGAATTCCGACTCTACTAAATCGTGAAAACTCTGCTTCATCGACACGCGGCGTTGTTAAAACATCAGTGCATGCGTTATTATCCTTAGTTTGCAGAACAACCCCTTTTCAGTGAACGGTCTCGAGTTCTTTCTTTTTTTCTGCTTTACTCGATAAATTCGTGGATTTGATTCGGAGGATCTATGTTACGCAGGGAACAAACATACCGAAGAGTGCTGGTCGCTCTCGTCATGACAATGGCGGTGATCGCGCTTCCCGGCATCATGGTCGCGCAGGCGAACAATCAGGAGGCTCCCAAGGCCGAATTGTTCGTCGGTTATGAGTGGTTGAATCCGGGCGGCGATATCCCCGATCAAAACGTGCCGCCCAACCCGTTCCATCTTCCGTCGATGTCCCCTGGCGGTGGGGCAAGTTTAGCTTGGAATTTCACTAATTACTTATCTCTTGAGGGCAATTGGGGCATAAATAGCAACAAGTACGCTACGATCAACACCACCGCAATTGGTCCTCGGCTCACCTATCGAGGTCCCGATGGAATCAACTTCTTCGCGCACACGTTGATTGGCTTCCAGCGGCTGACCGCCAAGCACATGGATTCGAGCGATGGAATTGCTGCCGTCCTCGGCGGCGGCATGGATATCCGTGTTTGGAAGCCGTTAAGCCTGCGGATCTTCGAGGCCGACTTCGTCTGGGCTCACCACAACTTCGGCGATGTCGTTCCTCTCACCGAATCCGGCCTCCGCCGCCAGGACTTCGACGGCGCGCGTCTTGCCACCGGTCTCGTCTTCAACTTCGGCGGCGGCGCTCCGCCAGCAGCGGTCGCTGCGGCCTGCTCGGTTGATCGCGCCGAGGTTATGGTCGGCGAGCCGGTATCTGTGAAGGTGGCGGCCAGCAACTTCAATCCCAAGCACCCGCTGACCTACACCTGGGCAGCGAGCGGCGGCAAGATTGAAGGCAAGGACACGGCTGCCACGATCGACACGAACGGCATCGCGGGTGGCAGTTATACGGCGACTGCTACCGTGACCGATCCCAAGGCTAAGAAGAACAACACCGCGAGCTGTACGGCCAACTTCACAGTGAAAGAGCCACCCAAGAATCCGCCGCAGATGTCCTGCTCGGCTAGCCCAACGCAGGTCCAGGCGGGAACGCCAGCAACCATCACCTGCACCTGCACCAGCCCGGACAATGTTCCGGTCACAGTGAGCGGGTGGAACGCGAGCGGCGGAAGCGTATCGGGCAGCGGAAACACCGCAACCCTGAACACCGCAGGTGCCGCATCCGGTCCGATCACAGTCAGCGCAACCTGCACGGATTCGCGCGGTCTGACCGCGTCGAGTTCGAGCAAGGTGACGGTTGAGAATCCTCCACCGCCGCCGCCGCAGGCCAGCAAGCTGAACCAGTGCGACTATCCGAACGCCAAAAAGCCGTGGCGAGTGGATAACACCTGCAAGGCAATGCTGGACGACGTTGCCAGCAAGCTGCAGCAGGATCCAGACGCCAAGCTGGTAGTGGTTGGTAATGCCGATCCGGCCGAAGCGAAGAAGTCGAAGCACAAGAACCTGGCAGCCGAGCGCGCCGTCGACGTGAAGTACTACCTCACGGAAGGCGAAGCGCAGCAGCATATCGATGCGACCCGCATCGAGACGCGCACCGGCAGCGAAACCACGGCCACGTCGGAACAATGGATCGTCCCGGCGGGAGCGACGTTCCCGAACGCCGGTTCGACTACTCCGGTGGATGAGACCAAGGTGAAACCGATCCTGGATCACCCGAAGCCGGCGGCCAAGAAGGCAGCAAAGAAAGCCCAATAACTGGTAGAGACGGGACCAAAACCCGCCTCTTACCGTCTTTCAAGGACACCAAAGGCCGGTGGGGAACACCCTACCGGCCTTCCTATTTTTCCGGCCTTCGGTAACCTTGTACCATCAGGGGTGGCCTGTCAGGCTGGGGCGCAGGCGAATACTGTTCGCAGGGGTATCTTTCCGCGTATGAGGGACAACCACGTTTTCCGCGCCAGCGTGCAGCTTGGTTTGCTGCTGGCGGTCGTTTTTACGAGCACGGCACTCCTCGCTTCCGGGCCCTGGCAGGTATTAGGTCCAGATGGCGGCGACGCGCGCAGCCTGGCGTATGACGCGCACAACCCGGATCATGTTTATCTAGGCACCAGCACCGGCCAGATGTTTGTTTCGAACGATGGGGGCCACAACTGGTCACGCCTTGCCCACCTGGGCGGCGACGACTATGTTCTCGACCACATCGTGGTCGATCCGCAGAATTCCGACCGTGTCTACGTTTCGGCCTGGAGCACCTCCAGCCAGCAGATCGGCGAAGTCTTCCGCACCACCGACGGCGGCCGCACCTGGCAGACCTTGCCCGCCATGCATGGCAAATCAATCCGCGCCATGGCCATGTTCCGCGGCAACTCGAAAGTCCTGGTCGCGGGCGCGCTTGATGGCGTTTTCCGCACCAATGACGGCGGCAACACCTGGGAGCGTCTCTCTCCCGCGAATTCGGCCGAGGTAAAGAACATCGAATCGATCGCGGTCGATCCGAAGGACGCCAATACGGTTTATGCCGGAACGTGGCACCTCGCATGGAAGACCTCCGACGCCGGCGCCAACTGGCAGCACATTAACAAAGGTATGATCGACGACTCTGACGTCTTCTCCGTCATCGTCGACCATGACAATCCACAGATCGTCTTCGCCAGCGCCTGCTCGGGCATCTACAAGAGCGAGTCGGCCGGGAACCAGTTCTCGAAGATTCAGGGCATCCCGTTCTCGGCGCGCCGCACGCGCGTGCTGAAGCAGGATCCGACCAACGAAAACATCGTCTATGCCGGGACTACCGAAGGCCTCTGGAAGACGATGGACCTCGGCAAGTCATGGAAGCGCGTTTCTGCTCCTGAAGTCGTCGTCAATGACGTCTTCGTTGACCCGCGCGACTCGAACCATGTTCTCGTTGCTACCGATCGCAGCGGCGTGATGGCTTCCACTAACGGCGCTGCGACCTGGGAAACTTCGAACCACGGCTACGCCCACCGGTACATCTCTTCGCTCGTTGCCGATAACCAGAACGCTTCGACGATGTACGTCGGCGTGGTCAACGACCGGGAGTACGGCGGCGTCTTCTACTCGCACGACAATGGCCAGCACTGGATGCAGAAAGCCGCCGGCCTTGGCGGGCGCGACGTGTTTGCCCTGAAGCAAACTTCGACCGGTACGCTCGTCGCCGGCACCAACAAAGGCATGTTCTATCTCGATCGCAACGCGACCGAATGGAAGCCGATGAACCAGGTGGCCGAGGAGCAGACAAAGAAGGTCTATAAGAAAGGCTCCAAGAAACCGACGACCATGACGCTCTGGAAGAAGTCGGAACTCACGGCCCGCGTGAATGACGTTGAATTCGGTTCGCACCGCTGGTTTGCAGCGACAACCGAAGGCGTTTATTCCAGCAGAGACGACGGCAAGATCTGGAAGGTCGAGCTCGGCTTGGGACGGCAGGATTTCGTTGCCGTTCGCGCGCAGGGCAAAACGGTCTTCGCAGCGACGCGCACGAATGCAATGGTCTCCGACGATGACGGCGTAACCTGGAAACAGGCTGGCCTGCCTTCGTACATGACCGGCATTCGCGGCGCGGCCATTTCGCCCGAGGGACAGTTCTTCGTCGCCTCGCGCGAAGGCGTCTATCGCAGCGAAAACGGAACGACCTGGGAACATGCCACCAACGGCCTGCCTGCCAAGGACATCACCTCGGTCAGCTACGACTCCACGCACAAGCGGATGCTCGCCACAAGCGACGCCACCAGCGTGATCTTCGTGAGCACCGATGGCGGACGCAGCTGGCAGCGCGGTCCCGACAGCGGATATCCGCTGCGCCGGGTCAGCGTAATGGGCGGACGGTTTGTTGGCGCGACGCCGTTTGACGGCGTTGTGCTACAGCCCGATGGGGAGCCTATGAGCGCGGCGGCGGGGAGCACGGAGTAACCTTCATTAGGAAAGAAAGCTGACTAAGAGAGCCCGGAGAAATCCGGGCTCTCTCTTATTTGCGCTGCAATTGCAGGCGGTGGCATTCGTGGCCATGAGACGGCGGGATTTTGAGTGTAAGCGCGATTTAGCAACAACTATCATTCCAGCTTTTGATCGCCATCTTCGTAAATGCTTTTGATGTCGGCAGTTCGGTGATCCGTTAGGGTCTTTAGGCACTGCGAGTAGATCATCGGGGCCATGCTTCCCCCTTCGTATTGCTGCGCAGCTGCCTTGCACTGGATGTCTCGATACGACATCCACAGTCGTTCAGCTTCTTTCAGACTTGCCATAGCCGTTTTCTCGTACTGAATCTGCTTCCGATCGCCTTGTGTTTGTGCTCTGGCTAAATCCTCGTTCATATACTGGACTGCCCTGCGATAGACCTTATTCAGGTGTACATCCGCTTGCTTGTACTCGAAGTCGGCACAATCATCCATTTGGCGTTGGCTGATAGGCCTTTCCTCCCACGGATTCTGGGCTGGCGCGGATTGTTGTGCTGCTAGGCCCACGGAGAGTATTGGAAATAGCAGAAAAATGCGAAGGGCGTTCACGCTGCAATGATACCCGTTGGTGGCACGACGCTTTAGAATCGTGTCACTCAATTGGCTAATCTCGGGGTTTTGAGTGCTAAGGGGATGTTTCAACAACTACGGCGCGGTCGGTCCCGGCGGGTTTCGCTTATGAGAACCTGGGAATTGCCACCTGTCTCCGGCTTTCTGGGAACCCGACGTTACCGCCGTCACTCGCGCCAGGTTCCATTCGGACTATCATTCTGCTGAACCCGACCGAGAGATACCTATGGCCAAGCAGCGACTCCTGCTCTGCGTAACCAACGACAATAACGATTTCCAAATCGAACAGGTCAAGGGCGCGCGCCAGGCGGCCGCTCGGCTGGGGGTGGATCTCGACATCGTCTACGCGCGGGATGACGGCATCATTCAAAGTCAGCTACTGCTGAACTGCATCCATTCCCCGGCCGAAACCCGTCCCACCGCAATCATCTTTGAGCCCGCGGGATCCACTACCCTTCCTCAGGCGGCGCGTGCCGCAGCGGCCAAAGGCATTGCTTGGGTCGTTCTCAGTCGCGATGCGGACTACATCATAGAATTGCGGTCGAGTTTTCACATTCCTGCCTTCGTTGTCACCGCCGACCACGAAGAAATCGGGCGCATCCAGGGACGTCAACTAGCCGCCCTATTGCCCCGGGGAGGAATCGTTCTGGCCATTGAAGGCCCCAGTCAGAGCAAGGCGGCAAGTCTCCGGCATAAGGGCTTGTTGACGACCAAGCCGGAGAATGTTCAGCTACGGGCACTGAAGGCGCACTGGAGCGAGGCGAGCGCGCAAAAGGCGGTCCACTCATGGCTTGCTCTTTCCACTTCGCGCGGTACCGACATCGTGGCCGTTTGTGCGCAGGATGATTCCATGGCAATGGGCGCTCGCTTGGCGTTCGAGCAGTCGCACCACGGGCTCGGCCCTTCCTGGTTACAGATTCCTTTTCTGGGTTGCGACGGAATGCCCGGCACGGGTCAGGAATGGGTTCGCCGCGGCCTCTTGACAGCCACCGTCCTCAGCCCGCCTACGGCTCCAGTGGCCATAGATCTGATCGGACGGTTTCTGCACCAAGGGATCATGCCTCCGCCGCGCACTCTGACCGAAACCAGATCGATACCCGATCTCGAAACCCTCGGCAGTCAGGCGCGGGCAGCCAAGGGCGCATCGCTCTGAACCCGCCGGCGGTTGTTGCCGGCGTCTCCCAATCTCCTGGATGGTCGGTGCCAGGCGGCCCGGATGTCGCGATCATTCATCGACCGCTGTGAGGTTGGTCGCGCCATTCTCAGAAGCCGGATCAATGAGCGTAATCGCGATTTAACGTCAACTATCAGGTTGTACGTAGATTGCGGGTTTCTGCCACGGACGACTCGTTGCCAGATTAGCTTGTGACCCGCGTCACCGACATGCAACCTCGTCTTGGCCTAGAAAGATGCCGTTAGCTTCTTGAAACAGCACGACCTGCCTATTCGTAGTGCGGGTGTTCTACCCGCCAAGGCAGGATCTTTTCCCCACAGTCAGGTGCGCGTATGACCCAATCGCGCTCCATGCTCGTCTTGCTCGTCGCTCTCGTCCTGAGTGTGTCTTTCGCGGTTTCTGCGGAAGACTTGCCTGAGACCGCATACGATGAGTCTGAATCCCTGCCTTGTGAGAGCACTGCCGTGGTCTCCATCGCAGCGCCCGAAACTGTCGGGGAAGCACCCGCCGTGCGGGCTGGTCCCTCTCAGCTACTCCGCATTCCCCTAAGAAGGCTTGAGGTGCGCCGTTCTGGACGCCGTGCAAGATTGTCCTGTACGGTCTCCCATTCCCTCATCATCCTCGATCACTCGTTTCGCTGTTAGAAACCCCATAACCGAAATCCCTCGCCTCTCCGAAGAGCATCTTCCGCCTGTTGAGACGCAGCACCCCCCTGAGGCGAATGACCCGAGTTCTCGGGAAACGCATTTCTGTTAGACAGAATTATCAACGGTACGAAAAGCTAAACAAAAAAAGGAGAGAAACCATGAAGCGTGCATACTTAATCATAATTGCAGCAGTTGTCCTAGGCTTGGGACTGGCAGCGCTTTCACTACCGAGCGCCCTAGCCAACGACATGGACGGAGACGGTGTCAAGATTGTCGATCCCACTTCTGTGGCGTACGGAAAGAGCTACAGTGATTGGTCTGTGGCTTGGCAGCAGTGGGGTTACTCGATCCCGGTAGCCCAGCATCCTCTCTTTGACAACGGAGACTGTAGCGTGGGCCAGTCGGGTCCGGTCTGGTTCCTGGGCGGGAAGTTCTGCGCGAACGGTGCAAGTTGCTCCTACACCGGCGTTGTTCGCAGTTGTAACGTTCCGGCCGGAAAGGCTCTGTACTTCCCCGTCTTCGAAGGTGAAGACTCTGCGTTGGAAGAGAGATTGGCGGAACACCCGGGTGACGAAACATATCAACAGATTACGACCATGCGTTCGTTCGAGGACCTCACAATGGGTGCTAGTACGGTCTCCTGCTCGGTTGATGGAAAGTCTATCCGGCACCTTAAGGAGAGATTCCGTGTGCAGTCCAACGCCTTTGGCTTCACAATGCCAACCGATAACCTGTTGAAGGCGATATACGGCGACCCCAACTTTGTCGCAGGGACCTACTTTCCTGCAGTGGACGATGGCTGGTATCTGATGCTTGCGCCACTGCCACCAGGCCCGCACAAGATCCACCTCAAGGGGTACTTGCCGGCGTACGACTTTACACTTGAAGTCACCTACAACCTCACCGTGGCGAAATGAACTACGTCCAGCACTAAACGAGAAAGCACTCGTCATGTCTCATAGGCCGCCCGATGTCTGGGCGGCTTCTCTTTTGTCTCTCGCCGGGCTTTACGGGCGTAACTGGCGTAACCAGATGATAGCGTAAGTGTGCGCTGTTTGTTCGCCCTTAGCAAGGTGATTAGCTCGGCAAAACCATCGGACTTATCAATTTGCCGCGAGACTTGCGGCCCGACTAGCGGCTACCGAGAAGCGTCGGGAAACACAAACGTCCCCCGCGCCAGTTCCGACGCCAGCGTCTCGCACCGATAATATCTCTCGAGAACTCCTCCCCTCCACACCAGCAAGTCACCATTCTCCACGGAGAACTCCTCCCATGACTGCCTCTTCCCTATCCGCGCGATGCGCTCGCCGATGAGCAGTAAATATGCCCACGTGATTGTCTCGTGATAGAGGTTCGGCTTGCTTTTCAATGCGGCGAAGCGCTTGAGCGCCGCCGAGAATCTGGCGACCGCTTCGACCATGGGGAATTCGCGCACGTAGGCGAATGCTACCCGCACGTGATCGGCGTGGTGAAACTCCCCTGGAGTGCGGCCTTGCTCGAATTCGGAAATCAGAAACTCATCTGTCGCCACCTGTTCGGTCATTATCTGCTCGATCATGGCATCTCCTAGCTTGTCTCCATGACAGTCCATGCGGCAGCTATGTAAATGACCAGGCTTCCGACGTCGAACCAACCATGTAAAACGTGAATGACAATCGCGACCGCCAGCACCGCGATCAGGAACCGGCCTCCGGTCTTCAGGAAGCCGGGAATCAGAAAGAGGACGGCGGCGGCCGCTTCCGCCCAGGCGAGGACGATGCGAAGGAACGACGGCAATCCCGTTTTCGCGAAGGCAAGAGCTGCCGAATGCGAGAAGGCGAAGCGGGCCGACTCGATGAGGATGACGAGCCCGAGCGTCCAGCGCAGCACCAAGATGGCAGGGTTTCCGCGGCCGCTCATTTCGTTTTCTCGGAGGTCTTTGTCTCGACGGCCCTCGCCCGCCTTCCGGGCCTGCCCTCGACCAGATGATGGCTCGCGCCCGAATCGAGGTCGAGTTCGTAGAACTTCTTCAAGTCCCGAATGCGGGCGAGCGACGCGACGCTGAACGGCGTTTTCCCGTCAAAGGCGTGCAGAACGATGCCTTCGAGCAGATCGCCCAGTGTCATGTCATGAAATTCGGCGAACGCCTTCAAGACCTTGAGAATGCGCTTTTCCATGCGCACCCCGGTCTGCACGCGCTCGATAACTAATTTCGGATTGGCAACAGCCGTTTCATCAACCATGGTACAAATGTACCATGGTACCACATCAAACGCAAGACACTTTGTCGGCGTTTCTCCCGGAACGCAGTGGCCCATGGCCCCCAGTCACCTCGCAAGAACAATGGGGAGTTTCACCGAAGTCACTACAAGCTTTTTCTCGCGACTGCCGATAGTTCATTAGGATTTCAATCCGTCGCAAGCGCTCCTGCCTGTCCTGACCGCCCCGAGTCGGCCGGGCGAATAGTACGTCCGCGGATCTCCGTTTTCCCGCGAAATTGAGTAGAAGCTCACTTTGGTAGAGGAGAACTCGACTCGTGATTTCGTTGAAAAAATACCTGGAGATGAATCCAGGAGCGGCCCCCGAAAAATCCGAAGACCCCGACAAATTGCTGTCCGCCGCAGCGAAAGCTTACCGCTCCGCCCTGACCGCCGCCGGTAACAGCGCGGCGCGTGCGTGCCCTCCGGTCGGTTCCGAGCTGCAGCAGAACCTCGTCCAGGTCGAGAAACGTCTCGGCGGCACGCTCACCGTGCCGGGACTGCAGGAAGCCGAGCATGAGGTGACCGCGCAACTCGAACTCTGGGAGGACCGGACCAAGAGGTTCTACGAGGCGCGCACCAACGAAGTGAAAGAACTACTGCTGATGGTCGCGCGCACTGCTGAGTCGGTGGGCGAGCGTGACCACCGATATTCCGACCATTTTGGGCAGTTCACCAACCGCCTCAAAGCGATCTCCAATCTCCAGGATCTCACGAATGTTCGCGCGACGCTGGTCCGCGAAGCGCTCGAGCTGAAGACTTATGTCGACAAGATGGAGCAGGACAGCAACAAGCTGGTAAAGGAGTTGAAGACCGAGGTTTCAGCCTACGAGACCAAATTGAAAGAGGTCGAGGAGCTTGCGTTACGCGATGCGCTTACCGGCTTAGCCAACCGGCGCAACGTGGAAGACCGGATCGAGCAACGGATCGCGGCCAAGCAGACCTTCTGCGCCGCGATGCTGGACGTGAACAAACTAAAACGAGTGAACGACGAACATGGACACCTTGCCGGAGACAGCCTGCTCCAGCAATTCGCGCAGGAGTTGCGCTCGGCGATGCGTTCCAGCGACGTTGTTGGCCGGTGGGGGGGCGACGAGTTCGTGATTGTGATGGACTGCGACTTGGCGGGCGCGAAAGCCCAGATCGAGCGCATCCACAAGTGGGTGTTTGGCGACTACACGATTCGACCCGGCAAGGGCCACGCCGAAGTGAAGGTGCACGTCGATGCCGCGATTGGCCTGACGCAGTGGCAGTCCGGCCAGAAGCTCAAGGAAGTAGTCGAGCACGCCGACACCGCGATGTATCAACAGAAACAAAAGACGCAGGCACAGCACGCCTAGCAGGCGCGAGGCCACGCAGCGCCGTCCTCCGTACGCCTCTGTGTCGTCCGGTCGTTAGTTTTGTTCTGGCTTCCAGCGCAGAATAGGCTTGCGCGCCGCCGCCACCTCGTCCAGGCGCGAGATGCGCGTGTTGTGCGGCGCGTCGAGCACGAACTGCGGATCTTCCTCCACTTCATCCGCAATCGACTTCATCGCCTCGATGAACAGGTCCAACTCTTCCTTCGGCTCGCTCTCGGTTGGCTCGATCATCAGTGCGCCCGGAACGATCAGCGGAAACGCGGTCGTATAAGGATGGAATCCGTAGTCGATGAGGCGCTTGGCGAGGTCCATGGTGCGCACCCCCTTCTTCGACTGCAACTTGTCGCTGAAGACAACCTCGTGCATCGACGGCGTCGAATAGGGCAGATCGTAGACGCCTTCGAGCCCCTTGCGAATGTAGTTGGCGTTGAGGACAGCGTCTTCGGTCGTTTGCCGTAGACCGTCGGGCCCGTTGGCGAGAATGTATGCCAGCGCGCGCACGAACATGCCAAAGTTTCCATAGAAGGCGCGCACCCGCCCCACTGACTGCGGACGGTTGTAGTCGAAGCCAAGCGTGCCGTCAGCCTTCGTGATCACAGTCGGTCTTGGCAGGAATGGCTCCAGGATCTTCTTGATCGCCACTGGCCCCGAGCCTGGACCGCCGCCGCCATGCGGGGTTGAAAAAGTCTTATGCAGGTTAAGGTGCATCAGGTCCACGCCGAAGTCGCCGGGCCGCGCTTTGCCGACAAGCGCGTTCATATTTGCACCGTCCATGTAGAGGAGGCCGCCCTTGGCGTGCATGATCTCGGCGACCTTGTGAATATCATGCTCGAAGACGCCGAGCGTATTCGGATTCGTGACCATGAGCGCAGCCACGTCTTCGTTCATCTGCGCGACTAGCGCATCGACGTCGACCATACCGCGGTCATTCGACTTCAGATTTTCGACTGCATAGCCGGCCGTGGCGGCAGTGGCGGGATTTGTGCCATGCGCCGAGTCCGGAATCAAAACTTTCTTGCGCGGGTTGCCCTTTGACTGGTGATATGCGCGCACCATCAGCAGGCCCGTGAGTTCTCCATGCGCACCGGCAGCGGGTTGGAGCGTGATCGCGTCCATGCCGGTGATCTCGATCAGGCAATCGCTGAGCGTCTTGAGAATTCGCAGCGCGCCTTGCGAAATCTTCTCCGGCTGGTACGGGTGGCCGTTAGCAATGCCCTCCACACGCGAGACAAATTCGTTGACACGCGGGTTGTACTTCATCGTGCAGGAGCCAAGCGGGAACATGCCGAGGTCGATAGCATAGTTCCACGTCGAGAGCCGCGTGAAGTGCCGGATAATCTCGATCTCGCTGACTTCGGGCATCAGGCCGAGATCTTTACGTTCTTGCGAGCCTAACAGCTTGGCAGTATCAACCTCGGGCACATCGAGCGGAGGCAGCTTCCACGCTGCCTTGCCCGGCGACGACTTCTCAAAAATCAGTCCTTCGTTCTGGCTGATATGCCGAGTAGCTTTGCGGGTCATGTGTTTCATCGCGCCACCTCCTCAGCTTCGACTTCGCGCATCGTACGATCGGCGCGCTCGCTGTCCGCGATCAAGCCCACCGCCGTGTCGATCATGGAGCGTGTCGTCAGTTCCGTGCAGCACCACAAAGCCGCATTGCCGAGCTCGGGATAGAACTTCTTTAGCGGCAGGCCACCGACGATCTTGTGCCCAAGCAGACGTGAGTTGATCGCGTGGGGATCTTCGCTCGTCTCAACAACAAATTCATTGAAGCGCGGCGCGGCGCCGAACTTGACCTTGGCATGTTTGCCGAACTGCGAAGCTGCATACGTCGCCTTCGCCAGATTTTGCTTCGCCAGTTCGCGCAGCCCAACCTTGCCATAAACAGTCATAAAAATGTTGACCATGAGCGCGACCAGAGCCTGGTTCGTACAGATGTTCGAGGTCGCCTTCTCGCGGCGGATGTGCTGCTCGCGCGTGGCCAGCGTCAGCACGAAACCGCGCTTTCCTTTTTTGTCGACGGTTTGGCCGGCGAGGCGTCCGGGCATCTGGCGCACATACTTATCTTTCGTTGCGAGAACGCCGCAGTATGGCCCGCCGAATCCGACCGGCACGCCAAACGACTGCGCCTCCATCGAGACGATGTCCGCTGCTCTAGGAGGCTCGACGATGCCGAGCGAAACGGCTTCCGCAATCGAGACAACCAGCAGCGCGCCGCGCTTGTGCGCGATCTCGGCGATTGCCTCGATGTCCTCGATCGTTCCGAAAAAGTTTGGCGACTGAATCAGCACGCAAGCCGTGCCGTCGCCGATCGCCGCTTCAAGCGTGCGTACGTCGACTCGCCCCGAGTCCGCGTAATCGACAGTCTTCACCGGAATTCCCTGATTCGCGGCGTAGGTCGCAATCACTTCGCGATACTCCGGATGCAGCGTCCGCGCTACCACCGCGCCGTTTCGGCCGGTGACGCGGCAGGCCATCATCACGGCCTCTGCCGCGCCGGTCGAACCGTCATACATCGACGCATTCGCCAGGTCCATGCCGGTAAGTTCGCTGACCATGGTCTGGAATTCGAAGATGGCTTGCAACGTCCCCTGTGCAAACTCGGCTTGATAAGGCGTGTACGAGGTAAGGAACTCGCCGCGCTGGACCAGAGCGTCGATCACGACCGGACGATAGTGGTTATACGCGCCGGCGCCGAGAAAGGTGGTGTAGCCCTCGCCATTTTCCTGGGCGCGCTTCTTGAACCAGTCGACGATCTCCGACTCGGCCATCTGGCGCGGAATGGCAAGGTCGCCGTGCAAGCGGAATTCAGCCGGAATGGGCGAAAACAGATCGTCTATCGAACGTACGCCGATCGCCTTGAGCATAGCCTCGCGGTCGGCAGGTGATTTAGGAAGATATCTCATAAGAACCTTTGATTGGATGAGAACAAGTGCAGAAAAGATTGTGGCGGCTGAGGAGCGGGACTATTGCAGAGGTCAGATTTCAGATTGCAGAAGTAAAACCCCTCGCTCCCACCGCAGGTGCAGAACGCGAGGGCCTTTACTTCTGCAATCTGAAATCTGACTTCTGCAATCTCTTTCAGTGTCCTGCCTCTTCGCTGACGAATTTTTCGTAGTCGGCGGCTGAGAGCAGCCCGTTCAGTTCCGCCGGATCTTTGACGGTTATCTTGATCATCCAGGCCGCGTGCGCGTCCTTGTTGACCTTCTCAGGGGAGGTCGCGAGTTCGGCATTCACTTCCGTCACTGTGCCCGATGCCGGCGCGTACAAATCCGAAACTGCTTTCACCGACTCGACGGTGCCAAACGTCTTGCCGACGGTGATTTCGGTGCCTACCTTTGGCAGGTCGACAAAAACGATATCGCCAAGCGAATCCTGCGCGTGGCTGGTGATGCCGATCTTGCCGTCGTCAGAAATCCATTCATGTTCTTTTGTGTATTTGCGGTCGGTTGGGTAGGACATTCGCTTCTAGCTCCTGGCTCTTTTGTAGCGCCGCCGTCTCGGTGGCGGCCGTGGCGGCGTCCTCGCCGCCACATCCGAGGGCGGGCCGCCCTCGGAACCGCCGGCAAGATGCCGGGGCTACGCTGTTTTCTTCGGACGCTTATAAAAAGGTGTTGGGATAACCTGGGCCTTTACTCCCTGACCACGGATTTCAACCAGCACGGTGCTGCCAATCTCGGCATGCGATGGCGGCACATATGCCAGCGCAATATTCTTCTTCAAAAACGGCGCTGGCGAGCCGCTGGTTACGTAGCCGATCTCGCTGCCGCCATTATCGAGAACCTTGTAACCGTCTCTTGCAATTCCGCGCTCGATCATCTCCAGCCCGACCAGCGTGCGCTTCAGTCCTTCTTTATGCGCCTTCTCCAGCGCCGCCTTGCCGATGAATTCGGGCTTCTCCATCTTGCACCAGCGGTCGAGTCCAGCCTCCCCCACATTGATCGTGTCGGAAATCTCATGGCCGTAGAGCGGCAGCTTGCCTTCGAGCCGCAGAGTGTTGCGCGCGCCCAGACCGCAGGGTACCGCGCCGAACTCCTTGCCTGCTTCGAGCAACCCGTACCAGACGTGAGCACTGATCGCTTCGTCCGAGGGAATATAAATCTCGAATCCATCTTCCGCTGTGTAGCCGGTGCGACCGATCAGAGTTTTCGAATCGAACAGCCGTTCCGATTCCGTACGCACCGCCATCGTCCGGCCTTCGGTGATCCAGTAGAACTTCAGCGACTTGTAGTCCGCGTCGATGCGCAGCTTCTGAAACGGCGCGTTGAGTGCTTTGTTGGGGACGTCGATGTAGTTGCCGTTCAGCTTCTCCATCAGGTCGACCGCTTTGGGCCCTTGGATCGCGATCTGCGTATAGTCATCCGACAGGTTCTCGACGAGGCAGTCGAACTGGCGCGTGTTGTCGCGCACCCAGTTGAAGTCCTTCTCGCGCGTCCCGGCATTGATGACGAGCAGGTACTCGTCCACGCCCAACCGGTGCACAATGACGTCGTCGACAAACGTACCCTGCGGATAGAGCAGCGCCGAGTATTGTGCCTGCCCGATGGAAAGCTTCGAGGCATCATTCATCGTAATGTGCTGGACGGCATTCAATGCGCCAGGTCCCGCGAGCCGGATGTCGCCCATGTGGCTGACGTCGAAGAGCCCGACTCCGGTGCGGACGGCCATGTGCTCGTTAACGATGCCGCATCCGATCGCCGCCGGATATTCAACAGGCATATCCCAGCCGTTGAACTCGACCATCTTGGCGCCCATCTGGCGATGGACGGCGTTGAGCGCAGTTTTACGAACGGCAGGCGGACTTACGGGGGCGGCGGACAAGATCAACCTCGTGCTGGCAGGGACAAGCTGCCGGGGACTATGAACTGTTTAAGGTAACACCTGCGCGGGAAGAGCGGCAAGGAAGGGAGGGGATTGGGATTGCACAGGTCAGATTTCAGATTGCAGATTTAAGAACGCTCGTTTCCGGCACTGTGATGGGAGCAAGAGGTTTTAAATCTGCAATCTGAAATCTGACCTCTGCAATTGCATTACCTCGGTGACCTCCCGGCCTCTGCCGCCGCGCCCTACACTGAACTCATGTCGACCAGCCATCCCACCACCAGCCGCATCTTGTGCGCTCAGTGTGAGCAGACCGAGTCCCGATGCATGTGCGAAAAGTACTGCATTCTTTGCCAGTCGCAGATTGGCGTCCGGCTCTGCACCGATGGTCTGATGTACTGCGAACCCTGCAGGCAAGCGTGCGATTACAAGACGGTGGACTAAACTTTACCGGCCACGCTGTTTCGACTGCGTTGGTTTACTCGCCGGCGAATCCCAAACGTTGCGCCAATTGAAGACGGCTCCCAAAAGAGCCACAACTCCGAGTACTGCGATGACGGGCCCAAACGCCAGCCCTCCAAACCAGTTCCTGTACGAGTAGGAAATTTCATGGCCAGGATGTATCAGACCGACCACGACAGCGCCAAGACCAACGAGGCCACACAGAACGCGATTGAGGTGTCGCAGCTTGGTGCCCCGAAACATTTCTAAATCACCACCGCTTCTCGATACTCCCCATACACCTTCCGCATCGCGTCTGAAATCTCTCCGACAGTAGCGTTCGCCTCCACCGCCGCCAGAATGCGCGGCATAAGGTTCTCGCCTGTGCGTGCCGTGTCTTCAACCGCGCGTATGGCCGCTTGCCACGCTTCCGGATTTCGTTTCGCGCGCAGCGCCCGCACTCGCTCCACCTGCTTCGGTTCGAGCGCCGGATCAATGCGCTGGATCGGCACCGATTTCTCTTCCCCGATCTGGAAGCGGTTCACTCCGACCACAATGGCCTGCTCGCGGTCGACAGCCTGCTGATATTCGTAGGCTGCGTTCTGAATCTCCTGCTGCACGTAGCCGCGCTCGATGGCTTTGAGCATCCCGCCCATCGCACTGATTTTTTCCAGATATTCTTCAGCGCGCTTTTCGATTTCATTCGTCAGCGCCTCGACATAGTACGAACCCGCAAGCGGATCGACCGTTTGGGGAGCACCTGACTCGTATGCGATGACCTGCTGTGTGCGAAGCGCGATTCTCGCCGATGATTCCGTTGGCAGCGCCAGCGCTTCATCGAACGAATTCGTGTGCAGCGACTGCGTCCCGCCGAGGACCGCCGCCATCGCCTGAATTGCCGTGCGCACGATGTTATTTTCCGGTTGCTGCGCGGTCAGCGTTGAACCAGCTGTCTGGGTGTGGAAGCGCAGCATCCACGACTTCGGACTCTTTGCTTTGAACCGGTTGCGCATGATCTTCGCCCACATGCGCCGCGCAGCGCGGAATTTCGCGACCTCTTCCAGAAAATTATTGTGCGCATTGAAGAAAAAAGACAGCCGTGGCGCAAATTTATCGACATCGAGCCCGGCCTTGATCGCGGCTTCGACATAGGCAATGCCATTCCCCAGCGTGAACGCCACTTCCTGGACCGCTGTCGAGCCCGCCTCTCGCATGTGATAGCCGGAAATCGAGATCGTGTTCCAGTCGGGTACGTTCTCGTTCGTCCAGGCAAACAGATCGGTAATGATGCGCATGGCCTGCTGCGGCGGATAAATGTACGTTCCGCGCGCGATGTATTCCTTCAGGACATCGTTCTGCACAGTGCCGGAAAGCTTGCGGATGTCGCGCCCCTGACGCTTGGCGACGGCCACGTACAGCGCCAGCAGAATCGAGGCCGTCGCATTGATCGTCATCGAGGTGGAAATCGCGGTCAGATCGATGCCGTCGAAGAGGCGCTGCATGTCTTCGACCGAATCAATGGCCACGCCTACCTTTCCGACCTCGCCCATCGCCAGCGGATTGTCGGAGTCAAGCCCAATTTGCGTGGGCAGGTCGAAGGCAACCGATAAGCCAGTCGTGCCATTTGCGAGCAGATACTTATAGCGCTTATTCGACTCCTCGGCATCGCCCATGCCGGCGTATTGCCGCATCGTCCAGAGGCGTCCGCGATACATCGTGGCCTGGACGCCACGCGTAAACGGAAATTCGCCGGGATAGCCAAGATCGCGGTCGTAATCGCGCCCGGAGAGGTCGTCTGGCGTGTAGAGCGGGTTCACGGGAATATGGGAGGAAGTCTGCTGCTCTGCGATTGCAGGCTTCGGCTCAGTGGGAGGATCTGCCGTCTTGACGTTCTCGCTCATACAAAAACCTTTTCAACCGCGGGAGCACCCGAAAGCCCGTGCAACCCGGTGTACCGCGTGGTTATCAAGTCTTTTTCTTCGCCTTAATCCGCACAAATGAACTCAATCCAAACCAGGCGAAGGAAGCGGTAAAGCACACCGCGAGGATCAATCTCCCCGGACCCGCCTCCCGGCCGGCATGGTACTCGCCGTATTCATGAAATCCTGCGAACGCGCCAAACATGGCAATCGCGAAAAAGGTGAATCCCGTCACCTCCAGCCAAAGCTGGTGTAAAGCCGATCCAATCGAGCCCGCGGCCGCCCGCACCCCCCGGAAAAGAGCCGCACCAGTACGGCTGCGCGCCACCTGTTGGCCGGCCACGCGCGCGATCAGCGCGATCTTTTTCGCTTTTTGGGTCGCGATCATTCTGTCGATTTTAGCAGCGCGCCAGCGTACAATAACGAGAGTTGAGGTCACAATCGATTGTGACCTTCGCCACAACGGCGTCTGCCGAGTCGCATTAGGGGGAAGGCGTGGATCAGCAACTTAAGCAGCTCATGAAGGAGTTGGGGGAAGCCATCAATGGCTCGCTCTCCGATTCCGAGCAGATCGCCGAAGTGGTCGCCCGCATCAAGGAAGGCGGCTACGATATCTTCCTCGTTCTTGAAGCGACCATCGGCGTCAGTAAGCAGGGTGAACAACCTGTCGACAAGACTCTCGTTTCCACGCTCAGCACCAATCCTGAACTGAAGATCAGCGATCAGGACCTCAAGTTCCTCAAGTCGCTGCGGATCAAGCTCGACGAAGACGAAGAAGACTAGAACCTTCGTTCGGCCGACCGTTCCTAAGCCCTTCTTATCTCGCTGTCCCGGCGGGTTTTCTGTTCCTTTCGCATTGAAGGTTCGCGCCCGAAGTGCCGATCATAGCGGGTGCATTATGGGCACCCAAGCGCACCCCGCAGTCGAACAAAAACCGACACCTTGCATCGCGCGGCAACCTATCCTGGGAGTTGACGAACAGGTTGTTGGCTACGAACTTCTGTTCCGCGAGAGCTCCCAGGAAGATCACTTCACCTCAGATTTCGAAAATGCTACTGGGACGGCGATCGAGACCTTGCATATCGTCGGCCTCGACGTGCTCTGCGACGGCCGCTTGGCTTTCATCAACTGCACTCAGCAGATGTTAATGAAAGATGTCTTTCTGCTACTGCCGCCCAACGAGGTTGTCATTGAGATTCAGGACAACATCTACCCTGATGCTGAAGTCGTCGCCGCCTGCCAGCGATTGCAAGAACGCGGCTATTCCATCGCACTCGACAATTTCACTCCCGATGATCTCCGCGGCGCGCTGGTTCCCTTTGCGGCGTTCATCAAGGTCGATATCAAACGTGTATCGCCAGAACAGGCCGCCTTGTTGGTCGCCGGGTACAGTACTAAGAATTGCCAGTTGGTCGCATTAAAGGTTGAGTCCCTGCACGACCTGGCAACCGCGAAAAGCAATGGCTTCCGGCTGTTTCAGGGATATTTCTTCCGGCATCCGGAACGCATGCGCGCACGCCAGATTCCGGCCAACCAGGCTATCTATCTGCAACTTCTGCAAGCCATCTCCAAGCCGGAAGCTGACTTCCCGGAGATCGAGGAACTCATTAAGCGTGAGCCCTCGCTTTGCTACCGACTGCTCCGCTATTTGAATTCTCCACTGCTCGGTATGGCATGCCCGGTATCCTCGATCGGGTGTGCGCTCAATCTACTAGGGGAGCGCGAACTCTTTCGCTGGATCCGCATGGCAACCACCCTCGTGATGGGACACGACAAGTCCTCCGACCTCGTTCTCTCCTCCCTGGTGCGGGCCCGCTTTTGCGAATTGATCGCTCCCAAGCTCAAGCACAATGAGGCCGATCTTTTCCTCATGGGAATGCTCTCCCTGATGGATGCCATCCTCGAGGTTCCAATCGGGGTCGTTGTCGACAAGCTATCGCTCAACCCGGAGATCAAGGCTCAGTTGATTGGTGGCAAAACCGGTGAACAGACTGCCCTGTCGCCAATTTACGATCTGATGGTCGCCCGCGAAGCAGGCAATTGGGAAACAGTCACAAAGATGGGAAAGCAACTCAATCTGTCGCTCTACTGCGTCGACAAGAACTACAACGAAGCCCTGCGTTGGGCGCATGAAGTGACGAGCGCGGCCGGAAAGTGAGTAGTTACACAACGAACTGGGGCGCACCTAACCGGCATCACAACCAACCCCGGAATTGCATTGGCACCCCACTTTCGTGCCATCAGCCGTGCGATTTGAGATGCACTTCCCATTTCCGCCTTGACCTTCCCAAATAGGAAAAACCTTGCAAACCGCCATTTCTCCTCTGGTACCATGAAATATCCCTTGCGTAAGTAGCCCTACAGCAGCATCTTACTGGGGAGTAGCTCCTCGAAAATTGGCCTTTGGCGTGCATTTCAGCGAAGTGGAAGTAGGTTCTCTGAACCGTCTCCCGCAGTTCTGAAAACTGCCGTTTTGTGGGGTTCAACGCTTCTGCCGGTCACTCCGGCAGCCGAGTCTTATTTGAGGTGCCGGGTATGGCTTCTCGGGTTTCGCAACTTACTGGTTCCGAACTTGGTATTCCACATCCGCCCGCTTCAAAACCGTCAGGCCCGCAATTGGCGGCCTCGCAAGGAGCATCCTCCGATCTGACGCTCGGTCTCCTTCCCGAGCCGCGTACGCGCTGGGCCCGCTTCACAGTCAGCTACGGAATGCAGACTGCAGTCATGACCGTCTTCATCATTGCGGCCATCGCACAGCCCGCGATCCTCGTACTTCCGGTACATGACTACCACTTCATCGGTCTCGTGAGGACGCCGCCTCCTGTCCCCGACAAGCCGGCGCCCATTAAGAATTTTCCGCTCCCAAAGCTGGCTGAAAAAATCACTCCTTCCGTGACGCCGCGCCCGCAGGCGTTGCGCGTTCCGGCCGAAATCGTGCATCCCAAGGTTGTGCCTGTCGAGATCCAGGCGCCACAAGTCGCGATGGCCCCTTCGCAGCAACAACTTTCGGAGGCAAAGCCGATTATTCCCCGCCAACTCGTCAAGACGAACGTCTTTTCCAATGGCAGCTCGGCAACGCCAACGATGGCAGCGGCTCCGTCGAAGGTTCAGACTGGCGGCCTCGGTGATCCCAACGGCGTGCCCGCCCAGGACAATCACGGACGTCCAGTCACCATCAATCAGGCCGGCAGCTTCGATCTGCCGGGAGGCCCCGGCTACGGCAATGGCACCGGCGGCTCGCATGGTGTGCGCGGCGTCGTCGCCAGCGCCGGCTTCGGGAGCGGCATCGCAACCGGAGACGATTCCGGCCGCGTTTCGGCGTCTCGCGGTACCGTCAAGCAGGCGGGCTTCGGCGACGTCGACGCAGTCGCCAAAACGCCTGTGAAAGCGGCGGCCGACGCCCCCAAGGCGAAAACGATCCCCGCCGAAATTACCTTCAAGCCCCGCCCCGCCTACACCGAAGAGGGCCGCAAGCTCAAGGTCGAAGGCGAGGTTTTGATTAATGTCGTCTTCACCGCCAACGGTCAAATCCAGATCAAGGGTGTGGTGCGCGGACTCGGCCACGGCCTCGACGAATCCGCCATCCGGGCCGCCGAGAAGATTCAATTCAAGCCGGCTCTCAAGGACGGCCAGCCCACCGATTTTCCGGCTGTGTTACACATCTTGTTCCAGCTGGCATCTTAGCGAGTAAACCTCGTCCAGTAGCGGTAGATTTAGGAGAGACAAAACCAAGAAAATGACACGCTCCCCCCTGGCAGTGATCGTTTCCGTTGCCTTTTGCGCCGCTTTGTTGGCCGCGCAATCTGAGCCCGCCGCGCAAACTACGCCCAAGGACCCCCAGCTCACTACGCGCGACACGCCTGCCCAGTCCGCGCAACCAGCGCCCTCATCGCCTCCCGTCAGTGCCGCAACTTTCAACGAGGTTGTCGATCGCGCCATCGAGCGCGAGCACTATTTCGTCGCGCAGATGAAGAACCTCCATCCTCTAGTCGAGACCTACATTCAGAACCTTCGGCCCGATAAGGATCTCGGCATGTCAGTACCGTCCAGTGACGTCTACTTTCTCGGTCGCCTCGACATGAGCAGCGGCTCGCCCGACGACCTCACTTTCAGCTCGCCGAGTTCGGAAAAGCTGCACAAGCGGGTGATGGAAAAAATCAGCGGCAAGCTCTTCAACATGTATCTGCCGCTCGGCTTCGCGCAGATGGCAATACTCGACCAGGATTTTCAGCGCAAGTATTACGATTTCACGTTCGTCCGGCGCGAGTTCCTGGGCGAGCTGCGTTGCATTGTAATGGATGTTGCTCCAAAGAAAGATGCCGGCGGCGGCCACTTCATCGGTCGCGTCTGGGTCGAGGATCAGGACTACAACATTGTCCGCTTCAACGGCACCTATACCTCGCACTCACGCAATACTTACTACTTCCATTTCGATAGCTGGCGCCAGAACCTCCGCCCCGGCCTGTGGCTGCCCACGCTTATCTACTCGGAAGAATCCGATTTCAAGTCGTTCCTTGGCCACGCTCTGAGTTACAAAGCGCAGACGCGGCTCTGGGCTTACAACCAGCGGGACGAACGTAGCTCCGAATTCACGGAGATCACCGTCGACGCGCCGCAGGAAGTTCAGGATCAGAGCATGAAGGCGCAGGACGCCTCGCCTGTCGAAGCGCAGCGCGCATGGGAACGCCAGGCCGAAGTCAACGTGATCGACCGCCTGCAGCGGATTGGCTTACTCGCTCCGGAAGGCGATATCGACAAGGTTTTGCAGACCGTCGTCAACAACGTGCTCGTCACCAACAACCTCGACATCCAGCCCGAGGTCAAGGTGCGCGTCCTGATGACGACCCCTCTCGAGTCCTTCACGCTCGGCCATACCATCGTCATCAGCCGCGGCATGATCGACGTGTTGCCCGACGAATCTTCGCTGGCGATGATCCTTACGCACGAGCTCGCGCACATCGTACTCGGCCACCACCTGAACACCAAGCTGGCCTTCAACGACCGCATGTTCTTCCCCGATCAGCGAACCTTCGAACGGATGGACTTCGGGCGCGACAAAACCGAAGAAGAAGCCGCCGACAAGAAAGCGATCGACCTGCTCAACAACTCGCCCTATAAAGACAAACTCGGAAACGCAGGACTGTTTTTGAAGGCGGTGCAGGCGCGGGCTCCGCAGCTGAAGAATCTGATTCGCGGACACCTCGGCGATAGCCTGCTGAACGGCGACGCCACAAGGATGTCTTCCTTGATGACTTCATCCCCGCAGTTCGATCCGAAAAAGGTCGATCAGATCGCCGCCCTGCCGCTTGGCGGACGCGTGAGAATCGACCCCTGGAGTGACCATCTCGAGTTGCTCAAGACAAAACCGGTCGCGATCACGGCCGCAACCGAAAAGATGCCCTTCGAGGTAACGCCGTTTTTCCCGTTCTTGACGCGCTTCGGTGCCGCCGCTCCCGCTCCGGACAAGACGGCGCCAGCGACAACTCCAGCTCCAGAAAAGACGGCCTCCGCCCCTTCAGGCCAATAAGAACGTGTGCCTCGGACACTCCTGTTTGCGCTGAACGCATGCGATCAAACGCACGCCGAGGATCACACGCGTACGCACTTCAAGTCAGTCTTTCGCTCGTGATTTCCAACAGAGAATTACAGCGCGGGGAAGTGAGGAAGGGCGCGCGGGTCGTTATTGCGACAAAGAACTGCCGACCTGCGAAAACACGGTGTTGGCGTTGCTGCCGATCAGGCGCACCGTGCCGATCACGATCACCAGGATCACCGCCAGCATCACCGCGTATTCGGCGACATCCTGACCGTCTTCCTCTGCCCACAATTGACGGATTCTATCGATCACGGTCTATCTCCGATCTTGAAACATTAGACGAGCGCTGCCATCCCACTTGGATACAGTCTGCTGCCGTCTTGCTTTAAGGTACCGTTAAAGGCGTGATTCCCCCAATAGCACCCGAGTGCCCACTATGGCACCTTCGTGCTAGCACTCTAAGTTGTTGCCCCTCGGCTTCTTGCCCTACGCAAGTCGAGTGTTTTCTGCACTTTTTCTGATGTAGTATTTACTGCTTCCTTATGCAACCAACTATTTTTCTAATCGCTCTCTCATTTGCCCTCACCTCCTGCGCGCGCCAGCCCGACTTCGACGTCGTCCTCAAGAACGGCCTCGTCTGCGACGGCAGCGGCGCGTCCTGCGTTTCCGGAGGCATTGCTCTCCGGGGTGACAAGATCGCCAAGGTCGGGGACGTCTCCACCGCCCGCGGTCGCACCACGATCGACGTCCATGGACAAGTGATCGCTCCCGGCTTCATCAACATGATGTCCGGTCCGGACGCCCTTTTCGCCGACGGCCGCGGTCTAAGCGATCTTCTTCAGGGCGTGACGCTCGAGATCTTCGGCGAAGGCGAGTCCATGGGCCCACTGAATGACCAGATGCGCGCCGAAGATCTCGCTCAGCAATCCGACCTCAAGTTCGACATCACCTGGAACACGCTCAACGAAGGGCTCGAAACGCTGGTCAAACATGGCGTCTCGCCCAACGTGGCATCCTTTATCGGCGCGGCCACGCCGCGCGTCTACGTCCTCGGCCGCGCCAATCGCGCACCGACTCCCGCTGAACTCGACAAGATGCGCGAGGTGACCGACCAGGCAATGCGCGAGGGAGCCCTCGGTGTGGCATCGGCTTTGATCTATGCTCCCGGCAACTATGCCAAGACTGACGAGCTCATTGCCCTCGCGCAAGTCGCGGCGAAGTACAAGGGCATCTACATTTCGCACATGAGGAACGAAGGCGATCACGAAATGGAGGCGGTGGATGAACTCGTCACCATCGCTCGAGAGGCAAGGATTCCCGCCGAGATCTATCACCTGAAAGTCGCCGGCGCAAATAACTGGGGCCACCTGCCGGAACTGATCCAGAAGGTTGAGGCGGCCCGTGCCCAAGGCCTGACAATTACGGCCGACATGTACACCTATCGCGCCGGCGCCACCGGTCTCGACGGCGCAATGCCACCTTGGGTCCAGGAAGGCGGTCTTGAAGCATGGCGCAAGCGGTTGCAGGATCCAGCCATCCGCAAGAAGGTTAGACAGGAGATGCTGAGCAGCGACAAATATGACAACCTCCTGCACTCGGCGGGGTCGCCGGAAAATGTGCTTTTCGTGGGATTCAAGAGTGACAAACTCAAACCATTGACGGGGAAGACGCTCGCCGAAGTCGCCAAGATGCGGAACTCGACTCCTGAAGACACCGCAATGGATCTCGTCGTCGAAGACGACTCGCGCGTCGAGACCGTCTACTTCCTGATGAGCGAGGACAACATCCGCAAGCAGATCGTGTTGCCCTGGCTGAGTTTTGGTGCCGATGCCGAACCTGAGGGCATCGACGGCATCTTTCTTAAATCCAGTACGCATCCACGCGCTTTCGGAAACTTCGCCCGCGTCTACGCGCGCTTTGTCCGCGATGAAAAGCTTCTCACGGTGCCCGAAGCGGTTCGCAAGATGACCGCGCTTCCCGCCACCAATCTTGGCATTGCCAATCGCGGCCTGTTACGCGAGGGATATTTCGCGGACATCGCAGTCTTTGATCCAAACACCATCCAGGACCACGCTACCTTCGAGAACCCGCGCCAGCTGGCAACCGGCGTCTCGGAGGTTTTCGTCAATGGTGTAGAGGTCGTTCACAACGGTCAGCACACCGGCGCGAAGCCGGGCCGCGTCGTCAGGCGTGATCGAAACTGATTATTCAGGTTGCGAGTGAAGTGCCCACGCTGTCGACAAGTCTTGAACGACGTGGCCGATTGATTTGTAAATGGTAATCTCATCGGGTGATCGCCGCCCGGGAATTTTGCCGGAGAGCACCTCACCGATCTCAGCGATGATGTGGTCGTCCCCGATCAGCCCAGCCTCTTTGGCGCGCAGGAATTCCGCACCCTGCAGCAGCACCCCCTCCCGGCTATCGGCGATAAAGCGCGAACGCACGACGAGATCATTGTCCACTTCCGCGGGCCCGGCAAAGCCGGAGCCGACAACGTTTACATGCGTCCCCGGCCGCACCCACTCGCCCTTCAATATTGGTTCAACCGCCGCCGTCACGGTACAAATTATGTCGGCACCCCGCGCCACTTCCCGAGCGCTCTCCACCGCAACCACGGGCATTGACAGTTCCGCATGCATGCGCTCCGCGAATGCGCTGGCCCGCTCAGCCGATCTTCCCCACACCGCAATGGACTCGATCTCACGCACCTTGCCGATCGCGCGGGCGTGCGTCGCCGCCTGTTCGCCGTAACCGAGCAGCGCCAGCCGACGCGCATCTCTGCGCGCCAGCACGTCCGTTGCAACCGCGCTGGCCGCAGCGGTCCGAATCGCGGTAACTTCGCCGGCGTGAACAACGCAAACCGGTGCCCCTGACTCGGGATCGAAGAGGATAACGAGGCCTTGATGGGACTGTACGCCCTTTGCGAAGTTTTCCGGAAAAACGCTGATCAACTTCGCTCCGAACGGGCCAGTCTCACTCATGGCGCCCGGCATGACGCCGAACAACCGCCCTTCCGACAGCGGAATGATCGTTCGCAGAAGTTGTTTTGTCTCACCGCGCGAAAGCGCGATCATCGCCTCGCGTACGATCGGAATGCAGACCTCGTAAGTGAGCCGCCGCGCAACTTCTTCTCGGTCAATAAATCGCATGGGAGTTCCTGTAATTTGGCGCGCGCTCATCTACAACTGTTCAATTTCGCACACCGCTGTCTGTCACTGGTCACCGGTTCGTCCAGTCTCCATCCGGCCTGTTCGAATACTTCCTTTGCTGACAATCCGTTACGACCCTGAAAGCATGGCTTCCAGCTTGCTCTTTCCGTCGTCGGCGTACTACCCCCGGCCGGCAAGGAGTCGCGTTGATGGAGACGATACTACAAGACCTGCGGCATTCGCTGCGCCTCTTGCGCAGAAGTCCAGGATTCAGCTCCATTGCCGTCCTCACCCTGGCACTCGCGATCGGTGCGACCACCGCGATCTTCAGCGTCGTCTATGGCGTGCTGCTGCGGCCGCTTCCCTACCATGAACCCGGCCGAATCATGGCCATCTTCGAGGTCAACACCAAGGGCACATGGTCGCGCCTCGCCGATCCCAACTTCGACGACTTTCGCGATCAAAGTCACAGCTTCGAGGCGATCGCCAAATACTCCGGCAATGTCTCCTCTGTTTCGGGCGGCTCCGAACCCACTCGCTCCGTCGTTACAAGCGTCTCTCCCGGCTTTCTGAACGTATTTGGTGTTCAGCCAATTCTCGGACGCGGCTTCACCGCCGCCGACGCCACAAGAGGCGCCGGGCCGGTTGCTCTTGTAAGCTCCGGATACTGGAAGCAATACCTTGGCGCCGCCCGCGATCTTTCTCAGCTTCATTTGAAAATCGACGATCAAATCTTTTCGATCGTCGGCGTCCTGCCCGATGATTTCCAATTCCCAACCGACGCTGCGCTTTGGATCCCCGCCGATCGCACCGGCGAAAACACGAGCCGGACGTCGCACAACTACAACGCGATCGCGCGCCTCCGCGACGATTTAAGCCCGCAGCAGGCGACATCGGATATCAGCTTGATCGCCCGCCGCATTCGCAACGCCTCCACTGAGCAAAACGACTACTTGCTCGAAGACGGCATCGTAGTTCCGCTGCAGGAATCGATCACCGGACAAGCGCGGCCCGCCTTGCTTATCTTGCTTGGCTCAGTCGGGATTCTTCTCCTGGTTGCCTGCGCGAACGTTGCAAATCTTCTGCTGGCGCAAGCTTCAGGCAGAACGCGGGAACTAGCCGTCCGCAGCGCGCTCGGGGCTCCGCGTGCACGTTTGATTCGCCAATTTCTGACCGAGGCCTTCGTGCTTTCGCTCTTGGGCGGTGGCGCTGGAGTTCTCGGGGCTTACTTGGGCGTCGAGGGCCTGGTCGCACTGGCCCCGCAAAATCTCCCCCGGCTGGATAGTGTTTCCATCAGCCTCCCCGTGCTCGTTTTCGCGGTTTTGCTATCGAGCGCAGTCGCCATCGGACTCGGAACGTTCACCGCGATACGCGCGACTCGCGGTGAGGTCCGCGAGGGCCTCGGCGAAGGCGGCCGCGCACAAGCCGGAACCCAGAGCGGCCAGCGCATTGGCCGCATGATCGTCGCTGCACAGATTGCGACGACGCTCGTTCTCGTCGTCGGCGCCGGACTGCTCGGCCGCAGCTTGCTGAAAGTGCTCGAGGTCAACCCCGGCTTCCGCACCGACAAGATCGTCACTATGGATGTTTCAATTCCCTGGCCGGAATCCGACGATCCAAAGCTGAAGACGAAAGAGGCATTCTTCTTCGCCAATCTGATAGACCGGCTCAAACAGATTCCGGGCGTGCACAAAGTAGGCGCAACGAGCGGCCTTCCCCTGGACGGCGGCCTGCCGGATGGCATGTTCGCGCTCATGTCTCAGAGCGAAGTCCCGAAAACCTTTGCAGAATTTGAGCCGTTCTTTCGTCAAAAGGACCGCACCGGCAATGCCGATTTCGGGGTGACCACCGATGGGTACTTCGAGGCTCTCGGAATTCCGCTGTTGCGCGGCCGCCTCTTCAATGACGGCGACGTCGCAGACTCTCCTCACGTCGCGGTCATCAGTGAATCGCTCGCGCGGGAGCGCTGGCCCGGCCAAGATCCGCTTGGCCGCACCATCGAATTCGGCAACATGGATGGCGACCCGCGCCTACTCACCATTGTCGGCATCGTTGGCGATGTCCACGAATATGGTGCCGATGCTCCGCCGCGGCCTACGGTTTACGTCAATCTGTTTCAGCGGCCGCGCGCCGGCGATATCACTCTCACCATGCTGACCGACGCCCCCACCCCTCTCGTCACCTCGGCCGCTCGCGGCATTCTCCAGGAACTTAATCCCGACCTTCCGCCGAAATTTCGCACCTTCTCACAGATTTACTCAGCATCGCTCGGTTCGCGCCGCTTCAATCTGATCCTCATCGGCTTCTTTGGCGCCGTGACGTTGTTGCTCGCAACAGCAGGCGTGTTTGGAGTGATGGCCTACTCGGTTAACCGGCGCACACGCGAGATTGGCGTGCGAGTGGCTTTGGGCGCGAGATCCAGTGATGTTCTCGGAATGATTCTCGGGCAGGGGTTGCGCACGATTTCGATCGGAGTCGCGATCGGGCTCGCGGGCTCCCTCATCCTAACCCGCGCGATCGCATCATTCCTCTTCGGCGTAACGGCGACCGATCCGTTGACCTTCGTCGCCGTGGTCCTGCTCCTGGTGGGAGCCACGCTTCTGGCTTGCTACATTCCGGCCCGCCGAGCCACGAGGATCGAGCCGATGTCAGCTCTGCGTTATGAGTAGGCAGGCAAAGCGGCATCTCCCAGGGATCAATCAAAGCGAGGCACAGATCATCAGTGAACGGTCATGGGTGAGCAGCCAGCGATTGCCGATCAAGGAGGCGGGATGAGCCGTCGCCGGTGACCGCTGACCGATGACCGGCTTCTAGATAATCGTCTTCAGCGGCAATCCCTGATTCACCGCAAAGAGCGCCAGTTCCAATCGCGTAGAAACTCCCAGCTTGTCGAAGATGTTGCTCAGGTGATGCTTCACCGTGTCTTCGCTGATCTTGAAATATTCGGCAACCTCGCGGTTGGCATAACCGGCCACAATCGCTGATACGATCTCCAGTTCACGGGGCGTCAACCCGAACTTCTTCTGCTTCGATTCCTCGTTCGTCGTCTGCATCAGGTTGCGCAGATATTGGACAAGGTTCGAAACGCTCTCGCGCCCCACCCAGTACTCTCCCCCCATCACCGCATGGATAGCCTTCAGCAGAAGTTCGGTGGCGGAGTCCTTCATTACCACGCCACGCGCGCCCAGCTGCAGAGCCTCCACGATCTGCTTCTTCTCGACTGCGGCGGTCAGGAGGATGATGCGTACGGGCACCGCTGCCTTGCCGCTCACGCTCAGGTCGCGCAGCGCATCCAGGCCCGTGTGGCGCGGCATTGCCAGATCCAGCAGCAGCACGTCAGGCTTGATTTCCGTTGCCAGTTTGACGGCTTCGAGTCCATCCGGGGCCTCTCCCACTACTTTCATGTCCCCTTCCGACTCCAACAGGCGTCGCAAGCCATCGCGGAAAATAGGATGATCATCGGCGATTACGATCCGAATCGGGGTTTGGCGTTTCTCCATAATTATTCCTGACTTACTTGATTAGGCATTGCCTGTTACTTTCATTGCCGGCGGAATCAGCACTTCCAACCGGGCGCCTTGTCCCGGGTTCGATTCTATCGTGAGTTCACCTGCAAGCAAGCGTACTCTTTCTCGAATGACAGCAGGGCCCTTTCCGCTCGTCGCCAACTCCGCTTCCGACATTCGTCCACTGAACGAGAAACCGCGGCCGTCATCCTCGATGGTCAGCCGCAGGTTCCCTGCTTTCTGCGCCAAGCGCACCAGCACGTGATGCGCACCGCTGTGCTTGCGCACATTCACCAGACTTTCCTGCACTATTCGTGCCAGTTCACGGCACACCTTTTGCGGAAGCTCGACGCGCTCCAATTCGCTAACGAACTTGGCAGAGACGCCGGTCTCGCGCTGGAACCGCTCCACCATGTCGTGGATGAAACCGAGCAGCCTCTCCGCGTCGACCTCGAACGACTTCATGGCCTGCATCAACTCGCGCAGCTTCAGCACTTCTTCGCGCAGCAATTTCTGGATTCGTGTGAGCTCAGTGCTTACCACGGGCGCCTGCCCCGACTGCCGCCGCAGAACGTCCAGTTGCATCTCCACCGCGATCAGCGACTGGATTGCTCCGTCGTGCAACTCCCTCGCAAAACGAGCCCGCTCTACCGCGCCCGCTCGCTCCCGCAATCGGCGCATCAGGTACACGTTATAAATGGCTGGACCGACTTGCTGTGCGAATTCCTGCAAAAACCGCATCTCCTCTTCCGGTTCGCCCATCCTTGTTGGATCGAATACGAACACGCGTCCCGACCATTCCTTCCCAAACAGAAAGGCTACCGAGACAACTGTCTGGAAGTCTTCGGCCTTCGCAAATGCACTGAGGAACTGAGGGCCCAGGTCCCGCAACCGGTGTCCTTCACGGTCCAGGAAGACCGTGGAGAGTTCGCGGGCTACATCGCCGCTCTCCGCGGCCTTACCCGTGCGCTGCGCGTAAATTGCTTCTGCCGGCGACTCGAAAAGATAAGCCTCCAAACTCTCCGGTGCTGCTTCGCGCCAGCGTACCTGGCTTGCCTCGCCATCCTCACTCCGAGTTAGCTCGGCGAGAAAGATGCGGTAGCTGTTCGATTCCTGCGAAGCGCTCAGCACGCGGCGTGCTCCGTAGATGCTCAGCATCTCTCCAAGAATCTGCTGCATGGTGCCGGTCAATCCAGCCTCGACGCGCGTCGAACTCAGCACACGCGTGATCACTGCGCGCTCGGCGCGAACCTTCTTCTGGTTTTGCGCCATATATCCGAGCAGAAACGCGAGCGCCAGCAGGTATACCGAGCTCATGAACAGCTGTTCCGCATTCAACTCCTGGAAGCTGACTCCCCTCGGCAGGTGCAGCGGCCCGATCTGGCGACGGAGAACATTTTCCAGCCCCGCGCTGAGGGCAACAAACTCAATCCACAACAGGACAACCGCGGCCAGCGCCGTGCTCACCGTCTCCCACAGCCCCCACCGGTAGGCTGCAGCCGCCATGACAAATACAAAGAACAAAAAGAACGGGCCGCGTTGGGCCGGCGCGAACATCGAGATCAAGACTGGCCACAAGATATCCGCGGAGTGCACGACCATACGGAAAGCCATGGTCGATTCCCGGCGGACCCTCACCAGTAGCATCACAAGCGTGGCGTGGGTCAGGTAGACGATCAGCAGCCACAGGAGCCATCGCGAATACGCCACCCGCCCGGGCTCCATCACCATGGTGACCAATGCGGCAATCGTCAGCGCGACGCGTGTGGTCGCCAGCCAGCGCTCGGTGCGACGGATTTCGCTGGCACCCAGCGGAGCGCGAAAACGCCAAAGGTCATGATTGTGTATGAGGGCCCACGACACTTTAGTTTGTCCGTTTGCAATCCTGAAGTTGTCTTCTGTTAGCCGACCATTCTACGCGCTTTACGGAGGCGCGGGCGCCTGCGCTTGCAGAATCAGAAGCAGCGGGAAACCGCCCGGCCACTGGCATTCCCGTGACTCGCATGGTTACTAGAGTAACGTCGGGGCTGCCGGCCTCCGCCCATGCCGCTCTAAAATAAAGCCGGAGTAGTTTGTGTCTCGCCGCACTCAATTCTGGATCGCGCTGGCCGCCCTCACCGCCGCACAGGTGTCAGCCTCCCTGTTTATGCGCAGGGGCGAGGCCCTGACCATCGCCAGCGACCTGATCCAGGGCCTTCTCCTATTGGTAGCAACGGCTGCTTTTCTTCCCAAGACATTGCGCGGCCGCTCTGCAACAACGCACGCGCGCATCTTCTGGATCCTGATGAGTGGCGGCATGGTGTTCTGGCTCGTCTACCAGGCGATGTGGAATTACTTCGAGGTCATCCGCCGCACCGACGTGCCGGACCCCTTCGGCGGCGACGTAGTTCTTTTCCTGCATCTGGTGCCAATGATCGCTGCCCTTGGCGTTCTTCCGCATCTGCGTGGAGACGAGCGCGATGAACGCATCCGCATGCTCGACTTCACCCTCCTCATGATCTGGTGGGTTTTCATCTATGTCTATCTCGTCATTCCGTGGCAGACGGCGCACATTGATCAGCCCACTTACAGCTCTAACTTCAACTTCGCGTATCTGACCGAGAAATCGGTCCTGCTCGGTTCTTTAATCGTTCTCACCTTCACTTCGCAAGGGGGCTGGCGGCGACTATACGCGCAGTTTCTCGGCGCGAGCGCCCTCTACGCCTCCAGTTCTTACTTTGCCAATTATGCGATTGGCCATAAGACCTACTACAGCGGCAGCGTCTATGACATCCCCTTGACCGTTTCCGTCGCGTGGTTCGCCGTGATCCCGGTGCTCTCAAACCACTACGACCTGTCCGACACCAAGTCGACCAAACCCCTGCTCGGCGTCGGCATCACCCGCATGAGCATGCTCGCCCTATGCACGCTGCCGTGGGCCGCGCTTCACGCGGAACTCGACGCCAGCGTTCCAAGCGCCGTGCGCGCCTTTCGTATCGTTGCCAGTCTTCTGGCAATGGTTGTGATGGGCGTAATGGTCTTCTGGCGCCAACGTCTGCTCGCGTCCGAGCTCACCTATTTCCTGGACAAGTCCCACCGCTCACTCGACGAACTCCAGTCGCTCCAGAAACAACTGATCCAGTCCGAGAAGCTTGCCTCGCTCGGCCAGTTAGTTGGCGGCGCAGCACACGAGATCAACAACCCGCTCACCGCCATGCTGGGCTACTCCGACCTACTCAGCGCATCGAATTTGCCCGGGGAAGAACAACGCCAGGCCGTGGCGATCGGCGAACAGGTGCGCCGCACAAGAACGCTGGTTTCAAGCCTCTTGACCTTCGCTCAACAGGGCCCGTCCAAACTCGCCTCCGTCGACATCAATTCCCTGCTCCAGACCGCGATGCGACTGCTTGCGCCGCAACTGGAGTCGCAGGGTGTCGTCAACCGCCTTGAACTTCGCCCCTCCCTGCCGCACGTGCTCGCCGACTCCAACCAACTCCTGCATGTCTGCCGGCACCTCGCCTCCCAGATCGGAGGCCAGTTCGACGCCAGCTCACACTCGGCCCTGCTCATTCGCACGAGCCTTGAAAATGATTCGGTTGTGATTGAGTTCCTCACCGGCGCTCCCACGCTGCATCGCCCCGTCTGCGATCAGTTGCTGACCTCCGAAGGAGCCAACAAGCCTTCGACGCTCTCTCTGAGCGCCTGCAGCCGCATCATCGAAGAACATGGCGGACGCCTGCTCCGCCCGGGACGGCAGGACATACATGCATTTCGCCTCGAGCTACCAACCGCTGCAAAGTCTGCAGGACAACCCAGAGCGGCCGCCCACGGCGCGTTCTAGCTGCAAGCCACGAGCAACCCAAATTCAATTGAAAACCACGGGGACGCGGAGGACACAGAGGAATCTATCTTCAAAAATCCCCTGCGTGCCCAGCGTCCTCTGCGGTTTTCATTTCTTGGCGCCCTCGATTTCCTCGAGGCTCACATCCACCGTCCTTTTCAACTGCCCGCAGGCCGCGAAAATTTCCCGCCCGCGCGGCCGCCGCACAAATGCCGGGATTCCCGCTGACATCAATATCCTCTGAAAGGCTTCTACGCACTCTGCCGTCGGCGTCCTATACGGGAGCTCGGAGCCCGGATTCAGTGCGATCAGATTGACCTTCGCCGACATCCCTTTCACCAGCTTTACGATCTCGCGGGCGTGCTCCGGAGCGTCATTGACTTCATCCAGCAGCACATATTCAAACGTCAGCCTTTCTCTACTTCGCAGTGGAAACTCCCGCGCCGCTTTCATCAGTTCGGCGAGGTCCCACTTGCGATTGAGCGGCATCACCTCGCTGCGCAGCTCGTCATTCGATCCATTCAGAGAAATCGCCAGCTTCGGCCGCACCTCTTCGCGTGCGAAATCGTAGATGCGCGGCACAATTCCTGCCGTCGAAACCGTCATGCGCGATTCGGGAATCTGCACCGCTTCCACCAGCAGCCGCACCGCTTTCATAAAATTGTCATAATTCAGGAACGGCTCACCCATCCCCATGAAGACGAGATTGACACGCTGCAAAGGCGGATCGACCGCTTGATCCCGCAGCACCGCGATAACCTGCCCGACGATCTCCCCCGCCTCAAGATTTCGCTTAACTCCAAGGAGCGCCGTAAAGCAGAATTTGCAATTCACCGCGCAGCCAACCTGGCTCGAAACGCAGATCGTAGCCCGCCGCGACCTCCGATTCGAAGCCTCCCCACGCATCTGTGACGATTCCCCAGAAATCTCTGACGGTGCTCCATTCAAGCCTTCCCTTGGCTTGAGTGGGGACGAGTCTTCCCCACTCTCCTCGCCCGCCTCACTCCCATCCCCGCGTTCGCCCCCGTCGCCCTCCGGCATCCACACGGTCTCAACAGTCTCGCCGTCCGATAACCGCAACAAATACCGCACCGTGCCATCGCTCGATACAAATTTCCGTTCAATCCCCGGAGCTCCGATCCCCCAACCCACCTCCGCCAGCCACTTGCGCAACTCGCTCGGCAGCGTGGTCACTTCCTCGATCCGCTCCATCCTTTGCCGATATGCAGCATCCAATAGTTGTTGCCCGCGGTAGGCAGGCTGTCCAAATTGCAATGCGAGTTCGCTAAGCTCCTGAAGAGTAAGGCCCAGCAGTGATTTGGCAGGTCGAGGCGCCATCCTGCTTCGAGTGTAATCCCGAGCGAATCACGGAAACAAATCTGTGTAACTTATTGAAATGTAAGGATTAACTGGAACCGCCCCCGCCCCTCTAACTTTGTGGGAGAATGGGGTATCGACCCTGCCCGAAAACCAGAGCCGAAATGGGGCCGCATTCCTCTGGGGATTCATTCGTGCACCAGAGCCAAGTACCATGAAATTTCTTCTCCGCGGATTCGCACGGATTCTTGCGGATTGAAAAGGATCAAATATCAGCGGCCATCCGCGCTTATCCGCGGAACGTGAAGTTTTCTGCCGCGAGAAAACGGACTAATGGTTAAAGAGAGTCGCAATATTCGTCGTGAAGTGCTTCCCAATGGCCTGACCGTCATCACCGAGCAGATGTCCCACATCCGCTCAGTCTCAATCGGCATCTGGCTCAAGACCGGTTCCCGTGACGAGGAATCCGAATGGAACGGCATCTCCCATTTCATCGAGCACATGGTGTTCAAAGGCAGCGAAACGCGCTCGGCCGAAGCCATCGCCCGTCAGGTCGACTCCATCGGCGGCAACATGGACGCCTTCACCGCCAAGGAGTGCATCTGCTTCAACATTAAAGTTCTCGACGAGCATCTTCCCCGCGCCATGGATGTGCTGAGCGATCTGGTGCTTAACCCGGTCTTCGACGCTGGAGACATCGCCAAGGAACGCGGCGTCATCCTCGAAGAGATAAAGATGGATCAGGACAATCCTGACTACCTGGTTCACGAAATCTTCACGCAGAGTTTTTGGAAGGACCACGCGCTCGGCCTGCCGATCCTTGGCACTCGCGAAACCGTCAAGAAATTTGAGAGGCCGGTGGTCTCGCGCTTCTACGGACATCATTTTGCTCCCGGCAATCTGATCGTCTGCGCCGCCGGCAATCTGCGTCACGAACAGTTTGTTGAACTCGTCGCCAAGTATTTCGGACAGGTCAAGCCCGCGCAAAACGGCCTGCACTCGCCCGCTCCCACGACTCATTCACGTATCAACCTGCGTAATAAGAAGTCTCTCGAGCAGGTCCAGATCTGCATCGGCGTGCCGTCGCATCCGATCGCGCACAAAAAGCGTTACGCCTCCTACATTCTCAACACGCTCCTCGGCGGCGGCATGAGCTCACGTCTCTTTCAGAACATTCGCGAGCGCCAGGGCCTCGCCTATTCGATCTATAGCGACTTGAATCCATACCGCGACACGGGATCGATGTGTGTCTACGCTGGAACTTCACGCGAGTCGGCCATCAAAGTAGTGGAGAGCGTGGTCGCCGAATTCGCCAACCTGAAGACGACGCCGGTTCCGGAGGAAGAACTTCGCCGCTCAAAGGACCAGCTCAAGGGCAGCCTGATGTTATCGCTGGAATCGTCGATGGCGCGCATGTCGAACCTCGCCCGCCAGGAGATGTACTACGACCGCTTCTACGGCCTCGACGAACTCATCGAGCGCATCGAAGCGGTAACCGCCGGCGACCTCCGCGAAACCGCCCAGGAATTCTTCCGCACCGAGCAGATCGCGGTAACAATCCTCGGCAACCTGACGGGTATAAAACTAACCCGCAACCAACTGGCCTGCTAGAGACCTTTAAGAGCTTGGAGCTTGGAGCTTGGAGCTTGGAGCTTTCTTTCTACGGCACAATCTTAAACACCACTCCGCATCCTCCGCTGTACAGCGGGCACTGTGTGTTCCCTCCGCGCAGCGTCGTCCCGTAGAGATTCCCTTTTTCGTCCATCACAAGTCCATCCATCGGATTCCCGCCATCCGCTCCACCGGTGAAGCTATAGAGAATCTGTTCACCCGCTGAATTGACTTTGAACACGGTACCGGCCCCGTACATGCCGCCATACGAGGTCGTGCCATAGAGAGTGCCTTTAGCATCCATAACCAGGCTGCCCATGGGCCTGGACCCGTCCGGCTGCCCCTGGAAGGTATAAAGAACGTTCGGTGTTCCTCCCGGAGTTAGTTCAAATACCGTTCCATAACCCGCGCCATAAGGTCCCTGGGCTGAGTTTGTTCCGTATAGCTTGCCGCTTGCGTCCATCAGCAAGCCCCCTTCCGGCACCATGCCGTATTGCAACGTTTTTTTCTGGCCGAAGGAATACAGTATTGTCTCCACGCCCGCCGGATTGAGCTGAAACACCGTTCCCCCTTTGTAGCCTCCGCCTCCACGGGTCGTGCCATATATGTTGCCTCCCGCATCCATCACTAGACCAGGGTTGGGAAATTTTGCGTCTTTATGCCCTCCAAACCAGTGAAGCACTGTTTCCGTGCCGCCCGGTGTCAACTTGAAAACCGCGCCGGTCGTTGCCTGTCCAAAGCCCAGCGTCTCGCCATATAGATTTCCATTGCCATCAAGCATTAACGGTCCGTACGGATACTTCCCTTCCCAGTTCCGCGGTTTCTGCGTGTTCACGAATTCAAACAGGATCGTCTCCACTCCACTCGGGCTCAGTTCAAAAACCAGCCCGCAACCGGAGCCGCCGCAGTTGTTTTTCGCGTAATCGCCGCCTCCCGACGCCGTCCCGTAGAGATTCCCGTTCGCATCCCGGATCAACCCGCCTTGCGGCTCGAGCCCGCTGTCCAGCGAGTCGAAGTCGAACAGCACCTTCTCCGCCCCGCTTGGGCTGATCTCGAACGCAACCCCAACACTCGCGCCGTTAACCCCGCCGCTCTGCGTCGTCCCGTAGAGATTGCCAGCCCCATCGATTGCCAGATTCGGATTCGGTACCGCCCCATCCGCGCAATTGGTCTGTGAACAGAAAGTGTAAAGAAGGCTGTATGTCTGTCCCCGCGCTCGCGTCGCCGCGAAGAAACATGCACCGAGCATCACAAGGACTGCGAAGCCGGATCTCGTCCGACGGTGACAGATCGAGGCTCTTAGTGGTTTAGCATCCGCATTACTGGTCTCTTGTGCGCTCACAGAGCCTCCATTTGCACTTTGACCTCAGGGATTACAGTCCAGGGGCCGGTAGGTAAGCTTAGCCGCTCAGGGGGGAACCAGATGCGGTTCGAAACAGCGGAAATATAACCCGCTTTCCCTCTCAGTACAATACAGAATGGGGCAATTTACACGACTTTCATGAGAAATTCAGAAGCTCTGCGACCTATGTATCGTGCGAACCGTATCTTTCAGCAGTGGCCTCCGGCCTCGCTCTACATGGGGGCTGGCACCGCCGACTCTCATGTAATACTCGGGCGGCACTATGATCGAGCACGAATCCCATACCCACGCCCGTCACACTGGCCTTCCATGGATTGACCTCATCCTGGCCGGGTCAGCAATCTTCATTTCGGTTGTCTCCCTTATTGTCTCGATCCACCACGGACGCACCATGGAGCAACTTGTCGCCGCCAACGAAAAGCAAGTCGAGGCATCCACGCTTCCTATCCTGCGGTTTACCACCGGCAACGTAAGCGATAATGCGCCGTCGATTCATTTCGACCTTCGCAATGGCGGCCCACAGGCCCGGCCATCATCGAATGGCTTCGCATCAAGTGGAACGGCCAACCCTCCAATGGACCGGCCGACTTGATCGACCGCTGCTGTCGAATTGACGCCAAACTCAGTATTTCGGCCATGCGCAACACTGCCTCCGGAATGACTCTCCCCGCTGGTCAATCCCAGAGCGTCTTCTTCATTAAGCCCGACGGCGTCGATTCCGCTGCATACCGCCGTCTTGACAATGAAGCGCGCTTCAAAATGGAGGCGGAAGGTTGTTATTGTTCGGTGCTCGACGAGTGCTGGGTCACAGACTTCAACTCCCGCCCGAAGAGCGTAAAAACCTGCGAAGCAATTCCGGATAGTCAGCGCTGGTAACCCCGCTCGTAGACTTCGCATCTCATTGAATCATAAATACTTTGAGAGCTGGCCTTACTTGTAAGTTAACCCGCGGAACATAACAACTTCCCACTGACACCGTCACCTGGCTTCGATACAATTATTGTTTTCCCCCCAGAAAGCCGCATGCAGTTAGTCATCGACGTCTTCGCACAGATCTTCCGCACGCTTTGGGCACACAAGCTGCGCTCTTTCCTCACTATGTTCGGCATTGCCTGGGGAGTCGGTTCGCTTCTTTTGCTCGTCGGCCTCGGCGAGGGCTTCCGTAGCGGAAACAAGCGCAACCTCAGCGAAATCGGCGAAAACATCATGATCTTGTTTCCGGGACGTGCTCCGGCAGTGGCAGGCAGCACAGCCTCGGCGCGCTTTTACCACCTCACGTACCGCGATTACCAGGGCATTCGCGACGAGTCGCCTCACGTCAAGGCAAGCGTTCCTGTCCTCCAGACCAACGATGTTCATGCCGTCAGCGAATTCGCCACTGCCAGCGGCCAACTTACTGGAAGCGAGGCGCACTACAACACAATTCGTTTCATGCCACTCTTGCAAGGTCGCTGGCTCAATGAACTCGACGACAGGCAGAAGCGCAATGTGGTCGTTCTCGGCGACGAGATGACGCGCCACCTTTTTCCCGGCCGTCCCGCTGTCGGCTCCTTCATTTTGCTCAACGGCTATCGCTTTGAGGTCATCGGCACGCTCAAGCGCGTCGGTCGTGGTGACGAGAACATGACCAACATGCGCGCCTACATTCCCTACCAGATCATGCGCAGTTCCTTCCCGCTCAAAGGGGACAACATCGAAGACGACGCGCTCTCCATGATTTACTACCAGCCCACCGATGCCGACGATCATCTGCTGGCCAGGGAGGAGGTTCACAAGATCATCGGGCGGAATCACGGCTTCGACTATCGCGACAAGGATGCGTTCGAAGAATGGGACACCGTCGAGCAGATCAAGTCTATGGGGCTGATCTTCACCGCGATGGACAAGTTTCTAGGTACGGTCGGATTTGTCACGCTCGCCCTCGGCGCGATCGGTGTCATCAACATCATGCTCGTCGCCGTCACCGAGCGCACGCGTGAAATCGGCCTGCGCAAGGCCCTCGGCGCCACCAACCGCTCGATCCTATTGCACTTCTTCGCCGAGGGCATCATGCTGACACTGATCAGCGGCCTCATCGGCATGGGTCTCGCCGGAGGCCTGATGTTAGCCTTCCGCAATTATCAGGGACCGGGCGGCTTCGATCCCCCGCGTCTCGTCCCGAGCACGGCAATGCTGGCGATCGGCTGCTTGACGCTTGCGGGAGTGGCCGCGGGCCTCTATCCCGCCCGCAAAGCAGCCCATCTCGAACCGGTCGAAGCGCTCAGGCAAGAGTGAGGAGTTTGTAATTTGTAATTGGTAATTGAAAACCCAAAAACGCGCGCGGTACCTTTTTCAATTACAAATTACAAATTAGAAAGTACAAATGCTTTCCGATCTTTTCACCGAGGCCTACAACGCCATGCGTCACAACCGCCGGCGCACAGCCCTCACGATGCTCGGCATGGCGTGGGGAATCGCCACGGTGTGCATGCTCCTCGCATATGGCGACGGCTTCGGCCGCGCCTGCGAGAACATCTTCGCCTCCTTCGGCACCAAAATGATGTTCATCGTTCCCGGCCGCACCTCCATGCAGGCCGGCGGCGACAAGGCGGGCGCCAAAGTTCAGCTCACACTCGAAGACATCGACTTGCTTAGCGCCAACATTCCACAGATCACTCACATCAGCCCGAGCAACGGCAAGACTTCCACCGTGCAATACGAGAACCGTTCGTTCGACTTCGACATCGTCGGCGAATACCCGATCAATTACTACATTCGCGCCATCAGCATGGAGCAGGGCCGCTGGTACAACGGACAAGACGAAGCACAGCGCGCGCGTGTCACCGTGATCGGCCCCGAAACCAAGGAAAAGCTCTTCTCCGGCCGCAACGCTCTCGGCGAGCATGTCCGGATCGACGGCCAGAGCTTCGAGGTCATCGGCGTTTACTCCCCCAAGATGCAGGCCGGGGATGGCAATAACATCAATCGCCTCGTGTTCGTTCCCTACACCACGCTCGGCGACCTGATGGATACCCATTATCTCGGTTCGTTCCTCATCAACTACGAGACCAACGATTACGAACAACTTGAGCAGAACATTCGGAATGTCATCGCCGATCAGCATCGCTACAACCCTGCCGATCGCCGCGCGCTCATGGTCTTTAACCTCATGGTGCAGCTTCACCAGTTTCACATCATCACCATTGGGCTGAAGGTCCTGCTGGCCATCATTGGTACGCTCACGCTCGGTATCGGCGGCGTAGGGCTCATGAACATCATGCTCGTTTCTGTCACCCAGCGAACTCGCGAAATCGGCGTCGAAAAAGCACTTGGGGCGCGCCGCCGCCACATCTTCCTTCAGTTCCTTGCCGAAGCCCTGGCCATCACCATGGCAGGCGGCGTTTTCGGAATCATCCTCGCGTACGGAGTCGCGTTCTCGGTGGGCAGGCTCACTCTTTATAGCGCCATGGCCAAGCACGCCGAAGAGGGCGACATCCGCCTCATGATCAACCCCATGACCCTGCTCATCGCCATCGCCATCCTCGTCGGCGTCGGCCTAGTGAGCGGCATGGTGCCCGCCATCCGCGCCTCCCGTCTCGACCCGATCGAAGCTCTTCGCTACGAGTAATTGAGACGCGCGCCTCGCGCGCGTGGGCAAAAAATCGACGATAACCGGCCGTATGCGCAACACCGCGGTCAAAGAAATGTCTCGCCCCGCAGGATGTACAATCTCCCCGACTCCGTTCCCTCCACCGCAACATCCGCTCAGGGACAGGGTTACTTTTTTCGAAAGAGCGCTAAGCTCAAAACGGTGAACATTATGAAAAAGCTGATTGGTATATTCGCGATCTGTTTCGTGTTTTCTCTCTCAGCATGGGCGCAGCATGAAAACGGCGGGAGACCGCAGGTGGGAGGCGGGAAGGACAATATTCCGAATCACGGCCCCGCGCACGTCAAAGAAGCCACGCCGCCGCGCGACAATCGTCGATTTGACGATAAACCCGGTCATCCAAACGCCCCGCATGTCGAGCATGGCAAAACCTGGGTCGGCCACGACACGGGCCGCGACGACGCCCACTACCGCATCGATCATCCCTGGGAGCATGGACATTTCACCGGCGGCTTCGGCCGTCATCACATCTGGAGGCTAGCCGGAGGAGGCCCGAGCCGCTTCTGGTTCGGTGGATACTACTTCTCAGTTGCGCCGTATGACTTCGCATACTGCAACGATTGGCTCTGGGACACCGACGAGATCGTGATCTATGAAGACCCAGATCACATCGGCTGGTATCTCGCCTACAACGTACGCCTAGGAGTGTTCATACACGTGCTCTTCCTGGGTGCGTAGAAGGGATGCGATGGCGCTCAGGAGTCAGGCAACTTCTGAGCGTCATCGTATTGAGTGCTTGTGATTTTATTAGGGTGTCATCCTGCCGCGACCTATCTCAAAGTTGTCATCCTGAGCGGGGCATGAGGTTCGCAAAGCGAACTTCATTCGGAGTCGGAGGACCCCTACAAGCTCATCCGCTATCACCGCAGCCGCAAGGCATTCTCCCCGTGCTGCATGTGCTGAGCGACTTTCAGCCCCTGACAGGATTCGCAGTAGAAAACTTCACCAACTCTTCAAGCTTCCCCGCCGCGGCTCCCGAGTCAACCGCGTCCATCGCCAGCGGCAGCGCATCACGCAGATGATCAGCCTTGCCCGCAGCCACCAGCGCCGCTGAAGCATTCAGCAGCACCACATCTCTCCGCGCTGACCTCTTCCCTTCCAGTACGTCGCGAATCAGGCGGGCGTTGAACTCCGCATCGCCACCGGAAATATCCCCGAGCGGTGCCCGCTTCAAGCCAAACTCCTCCGGCGTAACTTCGTAAGTGCGCACCAGCCCATCGCGCACCTCTCCAATCCTCGTCGGAGCGCTGATGGTAATCTCGTCGAGTCCATCGTCTCCGTGCACAACAAGCGCGCGATGCAGTCCGAGCATACTGAGGGCCTCCGCTAGCTTCTCAACCAGGTCGGGAGCATACACGCCAACCACCTGGCAGGTGGCGTGCGCAGGATTGGTAAGCGGCCCAAGCAGATTGAAAACCGTCCGCAGGCGAAGGTCTCGCCGCACCGGCTGCACATGTTTCATCGCCGAATGCATCAGTGGAGCATAAAGAAATGCAATCCCAACTTTCTCCAGGCATGCGGCCACCCGCGCGGGCGGCAGATCGATCCTCACGCCCAAAGCTTCCATCACATCCGCCGAGCCGCATTTTGAGGTCACGCTGCGGTTGCCGTGCTTGGCGACACGCACCCCCGCTCCCGCCACAACGAATGCCGTAGCCGTCGAAATATTGAAAGTTCCGCTGGTGTCTCCGCCGGTGCCGCAGGTGTCGACGAGCGCGTCGCGCCCGGTGCCGCTGGCGTCAAGCACAGAATTCGAGTGAGGTTCGAGTGATGCGGCCGCCCCGCGGATCGCCTCCGCGAACCCCACAATCTCCTCGACCGTCTCGCCTTTCATGTGCAGGGCTACCAGCAATGCGGCGATCTGCGCATCGGTGCACTGCCCCGAAAGCACCTCGGTCATCACCGAGCGCGCCTCGTCGCGCGAGAGCGACTCTCGATGATTGGCCAGGCGATGGAGAGCGTCGAGGATCATAGCTGCGAGTCGGCCGGAACTTGAAGCCACTCTAGCCGGACTTCCAAGCTACCTCACCGCCGAGTTCCTTTCAATCATGGCTTTTTGAATGGCATCGGCGCGAGTCTGGAAACGCTCGCGCCAGCTCTCAGGCAAGGCAGTAACGGCGGCGGCCCGGTGTAACAGATCGAGATCGAGAGAAGTATAGGCGGCGAACGTATCAAAGATGCTCAGCGTCGGGCTTTCGCCACCGAGAAACTCGAACTCATCTCCCGCGCCAACTTCCCCTTCCTCAATGACAGAAAAGTAGTAGCCGCTCCGCCCGCTCTCCAGAAACCGCTCGATCATGTCGTCGCGTTTGAATTTGGCCGCGAGCTTGAAGCAAGGTAGCCGCGGTGTTTTCACCGCAATCGTGGCTCCACCGACGCGAAAGCGATCCCCCACGCGCACGTCTTTCTCAAGCAGCCCTTCCGTTGTGAAATTCTCGCCAAGCGCTCCCCATGGCAGAGTGGCCAATCCCAACCCCTCACGCCAGAATCCGTAATGCTCTGAAGGATAACCATAGACCGCTTTGTTCCGGCCGCCATGCACCGAGAGGTCCGCCTGCCGGTCGCCATCGAGGTTGGTGCGACGCAGCATCACGCGACCCGCCACCGGCTCCTTGAAAATGCTCGTGCTGAACGTCTCGCCGTTGTGCGAGCACAAACGCGGACGGCCCACGTTAACCGACACAATTTTCATGTGGTTATCAGACGAACTTGCCCAACCGAGCGATGCAGATTATATCCGCGCTCAACCTGTGATCCACCTCACGGCAAACTGTGCGCCTCCGGCTTTGCCGATTGCGTTGCCGTCTTATAAAATCAAATGTTTGCTGCAAGCGATCAAAGCCGCAAGCAGGGCCCTCTTAAGTGGTCACCATCAACATCATTCTCACTCAGGGCGAACAACCAACGACGGTTCTAAATCATTATGAAAATTCATGAGTACCAGGCAAAAGCAATATTGAAGAAGTATGGTGTCGCCGTGCCGCGCGGTTCCATGGCCACCTCGCACGAAGAGGCGGAGCGGGCGGCAAAAGAGCTGTTTGACGCGGGCGCGAGCGGCGTGGTGGTGAAGGCACAGATCCATGCCGGAGGCCGTGGCAAGGGCGGCGGCGTAAAGATCGCCAAGTCTCTGGCCGAGGCCAGCGAACTCGCGGACAAGATTCTCGGCATGAAGCTGGTGACGCACCAGACCGGCCCGGAAGGCCGTATCGTGCGCCGACTGCTTATTGAAGAGACGCTGCCGATCGAGAAGGAACTCTATCTCGGCATTCTCGTCGACCGCGCCGAAGGCAAGCCGGTGTTCATGGCTTCCGCAGCCGGTGGCATGGAGATTGAGCAGGTCGCCGCCGAGCGCCCCGAGGCGATCGTGAAACAGCATGTCGATCCCGGCATGGAGCTCGAACCATTTCAAGCGCGCAAGCTGGCCTTTGCACTCGGCCTGAAGGGATCGCAGATCAACGCGGCCGTTCAGTTCCTAACCAGCCTCTATCGCGCATTCCTCGAGACCGATGCGTCGCTCGTCGAGATCAATCCGTTCGTGAGTTGCAGCGACGGACGCCTGTTCGCGCTCGACGCCAAAATCAACTTCGACGACAACGCGCTCTTCCGCCACAAAGATCTGGTCGAGCTGCGTGACATCACCGAGGAAGACCCGCTCGAAGTCGAGGCCTCGAAGTACAGCCTCAACTACATCAAGCTCGACGGCAACGTCGGCTGCATGGTCAACGGCGCGGGCCTCGCCATGGCCACCATGGACATCATCAAGTACGCGGGCGGCATGCCGGCCAACTTCCTAGACGTAGGCGGCGGCGCCAATGCCGAGCAGGTCGCGAACGCCTTCGAAATTCTCCTCAGCGACAAGAATGTGAAGGCCGTGCTGATCAACATCTTCGGAGGAATCCTCCGCGTGGATACGCTGGCGACAGGCGTAGTCGAAGCCGCGCGCAAGACTCATATTCAGTTGCCGATCGTGTTGCGCCTGGAGGGCACAAACGTAGAAGAGGGCCGCAGAATCCTGAAAGAATCGGGCCTGAACTTCACGCTAGCCGAAACTATGAAGGATGCAGCAGAAAAAGTGGTAGCAGCGGCAAGACCGTAGCGCGGCCGTCTCGCCGGCGGTGACGGCGGCGACTCGCCGCCGCAGTGCGAAGACGAACGACCAACGACGATTTCTTGAAAGTGAGTCCTTATGGCAATTCTTGCTGATAAAAATACTCGACTAGTAGTCCAAGGCCTGACCGGCCGAGAAGGCACGTTCCACGCCAAGACCTGCGCAGCCTATGGCACGCAGATTGTCGGCGGCGTCACGCCCGGCAAAGGTGGAACGACTCACGAAGGCTGGCCGATCTTCAACACCGTGCAGGAAGCGGTCGACAAGACCGGCGCGAACGCGACGGTGATTTTTGTGCCGCCGCCGTACGCGGCTGACGCCGTCATGGAAGCCGCCGATGCGGAGATCGAACTTATCGTCTGCATTACGGAGGGCATCCCGACTTTGGATATGGTCCGCGCCTGGGAATTTTTACAGGATCGCCGCTCGCGCCTGATCGGCCCCAATTGCCCCGGCATCATCTCGCCCGGGAAATGCAAAATCGGCATCATGCCCGGACACATTCATAAGGAAGGCAACGTCGGCATCGTCTCGCGCTCGGGCACGCTGACTTATGAGGCCGTTCATCAACTTACGCAGCGCGGCATCGGACAGTCGACGGCCATCGGCATCGGTGGCGACCCGATCATCGGCACGACGTTCCTCGACGCGCTCGAACTCTTCAACCGCGATCCGCAGACCGAGGCTGTCGTCATGATCGGCGAAATCGGCGGCAACGCGGAAGAAACCGCGGCCGAGTACATTCGCACGCACATGAAGAAGCCGGTGGTAGGCTTCATCGCCGGACAAACCGCGCCTCCGGGACGCCGCATGGGCCATGCCGGCGCGATTATCTCCGGGGGCAAGGGCACGGCAGCCGAGAAGATCGCGGCGATGGAGAAAGCGGGACTGAAGGTGGCGAAATCGCCCGCCGACATCGGCGACACGCTTGTAGCGGCGCTCGGCGTAAAGGTACACGCTTAATACCCGAGTCATCCTGAGCGCAGCGAAGGATCTAGGTCTTTTTTTGCGCAGGCAAAATGCATAGGTCCTTCGCTTCGCTCAGGATGACAAGACTCACGAGGCGCGAACGGTTCCAGGCTCAAACGATTTCAAGCTAACGACTAACGACCAAAGACCAACGACTGACTCCAACAACCAAGGACCAACAACCATCTCATGAAAACACTGCAACGCACGCTCACCATCATCAAGCCCGACGCGGTCAAGAAAAATGCCATCGGAGACATCATCGAGCAGTTCGAGAAGAACGGCTTCCGCATCATCGCCATGAAGATGCTGGAAATTTCGCAGCACCAGGCCGAGCAGTTTTACGCCGTGCATGCCAGTCGCCCGTTCTATCACTCGCTGACGCAGTTCATGTCGAGCGGCCCGATCGTCGCGCTCGCGCTCGAAAAAGAAAACGCCATCGCCGACCTGCGCAAGCTGATGGGCTCGACCAACCCGGCGAATGCCGAAGAAGGCACTATCCGCAAGAAATGGGCGACCAACATCGAGCACAACGCGATTCACGGCTCCGACGCAGACGAGACGGCGCGGTTTGAGTTGAGCTTCTTTTTCGCGGGATACGAATTGGCACAATGAAGCTATGGGCTATGATTTTCGAGCCATGAGCAATCCCAGCTCTGGTTGCTCAAAGCTCATGGCTCATAGCTCATAGCCCTAAGGAATCGAGACGCACTATGCCTCTTGTCCAAGTCACCATGCTGCAAGGCCGCACGGCCGACCAAAAACGCAAACTTGCCAAGCGCCTCACCGATGCAATGGTCGAAGAAGCTGGCGCCAAGCGCGAGGCCATCGTGGTCACGTTCGTAGAAGTATCAAAGGAAAGCTACGCGTCCGGCGGCGTGCTGATGGCGGATAAGACTACCTGAGAATGGCTGAGCCGCCAGATACAGAGCGCGCGTCGTCCCTTTATCAAAAGGGTCGAGAAGCTATCGACGGTAAAGATCTGCATTCTGCCATCCGTCTTTTGCAACAATCGGCGAAGCTAGCGCCCCATTTCAAAACCTTCGAGCTTCTTGGGGAGTGCCTTTTGGATGTTGGCCGACCAGCAGAGGCCGTCACGGCACTGACTGCGTCCGTGGAGATCGGAAACAAGCCGTTTCGAGCCCTATACCTGTTGGCTTGTGCCTTCAATGCTTGTGGAGATAAAGAACGGGCGGTCGAGAACCTTCATCGCGCCATCGAAGCCAATCCCGAGTACAAAACGGCTCGCAGCTTGCTCGAGAGCCTAACTGACGATTCAAAGTAGAGACTACCCCAGCGGCTCAAACAAATGCCCCTCGGTCCGATCCGCGACCTTGGGCAGATCCTTTTTCGCCATCTGCAAAAAATGCGCTGAGGTGCGATGCCCCTCGAGCGCGGCATCGTCTTTGTACTGCTCATAGATAAAGAAGCGTCGCGGATCGGTCTTGTGCCGGTGCACCTGGTACATGGCGCAGCCCGGCTCCTTGCGCGATTCAGTCTGCAGTTTGTCGAAGAGCGCGGCCACTTCCGCCTCGCGTCCCGTCTTGGCGATCCACGTCACTGCCAGCACTACCATCCGTCGCTCCGTTCGACCTCTTAACTAAACCTGGCTTGTCATCCTGAGCGCAGCGAAGGATCTATGAATCCCTCGCGACACTCAACCAAACTATGCCCTCAATGCCAGCTCTTTCACAAACTCATCCACCAAAATCGTCTCTTCCCTGTCCGGTCCCGTCGAGATCATTCCCACGCGCGCCCCGGTTTCCCTCTCGATGAACCCAAGGTACTCACGCGCCGCCTTGGGCAATCCGTCGAACGTCTTCACTTTGTTCGTCGGCGTCGCCCATCCCGGCATCTTGCCGTAGACGCATTCGATGCGGTCAATCTCACAAGCCTGCGGCGGCAAACCGTCAATTTCCTTCCCGTCAATTTTGTATCCCACGCATATCGGGATCTCGCTGAGGTGGTCGAGCACATCCAGTTTCGTCACCACCAGCCAGGAAATGCCATTAATCATGCCAGCGTAACGGAGTTGTGGCAAATCGAGCCAGCCGGTACGCCGCGGGCGTCCGGTGACCGCGCCAAATTCGTTTCCGCGCTTCCGCAAGTCTTCGCCGTCGACCCCGGTCAGTTCTGTGGGAAAAGGCCCGCCGCCGACTCGCGTGCAATATGCCTTCGTGATGCCGATTACGGTGTCAATCGAAGTAGGCGGAACGCCTGTCCCAATCACCGCGCCGCCCGAGGTCGCGCTCGACGAGGTCACAAACGGATACGTGCCATGGTCAATGTCAAGCATCGTGCCCTGCGCGCCTTCGAAGACAATCGACTTCCCTTCCGCCAACGCCCGGTTCAGCAGCAGTGCCGTATCGGTCACAAACGGCGCAATCTTCTCCGCCGCCGCCGCATATTCCGCAAACATCCTATCCGCGTCCAGCGGGTCGGAATTAAACAAAGCGTGCGCGATCATGTTCTTCTCGCGGCATGCGTTTTCGATATGAGTGCGCAGCAATTTCCGGTCGAGCAGGTCCGCAACGCGCAGGCCGCGCCGCCCCATCTTGTCCTCGTATGCCGGGCCAATACCCCGCGACGTCGTTCCAATTTTCACCCGCCCCGGCGCGTTCTCCGAGCCCAGTTCCATCATCCGGTGATACGGCAGAATCACCTGCGCGCGATTCGACACGAACAGATTCCCGTCGATCTTCACGCCGCCATCGCGCAGCGATCCCACTTCCTTCAAAAACGCCATCGGATCGAGCACAACGCCGTTGCCGATCACGCTCCTGCACTCGGGCCGCAGAATCCCTCCCGGCACCAGTTGCAGAATAAATTTCTTGCCGTTGATGATGACCGTGTGTCCGGCGTTGTGTCCGCCGGCATAGCGCGCTACCACCTGGAAGGTTCGGGTGAGCACGTCGACGATTTTGCCTTTGCCCTCGTCGCCCCACTGTGCTCCAACAATGACCGCGGTTCTGCCTCGGTTCAATTCAATCTCCGTCTGGATTTGCGCGGCTGTCACGCCGCCCCTGGGACCTGGTTCAGACAGCTAGTTCGCACACACGGGTCGAGCCGCGGAAAGGCGTTTTGGAAGTCTCACAAAGATCGGCAGAACGGGTGTGTACCGTTAAGAATAGCGAATCCGCCTGTGGGGCCGCAACCGCGGCGACCACCGAGTGCTGTCTTAAATGATGTGGCATGAGAAGACCATGCGAATCCCGGAGAGCCTGAATCCAAAATACGCACCAATCTATAAGCGGCTGGCTATGTTGGTTGAGAGCCAAGTCCCGTCTCTATTCCAGAAGCTTTTGCCAAAGAAAGGTAATACTCAAAAGCAGATTCAACCAGCGCCCCGCCCGCCCTCTGGTGATTTCGCACAAGTTCTAGGAAAGCATCGTAGTCACTCTCTTCTGCAACCCCGCGACTTTGCAACATCTCGAAGAAAGCGCGGAAAAGGTGAAGTTGAGCGGCAAATAAAGCGATCATAAACAGATGTTCTTCGGGTTTCATGATGCGGAATCTTACGTCAAAAGCAGTGCGGAACAAGGGAAAATGTTGCTACCAAATATAGGGCGGGAAGACTCTAGCCCCGTCCGCTCGTCTCCAAGTGATGCAGTACAGCAGGATGTAGAGCGTCGTCCCGATCAGTACTCGGAAAAACAGGGAGAGCGGGATGAGAAACGAAATGGTACCTGCAATAAAGGCGGGAGCGAGCTTGATGCGTCCAAGCCAGTTCTCCCAAAACCGAGCAATCTGCGAAGATTTCATTGTTCTGATCTGATTAGGGCCGCCGTTGAGTTGGGTTGGAACAAGCTCAAGATGAGGGCTAATCCGCCGGTTCCCATTGGAGGTTTCTATTCCTCGGAAGATGGAGTTTATGTCCCTCCTGGCAACGCGCTAATTCGTCGAATTGCCAGTTTTCTGGTTTCTTTTTCAGCTTCCAAGTTCCCCTATCGTTTTCCCAAATTGCATGGACTGTTTTCGGAAATTTGCAGTTGTTGCCATCGCATTCGACTTGTGTGGTTGCGAGGCGGAGCTCGCCAGCTTGATATTTATCCGGTATATCAAACGCGTTCTCTCCAAACAGTCTGTCAAATGAATACGCGGATACTCGCCCGCAGTCGGGACATACAAAAACTAGTGACTGATGCCCCGTGGTGTTCGATGGAAGATCGCTACTTATTTTTGCTTGGATGGGACTTGGGATCGGAATGGAGTGCTGATTTCGGCAATTCAAATAACTGTGGGCATATCCCATCTGGTGTTCTCCGACAATATGAGCGCGGCAATCTTACGCCTCGCCTAATAGTTCAGCAATCGACCAAACGTGATCCGTTAGCCTCGCTTCCATAGCAGGTGTGACGCGAAGCGAAGAATGCACGCGACAGAAGTTGTAGTAAGCAAAATGCAGAGCAATAGCGGCTTTCAAGTGCGCAACCTTCTTACTGAAACCCAGCGTCAATCTGGTAAAGCGCCGCATGTGCTGGCGCATTGTGAGATTCTGCCGCTCTACAAAGCTAGTCGAAATATGTTTAGGATCAGGATTACCCATTCGGACTTTGGATATGACCCCCGAGATGCGTGGTGGGGAGTACCTCGCGTCAGGAGTATCAAATTGCCCGTAATCCCCGAACATTTTGGTGAGCTGCGCGAAGTCCGCATCCAGTCCAAACGCGACGGGCATACATTGCCGGTAGTGATTAAGCCCATCGGTCGTGATCTGTGTTTGTCCTTCGATCCGGTAGTAAAGATCAGGGCCTACCGATGCCCGGACAGCGCGGGCAATCCACAAACCAAACTATAGACTCATGCCACAGTGTTTAAGACAGTACCGACCACCGAGACGCGAAAGCTGCTGTTGTCACCCACACCGCTGCTGTTACACTCGCCACCGGTATTCGTGGAGGTTGTATGACATCGCTCTCCGACCCGCTGGTGAAGAAGCTTCTCGACGGGCGATATATCGCTGCTGTCGCAACGCAAAATCCAGACGGTTCCATTCACATGGTCGCAGTCTGGTTTCTTTTCGACGGCTCGTTCGTCTACGTCGGCACCAACGGCCACACGCGCAAAGCGCGCAACGCCCAGGCGAATCCCAATGTCTCCGTGATGATTGATGCCCGCGACGTAGCGGCATCCTGCGGTGTTACGGTGATGGGCACCGCGGAAATGCTGACCGGTGACTCAGCAAAGCAATGGGTCGCCCGCATTCACAAGAAATACCTGAGCGAGGCGGCGCGCGCCGATCCAAAAGTTGGCCCGGTCTTCGCGGCTGTCGACGATATCGTCCTCAGAATCACACCCAAGTCAGTCATCTCCTGGGACATGGAACAGATAGACCAGCTCTACTTCAGCGGGGCAATCGGGAAAAATCCAAATTACCTCTTACCCCTCGAGCGCTGACTTCTCCAGCGAAACACCGGCGCGATGGTGTGCATCTGGACAAAATACTAAATTAGATATAGTCTAATTATTCCGATGAATAGCGGCTCGATTAAACAGTCCCTTGAGGGCAGCGGCCTACGCTGCACTGCGCAGCGCTATGCCGTCATGGCATTCCTCATGGGCCACACCGGCCATCCCACGGCGGCTGAGATCTTCGAGGCCGTCAATCGCGTCGATCCCCGCTCGTCCCGCGCGACCACCTACAACAATCTGCGGGACCTCGTGAAGGCCGGATTAGTGCGCGAAGTGGCCGTCGAGGGCCGGGCCGCGCGCTTCGACGCGAAAAGCATGCGGCATCATCATTTCATCTGCGACCGCTGCGGAGACGTGGCGGATCTCGAGTGGTACGACGTGCCCCGGCCCGCATCGGGTTCTCTCGGCAAGCGAGTCCTGCGTGAGTGCGAGCTCATTTTCCGTGGACTCTGCACGAAATGCGCTCCGCGGCGCCGCGAGCGATCGGCGTGACCGGCATTTGAAGCAAAAGAGCAACGGCCCGCATAAGCAATCGCGGCCAAGCGGCGACTACGCAGAAGGAAAGGCCAGAACGGAGTCGCCGTTCGTCAAGAATTCTTAACTAAATCAAAGGAACATACCATTATGGAAAAAGTACTCACCACCTCCGCCGGGACGCCGGTCGTCCCGGAGCAAGCCCAAACCGAATCCAAATGCCCGTTCTCGAGCAAGCCTGCTGCACACACCAACCGTGACTGGTGGCCGAATCAGCTTGATCTTTCGGTCCTTCACCAGCATTCGAACCTCTCCGACCCAATGGGCGATGACTTCGACTACGCAAAAGAATTCAAGAGCCTCGACCTCAAGGCCGTTGTCAAAGACCTCCACAAAGTGATGACGAACTCGCAGGAATGGTGGCCGGCCGACTTCGGCCACTACGGTCCGCTGTTCATCCGTATGGCCTGGCACAGCGCCGGCACCTACCGCATCGGCGACGGTCGTGGTGGCGCCGGAGCCGGTCAGCAGCGTTTCGCGCCGCTCAACAGCTGGCCCGACAACGTGAACCTCGACAAAGCTCGCCGCTTGCTCTGGCCGATCAAGCAAAAATACGGCCGTAAGATCTCCTGGGCAGATCTGATGATCCTCGCAGGAAACGTCGCGCTCGAATCGATGGGTTTCAAAACCTTCGGCTTCGGCGGCGGACGCCCTGACGTCTGGGAGCCGGAAGAAGACATCTTCTGGGGTTCGGAAGGCAAATGGCTGGCCGATGAGCGCTACAGCGGCGATCGCGATCTCGCCAACCCGCTCGCGGCCGTACAGATGGGCTTGATCTACGTGAACCCGGAAGGCCCGAACGGCAATCCTGACCCGCTCGCAGCCGCGAAGGATATTCGCGAGACCTTCCGCCGCATGGCGATGAACGACGAAGAAACAGTCGCGCTCATTGCCGGCGGACACACCTTCGGTAAAACGCATGGCGCCGGCCCGGCAACCAACGTCGGCCCGGAACCGGAAGCCGCCGGAATTGAAGAGCAGGGCCTCGGCTGGAAGAGCAAGTACAAGACTGGTAAAGCCGGCGACGCCATCGGCAGCGGCCTCGAAGTCACCTGGACCACAACTCCCACCAAGTGGAGCAACAACTTCTTTGAGAACCTGTTCAAGTATGAATGGGAGCTCACCAAGAGCCCTGCTGGCGCAAATCAGTGGGTAGCCAAGAATGGCGCGGGGGCAGGCACCGTGCCGGATGCACATGATTCTTCCAAGCGTCACGCGCCCACCATGCTGACCACCGACCTGTCTTTGCGCTTCGACCCCGAGTACGCAAAGATCTCGCGCCGCTTCTACGAGCATCCGGACGACTTCGCCGACGCATTCGCACGCGCCTGGTTCAAGCTGACGCACCGCGACATGGGTCCGATCCAGCGCTATCTTGGGCCGCTCGTTCCCAAGGAGCATCTACCGTGGCAGGATCCGATCCCCGCTGCTGATCGCAAACTGGTCATCGGCGACAAGGAAATAGCCGCGCTGAAGGCCAAAATCCTCAAGTCCGGACTGTCAATCTCCCAACTGGTCGCGACTGCCTGGGCCTCGGCATCAACCTTCCGCGGCTCTGACAAGCGTGGAGGCGCGAACGGCGCGCGCATTCGTCTCGCACCGCAGAAGGACTGGGAAGTCAATCAGCCTGCTGAACTCGCCAAGGTGCTGAAGAAATTCGAGGCGATCCAAAAGGAGTTCAACGGCTCCAGCAAAAAGAAAGTCTCGATTGCTGACCTGATCGTTCTCGGCGGCTGCGTGGCCATCGAGGAAGCGGCGAAGAAAGCAGGCCTTAAGCTGAAGGTTCCCTTCACACCCGGCCGCATGGACGCCTCGCAGGAACAGACGGACATCGAATCCTTCGAACCGCTCGAACCTACCGCGGACGGCTTCCGCAATTACCGCCACGGCAGGCAGCGCCTGTCACCCGAGGAGCAATTGATTGACAAGGCGCAACTGCTGCGTCTCACGGCTCCCGAGTTGACGGTCCTCGTCGGCGGCCTGCGCGTGCTTGGCGCAAATGTCGGCAAGTCAAAGCATGGCGTCTTCACCAAAAAGCCGGAGACGTTGACCAACGACTTCTTCGTCAACCTTCTCGACATGGGCACCGAGTGGCAGTTGTCCGCCGATTCCAATGGATCGGGACCGGTGTACGAGGGCCGCGCCCGCAAGACAAAACAGGTCAAGTGGACCGGCACGCGAGCCGACCTCGTCTTCGGTTCGAACTCGCAACTGCGTGCGCTGGCCGAAGTTTATGCGTGCTCCGACGCGAAGGAGAAATTCGCGAAGGACTTCGTGGCAGCCTGGACGAAGGTGATGAACGCGGACCGCTTTGACCTCGTCAAGGCCTGATCTCCGGGCTTTTGGGTTGAAGTAGGTTAGCGTCAAATAGCTCGGGGCGGCATTCAGACATAAAATGCCGCCCTGAACTTTTGTGCTGTCAAGCCACGCACCAAAGGCTGGAGAGGGAGTACCACATTCGCGGTATGCAATCTCCTTCGCGGCTGGCGATGCGATGAATCTTGATATGCTGACTTCGTGCCCGAACTCCCCGAAGTCGAAACCATTGTCCGCGGTCTCGCTCGCCGCATAGTAGGCGACACCATCACCTCAGTCTGGATCGGCTCTCGCCCGCAGCCGCTGAGGTCTCTTGCCTCCGAGATCGTAAGAACCCTCGAAGGCACGCGCATACAAGGCATTCGCCGCGCCGGCAAGCACATCGTCTTCGAGTTGGCGATCAACAACACGGCAAAGGCGACTCATTCGAATGCGAAAGTGAAGCTCCCCCGAAAACGTAAGCAGGACGCGCTGGCTCCTCTCGAAAGTAGCGCCAATGCCTTCGCGCACTGGGTCGTCCATCTCGGAATGACAGGCCGCCTGGTGGTCTGCGAGCCCGAAGCCGAAATCGCCAAACACACCCACCTGATCGCAACTCTCGCTTCCGGCCGCGAACTGCGCTTTATCGATCCGCGCATGTTCGGCAAGCTCAGCGTTCACGCCGCCGCTTTCGATCCGGGTGGAGTCGAGCCCCTCGACGTCGACGAAGAAACGTTCGTCAATCTCTTTCACGGCCGCAAGACGCCGATCAAGAGCGCGCTCCTGAACCAGAAGCTAGTGCGCGGTGTAGGCAACATCTATGCCGATGAATCCCTCTTCCGCGCAGGTATTCGTCCACGTCGCCGCGCCTCGACGATCACGCGCGCACAACTCGCCAAGCTTTACGAATCAGTGCGCGAGGTCTTGCGAGAAGCGATCGCCCTGGGAGGCTCTTCGATTTCCGATTATGTCGACGCCGATGGCGAAGAAGGGTTTTTCCAGTTGCAGCACCGAGTCTACGGCCGCGAAGGGGAAAAATGCCTGGTCTGCAAAACCCCAATTCGCCGCGTGGTTCTATCAGGCAGAAGCAGTCACTATTGTCCGAATTGTCAGAAATAAGCTCCAAGCTCTCAGTTCCAAGCAAACCCAACCGCGAGGAGGTATGAGCTGAGAGCTCACAGCTTGGAGCTCACAGCTTGGAGCTCCCAACATTTGTTAGGATTTTAATGAGCATTCATCATGAAAAACATAGCCATCGGCGTTGACCTCGGCGGTACAAATCTTCGAATTGCAGCAGTCGATCAGGACGGCACTCTGGTCGAGAAAGTAACTCTCGGCACAAAAGTTTCTCTCGGCCGGGAACACGTTGTCGCTGACATGTGCGACGCCATCGAGCACCTGCTCGAAAAATATCGCAACTCGGCGACGCTCATGGGCATTGGTATCGGCGTCCCCGGCATCATCGACATGAAAACCGGCATGGTCCGGGAATCGCCGAACCTGCCCGACTGGACCGACTATCCCGTCCGCGGCGAGATCGAGCAGCGTCTCAAGACGGTAGTGATCCTCGAAAACGACGCCAACGTCGCGGCGCTCGGCGAGAAGTGGCTGGGCGCAGCCAAGGAGTACGACGACATGGCGATGTTCACTCTCGGCACGGGCGTCGGTGGTGGACTCGTTCTCGGCGGCTCGATCTGGCACGGCATGAACGGAATGGCTGGCGAGTTCGGTCACACGACGGTGGAACCCGAAGGTCATCCCTGCGGCTGTGGCAATCGCGGATGCCTCGAGCAATATGCCTCGGCCACCGCGGTCGTCCGCATGGCGAAGGAAACAATTGCCTCCGATCCGAGTTCGGCTCTCGCGCGCGCCGCTCACTCCGACGCCGAATTCAGTGCGAAGTCGATCTACAACCTGGCGATCCAGGGCGACGAGGACGCCCGCCGCATCTTCCGCCGAGTCGGCCGTTGTCTCGGCATCGTGCTTTCGTCGCTGGTGAACTCTCTAAACCTGCCGATCTACGTGATTGGAGGCGGCGTCTCGAGCGCCTGGGAGGCGTTTTCGCCGACGATTTTCGAAGAGCTTCGCGACCGCTCCATGGTCTACGCCGCGACCGCACCGCCCGATCAGCTGACAAGCCATCACGGCGCCTCTGCCCACGTCGACGCTGTTCCTGGAGACCACACGATAATTACCCGCGCTCTGCTAGGCAGCGACGCCGGACTCTACGGTGCCTCGCGCCTCCCGATGATCCCGGAGAACAAGCGCTAGCGGCTAGCACTTTCGGGGTTCGATGGCAGATTGCAGAACTCAGATTGCAGAAGTGAAACCAGTCGGTCCCCACAACGGTGGGAGCTCTAACTCAACTTGAAGTTCAAATCCTTCGTGAACCTTAGTGCCCTTAGTGGTCTCGGGTCTCGCCTTTCCGTTCGCGTGAGTGTCGAGCTCTAGGGTTTTTCTTTCCAGCAGGCTTTGCGCCAGAAGCCGCCGCCTTCAACTTCGCCACTTCCTCCAAGCTCAAACTACGAAACTCTCCCGGCGGCACATCCAGCGATAGCGGCCCATACTGCACACGCCGGATCTTCTCCACGTGATGCCCAACCTCCTCAAACATCTTTCGCACCTGGCGGTTCCGTCCCTCGATGATTGTCACTTCAAGCCAAGGATTATCGCCTTCGCGAATCAGCTTGATCTCGGCCGGCGCAGTGCGCACGCGCCGCCCACCCTTCTCGGCGATCGAAACACCACGCCGCAACTTCTCCAGCTTCCCTTCGTCAGGCACTCCAGCAACTTTGACCACATAAGTTTTGGGCACGTGAGACGCCGCCCGCATCAAGGCATTCGCCAGCTCGCCATCGTTGGTCAGCAGAAGCAATCCTTCGCTCGCCCAATCCAGCCGTCCGACGGGATAAACGCGCCCCTTCACACTCTTCACAAGATCCATCACCGTCGGCCGATGCTCCGGATCGCTGACGGTTGTGACATAGCCTTTAGGCTTGTTGAGCGCGATATAAGTAAAGCGCTCCGGTGCGTGCAGCAACTTGCCGTCCACGCGGATGTGGTCGTGTTCGGCGTCGGCCTTCGCCCCGAGTTCCGTGACAAGTTGGCCGTTCACCTGAACTCGCCCGGCAGTAATCAACTCTTCTGCCTTCCGGCGAGAAGCAACACCGGCCGCGGAAATGATTTTTTGCAAGCGTTCGGCAGGCATGGCTAGCCTTGTTCCGTGGGAGCCTCTGCGGGCTGCTCTTCTTCTGAGGTTTCAGAGGATGTCGCGGGTTCTTGTTCGGCCGTTCCAGACCCGGCGTCAGATGCCTCGGCCAATTCCGCAGTCCCGCTCTCCGCGCTTTCCACCGGAAGCAGATCGCTCTGGAACGATTCCGCCAGCAGCTTTTCGAACTCCTCCATGCTCGGCAGCTCGTGAATGTCCTTCAATCCAAAACGGAGCAGAAAATCCTTGCTGGTCTTGTAGAGAATCGGCCGCCCGATCACAGCCTTGCGCCCCGCAGTCGTGATCAGTTTGCGATCAAGCAACGTCGCAATCACGCCGCCTGAGTCGACCCCGCGAATTTCGCTGATCTCCGGCACGGTCACCGGCTGCTTGTAAGCGATGACGGCCAGAGTCTCGAGCGCAGGCATGGATAAACGCGACGGCGACTTCAGGCTTTTGGCAAAGGCCCGAACCACGTCGTGCTGCTCGGGCTTGGTAGACATGCGGTAACCGCCCGCGACCTGCCGAATCTCGATCCCGTGCGTGGGGCCAGAATATTCGGCAGTAAGTTCTTCGACGGCCGCACGCACCCGCGACCGAATCTCAGCCGGATCAATCTCGGGCGCCTCAGCAAGAACGGTGTCTTTCACCAGCGGAATAATCTGGTCTAGCGTGATCGGCGTCTCCGCCGCATAGATGATGGCTTCGAGTTGGGGCTTTAAATTCATAGTGGCTAGTGGCCAGTGGTCAGTGGCCAGTTCAACGATGCGATCCCTCCAATGAAGTCAGCAGTCCATTCAGAATTCTACCCACTTCCGATGCGTGCTCAAGCAGGCAATTCGCCAAGTCGGTCGGGATCGAGATACCCTGAGCGCTCAGACAAAAGAATCTGTGTTTCAGTTTGCAAAAGCGACCCACGAGCATGTCCGAGAAACAATCGGAATTCGCCAGTCGTCTGCCGTCCCTGTCCTTCCGCAATGTTGCTGGGGATCGATACTGCCGCCCTCCGCAACTGGCTAGTGATCCCATACTGCTCTTCCTTCGGAAATGCTTTTGTGGCCCGATACACTGCGGCGACAAAATCCATAGCCTTCTGCCAAACAACCAGTTCGCGATAAGACCGAACCGACATATGGGTTAGGTTTTAGCTGACCACTGGCTACCGACCACTGGCCACTATTTCCAATCGTCCCTCACCGCCGACTGCTCCGAAATCACTTCCTCAAAGTGCACATGCTTTCGCACCAGCACCTCTCCAAACACATGATCCTGCCGCACCTGAATTGCCTGCAGCCGCACCAGTTCGAGAAGCGCCAGGAACATGCACACCAGCGTTTGCCGCGACGGCATCGTGCGCAGCATCTGTTTCAGCCGGATCGGCCGGTCTTCGAGCGCCAGCCGCCGGTGCAGATATTGAATCATCTGCCCGACTGTCACCGTCTCTTCGTCCACTTCGAGTATCGGCCGCGTGCGCGCCCGATCAAGTATTTGCTGAAACGTTTTGACCAGGTCGATGATGTCGACCGCCATCTCCGGCTCGGTGCCCTCCGCATGCATGAACTCGCGGATCGCCGGATTCGTCAGGACCGCTTCTTCGATCTGCTGCTTCTGCAAAAGCATCTGCGCTGCCGACTTGAACTTTTCATGCTCGAGCAGCCGGTTGACCAGCTCGCCGCGCGGATCTTCCTCGGCCCCAGCAGGCGCCAGCGGGTCGCGCGGCAGCAACATCTTCGACTTGATGTGGATCAGCACTGCCGCCATATAGATGAACTCGCTCGCCACGTTCACGTCGAGTTCCTTCATGCGCTCCACGTATGCGAGATACTGCGCGGTGATCTTCGCAATTGGGATGTCGTAGATGTCGATGTCCTGCTTGCGGATCAGATCGAGCAGCAGGTCGAGCGGGCCTTCGTAGATTTCGCCGAGCGCGATCGCGAATGGGAAATCGCTCTCTTTCTTCGGATGCGGGGTCGCGGGCGCAGCCGGCCCAGGCTGCGCCTGAGCAGCCGCAGCTTCACCAGGTTGATGCAAAGCAGATTGATGCAATTCGGTCACTTCGTCGGGGCCTTGGGAGGTTCGTACTCTAGCGAGATGCTCATCGCATCGCGCACTTCCTTCATGGTCGCGCCCGCCACATCACGGGCGCGTGCCGAGCCTGCCTCAAGGATATCCCATGCCGCCCGCGGATTGTCCTCGTATTTCTTGCGCCGCTCCTGCATTGGATTCAGGATCTTCACCAGCGCATCGGCCGCCCAACCTTTGCATTCGATGCAGCCAATGCCCGCCGAACGGCAGCCTTCGTTGACCTTCGCCATCGTCTCCGGCGAGCTGAATATTTTGTGCAGGTCGCCCACCGGGCACACATCGGGATTCCCTGGGTCGCTACGCCGTACGCGCGCCGGGTCGGTCACCATCGTCTTGAGCTTCTGCCGCACCACGGGCTCGGGATCGCTCAGCATGATGGCGTTGCCATACGACTTCGACATCTTCCGCCCATCAGTTCCGGGCAGGCGCGGAGCCACCGTAAGCAACGACTGCGGCTCCGGAAAAACGTCGCCCTTCTTGTGATAAAACCCGTTGAACCTTCTTGCAATCTCCCGCGTCAATTCGACGTGCGCCACCTGATCCTCGCCGACGGGAACGAAATCAGCCTTATAAATCATGATGTCGGCCGACTGCAGCACGGGATATCCCAGAAATCCATACGTCCCGAGATCTTTCTCCTTGATGTTCTCCTTCTGCTCTTTATAAGTCGGCACGCGTTCCAGCCAGCCAAGCGGCGTGATCATCGAAAGCAGCAAATGCAGCTCGGCATGCGCCGGCACATGCGACTGGATAAACATCACGCAGCGCTCCGGGTCGAGCCCGGCAGCCAGCCAGTCAAGCAGCACTTCGACCGAATTTTCTTTCACCCACGACGTGTCGGCATAATCCGTGGTCAGCGCATGCCAATCGGCAATAAAGAAGAAGCAGTCATATTGGTCCTGCATGCGGACCCAGTTTTCAAGCGCGCCCACATAGTTTCCAAGGTGCAGCTTGCCCGTGGAGCGCATTCCGCTAAGAACACGTTTTTTCGAAGTTGTCATTCAGAATTTGCCCAACATCATGAGATAGAAGCGAACGAACGGCGAGATCAAGCCACTGAGAAATCCGGGCGCTAGATAAACCAGCGCCAGCAAGCCGAAGATCCCGATGCTGATTGCAGCGACGAGCGGCATGACAATCGTACCGATCAGGTCAATATGCTTGATGGGATTAAGCGTCACCCTCCCCAACATCCGCGCCGTCTGGTCCCCGCAGCGCGAAGCCGTCCACGCATGCGCCGACTCGTGCACGCTGATAGCGAACAGAAACGCGATCATCTGAAAGAGGATTTCGACGTATTTGGGAGACATCTGCCATCAGTGATTCTAACAAACGGAGAGAAAAGCGATTGCAGAGGTCGGATTTCAGATTGCAGAGGTTAGAGCCCATGACCCAATCAGCATCACCCGAGCCAAACGCTAACCCTCGAAGAAAAAAACAGAAGTCTGAGACCGCAGAGGTTTTCAATCTGCAATCTGAAATCTGACCTCTGCAATGGAGTTATTGTCCAGCTCTCACCGGCGACACCATCAGCTGTCCCGGTCCGCGTTTCTTCCCGTCGGTCTTCTCGTGCTGGTAGGTGAGCGAGAGCGAGCCTTCGATCGGACTAGCGGCTCCGGCGAGCTCGGCTGCCAATCCCTGATACGAGCGCCCGACTTCATGATTGCCCTGCAGCGCCACGGGGTTGCCCTTGTCGATCGCCGGCCCGATCACCTGGTAGTTGTTCGGAACCTTCCAGAGAACCTTGCAGCTCGTGGCCTTCTCGACGTCCTCGTCGGTGAAGCCCGGAATCTTTTTATACCGGTTGAGCACCACGCGCAGCCGCTCGCGGCCCGCGCCTTCCTGGAGAAACGTCTGAATGCGTCCCGCGCTCCATAGCGAGACCACATCCGTCTGCGCCACCATCAACACCGCGTTCGAGAGATCGCAGATGTTCTGGATCGTGCCGTCCATGCGCCCCGAGCAATCAAGCACCACAAAGTGATATTGACTCACCAGCAGATCGAACAGCCGCGCCAGTTCAGACGCGGTCGGCACGTGCAAATTCGGCTGCTGCGCTCCGGCGAGCAAATGCAGGCCGTTGCGGTACGGTGTCATCAAGCCGTCCAGCAGCGAGATATCCATGCGGTGCAGATTCTGCAAAGCGTCCACGATGGTGAATTGCGGGCGCAAATTCAGCTGCAATCCGGCGTGCCCGATCGGCGCAAAATCCACCAGCACCACGCGTCCATGAGCTTCCTGCAACGCCACCGCAGTATTCACCGCGGTCGTGGTCGCTCCGGCTCCGCCCTTAGCATTCAGGAACGTGAACACCCGCGCTTTGCTCGAACTCCGTTGCGCTCGGCTCAGCGACGCCGTGAACCGCGCAAACGCCTCGATCAGCGCCTCGTGGCTGGCGGCGCGGTCGACAAACTCACGCGCCCCCGCTCGCATCACGGAAACGATCGTCGTCGGCTGGCTCATGTCGCCGATGGCAAAAATTGAAAGGTCAGGAATAGCCCCGTGGATCAACTCAATCGTGCGCACCCCGCGTTGCGGATTGCGCGGGTCGATGTCCACCAGCGCGACTTCCGCATGCTGATCCTGGAGCTGCCGCAGAATGGCGTCGCCCGGTCCCAACGGGAACGAGGTCGAACTCATTACCGTTCGCGCGAGATGTGTGCTCTCAACGCGCGTATTAAGGACAACGGATTGTTCGCGGTCCTCGGTCAGGACGGCGACGGCGATTCCGTGCATGAGGCGGTTCTCGGTGCTCAAAGTCATGCTACGAACTTCCGGCTTAGGAACCAAGTGACCTTCGTAATCGTGAGAAGCGTCGGAGTGGGCGCTGGCTCCGATAGATGCAATGGAAGGCCTGACTGCTGATTACGCATCATTGTAAGGCAGAACCCATGGGATGGAAAGGCTTCCAATTTACACGAAAGCCGCGAGCGCGTCTCTGCCCGCGGCCAACTCTCGTCATATGTCTAGGAGCGCAGCAACCTGCAACTCTTCTCGCCTACACTAATAAACTCACGCCGTTTCAGCGGGATAGCGGCCTGACCACATCTCCCCCGGGTATCGCCACGCGTACCACATGCGACACCGGCAGGCACTCGTGGGCCGGCAAATACTCGTACGATTCAAGCTGCACCGCGATCCCATTTCCCTGCCCCGCCCGTGGCGGCGCAGCTCGCAATACTCGTCCGCGGCAACGCACCGGCATGCTCTCCCCGAGCGTTACCTCCGACGGCATCGAAAACGTCACCTCTACCACCGCTCCTTCGGGGATCGTAGCCTCGGCATAAAAGAACATGCCACGTCCGCTCAGGTTTTGGGTGAAGCCCGGAATCAAGTCGCCGTTGTAGCGCACGGCCACAGGCAATAGAACTTCAAAGCGCTGGGCGCTGCGGCGTTCAATGCGGTTTGGTGCGGTGTCGGTCATAGGGGGCGCATCCTTTGGCCGTGCGTTGTGACGTTTTGCGGGAGGATCAGCAACTCACTGTAGCGCGAATTACGCTCTTCGGGAAGTTGCAAGTCAGTGACATTCGCGGCCTGTGGAAATCTGTACCAAAAGTAAACGTGCCCCTCGCATCCTGAGACTTTGTTCTGTGAAGGAGCTTAGGACCTAACGAAGGAAAAGCCTTCGTGATCCGTAGGTCCTTGGTGGTAATTGCTTTTTAGCTGCCTGGAGCCCCCGCAACTTTCGCGAGGTTGCCGTCATCCGAAAGATGTGCCAAGGTTCTAGAGAGTGACGCCGCAGAATCTCACAGACAATACGACCACTGTTGACGCTGCCCCTCCCAGCCAGCCGGCGCCCTCCAGGTTCGCAACCGCGCTCCGCGCTTTGCGTCACCGCAACTTCCAGCTCTTCTTCAGCGGACAGCTCATCTCGCTCGTCGGCACTTGGATGCAGAGCGTCGCCCAGGCGTGGCTCGTCTACCGCCTGACCGGTTCGGCACTCCTGCTCGGCTCGGTCGGATTCGTCAGCCAGTTCCCCGTCTTTCTCGTCGCTCCCTTTGGCGGCATAGCCGCCGACCGCGTCAATCGCCAGCGCCTCGTCATTGCCACCCAAACCGCCTCCATGGTTCTCGCCGCGATCCTCGCCTGGCTCACACTCAGCCACCGCGTCCAGGTCTGGCACATCTTCGTGCTAGCTGCTCTCCTCGGCGTCGTCAATGCCTTCGACATTCCCGGTCGTCAGGCTTTCCTGGTCGACATGGTCGGCCGCGAAGACCTGATGAACGCCATCGCTCTCAACTCGTCGATGTTCAACGGCGCTCGCATCATCGGCCCTGCGGTCGCCGGAATTCTCGTCGCCCGCATCGGTGAAGGCTGGTGTTTCGCGGTCAATGCCATCAGCTACATCGCCGTGATAGTCGGACTCTTCCTGATGAACGTCCACTGCGAGCGCCGCGTCGGCTCCGGCTCGCCCATCGACGACATCGTCGAAGGTTTCCTCTGGGTCAGTCGCACGCGCATCATCCGCACTCTGCTCTTGCTCCTCGCGCTCGTCAGCCTCGTCGGCATGCCGTATACGGTTCTCATGCCCATTTTCGCCGACAAGATTCTCCACGGCGGAGCGCGCGGCCTCGGCATCCTCATGGGCGCAACCGGCATCGGCGCCCTGTTCGGTGCATTGACTCTCGCTGCCAAAACCGGAGTTAAAGGCCTCGGGCGCTGGATCGCTTTCACCTGTGCCGCTTTCGGCTTCAGTCTCGTCTTGTTCGCTTTCTCGAAGTGGTTCTGGGTTTCAGTCGCGTTGCTGCTTCCCGCCGGCTACTCGATGATGTTGCAGATGGCCTGCTCAAACACTCTCATTCAAACCATGGTCCCGAACGATCTTCGCGGCCGGGTTATGGCGCTCTATTCAATGTCGTTTATGGGGCTCGCGCCTTTCGGTGCGCTCTTCGGAGGCGCGCTCGCCCACAGCGTGGGCGCGCCGATTACGGTTGCGGTCGGCGGCGTAGCTTGCCTCGCAGGCGCAAGCTGGTTCTCCCGGGAACTGCCGTCGTTGCGCGTAGAAGCGCGCCGCCTGATCGTCGCGCAAGGTCTTGCCGGAGGCGATCCGCCGCAAGAGTTAAATGCTCAGCCAGTCGAAGAATGATATTTTCCGGGTCCGGTGAAATGACTCATCCAAACTCTCTACTCAACTACAAAGGTTTCCGACTTCCCGTCGCCGTTCTCCTCGACAACATCCGCAGCATGTACAACGTCGGCGCATTCTTTCGCGCCGCGGACGGTGTGAACCTGGAGAAGCTCTGGCTCTGCGGGATCACCGCATCCGCCGAAGAAAGCGATCACGAAAACGGCTCTAGGAGCCGAGGAAACGGTCGCGTGGGAGCACGATTGGGACGCAATCAAAGTAGCGAAGAAATTACGCCAACAAAGATTCGAACTCGCCGCTATTGAGACCACCGGGCAATCGGTCGATCTCTACGACTGGCAGCCAAAATTCCCGGTCTGCGTCGCATTTGGCAATGAGGTCGAGGGTCTGCAACCAGAGCTGCTAAGACTCGCCGACGCGCACGTGCGCATACCCATGCTCGGCCAAAAAGAATCCCTCAACGTCGCCACCGCAGCGGGAATCGTGTTCTACGAACTACACCGCAAGTATCGCGTCCCGAAAATCACCGGGAAGTGACCGTCCAAAAGCCACTCACACATCCAGCGTCCCATGCGGATCAACGCCAACCGTCGCGGGCGCTTTCGTTGACACCGCCCAACCCGCATCCGGATCCGCCACATCGAGCCTGTGCACTCCGCCCGGAAAGCGCACCATCAGCTTCGCGTACTCCGCGCGCTGCTCGGCGGTCTTCAGCGCATCCTCTTTCACGTGCGGACTCCACTCGTGCAGATAGTGGACCGCGTGCACTTGCGCCTGCAGCATCTCCTTCGCGCAGCCGAAACACGGACGCATAGTCGTATACAACGTGCTTCCTGCAATCGCAATCCCAAACCGCGCCGCCACCAACGCCGCATTCTGCTCGGCATGCACGCAGATGCACAGGTCGTACGCTTCACCGGACTTGTAAGTCTTATCCCGATTCGCGCAGCGATAGCATCCGCCATCAAGGCAGTTCTGCATGTTCTCCGGAGTTCCGTTATAGCCGGTCGAAATGATGCGATTGTTCAGCACAAGAATCGCGCCCACACGATTGCCTTTGCAATTCGCCCGCAAGCGCACCGCCATAGCAATGTTCATGAAGTACTTGTGCCGGTTCTCGCGCGCCTCTCTCGCGGCCGTCGGCTCTAAAGCCGCGCGCGTCATCACGTCCGACGCCGCAACCGGTTCTGCATCCTTCGACGCGCCGCTTCCCTGCCCGACACTCAGAGGAATCGGTCCATTGTGTTTGCTCATAAGCGCTCCTGAATGGCAGCTGAAAGTATAGTTCGCCGGCGGCCACTCAAGCCGCTCTATCTGGCTACTGCGGTGGCGGAGCCGGCTCGAGCCGCTCATAATCGCGGCCATCATTCGGCGGGTCCGGCAGATCGCTCCCGATGTATTGGCCGCTCGAGCGGTCGCGGAAATAGTAATTCTGTGTCGGCAGTTCGTGCTCCTCGCCGTTTTCGTCGGTATACATCGAGTTCCCGCGAATTGCCTGACGGTCCCAGGTTTCCACCGCGCCCGTGCCGTCGCGCGGCGAGTAGTACGATGACGAACCCGTCGGCGAAGAATAGTTCGGTCCGGCAATGCCCGTGATCTGCCGAACCGACGACCGCGTGTCGCCCGTTTGCAGCCGGTAGATTTCGGTTTCCAGGAACGCTTCCCGCGCCGTCCACTGCGGCATATTCTGCTGGCACGAAGCGCCCGCGCCTGGCATTACTCCGTTCATCGAATTCATTGCCATCTGTTGCGTGGCCGCGGTCATCTGCTGCATGCAATCCGCGACCACAGTCTGCAACTGCCGCTGCTCGTCCTGGAACTGGGCCAGCAACTGCCCACGATTATCGGCCGACGGCTCTGGCCGCGAACGCTTGTCACTATCGTTGTCGTAACTATTATCGTAAGGATTCGGACCCGGCGTTGGCCGCGGACGTGGTGGAACGTGCAGGAACACCTGTGCCATCACAATAAGAACAAGACATCCAAGAACGATCTTCGGAACAACGGGCAGAGCTTTTATTTTTGACCACATGGTAAGTCTCCCGCTTGCCAGGAATTTCGCTTTGGCGCGAAGGGTAGCGGGAGGTCAACCACCTGTCAAGGACATGGCGCGGTGCAGGGCGATACGCTCGCTTGAGGCAAGTGAGGATTCCTCGCCCCGAACCCCCGAGGGCCAGTCTGGCTCGACCATGTGTTACGCTCTTCCGACGAGGTCGACCGCCAGACATGTCCACGCTCAAAGAGTTCCGCTGCGAAATTTGCGGAATCGTCAGCGACAATCCCATTCACTGGTTCATCATCCGCTGCGGAGAGCAAAAGCTGTCGGTCCTGCGCTGGGACCCGCTGGAGGCCCAGGAACCGGATGCCCGCCACTTCTGCGGAGAAGCTCACGCCCAGATCTACATCAGCCGCTGGTTCGAATCGATCTGCTCCCCGCCGAAACCGGTATATCGAAGTTCCTAGAGCTGACCCCATACAAGGAAAGTCCAGTTGTGTGGGCGCTTCGCGTTGTATTGAGCGCATTCGAACAGTGGGTTGCGCGTGCGCTCCGCGCGGGCTTTTTCCGGGTGCTCGCGGCGCAAGCCTGGATCGTGCCGGGAGGGAGATCTGGTTGCTTGGGCTTTTTGGCGGGCGTTGCGGAAGGACGATTTTCCTTGTCGGTTCGAACCTCGCCGTCGTGCCACACGGGCAGCGTGTGCGGATGCTCGGGATTGAAGATGGCTTCTTCAAGCTCTTCTTCATCGACATCGACAGCGACATCCTTTGGCAGAGGCGTTTCGAGGTCCATGCGCTTGAGATTGGAAGACGCGATCTGGAGCGCATAGAGAACAGTGCTGGCCATTTCCTTGTCGATGATCATGTCGAGCGTCATGGCGATGACGCGCGTGATGGCGAGTTGGATGGAATGCGCGTCCTCGAGTGCGGGAAGCATGAATTTGCTCGGGAAGAGAGTCATTGGCTTCCACGCGCGATGGAAGTAACAGAGCCGCTGGCCGCGCAAGGCGGGAGAATTGCATTGGACACCGTTGGACTTAACATGATGACAACGTTCGTTCTTGCTGGATGACATTTGTAACTCCTTATAATTGCTAGTTGCTAGTTATTAGTGGCTGATTGCCAGCCGCCGCTCACTGTTAGCCCGCTCACGGCTCCTTGTAAGCCTTTCTTAGGATGCCCCTCCCCCTCCCCACCTCTTACCTAATGGAATCTTGGGGTTGGCGGGAAAATCCTTGTAAAATCTTGAGCACGTTTGAGTTATAGGCAAAATCTTGATTTATAAGTCTTTAGTTTGTGTTGTTGGTTCCACACCTTAGCGCTTTCCTGGTTAAAGCTTTTGCTTGCTATTTCCATTTCGCGACTAGTGGGGGCTTAAGTCAAGAAATAAGTGGGAATGAGTGAGGTCGGGGCTCCCGAAATGGGAAATTGCGGTGCCCCAGCGGCTGAAGCCGTCTGGGTTGGTGGCTTGTAAGTGCAGCGGTGAAAGGCCTATGCGGCGGCGCCTGCGCGAATCTGTTTAAGCTTTATTTCGGCCTTTGCTCCCAGGAGGTCGGCGTAGAGAAGTAGGCGGGCGACGCTTAGCGTGGAGATTTTGCCGCGGGTGAGTTCGCTTACTCGGGGTTGCTGGATGCGCAGGATACGTTCGAGATCGCGGGCGCTGTATTTGCGTCGTTTGATCAGTTGCAGAATTTTCTGGTGCAGCGCGGCTTTCAGTTTCAGTTCGAGCGCTCCCTGTCTATCGAATCCGAGTTCATCCAAGACACTCGCGCTGACTCTGTATTCACTTTCGATGAGGCGCTTGCTTGGCAATTCTTTTCTCCTCGCGTTTCGCTTCCAGCACGCGCTTCAGGCGCGCCCGGGCGGTTTCGATATCCTTCTGCTCGATGGCGTTCGAGCGTTTCTCAAAGCAGTGGAGGACGTAGATCGTGCCGCCCTCGCGTGCATACAAGACTCTGTACCACTTATCGGCGTCCTGCTCGCGCAGTTCATAGACTCCCGGACCTACGGCGCGGACTGGTTTTCGGTCCGGCGGAGTCTGCCCGAGTTGCAACTGGTAAAGAGCGTATCCAAGATCTTGCCGGACGCCGTCCGGAAAGCTACGCAAGGCCCGGACCGAGTCGCCCTGAAAGGCGAGCGGAACGAGCTTGTCTTCATTTGGAAGAGTATCTGAGTTCTTGTTATTTGTATACATGTAATTTGTATATGGCGTTACTGTAGTACTGAAAAGTAATCCGATTCAATCTTAAGGCGGGGACGGCTTGGCGGGATTGAGTTTGGCGAATAAGGGGGGGAATTTGATTCCCATTTTGGGCGCCGCAAACCCAGGAATTGGAAGGAAATCGCTGGAGAGCCGTTTGCTGCCGTAACGGCAAAGTCTATGGCGCCGTCAGTGTCGCATGTAAACGCAGCGGTGAACCGCTCCACCCCATTGAGCGGAAGCGTGCTCAACGGGGCCCCGGCGCTGCGCCACCCAAAAGCTCTTGGTGCAGACATTGTGGTGCCTATGTCTCGAAAACCGCGAGACATAGGGCACACTCAGTTGAGGTGGTGCCAAGGGTGGGCCACCCACCTCTGGAACCTTATTGAGATGTCTGGTGTCCAACAGCAGTCGTGGGGGAAATTGGTCCGTCGCATTCTTGGCCTGCTATCTGTCATTGCATCCAGTTTTGCTTTCGCGCAGCCGCCGCTAGCCATCACTCATGTAAACGTCGTTGATGTTCTACGCGGACGAGGCCACCCGCCGTTCGAGTGGCATCGGGTTCCATTCTGAAATTGTTTTCTTTCAATAAGTCGATGGGTGTTGTGCTTTTTGGGTGGCGCAGCGCTTTAGCGCTGCGATAAGGTCGCCTATAGATCCGGCTTTAGCCGCTGAGGTCTCTATGGCTGCACCACACCGGGGCAATACTGGATACAGCACTTACTTCATCACTGCCGACACTTTTCAAAAGCACAGCTTGTTTCAGTCGGAGCGGATGGCTCGTCTGTTTCTGGATGTTCTCTTTTCTTACCGGAGGCAGCACAGATACTTGTTGCATGAATTCGTGCTGATGCCGGATCACTTTCATTTATTGATCACTCCCACGGAGGCCTTAGAAAGAGCCTTGCAATTGATCAAGGGCGGATTTTCTTTTCGGGCGAAAAAAGAGTTGGGGTTTGGTGGGGAGATTTGGCAGAAGAGTTTCTATGACCACCGGGTCAGGGATTGGGAGGAGTATTGTGCTTTCCGGCGGTACATCCACATGAATCCCGTGAAGAGAGGGTTGGTGGCTGTGCCTGAGGAGTATCTGTACTCTTCCGCTGCGCCTGGGATGGAGTTGGATGCTGTCCCTCTGCGGCTAAAGCCGTCGGGGTTGGTGGATGTGTGAACGCAGCGGTGAACCGCTGCGCCACCCAAAAGCTCTGGACCTGACAATTCAGTGTGGCTGAAGTTCTTGATTTTGGGTGGCGCAGTGCTTTAGCACTGCGGTTCGGGGCTGCTTTTGAGAAGGCTTCCGCCCCTGAGGTAAGGGCTGACAGAACTGGGATGGAGTTGGATGCAGTCCCTCAGGCTGAAGCCGGCTGGATTGGTGGCTGTGTGAACGCAGCGGTGACCAGGTAGGCGAGTAGAGACTCTGCCGCTGCCGTCAGGTATTTTTCGTCGGCGAAGTCTTGTCCAACGACTTCCCGATTGATGTCCTCCGTATACTCTTCACGTCGTACATACTTCTCGAATTTGCGGTACAGGCGATTGGCGCCTTTTCCTGATGGAGCGCACAGTTCGTCAAAGAGCGCCCGGGATGCTTGAGGATAACGGAGCTTATCTGAGGTGAAATTCCCGTAGTCGTGGCAGTCACCTCCGTCTGAGAGCTGAAATGTAACAACGGCGGTGCTGTTGTCGAAGTAGACGATCTCAAGAACTCCCATCTCCATAAGTTCAAGCAGCGCCTCCGGCCCGCATGCGCGAACTAGGAACTTAAAGGTTCCTGAATCCGCAATGACCGTCACATGACGATAAAAAACCAAACATTCGGCGAGGAAGCCCAGATCGAGGGGCTCTTCTGGCCCTCTGCCTTTACGGTTGATCGTTATCTCGTTGAACATAGTCTGACTTGACGGTTGCGAAACACATCGGCTTCCGAATGGAAAAGCCCCACCTTGCGGCGGGGCCTTGGGTTCTTACTAGTAGCTAGTGGCGAAGGGCTAACAGCTGTGAGACGGGGCAAGCCCCGTCTCTACCAGTGTTTCAGCTTAGTACATATCTCCCATGCCGCCGCCGTGGCCGCCGGGCATTGGAGCTTCCTTCTTTTCTGGAATCTCCGAGACCAGGGCTTCGGTGGTGAGCATCAGGCTGGCGATGGAACCGGCGTTGGTGAGTGCGGTGCGCACTACCTTGGTCGGATCGAGGACGCCTGCCTTGACCAGATCTTCGTACTCGCCGGACTGGGCGTTGTAGCCGAAGTTCGTGTCTTTCGAGTCGTTGACCTTGCCCAACACAACCGCGCCTTCTTCGCCGGCGTTTTCGGCGATCATGCGCAGCGGCTCGGTGATGGCGCGCTTCACGATGTTGATACCGATCTGCTCGTCACCTTCCAGCTTCAGCTTCTCGAGAGCCGGGACGCAGCGCGCGAGCGCAACGCCTCCGCCGGGGACGATACCTTCCTCGACGGCTGCGCGGGTCGCGTGCATGGCGTCTTCGACGCGGGCTTTCTTCTCTTTCATTTCGGTTTCGGTCGCGGCGCCGACTTTAATCACGGCCACGCCACCGACCAGCTTCGCGAGACGTTCTTGCAGCTTCTCGCGATCGTAGTCGCTGGTGGTCTTGTCGATCTGGCTGCGAATTTCCTTCACGCGGCCTTCGATCTCAGCGTGCTTGCCTTTGCCTTCGACGATGGTCGTGTTGTCCTTGTCGATGGTGATCTTCTTGGCGTTGCCGAGGTCGCTCACCTGAACGTTCTCGAGCTTGATGCCGAGATCTTCGGTGATGGCCTTGCCACCGGTGAGGATGGCGATGTCCTGCAGCATGGCCTTGCGGCGATCGCCGAAGCCGGGAGCCTTGACGGCCGCGACTTGCAGCGTGCCACGCAGCTTGTTGACGACGAGTGTGGCGAGGGCTTCGCCTTCGACGTCCTCAGCGATGATGACGAGCGGCTTGCCGCCCTTGGCGATCTGCTCGAGCAGCGGGAGCAGGTCCTTCATGCTGGAGATTTTCTTTTCGTGGATGAGGATGTAGGCGTTCTCGAGAGCGGCTTCCATGCGCTCGGGATCGGTGACGAAGTAGGGGCTGAGGTAGCCGCGGTCGAACTGCATGCCTTCGACGACGTCGAGCTGGGTTTCGAGGGTCTTGGCTTCTTCGACGGTGATGACGCCGTCTTTGCCGACCTTCTTCATGGCCTCGGCGATGATCTTGCCGATGGTCTCGTCGTTATTGGCGGAGATGGTGCCGACCTGCGCGATCATGTCGCCGGTGACGGGCTTGGAGAACTTGTCGAGCTCGCCGCCCTTGCGGTTGCCTTCCTTATCGAGAGAGCCGCAGATGACGCTGACGGCCTTCTCGATGCCGCGCTTCATGGCCATGGGATTGGCGCCGGCAGCAACGGTCTTGACGCCTTCACGATAGATAGCCTGCGCCAGAACGGTGGCAGTGGTGGTGCCGTCGCCGGCGATGTCGCTCGTCTTGCTGGCGACTTCACGAACCATCTGCGCGCCCATGTTCTCGAGGCCGTCTTTCAGCTCGATCTCTTTCGCTACGGTGACGCCGTCCTTGGTGATGGTCGGCGAACCGAATTTCTTTTCGATAACAACGTTGCGGCCCTTGGGGCCGAGAGTGACTTTCACAGCGTCAGCGAGAACGTTGACGCCGCGGAGAATGGCCTGGCGGGACTCTTCTCCGTGGATGATTTGCTTTGCCATTTTTTGCTCCTTATCGGATGTGTGCAGGCTTGTCGCCTGCGGAATTTCTTCTGAGTAGCTCCGAGCTATGAGCTCTGAGCTTCGAGCGAGCGAAAAGCAGGTCCTTCGCTTCGCTCAGGATGACAAGTCCTTAAACTACTTGCGCGACCCGACGGTTTCCTTCTTCGCCGCGCCGGTGATGATTCCCAGGACTTCTTCTTCGCGCATGATGATGTAATCTTCACCATCGAGCTTGATTTCGGTGCCGGAATACTTGCCGAAGAGAATGCGGTCGCCGTCTTTTACGTCGAGCGGGCGGACCTTGCCTTCTTCGCTGATCTTGCCTTTGCCGGCGGAGATGACTTCGCCTTCCTGTGGCTTGTCTTTCGCGGAGTCGGGAATGATGATGCCGCCGCGGGTGGTTTCCGCCTCTTCTACACGACGAACGAGAATGCGGTCGTGCAGGGGGGTGAACTTGGTTGCCATGGTGCAGCTCCTTTCAGAGTATGTTTGGGATTGATGCTGGGTTGTTAGCACTTAACATCAACGAGTGCTAATTCTAAAGATGTGAGTGGGATGTTGTCAAGGGTTGGATGGCCGTGGAGGTTTGAAAAAAACCACTCACCACCTAAGGGCACGAAGGATCACGAAGGGTTCACCGGGAGAGAGATATGCGATGCTCTTGTATCTTATTGATTATATGTTGTTTACTTTGCAACATCGGCTGTTATCGCGCGGGCCGAGGTGGGGTTTCTCAGGATGAGCTGGTGCGGCGGACTCAGGAGCTGTTTGATTCGGTGGCCACTGGGGACCGGGGGCCATGGAAGAAGTACTTTGCTGAGGACTGCGTGTACTTCGATGAGAAGGGACACAACTTGAACAAAGAGGCGCTGGTGGCGGATGTTGTCGGGCTGCCAGCGGGGTATTCGGGGTCGATTGCGATGGGGAAGGTGCAGAGCCGGATTGAGGGGGATGTTGCGATTCTCAGCTATGACTTCAATGAGGCTGAGAGCGTGTTCGGACAGACGATGAACGCTCGATATCACGCGACCGACACCTGGCTACGGCGGCGCGGAGAGTGGCGGATCGTCGCGGGACAGGTTCTGCGGTATTACGAGGATCCGGCGGCGGGAGTGGCAGATGTGAAGAAGTATCCGGAGTACGTGGGGACTTACGAAGTTGCGCCTGGGATGACGATGACTGTCTCGCTGGAAAATGGGCACTTGATGCGCCAACGTATGCGGGGAGCGAAGCAGGAGTTGATTCCGGAGGCGGAGGGGATTTTCTTTCGCAAGGGGATTGAGGGACGGACGCTGTTTCGGCGCGGGGCGGATGGGAAGGTGGAGGCTTTGATTGATCGGCGGAATAACGAGGATATTGTGTGGGCGAGGAAGTAGCCGCTTTGGGAATCGACAGACCGCCTCCCTCATGACCGTCCGCCTGCAATGCAGGGATGACTTTGCTGAAGCACGAGCCGTCGGTCCAAATGCCGTGGCAGAACACGATGGTTGGTTTGTGCTGTAAAGGCATAGAAATCTCCTGAGATTTAGTTGAAAACGAACTGACGCAGTGTGGACTGTCTATGAGATGTCACCGATTCGCGGCGGTTAATAAAAATTTGGGTGGTGGAGAGCGCGGGGAGAATGCCTTGCGGAGAACGCGAACGCGGATGAGATTGCAGGGGTCCTTCGACTCCGCTCAGGATGACATCGCTCAAACAGCAATTTCAAAGGATAGTTACTTGTTTGGTCTTGCGGCTGGCTTTTGGGATTTGCGGAGTTGGTGGGCTTGCTCGAATTCCTCGGCGAGCGCTCGGGTGTCGAGATTTTCGCGGAGGTGGGCCAGGCGCTGCTCTAGCTTGTGCAACGCGTCGGAGATGTTGGCTTGGTTGGTGATGGCTATGTCTCGCCACATGGAGTAGGGGGAGCCGGAGATGCGGGTCAGGTCGCGGAGGGCGCGGCCTCCGATGTCGAGGAGCGGGGCTTCGGGGCCGAATTCTTCGACCAGCGTTGCGGCCAACGCGGTCGAGATCATCTGCGGGAGATGGCTGATCCAGGCGCAGAAGCGGTCGTGCTCGGCGGGATCGAGGAGAGCTACGCGCGCGCCTAGTTTTTCTACACAGTGAATGAACTCCCCGGTGACGCCAGCGTGCGGGTTCTGGCGGGGTAACGGAGTGAAGAGCCAGGCTGCGCCTTGGAAAAGATCCGGGTCGGCGAATTCCACTCCTGCGTTTTCTTTTCCTGCCATTGGGTGTCCAGCGAGAAAACGCTGAGCGGCGGTGCGGCCGAAGGATTTTGTGGCGCGCTTTACGATCTCTTCTTTGGTGCTGCCCACGTCGGTGACCAGTGTGCGCGCGGGGAGCGACGGGCCTAGACGCTCGATTAGATCAATGATGGCGATGACCGGCGTGGCTAGAACTACGAGGTCGCTGCCGCGGACGGCTTCAGAGATGTTCGATGTGCCTTTGTCGATGGCTCCGCAGTCTTTGGCCCGCTTGAGGACGGCGGGACGGTCGCAGCCTACGATGCGCGAGACAAGATGACGCTTTTTGAGCGCCAGGCCCAGCGATCCACCGATCAGGCCCGTGCCGAAGATGGTAGCTTGCTTGAAAGGCATTTGTAATTGGTAATTTGTAATTGAAAACCAAACGCTACGTTTCAGGAAATTACCAATTACAAATTACCGATTACAAATTTCAGGCAATGGTTCGGCCTATCGCTGGCGCTATCACCCGGATGCTTTGCATCAGCTCGGCGAATTGGTCTGGGTAGAGCGATTGCGCACCATCGGACAGCGCTTTGTCCGGTTGGTGATGGACTTCGATCAGCAGCGCATCGGCCCCGGCGGCCACTGAGGCTCGCGCCATTGGAGTGACTTTGTCGCGGCGTCCCGTGCCGTGCGAGGGGTCGGCCGTAATCGGCAGATGCGAGAGTTTGTGGATGATGGGCATGGCGGAGATGTCCATGGTGTTGCGCGTGTAGGTCTCGAAGGTGCGGATGCCTCGCTCGCAGAGGATCACGTCATAATTGCCGCCAGCCAGCAGATATTCGGCCGAGCACAGGAGCTCTTCGAACGTGGCGGAGATGCCGCGCTTTAGTAAAACCGGTTTGCGGACCTTGCCCAGTTCGCGCAGCAGGTTGAAGTTCTGCATGTTGCGCGCGCCGACCTGGAAGATGTCGATGTAGGGGAGCATGAGGTCGATCTGTGAGATCTCCATGACCTCGCTGATGATGAGCAGGTTGTAGCGCTCTCCGGCTTCCTGCAGAAGTTTGAGGCCGTCGAGGCCGAGGCCCTGGAAAGAATAAGGAGAGGAACGCGGCTTGAATGCGCCGCCGCGCAAAACGCGGGCTCCGGCCTGCGCGATTTGTTCAGACACCTTGAAGAGCTGCTCGCGTGACTCGACCGAGCAGGGGCCGGCCATGACCACGATGCTGTTGCCGCCGATCTCGAGTCCGTTGCGCAGCTTGACCACCGTGCCTTCGGGGCGGAAGTTGCGCGCGGCCAGGCGGTAGGGCGAAGTGATGCGGTGGACTTCCTGCACCCCGGGGAGCATTTCGACTTCGCGCGTGTCGAAGTCGGATTGCGAGCCGACGCCGCCGAGCACGGTCTTGAGAGCGCCGGTGGAGCGGTGGACTTCAAAGCCCATCTGAACCAGCTGGTCGATGACGTGCTGGATCTGCTCTTCACTGGCGTGGTCTTGCATGGCTACGATCATTGAGTTTGTTTATGCCCCTATTCTCCGGTGCAAATCACCAAGTTCTGAACCACAAAGGACACTAAGGTACACGAAGGCAATTCCGCATACATTGTCAGTCCTCTACGCGCGAATCGATTTCTGTTTCGCGGCCGCTGGTATGCGGATTGGGGGAAATTTCGTTTCCCTGAATGCTGCGCATCACGTCCAGCAGACGCTCGTAAATTTTGGCCAGATCGCGGTCACCCAGCGGCCCCGTGCTGCTTTGCTGGACATTGGCGATGACGTCTTTTTCGCGATTGGGCTCGTAGATCGGCATATGCGCGATCGCTTTGAGCTTCCCGATTTCAATGACCGCAGCGGCACGCTCGTTGAGCAAGGCCGCCATGCGGCGGTCGACATCGTCGATTTTCTTACGCCAATCGGAAATGTCCATGGAACTGTCAGCTCTCAGCTATCAGCCATCAGTAAAACACGCCCTCTGTCTGGCTCCCGCATAAGACACCAGCGCCACAACTGCCAATCACTATTTCTTGCTTTTGGAACTGACGGCTGATGGCTGATGGCTGACGGCTACAAGCTGCCTTACAAATTCTGCCACAGAGGCCGCTTCCCTTGCGGGATTTTGTTCGATGACGTGAACAATGGCGCTGCCGACTACAACAGCGTCGGCGAACTTGCCTACGGCGGTGAACTGATCAGGCGTCGAGATGCCAAAGCCGACTGCGATCGGGAGTTTCGAGAAACGGCGGAGGCGCTTAACCAGAATCTGGGCATCCTTCGACATTTCCTGTCGCTCGCCGGTGACTCCGGTGCGAGCGATAGCATAAATGAATCCGGAGGCGGCTTCGGCGATGCGCTGTAGGCGCTGGTCGGTGCTGGTGGGCGCAGCGAGAAAGATGGGGGCAAGATCATTGATGCGCGCTTCTCGCAGGTAGTCGTCGGCTTCCTCGATAGGGAGATCGGTGATGAGGACGCCGTCGACACCGGCGGCGCGGGCTACGTGACAGAACTTGGAGAGGCCCATGCGCAGAATGGGATTGAGATAGGAGAAGATGACCAGGCCGGTGGATTGGGAGTGCTCGCGGATTTCTGCGGCTAGTTTGAGGACATGCTCGAGGCTGGTGCCGTGCTTCAGTGCGCGTTCGCTGGCGCGCTGGATGACGGGGCCGTCGGCGACGGGGTCGCTGAAGGGGACGCCCAGTTCGATGATGGCGGCGCCGGCTTCGATGGCGGCGAGGATGACGTCTTTTGTAGTGGCAAGGTCGGGGTCACCGCAGGTCACGTAGGCGACTAGGGCAGGATGGGGGTCGAAGTGGAAGGGCACAGGAGTATTGTAGATTGCAGAAGGGAAGGCCGGAAGCCAGCTTTCGCAACCTCGAAGGGCAGTTCTCCAGCGGCGAGTTATGGACGGACGCAGAGTCACATTTGTCAGTGAGCACAATCACAGAGAACCGCAAAGTCGCCACCTATAAGCGGGGAATGAATATGAAGGAGGATTCCAATGAAACAAACTAACTGGGGACTCTTTCGTTTCGCGGGAAGGAAAGTAATCATCTGTTTACTCTGCGTGGCGTCGATCTGCTTGCATGCCCAGACCGTCACCAGCCTCTTTAGTTTCAACCTGGCAAACGGGGCTGAGCCGGACATCGTCCTGACCCAAGCCAGGGACGGGGCACTCTACGGAATGACGGGAACGGGCGGCCTCTATAACGCTGGGACCGTGTTCAGATTCGATCCAACCACGGGTACGCTGACAACTCTCTACAACTTCTGCACCCAGCCAGGCTGCACCGACGGCGCGAATGCTCCCTTAGGTGGTGGCGCACTGGCTCTCGGTACCGATGGCAACCTCTACGGTGCGACCTCGCTCGGCGGACTTTACAGCGGCTGCAACCAGCCCAGCCAGACCAACGGCACGATTTTCAAGATCACGCCCGACGGCGTGCTGACCACTCTGCACAGTTTCAACAGCACGGACGGCGGTTTTCCTAACGGTCTTATACAAGGCAGCGATGGGAACTTCTATGGCACAACCCAACAATGTGGAAAGAATCCTGGCCACCTGATTAATGCCGGCACGGTTTTCAAAATGACGCGCGGCGGCAAGGTGACTACCCTTTACAACTTCTGCTCCCAACCGGGCTGCGCGGACGGCGGCACGCCCGGCAGCGCGCCCATCCAGGCCGCCGACGGCAACTTCTACGGCACGACCTTCGGAGGCGGCCCGAGTGGTGGCGGCGTCGTCTACAAGATCACGCCGAAGGGTAAATACACAGTAGTGGCTGACATTGGGGGCTCCCCGGGCGGCCCGCTGGTGCAGGATGGCGATGGGAATTTTTACGGAACGGAGTCGCGGGCGAATTCTGCTTTCAAAATGGCCCCGGACGGCACGCTGATATGGACGGTCACGGTCGGCGGTTATCCTTACGCAGGGCTGGCGCTGGCCACAGACCAGAAGTTGTATGGGACGACCTATGGCAGTAACACGCTCTTCCAAATCACCCCTGACGGAGGAGTGACGCCGCTCTACACTTTCTGCCTGACCGACTGCAGCGATGGCAATGCTCCGCTCGCCGGCCTGATGCAAGCCACCGACGGCCCGCTCTACGGAGTAACGATAGCGGGCGGAACCGAAACCTGTGACTTCATTTTTGGCGTGCCCGGCTGTGGCACTATCTTCAGCCTTGACATGGGGCTGGGGCCATTTGTCGAGGCGCTGACCTACTCCGGCAAGGTCGGAAAGACGATCGAGTTCCTCGGACAAGGTTTCGACAAATCGACTACGGTGTCCTTCAACGGCGTGACGGCAAAGCGCTCCATCAAATCCGGGACTTATCTGACCGCGAAAGTTCCCGTCGGCGCGACTACGGGATATGTCACGATCACGACGAAGAGCGGCACGCTGACCAGCAACCAGAAATTCATGGTGATTCCGTAGCGGCCGCGACGGGAGACAAGGAGGACACATGAAAAGCTCAAAGATCCACTTTCCATTTCGGGGAGTAGCTGCGTACATCATTATCTTTGTCCTGTGCGTCGCGGCGGTTCCGTCGACCGCGCAGACCTATACCACGCTGGTGACCTTCGACGTAACCAATGGTGCAAATCCTTACTTCGGACCGCTGGTGCAAGGCCGCGATGGAAATCTGTATGGCACAACAGAAGGCGGCGGGGCCAACAGCGCCGGCACGGTCTTCAAAATGACCCTCGACGGCACGTTGACGCCGCTCTACAGCTTCTGTGCGCAACTGAACTGTGCCGATGGCGAAGATCCCGTGGCCGGGCTGGTGCTCGGCACCGACGGGAACTTCTATGGCACCACGCTTTCCGGCGGGGGATTCGGCAATTGCAGTTCTACGGGATGCGGAACGATATTCAAGATCAGTCCCACAGGAAACCTGAGCACAATTCATAGCTTCGGCTCACTACCGGGAGACGGTTTCCAACCCGTTGCGGGGCTCGTGCAGGGAAATAACGGCAGCTTTTATGGCACAACCGGAGAGGGATTCGACGGCACATTTTTCAGGATCAGCTCGTCCGGCACCTTTAAAGAGCTGCACGATTTCTATCCGCCAGAAGGCATTTTTCCCTGGACCGGGCCTACATTGGGCAGCGACGGGAGCTTCTACGGCACGACCGTGGGTGGAGGCACCTCTTCCGCCTGCAATGATGGCTGCGGGACGGTTTATAAGATCAAGCCGACGGGAAAGCTGACTACGTTGCACAGCTTCGGTCTGGCGGACGGTGCGAGTCCATACAGCGGCACGGTTCAAGCCTCCGACGGTAATTTCTATGGAACAACGACTCTCGGCGGCATTAATCCGAACTCCTGCACGTTCGTTGTTGCCTCTGAAGCCTGCGGCACGATCTTTCAGATCACTGCGACGGGCCAACTGACCTCGCTCTATTACTTCTGCTCGGTAGGCATCTGCCTTGACGGCCTCGATGCCTTCGGAACGCTGATCCAAGCGACCGATGGGAACCTATACGGGACAACAGTTCAGGGCGGACTGTTCACCTTGGGCGTACTCTTCCAAGTTACGACGAGCGGCTCGTTCCAGGTGCTGCACAATTTCGATCGTGACAACGGCGGTAATCCATCCGCCGGGCTGGTGCAGGCCACCAACGGAAAGCTCTATGGGACGACGTTCTATGGCGGAAGTTCCCAGAATTGCCCCTACGGTTGCGGCTCCATCTATAGCCTGGACCTGGGCCTGAGCCCATTCGTGGAGGCGCTGACCTACTCTGGCAAAGTGGGAAAAACAATCGAGTTTCTCGGGCAAGGGTTCACCAAATCAAGTACGGTCGCTTTCAATGGCGTGACGGCGAAGGCCTCCATCAAGTCCGGAACCTATCTGACCGCGAAAGTTCCCGTCGGCGCGACTACGGGCTATGTCACGATTACGACTGCGAACGGTACGCTGACGAGCAATAAGGAATTCAATGTGGTTCCGTAGATTGTCAGCTGCGATTGAGAAGCATGACATTGGGAATGATCGCTATCCATCCGGGGCGACACCTCGCCGAGCAGCTTAAAGAACTGAAGATGAGTGCGGCCGAGTTGGCGCGCAAAGTTGACGTTCCAACGAACCGGCTGACACAGACCTCGAACGGAACGCGCGCTATCACGGGGATACTGCACTGCGCCTAGCTCACTTTCTTGGCACGAGCGCGGTGTCTTAGCTCAATCTTCAAAGTCTTGAACTGAGGACTGCAGCTTTGATCAAGCGAACAGAAATTCCTTCGTTCGCAGATCTTTGATGGTATCCCGCAGCTTGGCCGCTTTCTCGAATTCGAATCTCTTCGCCGCTTCCCGCATTTCGGTCTCGAGCTTTGCGATGTAGGCGTCGAGCTCTTCCTGGGATTTGAAATCCGGAATTCCATCAGCTTCGGCGCTAGTCAGATCGGTATAGTCGGCGCTGACGATTGCGGCTAGCGACATATCGACCGGACGGACGATTGACTCCGGTGTGATTCCGTTGGCTTCGTTGTAAGCCTGCTGGATGGCGCGGCGGCGGTCGGTTTCGTCGAGCGCTTTCTTCATGGAATCGGTGGTCCTATCGGCGTAGAGGATGGCGCGGCCGTTCAGATTGCGCGCGCAGCGGCCGATGGTCTGGATCAGCGAGCCGGCGGAACGCAGGAAGCCTTCTTTGTCCGCGTCGAGAATCGCGACCAGCGACACCTCCGGCAGATCCAAGCCTTCGCGCAGAAGATTGATACCGATCAACACATCGAACTCGCCCTTGCGCAGGTCACGCAGAATCTTCACCCGCTCGAGCGTCTCGATCTCCGAATGCATGTAGCGGCATTTCACGCCGACCTCACCGTAGTACTCGGCGAGATCTTCAGCCATGCGTTTGGTTAGCGTGGTCACCAGCACGCGCTCGCCACGGGAGGCGCGCTCGCGAATCTCGTGCAGCAGATCGTCGATCTGACCTTTCACCGGGCGTATCTCTGTCGGCGGATCGACGAGGCCTGTTGGCCGGATGATTTGCTCGACCACCACACCTGCGGATTTCGTCAGCTCATACGGGCCCGGCGTCGCCGAAACGTAGACCAGTTGATTCGTCCGGTGCTCGAACTCCTCAAACGTGAGAGGGCGGTTGTCGAGCGCGGAGGGCAGGCGAAATCCATACTCGACCAGCACCTGCTTGCGTGACCGATCCCCGTGGTACATGCCGTGCAGCTGCGGCACGGTCTGGTGCGACTCGTCGATGAACATGAGGAAGTCGCGCTGAAAATAATCGAGCAGCGTCGGGGGCGGCTCGCCCGGCAAGCGCCCAGTGAAGTGGCGCGAATAGTTCTCAATGCCGTGGCAATAGCCCATGGCCTTGATCATTTCGAGGTCGTACATCACCCGCTGGTGAACACGCTGCGCCTCGACCGTTCTTCCCTGCTTCTCGAGTTCCGGCTCCCACCAGGCCAGCTCTTTCTTGATCGACTCGACGGCGCTGGCGCGCGTCTCGTCTTTCATCACGTAGTGCGTCTTCGGATAAATCGGCAGGCGGACGTAGCGCTGCTTCACCGTGCCGAAAAGCGGGTCGATCTGCGAGAGCGACTCGACCTCATCGCCGAACATCTCGATGCGGTAGGCCATGTCGTCGTAGGTGGGATAGATTTCGATGACGTCGCCGCGTACACGGAAGGTGCCGCGCCGGAAATCGCCCTCGGTGCGCTCGTAGAGAATGTCGACCAGCTTGCGCGTAATGTCCTGGCGCTTGATCTTTTGGCCTTTTTCGAGGAAGAGCAGCATGCCGTAGTAGGCCTCGGGCGAGCCGAGACCGTAGATGCAGCTGACGGAGGCTACGATCAGGCAGTCGCGGCGCTCGAAAAGAGAGCGGGTTGCCGAGAGGCGGAGCTTGTCGAGTTCGTCATTAATGGTCGCTTCTTTTTCGATGTAGAGGTCGGCGGCGGGCACGTAGGCTTCGGGCTGGTAGAAGTCGTAATAAGAGACGAAGTATTCGACGGCATTGTGCGGAAAAAAGTTCTTGAACTCGTGGTAAAGCTGAGCGGCGAGAGTCTTGTTGTGAGCCATGACGAGCGTCGGGCGGTTGATCGCCTCGATTACCTTGGCCATGGTGTAGGTTTTGCCCGAGCCGGTGACGCCGAGCAGAACCTGGTGCTGCTCGCGGTCGAAGATGCCGCGCGTCAACGCTTCGATCGCGGTGCGTTGGTCTCCCTGGGGCTTGTAGTTGCTGACGAGGCGGAAGTCCACTGTGGTTTTTATTATAGGGGACGGAGTGAGTGTAGTTTGCGGGACGCTAAAACCCTCAACGGGCAGCCGGTTTCCATCGGTACTAGTGTGTAATTTCGCCCGTGACAATGTAGCTTCCGGAACTTTGTACTAGGTGTTTCACCTTAGGGGAGTTGAAAAACTGGTTCCGGGGCGGCTCCTAATGCCTTGATTTCTCTACGCAAGTCACTTTAGTTTTCGCCATTTTTTCCCAAAAAATCATATTTGTTATGAGATTTCACATTTAGTTAATGGCGAGACCGCTAATTTGGCCGCGTGCATGCTTACCCAGATTGCAACGAAAGTGAAATTTGGATGTGCCCGTGTCCTGGTTCCAGGTTGGACACCCTGCGTTCAGTGTGCGGCGCGCATCAGAAGGTGCCAGCAATGGACGAGCAATTCGACCAGATGGGAACGCGGGAACGGCAAATCGTCGATCTCTTGCTGCAGGGTTGCGACAATTCGGAGATTGCGCGTGACCTCAACATGGCCGAGCGCACCGTCAAGGCCTATTTCAATCGCCTCTTCGTCCGATTTGGAATAAAGGGTGGTATCAAGCGAGTGAAGCTCGCGACTTTACTTTATAGGAGACAGTTATGGCAGGAGAGGCGGGGAACGTCCGTCGGCCCAGCGAACGCGAACACATCATCATTCAACGCGTAGCGGAGGGCTGCAAGAACAGCGAAATCGCCCATGCCTTGGGGACAACCGAGCACGTCGTCAAGAACGACCTGCGTTTGATTTACGACAAATTAGGGCTGTGGAACCGGGTGGAATTGGCGCTGTGGTATGAGGCGCGGCGGTTCGAGCAGGCATACAACTAATCCCGAACGCCGGCGGGTAGTTTTCTTCCCTCCTGGTCCCGCCGGCGTTAGTTTTTTTGGGCGACCGTCATCGCTTTCAGCCCTCTCCCAGATTAGTACCGGCTAAGCACTCCAGAAATTCAAACCCAAAATCTTAAAACGCAGAGTGCGCTGAGGATTCGCAGAGAGCGCAGGGAAATTCATGCATTGGTAGGAACGGCTACACCATCTCTGTTCCCCACAGATCGTGGAGGTGAACGATGCCTCGCAACTCGTGGTCCCCGTCGACCACCATCAGCGAGGTGATCTTCATCTCTTCCATGCGCGCGAGAGCGGTAGCCGCAAACTCGCGCGGGCCGATCATTTTTGGAGTGCGGGTCATGCAGTCTTGCGCTTTGAGATCGAGGGTGTCTTTTCCACGCTGCTCGAGAAGGCGGCGAAGGTCGCCGTCGCTGATGACACCGAGGAGTTTGTTGCCTTCGACCACCGCGGTTATGCCCAGCTTCTTGCGCGACATTTCGTAGATCACATCGGGCATTTTCGTTTGTGGCGCGACGCGGGGCACGGCATCGGCGGTGTGCATCAATGACTCGACTCGCGCCAGACGCTTGCCCAGCTTGCCGCCGGGATGCAGACTGGCGAAATCTTCTTCTTTAAAGCCGCGCTTTTCCGAGAGCGCGACGGCCAAGGCATCTCCGAGGGCGAGCATGGTAGTGGTCGAAGCTGTCGGAGCTAACCCCAGAGAGCACGCTTCGTGCGAGATCGAGCAGTCGAGAGCGACCTCCGCTGCGGCGGCCAAAGTTGAGACTTGTGTGGTGCGGGCATTCCTGCCCGCTTCCGCCCCCGCGAGCTCATCGCAAGTCATGGTGATCATGGGAACCTGCAATCGCTTGATCGTGGCCAGCAAGTGCAGAATCTCCTCCGTCTCGCCGCTAGCCGAAAGCACCAGCACCACATCTCCGCGCACGATCATGCCAAGATCGCCATGCAGGGCTTCGACGGGATGCAGATACAGCGCGGGGGAGCCGGTGGAGCTGAGGGTCGCCGCAATCTTTCGCGCGATCAGTCCGCTCTTGCCCATGCCAGAGACGACAATCCTTCCCTGGCAATGGAACATGAGACTGACCGCGCGCTCGAAGTCGGCAGCCATCGGGCCAGCCAAACGATCGGCAAGGGCACGCAGGGCTTCGGCTTCGATGCGGACTACGTTCTCACCTATGCGATGCATGAAAACGGAATGTTAGCAGATTGAGAGATCGAGTCATTGGTTGATTGAGCCATCGTCGGGTCATCCTGGCAAAGTCGGCGGTGATCGCATCGAAATCTTAAGCCGCAGAGGGCGCAGAGAAGATCCGCGGAGGTCACGGAGGAATGCCTGTAACTCTCTGCTCGCAACTCAGAAATGATCCTCGACCGTCCGCCCCGGACGCTGCAAAGCTTTCGCCTGAATCGCGTTGTCCCACGGGCTCGATTGCCAGTTGTCTTTCTTGTGCTCCGCCACAATCCAGGGCGGGAGGGTAAAGCGAAGGCGGTTGGACATCGCATGCACATAGGGTTCGTAGAGCCCACGAAGTTTGGCGAGCCGATCCGGCGCGTCGTCGCCCTCATACAATGTCACGCCGTGCCGCGCCAGGTCTTTCCTTAAGTTGTCGAACTCTTCCACCGTCAGCCGCTCCGGGGCCTGCGGATCGTACTGCGCATTCACCGTCTGCGCGAGATCGACGGCCGCGTGCCTCGCGATGGCGAAGGTCAGCTTCGCCTGCTCGGGATGAATGCCGTCGATGCCCATCATGACGAGCGAAGTAACGTCGAGCATTGTGGTGAGTGCGCCCAGCCACGACTGGTTGCTATGTTGCGAGCGAAAAAACAGCAACGCCGGATAGGAAATATGGCTGGAGAGGAGGTCAGCGCACCAGCGCTCCCAGTCCCGAAAAATGCCGTCGAGCACCGTTTGCTCGGGACAGCAACCAAGGCGGCCAAGAAACTCGGCGGCTGTGGGCGGCGAACCGGCGCGAGCATCGAGCAGGGAGATTTCGATTTCACGAGAGGCGAAGGAGTTATAGACAACCGGCAGATAGCCAACGACCACGCCTAGAAAGGCAAAGCCCATTCCCGCTTCGATGACCGCCAGCGCGCGAGCCCAGACATTGGTCGGCACAATGTCGCCATAGCCGAGTGTGAAGAACGTTTCGCCGCTATGGTAGAGCAGCTTGCCAAAGGTCATGCCCTCGCCGCTGAGTTGCAGGTGCTCGCCCAGCCCGTACTGTACGCAGGCGAAGCCGAAGATCAATCCGAGCGCCCAGAAGCCGAGGAGTTGGATCAGCGACAGAGGCCCGAAGTAAGCGAGAAAACCTTCGCGGCGCGAGTTGGACTTGATGTGGCGCGAGATACGCATCCAGCGGAGCCATGTCACCTTATAGAACCAGGCGGTGATGCGGAAATGGCGCTGAATGCGGCGCGGCAGCACCACCGTCTCAAAGGCGTCGAGGAGGATGGCATAGATCAGAGCGACGCCGCCGATGGAAGCAAACCAATGCATAGGAATGAGAAACAGATGCGGCGGAGATGGTAACAGATTCAGGGGATTGCAGAGGTCAGATTGCAGATTGCTGATTTAAAAACCTAAGGGTTACGTTGCACGCTTGAACCCTTGGGCGCTTAAATCTGCAATCTGAAATCCAGAATCTGCAATTGCTCCTACGGTGTTGCGTGCGCCGCGTCGATCGCCTTACGCACGGCTTGCAGTTCTTTCAGCACGCCGCGCAGGTTGCGCGTGTCGAGGGCGTTGGCTCCGTCACTCTTTGCTTCTTTGGGATTGTCGTGGACTTCCATGAAGACACCGTCTACTCCGGCCGCTACTGCGGCGCGCGAAAGGACGGGAATGAATTCCGGCTGGCCTCCGCTGACTGCCGGAGTGTCTTCATCTCCGTGTGAGGCCGACGGCAACTGCACCGAATGCGTCGCGTCAAAGACCACGGGCGCAAACTTGCGCATGATGGCCAGCGAGCGCATATCGACGACGAGATTGTTATAGCCGAAGCTTGAGCCGCGCTCGGTGACAAACACCTGACTGTTACCCGCGTCGCGGCACTTTTCGACCGCGTGCTTCATGTCCCAGGGCGAGACGAACTGGCCTTTCTTGATATTCACTGGACGTCCGCTCAGCGCAGCAGCAACGATCAGGTCGGTCTGCCGGCAAAGGAAAGCTGGAATCTGGAGCACATCTACGACCTCTGCTACAGCCGCTACATCGGCAACCTGATGCACGTCCGTGAGGACCGGGATGTGGACTTCGTCCTTCACTTTTTTCAGGACGCGCAGGCCCTCTTTCATTCCGGGACCACGAAAGCTGCGGATGGAGGTCCGGTTCGCCTTGTCGTAGGAAGCTTTGAAGATGAATGGAAAATTCAGCGAGCGCGTCACGCCCTTGATGATCTCGGCCATGCGGAGGGCGTGGTCTTCGCTCTCGATCACGCATGGGCCGGCGATGAGAAACAGATCGCCCGAGCCTACGCGGACGTTATCGATTTGGAAAGAAGAAGTCAAAAGCTTTCACCGCCGAGACGCCGAGTGCGCCGAGAGTAGTATTTCACGACTCTTTCACTTACGGAGACGCGGAGAAAATCACTCTGTGACTAAGGCATTAGACTGGATGTTGTAAGAATAAAGCTTTAAGGTTTCTCCGTCGTTTATCCAAGTGAGGCTTTCCGTCGCTGTAGTTTTATCGAACTTTGTCTCGTATGTGCCGGTCGTGAACGTCCCTTGCGTATTCGTGTTAATACTTAAGTTCGTCCGTTTGCTGTTCTGGACGTTGCCAAGCTTCTTGTGGACCGCTCGCAAGAGTTTGATCATCTCGTCATGGTTTGGGCCTGTTTGCAGCCCTTCAACGGCCTCGCTGCAAATCTGTTCGTATTCCTCTGCATTCAGATGTTGATGAAAACGCTGGACGGCCGGGTCGGATTTTTTTGCTCCCTTCCAAAGGGCGGAGCCACACTGCCACATCGCGAAAAGTAAAACCACGCCGATGGCTGCAAGAATCCATTTTCGCCGTGGTGCTTTCGGCGAGGTCTTCTGCTCTTCACCGAACGGAGTCGGAGAGTTCGATACTGTTGCGAACGAATTTGTTCCCTGTGTGCTGATGAGTCAGCCCCCAGACCAGACATATTATCCGGCGACCGAAATTATCTTCCCGCAATCTTTGCCGGCCTTAGGAACATTTCCACCTCGGTTGCCTCTTTGTGGTCCTTGCGCTTCTGGCCGTGCGCATACGAGGCGCCAATGAACGTCTTGAACAACGGATGCGGCTCTAGTGGCTTCGATTTGAACTCGGGATGGAACTGGCAGCCGATGAAATACGGATGCTCGGGAATTTCGACGACTTCGACGTAGGTGCCGTCTGGGCTCGAGCCGGAGATCTTGAGGCCGCCAGCGACCATCGTCTCTTCGTACTCGCGGTTGAACTCGTAGCGATGGCGGTGGCGCTCGCTGATTTCGTCCTGGCCGTAAATCCTGTACGCGAGCGTGTCCGGTTCAATCTTGCAGGGCCAAGCCCCTAACCGCATAGTGCCGCCAAGTTCCTCCACGCCGCGCAGTTCACGCAATTTATAGATCACGCGGTGTGGCGTGGCCGGATCGAATTCGCTTGAATTGGCGCCGGCAAGCCCGCAGACGTTGCGGGCAAACTCAATGCACGCCGTCTGCATACCGAGGCAGATTCCGAAATACGGCACATGCTTTTCGCGCGCATACTGAATTGCTTTCAACATTCCCTCAATACCGCGCTTGCCGAAGCCTCCGGGCACGAGGAGGCCGTCGAATTCTTCGAGCTGCGCCTCGTAGCTCTTGTCATTCGGGTCGGTGGTCTCAAGCCCTTCGGCCTCGATCCAGTTCACTTCGACCTTCAAATTGTGGGCGAGCGCGCCATGCACCAGCGCTTCTTTCAGCGACTTGTACGAGTCTTCGTACTCTACGTATTTGCCGACAATCCCGATCCTGACGACATCCTTCGGGTTGTAAACGCGATGCACCAAGTCGTGCCACTTGGAAAGATCGCGGTCTTTCGCCTCGAGATGCAGGTACTTCATCACCAGCGTGTCGACCTCTTCATGGGCGAAGACGATCGGCACCTCATAGATCGAGGCCACATCCTTGGCGGTGATAACAGCCTCTTCTTCAACGTTGCAGAAGAGGGCGATCTTCGACTTGATGTCTTTCGAGAGGAAGCGGTCGGTGCGGCAGAGGAGAATGTCGGGCTGAATTCCGACGCTGAGCAGTTCTTTGACCGAGTGCTGCGTGGGCTTGGTTTTTAGTTCCTGTGCGGCGGCAATGAACGGCACCAGCGTGACGTGGACAAACAAAGTCTTTTCGCGCCCGAGTTCCTGGCGCATCTGGCGGATGGCTTCAATAAACGGAAGCGACTCGATGTCGCCGACCGTGCCCCCGATTTCGACGAGGAGCACGTCGACGTCCTGCGCGCACTTTTTGGCGGCGGCCTTGATTTCGTTGGTCACATGCGGGATGACCTGGACGGTCTTGCCGAGATAGTCCCCGCGGCGCTCCTTGGCGATGATCTGCTCGTAAAGGCGGCCGGTGGTCCAATTGTTGTCGCGGGACAGCTTGGAGTGGGTGAAGCGCTCGTAGTGGCCGAGGTCGAGGTCGGTCTCGGCGCCGTCGTCGGTGACAAAGACCTCGCCGTGCTGAAAGGGAGACATCGTCCCCGGATCGACGTTGAGGTAGGGGTCAAACTTCATGATGTTGACGCGGAGGCCGCGGCTCTCGAGCAGGCATCCGATGGAGGCCGCAGCCAGTCCTTTGCCCAAAGAAGACACAACTCCGCCCGTCACAAAGATGTACTTTGCCGACATCTCATCCTCACCTTAATTTTTAATGGAAAGATTGTGCAGCAGGGGTGCACGATCAATTATGGCAGAGAATGAGAAGGATGGGAATGTGGAAAACAAGGACGCTGGGAAGCGCCATGAATCCGAAGATTACCCTTTGCATCGCACCAATCCGCTTCGATAATCCTGAGTAGGCCACACGATGACTGGCATGCTCGCTCCCGAGCTTGTGCGGCGTTATCTCGTCGCGCTCGAGGTGCAGCCGCGTTCGCCCTGCCTCACAGCACTTCGAGAGCTGGTTATTGCCCACCTGACCCATATTCCTTTTGAAAACATCTCCAAGCTGCAGCGCTGGAGACACCAGCGATTGGCCGGACTTCCGCCGATCGAACTCTACCTCGACGGAATCGAACGCTATCACTTCGGCGGAACCTGCTACGCCAACAACTTCCATCTCTACACGCTGCTTGCGAGCCTCGGATATGAGGTTCGGTTGTGCGCAGCGGACATGAGCCATCCCGATGTGCACCTGGTGATCATGGCGACGGTCGGCAACCACGAGTTCCTGATTGATGCCGGATACGGCGCCCCGTTCCTCGAACCAATTCCTCGCGACCTGGATGGCGATCACGTCACCGCACTGGGGCGGGACTGCTATGTGTTAAAGCCGCACGACGATGCTGGACGTTCGCGCATGGAGATGTACCGCGACGGGCGGCTAAAGCACGGCTACGTCATCAAACCAGAACCACGCCGGATTGAAGATTTCTCCGAGGTAATCGCCGCTTCCTTTCAGCCAACGGCTACATTCCTGAACAGCGTGCTCCTCGCGCGCTTCTGGCCGGGCCGCAGCGTTGTCATCCACAACCTGACCATGGTGGAGTCGGAAGGCAAGCGATCGACGATCCTGCCGCTGGCCAGTCGGGACGAACTGGTTACTAAGATAGAAGAGCATTTCGGTATACCGCACTCCATCGTGGCGGATTCAATTAGCGGACTGCCAGAGCTTCAGGATCCGTGGGAATAAATCGCCGCGCAAAAGTAAGAGCGGACGTTGCCTTGAATCCCGATCATCTCATTCGAAATTTGCGGCTCACGTGTAACCGCCCTCGTTTTACGTTTGGGCCTTTTCGCTGCATCCAACGCTTTGGAGGCGCGTCGAAAAGCGCGATAATGACCTGAGCATGAGAAACGCGGCCGGAATCCTTGTTGTCATTGCCTCACTCGTACTCTCTATCGGCACCGTGCCCAGCCTCTCCGCCCAAACCCTGGCCAGCCGACTGATCCTCAAAGATGGCACCTACCAGTCAGTCACGAAATACGAGATTAAGGGCGAACGAGTGCGCTACTTCAGCGCCGAGCGCGGCGAGTGGGAAGAGGTTCCGAACGCCATGGTGGACTGGGAGGCTACCAAGAAATATGAGGAAGGGCGCCTGCTTGGGGCTCCGGTACCCGAGGCGGTCGAACTCGACAAGGAGATTGAGGCGGAGCACAAGAAGGCGTTGGAGCGCACGCCCGAAGTCGCTCCGCGACTGCGGCTCTCCGACGAGGGCGGCGTGTATGTGCTGGATACCTATAACAATCAACCTGAGCTGGTTGAAATCCAGCAGGCCGGGGGTGACCTGAATCGCAGCACCAAGTCGAACATCCTGCGGGCCGCGATCAATCCGCTCTCCGGGGCGAAGCAGAACATCGAAATCCCCGAAGCGCACGCCAAAGTGCAGGCGCATACCGCCGTTCCATCTGTCTTTATTAATGTCAGCGCCGATACGGCAAAGGGTGCACCGGCGGTCGCGTCCGGCGCGGAGGAACTCGGGCACGTAGGGGAGGAATCGGCCGCGCTCCCCGTGGCCGAGCGCTTCAGGATCATTCGCGTTGAGTCGAAAGGCAACAAGCGAGTGGCAGGCGCGATCAAGGTTGGCGTAACTGGAAAAACAAAGACCGACGAGCGCTTTATCGGAGCCACGGTTACAACCATGTCAGGCGGTTGGGTGAAGGTGACCCCGATCGATCCGCTGGCCAACGGCGAGTACGCCATCGCGGAAATGCTGGGCAAGGATTCGATGAACCTTTATGTGTGGGATTTCGGCGTGAACCCAAGCGCCCCGGCGAATGCCTTCGCCCAAAAGCCGGAAGCGCCGGAACCGGCAAAGAGCGAGGAACCGAAGGAACTTCAGAAACGAGACAAGCAATAGCCAAGCCTGCCACGTCGGCATCTGAAGGAGCTTGGAGCTCCCTACGTCTCCACCATCCCCCGCGAGGCCACTCCTATATTGTCACGGGTGGTGTTCTTGACCACGTACATCATCTCGTCGGCCTGGCGAATGATGTCGTGCGGAGTCTGGGCATCGTGCGGGAACGTGGCCAGGCCCATGCTGGCCCGCACGGGTAGATTGAGTCCCTGCTCGGCGCAGAAATTCCCCGCGCGCAGCGATTCCTGCAGGCGCCGCGCCACCACAATCGCCTGGTCTTTCCCGGTCTGCGGCAGCAAAACTACAAATTCGTCACCGCCATAGCGGAAGGCAAAATCGATCAACCGCAGCTGCGCTTTAACAAGGTAGCCAACCTCGGCGAGCAACCGGCTCCCCACGAGGTGCCCGTGGGTGTCATTGACCGCTTTGAAGTGGTCGAGGTCGATGAAGATCACGCTGAACTGATAGCCAAAGCGCGCCGACCGGTAAACCTCGGTTTCGAGGGTCTTATAAAGATGACGAGCATTGAAAAGACCCGTGCAGTCGTCGGTGATGGTCAGTTCCTGGATCTTCTCGACCGCGCGCGCGTTTTCGATAGCGATGGCGGCGTAGTCGCACAGGGCCTGCAGGAAAAACATCTCCTGCTCGCTCAGACTGACATCCGCGTTGACCAACTGGATCACGCCGAGCACGCGATGCTTGGAGCGCAAGGGCACGCAGATCACCGACTGCGTTTGCAAGCGGGTAATTTCGTCGAGGCGCGACGAGAAGCGCTTGTCCGCCTGCACATCCGGAACGATGAGCGGCTGCCCATGGCGCGCCACCCAGCCGGCAATTCCCTCACCCACCTTGAGCCGGGCTTTCGATAAGACCTCGGCCGCCGCGCCTACCGCGATGGCAAAGTAGAGTTCGTCCTTCTCCTCGTCCACCATAAGGAGAGACCACGTATCGGGGCGGAAGTACTCCGCCATCTTTTCCATGATGGTCTGCAGAATGGAGTCGAGGTTGAGCGACGAGGTCAGCGCCTTGGCGACATCGTGAAAAATCGTCAGTTCGCGCGACTGGCGAATTGGGGACGTACCCGCGGCCTCCGACATCAATTCCTCATGCTGGTGAGCGATAAAAAATTATAGGTTTAGGCCCGTCGCCCCGGCAATGAACTATGGTAATAGGTACCGTAGATGCCAACCGGGGCGGCCTGTTTCGGCCATTTCCGGGTATCGGCAGGCTCCAGATCAGTTCACCGATTTGACCGTTCCTGGATCCAGAAGCACAAACGAGCAGCCGCTATATTGGTAGCATCCGAGGATCCCGCGGCGGACGAATCGCGTGGGCACGTCATCAGGAGCCGGCACCTTGAAATCAATGGTTTTCAGCTGCTTGCCCTGAAGCTTCATCTTGTCCGATCCGCTGACGAACTTCACGTCCTCAACTTTGAAGGTCTTACTCTTCCCGTCCGATGAGAGCAGGACCCAGAACTCGGCGCTCTCGTTTCCGGGGAGAAAGTGCGGCAGCTTGAATGTTCGCTCGCGAGTTGTCATGTCAGAGGCTTGCGTCGTGTCCTTCGCCTGGGCTTCAGACTTGCCGGCCAGGAAGGACAGGTTCTCCTGCGCTGCTCCCATCTCTTCCTGGAATTCCTCCGGGGTCAAGTTCGTAGCCAAGGGCAGGCGGTAGACCGCCAGCCGGCACATCTGAATTGCACTCGCGGTCTTATGATCGCGCCGATAGAGGTGGCAAAGGTGTCCGGCAACGACGCCATCCTGAGTAAGATCCCAGGCCCCACGCAAATACGGCTCGGCGACTTCAAGTTTCGTCATACGCTCGTAGACCCAGCCGATCGTGTCCCAATACGCGGATATTGTGGCTACCTCCCCTAAGTCTCTTACGCTGAGAGCATCGAGCGTAGTTTTCTGTGACTCCTCTTCGGCCTTTCGCACAGCTTTCTTCGCATATGTCAAAGCGAGCGGAAGATTCAAGTCCGCATTGGCCATGTAGTACGCCGCGCTATTGAAATATTCGTGGTTCTTGACGTCTAACTCCCCGAGCTTGGTGAAGGCATCAACCGCCTTCTCTTTGTTTCCCGCGCGCAGATAAGTCGAGCCCAGAGCCATTTGGATGCGAGGTTGATCCTCGCCCAGCTTCGCTGCTGCCTCGTACGCCTCCGCCGCCTCGGCGTACATTCTCACTTGAATAAATGAACTCGCCAGATTCATTTCCCCGTCCAGGTCGGACGGATGCGCCTTCAGGTAGTCCTTCCATACGCTAATCGCATCTTCGAATTGCCGGCTCGCCATGAGTGCAAACCCTAGAACTCTCTGGATCGCGGGTTCGTCGGGTTTGGCAGCCATTGCCTTGTGGAAAGCGTCGATGGCCGCTTCATATTCTTTCGTTAGAAACAGTGCCTGTCCCAGCATGACCCAGCCGCGCGCGAACTTTGGATCAGCTTGCACCGCGCGATACAACGAGGAAACGGCGCCGTGCACATCGTTCTTTCTGATCGCCTCCTGAGCGTCTTTCTCGAGCCGAGTGGCATCCTGGCTGGAACTGTCAGGCAAGTTACGAATCGCGGCAATCGTTGGAGGAACAGCCGCCACACCGGAAGCCGCCACCTCCGATTCCGGCCCGCTAATGAACGGAATGAATTGCCCATAATCGTCTTGCATTACCTTCACCAGCTCTTTATAGGCCTCGCGTTCTCCGGCCGGCGCTGCTTCCATCAGCGTCTTCAAGTGCCGCTTCGTGATGAGCTTGTGATCTTTGAATTCATAGGTCGCGTCGTATTCGGCGAAATCGCGTTTCCAATGGATGGCTGCGGGAACTAGCGGACGATAGCCTTGCGGCAATTCCATCGCGCTTTCGAATTCCAAATCTTCTGGGACGCCAATCCATGTTGGGCCCAGTGGCAGTTCCTCCTCCTCGCCAGGCCCGGGCAGAAGAATGAAAGGATTGGGCGCGAAGGTCCGGTGATTGCTCCAGTCTCCATAGTCCTTTCGCGTGTACTTGTACGAATAATGAAATGGTTCGTCCATCTTCTCCGGAGAGCTTACGATCACTTCGCTGACTTCGCCTCCGAATCCCATCCCCGCCGATATTCGTTGTCCGAGTTCCTTCCATTGCTGCACTGCGACCATGCGGAAGGCGGAGCGCAGGCTGTATTCCGCATCCCCGCGAGCGGAAACTTCGACGTGGCCCTCAAAAACACCCGTATCGCTGAGCTTGCCATCCATGTTGAATTTCTGGAAAGAGCCCGCCGAGAGCTCTTTTGGCGTGAGCACCAGCTCTGCTTTGTCCTTCCAGATGGCAAGCGCGTGCTTGTCACGCAAAGGTGGAACCAGATAGCGATACGGTCCCACCTCGGCGGTGGTATCGAGCCAGATCAGTTCCGATCCGCGCGGAACAACCGTAATTACGTGATTGAATTGCCCCGGTGAAGGCACATCCGCATCCACTTCATAGGCGCTGCTGATCAAGACCGGATAGGCGGGAATTCCTGCTGCTGTCAGAAGAGACGCCAGTAGCGTGTGCTTGTCTTTGCAGTCCCCATACTGATTCTCCAGCACCGACTCCGCCGCGTGCGGTTGATACCGCCCGATGCCAAAGGCAACCCCAATGTAGTGGAACTGCGTGCTCACGTAGCTATAAAGGATCTTCAGTTTTTCGTCATCGGTCGCTGCGCCCTTGGTCAACTCCGCGGCTTTCGCGGCAACTTCTTCCGTCGGCTTGACCCGCGTTTTTTGTAAGTCGTCGTACCAGCGGCCAACCTCCGACCAACTCGAAAAGCTGCTCAGCTCTACATCCGGCCGGGTCTGGCGGCCGCGCGCCTGCTGCCATGCTTCTTCGGTGGCTTCCCGTTTTTGCTTCGACTCGTCTACGTTTTCGAGGTTCTTGCTGTGCCACGTATAGACGCGATAGCCAGCCGCTTCGCTGATCTGCGGCTGCACCTTTTCGCTCTTGAACTTGATCGCGCGATCGCGCGGCACGCTGATTTCGAGTTCCTCATCCAGCACGATCTGGTTGTGGGTAAAGACATAGCTGGTCCAGAACTGGCCCGGAGCGAGCGGTTTGGTCGTGTGCTCCTCGATCTGATATTCGAGAATATCTCCCGCGCCGAGTCCCTTGACGGCTACATGCTTCTCGTGCAGGTCGCTGTAAAACGGAGCCTGGCGGGTAATTTCTGCTGCCATATCCTGCACGCTGTCTGGCGGCGTTTCAATGACTGTGCCGTCCGGTTTGCGCACGCGAACATATTTGATATCCAGCGAGCCGGTGCCGCTGGCGTAGGAAAAGCTCAGCACGCCATACCGCTGCACTCCAGCTTCCGACTGTATCCGGATCCGCGACGAGTCCTGCCGGACCTCGGTCCCGTCATTTTCAAATTTCTCCGTGCGCTTGAATTGCTCATGGATGACCGCTTCCTTGGAGTGATCGGCCGTTTCGACCGATTTCGCAGGAGAAGATTGACTATTCACCGCAGTGGGAGCAACAGAAAACAGTGCCAGTAATAAGAGACTTAGCGGGCGCGGCATAACTGGCAAACATTTAGTCAGCTTCCAGCAAAAAAGGCAAGGAAATAGCTCGATAATCAACCTTTTCCACTGGTAGGCGTGAGTCGCCCGACGCTCAACCCATTTCCTTCGCCGCCGCCAGCACTTCCTTGACGACCGCATCCATGTCAGACTCTTCCGTCAGATGGTTCACCATGCATGCACGCAGATAGAACTTGCCGTGCATCGTGGCATTCGACAGATACACGCGTCCGCGGGCTATCAGGCGCTTCAATAGTGCCGTGTTGAAGCGGCTGCGCTCCTCCTCCGTCGCATCCTTATTTATCAAGTGCCGGAAGCAGACGACGCTCAGCACAGGCTCCGCGAGTAACTCCAGTTCGTGGTGCTGACTGACCAACCCCGCCAGGCGCTTGGCGTGAGCGAGATCGCGCTCGATTGCTGCGCGAAACGAGGCCAGTCCGTGATAGCGCAGCGACAGCCATAACTTCAACGCGCGGCACCTGCGTGATAGCTCGATAGATTCTTCGAAATACGCAAAGCCCTCGATCGGATCGTTGCTGAGTTGCTTCGCATAGTCGCCGGTGTACTTGAACGTCTGCCGCGCAAGACCGAGGTCCGGATAAAGCAGGCAACCGCAGTCGAGGGGCTGATAGAGCCACTTGTGCGGATCGAGCGACACTGAGTCGGCCATGGCCAGGCCGTCGAATTTCTCGGGCGCGGCAATCGCGGCCAGAGCGCCATAGGCTCCATCGACGTGCATCCATGCGCCGTGGGCGTGAGCGATCTCAGCAAGCTCGCGCAGCGGATCGACGGCTCCGGTGTTGACCGTGCCCGCCGAGGCCACCACCGCGATCGGAACCACACCGCGTTTCTTGTCCTGGCCGATTGCCTCTTCCAGTTTCGACGGGATCATGCGGTACGCGTCGTCGCACGGAATCGTCCGGAGATTTTCCCGGCCAATGCCGATCATCGCCACCGCCTTCGGCGTCGCCATGTGTACTTGCTCCGAGGCGTAGATCGCACCGGCAGGCGCGGCGTGCAGGCCGCGCTCATTCGCTGGAGTCTTGGCCTCGCGCGCCATCGTCAGCCCCATGAGGTTCGCTGCCGAGCCGCCACCGGTCAGCGTTCCGAAAAATCCGCGGCAGCCGACGGCCTCGGCCAGCCAGCGCACCACAGTGCGCTCGATGGTGATGCCGCTCGGCGAGGAGCGCCATGCCGTCATGTTCTGGTTCAGGATGGAAGCAAGAAGATCGGCCAGGGCGGCCACCGGTTCGCCCGGCCCTTGCACGTATCCGAAGAAGCGTCCATTCTGCGCGCGGGCATGAGCCGACACATCTGCCAACTTGGCGAGCGCCTTCGCTCCCATCCCGTGCTCGGGCAGATCATCGGAGAACAGGCGCTCAGTCTCGGCTCCGCTGGTCGCTGGAAAGATCGGCCGCGCATCGATTGTCGAACAGAACTGCGTGGAAAGTTCGACCACTTCGTCCGCCAGCCGCCGAAACTCATCGGCAGAAATTTCAAGAGGTCTCATGTCGCTCCGATTCTATCCCCTATTTGCACGCTCACCCGTGCGCCCCAACTCCGGTCCCGTCTGCTTCACACAAACCAACCTCTGTCCTCTGCCCTCCCCGCTTCTGCAATCTGACTTCTGACTTCTGCAATTGCCTCTGTCAGAGTAGAATTCGTTTTCCGTCCTACGAAAGCGAGAAACACCTTTGCCCTCCTTTGGCGAAAAGCTGAAGCTCGAACGCGAGAAGCGCAAAATCACGCTCGAGCAGATTTCGTCGTCGACCAAAATCGGCACGCGCATGTTGCAGGCGCTCGAAGAAGATAAGTTCAGCCAGCTCCCCGGCGGCATCTTTAATAAAGGATTCGTGCGGGCCTATGCTCGCGTTGTCGGACTGGACGAGGATCAAACGGTCGCCGACTATCTTGAAGCCTCGGGCGAAATGCCGCACCCCGCGCCTGTTCCGCGTGACCCGCCGGCCCACGACTCTTCGGCCAAGTCTTCGCCCGAAGACACCGCATCTCGCAATGCGCGCGAAATCGTCTCGCGTCACGAAGAGAATCGCATCCGCATGCTCGAGGCCAAGGCCGATGAGTCCCGCCCCACACTTCCCTGGGGGCTCTTCGCCGCCATTCTGCTCCTCATCGCGCTCGCGCTCTCACTGTGGAGCCATCGCCGCCGGGAACAGGAACGGCTGGCCGCGCATCCTCCGGCAAAGACCACCGTGGAGCAGAACTCAGCTCCTCCACAAAGCACGGCTCCCAGCGTGTCCGTACCGGCAAGCGAAAACTCCACACCGCCGACCGCAACCGGCAACCAGGGGAACGCAACGTCACCGACCACGGGAGCAAGCACGAGCGCTCCGGCGACGACGCCAGCCCCGAAGCCGGCCACGCCGCCCCAAACTTCCCCACTTCAAACCACCGCGCTCCAGCCAACGCTTGGCGAATTTATGGTGCTGCTCCACGCCCGCGAGCAGAGTTGGATCTCAGTCTCTGTGGACGGCAAGCCCGTCGGTTCCGAGATCATCGATGCGGGTACCGAGCGTTCCTTCCGGGCCCACGACCGGGTCTTCATCAAGGCCGGAAATGCCGGGGCACTCGACTTCCAACTCGACGGCAAGAAGCTCGACGTCGGCGGCGGTTATGGCGAGGTCAAGTCGGTTACGATTGGTCGTGCCGGAGTGCTCACCACGACCTCTCAAACTCCCACGAACCCGTAATCTATCCCTTTACTTTTGTTTTGTTTACCAGCCAACCGAAGTCCCGTTCCAGCCATTCAATGCGCCCATTCTCCGCTCAATGATCGACCCGGTACATCCGGCCAATTTCATTGCGCCCAGCGCTCTTCTCTGGTAACTTTTTCATAGGCCGGAACCTGACCGGTCTCAGAGCCAATGGCGTAACCATCCTCCCTAATGGACCAAATCGGCCCGGCCCCAGGTCTGGCCTTCCAGCGGCTCAAAGTCACTTGAGGAGATAACCAAGTTGCCATCAAAAAATCGTTTTCTCTTTACGTCCGAGTCCGTGACCGAAGGACATCCGGATAAAATTTGCGATCAGATTTCTGACGCCATTCTCGACGCCTGCCTCGCCGAAGACCCGACGAGCCGCGTCGCCTGTGAGACCCTCACCTGCACCGGCCTGGTGGTCATCGCCGGCGAAATCACCACCAAAGCTTATGTTGATTTCCAACAGACCGTCCGCGGCGTCGTGCAATCGATCGGCTATGACAACGCCGTTTATGGCTTCGACTCCAACACCTGCGCTGTGATCTCCAGCATCAACAAGCAGTCCGGCGATATCGCCATGGGCGTCGATACCGGCGGCGCCGGCGACCAGGGCATGATGTTCGGCTTCGCCTGCAATGAGACACCAGAGCTGATGCCGATGCCAATTTCACTCGCGCACAAGCTCACCGAGAAGCTTTCTGAAATCCGGCGCAACGGCACCTGCCCTTACCTCCGCCCCGATGGCAAATCCCAAGTCACAGTCGAATATTCAGCGCCGGGCAAAGTGAAGCGTGTCGATGCCGTCGTTGTTTCCACGCAGCACTCCGAGACCGTCGGCAACGACCAGCTCCGCGCCGACATTCTCAAGCACGTGATCCAGGCAGTGATTCCCGCAAACTTGCTTGACGAAGACACCAAATACCACATCAATCCCACCGGCCGCTTCGTCATCGGCGGACCCATGGGCGATTCCGGCCTCACCGGCCGCAAGATTATCGTCGACACCTACGGCGGCATGGGCCGTCACGGTGGCGGCGCTTTTAGCGGAAAAGATCCGACCAAGGTCGATCGCTCCGCCGCCTACATGGCGCGCTACATTGCCAAGAACATCGTCGCCGCCGGCTTAGCCGAGCGCTGCGAAGTCCAACTTGCTTATGCCATCGGCGTAGCCGAACCCGTCAGCGTGCTTGTCGACACGTTCGGCACCGAAAAGGTCGATAAGGAAACGATTCCTGATCTCGTGCGCGCCAACTTCAAGCTGACGCCGCGAGCCATCATCGATTCGCTCCACCTGCGCCGTCCGATCTATCGCAAGACGGCCGCGCACGGCCACTTCGGCCGCAACGATCCAGACTTCACGTGGGAAAAAACAGATAAAGCCGCAAAACTGGCCGCCGATGCGGGACTGAAACATCACGAGCCAGTCGGGGCAAAAAGATAAAAGGTCAGAGGTTCGAGGTAAGAGGTCAGAGGTAAGAAACTCAAACCTCGAACCGCAGAATTAATCCGAAAAATTTAAGGCAGAGCGTAAGGTCAAAAGCAAAGGGTTCAAACCTCTGACCTCTAACCTCTGACCTCCGGGGATTGAGGAGAACATGGCAACAACACCAAGCATTAGCTGTGACGTCAAAAATTTCGAGCTCGCCGATCTCGGCAAAAAGCGTATCGAGTGGGCCAACCAGTCGATGAAGGTCCTGCAGATCATCCGCAAGGAATTCATCAAGAACCAGCCGCTCAAGGGCGTGCGCATCTCGGCCTGCCTGCACGTCACCGCCGAAACCGCAAACCTCATGGTCTGCCTGCGCGACGGCGGCGCCGACGTGGCGCTCTGCGCTTCGAACCCGCTCTCCACGCAGGACGACGTAGCCGCCAGCTTAGTCCGCGACTACAACATCCCGACCTTCGCCATCAAGGGCGAAGACAACGACTCTTACTACGCGCACATCATGGCCGCGCTCGACCACAAGCCACAAATCACGATGGACGACGGCGCCGACTTAGTCGGCGTGTTACACACCAAGCGCAAAGCCGAGTTGGCTGGAGTTATTGGCGGCACCGAAGAAACCACCACCGGCGTAATCCGCCTGCGCGCCATGGCGAAGGAAGGCGTGCTGCAATACCCAATCGTCGCCGTCAACGACGCCGACACCAAGCACCTCTTCGACAACCGCTACGGCACAGGGCAGTCCACCATCGACGGCATCATCCGCGCAACTAATTTTTTGCTAGCCGGAAGTAAGTTCGTGGTCGCCGGCTACGGCTGGTGCGGACGAGGCCTGGCCAGCCGCGCACGCGGCGCAGGGGCCGAAGTCCTCATCACCGAAGTCGATCCGACAAAAGCGCTCGAAGCCGTGATGGACGGCTTCCGCGTCATGAGCATGGACGAAGCCGCCAAGATGGGCGACGTCTTCTGCACTGTAACCGGCAACAAGAATGTTCTCGCCAAGCAGCACTTCGAAGTCATGAAAGACGGCGCGATCATTTCGAACTCGGGACACTTCAACGTCGAAATCGACATTCCGAGCCTCGAAAAGATGTCGGGATCGAAGCGCACCACGCGCAACTTCGTCGACGAATACACCATGAAAGACGGCCGCCGCATCAACCTGCTGGGTGATGGCCGCCTCATCAACCTCGCCGCTGCCGAAGGCCATCCGGCCAGCGTGATGGACATGAGCTTCGCTGACCAGGCTCTCTGCTGCGACTACATGGTGAAGAACGCGAAGACGCTGGAAAAGCGCGTCTACACCGTTCCCGCCGAACTCGACAAGCGGGTAGCCAAGCTGAAGCTGGAGTCCATGGGCATCAAGATCGATCGGCTGACGCCCGAGCAGGAAGAGTATCTGGCGAGCTGGAACGAAGGGACATAAACCAGGTGTCAGGTCTTAGGTCTCAGTTATCAAGAGCGGCCCGGAGGTTTCGGGCCGCTTTTGCTTGTCTGGTTCGTTTTGTGTGGCGCGGGCATTCCTGCCCGCGTTTGTCGTCTGTGGAATACGACCGTCTGCGCCACAGTGGAAGAGCGGGGCTTCAGCCCCGCGTTAGGGCGCCAAATCAGAAGGGGCTTTAGCCCCTGTGGACGACAACTCTGGACGTTTTCCCGCCTCCTACCAGATCTCCAGCTGAAACTTGCAGTGCCGATGAATGCTCTCGAAATCGGCGCGGTTCGACGTAATCAACCGGGCTCCGTGCGCCCGCGCCGTGAGCGCGATCAGGACGTCGAAGTGCAGGTCTCTCAGTTTGTCGGTAGTGTAGCCATGCTCGCCCCGCATCTTCGCCAGTATCTGCCCCGACTCCAGCCAGTTTCCTTCCGTTGGCGTGAGAATCGGATGGTTGCGTGACAGCGCACGCAGAAACTCCCGCTCAGCGAGCTTGCTAGCGCCCCGCCACAACTCGGCCAGCACCACGGACGACGTCCGCACCAGCCCCGAGACCGATTCGACTCTTTCCCGATGGCGACCCGCGCGCAGAACATCAATAAACACGGACGTATCGAAAACTACAAGATCACTCACTGTGTCCGGCGAAGTCCAGCTTGCCCGCGTTTTTCTTGAGCAGCGCCTTAAAGCGCTTGAGCGCGACAATCTCGCGCAACGCGACGTGCACCGCCTCCGTGCGGGATTTTACACCAAGAATTTTAGCGGCCTCATCGGCCAGCTGCGTGTCGAGACGAATCGAGGTGAGAGTAGCAGACATGATATATACATTATACTTCGATCGTATATACGTGGTCAATCTCTCGAATCGTAGTCATCCCGACACGTTTACCGATTGTCCATGTCATCCAAAATAACCGCATTGGACATATGCGATCGTTCTCCGCCAACGACGACCGCCATTACGGCTGATACCCGGCCCCGCGCAGCACTCTTCCGGGCAAGGCTCCGGTCATCTTGCCGCCGTCGATTACCGTAACGCCGTTGACCAGCACATACTCCATTCCCTCCGACAGTCGATTCGGCTCGTCGAACGTCGCGAGGTCCCGCACCTTCTCCGAATCGAAGACCACGACATCGGCCCACATGCCCTGCTTGAGGACGCCGCGATCGGTAAGCCGCATGCGCTGCGCTGGCAGCGCGGAAAATTTTCGGATTGCGTCTTCGAGCGTCAGCTTCTTTTCTTCGCGAACATACTTGTGCAGAATTCGCGGAAAGGTTCCATACGCGCGAGGATGCGGATGCTCCTCGCCAAGAATTCCTTCGGGCGAAGTGCCGGAAGAATCGTTGTCGACGGAAACCCATGGTTGCTCGAGCGCGAGCGCAACATCAGGTTCCGACATGCCGAAAACCGCGCATTCGGTGAAGCCTTTGTCCGCGATCAGCACGTCAAAGAGCGCGTCCATCGCGTCTTCGTGCATCATCTGCGCGACTTCCGAAAGGCGCTTGCCCTGAAATTTCTTCAGCTCCGGATTCTGCACCACTCCGATCATCACCGCTTCCGGCCCGGGAATTTCCTGCCATTCGTTGTCCCATTTGCCCGAAGGTGTGTCGAGGTCCTTGCGAATGCGCGCGCGCGTTGCCGGATCTTTGAGGCGCTCGATCAGTTTGGCATCTCCGCCATCATGCGCCCAAGGCGGGACGAACGCGGACATGCTGTTGAACCATGCGGGATACGCGTAAGTATCGCCCGTAATATCGCTGCCTTGCGCGCGAGCCTGGTTGATCTTGGCGACGACCTGCGGCATGCGTCCCCAATTGTTCTTTCCCGCGACCTTGAGGTGCCAGATCTCGACTGGAATATGGGCCTCGCGCCCAATGCGCACGGCTTCGTCGATGGCTTCGAGTACGGTATCGCTCTCGTCGCGCATGTGAGTCGCGTAGATTCCGCCAAACTTCGAAGCCTCAGCGGCGAGCGCGATGATCTCTTCGGTCTTCGCGTACGGCGCAGGCGCGTATTCGAGCGATGTCGAAACGCCAACCGCGCCATCATGCATGGCATCTCGCACGAGCGCTTCCATCTTGCCCAGCTGTTCGGGCGTGGGTTGAACATCGGCGTCTCCGAGCACGACGCGCCTTACCTGCGTTGCGCCGACATAACTCGCGAGATTGATTCCCATACCCTGCTTTTCGAGACGCGCAAAGTACTCGCGAAACGTCTGCCAGTCGACATTGATCTTGTAATGCGCATACGCGGGACGATCGGCCTCGACGATCGCTTTGGTAAGCGGCGCGGCCGATCCTCCCTCGCCGGTGATTTCGGTCGTGATGCCCTGATAGATCTTCGAAGGCAGCCGCGGATCGACAAGGATCGTCGTCTCCGATTGTCCAAGCATGTCGATGAATCCCGGAGCAACAACTCTGCCAGCGGCATCAATCGTGCGCTTGCGCGCGGCAGCCGAGAGATTGCCGATAGCAGCAATTCGCCCGTCACGGATACCGACGTCGCCCGAATACCAGGGAGAGCCAGTGCCGTCCACAATATGGCCGTTGGTGATGACGATATCGAAGGCTGCGTCAGCGGCGTGTGTGAGGGAGGAGACAACGATCAGCAGTGCGAGAAAGATATAGCGAGCAAGAGTCATAAGTGGGCCCCGAATTACGTCGCGCCAAGAATAGTCGAGAGTCCTCTGCGACTCAACCCGCTGAGAGAGTGTATCTGCACTCGGGGCCCGAGCATGAAACGCCAGCGACGGAAACAACACTATTCAGTATCGCCATAGCTTGGCGATTTGGGCCCATTGCGAATCGCATCGCGGTCGACAACCTCGGACCGCACTAAGGAGACACCCATGGCTGAAAAACGCACCTTTAAGCTGGGCCGCACTGCGCGCGCCTTCGATCCTCGGATTCCGCACATGAGCGCTTTGCTGCCCGGAAGAAAGCTTGTGCCTCTACCGGCAACGCTCGATTACACGAAAGGCATGCCGAAGGATCTCGGCATGATGCTCAACGATACGCTTGGCGACTGCACCTGCGCCGCGGTCTATCACGCGATTCAGGTTTGGACCTTCAACGCCAGCAAGGGTAAGTCGATGGAGACAGAGCCGGACGAAGAAGTCAGGAACCTTTATGAACTGGCCTGCGGATACAACCCGAAAGTCCCCGGCGAAGGGCCGGGCGGAAACGAGCAGCACGTGCTCAAGTATCTGCTGCGCAAGGGAGCGCCTCTCAGCGCTGGAACGACGAACAGGATTGCCGCATTCGTCGAGGTCGATCCGCGCAACCAGGATGACGTCAAGCGCACGATCTACGACTGCGGCGTCGCCTACATAGGCTTCAATGTTCCGGCGAACATCATGCCCCCTGGAGCCGAACCGCCAGCGATTTGGGCCGTCGACAAGTCCAATCCGAAGATCATCGGCGGGCACGCGGTTGTGCTGGCCGGTTATGACGCAAAAGGAGCGCGCGTCATTTCCTGGGGACAGTACTACACCATGACTTGGGACTTCCTCGCGACCTATGTCGACGAAGTCTATGCGATTGCGGACCAGGATTGGGTTGACGCCACCGGGAAGACTCCGCTGGGCATGAGCATCGCCGACCTCGAACTGCAGATGAAGGCCCTGACCGACGCACTGGCGGCCGCCGCCTGAGTCAGCTTGATACCGAGATGAGGGCGGCGCAAGCCGCCCTCGCCTTTGCGATCCGGCTCAGATATCCCAGGATCCTCTCCGAGCCACCTATTCTTTCCGCCCCTGAGCCTATTTCTTGGCGTTTCACGCATGGTCTATTGAGAGGCAAAGCGCCTCAATATGAAGGTGAGCTGCTTGCGGTGCGATTGTTCCTGCGAGGATCTCACCGCACCACTCAACGGAGGAACTTATGCAGCCGAGAAACCGATGGATCGCAGCGCTCCTGGGGCTGATCGTAATCGCAAATCTGGCTCTCGCCCAGGCACCGCCGAGCGCCTCCCAACCTCTGGAAGTCGACCCCTTTGCAAGCCTTGCCAAAGCGGAAGGCCCGCTGGCTGTCGCTGCTACCGGCTTCACCTTCACCTTCGGAGTGGTGAGCTTCCCGGGCGTCGATGCCAAGCAATTGGCGAGCGGCATCAACGACCATGGCCGCATTGTCGGCACCTACACGACCGTATCTCCGAATCGGAATGGCTATCTCTTGCAGGGGACTAATTTCAAGACGATCGTTTTTCCGGGCAGCGGCACCAACGTTACCCGCGCGGCCGGCATCAACCGCTCCGGCGCGGTGGTCGGTGTCTACTCGACCGACCAGGGTACGACGGAGCATGGTTTCCTGATGAAGGGCAACAAATTCACCAGCTTCGATTTTCCGGGCGCGACCCTGACGATCGGCTCCGCGATCAATGCCAAAGGGGTGATCGCCGGCTCTTACTCGAACGGCCAGAACGTGTTTCACGGCTTCACGCTGAGTGGCGGGACATTTACGCAACTCGACTATCCCTCGGGCCTGAGCACACTACCGTATGGAATCAACGACTCCGGAGAAATCGTGGGCATTTACGAGCAAGCAGACGGCAGTTACCACGGCTTCAGTCTGCAGAATGGCGTATTCGCCACCGTTGATTATCCCGGCGCAACCGAGACCGACCTTTTGGGGATCAACAACAGCAGTCAGATGACTGGATACTACACCGACGACGGCGGAGTGACTTACCACGGCTTTGTGCTATCGGGCGGCGTTTTCACGCCGTTCGATGTGCCCTACGGAGGCGCGACCAGAACCTTGGCGCACGCGATCAATAACAACAACCAGATCGTTGGTTCGTACGTCGACATCGCGGGGTACCTCCAGGGCTTTGTGGCCACCTTCCAATGAGGCCCTAAGCGACGCAACCAATCTCAAAGAACCACTACCAGGGGAAGATCTGAAGAGAGGACACACATTTCAGGAGGATATATGCAACGCCGAAGCTTGAGAAACCCCGGGTCATGCCGTCTTGCGCGGCAGGTGAGAATTCCCCCGGGCAACATTCGGTGAGCCAATTTTTCTGCCCTTTGCGCATGGTCTGACAAGGGGGCAACCTTCCTCGGCTAAGGCGAAATAGGTAGCCACACTCCGCTCCCGAACAAAAGTCGCAGCAAGGAGAACGTGCACTTGGATTGACTCTAAGGAGAACACCATGACCCGAACGTCACTTCGTACTCTTCGCTATGCTGGCTGTCTCGCCAGCCTGCTGTTGTTGATCACGATACCCTCGTTCGGACAGCTCAGTCCCAGTGCCGACGCCTACACCAACACGGCCAGCCCCGGCACCAATTATGGCGCGCAAAAAACGCTGAATGTCGACAATCCATCCCAAACCACTTACATCCAGTTCGATCTGTCCGCGATTCCAGCGGGTTACACCAGCTCCAACATTGCCAAGGCCAGCCTCAAGCTCTACGTCAACACGGTGGTCACGGCTGGCAGCTTCAACGTTGATTACGTCAACGGCACCTGGAGCGAAAGCACAATCACGGCCAATCTTGCGCCTGCGCTCGGCACCACCATCGCGGCCAGCGTTCCGTTGACCAAAAGCGAGGCGCACGACTACATCCTCATCGACATCACGCCCGCGGTAGGCGCCTGGCTCGACGGAACCCAAGCCAATGACGGCATCGCGCTGGTCGGCAACTCGCCTTTCAATGTCACCTTCGACAGCAAGGAAAACACGACCAACAGCCATCCTCCGGAACTGGACATTGTGTTCGCGGGCGGTGGAGGGAGCGGGATTACGGGGATCAACACGGCAGCCGGCAGCGGGCTGCAAGGCGGAGGATCGAGCGGCACACTGAACCTGAGCCTCGTGACCAGTTGCGCCAGTGGCCAGGTTCTGGAATGGAACGGCAGCGCATGGGCGTGCGCCAGTCTGAGCGGGGGCGGCACCATCACCGGCGTCATTGCGGGTGCGGACCTGACCGGCGGCGGCACGAGCGGCACCGTGACCTTGAACGTGGACACGACCAAGGTGCCGCAGCTGGCCTCGGCCAACACCTTCACCGGCAATCAGACGGTGAACGGAAACTTGAGCGCCACTGGTCTGGTCACTGGCAGCGCCTTCAACATCGGCAGCAATCTCTTCGCCTACGGCTCCTATGCCAATTCAAACGCTTTTCTTGGATTCGCCGGGAACACCGGGAGCACAGGGAATGGCAACACCGGCGTGGGCGTCGGGTCATTTCTGTTCAACACCACGGGCGCCGGCAACGCTGCCCTCGGTGTGAACGCGCTGGTCAACAATTCGACGGGCAGTAACAACAGCGCCTCAGGTGGGGGCGCCCTGTTCCTGAACACGACGGGCGGCAACAATTCTGCCAGCGGCAACCTGGCGCTTAGCTACAACACCACGGGTTCGAACAACACGGCTCTCGGCTACAATGCCGGTCCTGACTCCAGCCATCCAAACCTGAGCAACGCCACCGCCATCGGCGCGAACGCGGTAGTGAGTGCGAGTAACGCGATGGTCCTGGGCGGCACCGGTGCTAACGCAGTGAATGTCGGCATCGGGACCGCGACACCGGCCGCTACGCTGGATGTCAGAGGTACGGGTAGCTTCTCCGGCCTGATCACGTTTGCTTCCGGGCAGACATTTCCAGGTGCGGGGACGATCACGGGAGTGGCGGCAGGAACCGACCTGACCGGCGGCGGCAGCAGTGGAAACGTCACTCTGAACGTGGACACCACGAAGGTCGTTACCGGGATCACGGCCGGAACCGACCTCATCGGCGGGGGCATCGGCGGCGTGCAGACCCTGAGTCTCGATACTACGAAGGTCCCGCAGCTCGCGGCTGCCAACACTTTTACCGGAAATCAGACCGTCAGCGCGAACCTGAGCGTTACCGGGAACCTGAATACTGCCTTGACTGTTTCCGGTTCAACGGTCAATGCGTCGGTCTTTTCCCTTAATGGTAGTGCTTTTGCCTTCGGTTCTACGGGTAACCACAACGCATTTCTTGGGTTTGCTGGGAATTCAACTACCACGGGTGGCGGCAACACGGCCAGCGGCTACGAAGCGCTCTTCAGCAATACCACGGGCTTCTACAACACGGCCAGCGGTTTCGAAGCGCTCCAGTCGAACAGCACGGGCGCCGGCAACACGGCCAGCGGTGTCTCAGGGCTCCAAAAAAACACCACGGGCTCTGACAACACCGCCAGCGGTTTTTCGGCGCTCTTCGGCAACACCACGGGCTCCAACAACACGGCCATCGGCTCCAATGCGCTCGAGTCGAACAGCACGGGCCACGAACTCACTTGCATAGGTCTGGACTGCAGTGCTGTGGACGGACTAGCCAACGCCACGGCTATTGGGGCCTATGCCCAAGTGACGGAAAGTAATGCTGTGGTTCTGGGCAGCATTAACGGTGTGAACGGAGCAACGGCTGACACGAGTGTGGGCATTGGCACCACGGCTCCCGCTTCCACCCTCGACGTCGAAGTCGCCGCCCCCGGTCTCGTCGGCCCCATCCTCCTGCTCAAGAACAAAGCTCCTGTCCAGACTGGAACCTTGGGCAACTCCGTCGATCTCCGCTTCGCTCTCGACGGGGGCAGCAGTATCGGCAATCCCAACGCCTACCTCCGGGTCGCCGAAGACGGAAACGGCCAGTACGGCTCCTGGATCAGCTTCGCCACCATGGCCGATGGCGGCGCCGGTTCCGGCGCCCTTGAGAGGATGAGAATCACCGCCACTGGCGCCGTCGGTGTCGGAACCTCGGCTCCCACGCACATCTTTCAAGTCGGGCAGGGCCTGGGCCCTGCCTTTGCCGACGGATGGTCCACCTACAGCTCGCGGAGGTGGAAGACCAATATTCAGACTCTGCCGAACGCGCTGGCAAAGGTAGAACAACTGCGCGGCGTCTCCTACGACCTGAAGGGCAGCGGGAAGCACGAAATCGGCGTCATCGCTGAAGAGGTTGGTCAAGTCGTGCCGGAAGTTGTCAGCTACGAAGGGAACGGCAAAGACGCGCAGGGCGTGGACTACAGCCGGTTGACGGCCTTGCTGATCGAAGCGGTGAAACAGCAGCAACGTCAGATTACGGAGCAGCGAAAGCAGATGCAGGCGCAAAGCGCGCAAATCCGGAGCGAGCTCAGACAGATAAGGGCGCAGCAACGCCAAATCATCAGCCTGAGCGGCAAAGTAGGAGTTCTGGAAGCGGCCGCGCGAAAAACTCAACTGTCGACAGTTTCGCGCCCCCACGCCGCCTTACCGATGCAGGGGGCAGATGGCACTCGGTCCAACTTGACGCTCCAGGCTAGCCGGCAGGGAGACTAGATGCCAAGTTTGGAAAATGGGTGAAACCCTCAAGCCCCACTCATTTGATATTGACGAGTGAGTGGGGTTTTTCAGGTGAGGCTCGCCGGTGTGCGATGGGAGAATTTCGAATCCATATGCTCATTCGGGTCCCACCCGCGTGCACAGATTCGCCGTAGAATATGGGTATGGCCACCCTGCGCGAGATTCTTGATTCGCGCGCCCGCGTCGGCGACCGTGCCCTCTGGGAGCCGATCGAACCCGGCTCCAGCGGCGGCAATCGCATTCGCTGTTACGCCTGCGGACATCAGTGTCCCATCCCCGATGGCCAGCCGGGAGTCTGCAAAGTCCGCTTCAATCGCGGCGGCACGCTCTATGTTCCTTACGGTTACGTCGCCGGCATGCAGTGCGATCCGATCGAGAAGAAGCCTTTCTTTCACGTCATGCCGGGAGCGCTCGCCTACAGCTTCGGCATGCTCGGCTGCGACCTGCATTGCTCCTATTGCCAGAATTGGGTGACCTCGCAGGCGCTGCGCGACCCGGAGGCAATCTCTCCTCCCCAGGAAGTCGATCCTGCCGAAATGGTGCACGACGCGCTCGCACAGGGCGCGAAAGTGATGGTCAGCACGTATAACGAGCCACTTATCACGAGCGAGTGGGCCGTAGCGGTCTTCAAAGAAGCGCGCGCCGCAGGCTTGCGCACGGCATATGTCTCGAATGGCAACGGGACTCTGCAGGTGCTCGAATACCTGCGGCCGTGGATCGATTTCTACAAGGTCGATCTTAAGAGCTTCGATGACCGGCACTATCGCGAGCTCGGCGGGCGTTTGCAGCCGATTCTCGACACCATCCGCGCCCTGCATGGCATGGACATTTGGCTGGAACTGGTCACGCTGCTCATTCCGGGATTCAACGACAGTAGCGACGAACTCCGCCGCCTGACGAAATTTGTTGCCAGCGTTTCGGTCGACATTCCCTGGCACGTCACCGCGTTTCATCAGGATTACAAGATGACGTCGCCGGATGACACGCGTCCGGAGGACCTGCTGCGCGCTGCGGCCATCGGGCGCGAGGCCGGATTGCGCTACATCTACTGCGGCAACGCCACCGACCGCGTCGGTGAACTCGAGAACACCCGCTGCCACCATTGTGGGGAAACGCTAATCCGCCGTTTTGGGTATTTGATCGGAGAGTACAAGCTGACCGCCGGCGGCGCGTGCCCGAAGTGCCGCACGCAAATTCCAGGACGTTGGTCGGCGAAGTTTGACGGGCAGATTGCCTCCACTCCTTTTCTGCCCCGCCGCAAGCAGCAATTGGTTAGAATCCTGACGAGATAAAGAGCTACGAGCTACGAGCCGCGAGCTACGAGCGAACCAAATTCGTTTTCGCTGGAAGCTCGAGACTCGTAGTCTCCTTAATTCATGCGGACCGCAAAAATACTGCTTCTAAGCGCCCTGTGCTTCACCTCCGCCTGCTCGCCGCGCGATTTCCTGACGCGGCGTCTCGCCGCTGATCTGATCTCCGCCTCCGACTCTTTCAAGACGCCACAGACCTACTGGCTCAACACCGGCATTGTTTCGAGCAAAGATTTCAGTTCTCCCGAGTCGATGGTGTTGCAGCGCCGCGGATGGATCGTGGGCAACGAATCGAAGTGCCCGCCGGGCGTGGAACCTGCGCCCTGTTGGGACATCGTGCTCTCTCCGCACGGAGTGGACACGATTCGTCCGCTGATTGCCAGCGGCTCTTCCGGCAACGGACCGATCGCCATTCAAGCTGCACGGCGCGAACTGATTGCGATCACCGGAATCAGCAAGGCGGGAAATTTTGCCGATGTGGAGTTCACCTGGCACTGGGTCTCGCTGAACAAGGTCGGCGAGGCCCTGTACGATGGTGGCGTGCATTATCGCTCGACGGTGGCATTTCGCAGTTACGACGATGGCTGGCGGGTGGTGACGACGGCGGTCCGCAGCAACCAACCCCTCGATGAAGCGTTGCGCAACGCCGAACCGGCCGCTCCCTGAGCCGGAATGGCATTCACGATCACAGATTCGACGACACAAAGGGCCGAGGCATAGTTATGGGTCGATCACGGGGTAGTCAAGTTCTCCTGCAACTTTTTCTCCTCTTCGCAATTCCCTCTTTTCTCGACGCACAAACAAAACCCAAGCTTACGCTCGACGAGTTCTTTAACTGGGTCGAGATTAAGGATGCGCAGTTTTCTCCGGATGGAAACTCAGTGCTCATCACCAGTGATCGCGCGGACTGGGAGAAAGAAACTTTTCGCGATGAGATCTGGCTCTATCGAATCGCCGAGGGATCGGAGGCGGGCGCCTCGGGGAACCTCATCGAGTTGACGCAATCGGGCCACGACAAGCATGCCGGCTGGTCGCCCGATGGGAAGTGGATCGCGTTCCTTTCTGAGCGAAAGAACTTCGCCGGCAAAGGCGGCGAGGACGACAGCGACAAGGAAGAAAAAGCACAGCTGTACCTGATTTCGCCGAATGGCGGCGAGGCCTTCGCCATCACTTCAGGCAGTGAAGAGGTGCATTCATTCGGATGGGCGGCCGATTCGAAGGCCGTCTACTTCGCGACGCGCGAGCCGTGGTCAAAACAACAGACCGATGACCACAAAAAAGCGTGGAAGGATGTCGTCCAGTATCGTGGCGACGAGCGCGGCGACGTGATTTTCCGCCTTGCTCTCGACGACGCCCAGGTGCGTCACGACGCCATCGGCACGCGCGAAGTACCCGATGCCGAGAAAGATTCCAACTCCACTCCGGGAGCAGTCGCAGTTTCGCGCACGCCGTTGCGGATCGAGCAACTGCGCGTCTCGCCGGATGGCCGCCGCCTTGCGTTCGTCAGCAATTCGCCCTCCGAGCGCCAGGAAAAAATCGAAACCTCCGAACTCTATCTCGTGCCGCTGACCACCAGCGCAGGAGAAACCGCGCCAACCCGCCTCACTCACAACGAAGCCGTCGAACTCAATATCGAGTGGGCGCGTGACGGCCGTCACATCTTCTTTATGATCAACCAGGGCTCAGTCGAGAAGAAATACGAAGACGCGCAGCCGAAGCTCTACTGGATTGACGCCGACAGCGGCGCCGTCGAGCGCTGGTTCGCGAAGTTCGATGGCGAGGTCACGAAGTATGCCGTCGCGCCGGACGGGTCCGTGCTCTGCACCTGCCGTCTCGGAACCGAGGTGCAGTTTTACTCGCAGACGAGTCCAACCGCCAACGCTGTAAAGCACGAGGGCTGGGCCGGTTCCTATGCGGCTCCTGCAGCCGCTGCGCACTCACCGCGAATGGCCTTCATCTTCTCGGCAACCGAGAGGCCGAACGAAGCCTACATCGCGGATGGAGTCGACAAACTCGCGCAGGCGCGCCCCATCACATCCTTCAACAAGCTCTTCCTCGAGCGCGATCTTCCCAAGGCAAAGGTCTACCGCTGGACCTCACCCGACGGCACGCCGGTCGAAGGCATGCTGATGTATCCCCCGGGAAAGTTCGAGGCGAAAAACCTGCCGATGTTCGTGCTTATTCACGGCGGGCCGCAGGACACGGACGGCAATCACTTTGAAGCCGACTGGTACGTCTGGGACCGCCTTGCGGCGACACAGGGCTGGCTCGTCTTTGAGCCGACCTATCGCGGCGCGACCGGCTACGGCGACAAATTTGCCACCGCCATCGTTCCCTCGCCTTTCTCCAGTCCTGGCCGCGACATTCTTTCTGGCGTTGATGCGCTGGTAAAAGACGGCATCGCCGATGCCAACCGTCTCACCGTCGGCGGCTACAGCTATGGAGGCTATCTTACGAATTGGCTGATCACGCAGACGACGCGCTTCCGCGCCGCAGTTACCGGAGCAGGCGCCATCGAAAATGTTGCCGACTGGGGCACGGACGATTCGACCTTCGACGACGAATGGTTCATGAGCGGAGCGCCGTGGCAGTCGCGGGACATCTATACCCGAGAGGCGGCGATCTTTCAGATCGACAAAGTACGCACGCCCACCCACATTGTCGCCGGAGCCGAAGACATTCGCGTGCCGACGTTTGAGAGTCACCTACTTGATCGCGCTTTGCACGAACTCAATGTACCGAGCAATCTGATCTTGTTTCCGGGGGAAGGCCACGACCTTGGCAAGAATCCCTGGCACGGCAAGATCAAGGTGCGCGAAGAGTTGAAATGGCTGGAGAAGTATGGAGGGATGGAAGGCCGCTAGAGATTTGTTTGCAAGCGAGCAGTTGCGCCATTTTGAAACCGTCGGTCTCTTAATCTGCTTGCATCGCCCCAAAACCACACTGCTGCCTTTTGAACCAACTCTAACAACTGGCACACGATGAGTTCGTCTGTTTGGGTGTCATACTAGACAGTACTTAAGTTCTATTTGGCGGTACCGGTCGTCAAAACTGTGCCGATCAGCACGGAAGCACCGTAGGGCCGTATCGGTTGCCTCGCAATGCAATCTGTGTGATTCCCGAGGTGACTTGTGGAAAAGGCACGAGTTTTCTCATCACATCATCCTGGTTTGGCTACCGTCCCTCTTCTGGCGGCATTGATGATTGCCCCCGCCTGGGCCTTCCTGCATCGAAAAAACCGCGCCTGGGCAAAAGGCCTTATCGCAAACCCGAATTCTGCTTCGAGCGCGTTTTCGAGACCCAGGCACTGGCATGTGGCAAGATCTCCTACACGCAGGCACAGTGCAAGCTCAACTTGCGTAGTTCTTGATCCGCACCGGCCCAGGCCGTGCCGCGGAATTTAGAACTCGTTCTTCAATCTGGTCGCCGTCATCTATCCCAAGAAATGACAGCTCTTCCTCAAATGTTGCTATCCCAAGCACAATCCAGACCACCCTGGCCGACACCAGTCGATGACCTTTGCTTCCGATTCACGTCATTAATCCATGAAGTGATACGGCCTGCCCAAAAGGCAGAGCGTTAGGTCAACAGGCTGCCTCTATGAAAGCTCCCCGCATTTTCTTCGGCGCTTCCGCCATTCTCTTCGGCGTCATCGGGCTTCTATGGCACGATGCCGAAACCTGGCAGAACGTTCATGCGCTCTTCAAACTTCCTCTCGGCGCCGACATCGCTGTGGGGCTCATGATCCTTCAGATCGCCGGCGGCCTTGGCATCCAGATTCCGCGCGCCGTCCGCCCTGCTGCAGTCCTTCTTTGCTTTGTCTATATCTGTTTCATGCTCGCGTGCGTGCCCGCCATCGTTGCTGCGCCCGCCGATTACGGCTCTTACCCTAACTTTTTCGAACAGCTTTCTATACTCTGCGGAGCGCTCGCTCTGTACGCCGCGACCCACGCCAGCACGCCGTCGCCCGCGCTCGGCCTGTTCGCGCGCCTTGGATTCGGCATCTCCACAGTCTCCTTCGCGGCCACGCAAATTTTCTATTTTCGCTTCACCGTCGCTGCGGTTCCGCGGTGGATTCCGCCCAACCAGAAATCCTGGGCCATTCTTACCACCATAGCCTTCGGGCTCGCGGCTCTCGCCATTCTCATCAATCAACGCGCGCGACTTGCTCTGCGCCTGACCGCGCTCATGACGGCACTGTTCGGCACCCTGGTTTGGGTGCCGCAACTCATCGCCCATCCAAAGTCCCATTTCAGCTGGTCCGAATTTGCGCTGACACTTCTGATTACCGGGGCGGCATGGCTGGTCACTTTGACGTAGTCCTCGCACAACGATCTGTGGCCGGCGCGTCTGCGGCGACGCTGCCAACACGAGCGAATCTTTTTTCCCGCGTGAGGGCTGCGACTAAGAATCCCTGGCACGACAGGATGAAACTGGGGGAAGAGCTGAAGTGGCGGGAAAAGTACGGAGACGATCGAGAGTCACGGCCTCACAGTGACGGGCGCCGCGACGCTTCCCATACGATTGCCGAGTGCGTCGCGAACGGCGAACCGGACGGTGTAGTCCCCGCGGGGCAATTGCAGGGCGCCGCGATACGTCATTCCATTGTGCTGGATCTGTTCGAGGCCATCCGGCTTGAGGTGCACATCGATTCTTTGCGCATTGTCGGCGACGGCATCACCGTTTGAATTCCTGGCGACAGCAGCGATGTCGACGACCATATGATTTTGGTCGGAGGAATCTACGACGGCAAAGTTAGCGGGCATGACCAGTTCGAAGTGAACACGGGTTTCGCCGGAAACCTTCCCGGCTTCTTTTTCTGTCCAGGTCACAGAAACCGGCATGCCGGTAAAGTCGAGCGGCGACGACAAAGCCAAGCGGATGTCCTTCTGAGCGGAGGGCGCAGATGTATCGCGCGATAGAAAAAAGCCCGAGCGATAACGAACGTGTGCACCATTCGCATGGAGCGAAACAGATATGCTATGCCAGCCGGGCTTGGTATTGCCTGGATTGATATAGTAGCCAAGCATGTAGTAACTGCTGTCATCCTGAACAGCCTGGCGGAAGGACTGGATGAGATTCCCTCCTCCGATGAAGGCGCGCCCACCGGTTTTCTCTGCGAACAACTCGAGCGTACTGCTCGTATCGAGCATTTTCTCGTGCGCCTGCGCCTCGATGTCGAACTGCGGGTCCCCGATATCGGAGGGTCTCATCCCTCCTGTGGAGATTGGCACCGCCCCCGACGCCGATCGCAAGTCAATGGAATAGATGGCAATCCCGGCATCGTTCATCATTTTCCAGAGATCATCGTACAAGGGCTGCATCTCCTCGCGTCTGTGGGACGGAACGTCCGGATCGTCGGTGATCGGAGAAGACGCACCCGGGCTGAGCGAAAATGGAAAGCCCGAACTCGCCCAGATCAGGGATTTCCTGCCGGGCAATCCTCGGAAGGCTTTGGCAATCTGCTGCAACGCCTGCACAGTAGTTGACGCTGCTGTCTTGTTTTCGAGGGAAGCGAGTTGGGCCTCGCCTTGCAATTCCCCCCTGATCAATGCGGTGATACTTTTCGCCAAGGCGTCACCGGTAGGATGATGCGGATCGACGATACTCTCGTGTATCAGCGTGGAGCCGCTCCTAGCCCGAGCTAGCCCGTCCGCCAGGAGCTTTGGGTCGTCCGTAAAATCGTGCAGCACTGTAAGACCTGTGGCCGTAAAAGCTAAGAGACATAGGGGTTCGCCCGAGCCCGCAAGCTCCGTGAGAAACTTGGCCAGCGCGGCACGGGCGTTCGCCTGGTCCGGAAGCGGAGTATTTACGAGGTCGAAAACGATAATGCTGAGACGGTGGTATTCGGGATCGCCAGCTTCGAGGTTACTGAACGTCCCATTCTTTCCTTCGGAGCGATGCACTCGGCCGGCGGTGGTTTTCACTTCCTCAAAGATTGCAATCGGTCTGGCCTTCCCGTCCTGCTTCAGTACGAAGCCCTCTTTCGTGAGGCCGGACATATGGGAGCCAGAGCCGTTGTGAACAACGGCAGGGACCAGGACAAGTTCAGTGGAAGAGGTGATTGTAGCTGTTGGTGCTTGAGCCGTTTGCGGGTAAAGAGACACCGCGTGCAGCACGACAACAGCTATTACGATGAAACGGAGCTTTCCTACCGACATAAATAGCGCTCTAGCTTCCTCTCAAGAAAGATCGGCTAGTGGCAAGGTCCCGGAGACTTTGAGAAGCCGGTTCTCAAAATTGAATTCAGCACTACTATTATTCTTGAATTCCCGATCATACGGGTGATGGCGCGAACATTTTTCACGGTCCTGTAAAAGATCCTCGTTCGGAAAGATTCTATGTGGCGCCGTAGTTGTACGAGAGGAGACAGTTGCCCCGACTGTCAGATGGAGTAAGACCTGCGAGGAGGTGCGCCAAGTAGGGCCATCTCTGTGCAACCTCACCGGCGGGCCGCAGCGGTCTGTAACTGTGCTACCCGCGCCCGCGGTGCCGATTCCTGATAGCGCGCGATGCCTTTGAAGAGTGCCTCGGCAATCTGCTGGCGGTAGGCTTCGGACTGCAGGTTCTGCTCGTCGGTGGGGCTGCTGACAAAGGAAATTTCCGTGAGAATCGACGGCATGGTGGTGCCCGTCAGCACGACAAACGCGGCATCTTTGGTGCCGCGGTCGCGAATGTCAGGACTCTTCGCTGCCAGCGTCGAATAGAGCGCACGCTGCACGCTCGCCGCCAGCTTGCGTGACTCTTCGGTCTTATCGCGCAACCCCGCCGCCGACAGCGCCGCCGGCGTCAACTGCGCCGCGTTCGCCTGCTTGTCAATCTCCTTCGAGCCGGGTGCGGCAAACAGATTCGTGTAGTACGTCTCGACGCCGCGCGCCGTCGCCGAGGCACTGTAGTTCGCATGTACCGAGACAAAGAGATCAGCCTGGGCGCGGTTGGCAAAATCGGCGCGCTGCTCAAGCGGCAGATAATCGTCGCCGGTGCGGGTAAACATCACGTCGGAACCAAGACGATCATGCAGCAGTCTTCCCAGCCGCCGCGTCACGTCGAGCACGAGATCTTTTTCAACCAGGCCCTGGCGGCCTACGGTTCCCAGGTCCCACCCGCCATGGCCCGCATCCAGCACGATGCGGAATTTCCCGGTCTTGATCGGAGTCGGCTCGACCGCAGCCTGCGTACGGAGATTCTTGTCAGCCGCCGGAGCCTTCGCCAGCAGCGACTTCGGCATCTCGCGCAGCTCGACAATCAGACGATATGGATCCGACTCCAGGCTCACCGAAAAATTCGAACTGCCTCGCGTGTCGAGCACGATGCGCGTCACGCCCGCTACCGGCTGTGCGACCCTCACCCGCGACAACGCCGGATCGCCCACGTCAAACGTCTTCCCTTCCAGATCGCCCGCCAGCGCCGTATCGTGAAGGTCAAAGTAAATTCTTTCGGGTGACATCAAGCGGTGCACTTCGTAGGGCACCTGGTCTTCCATGTCGATAACCACAGTGCTTCCGAGCGAAGACGCCCAGTGCCGCACGGCGGTGATCTTGGGCAAAGCCGCCAGCTTGCCTGAAGGCACGGGGCTCAACGGAGACTCGCCCGCCACCTGCGCCGGATCCATTAAATGGTCGGCAGGCTCGGCCGCCGCGGTTGCCTGGGCCCCACTGGCCGATGTCGAAACCGGAACCAGGCTGGCGTTGCCCTGCTTCGGGTCGGCCGGCGTTCCCGCTGCCTGGGTTGTTGAATGAGGGGTCAGAGAATGCGCATGCACCTGCATGCCCCACCACACGCCCGCAGAGAATAACGCTGCCACCGCAACCAGTGCGAGGACCACGCTCAGGCCGGGGTGCGCGGTAAGGACATTGCCTTCGGACTCGGGCTCAGTCGCATGAAGACGAAACTCAGTTGCCCGCTTCGAAGGACGTCGACGGGCATAAGTCGAAATCTCGATAGGAGCTCTTTCTTCTTCTTGCGGATCTGCCTCTTCCGCTTCGTTTAAATAGCTCTCCGGCTCGTCGCTGGCTGGAGCAACCAGCGGTTCGCTCAATGCGCCGCGATTGCCGGGAACCGCCGCCATGACAGGAGGAATAGGGTCTGCAACCGCCGCCTCGACTTCCCTCCCCTGCAGCACATCGTCGGCCACGTCCGCGAGCCAGTTGAACCTGCGATCCTGATCCTCGGGCCGCAGCGCCGCGAGAATCAGTTCGGCGAAAAGATCGAGGCAGCGTACATCGTCGTCGGTGAATGACCACGGGGCGCTCGCGAACGCCTGCAGCACGCCAATGCGCTGGCTGCGCCCGCGCAGTGGAACGATCACCGTCGAGCGCGCATCCATGGCCTGGGCGAAATCGAATTCGACTTGCGGGTCGGTGCTCGTGTCGTCACACCGCAACGTCCGCCCCAGCGACAGACATTCCTGGAGAAACTCCGAAGCGCTGTTCAGGCGAATGCCCCGAGGAATCGGCAGGCGTCCGGCCGAAGCACGCGAGCGCAATTCGCCATCACCGTCTGCCGTGGCTTCGGTGAGCGCGACCACAACCGCATCGGCGCGCGTCAAAGTTTGCGCGCGCGCGCAGATCAACTGCAGAACTTCATCAAGGAAGAAACTTTCGGTCTGGGAAAGGCCGTGAGAATTTGCCGCGCCAGCCGCTAACTGTCGCCGGATCCGCTCGTGTAATTCTGAGAAAGCGAGCAGCGCGCCCAAGCTCTCCTGGCGCGTAATCGACTCGAGAACGCGATTGCCCTCGGCGAGCGGAAGCGAAGCATCACCCGCGCTTCGATCGGTCAAAGCCGAATCACCGTCAACTCGAATTGAAGTGGCGCTCATCAGTTATGACGAACTTGGAAGCGCGAAAACGAAGCCTGGGTGTAATCCTATGCGCGCGCCGCGCGACGATTCATTACCGCCCTTGGTTCCTGGCAGGGTCACCAAAGGACAGGCACAGGCCCGCAAAAATAGCATATTCCGCGCCAATTCAGCGTAATAGTCTTTAGTGGCGGGCCGCAATGTCCTTTGGTACACGTCCAACCGGTCCGTCGCGCGAGCTACGCAGCCCAGCGCGTGAGACTCGCGACAATCGATCTCCTGCTGCGACCCTTCAGAGTTTGCCATGCGCTCCGGATCGGCCTAGTCTGTGCTTGAGGGGGCGAAAGAAGGCGGATGGGCAGGTCAAAGGAAGACACCGAGGGCGGCGAGTCGCCCCTCGAAATCGACACTAAACCTCGTAAATCCAATTGGTTCTGGCCCTTGGGAGTGGCCGCCACCGGCGCTGCGGGCATCCTCTTATTGGCTCTTCGGGGCTGCTGGCACCGCCGCATGAGCTGGCCGGTGCGGGCGCAGGGACATTCGTATCAGGTGTGTCTCGGCTGCGGAGTCAAGCGCCTGTTTGACGAAAAGAGCTTCTGCTCCTATGGACCGTTTCGCTACGACCTGAATGAGCTGATCGCCTGGAAGCGCACCCAAATGTCGGATTCAAGCTCCGAGCGGCACGCGCAGCGACCTGCTTCCTAGCGGACCGCGGCTAGTTCCAAGCGATTGCGCGCGGCCGGCCACATCTGCTGCCTCTATTGGCTCGGCGGGTTCGATGTCGACGGCTTAGCTGGCGCAGCCGGCTTCTTATCCTGCGTACCCGTCTTGGTTGCGGTTCCCGTCTTCTTCTTCGCCGCTGGCTTCTTGGGTGGTTCCGTGTCGTCAACAATGATCTTTTTCGGCGGCGCAGGCGGCACCGCTGCGCTCAACGTCTTGACCTGCGTCCGCAAGCGCGTCAACTCTTCTTCTTTGGCGGAGGCCAGCTTCTGCATTCGCTCGCCCATCGACCGCCGCGCACTCTCGATCCCATTCATGTCGTTGCTCAGGCTCTGAAACTCGTCTTTTGAGCCAAACGCGCCCGCGTTCTCCACCACGGATCCAAACACGTCGTACAGCGCATCGAGGTTGCGGTAGAGCTTGAAGCTCGCCGCCAGATCCTCGGGAGTGGCGTTCACCTGCCCGATGATCTCCGGCAATGCTGACTGGAGATTGCGGCGGATCGAATCCACGTTGGCCTGCGTCTGGCGCTTGTTCGAAGAGTCGGTCTTCCAGCGCTCGATGCGCATCTTCTCGATGTCGGCTTGCATGGCGGTCGAAGTGGTTTTCAACTGGGAAAGAATGCCGTTGAGTTCGTTGACCGACGAGTAGGCTACGGGCGCGGAGGCCGGCTGCGCGTCCTGCGCCGCCGCAATCCCCGCGGTGGAGAGCGTTGCGATAAGCCCGGCTCCAATCAGGCGGGGCAAAATCTGGCGGCAGCGCGCGCTCCGGCCAAAGGAAGGATTTCTGTGTAGATTCAGCATGGGGCTCCGATGATCTACTCTTGGACGCCTCTTATCCTAGATGAGTTTGACGCAACGCGAAAGCTGGGCGAGAATTAAGTGTTCGCTCTTTGTTCCTCGGTTTTTATCGTGGGCCTGTGGCGCAGCTGGGAGCGCGCTTCCATGGCATGGAAGAGGTCGTCGGTTCGATCCCGACCAGGTCCACCAAATCTCCCAACAACTTAGGCGCGGTGAATAGTCACAGTGGTTGGGTTTGTGTCATGAGTTGTGTCATAACCCGCCGTTTTGGTGCTCACAGCAAGGGCTTCCATCGCATTGCGCTTGGCTTCCATGCGGACGTGGCTGTACCGCTCCAACATGCGACGGCTCACGTGGCCGGCAATCGCCATGATCGTTGAATCTGACGTGCCATTCTCCGCAAGCTGGGTGATGGCGCAGTGTCGCAGATCGTGGAACCGGAACCCCGGCAGGCCCGCTTTCTTCGTCAGCGTCCTCCACGCCGTCCGCCAGCTTTTCATGTTCCGCGTCGGGTCGAAGGCCGTGACGTTGTAGTCGATCACTCGCTTGCCGCTGAACGTGAACTTGGGAACGAAGCCAGCAAAGACGTAGTGGGACGGCTCAACCGCGCCGAAGCCCTCTGCCCTTCGGCGCAGCCTTGCCAGAGCAGAGGCGGCAACGTCAGTCAGAGGTACAATCCGCTCGCCCGCAGCCGTCTTGGACGTGCGAATCGTCAGGGTCTTTGAGAATAGGTCCACGTCCGACCATTGCAGCCCCTTCAACTCGCAGCCCCTCGCCGTAGTATTGAGGCAGAGAATCGCAGCAAGGTAGGCTGTTTCCCATTCGGGTCGCATGACAGCGGTTTTGAGCAGCCGTTGCTTTTCTTCCTCGGTTAGAGCCTTCCCAATTGTCGAAGGCTCGCGTAGCGGGCGTATATCGTCGGCAACACGCGCCCAAACTCGCGCCCGCTTCATGATGCGGCGCAAGATTCCCAATTCGGCGTTAAGGGTCGCCGGACCAACCTTTTGTTCGGCTCGCCACGTGCGGTACTCGATAATCCGCTTCGCCGTAATCGACTTGAGAGGCTCTTGTTTGAAATAGGCTCGCAGCTGTACGAGCAGTTGTTTTTCCTTGGCTCGACTCGCCGTTGCGAGTTCTAATTTTCGGGCAGTGACATAGTCATCTGCCGCCTGCCCGAACGGTTGACGGGCCAGCGAGGTAGAGGTCTGCGTCAGCTTCCCCTCTATCGCCTGCCCGATGAGGTCCTTCTCTTTGGATTGCGCTTCTCGCCAGTCCGTGGTTTCTAGAGACTGCCGAAATCGTTGCCCGTTCACGACAAAGTGACAGTGCCACGTTCTACCGCGTTTTAATAGCGCCATCTGTTGCTCCTCTCTGACTGTTTTTTTCCTGTTTTCGAGATTTTGCTCGGTTGTCGCGCCACCATTTCAAAGCGTATTGTCGTTGCTTCTCCGCTTTGCAAGCCTCGGCGTTGCAGACTGTTTGATCCTTGCGTTTGGCAATAAAGTACGGCGCAGCGCAGCTCGGACTCGCACAGTACTTAAAGTTGAACCAATTCTCGAACACCCCCAGAATCAGCTCGGGATGGAATCCCCCTAAGTTGGGAACCAGTTTCGCAGCCTCAATCGAGCACATGAATGGCATGTAGTTTCCGATCTCCTTCGGGTCCCAGAGTTCCACTGGAGGTCGCCAAGAAAGCCATTTATTGAGAATGTAATCTACCTCGTCAACGTGGGGCCTTTTCCAGATCGCTCTGAGTTCGTCCCGCAGCTTTAGAACATCATCAGAAACCACTGCTATCCGCCTGCCCCATCGCTTTTGGAACCAGCTTGATCCGTCGTCGCGCATGTTGGCAAAGTCTGCGAGCATCTCCTGCCTAATTGCAGAGGTCGCTTGAGTCAGAACTTCGTGCGCAATATCGCTGTGAGCTGCGAGGAGATCGGCAAGAGGTTGCCCCGGAAGATTCCCCTGTATTTTGTTGCCTGCAATATCCTCCAACATCTTCTTGGCTGCGACGGAGACGCTGTGCATTCGCCTAGAGATTTTTCGCTTTCTCGCTTGCGCCATCATTGCTCCTATCGTGCTTTAGTACTTGATATTTTGTTTAACTAAAGTACTATAGTCGCATATGGAACGCAATTCAAGCAGAAAGGAAAACATTGATGAATCAAGAGTCGCAGGTAACGAGACTGATGGACGTGGGGGAACTGGCAGCACTTTGGCGAGTTTCGCCGCACACGATTCGCGCATGGGTGCGTCAGAAACGCTTGTGCCCCAAAAGAATCTGTAGGCGTTTGCTCTTTGCACCTGCCGATTGTGAACGCTTTCTCCAAGAGGACAAACGTGCCAAAACAGAAAAACCCGCGTAAGCGGCTGGATCACGACGGCAGTGGGCCGCGAGCGGTTGCGCCTCCTGTCTGGGCCAGCGATCCTTACCCAGTCACGGACGACGGGCCAATGTTGGTGCAGGTCGTTAAGCTTCAAGGCCCGGAATGGGTCCGTCAGTTCCAGCGGTGGTCGCTCCGAATTGAATGCACGGGAGTTTATGAACCAATCAAACTAAGTTTGTTCGTCAATCTTGCCGGAGACAGGGGCAAGCCTGGGCTTCCAGGTCGGCAGTCGAACTTCTACAAATATTGGACGATGGCAAACGGCCAACCGCCGAAGAAGGGACAGGCAATGAACTGGGATATCTTCTTGAATAAGTTCTTCATGGCGGAAGTGGGAAAAGTCAGGACTGATGCCAGCGGGCAAGAGAAGGCAGAGTCGGAAATCTACTCCCGCATCTCACGCTTCGTCCGAATGGAGGAAATGTGATTTCCCCACACCCCTAAGCAAGAATCAGAAATCAAAAATCAGGAATCACGGAATCAAGCAATCAGGAATCAACCAATCAAGGTAGCCATGATGCAACACTGTTAGTCCCGCGAGATTCAGAAGCCTTCCGCCTATGCCGGGCGGCGGTCCAAACGGCAAAGCAAAGCAGACCGGAAGGGCGGGAGGCAATCCCTCCCGCTCAGGCCATCAAAAACTTCCTCATTGAGCGGAGCAATACTGCTTTTGGAGTTCTGGAGAGAGTCTCCCGGAACTGCACATCGCCTTGACATTGTCGGTCGGTTTTTTGCTATCCGACTCAGCAGGCGGAGTATTCGGAGTGAACCGTCCCACGAACTTAGCCTCTTTGTCAGGCTTGTCGGCAAAAGGAATGAACACGTCGATTTCCGAACCGAACAATTTTTTGTGGAGTTCGACTCGAAAAAGAACTTTATCCCCATCTTTCAGGGCGTCTAGGGGATTCGGCTTCTCCGATTTGAAATGTATCGGAGTGGCTCCCATGTTGCGGATCGTAGAGTCAGCGGCCTGTGTATAGGTTTCCAACACCCAAATTCCATCCGGCACTTTCACTGTGTACAGACCCACCCGATTAGCATATACACCGCCCGCGACGGTGGTCCCATCTCCACGTAGCGTATTCGTGAGGGTGCCGTCCTCGGCGATTGAGCGCCTGACAAACGTGCCCATCTGGTAGTCACCATTATGGCTTTTGGAAAAGACGAACGGGCTGAGCAGAAGGATGGCGCACAAACATAGTAAAGTTTTCACGGGTTAGCACCCATTCTGACCTTTCGCCCTAAGTATAAGCAGACCGTCTGTGACCCAGATCACATTTGACTACTTTTCGCTGCGTATGTGGGGGGCGTCAAATCTTCGACCATGAGGTCTTTTGCCGACCGTGGCGCACCTGCGTGCGACGTTTCGCGAAATGAAATTTTGAACTAGCGGAGATCGAACCCAAGGCTTGAAGGGGAGGGGGCCTAAATTCTCGGCGTTCTGGCCCGAAATGCGACCGTGGCCCATTAGGATTTTCTTTCCCACAAAATCGAGGTCAGCAAGAGTTTTGGACTTTGCTCGCTTCAGGATGAGTTACAAGTTCTGGGGCCTTTGCCTCAATGCAACCATGAAAACTGTGTCACGGTTTGTGTCATAAGCCTTGCATCCCTACCCGTGTCACGGCAGGTTGCGACATCTCGCTTGGTACGCGAGAGGGACAGAGGACGCCAACCAATTCCGCATGAACACTGCCTCTCACTGTCCGTCGCTATTCGCTTCTCTCGCTCCGCTCCAGTCGAAGATGAGAAATGGCATGGAAGAGGTCGTCGGTTCGATCCCGACCAGGTCCACCAAACTTCTCAATTGTTTAGCTTCCTTCGCCATTTTGATCCCGAAATTTTACCTGTGATGCTTACCTGCGTTGCGGGTACAAAAACACAATGACATGCTCGATCCCGACCGGTCCACCAAATCTCTCGGCGAGCGCCTCCCGCAAAAAAACCAGAGTTGACCCTCTCAGGCTCTCCCCGTAACATTCCCCCCGATGGATGCATCGTCCCAACCCGAGGGGCAAACGGTTTCCCGTTATCGCGTTCTTTGCAAGATCGGCGGCGGTGGAATGGGAGTGGTTTATGAGGCCGAGGATCTGAAGCTAGGCCGCCATGTCGCGCTTAAGTTCCTGCCCGACGAACTCGCCCACGACGCACAAGCCCTCAGCCGATTCCAGCGGGAGGCTAAGGCTGCCTCCTCTTTGAACCACCCGAACATCTGCACAATCTACGAGATTGACGAGTCGGATGGGCGGACCTTCATCGCCATGGAGTTGCTGGAGGGACAGACACTTCGGCACAAGATCGCGGGCAAGCCGCTGGAAATAGAAACGGTACTTGATCTGGGCATCCAGATCGCGGACGCTCTCGACGCGGCGCACTCCAAGGGCATCATTCACCGGGACATCAAGCCTGCAAATATTTTCGTCACGAATCGAGGGCAAACGAAGATTCTGGATTTCGGTTTGGCAAAGGTCACGGTCAAACCGGAGAACATTGCCCTGAGCGCCCCAACCATTGATTCCGAGGAACATCTGACTAGTCCGGGCAGTGCGTTGGGCACAGTGGCGTACATGTCGCCGGAGCAAGTGCGGGGCAAGGGACTCGATCCTCGCACTGATTTGTTTTCGTTCGGTGCCGTTCTCTACGAGATGTGCACGGGCACGCTGCCGTTTCGTGGCGATACGACAGGCACAACATTTGACTCGATCCTGAATCGACCGCCCGTGCCACCCGTCCGAATTAACCCGGACACACCTCCGAAACTGGAAGAGGTCATCAACAAGTGTCTGGAGAAGGATAGGAATCTGCGCTGCCAGCACGCTTTGGAGATCCGGACGGACCTGCAAAGACTGAAGCGCGACACAGAAACCGGGCGCTCAACGGTTGTATCCACCGCGAGCGCTCGACAGTTTGCATTTCCCGTGCCTAGAAAATGGCTAGCAGTGGCTGTTATCGGAGTCGTCGCTGCAGCGCTTGGACTCGGGAGGATGGTCTGGAAACGGAAGCCTGCTGAGAAAGGCCAGATCGTGCAGCGGCAACTCACGGCCAGAACCTCTGACAACCCGATCTCCGGTGCCATAATCTCAAAAGACGGAAAATACGTAGCCTACGACGACAAGGATGGTATCTCGATCCAGCAGATCGACAGCGGAGAGAGTCACAAGTTGCCCGGAACGACTGGGCTATATGTTCAGGATTGGTACCCCGACGGCTTGCAACTCTTAGCAACTGACCACAATGACCTTTGGACGATCTTCGCCTTCTCCGGAGAAAGGCGCAAACTCGCCTCGCGCGTATACGGTGCTGGCCTGACCCGCGACGGGTCTCAAATCTTGCTCCTACGGCAGGGTTCAGATAATGAGTTATGGACGCTGCCCGGTGCAGGAGGAGAACCGAAGTTGGAGTTCGCCCTCGGCAAAGACGAAATCGTCAGCAATGCGGACTGGTCCCCTGACGGCACGGCGATAGCGTATATTGCTACCCACGTTGGCACACACCGGAGATCTCTTGAGGTGCGTACATTGCACGACGGCGAGACTCGCGTTCTTCTGGCGGGCCGCCCTATCAGCGGTGGGCTCTTGTGGCATCCCGACGGCCGTATCCTTTTCGGGATGTCTGGGGACAGTGGCAATGACACTGACTTGTGGGCGAATGGCAATGACACTGACTTGTGGGCAATTTCCCCAGGTTTGAATGGTGCCGGTCCAGGACAGCCTGCCAGAATTACCAACACGACCAGATCGACAGTCTGGCAACTCAGCCTAAGTGCCGATGGCAAGCGTCTGGTAATTACGTCGTTGCGGTTCCCAAATAATATCTTTGTGGCTAGGCTGAATAAGACCACGGGGAAACCGGAACGTCCGTTGCGTCTCACCAATGACTCATGGGACAACCAGCCAAGGGCATGGACGCCGGACGGAATACTCTTCTTCACTTCAGGCCGCCGCAACCTGAGCATGTATAAAACAGCTCTGTCGCCTGACTCCGGCGAGTTGGTCATCGGCAGCTCGGGCTCGGACTACTCTTGGGCCACCGTAACTCCGGATGGAGCGTGGCTCATAGCGATCGCCGATCAGGAAAAACCCGACAAACGCCGATTGTTGCGCATTCCAGTGGCCGGTGGGACGGCCGAGACCTTACTTACGCCTGCAGGTAGGGCGAGAGTGCAATGTGCTGTTTCCGGATCCCGCATTTGCCTCCTTTCGGAAGCGATCGGGCAACAGGAAGTTTTCTCTTCGGTGGATTCCCGTCGGGGGCGACTGGCGGAACTGGCGAGAGTCGAATCGTTTGGAGAGGATAGTTTGAACTGGAGCCTTTCACCCGAAGGGAGGAGAATTGCTCTTGTGGAAGTTGCTAGCGACAGCGTACGAGTACTGGACTTGCAGAGCAAACAAATCCTTTCGCTCCGCCCGATGGCCCTGCAGGATGAAATTCAGAACGTCGCGTGGTCTGCCAGCAGCAACCGGCTTTTCCTTTCAGTGTTTTCCGGAAGGGGCAGGCTCCTCGAAATGGACCTAACTGGCAAGACTCGGACCTTGATCGAGAGTCCCTACTGGATCGGCGACCCCCTGCCATCCCCTGACGGGAAGTATCTCGCATACGTCAACCCTCCGGTGGAGTCGAATGTAGTGCTCCTCGAGCACTTCTAACGCGCACCGGAAAGCATAACGGACTGCCCTGCGTTTCTTACCTGTGATTCTCGCCTGTGTTCCCGGTACAAAAACCCAAAAGACGGTCCTCTGGGCGTTGTAAGTTGTTGTATTTCTTAATCGGGGTTAAATGGCATGGAAGAGGTCGTCGGTTCGATCCCGACCAGGTCCACCAGTCTTTAAACACCCTCAACTACTTCGCATCTTGAGGAAGTGACTCGCGGACCGAGTTCGGAAATAAGAAACCTACTCCTTTTCAGCAAACACTACATTTCCCCCGACCATCGTCATGACCACCCGCGTCTTTGCCAGATCCGCACTTGCGACTGAAAAGATGTTCTGCGACAGAACCGCGAGATCTGCTTCCTTTCCAACCTCTAGAGTTCCCAATCGGTCTTCGGAGAATCTTGCGTACGCTGATCCCGCGGTATACGCTCTCAGCGCATCCTCAACACCAATGCTCTCCTCAGGGATATAAGCCGAGAGCGTCTCGATCGCCCCTCCCTGTCCGCCGCCGTCGAAGATTGCTCCGATTGCCGCATTGCTGGGGGGCGAATGCCACACCGTACGACGCACAACTTGTGCGATCGCGACAAACGGATCGGGGGGCCAGGTGCACGGCCAGTCGCTGCTGAACGCCAATCGCACGCCGCTTTGTTCCAAGCTGCGCCAGCGGTCCGTCGGTGTCTTGTCCTGTGGATCGAAGTTGCTTCCCATATCGCTGCAACAGAACGATGGTTGTGTGCTCACCAGCACCCCGAGTTTGGAGAAGCGCGGTAGGTCCGCCTCTGGAAAGATCTCCGCGTGTTCCATCCGAAAGCGCCGGTCGCGCGGACCATTGGCCTTCTCCACTTCCTCGTAGGTATCCAGAACCATATGCGCGGAGTCAGCCCGCAACGCGTGCGTCATGACCTGATACCCACGCTTGTCCAACTCTCGCACCACTCCCCTGTACTCCGCGGGATCGTAAACCAGCGGCGGAACCAGCCCGCTGCCACCGTCCGCGAAGAATTTCACCAGGTTCGCCGACACCCAATCATCGTGGTACCGCGAGCGCGCCGTCTCAAGGTCCGACAGGAATTGCGGCGTTAGTCGATGCGGGACCGCGACCGCGCCAAATGCAGTCTTCGTACGAACCGTCAATTCTCCTCGGTCTCGCAACGCAGCGTACAACTCGATCTCCGCCAGGCTCCCCGTCGCATTCACGACGCTCGTAATGCCGTAGCGGTTCAGGTAGTGCGAGGCTTCCCGCAGCATTGCCAACTTTTCGTCCTGTGTCAGCGCAGCGGACACCGCCCTTTCCACCAACTCCATCGCCGACTCCAGGAGCAATCCACTCGGGTGTCCACTGGCATCCCGCACGACATTTCTCTCTTCTTCCGCGTCCTCCACCTTCTTGTCGGTGACGCCCGCCAGGGCCAATGCCCTGGCGTTAACCCATAGCGCATGCTCGCTCGTGTGGTGAATAACAACGGGCCGATCCGGAACCGCGCGATCCAGCAGTTCGTGTGTCGGGACCGCCGGAGGAGCCGTTCCGAAATCTGCGCGTCCGAAGATGATCTTGTCGTTCGGATGGCTCGCCGCAAATCCCTTAATCTTTTCCACCAGCGTATCCGGATCGTTCGCTGTGACGCTCGCCTCCGGGGTCGAGAGATTGATCCCCTGCAGCACCATCGCTCCCAGCCACATATGTGTGTGCGAATCGGAAATCCCGGGAATGACCGTGCCCCCGTGCAGGTCTATCACCTTGGTCTTCGTCTGCCGAAGCGCCATGATGACGTGATCGTTGCCGGTCGCCTCAATCCGCGTCCCCGTCACAGCCATTGCCTGTACCCAGGGCGCTTTCGGATTCCCCGTATAGATGTGCCCGTGGACCAGCAGCGTGTCCGCTGCGAAAAGAAGTGATGGCACCACACATACGAGAAGCGTCGAACAAACTCGAAACTTCGTTCTCTTTGCAATCATTCGCTCACCATGAAATCCGCTGAACAGATCGGCGAACCGTAACGGCTAAAATCTCGATTGATGGGGATTTCAGATTTTACACAGACGCTGCACAGAATGCCGAACAACCAGTCCACTTGGTACTGTTACAGTTTGAAGTTTAATTGGAATCCTTGAGGCAGCCGTGCTTTCGTTCATGGGAATGCTTTTGAGCTAAAAGCCTGTTTAACTTTGCTCTTGCTTTGGAATCTGCGTTCTTGGACTCGTATTGAACGCCCCACATTTCTTTGTAGGCTTCTTCGACCTTTCGCTGCAATTCCTCTCGCACAGCACATGGTTTCATGCGGCTTCTCTTATTTGAAGGATTCCTAGCAATTCTTGCAGCGACCAAACGTGATCGGTTAAGCCAGCTTCCATCGCAGGGGTCACGCGCAACGTTTGGTGAACCTTGCAAAAATTGTAGTACATGTAGTGCAACGCAACCGCGTGACGATGGTTGTCGATCTTCTTGCTGTGCCCGTTCGTGAGGCGCGTGAAGCGGCGCATGTGCATCCGCATGGTTAGGTTCTGGCGTTCTACGTAGGACGTGCTAACGTGCTTAGGGTCGGGATCGCCACTTACAACCTTGAGATCGCAGCCGATGCACTTCGCCGGGGAGTAGCGCCGGGTTTCTTCATCGGACGAAGCGCCGTAGATTTTTTGCAACATCGCGTAGTCAATATCCGCGCCAAACGCTTCCTCTACCGCATCCAAATATGCACGGTGCCCATCGGTAGTGATCTGTACGCGGTTGCTGATTCGCTTCGCGCAATCTTCCATAAAGTCTTTCGCCCATCCGCCGTCACGACCGCCAACCAAATACGAAACGACTAACTTTGTGTCCGCGTCGATTCCAACCCATGTCCATGTATCGCCCCATCCCTCTTGCTTTTTCTCTACGCTCACGTTCTTCGCCTTCGCTCCAACGAAGCACCAAATCTCATCGCACTGGAGACGGCGCACTTTAAGGTTGCGAACTGTGCGATTGTGATAGCCAGCACACGCGCATCCCAGATCGGCCAATAGCTTGAGCACAGTAACCGGAGAACAATCAGTCATTCTGGCTGTCGCTCGGATTCCGTTCCCTTCGACAAAAGCCGAAACCAAACTGTAACAGTACCGTCCACTTCCAATCTCCCGGTTAGCAGCACGAATGTGCGCGCCTTGAATTGGAACAATAAACCAGCGCCTCTTGCCTGTGATCCTTACCCGCATTACGGGTACAAAAGCCTAAAAGACGGCCCTCTGGTTCTTGTAAGTTGTTGTATTTTCTAATCGGAGTTAAATGGCATGGAAGTGTCGTCGGTTCGATCCCGACCCGGCCCACCAAATCCCCTCAACCTTGAGCCGCGTAGTAGTCAGCGCAGAGTGATCCGTGCCATGCCCCATTTCATTAAGCTGCCGTTTACCTATTTTTGAAGTCCGTCCCATGACCACCGCGGGATGGTGAGGCCTTCCGGCACATCAGCCGCTGACCTGTGATAGCGAGCCATCGTCGTCGTGGTGGCCCAGGCGAAGTAGTCGTGCAGAACCTGCCGCAGGGCAGCGTTTTCGGCTAGGCCAACATCCACAATTGCCTGGTCAAAGCAGGCAATCGCACGGCGATCCATTTCGTCGTGCACCCCATTACCGCTGTGAATTTTGACGACGGACGTCTCACTCCCATAGGAATCGGAATATTCTCTGGGGCCGCCAAGTGCCTCGGCGAAGTAAGCCGCGAGCCGTTCAGTGTGTTGGGGATGAAAGCCGTGGCTGAAGGCATGCGCGACCACCTCATCGGCTAGCACGCGACGATGCCATGCATCAGCGAGACGGCGCATGCCGTCCATTCCGCCAGCGGCCTCGAAAACGGTTTGCATGCCCTCATAATGACAATCGTTGCGCGGTTAGGCAAGACATTGAACGGAATTTTGAGTGCGAACGGGCGATGTCAATCCCCGCAGTACTCATTGACGCGATAACAAGTGCGCACGCTATCTGCGAAAATCAGCATTACAGAATCGCATGAGTCGCCTCGCTGTTTCGGCTGTTCTCGCGGCACGTACGCGTCACTGCCGGGGCAGGATTGCCGGGTTTGTAACACATGACGGCGTGTACAATGACAGCTACCCGACAGCGGAAATCGAGTGTGGCGAATTCCGCTCATCCGGCCCAAGCCGCTTCCAGCAACAAACTTATTCGCTTCGGAGGAGAAGAATGCAACCCAAGCTCTATCGCATCTTGACCGCGGGCGCGATCTGCCTGGTGGTCGTGACCTCATTGGCTCAAACCGCTTCGTCGCCCACTCTCACACAGCAAGAGCGCGACGCCGCCCTCAAAAGTCTCCAGTCCACACACGACGCGTTTCTAAAATCGATCTCCGGCCTTTCAGAAAAGCAGTGGAAGTTCAAACCAGCTCCCGACCGCTGGTCCGTCGCCGAAGTTTCTGAGCACATCGCCGTTTCGGAGTCGACGATCTTCGGGCTGGTCGAGACCAAGTTCATGGCCGGTCCTCCCACTCCCGAAAAGCGCGCCGAGATAAAAGCAACGGACGAGATGATTCTGGAGCGGGTCCCTGACCGTAGCCGCAAGGCTCAGGCTCCCGAGTTCCTCAAGCCCACGGCCCGCTTCGCCAACGAAGAAGATACGATCAAGGCCTTCGAGGACGCCCGCGCAAAGACGATGGATTACGTCAAAACTACACAAGACGATCTGCGCGACCACATCGGTCCGCATCCCCTGCTCGGCCCGATCGACGCTTACCAGTGGATTTTGCTGATCTCGGCCCACAGCGAGCGTCACACCAAACAGATCGAAGAGGTAAAGGCAGACCCGAACTTTCCGAAAGATTAATGTCAGAATGTCATCGCAATTGTCAGGGATGTCACCCCCGTCTTTAACGATGTCATGCTGAGCGAAGCAGGAAGTTCGCCAAGCAAACTTTCTGCGGAGTCGAAGGATCCCTACCTGACCTCGAACCTGTCCCGCTCCCGCGAGGGGGAAACCGGCGAGCAAAAAACAAGTTGGGGTGATGCGCAAAGCGCATCACCCCGGCGTTATGACCAAGCTTAACTAGCACCAGCTATCCCCTACGCGATCGCGTACCTCCCCGCATCAATCGTCTTCTGCGCGATCTGCTGTCCCAACGCAATCATATTGAATGGCTCATGCTTCGCGAGCCGCCGGACGATCATCAATTGTGTTCTCAGCATGTCGCCGTCGGCCACGTCGGCGATCACTTTCTTGGCCGCCGACTCGATCCGATCGAGAGCCTGCGTCATGTAGAACCGGGTCATGGCAACCGGGATCGCCGCTACTGCTTCGCCCTTCTGCTCGACCAGTTTTTGCGCGCGCAGCACCGCCGACTCCATGGCGTAAATCTCAATCGTCATATCGGCAATCGCTCCCATTACTTCCTGATGGTCCTGAATCGCCGCCATGTACTTCTGCGTGGCCGAACCCGCGGCAAACAGCCCGAGTTTCTTCGCGTTTGCCACAAGACCGCGCTCTTCTGCCAGCGCTCCCTCGACCTCCTCGCCTGCCGATGGCCCGCTCAGCACCTCGTCCATCAGCTTTTTGATCGCCGGCATCAAGGGCAACTGCCCACTCATCGCCCGCTTCAGCAGGAAGCCGGTAATGATCAGCCGATTGATCTCGTTCGTGCCCTCAAAGATGCGGTTGATGCGCGCATCGCGATAGGCTCGCTCCGCAGGATATTCCTCAACAAATCCGTATCCAGCGAAAATCTGCATGGCCTCATCGACGACGTAGTCGATCATCTCCGAACCCCAAACTTTCAGGATGGAGCACTCGACCGCATACTCTTCTATTGCCTTGCGCATCTCTTTGGTCACATCCGGGCTTGACTTGTCGATCTCCGACAACAACGCGTCCATCATGCCGACCGTGCGGTACACCAGCGACTCACCAACGTAAATCAGCGTCGCCATGTTCGCGATCTTCTCGCGCACCAGGCCGAAATCGCCGATGACTTTGCCGAACGCCTTGCGCTGCTTGGCATAGCCAACCGCATGCTCGAGCGAAACGCGCGCTCCGCCCACACACATGGCACCCAGCTTGAATCGCCCGATATTAAGAATGTTGAAGGCAATGGTCGCACCCTTGCCCACTTCGCCGAGCAGATTCTCAACCGGCACCTTGCAGTCGTTAAGAATGATCGGGCAGGTCGACGATCCGCGGATGCCCATCTTGTGTTCTTCGGCACCTACTGAAAATCCGGGAAAGTTTCGCTCGACCAGGAACGCAGAGAACTTCTCGCCGCCAATTTTTGCGAACACGGTGAACAGGTCCGCGAATCCCGCGTTCGTGATCCACATTTTCTCGCCGTTCAAGATGTAGTGCTTCCCGTCCGGCGAGAGTTCGGCGCGCGCCCGACAATTCATCGCGTCCGAGCCGGATGACGCTTCCGACAAGGCATACGCGCCTACCATCTCCCCCGATGCAATCCGCGGCAGATATTTTTGCTTCTGCTGCTCGCTTCCGAAATAAACGATCGGCAACGTCCCAATGCCGCTGTGGCCGCCCCAGGTGGTGGCGAATCCCGCGTACTTGGCGATGTGGTCGGCGATTACAGCCGCCGTTACCTTATCCATCTCCAAGCCACCGTACGCTTCAGGAATCTCCACACCGCTCAGGCCAAGGTCGCCAGCCTTTTTGAGCAGGTCGCGCGAAACGGAAAAATCCTTGTGCTCAATCTTTTCGACGTTCGGCAAAATCTCGTTGATGGCAAATTCTTCAGTCGTTTGTCCGATCATCCGATGCTGATCGGTGAAATCCTCGGGAGTGAACACCTCAGCAGTTTGCCGCTCTTCCAGCAAAAAGCCGCCGCCAGCGATTTTCGTCTTGGGAATTGCAGTAGTAGTAGCCATGATTGCCCCTGTTCTCAACCACAAAGGACACAATGGATCACGAAGGTATTCGCGGGTCTTCCTTCTTGCCCCTTCGTGTCCTTAGTGGTTAACCTCGCCAGTTTTCCACCCATCCCCCACAACAAATCGTTTGATGCCATCCTTCAGGTGGACAACATTGAAGTTTATAAGCAGTCCGAGGGATTTACCACTGAGCTTTAGGTAGGAAAGGATTTGCGCTTGATGAATCGGCGCAATGGCATCCACAGATTTGAGTTCGACAATGATCAGGTCTTCTACAAGAAGGTCGATGTGATAACCGGCAGCCCAACCTGCGCCAACGCCCGAAGTCCTTTCCAGCAGGGCAGGGCCAAGTTCAGAGTGAACTCGCATTGCCGCTGTGATGAGGGCATGGGAAACATGTTGCGTAGTAATTCGACGGACCGGACGGGCGGCCGTAGTGCTTTTTATCCCGCCTTTCGGCATTGATCGCAAGCGCAGCCATCACACTAACATTGTTCGGTTTTTCCTTCGTGAACCTTCGTGTCCTTAGTGGTAGCAATTTTCTTCACCACGAGGGGCACGAAGGCACACGAAGGAACTCAACTCAAGCTCTCAAATATCCCCGCCGCCCCCATGCCTCCGCCGACGCACATGGTCACCATCCCATAGCGCGCCTTGCGCCGCTTCAGTTCGCGAATCACACTGGCCGTCAGCTTAGCTCCCGTACATCCCAGCGGATGCCCTAATGCGATCGCACCCCCGTTAGGATTTACGCGCGCTGGATCGAGCCCGCCTTCTTTGATCACGGCTAGCGACTGCGCCGCGAAGGCCTCATTCAATTCGATCACATCAATGTCGGCTAGTTTCAACCCGGCCAATTTGAGCGCCTTCGGGATGGCAAACACTGGCCCCAGTCCCATCTCTTCCGGCTTGTATCCTGCCGTCGCAAACGACACATACCGAGCCATCGGCGTGATCCCCAACTCCCTGGCCCGCGATGCCGACATGACCACCGCGGCCGCCGCGCCATCCGACATCTGCGACGAATTTCCAGCCGTCGTCACACCCTTCACATGAAACGCCGCCTTCAACGCTCCCAGCGCCTCGAGCGAAGTGTCCGCCCGCGGTCCTTCATCGCCCTTGAAGACAATCTCCTGCCGCTTTGGCTTCGCGCCATTCGGCACCGTGAAGCTGACCGGCACCGGCACGGTCTCCTCCTCAAACCTCCCCGCCGCCAAAGCTGCCAATGCCTTCTGGTGCGAATGGAGAGAGAACTCATCGCAAGCAACCCGCGTTATTCCAAAACGCTCCGCGAGCCGCTCTGCGGTCAGTCCCATCGACAAATACGAATCGGGATAGTGCTCCACCAGCCACGGATTCGGCGAGATCTTATTCCCGCCCATCGGAATCATCGACATCGATTCCGTCCCGCCCGCCACCATGACTTCTGCGCCGCCGCTCATGATGCGCTCGGCCGCCATGGCAATGGCCTGCAATCCGGATGAGCAGAAGCGGTTAATCGTCACCGCGGAAACTTCCACCGGCAGCCCGGCCCGCAGCGACGCGATGCGCGCCACATTCATTCCCTGCTCAGCCTCAGGCATGGCGCAGCCCAGGATGACGTCTTCAATCTCTTTCGGATCGAGTTGCGGCACACGATCAAGCGCGCCTTTGATAGCGACAGCAGCCAGTTCATCAGGACGAGTCGCGCGCAGCGTGCCCTTGAACGCGCGCCCTACAGGAGTGCGAACGGAAGAAGCAATAATGACTTCACGCATGAAGTAATTCTACTCCGTGTGGCAGGGACACTCCGGCCCGCGCCAACGGCAGGCCTCAACAATTAAGAGGTAAGCGAGGCTGCTTCGCCATCACACGAAACTAACACTCCCTCCGCACCACGCCCCTCGCTGTTAATGCGCGTTCCACTTGTCTTTTTTTTTGGTGGGTCACCAAACCTGGAACGCCCGAAAACTGCTCAGAACGCCAGCCGGCGTGGCTACAGTCACTAGTCCCGTCGTCGAATTCTGAGGTACCACCGCGGTCAGATACTTGTCCGAAGCCACCTTGAACTGCGCGGGCGTCCCATTGAAGAAGACACTCGTTGTTCCTTTGAAACCCTGGCCGAAGAGCCCGACAGTTTCTCCCGGAAACGCTGGTATCGGCAGAAAGCTGACAAACGGGGCTAGCCCGACATTAAGGCTGAAAATCGTGCCATACCCTTGGGTACCGCCCTTGTAGGTTGCGCCATAGAAGGTCCCGTTGGTGTGCTGTACCAATCCGGCCGTCGTGTACGTGCCATCGGTACCATCGAAGTCATGCAGGACGGTGAGAGTTCCGCTTGGTGTGATCTTGTAGACTGTACCGCACATGACCGCGTCGCACACGTTGGTTCCTCCGTTGACCGTCGTGCCATAGAAATTCCCATCGCTGCCCAATGCCAAAGACGCCTGGGGATACTCCCCCTCGGCGGCGGCGAAGGAGTGAAGCAGCGTGAATGCTCCGTCGGAGCTGATTTTGTACACCGTTCCAACATTGTTCGCACCCCCGGAAAGAGTGGTGCCATAGAAATCGCCGTCATTGCCCAGCACAAGGGTTCCAGTCGGCCATCTCCCATCGGCTTGGCTGAAAGAGTGCAGTACTGTTAGGACGCCTGTAAGCGTGATTTGGAAAACTTCTCCATCGCCATTGTCCCCCGCAGCATAAGCCGTGCCGTAGAGATTGCCGTCATTTCCCAAAACAAGCCCGGAGAATGGATCGATAAACTGTGGCGGCTGACCGTAAAGCGTGACGACTTGCCCATGGGCATTCATGCTAAATACCGAGCCGATACCACCAAACGTCGTACCGTAGTAATCTGGGCCAATCCCTTGGATCAGACCCGCGGTCGGATATTCCCCATCGGTAGAGTCAAAGCTGAATAAGCTTTTGAATTTTCCGCCGGCAGAAATCTTGAATATCGTCCCATAGTTATCATTGTTGTTAGGATTCCATCCACCATCATAGGTCGTCCCGTAAAAACCACCGTCGGTGCTTAAGAGTAAGGGCGCCTGAGGATAGTCTCCATCGGTCCGGTCAAAACTGTGTAACACTGTCAGCTTTCCCTTCGGCGTTACCTTATAAATGACGCCGTTGCCATTCATCCCGCCGGTGCTCGCGGTGCCATAAAGATTGCCGTTGCGTCCTTGCGCCAAGCCTGCATCAGGCCCCGCACCATGTGTAGAGTCGAAACTAACGAGCGTCGTAAAGACCTGCGAGGTCGACGTCCTGGACGTCGCGAGACAAAGCAAGACGATCATAAATACAGTTGTCGTGGACCGAATTGCTCTCCCGCCTCTGGCCGCTTTACCGCCTCGTATAGACAACATAAAGTAATGCATGTCTACTCGTGCCCTCATCGATATTCTCCCGGGGAGCCAAGCGGGCAGGACGAAGAAGTAAAAAGAATCCTGCGGCGCTGTAACTACGGTCGGAAATTCTCCTTCCCTGGCATTTGGATGTCAAGTTGTAACTTGCGGTAGTGGCTCAGTTTGAATTTTTCAGCGAATATCAAAAAGGAAGGCTAGGGCCAATTCAAGACCACCAACGGCGGTAAGGGCCAACGAACCCATTTTAGGCTGCTCAAATCTGCTTCGGTCCAAGACTCGGATATGATCGGTCAATGCTACGCTATCTTCTAGCGGGCGAGTGCAGGCTGGGTTTTTCACCATGAATTGAACGGGAATCTTTACGCGGTGCGCACAGGCCTTGTGCAATTTGGTGGTTAGCGGGACCCCAACAACGTTTTCCCCAAGCTTGTTGATGAGGTCCCTTGAAACGATCAGATAGGGACGACTCTTTTTCTGCTCATGGCCCGCAATGTCGAGGTCTTTGGCAAAAACCCACCAAATCTCGCCCTGCTTTATTTCGATCACGGATCACAAGTCCTCGGATCCCATGTCGGACATTGACGATGCCAGGAGTTCCTTGTCTTCTTCATCCCACTCATACGGAGCAATAACAGGTTCTTCTGTCTTCACCCTCAAATCAACGCCTTGCCGGATCAGCCCATAAGCATTGACTGCGGTCCTGAGTCCGTCGCATATCTCTGCGAGCACTTCAGGGTTGAGGGCTTTGTCGAAATGCATAGACGCGATCAAGCAATCAAGATGAAACTGAGTCATCCTAGAACTGACGGAGAACTCCATTGCTATCTCTTTGTCCTTTGCCATGAGTTCATCTGGCACTTGTTTGGCAGCAGCAATGACCCCAATCAGGCGGTTAATCTTGCGCATCGTCCATATCGTGAACACCGCTTGATCTCTTGCGACTGCGCCAAATCTCGCCAACCCGTGCTCGCGCAGATCAGCCTCTAGCTCCGAGAAGGACTCCACTACGAGCCTATCCAAAACGCGAGGAGGAACAATCACGCGCGCCAAGTTGGACAAGGCCGAGACAGTCTTATAATAATCAACGAAAACTTCGTCGCGTGTCGTGGTAAATTCCGCTCCGGTCCGAGCCTCAACAGCTCTCAGCAGAAGGGTGTCGAGGATCGTCTTAATACCCTTAAACAATTCCTCGGCAGAACCAGACAACTCCCTTGACGACTTCTTGGACGGCACTCCCACGAAAGTGAGCAGATCGCTGAGCCCGCCAGGAATGTGTCGCTCGACAGCCAACGTTGCGGTGTTCATCAAAGTCATATCTCCGTAATTAATCGCACCGCGTTACGAACGCCTCGAAGTCTTCTTGGACCATCGGGCATTACTTGCTTCTCGTGCAATCTCTCGCCGTCTTTCCGCACCAATAGATCGAGCACGCGAGGGGCCACCAATCAGTCCTCCCTTGCGTGCTGATGCCCTCTTCACGTCCACAGTAGTAGGTTCTTTTGGCTCCGCGATCGCCGACTGTACTACACGGAACGCACGAACGTTTACATCCATGCATCCTCCTTGATGGTTAGACGCAATGGAACGCGCATGGGTTCATGCACGCGCATGATACACCTATTTATCAACAGGATATTGTGAAAATCGGCCAATTCGGGCAGAACGAGAGACCATCTCCACAAACGATAGTAATGGCACCTGTACGCATTTGCAAGAAGAAAATGAACAAAATGCTTGACACTTTTCGTTTGCTCAAGCATAATGCTCAATATGAACACGCTGACCAATGAGGACCGGATCAGGATAATAGCGGCCTTGGTCGAGGGAAACAGCATCCGCTCCACCTCTCGAATGACAGGTGTCGCCCGCAATACGGTGACCAAACTCCTTGTTGATCTTGGTAAAGCGTGCATGCTCTATCACGACCAATACGTCCGCAATGTGACGGTGCACCGTCTCCAGTGTGACGAAATATGGGCATATGTCGGAGCAAAAGCCAAAAATGTTAGCGCCAAAAAGAAGGAAATCGGCTGGGGCGATGTGTGGACTTGGGTCGGAATCGATGCCGACACGAAGCTGGTAGTTAGCTATCTTGTCGGCGGACGCGGAGCAGACTGGGCGACAGATTTCATGCACGATTGCGCCAGTCGGATCAAGAATCGTGTGCAAATCACCACCGACGGCCACAAGGCCTATCTGGAAGCAGTCGAGAGCGCATTTGGTGCGGACGTGGATTATGCCCAATTGCAGAAGATTTACGGAGCCTCCCTCGAAAACGAGACGCGATACTCGCCTGCAACCTGTATCGGATGCGAGATGAAGCAGGTGAGCGGCAACCCTGACCCTAAGCATGTGAGTACCAGCTACGTCGAGCGTCAGAACCTCACCATGAGGATGCACATGCGGCGATTCACTCGTCTCACGAATGGTTTTTCCAAGAAGCTCGATAATCATGCCTACGCCGTCGCCCTTCATTTTATGTACTGCAACTTTGTTCGTATCCACACGACATTAAGAGTGACCCCAGCGATGGAAAGTGGGCTGAGCGATCATGCTTGGGAGTTGGCCGAGTTGGTGGGATTACTTTCAAACTGAGCCACTACCCATCTTGCACACAACGCAGACAGCCTTCGCGCATCTCGTTCATTCTCCCATCCCGGCGCTTACGCGATTCATCGCTCCTTCAAGCTAACCTTAGCTTCTGGCTCCCTCCTCAATCGCTTCCGCCAATCTCTCCCTCACCATCTCGAGCGGCGACAACTCGAACTGCTCCCATCTCTCCGCTGTCGCATCCCGCTCGTAAGACTTCGCCAGGCCATCCAGTCCTTTTTTCATCCCTTCTACCGTCGTTGCTTCTGTGATCCAGTGCCGTATCCAGTTCGCGCTGGCCCGCGCCGACAGGCGGCAGTTTCCCACCACCTGCTCCGCATACTCCGCCATCTTCCTTGATTCCTCTTGCGCTTCTTCCAGGTCTTCCTCCAATTCCTCGATCGATGGCTCGTCGCTCTTGCTCCGCGGATCCACCTCCGGATCGTGCCCCTCCCCGCTCGCCGACCACGGCGTCATCCCCAGCGGCGTCTCTCCCACCTTCTCCGGTTCCACCACAACCTGCGTCGGCTGCGGCTTTTCCTCTGTCATTCGTTTCAGATTCGTCGACGCGATCTGGCACCCATACAGCATCAGCCCCGCAGTCTTCTGGTCGATCTGCCTCCGCATCAGCAGAATCATCACCTGCCGGATTACGACTTGGATGGAATGCGCATCGTCCAGCGCCGGCAGTCTGGCCGTGCCGCTCGGAGAAGCATCTTCCCAGTTCGCATAACTCGGAACTTCTTCCCCCTTGCACTGCTCGTGGTAGTAACAACTGTTATTGCCCTTCAGCGCAGGCGACCCGCATTGCGTTCCCTTCGCGCTCACATGCTGGCACCGTCGTATCTCAACCGGATAACTCGCCATAACTCCCGCCCCATTCCAATTTGCGCCCAAAACAAAAGGCGCGACCCAAAGGCCGCGCCCTATTTCTCCACCTAATATCTATTATCTCATTTTGAGGGGGAGTACCCCGACAATTTCCCGGACTTTATATCTCCAGCAAAAACAGTAAATTACGTCGACTAGACCGTGTTCACGCTCTTGACAAACATCCCGCATGATCGACAAATTCGCAAATCCTTATTTCTCAAAGACATGGCGGAAATTTGTCCGTAACCTATTGATTCTAAAAGACCGCCCGGGAGGGCCTAAGAAACCGTCGCATCCGACTAAATCCTTCGAGTCGTGGTGCTCATTCAGACAAGCCTTCCTGTTCCTTCCTGCCCTTCGTGGTTCAACCTTTGTGTTCCTTCGTGGTTCAAAGGTTCAGTCTGCAACCAAACTTCACTTCCCTTTCAACTGCTGCTTCCACCCCAGAATGCGCGCCTTGTTCGCCTCAGCTTCCGCCTCGGGAATCATTCCCTTCTTTTGATAAAGGATCGAAAGGCTTGTGTGCGCAAGCACATCGTCCGGATCGAGCGCCGAGATTTGATTCGCCACCTCAATCGCCTCGTCCAGACGATTCAGGTTCTGCAGCGCGCGGCTCAGTCCATGCAGAGCATCGGCAAATGTCGCATCCGCCGCAAGCGCCAATCGATACTCCTCAATTGCCTGTTCGTCGCGCCCTTCGGCAACGTGGTCAAGCGCCGCGTAGTAGTGATCTTCGGCCTGCGCGCGCACTTCGCCCGCGTTCGGATTGGGCGGATTATCGCTCATGGCACAAACTACCTTGATTCTAACAAGGAGATGTTTCGTACAATCTGTTGCAGGGATGAAGACAGGCTCCCAGCTCCGAAAATGGCGCGCTGCGCTCATGACCATAGCGCTGCTGACGTTCGTTGCCCTGCCCATCGGCTGCGGACACAAACCGAACGTGCCCGAGTCCGATTCCGCCAATAAGCAGAAGCTGCCCTTCGACCAGCAATCACGCGCCAACGGCCTCTCGCCCTCGCGGTCAATTGTGCCGAGCGCAACACGCCTGCCTGAAGGCACTTCCATTACGGTTCGCCTGCGTGCGGCGCTCTCCAGCGCCACTGCCCACTCAGGAGATACGTTCGACGGAATCACCGAAGACCCGATTGTTGTCGATGGCCAGATCATCGTTGCGCGCGGTACGGATTTCGTCGGGCGAGTCCTCGAGGCCAAACGCTCCGATGGCAAAGATCGCGGATATCTGCGCATTGCGCTGGTGAGCATCCAGGTAAGCGGCAAGACCGTTTTGCTGGACACCTCCAGCATCTTTTCTAAAGGTGGAGCTCGCGACGGCTCTGGCTCCAAAGAGATGGTCTTCCCACCTGACAGGCGACTCACCTTCCATTTGACGCAGGCAGTCGACTTACCTTAGAAAACCAACTCCAAGCTCTCAGCTCCAGGCTCCAAGCAGCTATGAACTGGTAGTTATCAGCGTTTTTTCCTTGCTGGAAATTAGTCGGACTTACTAAAAGGTGGCTTAGTTCCCGATTCATCACAAAAATGGTGTGACCGCGGACACTTCCCTGAAAACCATTTCGGGCTAGATTTTCCCTAAACAGGTTAGCTCAGACCATTCGCGGAAGAGTCTCTCCCAGCTTGGAACGCGAAACTCGCTAACGCTCGACAGTTCTGCTTGCCGGGCGAACGGGCTGAAACTACGGAGATTGATTTCCGCATGGATGCTGCACATCCAATTCAAGCCACCACAGCACTGGCCGCACAACCCGCAGTTACGGCAGAGCCACGAGCGGAATTGCCGGATTCGGTCTTCAGAGCGGCATTCAAAGGGGCTCCAACCGCGATGAGCATTTGCCACCTCGACGGCCGCATTGTCGAAGCCAATGAAGCAATGGCTCACCTTTTGGGCTGTGAGTCCGAAGAACTCAAGGGAAGCAAGCTGAGGCAATTTACGGTTCCCGATTCGGCCCCCAATAGTCTTCAGGACAGCGAATTCGTGGAAATCCGTACCGCCGAAAGCCGCTTCCGATGCCGCGATGGCTCGGAATTCCGCGGACGCATAACAACCGTTCCCTCGGAGCAGGGCAGATCCAATCCGAGCCGATGGCGAACACATGGAAATGGCGACTCCGAACTCGTGCTCGCGCTGCTTGAAGACGTGAGCGAGCACCGGCAACTGGAGGAAACGCTGCGGCAATCCGAGAAGATGGAGGTCATTGGACGCCTAGCGGCCGGAATTGCCCATGACTTTAACAATCTGCTGACGGGTATCTTCCTGTATTCCGATCTCTTACTGGCCGAACTGCCGCCCGACACCTCGCATCGACGCTTCGTGGAAGAACTCCAACTGGCGAGCCAACAGGGTTCAGCGCTGACGAAGCAGCTTATGGCCGTCTTGCGCAAGCAGAGCTCCGGACCTGGCCTAATCGCGGTCAACGATGTGATTGCCGCGATGGAGCGTCTGCTGCGCCACATGATTGGCGAGCAGATCGAATTGCTGACCGCGCTAGACCCCGCAGCCGGAACGATCGTGGCCGATGAGGGTGAGTTCAGGCAGGTCGTGCTGAACCTGGTATTGAACGCGCGCGATGCGCTCGATCGCGGACGAGTTCCTGGCGGGAAGATCCGCGTAAGCACGCACGTCCCGAGCGCCGAAGCCATTCTGTTGACCATAGAAGACAATGGCTGCGGGATGACGCCGGACATCCACGCCCATCTGTTCGAACCGCTATTCACCACCAAGAAAGCAGGCGAAGGAACGGGACTGGGCCTCGCAACCGTGAAACGGATCATCGACGAAACGGGCGGCAGAGTCGAGGTGGCAACCGCGCCAGGTTGTGGCAGCCGAATCCAAGTGTTCCTGCCGTCCGCACAACGGTCGAGCGAGCTTGCCGTCGATGCTCACCAATCCATTGCTCTTCCTCAAGTTGTCATTGCCAGAGAATAAAGGAGGTCAGTTATGTCGAGCGCCAGCGCTGGAACTGCATTAGGAAACGGTGCGCAGATTCATGTGCAGAGCCGTCTGCCGCAAACGCGGCCCACGAATTTCCTGAACCTGCTGATTCTGGACGAGGACCGCGCCACGCGCGAGGCGTCGCGGGATGTGGCGCGCTCAATGGGATTCAGCGCCCTCGTAGCCGACTCTGCCGAGCAGGCCTATCGCGTGATGGAAGGGCAGGGCATCGACGCGGTATTGCTCGATCTCAAGTTGCCGGGAACGGGCGGATTAGAGGCGTTGCGCGCGATCAAAGGGCAACGGCCCGACACAGTAGTCGTGGTCGTGACCGGATTCGGCACAGTGGAGTCGGCAGTCCAGGCCATGAGAGCTGGAGCCTATGATTTCGTGACCAAACCATTCGGGACCGAGGAACTTCGCCGGTTGTTGGCAGGAGTGGCCGAGCATCTCCGGACCAAGATGGAGAGCCGCGTTCGCCGTGAACAGATCCGATCGAGACAAGGCTTCGGAAGCATCGTGGGACATTCGCCGGAGATGGAAAAGCTGTATCGCATCATCGCGAAGGCCGGCCAGAGTACGCATCCGGTGCTGATTCTCGGCGAGAGCGGCACGGGAAAAGAAATGGTAGCCAAAGCGATTCACCAGGCCGGGCCGCTGCGATCGAAACCATTCATTCCGGTGGATTGCGGATCGTTAGTGCCGACCCTGATCGAGAGCGAGTTATTTGGACATGTGCGTGGAGCCTTCACAGGCGCAACCGGTCCCAAGGATGGTTTGCTTGCGATCGCCGAGGGCGGAACTGTGTTCCTAGACGAAATCGGTGATCTACCCATCGACCTGCAGGCAAAACTGCTGCGCGCGATCCAGGAGAAGGAAATTCGCCCCGTCGGAAGCGTGAAACAGATCCCCATCAATGTCCGCATCCTGGGCGCGACCAATCGCGATCTGGAACAGGCCGTCAACGAAGGTACTTTTAGACGCGACCTGTTCTTCCGCCTCAACGTGCTGACATTGAGGATCCCTGCGCTGCGGGAGCGGCGTGAGGACATTCCCCTTCTCATCGCGCACATTCTGGAGCGGATTGGACGAGATTCGGGCCTGGAAAAGACAATCTCCGACGATGCGCTCAAGCTGTTGCTGAGCTACGACTGGCCGGGGAACGTGCGCGAACTGGAGAATTCGCTGGAGCGGGCATGCGCACTGTCGAGCAACAGGGAGATTCAGATGCGCGACCTGCCGACTCACCTGTCAGGCGCTCCGGTAACTCTGGTTGCGCGGCCCGGAAATGGGATCGTCCCGATCGCGGAACTAGAGAAGCGCACGATCCTGAACGCTCTGGCGCAAGTGAATGGAGACAAAATGACGGCCGCGCGCATGCTTGGCATTGGAAAGACAACCCTCTACCGGAAGCTGAAGGAATACGAGACAGAGAATTAAGGAGGCCGGCCTCGGTCACGCAAGCGCTGCCGGTAATTCTTACGTAGATTCCGCATTTGGTTCACGTCAACGCCTCCGCTCCCCAAACGGAACGATGATCTGAAGCGCCTTCGCGTAAGTGTCTGTAAAACAAGCGGCATAATTTGGCCGTGCGGTTGCAAACGGATCTGACATGATCCTGCTGGTGACGAGCATCGAACGGCGGAATGAGTGCGCGGCTGCGCTCAAAGAGGCGATGAACGAGCCGGTGCAACTCGCAGAGAACCTCTTCGAAGCGACGAGCTGTTTGCGAGAGGAAACGTGCACAATCGCGATATTCGACGAGCAAGTCGCGCGGACCGAGTCCGCTGAGATGGAGAATGCACTCGATCACCTGGGCGCTGCGATTCCCGTGCAGGTGAATTTGGCGATCAGTAGCTGCGCACGGGTGGTGCGAGAGGCGCGGGCAGCACTGCGTCGTCGCAGGTATGAAGAAGACTCCGCGCACGAGGCTGTGGCGCGGATCTTGCGGGGCAAGTTGAACAACCAGCTGACAAGCCTGCTTCTGGACTGCGAACTGGCTCTGGAGATATCAGGGTTGCCAGCCCAGGCGATCGAGCGGCTGGACGGGGTTCACAACGCCGCCCAGATGTTACGTGTCCAGTTGGCAGGGCAGAACAACATTCAAGAATGATTCTTGCGGTCTGGCAATAGCAACGCTCCCCCATCAAGCCCTTGCAGATGAATGCCGGGTGAATGCACTATCCATTTACAAATCTCTACCGTCCCGCATCGCAATAACGAGCATCACATTCGTTCATCCCTTAAGGCTTCGGTCGCTCTGCCGCGACCTCGAAAAATATGTAAGGAGGCAGGTAATGGAAGAACGAACCACGGTGCTCTACGTCGATGACAATCCCAAATCCAGCCGTCTGTTGGCCAGCGTTCTTGAAGAGTGTGGTTTCAGGATGATCAGCAAAACCGATCCATTGGATGCGCTTGCGCTTTGCCGCAGAACTTCGTTTGACCTTGCGCTTCTGGACTACGAGATGCCGGTGATGAGCGGCGCGCAACTGGCGCGGGAGATCAAAGGAATGATGCCGGAGGTCCCAATTGTGCTTATCTCGGGACGAACCAGTATTCCGGCGAAGGAACTCGAGTTTGTAGATGCGCATTTTGGCTTTGGAACAGCGCTCGATGACTTGCTCTGGAGTATGCGGATTCTCTCTCCGCCCAAGTTGGTGAGGCGCCAGCCGACGACAACCGGAGAGGTAGAAGTCTCCAAGGGTCGCCCGGCTCCCGCAGGGCGTGCTGGAAGGTACGAGCGCATGCCGGAATCGCGTTGGGCGGACCTGACTTAGGACTTGTATCTCGCATCTCTCGGGCTAGCGCAGAGGACGCCGCCAGCCCGAGGACTTCCGCCTTCTGAATCCTTGTCACAGCTCCCCTGTGACGTATTTCACAGACAAAGCAGATGCAGGGGAGCCTAATTACGCTGAAGTTTTTCGCCTCTCCGAAGAGCAGTTCCCGCCTGTTGAGACGCAACACCCCCTGAGGCGACGGGCCAAAATCACCGGAAAACGGAAGCTAGCAGGAGGAGCAAATTCCTCCAGCCCATGACGTTCCCCCTTCGTCGTGGGAGTGATGTACCGGCGAGCACGATTTCTTCATCGGGCGGGACCTCGTATGCACATATGTGGCGCAGTCCAATCTGAACTCACGTTCATGGAGGGCAGTTATGAAAAGAATCAGCATCCTGGTTTGGATATTCGCTATGGCTCTGTGCTCGATGGCATGGGCGCAGAAGTCCGACATACCATCCATGAAAGACTCCATTTTCCGTCATCGCGCGCAGGCAACGGCAAGACATGCGGGTGGAAACAATCCCTACCGTGCGGCAGAAGCGTTGAATGCAAAGCTAACCTACTATGAAGCATCTGACCAATTCTCGGACAGCCTTAACCCCAATGGCAGCTGGAACTATGGGTACAGCAAGAAAGTGGGCGGAGCACTGACTCTATACACAATCAGCGGCGTGGTCGGCGACTATGACGGCTGGTACGGTTACATGCTGGGGGGAACACCGTATCTCGGAACTGAGGCGGACCTTGCCGGGACCCACTTGCTCACCATGCATCCCGGGCCTAGTAATGAACAGAGCGTGGCACGCTGGATCGCTCCCTGGACCGGCACTTTTGACATGCTGGGCTTCTTCTACGGACTCGACTCTACTTACGGCTCCGACGTCTACGTAATCCAGAATCACGTCGCCGTCTATCACGATGCGGTTTCAATCTACGGGGACGAGAAAGACTTCAGCCTGGTTCTGGCGTTGCACAAGGGAGACAAGATCGACTTCGTGGTCGCCACTTCGCCAGGGAATCCAGTAGGCGGAGTCTATGCCGGTATGGGCGTAGCTATCACTCCCCAACTGTTCAACTTCACCACCGTGCAATACCCCGACGTGCCCAACACCATGGTATGGGGGATCAACAACATGGGCGACATCGCCGGGCGATATCGCGGCACCGACAACATACGGCACGGCTTTATCCGCCGGAACGGAATATTCCAGACGATTGACTGTCCAGGGTTTACCCACACTTACGCAACTGGCATTAACGACTGGGGCCAGGTGGTGGGCTATTGCTTCGACCTGGATGCTGACGGCAACTTCACAGCCTTGAGGGCCTTTCTTTGGTTTAAGGGGCAATTCAAGAAACTGCTGGCCCCGGGCGCTGTGGACTCCGCGGCCTTTGACATCAATGACCTTGGCTATCTCAGTGGTACCTACGATTATGGCGATCTCAGCCAATCGTATGGCTTCATTCGGGATCCCAAGGGCAACTACATTACCTACGAGGTCCCCGGTTCGTATACGGGAACAACTTACGCCGATGGTTTGAACTATTACGGACAGGTTGTTGGCGAATATGCCGATCCGGACTTCTACTATCACGGGTTCATGCGTGATCCGGACGGCAACTTCACCACCATCGATTTCCCCGGCATGGATAGCGGGCTGGACAGCATTAACAACTGGGGGAATATGGTTGGAGTTTATTACGGACTGGGCGGGCCAGCCATCTCGCAGTCGTTCCTGCATGCCGGGTCCGCTTTCGTACCCATGTGGGCACCCGTGACTCCGTTTACGGGTGAATATACGCAGGCAAACAAAATCAACGACAACAACCAGGTTGTGGGCTATTACGTTGGCTATGACAACGTCTTCCACGGATTCATCGCTGCGCCCTTGCCGGGGAAATGGCAGTAAGGTACAGGCGACGCACGGCAACCGTGCGCACAAGAAAAAAACAGCCGCCCGATCTTTGGGCGGCTTTTCTATCGCCTATTCTCTTGGGTTCCGGCTCGATTTGCCGCTCCGGCCCCCAAAAAAGAGCTTTTCATTGGCTCGGAACGCCTCTACACTGGAGCTACCTTGCCCGTGGTTTGGGCGGTTGGCCGAGGGTTCTGTGCGGGTTTTGGTGACAGCTGACACGTTCAGCGGGGTCTGGACGTACGCTCGCGAACTGGCAACCGGGCTGGTAACGCAGGGCGCTCAGGTAACGCTCGTCAGTTTCGGCGAGATTCCCCTGCCCGACCAGACTGCGTGGATGCAGAGCCTGCACGGTCTTGAGTATCATCCGACCGCATTTCGCCTCGATTGGATGCAGGAGGGCGAGCAGGATTTCTTTGCGGCGCAGGAATATCTTTGCCAGATCGTACGTGATACCCGCCCGGATGTTCTCCATTTCAACCAGCTGAGCTTCGGGGCATTGCCTGTGCCGCAGCCACGAGTGCTGACCGCGCACGGCGATGTGATCACCTGGTGGCTGGCGATTCACGGGAAAGAACCGGCGCATTCCGAGTGGCTGGACTGGTATCGGCAGACGATCGTCGCGGGCTTGAAGCGAGCCGAAGCTGTGGTGACTGCGACAAACTGGATGGCGCAGATGCTGCGGGTGGCGTATGGCGACGAGTTCGTCAGCTATGTGATTTCGGCCGGGCGCAATCCCATCTACTTCAATCCGTTTGTCGCAAAGGAAGAGCTGGTCCTTGCCATCGGGCGTCTGTGGGACTCCTCAAAACAGGTTTCGCTTCTGACGCAACACTCCCATAAGTTGCCGGTGTGCATTGTGGGCGCGGACAATCCGATCCCGGCTCCATCGCTGCCGATCCGCGCGGATGTGAAGGTCTCGACCGGTACGGCGGAAGTTTCGGTCAAGGGCGCGCAGACCGAATCGCAGCTGCGCAATCTTTACAGCAAGTCAACGGTATTTGCAGCCACCTCGCGCTACGATCCGACCGGACTGGCGTCGATTGAGGCTGCGTTTTCGCGTTGCGCTCTGGTCGTAAACGATATCCCGGTATATCGCGAGCTCTGGGGCGATTCCGCGCTTTACTTCGAGCGCAACAATGCCGAGAGCCTCGCCGAGGTGCTGGCGCAATTCGATCAGGACCGGGATTTGGTGCGCTTCTATGGAACTCGCGCCTACAATCGGGCCCGCGAACGTTTTACTGCCCGACGGATGGTAGATGAATTTCTGCAGCTCTACCGCCGCTTGCGGACTTTGAAACAAGTGGCGGCATAACTTCTCCGCGCTCTCCAAAATCGCATTCTTCAAGTAGAGACGGCTTGCCCCGTCTTGGGGGCGTATCCGCTCTCTAGGCGCGGCCGCTTTAGACGCGGCAAGCCGCGTCTCTACTGGAATTTACGTTTCCTTCATCCCTCAGTCACAAACAGGCAACATTGGCTCCCTAGTGTTTTCCTCAACCCTCTCGGGTGAGGAGTTCGGCCGCGCGCCGAACAATTCAAAAACAAAAACTGGAGAACATGCATGTTTGAAGACCACCATGTCTCTGCCCACCTCCGGAAGACGATGGCGTCGCTGTTGACGCTGGCGATCTCTCTGGGACCAAGCGTCACTCCCGCATTTGCCGCCGGCAAGCAGCCAGTTCACTCTTCGGCGACCGCGACCCCGATTCAACATCTGGTCGTCATCCTCCAGGAGAACGTATCTTTCGATCACTATTTCGCGACTTATCCGAACGCGACCAATCCGATTTGCGGCAATGCCTCGACGGCACTGCCGGGGCTCAACGGCACGGCCAACCCGCATGCTCTAGGTCGCTGCGGTTATGGCATGAGGCAGCCATTCCTGGTCGTCTCACCGTGGGCACGGCAGAATTCCGTCGACCATAGCCTGACGGATCAGACCTCGGTCATCCGTTTCATCGAAGACAACTGGTTGGGCGGACAACGTATTGGCAACGGTTCATTCGATAGCATCGCCGGATCGATCAACGGCATGTTCGACTTCCGCGCCATTCGCAAGAACGGAACACTTTTCCTGAATGCGAGCACGGGAGAGAAAGAGTAGGAAAAAGTAACTCATCGGCAAGGAATACGGGCATGTGAGCACATCAACTCGCGTGCCCGTGTGACTTTTTGAAGCCGCCATCCAAGATGTTGAGCATCCGGCGTTTGTGGGCGCGGCTAAGATCGCGCATGTTATACTTTTTGAGCATCTCCCCCGCATCCGGCGAAACGGAGGATTCGTATCGACAAGCGTTTTATCCGCATGAATGAGCGCATCCGCGCACGAGAAGTGCGCGTGATCGGTGATGAAGGCGAGCAGATCGGCATCATGCCTCCCTTCGAAGCGCTCAAGATGGCCCGCGAAAAGAACCTCGACCTGGTAGAGATTTCCCCAACTGCGCAACCTCCGGTCTGCCGCATCATGGATTACGGGAAATTTCTGTATCAAAATGAAAAGCGCGAGCGCGAGGCCAAGAAGAAACAGAAGGTCATCACCGTAAAAGAAGTGAAGTTCCGTATCAACGTCGATGACCACGACTACGATACGAAGAAGAATCATGTGCTGCGTTTCCTCGGAGAGGGAGATAAGGTCAAGGCGACAATCTTCTTCCGCGGTCGCGAAATGACGCGGCAGGGGTTGGGACGGCAGATTCTGGAACGCCTGATTAAGGATGTCGAGAATCACGGCATCGTGGAATTCAGGCCGCGGCAAGAAGGCAACACGCTGCACCTGATCCTGGCGCCGAAGAAGGAAGCCGGTGGAGCGAAAGAAAAAGCTCCGAAGCCGGTTGTTGCCAAGCCGATTCCGCCAGCGCCGGCGCAGGGCGGAGCACAGACAGCGTAAGAAAGCTGTCAGCCATCAGTCATCAGGAAAATCTCTTGGTGCGATCGCTTGAGAAGGTGAATTTCTGCAATTTTGGATCTTGGTTCTTACTGAGAACTGAGAACCGAGAACTGAGAACTAAGTCATGCCTAAACTGAAAACACACAAGGGCGCGGCCAAGCGCTTCAAGAAAACCGGTACGGGAAAGGTGAAGCGCCACAAGGCGTTCTTGCGCCACATCCTGACTTCAAAGAAGAAGAAACGCAAAAAGCATCTCGGCGCGGAAGTGCTGGTGAGCGATGCGGATCTGGCTAAAGTGAAGCGGATGATCCCGTACTAGATTGTGGAGCGACGGGCGCCCCGCCCGTCCTTAACAAAGTCTGCGCAATGAAATAGCGCGCAGCGGCGTGTGAAGAGGTCAGACTTCGGCGAGTTCAGCTCGCTAGAAGCTAGTAGCTAAGAGCTAGTAGCTGAAAAAGTCTCCTTACCTCCAGCCGCCAAACGAAACAAAAAAGGAGAACACCATGCCTCGTGTAAAACGCGGAACCAAACGCCGCGCCAAGCGCAAAAAGATATTAGAGCGCGCTAGTGGATATTTCTTAACAAAGTCAAAACTGTACCGTTCGGCGAAAGAAGCCGTCGAGCGCGGGCTAAAGTTTGCCTATGCGGGCCGCAAACAGAAGAAGCGCCAGTACCGGTCGATCTGGATCGTGCGCATCGGCGCCGCAGCGCGGCTGAACGGGATGAACTACAACCAGTTCATCAGCGGGCTGAAGAAGGCCGGGGTTGAGCTTGACCGCAAGATCCTGGCGGATCTTGCCGTGAATGACGCGGCGGGCTTTGCGAGCTTGGCCGAACAGGCCAAGGCAGCGAACGCGGCGTAAGCAGCCGTCGGCTATCAGCTACCGGCTGTCAGCTTTCAGCTTTGAGTGTTAACTTGTGTTGTCATCCTGAGCGGAGCGAAGGACCTGCTTTCTTGTCCGCGCACCAGATCCTTCGCTTCGCTCAGATAACAATCTCTATTGAGAACGCTCGCGCGAAAGATGCCCTACACCGTCCCCAAACTGACCAACTTCTCCTCAGCGGCGCTCGATGCCGCCTCCCGCGAGCTCGCATCCGCGCTGGAGCAAGAGTCTGCCGCGGTCGGGTCAGAGAATGACTGGAAGGATTATCGTGACCGGTGGATGGCACGCAAGAACGGCGTGCTCACGCAGCTTAACGATCTCTGGCTGAAGGTTGCGCCGAAAGACGCAAAGCGCGATGTCGGCCGGCGCGTCAACGAACTCAAGAAAAAAGTTGAAGAGACGATTGAGGCGACGCTTGCGCGCATGCAGAGCGGGGGTTCGTCATCGCGACTTGCGGCCGAGCGAGTCGACATTACCCTTCCCGGAATTCGCCGCACTATCGGAGCCGAGCATCCCGTCATCAGGACAATGAACGAGATGATCGGCGTCTTCCGCAACCTTGGCTACTCGGTCGAGGAAGGTCCCGAGATCGAGACTGACTTCTACAACTTTGAGGCGCTGAACTTTCCGCCCAATCATCCGGCGCGCGATACGCAGGACACGCTCTTCATCGCCGGACAGGAGTCGAAGCCGCTGCGCGACCGGTTGTTGCTGCGCACGCACACTTCGCCGGTACAAATTCGAACCATGCAGAAGATGAAGCCGCCGGTGCGGGTAGTGTGTCCGGGCAAGGTGCACCGCAACGACGCGCTCGACGCGACACACTCGCCGATCTTTCATCAGATCGAAGGGCTGGCGGTTGACACCAACATCACTTTCTGCGACCTGAAGGGCACGCTCGATCACGCCATGAAGGCGATGTTCGGATCGAGCGTGAAGACGCGTTTCTATCCGTCGTTCTTCCCTTTCACCGAGCCGAGCGCGGACGTGCAGATCAGCTGCATTTTCTGCGACGGCAAAGGCGTGCGCGACGGCGCTCCCTGCCGCAATTGCAAAGCCAGCGGCTGGATTGAACTGCTAGGCTGCGGCATGGTCGATCCGAATGTGTATGGATTCGTCGACTACGATGCCAGCAAGGTTTCGGGATTCGCCTTCGGCATGGGCGTCGAGCGCATCGCGATTCTGAAGTACGGCGTGGATGACATTCAGTTGTTCTTTAGCGGAGACGTCAGGTTTCTTGAGCAGTTTGGGTGATTGATCGTGACTCTGAGCGAACTCGAAAATACATTGCCGAACGGACTGCACGACGCCGAAATCCATCGGATTGCGGTCGACTATGTTCAGCGATTGGTGACGATAGACCTGTCCGTTTTTGTTGGAGAAGTAGATGCTCCGCTAGAGAAGCGCGAGGCATACCGAAAGGCAGCGCTGGTTATCTCCGGTTTGCAATTCATATCGATCGAATCTCCCGATGCAAGATACCCGTTCGCAGAATCTGGAACTCTACGCGTGGATCTTTGCGACAAGAAAGCCGATCTTGACCTAAACCTTCTGAACACATTGCCCGCGAACGCATTCTGCGAGAGTTTATTCGTATACGAGTGGAACGCATTTGTCCATCTTGCCGGGTTAGGCGCAGAAATTCAGTGGACAGGCCCTACCGTTTATCTGAATGAGCGCATACACATTCTGCCCGGCGAAACAATAGACCTATGAAACTGTCCCCATCATGGCTGCGGGACTTCGTTGAGCTCACGGTCGACTACCGTCGTCTTGCGGATGAACTCACGCTGGCGGGCGTAGCTGTCGAGGGTATCTCCGGCGAAGGCGACAGCACCGTTTACGAAATGGAGATCACGACGAACCGCCCGGACGCCATGAATCACTATGGCGTGGCGCGCGAGGCTTCGGCGCTTTACGATGTGCCGCTGCGAGCAATTGAGCCGAAACTGCCCGCCGCGCAAGGTAAATCAGAGGTTACGGTCGAAATAGAGGAACCGGACCTCTGCCCGCGCTTCACGGCGCAGGAAATTCGCGGAGCTCAGGTAAAACCGTCGCCTGCGAAGATTGCGTCGCGCCTGGAGTTGCTCGATCAGCGTCCAATCTCGAACGCCGTCGATGCCACGAACTACGTTCTGTGGGAGAGCGGCAAGCCTACTCACGTATTCGATCTCGATTTGCTCGAAGGTCGGCGGCTCGTCATTCGAAAGGCACGCGCCGGCGAGACGCTAAAGACCCTCGATGGCGTCGAACGCAAGCTAACGCCAGAAGATCTCGTCGTCGCCGACGCCGTGAAGCCGGTTGGGCTCGCCGGCGTCATGGGCGGCTACGACACCATGATCACCGAGCGGACGAAGAACATCCTCATCGAGTCGGCTTGGTGGGACCCTGTCACGGTACGTCGAATGTCGAAGCGGCACGGCATTCACACCGACGCTTCGCACCGGTTCGAGCGCGGTGCGGATTTTGAGTCGACTGTTGTTTCGACGAATCGCGTGGCAGAACTGATTCTCGACTCCGGCGGCGGCACGCTGGTCGGCGACGTGATCGATGTGATCGCGCGACAACTCGACCTTGCTCCGGTGGAGCTTGATCTGCGCGAGGTGCAGCGTATTCTGGGGGAGAAACTACCTGCGCACGAGATTAGCCGCATTCTTACCCGACTTGGATTCGTGCTCACTACTGGAACCGAAGACCGCTACCTGGTGCACATCCCAAGCTGGCGGCTGGATGTCGAACGCGAGATCGACATCATTGAAGAGATCGCGCGGCTTCACGGGTATGACAACTTTGCCAATACACTTCCCTCGTACGGCGGAGAGGTGCGCGACTTGCCCGACGCGCATAAAGATGCGCGGCTGCGGTCGTCGCTCCTGGCTCTAGGCTACGACGAGACGATCTCGCTGACGTTTATCTCGAAAGAAGATGCGAAACAGTTCTCCAAGTCGGTGGAGCTTGATCTGGCCAATCCGCTGAGCGACGAAGCTTCGGCGATGCGCACATCGCTCGTGCCGGGCATGCTCAACATGCTCGCCTACAACCTGAATCGCGGCAGCGAGGACGTCCGGCTGTTCGAGGCGGGCAATGCGTTTGAAGCAGCCGGGGAGAAAGCTATTGAGCGCAAGCAGATTGCGCTCGGCGCAACGGGCAGCGCGAACGCAGGAATGATAAGCGGGTTGGCGGCAGGCGCGAAGACTCGGCCTCTGACCTTCTTCGATCTGAAGGGCGATGTCGAGGGAGTCCTGGCCTACTTCGGGTTCTGGGAGCTCGGCTACGACTCTCAAACGGCTGAGTATTATCATCCGGGGCGGTCGGCTCGCGCGCTGATGGATGGCGCTATGGTCGCGCAGTTTGGACAGATTCATCCCGACGTGGCGGCGGCACGCAAACTGAAGCAGGATGTCTTTGTCGCCGAGATATATCTTGACCAGCTATACAAGCACGATCTGCGGCAAGCACGGTATGAGGCGTTGCCGAAGTTCCCTGCCGTCGAACGCGACTTCTCGTTTGTGTTTGCCGACGCGGTGGAGTCCGAAAAGATCCGCCAGAGTGTCACAGGGCTGAGAATCGCTGAGCTTCGGAGCTTTTCGCCGGTCGAAATCTTCCGCGGCGACAAAGTAGGGGCCGGCAAATACTCCGTTCTGCTCCGCGCAAAATTCCAGTCGGGCGAGCGCACTCTGCGCGATGACGAAGTGGCCACGTGGGCCGGGCAGATCGCAAAGACGCTCGAAGGGCTCGGCGGAGTGCAGAGAATATAAGGTTCTTCTTTGATGTTGCCGCTATCGATTCGCCAAGGTTCGAATCGTTCCCAAGCCGAGTAAATTTTGATCCGCTGTCACCAGTATGAGATCAAGAACTTGTGCTGTGGCGGCGATGATGCGGTCGGCGGGGTCCTGGTGCATTTCGAGTTGCCTAGCCACCAGCGCGATCTCATGGGTGAAAGGAGCTTCTTGCGTGCCGGCCGTCGCCAGCGCGAGCCATTCTGTTAAGTCTTCCTTAATTCTGATCCGACCTTTGTAATTCAGCGTCAGGGCCTCGTAAACGCTCCACGGCGAGAGCCAAAGTTCGTTGTCGGCCTCATTCAGGTAATGCAAAACCCGCCGGCCCAGTCGGTTCGGGTCTCTAAATCGCCACAGCCAGATATGAGTATCCAGAAGCAGTTTCAATCGCGGAGCATCTCCCATTCGTCCTCGTCGATTGCGGGAGAGACTATGTCCCCAAGAATCTCGAATGTGTCCTTCATGGAATCGAACCATGCCTGCCGATCCATCACCACGGTCGAGGGCACCACCTCCGCCACCGGCCTGCCGAAGCGCGTGATGCGAATCGGTTGCTTGGTCTTTTGCACCTGCTCGATCAAGGCCAGACATTTCGCCTTGAATTCGGAGATAGCGACTTCACGCATTGCGCTTGGCTTCGCCATTTGAATTTATTGTACCATTGTGGTCAATAATATGACTATAGTCATAATAATGGTCACCTCGGGGGCTGGGCTTTCCCCTGTTTCACGGCTCTGTGCTAGCCTCTCCTGAATGACATTGGGGACGACGCATACAAGGCACTTTCTCTCCGACAAGGTCGAGCACTTCACGGAGTCGGTCATTCGCGAGATGACGCGGCAGGCCATGCAGCATGGCGCGGTCAATCTGGCGCAGGGGTTTCCGGACTTCTCCGCACCAGAAGAGATCAAACGGGCGGCGCAGCAGGCAATCTCGGATGACGTAAACCAGTACGCCATTACCTGGGGAGCAAAAAACCTGCGCAATGCAATAGCGCGGCAGATGAAGATTTGGCAAGGGATCGACGTCGATCCGGAGCGCGAGGTCGTGGTCTGTTGCGGATCGACTGAGGCGATGATCGCCACGCTGCTCGCCGTCTGTAACAAGGGTGACGAGGTTGTAGTGTTTGAGCCGTTCTATGAAAACTATGGCCCGGATTCGATCCTCAGCGGAGCAAAGCCGCGATTCGTGAGCTTGCGGCCTCCGCAAAATGGCAACGGCGAGTGGACGTTTGATCCGCAGGAGTTACGCGAGGCTTTCCAGCATCATACAAAGGCGATCATTCTCAATTCGCCCAACAACCCGACTGGCAAGGTTTTTACTCGCCAGGAACTCGAACTGATTCGCGATCTATGCGTGGAGTACAACGTGCTCGCCATCACCGACGAGATTTACGAGCACATTCTCTACGACGGAGCGCAGCATATTTCGCTGGCGAGCCTGGAGGGGATGCGTGACCGCACGATCACCATCAACGGGCTTTCCAAAACTTACAGCGTGACAGGATGGCGCGTGGGATGGGCGGTCGCCCCGCCGGCGATTACGAACGCCGTACGCAAGGTGCACGACTTTCTGACCGTGGGCGCGCCGGCGCCGCTACAGGAGGCTGGGGCGGCAGCTCTGGGATTGCCCGCTAGCTACTATCAACTGCTCGCGGAGAGATATCAGAAGCGGCGCGAACATCTTATCCCCGCGCTCGAACGCGCGGGATTCAAGTGCTATCGTCCGCGCGGTGCTTATTACGTCATGACTGATATCAGCGCGTTTGGATTCAAGAACGACGTCGAATTCGTAACGCATCTCGTCAAAGAGATTGGTATCGCGTGTGTGCCGGGATCAAGCTTCTACAAGCACGCGAAAGATGGCGCGCAGCAAGTACGGTTTGCGTTCTGCAAGAAACCGGAGACACTGGATGCGGCGGGCAGGAAACTCGAGAAGCTCTCCAAGAAATAACGCGGTTTCTATCGACCTTCGTGTTCCTTGGTGTCCTTAGTGGTAGACGCGCGTTTGAGAGATTCACCACGCGTTAGGCCCCGATTCTCGCCCTTCGCGTCACACAATTGGGCACGTCCCCGGCCCAATCCACAGTAATCTGCGCTATACTCGGCGAAAGATCGCAACCTACCGAAAGCGAGTTTTACATGTCTGCCAAAGGCATCGAAGAGGTATCTGCGCAGGTTCCTACTGAAGATTTTCAGGCGCTGGAAGAGAAAGTTTATCGCACCATTGAGTTATACAAAGCCGCGAAGGAAGCGCGGGCCAATACGGAGCGCGATCTGGAGCGGCTGCGCGAGCAACTGGAGCAGCGCGAGGAAGAGAACCAGGCGCTGCGCCGCGAACTGGTGCAACTGCGCAAGGACCGGGAGGAAATACGCGGTCGGGTGGAACGCATGCTGAACCAGATGGCAAGCCTCGGCCAAGAACAGGCCGCAAGCTAGGTGGGCGGCAACCTCTCGCACGAGCGCGAATGACAAGGCGGAATCCGCCGAGGAGTGAAATGGCGACTGCCAGCAAGCAAATTCCAACCAAAGATCCGGCGAACGGAAGTGTGCGTGTCGAAATTTTTGACCAGGTGTATAACCTGCGCGGCTCCGATGCCGAGTACATCCTGAAGCTCGCCGACTACGTCGACAGCAAGATGCGTGCCGTGTCAGAACAGACGTCGACCGTCGATTCTGTGCGCCTTGCCGTGCTGGCTGCGCTCAATATCGCCGACGAATATCATCTCCTCAAGAAGAGTCTGGAAAAAACCACGCCTGAGGCGCGTTCGCGCGCGAGCAAGCTGGCGAACGCGTTGGATGAAGTTCTGCAAGAGACCGGCGCGCCGGTTAAACCGAGAGTAACGTAGCGTTCACGCAGTGTTCATGGGGCGGTAGTCTTCCGAGCGGGCTCTGTAGCAAACTTCCTGCCAACTATTTTGCGGTTCCCTCTTGCGCATCCGAGAGTTGTTTCCTAGCATCAAAGCTGGAAACCGAGCTGCAAAGTTGGTGTTGGTGGACAACCGATTTTTGAACCAATGCCGAATGAACGGGGACTCTACTCGAATAAACGATCTTGTGTGCTATGTTCCGCCATGCGGAAAAGCCTAATGGGTCGCGGAGGGTTCCCACCGTCTTAGACGGGTTCATTTTCGGCCCACCGCACGGCCCCGCGGGTCGGTTTTGTTTTAAACGGGAACGCCTGGAAACGTGTCAGCGCTGCGCGGATGATGCCCGGTGCCTGAACCGACCATCGATTGAGTTAGAGTTAGCGCCAGCCTTTGAGAGCGGAGGATCCCTTCGCGAGCATTCCTAACGTAGCTTGTTTCGAAACTCCATCAGCGGGCAACGCAGGCTGACTGTTCAGACTCTGGTCTTCGAGGTTTCCTTTTTTCTGTCCTGCCACGATGGGTTGGTCGGCGATGGTCTCATAGGCGTAGCCGGTCAACTTTGCGACTTGCCAGTCGAAATGACACTTCTCGTTGAGTCGGGCCCAACCGTAATGCACTTCCCCATCGATGATAAATTTCAGGCCGAGGTAGCGAGCGTGCACGTTATCCCAAGGACCAAAGCATCTTTTCTCACGGCGGAAGTGTGAGCCCGAGCCCGAGTAGAGGAATCCCCAAGCCATCACGGAGCTATGGATAAACTTCTGCGCTGGGCCGATCACGGCTCCGGCGGAAAGTGCAGCTACACCTCCCGAACCGGCGACAACCCCGTTCTGGGATCCAGAGGCGAACGCCCAAAGGAAGCCATAAATCGTGCTACCCCAATTCCGAACTTGAAAATCGAATATACCGTCGCCATTCACATCAAGCTGAAAGGAGGCGAAAACGTCGGCCTTCTTATAGATGATCTCAGCCTCCGCAGGCGGAGCGAGTGCGAGAATGCTGACGCCAGTGGCGGCCGCTGCCAAGGCGTAAGCGTGCAGGCGATGATGAGTGGCATCGGAAACTTCCGCGAGGTGCGGGACAGAAGTTGTCTTTTTCATGTTATCCTCCGCGCGCCAACAAATCTTCCCGGGCAACAGGATCAGGGATGTTAGCACTGTCCGGTCGGTCAGTCTAGAGGAGCCTACTGCGGTTTTGGCGCAGCAAAATGAACCGCTGAAGAAATGTTTGACCGCTATAGAACGCGTCGAGACTGCAAGAATCCCACCTTCAGATGCTTTGCAACGGTTTGGCTGCTAGACTCATTTCAGCGTTCAAACGCATCTAAACAAAAGTGTTCCCACGACTACTACAGCTTGGCAATTTTTATCTGCCCACCTATGGCGTGCTGGTCGCCAGCGGCGTTTTGTTTGGGCTTTGGATCAGCGTTCGCAACTCCGAAAAACAGGGCATCAACGGCGACGACGCCTGGAACCTTGGCATCTTCATGGTGCTTGCCGGAATTGTTGGCGCGAAGATTCTCTACATCATCAATGACTGGAAAAGTTACGCTGGGGACCATTGGCGCGACATTTTCAGCCTTAACACACTGCAAGCGGGCGGAGTTTTTTCTGGTGGACTGATTGGCGCGCTGGTAGTCGGCGCATGGTACATGCGGCGTCATCACATGCCACTGCTGCGGACCACCGACGCCTTTTCACCGGGGCTTGCATTCGGGCACGTCTTTGGCCGCTTCGGGTGTTTCTCGGCGGGATGCTGCTATGGCAAAGCGACGCATCACTTTTGGGGCGTGACCTTCACCAATCCGCTCGCGAATTCCGTCAGCCAGACGCCGCTCAACATCCCGCTTGAGCCGACGCAATTAATCGAGGCCGCTGCAGAATTTATCAATTTCGTTTTCTTGATGTGGTTGCTGAAGCGCAAGAAGTTCGATGGCCAGGTGTTCGCTACCTTCATCATGCTCTACGGTGTCGAGCGCTTCTTCATCGAATTCCTGCGCGGCGACGAGGGACGCGGCGTCGTGTTCGGCGGGCTGATGTCAGGTACGCAACTGATTTCGATCGGCCTTGTCATAGCCGGCGGACTGATCTGGTGGCTGAAGAGCGGATCGACGGAAAGCGTGCCCGCTTCCGTTCCCGGCCAGCCCGCGCTCGCGGGGCAAAAATCGCGACGCTAAGGTCGAGACGTCTCCTGTAGCATCTCCCTGATGGCGGAATTCCCACTCACCCTTAGCGCGTCTTCGGAAGACGCTGGCAAGCGGCTTGATCAATTTCTGACGGCACAGATTCCTGACGTCAGCCGCGCGCGCTTGCAGCAGCTCATCGAGAAGGGCGAGGTGCTGGTGAATGACGCCGCGACCAAAGCATCACTGCGCCTCCGCGGAGACGAGAATATCACCATCACCGGGCCACCGCAGATAGCGCCTTTGCGCGCCATGGCCGAGAAAATTCCGCTCGACATCGTCTACGAGGATGACGATCTGGCGGTTATCAACAAGCCAGCCGGGATGATGGTTCATGCTGGAGCGGGAGCGACTGAAGATGCGCGCAACCGCGGAACGCTGGTCAACGCCCTCCTGCATCATTTCAACACGCTCTCTGGTGTCGGCGGCGATTTGCGTCCCGGCATCGTGCATCGGCTGGATCGCGCGACTAGCGGACTGATGATCGTCGCAAAAAACGATGAAGCCCATCGGCAACTGGCCAAGCAGTTCAGCGCGCGCGAGGTTCACAAAATTTACATCGCGCTGGTGCATGGCTGGCCTAAGCGCGAGCATGGCACGATTCAGAGCGCGATCAGCCGGCATGCGCAGAAGCGGACGCGCATGACCACGCATGGTTTTGGCGGCCGCGATGCCGTCACGCACTACACGGTCATCCGAAAGATCGATTCTCCTTACGGCAAGTTTGCTCTGCTCGAAGTGAAAATCGAGACGGGGCGGACACACCAGATTCGCGTGCACATGTCGTCGCTGGGACATCCGGTGGTAGGAGACTCGCTTTACGGCGCGCCTGCCGAATTGCATGCGCAATCGAACAAGCGGCGAGCCGCGGGGATGCCGGCGGAACTGGCTCTGGAACGAAATTTCCTGCATTCCGGCAGCCTTGAGTTTGCGCATCCACGCACACATCAAATGCTCACATTTTCGCGACCCTTGCCGGCGGAGCTTGACAGCCTGCTGGTGGCTCTCGGAGCCAGCACCGAAAAACCTTCCTCCCCTCGAATTGGGCGGTGAACCAAGGTCATCGCCGGGCTTCCGGTTCAGCCGTCCTTTCGACGCTCCGTTCTGGATATAATGATGCCAATCCTGATGAAACCACGTCTTGCGCTGTTTTCATGTCTGTCGTTTGTTGTGTGGGTGTGCCTCCTCTCGTTGAGCCCAGCGGCGTCGGCGCAGGATGCGGCGGTTGCACCGAAAGCAGGCAGCCAGACCGCACCTCAGCCCACAACTCAGGCACGGGGTCAGGCCACGTCATCCCCGTCTCAACAGGAACCAGGCCAGCAGCCTCCCGCGCAGCCGAATAACTCCGCCAATTCAGACTCTCAATCCGATGAGTCGGTCGCGACGATCAGGGCTTTCACTAACGAAGTGCGCGTCGTCTTCACTGTCACTGATAAGCACGGCCATTACATCAAGGATCTGAAAGAGCAGGATTTCAAGGTTGTCGACGACAAGAAGCCTACGCAGCTGCGCAGCTTCCACAGCGAAACGGATCTGCCGCTGCAGGTGGGCCTGCTGATTGACGCGAGCAATTCGGTCCGTGACCGGTTCAAGTTCGAGCAGGAAGCGGCCATCGAATTCCTGAACGGAACAATCCGCCGCGGTTATGACGAGGCGTTCGTCGTGGGCTTTGACGTTACGCCCGAAGTGGTGCAGGACTTCACCGACAATTCGGAGAGTCTATCGATCGGTGTGCGCAGTCTGCGAGCCGGCGGCGGCACCGCTATGTATGACGCCCTTTATTTCGCCTGCCGCGATAAGTTGCTCAAGCATCAAGAGACCCACCAGGTCCGTCGCGCCATTATTCTCCTGAGCGATGGCGAGGACAATCAAAGTCACGTGACGCGCGAAGAGGCGATCGAGATGGCCCAGCGCGCCGACGCGATCGTCTACACCATCAGTACCAACATCAGCGGCATGAAGGGCGCGGGTGACAAGACGCTCGAGCGTATCGCCGACGCCACTGGCGGACGCGCGTTCTTCCCTTTCCAGATGCGCGAAGTGGCGGACGCTTTTTCTTCGATTCAGGAAGAGCTGCGCAGCCAGTACGCTCTCGCCTACAAGCCCGAGAACTTCATGGCCGACGGCCGCTACCGGACAATTGATATTCAGGCGCCGGGCAAGGGTCTGAAAGTGCGGACGCGCAAGGGATATTACGCGCCGAAGCAGTAAGAACAGTTCTCAGTTACTAGTTGTTAGTTGCGAGTTGCTAGTTTTCGATCCTGCCGCTCGCCGGCGCACACCTCCATGGCTGGATATTCTGGAACTCCGCTGCCCAAGAAGCTTGGGATCAAAGAAGGATTCCGCGTCGCGCTGCTCAATGCGCCCGCTGAAGTTAAGTCTGAGATTGCCAGCGCACTGAAGGAATGCAGCATTCTTAAGCTGGCGGCCGGATCGCTGGACTTTGTCTTTCTCTTCGCCAAAACGCGCGCCTCTCTCGAGGCGGATATCGTTTCCGCGGCTCACTCTCTGGCGCCTGCGGGAATGTTATGGATCTCGTGGCCTAAAAAGAGCTCCGGCGTTGCGTCCGACCTCGATGAAAGCATCGTGCGCCGACTTGGACTTGACGCCGGACTCGTCGACATCAAAGTCTGTGCCGTCACCGACATCTGGTCGGGCCTGAAGCTTGTGATTCCGGTCAAGGATCGGCCGAAGGCGAAGTAGCCCGTCCGGCCAGCCATTTCCCCAGTTTTCTGACGCGTCGTAAAGATCGGAAATCCTTCCTTCCGAAAGATTCCCCGCGCAACTTGGAGACAGCCAGTGTGTTTGTATTTCAGAAGACTTCGGCCAAGCGGTGACACGCCCCTGGTGACAATTCCGAAGTTCTTGGAGGATTGGGAGGACTATGAAACGCACAATTGCAGGAATTCTGTTGCTGTTGACGCTAGGTGCCGGCTCGTTGTTTGCCGACGATGGCTATGGGCGCCGGCGAGATATTCGCCGCGACGAGGTCAAGATCGCACGTGATCGGCGCGAATTACGCCGCGATCTTTATAACGGCAACTATCGAGCCGCCAGGCACGAACGGCGCGAATTGCGTCGCGATTATCGCGATCTGCGCAACGACCGTTACTGGGGGCGCTAGCCATCGGACCACATCGAAGCGCGGCTTTCGCCTCGACCATTCCCCTACGTACGTAACTTGTGGGGACCGCTGATCCAGGTTCTGATTACTGGGGAGAGAATCATGCAAATCGGAACCCGGCTGGCGGCTGTGACGGTGAGTGGAATCATGGCCTGCGCATTGGCGTTTGGGCAGGCAACAGAACCGCCAGAGGATGTACGGGCGGTGCACAGCCGATCAACCGCATTTCAGGCCGAGAAAGAACTGTTTGCCGAGATCAACCGGGCGCGACGGGATCAGGGATTGGCTCCGCTGCATTGGAACGATTCTCTGGCTGCCGCCGCCCGTCGGCACGCGGCGGTAATGGCTGAACACGGCGAGGCGCAACACGGATTTGCCGGGGAGCCAAGCCTCTTCGCACGCGTGAAGTTGACGGGCGCTCACTTCAGTTGGCTTTCGGAAAATGTGACGCAAGGGCCAGGGGCCCAATTCATTCACGCGCAGTTCATGAAGTCTCCCAGGCATCGCGCGAACATTCTGGACACGGATATGAATTCGGTTGGTGTCGGAGTAAACGAACTGGGAGGGCAGTTGTACGCGGTCGAAGATTTCGCGGATTTGCACTAGTTGGGCGCCGAGAATCTATTGTTAAGCCCTGCAATTCGAGACAACCAGCAAGAAAGCAAAGCGGGCCGCGTTCTGCGGCCCGCTCTTTCATCTCCGAATTTAATTTAGTGGCGCTCCTCCCAATGGCAGCGATGCCGCACTTCCTCGAGTTCGTGACGGCGTTTTTGGGCTTGCCGGCTATGCTCACCATGCTTTTCGACCGCGATTCGCAGGTTCTCTTCCGCTTTGTGAATATCGCGCTCACATCTTTCGTGCTCCCCGGCCCACGCTGGCAGGGATGAGCCCACCAGGCCAACTATCGACAACACGGCGATACAAAGAATTCTCATGCTACGTCTCATTCGCTTTCTCCTTCTATTTTGGAAACGCGTGAATGCAAACCCCGGCCCGGCTCCGATGTCGCGCCCGTGGACAAGGTGAGCGTTCGATGCGGAGGCGTTGAGACCTGTTGTATTCAAGTTTGCAGGCGTGGTCAAGCGGGCAGACACTGCTTCGCCACGTGCGCGGATGGACTCGGATCAGAACGTTTTCATTTCTTTACAATCGGCGCTCTCTGTTAAAGAGCACCCTCGCGCGAGCAATCCCGCTACTGGCCCGTTCCGGTCAACTTCATTACCTCCGGGCTCAGCGGCACGTTGTCGTTTACGGTCACGGCCCCGCTGATCGACCCTTTGACGTTTGGAGTGAACGTCACGCTGAAGGTGCACGAGGCGCCAGCGGCGACGGACGAACCACAGGGCGTACCACCCGATGGCGTGGCTGAAAAATCTCCGCTGGCCACGAGTTCAGAGATGGTTAATGTGCCGCTGGAATTGTTCGTAAGGGTAACCGTTTTCGGCGCGCTCGTCGTGCCTACGGCCTGCGCGGAGAAACTCAGGCTTGTCGGCGCCAGAGTTACCGGAGCAGCCCCGGTGCCCGATAGCGCCGCAATCTGCGGGCTGCCCGGTCCTGAAGTTGCAATCGCGAGAGATCCCTTGACGGATCCGGTGTCGGTTGGCGTGAACGTAACCGAAAGCGTACAACTTGCACCTTTGGCGAGCGATCCCCCGCAAGGCGAGCTACCGCTGCCGACGGCTGCAAAATTGGCGCTGCCGCTGATGCTGTTAATCGTGATCGTCCCGGTGCCGTTGTTCGTGACCGTGATCGTTTTCGCTGCGCTGGTCGAGCCCAGTCCGGTAGATGAAAACGTCAACGACGTCGGACTCAACTTCAAGGGCACCTTTGGGCCACCCGTGGCGGGACCGCTGAGGCCCACGGTGATCGGGCTGAATTCGCTGCTGCTGCCGATGGCGAGCGCCCCTTTGATCGTGCCCTTGTATTGCGGCGTGAAGGTTATTGTGATGGTGCAGCTCGCGCCACCTGCGAGCGAACTGCCGCAGGTCCCGCCGGTCACGGTATAGTCCGCGCTCGCCGCCGAACTCAGCGTCATCGAACTGCTCTGTCCGTTCGTCACGGTGATGGTCGCGGTGGAACTGGAACCCACGGCGGTGCTTGCGAATGTCAGGCTCGTTGGGTTGAAGGTCAGTGGAGCCTCGCCTGTTCCCGTCAGCTTGACCAGTTGTGGACTCGTGCTGGCGCTGTCAGTGAAGGTGAGTGCTCCTGTAAACGAGCCGAGGCTTGTCGGCGTGAAGGTAACATTCACCGTGCAAGTGCCGCCCGCAGCGAGCGAGTTTCCACAGTCGTTGGTCTGACTAAACTCGCCGCTGGCCACGATGGAACCGATGGAGAGTGGCCCTGAGCCGGAGTTGGAGAGCTTCACCGGCTTCGATGAACTGCTCGTGCCCGCGGCCAGTTTCCCGAAGGCGAGCGACTTGACGTTCACGCTGGCGGTTCCACCCGAGGCAATCAACACGTAAAAGGTAGTCGGGACATAGGCGGCGCAGCTCGCGCCCGAGGGGAAGTTTCCTACTGCAACCTGGAAGGCGCCGGCCGTCGCGATGTCGGAGGCGTTGATCTGCACCGTCAGCTTGGTTGAACTGACAAACGTCGGCTGGCGGAAGGCACCGCCGATATAAGCCGCAGTCGAGGATGTAAAACCGGCACCGTTAATAGTCAGCGTGAATGCCGCTCCGCCTTCGGTGGCATTTGGAGGGCTGATGCTGGTGAGCTGCAATGGAGTCGTTGTGGTGCTGTAGTCGGAGGCGACGAGCACTTCGTCACCGACCGTCAGATTCTGCGGGTTTGTGGTTCCGCTGAGATCGTAGCGCCAGCCGGTGAAGGTCCAGCCGGTCTGCGGCGTTTGCGTGAACGTGAGCTGGCTGCCGGTGGGATAGAAACCATCGCCACTGGGCGAAACGGGCGAGACTCCGATCGAGCCCGCGCAGCTCTCGAGCGGATAGTCAGTGACGTAGAAGTCGGGAGTGATATTGGCCGTGTAAGTGGCGCCTCCACTCGAGGGCAGTGTCACGCTGTGTGACTGGCCGCCGCCGTCGCTCCAGTTCGAGAAATTGAAGCGCGTATTTGAACTCCACGGATATTGCGGCGAGTCAATGTTCAAGCTGTGAGAGCTTGAGGCAGTCCACGTCGAATCGTAGGGTAGCGCGAAATTGCGCGGCGCGTACCAGAATGTGTTGTCGACCTGGACGCCGACGTTCGACTCCACGGGACTCGTTGTGACCGTATAAACAGGAGAGTTGGTGAAGTAGGTGGTCAAATTGACCGAACTGCCATCGTCCATCACATAAAAAGTCTTGGGATTTGCCCCGATGCCACCGGGCAGATAGAACGGCGAGTTGATGAAATTCCAGAAATTCTGTCCCGCGCTCGGATTGGCGGTCAGCGTCACAAGCTGGCGGATGATGTAGTACTGGCCGGAGAGGCCCGAATAAGTCTGCGGATTCGGCGAGGTCGCAACCGTGCCCGCGCCGGTCGGAGAGATCGCGTTCACGTACGGGACAAGTTGGATGAAGTTCGCCGAGTAGACCGTCACCGCAGGATTGGTTGCAGGCTGCGTAATCTGGTTATTGCCCGGAGTAACGGTGATGGTGTGCGTCTGCGAGGTGGAGTCGTTCCAGCGCCCGTAGATGTAGTTAATGCCGACGATGGTCTGTGGCGCGGAACCGACACTGAGCGTGTGCTGCGAATTCAGCGCCCAATTGAACACCTGCGGCGTGGTGATCGTGCTGCCATCCACAATTACCTGCAATCCCGGAGGATTGCTGGTGACCGTCACCGAACTCGGAATTGCTCCGTAAAGACGATCGATGCCGTCGATGTCGGAGGCGCTATAGCCGTTGGGATTCGAGAGCGGAATGCCAGCCGGAATGGACTCGATGCAGGGCTCGCCATTGCGTGAGAAAGAGAACGCCGGGTACTCCATGACCGACGCGTAGTCATACGGGCCAAGAACCTGGTTGTCGTCGAGCAACACGTCGAAGTTGCCGCGAGATCCCTTGATCACCGCGCCATAGTTCACGCTGACATAGGTGTCGCGGTCGGGACGCGCTTGCTCATGCCATACGCCGACGGTGTGGCCCATTTCATGGAGAATCGTCGCCACGGTGCACGATCCCGAGCCGCCCACTGTTTGCTCACCGCCGACCCGGCCTTCATAGGTCTCACAAGATCCGCTGAAGTTATTCGGGTCGAAATTGAAGTTGACGTAATCGGTTTCGTTGGTGCGGGGAACGAACTGGATCACTCCCGAGAAATTGCTGTTGAACTGGCTAATTGCCGTATTCAGGTTCGTCACGTCGCCGGACGACGGATCGATAACGTAAGGCACCTGATACACGCTGCCGACCTTCGGCCAGAGATACTGCGTGTAAGCGAGCCCCATGCTGTTGCCGATCGCTCGACTGCCCGGCAGTTCGTCCACACGATCCAGAATGATGTCGCCCTGAAAGATGGCCTTTCCCATGCCGTTGTTCGCCTTGCTGGGCACCCAGGTGTAGGTGACTTTTATGCCGCGAAAAATGCCTGTGCGAACTTCCGTCTGCTGGGCTGCAAGGCTGGAAAGGGTCATGAATGCAACGAGCACACATAGAGCGAGGCGGCGGATCATGCGGAGACACTCCTCCTGGGCAAGATTTAGCGGGGGAAACCTGGGTCAACGGACATGGGGGATGTCCGGGTTGGGATAGTGTTGACTGGAAGGGCGGGGGATGTCAAGAACGTGCAGCGCGGGCTGTCACTGTTCCTGCCGTTTGATCGCGTAATACCCACTGCGGGCCTGAATCTTATAGTCCCCCTGTCTTGACTTGATCTCCACCTTACGGAAGCTGCCGTCGCGGTTGGTATTGGTAGGGGTGTAGCCGAGGTTGTACTGGCTGCGCAGTTCGGCGGAGATATCGTCAAAGGCCTTGCGCAGCTTGTCGATCTTGTTGCCGACCTCTATCACGCGGCCTCCGGTTTCCTGGGTGAGTTTCTTCATCTCGGATTCGCCGTAGTAGCCGCCAAAGCCATAGAATCCCCGGTCTGCAATGAGCAGCACGTAGCAGATCGCGTCTGTCTTCTGGGCGGCTTCGATCGCGTCTTTGATCTTCAAACGGCTTCCCTGGTCTTCACCATCGGTGAGGAGGATCATCGCCTTACGCCCGACTTCACGGCTTAGCTCGTCATGCGAGGCGAGATACACAGCGTCGTATAATGCCGTACCCCGAGGCCCGCTCGACCCGCAGGGGATCGGTCCCTGCGGTCCAATGGGGCCGCTCGAACAACCCACGCCTCCGGTATTAATCCTTGCCTCGTTAAGCGCGTGCCGCAGACGGCTCACCGAATTCGTAAAGTCCTGGAGCAACGTGATGTCGATATCGAAGCTAATAACGAATGCTTCGTCCTTCGGCCGAATAATGTTCTCGAGAAACGACGCCCCGACTTCTTTTTCCATGTCTAGAACGCGCTGCTGGCTGCCGCTCGAATCGATGAGGATGCCCAGCGTGAGCGGCAGGTCGGACTCGGATTTGAAATATTTGATGGTCTGTTGTTTACCGTCCTCGAAAACGTCGAAGTTGTCCTTGGCGAGATTGGGAATCAGCGCGCCGTGCTTGTCCTTGACATTGAAAAAAAGCTGAACGACCTCGACGTTCACCTTCAGAGTCGTGGCTGCGTCGTCCTGCTCGGGAGCGGGAGAGTTGTCGGGAACATGCTCGGTGGATGTATTGGACGTGGGCGCATTGGAGGCTTTGGGCGGGCTCTGGGCAGCCGCCGCCGAAGAAATTGCGGTGGCGGCCAACGCGAGGGCTGCCAGAATCCGGATCAGGCGGCTGGTCCGCATCGACACTTCCCGTGGGGAAATCGGCATCAGCATGGGCATTTTGTTCTTTGGACTTGGCTAGTCTATCCTGTAGAGGCTCTGCGGGGTTAGATGCACCGCGCCGACCTGGTCGAGCATCTTAATTGGCAGAAAAGCCGGGGAAATAGTAGCAAAAAGCACGCGAAAAATGGGGAGACAATGACGAAGGAAGAAAAAGGGATTCCGGGAGCGGCCGCTCAGGGCGTCAGGGCGAGCGCGTTGTTGGTGATGGGTCTTTGTTTGCTCCTGACGATCAGTTTGCGAGCCCAGGATCAGGGGAAAGACCAGAAGCAGGATCCGATTCCCGATGCCCCCTCGTCCGTCCGTCCCATTCCCCCGCCTGAGCCGCCCAGCCCGCGCCCGGGAGCGGATCAATCCGATGACAATGCGTCTCAGACCGGGGAAAGCAGTTCCAAGGGCAATGCCGAGGAACCGCCCCGCAGCGACACAAACCCCGCACCTCAAGACACGAACCAGACACAACCGCCGCCCCAGATGCCTCCGATCAAGACGGTTCCCGCGGGAAGCGTGCCCAAGGACAAGGACACGGGCGAAGCCTTGGACTACGTCATCAGGTCGAACGTGAACCTGGTGCAGGTGCCAGTCACAGTAAAAGACGCCGATGGTCGCATGGTCAACGGTCTCTTGCCCAAAGACTTCACCGTCCTTGAGAACGGCCAACGACAGCAGTTGAAGTTTTTTACCAGCGATCCGTTTTCCATCTCGGCCGCCGTGATTATCGATCTCGGGATGCCCGATGAGGGCCTGCGCAAAGTACAACAGACCCTCCCGGCACTGCAAGGCGCGTTCACTCCGTATGACGAAGTGGCCATTTATACCTACAGCACGACCGCAGGGCGCATTTCCGACTACGGCGGTGTGGGCAAGCAGCTCACCGCTGTACTCAACCAAGTCAAGAGCTTCAGCGGCACCAATAACGGTCCCCCGGTCACCAGCGGACCGCTCGGGCCGCAGGGACCCATTATCAACGGAATCCCCATTGACCAGCCTGTGACGCCGGTCAGCACGCCGCCGCGCGTGGCCCATGTGTTGAATGATGCTGTCCTGTTGGCTGCGCGCGACCTTTCGAAGCGTCCGCGGGAACGTCGGAAAGTCATCTTCATCATCAGTGACGGGCGGGAGCTGGGCTCGTCCGCCAGCTACAAAGACACCCTCAAGGTATTGCAGACACAGCAAATAACGGTGTATGCGCTCGGTCTTGAAAGCGCCGCGACTCCGATCTATGGCAGGATCCAGCGCATCCATCTGCCCAAGACCACCGCCCTGCTGGGCTACAGCGACATCCTCCCCAAGTATGTCTCCGCCACCGGCGGGGGGACGGTATACAACGAGATTGGCAAGGGGGACATCGAGCGCGCGTACAGCGCAGCTTTGGGAGATGCGCGGAACCAGTACACCCTCGGCTACACCAGCAAAGGCATCGCCGGTTATCGCGAAATCGAAGTGCGAGTCCATCGGCGCGATGTCAAGGTTTACGCGAAGCAAGGCTACTATCCGCTGCCCGCGCCGCGGTAAGGCAAAGATCACGGCTGACAGCTCACGGCGGGACAACCGACGACCGAGGCCTTGGCTGCCTTCTAGTAACCCGGGTAACCTGCACCCCCACCTTCCGGTGTGATATAAGATCGAGCAGGAATCCGATGTAGATTTTTGAGTAGTTTAGCGAGACGCATCCCGCTTTGAGGGAGGGTCTCGCAATCAGCCATTATGGCCGGAGTTCCTGAGGGAGCCTTTTGAGTTTCATCAACTTCGCGGCACGCGAGATTAACTGCAAGATCGTCTACTACGGCGCCGGCCTCGGCGGCAAGACGACGAACTTGCAGCACATCTACCAAAAAACGGCCGAACAGCAAAAGGGCAAGATGATCTCGCTCGCCACCGAGACGGATCGAACCCTGTTCTTCGACTTTCTCCCCCTCGATCTCGGCACGGTGCGCGGTTTCAAAACCCGAATTCACCTCTACACGGTTCCTGGGCAGGTCTTCTATGACGCCAGCCGTAAGCTGATTCTGCGGGGCGTGGATGGCATCGTCTTCGTCGCCGACTCGCAGCAGGAGCGCCAGGACGCCAACGTCGAAGCTCTCGACAACCTGATGTCGAACCTCAAAGAGCACGGCTACGACTTCAACAAGATTCCCTACGTGCTCCAGCTCAACAAGCGCGACCTGCCGAACATTCTGCCTATCGATGCGCTCTCGAAAGAGCTGCGAAAAAAGAATGAACCTGTGGTCGAGGCGGTTGCCTTCCAGGGACAGGGCGTTTTCGAGACGCTGAAAGAGATAGCGCGCCAGGTGCTGACGGAACTGAAGGCCGGCGGGTAGCGTTTTTCGCAGAGCGAGCCGGCCCCGATTCCTTCGTGAACCTTGGTGTCTTCGTGGTTAATAATCACAATCCCTTCAGCCATGAGTGCAACGCCGATTTCCCCCCGAACTCGAATCAGCGTATTGGCGGTCCTCACGGCAGTTGTCGCCGCAGTTTCCATTCTCCTTCCGCCATTTGCGCAGCCGCAGTCCTACCACAATTTCGCCGACCATCGCGGCTTCCTCGGGATCCCAAATTTTGGCGATGTCGCCTCCAACATTCCGTTTGCAATCGTCGGTGTGTGGGGGTTCACGTTTCTGGCGTCGGGCAAGGCTTCGTCACTCTTCGTTGATCAACGGGAACGCTGGCCCTACATCATCGCCTTTCTTGGGATGGCGCTCACGTTCCTCGGATCTTCCTACTATCACCTTCACCCGGACGATGCGCGCCTGGTATGGGACCGGCTGCCGATGACGCTCGTCTTCATGTCAATCGTGGCGGCGGTAATTGACGAGCGCGTCAGCCTTCGCGCCGGCCTTTGGGTTTTGCCATTGCTGTTGGTAGTTGGCATAGCCAGCGTTCTGCAGTGGTACGCGAGCGAACTGCGTGGCGCGGGCGATCTTCGGTTCTATGCCGCGGTGCAAGCGTATTCTGCGCTGGTGCTGCTGGTCTCGCTGGCGTTTCCCACGCCTTATACTCGCGGATCGAATTTTGCCGTCGTTGTTGGTTTCTATGCCCTGGCAAAGGCGCTCGAATTATTGGATAAACCAATCTTCGCCGTTGGACGCGTAGTAAGCGGACACACGCTCAAGCATCTGGCCGCCGCTGGAGCCGGATACTGGATTTTGAGGATGGTTCAGAAGCGCCGCCGGCTCGATCCCGCCTAGGCGATGGTCTCGGATAATTCTTCCCATTCCTTCATCAGGTCCTGCAGATCGGACTTCCGCATCGCCAGCTCTTGCGTCTGCCGTTGTGTGTCTTCCGCGCTGACAAAGGTCTGCAACTGCGTTTCGTAGAGGGCGATTGCCGCCTCCACCCGCGTTATTTCCTCTTCTACCTCGCGCAACCGATCCTGTATCTGCTTGCGCTTGATTGGATTTAGCCGCTTACCCCTAGCCTCGGAGGAATCCACCTTCAGCTGATTTCCGTTGCTTGGTGCCGCCTCTGCGACCGGCCCCTCCTTTCCCGCAACACCCCGAGTCGTGTTCGAATGCGAGGCCGATAGCTCACCCACGAGTTCGTTCGTGAGGGCCGCGTTTTGCTGCTCGGCTCCGCCCTGCTTGCGCCAGAGATAGTCTTCGTAGTTGCCCGGATAGAGTTCGACTTTGCCATCGCCGATCTCGAACACACGTGTGGCTAGCTTGTCGATGAAATAGCGGTCATGGGACACGAAAACAACCGTGCCCGTGTATTTCATCAGCGCTTCGAGCAGGACATCCTTGGCGCGCATGTCGAGATGGTTGGTGGGCTCGTCGAGCAAGAGAAAGTTCGCCGGATGCAATAGCATCTTAAGCAGCGCATAACGGTTGCGCTCGCCTCCAGAGAGCACGCCGATGCGCTTGAAGACGTCGTCACCGGAAAAGAGGAAACAGCCGAGCAGATTGCGCAGTTCCGTTTGCGTGGAAGAAGGCGACAGCTCGCCCAGGTCGTCCAGTATGCGCGCGTCCGGATCGAGTTCCTTGTATTGATCCTGCGCGAAGTAGTCGAGATGCACCTCATGCCCCAGTTTGTATTCGCCGATAGTGAGCGGCTCGGTCTGCGCAAGGAGCTTGATGAGCGTCGACTTCCCTACCCCGTTCACGCCGACCAGCGCGATGCGCTCGCCGCGCTCGATCATGAAGTTCACGTTGGAAAATACCCTGTGTTCGTTCGGCGCTTCGTTCCGGGTGGCCCACGTCTCGCGGTTCTCGAGACGTGGGACTTTCACATAGCTCTTGGCCACGTCCTTGAACTCGGCCACAATCCGCCCGCTCGGCTTCGGTTGAGGAAACTTGAAGTGAACGACCTTCTCCTCTTCGGGAATCTCGATGCGCTCGATCTTCTCCAGTTCCTTGATGCGGCTTTGCACCTGCTTCGCCTTGGTCGCCTGGTAGCGGAAGCGGTTGATGAAGACTTCCAGCTGCTCGATGCGCTCGCGCTGCGTCTTGTAGGCCGATTCGAGCTGTTCCTTACGCGAGGTCTTCGCAGCGAGGTATTGGTCGTAGTTGCCGGCATAGAAGTGCAACTTCTTGTTCCAGATCTCGACGATGCGGTCGACCGTCACGTCGAGGAAATAGCGGTCGTGCGAGATCAGGACGAAAGCAAAAGGGTATGAGCCGAGATATTCCTCGAGCCAGTTGCGCGCTTCGAGATCGAGATGGTTGGTGGGTTCGTCCAGCAGGAGCAGGTTCGGCTTCTGCAGCAGGAGCTTGGCGAGTGCAATGCGCATCTGCCATCCGCCGGAAAATTCCTCCGTTTGCCGTGCCCAGTCATCGCGCTGAAAGCCAAGTCCAGTAAGGACTTTTCCTACTTCCGCCTCAAGCGTGTATCCGTCGCGAGCGCGGAATTCGTGTTCCAGTTTCTGATAGCGGTCGGCCACGTCGGCATATTCCTTGCTCGTGTGGTCCAACTCCGACATGCTGTGAGTGAGCGACTCCATCTCCTTTTCCATGGCATGGAGTTCGTCGAACACCGACATGCACTCGGCGAATATCGAGCGCCCCGAAAGCGTCAGTCCGTCCTGCGGCAAGTATCCGGCGGAAATGCCTTTAGCGCGCGAGATTGAGCCATAGTCAAGCGTTTCAAGCCCGGCGAGAGTCTTCATCACGGTGGACTTGCCGGTTCCGTTCGCGCCGACGAGGCCGACGTGCGACTCTGGTGTAATAAGCCAGTCGGCGTCTTCGAAGAGAAGTTTGTGGCCGTAGCGCTTTCCGGCCGATTGCAGCTGAATCATGCTGACTTTATCGTCTCACGAGACCGTGCGGCGCGGACACTCCCTGCGGCAGGCTCAGGGCAGGCTTTGTCCGCGCTGCGCGCAGCGGCGTTGAGTTATCAGGCCAGCACGAGCAGTAGTTCACTACGTCGATTTGCGCGGCCTTTGCTTGGCCGCGATAGACCGAATGATCAATTTCCCGTCGCCCGATGATGGGAGCGGAGGGTCGGCCTGAGCCACTGCCGCATGCATAAGTTCTTTCACTGCCGACTTGGAGAGCGTTGCCGTTGCGGGCAGACGGACGAAGCGATTTTGATTGCCGCTGCCGAGGAGAATCTTGTGTGGATCCGGCAAGGTCGAACCGTAGTAGAACGAGAGCCCGATTCCCTTCGCATTCGCTGCCAGCGAGAACATGCAATCCGAAGGGCGTTCTGTCGTTGAGTATCCGATAACAAAGAAGTTGTAGTTGTCGTAGACGAGTTCGTTGGCGGCGGGATAACGCTTGCGCATGACTTTTCGCGCATCCCGGATCTGCTTCGCGATCTTGGGATCGAACTTGGCAATGAAGCTCGCCAGCTGCTTTGCTGCAGAAACGGCTTTCCCTTGCTTTGCCACGCGCTCTCCTGAAGACCTAAGGGTGTTTCATAAGACAAGAGAGGAACCATAACACGCTAAGCCTAGTGGAATGGCTGGAATTTTCAGCGAGTGCCCACGAAGGCAGATTGGCCGACGTGCTCGAGGGCACGGTCGATAACAGCCTGCAGTTCGCGTGCGTACTTCACTTCTCTGCCCTTGGCAAGAAGCGCGCGCGCTTCCTTGGCGTCGAACCAGGTCGGATTGCGACCATCTTCGTGTGGATCGCGCGTCTGGCGCACTTCCATCAGGAAAGCTTTGACCACGTATTCCTGCACGCCCTTCGGCTGCCAGAAGACGCCTTTTGAGTGGATGTAGACGTGGAAATGACGCGGCTCGATGGCTCCGATTGCGCCAGCTTCCTCGCGGGCTTCACGCTCGGCTGCCTGGCTGTGGGAGAGGCGATTGTCGGGCGCTCCCTTGGGAAAAGTCCACTTGTTGCCGCCGTTCGTGTTGACCAGCAGGAACTCGGCGTGCGAATTGACTCTGCGGTAGCAAATGGCTGCCACCTGCAGCGGCAAAGCGAAGTGAGATGAACGTGCGGAGCCCATGCCAGTTCAATCGGCAGTTTACTGCATAGATATTTCAGGAGTGTTAAATGTGCACTGGAAATGGGGCACTTTGGTTACCAGCTAAGAGCTATAGGCTTGGAGCCTAGGGCCTCGGTACTGCTTCTACTTTAGGCGAACCTCAGGCCGCTCAGCTTCGCTACTCTCGCGGGATTAACCCCGCGCCTCGCAACGAGGACGTGGAACGTTTCGCCCATTCCTGCGGGCGTTACGAGGTGCTTTAGTTGAAGCGCCACTTTGGCTCGCTCCTGTGGAAGACGGCACCCCTCGAAGGCATCGGCGAACTCGGTTTTCTCGCCGATGCCCATCAGGAATTGGGCTTGCGTGACGAGTTTCTGCGTTTGCACTCCTGCGCTTTCGGCCGCTGCGGAGAGCGCAGTGAAGTTTACGTGTGCAGTCAGGTCCTGCTCTCCTGGAGCTTCGTACGGATTCTCGCTGGCCGAGTGCTGGCGAAATGCCATCAGCGTTCCCCGATGGCGTCCCGCAAGCTGCTCGGCCCGCGTGTAGCCATAATCGACTGCGATCAGAAAACCGATATGGATGGCATCTGCGGACTCAGCCATCCAGCGCTGTGCCGCAAGTGGAACTTCTATGCGTTCGCCGGCTTCTGGATGAATGCTGTATTGATCTAGAAAAGTCAGCTCTTCGTCTGCTGGAGAAAGCCAGGTCTCTTTCAGGTGGGTACCTTCAACGACGAGATGAAGCTTGCCTTGCGCGCTGAGAATCTCGAACGGAAGCGTGTCGAAGAACTCATTTCCGAAAATGATTACCGGCGTGTCTGGAGCCGACGTGCGCCGGATTCTTGCATTCGATTGTTTTTCGTCGACCCGTTCATGGTTTGGTAATAGCTCACGCATTTGCGCGGGCGAGGGCGCCCGCGCTACACCACGGGCAATGTGCTCGGCGAGCGTTTCTTGCAGCTTGACTTGCAATGCTGGCGATGACTCCTGCAGCGTGTACTTCAGTGACGCGAAGAAGTCGGGGAACTTCTGGCTGGACCAGTCGAGCACGTCGCGGGCGAAGAGTCCTCGGCCCGGTCCCAGTTCGAGGATTTCCAGTTCCGCTGGGCGATCGAGCGCTCGCCACATCTCCTCGAACTGGCGCGCCAGCAGGCGTCCGAAGACGGCGTGAACGTCGCTCGAGGTATAAAAATCTCCAGCTTTGCCGAACTGGCTGGCATTTCGTGAGTAGTAGCCTGCTACCGGATCGTAGAGGCAGATTTCCATGTAGCGCGAAAAGGGCATTGGTCCGTGTTCACGAATTTCGCGCTCGATTTGGTCGCGGAGAGACAGTCAGATTCCTCCAACAAATCGGCCAGAATTCCAAAAAGCAGCAAACCACGGAGGACACGGAGGCCTGTTAAATTCGCCCGACATTTTTCTTGTCCTGGGGCGTGTGCGTGAACATTTCTATGAAATAGTCGTGCAGGCCGTCGTACAGCTGGCGCTGCAGATGCCACGTGAACTGCGGGTTGTCGAGGTCGCGCGGGTGAATTGGAAAGACGTAAGTATGGACAGGAACGGTTGCGTTTTTCAGATCGATAAGGACCTCGATCACACCATTCGCCTCGCGCGCCGAGAAGGTCAGGAGCGGATGTTCGTAGAGCCGGAGGTGGTCGAGAACTCTGGCCAGGTTTGCGGACTGGGACACCGGAGCATTTTATTGCAGATTGCAGATTTCAGATTGCAGAGGTAAAAACCATTGCTTTATTCGGCACCGCTGACCGCTCGCCCCTTCACCTCTGCAATCTGAAATCTGCAATCTGCATTGCCCTACCCGTGTTCTACCCGCGCCTTGATATCGTCGTATGCCGCCTCGATCAGCCCCATTAGCGCCGTCGCGTTGGTGGGCATTCCCGGTTTCAGCTTCACGTGGCGCATGAACTTGCCATTGCCCTGTAACAGGCGCGCCGGATCGGGCAGAGATGCGCCGTGGAAGAATCCTACGTTGACATGAGAAGTGAATACGTTCACGTAGCCGAACGGCGCGTCCCCCAAACAGGCGGTCGGAGCGCCGTCATGCAAGAGTTCGCGCACTTCATCGCCGCATCCGCGCATCACCTCAAACCATCGGTGCGCGATGTCTCCCAATTCGCCTGGGTGCTGCTTCATCCACCGCTCGATGGCGGGATCGCGCTCGACGGCGCCGTTGAATCGAAGAAAGTCCGTTCTCATGAATGTCTCACGCTGGGCTGAGTTGATTAGACCTGATTTTAGCGGAGTAGGCGTGGCGCAATTTCGCCTCGACGTGCCCCGTTAGGTGAGGCCGTGACACAGGTCCACCCTCGGGGTATACTCTCGTACCGCTCCGCTTAGCAAAAGAGATTGGCACCGTCTCCCACCCTCGACCACGCGGAAGTCCACGAAGCGCATACTCGCCATCTCGTCGGCTTACGTCTCCTTCCCTTCCTCTTCGTGCTCTACATCGTCAACTACATCGACCGCACCAACCTCGCCTACGCCGCCGTCGGGATGACCCGAACGCTTGGCTTCAGCGACCGCGTCTTCGGGTTCGGCGCAGGCATCTTCTTCATCAGCTATCTCGCGCTCCAGATTCCCGGCGCGCGCATGGTTGCGCGCTTTGGAGCACGGCGCGTCATCTCCACTTGCATGATCAGTTGGGGATCGCTGACGATTCTTACAGCGCTCGTCCATACGCCCATTCAGCTTTACCTCGCGCGGTTCGTTCTGGGTGCTGCCGAAGCCAGTTTTTTTCCCGGCGTCATCGTTTATCTCAGCTACTGGTTCATCAACGAAGACCGCGCCAAGGCCACCAGCAACTTCATGAGTGCGATTCCACTTTCGTCAATGTTGGGGTCTCCCCTGGCGGGATGGATTCTCGGCCGCTCCTGGCTCGGAATCGATGGATGGCGGTGGCTCTTCGTCGTCGAGGGTTTGCCAGCGGTTGTGCTCGGCTTCGTCGCGTATTTCTTTCTCACCGACCGGCCCGGCGATGCCAATTGGTTGCATCCCGGCGGACGCAAATGGCTACTACGGAAACTCGATGAGGAGAGTCCCGCGCGTACCGCAAAAGGCGGATTCGGCGAAGCCCTCCGGTCGCCGCTCATCCTGTATCTGGCAGGCTTGACTTTTCTCGCCTACGTCGCTCAGTACACTTTCGTATTTTGGTTTCCGCTGATGTTCAAACGCCTATCCGGCATGACCGACCTTCATGTCGGACTCTGGGGCGCCTTGCCGTTTCTGTGGTCTTTCGTTCTGATGCAGATCAATGCGTGGCATTCAGACCGGAAGTCAGAACGGCGATGGCATGCTGCGTTGCCCCTGTTCCTTTCGAGCGCCGGATTCCTGCTTCTGACGGCCCGGCCTCAGGCATTCCCGGTGCTGCTCGCTTTTTTCATGATGGCGTCAACCGCCACGGTCTATCTGCCAACCTTCTGGGCCATTCCACCCGAAATCCTGAGTCCCACGATCGTTGCGACGGCGGTTGGCCTCATCAACTCCGTTGGCAGTATCGCAGGATTTGCCGCTCCCTATGCATTTGGTTATCTTCTGACCGTCACGAAATCGTTCAGCTCGGGCCTTACACTTACTGGGCTTTGCTCACTCGCGGCGGGTCTGCTGATCCTTCGCATCCCAAAGCGCGCATAAGGACTGAAACCAGACTAGCCAGGACTATTCGTATCGCAGCGCTTCAATCGGATCGAGCCTTGAGGCTTTGATGGCTGGCAGCATGCCGCTGACGACCCCCACGAATCCCAGGATCAAGGTCGAGGCGATGAGCGTGGCGGCGTTGATGGTAAGACGAATGTCGCCTTCCTTGCCGTTTTCGATGAAGGCGCTCCACAGCGTCAGTGAACCGACTGACCAGGAGACGATATAGGCGAGCACAACGCCGGCGATTCCGCCTAGCGCGGTGATGACGAGTGCCTCAGCCAGGAATTGCACAAGGATGTGCCAGCCGCGCGCGCCGAGGGCTTTTTCTACGCCGATCTCGCGGGTCCGCTGCGTGACCGAGACCAGCATGATGTTCATCAGTCCAACGCCGCCGATGCCGAGCGTCAGCAGTCCGATGAAGCCGAGGAGAATTTTGATGCCCGTGGTGATGACGCGCAGATCAAGCAGGTCGGCGAAGACATCGAAGACGAAAACGGCGCGCTTATCCTTGGGATCGAAGTCGTGGTGGAAGGCCATGGATCGGCGCACGGCGTCGGCGACTTTCTGGTGGTCGCCTTCGTACTCGATGGCGACGGCGTTGATGTAATAGGTGTTCACCAGGTCACTCATAGAGCTGAACGGGATGTAGACTTTGCCGTTCATGTTGTCGTCGCCATTCTGGATGGTGTACTTGAGGACGCCGATCACCTCGTAGGAAACGCCGTCCAGTCGAACCTTCTCGCCGATCGCGTTCTGGCCGGAGAAGAGCTTTTTCTTGACGTCGGCTCCGAGGACGGCGACATGGCTACGGGTGTTCTCGTCGAGCTCGGTGAAGAAGGTTCCGTCCTGCACGTCCATGCGGCGCATGTGCGAGTAATACGGATAGACACCGCTAACACCGTAGTTGTCGCTGCGAATGCCGTAGGCAACAGCGCACTGCTTGGCCGCTTCAGGCGAGATGCGCTTGAGTAGCGGCACCTCGTTTTGCAGGTAGTCGAGATCGTTGACGGTAAGCCGAACCTGAGTACCAGCTTTTGTGCCTCCGGCCTGGAGCGAGGTGCGTCCGGGAAAGACGAAGACGAGGTTGGTACCCCAGGAGCGGAAGGCAATCCAGAGAGCGTTTTCGAAGCCGGTGCCGTAGGCGAGCAGTAACACGACCGTGGCGATTCCCCACGCCATGCCAAGCATCGTGAGAACGCTGCGGCGGCGGTTGTGCTTCAGCGCGTTGTAGGCCTGGCGGGCGAGTTCGAGGAACATATCTTTGAATCCATTGATGTGTAATTGGTGATTGGTGATTGAATAACCTAAGTCGCGAGCCTGGGTTCTCAATTACAAATTACAAATTACAAATTACAAATTTCTTCATTCTTGCCGCAGCGCTTCCACTGGCGGTAGCACTGCGGCCTGCCGCGCTGGATACAAACCGGCCGCGATTCCCGCGATAGCCAGCGACAGAATCGCCACTACCGCCGATGCCGGGACGATGCGCGGCGTGTCGAAGCCTTCCGGCGCCGGCAGCGCCGCCAGCAGCGTTACAAATGCTGTCGTAATCGCGAGACCGATGCCTCCGCTTAGTGCCGTTAAAAACGCCCCTTCTACGAAAAATTGCGTCATGATGGCGCGGTGCGTGGCGCCGAGCGCTTTGCGCAGCCCGATCTCGCGCGTTCGCTCGGTCACTGACACGAGCATGATGTTGATGATGCCGATGGCACCGAGGCCAAGCGTCACTACGCCCACTACGCCCAGGAACCAGTCCATGGCACTGAATATCTTGCCGACCCGCTTGTTGTCTTCGATTGTGTCCCAGTCTTCGAAAGAATCGGTGAGCTTCGGATCGAAGCCGTGGCGCCGGGCGATGATTTCGTGCACCTCGGCTTTGGCTTCTTTGTCTTGCGTTGGCGTCAGCGGGCGGTAATTAAGAAATGAAATCGCGTCTTCGGAATTTTGGTCTTTGATGCGGAACAGGTTGCGCATCGTGTCAATGGGAATAAAGATGCGCGCGTTGGTGCCGTTATTGCCATCCTGCCCGACCTTGGTGACGACGCCGATAATCTCAAAGCGGACGCCGTTTAGCAAAATGGCCGAACCAACCGCCGGGCGTCCGGGGAATATGTTTTTCAGCAACTCCCAGCCGACAACACACACGCGCCGGGTTTCGCGATTGTCTTCTTCATTAAACCAGCGGCCCGGCTCGACGGGGACGTGACGGATCTGGTTGTAGTCGGGAGCGATGCCGAAAACCTGGCCATTGGTCGAGCCATACTCACTGACTGCGCGAATGTCTTCTCGGTTGAGCACGGGGGAAACGAATTTCAGCGAGCGGGCTTCGTCGCGGATGGCTTCGTAGTCGCCATATGTGAAATGGTAGGTGCGGCCGGATTGCGTGCTGCCTTCGACGGCGGGGATGCGTCCGGGGAAGGTGAACATGATGTCCTGGCCGAGGTTCGAAAGCTGGCGGTTCTGGCCGCTGCGGAAGCCTTCGCCAAGACCCACCAGTAGGAGCAGAGATCCGACGCCCCAGGCGATCCCGAACATAGTCAGAAATGAACGGAGTTTGTGCGCCCACAGGGTGGAGAGCGACTGGCGCACGATTTCGAGGAGCATCCGCATAACGAGCAGCAACCAAACAAGAAAACGCCGATTTACGTCTGTTGATTGATACGTTGGATGCGCGCGATGAGTTCCCTCAAAAAGAAGACCGCCGGCCAGGCCGGCGGTCGGGTGGGCCATTCCTGAATTCCTACGGAACTGTTCCGTAGACAGCACCGGCAGGCCAGGTATTGCCGATCTCGGCAAACCAACCATTCACACCGTTGCTGCCGGCGAAGGGCAAGGGTTGGTAGTTCCAATCCCATACGCCGACGAAGTCGCTGCCCTCGCCCGAAACAGGGGTATTGGCCACGATCCAATACTGGGTGCCACCGCTAACCGCCAGAGGGGTAAAGCTCGCAACGACCAAGGTACAGCAGGTCCCAAAGTCTGGAAGATTAGAGACGGTGACCGGTCCGGCCAGCAGCGATCCGGGCACACCACCGACATCACTGTAAATGCTGACGTTCATCTGATTTGCGCCCAAGCCGTCATATTGCAGTGCGGCCCGGGCCTGCGAAACGTGCGAATCGGACTTCGGGGTAAATGGCAGCCCGATCTCGAAAGCATAGTTGTCGCCTCCGAAGGAATTGAAGCCGGTGATTGACCAGCCGTCACTATCGAGATACGCGTCATTCTTCGGGCCGAGGTTGGAATAAATCTTCTTTAGGCCCTGGGGAACTTCCTGCGCCGGAACGCGGACCGATGACTTTTCATTGGTATGGACGGCGCGTGAACGGTCGGTTCGAGCGCCCCTGGCAGCCTGGGCAGAGAGAAGCAAATTGCAAAGCATCAAGAAACAAAGAAGCAGCAGGGTCCGTTTCACGACAACCTCCAACTAACATCCTGAGCTTATGTTCCGAAGCAAGGCTTGACAAGGTATTTCTGGGATAAGACGAACGCTAAATGCATGGAATGTTAGAGGTGCGGCAAAGTGTTGCTCACCTTTGCTCACATATCCTCCGGACGCGCGTCTAAGTGGCGACCGAGGCGAGGTCACCGTTCAAAACCCTGTTCGACGGATCTCCACAATCAGGAACAGTGAGATTTTCAGGAGGCTTTCCCTTATGTTTCGAAGCAGACTTCGTGTGAAACATCCAATCGCCAGATATGCGCTCGGGGTGAGTTTGCTGGTCGCAAGCCTGTCGGGCCTTTGCCTGGCCCAGTCGTTGTCCCTCGACCTGCCGCGACAGAGCCAGCACGCCAAGGTGTCGCAGCGCATCGGCCTTACCGACATCACGATCAACTATCACCGTCCGCTGGTGAATGACCGCAAGGTTTGGGGAAACCTGGTTCCGTATGGACAGGTCTGGCGGGCAGGCGCGAATGAGAACACAACCATCACCTTCACCGATCCGGTGACGATTGAGGGCAAGGCGCTGGCGGCCGGGACCTATGGACTGCACATGATTCCTAACCAGGACCAGTGGACGATCATCTTCTCGAATAACTCCACCTCGTGGGGATCGTTTACCTACAAGGACTCAGAGGATGCGCTGCGTGTGAATGTGAAACCGCAGACGGCGGAGATGCACAACGCATTGACCTATGACTTTGACGACGTGAAGCCCGATTCGACCGTAGTCGTGCTGGAGTGGGAGAAGGTTGCAGTGCCGTTTAAAGTCGCGGTCGACGTGCATCCGCTGGTCGAGGCGAGCCTGCAGAAGCAACTCAGGAATCTCTCGCAATATGCGTGGTTCAGCTGGGACGATGCGGCGAACTATTTCCTGCTGGAGAAGTTCGACTACGAAGGTGCGCTTGCCTATGAGAACAAGTCGATCGAACTCGAAGACCGTTACGACAACGAGCATGCTAAATCGATCGCTCTGCGGGCGCTGAATCGCAAAGACGAGGCCGACGCTGCGTTGAAGCGCGCGCTCGACCTGGCAACGCCGCTGCAGGTTCACTTTTATGCGCGCGGCTTGCAGGGCGAAAAGCGGAATGATGAAGCGTTTGCAGTCTTCCGCGACAATGCAAAGAAGCATCCGGATATGTGGTTCACGCACACTGGGCTAGCGCGTATCTACTCGGCACAGGGGAAATATGATGACGCAGCCAAGGAGATGAAGCTGGCGCTGGCAGGCGCTCCGGACAACCAGAAAAACTACGTGGATGGGTTGGTGAAGAAGCTGGAGTCTCGGCAGGATATTAACTAGCTGTCAGCCGTCAGCGATCAGGAATGCCCGGGTCTCAAAAACCTGCGCGACCTGGGCATCTTTATTTGACTCTCAGTGGCTGACCGACAATTGCAGAATGGCATTGGCGACAAGGTTCAGTCCGATCGCCCAATTCTTCCGCGCCGTTAGCTCATCATTGCCGTAACCGCTCACATAGAGCGTGAAGTAGAAGCCCTCCGCCGTATTGCTTCCCTCCGCCAAAAAGCAGCGGCGCATGCAGATTTCCGTTGAGGCCGCAATTTCTGGGGCTCTCCGCAACAGGGTGATCCACTTCTCGGAAAATTCTTTGTGCATCTCATACGATTGTTTTCGGCCGTCCTCCGAAAAGACCAGGTCCACATAGCTCGCAACCTTGTGCGAGGCGTTGTAGAAATCTTCCTCTGCGCTTAGCTCCGTGGTCGACCATGCGTCACATTTGGCGCTTTCAACGGCGCTGCGCGGGGAGTTAACCGCGTGCAGAAAATCCCCCAGCTCCGGGAATCCCTGTGCCTCGACAATTCTGGCCATCATCTCGGGATGGCGCTTCACGTCGATATACGCGAGTCTGCCGGCGGGATCGGTCCATGGAAAGTCGAGTACCGGGTCGTCTGCGCCTAGCTCGATTGAGAAGTCAGCGTCCATGTCTAGTCGATGCTTGTTAATCGTTAGTCGTTGGGCGTTTGTCCTTCGCTTTTAGTCCTTCGCCCTTAGTCATTGGGCAATCCCGCGCAGGAAATTTACGATTTCCGTCTCCGCCCAATATCCATCGTCGCGAATGTTTGCCGCAGTATCCGCGGCCTTCGATCCATTGCCGGACCGGGCGCCGATGAAGGCGCAGTGACCGCCGTCCTCCACCTCGACAAATCTGATATTGGGATTGGCTAGAACCTTTTGCCGTGTCTCAGGCGTGATGCGGATGAAGGGATCGTTGGCGGCGTGGAGGATTAATGTCGGAGCGGAGATCTTTCCCACCACGTGCGCGGCCGAAGCCCGATCGTAGTAGTCATCGGCTCCGTTAAATCCGCAATAGTACGCAGTAACTCGGTCATCGAATTCGCGCAGGCTGCGAATGCCTTTAAGGCGCGCTGCATCGAAATGGTTTGGAAAGAGCCGAGCCTTCTGGCGCATTCTACGGCCCAGGGCCCAGAGAAAATACGTCTCGTAAAGACGATTCGAGGGTGCATGCAGCGCGTCGGCAGAGGCTGCCAGATCGAGCGCGGGACAGCAGGCGGCAACGGCACAGAGTTGGGGCGGCGGCTGTTCACTCCATTCCCCCGCGAGTTTCAGAACAAGGTTTCCGCCCATGGAAAAGCCAACGAGGGCGAGGCGGGAAACCCGATCGCGGGAAATAATCTCGCGCGCGACGGCTCCGACGTCTGACGAGAGACCCGAGTGGTAGAGCACAGGCGCGAGCGTGTCGGTGCCGCCGCAGTTGCGCTGGTTGTAGCGTACGACGTTCATGCCCACGCGCAGGGCTTTGGCGGTAATGCCGAGCATGTACTGCGAATCGCTCGATCCTTCAAGGCCGTGGACGATCACTAGGGTGAGCGCGTTCGCGCGATCCGCCTGCCAGTGGCAATGGCATAAGACCTGGACGCCGGTAGCGACTTCGATCATGCGCGTCTCGGGCTCCGGCAATTGAATCCGGCGGGAAAGCAGAAAGCTGGCGACGGTCTGAACATGGCCGCCGCGCAGCCAGCGGCGGGGCACAAATGCTCTGATTTCCTTTGGAGTTTGCGGAGCACCCACACTTTGATTTTAAATAGAAATCAGCGATTTTCCGCTGGGAGCCGATTCATGCCGATTTTCGAGTACGTTTGCAAGGAATGCCAGCACCAGTTCGAGGCGCTCGTCTACGGCCAGCAGAAGGCCGTCTGCCCGAAGTGCGAGAGCAAGAAACTCGAGCCGAAGCTGTCGGTGTTTGCAGTTTCGGCGAAAAGCGGCGGTACAGCCGCGCCGATGGCGTCCGGCCCTTGCGGATCTTGCGGCAGCCCCGATGGACCCGGTTCCTGCACGTGGAAGAATTGAAAGGCAGCTCCAAGCACTCAGTTCCAAGCTCCAGGCGAGACAGTTTCAAGATTGGCTACCAGTGCGAGTTCCCAGCTCTCGGCATGTCCAGAAGTAACCTCCTCTGATCACCAACGCGATCTTTCCTAGAACGAGTTCCAGTTTTATGATCCGTTTTGGATTTATCAAACATAGACCGGCGCAAAGAGCCGCGACTCAGAGTCGAATTTCCGGTGCACATCCGGGGAGTTGACCGGATGGCCCGCCCGTTCGCGGAGGTCGTACGGGTCAAGAATGTGAGCCGGAGCGGCGCCGTGCTGCTGGGAGTACATACTAGGTTGTGCGCCGGCCAACTGCTGGACGTGCAGCACGGATCACAAATAGCGCGGTTTCAGATTGTCTGGGCGAGTTCAGGGGAGGCCGGAATCGAGTCCTTGCCCTCCGAGCCTTGCATCTGGGACGCATCGCTTTCAAAGACGTTAAACCCGGTGGGAGCCGGATAGGCCAATCGCCGACTGGCACACTTCGGCCAACTAACGTGAATTCACGTGGCCGGTTCCCACTTCCTCTTGTTACACCCCTGCTGCAGCAATCCCCCGCCAAACTCCATGAGCAGCCCTTTGGGGATCTGACAACCTCAAGCAAACAAAATGGGACGTTACAAAAAGAAAAGCAGAGGATTTCTCCTCTGCTCTCGTGATTTGCCGCCAAGCTCTTCGCTGCAACCTACTGGTTCAGGGGTGACTGGGTGTAGTCACAGGTGGAGATCGAAGCCGTCGGATTAACGCGCACGACTGCGTCCTGAAACGAGCAGAAGTAGCGTACGCCGGTCTGATTCGGCTGCAGAGGCGAAGCAATAATCTGGTAGCTCATGTTCGGCGTTCCAGACGCTCCCTGGATCACGAACGAGTAACCGCTCTTGCTGCCGGCCGCGAGTTGGGTGTCGATCAGGCAAGCGCCCGAAGAGGTGGGCGGTGCGCAGCTCGTGCCGCCCAGGCTAACCAGGTCGGAAGAAAAACCGACCGTCGAGTATGCGGAGTTGTACGAGATCTCCGCCGTGTTGACCGTGCGTACGGATGAGACGGCCGATGACTCATTAGCCGCAATTCGCGCGCGTAAAAGATTGGGAATAGCAATTGCGGCGATGATCAGGATGATCGCGACCACAATCAACAGTTCAATCAGTGAAAAACCTTTCTCTTTCCGCAAGTGACGCCTCCTTCAACTCCGTTCCCCACGAGGGCGGAGCGTAGTGGCTCAACTATGGCACTAATATGTTTGGCGTCCAACATTACACAGGTGATAAGCCAGGCACGAGCACTCTTCTCAGTTACAAAACATTACAAAGCGTATACAACCAACGGAGACTATTGAGGTAACTGCTTGAATTACTTGAAAGGCAAACGTCGTGACGTGGACTTACGAAGGGCGTAGATACATATTACTTTCGTATAGCGTCGAACATTCCTGGTCTGCTGGCATCGGCAGTTTTGTGATCAGTTTCTTCGAGTAGGAACCCGGAAAACACCTCGTTCGACAGCAACCGGCCGCGTGGGGTCAAACGTATGTTCTCTTCCCGCTTTTCCAGCAGACCATCGCGCGCGCAATCTTGAATCGTGACATCATAAGGATCCATGTCGGACCCGAACTGAGTCCTGAGGAGATCCAACTCAAGGCCCCGGTTCAGGCGTAAGCCCAGGAAAAAAGTCTCCTCGATCGCAGCGCGTTTAGAGACGGGCGTGATAGTACAAGATGCCCGATTCATATAGGCATCGAGCGAATCCGGAGTAGAAAAGCGAATGGCCTGCAGACCGGCACGGGCGGCAGGGAGCATCGAGTGCGCGTCGACACCGAATCCGAGGTAGGGCTGACGGGTCCAGTACTTCAAGTTGTGGCGGGATTGCCACCCTTCTTCGAAGCCGCTCATGGGCGCTGATGGACTCATAGCCGAGAATGAAGATGAAGTGGAGCACGCGAAGTTTGAGATTTCGTACTGTTTAATTCCGCGCGCATCCAAAGTCTCGCAGGCCTGCGCGTAGAAATCGGCTGTGCTGGCCTCGTCGGGCACGAAATGCGCATGATAACGAGTGCCCCCGGCGATCAGTTCCCTGCCGAGCCGCGAGTCTTCATCGACCTCGAGCATATAGACGCTGACGTGCGGCACACCGAGAGCAATCACTTCCTCGAGCGAAACGACCCAGCTTCCCGATGTCTGATGAGGCAGTCCGGCAATCAGGTCGACGTTGATGTTTTCGAGACCATTGCGGCGCAGGCGATCGATTTCGTCGAGGACGGTTGACCGCTTATGCAGGCGGCCGACTGACTGCGCCTCCTGATCGACGAAAGATTGCACGCCGAGGCTCACGCGGTTCACGCCGGCCCGGAGCAATGTGTCGATCAGCGAATCCGTCAGCGTTCCGGGAGCACACTCAACCGTTATTTCCGCCTCAGGGCTTACGCAGAATTGCGCGCGTGCGGCTTCAAAGATACGCAGCAGTTGCGAATGATCCAGAATCGATGGCGTTCCGCCGCCGAGGTAAATGGAATCCACACGGTCGTCAAACTCTCCACCAACTTCATCCGCTGTGGTCCGCGAAGTGGCAATCTCCTCGACTACTCTCTCAACATAGTTGTGAAAGGCAGACTTGGAGAAAACATCGGAGGCGAAATTGCAGTAACTGCACTTGGTCCGGCAAAAAGGAACGGAGATGTACAGTCCGAGAGGCACGTTCTACTTATTGTATGCTGCAGTGGGCGCGGCCACGTTCGCTAGAATAGGAACTGCGATGCCTCAGAAAAAGAAGAGCAAGAACGCACCGAGTGACAACAGGGTTGATACGCTTTGCAACGATTGCGGAAAGACATTCTCGAAGTTCCTTCACGACATGGAGGAGCAGAATGCCAAGGTGGTATGCCCCTCCTGCGGCAAGGCGCAAGACCAGAGGCCCGCGCCTTTGTCAAAGAGGGGCGGCTCCTTCAAGAAACAGTGAATAATTTCACTCGCGAACCGCGGGTGCTGCACGGGAAGTCCGAACCACCAAGGGATACGAAGATTTTTGCGCAGTTCTGAAGCGCCAAGCTCCTAAGCCCTTGCCTTCAGCGCGTCGATGGTGCGCCTACATATCTCATCGGGTGAGCCAACCGCAGCGATCGTTACCAAGAGTCCAAGCGACTTGTAGAACTCGATCAGTGGCGCAGTGCTGCGCTCATAAGCCGCCATACGGACAGTGATCGATTCCGGTCGGTCGTCTTCGCGCTGGAAGAGCTTGCCCTGACAGCGGTCACACACCCCCTCCAACTTCGGGGGATTGCCGGTGATGTGATAAACAGTCTTGCACTTCTCGCAGGTGCGGCGGCCGCTGAGTCGGGCGACGATCTCTGTAAGCGGCAATTCATAGCTGACCACCGCGTTGAGCCGAATCTTTTCCTGCTCCATGAGCTGCCTGAGCGACTCGGCCTGGCCGAGGGTGCGCGGAAAGCCGTCAAGCACAAATCCCGTGTTGCAGCGGATGCAGTCAGCGCGCTCGCGCACCATTTCCCAAACGGTACCGTCGGGCACGAGCTCACCGCGTCGCATGTGATCCATCGCGGCACGCATGGCCGGGCTCTGTTCGCTTTCCTTCTGCTTGGTGGCAGCGCGGAACAAGTCTCCAGTAGAGAGGTGGCAGGCATTTAGCCGCTGGTTCAGGAGGTCGGCCTGCGTGCCCTTACCCACGCCTGGGGCGCCGAGCAGTACTAGACGCCACGGCAAGCCGTTTGCCGCACGGACGTCTGGACAAATGGAAGATGAGGCCTGGAACCAGCCGCAGCGGTGCTGGCTTGGTTCGACCTTCGCTAGCGGATTATTTTGGGCGCTCATGCTGCCTCCTTGGGCATTAGGGCGGCAAATATCCGAAAATCGTAGAAAAATACCGCACTTGGGGCGGTGACCGCAATCACATAATGGCGGTTGAGGATAGCCCGAGTTGGCAGGGTGAAGGAGCTTACGATCAGAGCGCAAACCTTTTCCATCCGGCCCGCCGTTCGGCCATCTATTTAAGGTAATCTTTAGTTTTCGGCACGGGTCCCCAGCGGCGAATGTCCAACCAGGAAGACGAGATCATAGGTAAGGCGTACGACGGCCGGATGATGCGGCGGCTGCTTGGGTATCTGCGTCCGTATAAATGGCATGTCGTCATAGTCTTAATCTCGATCATCATAAAGTCGATCGCCGACGTGCTCGGCCCCATCCTTACCAAAACAGCCGTTGACAAGTACCTGACCAACACGCCGGGCGCGCATTCCTGGCTCGGCGACCGGCTTAGCAATTCGCCGCTCACGGGCATCGCCCAAATTGGCGCCCTGTACATTGGCCTGTTGCTCTTCACTTTCGCGCTGGAATTCGTGCAGACCTACCTGATGCAGTGGACGGGGCAGAAGGTTATGTTCGACCTGCGCAGCCAGATCTTCCGCCACCTGCAGCACATGCATGTCGGCTTCTTCGACAAGAATCCTGTTGGACGCCTGGTCACGCGCGTGACAACCGACGTCGATGCGCTCAACGAAATGTTCACCGCCGGCGTGGTGTCGATCTTCGAGGATGTGTTCGTCCTGACTTTCATCCTCGCCATCATGCTCAACCTGAACTGGAAGCTGGCGCTGCTGACGTTCACGGTGCTGCCTCTGATTTTTTACGTAACGCAGGTCTTCCGGGACAAGGTGCGCGATTCGTATCGCCGGATTCGTACAGCGATCGCACGCATCAATTCGTTTCTGCAGGAAGCCGTTTCCGGCATGCTCGTCCTACAGCTATTCAATCGCGAGAAGCGCGCTTACAAGCAATTTTCAGATATCAACGCCTCTCACATGGAGGCTTACAAAGACGCGATTCTGGCCTATGCGGTCTATTACCCAGTGGTGGAAACGCTGGCCGCGATTGCCGTGGCCAGCATCATCTGGTTCGGCGGCAGCGGGATTCTGCGCCACATGACAGCGTCGTCATTCTCGATCAGTTTCTCTCGGGGGAATCCACTCGCCTTCCACGTGACGCAGAGTGTGATGACCATTGGCGTACTTGTCGCTTTCATGCAGTATGCGCAGCGCTTCTTCCGCCCGATTCAGGATTTGAGCGAGAAGTACAACATTTTGCAAGGCGCGATGGCGGCCGGCGAGCGTGTCTTCAAATTGCTCGACACGAAAGTCGAGATCACTTCACCTCCGGTGACAAAGAAGGCGGATGGGCCGGGGCGGATCGAGTTCGATCATGTGTGGTTCGCCTACCGCAACATGCAGGTCGAGGAAAAACCCGCAACAGCCGGGGCGCCGAACGGCAACAACAGCGAGGAAACGCCCGACTGGGTTCTTCGCGACGTGAGCTTCACGATCGAGCCAGGTCAGACCATCGCCGTTGTTGGACACACGGGCGCGGGTAAGACGACTTTGATCTCACTGCTCATGCGCTTCTACGACGTGCAGCGCGGCGCAATCCGGATCGACGGCGTCGACATTCGCGAGATGGACCTCGACGATCTGCGCAGCCGATTCGGCGTCGTGCTTCAGGACCCCTTCCTGTTTACAGGTACGGTCGCGGGGAACATCCGCCTCGGCACGACGCGCATTCAGGATGAAGACGTCGAGCAGGCAGCCGAAGATGTGAATCTGGCAGACTTCATTCGCAGCTTGCCAGGAGGGTTTCAGGAAGAGGTGCGTGAACGCGGTTCGACTCTCTCCACCGGGCAAAAGCAGCTGATTTCTTTTGCGCGCGCGCTGGCGCACGATCCGAAGATCTTGATCCTCGATGAAGCCACCTCGAGCGTCGACACTGAAACGGAATTCCGCGTGCGCGACGCCCTTAGCCGGATGGTTGAGGGCCGGACGTCTCTTGTCATCGCGCATCGCCTCTCAACGATTCAGCGCGCCGACCTGATCATTGTCATGCACAAGGGCCAGGTGCGCGAGATGGGCACGCACCAGCAATTACTTGCGCGCCACGAGATCTACTACAAGCTCTACCAACTGCAGTACAAGGATCAGGAAGTCGCGACCTCGGCGACCCAGCAGTCCACCGTCAGCGCGGACGACTAGGTCTTCCGATTTCGGTTGCGCGCGGCATTCACCAGCAGATAAATTCACTTCAAGTTCCTTCGTTCGCGGTTAATCGCGAAAAATCTGGAGACTTGAACCCCAATGAAACTCCTGGAGATGATCAGCAAACCCGGCGCTCTGGTGAGCGGATGGACAAGTGCAATCCTTTGCTTTAGCGCAGCGAGTGGATTCTGGCTGGCAGCAGAACGGGGACGCGCGATCTGTTGGACAATTATTGGCGTGATCGAGGTGGTGGCGATCATCTCGTGATACGCCTGCGTATTGCTGACTAATATAAGTGGCGGTGGAGGCAGTTCGAATGGGTACCCAACGGGTTTTGAGAGTTGTTGGCGCGGTGCTGATATTCGGTTGTTGGGCGACGGTGCTTTCTTCCGGCCAATCGGTGACCACACTGGTTGCTCTGAGCAGTAAGCAGGGCGTTTCTCCCATACGAAACCTCGTCCAGGCGACGGATGGCAATTTCTACGGGACGACCGAGTACGGAGGCGCCTATGGCAGCGGAGCGGTAATTCGGGTGAGTCCCGGCGGCACGGTAAAAACGCTTTACAGCTTTTGCAAGCAACCCAATTGCACTGATGGCCAGACTCCTGGCGGCTCTCTGCTACAAGCCTCGGATGGCAACTTCTACGGCACCACTTCCCAAGGAGGGACCGCCAACACGGGAACGGTTTTCAAAATTACCAAGTCTGGAAAGTTAACGTCCTTGTATTCCTTCTGCTCGCAATCCGCTTGCAGTGACGGGAACTACCCCGGCGCAGGGCTCATACAGGCAACGGACGGCAATCTCTACGGAGAGACGGCCAACGGCGGCGCATACGGTGGTGGATGCGGAAGCTACGGTTGCGGCACGCTGTTCGAAATCACAACGGCGGGCGTGCTCACGACGATCTACACCTTTTGCGTCCAACCAAACGACAACTGCACTGACGGGGAACTGCCCATGGGCGGCTTACTCGAAGCCAGTGACGGCAACCTGTACGGCACAACCGCGAGCGATGGCAACAGCGACACCTGCTCCAACGGTTGCGGCACGATTTTCAAGCTTTCTCCTGCCCGGCTCCTGACCACGCTCTACACCTTTTGCTCAAAGCAGAATTGCGCCGACGGCACCAGTCCGGAATCTGGTGTTATTGAGGGCAACGACGGGAATTTTTATGGCACAACCAATGCGGGCGGCATGCAGTATTGCGGCCCTTACGGGTTCGGCTGCGGAACCGTCTTTCAACTGTCTCCGGCGGGTAAGCTGACGGCGCTACACAGCTTCGACAACACCGACGGGGCGCAAGTGTTCGCGGGCGTCGTGCAAGGAACAGACGGGAACTTCTACGGGACAACCTATTCCGGCGGTGCGAATGACAACTGTTTTGGAACGTGCGGCACGCTTTTTTCGATGACCCCGACGGGAAGTTTGACTTCGCTTTACGACTTCTGCGCGCAGTCCAACTGCCCGGATGGCGACAATCCGGTCGCCGGCTTGATTCAGGGCACCAACGGGCAGCTCTATGGAATGGCCTCCGCGGGCGGGACCGATAGTTTCACCTGCACCTTCGGCTGCGGGACGATCTTCAGTCTGAATATGGGGCTGGGGCCCTTTGTGACTCCGCGGCCCAATGCCGGCCCGGTGAAGTCGAAGGTCGTCATTTTGGGGACAGATTTGACCGGCACAACGAATGTTAGCTTCAACGGGGTGGCCGCCAAGTTCAAAGTCGTGTCTGCTACCGAAATCACGACAAAGGTTCCCAAAGGTGCGACTACCGGCACTCTCACCGTGACGACTCCCGGTGGCACGCTGAAAAGCAATGTTGCGTTCCGAGTGACGAACTAGAACCAGTTGCACTCCTGCTTTTTCCGAGAGCCTGGCTCTACTTACAGCTGGATGGCTAGTAGGTCACCGCCGTTTACAATTCTCCCGTGCAAATTCTGATCTCAGCCGGGGAGGCTTCCGGTGAAATGTACGGCGCTGAGCTAATCACAGCGCTGCGCCGACGTGATGCTTCCGCTATCTTCTTTGGCGCCGGGGGCGAGCGTATGCGAGCCGCCGGGTGCGACATCATCGTCGATGCCAGGGATCTCGCCGTCGTCGGCATCACGGAGATCTTCAGCCATCTTCCGAAAATTCTTGGCCTGTACAAGAACCTCATTCGAGCCGCGGACGAGCGGCGTCCTGACCTCGCTGTCGTCATTGACTCGCCCGCCTTCAACTGGCGTGTCGCACGGCAAATGCGCAAACGCGGCATTCCGGTCGTCTATTACGTCTGTCCGCAGTTCTGGGCGTGGCGACAGGGGCGGGTAAAGCTTCTCCGCAAGTACGTCGATAAGGCGCTCGTGATTTTTCCCTTTGAAGAAAAGTTCTATCGCGATCGCGGCGTGGATGCGGCATTTGTCGGCCATCCGTTGGCAGACCTCAAGCCGCCGGCAATTACGCGCGAAGCATATGCAGCCGAGCACGGCCTCGATCTCGCAAAGCCCTGGATCACGCTCATGCCCGGCAGCCGCCGGAAAGAAGTGCGCATGAACCTGCTGGAGATGTTGGACGCGGCTGCGCTGCTCGGGACCAGTTATGAATACCTGCTGCCCGTGGCGCGAACACTAGAGCCAAAGTTCATCCGCGAATTGATCCAGCAACATTCAGCCGACCAAGTCCCAAACATTCATCTCGTCTCGGAGGCGCTTCCCGCACTGCACCATTCCCGTGCCGGCATTGTGGCCAGCGGCACCGCCACGATCGAGGCCGCGCTCATGCAACTGCCTTTTGTCATGGTTTACCGGGTCTCGCCCCTCACCTACGCGCTCGGCAAGCCGCGGATCAAGGTCGCCCATTACGCGATGGTCAATCTGATTGCAGGCGAAGAAGTCGTCCCCGAACTGGTGCAAGGCAAGTTCGCCGCCGAAAACGTCGCCGCCGAATTGAAGAAGATTATCCCGGATGGCGAACCTCGCACGCGCATGCTTCAAGGCCTCGCCGGAGTAAAAGAAAAGCTACGGCGCGGTACAGATGGTGCACGTCCGGCGGATCTCGCCGCCGAAACGATCCTAAATATGCTGCATGGGTCGACCGCTCAGGCCCGCTCCTGATCTCCCGTTATTGGCAATATTGCGCATATTCAGGAGGGCAATCCGACCCCGCCGGCGCCTGCGTGCGGATGCTGCGCACTCCATTTTTGATGTGGATGGTCGTCATGACTGCGGGATAAGCCAACCACAATTTGCGGATGTATTTGTCGCCGGGAAGCCACGAGTGCGGCCTCTTCAGTTCATAAGTAAGCAGCATCTCGGCGGCGAAGATCGCACTGTATTTCCCGATCAGATTCTTGTTGTCGGGTACATGCGTGACCCAGGGAGCGCCAGCCGCGAATTCATTGTCGAGCACCAGCTTGTGCGTGGTGAACCGTAGCGTTTCAGCCCCTGCCAGGGTCCCCATTACGGCGATGAACTTCTTGTCGAGCACTTTGCGATTTAGCGGAACGGGCTTGTCCGGAAGCATGACAGGGGCGATCGGTGCAGTAAACGCGATCGAGTCGTCAGACTCTTTCAAATTCGGCCCGGAGGGCGGGTTTTGGGCTGTAGCCAAACTGGCCATCTTCAGCGAAGCGAGGATGGCGAAGGCGAGAATGTGGGCAATCTTCAAGCAGGGCTCCTGGAGTTGTCGCGGAGCCCGATGCCGGAGGAGAAAATCGAAGCTCGCCGGCTGCGCGATTTGAATTGAACTTTAGGGTCTGTGCAACCGCCGCGCCAGTGCTTTGCCCATTTTGGGAACGGTGTTCTGAAGGGAGTTGGTAGCGTTCTCCCAAAGTGGAACGCGCGTTTTATCTCTTAATGTGCAGAGATTTTGAGTGGATAGCCGTCATTCTTCCACTTGGGCGAAGGATGCGAGCGGATACGCATCAGTCAAAGGTACTTGGGAAAGCGAAACCACAAAGGACACGAAGGCCCACGAACGCGACAGAGTTTGACGCGATATTTGTCACTCTCTTGTCCCGCCGCGGTTATCCTCTTGTCGCGACAGCATCTTTTACGGGAAAATCTACATCATACTGATTGCGGTGATTCCCCAGGAGAGTTCCTTGATGCTCTGCCAGTCTCGGCTGCTGCGCCGGACCAGTCTTGCCTATCTTATTGCTGTCGTTAGCGTTTTTGCCGCTTCGGCGTGGGCGGCCGAGAAGCCGCGCATGCGCGTCGACGACTATCAGCTCGCTGTCGAACTTCTGCCGGAAACGCACCACCTCACCGCCAAGGCGATCGTCAAGGTCACGGCGCTCGAAGATATGAGCACGGCGAGTTTCCAGCTCAACAACGCCCTGCGGGTCACCAGGCTGGTTGACGCCAACAACAAGCCCCTTTCTCCCGAACGCAGCACGCAGGACTCCAGCATCCGCTTCGCGCTCAACTCGAATCTCCAGAAAAATTCGAGCACGACATTCGCATTCGACTACGAGGGCACGCTCGAAAGCGCCGACGACAGCCCGGTGCAGGGGTTGAAACTCGCCTACGTCGGCCCGGACACGAGCTATCTCTTTTACTCGGGGCTGTGGTTTCCGGTGGCTGGATATGGCGTGAACCGCTTTACTGCAACTGTCAGCGTCACGGTTCCGGCGCACATGGTAGCGATAGGCAGCGGCAAGGATTCGGCGCCGGCCGATGAAGAGAAGAATTCAGTGAAGAAGGCTGCGGTAACCAGTTCGCTCGCAAATTCGAAGACTTTTCTTTTCCGGTGGAGCAAGGCGTCATTCCCGGGCACGATCATCGCGGGCACATTTACGGAATACAAGAGCGACGAAGCCGGCATGGATCTGCACGTCTTTTTCAAGCCGTCGCACCAGGCTTTAGCCTCCGAATATGCCTCGACCGCCGTGAAGGAATTCACATACTTCATCACGCAATATGGCATTGCGCCCTCTTCGCGTCTGCAGGTGGTGGAGATCCCGGATGACACGGTGCCGTCCGCGTCGGCCCCCGAGATTGCGGCGATTGCCAGCCGCGCGGTGAGTGAGAAGGTCAACTACCGGCTGCTGGCGAACACCATCGCCCATCAGTGGTGGGGCGTGTCGGTAAGTCCGGCGTCGAAGAATGACTGGTGGATCAGCGACGGCTTTGCCCGCTACTCAGAGGCTCGCTATGTCGAAAGCGCCGCAGGATCTGCCGGCCTCGATGAGATGGTCAAGGACATGTCGGTGGGCGCTCTGGCCTACGACAGCGTGCCGCTCTCCAGCGCCGATCGGCTCGACTATTTCTCGCCTGAGTTTCAATCGCTCGTGACCGACAAGGGCGCGATGATTCTGCACATGCTGCGCTTCGTCGTGGGCGATGCCAAGTATCTGAAGATCATGCGCGATTTCGCCACCCAGTATGCCGGCAAGCCCGCGACGACCGACGAGTTCCGCAAGTTGGTTGAAAAAGTGGATGATCAGCGGCTGACCTGGTTCTTCTCGCAGTGGATGGATTCGACCAGCGCACCGGAGTTCAAGACGAAATACACCGTCTACCGGATGGGCAACAACAAGGGATTCAGGATTGTGGGCGCGATCCAGCAGGATCTCGACTTGTTCCGCATGCCGGTGCGATTGCGCATCGACACGGACGGTAAGACGGAAGAAAAGCGCATCGAGGTGGTGGGAACGGATTCGCCGTTTTCGGTGGAGACGTTCGGTCGCCCGCGCCGCATCTCGGTCGACCCCGACAATCACGTCCTGACGAATTCCAAAGACATCAAACTGCGCTCGTCCATCGTGCGCGGACAGGGCATGATTTCGCAAGGAGATTTGGCGGGGGCATTGGGCGAATTTAACAAGGCGCTCGAGGTCAACAAGAACAGCTCTCTCGCCCATTACCGCATCGCGGAAGTGTTCTTCATGCAGAGGAACTATCAATCCTCAGCGAATGCTTATCGTGAGTCGCTGAACGGCGACGGCGATCCACGCTGGACCGAGGTCTGGAGCCATCTCCAACTGGGCAAGATTTTCGATATCACCGGGCAGCGCGAGCGGGCGGTGAACGAGTACCGGCAAGCGATTCAGACCAACGACAACACCCAGGGCGCAATCGACGAGGCCCGGCGCTATATGCAGAAGGCATTTGAGCCGCAGCCCAATGGCTGACGCTCTCCCGCGCTGCCGGTGCGTTTAGACTGCCACGCAGAAATCACCCAAAAGTTGACCCGTACGCGGGGGCGATCCGCGAGACGGGTCGGGAGGAAACATGAACAGCTTATCCCTCGTTCCCTCCTAATGTCAAGTAATATTATCGGGTTTATGGAATAAAGCAAGGCCTTTGTAGCCACAGCATTTCGTAGCGCGGGCGCCCTCGCGCGTCCGGAGTAAATAAGATACTTGCGCGGACGCGGGCTTCCGCGCTGCACGTTACCAACAGATGCCTTCGTAGGTTTTCGCGCCGATCGGGCGCTTGGAGTGATCGAGGTGAATCAGGTCAATCACAATCTGTTCGGGCCGTAGGCAGCTCGCCAGCCGTTCCTTGCTTGCCGACTTATTGCCCAGGATCACGACTTCGGCGGAATTCATCACGCTTTCGAGGTCGGCCGTAAGCACCGAACCGATATGCGGAATCACTTCTTCGATGTACTGCCGGTTCGCGCCCGCCAGCCGTCCCAAAGAAACGTCTTCGTCCCACACGCGAACCTCAAGTCCTTCGCCCATCAACCGCTTGATCACCTGTACCTGCGGGCTCTCCCGCAAGTCGTCGGTACCCGCCTTGAAGCTCAGTCCAAGCTGGGCAATTTTCTTTTTGCCGGTGCTGAGCACCATATCAACCGCGCGATCAATGTGTTCGGCGTTGCTCGGCATGAGCGATTCAAGAACCGGCAGCTTCAGGTCGAGTTCTTTCGCCTTGTAGGTCATCGCCCTAAGGTCTTTCGGGAGGCACGACCCACCGAAGGCAAATCCGGGAGATAAGTAAGCCGGAGAAATATTGAGCTTGGTATCCGAAGTGAAAATCTTGGTGACCTGCTGCGCATCGACGCCGAGGTGCTTGCACATCGTCCCCATTTCATTGGCGAAACCAACTTTCAGCGCGTGATAGCAGTTGGAGAAGTACTTCACCATCTCGGCGACGGGGATCGTCGTCTCATACAGAGTCGCCGGGACATCTTTGTAAAGCTCGCGCAGCGGCGCAAGATGATTGAGATCGCTCGCACCCAGAATCGTGTAAGGCGGATTCTGGAAGTCAGCCACTGCGCTACCCTCGCGCATGAACTCTGGGTTATAGCAGACGGTAAAATCGCGTCCGCACTTCTTGCCGCTCGCTTTCTCCAGAGCCGGCAGCGCCACGGATTCCGTGGTTCCCGGAAGCACAGTGCTCCGCAGGACAAAGACGTGCGGCGACTTCTTTTTCCCGATCGCCGCGCCAATCTCAGCCGCCACGCTTTCGATGTGGCTCAAATCCAGCTTTCCATTCTTCAGGCTGGGCGTACCCACGCAGACAAATGACACATCGGAGTTCAGCACGGCTTCGGTCGCATCGGTCGTGGCGTGCAGGCGGCACGACTTGTTCGCTTCGGCCACCATTTCGGCCATGCGTGCCTCGACGATTGGAGTCCGGCCCGAGTCGAGCATCTCGACTTTCGTCCGACTCACATCGACACCAATCACCTTGTGCCCCATCGACGAAAAGCACGCCGCCGACACCGATCCCACATATCCCAAACCAAAAATACTGACTGACAGGCTCACCTGTAACTCTCCCGAAGATGATTGCGCTTCCCGTTGGAACTATACCAATTCACTCAGTTCATCGGCGAACGACGATCTAAGCTGCGCGCTGGGGGACGCTGCGGAGCAACGTGTGTTTTCAATAGCTTGGGGAAGTTCTTCTTCTATCGTAGCTGAACCTGGGCCTTTGGGAGGTCAAAAACTTGACGGTGCTACTCAACGGTAATCGCGCTCGCGGAGGGACCATTGGGAGCCGCCTTTTACGCATGTAAGATAGGGTATCTGTGGCTTCAGGATGGCACAAACTGGCGCGCGTCTTCCATGCCGACTGGAAGGAGATTCGCACGCGTGGCGGCCAGGAAGTACACAAAAGAGCGGACCTGGCGCGTTACCGCATGGGCTGGAGTGCGGGAGCCAGTCAGATTTCGCTGGAGCAGGGCACTGGCGCGAGCTTCTTCTTCACCCCCGCCGAAGCGCGTGAGCGCGCCCGCCTGATTCAAACGCATTTGCCGAATCAGGCCGAAGCCATCGTGCGCGAGGCCGACGACATCTGCTGCCACCGTTTTCGCCTGCTCGGCTACGAGGATCTCGACTACGGCGCGACCATCGACTGGCATCTCGATCGTGTGCATGGCAAGCGCGCACCGCTCGATCCCTGGTTCAAGATTCCCTTCCTCGTTTTCGACGCCGTCGGCGACCACAAGATCACCTGGGAACTGAACCGCCATCAGCACCTCGTCACGCTGGCCAAGGCATGGCTGCTGACCGGAGACGACAAGCACGTTCGCGAGATCATTGCGCAGTGGCAAAGCTGGACCGAGGCCAACCCGTATCCGCTGGGAATCAACTGGGGCAGTTCGTTGGAGGTTGCTTTCCGCAGCCTGTCTTGGATTTGGGTCGATCACTTGCTGGCGGAGTCGACCCAGTACGCGCAATTTCGCTCCCAAGTCTTGTCCTCTCTCGCATTTCAAGGACGCTACGTCGAGCGCTATTTATCGACCTATTTTTCTCCCAACACCCACCTCCTCGGCGAAGCGTTGGCTCTATTCTTCATTGGGACACTCTATCCGCAAATGCCGCGCGCGCAGCGTTGGCGCAATGAGGGATGGAAGATATTGGTGAACGAAGCGGGCCGGCAGGTGCGGCCTGACGGAGTTTATTTCGAGCAGTCTCTTTACTATCACGTCTACACGCTCGACTTTTATCTCCACGCGCGATTGCTGGCCGCGCGAAATGGAATCGCGGTTCCTGCCGCTTTGGATGACACCGTGCGCAAGATGCTGGACGTCGTCGAGGCACTTGCGGAGGCCGGTCCCGCGGAAGGCTTCGGCGATGACGATGGCGGACGCTTGTTCAATCCGCGCCGCAATCAGACCGAGCACATGACGGACCCGCTGGCCTTGGGCGCGCTCGTCTTTGATCGTGAATTCCGCTCTGCAAAACCGACCGAGGAAGCAATCTGGCTGTTCGGCCAGCAGGCGGTTGCCGGTTGTGTAGCGCGGGCGCCCTCGCCCGCGTTGCCAGTCTCAGCCGTGCGCTCTATCGCCTTTCCCGACGGTGGCCTGTACATTGCTGCCAGTGCTGCTCCCTTTCCGCAGACAATGGTCATCGACGCTGGCCCATTCGGCACCGGCCGCTGCGGACACGGCCACGCCGATGCTCTCAGCATTCGTCTCGCCATGAAGGGCAAGCGCTGGCTGGTGGATTCGGGCAGCGGCGTGTACATGTCGTCTGATTCTGCCGAGCGCAACAATTTTCGCGGCACCGCTGCGCACAACACTCTGCGCGTCGATGGCGCCGACCAGGCGATCCCCGACGAGCCGTTTTCCTGGACGGGCATTCCAACAACTCGCGTCGAGAACTGGGTCACGGGGAAGACCTTCACTTATTTCGCCGGGTGCCACAATGGATATGAACGCTTGCCGTCGCCGGTGACGCACGAGCGTCACGTTCTTTCGATCGATGGCGGCATTTGCGTGGTGCGCGACGTGGCCTTGGGCCGTGGCGAGCACAATCTGGAACTCAACTGGCACTTCGCTGGCGGCCTTACGCTAGGCGAGGCGGGACCGTCAGCATTCATTGCTTACCGACCGGAGGAGAAGGCCTCTCTGCGGATGATCTTGCCGGAACAGACAGATTGGAATGCTACCATCGCGGACGGGCAACTCGCGCCTGCATATGGGCGTTTCGAGAAGGCTCCTTTGTTGCGTTGCTCTGTCCGGCTTAAAGCCCCCGCCGAAACCGCGACTGTGTTACTCGCCGAAAATGCGCAGAGGACCCCAAATCTGGTTCGGGCTGACTCGTCTCTCTCGAGTTCTCCACACGAGGCAGTGCAGATATACCAACTGCGCCACGAAGGTCACGCCTTTGCCTTCTTTTTTGCACGCGACAAGCAGCCTTGGGCCACAGGCCCTTGGTCGTCGGACGCCGAGGTTCTCGTCTGTTCGACAAAGAACGAGAAACTCGAACAGTTGGTGGTAATTGGCGGCAGTTCCGTTGCATGGCAAGGCGGCGCACTCTTTGATTCGTCGCAGCCCTTTCGGTTCTTTGAATGGCGGCGCCACGACGGGATCGTCGCGTCGTCCCCTGACAGCTTTTCCACCACTCCGTCCTTCGACGAATTAATATCAGGTTTGCACGGTCCTTCCCTCGGGTTGCATCCAACTTCCACGTACGCGGAGAAGCACTAGATGTGCGGCATTGCTGGCATTCTTGAATTCGGGCGCGACGCGCGGGCAAGCGCCACCGCTCTCCGCGAAATGTGCCACGCCATGTCGCACCGCGGGCCGGACGACGACGGCTTCTACACTGACGCCTGCGCGGCCATCGGCATGCGCCGCCTCAGCATTGTCGACCTCAAAACCGGCCACCAGCCCATCTCGAACGAAGACGGCACGCTTTGGATCGTGTTCAATGGCGAGATCTACAACCATCGCGCCCTCCGCGAGAAGCTGATCTCGCAAGGCCATCAATACCGCACCAACAGCGACACGGAAACCATCGTCCATTTGTTCGAAGAGTACGGCGAGGGTTGTGTAGAGCACCTGCGCGGCATGTTCGCCTTCGCCATCTGGAACCGCAACTCGCGCACGCTTTTTATCGCGCGCGACCGGCTGGGGATCAAGCCGCTCTATTACAAGCTGACGCCTGAGCGGCTGCTCTTTGGCTCTGAGATCAAGGTGTTGTTAGCGCACGGCGGAATACGGCCGGAGTTCAACCAGTCCGCGCTGCCGGAATATCTGGCGTTCGGCTATTTGTCGGCAGAGGAGACTTTTTACTCCGGCATCCGCAAGCTGCCGCCCGGACACACCATGACGATCGGTCTCTCCGGCAAGCCTGAAATAAGGCAATACTGGGACCTCGACGCCTCGAAGCCGCACGAGTCACGCGACGAAAGCTACTACGTACGCGCCTACCGCGAGCTGCTCGAAGGCGCGGTCGAGAGCCATCTGATGAGCGACGTCCCGCTCGGCGTCTTCCTGAGCGGAGGCGTCGATTCAAGCGCAGTCGCAGCGCTGATGACAAAAATTCGCCGCGAGCCCGTTGAGACTTTTTCCGTAGGCTACGGCGAGCAAAGCTACAGCGAGCTTCCGTTCGCGCGCACAGTTTCCGGGCACATCAAGTCAAAACATCATGAAGTCATCGTCAGCGAGGAAGATTTCTTTGGCGCGCTGCCGCACCTGATCTGGCACGAAGACGAGCCGATCGTCTGGCCATCGAGCGTCTCGCTATATTTCGTCGCTAAGCTGGCGCGAGAGCGCGTGGTGGTTGTGCTAACGGGCGAAGGCGCTGACGAGACTCTGGCCGGCTACACGCGCTATGCTTTCACGCTCAAGAATGCGGCACTTGATCGCGCGTATCGCGGCGTCACGCCGCGCTTTCTGCGCCGGGCGGTGCGGAACTCGGTTGCCACATCTTCCCTGCTGGGCGCCACGTTGCGCCGCAAGCTGGAACACACCTTCCTCGGCAAAGACGGCGAGGCCTGGGATTCCTTCTACTTCGACAATTTCTTTTCTGCATTCAGCGGACATGAGCAAGCCGGGCTGCTAACAAATGAATTCGCGGCTCGATTTGCTCCAAGCACCGTCTACAAGAATGTGCTCGCTTATTGGGAGCGCTCAGCCAGTCAAGCAGGCGGCGAGATGCTCCAGCGTCTGCTCTACACCGACATCAAGACGTATCTCGTCGAACTGCTCATGAAGCAGGACAACATGAGCATGGCCGCGTCGATTGAAAGCCGCGTGCCGTTCCTCGACCACGTACTGGTCGAGTTTGCGACGCGCATTCCGCAGGAGATACAGCTACATGGACTGGCGGGCAAACGAATTCTCAAGAAAGGCATGAAGGACCTGCTGCCGCACGAGATTCTCTACCGGCCGAAGCTTGGATTTCCGACGCCATGGAGTGGCTACCTGGCGGGACCGCGGCTGGAAACGATTCGCGCCTCCCTACTCGAACCACGCAGCCTGCAGCGTGGATATTTCCGCCGCGGGGCAATCGAAAAGCTATTCGACGACCACCGCGCGAAGCGCCGCGACAACTACGACCGCATCTGGCGCCTGCTGAATCTTGAACTCTGGCATCGCGTGTGTCTGGAAGGCGATTCGCACGAGGAAGTGAATACTTCAGATATGAAGCTGGTAGCGCAGTAGCCCGTTTGGCTGAGGAGTTCGTGTGGCGCGGACGTTCTTGTCCGCGCGGCTCAAGCACAAATTTTTAGTTCTCGCCCTTCGTGTACCTTCGTGTCCTTGGTGGTAACCCTTTCGAGCGTCATCCGTCCTGTCCTGACTGCGCCCCACCCTTCTTCAAAAACGCCGTCTGCAAATTCAACGTAAGCTGATCTAAATCCGGCGGCGTATACATCCGCTTCATTCCCAGCGGATCATCCCCAGCCCGCACCGACCCATACGTCGTCAGCACCGCCGACTGAAATCCCGCCTCCCGCGTAATCGCCAGCGTCTCCGCCGACCAATGCGGATTCAGCGCCGGATGCGGATAGGAAAAATGCTCAACGGCCTCTCCCAGCTTCTCCTCCAGCCTCCGCTTGCATCCGGCAATCTCCGCTTGCGCCGCATCTGCGCTCACCTGCGCAACATTCGGATGCGACAACGTATGCCCCCCAATCGTGTGTCCGGCTTTCTTCAGAGCCCGCACCTGCTCCCAATCCATCATCATGCCGTGGCCAGCCTGAGCATGAGCAGGGTCGATCTCCAGATCTCGCTCAACGCCTTCAACAAACGCCCGCTGCTCCGCCCCAGCCAACGCCGCTCCGCGATCCCACGCGACAGGCATGGCTGCCTGCCGCTCCGCTGGCGAGCCCAATTTGTACGTTCTACCGGTCTCCGCGTACGTCCATTCGCCCTTCTTCGTTGTGTTGAATGCAAAACGGATCCGGCAGTACCACGGTAACGTACCGTTTTCGACCGCATCGACCATAATGTAGAAGGTCGCGGGGACGCCATACCGGTTCAGAATCGGCAGCGCAACCTCGTAGTTGTCAGCAAAACCATCGTCAAAGGTGACGGCAACGGCCCGTGGGAGCAGTTTCCGTCCTGACTTAGCGAATTCGGCGACATCGCCAATAGTCACTGGCGAAAACTTGCGGGCAAGGGTCTCGATGTGGCACTCGAAGTGAACCCGGGCGCGCGACGAACCCAGGATGTAGTCGGTTTTCGCCGGCTCTTCGACGACCGAATGATAGGCAAGGATGGCAGCGGCAGGCGTGAAAAAGCGGCTGGCTACAGGAAGAATCGAGCTGCGCACAAGCGCCTTTTTCAGCCAGCGCTTGGATTTTGAAGCCACCACTCTCGAATCTCTCCCGGTCTCCGCGACGCGCGGCGACGCTATGATAGCATACGGATTACGGGGTTCCAGCTGGCCTTTCCGAGGTACCTATCAGTTCCAAAAGACACGCAATTTCGGCCATGGAAGCGCCGTTTGTGCGTCCTGAGACTACAAAATAAGGCCGCGAAATGACGATCACGACGGGGGCGATGTGAGCACGAAAGAACAGGTAACCGATCTCTTTACACAGACAGTCGACGACTGGGCGAAGTTTTACGACGATCCCAAACCGCGCACGCTGACCGCACAGAACTTCGTCTCGCGCCGCCGTTTTGCCATCCAGATGATCGAGGCCCGCCTTCCGAAGGGCGCCAAAATTCTCGACGTCGGCTGCGGCACCGGCCACCTCGCCGCCGAACTTGCCCGCCGCGGCTATGAGACCTGCGGCACCGACCTTTCCGAGGGCATGATTCAGTACGCCCGCACGCACTACAATCCGGACTCGTTCCAGGTCGCCGACATCGAAAAGCTTCCGTTCCCTGACAATACCTTCGACGGCATCGTCTGCCTCGGCGTGGTCGAATACCTCGCGGGCGACGACAAGGCGCTGACCGAAATGCACCGTGTCCTCAAGCCCGGCGGTTTCGCCGTCATCACCACGCCCAGCAGCATCTGTCCCTTCTTCTATATGGACCGCGCCCTGATCCGCTTCCGCTTCACGGTTCGACCGGCGCTCGGCGTAATTCGCAAGATGTTTGGCGGCAAGAATCGCGATGCCCAGCCTTATCCCAAGGTCCAGCATCGCCGCTACCGTAAGGGAAGCTGGGACAAACTTCTACGCTCACACGGCCTGCACATGGACGATTGGGTCTGCCATGCCTGGGGAATGTACGGCATTCAGCGCTTCTGGCCACAGGGCGGATTCTGCCGCGCCAGCGATCAATTCGCGCGCAATAGCGCGATCAACTGGCTAGCGTCCGATCAACTCGTCTGCGCTAAGGCTGTGAAGTAAGGTATCCTCGCTTTCGTTCTGGAGGACAGAATGAAGCGCTGGATTGCCGTCTTACTTCTTCTCAGCTCATCGTCGCTCTTGGCTCAGACTCCTGCAAAAGATCGCTGGGCGGCGTGGGAGCCATTTCTCGGCACATGGCAAGGCACAGGCTCGGGCCAGCCCGGCCAAGGCTCCGGCGAATTCACGCTCGAGCGCGAACTTCAAAATGAAGTTCTCGTCCGCCACAATTTCGCCGAGTATCCCGCCACTAAAGATAAGCCCGCATATCGCCACGACGATCTGATGGTGATCTATCCCGATGGCGACAAAACGCGCGCTGATTACTGGGACAATGAGGGGCACGTCATTCACTACTCCGCCGAGTTGTCCCCCGACAAACTGGTCTTCACCAGCGATCCGGCGCAGCCCGGCCCCCGCTTCCGCCTGAGCTACTCGAAAACGAGTAACGATGAGTTGAAGATTGTTTTTGAAATCGCGCCGCCGGATAATCCGGGCGCCTTTAAGACCTACATCGATGCTTCCGCAAAGAGAAAACCGCAACCCTGATTCTTACTGATTCTTCTTTCCTTTGCCTTTTTCTTTCAGTCGTCCCTTAAGAGTACCGCCGCCGTTGCGGCCGCTGACCGCTGACCCTTTGCCGCCCTTGCCATTGAAATTGATTCCTGACGCGTGGGCTTCCTTCGTGTTCTTCACCTTGGCCGCAGGCGTCCTCTTGGCATGAGTTCCCTTGCCCGGCTTCTCGTGCTCGATCTTCTGCAGTTCCTTCCCCGAAGATGCTCCCTTGGCTTGGTGCGCCTTCACCGGAGCGGTGCTCTTGGGTTCGTCCTTCGCGGCCTTGGCTTTTCCTCCACCGCCATTCTTCTGCGCGAAACCGCTCACGCCTATCGCCAACATCAGTACCAATGCCACCGCTAAAGATCGCATTTCACTCCCCCAGGCTTAGACCCGTTCTTCAGACGTGCTCCACAAGGCGTATGGCTCGGCCCTGCCGCGCCCCTTTATGTTAACCCGTAAATCCGGGAAAGTATTCGGTTAAGTGCGGATCCCGTAACCGGAATGCGCTCTTACCCTTCGGCGGGGCTGAGAGCCAACCAACGCGGCGTGCAACCATTTGTATTGCAATGGCTTAAAAGGACATGCTCACATCTGCATCAAGTTCACCTGCAGCTTCGCATATCCGCGCCCTTGCGCCCAAAGGTCCAGCGCCACCGACGCGAGCTCATCCACGACCGGCTCACCTAACCCGCTCTTCGTCAGATCGACCGTCTTGATGTAGCTCTTGCAACTCTCGCAGGCCTCGACGCGAACGTGCTGCAGCTCTTCCGCGGCGTAGACAGCCAGTTTGTCCGGATTCTCTTGTCCGCAGGCTGCACAAACCAGACGCCGAAATTCCCACTCTCCCAAACAGAACGAACAGATGAGCGACCGTTGTGCGCCCTCGCCGAGCGGCCGCAACACGCCTCCGGACGGCTTGCGTCCACAGTGGGGACAAACATAAGGCGGCGGCCCGCTCCAACGCGTGTTGGATCTCTCCCGAAGGTGCGCGGCCAGTGGCTGAAGATAGGCGCGCCTCAGAAAGTCGTCCGTCCCTTGAGCGCTGGGGTCGCCTTCCCAGAAAGCAGCCAGCAGTTCGTGGTGCTTGTCCAGGCCATGTGCGCCAACTTGCGCCGCAGCCTCCGCAAGTTTAGCCGGACCACTTCCCTCGATCGCCTTGAGGAATCGGCGAAATCCTGTCGCTGCTTCCGGCGTTAATGCAGACGCAAACGGATTCGGTCCCGGGTCAGCGGTCCATTTCGCGCCTTGCAACTCCCGGTAGAGCTCGGCCTGATAGCTCAAAACCTTCGCGTAGAAGCGCAGAATCTCCGCCGCGGAGTCATGCCGTTTTGCCAACTCGTCCGCGCGGTCAATTCGCCGCTGCCAGTCCCGTTCGCTCATCCAGCCTATCCTGATGCCTTTTGGGCTTCGAATCGCTCTTGCCCGCGCAAAGCCGTGTTTACAATCCCTAATATTTCTCAGCGAAATCCCCAATTGACTCTCGCCATTCGTGGGGCATATAGTGTCGGTCATCGTAACAGTTGGGCGCGTGGGGCGTCTGCATCTTTAGCGCGTCCGCAACATCTACCTCCGTATTTGAGCAGTGACTTTGTAGAGAAGCGCCTGGCGGAGGCCTGAAAATGGAATTCTCTCGTCGCACCTTTCTCAGGGGGACGGTCCTTGGCGGCGCAGGGTTGACTGCGCTTGGTTTCGATCTAACTCCCCTGCATGCCCAGACTCAGGGCCTGAAAATCTCCCGCGCTTCGGAAACCCGCAGCACCTGTCCCTATTGCGCAGTTAGCTGCGGCGTCATCATTTACACCCTCGGCGACAAAGCCAAGAACGCCATCCCGCAAGTGGTGCACGTCGAGGGCGATCCTGATCATCCCATCAACCGAGGTACGTTGTGCCCCAAGGGATCCTCGCTCGAGCAGGACATCCTGAACGAGCGCCGCCTGCTCAAGCCGCAGGTTCGCCGTCCGGGTGCAACCGATTGGGAAGACATCTCCTGGGATCAGGCCTACGACGAGATTTCGAAACTCGTCAAGAAGACACGCGACGCGACCTTCGTCGAGAACAACGCCGACGGAAAAACCGTCAACCGCTGCGAAGGCATCGCCTTCACCGGCGGCTGCACCGACACCAACGAGTTCAACTATCTCGCCGTCAAAAGTATGCGCAGCCTGGGGGTCTGCTACCTGGAAAACCAGGCCCGGGTTTGACACGGCCCAACGGTCTCCAGTTTGGGGCCCACATTCGGACGCGGCGCAATGACGAACGGCTGGATCGACATCAAGAACACCGACATGATGTTGATCATGGGTGGCAACCCGGCCGAAAACCATCCCTGCGGCTTCAAGTGGGCGATTGAAGCCAAAGTTCACCGCAATGCCAAGACCATCGTTGTCGATCCCCGCCTGACGCGCACGGCGGCCAATGCTGACCTCTATCTCCAAGTCCGCGCCGGTGCCGATATCGCCTTCCTCGGCGGCGTAATCAATTACGCGATCAACAACAACCGTATCGCGCACGATTACCTCGTCAACTACACCAACGCCTCATTCGTCATCAAGGAAGGCTTCAAGTTGCCAGATGACGGACTTTATTCTGGATTCGATGAAGAGAAGAAGACTTACGACAAGTCGACCTGGAACTACGAAGAAGGCGGCAACATCGAAGGCAAATGGACTGCGGCGCCGGAAGGCGCAGGCGCTACGCTGCACTCCGTAACCGGCACTCCCAAAGCGCCCAACCAGAACGGCGGCGATGCCCACAAGCTCGAAGGCCTTGGTTATGCCGCCCAGGGACCTGCGGGTGCGAAGGGCCAGGGCCAGACTCCGGCTGCGCCAACTCCACCAAAGCTTCCCGACAAGATCGCTTACGATCTTTCGCTCCAGCATCCTCGCTGCGTCTACCAACTGCTCAAGCAGCAGTATTCCCGTTACACGCCCGAGATGGTCGAGCGCATTACTGGCATTCCGCAGGACCAGTTCTTGAAAGCTGCCGACATGTTTACGTCCATCCGCAAAGACGGCGACATGAAGAAGGTGGCGACCATCATTTACGCCGTCGGATGGACGCAGCACAGCTTCGGCACGCAAATCATTCGCACCGCTGCCATGCTGCAGTTGCTGCTGGGCAATGTCGGCCGCGCCGGCGGCGGAGTCAACGCGCTCCGCGGCCACTCCAACATTCAGGGCGCAACCGACATGGCCGGCATCTTCGACATTCTTCCCGGCTACCTGAAGGTGCCGAATCCCAACGATGTCGACCTTGCAACTTACCTGAAGCGCGTGACGCCCACTGTCTCCAAGCCCGATCCCTGGGATTCCTTCAACTACTGGTCGAACACGCCGAAGTTCACCGTCTCGTTCCTCAAGTCGATGTACGGTGCGGCCGCGACCAAAGACAACGACTGGGCCTTCAACTATCTGCCCAAGATCGAGAAGAACCATTCCTGGGTGAATATCTGGAACGACATGTACGACGGCAAGATCAAAGGCATCTTCGCCTTTGGTATGAACGGCGTCATGATCGGTCCTGACTCAGAAAAGAACATCGCCGCGCTTAAGAAAGCCGACTGGCTCGTCGTCTGCGAGGTCTATCCCGACGAGACCAGCGAATTCTGGCGCGCACCCGGAATTACCAAAGACGATCAGAAGAAGATCAACACCACGGTGTATCGCTTGCCCGGCGCTGGTTTTGCCGAGAAAGACGGAACCTTCGTCAACTCCGCGCGCTGGCTGCAATGGAAGTATGCTGCTGTTCCACCTCCGGGACAGGCTCGCCTCGATCAGGAAATTCTCTCGACCATCTTCCTGAAGGTGCGCGATCTCTATAAGAAGGAAGGCGGCAAGTTCCCCGATCCCGTTCTCAACGCGTCGTGGGCATACACGAATCCATACAATCCTCCGCTTTCTGAGATCGCCAAGGAACTCAACGGCAAAGCGCTCGCCGACATCACCGACCCGAAGACCAACACGACCATCAAAGCCGGTCAGCAACTGCCTGGTTTTGCGTGGCTGAAAGACGACGGGACAACCACCAGCGCCAACTGGCTCTACTGCGGCTCATGGACCGAAGCAGGCGCGATGATGCAGCGCCGCGGCACCGACGATCCCTCCGGTCTCGGTATTTATCCGAACTGGGGATGGTCGTGGCCGATGAATCGCCGCGTGCTCTACAACCGCGCCTCGTGCGATCTCGACGGCAAGCCGTGGGATCCTTCGCGCCGCCAGGTTTGGTGGGATGAGGCGAAGCAGTCGTGGGCGGGCAACGACGTTCCCGACTTTAAGCCCGACTCCAATCCCAAGGATCACATGGGTCCATTCATCATGAATCCCGAGGGCATTGGCCGTCTCTTCGTGCCGATCGGCGGAATCGCCGACGGGCCGTTCCCCGAATTCTACGAACCGATCGAGAGCCCGATTGCGAACATTCTGCATCCCAAACAGTCGAACAATCCAATCGTCAAGCGCTACAAAACTGACTTCGACAAGTACGCGCCAGTCGGCGGCGACTACAACGTCATCTGCACGACCTATCGCTTGACTGAGCACTATCACTATTGGACGAAGAACAATCCCATGAACGTGCAGCTCGTGCCGGAGCCATTTGTCGAGGTTCCGTTCGAACTTGCCGAGCGGATGGACATCAAAGGCGGCGAGAAGATCAAGGTGAGCAGCATTCGCAGCACCTACATCGCGAAGGCAATGGTCACGCGCCGCATCCGTCCAATGAAGATCGACGGCAAAGAAACCTATCAGATCGGCATCCCCATTCACTGGGGCTTCCGCGGAATTCAGGAAGACGAAGACCGGACGGCGAAGACGCTGGCGAACCAACTAACGCCGACAGTAATCGATCCGAACGCATTCACGCCGGAGTTTAAGGGATTCTTGGTAAAGATTGAAAAAGTCTGAGTTGCGAGTTGTTAGTTGCTAGTTCTCACGGTCCGAAACTGAGAACAGGTCACTAGCCACTAACAACTCGCAACTAGGAACTCAAAATGGCAGACCGCAAATCTCTCCAAGCCGACCAGATCTCCGGGCACACCGGGCCTTCGCAAGGCTATGGCGTGCAGCGGAACTACGAGGTCTGCAAACTCATCGACACCACGACCTGCATCGGCTGCAAGGCCTGCGAGGTCGCATGCGTCGAGTGGAACGATATGCCGTTCCAGCCCACTACCTTCGACAACACCTACCAGACGATGCCGAAGACGAACTGGAATTTCTGGAACCTCATCAAGTTCAATGAGCACCAGAATCCAGATGGCACCATCCAGTGGCTCATGCGCAAGGACCAGTGCATGCACTGCTCCGATCCCGGCTGCCTGCGCGCCTGTCCCGCCGATGGCGCCATCGTCAAATACGCGAACGGCATTGTCGACTTCAACCAGGAAAACTGCATCGGCTGCGAATACTGCGTCTCGGGTTGCCCGTTCGACATTCCGCGCTTCAACCCGATGACGAAGAAGGTTTACAAGTGCACGCTCTGCTCCGACCGTGTCGGTCAAGGTCTGGAACCCGCGTGCATCAAGGCATGTCCGACCGGCTGCCTGAAGTTCGGCAGTAAAGAAGACATGAGCTTCATCGCCAACGAGCGCGCCAACCAACTCAAAGAGCACTTTGGATTTCAGAATGCCGGTGTCTACGATCCTTCATCGGTCGGCGGCACGCACGTCATCTATGTGCTGCACGACGCTACCGATCCTGAGCGCTACGGCGGCCTGCCGAAAAATCCGACCATTCCGTGGAGCTACACGGTCTGGAAGTGGCTCTTCAAGCCGGTGCTCGGGACGTTTGCGCTATTCGGTTTCCTCGGTGTGCTCGCGCATTACGTAACAACAGGTCCGCGCGTGCCCCAGCCCGAACCTCCAAAAAAGGAGGAACTCCATGGCTAGCGGAGCTATCGATCGTTTTGACGACAACGCCCGCCGCAACTTCGAGGCAATGGGCCAGACCACCGTCTACCGCGGCGAACTCCTGCGCCATCCGGTTTACACGCGCTTCATTCACTGGACCGTCGCGCTCTTCTTCTTCCTCGCGCTCTTCACCGGCTTTGGCATTTATCTGCCTTGGCTCTTTAAATGGTTTACCCCAATCTTCGGCGGAGGACCGCTCGCCCGCGCCATGCATCCCTGGTTCGGCGTTGGCTTCGTCTTCTTCTTCGGGCTGCAGGTGTTGAACTGGCTCACACCAATGATCTGGACTCCAGCCGACACACAGTGGATGCGCAACATCCACAAGATCGTAAGCGGCGAAGAAAAAATGGACCCGCCCGAGACCGGCTTCTTCAACGCAGGGCAAAAACTTCAGTTCTGGGAGATCATCGGCGGCTGCATCGTTTTCATCTTTACCGGGGCCATCTTGTGGGGCGGCGCAAGATATTTCGGCGCCACTGCGGTCGCCATCAGCTATGTGTTGCACGACATCTCCGCCCTGATCATGCTCGGCGGAATCTTCATCCACATCTACCTGAGCACCTTCGGTGAGCCCGGCACATTCCAGGGAATGATTCGCGGCGCGGTCAGCGAAGCCTGGGCCTGGACCTTCCATCCGGCGTGGTACAAAAAGGTCACCGGCCGCGATCCAGTACAAGCCTGCGAAGAAGCGCGGCGGCAGATGGAAGACCGGCGATAGATTCGTTTGCGGATTACGGTGGTTCTTATCTGTCGAATGCTGTCCGTCTACAGCGGACCCCTTGCAACAGCTGACTCTCAACCGCCACGACGAGGCCTTGCGAGAGATCGAGCAAGCTCGCGCGCTCGATCCCGGGTCTTCGTCTATCCTCGCCGATCGAGCGGAGATCCTGCGGCTCTCCGGTCGCACTGCGGAGGCGTTGGCCATTCTTAGGCAACTCGAGGCCACCGAGCCTGCCTTCGCCTCTCCACATCGTTATATGAGGTACTACTACCTGGATTCAGGCGATTATCCGAACTTTCCTGCCGAAATGAAGCCGGAGGCGACGATTGTTCATGACGATTGGTTGCTGGCCCAGGCGAACGCTGCGGCCCAGGGATATGCCCAGGAAGGAGAACACGGCTTGTTCTCAAAGTTGCTGGCAGAGCAACTGAAACTCTATGGCGAAGGGAAGATCGCAGCGTATCAATTGGCGCGCAGCGAGGCGCATCTTGGCAACAATCGGGAAGCACTGCGCTACCTGGCACTGTCCGTGAACGAGCGCGAGGAATCTTTGTTCTATTTGACGGTCGACCCGGCGTTCACCAATTTCCATGGCGATCCGGCATTTCAGCAGATAGTGTCGAGGACTGGCATTTCGGTAGATCGCTGAATGGTGCCGTCGTCGAGCTGACTACCGGGTCGAGCGGCGACCTTTGGGACCATGCGGAATGACCTGGTCTACTTCCCCAGCAGTCCCTTCTTAAGTCCCGAGGTCGGCGGCTTTCGGCCAAGCCAGACAGAGAACAGCGCCTGACTGAAACCGAGGCCGGGAATTCGCAGCTTTTCTTTGCTGTTGATCTCGAAGGTCGTGCCCTCGTCTGGGATGTAAGTGAAGATCATCCGATCGCCGTCTTTGAGGTCTTCGAGCGCGGCGAGGAAGTGCTCGAGGTCGACTCCAACGGTCTTTTTCGCTTCAGGAGCGTTGTCGTTGAACGACTCGGCGAAGGCGTCGGTCACCTGTTTCTTGCTGACATCGCGGACAAACTGCATCACCAGGCGCTTGGGCGCATCCGCCTTGGCGATTCCTTCCCCGTCGTCCGATTTGCGTGGCAGATAGAGGCCCGCTACGTAGACTTTCACCACGATCTTGGTGCGCACTCCCATGCCATTGAGGACGAGGCTGGTGTTGCCGACCTGCACCGAGTCGGGCATGGTTACACCGGCAAGTTCCGCGGCGCGGAGATTGAGCGCCAGCGCGAACGTGACCAATAGAGCGACGACAGCCAGTTTGCGAGTCATGGGGACTCCTTGTGACAGCAGATGATGGCACGGGTGCACGGCTGCTGACCGTGAAGATCGTCACACGGCGGTGTGCCATCATTAAGCTACCTTCCACTGAACGGGCCAAATCTTACAACGCAGAGTTCGCTGGGCGCTCGCTGTGAACGCTGAGAAAAGCCTTGTAGCGTTGCTGATGGCTTGCCGCCCGCGACAGACGCAGTTTTCAACGCGCGCGCTTTGGGGTGACATCGGTCTTTGCGCGGCTGAATACGAACAATAGCGTCCACTCGCGATTCTCGCCGTCACTCGCGGCCGCGAATCTCCATCTTCCAGCCGCGTCGAGAGCCTTGTGCGCGAAATACTTGCTTGGACCCGCCTCTTTCAGCGTGGCCGCCTCAACCTCGCCGCCTGCATCGACCTTTACTCTTACTCGAACCTTGATCTTTCCCGTGATACTTCGCCGCGCGCTTGCAGAAATCTCCGGCATAATCCGCTCGACGATTTCATCAGCGCTTTTCTCAACACTGGGTCGGGCCGCCGGCCCCGATCCCGAAGGACTAGGTTTCCCCTCTTGAGTGCTGCCCGTGGCCACGGCTCCACCCGTTGAAGGATTCGACGGCTGCGTTTGTGCCGGTTGCGGCGAGGTCGCCTTCTCTTCCGTTGTTCGCGACGGCCGCATCCACAGAATGCCCAGGACCACCACCAACGCCAGCGCGGCCACTGCGATCCAGCGCAAACTTCGAATTGGCTTGTGTTGAGCCGCCACGGTCGAGGCAGGCGAGACTGGCGCGGTCGCACTTACGTTCGTTGCCGCAGTGGCCACGCGCGTCCCTTGCAGATGCTCGCGGATCTCGCGAATGTCGCAGCGCTTCGCCGGGTCGATTTCCAAACAGCGCTGCGCGATCCCTCGAAACGGCTCCGGAACGTTCGATCTGATCTCCGGAGCTGTTCCTCGCGCCACATCCCAGGCCGGAGCTCGCTGCGTGAGCACTTCTACCAGAGTGACTCCGAGCGACCATATTTCGCTTGCCGTCGAAATCCCGCTAGCCTGTACCTCCGGCGCATCGTATGCGCTTGTCGCGCGCGGAGCCTTCCCAGGCGCGGCCACGTCGTCGCTCGATAACTTGACCTGATCCCCCACCGCCAGAATGTTCGCGGGCCGGATGCGCTCCTGCACAAGGCCTTTGCCCTGCAAATAATCCAGCGCATCCAGCACAGGAGCAAGCATGCTGCGCACTTCTTCGGCGGTCAGCGGGCGCTCGGGGACAATCTGCGCCAGATTTTCCTCGGCACATTCCTCGACCACATACACCAGTTCTCTTCCCTCTACGGCACACTGGCCCATCGTAAGAATGCGAATCAGATTTGGGTGGCTGAGCTGGCTCGCCGCTTTCCAGCAACCGAGTTGGGGTTCTGCTTCGGCGCTTGCGGTGGCAACCAGCTTGATCGCTGCATCCGCCGCTTCAACGCCATCACCTACGCGCGTGCGAAACACGGCGGTAGTGTCGGACCCGCCGAGCCAATTTCCCAGCAGGAATTTGCCATCGATGGTCCGGCCTTCCCACGCTTTCCAGTTATCGCTCATCTCGGGGCTCTCAACGTCTGCACGTAGCGCTATTGTATGACCACTCGTGGCCCTGCGACCAATAGTCCTATCGCGGTCGCCCGAACTATTCCCGCATGACATAGAAGGGGGTTTTCTTCGTGGACCTTCGTGCCCTTAGTTGTGGGATATAGGAGTCGCTCTGCCCGGCAGTGATGCGGCATCGCGGAAACAAGAGTCGAGCGCACACTCAAACGCATCTTTCACCTATGAGCATTCCTACAGCAATTCACGGACAGAAATACATCTCGCTGGCCACGTTTCGCAAGACCGGAGCGGCGGTCTATACGCCAATCTGGTTCGCCGAAGAAGGCGACAAGCTCTACTTCATGACCAACGGCAAACTCGGCAAGGTAAAACGCCTTCGCAACAATTCACAGGTGAAGGTTGCTCCCTGCACGATTCGCGGAAAGATTACCGGGCCGGAATTCGCGGGAACAGCGCGCATTCTGCCGCAGACGGACGCGTCGCGTGTGCGGCGTGCGATCGAAGCGAAGTACTGGCTGGCGCGTCTCCCGCTGCTGTGGAGAAATACAGACACGTATGTGGAGATCGCGGTAGCGTAGGCGTCCTTCGTCCCGCGTCGTAGGCCCTTCGGAATTAAGAAATGAAGAACCACGGGCGCGGGCAGAGGGACAGCCCCACGACCCTCGGTAATCTGCCCTCGGTGCAGCGATCATTTACGCTTTCTCCTTCGCTTTGTTACCATCGAAGGTTGTCTTAGGCCACGAGTTTAGTCTGATTCTGCATTCAAATTTCTTACCGGAGGCTCTATGCCAGTCAAAGTCGGCATTAATGGATTCGGACGCATCGGGCGCAATGTGCTGCGCACGGCGCTCAACGACAAGAATCTCGAGTTTGTCGCGGTGAACGACCTCACCGAACCCAAAACGCTTGCCCATCTTCTGAAATACGATTCCATCCTCGGCAATTTGCCCAACACTATCACCGCCGGACCGGACAGCATTAATGTCGACGGCAAAACCATCAAGGTCTTCAAGGAAAAAGACCCGGCAGCTCTGCCCTGGGAGAGCGTGGGCGCGCAGGTTGTTCTCGAGTCGACCGGCAAATTCACCAATGCCGACGACGCCAGGAAGCACCTCCGCGGCTCGGTGAAAAAAGTCATCATCTCAGCTCCGGCGAAGAACGAAGACGTCACCATTGTGCTCGGCGTGAATGAAGGCAAGTACGATCCGGCCAAACACCACATTATTTCGAACGCCTCGTGCACGACAAACTGCCTCGCGCCCGTCGCCAAGGTGATTCAGGACAATTTCAAGATCGTCAGCGGCACGATGACGACCATTCACTCCTACACGAATGATCAGGTCATCCTCGACTTCCCGCACAAGGATCTCCGCCGCGCCCGTGCCGCTGCCCTCAATATGATCCCGACTACAACCGGGGCGGCCAAGGCGGTGAAGCTTGTCATCCCAGAACTCGCGGGCAAGCTCGACGGCTTTGCGATGCGCGTACCGACGCCGAACGTTTCGGTGGTCGACCTCGTTGTATGGGTCGAGAAGGCGACGACCAAGGACGAGGTCAACGCCGCGCTGAAGAAGGCCAGCGAATCCGGGCCGCTGAAGGGCTATCTCGGCTACGAGGCGGGCGAACTGGTTTCCATGGATTTCCGCGGCGACGAGCGCTCCTCTATCGTCGACGCACCCATGACCCTGGTGGTCGGCGGCAACTGCGTCAAGGTAATCTCCTGGTACGACAACGAATGGGGATACTCCTGCCGCGTCCGCGACCTGATCAATTACATGGCGGCGAAAGGACTGTAAGGAACGTGTAGGGCGGGCGCCCTCGCCCGCCCTACGTCCGTCGTCCGTAGTCCTTAGTCCTTCGGAACCCCAGGTGGTGCAGCGGGTCTCGAAGGACGAAGAGCGAAGGACGGTCCTGTAACCAAAGCTCATCTTCTAAGCGACAAGGACTGCTCTCATGACGAAACTCTCCATCCGCGATCTCCCGCTCAACGACCACCGCGTCTTCATGCGCGTCGATTTCAACGTTCCCCTCGACGACGGCCGCGTCATGGACGACACGCGAATCCGCGAAACCCTGCCCACCATCGAATACGCCTTGCGCCACGGCGCGCGTCTCATCCTCGCCTCGCACCTCGGCAGGCCGAAGGGCAAGCCCAATCCGAAAATGAGCCTCAAGCCAGTAGCCGAGCGCCTGCGCATGTTGCTCGACCGCGAACTCTCCCGCGGCGAGAACGTCGGCTTCTGTCCCGAGTGCGTCGGGCCCGAGGCCGAAGAAGTCGCGCTCAAGCTCGAGAAAGGCCAGGCGCTGCTACTAGAAAACCTGCGCTTCCACGCCGAAGAAGAAGCCAACGACGAGAACTTCTCGAAGCAACTCGCCAAGCTAGCCGACTTCTACGTAAACGACGCCTTCGGCACAGCGCACCGCGCGCACGCGTCGACCGTCGGGATTACGAAGTTTGTACAGAAGTCTGCGGCCGGGCTGCTCATGGAAAAAGAGTTGCAATATCTCGGCCGCGCCCTGCAAAATCCCGAGCGCCCATTCGTCGCTATCCTCGGCGGAGCCAAGGTCAGCGACAAGATCGGCGTCATCCAAAACCTGATCGGCAAAGTCGACGTGCTCATCATCGGCGGCGGCATGGCCTACACCTTCCTGAAAGCGCAAGGGCACGCTGTTGGCAAATCACTGGTAGAAGAAGACAAAATTCAGCTCGCCAAAGATCTGCTGCAGCAGGCCAAGGCGCGTAATGTAAAGTTCTTGCTGCCGAGCGACCACGTCATCGCCGGTCGCATCGACGCCAACGCACTAACCAAGACCATCGCCTCCAGCCAACCAATCCCTGACAACATGATGGCCCTCGACATCGGCCCCGACACAATCGAACAATATTCCGAGGAGATCAGCAAAGCCCGCACCATCGTCTGGAACGGCCCCATGGGCGTCTTCGAAATGCCTCCGTTTGCCAAAGGCACAAAAAAGATCGCGAACGCGGTAGCCGAAAATCCCGGTGCAGTCAGCATCGTCGGTGGAGGCGACTCCGTAGCGGCCGTAAAAGCCGCGGGCGTAGCCGACAAAATCACGCACATCTCCACCGGCGGCGGAGCGAGCCTGGAATTTCTGGAAGGGCAAAAGCTCCCCGGCGTAGAAGCCCTGACGGATAAGAAATAACGGGCCTGGTATTGCCAGTTGTCGTCGTTGGAGACAAGATTGGGAACCGGAGATGATGATCGCCCCTCCACCATCGCCTAACCAAACCGCCTGTAGCGTCAAGGAATTCGCCGAGGTTCTAAAGAACTTTGTCGAAATCGTAGCGATACTTGTCGCTGGGTTCTGGACGTATGTCAACTATTTTAGGGGAAGGACACATAGGTCAAGGCTTGAGTGTAAGGTGGACGGTTCGATCATCCCTTGTGCCTCGCATTCGGTGCTTAAGGTCGTGGCAAAGGTACGAAATGTCGGTCTATCAAGGGTGTCCATTCAGAAAAAGGGAACAGCGCTGCATCTACACTCAGCGTTAACTCCTAGTGCTAGTCCGCCCACCCCCTGCCAGACAATCTGGAACGAAGAACCAGCGGTTTTCGAAGTGTTTAAAGACGACACGGACATTGAGCCTTCCGAACCGATTGAGGATCATGTTTTGGTTGAACTGCCAATGGTCGAGGCTCCGGCGTACAAATTGGCCCTTACAGTTTGTTCGAAGAAGGGTCTATTAAAGAAAGCGCGATTTTGGACAGCCACGAGTATTCTTGAGGTTCAGGACGACCTAGGTACAGGGGGCTTTTATGGCAAAGGCACAGGACTCAATGTCAGCGGACCTGAAGAAGATTCAGGAGATCGAAAGACAGAAAGTTCAACAGAAGCTTAAAGAAGAAGAATTCCGTCGGAACGAAAAACGGGAAGAGAATCGTAAATCAGACGGGGAGAAGTGATCCCGGAAATCAAGGAGGAGACCGCTACTATGACCCAAGAATTTCGCGAGCAAAAAGAGGTGGACCAGGACAGGATTAGAGAAATCGAGCGGCAACGGGAAGAGCAACAACGCAGAGAAGAACAGTGGCGTAAAGAGCAAGAAGAGCGTAAACGTGGCAGTTAACCTGCCCGACCTCCGAGCGCGCCTAACCTTCCCGAATAACAAGAACCTCGATATCGCCGGCCCCGCCGACATCACCAAAGAAACCACCGCGGCCATCGTCAACGCCGCCAATTCCTCCCTGCTCGGAGGAGGCGGTGTCGACGGCGCCATCCATCGCGCCGGAGGCCCCTCCATCCTCGAAGAATGCAAGCGCATCGTCGCCAAGATCGGGCATCTACCTAGCGGCAAAGCCGTCCTCACCACCGGAGGCCGCTTGCCCGCCAGATACGTCATCCATACCGTCGGCCCCATCTACCAGGTCGGCAATCGCGACGAAGCCGAAACTCTCGCTAGTTGCTATCGCGAATCCATCCGCATCGCCGATGACCACGCCATCACTTCCCTTGCCTTCCCTTCCATTTCCACCGGAGCATTCGGCTATCCAACCGAAGAGGCCGCGCCGATTGCGATCCAGGCCATTGGCGACGCACTCTCCACCACAGCTCACGTGAATCTCGTCCGCCTCGTCCTCTACGGCAAGGTCGACTGCAAAACCTACGTCGACGCCGCCGAGAAATTCTCACAGCAACAACCCTCAAAATCCGTTATCTTCGAGAGAATGTCATAAATACATAAGAAAGGTCTCCTCCATTCATGCGCAAAAAACTTATCGCCGCCAACTGGAAGATGTACAAGACTCCCGACCAGTCCCGCGACTTCTTCTTCCACTTCCTTCCGCTGGTCAAGGATCACACTCGCGATGAAATCGTAGTCTGCCCAACCTATCTGTCGCTCGATGTCGCCGTGCAGGCGGCCAAAGGCTCAAATGTCGCCATCGGCGCACAGAACATGAACTGGCAGCAGGAAGGCGCTTACACCGGCGAAATCTGCGCCTCCATGCTCCTCGCCATCGGCGTCACGCACGTCATCATCGGGCACTCCGAACGCCGCCAGTATTTCGGCGAGACCGATGACACGGTCAACCTGAAGCTCAAGTCCGCGATCGAAGCCGGACTTGTTCCCATCGTCTGCGTTGGCGAGGTACTCGAAGAGCGCGAAGCCGGACTTACCGACGACGTGCTCCGCCGCCAGTGCATGCGCGCTTTCCACAAGATTTCCAGCAAGAAGGCCGCGCACATGGTGGTCGCCTACGAGCCGGTCTGGGCCATCGGCACTGGCAAGACAGCGACACCGGAGATCGCTGCCGACGCGCATGCCATCATCCGCGCCGAAGCCGCCAACATCTTCGGCGAGGAATTCGCCAACAGCCTTCGTATTCTCTACGGAGGTTCGGTCAAACCTGAGAACGCGCATGCGCTCATGACTTCGGAGGGGATCGACGGCGCCCTGGTCGGCGGAGCCTCGCTGGACCCGTCCTCGTTCAGCAAGATCGTGAAGTATTGAACCTTCCTGTATTTACGTTTTGTAAATACGATTTATGCGCTATATTTGGGGACGCGGAGAAGAACCGCTGCAACTCTGTCTTGCACGGAATCGCTTTTGAAGATGCCGTTGGTATCTTTGACGGTCCGACGCTCGAACGCGTTGACGATCGCTTCAATTACGGCGAGCAGCGTGTGTATGCAATCGGCGTCGTCAACGGCCCGGAGATCACCGTCGTTCTTGATCTACTTCGTCGCCATCGCGCCGACCAGCGATTCGAAAATCCTGTAGCCGTCGGTGCCGCCGAGTTCAGGCTCGGCCGAGCGCTCCGGATGCGGCATCATGCCCAGGACATTCCGCCCGGGGCTGCAGATGCCGGCGATATTCTCAATGGAGCCATTGGGATTGGCTTCCGCCGTGATTTCGCCTTGCGGAGTCGAGTAGCGAAAGACGACACGGTTGCCGCGCTTCAACTCGGCGAGAGTCGCCTCATCACAAAAATAGTTCCCTTCCATGTGGCCAATCGGGATCGTCAGCACTTCTCCCTTTTTGCAGGCGCCTGTGAACGGCGTCTCGTTATTTTCTACACGCACCTGCACTGGCTTGCAGACGTACTTCAGCCCGACATTACGCATCAGCGCCCCAGGCAGCAGGCCCGACTCGCACAAAATCTGAAAGCCGTTGCAGATGCCGATCACCAACCCGCCCCCATCGGCAAACTTGCGCACCGATTCCATCACCGGCGAAAACTTGGCGATCGCGCCGGTACGCAGGTAGTCACCGTAGGCAAAACCTCCGGGGACGACGATGACGTCGCAATTCTGAAGGTCGTGCGAGTCGTGCCAGAGGGGCACCGCCGTTTCATGCAGAACCTCGGCGGCCGTCCACAAAGCATCGTGATCGCAATTGGAACCAGGAAAGGTGATAACGCCGAATTTCATATAGTTCTCAATTTACCAGATGATCCGTTTAACGCGGGCGACTCTTCTTCTCTCTTGGCGCCTGGCCCAGCCTTCTCATCGCGGGTACACCACAACCATGGGTGCCCCTTGCGTGTGGCTTGAGTGGAGGTGGCTTGAGCCGCTGAGGTCGTCTGCCAGATACAAGCTCCGCGAATTCAGGTCCGGAGAAGGTGTTGGCTCGGGGCCGCTAACGGTTCGTTTTCCTGATTTCGGCAGATGACTGGTTCACCACCCTCAGGTGAGCAATCCTGGGTTCCGACGACTCGGAGATAACTACCTGGAAGAAGAATCTGGCTTTGTCTGCAGCGTGTAAATGAGCAAGGTCATCGTCTCGGGTAAATTCATTTGTACGGTCATTTTGTCTCCAACGGAGATTCGCTGGTTGAAGTAAATCGTTACGTCCACATTTTCCGGATCTTCTGCATGCGAAGCAAGCCGCTTTCCCACACGCAGATGGCTTATGTTTTGCGGAGAAGTCTTAAAGTCATACACCAATTTCGTTGTCTCGCGATCGCCGAGAAACACAAAGTCGTCTTGGCTAAGTAGCAGCTTGCCAGCGATATGTTTGCTGGAACGACCATACTCCACAGGAAGTTCGATCGGCGCGGAAAAATTCAATGAACGACCCGGATCCCTTAAGACGAGTTCGGAAAGCGTGCTGATGATTTCCCCGTCCGGGATAAGCAATTTCTGTCGGACAACACCTTTCTCATCGAGATAGAGCACCAGATTATGAATTATCCAGTTGCGATTCCATCCTCCTGCCCCGCTGTATCCGTAACCGATGGCCCAAGCGACGCCCCACGAGGAGTCAGCCCAGCGGCCAAGGAAAATCCTATCGTCTTTTAGTCCTGCGTTGATCAAACCCAGCTTTTCATCAATCTCTTCCCGCGTCGTGGCGCCCAGCTTGATGAATTCCAAATCGAGTTTCTTCCCTGTCTCGCCTGAAGCACCCCTGGACTTGGTCGGTACTCGGAGTGGAACGATACATCCGGAAAGAGAGACGCACAGAAGTGCCAGACTCACCGTACCGATGAACCGGATGCAAAAACCAGTCCTTGACATGTGATCCCTTCCCCTGTCAACAAGGGTTAACGGTTCCGTTTCGTTTCTTGAACCAGAGCCTCGACCAATCCTCCTTTGAGGTGAGCCATTTGTCCTTCTTTTGTGGCAATCCCAGCGTTCGCGGCCGCTTGGAATTTAGCTTCCTTTTCGAAGCGGAGCACTTCCTCATTGCTGGCAGCGTCGCGAAATACAAAATGGACTTTTGCTTTGCTGACACCCACGGGCAAAGGCCAAGTCATAAAACGAGCGCCGCTGCTCCCTTTGTTGAAGCTTACGACTGTACCGGAGAGGATGACGATGCGTTGCCCCGCGTTCGTTGAGGCTTCCGCGGGAAGCGCCCCTTCCTCAGAGCGTCGAGTCCCATCTAAGACCTTGTCAAAAATTCCGCTTTGTCGCAGACCGGACATCGCACTCAGTTGCAAATTCGCTTCTTCTCCTGTCGGAAAGTCCGTTGTGAACTGGTTTTTTTCGACTGCGAATGGTTCCACCAATATTGCGGTGTAGCCGGCGAGCGGTTTACCCGCCTTTTGTTTGACCTCGCTCTGAGAGCTCGTTTGAGCGGAAACGGCCATCCCCAGCACGAGCCCCATGCAAGAGATTCCGATACGTGTGATGTAATTTCCCCTCATGGTCCTCCCTTAGATCGCTCTTTAAGGTATACGCGGGGTACTTTCGCCTCAGGGGGTGTGCGTCTCATCGGGCAGGAACTGCGCTTCGGAGAGGCAGGATTCTGTTCCCTAAAATTATCCTACTTTTTGACTACGGCGGCGAAGAAAAGTGGCTAATTGACGCGGGGTCAGTCAACACCGCAAGCCAATGAAGTGGCGGAGGTGGGCGGCCTCGGTAAGAGTCAGTTAGCGAACAATCCGGTTATCGCTCATTGACCACGAGAGCAATGGGTAACCCACAACGCATGAACTCACACACGTTGCGAACCTCGCACCTTCCACACACGCCAACCGCCGTCGACGTCTTTTATGACGATGTCATGCGCCAGCAGCGTGAGATTCGCGAGCACCCGGAAAACTTCGTCGAAGGTCTCATGGCGCCACACCTGCCACACAACGCGTACGAAGCGAAAAAGAAACTTGAGGGAGACCATCACCTGCAGATGGAAGAGAAAAAGCGGCTGGCCAGGCACGCACAGCGGATGAAGGACTTTTGGTCGAGTAACAAATCTGCGGACAACAAGCCGCCTGCTACACAGACAGCCGAAGACAATAGCACGGCCAACAAGCCTTCGGAGAAGAAGCCACATGAAGGCGCTACGAAAGATAAGGCGGCCGCCGAGAGACCTCCGTCGAAACTTCCACCGGGCACAATCCACGGCTGCGCCGAGGAGAAACTCCTGCAGACAGGAACTTCGGGCGCCGACGACTGAGGATCGACGCCTAATGACCGGTCTAGCTAATACGCCCAGCGCAGCAGCGTTGTCCCGACGGTGAATCCTGCTCCCACTGCGGCCAGCAGCACCAGGTTTCCTTTTTTCAGTCGGCCTTCTTCGATGGCAGTCTGCATGGCCAAAGGAATGGTTGCGCCGGTGGTGTTGCCGAAGCGCTCGATATTAACGACTACCTTTTCGGGCGGAAGTTTCAGGCGGTCGGCGGTCGCGCTGATGATGCGCAGGTTCGCCTGATGCGGAATCATCAGGTCGAGGTCGTCCCCGGTAAGCTTGTTGCGCTCGAGGATATTGACGCAAGACTCCGACATCTTGCGGACGGCAAACTTGAAGACGGCAGCACCGTCCTGGTGAACATAGTGCATCTTCTTGTCGACAGTTTCGTGAGAAGAAGGGTTGAGACTTCCGCCGCCCGGCATGTAAAGCGAAACGCCGCCGGAACCGTCGACTTCGTGCATGAAGTCGATGAGGCCATTTTCGCCGTCGGCCTCAGTCACAGCTTCGAGAATCACCGCACCTGCACCGTCGCCGAACAGGACGCAGGTCGCGCGGTCGGTGTAGTCGATGATCGAAGACATCACGTCGGCGCCGATGACCATCACCTTCTTGTGCGCGCCGGTGCGCACGAATTGCGCGCCGACCTGCAGGGCGTAGACGAATTGCGAGCATCCGGCCTGGAGGTCGAAGCCCCAGCAATGCTTCGCGCCGATCTTGTCCTGCACCAGACAAGCGGTCGCGGGGAACATCATGTCGGGAGTTACAGTGGCAACGATGATGGCGTCGAGTTCGTCGGGCCCGATGCCGCGCCGGGCGAGCGCTACTTTGGCGGCTTCGGCGGCGAGATCGCTGGTGCCGACGCCCTTACCCGCAAGATGGCGCTCCTTGATGCCGACGCGAGACATGATCCAGTCGTTGGTGGTATCGACCATCTTTTCCAGGTCGGCGTTGGTGAGGAGTCGTGGCGGGACATAAGTTCCGAGAGCGCTGATCTTGACGCGCTGTAGTTGGGACAATGAGGTCTCCTGGCACAAAAGCTAAGATGATTTGAAACTTATTATTTTGAACGATGCGGGCGGGAATGTCTAACGACATTGAGCTATTGGAAGATTCAATCATTTAGTCGTTGAAATTCAAGGTCTGTCAGGAGTTCAGGGAAGTAGCAGAGCTAGTGTGAAGGCACCGAGCGTAGTGCCCAGAGGCAGATTGGAAACCGAAACAACGGCCGCGATGATCGCGATTCGGCGGGCGCGTTTGTGGCCGCTGATGAGCATGAGTCCGGCGATGAGAGACGCAACTCAGGCAATCGCCGCAAGAACGATGGCGCTGGTGTAGAGGAAGTGGAAGGCAAAATCAGCGGGAAGGGGTCGGGAACGCGATTGAGGAGCGCTCCAAACATGGCCGTAGCGACCGGCGTGAAAAGTATCAGCCAGGTTCCGAACGCGAGGCGAAAGACGCCGTAGTAGATCCAGCAAAAGCCAAGGGTTGAACGGCGATCGATCTGGTGAGGAACTGCGGTTGAGGCAGTAGACATTCCGCCCTCCGCACATTGGAGAGGCGAAGCACAAAATGAGTTGCTTCGACATGGATCCATCTCCAAGATGAGCGTGGGCAAGCACGCTGCCTGCATCGGGCAGAATTGCATTGGAGCTTCATCGGCTATGACAGGCTCAGCATGGCAAACGCCCAAAGGTGCGTCCGGCCTGCAGACAGACCTTGATCACGCCCATCAACTCGTCGTTATCCGCCGGCTTTTGAAAAAATGCAACTGCTCCTGCATCGAGGCTCGGAGTCTCGTTTGTCTGCGGATCGCGCGCGCTCAAAACAACCACCGGAATCGACTCCAGTCCGCGAAACTGCCTCAGGTATTTGAGCACCGTCATTCCGTCACAGGCCGGAAGACCGAGATCGAGAAGTATCAGGTCGGGTTGTTCTTTCTGCGCCAAAGCCAGTGCCGAATAACCATCCCCCGCATTCACGACTTCATAAGTCTGCGCGCGCAGCCGGATGTTCAACGCTTCGCGCAACAGCGGGTCATCGTCAACCACCATAATTTTGCGCCGGCGCTGAGCCTTCGATGGCCTGCTCTCTTCGGTCGCGGTTCGATTGCTGCCCACAGTGTTCTTGCTTGGCGCTTCCAGAATCGTCATCGCTCTCCTTTCGCGGCCTCGTGTTTTCCGTTCGCCATGGTGCAAAGAATGTTCTCCTGCACGCGCTCGGCAACTGCCTGGATCTGCTGCTCAAGCGTTTGCTCCGGAGAAGTGATAATTCCATTCACCGGTTCTGCTGACAGTTTCAGCGTTCCCGAGCGTTCCAGTTGCAACACGGTCTTCATCTGCTGCTCGATGCGTTGCAGCAAGGGGCCGATGCGCGACATGTCCGTCGAAGCCACAACATAGATTGTGTCCGTGAATCCGTTGCTTGCCATCGGTGGAAGCACGAGGTCTTTGTCGACATACACGCATCTCCGCACCACTTCCAGCGCCTGCTGGCACGCTTCCTTCCAGTTCCCCAGCGGAGGAGTTGTCTTCGGTTTCAAGACTGCGCGAACGAGTACAAACGAGGGCCTCAGCTTTCCCTTATCCGTAATTACTGATGCAAGCAGCCTCGCCATAGAATAAACAGGGAGGTGAAGCGAGAACGTGCTGCCGTTTCCCGGCTCGCTCGCAGCCCACATTCGTCCTCCATGCAGCGTGACGATCTCTTTTGCCAGGTAAAGACCAAGTCCCAATCCAGTCTGGTGTCCTGCTGTCGGATCTCCATCCTGAAACAACCGTTCGAAAATACGTGGAAGCGTAGCCGGACTAATTCCTTTTCCCGTGTCGCCTACTGAGATGTAGACAGCGCTCGGATCGGTCTCCACCATGCAAGCCTTGACGTGAACCGATCCGCCTGGAGGAGTGAATTTAATCCCGTTGTCAATGAGATGAACCAGCACCTCCAAAAACCGGTCGGGATCGGCATAGACGAGAGGAATCTCCGGATCCACGCTCGCTTCGATGCCGACCGATTTCTCCGCCGCTCCCGCCTTCATCATCGCTAACGCTTGCCCGATCACTTCTCCGATCGCGATGCAGCGCGGCTCGATGCGCATCTTGCCGGTCTCGGCCCGTGTGGCTTCGAGGAGGTCGCGGATCATCGCTTGCAGCTGAGTGACACTCTTCAACGCCGTGCGCAGGTGCTCGGACTGCTGCGCTGAGAGCGGCCCTGATAATCCATCGAGCACAAGCGATACATACTGATGAATCGAGGTCAGCGGCGAGCGCAGTTCATGCGAGACGTGTGACAGAAACTGGTTCTTGAACTCCAGTTGCTGCTTGCGCGTCATGTCCAGAGAGCGCAACAGCGCCTGGCGCTCCATCGCGTAACGCACCGCTCTTTCCAGGTGCTTGCTGGTGATGTCGCCTTTGATCAGGTAGTCCTGCACTCCGTTGTGAACCGCCTTCATGGCGAGTGCCTGATTGTCCTGGCCAGAGAGAATCACAACGGGCACATTCGGAGCCTTCTCCAGGACGCGCCGGAAGGTTTCCGCGCCGTGGCTGTCGGGCAGATCCAAGTCGAGCAAGACCAGCGAGGGCGTCTTTGACGAGAGCGATTTCAACGCGTCGGAAAGCCGCGGCACGCAATCGACTTTGACCGGCGGATCGGTTTCCACGAGTCGCAAACGAACAAGATCCGCATCTCCAGGATTGTCTTCAATGAGCAAGACATTGGCAGGTGTTTCCATCATTTCTCCCGATAAGACGTTAGAAGTTAGACGCTTCCGCTTGATGTTTGCCGTCAAGGTGGAAGTCCGCGGTCACTCTCGACACGACGGCACTCCCCACTAATGGCTCCATCGGAGGCCTCGCAAGAGCCTACAGGCTCGAAAGACAAGGGAGGGACAGAGACAGGACACGGACTGCCCCGTGCCAATGGGCGTGTACAGAGGGACGTAGCGACAGATTGGCCGAGCCCCGACCGCCTGGATCGCCTGACCGCGAGACATAAGTCTCCTGTCCCCGGACGTTCGAGCTGTGATGCACCTCATTGACGGCAGTTAGGGAAGAAGGTCCTATGTACGCTAGTATTTGGTCGCCCTCGATATAGCGCTTCCCGCTTCAGAAGACGTGTTTGACCCCAGGAGCGGCGAAAGCAAGAAAAAGGATGGTCATCGATGTCGGTTTCAAGGACTTCTCTCAGGGTTGCATTGTGCGCAGCGATCTTTCTGACGATTCTCAACTTCAACGCAGTCGCCCAGCCTCTCGCGAAAACTCCCAAAATAAATTGGACGTCCATTGGTCCCCGAAAGGCCGGGACTTGGGGAGGCAAGGTGAATGCGTTTGCCTATGTCCAGTCGAATCCCAAAATCATGTATCTGGGCGGCGGATGGGGAAACACTCCGAAGGAATCGCCCTCGCAGATGGGGATCTACAAAACGACAAATGGCGGCAAGACCTGGAAGGCTGCGAACAAGGGACTAACCAACTCCGATGGAACAATCTCGTCGGTCGTGAACAGTCTGTGGCTGGATCAGAACAACCCATCGGTCGTGCTGGCCTCGACGGAGTTCGGAGGAACGTTCAAGTCCACCGATGCGGGCGTAACCTGGCACAATGTTGATGCCTCGGAGGCGACGCGATTCTCGCAAGCGGGATCGGTTCTGTACCTGGCCAGTGGCCGCGGAGTTCTGCAGTCAACCGATGACGGAAGCACATGGGCGGTGTCGCTGCCGCTGAGCGATGGCGCGACCACCGTCGTCACGGCAGCAGGCGCTACCTATGCCGGATCTACCGACGGTGATGTCTACCAATTGAATGGATCGTCCTGGACAAAGCTCGGTCATCCCGGAACGGGTCCAATCCATGACCTGACCGTCGATCCATTCAACACCAAGGTCGTTTATGCGAGCGTCGACGACGCCAACGTTTGGAATCAGTGTCCGCACGCATCCATCGACGGCGGGAATACGTGGACCGCAGTCAACTGCAATATCTTCTCCGTCGGGTCGCAAACGCTCGCCTTCAGCAACGTCACTCCGCATCGGTTGTTCGCCGGCGACGATGGCAGCGGGAGCATCCTCTATTTCACGGGGGATGGAAAGCCGAACCCGACTCTTAATGCGGGCGTCACCTTCAACGGCGCCGATGTGAGATATGTCATACCCGTGCCGGGCAAGTCGCAAAACGACGATGCCTGTTACATCCTGCAGGACCAGGGTCTCTATTACGCGGCGACTTGCAGTTCAGGTTTTGCCCAGGCGTTGAGCGCAAATGTGAACGCGACGCTCGTCTACGATGTAGCCGTGTCGCCGGACGGGAAGAACGTCGAGGCGCCACTACAGGACAATGACTCGACTTCCAGCCAGGATGGCGGCAAAACCTGGCCCGTGAGCGGCCCGGCGGGCGAGGGCGGAGAAGCTAGGTATCACCCAGACAATTCTGGGTATTGCTATGTCCCACACCCCGACGAGGGACTCTACGTTTCGAAGGACGGTTGTAAAACGTGGAGTTCCTACGGGAACACCGGTTTTGAGTCACTCACCTTCGATCCGGCGAACGCCAATAACCTGTTCGCCGTAACCGGGGAATCGAGCGGCAGGCCAATTGTTTCAAAGAGCACGGACAAGGGAAAAACCTGGGGCAGCGCGGGCTGGACGTTTACCAATCCCTACCAGGTCGCGGTTGCACCGAGCGATACTGACAGTATCGCGGTCGCCACCGGCACCGCATCGAGTCCCAATCAGTTGTATTACAGCCATGATGGTGGCACGACATGGAACCAGTCCAGTGGATTGCCGACGACGCAGCCGCAGGCTGAGATGTGGTTCCCGACTCACCGCTACTATGCCGCGTTCGATACGATCGATGCGACAACGGTGCTGTTGGCGGATCACGATCCCCAGACCGACAACGTGCTCGTCTATCGAAGCACCGATGGCGGCCAGACTTTCAGTCTGGTCACGACCTTCGTGCAGCCCACCGGCCAACGAGCATGGCCTCACCTGCTTCGTCCAAAGAACGAAACGAATTCGCACAAAGACGAGTTCTACTATGCGACGCGGTTTTATGGAAATCGCGTGGTCTTCAATTCACGGCCGCAGAGCGGCAATCCAGATGTCGTGGTCACTACGCGCTTTGGAGCATTTCTCTCGACCGATCTCGGTTCAACCTGGACTCGTGTCGACACGGCCGCAGTGCCGCATCACTTCATCGGAGCAGCCTGGGCGCAAGGATATCTTTACCTCGCCAGCTTCGGCGAAGGCGTGATTAAGAGCAAGAAAGCCGTTCAACCGTAGAGCTAAATATTACCTATCGGTGTTGAGTGGATGAGCGAGGTCCGCAGCGAAAAGAAGTGGCGCAGGAAGCGTTGTTTCTGACCTGAAGTTTGATCTGTAACGCTATTTCTTGTAGACAGTAGGCTGCGGACCTTTTTCCAGCATCTTGCGGTCCCAGATCATGCCGTCACGTGAGTAGTTCGCCAGCTCGAAATCCTGCGTCAGTTCGAGCGCGTCCGTGGGACACGCATCTTCGCACAATCCGCAGAACATGCACCGGCTCAAATCGTAGGTGAAGTTGGTGAGTTCCTTGCGGCGAGTCTTTTCATTGCGTTCGCTGGTGACAACGATCAGGTGCTCTGGGCATGCCAGCGCGCACAGATCGCAGGAAATGCAGAGAGTTTCGTCCGTGTCGGGATTGACATTCAGGCGCGGTGCACCGCGGTAGCGCTCGGCAACCTGCGGCCGCTCCAGCGGGTATTGCTCCGTATAAATCTCCTTGGGATGCTGATAACGGAACGTCACCCCAAGTCCTTGCATCAGGTCGACGAGAAAGATCTTGCGCAGAACCTCGGTCATTCCCATAACCCGCATAGCATACCACGGGCGGGAAGGCGGGAAAGGTGCGCGAAATCACCGATTGCAGATTGCAGAAGTCAGATTGCAGAAGTAAAGGCCCAAGGGGGCTGGTTTGCTTAACCCTTGGGCCTTTACTTCTGCAATCTGACTTCTTACATCTGCAATTTCTCTAGTTGACTTGCTGCTGCAGCGCCTCGTACGAGTTCGCCAGGTAGTTGGCATCGCCCGCGTACTTGACCGTGACGATGTGCGGGCCCACCGGAATCGACGAGGTGGTGAACTGCGCTTGTCCATTGACCAGCGGCACGGATGCGAAAAGCACGCCGTTGACGGTGAAGGTTACGAGTTCGCCGTCGGGAGGCGGTCCCGCGATCGAGCTGACCGTGACGCTAAAAGTAACCGCCTGCCCGAAGGTCGAGGGATTCTGCGAAGACGTGAGATTCGCATTCATCTTCGGCGAGAGCAGCTCGAGACCCTTGTTGGACGAGATAGCGATGACGCCATAATCGTTGACCTGCATGGAATACGGTTGCGAGGATTTGGGCAGTCCCGCCAGCGTATTCACGTCCTGCATGCCGCCTGTCGGAGTCCAGAGAAATCCGTGCACAAGGCCATTGCCGGAATTGGTGAGCGATGTTCCCACCACCCAGCCGTTCTTGTTGATCGAAAGCGCGTTGCTTGAGGGGCCACCAAGAGTGCCGAGATCTTGCATGCCTCCGGACTGCGTCCAGGCAAATGCGTGCTTGTAGCCAGAGGCATTCGGGGCCTGTCCCACGATCGTTCCGGAATCATTCACGCCTTGAACCACGGTCCCATTCGGACCGAAGGTCTGCAAGCCTCCTGATTGCGTCCAGTAGAACCCTACGGGCCAGTGGCTGCCATTTGGATACAAGTAGCCGACTACTTCATTCGAGGAGTTGATTGCCGTCGCGGACGCGCCGCCGACGCTGGTCAGATCGGGCGTGATGTCCTGCATGCCGCCGGACTGCGTCCACAGGAAAGCGTGCTGCAGCGCGGCTCCGTTATAGGAAAGTCCGACAACCGTGCTGGAGTCGTTCATTCCGGTCGCAACGCTCATGCCGCTGCCCAGCGATCCCAGCCACTGAATTCCCTGCCCGGATTGCCAGATGAACGCCTGCGAGAGACCTGACTTGTTTCCCGCGCCGGCCACGACGCCGGAGTTGTTGATCGCCGCACCCACGCTGTTCGTGCTGCTCATCGTGATGTAGTTGAAACCCGTCGTGCGGTTCCAGACAGAGATGTCGGGCGAAGTGGTCGTCCCTGAATTGGCGAGCGCCAGGCTGGAGTTATTCACAGCCGTCTGCGAATTGCCGTTCGCAGTCTTTGCCTTAACCTCATTGAACGCAACCTGCCCAAAACTGAAAGTCGAAAGCGATATGGCGAAAGACGCAGCCAACACAATTTTCTGAACGTTGTTCACGGGAACCCCCTGGCGCGCGCGTCCCCAGATCGGCGCCGCCCACTCCCAAGGGTGCAAACGGGGTACCGTTTTGACCCGCAATTCCAACTGCGGAATTGGCTGCATGTTACTGATAAAAAACGGGCCTGCCGGATGTGACAGGAAGTGTCAGGTTGCAGCTTATTTCATATGCCTCCCCGTTCGGAACTCGAAGTGGAAAGCGGATTCCCAGTAATCGCCCGAGCGTCACCAAATGCTCGAAAGCGCGAATATTCGCTAAACTCATCGTTGCGAAGCCTAATCGCCAATTTTCGCGACCGCTGACCGCTGAACGATGACCAGTGACCAGACATCAACGTCACCCCCCCTGCCAACATCAGACGAGCTCTGGATGGAAGAGGCACTGCGCTCGGCACAACGCGCGCTTGAGATCGGCGAGGTGCCAGTCGGAGCGGTTGTCGTGCACGGCAATCGTATTGTGGGCCGCGGATGGAATCGGAACCTCGCAGACCGCGACCCGACTGCGCACGCAGAGGTAGTGGCACTGCGCGAAGCTGGCCAGAACCTAGGTAATCACCGTCTCGGCGAGTGTGACCTGTTTGCTACAATTGAGCCTTGTGCGATGTGTGCTGGCGCCCTGCTTCACGCCCGCATTCGTCGTCTGGTATACGGAGCGGATGACCCCAAAGCCGGAGCAGTTCACTCCGTCATGTCGGTCATTAATCATCCCAGCCTGAATCACCAAATGGAGGTTCGCGGCGGGGTACTGGCGGGCAGGACCGCCGAAATACTGCAGGAGTTCTTTAGAAATCGTCGTTAGTCGTTGGTCGTTGGTCGCAGGCGCCAGCCTTTCGGCGAGCCAGATTCGACCTCGACGAGGTTTTACTGAGAGCTGAGAGCTAATAGCTGACAGCTGTTCTCCGGAGAGGTGCGTGAGCGGTTGAAATTGAGGCGTTTTGCGGGCGTGAAGCCGAGCATCGCGAGGCTGGGAGCCCGCAGCCGAAATCCTGAGCGTAGCGAAGGACCGAAGGCGCTAAGCTACGAAACGAGCAGTTAAACCCAATTCTCGTCCGACGCGGAGAGGTGCGTGAGCGGTTGAAACGATCCGCCTCGAAAGCGGACATACCTTAACGGGTATCGTGGGTTCAAATCCCACCCTCTCCGCCAGATTTTGAAGAAAGGTTCCCCCGTGAGCTGGCAACCTGAAACCCCATTCGATAGCCTTGAAAGCGCACACGAATACGTCGGCCTGTTGATGGAAACGATTGCCGACGCGAGAAAAGAGCTGGCGGCCGATGTTGCCGCCGCCGAGAAGAGGCCGGACCGCCGCCTGGAAGCACTGCGAATCGTTCAGTACAAACTGGAAAAGCTGGAGTCCCACTTCCAGGCCAGCAGTCGTCTGCTGAACGACCTCAGAACCCTGCGCCGTCTGTTACTGGAAGAAAGAGCAGCGCTGGTCAAGCGAACCGGAACGAACGGATAGCGCGTTCAGGCCTCGGCTGAGGCCGCGAGTAGAAATGCCCTGGCGACCGCCACGGGACGCCGTCGCTACCAGCCCTAGGCATACATCGACAAACTATGCCCGCAGCTTCTCCGCGAACTTCTTTTCCAGCTTCGCCAGCTTGGGTGAAATCACGAACATGCAGTAAGGCTGGCGCGAATTCTCGTTGTAATAGTTCTGGTGGTATCCCTCAGCCACATAAAACTTCGAAGCGGGTTCGACCGCGGTCACGATTGGTTCGGAGTACACCTTTGCGGCGGTCATCTCGGCGATCACGTCCTCGGCAATGCGCTGCTGCTCTTCATCGGTGTAGAAGATCACCGAACGATACTGCTCGCCCGCGTCGTTCCCCTGCCGGTTGAGTGTGGTCGGATCGTGCACCGAGAAAAACACCTCCAGCAATTCGCGATAGCTGATCTGGTCGGGATCGAAGGTGACCCTCGCGACCTCGACGTGGCCAGTATCGCCGTCGCAAACCTGACGATAGGTGGGATTGTCGACATGTCCACCGATATAGCCGGACTCGACATGACTCACTCCTGTGAGCCGTTGAAAAACCGCCTCAATGCACCAGAAACATCCGCCGCCGAAGATCGCTGTCTGCTCTTTTGCCATGGGAATTAGATGCGTCACTTGGCCAGAGGTTCCGACCATACTGCTTTAACAACCCTGCTCAACTAGTCCAGTTTGAGACTGACGCGCAGGATGCCAATATCTTTGTCGCCGCGGCCGGAAATGTTGACTATGAGGACATCTGACTTCTTCATCTTCGGAGCGCGCTTGATGGCTTCGGCTACCGCGTGGGCGGATTCCAGCGCGGGGATTATGCCTTCGGTCCGGGCGAGAAGCGTGGTTGCTTCCAAGGCTTCGGCGTCGCTTGCGGGCACATATTCGGCTCGACCGGTGTCGTGGAGTTCCGCGTGCTCGGGACCAATCGATGGATAGTCCAAGCCAGCGGAGACGGAATGGGTCGGAGCGATTTGGCCGGATTTGTCTTGTAGGACGTACGAATATGTGCCTTGCAAGACTCCAGGCGAGCCTCCGCGAAAACGGGCAGCGTGCTCGCCTAACTCCTCGCCCCGGCCCCCGGCTTCGACGCCGATCAGTTGGACTTTCTTATCTTTGATGAAGTCGTAGAAGATGCCGATGGAGTTCGAGCCTCCGCCGACACAAGCGATGATCGCGCACGGCAATTTGCCTTCGGCTTTGAGAATCTGGGCGCGGGCTTCGCGTCCAATCACGCGGTGGAAGTCGCGGACCATGGTTGGGTACGGGTGCGCGCCTAACACGCTGCCCAGAAGGTAATGCGTCGTGCGCACGTTCGTGACCCAGTCGCGCATGGCTTCGTTGATGGCGTCTTTGAGGGTGCGCGAGCCGGAATCCACGCCCCGAACTTCCGCTCCGAGCAGCCGCATGCGGAAGACATTGAGTTCCTGGCGGCGCATGTCTTCGGTGCCCATGTAGACGACGCATTCGAATCCGAGCAGCGCGCAGACGGTGGCGGTGGCGACGCCGTGCTGTCCGGCACCGGTTTCGGCGATAACGCGGCGCTTGCCCATGCGCTCGACGAGGAGACCCTGGCCGAGACAGTTATTGACCTTGTGCGCGCCCGTATGGAGCAGGTCTTCGCGCTTGAGATAGATTCTTGCGCCGCCGAGTTTCTTTGTCAGGCGTGCGGCGAAGAAGAGCGGCGTTGGACGTCCGGCGTAGGTTTTCAGGAGGACGTCGAGGCGCTTTTGGAATTTGACGTCGCGCTTCGCTTTTTCGTATTCGCGCTCGAGTTCTTGCAGCGCGGCCATGAGCGTTTCAGGGACGTAGCGGCCTCCATAGGCGCCGAAGCGGCCGGGAGCGGGTCTTGGTTTGGCAGCAGAGGACATGTCAGGAATCTTTTTCGGCGGAGCGGACGGCTTCCACGAAGGCGCGGACCTTGTCGGGATCTTTCAGCCCGGGGGCTCGCTCGACTCCGGTAGAGACGTCGACGCCCCACGGGTGAAGCGTGTGGATGGCCTCTTCTACGTTGCCCGGATGCAGGCCTCCCGCGACGATGAGCTTGCTGATGCTGTTGATGACACCCGCCCAGGGTTGAACACGCTCCCAGTCGAACGTTTTTCCGGTGCCTCCCATCTTGCCGGCGGTCGACGAATCGAGCAGGACGCCGGAGACTACGCCGGGGCGGAACCCGTGGGTTTCGCAGAAGAGGTCGCCGTTTTCCGCCACGTGAATCTTGTGGACGCGCTTGCCTTTGTACGCTTCGTCAGGCTCAACCAGGCCCTCTTTGACTGGATCCCAATTGACGGGCTCTTCGGCGGGCTTGTCAAAAATCTGTGCTGCGTAGGAACGATAGATCGTCGGGCGGCTGGCACCGTTCATCAGGGAATTGAAAAGCTGCTGGGAGAATTCTTTGTCTTCGCGTCCATGGAGCTGGACGGCGTTGAGACCCGCATACTTGGCGGTGTCGCGAACGTGGTCGACTGATTCATTGACGAAGACGCCGACCTTCTGGATCTCCGCGGGCAATTTCTTGGCAATGGCACGGGCGGTTTCTGCGGTAAGGTATCGGGGACTCTTCGGATAGAAGACAAATCCCACCGCGTTCGCGCCGATGTCGGCGGCGACGAGCGCGTCGTCCAGATTCGTGATCCCGCAGATTTTGATCCAGGTCATAAAAGCAGCTATGAGCTATGAGCTTCGAGCTTCGAGCTAAAACCTTCGTCCTTCGAAATCGCTGCAACGTCTTGTTGCGCTTCTTGAACCAACTTACTGAGAGCTTCGCCTGGGCGGTCTGCTTTCATTAGGGACTCCCCGATCAGAAACGCTTCGTAGCCGGCGCCTTTCAGGCGTTGCAGATCTGCGCCGGAATGGATTCCGCTTTCAGCCACCGCTAGACAGCCGTCGGGAATTTTGGCGGCCAGGGCTTCGGCGGTCTCTAGAGACACCTTGAAGCTGCGTAGATCGCGGTTGTTGATGCCAATGATTTCACAGCCCGCGTCGATGGCGCGCTGGAGTTCGGTCGCGTCGTGCGCCTCAAAGAGGACATCGAGACCTTGGGCGCGGGCCCTTCCGGCCAGAGAGGCAAGCTCGGTTTGATTCAGGGCGGCTACTATCAACAGAATCGCATCGGCCCGATTGGCTCGGGCTTCGACGATTTGAGATTCGTCGACGATGAAGTCCTTGCGCAGGCACGGGAGGGATGTGGCTTCGGAGGCTTGGCGCAGATTTTCCAGCGAGCCTTGGAAAAATGGTTCGTCGGTGAGGACGGAGAGCGCGGCGGCACCGGCGTGCTCAAGTTCACGGGCTAGTTGCGCGGGGTTGAAGTCGGCGCGGATCAGGCCTTTTGAGGGCGAGGCTTTTTTAAGTTCGGCGATGATGGCGATGCTATTCCCGGAAACGCGCTCGATTTGCTTGCGGAAGCCGCGAGGTTGGTGCTCGGCGGCGGCTCGTTCAAGAGCGCGCAGGTCGGCGCTACGGCGTCGTTGGGATAGGCGCTGGCGAGTCGCGGCGAGGATGGAATCGAGGGTGGAAGGCACGACGCAAAGACAATTATACGGAAGGGAGTAGCAAAAGTTGCCGGTACCGAAGGTAACGCGAGGGGCTGGTGTAGGTTGGCACACAAATTCGCTTTCAGCCGTCAGCTAATTAGCTCTCTGCTTTTCGTTGGGATTCGTCTACTCCTCACTGCTTGGCTAGTGGCGATGGTGAGACTGGCGGATTTGGGAATGGTCCCTGGACTTTTACCAGAGAGACGTCGTCGAAAAGCATGGACGGGATCACGCACGAGACCAGCGGCATGTCGGACGATCCCGCGATGCCCATCGAGAAGATGGCGCCTAAGCGGGGAATAAACTCGTCGCTGTAGACGATGGGCGTGTCGCCGACGGCGATGATGTCTTTGAAGGCAGCGGCGGTAAAGTCAGTGATTTCGATACCTTGCACCAGTTCCTCGCGACCGTCGGCATAGAGTTTGTAGACCTCGGCGAGGGAGTCGGAGCCTCCGCCCTGCTGGGCCATGCGCATAACCAGCTTCATGAACGATGCGGTAGCGCCTCCGCCGATGCGGCGGACGACGATGGCGTAGTCCAGACCTCGATCCTTGGCGCGGCGAAGAAGGTCCTTGCGGAGCTCGGCTGTCGTCATCGATTTCTCCGAGGTCACGAAGAGATTGCTGGGCGTCGGACCCCATCCGCGGCGGCTGCCGCTCGAATGAGGGATAGAGCGGACGGGATCGCGCGTCGAGAGAAGCGTTTTCAGGACGCCATGCTGAACGAGCACGGTTTCGCGGGTTTTGACGGCATCGTCATCGATCTTGCCTGAGCCCAAGAGCTTCACGCCCTTGTAGTCGGCGGAGAGCGGGTTGTCGGAGACGCTCATGAAATCCGGGAGCACGCGGCCGCCGATTTTGTCGACGAGAGACACGCCGCCGAACTGCGACATCAGCTGATTGAAGAACACCTCAAAGCGGGGATCGTCGCCGAGCGGCGTACGGACAGCCATGAGGCCGGTAGCAAACTGCTGCGAGAAGAGCTCCCCAGCGGCATCGCCTTCGAACAATACGGGACCGTTGTAGCGCTCGAGTGTGGCAGCAGCTCGCAATCTAAGTATGCGGTCGGCCATGGCGCGAGTGCGGGCGAGGAGCGCGTCGGCGGGCGGGAGATCGGAAATAGTGCGGCCGAAGAGGTCGATGAAATCGGCGTAGGGCGTGCCGTCGGCGCCTTGGGTGTTGGCGGCGATCTTTAGTTTGAATTGCGGGCGCGCGCGCGTGAAGGTGGAACCTTCGCTGTTGAGATATCGCGTGTAGACGTTGCGGTATTCGATATCGACCGAGGAGTTCTCGATGTCGGGCGTGGATTTGAAGACTGCCGAGAGCTTGCGGGCAAGGTCTTTGAGTTCACTGAAGCTGGGGAGATTAGCGTCGCGGGCCTCGGATGAAGAATTGACTGGCTCCTTGCTGAAGTCGGGGAGATCGCCGGTCTGCTTGCGGTTTTCGAGGACGGCGCGCTTGGCGGAGAGGTCCTCGAGAGCCTTTTTGTATTGACGGTCGGTGGCCAGCCAGAAATCGCGGCGAATCTGCTGATAGTGATCGTCGAGCGGAGCCTGCTCGATGGCGCCGAAGAGGTTGCCGCCGCCTCCGCTGAACATGCTCATGGAAAGGTAGTTGCTGTTGTCGAGAGCATAGTCGCCGACGCGGACTTCAACGCTGATCATGCGGGCCTGCGTAGGCTTCTCTTCGGTGATGCTGCCGAGCATGGCGGAGACGGAGCTTTCGTTCACGTCATCCATGCGATAAGCGAGGAAATAGGGCTTCTCCATTTTCTGGAGCTGGAGCTCGGACAGAGAGCGGGCAAGTTCGTCCTTCATGGCGCGCATGGGCACATCGTCCTGGGCGTGGGCGAGGACGCCGAAGACCGCTATGAGGATTGCGCATGCTGCTATGCGGAGTGAAACGTGGACTGAATGCATAAATAGTTTCGGTTCGGCTCTGCGCATGTGGTTTCTCATTTCGACTGGCCTTTCGGCTGAACGGCTGGCGGAGGCAGGAGGATAGGAGCGCGCTCCTGCGATTTCTCTTTGCGCTGAACTTCGATCTGCGAAACAAGAATGCCCGGAGAAGAGGCTGAGACGGGGACCCAGCCGGATTCGGCTCCGCAGACGCCATTGAAAACGGCAATATCACTATCGGCGGCCGTGATCTTGCTGAAGGCAATCAGCGGCGTGCCGATCAGGTCGACGCCACGGACGAGTTCCTCTTTGCCATCGGGATAGATGCGATAGACGACGGTGGGCCGGACGTTGAAGGCGTTGGGAAGAACCCGCTGCGTGAACGTGAAACCGCCCTCGATGTCATCGAAATAAAGACCGTACGGTTTGCCGGAGGCTTTGACCTGTTCGACGAGAAGCTTTTTCAGCTCGGCGCGCGAGACCTGCTTGGAAGATTCGACAATCAGATTCGACTGGCGTGCAACGACCTTATAGCCCTGCTGGCGGCGGCCATGACCGTTGGAGTGATCGAAGCCTTCGATGGGAGCGCGCGACATCAGGAAATTCTTGAGAACGCCCTTGTCAACCACCGTCACGCGCCGAGCCTTCACGCCTTCATCGTCGAAAGGGTAATAGCCGACCAGTTCGGTGCCGGCGTATGTCTTCACTCCGGGATCCGAATAAACGCTGATGAAGTCGGGCAGGACGGACTGGTTGACCTTCTTCTTGAAGGTCTGTGCCTCATCTTCATTTTTCTGGCGCTGCCCCTCGATGCGGTGGCCGAAGATCTCGTGGAAGAAGACGGCGCTGGAGCGTCCGGAGAGAATGGCCGGACCGGTATAGGGCTCGGCGACCGGGGCTTTGACCAGGGCAAGCAGCGTACTCACCATGTGCTGCACGTCCTTGGTGATTGCATCGTCGCTGGGGAGACCGTCGGCGCGGAACGACATGTAGGTCTGGTGAAGCGGAAGTTCCATGCCATCGTCGGCTTTGGCGGTAGCGGAGATGATGACGCGGAAGAAGGGCGAAGAGGTGCGAATGCTGCTGCCGTCGCTGTTGACGTAGCGGCGAGTCTCGATTTCGGCGATCACCTCGGCGCTGTTCTCGATGATCTCCTTGTGGCCGGAGAAGAGCGCGGTGACCTTGCGCATCTTCTGTTCCCATACGTGTGTATCAAAGGAGAAGGGCGCGATGGGCTCAGAGTAGACTTCAGCCTTTTCCTGGGAGAAGTCGCCGGAGCGATCTTCAGCTTCGACCTTGACCTGCACATTGGCCTTGACGCGCTGCAGGCGCTGAGTGGCGGAGCGGAATTTGCGCTCGGTCTCGTGCCATAGAGCAACCCGCAGCGCGTCGGGATCATCGTCGAGCGGAATCTTCTGGCGCTCGAACTGATCGCTCATGTCGCCGAAGCCTTCTCGCTCGCGCACCGGGTGAGTGTTGTCGAGAGTGTTGTCGCCGACGCGGAGGTCGAGATCGAGATAGCGAGTGTTGCGGTCACTGCTGTTGGTGAGCGCCCCGAAGGAGGCCGAAACCTGGATGTTGTGATTGTCGGTTAACTGGTAGGACAAGAAATAAGGAGGGACCGGGGCCTTCTTGAGGTTGCGCATGGACCGGTCAAGCTCCTGCTGCATGGTGGTGAGGAGCGGATCGGGGGCGGGCTGCTGCGCGCGTAAACCGACAGAGAACAAGGTCAGGAAGGCGATCCCAAAGACGCGGTGGCGGTAATTCACTGGAACCTCTTTCGGCGGAACCAGGAGCAGGCGGACAAACTAAGTTGTCCGCTAAGTGGCCCTGGGTCAACTGAGAACTGTAACTGGTCGCCGAGTTAAAGGAAAGAGATTTGACGCATACGAGTTCGTGACTCGTGGACGCGGCTTGTGGCGGGTTCTTTCATTGACCAAGGTTTGGAAAGGCTCATAGAATTCAGCGGGACATTTTATTTCCGAGGACCCACATATGGATTTTGGGCGACGACGTGCGTTGCAGGGAATGGCGGCGGTGGGAGCGGTTGCCGCGTCTGGGAAGGCATTTGGTTTGGCTGGCTCCACTGCGGGTTACGGCGAGAATGGCTCGTCGCACTGGCCGCGGACGCTGGGGAGTCCGGTGACGGAGAGCTTGCGGCCGGTGATCGAGCACTCGCGCGATGTGTTCACGCATTACGAAAAGATCGTCGAGGTGGCGGAGTGGATGGGGTATGAAGAATTGCCGATGCCAAACTTGGCGATTCCTTATGGGTTGGAAAAGACGCCGGATGTCGCGATCGACTTTGTGATGGTCGGTAACACGATCGACACGGCGTTCAGCGATTTCAAGACGCATGTGAAGTTTCAGATCGACTACAAGGGTGAGCATCTTTCGGACTCGGAGGCAATGTTCGGGTGCCTGAAGCGGGCAATGGACGATGGGGTGCCAATCCTGGACGGAAAGTTCTTGGCGAAGATCACGCGGCACGACATGGAGAAGATTTTTGCCGGGAATATCGAAATGCCGATGCTGGAAGAAAAAACCGAAGTCTTGCGACAGGCGGGCGAGGTGCTGGCCGCGAAATATGGCGGACGGTACTACAACTTCATCAAGTCGTGTCCACCGCGTTTGTATGACAACGGCAAGGGACTGGTGGAGCGTCTGGCTGCGGAGTTCCCGCGCTACAACGATGTAAGCATGTATGACGGACACGAGATCAAGTTCTACAAGCTGACACAGCTTGGGTATTGGCAGATCTACACGGGACTCGGCGGCGCAAGCGGAGAGTTCAAACTCGAAGACCCGCAGAAGATGACGGCGTTTGCCGACTACATCGTGCCGGTCGCGCTACGGGTGATGGGCATCACGAGCTACTCGCCGGTACTGGAGAAGGCCATCAACAGCTATCAGTTGATTCCGCGGGATAGCACGCAGGAGATCGAGATTCGCGCGCATTGCCTGTATGCGACCGCGCTGCTGGCGGACGAGGTCAACAAGCTGCGAGCGCCGGATCAGCAGGTGATCATCCCGCAGATCGACGCGCGTTTTTGGACGCACTACCACACAACTTCGTGGCCGCATCATCTGACAAAGACCATCATGTATTAAAGATGAGAGCCGTGGACGACAGGTTTTAGCGGCTCGCTTGGAGCGCGTGCAGCGGCGCCCAATTGCGCGCGGCCGGCTGCGGCGCATCACCCTTCAACATCAGCCACAGGATGCGGTTGTATTCCGCATCGTCGGCGCGATCGGGAGCGCTGAGGTCCAAGCCTTCCGACATGCGCGCGGCGGCGGTCTTCTCCGGATTTTTCTGATTCAGATCCTGAGTCGGAGTGATCGGATCGAAGGGCGTGAGATCCGGCGTAGCGGCGAAGATGTCGCTCATGGATCGGCTGAAGTAGTCAAACTTCGACAAGCGGCCCATGCCGAGGATGTCCTCGATGGCGGCGATAACGTCCGTCGTGTTGATGAAGCGATGGGCCGTGCCGGGACGGTTGTAGGCCGAGATTGCGTAGAACGGGGCGCGGTGAGAATCCACGTGATCCGGCCCGGCCTGTGAATCGTCTTCGACAACGAAGATCACAGTGTCCTTCCAGTACGGACTATGCGAGAGCGCCTGCACGATGCGACCAAGCGCGAGGTCGTTGTCGGCCATGCAGGCGAAGGGCGTGCATTTGCCGGGACGCGCCGCCGTTAAGTGGTCCATGGGCAGCCACATGAGTTCAAACTGCGGCATGTTGCCGTCGCGAATGAAGCGCTGAAGTTCGGCGATCCACACGTCGGCGCGCTTCTGATCCTCCGTGACCAGGTCGAAGGGCACGTAATCGGGGCTGATGTCGGAACCGAGGTCGGCTTGCGTGACGGCCCATCCGGGATTGCCTTTGACCATCTCTCCGTAGTCGCGGAAGCTGACGCCGGATTGTTTGGCGAGCGTCCAGAGGAAGCCGCGCTCGGGCTGGTCGCTCTCTTCACCGTCTGGGTCGGGGTGCTTGCCCGCGTAGGCGGAGGGAACAACTTTCTCGCCGTAGTCGGTGACATAGGCGGCGGTCGACCAGATGTGGCCTAGCGAGCTGCACTCGGCATTCACGAAGAACCGATCGAAGAGCCCGAAACGCCGGGCGAGCGCGTGATGGTTGGGAGTGACGGCGGCACCGGGAAAATAAACAAGGCTGGGGTCGCCGTCACCTTCTTTGATGTCGCCGAGAACCTGATCGTAGGTGCGATTCTCCTTGATGATGTAGATGACGTGCTTGAAGGGCGGATAGCGGCGCGTGGCACGACTAACCGGCCAATTGTTGGCGGCAGCGACGCGCTGGGTGAACGTCGACAGCTGCGCCGGTGTTATGGCGGACGGCAGTAATCGCAAGCTGCCGTTCAGTTGTCCAAGCGTGTAGGCATGCGGATTTCCGTCCGGCCAGTTGGTAAGCGGCACGGGGCCGTCAGGATTAGCGTGCGTCCCATGGCCCTTGCCGGAGAGGATGAGAAGTTGATGGTTGACCTCCGCGACCGCAGTTGGATACCAGTCGCTGGGGATGCGGCCTTGCAGCATGCCGGTGGCAAGGTCGAAGATTGCCACGGCGTTGTTGTGGCCTTCGGCGATGAAGAGGCGCTTGCCGTCTGCGCTGATGGAGAGCGCGTTGGGTGTGCTGCCTTCCGGCGGAGCGCCCGGAGCTGAGTCGTTGAGATAGCCGACTACTTTGCGCGAGCGCGTGTCGACGATTCCGACGCGATCGCTGCCAGCGAGGGCGACGTAGAGGCGGTCGCCATTGCTTGTCATGCCCGAGGGGTGCCGGCCAACTTCAATGCGTCCGATGTAGGCGAGCTTGCCATCGGACAGAACATGAAAGTCGGAGATGGTGGTGCTGCCCCAGGCCGATACGAAAACATGTCCCTCTTTCGTGAGAATTACGCCGTAAGGATAATGGTCGGTCGGGAAACGCTGCACGATCTCGCCGGTCGCGCTGTCGACAACGGCGAGGCGATCGGCAACGTTCTCAACAACGTAAACGAATTTGCCGTTTGGCGCGACCGCGACGCCCGCCGGGTAGCTGGTGCCGGTCCCATCAGCGGTCTTTGCCTTGGCGAGTTCGAACTTGTTCGCCAGAGTGGCTGTGCCGTCTTTCCACGCGTAAGCGAACAGCATGTCCGTGTTGCCTCCGGAGACGTAGAGCACGTTGCCATCGGGCGAAAAAGCGGCTCCGTAGAACGCGCTGTCCTGCATCAGAGTCTGCGTGACCTGGCAGGTTTTGAGGTCGACGATCTGAAGACCTTGCTCGCGCCAGCCGCTAAGAACGACCGCAGCTTTGTCGCCACCAGGCGCGGGCACCAGGTTGAGCGGCATGCTGCCAAGATCAATTGGCTCCCCCGCGGCGTCGAGTCGGACGCCCGTCGGAAGAGGCGAGGTGAAAGTCGTGGACTGGGCCAGACCCGCGGCGGGGAGCAGGGTTAAGAGAACAAGCAGTCGAACGAGGCGAATCACTTGCATGGCGACCTCATAGATTTTGACGGCCAGGAATGCACGTCGGCAGATTATCCTTCATTTAGACGGACCAGGCCCCAATAGGGCGGCAGGCCTGAGTCCGAAATATCTCCCAGACGCAATTTGTCGTGAATGGGGTAAGAGAATGGGTTGATCTATACTTAGATTTTCCGAGGGCCCGTAGCTCAAACGGATAGAGCATCGGATTTCTAATCCGGTGGTTGCAGGTTCGATTCCTGCCGGGCCTACCAGGCTTTTTCCCTGCCTGCCACCTTTCGATAGAAAACTGCCCTCCCGCACTTCCCGTGCTCAAATACAGACTTGGCTGATCTGGATTGTGGGCAGCGAGTTCGTGTACTTGGGGACGTCGGCGACGATCTTGGCGGCGTGGGGCGCGAAGGCTGCCTGACAAGCTTCGACCGAGTCGAACAACAGATGCCCGAGGGCGAGAAAGGCCGGGGGATCGCCTGGTTCCATCCCGGAAAGTCCGTGCTCTACTGACACACCTTTCAATGCGGACCCCAGCAGTTGTCGAACCATGGGAATGTGGCGGTTGACGTAGTAATCGATATCGAACGTTTTGCCGCTTCCGTTGGGATACAGCACGCTGAATCTGATCATTCGGCCCTCGATCGAACTCAAAGCTGAAACTCATCCTAAATTTTGCGGGCGATTCTAGCGTAGATGCGCCCGATCAACAAGCGCCGGGACGAAGCTGAGGCACGCGTCATCGCGTTACGCCGGTGGAGGTTGCCAGGTTCCAGCCAGGGACGAGAACGCCGCCGGCGCGAACAATATATTGCTTACATGAGAGTGCCGACGAAAAAGCCACGTCACTCTTCGATGCCACTGGAATTAGTGGAACGCAGGCGCGTTTTCGCAGCAAATGTTTGCGCTGATTAACTTTGCAACAGTGTTTCTCAAGGCCGCAGCGAAAGCCTATCTTCTGCGACGTGAAGGAATTGTTAATGTAAAATGAACAGTCCCGGTTTGGCAGGTTGACTGCACCGCTGGACGTATCACTCTTCACAGCAAGGCTCCCCCGAAGCGCGATAACACTTTTCCCCCGAAAGTGAAGAATTTCGGTCTCCCATGACCCAGAGGTAACGCCCCATGAAGAAGCTGAGAATCCTGCGCGCGCTCGCGTGTCTTACTTTCATTGCGGTGACGATGATTGGCTGTGGAGGAGGCTCTTCTGGAGGCGGAGCGAAACCCCCTGTCATCCTGCAGTCGATAGACGTCACGCCGGGATCACCGTCGATCACACTGGGACAGGGTCAGCAGTTCAAGGCGACAGGGAGATACAGCGATAACAGCAGCAAAGATCTGACGAGCCAGACGGGTTGGAGTTCGTCAAATACGGCCATCGCCACGATTTCAAGTGCAGGAATGGCGACGAGCAACGGTGTGGGATCGACAACGATTACGGCATCGTTTTCGGGGGTAAGCGGGAACACGACGCTGACGGTCACGCCTGCCACGCTTACGTCGCTCGCCATCACGCCGGTAAATCCGTCGATTGCAGCGAACACAACACTGCAATTCACCGCGATGGGCACCTTCAGTGATGGCAGTCAGCAGAACGTCACGGGATCGGTGCAATGGACGTCCGGTAGTCCTTCGACAGCCAGCATCAATGTGAATGGCGCCTCGGGGCTGGCGATGGGATTGACCGCCGGCACATCGCTAATTTCGGCAACTTCGGGCAGCGTCTCCTCGAGCACGACGCTGACGGTCACCGGCGCGACCGTGACCTCGATCGTGGTCACGCCCACCGATCCCTCCGTACCGCTCGGAACCCTGCAGCAGTTCACGGCGACGGGGACGTTCTCAGACGGAACGGTGCAGGACATCACAGGGACCGTGACGTGGAGTTCATCGAAGCAGAGCGTGATGTCGATTACCACGAGCGGGATGGGAACGGCCCGCAACCTCGGCACAACTGTGATTACGGCAGCATCCGGGGCTGTGAGCGGAAGCGTGACGGTAACGGTGAATGCGGCCGACTTGGCGTCTCTAGCGATCCAGCCGGGCGACTCGACGATTGCTCCGACAACGAGCCTGCAGTTCTCCGCGATCGGAACTTTCAACGATGGAAGCACGCATGACCTGACTACGCAGGCAACGTGGACGTCGTCGAATACGGGAGTAGCAAAGATCGGGACCAACAGCGGGCTGGCAAAAGGGCTGTCTCCGGGAACAACAACGATTACGGCGACGGTAGGCTCGATCAGCGCGTCGATTACGCTGACCGTATCGAACGCAACCCTCGTCTCCATCTCCGTGACGCCGGTTGGAAGGACGATTGCACCCGGGACGAAGCTGTCATTTGGAGCAACAGGAACCTTCAGTGACTCAACCACGCAGAATATTACGCGCGACGCCACCTGGGCTTCGGACAACACTGCGGTGGCAACAGTGGGCTCGGTCAGTCTGGTGACCGGCGTGGCGCCGGGAACGGCAAACATCAGCGCAACTCTGGATGGGGTAACGGGATCGACGTTGTTGACAGTCAGTTCGGCGACGCTCGTCTCGATCTCGGTGACGCCCACGAGCGCTGTGCTGGCGCCGGCATCGACGCTTGGGCTGACAGCGACGGGTACATATAGCGACGGAACCACGCAGACGATTACAAATGCTGTGAGCTGGAGCTCGTCGTCGACGCAGGTGGCGACCGTAAGCACTGCTGGTCAGGTGACCGGACAATCGGCGGGAACGGCGACGATTTCGGCGCAGTCAGGTTCGGTTACCGGATCGATGGATTTGCTGGTGGAATCTTCGGCACTGGTGTCGCTGACGATCAATCCGGCGACTGCAAGTGTAGCGGTGCAGACCTCAATCCAACTGCGCGCGGTTGGCGGTTTTGCCGATGGCACCTCGCAGGATCTGACCCAATCGGCCTCGTGGACTTCGTCCCCGGCATCAGTGGCGACGGTTGGAGACAGCGGCGGAACGAAGGGCATCGCAAACGGCATAAGCACAGGGACGGCGACTGTGACCGCTTTGTTTGCGGGAGAGGTGGGGACCGCGACTCTCACGGTGACGAACGCCACGCTGACATCAATTACGATTAGCCCACCTAATCCGAGCATTCCGCTAGGAAGTACGCAGCGGTTTACAGCAACCGGCAACTTCAGCGACGGCTCGACAGAGAACCTGACAAGTCAGGTGACGTGGAATTCGTCGGATGTAGGCGTGGCGACGATCAGTAGTAGCGGTCTGGCTACCAGCGTCTCGACGGGAACAACGACGATCACCGCACGCATGAATGGGGTGAGCGGAAATACGGTGTTAACGGTGTTCTAGCAGGACGCGTTGAAGCAGCTGCTTCTGAATTCGTAGCGTTCACCGCTAGAGCCGCTGCCTTGGGGTGGCGCAGCGGTTTACCGCTGCGTTTACACAGCTGCCAATCTTGGCGGCTTTGGCCGCTGAGGTCGCAGGCACAGACCACGACTCAGGCGTAGCGCGCCTCCCTCAGTTCTTTTTCGGCCTCATCATCTGCCACTCTTCTTCGGTCAGCTCGCGGCCCAGAGCGGTGAATTCGCCAGCCCCCTGCAGCCACTCCCCGCCGTCCATGGTCACCACTTCCCCGTTGATGTAACCCGAGCCGTCGCTGACCAGAAACGCCGCGAGGTTAGCGAACTCTTCAACAGTGCCGAAGCGTCCGAGCGGATTGCGCTTCTTGGCGGCAACTTCAAGATCGGGTCGCGGGAGCAGACGCGAAAAAGCTCCTTCAGTCGGGATAGGGCCGGGAGCGATGGCGTTCATCCGAATGCCGCGGTCTCCCCATTCAACGGCGAGGCTGCGCATCAGGGCCTGCACCCCCGCTTTTGCGACCGCGGATGGGACTACATAGGCAGAGCCGGTTTCCGTGTAAGTCGTGGTGATGCTCAGGACGACGCCTTTGTGATTGGCAGCAAGCCAGCGGCGGCCGCAGGCCAGAGTTGCGTGCAACGATCCCATGAGCACGATGCCGATCACCGATTGAAACGCGCCCAGCGAGAGTTCTTCAGTTCGCGCAAGGAAGTTTCCGGCGGCGTTGTTCATAAGGACGTCGAGGGGACCATCGTTCCAGATAGCCGCGATCATCGCCTCGACCGCGGCGGCGTCGCGCACGTCGCAGGGATGGGCGTGGATGCGGGCGTTGTTACCGTCTTTCGCCCGGTCGTGCAGCTCGCGCACGCTAGAGTTGAGGACTTCTTCGCGGCGTCCGCAGATATAGACTTCGGCGCCAAGTTCAAGGAATTTCTGCGCCGCGGCTTTTCCCAGGCCCGTGCCGCCGCCTGTAATAAGGATGCGCTTATTGAGAAGTAGATCGGGTTGGAACATGGGTGGATTGTAGCTGGTTGAGACGGGGGAAGGAATTTTGGAATGGGGATCGGGCGGGATCGTTCTAAGTGCTATTCGCGTGCTTGTGCCCCTGTTCCCCTACTGGATGACCTCATCCCACCCTTGAGATTTCCCGGCATCACCACGACGGAGGGTGCCCCATCCTAGCGCGCACTTTGCGCTAGGGTGGGTACCACGGAGTTATTCTTCCTGGTTTTTCCACAGGCTTCGCATTGTCGTCAGCCGCCCCTGCGCGGAGAGCAGCGAAAAGCTCTTATTGGACCTGGCGGCACGAAGGAGGCGAAAGCCGCAACTCCATGTCTCTTCAACCAGTTCCAACACAGACAATACATTTTTATCAATACAATTTCATCAGTATCAAGGACCGTACTTACAGTATTGTCAATATGCTATTGACATCCATGATCTCAGTGGCTTTCCCATATCCCGATCCGCCAAGTGCCGTCTCGTCAATAACTTAATCAGAGCAGTCCTTTTTTTCGGCCAAAGAACCCCTCAATTTCCCGCAAAGCCAAACCATTGTTAATAGATAACTTATCCTCGACGCCCTGGAAAAGCGCGCCACGTCACTTTTTCCCGAATATTTATTTTTGGCGAAGGCCAAGCGAAGCGGTGTGACGTTTGAAAAAACCATGTGACGGCACCACAAAAGCCGATGCAAATAGCCACACCAGAGGGCGCGGCTTCATCCTGCGCTCATAATTCGCTCCAGCGCCCACTTCGCGTGTTTGGCCACCATTGAGTCCGCATCTTCCGCCAGTCGTTTCAACGTCGGCGCAAATTTCTTATTTCCGCCGTTCCCCATGGCAATCGCGGCGTTTCTTCTTAGGCCAGTCAGTTTAGCGCGGCGAACTGGCGATCCGCGAAAGATCTCGCGAAATTCTTCAGGCTGCATTTCGGCCAGCCACTCCAGCGGCGGATTCACTAGACCCTCTCTGGGCTGAAATTCTTCTGCGGTTGTTACCGGAGCTTTACGATTCCAGGGGCAGACGTCCTGGCAGATGTCGCAGCCGAAGACGTGGCGGCCCAGGCCTGCGCGAAGGTCCTTTCCTTCAGCTTGGGGAATGTCGCCGCGCTTTTCTATCGTCAGATAGGAGATGCAGAGGCGGGCGTCGAGTTCTCCGGGGGCGACTATGGCTTGCGTGGGACAGGCGGCGATGCAGCGCGTGCAGGTTCCGCAGCGGTCGGGCGCAGGCAGGATAGCCGCTTCGGCGGGAATTTCGAGCGAGGTCAGGATTACGCCGAGAAAGAGCCACGAGCCCAGCTTCTGGTTGATCACGCAGGTGTTCTTGCCAATCCATCCGATGCCCGCATATTTCGCGTAGACGCGTTCCATGAAGGGGCCGGTGTCGACGTAGGAGCGGGTGAGGAGTTCAGGTGTTAGGTCTTGGGCGTCAGGTCTTAGCAGGCTGAAGGAGTCCGGAGTGCCTGCACTACCGTGGAAGAGCGGCCCTTCAGGGCCGCGTACGCCGATTTGACCCAACTCGGGCTTTAGCCCCTGTGCTAGCTCTTCCGCGCCCGAACGATTTTTTCTGCCTGTTAGGCCTTGGGTCCTGGGTCTTAGGTCTCTGATCTCTGGTTCCTGCTCGCAGCTTTGATCGCACAGTTCATGCAGGCGCCCTTCCAGCACTCGCAGCCGCCGCATTACAGCGTCGTGGTAGTCCTCGCGGCTCCAGGCGTAGCGCGAGATCCACCCTTTGCCGGCGGCTTCGCTCGAGCTAACTTGCGTGGAATATGGTTGCGCGGTGTTGTAGTTGATGGCGCAGACTACGACGCTGCGCGCCCATGGGGCGGCGTTGGCCAGGCTGGCGCGCTTCAGGTCGCCAGCTTCGTTGCGGGATTCCATGTACTTCATTTCGCCGTGATGGTTTTTCGCGATCCACTCAGGAAAGACCCTCAACTCGCCGAACTCGCGAACCGGGGCGACGCCGCAGAGGTCGAACCCGGCTTCGCGGGCAAGTTGCTGGATGCTGGCGGAGATGTCAACAAAGGAAATCATGGACTTGCCCTCGGCTGCTATTGTCCTCCGCTCCACAGTTCGAATCAGGCCTCTATCAGTCTAAGCACACTTACGAATTCGCAAAACACTCTGCGATCCCTGCGGCCGTTCTCGGTGCCCTCTGCGTTAGAGCTTTCTGACGCGCCAATAACAAAGCCTCAACCTTCGATGGGTGTGAGAAGGAGGGGTACATTACCCCGCCGAACCGGTCCCCCAAAGTTGGAACCGTGCCGGTCGACCTGAGACCTAACACCCAAGACCTAACCTGGCGAACATCCCCTTGTGACTCACATCACATCGGCGTGTCACAAGGGCACGGGACAATAAAGTCCGGTTTCTACGGGAGCTTCCTGTGTTCAAAATCGTCCATGCCCAGTTTATCGCCCCTGGAATCAAGCGCTTCACGATTGAGGCGCCCCGCATCGCCCGCAAGCAGCGGCCGGGGCAGTTTGTCATTGTGCGGATCAACGAAAAAGGCGAGCGCATTCCGCTGACCATCGAGCGCTCGGACCCGGAAAAAGGCACCGTCAACATCGTCGTGCAGTCGATCGGTAAAACGACCACGATGCTGAACGCGAAGGAGACCGGCGACAGCATTCTCGACATCGTCGGCCCGCTGGGCAAGCCATCGGAGGTCCGGAACTTTGGGACCGTGGTAGTGATGGGCGGCGGCGTCGGCACCGCGATGGCTTATCCGACCGCGGCCGCCATGAAGCGCGCGGGCAATCGTGTGATCACAATTCTTGGCGGGCGCAACAAAGATCTCGTCATTCTCGAAAACGAGATGCGCGACGTCAGCGACACGCTGTTTGTCACAACTGACGACGGTAGCTACGGCGACAAGGGCCTGGTCACCGACAAGCTGCGTCAGTTAATCGAGAACGGAACGCGGATCGACGAAGTACTGGCGGTGGGGCCGATTCCGATGATGCGTGCCGTCGCCGACATGACAAAGAAAGAGCGCATCCACACGGTGGTCAGCCTGAATCCGATCATGATCGACGGGACGGGAATGTGCGGCGGATGCCGCGTGCTGGTCGAGGGCAAGAGCGAGTTCGCCTGTGTCGACGGGCCCGAGTTTGACGCGCACCGGGTGGACTTCGCGGTGCTGGTGCAGAGAAACGCGATGTACCGCGAGGCCGAGAGGCTGTCGCTGGAAGACTACAAGCGCGAATGCGAATACGAGAAGCAACAAGCCGCGGCTCAGAACGAAGCTGAGACGGTGGGCGCGCGGGAGGGAAAGTAGATGCCGACGACTCCGACGAAATCGCACAATCCCGTACCGAATAAAGAGCGCATCAAGATGCCGCGGCAGCACATGCCAGAGCAACCGCCGCAGGTTCGCAACAAGTTGTTCACTGAGGTCAATCTGGGTTACTCGGCCGAGTTGGCGCGGCAGGAAGCTCTGCGTTGCCTTGAGTGCGCCAAGCCGACCTGCACGAAGGATTGCCCGGTCGGAGTGAAGGTCAAGGAATTCGTTCAACTCATTGTCGATGGAGACTATCTGGCCGCGGCGGCGAAGATTCGCGAAGACAACGTGCTGCCCGCAATCACGGGGCGCGTGTGCCCGCAGGAGGATCACTGCGAGGGCGCGTGCCTGCTGTGCAAGAAAGGTGAATCGCTCGGCATCGGATACCTGGAGCGCTTCGTCGCCGACTACGAGCAACAGCACTTCGATCCAGCAAAAATCGTGAAGGCCACGCCTACAGGAAAGAAAGTGGCGATCGTCGGGAGCGGCCCTTCGGGGCTGACTGCCGCGGGAGACCTCGTGCAGAAGGGCCATCAGGTCCATGTTTTCGAAGCGCTGCACGAGATCGGCGGAGTGCTGGTATACGGCATTCCGGAATTCCGGCTGCCCAAGAAGATCATCCGCGAGCAGGTCGACATCATGCGGGCGATGGGCGTTGAATTTGAGACCGACGTGGTTGTAGGCCGTACGGTCACCATCGACGAACTGTTCGAAGAAGAAGGATACGACGCGGTGTTCATCGGGACGGGCGCCGGTTTGCCGCAGTTCATGGGCATTCCGGGCGAGCACCTAAACGGAGTGTATTCGGCGAACGAGTTCCTGACGCGCATCAACCTGATGCATGCGTATGAATTCCCCAAGTTCGACGAACCGATGGTGGATTTCCGCGGGAAGAACGTTGCGGTGATCGGCGGCGGCAACACGGCACTGGATGCCATTCGTTCTTCGCTACGATTGGGTGCGGGAAATGCATTCATTCTGTATCGGCGCAGCGAGGCCGAAATGCCGGCACGCATCGAGGAAGTCAAGCACGCGAAGGAGGAAGGCGTGCAGTTCCAGACGCTGACTGCTCCGCTGGAATTTCTGGACGACGGCAAGGGATGGCTGACTGGCGCGCGTTGCCAGAAGATGGAACTAGGCGAACCGGATTCTTCGGGACGCCGCCGGCCGATTCCGATTCCCGGTTCGGAATATGTGGTGCCGCTGTCGGTGGCGGTGATGGCGATTGGCACAACCGCCAACCCGATCATCCAAACGACGACGCCCGGCCTCGCGACAACGAAAAAGGGTTACATTCAGGCCGACGAAACGAATCAGAAAACATCGCGCAAGGGAGTTTTCGCCGGAGGCGACATCGTGACGGGCGGCGCAACTGTAATTCTCGCAATGGGAGCGGGACGCCGCGCGGCTGCGGGAATTCACCAGTATCTGACGACCGGAGAGTGGTAAACCCTAATCCTCAAGCGTTAATGGCCGCATGCTCGACTCGGTTGCGGCCATTTTTCTTTGCCGCGTACAAAGCAGTGTCGGCGCGGTTCAGCAACTCCTTTACCTCACTGACCCCGATACATTCTGAGACGGCTACACCAAAACTCATGGTGATGGCCCTCTCGACCTCGCCGCTGACAACCGTGGATGCGGCAATGGTCTCGCGCAACTCATTGGCGCGCTCCATAGCAGATTGGGCCTCGCAGGCAGGTAGCACCAGCAAGAATTCCTCACCACCATAACGGCCAACTCCGTCGTAGGGCCGCAACTTGGATTGCAGGCGGCGCGCAATCTCGCGCAACGCCTCATCGCCGAAAAGATGGCCCTCGGTGTCATTCACCCTCTTGAAGTGATCAATGTCGGCGAGGATAACGCTGAGCGGTCTGCGCTCCCTGCGGGAACGTTCCAGCTCGCGCTCCAGCATGGCAAAGATCTCGCCGCGATTGAGCAGGCCGGTCAGAGCGTCGCGCGTCGCAGCTTCGCGCATGGATTCGCGTGCGGCGACCAACTCGTCCTGAAGTTCGAGGATGCGCTTGCCGACGAGAAGCCGGGCCTTAAGTTCGGCCTCGTCGAAGGGCTTGCGCAAGTAATCGTCGGCCCCGGCCTTAAGGGCATCGAGCATATCCTGGCGAGCTTCTTTGCTGGTCAGGAGCATGATGTAGACGTATTCGCCCGAAGAGCCGGCTGCCCGGATGCGCTCGCAAAGTTCGATGCCTTCGATATCAGGCAGCACCCAGTCGAGCAGCACGAGCTTGGGGGCGCCGGGCGTTCCAAGGATGCGCGCGGCTTCGGTAGCGGTTTCGGCCATAACCGCATCGAAGCCCCAGGTTTTGAGATAGCCGCCGATCAGCTTCCGGTAGACTGCGGAATCGTCGACCACCAGGACCTGCATTGTTCCCGACCTCTACCGCCTGCGCACGGCGGACAAACTTGGCTGACCCCTGTCGCCGAAAGGCGATGGCAGTAATTCCGATTCAGTCAGCGTTGCTCTAATGATACTGCGAACGCGCGACTGTATTAATGCGATATTCAACAAACGTTCATCCCTTATTAACAATCAGGGTTTTACGATCGAGTACGTACCGAAAATCAGCAATTGTTTCCCCCGGTAGAAGGCAAGGGGCGATGGGTGTGGGTTACACACGCCGTGCCAGTTGTCTAAATTTCTGTTCCCAGGAGATGAAAATGAAGCAAGTCTTGGCGTTAGCGCTGGCGATAGCGCTGGCGGGCAACATGTATGCCGAAGGCGCTCCACAAGGAGGCGCGGCAAAGAGCCCCACGAAGAAGAAAGCCGCCGTGCCTTCGGTGGCCAGCCAACTGAGTGAACTGAAAGCGGCGATCGAGGCCCAACAAGCGCAGATTCAGCAATTAGGCCAACAGATTCAGAATCGAGACTCGCAAATACAACAACTCCAGCAGCGGATCGACCAGAGCCAGGCAGCAACCGCTCAGGCGCAATCGAGAGCGGATGCGGCAGCCGCGCAGGCCGCCGATGAGGCCCAGAGCGTTTCGTCTTTGAAGAGCGATGTGACCGACTTGAAGACGAGCGCGACCAGCGTGGCGATGACGCTGCAAGAAACCCAGAAGTCGGTGAAAGATCAGTTCGAGAGTCCGATGGCGATCCACTTCAAGGGGATCACGATCACGCCGGGCGGCTTCCTAGCGGCAGAATCGGTGTACCGGAATCGGGCGCTCGCATCCGACATCAACACCCCGTTCAACAGCATCAACTTCCCGGGCGCGGGTCCGAACAACGTCTCGGAGTTTTTCTACTCGGGCCGTCAGTCGCGTGTCTCGATGCTCGCCGAAGGCAAACTGGGCGACGGGAAGATGACCGGTTATTTCGAGGGCGACTTCCTGTCAGCCGGCGTAACCTCAAATAACAACCAGAGCAACAGCTATACGTTCCGCCAGCGGCAGGTTTGGGGACAGTACGCAACGCACGACTGGACCTTCACCGGTGGCCAGATGTGGAGCTTGCTGACGGAAACCAGGAAGGGCCTGGATAACCGCGCGGAAGCGCTGCCCATGACGATCGACCCGCAGTATACCGTCGGCTTCAGTTGGGCGCGGCAAGCGGGAGTCCGAGTCGTACGCAACTTCAACAATCGCTTCTGGCTGGGCGCGTCGATCGAGAATCCGCAAACCACCTTGACGGTGCACAACAACGCCTCAAACTTCGCCTTGGGCGGAGCGGGCAACGGCGGCGGTTTGTACAATGGCGGCGGCAGTCCGACCGGGTCAAACCTCGCGAACTACTCGTTTAACGCAACTCCAGACTTCATCATCAAGGCCGCATTTGAACCTGGCTTCGGTCACTGGGAAATCTTCGCCGTTGGCAGCCGGTTCCGCGATCGCGTCTATCCTTGCGTAGAAGCGACCGGCAACCCAATCTGCAATGGCGTCTATGGAACCAATCCGGCCGGTGCGTACAACGCCTCCACCAACGGCGGCGGCTTCGGCGCCAACGGCCGTGTGAACATTGCCAAGCACCTTGATTTCGGGCTGCACGCGATCGAGGGCCGCGGCATTGGACGCTACGGCACCGGCGGACTGTCTGATGCGACCGTCAATCCGGATGGAACTCTGGCGCTGCTCCGCGAGTTCCAGGGATTGGCCACGTTGGAAGTCCACTATCCCCGCTTCGACATCTACCTGAACGGTGGCGAGGAATATGCACAGAAGCGTTGGGCGGTCGACCCGATCTCTGGCAAGCAGGTCGGTTATGGCGCACCGGCTCTGGCGTCCTCAGGCTGCTACACGGAAACCGTGCCTGGTTCGGGTGGCGGCTTCGGATTCGGCGGTCTCGGCAGCTGCAGCGTCGACACCAAGAGCCTGATCGAAGGCACGTTCGGGTTCTGGATCAAGGTACACAACGGCCCGCACGGAAGACTGCAATTCGGTCCGCAGTATTCCTACGTAGTGCGCAACGCCTGGGATGGTACCTTCGCCACAAGCCCTTCGACCATCTACAGTTCTCCGCACGGAATCGAAAACATGTTCATGACGTCGTTCCGCTACTACCTGCCGTAGCCGCGGATCGCATTCACAACTCCCTCGCCCGCAACGCATGGGGCGAGGGAGTTTTATTTTGGGCTAACCGATTACTCCGGCGTGGCAGGCACGAAAACCTGGTCCGGCGCCACCAGGTCCACCTTCGGAACCTCGGTTCTGATCTTCACCTTTCTCAGACCTGCTTTCTTCTCCGGCTTGGCAACAAAACCTAAAACGTATTGGTGATTGAGATGGCTGGCTAAGTCACTCAGATAAGGAGCGAACTCTACGGGAGCGCCGGTCAGTCCGGTGTAATAAGATTCGCCTCCGGTTTTATCAGCGAGTTCGGCGAGGTAGAGCTGGCCCCAATAGGTCTGCCAATAACTATGGCCAAAGTGACCCACTCCAGGACTGTAAATCACCGACACCAGAATGCCCGCCTTTTGAGCGTCCTCAATTGCAGATTGCAGATAAGGATCTTGCAGATCGCCGGTACCGTAGTAAAGATCTATGCCGTCAGAAACCACGAGAACCTCGTGGCGGTTATTGCTCTTCGGCCAACGTTTAATGAGGTCGGTGATGGCGAAATAAGGGCTGGCATTGACGCCGCGAATGCCAAGGGGAAGGCGCAGAGCCTTATCGGCCAGAGCGTGATCGTTCGTCAGATCCTGCTCAACACGAGCAATCCCATTCTGCATGTACGCGATACCGACCTGCGTGGTGCTCGGCTGTTCGTCGATAAACTTGCGGATATCATTGAACTGAAGTGCGACGCTGCGATCCAGGCTATCGTCGATCAGAACGTAGAGTTCCAATCCTGCATGATCGCCTTGCGCCGGCACCCAATCCGTTACGCGATCACGATCTTTGCCCTCCATCACCATCACATCACCGGCTGACAGCGCGGGCATCTCTGCGCCTTTGTGAGGCTCAACCGTGACCACCATCTGAACGGGTGTGCCATTAGTTTCCGACTGCTGCGCAGCTGCGTTCGTCGGTCCGGCCACCCAGAAAGCGCAGACAACGATACCGTCCACGGCATACTTCTTAATGTTCATTGATTGCCTCCTTCAAGGCAGGCCTGACACAGAAAGGCCAATCGGTCCGGCAGAAGACCCAAAGATCTTTATCGACGCTCCTGCACACTTAGATGCGCGAAACTCGACACTGGATCTCGTCACCTCTTTCCCTGTTCAATTTTCAATGGTTGTGAAAGAATCCGACCGACGATTTTGTGCGCAGGAATTCCTGCAAAGGAGGCGATGCCGGAGTGGAGTTCTACCACTGGTTGCCACCCGAAGCTGCAAAGATTCTTCTCGTCCTCTTTCTTTCGTTTCTGATCGGTCTGGAACGCGAGGAGCACAAACTGGCGGCTGGAGCCTACTCTTTTGGCGGAGTCCGGACCTTCCCGCTGATCGGGCTGATCGGGTTCTCGCTGGCGCTGGTTTCCGGACCGCAACTGATTCCTGTCACGCTGGGCTTCATGGTAGTCGGCGCCTTTCTTCTGCTCTCCTACTGGCACAAAATTTCTTCAGCGCAGACGGCGGGCGTCACTACAGAAATGTCCGGACTCACGACTTATCTGGTCGGAGCGCTGGTCTGCTATGACCATCTGTGGATCGCGACCACGCTTAGTGTTGCCAGCCTGCTGTTTCTAGAGCTAAAGACAGTCCTGGAGAAGCTCGCCAGCCGCACCGCGCCGGAAGAAATCCTGACTTTTGCGAAGTTCCTTTTGCTCTCCGCGGTGATTTTGCCCGCGCTGCCCAATCAGCAATTTGGACGATTTCACATCAATCCTTTCAAGACATGGCTGGTAGTTGTAGCTGTAAGCACAATTTCGTACGGCAGCTACGTGCTGCAAAGAGTGACGAGAGAGAAGGGCGGGGTGACATTGACCGCATTCCTCGGAGGAACGTACTCGTCGACCGTGACAACGGTTGCAATGTCGCGCCGGGCGGCACGCGAGAACCGGCCCCACCTCTTTGCGGGCGGAATCCTGATCGCGTCCGGCATGATGTATCTGCGGTTGGCAGCGCTGCTCATGCTCTTCAACCATCAACTGGGTGTCACGCTCGCGCCAGCATGTGTAGCTCTGGCGGCAACAGCCATCGTGATCGGCATCTTCTGGTCGCGCCGCCCCGACCCGGTGGAATCTCAAATCAAGCGCGAGTTCGAGCCCGCAAATCCGCTCGAATTGACCGCAGCGTTCGGCTTCGCGTTTCTGTTCTTGGCGATGCTGGTTGTCACTCAACTTGCCGTGACCTACCTCGGCCGGGCGGGCGTAAACATCCTCGCCGCCATCATGGGAGTGACCGACGTCGACCCGTTCACCATGGGCATGACGCAAGCGGCAGGAACGCTGACGCCGCTAAAGGTCGCAGCCGCCGCGGTTCTGATCGCCGCCGCCAGCAACAATCTGGTCAAGGGGATCTATTCCTTCAGTTTGGCCGACCGGAAGACCGGCAGCCAAAGCTTGCCGCTGTTAGTGGGACTGGCCGCGGCGGGCTTGATTCCGCTGCTGTGGCTGTAGTGAGGTCAGAGGTAAGAACCCCAGGAGTCAAGGGATTTTGATTTTACTTCTGCAATCTGCAATCTGACTTCTACAATGCCTTTCTGCCTCCCTTCGGTCACCGTTCGCTGTGAGCCTCGTCATAGCCGCTTGTATCATTCCCCTTGATCATGATGTTTGGAGGGCAAGATGGCTGTGAACACAAAAAAAGGCGTTCTTGGAATTCTCACCGGCGGAGGCGACGTCCCCGGCCTGAACCCCGCGATCCGAGCGGTCACGATCCGCGCAATCCGCGAAGGCTACGAAGTGATTGGCATCCGGCGCGGCTGGGGCGGCTTGGTCGACATCATCCGCGACAAGAACGCCGACAACACCAACAACTTCCAATTGCTCTCCGAGGACGTGGTCAATCGCGCGGGTCGTACCGGCGGCACATTTCTGCATACCTCGCGGACAAATCCATCGAAGGTCAGCAAAGGTAGTGTGCCCGCACACCTCAAGGATTCCTTTACCGCCGAGAAGAACGACCTCACTCCCGAAGTCCTGAAAAATCTCGAATGGCTCGGCATCGATTACCTCATTCCCATTGGCGGCGATGACACGCTGAGCTACGGAGTCCGACTGGACCAGGAAGGTGTCAAGGTCGTCGCCATTCCCAAGACGATGGACAACGATGTGCCAGGCACGGATTACTGCATCGGCTTCAGCACCTGTGTTACGCGCACCATCCAGATGGCGAACAGCCTGCGCACCTCGGCCGGCTCGCACGAGCGGTTCCTGGTGCTGGAGGTGTTTGGACGCTACGCCGGCTACACCGCCATGTTGCCGACCATGGCTGGAGCCGCCAATCGCTGCGTAATTCCGGAGCACAAGTTCAACATTGAGCAACTGACCGAGCTTCTGGTGGCCGACCGCGCCAAGAATCCAAGTCGCTATTCGGTCGTGCTGATTTCGGAAGGGGCCATGTTCGAGGGCGGCGAGATGGTGTTCTCAGGCGAGACCACCGACGCCTACGGTCACAAGAAACTGGGCGGCATCGGCGACCTTGTTTCCGAGCAGATCAAAGAGACGTCGAAGAAATTCAATAACGGAAAAGCGATTGACGTCATCAACCAGAAGCTTGGATACCTGGTGCGCGGCGGCGATCCGGATGCCATCGATTCGATCGTTCCCATGGCTTACGGAAATCTGGCGCTCGATCTGATTCTGGGGCGCGTTTATGGCCGGCTCGTCGTGCTGAAGAACGGTCGCTATGACAACATGCCGATCGACGTGGTCACTGCGACCAAGAAGACGGTCAATGTGAGGGAACACTACAACACAGAGCGCCTACGGCCTCACTACAAGAGCTTCGAGATGAAACCGCTCTTTATTATGACCAGCGAGGCAGGATAGACTTCTCCGTTCGATATTCAATTTGATTTCAGTTCAGCTTCAGAGGAGCGCCCCACCATGCCCGAAGTTGAAGCCAAGTCGCTCGCCGCGAACGCTTACCAGCCATTAAAAGACGGTGAAATCTACCTGCCGCTGGTCGCGGCCAGCAGCACGCCACCCGAGGCGACCTGGCGAGCCGTGCTGTGGGGCACGGTGCTGTGCATCATCTTCAGCGTCGCATCGGCCTACTCGGCACTCAAAGTCGGCCAGGGGATGGAGGCGGCCATTCCCATCTCCATCCTCGCAATCGGACTGGCGCGCGTCTATCAGCGACGCTCGACGGTACTCGAGAACATGATCATCACCGGCATGGGCGGAGCCTCGGGGAGCGTGGTCGCCGGTGCCGTTTTTACCGTGCCCGCGCTGTATATTCTTCACCTCGAACCACATCCGGTGCAGACGATCTTCATCTGTCTCGCAGGTGGCTGTCTCGGCATCCTCTTTCTGATTCCGCTCCGCCGCTATTTTGTGCGCGAGATGCATGGCAAGTTCCCCTTTCCAGAAGCCACTGCGATCACAGAGGTTTTAGTCACCGGAGAAAAAGGCGGATCGCAGGCACAATTGCTGCTCCAGGCCGCGCTCGTGGCTGGTGTTTATGACTTCATGGTCACTACCTTCCATGTCTGGAAGGAATACATAAACTTTCAATTCCTGCCGGTAGTGAAGAACCTCGCCGATCGCGGGCGCATGGTCTTCAACCTCGACGCTGTCGGCTTCATCCTCGGACTCGGCTACGTCATGGGCCTGCGCATTGCGATGATCTTTTGCGCCGGCGGAATTCTGGTGAACTTTGTCCTCGTCCCCATGATCTGGTTCTTCGGGAGCCACATGGGAGACATGGTCATCTACCCCGCCAGAATCCCCATCTCTCACATGGCGGCCGCGGATATTTATCGAAATTACGTGCGACTCATTGCGGTGGGTGCGATCGCCACGGCTGGTCTTGCGGGACTGCTCAAGTCGTTGCGGGTGATCATTGGATCGTTCGGCATCGCAGTACACGCGTTTCGCCACGGCGAGGCGACGCAGATGGAGCGCACCGACCGCGATATTCCTATCATCACCATTCTGGTAGGCGTGGTCCTCGGGGCGATCGGCGTGGCAGTCTTCTTCGGCAGCCTCCATGTTTCATGGACAGTGTTGGCGGTGGGCCTGGGTCTCACTCTGCTCTTTGCCTTCTTCTTTACGACCGTTGCCGCCAATGCGATTGCAACGACGGCCAACAATCCCGCGAGCGGCATGACATTGCTGACTGTGATCGTCTCTGCTGTAGTGTTGCTGAAGTTTGGGCTTTCAGGGACCACTGGGATGTTCTTCGTCATGGCGCTGGCTGGGCTCGTCTGCGTCGCCTTGTGCGCGTCGGGACAATTCATTACCGACCTCAAGGCCGGATACTGGATTGGGTCGACTCCCGCCGCACAGGAAAAAGTAAAGTTCATCGGCATTCTGGCGTCGGCAATTCCGGCGGGATTAACCGTCATTCTGCTCGCGAAGGCATTTCAGTTCGGCGAAGCGGTTCCTGGCGATCCGCGGCAAGTGCTCGTTGCGCCGCAGGCATCCGCTTTGAAAGCCGTTGTTGAAGGATTCATGAGTGGACAGCCGGTGGCTTTCATGCTGTTTGGCATCGGCGCTATGATCACGGTCGTACTGGAGATGCTTGGCCTTTCGTCGATGGTCTTCGCGCTCGGAATTTATCTGCCGTTGCAGTTGACGACGGCGATCCTGGCTGGCGGGTTCCTCTCGCACCTTGTGAACAAGCGAGCAGAGAAAACTGGCGGCGAGGCTGGCAGAACTGTCCGCGAACGCGGCATCATTGTTGCCAGCGGTTTGATGGCTGGAGGCGCATTGGGAGGGGTATTGGGCGCGGGACTGCGCGTGTTGCCTGACATGACCTCATCGATGGCAGAGTTTCTGGCACATCACAACATCGGCACAAAGCTTCAAGCGCTACTGCTAAAAGTTCCACCCTTCAGCGAAGATTGGATCCGCACGCCGTTCTATGACAATCTGCCGATCTCGCAATCGCTTTCGGCGCTAGGTTTCGTGGCCCTGTGTGTGTATACGTACTTCACATCGATGAGGAAGCAAAAGGACGCAGCCGAGTAGGATCAGCTTTCCAACCCATGGGATTTACAAATGATTTGACGGAGATATTGATATGAATCAAGGTGATCATTCCATCGCGAACGCAGTTCTGGGTATCGACACACTTTGGGGCGGCGACGTCATGTGCGCCTCCGGAACCGGGCGTTTCATCGCCGACTCCTGGTTCTCCGACGAACCGCTACCAGAGGCTTATACGCATCCAGCGGCGGCGAAACTGCGCGCGTCGGGCGGCGTTTCCGGCAAGACGATCGATCGCGAGGCGCTCGACAACTATCTGCGAGACATCAATCTCCCCAAAGCCATCGCGGGCATCGAGGAAGAAGCAGGCAAAGCCAGCGGACTGCGCAAGTCGTATTTGATTGGCCTCGCCGATTCCATCAAGGTGATGTGGGACCTGGCGATGGAAGTGGCGGGCAAGGGAGACAAGGTCCCGTATACGCGGTGCGTCGAGGCCGCGACCGGCAAGCCACCCGAGCCATCGCAACCGGAGAAGAAGCGGGCACGTGTGGCAGAGTTGCTGGGCAAGGCGGGCTATGCCGTCGGCAAGAACGGCGGCCTTCTTCAGGCAGTGGATGCGTGGCGCAAGGAGCGGGTGTCGCCGATGGCGTCGGTCAAGGCGCTGGGCGCGGCGGTAATCGCGCACTTCGACAACCTCAGCGCCAAGAATCTTCTTCCCTACCTTCCGATGGAACTCGCGCCGGTGCCGCGTGCGAACATCGACTTTCTCGCGATTAAAGACGCGTGGTTCTCCGGATCAATGAACTACCTCGGGCGAGCGCGAAATGCCGATGGCTCGCCAAAATACGAAGCGACCTACGAAATCAACGCGTCGCTACAGATTTCGTATCCGGAGTTCGAGCAGTTAGTGAGCCACGAAGTGGTGCCCGGCCATGTCACTACATTCGCGTACTTACAAGATCTGTATGTCCGCGGCAAAGCAGGCTTCGAGACCACGGTCCTGACAATGAACACGCGTGCGGCGACACTGTTCGAGGGCATCGCGAACAACGCAATCCTGATCGCGCACGGCGTGACCGAGATCGAGCAACTGCCCGACGAGGACCTGCAAATCGGCGTGCTGCTTGCGTTGCTGCAGGATGACGCCAAGAACCAGTCGTCGTACTTGACCTGGGGAGAAGGAAAGCCTCAGCCTGAAGTGGCCACGACTTTGCGCCGGGATTTTCTGGTCACGGAAGAGCGCGCCGACAAACTGTCCGGCGCATGGGGACGGCATCCATTGCTTGGCCGGATGTATCTGCCAGCGTACCGCGCGGGAACAGTGAAAGTGGCGGAGTTGCGGCGCAAACATCCAGCGGACCGGGTGCTGCCCGCGATTTATGGCTGCAAGGGACTGGTCGATATTCTGACGGTCGATCAGATTCTGTAGAACATCGCCCCAGGTCAGCGCGCTGAAGACCGCACGCGAGCCTGGGGCACAATCACCACTATCTCCTGCTGGGTCAACTCTTCCGGGAGGTGACGGCGAAAAATGCCGTCGCTTCCTGCTCCACGTTCTTGCTTCCGCATTCCGGGCACTTGACGTGCTCGTCGTCGTGGTCCTTCAGCGTTAGAACTTCTTCAAATGTCTTGTGGCAATCCAGGCAAACGTAATCGTAGACGGGCATGACGTCCTCCTGAGAGAACGATCAAGGGAGATGCTTTCGTTCGTATTCTAGTCCTATTTTGACAGGGTGGCGCAAGGGTGTGGTCGAAGTAGATCGTCCCGGACTGTCCGAGCCAATACCCGCGCGGCGATGGCGATCGTTGTGGGAAAATAGAAGTAATTCTCCGTTAGCTTCGCGATGATAAACCCTCCCACCGGCCAGATCAGAAAGCCATTCCGTAGCAAGACACTCCTTCTCCTCGCGGTGGCCATCTGTATTGCCGTGTTGGGTTTCACGCTGGCAGGGCGCGCGAGAAGATCCACAAGGCGAACCGCGGCTACGGATCTCGTCGCTAACGTGGCTGTTCCCTTTCACTTTGTTGCCTATGGGGATGCGCGCTTCCACGATCCGCGCGATACGGAGGCGGCAAATCCTCCGGTACGCCAGGCGCTGGTAAAGGCCGTGGCCGAGGCAAATCCGGCATTTATTTGCTTCACCGGCGATATTGTGTATCGCGGATCGGATGCGGATGACTGGAAGGTTTTCGACCGCGAGACCAGCGTGTGGCGCGAGAAGGGCATTCCGGTATTCCCTGCCCTCGGCAACCATGAACTGTACGGCGACCTTCAGACGGCGCTATCCAATTACTTTCATCGCTTCCCGGACCTGCACGAAAGCCGCTACTACTCGGCGCGAGCGGCGAATGTTTTGATCCTTGTGCTCGACAGTTCTCTTGACGAGTTGTCGGGACCGCAAGGCCAGTGGCTCTCGAGCAAGCTCGACAACATTCCGGCCGGCATCGATTTCGTTTTTCTGATGCTGCATCATCCGCCCTATACAAGTTCTGCGCCGGGCATCGTGCATGAGGGTCACACTGCCCGCTCGCAGGAGCAGGCGCTGGCGAAACAACTTGAGGAGCGGCAGGCGCGCACTCGAGCACGATTCGTCGTGTTTGCCGGACACGTTCACAACTACGAACGCCACGAGCACGGCGGAGTGACTTATTTCGTTAGCGGTGGAGCTGGCGCGCACGCGTACCCGATTCATCGCGGCCCGACCGATCCCTATCAGAGCAACGAAATCAACTATCACTACCTGTCCGTGGAAGTTGACCGGCAGCAGGCAAGCATCACCATGAACCGTCTGCAACTGGTCGACGGAAAAGAAGTCTGGACTCAATCGGACTTGGTGAAGATCGCGGTACCGACAGCTGCTTCCGCGACCGCAGGCAGCCCGCATTAATCCTTTTAGGTCAACTTTCCCACGACCTTCTCGGCTGCCGCGAGTATCTCTCCCTCCCGCGCCACGCGCGCCAGCGTGTTGATATCCGAATACAGCGGCCGATCCTCGTCCAATTTCTTGACGTGCTCCCGCACCGCTTCGTACACGGCTTGTCCAGACGGCGAAGGCCGCACCGGATACCGCATATCGAAGGCTTGTGCGGCCGCCATCAACTCTATCGCGACGATATACCACGCGTTATCGAGGATCTGCCGCGTCTTGATCGCGGTCGTCATCCCCATGGAGACAAAATCTTCCTGATCCGCTGCCGCCGGAATCGATCCCGTTGCTGCCGGCGTGCTGAGCACGCGATTCTCGCAGACCAGAGCTCCGGCCGTGTATTGCGAGAGCATCAGTCCTGAGAACATCCCTGCGCCCTTGGTTAGAAACGCCGGCAATCCCACCGACAAATGCGGATTCAGCAACCGGTTCAGCCGCCTCTCCGAAAGCGCCGCTACTGTTGTCACGGACATGCCCGTCAGTTCCAGCGCAAAGGCCATCGGCGTGCCCTGAAAATTCGCGCCCGTCAGTACCAGTTCCTCGTCCGGGAAGAAGGTCGGATTGTCCGCTGCATGATTCAGTTCGATCTCGAGCATGTAGCGCGCCCACTTGAAGGCCTCGCGTGCGGCGCCGATCACCTGCGGGCTCGACCGCAGTGAATACGCGTCCTGCACCTTCTTCCCCGGCAGACGCAGCAATTCCGAATCCGCCGTGAGCTTGCGGATGTTCGCCGCGCACTTCTCCGCCCCCGGATACCCGCGTACGGCATGAATCCGTGCATCGAAGGCCTTCATATTGGCGTTAAGCGCCTCGAGCGTCATGGCCAGTGAGATTTCCTGCGTCTTCAGCCACTGCTCGGCGTCATAAATTTGCAGGCATCCCATGCCGGTAATAAAGTTCGACCCGTTGATGCACGCCAGCCCGTCGCGCTCGCGGAAAACAATCAGCGAAATCCCGGCCGCGTTCATCCCTTCTTTCGCCGGCATCCGCCGCCCTTGATAAAAGACCTCGCCCTCGCCCATGAGCGTGATTGCCATCTGCGCCATCGGCGAGAGGTCGCCGCACGCGCCTACCGAGCCCTTCTGGCAGACCACTGGAGTAACGCCGCGATTCAGCATCTCGACCAGCGTCTGCGAGACTTCGAGCCGGATTCCCGAGTGTCCCCAGCAATGTGTATTCAGCCTCGAGAGCATCGCCGCGCGCACGCTCTCCTCGGCGCAGGCCTCGCCGCATCCCGCCGCATGCGAATAAAGAAGATACTTCTGATATTTCTCGACCTGATCGGGCGTGAGCACCACCTCCGACAACTCGCCGATGCCGGTATTGACGCCGTACATGATCTCGCGCGTCTTGATCTTGCGCTCCAGCAGGTCGCGGCACTTGTTGATGCGGGCGACGGCGTCGGGATGAATACCGATTGGACGGCGATGACGCGCGATCGCCACTACGTCTTCGATCTTGAGCGAATGTCCGTCCAATAACGTGGTCGTCGTAGTCGCGTGCGGGGCAGTCTCTTGCAAAGCGGATGTCATGTTCGGGCCTCGAAGGCAATGATCTTCAGATCGAACCTAAGCCTGGCGCCTGGAATGGGGTAGGACGAATGTCACCGGCAGTGGTGATTCGCAAGCGAAGCCCGACTGCCTCCGTCTACCTTTGGGCAGACCGCTTCGGAGTTTGCATGTTGCATATGCAACATACATATGTTGTGATAGCAACATGGAAGTTATATGAACGGGGTCATGGAAACGATCTTCCAAAGGAGAGCAGTGAAAGTCTTCGAGCCAGTCGAGATCTCCGAAGGAATACGCGAGCAACTCCTCGATGCAGCCCGCCACGCTCCCTCCAGCTTCAACTCGCAGCCGTACCGGCTTTATTGGATAGAAACTGCCAAGGAGAGAACGGCGATTGCCAGACTCTGTATGGGACAGATGCCTGCGCAGACCGCGTCGGCACTGATCGTGGTCGTGGCAGACATCGAATCGTTGGCCGCAACCTCGCAAAGCCAACTGGAGTGGATGCGCAGCAGAAGCGAGTTCAGCAAGGCGAAGATTCGCGACTACGAGCGCGCGGCAAAGATCGGCCGGATCCTGTTCATGCCCGGGCCATTCGGTATCTTTGGAGCAGTGAAACGGGGCGTGTTCTGGCTGCTAAATCTGTGGAAGGTGATGGGAATGCCGCCCACGTCGCGCCAGGACCTGTTCAAATGGGCGGCCAAGAACACATCGCTGGCCTGCGAGAATCTGATGATCGCCGCCGAAGCCCTGGGCATCAACACCTGCCCCATGGAAGGCTTTGACGGCCGCAGGCTCTCGAAGTATCTCGGCTTGTCCGCCCGTTATCATGAGATCGTGATGGTGATCGCGATGGGAAAGAAATCGCAGACCTACGTTGAACCGCCCCAGTGGCGCAGACCTCTCCATGCGACGGTGACCATCTTATGAATATCATTCCCAGGAAAGATATCCCTGAAAACATCCTAAGAGACTCCGTCTTAGCCCACATCGCCGCAGCCTATTTTTCGGTAGGAAAGAGTCTGGAACGAAAAACTCAGTGCTCCGCGACTCGCGGCTTCATCCTCTCCACCCTCCGAGGCGGCGCGACGCTCAATCAGAATCAGATCGCCACGCTCCTCAGCATTGACCGAACGGTCGTGCACCGGGCCATCAAGACCATGGCGAACAAAGGCCTTGTTTCGGAGCGCAAGGCAAAATCAGGCCGGGCCATCCACGTCCAGTTAACTCGCAAAGGCAACCAGTATAGGGAACGGTTAATCAAGGCCAGGGTCGCCGCTGATGAGACTGTCCGGCGTCAGCTAACCTCGGATGAGTGCGCAACGCTAATTCGGCTCCTGAAGTTGATCGCCGAATTGGAGTTCTAGAAACGATGCCTTCGTCTCCCCTAGCCTGTCATACCTCCCAACCCTTAAACTAACCAGTCAGCCTAACTCTCGCGAGGTCCCCTTGGCCGTTCTAGTTGTCGGAGGCGCTGGTTACATCGGAAGTCATGCCGCTCGCGCGTTACGCCGCGCGCGCTATCAGGTCATCATCTACGACAATCTCTCCACCGGCTTCCGCCAGCTTGCCGACGGTTTTGAGCTTGTCGAAGGCGATATCGCCGATCAGTCGAAGCTCCATCAAGTCCTCAAGCGCGTCGACGCCATCATGCACTTCGCCGCGCATTGCTATGTCGGAGAATCCGTTACCGATCCGCGCAAATATTTCCGCAACAACGTGGCCGGTGCGCTCACGCTTCTCAATGCTGCTGTTGACGCCGGAGTACGCCACTTTGTTTTTAGCTCTACCTGCGCCGTCTACGGAGTCCCGGTCAAGGTTCCCATCACCGAGGATAATCCGCGCGAGCCGATCAATCCTTACGGAGCGACCAAGCTGGCCTTCGAAAACGCGCTGGAGGCCTACAGCCGTGCCTACGGATTACGCGTTGCGCGGCTGCGATACTTTAATGCCGCCGGAGCAGACGAGTCCGGCGAGATCGGCGAGTTGCACGATCCCGAGACGCACCTCATTCCGCTCGCACTCCAGGCGACCTTGCCCAATGACTTCGAGCTTCAGGTCTTCGGCTCCGACTATCCGACTCCCGATGGAACTTGCCTGCGCGACTATATTCACGTGAACGACCTGGCCGACGCTCACGTGCGGGCGCTGCAGCATCTTGAGCAAGGTGGCGATTCACTGGCGCTGAACCTGGGCACGGGACAGGGGAATTCGGTGCTGGAGGTGATTCAGGCCGCCGAGGCCGCGACCGGGCAACCGGTTCGGCGAAAGATTGGCCCGCGGCGTCCGGGCGATCCGCCTGCGCTCGTGGCCGATCCCGCGAAGGCTCAACAGTTGCTAGGCTGGACTGCCAAGCGCAACCTGACTGATATCGCAAACAGCGCGTGGAATTTCATGCGCAAGAATCTGAAATGAGACAGGGGGAAGACCACCTTACATCGAGGTTGCGGTCTGCAAGGTAGGGACATCTTTCAGGGCCAGCTCGATCGGTTCGAGCGCCGAACGAAATTCGTTACGCAGCCTTGCCATGATGCTCTTTGTGGAACTTGTGCTGCTCCAGCAAAACGGCCGCACCGAGGAAAATTCCAATCAGGCCAAATACTGCAAGCGCCAGCAGCGCAATTAACAGGACGGGCATAAATCCCTCCTGAGCCAATCTTGAGTCCAGAACACCCGGCAATCGGTGACAACCGTCACCTGCGTTTGTGAGGTTGAGTTTCCCATTCTTGTCCCGGACACGCTCGTAATCTCGATTCAACGCGGGAAAAGTGGTCAAAGACTGCTACATTTAGTTCTGCACACCGACGAGCCGGATGTGCATATTACGTCAAGGAGAGGGCTCGCATGCGCATTGCTGTTGTTGGTTCGGGATACGTAGGGCTGGTCACGGGGACCTGTTTTGCCGACCTCGGGCATGACGTCGTTCTGGTCGACAACGACGAAAGGAAAGTGGAAGCCCTGCGCAATGGAGAGGTCCCGATTCACGAGAAGTTCCTGCCCGAGTTGCTCGCGAAACACCGTGGCAAGCGGATCAAGTTCACCGGAGACCTCCAGGCCGCGACGCGAGCCAGCGAGGCGATCTTTATTGCCGTAGGCACGCCACCGACGGAGAGCGGCGATGCCGACATGTCCTACGTCGAGTCGGTCGCCCGGGAGATTTCCGGGGCCGTCGACAGCTACAAGGTAATCGTGGAGAAGAGCACGGTTCCTGTGTATACGAACGAGTGGGTGCGCACCATCATCTTGCGTAACGGCGCCGACCCGGAACTCTTCGATATCGCGTCCAATCCTGAATTCCTGCGCGAAGGGACGGCCGTCACCGATTTTCTTTATCCCGACCGGATCGTGGTCGGCACCGAGAATGAGCGCGCCGCCGAGATCATGCGCAAGATCTACGACCCGCTGACCAGCGGCTGGTACTACGGGCGTGGCGACGCGATTTCCCGCCCCAACGGTGCACAGACTCCACCGCGGCTGATCATCACCAGCGCGCAGAGCGCCGAAATCATCAAGCACGCTTCCAACGCTTTCCTGGCAATGAAGATCTCGTTTATCAACGCAGTCGCGTCCATCTGCGACGCCGTTGGCGCAAATGTGCAGCAGGTCTGCGAAGGAGTCGGTACGGATTCGCGCATTGGCCCACGTTTTCTGAATCCCGGAATCGGATATGGCGGATCCTGCTTTCCGAAGGACTTGCTCGCCTTCCGCGCGGTCGCAAAAGAAGGTGGTTACGACTTCCGCCTCCTGGAAGAGGTCATCCGCATCAATGAAGAGCAGCGCCATCGTTTTCTGAAAAAAGTACGCAGCGTGTTATGGACGCTGCGCGGAAAGCGGCTGGGCGTGCTTGGACTCGCATTCAAGGGCGGGACCGACGATATTCGTGAGTCGCCCGCTCTCCTTCTTGTGGAAGAGCTCCTGCGTGAAGGCTGCCATGTCTGCGCCTACGATCCAGCCGCGATGGATCGAGCGAAAGAGGTGCTTGCTGCTGACGTCGAATATGCGTCCGATGCTTATGCCGCGGCCAAGGGCGCTGATGCCGTTCTAATTCTGACTGAGTGGGAGGAATTTGCAGCGATGGATCTCGACCGTCTGCGGGGCGTGGTACGCTATCCCATCGTGCTCGACGGACGAAATCTCTACGACCCCGCCACGATGATCGCCCACGGCTTCTCTTATTACAGCATCGGACGGCCGGCGGCAATCTGCGAAGAATCGTCAGCCTCGCGTGGGAAAAAAAAGGAGCGCGCCTGAAGCCGGCTGGCGAAAAAAAGAACCCACGAGCGCTCGTTACCGGCGGAGCGGGGTTCCTCGGCTCTCATCTCTGTGACCGGCTTCTGGCCGAAGGTTATCGCGTCCTTGCCGCCGACAACCTAATTACTGGCCAGTTGGCCAACATCGCACATCTCAAGAACGAGACACGCTTCGAGTTCATCGAGAAAGACGTCTGCGAAGCCGCCGACTATGGGACCGTCGAATACGTCTTTCACTTCGCCAGCCCGGCCAGCCCGGTCGACTACGCGAAACATGGCCTCGCTACCCTCCGCGTTGGCTCGTACGGGACGTTTGAGGCTCTTGAAACCGCGCGCCGCTCGGGTGCGAAGTTCATGATGGCATCGACATCCGAGTGCTATGGCGACCCTCTGGTTCATCCCCAGCCAGAGACCTATTGGGGACACGTCAACCCCATCGGCCCGCGCTCGGTGTATGACGAGGCCAAGCGATTCTCGGAGGCGGTGACAGCGGCCTACCGGCGCTATCACGACGTGGATACGCGCATTCTGCGCATCTTCAATACCTACGGGCCACGCATGCAGGTGCAGGACGGGCGCGTGATTCCGAATTTCATGTGGCAGGCGTTGCGGGGTGAAGATCTAACCGTGTATGGCGACGGCGGCCAGACGCGAAGCTTCTGCTACGTGAGCGATGAGGTCGAAGGCATCGTGCGGCTGGCGCACTCGGACGAGCATGGACCGGTCAACATCGGCAATCCGACGGAATTCACGATTCTCGAATGCGCGCAGAAGGTGATCGACGTGACCGGCTCTAAGAGCAAAATCACATTCGAGCCGCTGCCGCAGGATGATCCCAAGCAGCGGCGTCCCGATATCTCGAAGGCAAAACGCCTGTTGGGATGGGAACCGAAGATCGATCTGGAAACGGGGCTGAAGCTCTCGCTCGACTATTTCCGCAAAGCTGTACCTCAGCCCGCCTGAACCAAACGCCCTGGGAAACGGGACCGCAACTGACTCAGCACGGCTGTTCGTCGCGCACACGAGCCGCCGATAACACCGCCAAAAGCCGCAGGATTTCTTCTTGCTCGCGCGAATCATGAAAGACGAACCGCACGCCCATGCCAAATCCAGGGTGGCTGCTTAGTACCTCACCGCTCACCTTGAACTTCATCTCTGACGTGCGCACCGTGATTTCGACATCGGCCTTTCCCGGCAACGGAGTCGGCATTTCGACGTAACAGCCGCCTTCGCTCAGATCGGAGAGCGAACAGTGATTCGGCGTGTTCGTGCCCGCTGAACTGATCGTCGCGCCCAACTTGCATGGAACGCGCTCGTCCTTGCGGCGATTGCTCGCGCTTAGGCCATCTGCCTGATTCAGGGCTGTGGGCAGTTTTGGCTCGAGAGCGAAGCGCTCGACGATCGGCTCTGGAGGAGCGGTCGGCGTTTCGCCCGGACGCACTCCATTTTTCTCCAGCCACGTCTGAATAAGGCGGCGCGAAGCCTGCGGCACATCGAGGAAGCGAACACCGGCGCGGCCGGAGAAATCCTGCCAGGCCACCTCACCCGACAAGCGAACGATCTGCTTCTGTCCGGGGAGCGCAAATTCGAAATACACCTTGCCCTTGCCAAGTTCGCGCTGGCTCGTGGTGATCAGAGTCCCGCTATCGCTGAGGTTAATCAAGGTGGCATCAAGGTCGGCGGTGCCGGGATAGGAGACATTCGCTTTGGAGTGAACGTGGGCGCGTCGCTCGCTTCGGCGTTCGCGGCGCATCAGGCCGCGAGCCGCGCTGAGGCTGACTCGGGTCCGCTCTAGCGACAGCGGGCGGTAGAGCACAAAATTGGCGCCAAGCCCGAACAATGGACGCGCGTTGCATTCCTCGGGCACCAGCGCGATCAGCATGGTGGCATTGTTCTTCTTGGATTGACGCAAGCGGGCGAGAAATTCTTCGGACGCGGGATCGTCGCGATAGTCAAACACGATGGCATCGAACTTGCGCTCTTCGAGCAGTTCGAGGCCGTGCGCGAGCGAAGGAGTATGGTCGGCCTCCATTCCCATCTCAGCCAGCACGCCTTTGAGGAGCGTGGCGGCATCCTGATCGGGACACACGAGCAGCACACGTATATCCATGATGGAACAATGCTATGAGCACGCGGTGCGAGCGGCAAGTTACCCCCGTCATAGAGAACTTTGGTCATCTGGAGTTTGATTTGCCGCACGGCTAAGCTGAGAACACGCCGGAAGTGCGTTCGGCGCCGGACGAAATCCCCGTTTCGCAATGACCCCTGATTTCCGCCACGAGAGAGTGCGATGACGCTGAAGATCGGAAGTTGGATGATTGCCGTCGGATGTTTTCTAGCTTTTGCCGGGCTGTCTTTTTTTCCGGCGGCGCTGACCAAGCCGCATGACATGGCCGTGCTCAGCGCCGGTGCGATGCTTTTTTCCACGGGCATGGTCCTCTCGGCTCTAGGCCTGTATATGAAGGCGAGATTCTGGTCTGAGGCCGAGCCTTCGCAGCCACGGGTTGGCACCAAGGGAAAACGCAAGACCTGCAATCAATGCGGCAGTCAGGAATCAGCCGTCGAGTGCCGCGTCCATCACTTGCACTTGTGTGCTGACTGCCTCGGCAAGCACTACGATTTCAAGTCCTGCGCGTACGTGCCCAGCGTCAAGCAGACGGCACGAGCCAAGAGTCACGCCAGTGGAGCGTAGCCACACGCCGCACCTGTTAATCGCAATAAAAACAATCAGTTAAGAATGCAAGCCGACGATAGCCCTATCGGTTCATTCGCTATGCTATAATCTAACTAACTGGTTAATTAGTTATGAAAAGCGCAACGAGGAGCACCGGCAACAGGATCAAGCAACCTGCGGCGGACAGAACCGCGTCCGCCCTGAAGCAGCGGGAGGCACCGGCACACCACGGATCGCGAAGGCACCCGGAGAAGAGCAGGGCGGCGATTTTGCGGGCGGCGGTGAACGAATTTGCAGAACACGGAATCGCCGGAGCCCGAACGGACGCAATTGCCCGGGTCGCACGGGTGAACAAGGCCCTCCTTTACTACTATTTCAAAGACAAAGATGCCCTCTATGAGGCGGCTCTCGATCATGTGTTCAGCGGCTTGCGCGACCGCTTGATGCCCGTCCTCGAGAGTTCACTCGAACCGCGCGACAAACTGCTGGCCTATGTGGGGCGGTACTTCGATTACATCGCGGCGAATCCAAGGTTCCCGCGTGTGGTGCAAGCCGAATGGATGCGGGTCGGGCCGAAAGGCAGCCCGAGAATGCTGCGGATCGCGCAGGAATATTTTGCGCCAATCTACAAGCGGGTTGCGGAGATGCTGCGCGAGGGCGCGGAGAAAGGTCAATTTCGCGCGGTGAATCCTATGGATTTTCTGCCCTCCATCGTGGGAGTCATTATTTTCTATTTCAGCAGTGCGCCCGCGATGAAAACGCTGTTGAAAATCGATCCGCTCTCGAAAGAGAGAATTGAGGAGCGGAGGAAATTTGTGCTGGAGTTCATATCCGCCGCTTTGCTCACCAATACAATTTCAGGAAGCCCTGAAGCGTCATTAGTTTAGGAGAAGAGGATGAATGCCCGTAACAAATTCCTGATTTTGCTCGGAGTGATCTTGGCAATCACTGCGGCCTACTACTATTTCTCAACGCCGCACGGAAACGACCTGGTGCTGGTGGGGACGGTGGATGCGAACCAGATTGTAGTAAGCCCGCAAATCCAGGGAAGGATATCAAAACTCCTCGTTGATGAAGGAACACCGGTAAAACAGGGGGACCTGATCGCAGTGCTCGATCCTTCTGAACTTGAAGCAGAAGAGCGTGCGGCAACCGCGACGATTGCCAGTATGCGCTCGCAGGTGAGCGCAAACGAATACACACAGAGATCGACGAAGGGTTCGACGACGAGCGACGTGGCCAATGCGCAAGCGCAGCTGCAGGCGTCGCGCGCGCAACTCGCGCAGGCCGAGGCAATGTTGACGCGCATCGAGAGTGACAGCCGGAGAACGATCGGCCTGGCCAACGCGGGTGTGGCGTCGGAGCAGGAGAAAGTTCAGGCGGAGCAGAACTTGAAGGCGCAGCAGGCAAGCGTTGACTCGCTTAAGCAACAAGTGAGCGCAGCTCAGGCAAGTTTGGATGCGTCGGTCGCGCGCACCAATCAAGCAACGGCAGCGGCGAGCACAGTGGCATCGACGCGCGCGCAGATGGAAAACGCGATGGCGCAATTGAAAGAAGCTGAAGTCCGACTGGGGTACACGAAGATTTACGCACCGGTGACGGGAACGGTCCTGGTACGAGCTGCGCGCGAAGGTGAGGTGGTCAACGCGGGACAGGCGATCGTCACCGTCGTGGACTTCAGCGACACATGGGTCAGAGCCGCGATTCCTGAGACCAACGCCGACCACATCGGGTACGGAGACACATTAAAGATTCGCTTGCCGGGTGGAACAGAAGTGCCCGGCAAAGTGTTCTACAAAGCGGCAGAAGCCGACTTCGCTACGCAACGCGACGTGGGGCGCAGAAAACGCGACATCCGGACTCTTCTATTGAAAGTCCGCCTCGACAATCCGAAGGGAGCTTACGTCCCGGGAATGACAGCTGAAGTTCTTGTCTCTCAGGCCCAGCTGAAGGGCACTGCTGTGGCGGAAAACGCGGGTTCCACGGGGAAATAGTGAACGAAAAACAACAGCTCAACCAGGCAAACTCTAACGGTGTCAGCGTCGCCGCATCTGAACTCAGCATGCGCGGCGAGATCGCAGCGAATGCTGAGAACGCGATCGAGGTCAGCCACATCGTCAAAAAGTATGGCGAGTTCAAGGCCGTGGACGATGTTTCGTTCTCGGTGAAGGAAGGCGAAATCTTCGGACTGTTAGGGCCTAATGGCGCGGGCAAATCAACACTCATTCGAATGATGACGACGCTGATTCCGATCACGGCGGGATCCGCGCGCATCGCTAGCCATGACGTTACGCGCGAACCGGACTCGGCGCGCCGAATGATTGGGGTCATCCCGCAAGCGCTCACCAGCGATATGGACCTGACCGTCGAAGAGAACATGTCGATATACGCCAAGCTCTATGACGTCCCGCCGAAACAGCGCAAGGAATCCATTGACGAACTTCTGGAAACGGTTGACCTGACCAAGTGGCGCGGGGCGCAGACAAAGACGCTCTCCGGCGGAATGCGGCGGCGCCTGGAAATTGCGCGCGGGCTCGTGCATAGTCCAAAGATTTTCTTTCTGGACGAGCCAACAACCGGCCTCGACCCCGTCTCTCGTGTCGCTGTATGGGAGATGCTGACGAATATCAAAGCGAAGCGGAAACTTACCGTGCTCATCACCACGCACTACATGGACGAAGCGGATCGCTTGTGCAACCGGATTGCGATCGTCGATCACGGAAAACTCGTCGCTCTGGACACGCCCGAAGCCCTGAAAGCAACGGTACCCGGATCGACCGTGATCGAAGTACAGTTCGAGAATCCTCCCGCCGATTGGGAAGAGCGACTAAGCCATCTTCCATCAGTCACTTCGGTCCAGAATGAGAGCGCGGGCATGTTTCGCGTGCTGACTGCGAACGGATCAGGCACAACCACGGATCTTGTCGAGATGGCGGTGGTATCAAAAGTCGTTATCAAAACGCTTACCGTACAGAACACGACTCTGGATGATGTGTTCGTGCACTACACGGGACGGCAACTGCGCGACGAACTGGTGAAAGCCTATTCGTTCGTCATGCCGCCGCGGCCGGGGCAATAGATATGAATCGAACGCTGGCAATTATTGAACGCGAAATGCGGAAGTTCTTCCGTTCACCGACCTTGATGATGGTGTCGATGATCTTCCCACTGGTGCAACTGATCGTGCTGGGGAACGCTTTCGGTGGAAAGATCCGCGACGCGAAGATGGGAATCGTTGACGAAGACCATGGCACGCAGGCGATCCGGATCAAGGAAGCGTTCGATTCAGTGCGGGCGACGGCGCGGACGTTCGTGACTGTGCCATACGACGACGAGGTCAAGGCACGCGAAGACGTGCGCAACGGGAAGATTCAGGGCGCTGTGATCATTCCGGCGCAGTATTCGAAGATGGTCTACGAGAAGAACCATCCGCGAATCGCGCTGATCGTCGATAACAGCGACAACTTCATGAGCGCTACGCTCGAAGACAGCATGGCCGCGCTCACCAACGCCCTGAACCAGCCCGACATCGAGCCGCGACTCCTGCAGCAAACAGCGCTCAGCATCGTCGAGTTGTATCCCTATATCGAGTACATGAAATTCCTCCTGCCGGGCTCCATCTCCCTGGCGATGTTTGTGTCGGCAATGATCGGCGGCGGCATGCTCTACATCGACGACAAAGCCCGTGGCGTTCACGAAGGTTACCTGGTCACCCCCATCACAAAATCCGAGCTGGTATTTGGACTGAACGGCGCAGGCGCGATCAAGGGCGTGCTGACCGGCGTGGTCATCACCGTGATCGGATCGATGATCGCGGGCGTGGGCACGATTTTTAATCCGGTCACGATCATTGGACTCCTGCTCATGATCGTCGCGACGGCGACCGCGTTCAACACCATGATGTTCCTGATGATGGTGCGGGTCGAGGATCCGCTCGTGCCGCGCGCGACCTTTGGAATTCTGAATACTCTTTTGTTCTTCCCGAGCGGATCGATCTACCCCGTGCAGGCGTTCCCGGGATGGCTGCGGGCAATCACATGGGTCGACCCGTTCACCTATTCGATCGACGGATTCAAGTGCCTTTTGCTGAAAGAAACCGGGCTCGGTCCCATCCTGCCTGACCTGCTGTTTCTTTCTTGCTTCGCGCTGGGTACGCTGGCGCTCGCAGTGCCGTTGTTTAAGCGGACGCTGTAGCCATGATTTTCCGCTTTCCAACCAAACGCTTGTGTTTTGTACGACACAACAAGTTACGTGCGGCCCTGACCTGCGCTAGCGTTGACCAAAGTGCCTAGCGTCACGCGGGAACGATCGACGTAGTCGTGACAGACATCGTCATGCCCCGCATGGGAGGCCGGGACCTGGCCGAGAAATTACGGCAGAAACGCGAAGGACTTGCCGTTATTTTCATGTCTGGGTACACGGAAGTGGCGGTGCTCGAAAACGCAAAAATCGGGGCGGATTCGACCCTGCTCAACAAGCCATTCACGACGGAAGCGCTGGCACGGAAGATTAAAGAAGCTGTATCGGGCGCGACGAGTCAGAAGAGCAAGAGCGCGACGGCGGGCGGATCCGCGTGATGACAACTAGGATTTTCTTCAACGACCTCCTTGAGTTGTTTGAGGTCGCTTCCCTGCCTTGAATTCAGACTTCACTCCTCGGCGAAGCCTCCTGTATCTCCCGTCGCGCCGTGCAACGGGCTTGTAAGCGCCGCAAACAACGGCGAAGTATCCACTACACAGCTTGCATGTTTCGGAGGCAAAGCAGGTCGCAGATTGAAGACGACGTTTGTGGCGCCAGCACGCCCAAAGATACGCAGCCAGATAAAATGCCCTATTCGCCCTATGCGCACCTCCCGCGGAGCGATGCGACTCAAATAACTCGACGTGATACGAGCCATCTCTCCGGGATCGCGCGTGACAAATTCGACATCTCCCGGGCGCCCTCTCTGTCGCATGGAATCGAGCTGACGCACGATCTTTCTGCGATCAGCTACACACGCCAGAGTGCGGCAGGCCAACATCTTCTCTATCCCGTAGAGCGCGGCATGATCCGCGCGCTCGCCGCATGCCATATAGAGCGTATTCGTAGTGGCCACAAAGTTCGCCGGGAGCACCTGACACGCTTCGAGGATGGGAAGTGGGATTGTGCCGCACGCATCGATCGCGGCTGGATTAAAAGAGGAAAGCAACGGACATCCCCACTGAATGGCCAGGGCCGCGGTGACATCCTGTTCTTTAGCGAAACCTAGTTTTTGGACCCAATCGCCGATCTTGCCATAGCCCGCACGGCGCTGAGCTTCAAGTGCGGCCTGAGCCTCGTAGTGAGTCAACTTGCCTCGCGCAACCATCAGCAACCCGAGAGGAATGCGATTCGGGCGCGGCGCCGGCGGTATCCAGGAATGCAGCCGTGAAATTTGTGCGACTACGGCAGTCTCCAGACATTTGATCTGGCAATAGAACTTGCCGTCCATCAACGTGCCCGTCCGATGTGAGCGCAACCGTTGCCAGAAGTTCTTTGGCCCGGAACAGGCAGGCGAAGCGCAAGCCACACCACCCGCCGCGAGGCGATGGCGGCTGATCCAATCATTTGACCAGCTGAGCGGATGCAGAAAAGCAGACATTGCAAACAAGTCCTTGAAAATCGTAGTTCCCGCGAACGGGCGCCTCAGACGGCCTGAACCGGGCTTGCGGGCTGAGTCTCGACCACCGAACTCACGCGCAACCCGTACTTGCCGTCGATCACCACGACCTCGCCGCGCGCGATCACTCGACCGTCCAGCAAAAGGTCGACGGGCGAGTTCAAGTCGTTATCGAGTTCGACGACCAGTCCTGTGCTCAGGGCAAGGACATCGCGCAAGAGCATCCGCCGTGTTCCGAAGCGAAGTTTGACGTTGAGTCCTACATCGAACAGGCGTTGATAGCCGGCAACATTTGCCGGAAGGGGCGCCTCGGCTTGGGCGCGCGCGGCTGCGGGAGCAGACTGAGAAGCCGAAGCGGCGGCCGAGCGGGCAGCGAGCGCGCCCATCAACGGAGGGCTTATACGCAGCTCAATCGCGATTTCGGCCCCCGCCTCGTCCCGCGTATGAAGAGTACCAACCGCCTCGGCAGCCGCGGCCCACGAAGCTTCTGCGTTCCCTAGTTGCATCTGCACTTCACCGCCCGCGAAACCACCGATCGCAGTCGTGACCAGACCGGCAACCTGCCGCAGCAATTCCTCCAGAGCTTCCCTGTCGTCGTTCGTGATTGGTTCGGTGCCGGGAGGAGCTCCCGAGGGTGCGGCGATCGCCTCCCCGAGAAATTTGTGCGCGAGCTTGATTGCCGAAGCCAGCGAGAGGCGTAGTGCCATTTCGCCCTGGAGCGCACCCGTAGCCGCAATCGTGTATCGCAGGTCGGAGTCCGCTGCGGCAAGCGATTCCGTACCGAGCTCGAAGACCTGCGGCTGGCCGGTGATCTGCGAAAGCACGTTCTGAGTACAGTTCTTCCAGGCGTCGAGCCAGGGCTGAAGTTCGGCTCGTATTGCCGGGGATGAAGTTCTCGATGCGTCGTCGGTCATTTCTCACCTGCGGAAGCAAGCTCAACTACTCGCGCCGCGCGCCGGGCGAGCACACGCACTGGTGTCGCCGAACACAGCGGCACTTCCCCAACCTCGATTGCAGCGGGCGCAGAAGCGTTGCGGTCAAAGGGCAAAACATCGCCGGGGACCAGATGAGAGAGGCTCTCTAGCGGCAGGTCAAGCCCCGACGTCGTGAGTTCGATGGAGAACGGGCAGTCCAGAAGTTTTTTCCTGATCTGGTCCCGCGATTCGGCGCGGCTCCGCGGGCGCTGATAACTGGTGTCGATGGAGATCTTTCGCAGAAGCGCGTTCGAAACCAGTGCGGGTACGGCCACGTTCAGTGTGCCGCTCGATTCCGAGAGTTTGAGCTCGAAGCTCAGGCAGAGATTCTTTTCGTCGGGCGGCATGAGACGCTGCGCCTGCGAAACCTGCTGCGGCGATCCAAAATTGAATTCCAGATTGATCGCCTGCCAGCTGGTTTGCAGCTCGCGGCAGATAATGCGGACAATGCCCTCGAGGATCTGCTCTTCGATCTCGGTAAGGTCGCGGTTGAGTTCCCCCGCCTTGCCCTCGCCGCCCAGCATGATGTCGATGATGGGAAGCGCGATGCCGAGATCGAATTGCAGAACGGAGATCGAACCGAAAGGTGCCAGGTCGCAGGAGGCAAGATAAGTTTTTTCCGGTACGCGCTGCAGAAACTCGCGATAAGTCAGATGCTCGGCCGACACCAGCCGGCAGTCAAACACAACCCGGAGGAAGCCGCCCAGCGAGGTTGTAAGATTACGCGCGAAGAGCTCATGAAGCTGGTTAATAGCGCGCAACTGCTCGCGCCCAATCTGGCCTGCCTGGCGGATGTCCCACGGCTGAACGACAGGACCGGCGAAGCCTCCATCGCCCTTGCCGGACCGCGCAGCCCGCACCATTGCATCGATTTCGCCCTGATTGAGAACCTTATCCATATTTCTCGACTGCTATCTTGAGTTTCCGCAGTTCCTATATCCAAGGCATAACCTAGCCAGCTCCCGCTCCGGTGGCGCGGGCACTCTCCGCGCCCGCTCCGAGAGAGCCAAGCCGGGCGCGCAGGCGGATCATAGCCAGCGAATGGATTTGCGAAACACGGGATTCTCCAATCCCGAGCACGGCTCCGACCTCTTTCATCGTGAGCTCCTCGTAGTAATACAGTGAGAGCACGCGCTGCTCCTTCTCCGGCAGCTCGGCAATCGCCCCGGCGAGCAGGTGGCGCATTTCGGAGCGCAGACATTGGAAAAACGGCGTCTCTTCCTGCTTGGCCGCAACCGAATCGGCCAGGTCTTCTTCTTTCCCGCTATGCGCCGACTCGACTCGCAGGCTCCCAACCTCAAGCGCGTCGAGTTCGGCCAGCAAGCTCTGCAATTCGTCGAGCCGCATGTGAAGCGCGCGAGCCAAATCGGTCTCACTGGGAGTCCGTCCAAGCTGAACCGAGATCTGGTTGTAAGCTTCTTCGACCTGGCGTCCCTTGCGCCGCAGCTCGCGAGGACTCCAATCCAGCTCGCGCAGGCTGTCGAGAATCGCTCCGCGAATGCGAAACTTCGCATAAGAGCTGAACTGTACGTGCTTCGACTGGTCAAACTTGCTGAGCGCATCGATCAGGCCGACGACCCCGGCGTGCACGAGGTCCTCGAAAGGGACGTGCCGTGGAAGACGTTCGTGAATTCGCCGCGCGATATAGCGCACCTGCGGCAATTGCTCCATGAGGATGCGCTCACGCTCGTCTTCGTTGGTGAGCCCCCGGTAAGCGTCAGCGGCATGTTTGGTCATCGCCCACTCCTTTAAACTTGCGGACGCGATCGCGTTGTCCATTCCCCTTCCGGCCTTCATCGCTGCTTGCTCTTCGACTTCGCTCGCGGCGTTCGCTCATCGCACCATCCCCAGCGACTGCACTGGAATAACGGAAGGAATCTCAAGCGGCGAGAGCACGACGACCTTTGGGAGGAACGGTTCCAGCAACCGCCGCAGATGAAAGCGTGCCGGCGTCGGGCACAGCAGAATGGGTGAAGTTTGTGCGACCTGATCTCCGGCAAGATGTTGAAGGCTCTCGAGTACGCGCCGCACAAATGACGGCTGCAGTCCCGTGGCGGTCGGAGGGGGAGCCTGCGGGGAGAAAGCGCGATTCAGCTCCTCCTCGATCGAGTGATCAAGCGTGAGCACGCGCAGGCCGCCGTCTTCTGAAAGCAGAGGACGGACGAGGGCACGGCCAAGCGCCTGGCGAGCCGTTTCGACGAGCAGCACCGGGTGTTTGGTCGTAGCCGAGGCATCAAGCAACGCTTCCAAGATGGTAGCCAGGTCGCGAATCGACACTTGCTCGCGCAAAAGCTGCTGCAGGACTTTCTGCACCTCGCCGAGTGAGAGGACTTTGGGCACGAGTTCTTCGACGAGCTTCGGATGGCTGTCGCTCAAGCGGTCGAGTAGCCGCTTGGTTTCGTGCCGCGTGAGCAGTTCGTAGGCGTACTGGCGAATCACCTCGGCAAGATGGGTGGAGAGAACGGAAGTCTGGTCGACGACCGCATAGCCGCTAGTCAACGCCTGCGACTCGAGCGTGCGCGAAATCCAAAGCGCGGCAACTCCGAAAGCGGGTTCGCGCGTCGGAGTTCCCGCCAGCGGCGGAGGCGACATTTCAGAGCTGATGGCGAGGACCTGGTTTTCGAGCATCTCCCAGCGCGCGACTTCTACGCCGCGCAGCGAGATAACGTATTCGTGGGGCTTGAGGCGAACGTTGTCCGTGATGTGGATGGGCGGCACAATGAAGCCGAGTTGGATCGCCAGATTGCTACGCAGAGACTTGACCCGCGCGAGCAACTGCCCGCCCTGGGCTGCGTCGACCAGCGGGACGAGCACATATCCGACTTCGAGAGAAAGCTCGTCGATCTTCAGCAGATCTTCGAGAGACTCCGATTTCGCGGCTTTCTTTTCTTTATCGGCGCCAACGACGGCCGCACCCGGGGCAGCAACTTCGGCGCCGGCAGCGGACTCTCTCGCCGTTGCAGGCAGACGCGTGGCGAAGAGAGCGGCTAATCCTCCGACGGCGATGAAAGAGAATTTCGGCAGCCCCGGAATCAGGGCGAGCGCGAACATGATGCCCGCCGCAATCTGTAACGGGCGTCGGCGAGAGAAAAGCTGGCTGCCCAGGTCGATCGAAAGCGTGGAACCGGAGGAAGCGCGAGTCACCACCATGCCGCCAGCCATCGAGACCAGGAGCGACGGAATCATGGTGACCAGCCCATCGCCAACGGTTAGAACGGTGTAGGTCTTCAGCGCCTCGGCAAACGGAATGTTGAGCTGAAAGACGCCGATCAGAAAGCCGGCAAGAATATTGATGGCTGTGATGAGGATGGTTGCGATGGCATCGCGCTGATTGAAACGCGCGGCTCCATCCATGGCGCCATAGAACTCGGCCTCGCGGGCGACCTGCTCGCGTCGAGCACGCGCCTCGGCTTCATCGATGAGACCTGCATTCAGGTCGGCATCGATCGCCATCTGTTTCCCGGGGAGGGCGTCGAGGGTGAAGCGCGCGGTCACTTCGGCGGTGCGAACCGCGCCGTGACTGACGACGATGTACTGGATGGCAATCAGGGCGAGGAAGAGGACAAAACCGACAACGTAATTGCCACCGACCACGAATTGACCAAACGCTTCGATAACGCGCCCGGCGGCGGATGCTCCCGCGTTCCCATGCAACAAAATGCGGCGGCTCGAAGCCAGGTTGAGCGAGAGCCGAAACAGAGTGAGTAAGAGCAGCAAGCTGGGAAAGACCGAGAACTGCGCCGGGCGAAGAATCTGAAGAGCGCTCAACAACACCAGAATCGAGGCCGCTATGCTCGTCGCCAGAAGTAGATCGAGCATGAACGCCGGCAGCGGCACGAGCATGACAAACACCAGGCTGACCGCAGCGATCGGGACGATCCACTCGCTGTAGCGATGGCGGGCAGGCACGGTGGCAGTCGTGGCGGCCATCAGCGGCGGACCTCGTATGCGGGAGGATTTGTCACCTTAGCGGCGGCTCGGGCTTGCATGGCGCGGGCCTGGGCGCGAAAGACGGCGGCCAGAAGTTCGGCGACTACGACGTAGAGCTTCGGGGGAACGCTACCGCCGATCTCCACTGTGCGATAAAGCAGGTGCGCCAGCGGCTTGTTCTCGACAATCGGGATGTTGTTCCAGAGTGCAATGTTGCGGATCTCGGCTGCGAGCCGGTTGCGGCCCTTGGCGACAACAACTGGCGCAGGCATATCGGCGCGGTACTCGAGAGCGATGGCGTAGGACGTAGGATTCGTTACCACAGCCACGGCACGCTTGGTATCTTCGAGCATGCGACGGCGCCGCATTTGCCGCTGCAGGCGGCGGATGCGCGTCTTGATAATGGGATTGCCTTCCGTTTCCTTGTATTCGTCGACGAGCTCCTGTCGGCTCATCCGGAGCTCGCTTTCGAGGTGGCGGCGTTCAAAGAGGTAATCGAGCAGCGACCAGAGCAGGAGCACGATCCCGGACTTCCAGGCCATCTCAAAGACGCGGCTTCCCAGAAATCCCGCAACACCGCGTGCATTTCGCGAAGAGAGCTCTACCAGCGGGGTCCAGTCGCGGCGCAGGCAGACGACAGCGATGTAAACAACGGCACCGGCCGGAAGCAGCGATTTGAGTAACGAACGCAGCGCGGTGATCGAGAATAACTGCCGCATTCGTGTCGCCGGACTGATGCGAGAGAGCATCGGTTGCAGCGACGCCGGCGCAAAGACCAGCCCGCCCTGGGCTACGGCCGAAGCGAGCGCGGCGATCCAGCCGAGGCCGAGGGCGGCAACCGTGGCAGAGATCAATCCAGAGTGGGCGAAAAAGGGCGGGAACGAATCCATACGCAAGCTGCCGGACGCGGCACCATTCAGACAATCGCGCAGGAAACTCCGCCAGGCGGGCGGAAATGATGAAATCTGCATAAGCAGAACCAACGTAGCGGCCACACCGCCAACCGCGCCGATGAGGTCGCGGCTGCGCGGCACCTGCCCCTTCTCGCGCGCCTTTTGCCGCCGCCGCGGTGTTGCCTGCTCGGTTTTGTTCGATTGCGCCATGAATATTCCAACGCCGCGTCACCTCGCCAGCTTCAGAATCCTTTCCGAGGCTTCCAGCGCGTGGTTAAAACGCGCATCGAAAAAGTGCGGCCAGAACGAGATGGCGCCACCCAGGAGCACCAATCCGATAAGGTTCTTGAGCGAGATACCGATGAACAGCACGGGCAACTGCGGAGAAGCTTTTCCGAGAAATCCGAGGGCGACATCGGCAAAGAGAGTTGCGACCATGATCGGCGCGGCGATCTGCAGGCCGGCCAGCCACATACCCGAGGCGAACTCGAAAAGACCTGAGACCGCTGGCAGCGTGAGTGAGAGGCGGCCCGGCGGAAGATATTCGAAGCTGCGCGCCAGCCCGCGCAGCAGCCAGTGCGGCACTCTCATCTGGAGAAACAAGAAGACGAGAAAAAGCTGATAGAAGGTCGATAGCACCGGCGAATCGGCGGGACTATCCGGGTTGAGAACGCTCGCCAACGAGTAGCCCATCTGCACGCCACACACCTGCCCGGCAAGCAGGACTCCGTCGAAGATCAGCTGCAGGGTAAAACCGAGAAAGAAGCCAATGGCGAACTCGCCGGCAAGAATCAGAGCAATTTCCGCCGCTGGGCGCGCGGCCGACGGTACAGTGACAAACGGCGCGAGAAACACGGCAAGCAGCAGCGCAAGCCCGGCCTTCACGCGCGGGGAGATGGCGGCGCTGCCAAAGAAAGGAGCGGACACCAGCACGCCGCTGACGCGCGCCAGCGCAATCATCCAGGCCAGTATCGTCCGGTCGATAATCAGCCCGAAAAACGATGAGCCGGTCATCCTCCTCCATTCACAAGCACGAAATTTGTTAGCGCCCTCATCCGCGACTCCCTTCCTATCGAGCCAGCAAGTGAAAGTCTCCCCAGATGCCCACCGTGAAAACGACCAGCCGGCGCAGCATCCAGGGCAAAAGCAGCAACGAGGCCACCGCCATGGCAAACAGGCGCGGAACCGACGAAATAGTCTGGTCCTGCAACGAGGTCAAAACCTGCGCGACGTTGACCAGCAGGCTGACCGCGGTCGCGATCAAAAGCAGTGGCGCGGCCAGACAAAATGCGACTTCGAGCGTGTTGCGCAGGAGCATGATGGTCTGGGAGGTGTCCATATCGTTAAGCAAAGCTCCGCATGAGCGAGCCGACAAGCAGGTTCCACCCGTCGACGACGACAAACAGAAGAATTTTCAGCGGTGTTGAAATAACGACCGGCGGCAGCTGCAGCATGCCGATCGAGGTGGTAATGGCGGCCGTAACCATGTCGATCACAAGGAACGGAAGAAAGAGCGCGGCTCCAATGCGAAACCCGGCCTGCAATTCGGAGAGCAGATAAGCGGGCGCGACGATACGCATTTCGAGATCGTCGGGGCGCGCCGGACGGGGCGCATGCGCGAGTCCGACAAAAAGCTCGAGGTCTTTTTCGCGGGCGTATTTCAGCATGAAATGGCACATGGGAACCGAGGCGCGGGAGAGCGCGGTCATCGCATTCATGCGCCCATCCTGCAGTGGCACGAATGCGTCGGCATAAATCGCGGCGCCGACCGGCTGCATCAGGAAGAACGTGAGAATCAGAGCCAGTCCGATCAGGGTCTGGTTCGAAGGTGCGGTTTGCGTGCCCAGGGCTTGCCTCAAAAAGTGAAACACGACGAGCAGGCGGACGAACGGAGTCATCGAGAGAACGACGGTCGGAATGACCGTGAGCAGCGTGAGCAGGATGACAATATTCCAGGGCACAGAATTCGCAGGAAGGTTGTTCAACGAAAGTCCTGGACTGGCGGGGGCCTGCGTGCGCGCCCAGAGGTTGGATGAGCAAAAGACAATCGGCAGCCAGCAGACAGCCAGGAGCTTTTGAAAAAGACGCCTCCGCCTCATCGGCCTTCCCCTTCGCGACGGAGATCACTCTCGCGCGCCGTGGTTGCTGCCGCATTCGGGAGGTGCGCTAGCAGGGTGACCGACGACGGCGCCGAGCCGACGAGGAACCGCTGCCCTTCGAACTGAATCACGCCGACAAAGCGGCGGTCTCCGAGAGCGACGCTTTCCATAAGCGAGAGAGACTTGTGCCACGAGCACCCGCGCGAAACCAGTGCCCGGCAAAAGATCGCCAGTTGCGCGGCCGCTCTTTTCAGTCCGCGCGGGATGCAACCCGCGAACGGCGTCCCCGGAATCTCGATGTCAGCGGCAATCGGTCCAATCTGCATTTCAGGCGAGCTCCGTTAGGCGCACGGCGACATGGTTGTTAACAATTTCGAATTCGCTCCATGCGACAAGCTGGCCGTTGATCAGCAACGGCACATCCGCGCCAACCGTCCAGCGCGTATCGACGAGGCGGCCGGCCGCCAGGCGAACCAGATCGCCGACGGTGAAGCGCGGCACCGCAATTTCCACGGACAACATGCAGGGCAGCGCCTCCACCCGCACCCAGGGATCGACCGCAAGAGCCTCGGGTTGGAGTTGTGCGGCGGCGGCCATTACATCTGCACCAGAAACTCGGTGAAGTAAACGTTCTCGACTCCCAACTGCGGCACACGTTCGCTTAAGGCCCGCAGCAAGTTTGTTTTGAGTTGCTCCTTACCTTCCGCTGTGAGTAGTTGCTCAGCCTGCGCGCTGGCCAGCACAGAAAGAATCGCGTCGCGTATGGGGGCAATCGGAATGTCTTCCTTGCCATTGCGAACCAGCGGACGGGACAACCCCAGCGTGATGCCGACTCGGAGATACGCGCGTTGCCCGCCGCCCTCGAGGTTGACGACAAAAGTCTCTAACGGAAGAGTGGCTTGAATTCCGCCAGTCGACTTGGCCGCATCTCCCAGGGACACGAGCCAGAAGACAATCCCTGCGGCGGCTACAAGCGCCGCGGCCAGATAAATCCAGATCTTCGACTTGCCCCGGCGCTTATCGGCCTCCGTCTGCGGCGCACCGCTTGCGGGAACTGAACCCGGTGAAACGCGCAGCGCCTTGTCGGCAATTTCCTTCGAGGCAATGGCCGCAGTGGCAAAACTGGCTTCCGGATCGGACAGCATGTCATCGGCAATGCAAACCGCATGCCGTGCGAGGCGAGCTGAAAATCCAAATGGGCAGTGTCAGTTCACCGTGAAACCAATGCAGTTGGTCGCGGCACTCTTCGCTCACAGTTGCTCGTAAGCAAACAGGCTCTTTTTTCTGAGAGCTTTCTTATTAAGGAACTCTCAGGAGAGCCGCTGTGCCTCGCGGCTCTCCGTCGCCGTTTCCAACAACAAGATCGCCCCGGAAATTTACTGCTTCAGGTTGATCGTGTCCTGCGCCACCTGATCAAAGGTCGTGACCACGCGGGCGTTGGCCTCATAACTGCGTTGGGCGATAATCAGGCTGGCGAATTCCCCGGCGATATCGACATTCGATTGCTCAAGCGCTCCGCCGGATATGCTTCCTAGTCCGCCCGTCGTCGGCGCGCCCACTGTCGCCTCACCGGAAGCCAGCGTGGGCGTGAAATCGTTCTCGCCATTGCGCGAGAGGCCTTGCTGGGCAGCGAAGCTCGCCAACGCAATCTGTCCGAGAATGGCCGTCGTTCCGTTGCTGAACGATCCCGTAATTGTCCCGTCGGAGTCGATGCTGAAATCCTGTAAGGTGCCGCTGCTTGTGCCGTCCTGTTCGATCAGGGCGGTGCTGTCAGCGGAGGCAAGCTGGGTGATCACGCCGGTCTTACCGCTCAGCACATTCCAGTTGAAGGTTTGGTCGCTGGCGCCGTCGGCAAAGCCGGTAATTGCAATACCTGTGATATCGACGGGCGGCGAGTTCGGCGTTCCGCTGCCAATCGTATCCGACAACAGATTGCCGTTCCCGTCGAACGCCAAACTGCCGGTTGAGAGAATTCCCGTTTGTGCCTGACCGTTCACGGCAAGCAGATCGGCCGACGGTATGGAAAGCTGGTAGCTCCAGGTATTTGTTCCCGTCTTCGTGTAGGTAAAGGTGAGCTGGTGCGGAGCGCCGAGCGAATCATACAAAGTGGCTTGCGAAGAATAGACATCCCCAACCTGGTCCAGGGCATCGAGATTCGTGGTCACAGAGATATTGTGCGTCGGCCCGGCTGGGCTCGTGGTTCCGGCACCGAGGGAGAGGGTTCCGAGACCTTTGGTAGCGTCGACGACGCCGTTCACCGCCTGATATCCAAGGACCGTCTGCCCGGCCGCGGTCTCGAGCAGTTTGTTCTGGCCAACCTCGAAGTCGCCGGCACGGGTATATTTCTGCACGCCATTTTGCTCAACGATAAAGAAGCCATTTCCATTGATCGCGACATCGGTCGCGATACCCGTGGCGGTGACGTCTCCCTGTGTGAAATTCGATGGCTGCGACCCGACCTTGACGCCCGCCCCTTGTTGAATGGGATCTCCGGCGCCGTCCGAGCCAAGATTCTGGTAGAACAGGTCGGCGAACTGGACCAGTTGGTCCTTGTATCCGATCGTGTTGAGGTTGGCCAGGTTATTGGCAATGGTGGAAAGCGCGGTCGAACTCGCGTCCAATCCCGAAAGCGGCACAGAAAAAGAAGGCATACGGGCTCCTTAGTGGCTGAGGAAGTTGAAAGTTGGGTTGGAATGGGAAATTGCGGGGGCGGAAGTTCTCGCGTTCGCGGCGGGCGCGACATCGGAGACCAGCGTCTGAATCCCCTGATCGATCTGCGTCAGTTCACTGAGCGACTGAAACTGCGCCAGCTGCGCGACGAACTGGTTGGGATCGAGCGGATCGAGTGGACTCTGCGCCTTGAGCTGCGCGCTCAGTAATTGCAGAAACATCGTATCGAGACCACCTGTCGGATTCGACGACAAGGACGAACTGGACGTCGCCGAGCTGTTCTTCGCAGCCGACGCCGTTGCCGCCGATTGCCCGGGATGGAGCGTTCGAAGCAGTGGAATGTACACGAAAAACCTCCTAAGCGAGAAAACTCACATGACTCTCTGGCCCTTTGGCCGGGAGAGCCGCGATCAAGTCCGGTCCCTGGATCGAAGCAGGCTCGATCTCGGTCATCTCCGGAATTGTGTTTTGCGAAGCAGAACTTTGAAAGAAGCTCTGCCGCGGCTGTCCCTGTTGAAACCCGGTAGACGTTTGTACGCCGGATCGATCGCTGGAGAAGTCGACCCCGGCGAGATCTAGGTGGTGACTCTTGAGTCCGGTCTCAAGGCCGCTGACCTCCGCATTGAACCATCGAGCAAGGTCGCGGTCGCTGTGGATCGCGACCCCTACCTGAGCCTGTTCGATGATGGTGTGAATCTCGACATTGCCGAAAGCGTTGGTGTGGACTCCCAGATGCATCCGCAGCGAGTCGGGATCGACCGAAGGATGGGGAACGGATGACGCAAAAGTAAGATCGCTAGACGCCGCTACCGGAGCGGAATCAAGCGCCTGGTGCGGCGATGGAAGCGAGACGTTCTTGGTCGCGATTGAGAGGCTAACCTCGTTGGACGCCGGCGACAGAAACGTCGACGTGGCAACGCTTGTTGAATCATGCGTGGTAGGCGCAGCGAGAGTACTGAAGAGCGACTGGACAGGCCCCATACTTTGCGAAAACTTCGGTCGGTCGGCAGTGAACTGCGGCAGGGAATTCGAGTCGTCATCCTTGGGCGCGAGAGTTGCAGGTACTTTCGGATCGGTGGCGGCAGGGGAGGGAGAGTTCGCGGTAGTGACTCCCGCTTGCACTTCCCCGCTAGCGGTACCAACCGCGAAGGTAGGTGAAGGAGCAACCAGCGGTGCAACGGAGGGAGAGCTTGCCACATCTTGCATGATGGACAGCGCAGATGTAACCAAGTGCGGCGCAGACCCAATGTCATTCGCCAGAATCGCGGGGCCGGCCGTTGCCGCACCATGGGGCGGCTTGTCCACCTGCATTCCATCACTGGAAACTGGAAAAACAATTCGGCTTTCAGCTGGCGAGAGTGTGTTAACTGACATTTTTTTCGCTTCTAAATCTGGGATCAAGGATGTGTCGTCTAGCGGAGCCGATCGACGAGAGCCATCCCGTACCGTCGATCCGCTCGTCCCCGAGGTCTTCACACTGACATCTGGAATTGCACCCGGACCAATCGGGCCGATTCCTCGGGCCGTCATGTCCTGGGACGAGGCTTCGTCGCGCCGGACAGTCGAGACCAGCCCTGGAGAAGAGATTCCAGTGAGCCCAGCCGCGCTTGCGACAACCGGAAGTAACCCGGTTTCGCTCACGGGCAGAGCCTCTGCCGACGTCGGATCGTTGGAAGACACTTGCGGAGAAGCCGACGAGGAATCCGCAGCCGTCAAAGGGTTCTCGACAAGACGTTGGCTGATGACAGCGCCCTCGTCTTGCATCGCGCTTGCTTTATAGTGAGGGACTGGCTCTTCGCTGATTTCAGCGAGACTTGCGAACTCACTCGTGCGGGCGGATTCGCCGTCAGCGTCCTTCGCCAACATGAATGACGTGAGGATTTGATCGGCATCGCCAGACTGTTGCGGCGACTTCAACTCTTCTGAGGGTGTCGTCAAGGCCTTGCTCGATGAGCCTACCTGGAGCGGCGGCGCAATTTGTTGTGCGGGAGCCGGCTGGTCCGGAGAGGAAGCCTGTACCGCCGAGCACGACCGAATGCCCGCCGGGGGAGTTGCAGCAAGGTCGTCGGCTGGGCTAACACCAACTTCGGGTGCCGGACCCAATGGTTCCGGTAGACTGCGCCATGAGACTGCGGGCGGAAAAACATCTGCCACCACAGTGGAATCGAGAATGCCTCCAGGAATGGCAGGACTCGCGATAGGCTGCCCCACGGGCACAGTATTGGACTTCGCAAAGGTAGGAGCAGTATCTTTCTGAGCGGAAGGATTGGTTGGTGTCGAGCCATCAGGACTTGCCGCGGCGAGGCGATCCTTCAATTTCGTCCTCGCGGTTGCCTTGACGTCTGCGGCGACAGTAGCGACAGCGGACTTCGCCGCAAATTCCGATTTAGGCCGGTCATCGGCGGCTGCGTTGACGGTACCGCGCGTGTCAGGTGGTCGATTGGATCCTGAAGGCGTTTGGGGAGCATCTTGCGCGGGCGAGTTGCCGGACGCGGACGACGCTTCAAGCATTCTTGGCGCCGCGTTGCCCGTCGATGCCGCAAGCGTTTCCGCAAAACTTGTGTCCGTCCGCGAATTATCCGCCCGGGACGGAGGCCCGACTTGCGCCGCTTTCGAAATCCAAACTACGTCGATCAGCATGTGGATACCACCAATCGCGATGCAGGCGGCGTGCCAATATCAAGTCACTCAACCGAGTGCGCGATAAGTCCTCGTTCGTTTCTGTTTCAGCAAGATACAAGGACATGGCCAGTCCCTCTCGCCGCGCGGCGTTCCAGATTGAACGATGAGAGGCAAGCGCTGCCGGGTTGAAGCAGGCAAATTTAGCCGTTTCGATGAGGCCAGCTTTGCAGAAGATAGGCGATGTCGAGGCGCCGTTGTTCACGCCGAATCTCTTCGACCTGATAGGCCCTGTGCTGCCGGTTTCGCAAATTATCCAACACTTCCCGTTGGCGGAAAGCCTGCTCGTAAGCCGCCGCTGCTTGCTGGCGCGCCAGTTCAAGACGGACGACCTCTTCTCCCAAGCGGCATCGCAGCTGACGGAGTTGCTCACGTAGTAACAGCGCAAATTGGAGCTCAGAACCTCTTCGGCCTGAAGTCAGCGAAATTGCATCGGCCCTCGTAGATTCTTCGAGAAACCTGTCCAGCCGGGCCACGGCGTCCTTCGCGGCAGAAAGCTGCATTGCAGAATTCTGCAGTGCAAGCATGCATTGACGTTCGATACTTTGTCGGAGCCGGAGCAGGGGCGCGAGCGCGAAGCGGAATGGCATGAGTTCACACTGGCAAAGCCATCAGACGATCGATCGAGTCCTTCATGGCGTTCACTTCACCTGTCGACTGCGTCAGAAACTCGCGCAGCGGCGGCATGAGAGCGATGGCGCGATCCAGTTCCGCATCACTGTTCTTCTGGTAAGCACCGATGCGAATCAGCTCTTCCGAGGCCTTGAAGGTCGCGAGCAACTGGCGGATTGCGACCGCCTTCGCGAGATGTTCCGTAGAAACAACCGCTGGCATGATGCGGCTGATACTGTCGAGAATCGAGATGGGCGGATAGTGATTCTGCGCAGCCAGCCTCCGGTCAAGCATCATATGGCCGTCGAGAAGGGCGCGCGCGGCGTCAACCAGAGGATCGTTCTCGTCGTCTCCTTCCATGAGCACGGTATAAAAACCTGTCACTGTCCCCGAGTCAAACGACCCGGCGCGCTCGATCAGCCGTGCCAGCAGAGTGAACACTGAGGGCGTATAGCCCTTGGCAGTCGGCGGTTCGCCAGCCGCCAGACCGATTTCGCGTTGCGCCATGGCGAGACGTGTGAGCGAATCGACGACCAGCAGCACATGTTTGCCACGCTTGCAAAAATATTCGGCGACGGTTGTCGCCGCCAGAGCCGCGCGAATACGAAGCAGAGGATCTTGATCGGATGTCGAGACAATCACCACCGAGCGTTGCCGCCCTTCGGGGCCGAGCGTGTCAAGAAGCTCTCCCACCTCCCGTCCGCGCTCGCCGATCAGCCCAAGCACCGTCAGGTCTGCGTTCGTATTGCGGGCCATCATGCCGATCAGCGTGCTCTTGCCAACGCCGCTGCCGCCAAAGATCCCCACGCGCTGCCCGCGCCCGCAAGTGAGGAACGCGTCAATGGCGCGAATACCGCAGCCAAGCGCCTCGCGAATAGGGGTGCGCGAAAGCGCCAGTGGCGCCTCGCGGTCGAGAATTGCCTGTTCGCGACAGGCGGGAGCAGGAGCTCCATCGATGGGCTGGCCTGCGCCGTCAATCACGCGTCCCAGCAGTTGCTCGTTCAGGCGCAGCGAAGGCCGGCGTCCGACAACAACCACCTGATCGCCGTAGCGGACACCTGTCGGCCGCCGCAGCGCCATCGATAGCACCGTGTGTCCGCGAAAGCCGACAATCTCTCCTGGCCAGTGGCGTCCGCGTGAATCGATGATCTCGCACGCTTCGCCGACCGTCGAAAATGGCCCCTCTGACTCGATCAGCTGTCCGGCAACTTGCGTGACCCGCCCGCGCCAGCGCAAAGGCGAACAGCTTTCGAGCTGAGAGAAATAGGCGGAGAGGAGAGGAGCGGTCATCAGCGTTTTGATGAAGCATCCGCCGGCGCGGACCCTGATGCCGGAGGAGCTGCGTCAGCCGAAGGCCGTTCCGCAAGCAAATCAAGCAGGCCGGTCTCGATCTCCTTGAGCTGCGATTCAAGGCCAATGTCGGTCGTGCCCAGAGAGGTCTCGATGCGGCACTCTCCGGAGGCAAGTGCCGCGTCGTCGAGAACCTGGGGAATAATCGACCCCTCTGCCTGGCAGGCGAAAAAGTGGCGCCACTCAGTGGTTTCCTGCGGAGAAACGTGCAGGTCCACTTTGGTCGCGGCGTCGAGTTTTTCCAGCGTTACCCGCACTATCCCCGCCAGCAAGCGAGCGTCGATCTGCGCCTCGCGATGCAGAATCTTGCGGGCAATAGCCAGCGCGAGCTGCACCACCTCGCCTTCCACACGGCGGTAATAAGCGGCTCGCTCCTTCGCAAACGCTTCGAGTGAATCAAGAATCTGTTCGCGGTTGCGTTGCTGAGCGGCATCCGCCGCCGCCCGCAGCTGTTGCTGGCCCGCCTCCCGGCCCCGCTCGAAGGCCTCTGCCTGTGCATGCCGGCTGCGCTCTTCGGCAGCCTGTTCGGGAGTCAACCCCGCAGCTGCTCCAGGCTGCGCTTCGACATAACAAAAGGGCGCGGGTTGCTTCGCTTCGGCCTGCGGATCGAGTTGCAGCCTCGGCGCGCTAGACGACATATTCCTCCTGCGCCTCGGCGCTCAGCGCCAGCTTGCCTTCCGCTTCGAGCTTGCGCGCCGACTCGACGATCTCGCGCTGGGCCTGCGTCACGTCTTTCGAGCGCACTGGCCCCAGCACTTCCATGTCCTCCTTCAACATCTCGACTGCGCGCGACGACATCGACTTGAAAACCAGGTTCTTCAAATCTTCGGAAGCCCCGCGCAAGGCCAGCGCCAGTGTCTTTTTGTCGAGTTGCCCGAGCAGTTCGCGAATACCGGCTTCGGGCACCCCCAGCAGATCTTCGAAGGTGAACATCAGGTTGCGAATCGCCAGCGCCATCTTCGGATCGTCCTTCTCGATGCTTTCGAGAATGCCTTTCCCGGTATTCGGTTCAAGCTGGTTAAGCATGTCGGCCGCACCCTTGAATCCTGCATACGCGCGCCGGCTCTGTTCGCCCAGGGATTCAAGCCGCTTATGGAGCGCAACCGAAACCTTCTTCGCGACGTCCGGAGAAAACTGCCGCAGCTGCGCCAGCCGCTTGACCGCCGCCGGACGAACCTCCTCCGGCAGCTTCATCAGCAGCGCGGAAGCCTGACGGGCATGGAGGTGTGCCATGATCAGCGCGATCGTCTGCGGGTGCTCGCCTTCCAGGAACTTGGCGAGTTGTTGCGGATCGGCCTTCTGCAAACTCTCGAGCTGCACCGCGCTCATCTCGGCGGCCTTGGTCACCTGATCAAGCAGTTGTTGGGCGCCGGAATCTCCGAAGGCCTTGACCAGCAGCTTCCGCGCATACTCGGGGCCGCCCTCCGTGAGATAACCCTGCGTGAGCGTCAGCTTGTAGTATTCCTCGAGCACCGAGATCGCCGCTTCCGGCTTGATGTGTTCGAGTTCCGCAATGCGCTCGGTCAGGCGCTGCACATCGGTCTCGGAGAGATGCCGGAAGATGCTGCTCGCGACTTCCTCGCCAAGGAGCACCATTAAAATCGCGGCCTTTTGCAATCCCTGACCCTGACCCGTGGCTTGCGACATGAAAACGTTCCTTTACCCGGGTTCCAATGCCCGCGCGGCAAAGACTCTCTCTCTCGAACTTTTCCTCGGCCTTTTGCTCGAATCGATTAAGGCTCACTCAGTCGGCTACTTTGTTCTCGGCTGCTCATGAATCCAGCTCTGCACCAAACGGCTGGCAGCAGCCGGTTCGGCTTTGATTTTTTCTCCCAGCTCTTTCTTCAGGGCGCCGGCCCGCTTGGCTTCGTCGCTGCCGGCAGGCAGCTCGATACTCGCCAGCACTCCCGGTGCACCGGCGGGAGCCACCGCCAGCGTTTGCGCGATCTGCTGCGGAATCTGCCGGAATGCCGCGAGAGCCTGTTTCTTCACTGGCCGCAGAACCATGCCATACACCGCGACAAAGAGCAGCGTGATAAGGATGTAGCGCAGCGCCCCATACCAGGGCTGGATCAATGTCCGGACTCTATCCAGCTTTCCGGGTGCGGCAATTGCCTCAACGGGCGCTGTCTGGAAAGATAGATTTTCGATCGCCAGCAAGTCGCCGCGCTGCTCATCGACTCCGATCGCGGCGCGCGCCAGCTTTTCGATCGCGGTCATCTCTTCCGGAGTACGCTTGCGGCGTGTTGTTTTACCATCCTTTCCCTGGCTCGTTTCGGTGGCGTCGTCGATGAGCACCGACGCCGTAATCCGGCGCACTCGCCCTGCTGGCTGTGAGACTCGCCGCACGCTGCGGCTGACGGCGAACGTGGCACTCTCCGATTTCGACGACTGGTTATCAAGCGCCGCCACTACATTCCGCGCCGCTGCGGTGGCTCCGGGAACATTTGACGCCGTTCCAGGAACGCCTGCAGGATTCGCGCCACCTGCCAATTCTTCGGCGCGTTGCTGCGAGAGAGGCGTTGTCGATTTCGGATCGAATGTCTCGGAGGTATCCTCGCTCGTGCTCAGGTCGTAGTCGACGTGCACGCTGGCGCGCACGTGCTCCGCGCCTACTACGGGCTCGATGGCGTGTACGGCGGCGGCAGCCAGTTCCTCATCGGCTTCAAACGAAGCGCGCCCTCCCGGCCCGCGTCGCGCGAGAAATGGCGTTGCTGTTTCCGCATCGACGACCGTAACGTTCTCTGGCCGCAACCCTTCGACGGCGCTCGCGACCAGCGCGGGAATCGCCTGCTGCGCGTCTTTCGACAGCGTGCCACCGCGCGTCCTAACGATGACCGCCGCCTTCGACTCGCGCTCCTGCTCGGTGAACAACGACTCGCGCGGCATGACGAGATGCACGCGCACCGCTTCGACCTCGTTCAAGGTCTGCAACGTGCGCTCGAGTTCCCCTTCCAGCGCGCGCTGGTAGTTCACCTTTTCGCTGAAATCGGAGCCCGCCCAGTTGGGGCTGTCGAACAATTCAAAACCGAGGCGTGCGTTGCGGGGCAGGCCCTGCGAGGCGGTTTCAAGCCGCGCCGCATCGAGTTTCTCCGAGGGCACGAGGACGCTTCCGCCATCCGGAGAAATTTCATATGGAATGTTCTTGGTGGCCAGGCGGCTGCCGAGCGATTGTGCATCGGCCGAGCGCAGACCCGAGTAGAGGACGACATTCTTGCTCTGGCCAAAGAGGAAAACAAATCCCCAGAGCGTAAGGCCCACGATCGCCGCTCCGCCCACAAGCATTGCCTTCTGCTGCAGGCTGAGCCCGCGCAGAAAATCCTGAACCTGTTTCAGCCACGCTTCCAAATATCTTCGCTCCTAAGCCCTCGGCTCCTTCGCCTTTACTTGCAAAGCCCTCAGAACTGCATGTTCGAAATCTGCTGGTAGGCCTGCACGATTTTGTTGCGCACCTGCATCATCAGTTGAAAAGAGAGGTCGGCCTTCTCCACTGCGATCATCGCGCTGTGCAGGTCCGCGCCTTTGCCGCTGAGCAGCTGCGCGACTTGTGTCTGCGCATCGCCCTGTGCGCCTTCGATCGCATCCATCGATTGCTGGAGTGTACTGAGAAAACTATCGCCGCCGCCGGCGCGCGCCGTGCTCGGAGCGGCCGGAGGCGCGATCTCCGCGGGCACAATGCGTATCGGCGAAATCGGACTGCTCATAAGACACCTCCGCTGCCCTACTTCAGCAGGTCGAGCGACTGTTGAATCATGTTTTTGGTGGCCTGCACCGCTGACGCATTCATTTCGTAAGCGCGTACCGCGCTCAGCAGGTCGGTCATCTCTTCGATCGGGTCAACCTGCGGGTAGGCAACATAGCCCTGCGCGTCCGCGTCCGGATGGCCCGGCTCAAAACGCATTACGGGAGGGCGCGCGTCGTTGACTACAGCAGCGACGCGGACGGCTGCCGAGTTGTCATGCGTAAAGCCCGCCAGCGCTAGCGAGAATCGCGGACGCGACTGCGCCTGGAAAACCACCATCTGCCGCCGGTAAGGGCCGCCGCCGGGCGTGCGCGTCGTCTGGGCGTTCGCCATGTTCGCGGCGACAACCTCGGCTCGCAGGCGCTCGGCGCCCAGCGCTGACCCGCTCAGTTCGAGCATCGACAACAGGTTCATGACGTGGCGCCTCCGTTGATGGCCGCTGACAATCGATGAAACTCGGCTTTGAGGAAGGCAACCGCCACCTCGAAGCGCAACTGGTTCTGCGCGAGCAGCATCGATTCGCGCTCGACGCTGACGTTGTTGCCATCCGGGCGCTCGACCAGCCCGTGCACCTCACGGGCAACAGGAGTCATCAGGGGCAGCGCCGGAAACTCAGGGCCACTCGACGCCATCACCTTTTCGATCTCGCCCGCAAAGCTCGGCATATCACGCGTGCGGTAGCGCGGCGTATCGACGTTCGCGATGTTCGTAGAAAGCACTTGATGTCGGAAGGCCGCCTGATCGAGGGCGCGCTCGAGCCCTCGCATCAACGGAGTTTCGATCATGCTGTCACTCATGGGCGTAGCCCCTCCCGCATTCATCTTTCCTATACTCATCGCGCGCGGGCAGCCCGAACTCGCGCACCTTGTTTCGTACCGTGCGCAGGCTCACCCCGAGCAGTTCCGCGGCGCGGGCCCGGTTTCCGCCCGTCGCATCGAGGGTCATGGAGAAAAGTTGCCGCTCCATCTCCTCGAGCGAGAGCCCAGGCTTCCACTCGGCTGTGTGCGGAACTGGCGAAGGGACGGGCGCGGGCAGCTTCTGCCCGTGCTCAAGCGCTTCCAGCCCGGCCTTTCCCCGCGGAGATAAAGCGACGGCGCGGCGAACAAAATTCGCGAGTTCGCGCACGTTGCCCGGCCAGGGCTGAGTCTCAAGCTGAGCAAGCAGCGCTTCAGAAAGTTCGACCTCTCGCTTGCCTTCGCTATAGATCCGCGCGAAATGGCAGGCCAGTTCCCGCACATCTCCGGCTCGCTCACGCAACGGCGGCAAACTGAGCGGAATGACATTAAGGCGGTAAAAAAGATCGGCGCGAAACCGGCCATCCGCAAGCGCGGATTGCAGCGGGCGGTTGGTGGTGGAAATAATCCGGATGTCTACGCGCACTGTCTGGTTCGAGCCGAGCCGGTCAAATTCGCGCTCCTGCAAAGCGCGCAAGAGTTTTGGCTGTAACGCCAACGGCATTTCGCCGACTTCATCGAGCAGCAGCGTGCCGCCACTGGCAAGTTCAAATTTCCCCGGCCGCGCCTCCACCGCCCCGGTAAAAGCGCCGCGGGCATGGCCAAAGAGCTCGCTCTCCAAGAGTGTCTCGGGAAATGCGGCACAATTGACAGCCACAAACGGCCCATCACCGCGCGAACTCAGCCGATGAATCAGCCGCGCAACCAGCTCCTTCCCGGTTCCGCTCTCCGCTTCGATCAGCACGTCTGCATCAATCGACGCGGCCTGCCGTGCACGCGCGAGAGCCTGCTGCCATGGAGGCGAATGCCCAACGAGCGACTCGCTCGCTCGCTCAAACTCTGCGGCTTTCGCTTCCGCGCGACGCAGAAGTTGCTCTACAGTGGCCTCTAATTTTTCAAAAGAGACTGGTTTGACCAGATAGTCACACGCGCCATCGCGCATAGCTTTGACCGCATCGGGCACGCATGCATAGGCGGTCAGAAGAATGACGGCCGCAGATGACGAAGACTGCACCTCGCGCAGCAGCTCAAAGCCGTCGCAACCGGGCATGCGAACATCGGTGATTACCAGCGTGTGCCATCCCGCCCGAAACTTGGCGAGTGCTTCACTTCCATTGACGGCCACATCCACCTGCCAGCCGCGCTTCAGGAAACGCGCTTCAAGCGCCGCCCGCATTCCCGCATCATCGTCGGCAATCAAGAGGCGGTTCATGCGCTCACTCCCAGAGAGAGTCCGCCCGCATCCTCACGCGACGGTGATTGCGCCTCCGCCGCGGGCAGCGTCAAACGGAAAGTAGCGCCGTGGCCGTGCCGGCTCTCCACGGCGATCTGGCCGCCATGTTGCGCCAGAATGCGCCGGCAAACCGCGAGTCCCAGCCCTGAACTGCCGGCGCGAGTAGTAAAACCGACGTCGAAAATTCGCGACAAGTCCTGCTCCGCGATTCCCGGCCCGGTGTCGTGAACCTCTATCTCCACACCTTTTGCGGCGCGGTTGATGCCACGAATAGAAAACCATCCGCCGCCAGGCATAAAGCGGAAGGCGTTGAGCGCCAGATTCAGAAGCACCTGTTCGAGCAGATGGCGGTCCGCCTCAATGGACACTCCACCGAGGCCGTTGATGACCTGGATTTCGACTCCGGCTTGACGAGCCAGAGGCATCAGAAACTCATATGCCCAATCGAGGAGACAACCCGCGTCGATGTGTGCGCGCTGCGCCGGAGGCTCATTGTGCAGGTCGAGCACGTTGTTGACGGTCGACGAAAGTGCGCGCAGCCCCGCCTGTATATGTTCGATCCAGCGGCGGCTCTCGCCTTCCAGGCCAGACTCGGCGAGTAGTCCGGCAAAAAGTTCAAGGCTACCCAGCGGGTTCCGTATCTCGTGCGCCAGCAGCGCCGACATTTCAACCAGCGCGCGCTTGCGGCGCAAACTCTCCGATTCTTTCTCGAGATTCTTGGCGGCGCTGATGTCGCGCAGGATGAATACCGAAGTCGCACTTTCGCCGTGGCGCTCAAGCCACGCATGGCGCACCGCAACCCAGACAGGGATGAATTCATGCGCACCCGCGCGAGGCGGTAACAGATGCAGTTCCGCTTCGCGTTCTTCCCCAGAAGTGCGAGCAGTTTCGAGCGCAGACAAAAGTGCCGGCGGCAAAGCGTCCACGGTCGCGACGTTGCCTCCAGCCAAACGCACCGCTTCCGGATTCAGCGCTGAGATTGCTCCTTCCTTCTCAACGACGAGCACCCCGCACGGCAGGCCTTCGAGGATGTTGCGCAAGCGTTCGCGCATGCGGCGGTTTTCTTCCACGCTCGCGTTCAGATTGCGGTTCGTAACCTCAAGTTCTCGCCGCAGATGAGCTACCTGCCCCTGGAGTTGGCCGTAGGTTCGTTCAAGCGAACCCGCGGCCTCCGTGAACGAGCGAAAAGCACGCGCCAAGGGGTGATCGGGATCGAGCACCGGATCGTGCGGTGAAGGAAATGAGGTCGACATGCACTGCTCAATTGCAAAGCCTCTGCCAGCCCGGCACAAATTGCCTTAGAACGCTCTTATAGCGCGCACGTAAGGATGCGTCTCAACGCTGGAGTCCAAGTCGTTCGCCGGGAATGTTCGAGGCCCCGCCAAACATCAGATGTTCCGGGTGAATGATTGCTTTCCCGGAAGCGAGAATCACGGAGCGTTCGATGACATTCTGCAATTCGCGAACGTTACCCGGCCATCTCGCGGATCGCAGCAGGCCGAGCGCTTCCGCCGAAAACGAAGCTTCTGGCGAGTCCTGAGAAAATCTCGCGAGGAAGTGCTGCGCTAGATCGGAGATGTCTCCCGGCCGCTCGCGTAAAGCCGGAATTACGAGTGGAAACACAGAGAGCCGGTAATAGAGATCCTCGCGGAACTTCCCTTCCTGCACCAGCGTCAACAGATCGACGTTCGTCGCCGAGATCACACGCACGTCGACGCGCACGGTTTGCAAACTACCCAGTCGCTGCATTTCTCTCTGCTCAAGGAAGCGCAGCAGTTTTGGTTGCAGGCCGAGGGGCAGGTCGCCGATTTCATCGAGAAATAGCGTGCCCTGATGGGCGGCGTGGATCCTGCCCGAATAGGATTGGAACGCGCCCGTGAACGCACCGCGGGTATATCCAAAAAGTTCGGCTTCGAGCAGAGTTTCGGGAATCGCCGCACAGTTCACCACCGCAAAGGCCCGCGCCGCGCGCGGACTAAGGTCATGCAAAGCCCGCGCCACCAACTCTTTGCCGCAACCCGTCGGCCCCGAAATCAATACCGTAGTATCCCGCGGCGCCACCAAGCGCGCTTTGCGATAGACGGCCTGCATCTTGGCCGAACGGCCAATCATTCCCGGCAACGCTTCTTCTGCTGCACCGCCGTTCGCTGCGAATTGTTCAACTTGCCCCTCCGGCAAGTGCGAGTTGCATGGGTCCTTACTTGGCGTCCTATCCGGAGCTCTGCCATTAGCAGCCGCGTCGAGTTCAACGTGGCTCTCCTCGCCCAACGTCGCGCCCGAAACAGGATCAGCCGAAGCCTCTTTTTCGTTCCCGACCAGCACGACTTCGACTGCCGGATAGCGCTCCCGCACAGTCCGGCTTAGTTCTTCTGCATCCAAGTCAGGAAGCCGCCGATCCAGAACCAAGGTCTGCCAGAAACCTTTTTCCAATTGCAGCAGAGCCTCGGCGCCGCCCCTGGCTTCCTCCACGCGGCGTGCGCGTGAGGCGAGGCTATCGAGTACTCGCTGCCGAACTACGCTGCTCGGACTCGCCACCAGAACATGGTCTGCATGATTGTGCGAGGGAAAACCCGTCATGCGCTCCATTCAAGACGAGAAGACTTAGAAAGCGATTAGAAGAACATTAGAAGAATCTCAAGACGGCAAACTATGGTGTGTACCGAGAGGCAGGTTTTGCTTGATGTAGAGAATGAGCGGGTGTGTACGGCAGATTTTCCCCGTAGCGATTTCCGGCAAGCTTTCAAGCTTCAGCGATTCTATTTTTCCTCGAAAACCAGCTCGCCGTTCTCCACTCGGATGTCTTTTACATTCGAGGGCAATTTGATCTGATCACGCTGCTCGTTCAATTTCTTTTGCAGGACTTGATTCACCAGCGAAGCCGGAATGGATAGATCCCCGATTTTCACTTCCGTGGCGTCGAACGTCGCATATCCATCCTTTGACCCTAGATGCCCGGCAAGCGTCAAGTACACATCCTTGCCCGCGATCTGCGTCAGAAATTGTCCGCGTACCAGGTCGCCGTCCATCGACACTTGATAGTCCTTAACATCCGGTACCGGTCCCGGAAACTCCATGGAGCCTCCGCTCCCGTTTGCGGGTCCGCCTGAGGCAGGCGCGTTCGCTGTAGCCGCCATTGTTCCGGCCGCTTGCGCGAGCGCCGCATTGATCTCTCCGGCATTCAACCGCACTTCCGTTGGCGCCTCATCCGGCGTTCGTGGCCGTTCAAGTTTTTCGAGTTTCTCCTGAAACGACTGCGCATTGGCAGCCGCTGCGGCAGGCGCCACGGGCGCGGCCACCGGGGCCGGACGCCGCAGCACGAGAACCAGCGTCACGATCGAAATGACCAGGGTCGCGTAGCTGATGATCTTCTGCAGTTTCAAGTGGCACCCCCGAGCGTAATCCATCGTACTGCCGGTAGGAGCCGGTTTTCAGATCACGGAGGTGAATTACTTTGGTGTGGGGTAGGCGGCCTATTCCACAATCGCTAGCACATCGCCTGCGTTGACCGCCGTTCCGGCCGCAACGACGATCTTCTTGACGACGCCCTTCTTCGGCGACTTGATCTCGTTCTGCATTTTCATCGCTTCCACGACAACAATTCCCTGCCCAGCTTCGACTTCAGCCTGCTCGGCAACCAGAATGCGCACCACACGGCCGGGCATCGGAGCGACGATTTTCCGCGGGCCCTTTTCATCGAGCGCTCCACCGCGCCGGGAACGAAGAGAGCGTGGATCGCGCAGCTCAACGGCGAAGCGCGTGCTGCCCACCCACAAATGCAGGTCCGCAGCCGTCTGCTCACGCTTGATTTCATAGGCGTGGCCATCGACCAGCAGCGAAAGCACATCGCGCCGCGGAACAACCGCGTCGACATGTACTTCCTTGCCGTCCAGGCTGCATTCCCAGCCGGCGCCCACTTTCTCCAGTTTCAGCCGATGCGGCTTGCCGCTCACGATAACGTCGTAAACCATGACTCTTAGCGCAGCGCTTCCGCGCGTCCTTTCTCTTTCCAATTCGATGGACGAGGAGCCCGTTCCGCAGCGGTGCCATTCTTATTGCTCGACGGATCGAGCACCGCAAACATCCCCGCGGCTATGGCGGCTATGCGCGGCTCGGGAGCACGAGCAGACGCATCGCCCTCGCTCTTCGCCAGCAGACGATCGAGATATCCAGTGTCGAGCTTCGCCGCGCGGAAATCGGCGTCCCGCAAGATCCGCCGGAAAAGCGAAATGTTCGTTTTGATTCCGGCGACGAAATACTCGTACAGCGCCCGCTCCAAGCGCATGATGGCTTGTCCGCGATCGGTCCCGAAGCCAATCAGCTTGGCCAGCAGCGGATCGTAATCCATGGGCACCGTCCAGCCCTCGTACATTCCGCTGTCACGTCGGATGCCCGGCCCGGAAGGCTGCAGAAGCACCTCGATCTTTCCCGGGCTGGGGAAATAGTTGTTGTCGGGGTCCTCCGCGTAAATGCGGCACTCGATTGCATGCCCACGGATGCCAAGATCCGCTTGGGCAAAGGGCAACTTCTCGCCGCTTGCAATCCGGATTTGCAAATGAACCAGGTCGAGCCCGGTCGTCAACTCCGTCACCGGATGTTCAACCTGCAGCCGCGTATTCATTTCCAGGAAGTAGAAGTTCTTGTTCTGATCGACCAGAAATTCGATTGTCCCCGCGTTCGTGTAGTTTGCCGCCTGCGCCACGCGCACCGCAACTTCGCCCATTCGCTGCCGCATCTCAGGATCGACAATCGGCGATGGCGCCTCTTCCAGAACCTTCTGGTGCCGCCGCTGAATCGAACATTCACGCTCGCCCAGCCATACAGTGTTGCCGTGCTCATCGGCCAGAATCTGCATCTCGATGTGCCGAGGATTGATGATGGCCTTTTCGATGTAGACTTCGCTGTCGCCGAACGAGCGTTGCGCCTCGCTCTGCGCCGACTCCAATGCAGAGCGCAAATCCTGCGGCGTGTGCACCAATCGCATGCCTTTTCCGCCCCCGCCCGCCGCCGCTTTCAACATCACCGGGTAACCGACCCGCTCAGCGACCTGCTCCGCTTCTTCAGGCGAAGTCAGTCCTCTCGCCGTCCCCGGCACGAAGGGAATGTTCGCCTTTTCCATGTGCTGACGCGCCCGCGTCTTCGAGCCCATCATCTCCATCGATTGCGCAGTCGGCCCGATGAACTTGATGCCGGCGTCGACGCATGCGCGGGCAAACGTCGCATTTTCGGACAAGAATCCGTAGCCGGGATGAATGGCTTCCGCGCCCGACCGCCGCGCCACATCCAGTATCTTGTCGATGCGCAGATACGATTCCGAGGCGGGAGCAGGACCGATGGGATAAGCTTCATCCGCCTTGCGCACGTGCAGCGAAGCGCGGTCAACCTCCGAGTAGACGGCCACGGTGGAGATCCCCATCTCGCGGCAGGCGCGGATTACACGAACTGCTATCTCTCCGCGATTCGCAATCAGGATTTTCTTAAACATTCGTTCGCCGCCACATCCAAATCGCCCCTGATTTTACCCGCGCTGCCGCCCCGAATGCATGCACCAAATCACATCCAGTTGTGATGCCATCACAGAACGCTGTTCCGAAAGAGGCAATCAGCAGAATGCCCGAAAACAAAATAGCCAGTACGCAGCAAAACGCGCACTGGCTACTGATAGCTGAGAGCTGACAGCTATTTATTCTGATCCATCACAATGCCGCCCGCGCCAGGCTGCTTCTCGGCCTTGGCCTTCTTGGTCGCCATGGTCTTGTCGACCCAATCGTCGGCTGTCTTCAGGTCTGCCTTGCGAGCCTCGGGATCGTCGCATTGAATGTCGGCGCGCTCGCGATACATAAGGTTCATGTATGCCATCGCGTCGTCATAATCGGGACGCAGTTGCAGCGCCTTGTTTAGATTGTCGATGCCTTCCTGCACATCGGGCGTGTTCTTTTCTTTCACGCTGGCGCAGATCTTCTTGTCCTTCGCGGGCAATGAATCATCTGGCTTCATGCCGAGTTTTGCGCGCTCTTCCTGCCGCGGAATATAAGTCTGCGTCCAGTCAATCACCGCGACCGAGTAATACGGCTCGGGATCGTTCGGATCGGCATCGGACGCCTTCTTGTAATACTCCTTCGCCATGTCGAACTTCTTCATCTGCAGGTAAAGATAGGCGATGCCCTTGATGCTGTTGATGTTCTTCGGATCCGTCTGCAGCACGATCTTGTATTGATCGATCGCCTGCTCGGCGTTCTTGTTGTTGTCCGGAGTGTCAGCGCCGGGAATGTACTGTTGCGCGAACGCCGTGGCCAGATACAGGCGCGCGTTGATCAGCGTCGGATCGTAGGCAACCGCCTGCTGGAAGTGGTCGATGGCCTGCTCATACTTCGCGTTCTTGTAGGCCTGTACGCCCTTATTGAGCTGGTCGCGCGCTTTCAGCTTTGAGCAACCGGTCGCGCTCAATACAAGAGCCAGGCAGCCTAGAAGAACCATAATTCTGTGGGATGTTTTCATTGCGTTATAGATCTCCTTAGATCGGAGTAAGAGAGCATATTAACGGAAGGGACGAAGGCGCGCGGGCGCGCCTTCGGAGCCGTGCCAAAAAAACGGGATTCTAGCTGCCCGCCTCAATCTTGGCGGTGATCAAGCCGACCTTATCCACGCCGGCCGAGTGCGCGATGTCAATCACATTGGCGACATCGGCGAAGGGCACGTTATCGTCGCCCTTCACGAACATCACCTTTTCCGCGCGCGTCTTGAAAATATCTTCCAGCCGTCCCTGCAGGGTCTCCCAGGTCGCATCGTCCTGATTGATCTTGACCCCTGGAGTCTGCCCAGGGCCGCGGTCGATCAACTGCACAACAATCGTGCGATCCGACGGCGGCGGCTGTTTCTGGTTGGGTGGAGGCGGCTGCGGAACGAGTGCATCCAGGCCCTTGGGTGTGAGTGGCGTGATCACCATGAAGATGATCAGCAATACCAGCAGAACGTCGATGAGCGGTGTTACGTTAATGTTCGCGTTTTGGCCCCCGCTCGGGCCAACTGCCATTCCCATATCAATCTCCTTACGCCTACGCTACGGCTATTGCCCGCCCGTCGGTGCCGCGGGAGCGCTGGTAGCGCCCGGCGGCGGAGCCAATGCTCCGGCCTTTTTTTGATCGGTCAAAAGTCCAAGCTGATCGACGCCCGCGGCGCGGACGTTGTCGACAACTTCGACGACCCAGCCAAAATGGGCTCGGGCGTCCGCTTTCAGAAACACCCGCTTGTCGGTGCGGCTGGCCAGTCGGTCCTTGATCTTCTGCGTCAAATCGGCGGGCTGAACAAGATCGGTCCCGAAGAAAACCTTGCCTTCGCGATTCACCGCGACCAGCAATGCATCTTCCTTATCCGCGTCCGGCATCTGTTCCGGATTGTTCACCCTGGCCATGTCCACGCTCACGCCGTGTTGCAACATGGGCGTGACCACCATGAAGATGATCAGCAACACCAGCATCACGTCCACCATTGGGGTGACGTTGATGTCGGAGTTGACCTTCGCGCCTTCGTTTCGCTTTGCTAATGCCATGGAATTCCATCTCCTGCGTTTCTTCTACGCCGTCCCGTCGCTGCTTTGGTGGAGAGCGGCTTACCCGCTCTCCACCCGGCAACTCATGGGTGAAACCGTCAGCCTCAGATCGGCGCCGAAGTCCTGAGACCTGGCACCTGAAGACCTGAGACCTGCCTTTACGAACGGCGCAGGCTGCGGCGCTTCAGGAAGTAGTCAATCAGTTCGCTCGACGAGTTATCCATCTCGACGTCGAACGCTTCCACGCGGCCGGTCAGATAGTTGAACATCATGACGGCCGGAATCGCCACGAACAATCCGACTGCGGTGGTCACGAGCGCTTCCGAAATGCCGCCCGCCACTGCCGCCAGACCGGTCGCCTTTTCTTTCGCGATGCCGTTGAACGCGTTCAGAATGCCGACCACCGTTCCGAACAGTCCCACGAAGGGGGCCGTCGATCCGATCGTCGCGAGTCCGCCGAGTCCGCGCTTCAGTTCGGCGTGAACGATGGCTTCCGTGCGCTCCAGAGCGCGCTTCGAAGCCTCAATCGTCTCGCCGGGAATCTCGCCCGGGCTGTCCTGGTGGGCTTTGAACTCCATCAGGCCGGCGGTGACTACCTTGGCCAGGTGGCTCTTCTTGTTGCGCTCGGCAACTTTGATGGCTTCGTCGATTTTGCCTTCGCGCAGCGCGCCGGCGACTGCCGGAGCGAACGAACGCGACTGGTTGCGGGCGGCATTGAATGCCATCCAGCGATCGATCATCACGCCGATCGACCAGCCCGACATGATGAAGAGAATCACGACCACGATCTTCGCCAGAATGCCCATCTGTTTCCACAGCGAAATCGGGTCCCAGCCAGGCGCTCCCTCTTGCAAGAGCCACGCGGCAAATAGATGTAGGTTACTGAATGCGATTGCTGCCAGATTTACGACCATGAGTTGCTTTCCCTCCTGAGAAACTTTTTTGGCCCGCCTGAAAAAGACCCGCGCGCCAATTGATGAATCCGGTCTCAGCAACCGGATTCAATCTCCATCGCCGGGACTCGCATCCTCAAGCGACGAACGATCTACAGACCAACCCGTGCCCGGTTAGAAGCCCGGTTCGATCTGACTGTTGCATTCCCTAAAGAAATCGCGTGGGCAGAACGCCCTTGGATACCGCAAATGGCCCTGTTTCCGCGTCTCGACACGGTTACGGGGAAGGACGTAAACCGCCACAAAACTGAGCTTAGCCTGCAACGACAACCTGCTCGGCTGTCCAGACAGGCATTGCCCGGCAAGCTCTTTCTAGCCGCCGGACAAGCTGAAGTTAACGATAACCTGGGTCTCTACAGCCACCGGTTCGCCATTCAGCAGATATGGCTTGTAGCGCCACTGCTTCACCGCCTCGATGGCGGCCGGCGCCAGCATGGCGTGGCCACTGATCAACTGCAGATTCTGAATCGTGCCCTCTTTGCTGATCTCGGCCTGCAGCACCACCTGACCCTGAATGCGGGCCTGGCGCGCGAGCGGCGGATAGTTCGGCTGTACTTTCTTGATCAACAGTCCGGCCGATACGCCCTGCGATACACGCACCCGCTGCGGAGTCGCCACCTTCGGAACGGCTACCGGCTGCGAACTCAGAATGCCGCCGATCACGCCACCCGCAGAGCCTCCGGGAACGCCGCCCGGGACACCACCCGGAACGCCAACTCCACCCAAATCCGGCGGAGCTTCTTCTTCTTTAATCATCTGCACTTTTTGCGGAATCTTGGTCGGCGTACGCAACTGGCCGTTGACCATTTCGCTCTGGATCTTGACGACCTTCACAGGCGCGGCTGCCGGCGGGGGCGGAGGAGGTGGCGGGGGTGGTGGAGCTACCAGGAACGTCATCAATTGCTGCTTAGGTAGCGCATCCGTATAAATCAACGGAATCAGGATCAAAACGCAAATCAGGAAGAACTGCAGAAGGAACGATAAAACGGTCGTTCCTAAACGCTTGGTTTTGAGCTTGTTTCCCGACTCAATCAGGCTGTCTTCAAACATGGGCGTCTCCTACCAGACCCTACGAGATCTTAGACACCGGCGGGTTCATTCTTGCTCCCGCTCTTTCAAGGCCCTGCCCCTGCGGACAGGTCCATGATTTTACGCCATTTGCCCAAATTAGGCTGCCTGAAATGTTCAGACTTTTACCTTTTCTTTGGGCTGGCTCGGCCCGACGCCCGTACGAACCGGCATCGCGATCGGCCGCTGCCCGCGCCCGGTACGCCATTCCTGGTAAGCCACCAGAATTGGCGCGGCGATTGCGATCGAAGAGTACGTTCCGATCAGAATGCCGATCACCAGGGCCAGGCTGAAGCCGCGAAGCACTTCGCCGCCAAACAAGAACAAAGCAAGCACGGTAAGGAAAGTCAGGCCCGCTGTCAAGATAGTTCGGCTTAAAGTTTGGTTGATGCTCTTGTTGACGATGTCTGCCAGGTTCTCGCGGCGGAGCAGTTTGATGTTCTCGCGGATACGGTCAAAGACCACGATCGTGTCGTTATTCGAGTATCCGATCAGGGTCAGGATGGCCGCGATGACCGTCAGCGAGATTTCCCGGTTCAGCAGCGAGAACGCACCCACTGTGATCAGCGTGTCGTGAAATACGGTCAAAACGGCCGCCACGCCGTAAATCCACTCGAACCGCAACGCGAGGTAAATCAGCATCCCGGCAAGCGAATACAGGGTCGCTAAAATCGCCTGCTTGCGGAGTTGCTGCCCAACCTGCGGCCCGACAATTTCCACGTTGCGAACGCCAAAATCAGAAAGGTAGAAGCCCTCCTGCAACGAAGCCACCACCGCAGGATCGACCGTGCCCTTAAGTTCGTCGAGCGAGCTCAGCACGCCTCCCTTTGTCTTGTCGCGGTAATCGACAATACTTTGCCCGATCGCGGTATAACGGGTGTTGGCCTCCAGCCCCACATGCAGCGGGTCACGGTCGAGAAGATACCTTGTTAGCCCGATCGAACTCGCATTATTCAGGTCCTGCTTGCCGCCCTGAGCGGTATTGCCCTCGCCTTCCAGTGCCTGGATGATCTGCGTCTTGCCCTTATCCAGAGCCTGCTCGCTCGTCTCCTGGATGTCGAGCGAGATCAGTTCTTCATTGTTCGTTGCAACGCCGTAAGTCTGCACGCGCGCGTTCTTGATTCCCGCGCTCTCCAGCGCATCGTGGATCTTCGCCGCATCCGGTGTGTGCGAGTACTTCACGTACACCAGCGTTCCGCCGCGGAAGTCGACACCCAGCGGAATGCCATGCCAAAACGCCATCGAGAGCAAGCCGGCGACGCTGAAGATCAGTGAAAACGCGAGGAAGTACCACTTCTTCCCGAGAAAGTCGATGTTCGAGTTCTTAAAGAATTCCAAGTTCCAACTCCAGAATTAGATCTAGCAACTAGCAACTAGTCACTAGCAACTAGATACTCAGTGCTTCGCCGCGTTGCTTCCGGCTCAGCACCCAATCAAAGATCACTCGCGAAACAAACACGGCCGTAAACAGGTTCGCCGCCAGACCAAATACCAGCGTGGTAGCGAATCCCTTTACCGGGCCGGTTCCGAAGATGAATAGGATAGCCGCCGAGACAATCGTCGTAACGTGCGTATCGACGATGGTGATCCAGGCGTGGCCGAATCCCTGCTCCACCGCCGAAGACGGCGTTTTTCCATTCCTCAGTTCTTCACGAATGCGCTCAAAAATCAGCACGTTCGAGTCGACGCCCATGCCGACCGTCAGGATCACACCGGCAATTCCCGGCAAAGTCAGTACCGCGCCAAAAAAGCCCATGAAGCCAAGAAGAATGATCAGGTTGAGCAGGAGTGCAACGTCCGCGTTGACGCCCGCCCAGTGATAGTAGAAGAGCATGAACACCAGCACGGCGATCATGCCAATGATCGCGGCCCGAACGCCATCGCGGATCGAGTCTGCGCCGAGCGACGGCCCGACCGTGCGCTCTTCCAGGTACTTGATCCCGGCCGGCAACGCGCCCGAGCGCAGGGTCAGCGCGAGATCCTTCGCGGATTCTTCCGTGAAGCCTCCCTCAATCTCTCCCTGATCCCGGATCGGCTCTCGAATGTTGGCAACTTCCATCACCCTGTTGTCGAGTACCACTGCCAGCCCTTCACCAACATGGGCCGACGTAAAGCTGTAAAACTTCCGGCCGCCTTCAGACGTAAGCACGAAGTTGACGCGAGGCTGGTTATTGTCGGCGCTTCGACCCGGCTCGGCGCCGCGCAAATCTCGGCCAGTGACCGCCGCCGCGCGTGAGATGAAGTACCACACTTCACCCTGATCGCTGCTGGCACGCGGATTCCGCCCGGGCAACAATACCGCATCGGGCGGCATGACTCCGCCCTTCGTCTGCAGGGCCTCCTGTTCGCTCGAATATGGCCCGCCCAGCGACAGCTTGAGCTCAAGCATCGCCGTCGACTGCATGATGTCCTTGACGCGCGCCGGATCGTCGACTCCCGGCAACTGCACAAGAATCTGGTACTGACCGAGTCCGTGCTCCTGAATCACTGGTTCGCTGACACCGAGCGCGTCAATTCGGTTCCGAATCGTCTCGATGGCTTGGCTCACCGCCCGATTCTTCAAGTCGGCGAGATTCTGCGGCCTCATGGTGACAGTCCAGGAATTCTCAGCTCCCGAGGTCGGCTCGTATTCTGGCAAGCGGTCCGTGATGATGCTCTTGAAGTCGCTCGTTCTGTCCGGCGGAACGCCCTTCACCACGATCAAATCCGGGTGATTCGCGACATCGGGCTTCGTGATGTCGGCGTATGCAATCTTGCGCGTCCGCATGTCTTCCTTCAGCCGCGCCAGCGCATTATCGGAGTCGACGTTGACCGCGTCATTGACCTGCACCTGAAGAATCAGGTGCGTGCCGCCGCGCAGGTCGAGCCCCAGATGGATCTGGTTCTTCATCGAGGCCAGCAGCCCCGCGCCCGACCAGTCTTTCGGAATACCCAAAATCCCGCCCACAAACAGCAGCAGGATCGCAACGATAACCACCAATTTCCAAGCAAGATTCTTATTCATGGGTGAAACTATCTTTCACAAAAGTAATACCGTAGGTGCCAATCCAAATTTCTGCGTCGATGTCATCCTGAGCGGAGCGAGGCATTCGCGCGAAGCGAATGACTCAGCGGAGTCGAAGGACCCCCTACTTTCTTTCCTGCCCCCATCCAGGCAAACAAGTACAGCAGAGGGTGCCCCATTCTAAAATCGCGTTTTTTGCGATTTTAGAGTGGGGATTTCAAGCCCCTAGCCCACCTTCTTTTCCTTCTCTTCGTCGGCGGTCGTCACCGTCACCACCGACCCGCGGCTCACTTCCAGCTTAAGGTTGTCCGGCGGCACGCGCAGCGTGATGGCATCATCTTTAAGGCTGATAATCGTGCCTCGCAGCCCGCCCGACGTTACGACTCTGTCGCCGTTCTTGAGCTGGCCCAGCATCGCCTGCCACTTCTTCTGCTTGCGCTGCTGCGGCATGATCAAAAGGAAATAGAAGATGGCGAAGATGAACAGCAGCGGCGCGAGTCCGAGCAGTCCACCGCCACCCGAGAGCTGAGCCGCCAGCAACCTGCCGCCCGCAGCAACTGCAATGAAATTTCCAGCCAAATCAATCACCTGGGAGAAATATCGCTAGATCAATTATCGTTCCGCAGCGATTCCGCGGTCACACTCATGCTCCTGACTCTCAGCAGCATCAGACCGCTCACTACGCAGATTTGGGAATCTTTTCTTGTGGCCACAGATCCTCCTGGCCAACAGATCACGCCATGGCAGGCTGGAATCCGGAATGCCGGTTATGAGCTGAGCTTTTTGACCTTTACTCGGACCGGCACAGCAAGAAGACAGACCTTGTCCCCAAGTTCAATAGAATGCCGGACGCCTGCCAAGGGTGTCAAGGTTAGAGTGTCCCGAAAATCAGGCCGCGCGACGATCTCTGACCGCCAGGGTTTCCACTGGCCACTGGCCCCTGACCACTGACCACTTCTGCCCAGAGAACGTCAGGCGGTTTCGCTGGCCCCGCCTCGAATTTTCTGCCGCACCCGCCGCATGGTTTCCAGATAAAAGTGCAAATTATGCACACTGTTCAAGACCTGGGCGAGCAGTTCCCCCGACGCGTAAAGATGCCGCAAATAAGCCCGCGAATATCGCTGACACACCGGGCAGGAGCAATCAGGATCAAGTGGCCCGGAATCCTCCGCATACCGCGCCTGCTTGATCGAAATTCGGCCCTCCGACGTGAAAAGCAATCCATGCCGTGCCGCCCGGGTAGGCAGCACGCAATCCATCATGTCGATGCCCTTCCGCGCATAAAGCTCAATCTCCTCTGGCGTCCCGACGCCCATCAAATACCGGGGCTTGTCCGCCGGCAAATGCTCCAAAGTCGACTCAACAATCTCCCGAGTCATCTCCCGAGGTTCACCAACGCTAAGCCCACCAATGGCATATCCAGGAAACCCAATCTCGACAGTCCGCAAAGCCGACTCCCGCCGCAACTCCCGATCCATCCCCCCCTGCACAATCCCAAACAAGGCCTGTGTGCGCTCCCAAGAGCCGTGGTCATCACCACTGCCCTTAATTGGCCTGTCATCCTGAGCGGATGCGACTTTATTGGCATTGTCATCCTGAGCGAAGCGAAGGACCTGCTTTCCATGACAGCTGATGGCTGACGGCTGACTGATCCAAGGCACTTCACCCTTATGCTCCTCAAAATATTGCTTGCTGCGCCGCGCCCACCGCAGCGTCATCTCCATCGACTCGCGCACCCGCTCCCGCTCCGCCGGATACTCCGTGCACTCATCGAACGCCATAATGATGTCCGCCCCTAACTCAATCTGGATCTCCATCGACCGCTCAGGACTAAGAAAGTGCGACGACCCATCAAGGTGCGACCGAAAAGTAGCTCCTTCTTCACTGACCTTCCGCAGCTCACTCAAACTGAAAACCTGGAACCCGCCCGAGTCGGTCAAAATAGCCCGCTCCCAAGACATGAACCGGTGCAGCCCGCCCAGCCGCCGCACAATCTCCACGCCCGGCCGCAAATAAAGGTGGTAGGTGTTCCCCAGCAGAATCCGCACGTCCATCTCTTCCAGCACACCCTGCGGCACGCCCTTGACAGTCCCAGCCGTCCCCACCGGCATAAACACCGGAGTTTCGACTTCCCCGTGAGGTGTGGTGAGATTGCCGAGGCGCGCAGACCCCGAAGATGCAGCTATTCCAAAGCCGATGGACACCGAAGAATTCTAAAGCAATTTCAGAGGGCAGAGTCGGATTGCAGAAGTTAGAGCGAATGCAAGAAGTTCAGATTGCAGATTTCAGATTACAGATTTGAAAGCTCATGGGACCGACCGTACCGTGGAGCCCGAGGGTCTTCAAATCTGCAATCTGAAATCTACAATCTGCAATCCCCTACGCCCCAATCAACCTTTCCAGCGCCGCCTTATTCCGAATCAGCAGCGTGGACCCGCGCAGCGAAGCCAGCTCTTTGTCCCGGAACTCCCCCAGCACCCGCGTCACCGTCTCCCGCGACGTCCCGATCAGCTGCGCGATCTCTTCATGCGTCAAAGCAATCTTGATACGGATCCCGTCCTTCGTCTCCTCGCCATCCCCCGCCCATTCCAGCAGCAGACGAGCCAGCTTTTCCGAGACTGAATGCGACAGCCCCAGCGACCGGATCATTTCATAAGCAGTTTGGCAGTTCTCGCTCAGGTGATGAGCCGCATTCAGGCACGCATCGGCATGATTCTGGAGGAATTTGAGAAAGTCGTCGCGCTTGATGAAATCGAGCTGGCACGGCTGCAAAGTCTCGGCGGTAAGCTCATATGGCTTGCCGGAAACAGTTCCATGCAAGCCAAGCACCTCGCCCGCCTGCGCAATTCGCAGAATCAGCGTCTTGCCATCGCGCGAAGTAGTCGTGAGCTTCACGCGCCCCGAACACAAGATGTAAATCCCGCGTGGCGCCTGTCCCTCAACAAACAGCACCGCTCCCTGCGGAAACGCGCTGGCATACTTTATTTTTTCGAGAGACTCCAAGGGTCCCTTCGGCAGGTCGCAGAAGAACCCCGAATGGCGGAGCTTGCAAATGAGACAATTTTCAGTGATCTGAAGCCCGTAGGGCGAACTCATGCAATAAGGCCTCGCAACGGCACGGAACATCTAGCATTCTACCTGTCCGCGCACCAGAAACCCACACCAATGAAATTTCCTAAAACAAAATTTGCCATCACTGACAAAACCAAGCCGCCCGTGGATAAACTGTCGTGGAAATTCTAATCGCCAATTTTGATCTAAGCTGATCATCAGCTTTCGGAGTGAGCTCTCATGAAAAAAATCCATAAAGTCGCCGTTCTGGGCGCGGGCACAATGGGCGCCCGCATCGCCGCGCACTTTGCCAATGCCGGGGTACCGTCCCTGCTCCTCGATATCGTCCCCCCGAATGCCGACGGCCCCGCCCGCGGTTTTGAGCGAAATAAGATCGCCGCCGCCGGCCTCGACGCCCTCAAAAAGTCGAAGCCAGCCGCGTTCTTCGAAGCAAGCCTGGCCCGCTTTGTGACGATCGGCAATTTTGAAGACGACCTGAAACGTCTGGCCGAAGTCGACTGGATCATCGAAGCGGTAGTCGAGAACCTCGAAATCAAGCGCTCGCTTCTGAAAAAAGTCGAAGCCGTTCGCAAACCCTCCACGATCGTCACCACCAACACCAGCGGCCTTCCGGTCGGCAAAATCGCCGAAGGATTTTCCGCCGACTTCCGCCGCTCCTGGTTCGGCACCCATTTCTTCAATCCACCGCGCTACATGCGCCTGCTCGAACTGATCCCAACGATCGACGCCGATCCAGCGCTGATCCAAGCGGTAGCCCATTTCTGCGACGTGCAACTAGGCAAGGGCGTCGTCTACGCCAAAGACACTCCTAACTTCATCGGCAATCGCATCGGAACGTTCTCGGTCCTCAACGTAATGCGCCTGATGCGGGAGATGGACCTGACGATCGAAGAGGTCGACGCCCTCACCGGCCAAGCCGTAGGCTGGCCGCGCTCAGCAACTTTCCGCACGATCGATCTCGTCGGGCTCGATATTCTCGCGCACGTCGTCTCCAACATGACGCAGAACGTTCGCGACGAACGAAGCGAACTTCAGATTCCGCCGTTCTATCGCCAGATGCTGGAGCGCAAATGGCTGGGCGACAAAACAAAAGGTGGCTTCTACAAGAAGGTAAAGGCCGCCGGCAAAGAAGACGAACGCCAAGCCCTGGACTGGAAGACTCTGGAATACCATCCGCGCCAAAAGCCAAAATTCGCCGCCCTGGACATGGCGAAAAATATCGAGGAGACAGGTCCGCGAGTCCGTATGTTGCTGGGTCTGGATGGCGCCCCGCAAAAACCCGACAAAGCCGCGACGTTTCTCTGGACCGCCCTGGCAGATCTCTGGACCTACGCCGCCAACCGCATCCCGGAAATTTCCGATTCAGTCGTCGAAATCGATCGCGCCATGAAAATGGGCTTCAACTGGGAGCTTGGCCCCTTCGAGCTATGGGACGCCGCAGGTCTAGAAGCGACCGTAGCAAGAATGAAGAAGGAAGGCCATCCAGTAGCGCCAAATGTAGAAAAGCTTCTCCAAGCCGGCCAAAAATCCTGGTACCAGGACGACGCAAAGTCCCCGTCAGGCAAGCGTTACTGGGATCTAGCAACTAGCAACTCGCAACTAGCAACTGTCCCCCAAGGCATCTGGTCGGTAGAAGTCGCGAAAAAATCCAACGGCGTAGTAAAGAAAAACTCCGGCGCCTCCCTCATCGACCTCGGCGACGGCGTAGGCTGCATTCAATTCCATTCCAAGATGAACGCGCTAGGCGCGGACATCATCTCGCTCATCCTGCAAACCCTGAAGCCCGGCGGCGCAGGCGACAACTTCGACGCCTTCGTCATCACCAACGATGCGCAAAACTTCTCCGTCGGCGCGAACCTCATGCTCCTTCTTATGTCCGTGCAGGAAGAAGAATGGGACGAGGTCGACCTGGCCATCCGCCAATTCCAGGGAATGACCCATGCGGTCAAGTTCTCGCCAAAACCGGTAGTCCTCGCGCCATTCGGCCTGGCCCTAGGCGGAGGCTGCGAAATCTCCCTCCACGGCGCAGCCCGCCAACCGCACTCCGAACTCTACATGGGCTTAGTCGAAGTCGGCGTCGGTCTGCTCCCCGGCGGCGGAGGCTGCAAAGAAATGTTGCTCCGCGCGGTCGACAGCGCAACAAGCATCCGCCCAGAAGGCCGCGGCGAATCGGTCGAACTCATGGAAGCCATGAAAAAAGCCTTCGAGACCATCGCCACCGCCAAAGTCGCGACCTCGGCCAACGAAGCCCGCAACCTCGGCTTCCTCTTCCCGTCCGACCGCATCACCATGAACCGCGACCGCGTCCTCTCCGACTCGAAAGCTCGCGCCCTAGAACTTTTCCGCGCCGGATACGAGCCACCCGTCCCCCGCACCGACATCCCAGCCCCCGGCGAAAACATCCTCGCCGCTCTGAAAATGGGTGTCTACCTCATGCGCCAGGGGAACTTCATCTCCGACCACGAACAAAAAATAGGAAACAAAATCGCGGAAGTCCTCTGCGGCGGCAGCGTAACCCCAGGCACGCCAATCAGCGAGCAATACGTCCTCGACCTAGAACGCGAAGCCTTCAAATCGCTGTGTGGAGAAAAGAAAACCCAGGAGAGAATTCAGTACACGCTGAAGACGGGCAAAACTCTAAGGAACTAGGACCGTAGCGCCGGCGACCCGCCGGCAGTCGGAGCGGGCGACCCGCCCGCTCCAGCCCAATCACGAAGCTGTCAGAGACGTCCTTACTTACTCAGCGCCCCATCCGCCGAAAACTTCCCTGCCCCACGCAGCAGCAACACTCCCGCCATCGCAATCGCCAGCAGGTGATACTCAAACCCCTCGCCCTTCTGAGCCCCATACCAGTTCATGAAGAAACCATTCGGCAGGTGCACCAGAAAGATCGCGCCAATCATCTCCACGCCAATCCCGAGCGCCGCAATCCGCGTCAGCAACCCGACAATCAACCCCAGCCCGCCAAAGAACTCCGTGCAAATAATCAAAAACGCCACCGGAGCCGGCATCCCCAGATGCTCAAAAAATCCCATCGTCCCGTGGAACCCATAACCGCCAAACCATCCCAGCATCTTCTGCGCGCCATGCGCAAAGAACACCACGCCCAAAACCAGCCGCAAAAACGTCAAGGCCACATCGTTCGTCGTGCTCATCAACCGTTTCATCGAATCCCTCCTTCGAAGCAGCCGGTACCTGTCACCGGCAAATTGATCGTTATAACAACTGTTAACGTTCGATTCCGAACCCTGTGTTCAGGATTCACGATTTTAGCCTTCGTGTTCCTTAGTGACCTTGGTGATGAAAGCCCTCCAACGCGCGACCCCAAATTCAGGGGATGCGCAGCACCCTGTGCAACCCAGTGAACCCTGTGGTGAAAAGGGTTAAGCCGCGATCTCCCCAACTCCAGCCCAAGCAGGACGTATAATTTCCTATTCACCCAGCGAAGGATGGTACGCACAAATGTCCGCAAGCGAAAGCACTCCCAAGAACGGCAAGAACGGACTCCGCAACCCGCTAAACGAAGTCCTCCAGCCCCGCGCCGAATGGCTAGCCCAGCGCAAGGCCGCCAACACCGACGGCAACTTCTCCCAGATGCACTACGCCCGCCAGGGCGTCACCACGGAAGAAATGACATATGTCGCGCAGCGCGAAAAAGTCGCGCCCGAACTCGTCCGCGACGAAGTCGCCCGCGGACGCATGATCATCCCCGCCAACATCAACCATCCCGAGCTCGAGCCCATGGCGATCGGCGTCGCCTCCTGCTGCAAGATCAACGCCAACATCGGCAACTCGGCCGTCACCTCCAACGTCGACGAGGAACTCAAAAAGCTTCATACCTCCGTCCACTACGGCGCCGACACGGTCATGGATCTCTCCACCGGCGGCGGCATCCACGAAATCCGCGAAGCCATCCTCCGCCACTCGCCCGTGCCCATCGGCACCGTGCCAATCTACGAAGCCATCGCCCGCGTCAAGCGTGTCGAAGACCTCAACGCCCAGATCATGCTCGAAGTCATCGAAGAGCAGGCCCAGCAAGGCGTCGACTACATGACCATCCACGCCGGAGTCCTGATCCAGTACGTGCCCATGGTCGCCAAGCGCATCACCGGCATCGTCAGCCGAGGCGGCGCAATCCTCGCGCAATGGATGACCCATCACCATAAGCAGAATTTCCTCTACGAGTGCTTCGACGACATCTGCAAGATCATGAAGAAGTACGACGTCAGCTTCTCGTTAGGAGACGGCCTCCGCCCCGGCTGCCTGGCCGACGCGAGCGATGAAGCGCAATTCGCAGAACTGAAAACGCTGGGTGAACTAACCAAGATCGCCTGGCAGCACGATGTCCAGACCATGATCGAAGGCCCCGGCCACATCCCGCTCGACAAAATTAAAGAACAGGTCGAAAAAGAGAACGAGCTCTGCTACGAAGCTCCGTTCTACACGCTCGGCCCCTTAGTCACCGACATCGCTCCCGGCTACGATCACATCACCAGCGCCATCGGAGCGGCCATGATCGGCTGGTACGGAGCCAGCATGCTCTGCTACGTCACCCCCAAAGAGCACCTCGGCCTGCCCAACGAAAAAGACGTAAAAGACGGAATCATCGCCTACAAAATCGCAGCCCACGCCGCCGACGTAGCCCGCCACCGCCCCGGAGCCCGCGACCGCGACGACGCCCTAAGCTACGCCAGATATAAGTTCGACTGGGAAAAACAATTCGAGTTATCCCTCGACCCCGAAACCGCCCGCGCCATGCACGACGAAACCCTACCCGAAGAGGGCTACAAAACGGCAGCCTTCTGCTCCATGTGCGGCCCGAAATTCTGCTCGATGAACTACTCGAATAAGGTGGACGAGTACAACAAGGAAGTCCACGGTCTGGAGAAGCAGGATTACTCGGGGTTGGTGGAAAAGCTGGTGACGATTAAGTAGGTTTCTTGCCGTGCAACCGGGTGCTGGGGTTGCGGTGTTCGCCTGTAGGATACGTCGATGGAGATAGTCGCCGTAATCTTCGGTGCTGTCCTGTTGAGATTTCTGGCTGTCTCGCCTTTCATGTTGTTGTTCTGGTGGGTTCGGAGGTCTACCAAGAAGCTTCGCCCGCGAGAGGATGGTGGCTGCGTCAAGTTTTCGCTCGCTCCCCGAATGCTTGCTCTGATCGAGATCGTCATCGTGCTCCTCGCAGCCTTCACTGGTTTGACCATATTTGAGACTGTTCGCAAAGGGGAGGGACTTTACGCAGTTTTGATCCCGCTTTCATTATTAGCTGCGATTCTCGCTGCCAAGCCTAGACCAGTGTCAACCGACCTTGAAGGCATTCGTCAACCCCGTTGGTTTCGTGGTGATCGAGTGATCGGCTGGAACGATATCGCTTGGATGGGAAGGGGGGCTAATACCGGAACTACATATGTTAAGAGTCGCAACGGAGGCAGACCGGTTTCTTTCTCGCCTTTGCTGGTTGGACAAGCCAGATTCGAGAAAGAGGTTAGGAAACACACTCATCAAATCGAATTAGACCAGTGATCAAGGGGTATGGCGAAGGGGTTTGACTCTCCGCCGGGTGCCCCAGGTTTCGCGCTTTTCGAAACCTGGGATTCCACGGTCGTCGACGCTGGGCTTCCAGTGTAAGTAAGGCGGGTGGGCCCGATCTTCCGGCGGAGGAGAAATTTGGGTGCCCCACATCTGGCGGTTTTCCAGATGTGGGCACTACGACCGCCGGCACCGAAGGGTTCGACTCCGCCACGTGCCCACTCCGCCAACACGACTCAGAATGTCCCGGGAAAGCTTCTCGACGCCCTGAAAACAGTTGGCCGGGTGGGCCCGATCTTCAGGCGACGCTCTGCGGAAAGAGAAACTTGGATGCCCCACATCTGGCGGTTTTCCAGATGTGAGCACTACAACCGCCGGCACCGAAGGGGTTCGACTCCGCCACGTGCCCACTCCGTCAACACGACTCAGAATGTTCCGGGAAAGCTTCTCGACGCCCTGAAGACGGTTGTCACTTCGATCAGTTCCTCCCGAACGCGATACACAACGCGAAAGGGTCCGACGATGATTTCTCGAATCCGCGGCTCATCCATTTCCGGAACAATCCGCCCTGAGTACGGAAATGACGAGAGCCTTTCCGCCGCAGCGAAGATCCGGGCAATCGTTAGGTTGCCATAAAGCTCGGAATCGGTAGCGATGTATTCGTGAATGGCCTGGAGATCGCGCAGCGATCGAGGCGACCAGACAATGCGCATCACAGTGCGAAGCGGCGCTTGGCCTCTTCGTGAGGCACTCCTTCACCCCTGTCCAGTTCGGCCAGCCCAGCCTCGATCTTGGCCATAAAAATCAGCCGCTCAATCGCGTCATCGATGGTGGCCTCCGCGGGCATCGTATGGAGCGCTTCAAGGATGCGGTCGCGGGTAAAAGGCTCCTGCATATTTTTATTGTAACGGACCTTGGCGTAGCTACCAACGCGAAATGCATGGCTCTGCAGGTGCCCCACTCAAGCCCGCCTTTGGCTTGAGTGGGCGCGCCCACTCCACTGGCAGCAACCTCTTGCCATATCGTATCCCATAGGATACACTATACAGTGTGTTCGAGATTCGCGAAACTCGCGACTTCTCCCAATGGCTAGGCAAGCTTAAGGACACGGCAGCGGAGATGCGCATTCATTCCGGACCGGGCTACCGCGTCTACTTCTGCCGGCAAGGACAGACGGTGATCGTCTTGCTCGCCGGCGGCGATAAGTCAACCCAGAAGCGCGATATTGAGAACGCGCAACGGCTGGCGCATGGAGTGGAGCAGACTCAATGACAAAGACAAAAACGAAGAAGACCCGCACCCGCCCCTTTGACGCCGCCCGTTATCTCTCCTCCGACCAGGACATCGCCGCCTATCTTGACGCCGTCCTCGAAGACGGAGATCCGAAGGTGATCGGTCGAGCCTTGGGCGACATCGCGCGTGCCAAGGGAATGACCAATATCGCGCGCGCCACCGGCATGAGCCGTGAGTCCTTGTACAAGGCCCTTTCCCCAGACGGCAATCCCGAGATGGCGACTTTTCTAAAAGTCATTCGCGCCTTCGGCCTGCAATTGCACACATCCGAAGCGTAAAATCCCCGCCGCCGCTCGCCTCGTGGAGTCCCGTCGGGCCCCCACGTCTCGCGCTTTCGAGACGTGGGAGCCACGGCTGCTGGCATCTTGCCCTGGGTCTACTTCCCGGTGCCGGTCAGACTTGCGGTCTGCGGGCTGTTGCTCGCGTTGTTGCTCACGCTCAACTGACCGGTCCTCGTCCCGATTGCCGTCGGCGTGAACGTCACGCTGATCTTGCACTTCCCCTTGGCCGGCAAACTCGTCGTGCAGGTCGTCGCCGACACCGCGAAGTCCCCGGTCGTCCCGATCGCGATGCTGTCCAGGCTTATGTTCTGAGAGTTGCTCAAGGTAAACGTCTTTGCCGGACTGGTCGTGCCCACCGTCCGCTTCGGGTACGTTGCGCTCTCCGGAGTCAGCGTAACCGGAACGACGCCAGTGCCCGACAGCGCCACTGTCTGCGGACTATTTGCCGCGTCGTCGCTGATCGTCAGCGTTCCCGTCAACGCGCCCAGTTGCGTGGGCGTGAAGACCACACTGATCTTGCATTTCTTGCCCACCGCCAGCGTGCCCGTGCAGGTATTCGCCGAGACCCCGAAGTCCCCGCTGGTCGTGACACCGCTGAACATCACCGGCGCGTTGCCGGAGTTTGTTACCGTAATGTTCTTCGCGGCGCTGGTCGTGTTGATGACCTGCTTCGCAAACGGCAGCGAAGTGCGCGAGAGTGTGACTGCGCTCCCGCTGCCCAGCCCCACGTCAAGGCTGAAGATCGTCCCACACCCGGAGCCGCCGCAGTTGCTGCTAGTGCCTCCGAAGGTCGTGGTCCCGTAGAATTTCCCGTCCGTACCTTGCACCAATCCGGCTTCACTCCCGAAGCCGTCAGTCCCGTCGAAGCTGTGTAGCGTGGTCAGGGTACCCGCCGGGGTAATCTTGAAAATCGTGCCTGCGTTGTTGCCCCCGCCCTCGTATGTTGTCCCGTAAAAGTTTCCGTCGCTGCCTTGCGCGAGCGCCCCTTCAGGACTGCGGCCGTCAGAGCCGCTGAAACTGTACAGCGTGGTCAGGGTGCCCGTCGGGGTGATTTTGAAGACCGTGCCGCAGGTATCCTCCCCGCATCCGGCCCCGCCCGCGGCGGTTGTTCCGTAGAAGTTCCCATCGGTGCCTTGCACCAATGGGCCGAGGTTGCTCGAGCCATCTGTGCATCCGCCTTGGGAGCAGAAGCTGTACAGCGTCGTCAGCGTTCCGTCCGCCGTCATTTCGAAAACCGTGCCTTGGCCGTTGGCCCCGCCGAAGAGGGTTGTCCCGTAGAAGTTTCCGTCGTCGCCTTGCACCAGCGCGATGGGTGAACTGCCGTCAGTGCCGCTGAAACTGTGCAGCGTCGTCAAAGTACCGGTAGGAGTTATCTTAAAAATGGTGCCAGCGCTGCTGGTCCCGCCGCTGCCGGTTGTTCCGTAGAAGTTCCCGTCGTCGCCTTGCACCAGCGTGCTGTCAGGTGATGAGCCGTCAGTACCGCTGAAGGTGTACAGCGTGGTCAGAGTACCGTCAGGAGTAATCTTAAAAATGGTGCCATCGCCGTTGACATCGCCGCCAGCCGCGGTTATTCCGTAGAAGTTCCCATCCACGCCTTGCACCAGTCCGGCGTAATAAGGGTACCGGCCGTCCGTGCAGAGGCTCTGAGAACAAAAGGTATAAAGCGTAGTCAGCGTTCCCGTCGGGGTCATTTTAAAGACCGTGCCCGTGCCGGCAGGACCCTCTATGCCGGTTGTTGTCCCGTAGAAATTCCCGTCGGTGCCCTGGATGAGTGGTGCCGTTGGATTGGAAACGTTGTTTGCGTCGAAATCTACTAGCGTGGTAAAGGTTTGCGCCGCCGATACCATCGCCGTCACGGCCAGCAACGTCAGCACAATCGATACCGTTCTCGCGAAACTGGAAATTGTCGCGCTCGCTTTTTTCATGACTTTTTTATCCTTTTCGAGTTCCAGACTGAGATCGCCATGTTCGCGAGTCTCTCCCCACCGCAGCAGACCATCGGCCGGCGACGCCTTTTCGCGTCGCCCGTCTCAAGCCCGTACAGAACGCACCGCCTCAAGCCCCGCGCCAGCTTGACGGTTCCCCGTCAGACGCCCGGTTTCGGGACGCGTTCTACCTTTACATGTGAGAAAAAAGCTCAGACTGGCTCAAAAAAAATGGCGTTTTCTTTAATTACCGCCTTGTGGGGCGGGTGAGCCCGATCTTGAGTCGCGATGGGCAAAGAGACGGAATTCTCTCCCATCACACCTCTCCGAAATTTCTTGACTTAGCGGAACGAGACGTCAACATAGATGTAGAGCGCAAAAAGCGCACTCTAGAAATCTGGTCTTTGAGAAATAAATAGCCAGTGCGATAAATAGAGGCGCAAAATCGCTCTGCTAACTCCGGCACGTCCAGTCTTTGGACTGTAATTCCCAATTCGGTCTCAACAACCGCGCCAACCCTCTGATTCCAATGGACCGTGTAAAAAATATATGACCAAGGGGGGGAGGGGGGGTACCCCAAAGGGGGTACAGCCCGCGCGCATCTTTGACACGAGCAAGCGACTGCCCACGGCGTGTTAAATTTTGACTTTGACCATGCGCGTCATCATCGCTGGCGGAGGCACCGGGGGACACGTCATTCCGGCGCTGGCCATCGCCCACCAGCTCAAAAAACAATTCGCCGCCGAAATTCTTTTTATCGGCACTGCTCGCGGCATTGAGACGCGGCTGGTTCCTCAGGCGGGATTTCCGCTCGAGCTGATCGAAGTTGGCGCGCTGAAAAATGTCAGTCTCTTCATGCGCGCAAAAACTATGTTCGACTTGCCCCGCGCGCTCTGGACCTCGGGCCGCATCGTCTCTGACTTTCGGCCTGATGTTGTGATCGGGGTCGGAGGATATGCTTCGGGGCCCGCGATGTTTGCTGCGATTCGCCGGCGCATTCCGACCTTGGCCTTCGAGCCGAATGTGGTTCCGGGATTTGCTAATCGAGTCGTTGCACATTTTGTTTCTGCTGCGGCTGTTCACTTCGAAGAGACGCGCGAATATTTCCGCAATGCTAAGGTGACTGGCGTTCCTGTTCGTGAAGCTTTTTTTCAGATTCCCGAAAAAACTTTTCTGCCGGCAACGAGTCGGCCTGCAACGAGCAATGTGCCGACTCTTCTTGTTTTCGGAGGCAGTCAGGGAGCACACGCGATCAACCAGGCGATGATCGAATCGCTTCCTGGACTGCTGGCAAACATTCCTGCGATTCACATCATTCATCAGACTGGTCAGAGAGACTACGATGCTGTGCTGGCCGCATATCAGAGCGCGGGAATTTCCGGTGAGGTTTCCAAGTTTATTGATGACATGCCTGCGGTCTTCGGGCGCGCCGACCTTCTGGTTTGCCGTTCGGGCGCCAGCACTGTTGGAGAAATTACCGCTGCGGGAAAGCCGGCGATCTTCATTCCCTTCCCGCGGGCGGCTGACGATCACCAGAACAAGAACGCTCGCGCATTGGAAAATGCAGGAGCCGCAGTGGTAGTAGAAGAGTCGAAGCTCGAAGCAGCCTACCTGGTAGAAACGATCGTCAGCCTGCTCAACGACCCGAGACGTTTGCGCGACATGTCAACCGCAGCCAAGTCGCTGGCGCATCGAAACGCGGTTCAAGAAATTGCTGAGATGGTCGAGCATCTCGCAAATCCAAAGTAGTTCTCGGCGCTCTCTGCGTCTCGGCGGTGAAATGTTTTATGATCAGCGTGCATCCATGTTCGCCAAGATTCAGCGCATCCATTTCGTAGGCATTGGCGGCATCGGCATGAGCGGCATTGCCGAAGTCTTGCTGAATCTCGGCTATAAGATTTCCGGCTCCGATCTGAAAGCCTCGGCGATCACGCAGCGCCTGGCGAGCCTTGGAGCGCAGACCTTTGAAGGGCATCTGCCGACGAATATTGTTGGTGCTGATGTCGTCGTCACCAGCTCTGCGATCTCTATCGATAATCCTGAGGTTGCCGAAGCTCGTCGGCTGCACATTCCGGTGATTCAGCGGGCTGAAATGCTTGCCGAGCTCATGCGCCTTAAGTATGGGATTGCCGTCGCTGGAATGCATGGCAAGACGACGACAACTTCGATGGTTGCTGCGGTTCTCGCCGCAGGCGGACTCGATCCGACAGTGGTTGTCGGAGGACGGGTGGGCGCGATGGGCTCGAACGCTCGCCTTGGCAAGTCGCACTATCTTGTCGCCGAAGCGGACGAAAGCGACCGGTCGTTTTTGAAATTAAGCCCAATACTTTCGGTCGTCACCAACATCGACCGCGAGCACATGGACTGCTATCGCGATATGCGCGATGTTCGCCGAACATTTCTGGAGTTCATGGAGCGCGTTCCGTTCTATGGATTGGTGGTGGGATGTCTCGACGATCCAATCTTGCAGCGTCTCTTACCTCACGTTCATCGCCGCGTGACAACTTATGGCACGAATCCTGAGGCGGATTTCCAGATAGCCCCACAGGTTCGCGCGGGTTCAGCCAGCGGCAACCTTGGTGAACAGCCGGTCAGTCATTTCCGCGTCTTATATAAGGATAAGGACGGAGAGCGAAAGGACCTGGGCGAATTCACACTTCACGTTCCCGGAAACCACAACGTGCTGAACGCAACCGCCGCGATTGCGGTCGGCACCGCGCTCGACGTAACGGCCGACAAGATTCGCGCGGCTCTCGATGCGTTCCGCGGCGTCGATCGCCGCTTCCAGCTCAAAGGCAAAGTTGCCGGAGTGAGCGTGGTCGACGACTACGGGCATCATCCCACCGAAATTCGCGCGACGCTCGCAGCGGCCCGGCAATGTGGATTCAAACGAATTCACGTCATCTTCCAGCCGCATCGCTTCACGCGCACGCGCGACCTGATGAGCGAGTTCGCAACAGCTTTCGCTGATGCTGACAGTCTCTTTCTTCTCGATATCTATCCGGCGAGCGAGAAGCCGATCGAAGGCATCACTGCGCAAGCTCTCGCAGGCAGGATCGTGAAGCCGGGAAAAGAAAACGTGCAGTGCGTCTCAGGCTTCGCCGATGCTGCAGAGAAGGTCTCTGCCGCAGCGCGACCAGGAGACCTCATTCTCACACTTGGAGCAGGGAGCGTCTCGCAACTCGGGCCGCTTATTCTGGACAAGCTTGAGAAGAGCTCGGCAGTCGGACGAGCGTAGACAACGACAGCTCAGAGGGTAGGACGGCTATAGACCTTGGGGGTTTCTCACCCTCAATTCTGGCTACATCGCTGTAGACGCGGAACCAGAAATTGGTGAACGTCCCGTCTGTCCCCGCATTATTGTCGTCCCCGCATTATTGTCCCCGCATTATTCCCGCATTATTCGTCCCCGCATTATTCCCTATCGCTACTTGGCCCGCTATATACCGTGGTTGCTTCACTTAATCCCTCTGTCTCGCTGCCATCCGATTACTTGGTCACTCAGATACTCAGGTCCTCTGAACTGGACATCAAGATGATTAGCTTGAAATGCTCGTATGATGTCTGCTTGCTCTGTAATCGACAACATGGCTTCGTGATACAAAAGCACTCTGCCAGAAAATGTAAGCTCCTGTTCAGTGTTCATCTGGTCTCGGTATCCACCCATTGTTGTCGTTCCTTGGCTCATTTCAGTTACCGCTCTTTGCGCCGATTGAGCCAACAACAGACAAGCTGCCACCGTTTCCTTGCTGGACAGAGGGTTCTCAGCCGGAATATAGAAGCCAATATATTTTGTCTTCGCCGGGAAATCTAAATAGAGCTGTACTTTGATGCGAACGGGTTTCAGATCTGGATTGGAACTGCCCAGATCAATGTCCGTGGTCTTCCTGAGGGTATTGTTGAAATCATGAGCAAACAGGCTCGGTAGTGTTGGCGGCTTCTCCTCTTTAGGCACCGCCGCTTTGTGTACCCTAACATCGTCTCGTTCTACACTTCCGACTTTTTTAGTTGAAAGATCAATTGAGTTAGGCGGCGATTCCTTATTTAGCCAGAACATCAGACTAGAACTGCAAGTCAGGGTCTGTGACGCGACAATATTGCTTTGCATCTTCATGGGGTCGCCTATTCGCGCTTGCGGCGTCATGGAAAAACGAACAATGCTGGCTTCGATACTGGCATGCACGCCGTGTTGATTTGTAATGCTGATCTCTCTCGTACCCTCAGGCTCTAGTCTATAAATTTGAAATATCAATACGGGCGTTCCATCTGCTTCGGCGCAACGCACCCCTGATATATCGGCCATCCCTGATCCTTCGATAATCGGTTTACTACTAGCTGTTGGCAGATCATATGAGAAATCATCCGCAGCGGAGCCGGGTGAGAACGTAAGTTGTAATTGCGTGCCATAGAGATAGCTGTCCCGTTTGTTTCTAACGGAAATAAGAAAATTCTCTTTCGAAACAGATGCATTGAACACGATCACGCGAGGATCGACGATTACTACCGGGCAAAGAAAAACATATACCCAGAAGAGAAAAACTCCTGCGATAGCTGTAATAAGAAGCGTCCAGATAGCTCGGGCAAGCGGTTTAAGAACCACCAGGGGAATCCACACCGTTAACGTACAAGACGCCCATGCAGCTACGAATGACCATGCGACGACTTCGCATTTGGCGGTCATCCCCACCCCCATGATGAAGAGGCCGAAAGGGATGGTGAACAAAAAGTAAAAAAGCGAACTCCGAGGTGACGCGCCGGACATCGGGAACATTCGAGCGGATAAACGATGTTTTTCTAGTTGCGGCCGCAATACCAAAGACTCGTTAAGCACAAAAGCCACCACCGCCATGATGAAAAACACGATGCCAGCGACGATTTGATCTGTTCCGATGGGCACGTAAGGTGGTGATTCCATTGTGCCAGAAACCTTGACGGGTGCCGCATATATAAAAACCCGTCAAGCAAGCCCTCTCGGACGATTGCTCGTCAGACCGTCCAACATTTTCTGCATACACTCAAAAGAATGATTGTTTTGTGTTGATAACCCTTTTTGAGCCGAACCGTCTATTACGGTGTTGGGGAAGAGACTATGAACACGCAAAAAGCCGTCTATTGGGTCGCCCTTGCGCTCGCAACCTTTGCATTCAGCAGCGAATACCAGCGCGGAGCCTTCCCCTCGCTTCACCACGCGGCCGGCCGCGCGAGCGGCACTTTGTGCATGGTGACCGCCAACGTGGAGCGCACGTTTGCGATGGCGCGTCTGATGGCAGCGCGGCCGACCATTCCAGATGACGAATTGCCCAGCCTCAACCTTCAACAGCTCGCCGATCTGCGGCACCTCTCTGCGGAGCAACGAGAGATGGTGCGCGAGCAGATGCGGGAGCAGGCGGAAATCATCCGGACGCAGGTGATGGCGCAGCAAGCAGGGCTTCGTTCGCTGGCCCGCCAGCAAGTTCACTTCGTGGACTCGATGAACCGCCGCGTGGTCATGGTTGGCCCAGGAAATTGCAAAGCGCGCATCCAGATGCCGGCGATTCCCGAACCTCCGGCGACGGATGATGACGACGATTCCTTCTAAGTTTCGCCCTTCATCACGCATTCACTTTTCCACTGTCTCGATTTGCGAAATCGGGTTATAGTAAATTTGCTCAGCGGTTTTCTGTCGACAACTGACCCGAACGCGTGGCGCGGAAATCCAGTTCCACAGCCGTCCAGGAGGAGTTGTATCCCGTTCGCGAGTATGACGCTCGCGACGATGAGCCTGCCCGCCGGTCCTCTAGCCGAGAATCCTTCGACGAGGCGCGCGTCATCGATCTCGAAGAAGAGCAGGAATCGCCGTTTCTGCGTGGGCAAAAGCGCGTCTCCGTCCGCCGTGGATCCATTCCCAAGAAAACTGCCAACTGGCTGAAATGGGGAGCCCTGGCGCTGGTTGTGCTTGGGATTTTCGCGGTGATTGGCGCACAAGTCTACGGTTACGGCAAGCACAACTGGCGTTTCCGCATCGACTCGAGCGATCAGATCGAGGTCACTGGCGCGCAACACGTGCCGCATGCCCAAATTATGGAAGTGATGGGCGGAGATATCGGCCGCAACATCTTCTTTGTTCCTCTCGACCACCGCAAGCAGCAGATCGAGCAGATTCCGTGGGTCGAATCGGCCAGCGTGATGCGCTTCGTGCCCAACCGCCTGCGGATCGAGATTCACGAGCGCACGCCGGTGGCATTTGCGCGCATTGGCGCGCACATTTCGCTGATCGACGCGGGCGGCAATCTTATGGACCTTGAGCCTGGTCCGAAGCACAAATATTCCTTCCCGGTGATCACGGGCATGAATGCGGGCGAACCGCTCTCGATGCGCGCGGCCCGCATGAAGAGCTACAACGGGCTCATGCAGCAACTCGACTACAGCGGAGGGCATTATTCGCAGGATCTGAGCGAGGTGGATCTGTCCGATCCGGAAGACGTGAAGGTAGTGACCGCGGATCCAAATGGCGAAGTGCTTGTGCATCTCGGGACATCGAATTTCCTGCAGCGCTATCGCGTGTACGTCACGCACGTCGAAGGCTGGCGGCAGCAGTTTGAGAAGCTCGAGTCGGTGGATTTGCGATTTGATGGCCAGATCATTGTCAATCCCGATCTGCAGGGGATCGCGCGGCAACCGGCTCTTTCGCAGACGGCGGCAAAGGCTGCGCTTGCGGCGGGCGTGAAACATGCGGCCATCGTGAACTACGAGAAGTATGTGGATCGACCGGCGGCGGGAAGCAAGACGGCGCCGAAGTTGAAGGCGGCTACAAAGGCGACTTCGGGCAAGACTACGGCGAAGGCCGGGTCGAAAAGCTCAGCGAGGCACGCGGCTCATCGCGGAACGTCGGGAGCGAAAGCGAAACCGGTGGCGAAGACCGCGCAAGCGAGCGCGAAAGTTGTGCCGCCAGCGACGAAGCCGGTTTCTTCTGCGAGTTCGTCCACTCCTCAGAAAGCTCCCGAGATCAAGCCAACCGGCGCTCCTTCGCCCCAAACCACAGTTGCTAAACCGGCGACTCCTGCACCATCGACTACCGGATCGGCAGGAAGCAACAAAAAGCCGAGCGCGCTGATCGCCAAGGAGCCACCGCAGAATTAGTCATGCCCAACCACACGCCCAATTTCATTACCGCGATCGACGTCGGCAGCGCCAAGACCAGCGTGCTGGTTGCCGAGTTGAGCGATAACGGCCTGCGCTATCGCGGGCATGGCATTGTCGAATCGCGCGGACTGCGCAAGGGTGTGATCACGGAACTCGACAAGGCTGTGGGAAGCATTCAGAAGGCGGTTGAGGCGGCCGAGGACGTGGCTGGGATCCCGATTGAGCACGCGGTCATTGGCATTGCAGGAGCGCACATCCGCGGCGTGAACAGCCATGGCGGAATCAGCTTCGGCACACGCGCGCGGGAGATTGGGCGGGAAGAGATTCGGCAGGCGGTCGACAAGGCGCGCACCATGCCGCTTCCGGCGGATCGGGAGATTCTTCACCTGCTTCCGCAGGAGTTCATCCTCGACGATCAGCCGGGCGTGCAGGACCCGAATGGCATGATGGCGTCGCGGCTCGAAGTTCGCGTGCACATCGTGACGGCGCTCTCGGGGGCGACACAGAACCTGGTGACGGCGGTGAACAAGGCTGGAGTGCATGTTGATGACACGATCTTTGAGCCGCTCGCTTGCGCCGACTCGGTTCTCCGCGCGGACGAGCGCGAGCTCGGTGTCTGCCTGGCCGATCTCGGCGCCGGGAGCTGCGATCTGATTGTGTTCCAGCAGGGAGCGGTGGCTCATACCGCGGTGATTCCGATCGGAGGCGATCACTTTACGAGCGATTTGTCGGTGGGGCTTACGACCGGCTTCGCCGACGCCGAGATGCTGAAGAAGACGTTCGGTAATGCGGTGCCAACGCTGATCCCCGAAGGCAACGAGGTGGAAGTGCCGTCGGTTGGAGATCGGCCGTCGCGCATGCTGTCGCAACGGATGATTGGGGAGATCCTCGGGCCGCGGGCGCGTGAGTTATTTGAGCTGCTGCGCGAAAACCTGCGTCAGGCGGGCGTTCTCAATCACTGCATTGCGGGGTTTGTGCTGAGCGGCGGGGCATCGCGGCTGCCGGGACTGCTTGATGTCGCGGAGTCGATTCTGCGCAAGGCGGCGCGGTTAGCATGGCCCACGCCGATGGCGAAGATGCCGTCGATGCTGGCGGAGCCGGAGTTCTCGACCGCGCTCGGCATGGTTTATTACGGCCATCGCGCGCGGTTAGCGAGAGGCCTGCAAGAACCGGGATTTGGATCGAGGATGAAAGCGCTGTTTGCGGGAAAGAGTGCGTAAAGAAGCTACGAGCTTTGAGCTATGAGCAGGCAGCGAAAAGCTTAAGGACCAAGGACCAACGACTAGTTACGAGGTGTTTCCATGATCGAAGAGAACGGACTCCGCATCAGCTTTAACGAAGAAGCGCGCAACGACGCACGCATCAAGGTCATCGGTGTCGGCGGAGGCGGCAATAACGCGGTCAACCGCATGATCGACTCCGGCATGGAGCACATCGAGTTCATCGTCGCTAATACCGACCTGCAGGCGCTGCGGATGTCACGGGCGGCGACGAAGATTCAGCTTGGAGTGAAGCTGACGAATGGGCTGGGCGCGGGCGCGAATCCGGAAATTGGGCGCAAGGCTGCGCTGGAAGATTCGGACAAGATCATCGAGGCGCTGGAAGGCGCGGACATGATTTTTGTTACCGCTGGGCTCGGCGGAGGAACCGGAACCGGCGCGGCTCCGATTATTGCGTCGCTCGCCAGCGAGATGGGCGCGCTCACTGTTGCTGTCGTGACCAAGCCGTTCGCATTCGAAGGTAAACGGCGCATGCAGCAGGCCGAGCGCGGGATTTCGGAGCTGATGGAGTCGGTGGACACGACCATCGTCATTCCGAACGAGAAGCTGCTTGCCGTCGCTGAAAATGCGGGCTTCTTCGAGTCGTTCCGCATCGCCGACGACATCCTGCGGCAGGGCGTGCAGGGTATCTCCGACATCATCACGATTCCGGGCATTATCAATCGCGACTTTGCGGACGTGAAGGCGATTATGGCGGGAATGGGATATGCCGTGATGGGCACCGCGACGGCGGCGGGCGAGCATCGCACCAACGAGGCTGCGCAGCGTGCGATTGCGTCACCGCTGCTTGAAGCGGGAGCGATTGACGGAGCTCGCGGCATTCTGATCAACATCACGGGATCGAGTTCGCTGAAGCTGGCGGAAGTGCAGCAGGCTTGCACGATCATCCAGGGCGCGGCGCACGAAGACGCAAACATCATTTTTGGTGCGGTGCTCGATGAGAAGATGAAGGACTCGGTGAAGATCACGGTGATTGCGACCGGTTTCAAAGAGGCCGACATGCGGCGTAACCGGCATCGCGAGAACTTCGAACCGGTCATTGTGCCGCGGCACAGAGATCATGCGCGCGTGGATTACGCCGATGATTTCGCGGAGGAGCCAGTTGCGGCGGCTCCTGGCGAACCTGAAAGGGTTGCGGAATCCGAGCCAGCCTTTGAACCGGATCCTGTGCCAGGGTTTGAACAGACTCCAGCCGCAGTGTTCGATCAGCCGCACGCGGACGTGGTGTCGATGGATGGGATGCGGATGGCAGCGCCGAACTATGTGGCTGAGGATCTGGACGTGCCCGCGTTCCTGCGGAAGCGGAACGATGTGATGTAACGAGGAGTTGACAGGACGCGCGAAGATTTTCGAGGACAAAAAATCAGGGGAGCCCGGGGGCTCCCCTAAATTTTCCCGATTGACCTCTCCTAGAAGGTGAGCCTCAACCCAAGCTGAATATTGCGGCGTTCGTCAGCCGACGTTCCAGCGTAGCCGTAAGGCCCGCCCTTTTCGGCCAGGATCGACGTCGCAGCATACGGCTCCACGTCAATGTTCGTTGTTTGGACGTACGCGTTGCTGTGATTGGGTAGATTGTACATCTCAGCTCGGAACTGCAGCCCGAAGCGCTCAGTGACCTTGAAATTCTTGAAGAAGTTCATGTTCAACTGAGAGTATTTGGGTCCGTAGTACTGGTTACGCCGCGGATAGGGCAAACCGCTGAGTGTGTACGTGCAGCCGGTATGATACAGACCCGTGCAGTTCGGGAGTCCTAGCGAGTCGCCCCAATTCTGGACGCACTCGGGTGCGCCGGCGCAGAGGCCATCCTCCCCGTCCAACATAGTCGGCAGAGTTATATAGCCAAACGAGTTGCCTTGTCCCGAGCCACTTACCGTTCCTTTGTGCGAGACAGCTGTCGGTGCTATCCAGAGTGGATAGTCCTGGCCGTTGAAGTTGGTGCCATCAAAAATGCTGAACGGCATCCCGGAGCGCAGCTCAAAGTTGGCACCTACGCCCCAGCCGCCGAGCACGGCACGGGATACTGGATTGCCGCCGGTCTTCAACCATGGCAGCTCCCAACTTCCGTCAAGGCGGAAACGATGACGGATGTCGTAATCGGCGTTGCCATAGTTAAGTTGAGGATTGAAGGAATCGAGATAGCCGAGCGCATAGAGGCCCGATGCAGTTCCCCCGTTCGTATCGCTGAACGTGGAGGAGAGGTTATCAAGCGTGTGCGACCAGGTGTAGCTGGCGCTCAGGTTGACACCCTTCGACCACAGGTTGTTCGCCCGCCACGCGAGGCCCAACGAGTTGTAGTGACTGTACCCGTTGTCACTGCGGTAGTTCATGTTGCTGTACTGAAGGTTGAGGCGGTTGCCAAAGCGTGCATCACCGAGGTACTCGCCACCCTCTCCAGCCAGGTTGATGTTGGAGATGTCATAGCCGTGAATTCCGTGTGATCCGGCATAAGCAACGGAGACCAGGGAGTTACGGGTGACCTGGCGCTCAACTGACAGGTTCCACGTTTCTGCATAGGCCATCTTCATGTTCTGATTGATAGCGCGCTGGCTGACTGCCGGGAATAGTTTCGTGATTCCCGTTCCTGCCAATGGGCCCGCGTTATCGGTATACACAGGCATGGAAGGAATATCCTGGCCCGCGATCAGACTGATGACGCCGTAGTTCGGTGGGTTCTGGATGGCGTTGAAGGTTACGTTGCCGAAGTTGCGCTCGTAGGCGATGCTATAGCCACCGCGGATGCTGGTCTTGCCATTGCCAAAAACATCCCAGGCAAAGCCGATGCGGGGGCCAAAGCCGGCATAACTGGGTTTCCAGAACACGCCACCGTTCTTCGCAAGTTCGACTTGACCGTTGCGAACCCGATCAAAGGGAGTTGCTCCCGGCCCCATGACAAAGTTGGAATCGTAATCGGTGTTCGCATTGTGCTGGACACCGTAATACTCCCAGCGCAGGCCATAGTTCAGGGTGAAGTGGTTGGTGACTTTCCAGGAGTCCTGGCCATAGAACGCAAGATCGTTGTAGTGGAAATTACGTTCAAAGTTGGGCGGACCAACCGGCAGCGTAAGGGTGCAGGCTGGGGTCTGAATGTAGGCACCAGTTGCGGGGTCTCGATAGCAGGGGAACTCGCCCTGCGGATAAATCGCACTCTGGAACTGGTAAATATTGCCTGAGATCAGATTGGTAAGTCCAGCGGCGACGGTGTTCGGCCCCAAGTACTCGACAGCTGTCTCATAAGCACCGAAGACACGATTGTCGCGGATGTGGATGAACTGCCCGCCGGCTTTGAACTGGTGTTTTCCGTGGGAATACGACAGGTCATTGTAGAACTGATACAGATTCTGCGGACCGCCGAATGGGATGGAGTTGCCTGGCGATGTTTCCAGATAACCAGGGAACGCCAGGGGCACAGCATGGTCAGCGTCTATATTCGGCAGAGAGCTGCTGGTGAAAAGCGTCGGACCAACGGGGTTACTCCCCAAAGGCTGGACGGGCCCATTCAGCCGGTTGTAAACGACCTTTGCGGTATCTACCAGGTTTGTGCTGAAGACGTGGCTAACAGCCAGGGTGATGTTCTGATCGAAGGCATTGGCGCCAGTGTTGTAGCCGGCATACGGGCTAGAACTGACGGTTCCCACAAAATCTACTTCGTGATATGCGGCATAGCGACCGGTGATGGTCGTTTTGGTGGACAAGTTGAAATCCACCCTGCCGACGTTTTGCCAGGTATTTTGTGGCGTTCCGCCGCCCGCATCAGAGGGCACGACATAAGAGATTTGGTCGCAAGTGAGCGTCGTGCCGCCGCAGTTCGGAACTGAATCAATCAGAGAATATGGGCCGAGGTTCGCGCCGTACTGTGCGAAGAAATCAGCTCCAGGTCCCGTCAACGTGGCGACGGAGGCAGGATCGATAATCCCAAGTTGCTGCGGAGCGTTACTGCGTACGCGGAGCCATTCCAGGTTATCGAAGAAGAACAGTTTGTCCTTCTTTACCGGGCCACCGACAGAGAATCCAAAGTTGTTGCGTGTGAAAACGCCTTTGGGCGTGCCGGTTGCATTGTTCTGGAAGGTGTTGGACGAAAGCGCGGAGATGCGGTTGAATTCGTACGCGCTCCCGTGGAACTGATTGGTGCCCGACTTGGTGACGAGGTTGACTACGCCACCGCTGGCGCGGCCGTACTCAGCCCCGAAGTTACTGGTCAGGACGCTGAATTCCTGCACCGAATCCAAGGGAATCTGCTGGCCGATGCCGGCAGTGAATGCGTCAACGTTCTCAGCGCCATCCAGCAGAATGCTGGTGGAAGCGGAACGCTGGCCGTTGATGGAGAAGCCGGCGCCGCGGCCATCGGCGTTGTCCGCGTTTACGTTCGAGGCGGAAGCGACGAGCGTATACGGATTGCGTGTCGGGCTGGTGGGCAGCTTATCCAGGTCCGAGGTGGTGATGATTGCAGACATCGTCTGGTTCTCGGTGTTGACGGCAACCGTTTCGCCGAGCGCGCTCACTTCGACGGTGGTCGCTGTTGTGCCGATGATCAATTGTGCCGATACGTCATTTTGGGATCCAACCGTCACTTGGACGCGACGCGCGAATTTCTTGAACCCTGTCGCTTCAATCGATACCTCATACGTGTCGGGTTTCAGGCTGGGGATGGTGTACAGGCCAGCGCTGTTGGTAGTGGCTTCGCGCGTGAGTCCGGTGTTGACGGACTTCGCCGTAACCTTTGCATTGGCCACGACGGCGTCGCTGGCGTCCTTTACTGTTCCGCCGATTTGACCGGTTTCCGTCTGCGCGAGGCAGATGCCGGTAGCAATTAGCAGCAGAGTCACTACGATAGCTAGGAATTTAGAACTCCGAAGCATTCTCATTCACTCCTCCTGCCGAGGCCTGAGAGCCTCGGATTATTCAAGAAACTGCGAGAGACACAGGTGTAGTAGCGGCCTAAGGGGTGCAACCGGGAAGCCAGCAAGGGGGTCAATGTGATCTATGTCACAAAGATCGGTGATTGTGCCGCAATAACTTACGGACACTACAGCCACTTACTGACAATTGACACCAAGCGTTTGTTGGGCGAGTTTCCTTCCGAAAGGGCTCGTCTTTCGGGATTCAGCGAGGCTCATCCCGTTTGCTGGATGGCGATTCCATTTTTTGTATGGATCGGCGGGAGAGAGTGGACGATCTCCACGCTGGGCGAGGCATGAATGGGCGCTGTAGAACTATGGAATCGGGATGGATCGAAAATGCGACTGCGATCCCGGCTCTCTCCGCTAGCTTCTCGAGTTTCATTGACTTACGTCGGTATCCCCGCCTAAGATGTGCGGACACCTCTCGGCCGAAACATGATCGGACAAACTGTCTCTCACGACCGCATCGTCGAGAAACTGGGCGGCGGCGGCATGGGCGTGGTTTATAAGGCGGAGGACACTCGTCTTCGCCGGTTTGTCGCGCTGAAGTTCCTGCCCGAAGAGGTTTCGCGCGACCCGCAGTCGCTGGTCCGCTTTCAACGCGAGGCCCAGGCGGCGTCGGCGCTCAATCATCCCAACATCTGCACGATTCACGATATCGGCGAGCACGAGGGGCGGGCGTTTATCGCCATGGAATTCCTTGATGGCGTGACGTTGAAGCATCTGATCGCCGGGCGTCCACTTGAGACTGAACAGCTTTTGGCATTGGGGATTGAGATTGCCGACGCGCTGGATGCGGCGCACTCGGAAGGCATCGTGCATCGCGACATCAAGCCGGCAAATATTTTTGTGACGAAGCGCGGGCACGCGAAGATTCTTGACTTTGGTCTGGCGAAAGTTTCGGGGCCGACGAAGATTGGTAAAGACGCGCCTACGCTTGACGGTGTGGCCGATCGGGCGCTCGACCGCACTCTGGACGAACAACATCTCACGAGCCCGGGGACTGCTCTTGGGACGGTTGCGTATATGTCACCGGAACAGGCGAAGGGCAAGGAGCTTGACGCACGCAGCGATTTGTTTTCGTTTGGGACCGTGCTCTACGAGATGGCGACCGGCACGATGCCGTTTCGCGGGGACACTTCAGCGGTCATCTTTAATGCAATTCTGGAGCGGGCTCCGGCGTCGGCGGTGCGGCTGAATCCGGATGTGCCGTCTGAGCTGGAGCGGATTATCAATCGATCGCTGGAGAAGGATCGAGAGCTGCGGTACCAGCATGCGTCGGAGATGCGGGCGGAACTACAACGGTTGAAACGGGATTCGGGATCGGGGAAGAGAGCTGCGGCGGAGGAGCCTGAGGCTGAGGCTCACGGTGTCTCATCGCAGGCGGCTGGGCAGCGGGGCAGCGGATCGGGCGCTTCGGCTTCTGTGCCGGCGGCCGCGCGGACGGGGGCGTCCGCGCTACACGAGCATGCCGTGCAGGCCGGCTCGGGATCCGGCGTCTCGGCGGCTGTTAGCTCGGCGACTGGTGTCGCGACCGCGCCGGTCGATTCGTCGTCTTCGAAGAAGTTTTTGATTGTTGGAGCTGGACTCTTGTTGGCCGCGGTGGTTGCCGGGGGGTTGTACTGGCGGTCGCGCGGATCGCAAAAGCTTACCGGGAAAGACTCCATTCTGCTGGCCGATTTCGTCAACACGACCGGCGACGCCGTGTTTGACGGCACGCTGAAGCAGGCTCTGGCGGTGCAGTTGGAGCAATCACCATACCTCAATATCGCGCCCGATCAGACGGTTCGGAAGGCGCTGCAGTTTATGGGGCGTCCCGCTGACGAACGCGTCACGGGCAGCGTCGCGCGCGAAATCTGCGAACGCGTACATATGAAGGCGATGCTGTCGGGATCGATTGCCAGCCTTGGCAGCCAATACGTGATTGCGCTCGACGCCACTAATTGCGCTACCGGAGATTCGCTGGCGCGCGAGCAGGTGACGGCTCCGACGAAAGAAGGAGTTCTTGCCGCCGTCGGCAAAGCCGCGTCCAGCCTGCGGGGAAAGCTGGGCGAGTCGCTGGCGTCGATCCACAAATTCGACACGCCGGTGACCGAGGCAACGACCTCTTCGCTTGAAGCATTAAAGGCTTATGCGGCTGCGGATGTGTTGCGCAATGGCGGCGGTGAAGCGGAGTCGATGGCGGGATTCCAGCGCGCCATCGCGCTCGACCCGAATTTCGCGATGGCGCACGCGCGCATGTCCGCGATCTATAACAACCTTGGCGAAGACGATCACCAGCTTGAAGAGGCGAAAAAGGCTTTCGATCTGCGCGACCGGATCAGCGAGCGCGAGCGGTTTTATATCGACGATCACTATTACACCGCAATCGGCGACGTCGAAAAGAATAAAGAAGTTCTAGAGCTCGCCACTCGCGCGTATCCGAATGACTCAGCCGCCTTCGGCAATCTTGCGCTTGAATACAACCTCTTCTTTGGCGACTTCGACAAGGCGATCCCGCTGGCGAGCGAATGCGCGCGAATCGAGCCAGATGCGCCTTTCGGCCACTTCCATGTCGCGCTCGGATATATGGGCCTCAACCGTTTCGAGGAAGCGCGCGCGATGGCACAGCGGGCGGTGGCGGCGAAAGCCGACAATATGTTCATCCATCAACTGCTATTCAATCTCAGCTATCTTGAGAACAATGCCGATGGCATGCAGCAAGAGCTCAAATGGGGCGAGGGAAAGCCGAGCGAATACCTGATCCTGAACGAAGCGACAGGCGTCGCTGCCTCTCATGGACAGATACAGAAGGGGCGCGAGTTGCAGCAGCGGTCCGTCCAGGTGACCGATCGATACGGCTTCAAGGATACGAGCGCCGACACGGATGCCGGTTGGGCTCTCACGGAGGCTGAGACCGGCAATACGGCCAAGGCGCGTGAGTTTGCGACGCAAAGTGCGTCGCTGGCGCACGGTCGCGCCAATCTGGAGTTTGTAGCTTTGTCGCTGGCCATGTCAGGAGATGAGAGCCGCGCCCGGACGATCGTCGATGATCTTGCACACCGTTATCCTGCGGACACGATCTTTCACAACGTCTATATGCCGGCGGTGGCCGCGCTGATTGCGCTTAATCGCAAGGCTCCGGAACAAGCCATTGAAGCCCTGGAGGCCAGTGCACCTTACGAGATGGGCACGACGCAATTCCCTCTTCCCGCGTATTTGCGCGGCCTCGCGTTCCTGCAGGCGAAACGTGGCGCGGAGGCGGCAGCGGAATTCCAGAAGATCGTCGATCACCGCGGCATCGCTGCGACATCGGTTGAGCACTCGCTTGCCCGGCTTGGCCTCGGGCGCGCCTACGTGATCAGCGGGGACACGGCCAAGGCGAAAGCCGCCTATCAGGATTTCCTCGCACTCTGGAAGGATGCTGATACGGATATCCCGATCCTCAAGGAAGCGAAAGCCGAATACGCGAGACTCCAGTAATTCCAGGTGTCCTGCTTCAGTTGGAAATGGAGAGAGCGTTCGTCCGTCAAGATAACGGAGCGGCTCGGGCGCAAGAATATGGTCAACTTCCCTTCCTTGACCTGTCGCTTTTTCAGGCACAAAATCGATATCAGCTAGTGGGGCAGTTGAACTCCTGGGTCAAACCAGACCTTTCCCTTCGTCAACTGCGACGCAAATTCATTCCTTTAGAGGGGGTACATCTTCATGAGCACAACAGCAGTCTCGAAGCTTGACATGGATAAACTGAACGCCTTTATCGGGCAATTCGTCACCGACCTTGGGGCGGCGGTTCACAGCGGCATGGTGGTGATTGGTGAAAAGCTGGGACTCTACAAGGCGCTTGCCACCGGCCCGATGACGTCCGCCGAATTGGCCGCCAAGACACAAACCGACGAGCGCTACCTGCGCGAATGGCTGTCGTCGCAGGCCGCCGGAGGCTACATCACGTACGACGAGAAGACGCACAAGTTCAGCCTGACGGAGGAGCAGGCATTCACGCTGGCGCGCGAGGATAGTCCCGCTTATCTGCCGGGCGCTTTTGAACTGGCACTCGGCTCGCTGGCCGCGGTGCCGCGCATTGCGGAGTCGTTCCGCACCGGGGCGGGCATGGGTTGGCACGAGCATGAAGACGGAGTTTTTCACGGCTGCGAGAAGTTCTTCCGGCCTGGATATGCCGCCAATCTTGTGAGCTCGTGGATTCCCTCGCTCAGCGATGTGCAGAAGAAGCTTGAAACAGGCGCGCGCGTCGCCGACGTGGGCTGCGGAAAGGGCGCATCGACGCTGCTGATGGCGAAGGCGTTCCCGAAGTCGCGCTTCTACGGATTTGACTATCACGACAAGTCGATTGAGGCGGCGCGGGAGCAGGCCAAACGCGATGGCATTGCCGATCGCGTCACGTTTGAGGTCGCAAAGGCGAAGGATTTTCCGGGCAAGGACTACGATTTTGTCGCGGTCTTCGATTGCCTCCACGACATGGGCGATCCGGTCGGCGCCGCTTCGCACGTGCGGAAATCGCTGGCCAAAGACGGGACGTGGATGATCGTTGAGCCGTTCGCCAACGATCAACTCAAAGACAATCTCAACCCCGTCGGGCGCGTGTACTATTCGTTCTCTACGCTGCTGTGCACGCCGTGCTCGCGCTCGCAGGAAGTAGGGCTGTGCCTGGGAGCGCAGGCGGGCGAGTCGCGCATCCGCGATGTGGTCGGCAAAGCCGGCTTCAACCGTTTCCGCCGGGCGACGGAGACGCCGTTCAACATTGTTTACGAAGCGCGTCCGTAAACGGTGCGCATTTCGGCGGCCGCCGCGATTGATCCGATCCGGCGGTCGCCAACTTTAGCTATAGTCCAAATCCTGCGGAAACTGCATACTTGAGTTCAGTCCTTGAACTCAGCTGCCCAGAACAAGCAATCATCGTCCGCGGCGCGTCCGAGGCTTCGCCGCGCGCTGAGTATTGCGGGTATTGTCGTCTTCGTTCTCGCGCTGATTCTTGCCCGGCAAGGTTATACATATCTTCGCGCCGCTGGACTGCTGTTACGGATCGAAGATCCGGCGCATCCCGGACGGATCGGCAGCTTTCATACTTACCCGATCTCGGAATCCGCGTACGAGATTCGCACGCCTTCCGGACCTATTCGAGCGCGTCTGTATTTACCTCAAGGCGTCGCCGATGCGCCCTGCATGCTTGTGGTGCATGGCGTTCATCATCTCGGAATTGACGAGCCGCGGCTGGTCAACTTTGCCCGAGCGCTCTCCGCGAGCGGAATCCGCGTGCTCACTCCGGAACTTCCCGCTCTCGCCGATTACCAGGTTGACTCGCATTCCATCGACCGCATAGGGATTTCGGCGCGTGACTTCGCTCGATCGACGGGGCAGAAAGTTGGTGTCCTCGGCATCAGCTTTGGGGGTGGCTTGTCTCTCATGGCAGCCGCGAATCCCGAATTCCAGCACTACATTCGATTCGTGGTTTCAGTGGGAGCGCACGACGATCTGGAACGCGTCTCGCAGTTCTTCATCAGCAATCAGATCGCTCGTCCCGATGGCAGCGTGCTGCAAATGCCGGCGCATGAATATGGGCCGCTTGTTCTCATCTATTCTCACGTCGAGGACTTCTTTCCAGCCGCGGATGTCGCTGCTGCGCGGGAGGCCTTGCGGCTGCTGCTCTGGGAAAAGGTCGATGACTCGCGAAAAGAGGCCGCGAAGCTGAGCCCAGCTTCACGAGATGAAATGGAGTTGCTCTATCGCCAGCAGATCGGTCCGCTGACCGGTGAGATTCAGGACGTGATTGTGCAGCACCATGCCGACATGGTTGCGGTTTCTCCACATGACCGGTTGCGTTCCTTGGATGTTCCCGTGCTGCTTCTGCATGGCTCGGCTGACAACGTGATTCCGCCGACAGAGCTGTTATGGCTTGAACATGACGTGCCCGCGAAAGACCTGAAGGCCGTGCTTGCAAGTCCCGTGCTCAGTCACGTTTCGATGGATGGAAAGCCGACGCTCGCCGATAATCTTCGACTGGTCGAGTTCATGGCAACGATGCTGACTCTGGTTGACGATAAGCAGCCGAGTCAGCCGAAACCGAGAACGTGACGAGGACCAGAGTACGATGCTGGCCGATTGGCGGGAGGTTGGTGCCGCTGACAATCGATCGTCTCTAATCTGCACTTAATGTCAGGTTGGCTTGTTGCTGCGGATTGGTGGTCGAGCGATGCCTCGCGGCGTGGATGGTCTTTCGTTACTTGAGAGCGGCGTTGCGCTACCGATAAGCTGCTGCGAGAACGGAGCAAGCCGCTTGTCGAATCCTGCTGCAATTCCCGCTACTAATTCCGGTGCCGCTGCGGCTCCTGCGCCCGCGAAACAGATCATTCCGACGCCTTCATTATTGCTGGCGATGCTTAGCGTTGGCACGCGCGTCAGTGACCTGATCTTTTCTCCGGGAACGCTGCCTCATGTCGAAGTGAGTGGCAAGTTAGTGCCGGTGAAGGTTACTGGCTTACAGGCGCTCAGCTCGGAAGATACTCATCGCATTGCCGGAGAACTTATCGGCGGCAATCAGCAGGCGTTGGCGTCGCTGCAGCAACAGGGGTCGTGCGACATCTCTTACAGTTTGCCGGGTCATTGCCGGTTTCGCGTCAACATCTTCATGCAGCGCGGAAGTCATGCGATTGTCATGCGCGTGATTCCGAAGAATGCGCCTACGTTCAACGAACTCAAGCTTCCGCCGCAACTGATGGAGATTGCCAACCTGAAGAATGGCATTGTGCTTGTTACTGGACCGACTGGTTCGGGCAAGTCTTCGACGATGGCTGCAATTCTCGATCAGATCAACGAGACGAAGTCGTATCACATTCTGACCATCGAAGATCCGGTGGAGTTTGTGCATCGGCACAAGAAGTCGATCGTGCATCAGCGCGAGTTGCACAGCGATACTCCGACGTTTGCGCTGGCGCTGCGAGCCGCTCTGCGACAGGCTCCGAAGGTGATTCTGGTGGGCGAGATGCGCGACAAGGAGACGATCGAGATCGCGCTCGAAGCCGCGGAAACCGGACACCTTGTGCTTTCGACGCTGCACACGATCGACGCTTCGAAGACGGTGGAGCGCATCGTCGGCGCGTTTCCGCTGGGAGATCAGCAGGTAATTCGCACGCGTCTCGCGAAAAGCTTCCGCTACATCGTTTCGCAGCGCCTGGTTCCGCAGAAAGCTGGAGGACGCGTTGCGATTATCGAGATTCTGACATCGACCTTGCGCACGCGCGAGTATCTGGAACGGGGCGAGCAGGAAGGCAAGACGCTGCTCGACGCGATGCGCGATGGCGATCAGGAAGGGATGCAGGATTTCGATGGCAACATTGAAAAACTGATTCGCGCGGGTGTTGTGGACCTGGAAACTGGATTGGCGTTTGCGACGAATCCTGGAAACTTGCGGCTTCAGCTCGCGGATGTTGTGGAGGAGCAGAACGCGTCTGCGGAAAAAACGGAAGTGAAGACTACGCAAAGCGCGCCTGCGCAGAGTGCGGCTGCGACGAAGCCTCCGATTTCGCCTCAGAAACCGGCGCAAAAACCTGGTGAGCGCGAACCTGAGATGGTGATTGAGTAAGCGGCGACGCTTCGATCCGAAAACTCTTCCTGCTTATCTGCCGGATAGCGACTGATACGCCTTGTTATCGATCCCGGTATGTCCCTGCGCCGGTCTTTACTCTCTTTTTTGGGGGTACCCCCCCTCCCCCCATCGATCGTGTAGTTTTTACCGCTTTTTTCTAAGTAACTGGAAGGAGGTTAGTTATTTGTTCCGTTTCGGGAACGCGCTTTTTTCGGCTTGTCAAAGAGCTGGTAAGGACGGGACAGGGTTGGCCGCCTCTGGAGACGAACACACTCCTTATTCCTGCACCCTTGAGGATGGTCGCATTGATCGCGACTGTTTGTCGGTGATGGCTGCACGGGAAAAATGTGATGAAAGAAGGGGCTGGTGGTGCATTTCGGGCGAACCGGTGCCATCGGTCGTGATGCCCACATCTGGAAAAGCACCAGATGTGGGGCACCCACGTTTGATCTCTGCTTTAAGGTTGACCCCGCTATACTGTCGCCGAAGATCGGGCCCACCCGCCTCATTTGGACATGGCTTGCAGACGGGCGGCCATTTCTTCTTCTTCGATGAACTCACCGCGCTCGGCGGCGGCCAATCCTTTTTCCACGGCGGCGAGAAAGCGGGCTTCTTCGTCGACGTAGCGAGTGATGACATTGGTCACCAATTTCTCGGGAACAGTTCCAGCGTTCACGGCCATCTGCTCAAGCTTGGCTTGCACGTCGGGAGTGAATTGCACGTCCATGCTTCTAGCCTATGAAAAAAGGGCCGGTGGTGCAAGAGCATCTTGCAGCCATCGGGGTTGGTGGCGGCGTGAACGCAGCGGTCGAACGCTGCGCTGGCCAAAGCTCTCGATGCAGACGTTGTGGTTCCCATGTCTCGAAAAACGCGAGACATGGGGCACCCTCGGTTGGTGATGCGTTCTGAGTTGCTCGCTTGCGCGAGATGTGGCCCACCTAAATGTTTTCTTGCTGCCAACCGCCGCCTGACGATCGGGCCCACCCGCCACCCACTTTTGATCTCTGTTCTAAGGTTGACCCCGCTATACTGTCGCCGAAGATCGGGCCCACCCGCCAATCGTGCTACTTGGCGTCGGCAGTGCGATCAATACGTATTACTCGGGCCGAAAAAGTGCAGCTCAGTATACTCAAGATGAGAAGCAGATCATCGGACTAAAGAGCGCCGTGGAAGCTGCCAACAAGGCTCAAGAGGCGAATACAAAGATATTCGTCAAGTCCTTCGATGAAATGTCGCAAAAACTGAGTGGATTAGACACGCAATTGAAGACTGCGGGACTTCAGAAGGAAGCGGCACAATTAAGGACTGATCTTGAGACTACGCGAAAGGCTCTTTCCCCTCCCCAGGCAGAATTCGCTGCTACATTTGGCCATGTTACAGAGGCGCTAGACAATCTCGACATTACGGAAACCCCCATTACGCAGTCACCAGATGGTGTATTAGATTTCACGGTCTGGATTATTAACAAATCGAAGGTTCAAGCGAAAAATGGCTCTATCGCTCTAAGGATATGTACGGAGTGCAGGTATGCGGAGGAACCCGAAAGCTTCACAAAGCTCCCTGGCTCACTCGACTACGATAGAACAAAGAGCTTCACCCTCTTCGAGGCCGCGACCGGGCTACCGATACATCTGAGAGTGAAAGCGCCACCGAAACTGTTAACACCCATATATAAAACGCAGATTGATGTCACGGTCAGGTGTGAGAATTGTATGTTCCAGCCCAAACTCATTTTATTTGTGAAGTATTAAAAAGGCGGGTGGGCCCGATCTGCAGCGACGGTATAGCGGGTTTGATCTTATGGCAGAGAGCTAACCTTGGGTGGCCCACATCTGGCGCTTTTCCAGATGTGGGGATCACGGACGATGGTAGCGGATGGGTTTGACTCTCCGCTCGGGTGCTGTCGCTTTCAAGTTCAGTTCTTCCCATGCATTGATCCGAACCAGTCCAGTCTCTCGGAGAGCATAGGCCCGATAGCTGCTCCAGCGCCACAGCTCCGGAGATGCGACCAGGCCCCGCTCGACCTTCGGGGGACATGGTTGCTGTGACCGCAAACACCGCTCGCTGGTGACGAAAACGTGGGAAGACTTACGCCGAAGAGCAAAATACTTGGCGCCTACGGTGGTGGTTCCCCCTTCTCGAAAAGCGCGAGAAGGGGGGCACCCACTTCTTCTTTGCTGCTGGCGAAAAACGATGGAAGCTATAGTGCATTGAAGATCGGGCCGGCCTGTCGCCCGCCCGGCCCGAATTACAATCGGTCCGTGATGGTCGAGGCCCGCCCTACCTTGACTGGGAACCGTCCAGACTTGCGTCACCGGCACTGGTGACGACATCCCTTGCTCGAGCGTGATTCGGTCGGTAATGCTCGATGCATGGACGGGCATCCTTGAACCTCGACCGGACAGAAGTTCTCGGCGATGTGATCACGCTTATCAGCGGAACATGCTTTCTGATGTTCGGGCTGGTGGCGTTTGTTGTCGCCGCCATCCGGCGTCGGGCCACGGGCGTTCGGGTGATCGTTCTGCTGGGCGTCTGGACCATCATTTACGGCTCCCAGGCATTCAATTACAGCTCGTTACTGCTCGCGCTAGAGCCGCAATGGATGGTTGTGTGCGCGCACTATGTGAGGGCCGCGACCACTTATTTGACGCTGGTTGCCGGGTTACTCACGTTTCGGGAACTTACGCTGGGATTTGTTCGCAAGGCTATCGAGGGGATGGCGGCGGTGGCCGGCGTGATCGCGGTGCTCGGGTTCGGCCGATTCGTGCTGACTCACCAGGAATACTGGCTGCTGAGCTACAACGAAATTCTGGCCACGCTGTCTTTGCTTTTTTGGGCGCCGTTTCTGGTTTCGTCGAATTTTGCCCGAAGATACAGCCTGTTGCGTGACCGCGGAGTGCTGCTGGTTGGCTACGCCATCTTCAGTGTTGAGGCGCTGGCGGCGAATCTGATGCGGCCGTTCGGGTACCAGAGCGCGCGGGTGTTCGACGATCTGGGTTTCGCCGCGTTTATCCTGGCGATTGCTTATGTGGCGATGAGAGGCGTTTACGAGAGCGAGCGCCGGCTATCTGCTATCGAAAACGAACTGGCGTTGGCGCGCCAGTTGCAGTTCTCCATTCTCCCGACAAGCACGCCGGAGATTCGCAACTTGCGCATTGGGGCCGCATACGAGCCGATGACCGCCGTGGCGGGCGACTTCTATGAGTTTCTTCCAGTCGACGAACACCGCTCGGGATTTCTGGTGGCGGACGTCTCGGGGCACGGCGTGCCGGCGGCGCTGATCGCGTCGATGATGAATGTGGCGGCGCAATCAGTGATCGCAGAGGCGGCGGAGCCCTCAAGAGTGCTGAGCCGGTTGGAAGCGATTCTTTCCGGCCAGTTGCGCGGTCAACTTATCTCGGCAGCTTATCTTTATGTGGATGCGGAGAGCCAGGTGGCTCGTTATTCGGCTGCCGGGCATCCTCCACTTTTGTTCTGGCGTGCCGCGGGCAGCGATATGGCTCGAATCGAGAGCAACGGACCATTGTTCGGAGCTCCGAGTGAACCTGTTTTTCCCACGCGGGAGATTCCGTTTGCGGCCGGAGACCGTTTCGTGCTTTATACGGACGGTCTGAGCGAACCGGAAAATGCAGCCGGCGAAGCCTTCGCAGATAGCCGCATCGCGCAGTTACTTAGTAATAACGCCTCGCGCCCTGCTGCGGACTTATGCTCGCTGTTTTTGGAAGAGACTCGCTCGTGGGCTCCGCCCGGCACGCCACAACAGGATGACATTACTGTTGTGGTGGTCGATGCGGTGTAGGGCTGTGTATCCACCGGTCGTGCTGCCTATTTACTGGTACGAATCCACTCGTCAATCTTCTGTTCCAGCACGTCCAGCGGCAGTGGGCCTGAGTCGAGGACTGGACGGGCCCGTGCTGAAAGCCTTCCGCCCTCTGGGACCACCCGCTAGGCTCTGGGGCACCGGGCGAGAGAGTGGGCGAAGCCGAAGGGGTGACAGCACCACCGCCGACCCCAGGAGGATTCAGTCTGAACCTGATCGTCCCTGCCTCGTCCCCACTCCTGATAACGTCTCGCGCCATCGTCCGTCTGATGTACTGAATCGCCAACTACCTCGCCCTGATGCGCTCGGAGACATGGATGAAGTCACTCGCAGCTTTGGCTCTGCTTGCTGCTGCCGCCACCGCCTTTGCACAAAATACCTTCCACGGCAATATTGCCCGCACTGGAGTCTACGAATCGCCGGGTCCCAGGCAGCTGGGCGGCGTGAAATGGACATTCAAGGCGGGCGGTCCGATCGTCACTTCGCCCGCGATTGACAATGGCGTGGTCTACATCGCCGCGCTCGATGGCCACCTGTACGCCATCGATCAGGAAACCGGCAAAGAGAAATGGAACTTCAAGTCGCGCATGCCGATTGCTTCCTCTCCCGCCGTCACCGGCGATAGCCTGTACTTCGTCTCATCGGCCGGGTCACTGGCCGCCCTCGACATCAAGACTGGTCAACCCAAATGGGTGTACGCCATCGAGTACGAGCGGAAATTTGAAGCCAAAAATCTGCACGGTCTTCCCTCCGCAGCGCAAACCATCCCCGATGCCTGGGACATCTTCACCTCGTCGCCCGCGGTTGCGAACGGCAAGGTGTTCTTTGGCAGCGGCGATGGCAACGTGTACGCCGTCGATGCGCAGACTGGCACGCTGGTGTGGAAGTTCGCGACTAGAGATGTCGTGCACGCCTCGCCCGCGGTGGCGAACAATACCGTCTATATTGGCAGCTGGGACAGCTATCTCTACGCCATCGACGCCGACACGGGCCAGGAAAAGTGGGCGTTCAAGAGTGGCGAAGACAATACGATTCATAACCAGGTCGGCTTCCAGTCGTCGCCGGCGGTCGTCGATGGCACGGTGTACGTGGGATGCCGCGACGCGCACGTCTACGCCATCGACGCCGCGACCGGCCGCAAGAAATGGGACTACCCCACCAGCAAATCCTGGGTGGTTGGCACTCCCGCCGTGCGCGACGGCCTGGTCTATGTGGGAACGTCCGACAGCTCGCGCTTCATGGGACTCGACGCAAAAACCGGCCGCCTTCGTTTCAACTTCAAGGCCGGCGCTTACATGTTTTCTTCCGCCGCGCTGGCGGGCGATCTGGCCTATGTCGGCGACCACAACGGCCGGCTGTATGCCATTGACGCCAAGGCAGGCAAGCTAGCCTGGGAGTGGCAGACGGAAGCCTCGAGGAAAGATCCCATGAAACTCTTGCAGGCCGATGGCACTCTCAGCCAGGAAGCCTTCGCTCCAGTGTTCGGGGACTTCGAAGACATGTACATCGACCTCTATCGATTCATCTCCGTCGGCGCGATCGTATCGTCCCCCGCAGTGGACAAAGGCGTCGTCTACTTCGGCAGCATGGACGGCAATGTCTACGCGCTGCAGTGAAACGACCGCGCTTTCGAGAAGTGCCCGGGTGCTCCATATTCACGACGGGCCGCAACCCACTCCTGGATTTTTGCGACTCATGCATGGACTTAGTAATCTACTGGAGATCGGGCTCACCCCAGCTACTTTGTGCCAAACGCCGCCCTGGATTAACCACCAAGGACACTAAGGTGCACGAAGGAAAATCCTGAACACACTTACTTTCTCGAAGCTACTTACTTTCTCGAACCTACCTGCTCTCGCGAATCCATTCGTCGATCTTCTGTTCCAGCACATCCAGTGGCAACGGGCCGGAGTCGAGCACTGCGTCGTGGAAGGCTCGCAGATCGAACTTCGGGCCCAGCTCTTTTTGAGCTCTTGCTCGTAACTCTAGAATTTTCATCTGGCCCATCTTGTATGACAGCGCTTGTCCCGGCCACGCTATGTAGCGGTCAACTTCGGTGTTGATGTTCTCTTCGTCCATGGCGGTGTGATCGTGGAAGTAGTCGACCATTTGCTGGCGGGTCCAATGCTGCGAATGCACGCCGGTATCGACAACCCAGCGGACCGCTCGCCACATTTCGTTTTGCAGGCGTCCGTATTCGCTGTACCAGTCCTGATAGAAACCGACTTCTTTGCCGAGGCGCTCGGAATAGAAGGCCCAGCCTTCGCTGTACGCGTTGAAGTCGAGATCGAAGCGGCGGAAGGGCGGCAGATCGGTGAGTTCCTGCGCGATGGAAAATTGCAGGTGATGTCCGGGGACGCCTTCGTGATAGGCGATGGCTTCGACGTTGAGGAGGAGGCGCTTTTCGGGGGCGTATTCGTTGACGTTGATGCGGCCGGGACGGGAGCCGTCGCCGGCGCCGATGGAGTAGTCGGCGGGCGGCGCGGATTTTTCGCGGAACGATTCCATGGGGACTACGTCGAGCTTGTTTTTCGGAAGGCGTCCGAAGAGCTGCGGGAGTTTCTTGTACATCTGGTCGGCGTAGTGGGAATAAAGATCGAAGAACTGCTGGCCGGACTTGCCGTGGAGAGCGGGGTCCTGGCGGATGTGGTCGTTGAAGGATTTGAGATCGTTGAAGCCCTGGGCTTTGGCGATGACCAGCATCTGCGTTTCGATCTCGGCGACGCTTTTGACGCCGAGGTCGTGGATCTGGTCGGGGCTCATCTCGGTGGTGGTCTGATTCTTGACCGCCGCGCGATAGCGGGCTTCGCCGTCGGGGAGAGCCCACTCGCCGGGATCGGTGCGGCCGTGCGGGGCATAGTCTTCACGGACGAACTTGGCGAACTTTGCGTAGGCCGGCCCGACTTCGTTCTTGACTGCCGCTTGCATGGCGGCGGTTAGGCGCTTACGGTCGGCTTCGGGGATTGAGTCGGGAAATTTTTTCAGCGGCTCGCAGAAGGGACTTTTGTCTATTGAATCGTCGGCGACCTCCTGCGCCTGGCCAGCTACTTTTTCGAGGAGAAATTTTGGCGGCATGAGATGATCGCGGAGGCCGTCTTGCATGTGGGCGATCGTTACTTCCAAGCCGCGCGGCATTTGATGGAGGCGTGAGATGTAGTCTTCGTAATCTTTGACGGTGCGGAAGGGCGAGTCGTAGGGCAGCGACGGATACCAGAGATGAATGCCGCCGAATTGTGAGACGGGCATCTCCCAGTCTTTGAATTTGGCGCTGTCGAGGCCTTCGCGCAGGCTGCGCACCATGAGCTGCTGATTGAGTTTTTCCTGCTCGGGGAAGCCGGTGGTGTCGATGGCTTCGAAGCGGGCTAACGCCTGGCGGGCATGGGCGATGTCTTCGGCGATGGCCTTGTCAGACATGTCGCTGAGGCGGTCGTTGTACCGGTTGTCGCCGACGCGGGTGGCGAGTTCGGGCTCGTGCAGGAGCGTGTATTCCCATTCGTCGTTGAGGAGGCGCGTGAGTTCGGCGCGGCGGGCGGCGAGGGTGGAGTTCGGTTTCGTGTCGTCGGCATTGGCGAATGCAGTTGCGACGATGAAAAGAGCGAGGGATAGGACCAACCATGAAATTCGCAAAATGAAGCCTCCCCGCAGAATTACGTTTGAGTACGCCGTCAGAAAATAACAGAAAAATCGGTGGCGGACGAATGGAGGTTGAGCTATGTAACAAAAACGAGATGCGATTTTTGAAAGAATAGTCCGAGGTCGGAATTCGTGTCGAAGATTGCTCTTACGCCCCTGCGGGGCTAGAACCAGATTTCGAATTCTCAAACTTTTTACGGCTTATCACCCACGGCTTGCGTCCTTCGGCAGGCTCAGGACGGGCTGCATTCTTTCGCCGCTTCGCGGCTATTGGCGACACGGCGAAGTGAAAATGATTTCACTCGCGGGAACCTTTTCAGGTAACAACCGGCTCGGGTAACGAAAGTGGATGGCCATTCAAGCAAATCGATTAAAACCATTTTATTCAGTGGGTTAGACATACCCGACCAAATGGGGCCAATTTCTCCTTTGTCATTGCTTACAACCCACGAATTCCCTTACTATTCGGACAGTTGCAGTGGTTTGCGCCTCCCGTGCCTGGGTTTGGCGAAGTCCTTGCATCATATTCAATAGATTGAGACAATCTGTGACCTCCGGGGATGGGGCTTTCGTGAAAGTGAAGTTTTGCACCGCGCTCGTTCGTCTCGCACTTTTAATCGCTCTAATTGTGGCGATCCGCGCCAGCGTTTTTGCTGCCAGCGTGAATCCGCATTCGCTCTCATCCCGTTCGACAACCCACTCGAAATCCAGAAAAGTTACTGAAAGCGCACGCGCGCGGCGACGCATGCACGCGCTCGCGCATAGCCGCACGCCGGTGGCGAGATCGGCTTATCGTCGGCATCATTATTATGAACGGTTCTCCACGAGTTCCTTTGTAACTTCCGATGTCACGGAAGGCGACGTGACGGCGGGGGAGGACCCGATTGTGCGGGCGGCGGCGATCGACGCGCTCGGGAATATGAACGGCACGGTCGTCGCGATCGAACCGACAAGCGGGCGCATTCTGGCGATGGTGAACCAGAAACTGGCGCTCTCGAGCGGCGCACAGCCTTGCTCGACGATCAAGCTTTCGGTGGCGCTGGCCGCGGTTAGCGAAGGGCTTGTGGATCGCGAGACTGAAGTCGCCATTGCGCGGCGTACGCGCATGAATCTTACTGAGGCACTGTCGCACTCAAACAACGCGTATTTCGAGGCGCTCGGACGCAGGCTCGGATTTGAGAAGGTGCAGTACTACGCGCATGAGTTCGGGCTCGGCGAATATGCCGGGTACCGCATTCCGGGCGAGCACTTGGGGACGTATCCGCAGGAAGAGATTCCCGCGAAGCTGGGCGGCGTTGGGAAGATGTGCTCATTCGGCGAAGGCATTTCGATGACGCCGCTGCAACTGGGCGCGCTCGTCACGGCGATTTCGAACGGCGGGACGCTCTACTATTTGCAGCATCCGACTTCGGCGGATGCGGTTGCGGATTTTCAGCCGATCATCAAACGGCACCTGGATATTGCGAATGCGATTCCGGAGCTTTCGGATGGCATGGCGGGTGCGGTTGACTATGGCACCGCCCGCAGCCTGCATTTGAACTTCAATGAGGAATCAATTCTCGGGAAGACTGGGACTTGTTCTCACGCTGGCACGCGCTTTGGATGGTTCGCTTCTTACGCGAACACCGACTACGGGCGGATCGTGACCGTCATATTCCTGCAGGGCGGGCACGCGACGTTCGGACCGAAGGCGGCCGAAATTGCCGGACGGATGTACCGCAACCTTTACGACCACAATTTCTTTGTAGCTCGCACTGTGGGCACGACTCCGGCGCCCAGCCTGGATCGAATCCTGAACGATCCACCGCAGCAGTAGTTTTTCCTTAATCTTCAACTTTTCTCGCCGCGTGACCAAGGGAATGCGGGCGCTTAACTTCCGCTCGCGGATCGGACTGCGCGTGCCTCAGAATAATTGCACGGATGAGTTTGTCTTCTTCAGGAACGGCAGCGGAGCGGGCGCGCGGGGTGGCGTCGTCTCAGGCTTCGGATCCGACAGTGAATGAACGTGGCGGACGAACCACTCTCATTTTTTGCCTGGCGCTGGCGGCAGTCGTTCTGCTTGCCTACAACGGCGTTACGCGTAATGGCTTCGTCAACTATGACGATGAGGGCTACATTCTGCAGAATGCTCACGTCCGCGCAGGGTTGACGTGGGAGACGGTCAAGTGGGCGTTTACTACCTACGATCAGTCGAACTGGCATCCGCTGACCTGGATGTCGCACGCGTTGGATGTGGAGCTCTTCGGATTGAATCCAGCGGGGCACCACTACGTGAACGTGATGTTGCACGCGGCGAACGCGGTGCTGCTTTTCCTGCTGTTGCTGAGCGCTACCGGGTTTCGCTGGCGCAGCTTGATGGTGGCGGGGCTGTTTGCGCTTCATCCTATTCATGTGGAGTCGGTGGCTTGGGCAGCGGAGCGGAAGAACGTGTTGAGCATGCTGTTCTTTCTGCTCGCGCTGTATGCGTACGGGTGGTATGTGCGGCGGCCTGGGATTGGTCGCTATGTGGCCGTTACAGCCGCGTTTGTTTTGGCTTTGCTGGCCAAACCGCAGGTGGTGACGTTTCCGTTCCTGCTCTTGCTTTGGGATTACTGGCCGCTTAGGCGGATTGGTGCGCTCGGGTCCGACGATCCGGATGGGGGCGGTTCTCTTGCGCACGAGACGTCGTTTGCCTGGATGCTGATTGAAAAGCTTCCGTGGTTTGCGCTGGCGTTTGCGAGTTCGTATGTGACGATGAAAGCCCAGAGCGCTAACGCTGTGAAAGCTCTCTCGCTCTACAGCTTGCCTCTGCGTCTTGAAACGGCCGTCATCGCGTACGTTCGTTATCTGGGCAAGGCGTTTTGGCCGGCGAACCTTGTGGCGCTGTATCCGCATCCGACAAAACTCTTCCCTGTGTGGCAGGTTGCAGCGGCAGCGACGCTGCTAGTGCTGATCACCGTTACCGTCATTGTCGAGCGTAAGCACCGGTATCTGGCGGTTGGGTGGTTGTGGTTTCTGGGTAGCCTCGTGCCCATGATCGGGTTGGTGCAGGTTGGCGCGCAGGAGATGGCGGACCGGTACGCGTACATTCCTTTTATTGGACTGTTTGTGATGATCGTGTGGCTGGGGGCCGCGATCGGGCAGAGGCATGGCAGGAACGCGCCTTCTCGCGCTTTGCTCGCGGGTGTGTCCTTGCTCTCACTGGTTGCTCTGGCTGCGGTGACTTATCGCCAGGTTTCTTATTGGCATGACACGGAGTCGTTCTGGCGGCGCACGATTGCGCTGACTGAGAACAACTATGTTGCACACGACGTTCTCGGCTATTACCTGACCACACAAGAACGCGCGGATGAGGGCGCCGCCGAATTTCGCAGCGCGCTGGCCATCCGGCCTGAAGATCCCGAGGCCAACCTTAGCCTAGGGCCGTACGAAGAAGCACATGGACACCTTGAGGCGGCCATCGAGCATTATCAGAATGTGGCTCTTTACTCAGCGCGGCGCGAGTTGCGGGCGACTGCGATGTTCAATCTCGGGCACGCCTACCGCAAGATGGGCGACCTCGCGCGGGCAAAACAATATTTCGAGATGACATTGCAGATGGCGCCCAACGAGGCGAGCGCGATGGTGGGGCTTGGGTTGATTGCCGAAGCGAACGGCGACGCCACGGAGGCGGTTCGCCAATTCTCGGGCGCTCAGGCCGTCAAGGCTGATGATGTCACTTCCCTTCTGCTTGCGCACGCGCTGGAGGAGGGAGGCCGCAGCGCCGATGCGAAGGAGATTCTGGCGCGCCTGCGAGGTTCGCCGAATTTTGAAGAAGCGCAGAAGGTGGCGGCGCTGCTGCTGGCGGGAAATTAAGGGAACTCTATCGTGACGCCCCGATGAATCGCGTGGCCTGAACCGTATCGATGTAATTTTTGTCCTTGTTAATCTCCTGCAACCTATCGGCGTCCTGCTCAGAAGTTCTGACCTTTTTGAGCGCGCAGAGCAGTTCGCACAGACGGTATTTGAGGGAATAGGGGTCCTTCGACTCCGCGAACCATTCGCTTCGCGAATAGCTCGCTCTGCTCAGGATGACACCTCTCTTGTGCGGTGAAGAAGGCATCATGCCATGAATGGCATCTCCCTTGGCCGTGGGAAAGGACACCATGTCATGAAATATCGCTCATCCATACGTTTTTTCTCGCGTTCCAGCGCCTCCATGACTAAGGGAATTCGTTATCAGTAATTCCCTTTCGCAAATGGTCTGAGGGAGTCGAGAATGATGGTGAGATGAGGATATCTGCGCCCGAGCCCACACAGGCTGCGTCTTGGCAACGGCAGTTCATCGCCAGCCTGTTGCTTATCGCAGCCACGCTCATCTGCTATCAGCCTGCGCTTCACAATGGATTTCTGAATTACGACGATGACGCTTACATCACGAACAATCCGCACGTAAAGGCCGGGCTGAGTTGGGCGACGGTGAAGTGGGCGTTCACTTCTTACGATGCCGCGAACTACCATCCTTTGACTTGGCTCTCGCACGCGCTTGACTGCCAGTTGTTTGGATTGAATGCGGAGGGGCACCACGAGGTCAGCATTCTGCTTCATGGCTTGTGCGCGGCTCTTCTCTTTCTGTTCTTGTTGCACGCTACTGGATTTTTGTGGCGGAACTTTTTTGTGGCGGCTTTGTTTGCGCTGCATCCCGTCAACGTTGAATCGGTGGCATGGGCGGCCGAGCGCAAGAACGTTTTGAGCATGCTTTTCTTTCTGCTCGCGCTGCTGGCTTACGTCTGGTATGCACGGCGGCCTCGAGTGGGACGATACCTTCTTGTCGTTTTGTTGTTCGTGCTGGCAGTGCTTAGCAAACCGCAGGTTATTACTTTTCCGTTTCTTATTTTGCTTTTGGATTTTTGGCCGCTTGGGCGAGCACGTGCTGGCACATCGTCCTCAGACGGACCGACTTCTTCGTTCGGCATGTTGCTGCTGGAGAAAATTCCTTTTGCGCTGTTTTCCGCGGCTAGCGCTGTTGTCACCATGAAGGCGCAGCGGGCTGGCGGGGCCGTGCAGACTCTTGCACAATACAGCCCGCCGCTTCGCTTCGAGACGGCTGCCATCGCGTATGTTCGATATCTGGGAAAAGCGTTTTGGCCGTCTCGGCTGGTTGCGCTTTATCCGCATCCGACCGCTCTCTATCCTGCGTGGAAGGTGATTGCGGCGCTGGCGGTTCTGGTCTTTATTAGTGTCGTCGTTATTCGCGCTCGCAATCGACGCTACCTTCTTGTGGGATGGCTTTGGTTTCTGGGCGCGCTTGTGCCGATGCTGGGATTGGTGCAGGTTGGGGCGCAGGAGATGGCGGATCGGTACGCCTATATTCCCTTCATCGGATTGTTCGTGATCGTTATCTGGCTGGTTGCGGATTGGGGGGCTCGACGCGTTCCCTCTTCTGTATTCGGCGTGACTGGGATCGTCATCCTTTTTGTGCTTGGCACACTTACTTATCGCCAGGTTGGATATTGGCACGATACGGAATCGTTCTGGCGGCGGACGCTTGCGCTGACCGCGAATAATTACGTCGCGCATGACTCGCTTGGGGAATATCTCATGGAGCAGGGGCGCGCTGACGAGGCGGCTGCGCAGTTTGAGGCGGCGCTGAAGATTCGTCCGGATGATCTGCCGGCGAATCTCGACCTTGGGGCTTACGAGCATGGCCGCGGGGATCTGGCGGGCGCGATTGAGCACTATCGGGTTGTGGCTATTTACGCGGGCGATCCGGGAATGCGCGCCAAGGCATTTGCTAATTTGGGTTCGGCGTACCGGAGTCTGGGGAATCTGGCGGATGCGTCGCAGTGCTTTGAGCAGTCGTTGAAGACGCAGCCGGAGCATCCGATTCCGATGGCGCTGATTGGGCTGGGGCTGATTGCGGAGCGGAATGGCGATTTTGCTGGGGCTGCTCGGGAGTATTCGCGGGCCATGGCGGTTGAGCCTACTGATGTCGGGTATCTGCTGCTGGCTGGGGCTTTGGAAGAGCAAGGGAAGAAGGATGAGGCGGCGGCGATTCGGGAGCGGGTGGAGAGGCTGTCTTCGGATTTCGAGGGGGCTGAGAGACAGGTTGAGGCGCTGCAAGGGAAGTGAGCGAGGTAGCGTCTTTGCCGGTTGACTTACTACTTCATGTCGACCATTTGGTACGAATACGGTGCGGCCAAGTTAGAATAAGGCGGCGTTACCTCGCGGGAAGAGCCGCTCCGTCTATGCAATTCGACAGACAAGACATATTCCCGTTGAGCGTTGTTTTGCTCTTCGGCCTCGTAATCCCTTTCGGCGCATGGCTGGGGCTCGGCACTCGCCAACAAATCTCACATGATCTTCTCTATGTTGCAAAGGCATTCGCAATCGCCAGTTTCGTCTTTGCTGTGTTGATCGGATTCTTCAGTATCTTTGGCCAGAGACGGGCAAAACGAATTCTCACCGAACGTGGCGAACAATCTCCTGCTGATTTCGTAGCTCAGTTCGCGAGTGAATCAGAGCGACATGCCGCTACCATAGTCTTTGACACACTGCGGGAGTTGAGTGCAGCAAAACAAATGCCAAGGTTGGAACGACGCGATCAAATGAGCGGCCCGCCATTGTTTCTGGCGCAAGGTGACTTGGAGCAGCGACTGGAGACGCTCTGCCAAGAACTGGATCTCTCACTCTGGATTGACCCTGACGGTTCTTCGGCCCTCTACGGCGCAGAAACTGTTGAGCAACTTGTACTGGCGTTAGCCCATTTGATAGCGCGGCAGGGCACAAGGTCAGCTCTCGTCGGTGATTCGGGTCGCTAGCATTTGCAAAATCTCGATCACGCTCATAATTTGCGATCTGCTGGATTTTGCTATCCGAAACCGAGAATTGAGAGAATGCCTTGCGGCGCTCGTAACTGCTTTAAGTGAGTAGGGGTCCTTCGACTCGTTCGGCTCGCTTCGCTTACCTCGCTTCGCTCAGGATGACATCGCGGAGAAGATTGAGGTGGAGCTAGCGGCCCTTTACTTCGTCGCGCTCGACCATGCCGTCCTTGATGTAGATGATGCGGTGGGCGTACTCGGCTATGTCGTGCTCGTGAGTGACTAGCACGATTGTGTTGCCTTCGGAGTGGAGGCGGTCGAAGAGGGCCATGATCTCGTTGCCGGTTTGGGAGTCGAGGTTGCCGGTGGGTTCGTCGGCTAGGATGATGGCTGGGTTGTTGACTAGCGCGCGGGCGATGGCGACGCGCTGACGCTGTCCGCCGGAGAGTTCGTTTGGCTTGTGGTGCATGCGCGGCTCCATGCCGACCGCGGCCAGAGCGCCTTTTGCGCGCTCCATACGTTCCGCCGACGGCATGCCTGCGTAGATCAGCGGGAGTTCTACGTTGTGCAATGACGTGGCACGGGCTAACAGGTTGAAGGTCTGAAAGACGAAACCGATTTCTTTATTTCTGATTCGGGCTAGTTCATCGTCATCGAGTTCGCTGACCAGCTGCGAGTTCAGCCAGTAATTCCCTTTTGAGGGCGAGTCCAGGCAGCCGATCAGATTCATGAGCGTCGATTTGCCGGAACCGGAGGGGCCCATGATGGCGACGTATTCGTTGCGCTGGATGCGCAGGTTGATGCCGCGCAGCGCGTGAACCTGCTGCTCCGAGCCCATGTCGTAGGTCTTCCACAGATCCTCGGTGGCAATCATGCATGACTCGGGGGATCCCAAGGCCGCTGTTCCGTTCATGGTGAGGATCTCCGCAGTCGCCATTTCTTTCTCCTTCGGCTCGGGCACGCACGCTCCTCTGGCCGCTTCATTCTTTGACGCTTCAGTAAAACAATCGTTAGATGACGTTTTGCCTAACGGTCACCGGTCAGCGGTCACCGTCCGCTGATCGTTCTAGCTGCTTTCTTCCTGCTTGGACGGCGCCGAATTGTCTATTTTGACACTCGTCCCTGGTTTTAATGTACGCAAAACCTTGTAACTTCCGGTGATTACTTCGTCACCTTCCTTTATTCCTTTCGTAACTTCGATATCCGTGGTACCGCTGATGCCCGTCTCGACCGGCACGAACTCGGCTTTCTTGTTACGAATCACGAACACGCCCTGAATTTCTGCTTTTGCCTTGGCCGCATCGAGAGGAGCCGCTGAGGCAGCGTGCACTTCCCCTTTAGCGTCCTTGGGCACGAGATCCGCCTGGTTGCGGACAGTCAGCGCCTGGATGGGAATGCTCACCACATCGGCGCGGGTTGCGGTCGTGATTTTTGCCGTGGTCGAAAGTCCGGGACGCAGTTCCTGAGGAGCGTCGGTCAATGTGACTACTACTTTGAAGTCTTTCGCCTCTTCGCTGGTCGAAGTCGACTGCGAGGTGGAAACACCGGTCGAACGGACCATCGCGTTGTCGCCGATTTCGGTGACCGTACCGTGAAACACCTTGCGCGGAATCGCGTCGATGGTTACCTCGGCGGATTGTCCAATCTTCACGTTGACGATATCGGTCTCGTCGACCTTCACTTCGGCGGTGATGACGGACATGTCCGCGAGCGTCATCAGCGTGCTTCCGGGAGCGTTCTGAATTCCCATGACCACCGTCTCGCCTTCGCGTACAGGAAGATTGGTAATCACGCCGTCGTAGGGCGCGGCGTAGATCGTCTTCTGTAATACGTCGGAGACGCGGGTCAAGTTCGCCTGATTTTGCAAAATGTGGCGCTGGGCGGAATCCTTTTGTGCCTTGGCCTGCTCGACCCGTGCCTGGGCCTGCACCAGCATGGCTTCGGCTGACTCCCAGGCGGCCTTCTTGGTGTCGTAATCCTGCTTGGCGATCAGGGCATCTTTGTATAGGCCTTGAGCGCGTTGCCAGTCGAGCCGCGCATGAGAGGCGTCGGACTCGGCCCTCTTCAGATCGGCATTCGACGTCTGAAGTCCGGCCTCGGCCGCGACATAATCGGTCTCGGCTGCCTGCAGCGAGGCCTTATTGGCATTGACGTCCGCGGTCGATTGAACGTTTTCGAGCTGCGCGAGAACGTCGCCTTTCTTGACCCGGTCGCCTTCCTTGACGTTTAACTTGACGATCTTGCCGAAGGCGTTCGCGCCAATATTGACGTAAGTTTTCGGCTTGATCTCGCCGGATGCGCTTACGACCGAGCTGAGACTCTGTTTTTGGGCCTTGCCGGTTTGCACCGTGACCAGGTTCTTATGGCTCTGGTAGACGGTGACGCCCACGAGGATGCCGAGGACCAGCACCACGCCGACGCCAATCAATACTTTTTTCCAGGTTTTCATGCCGCCAATCGATTTCAGCGCGTTCCGCGAACTTTCCCCGCCGCCGCACCATCAAACAAGATCCACGTCCGGCCTGGGAAAAGACGCACCGACACACCCCAAGCCGTACAGTCTTGTATGTAGCTACGTTCGAGCGACAGACAAAGTTCCGCTCGGCCTCAGACGAGAAGCCCTAGCACGCGCGCATTTTCGAGATTTGTATGACCGGTCGCCCGGGACTAGATGATCCAGCCACACGGTGCCATTATAGCGTGCCGCGGTTTGAGGAAAAGCAATCTGCCAAACGTTGGCTGGGGTGATGGCAGACTTCCTGGTTTGGTATTGCAAGATATGGATTCTTAAAGGCTTTATCGGACAGGGGCAGGGCAGAAAATCTTTTTCAGCAGGCCTCTTTTTCTTGCCTTGTTGTATCCAAACGACATAGAATCATAGAATCGTTGTATCTCCAGGTAGGCCCTTCTATGTCCGCTCTGAGTTCCGAAAATTGCCCTTCGTCCGGCGCCAAGACCTTTAACCTCAGCAGATTTAGGAGGTTAGGCTGGCTGCTGGCGGGGACGGTTGCGATGGGCCTGTGCTCGGCGTCCATCGCCTACGCCGATGACAAAGCGGCACCTCAGAGCAAAGACGACAAAGGACAGGTCGATCCTCTAAAACGTCCCATTCCGGACGCCCAAAGAAAAGCAAACGCCAAGGCGCTTAAACAGGAATTGAGCAAGACTTACAAGAAGTGGCTCTCGGAGGACGTTGCCTGGATCATTACCGACGAGGAGCGCAAAGCCTTCCTGCAGCTTTCAAACGACGAGGAACGCGACCAGTTCATCGAAGCTTTCTGGCAGCGCCGCGATCCCACGCCTGATACGGAAGAGAACGAGTTTAAAGAAGAACACTACCGTCGTATCGCCTATGCCAACGAGCATTTCGCCGCTGGCATACCTGGCTGGAAGACCGATCGCGGGCACATGTACATCGTCTTCGGTCCGGCCGACGAGATCGATTCGCATCCTTCCGGCGGCACTTATGAAAGGCCCATGGAAGAGGGCGGCGGCGAGACCTCCACCTACCCATTCGAGACGTGGCGTTACCGATATATCGAGGGGATCGGGCAGGAAGTGATCATTGAGTTCGTCGATACGTGCATGTGCAACGACTACCACATGACGATCGACCGCTCGGAAAAAGACGCTCTCAAGTACACGCCGAATGCCGGCCTCACGCTCTATGAGCAGATGGGCATGTCGAGCAAGGTCAACCGGTTCACCAACGGCGGTATTGAGCAGCTTGGAACCGGGCCGTTCAACCAGGATTTGCAGACCAAGCAGTTCGATCGCCTCGAGCAGTTCGCGAAGTTGCAGGCAGCACCGCCGGTCAAGTTCAAGGACCTGGAAGAGATCGTCAGCCACAAGATCAGCGTCAACCTGATGCCGTTCGATGTCCGCGCCGACTTTGTGCGCGTGACGAGCGACACGGTGCTGGTGCCGATTACGATCCAGATCAAGAACCGCGACATCACCTTCCAGAACAAAGATGGAATCATGCGGGGCACGGTCAACATTTTTGGCCGCGTTACCACGCTGACCGGCAAGATTGTTCAAACGTTTGAAGAACCTGTCCAGGTTGATGTGCCGGTCGAACTTCTGCCGAAGACGGCGGAGAATGCTTCGGTCTACTGGAAGGCACTGCCGCTCAAGATCAGCCAGAACCGCTATCGACTCGACATTGTGGTGAAGGACGTGAATGGAGACCGCACCGGGACGTGGAATCACGCCATCATCATTCCGGATTTCAGTGAAGACCGCCTGAGCAATTCTTCGCTCATCGTCGCCGACCAGATGGAGCCCGTTGCGGCCAAGAACGTCGGCACCGGGAATTTCGTGATCGGGGCGATGAAGGTCCGTCCGCGCGTGCAGTCATCGGACGGCAAACCGGTGATTTTCAAGCGCGGCCAGAAGGTTAATTTCTGGATGCAGGTTTACAATCTGACCGTGGACGAGAAGACCCACAAACCTTCGGCCACGGTTGAATACAACGTGACCGACGCCAACAACAAGGCGGTCATTCACACGGTCGAGTCCACCGACACGATGGGCAATGTGGGCGACCAGGTCACATTGCAAAAGACCCTTTCGGCCGCGAATCTGCAACCCGGCCAGTACAAGATCGAGATCAAGGTGAACGACAAGCTGTCGAAGCAGACGGTGGATCCGTCGGCGACGTTTGCGGTGGAGTAGCACGGCTGCCCGGGATTGGCGCTCAGCCTGTCCTGGCAGAGACTCAGGCGTTGTAGCAAGAGGCGTTCTGAACTAAGCTGTTGTGATTCGAGGGGGCGGGTAACGCCCGTCAAAGGCAGGCGTGATGTTCCGAAAGCTCGGGTTCCTCGCGATGCTCATGGCCTTGGCTCTACCGGCCTGGTCTGAGTCCGCGAAAATCTCGGCGGGTACCATCTCGGGATACGTGCGCGACCGCAGCGGCGTGCCGCAAATGGGCGCCGCAGTTGAAATCCTCGGCCTCGCCGCCCGCAGAGTATTCACGAACGACCACGGCTTCTATTCCATTGCCGCGCTCGTGCCCGGCAGCTACAGCATTAAGGTCAGCGCTCCGTCGTTTCTCCCAACGCTTCGCGAGAGGGTCAACGTTCGTTCCGGCGGGAAGCTGATGGTCAACGTCACTTTGACCAACCTTTTCGAGGCCATTCAACTGGTCACGGTGCCTACCCAGGCGGATCAGGACGACTGGAAATGGACGCTGCGCGCCATCTCCAACCGGCCAATCCTGCGCGTATTGCCCGATGGCTCGACCGCTATCGTTGAGAATGGCCACGACCTTAAAGGCACGGTCAAGTTGCTGGCGGGCGCACCCGGGGACGGCTTCGGCGGTTCGTCCGATATGTCTGCCGCCTTCTCTGTCGAGCGCTCTCTGCTTTCGACCGGCACGGTTCGTTTTAATGGCAACGTGGGATTCGACTCGACCGGTTCGACCAATCCCGCGGCAGTCATTCGCACTACTTACACGAGCCACTACAACGACGTCTTTGAGCCTTCGCTTTCCATCTCTGCGCTGCGCCTGAATTCGCCCGATATAAACACCATGCCAGGCGCGTCATTGCAGGCGCTGTCGGTCAGGAGCTCCGATCGCGTTGTACTCGGAGACATGCTCGAAGTGAATCTGGGCAGCGAACTGCAAAGTATTCAGTTCCTCGGGCATGTTCACGCCTTCAAGCCGTTCGGGTCCGCCGACCTGCACATCTCGCCCAACACCGTAGTGGAATACGAGTTCACGAGTTCTGTTCCCGATTCGCGGCTTGAAGATCGCTTGCCTGATTCATCGAGCGGCCAGTTGAACGCCGCGCCTGCCGATCCTGGAGCTGCCGGCCCGCGCATGAGCATGACCGACTTCGTGCCCGCGGTGGAACGGGCTCAGCATCAGGAAGTTTCGATCTCCCATCGCGCAGGCAAAACCAACTTGCAGCTGGCGGTTTTTGACGATCGGATCATCGATCCGGTGCTAACGGGAGTTGGCGACCTCACGGCTGAAACCGGCGATGTTCTTCCGGACCTTTACTCTGGAACCTTCAGCTATCAGGGCAGTGATTTCTCGACGATGGGCGTGCGCGCCGTACTCCAGCGCAAACTGCTCAACGACCTTACCGCGACACTCGATTATGCCTACGGTGGCGTGCTCGATCTTTCGCAGCCCGGCGTGCAACTTCAAGACGTACGCGACTCTATCCACACGGCACGCCGACAAGCGGTCGCCGCCAAGTTCAGCGGGAAAATCCCGAAGACCAAGACACATTGGGTAGCGTCATACCGTTACTCGGGCGGTCACTCGCTCACGCCGGTTGATTTGTTCAACACATCTCCCGGCGCCGCCGACCCCTACCTGAACTTCTTCGTTCGCCAGCCCATTCCGTCGAAATTTGTCGCCGGACACATGGAGTTGCTGGTGGACATCCGCAATCTTCTGGCTCAGGGGTATGTGCCGGTGATCGGCGCCGACGGCCAGACAGTCTATCTCGTGCAATCCGCACGTTCCGTCCGCGGCGGGCTGGCCTTTAACTTCTAGGCTTCTCCGAAAATACCCATAAAGATCACTTACCTTTTACGCTCTCTGGTCTATAATTCCCCAACCCAAGAGACTTTGAGTCATCGTTCGCGGAGCCCCTAATTATTTTCCCGCCGCGACGAAGGAGAACGAAGATGAAGCTGCGTTGGATCGCTGTCTGCGTCTTTTTACTTTCCGCAATAGCATTTGGTCAAACATTCCGCGGTACCATCCTGGGCACAGTCACCGATCCCAGCGGCAACGTCATCGCCGGGGCCACGGTGAAGGCGCGAAACGCTGGTACAGGCCTTGAACGCACAGTTACTACGTCGAGCAATGGCGGCTACACGATCCCTGAACTTCCCATTGGGACCTACACTGTCACCGTCACACAGGGCGGGTTTCAGACCTCGGTAACGAGTGCTGTCGAAGTCAACGTCGCTACCGAGCGACGTGTCGATGTGCAACTGAAGATTGGCCAGGTGAATCAGGTCGTCGAGGTTTCGGGCGAGACTTTACCCCAGATCGAAACCACGTCTGACGACCTTGGTGGCGTGATCACGGCACAGGTCGCAGAAGCGTTGCCGGTGAATGGACGCGACTACACGAAGCTGATCTACCTGAATCCGGGTGTCGCGGGCTCTCCTGACCAGATCTCGGATTCCCCCGGCTCTTTCGGCGAATTTTCGATGAACGGAGCGCGCGGCCGATCCAACAACTATCTTCTCGATGGCACCGACATGAACGACGGCTATCGCAACGACCCGGCCATCAACCAGGCGGGGGTCTTCGGAACGCCGGCAACCATCTTGCCGATTGACGCGGTGGCTGAAGTCAATGTGCTTTCCAACTTCACCCCCGAATATGGGCGCAATGCCGGGGCTGTCGTCAACATCGTCACGAAAAGCGGTTCCAACTCCTGGCATGGCTCCGCGGGCGAATACTTCCGCAACAATGCTCTCGACGCCCGCAACTATTTCAATGAGTCCAATCAGCCCAAGGCCAAGTTCCACAACAACCAGTTCGGAGCCTCCGTCGGCGGGCCGATCATTAAGGACAAGACGTTTTTTTATCTGGACTATGAAGGCCAGCAGGAAGCAGTGGGCGTGGTCACCGTCTCGAGTGTCCCCACCGGCACCGCCTCCGACGGATCGTTGAGTCCAGATGACGCCAGCGATCCTTCCGGCGTGATCCAAAACTTACTCGCTCGTCACCCTTGGCCAGCCCCGAATCTCGTCAATCCTAATCCGGGCCTGGTCTCCGACGCCGGCAAGGCCTCCGTCATTTCTCCGTCCTACAACAAGCTCACCAGCATGATTTTGAAGATCGACCAGAACTTCAATGCGAGCAACATTCTCACGGGCCGCTATTTCTTCGGCGATAGTGTCCAGTCTTTTCCGCTGGCTCTGGCTGCTGGTGGGGGCCAACTACCTGGCTTCAACACCTTTACGCCGACTCGCGTGCAGCTCGCATCGTTTTCTTACGTTCACACTTTCGGTACCAACAAGGTCAATGAACTACGCTATGGCTGGAACCGCTTCGCTGAAGGTTTCTTCCCCGACGACTCCAGCTTCAGTCCCAGTTCCATCGGGCTTTGCGCCGCAACTTCTACCGATCTTTGCAATGGCAGCGCTCCGTACGATTCGGGCCTGCCCGTCATCCTTGTCTCTAATGTCGCCCAACTTGGATCTAACAGCGGCAACCCGCGCAACCGTATCGATTCCAACGACCAGGTACTTGACAATTTTTCATGGAAATTCAACAAACACGATTTGAAATTCGGTTTCGATTTCCATCGCACTACTGTCACCCAGCCCAACTATGATCGCAATTTCCGTGGCCGTCTCACCTTCAATGGCGACAACGAGGAGAGCCCCACCGGAACCGGAATCGGGGACTTCCTAGCCGGCTATGTGGACAGCGGCTTCCAGTATTCCGGCAACGCTGCTCGCCACACGTTCGAAAACAATTTCGGCTTGTACGTGCAGGACAGCTTCCGTGTTACACCACGCTTGACGCTCAACTATGGCCTGCGCTGGGATTACATGGGTGTTATCGGCGAGAAAAACAACCTGCTCTCGAACGTCACCAGCCTAGACCTGGCGGGCAGCAGTTTTACGCTCACCCAAGTTGGCCAACCCGGCCTCGACAAGCTCTACAATCCCGATCACAAAGATTTCGCCCCGCGTGTTTCAATCGCCTGGGACGTCACCGGCAAGGGAAAAATCGTCATCCGCTCCGGTTTCGGCGTATTTTTCGACGCCGTTTCGCAGGATATGGTGATCGGCCACTTCCCCTATTCGCCCTACTTCGATCCCGGTCCGGCCTATAACAACTTCCCCTACACGAACGGTACTGGGTTTGACATTGTCGCCACACCTGCCATTGGCGGGCAGATCGGTTCCGGAGTTCCTCTTTATTCCAACGACCCTGCGGATGCCTGTCTTCCCGAATGCGACGCCTTCGCGTTCGACCGCAATATCAAGACTCCGTATATGGAGAACTACAACCTCAACATCCAGCAGCAGCTCACGAGCAAGATGGCCATTCAGGTGGGATATGTCGGATCACAGGGTCATCGCTTGTGGCGCTTCTTCGATCTCAGCCAGCCTACCAATGCCCAGGTGACTGCCGCCGACCTTGACTGCGGTTGCATCCTGAACTATGGCGTTCCCCGCAACTATATTGGCGGCAATTACCCCTACGGCGCGTTCTATCTGTTACAACAAAACTCCACTGGCCAATCGAACTACAATGCCCTCCAGGCCAGCTTCCGGGTCAACAGCTGGCATGGGATAACCTCGGTTCTCAATTTCGTATGGTCGCGCTCCATGGACAACTCCAGTGATGGCGAGGACTTTGAACCCAACGCGGCGCAGCCAAACGACAGCAATCAGCCGAACCTGGAATACGGCCCCTCGAACTTCAACATCCCGAAACGGCTTACCTGGAACTTCTCTTACGAATTTCCGAAGCAGGGGGGCGATTGGCAGCGACTAAAAAATGGTTGGGGCATCGATAGCGTCCTGAACCTGCAAAGCGGTCAGCCTTTTCAACTCAACTACAATTTTGAGGGCGACTTCAGTGGCGGCGGGAACGGATTTGATCGTCCGGATGTCGTAGGCCCGATCCACTACGATTCCAAGCACCCGCTCAACTATCTCGACCTAAGCTCGTTTGCTATCCCGTGCACGATTTCGGGGGCTGCTACCGGGAGCGATCAGGACTGTGTCCCGGGAACCCGCCACTACGGGAACCTAGGCCGCGATGCCCTCCACGGCCCAACTTTTAAGGAGTGGAACTTCGCCATCTACAAGAACACAGCTATCACGGAGCACCTCAAGATGCAGTTCCGTGCCGATTTCTTTAACCTACCTAACCACCCCAACTTCGCGAACCCGTTCCTGCCGTCTTATATTGCGGACCCCGGAATCGCGGGGTTCACGACAGCAACGGTCGACGGAACCAGCCGCGAAGTCGGCGCGGGCCCCTATCCGATCTCTGCCACTGGCGACGTCGGCATCGGCAACCCGTTCATCGGCGGAGGAGGACCGCGCGGCATTCAGTTGGCGATCAAGTTCACGTTCTAACGCCAAGGGCACGTGCGGCGCGGGCGCCTTCGCCCGCGCCGCGCACTCCGGGGAATCACAGGCTAGGGCGATGAGCGCAATCGCAAGCCCCAATGATCGTATGGAACGCCGACGCCACCCCCGCACGCCTGTTCAACTGCCGGTCAAGATCCGGCCAAAGGGTGATCAGGGCACCGCCGGGCCAGAGCACTCCGGACTGACCCGCGACCTGACCTCTTCGGGGATTTTTCTCTATACCGACTCGGCTCTCAAGCCCGGTGCGAAGCTTGAACTGGTGCTCATGCTTCCCCCAAGCCTTGGTCTGGGCGCAGCCGGATGGACGCTGTGCGAGGCCTCGGTAGTCCGTGTCGAGCCCTCCGATGGCAAGGGCATTGGAATCGCGGCTACCCTGGATCGCATTGAGCGTCTCCCAGAGCTGCTTTGAGCCTGCGATCAGCGGCCCGCCAGTCCCAGCAAGACCAGCCTCCAACGCCCTTTTGGGGGCCGGACGCATTTTCAGCCAGAAAGCCGTTGCCGGCGTCTCTTTCTCAAATTGAGCATTCCCCGAAAATAATTTGCCTATTTTCACAAAAACCCTTCCCATGCCTCAAAGTTGGTGCAATAATGGCCCGCTTTGAGCGTACGTAGAGCGTTAACTTGTTTCCCGGCAGGCCGCTGAATGTGGATTGAGAAACTCGCCCGTGGCGTTTTGGAACTGGACACGCCGATTGGGCCTCGCTATCTGCAACCGAATTTTCTTGAGCGTGTGCTGTTGCTCTGGACGTTTCGGAACTTCTGTTCACTTCCGCAGGAAGTGCTTCGCACAAATGAGCGCCAACTGATCGACCGTTTGTGGAATGAAAACCGCTTTGTTGCCCGATCCATCGCGGATGCGAGCGAGCAGCCCATCATCGGGAGAGTCGAGCGGCGAGCGATGGCCACGGTCGAAGCCATGCCCAAACGCAAGCCACCCGCATCCTCCGGCGCGGCGCTTGCGGAAGAGGGACGGCAGGCAATCTCCGCGTAGATCGTCAGACTCCAGATCGATCTCAGCCGCAATGCGAAGAGTTTTGGGAGCCGCGCGTTTTATCGGCTCAGGAATGCTGCGGCATGACGATGCGCGTCCGGAAAAAAATGGCTATTCTGCGGGCGCTCTCGCCGAGCAAGAGCATGGCCGATGATATAATTTGTATTCCTCGCCGCAAGATCCCCTGCGTAGGGCGCGTAGCTCAATTGGCAGAGCAACTGACTCTTAATCAGTAGGTTGAAGGTTCGATTCCTTCCGCGCTCACCATCTCTTTCTTGCCTTGTTGAAGCACCCTTGCTAATGAAAATGCCCCACCCGTTTCTAAGATCTGCCAATGAGTGGGGCAACACTGCGCTAAAATCCCGAAAACCCAAGGGTGTCGAAGAGTCTGTAAATGTCATCGTAATTCGGATCGTGGGCTCCCGAAAACTCAACATACGAAATATTCGCCGATGCCGACGATATGCTTAAGGTCTTCCGGGATCGACGAGGAGCCTCCTCGACCCCTTCTTCAGGCTCTAGATGTCTTCGTCAGGCGGAGGGAATTGATGATCACTGAAGTGCTGGAGAGCAGCATGGCTCCCGCGGCCATGATCGGGTTGAGAATGCCTGCGATCGCCAGGGAAATGCCAATCGCATTGTAGAAAAATGCCCAGAATAAATTCTGCCGGACGACACGCATTGTTTTCGACGCCAGATCAAGAATTTCCGGAATTCTGTCGAGCGAACTTGTCATCAGGACGACGGCCGACGCTCTCATGGCGATGTCCGTGCCCGAACCCATGGCGATTCCGAGATCGGCTTGGGCAAGAGCGGGAGCATCATTGATGCCGTCCCCTGCCATCGCCACTCTCAATCCGCTGGTCTGAAGGCTTCTCAGGAACTCCGCCTTCTCTTCCGGCAGCACCTCCGAGCGGTAATGGTCGGCACCAATCGAGTTGGCGACCGACAGCGTCGTCGCCCGTGAGTCACCGGAGACCAGATAGATGCCGACCCCTTTTGCCTTGAGGTGCGAGACGAGCTCGCGCGCATCCGAGCGAATCCTGTCGCCGAATGCGATCAGTCCCTCGAACCTGCCATCCCATCCGAAGAAAGCTATCGTCTTGCCCTGCGATTCCCAGCGTTGCGCTTCCTGCTGCATGTCTGGCGGTATATCGATACCCAGTTGCGCAGCCAGCCTGCGGCTTCCCACGAAGGTCTGCCGGCCGCGAACGGTTCCGGTGATGCCCTTGCCTTTGAACACTTCGAGATTGGTTGCGTCGATCAGGCTTACGCCATCCTGCCTGGCGAAGGAGACCAAGGCGCGGCCAAGAGGATGTTCGGAATACTGCTCCAGCGATGCGGTCAGAAGAAGCGCTTCCGCCCGCGACTCGGCGAAGGCAAATGCCTCAGCTTCCCGGTCTGCTGTGGTTTCTTCTCCCCGCGCGCTCACGAGCGCCGGTTTCTGGCTTGGCGCGCAGACAACATAATCGAGAACTCCGAACGTGCCCTCGGTTACGGTTCCGGTCTTATCGAGAACGAGGGCATCGACATTGCAAAGTTTCTCCAGCACTTCGCTGTCGCGAAAAAGAATGCCGCGCCGTGAAGCCTGGCCGAGCGCTGCCGTGATCGCCAGCGGTGTCGCCAGCCCGAGCGCACAGGGACAGGCAATCACCAGAACCGTGATGGCCCGCATCATCGACGTTGCCAGAGGCGTCGACCGCGTGAGCCAAAGCAACAAAAGAGTCAGTATGGCAACGCCAACCACGGACGGTACAAATATCCGTGACACGCGATCGACAGTCCTTTCGAGCGGAGAGCGGCGGCTCAAGGCCTGCTCCACCAGAGCAACCACGCGAGCCAAGGTCGACTCGCCGGCCGTGTGGGTGGCACGGATCTGCAGCACGCCGTCCACGTTGATGCTGCCAGCCACCACTCTATCGCCAGGTCCTTTATTGACGGGAGTCGCCTCGCCCGTTAGAAGTGATTCGTCGGCATGCGATTCGCCGGCAGCCACAACGCCATCTGCCGCGATGTGCTCGCCCGCCTTGATCACGAAAATCTGACCCGGCTCGAGGGCGTCGATGCTGGCGAAGCGCTCCACGCCTCCGGCCAGAATGCGCACCTTGTTCGGCATCCACCGGTGCAGATTTACAATCCAGCGCGACGCCCGCTCCTTGGCGTTGCGCTCGATCATCTTTCCCGCCAGGACGAGCGCAACGATGACACACGCGGTATCGAAGTAGATGTGGGGATCGCTGCGAAAAGCCTGTATGACGCTGAAGAAATACGCCGCCAGAATTCCCAGGCTAAGGAGGGTCTCCGAGCGAATCGTGCGATTGCGCAGCCCGCGCCATGCCAGCCGCAAAATGGGAAACCCGCTGTAGAAGACAACCGGGGTTGCCAGCCCCCACACAATGAAGGGAATATAGCGGCGAATGCTGTCCGCAATGTGCTCAAAGAAACTGATGTAGAACGTCATGCTCAGGTACATGACGTTCATCCACAGGAAGCTGGCCACCCCGAGCCGCAAGAGCAGATCGCGTTTTTCGCTGTCGTTGGCGCCGGCCTTGGGGCGAAATTCGCTCGCCTGATAGCCGAGCTTGGCAATGCGCTCGATGATGTGTGCGGGCGGAATTCGTTGCGGCAGGTATTTGATCTTGACGAGGTCGGTGGCGAATGACGCTTCTACGCTCGCAACGCCGGGCAACTTTGTGACCGCGTACTCAATCAACCAGGCGCAAGAGGTGCACCACATGCCGCGAATGTGGAGGAGGAGCTCCTGGTACGCGGCATCATCGGAGGGAGGAGTAGAGATCGCTGCCGGTACGGCCTCGGGGTTCGAGATCAATCCGAGTTCGAGAGAACGCTTGTAGAGCTCGGTCTGGCGGAAATCCTGATCCGGTTCGCCGGTCTCGGAGAGGATCAGATAGACGTTCATGCAGCCGAGGCAGCAGAAGGATCGCTCCTCGTCGTGAATACGCTGCAGGTAAGGGCGGCGGCCACAAGGCAGCCCGCAGAGGCCGCAATTCTGTCCTGCGGCGGCTTGTCTTTCAGTGTCCGGCATGATCGTTAGCCGGCTGCGATGCGACCGGCTTGCCGTGCTCATCCAAGAAGACCGGGTTGGTGCGCTTCGTGATGACGTAGCAGACGATCAGAATGGCGATGAACAGCGCAAAAACAAAACCGAGAAAATACGTCAGAAACGACGGCTTCTTGTTGGTTGGTAAGTTCGATGACATAGCGATTGTGCTCATGCTCTATCTCCGTGCGTAATGCGCTCGATATTTCTTAGCGCGAATCCTGGAACGGCGTAATAAACGTCTCGTCGAACGAGTCCTGCTCGTTGCCCACCCGGCTGATCAAACGGAAGTGATTCACGCCTGGGACAAGCGCTGCTCCCGCCGGGGCCGCAATCTCGATATCGCGCTCCATCGTCTGCCCTGGGTTGATCAGGGCCGCGTTCTCGAACGCCACGAAGTGAGCCCCGGTGAGGCCTTCGATCGAAAGCACGAGGGTCTGCGGTTGCCGGCTGCGGTTGGCCGCCCTCAAGTGAAAGGTATTGAAAACCGTGCCGTCCTTATCCAAGCGGTAGAGCGCGGTGCGCACCGGCGCCAGTTGCACGAGCATGGCGTGACGCATGGAGAGCGCCGTGAAGAGGCCGGTGCCATAGAAAAGCAGCACCAGCAATACGACCATGCGCTTGGGATCGCGAATGCCGATCTTCTGATACCAGGGCCGGTCGCCGGTGAAGAGACGTTCCCCGGTCTCTCCCCAGACATAGTGAATCAGACCTGGTTTGCCGAGCTTTGCCAGGATGACATTGCAACCTTCAATGCACTCGCCGCAGCCGACGCATTCGATCTGGTAGGGCGAATTGCGAATGTCGATGCCCATGTGGCAGACGCGCAGACACTTCATGCACTCGATGCATTCGTGCTTCTCGTCGCGGTAATGAACGAGCAAAGTGTGGCCATCGGTGAGCATGCCCTGCAGGTAACCGTAGGGGCAGACGGTGGTACAGAACCTCAGCCGCACGAAAAGGAAGTCAATGAGGGTGAGCAGGGTTGTCGTCGCACCAGCGATGCCGCCCGCCGTTCTTATGTCGAGAGAGATAAGGCGGCGCAGCAGATCGCGCGGCTCAACGAAATAAGAAATGAAGACAAAGGCAAGAACGACCGATGCAAGCCCTGCCAACACATAGAACACGGCCTTGCTCAAAAGGCTGCGCGTTCTTGGGCTGCCGCCGACGTGCTTATTGATCGTGCGTTGCAGCCAGCTTTCCAGTGCTATCGACGCTTCGCTGAAGATCATCTGCGGGCAGAGATATCCGCAGTACACACGTCCCCACAGCATGGCCATGGCCGCGACTACGAACATCAGGAACATCATGGAAAAGAAGATGATGGAAAATTCGCTGATCCACAGTTCGTAGCTGAAGAAGTAGAAGCGCTGCCGCGGGATGTCGATGCGCATCAAGTTCGTCAGCGGCAACAGGAAGAAAATCGCGACGCAGATAACGTGGACCGCCTTGCGCAGGCGGTGATAATGAAAGCCCGGATCGATCGGAGTTGGTCTTGCTTTCCTCTGGGCGGGAGGTTTTTCGGAAATTACGACGAGCTGGTTGCCGCTTTCGGAGCCGCTTTCAGTGGCAGGCATGGGTGTGGGCTCCTGGGAAAATGTGCGGCATCAAGCCGCGCAGAATGAGAAGCGCGCCCATCAGAACTACGCTCACGGCAGCAAGTTGCGTACCCCAACGATTGAGCTGACCGCGGATGGCCGAGGAGAAAATGCCGACCGCCAGAAGAGCAGCCGCGGTTCCCGCGCCAAAGGCGGCCATGGTAGCGGCTCCCCAGATTGCGGAACCCGTGGCCAACGCCCGCAATAGCGCTGCATAGATCAAGCCGCAAGGTAGGAGGCCGAGCGAGAGGCCGAGCAGAAAGCGATTTCCGATGCTCGCCGATGAAATCAGTTTGGCTAGTGGCCTGAGAAATCCGGAGGTAACCCGGAAAAGCTTTCCACCAACGGCTTGGGCGGCGGGAAAAACACCGAACATCACTACGCCCGCGATCAGCATGAGCGCGCCACCGACGATCGCGAGCGCGCTACCGATACCGGCAAGGTGACCGATGACTCCCACTGTCTTTCCCGCCAGGCCCGCCACTGCGCCCAACGCGGAATAAGTAAGGATGCGACCAAAGTTATAGGCAAGGTGGCCGGCGAAGAGGGCGCCGGAGACCCGCGCCTTTTTCTGCTCGAGCGCGACACTGTAGGAGAGCACGATGGGGCCGCACATCTGTACGCAATGCAGGCTGCTAATCAGGCCCAGCGTAAACACCGCCCACATTTCGATCGCAGTCACCCCGGCTCCTTGCTGTCAGCGCTTGCCATCCACCTGATACAGAATCTTTTCGTTCCGCGTTGGCACGGTTACACATTCGCGATAGAACTCAAACTTCTTCATCAGGATCGCGTGCGTGGGACAACGCGAAGCGCACATCGCGCAACGAATGCATGTCGTCTCGTCCTTCAGCATCACCCCGCCCAGCGTGTCGAGATCGGCCTTACTCATCTGGCGCAATTCGTCGCGGCTGATTTCCAGTGAAGTCGATACCATGTCGAGCCAGCGGTCTTCTTTGCAGAGTTCGCTCAGGCCGACGAGCTTGATGATGCTCATCGGACAAACATCTACACAGCCGTTGCAGGCGATGCACATGGACGTGTCGAAGACGGTGTTGACGTTGCAGCGCAGACAACGCGAACCCTGGCGACGCGCTTCTCGCTCAGGAAAAGACTCCTCGATGATTTCCAGTGATGCCGCGCGCTTGGTGGCGTCAATCACCGGCGGATTGGCGCGCGGCGTGCGCTCCCAGCCTTCGGCCATCGTGTAAACCGCGGGCTCCCAGTGGCTGCGCACCGCAATCTCAGTGCGCGTGCCTCGCAGGTAGTCGTGCATGGACCGCGCGGCTACTTGCGCCGAGGCGATAGCATCGATGAATAGCCGTGGCCCATGCGCGATGTCGCCGCAGGCGAAGACGTCCGGCGCCGTCGTCTGATAGGTCTCGCGATTAACCTTGATCAAGCCTCGTTCACTCTCTACACCGTCTTCCGGTTTGAGGAAGGAGAGATCGGACGATTGGCCGATGGCGAAAATGACGGTGTCGGCGGGTATGTCCTGTACGTCGTTTTCGTCGAATGAGGGATTGAATCGCCCTGTTGCATCGAATACCGACTTGCAGCGAATCGTCCGCAGTCCAGTGACTGTGCCGTTCTGCCCGATGATTTCCTTCGGGCCGCGTGAGTTGTGGAGCTTCAGTCCTTCTTCTTCGCCTTCGACGACCTCGACTTCGTCGGCCGGCATCTCGTCGCGGCCTTCGAGGCAGACAACGTGCACTTCCTTGTCGCTGCTCAGACGCAGGGCTGAACGCGCGACGTCATAGGCGACCTGTTCGCCGCGGCCCATCTCCGAGAGCGTCTCGCTCATCGAGGACATCTCGGGGCGCACTGCCGAGCGCGCTACATCGTAGGCGACATTGCCGCCACCAATGACGACTACGCGACGGCCCAGCACCAGCGGCTTGCCTTCGTTAAAGGCGCGCAGAAAGTCCATGCCGTCGTAGACCATCTCGCGGTCGGCGCCGGGGAGGTTGAGCTTCCGTCCTTTCGGCAGTCCGATCCCGAGGAAGATGGCTTTGTAACCCTGGTTGCGCAGATCCGCGATCGTGAAATCGCGCCCGAGGCGCATGTTGCACTTCAGTTCGACACCGAGCGAGAGGATGGCTTCGATCTCGGCCTTCACCAGCTCGCGCGGCAGGCGAAAGACCGGAACGCCGACCGTCAGCATGCCGCCTGGTTCCGCATTGGCCTCGAAGACCGTAACCTTGTAGCCGATCTGCACAAGATCGTGGGCTACGGTAAGCCCAGAGACGCCCCCGCCAACTACAGCGACTTTTTCGTAGTCGCCGCGATTTTGGGGCAGCATGCGCTGATCGCAGCCCGCACGGTGAGCTGTGGGATTGCCCGCCTCCGGCCCGAACTTGTCGGTGACAAAACGCTTCAATGCGCGGATCGAAACCGCCTCGTCTACATCGCCTCGACGGCAATTCACCTCGCACGGCGCTCCGCAGACGCGACCGCAAATCGACGCAAACGGATTCGTCGCACGCGCCATGCGGTAGGCGTCTTCGTAGCGGCCCTCGGCAATCGCCGTGACGTATCCGCAGGCATTGGTGTGCACGGGGCAGGCGTGCTGGCACTTCACCATCTTGATCCAGTAGTCCGCCCCTTCAATGGCTTCGAATTGGTTCCACTGATTGCTCATCGGCCTCAGTCTTCGTGAAACTTGCTGAATGCGAATTTGACGGTGATAATCGCGAAGATCACGATCAGCGCGGCGACGAAGTACATTAGTCCGCGCGACGACTGCGTCACCGAATTGAATTGCCGCACCAGGGCGCCGCGCGTGGAATGGTTGACCTCCCCATTCATGAATACGAAGAAATACGCCAGCGCTCCACCCGCGATTATGATGTAGCAAAACTTGAGGAACGCAGGAATCTCCGTTCCTTTTCTTTCAGTAATCCAGCCATCCGCGTAACTCTTGATTTCGTTCGAACCTTGCGACGTCTTTGTCTGCTCCAATGTCGTTGCCATCTCGTCTCCTTAGCTGGCCTTGCGTGCTGGTGTCTCGTCCTCGTCGGCGAGCATTCGATACTTCGGGTCTTCGCCGTGCTCTCCCCAATAGCCATGGCGGAGGGACTTCACCAGGAAGAAGATCCCTCCCGCCAGGAACAGGAAAAACATGAAGTAAGCCAGAAAAATGCTCGGATACACATAGTCATGCATGGTCGTCTCACTTCTCGTAGTCGTTATCTGGACGCCAATCCTTCGCCCGCCCCAGTGTCTGGATGTAAGCCACCAGAGCGTCGAATTCCTCGGCGTTGTCGGCAATCCATGGGAACGGCGGCATCACCGATCCGGGCGTCAGGTCGCGCGGATTGCGGAAGTGCGTGCGATGCCATTGCCGGTCGTACTTGCCGCCCACGCGTGAGAGGTCCGGCCCGGTGCGCTTGGTGCCGAACATGTGCGGTGTGTCGTATACGAACTCGTCGGGAGTTGAGATCGGCGAATCCACTCCCTTCCATCCCGAGCGTTTCGTATCGGCAAGCAGCGTGCGCGTCTGCTGCGTGTGGCAATACCAGCAGCCCTCGCGCACGTAAATCGCGCGCCCTTTCAGTTGCTGCGCGGTATAAGGCATCAATTTTCCGGTCGGCCCCTTCGCAGGGTCATGGTTCTCGAAGGGCATAGACCAGCTTTTGTCGACCAGCGGTGGCACAACGGTAGTCAGCAGGCCTCCAATAAAGAAGAAGACGAGCGCGGCCACCACAAATCCCACAGCACTCTTATCAGTTTTTCCCAGCATGGCAGTCTCCTTGTCGTCCTAGGCCTTCGCCACCGCAGTTGCGGGGGTTTTTCCGGCGTCGATAACGGTCGCCAGTATGTTGTAGAGAAATGTCGTGATCCCGAGGAACATGAAGATCCCGGAGAAGAAGCGAACGGTCCAAACCGGCTTCAACGCGCGCACGGTGTCAATGAACGGAATCGACGGGTTGTTCCATTGCCAACCCTGCCAGAATCCGCCCAGCCACAGGGTGACAAAGAAGCCGAGGCCGCCAATCATGAAGAACCAGAAGCTCCAGTTGGCGAGCGCGGGCGAGTGCAGTTCCGTATGGAAGAGCCGCGGAATTGCATAAAAGCATCCGGCGATGGCGAAGAATGAGAATGCTCCGAGCACCGCCATGTGCGCGTGGCCGGGGATCCAGTCGGTCTTCGAAACGATCGCGTTCACCGAGCGCAGGCTGTGCATCGGGCCCTGAAAGCACGTCAGCAGATAGAACACCACGCCCGACATCAGGAATTTCAGGGGAACGTTCTCGCGCAATTGATACCACTGTCCCTTCATGGTGGCGAAGAAGTTGTAGACCACGGTCCACACTGGGATCAGGAGCATCAGCGAGAAGGTGATGGCGATCGTCTGCAGCCATTGCGAGATCGGCCCGTGCAGCATGTGGTGCGCGCCGGTCCAGACGTACACAAACGCCAGCGCCCAGAACCCGACCATCGACAACTTGTGGCTGTAGAGAGGCGTGTTCGAGGCCTTGGGAATGAAGTAGTACGCGATCGCCAGCCCGATCGGGGTGAAGATCAAACCGACAGCGTTGTGTACATACATCCAGTTGAGGTTGGCCTGGTTGACTCCGGTGGTAAAGAAGACGGCAACGTTGCCCGTGAGATACACAAATGCTGTCCACAGGATCGTGCCCATGGTGTACCAGAGGCTGACGTACATTTGCTCGTACTTACGGGTGGCGACCGTCGCAAAAATGTTGATCCCGAAACAGACCCAAGCGATGACCACGAGAATTGAAAGCGGCGTGGGCAACTCGGCATACTCCCAGCCTTTATTCATGCCCAGCGGCAGCATGACGACTGCGCCGAGAACGATGATGTTCCAGATGACGGCGGTCGCGACGCCGAGCTTCTCGCTCCACAACTTGACGCCGCAGAGCCGCGGCACAATATAGTAGGCAAGGCCCATATCGGCCGCCAACAGCCAGCCGAAGAGCATCCCGTTTACGTGCAACGGGCGCAGGCGGCCGTAGGTAAGAACCGGTACGCTGCCCAGCAGCTGCGGCCAAACGAATTTCGCGGCGATCGTAAGAGCAATAATGCCAACTACAAAGAAGTAGCTAATTGCGCTCAAGAGAAACCACTTTGCCGTGGTGTCCTCGTGAATTGCCTCTACCGGTGAGACGGCGCCCACCCCTCCATAGGGTCGGGAGGTTACTTGCAACTGTTCTGGCATGATGCCTCCTGGTTCAAAGAAACGCTTCTCGTAAAAATGCTCATCTGCTCTGGCCTGCTTGACTCTGCACTTGCGACGTAAGCTTCGGCGACTTCTCTTCAACAGGAGCAGCCGCCGGTTTCCGGTTCAAACTACGAATGAAGTTAATAAGGTTGCCGATATCGTTCTGCGACAGTCCGTAGTCGATCCACGACGGCATCGCGGTCCCTTCGACGCCATACGTGATCGAAGTGAACAGGCGTTTGTCGCTTGCGTTGTTGATGAACGCACTGTTGCGCAGATTGCGCGGCCTCGGGCTGATATCGAGCGAGTTCGGCCCTTTGCCGTCGGCTTTGCGGCCGTGACAACCGGTGCAGCGCTGCAGGAAAATCTGCTCGCCGTCAGCGACCGATTGCGGCGTAAACGCCACCGGGTTCGTGTCGGGCACCTTGCGTTCTTTGAGCTTCTGGCGCGGCTCTTTCACAAACGTCTTGAACACGTAATCCAATACGTCTTTCCGCTGTTGCTCCGTGAGTACGCGTTCCCATGGCGGCATTGACGTGCCAGGCACGCCGTCCTTCAGCGACGCCAGGAAACGATCCTCCGGCTTTGAGATCATGAACGCCGCCTTGGTCAGGTCACGCGGCGCTGGATCGAGATAGAGATACGTAACACCCTTGCCGTCACCTTTCTCCCCGTGGCAGCGCATGCACAAGCCTTTGTAGATCTCCTCGCCGCTCTTGAACACAGGTGGCGTTTTGCGGGTCTCGAGATAATCCGTAATTGATCGATAATCAGCTTCGCTGAATCCGAACACCGGCATGATCGAATCCGGAATCCGCGAGCGCGGCTCCTTAAAGTGATCCATCAGCCAGTTCTCGTCACGGATCAGGCCTTCATAAGAAAGATCGGGCGAGATGTGGCCGTCTTTGTCACCTAGTTTGTGGCAAGCGGTGCACGATCGCTGCGCCAGCAGTTGCTCGCCGCGAGCCGCCGACGGAGTCGCATCCGCTGCATTGCCTCCCGCAATCGGCAGACTCGTCTGCTGCAATTTCGCGCGGTATTGTTCCATCGTTGTCTCGGAGAAATTCATGCCGCGGCGGCTTTTCAGGAACACCACCAGCGCCTTGATCTCGTCGTCGTTCAGATCGAATTTCGGCATGAACGAGACCGCGCTGTAGTCACGTGGATTGACCGTATGGCCCCACAGGTAATCGATCCTCCAGCGCTTGCCTACTTCAGTGAGATCCGGGCCGAGCGTCCCGTGCGAGAGTCCCTGGATGCGGTGGCATCCGTAACAAGCTCTTTCAAAAAACAGCTGCCGCCCCTTCGCCACCAGCGGCGTGCCTGCAAAATTCTCCTCCGTGTGGCATTGCGCACAATTGGCCTGCATGTATTCCGCGCCGGTGAATTTCGCTTTGTATTGCGACTTCCAATTGTGTTGAGTGGCGTAGCCGAGCAGCGGCTGCGGCCAATTTTCATCCTCGCCGTGAGCGTAAAAGGTCTCGAGTCCTCTTCCCTGCCCGTCGTGGCAAATCGTGCAGCCGAAGTCGGAGAATTTGTGGCGGCGTTCCCATTTGCCGTTCTTTTCGATATCTCCGAGAGCTGCTGAGTAGCTGTGCGTGCGCAGCGGTTGCGCGTGGCCCTGGAACCGTGGATCGTCGCTGGCGATATGGCAGGTCGTGCAGCGGTCTACCCGCGAGTCACCAAACTGGGTCACGATGATCTGCTCAATCTGCAGTTTGTGCGCGTCCACCGTCGCCTTCTCCGCGTCGGTCTTGGCCAGGCTGCGTGCCTGCTCCCAATACGCGGTCTGGTGGCGCTCCCAGCGGTTGAAGAACTGATCGTAGAAAACGATCCCGTGAACTATCAGCACCACGAAGCTTGCAATGGCTAGCGCGACTCGCGTACTCACAAGATTCTCCTCGTCATTTCTTCACGCCCTTCGCAACGGGTTCAGTCCGTTCGGTCACCACGGAGAGACGAACTCCCAGTTCGCTCCGCGGAAGAATGTTCCGATCACCACCAGCACGACGTTGACGACCGCAAAGGTCATAAATAAGGTGTTGGCCAGCAGCCGTTCCTTCGCGAACCATCTGCCGACACCCGCGTTTCTGCGGTCGATGTACGGAACCAGCAGCAGGAGCAGCACTTCGATTGTTGGAATTCCGACGCCGCCCCAGAACGCCGAATAACTCACCTGCTCCTGCAATCCGAGGAAGTACCAGGGCGCTTTGGCCGGGTTCGGAGGGTGCATGACGTTGACCGGCTCTTCCAGCGGCGCATTAAAGAAGAGAGAAACCACCAGGATCGCCGCCACCGAAATCACGAAGACCAGCAGCTCCGCCTGAAAGAGATTCGGCCAGCTGAATAGAGTCTTCTCTTCGAGAGTTCCGGTTTTCACCAGCGGCCCGCGAACCAGTCCCTGAATCCCGAAGCTCCGCTTCGGCAAGGCCGCGGTTCCAGCAGCAGCAGCCACCGCCATCGTCATGGGCGCTGCGGCTTCCACGGCCCCGCTCTTCACGATGGTCGGACCCGTCGGCGCAATTTCTTCTTCCTCAGGCTTCGCCAACCCGCCGTCCTTGCGAATCCGCCAGAAGTGGATGGTTACCAATCCCGTCAGCACCACCGGCAGCACAGCCACGTGAAGCACATAGAAGCGCAGCAGGGCTTCCTGTCCCACCGTTGCGTCGCCTAAAAGCAGAAATTTGACGTCTTTCCCAAATACCGGTGCGTACCCCGCGATTGACGAACCCACGGTGATCGCCCAGAAAGCCAGTTGATCCCAGGGCAGCAGGTAGCCGGTGAAGCTGAGGAAGAGCGTCACGAGAAACAAAAGGACGCCAATCACCCAGTTGAATTCGCGCGGCGGCTTGTAGGCGCCGGTCAGAAACACGCGACACATGTGCAGAAACACCACCGCGACCATCCCATGCGCCGACCAGCGATGCATGTTGCGCAGGAAAATTCCGAATGCGACCGTGCCGCGCAGATCCAGCATGCGGTCATACGCCTGGGTCGTCGACGGCACGTAATAAAACATCAGCAAGATGCCGGTCACGACCAGGGTCAAAAATAAGAAGGTCGCCATCAGTCCGAGGCCCCAGGTGTAAGTTGCCTTCAGGCTGTGGCGATGCACTTTGACTGGATGAATGTGCAGAAAGAAGTTTGTGAAGCTGGTCGACGACCTTCCATAGTCGGAGCTTGGCAGCGGATTCCGGAAGATCGAGCGCCAGATGTTCTCCGGCAAGGCCAGCCAACTATTTCGCGAGCGAACTATCGTTTGAGTGCTCATACCGTCAAATAAGTCCCCGCTTCCACTTCGTTGTCTTTATCCACGACCAGGTCGCCGTTCGGTGCCAGCGTCATTTGGTACCAGGCCAGCGCCTTCGGCGCCGGGCCGCCCGTCACGATGCCGTCCTGGTCATAGCGCGACCCGTGGCAAGGGCAGGCGAAGCCGGTCTCCGCGACCGAGACGATGCATCCGAGGTGCGTGCACGTCGTCGAAATCGCTGCCAGTTTGTCGCCCTCGCGCACGATGCAGACGCGCCGTGTGTCCAGCGAGATGCGGGCTCCAGCCGGAAAGTCCTCGGGCTTGCCGATCGCAAAACGGTTCGGTTGTCCATAGGTCGCTCGTGGCTTGATGAAAATGAGGTTGGAAAGCACCGCCACGATGGCGGACCCGAATAGTCCAACCCCGCTCAACCAGGCCAACAATCGCCGCCGGTTGACGTCCTCAGGCGCGCCGTCCGCCGTGGGTTTCGCCGGTTTCGTCGTCATCTTCTTCCTTCTCCTCGTGCTTTTCTCCCGTTGGGGAAGAGTCAACCAGTTCCTCAACGTCCGACCAGAAAACGTGGTACTTGGCGTCTTCCACGTTCTTGAAGTAGTTCTTCTTCACCGCGAACACAAAAACCAAAGCTGCGCCGATTCCCATACAAAGGCTGGCGAGAATCGCAATCCACGTAACTTCCATGCCAGACCTCTAATCGGGGCGCCCTTTTCGGCGATCCGGTCTCGGCGACACTCCCTTGGCTCGGCTGGCGGAATCGCTTGTCTCGCCGTGTTCAAGCCTGGCCAGGTTCGCCGCCGACTCTCGCGCCAACTTTGCAATCGTTGCGCTCGCCAGCACGTGTTTCAGCGCGCTTTGAGCTTCCGTCCAAATTGGGTGCGCCCCGCACCAGGATTTCCGATCGCAACCTTCCGCACCTGGCAAACACACATTGATTTGCAAGGGGCCCTCGACCATTTCGACAACGTCCAAGAGCGAGACGGTCTCGGGATCGACTTCGAGTTCAAATCCTCCGCCACTTCCACGGTGGGATGTCACCATTCCACGCTGCACAAGCTGCTGAAGAATCTTGGAGACAAAACTTTCGGGAGCTTCGATTCCGCGCGCGACGTCCGGCACTGCCAGCCGCGTATGCGGTGGGTGCGTTGCCATATAGATCATGACCCGCACTGCATAATCTGTTGCCCGCGTGATCTGCATTCCCGGTTCGGGAATCGGACTGTTTTTGTCCGATTTCGGTCATAGTAGAAATCCTGTGAGTGGTTGTGTCTGTGACACATCGCACGGTTGAATGTGACGAGCAGGAAGCACGAGTTTTGCGTCTGGTGCGATTCAGAAAATCGCGCATTCTGCGTGCGCGGAAAGTGCACAGTCTTCGAGTCGTGCGGGCAACACGCCCGCGGTTGCGTCATCATCTTTTTCAGGAATAGCATTGATAGCTTGGAGGTGTTATGAGCGATACTCCCGATTCGTCCCGGCGTAACTTCCTCAAGAAATCCAGCGTGCTTGGCGTTGCGGCAGTTGTCGGCAGCAAGGTTAGTGACTCACAGGCCAGCGCTCTTCCCCCACTTCCTTCGAACCCCGTCACTGAAAAGGCCATGCCTACTCGGAACCTGGGACGCACGGGATATCGTGTTGGCATCTTCAGCCTCGGCGGACAAGCCTCGATTGAGCAGCCAAACAATGAGAAGATCGCTGTGCCCATCGTCGAGCGCGCTTTGGATCTTGGTGTGAATTACATCGACACGGCCGCCATGTATGGCGGCGACGAACGCTGGAGCCAGCGCTACATCGGCGAGGTCATGAAGCGGCGCCGCAATCAGGCTTATCTCGCTTCAAAGACTCACGATCGCACCCGCGACGGCTCTCTCAAGTTGCTCGAGCAATCTCTAAAACTGCTGAATACCGATCATCTCGACGCCTGGCAACTTCACCACATCGATAGCCAGTCTGACGTCGACCACATCTTTGCCAAGGGTGGCGCGATTGAGGCTCTTCAGCACGCGAGGGAGCAAAAGATGGTTCGTTTTCTCGGAGTCACCGGGCATCGCGATCCTGATCTCCTGATCCAGTGTCTCGAGCGTTTTCCCTTCGATCAGATCCTGATGGCCTTCAACGCCGCCGACAAACATCACCTCAGCTTCGAAGAGAAGCTCCTGCCGCTCGCCGTCGAGAAGCAAATTGGGATTATCGGGATGAAGATTCCTGCGCGCGGCCGCATTCTCGCCAGCTGGAAACCTGATCCCAGCCATGCGAGCGGGTTTGAGGGCAGTGCTCCCGGGCCGGGCACCCTCGCCATGAAGGAGGCTTTGTACTATGTCCTCTCCCGGCCGGTCAGCACCGTGATTATTGGCTGTGACACGATCGCGCAGCTCGAAGAGAACGTTCAGTTCGCGCGCGACTTCACGCCGCTCAGCGAACGTCAACTGGCTGCGCTCAGCGACAAGGCGCAGCCGGTCGCGCGGCAAGCGCTCTTCTTCCGGCGCTGGGCTTAGTTCGGATCGTTCGCAGGTTCTCGATTCGTGGAGTGACAGAGTGGTCGCTACAACCCCGCCGTCTTCGTCTCCCCCGGCCGTGCCTGATCGGGTCACAAGCATAGGTGATAGCAGTCACTGCGACCCTGTGATCTCTGTGCGATAAGTTCGCGCAGGATTTCCGGTAGCTTTCTCAGACCGCTTGCTACCGGTGAGGGTCTGCTTCAGGTCCGCTCATGACGTGAAGCGCCGGAGGGTGCGGCGATGAACGACGCGGTCATCTCACAGCGGGTATTCACGGCTTTCCTGGTAACAGTTGTCTCTTTTGTGCTCGCCGCCTTCAAAAGCCGCGGGTGGGCACGAACCCTCGTGCCGACACACACTTCGGCGCGACCTGCTTCAGCCTTCCTCTGCGCCTTTCCGGCAGAGAAAAATCCCGACGGCCCACTGGACGCGCGCGCTCCACATGTGTCCAACGGCACGGAGAAGCACCCGGCCAAGAGCCGCTGGCCCGCTGCTGGTGACTGGATTGCGCCACTGGTCGTGTGGTTTCTGGTCATCGGGCTCGGTATGGCGATCGTCAGTCTATTGCTGGGGGAAAGGTAAGTCGAACATCAAAGGCCGTCCGGTTCGCTCTTGCGAGCGTCACCCGGATAGTCCGAATGAACTGCGAGGATATTTATGGTGATTCTGACCGTTGCAGCCGCAGTCTTGATGGTCCTGCTGTTGTCTTTCACGATGTACGGCCTGCTGAAACGCTGAAGAGCACGTGGAACCTTGACGATCACAAGGCCGCTACGCGCCTCTGCACCACGAGGAAATAGAGCGCCAGGAGAACCAGGAGCAGCCCGTTGACGCCGAGAACGACGGGCGCAGTGAACATCGGCACAAGCCAGCCAGATAGAAGATTACCCATCGGCATGCCGCCGCGGAAGGCGAAGTTGTAGACGCTCATCACGCGCCCGCGCATTTCGTTGGTCGTAATCAACTGCACCAGCGAATTCACGTTCGCGAAAACCGCCATCATCGATGCGCCCGCCAGCACCAGCATCACTCCGCTCAGCGGCAGCCACTTCGACAATGCAAAGCCAGAAATCCCCACGCCGAGGGCCATCAGAGCGGCAAGAGCAAGTTGACCCTTTCTCCTGACGTTTCCGAGACCGGCCACTCCAAGCGAGCCGCAGATCGAGCCCAGCCCCATCAGAGCCAGGAGGTTGCCGTAGGTCTCCGGACCGCGATGGAATATATCTTTCACGAACACGGGAAAATAAGTCCGCATTGGCATACTCAGGAAGGTCATGAAAAACGCCAGAATGATCAGCGCCTCCATGGAAGCCTGGCTACGCACGAACTTGATGCCTTCCTTCAAACTAGTGAAGACCGATTCTTTCGTCTTCCGCGGGATGAAGCGGGCGGTGATAAGCGAGAGCGAAATAATGGGAGCGAGGAAGGAGACGGCATTCAAGCCAAAGCACCAGTTTTCGCCCAGTTTCGCGAGTGCCTGTCCAGCGAGCGCCGGCCCCACCATCACGGCGACGTTGAATTGGATCGAGTTGAGCGCGATGGCATTCGGCATATCCTCTTTTTCAACCAGCGTCGGAATCAGCGCCTGATAGGCAGGTCCACCGAATGCTTGCGCAAAGCCGGAAATAAACGAAAGGCAGAGGATGATCCAGACGTTGTGGCTGTTGATCTGCCCGAGAACCACAAGGATGGTCAACAACCCCGCGCTCGCCATTTGCACATACTGCGAGGCAAGCAGAACCTTGCGCCGATCGACGCGGTCGGCGATCACGCCGCCGATCAGCGAGAAGAGAAAAATAGGAATTCCGCCGAGAAACTGGTCGAGCGCCAGCAGAAAAGCGGAGTGGCTGAGCTGATAGATCAACCAGCCCTGCGCGACGATCTGCATCCACGTGCCGATGCTCGACGTGCAGGCGCCGATCCACATCAGCCGGAAATCTCTATATTGAAATGCTTTGAAGACGCGGGCGATCAATGGTACGTCCCAAATAGCTCCCCCGAGCAGCCTAACATGCCGTTGCGCCGCCCGTGGATGCAAAGGTGAGAAGAAGCCCGCCAGCCCCATTTAGCATAGACGTGTGAAGACCGAGAAGGTTTGTGGATTGGCCCGCGCGCTCTCGAAATTGGGCTATTGCTCGCGTTCTCAAGCCACTGTGCTTATTCATGACAGACGAGTAAGTGTAAACGGGCGGATTATACGCGACCCGGAGTTTGCCATCCGTTTATCCCGTGATTGGATTGGCGTCGACGGCGCGCCGATTCAGAAAACAGCGCCAATCTATCTGATGATGAACAAGCCGCGAGGGGTCGTGACGACGGCTTCTGACGAGAAGGGACGTAAGACGGTCTATGACCTTCTTGCGGCGGCAACGCCATGGGTCGGGCCAGTCGGGCGGCTAGACAAGGCCAGTGAAGGGCTGCTCCTGTTGACGAACGATTCCGAGTGGGCCGCCCGGATTACCGATCCGGCGAGCCATCTCGGCAAGCTGTATCACGTCCAAATCGACCGCGTTGCCGACGCTGATTTGCTCTCGAAGATCGAAACGGGAGTCAAGGTCGACGGCGAGAGGCTGCGCGCGAAGGAAGTAAGCTTGCTACGGCACGGCGAAAAGAATAGCTGGCTCGCAATTACTCTGGACGAAGGAAAGAATCGACAGATCCGGCGACTGCTTGAAGCGCTTGACATCGAGGTTTTGCGCCTGATCCGGATTTCAATCGGGCCGCTCCAACTAGGTGAGCTGAAGAAGGGCGAAGTCCGGACGCTCACCCATGAAGAGAAGAGGGCGGTTGATCGTGTAGTAAAAACTGAGAATTGACGACTGAGAACTGATGGCTGGACATTGCCCCAAAAACAACAAGCGCGTGCCGATAGATGTGGGGTGAGGATGGCAACGGCACGCGCTCTATTAAGTTGAATCGAGGTTAAGCTTTTGGCATCCAACTGTCAAGATAAATCTTTTGGCTGCAACAAGTTACGGCGCATTTACGGATCACTATTTGAATATTCCCGCAAGTGCATCCGTCACACATCTTTGTGATGAGCTGGAGGCGCAGATTTTGCGAGCCGTGCCGGTTTTTTCGCTGCTAGTCCGTACGCGGCCAAGTGCTCCTGCGCCAGTGCCACCACCTTGCGTTCGCCGCTGTAAGCCATCTTCTTGCTCGCCTCAGACAACGGAGCCCACACCGCCCGCTTGACCTCGATGCGCATCTCGTCTGTGATCTCGCCGATATTTCCTGACACATACTTCATCAGGTAGAAACTCACGATCTTGAAAACGCGCTCCCCGTCGCCCCAGCTGCGGACGTAAACATACTTGATGTCCACAAGCTTCGCAGTCGCCTCGGCAGCGATCCCCGTCTCCTCGTGCACCTCGCGAACGGCTGCGGCTTCCGCGCTTTCTCCCGCATCCACCAACCCTTTGGGTAAGCACAAGACGGCGCGGCTCTGCTTCCCGCCCTTCGCCGGTCGAGAGTCTTCCTTCTGCGGCTCAATCAACGCGATATGCCACGCGCCATCAATCTCGCGCACCACCACGCCGCCAGCCGAAATCTCGCGAATCATTGCGCCACAACCCTTACTCTCCGAGTCTCGCCGCTTCCTGGTGGATGCGCTCCCACGCCCGCTCGACATGTCGCGCCTCGGTGTTGGTTTGGCCGACGCACAGCCGCAGCGTGAATTTGCCATCCAGCTTGGTATGGGTGAGAAAGAGATCACCGCTCGCATTCAGGCGATCCATCAGCGTCTGATTGTTTCGATCCTGCGTCTCACGATCCTTCGCCCGAAGCCTGAAACAGATGAGGTTCAGCGTTGCCGGAGCGGCAAGTTCGAAGCGCGCGTCACCGCGGACCCATTCGACAAACTGCTGTGCAAGCCGGATATGTTCCCGTACATGGTGCTGCAAGCCTTCGACGCCGTAGTGTCGTATTACAAACCACAGCTTTAGCGAGCGAAAACGCCGTCCCAACTGGATGTGCCAGTCGCGATAGTCGATCACCGCGCCGGACTCTGTCGCCTGGTTGCGCAGATACTCCGGCAGGATCGACAGCGTCTGAATCAGGTGCCGGCGGTCTGCCACCCAGAAGCAGTTGCAGTCGAAAGTCGTAAACATCCACTTGTGGGGGTTGAAAGCATAGCTGTCGGCAAGTTCCACGCCATCGTGAATGAAGCGGAATTCGGGACAAAGCGCGGCCGTCCCACTCATCGCAGCGTCCACATGCAGCCAGAGTTTATTTTCGTCGCAGATGCGTGCAATCTCTCGCACTGGATCGATTGCGCAGGAAGACGTGGTCCCGACCGTAGCGCACACGAAGCACGGAATCCCGCCCGCCCGCCGATCGGCCGCAATCTGTTCGGCCAGCGCGTCGCTGCGCATCGCGAAATTCTGGTCGACAGCGACGGCTCGCAAGTTGTCCGCGCCCATCCCCGCAATCTTCATCGCCTTTTCGACGGAAGAGTGGGTCTGCGTCGAGCAGTACGCAACCAGCCGTCCGTCGCAGCCTTTGCTGTTGCTTGCGAACCTGGTTGCGCGCTCGCGCGCGGCCAGCAATGCGCAGAGCGACGCGCTCGACGCCGTATCCTGAATCACGCCCCCGCCGCTTCCACGCGAAAGAAACTTTTCCGGTAAGCCCAGCATCGGCACAAACCAGTCGAGCACGTGCGTCTCCAGTTCTGTGCAAGCCGGACTAGTCGACCACAACATTCCTTGTACGCCGAGGCCCGACGACAGCAGATCGCCTAAAATGCCAGGCCCCGATGAGTTCGAAGGAAAATACGCGTAGAAATTCGGCGACTGCCAGTGTGTCACGCCGGGAAGAATGATGCGCTCGACATCGGCCAGAATCCGGGCGAAGTCCTCGCCCTGAGCCGGGGGACTCGCAGGAAGCTGAGCCCGCACTTCGCCCGGCTTCACCCGCGACAAGACAGGGAATTTCTCGATACCCGCGCGGTAGTCGGCGATCCAATCGACCAGGGCGTGCCCCGCGCGCCGGAACTCTTCAGGAGACATGTGGAAGGATTTGTCGTCAGGCATAAGCCATCTCTGAATTTGTAATTGGTAATTTGTAATTTCTAATTGAACCCCGCAGGAGCGGTTCTTCAATTACAAATTACCAATCGCAAATTACAAATGCCCAAAGTAGACCCGCGTCTTGTACTCAAATTCGACGGCCCCCTCCCGTGCATGCGCCGCGAAGATCCGCTCCAGTTCGCACATCATCGGTCCGTGATTGGGATCGCCTTCGAGCGGCACATAAGAAGATGAGAGCAACCGTCCCGCGACACCTTCGTAGCCAAAGCGCTGCCGGAAATCGAACACCTGCTCCTCGCATTTTTGCGGTCTGAAAAACTCGTCGATGATCGCCGTCGTACGCTCGTGCCGCACTTCCTTGTAATCGGTGCCATAATCCAGCAGCATTTGCTCGTACTCACGCAGGAATGGCGTGCTCTCCGTTACCCGTTCATTCCAGATGAGCACACACCATCCGCCCGGCCGTAGAATGCGAACGAATTCCGCCCGCGTTCGCTTCAGATCGAACCAGTGCGCGGCCTGCGCGGCAGTAACAAAGTCTACTGATGCCGGATCGAGCGTCGTCGCCTCCGCAGTGCCTGCGACCAAGTCCAATTTCTCGTAGCCTTCTAGGAATTGTTTTCCAGCCTCCCGCATCTCAGCGTTCGGCTCAACCGCGAAAACTACATTTCCATTCTCCAGCAGCAATCGCGTAAATAATCCCGTCCCCGCCGCAACGTCAGCGATCACGTGCTCCGGCCGTAGCCCGCACTCCGTGCGCAGCGCCGCGATCACCTCCAGCGGATATCCCGGACGATAGCGAGCATAGTTCTCCACCCGGTCGGAAAATCGCGCAGTCGGAGCTTTACTCATACCTTCAAGTGTAACCTGCGGCGTCGCATCGTCCCGCAGCGCGATACAATCTTTACCTTCATGTTCCGGCACTCTACACGCGAACGTTCTGCATCAAAATTTGCTGAAGGAGCCTCATGAAACTCTTCTCTGGTGCCTTTCTTTTCTTTTTTCTGGTCTGCACGGGCCTTCAGGCATTCGATAAGCCTTCCGACGCCGATGCTGGCGGATCGAAAACCCCAAGCTGGGTGATCAGCGGCTTCCGCGATACCGCGCAAGAGCAGGAAATCGAAAAGAAGTTCATGGCCGTACCCGACCCAAAACTGGCGGAAGAACATCTCCGCACTTTGACGCAAGCACCACATCCTGCCGGCTCACCCGAGGACAAGGCTACCGCTGAGTACGTAGCCTCCAAGTTTCGCGATGCCGGCCTTGACACTTCCATTGTCGAATACAAGGTGTGGTTCAACACCCCGGCGGAGATCAATGTCGACATGACCGCACCCGCCGGCATCGAAATGCACGGCCCGCACCGCGAGCATGTCGACAGCGACCCATTCCAGGATGATCCACGCGTACTAATGCCTTACAACTGCATGTCCGCCTCCGGCGATGTTGAAGCCGACGTGGTCTACGCCAATTACGGCACGCCAGAAGACTTCGACAAGCTCAAGCAGATGAACGTCGATGTGCGGGGCAAGATCGTCATCGTTCGCTACGGCCAAAACTTCCGCGGCGTCAAGGCATTTGTCGCGCAGGAACGTGGCGCCGCCGGCGTCATCATTTATTCCGATCCCAAAGACGACGGATTCTATCGCGGCGATCCTTACCCCAAGGGACCGTGGCATCCCGCATCCGGTGTGCAGCGTGGATCCATCGGCTACATGTTTCAATTTCCCGGGGACCCGACTACGCCCGGCATCGGAGCCACTCCGAATCTCCCCGACGCAAAGCGTATTTCTCCATCCGACTCCGAGCAAATGCCGCGCATTCCCGTCACGCCCATTTCCTACGCCGATGCTCAACCGATTCTGGAGAATCTCGCCGGCCCCGCCTCGCCCCGCGAGTGGCAGGGGGCCTTGCCCTTCACGTATCACGTCGGCGCCGGCCCAGCGAAAGTCAAGTTGCATCTCAAGCAGGATTATCGCTTCCGCACGATTTGGGATGTCATTGGAAAAATTCCAGGAACTTCCACGCCTGACGAGTGGGTGGTGGCCGGCAATCATCGCGACGCCTGGGTCTATGGCGCAGTCGATCCCAACAGCGGAACCGCGGCCATGCTTGAAACCGTCCATGGCATCGGCGAACTCCTGAAGTCTGGCTGGAAGCCGAAGCGCACAGTCGTTTTCGGAAGCTGGGATGCAGAAGAAGAGGGTCTCATGGGCTCGACCGAATGGGGCGAGGACAATGCCAAGGAACTCGCGAATGCGGCCGCCTACTTCAACATGGACGTGGCCGTTTCGGGCAAGAAGTTCGGGGCCTCAGCCGAGCCGACTCTAAAAGAATTCATTCGCGAGGTCGCCAAATCAGTTCCCTCTCCGGCGGGCGGCACAGTTTACGAAGAATGGAAAAAATCTACTCGCACGAGTGAAGAGAACCATCGCCAGGAAAATGCGCGGGCCCCGGTCGCCGAAATCTCCGGCGATGTCCCAGTTGGCGATCTTGGCAGCGGCTCCGACTACACGGTGTTCCTGCAGCACCTTGGCATTCCGTCTACGGACATCGGCTCCAGTGGCTCCTATGGCGTCTACCATTCCGTTTTCGACAATTTTGCCTGGTTCAAGAAGTTTGGCGATCCTGATTTCCTTTACGAACAGCAGATGTCGCGCGTCTATGGCCTCGAAATGTTGCGCATGGCTGATGCTGACGCGCTTCCCTACGATTTCGAGAATTACGGAAAGGAAATCCTCGTCTATCTCGACGCCGCCAAAACGAAAGCACGCGACAAGTTTGGCGACAAGGCTCCCGATTTTTCCGCAGCCTTTACCGGCGCTCATCATTTAGAGGAAGCCGGAGCCAAAATGCTCCAGAAGCAGCGAAAAATACCGGCTTCACCCGAACGCATGAACGCCACGCTTCGCGAGGCCGAGCGAGCGCTTCTGATTCCCGAGGGCTTGCCGAACCGTCCGTGGTATCACCATGCCGTTTATGCCCCCGGACAGTACACCGGTTATGCCGCGGTCGTAATTCCGGGGGTCAACGAGGCGATCGATCATGGCGATGCTCAGCGCGCCCAACAACAGATTGCTGCCCTTGCCGCGGCCTTGAACCGCTGTGCGCAGGTCTTGCAGCAATATCGATAACGTCCATCCCGGTTCTGGTTGAACCGGGACGGCGTAAATCACGGTGGAAGAGCGGCCCTTCAGGGCCGCGTTGGCAGCCACGAATTGAAGATCGGGCTTCAGCCCCCTGGTCGATTCTCAGCGGAACGAATCGAATTGCACGCCAAAGTAATCTGATCCTTCTGTGTCCAGTCTCGCTCTCATGTCGATCAACGCAGAGGTGGCGTTCAAGCACGTTCTGCAGGACTTGCCTACCGCGAGCCTCGCGACGTTCCTCGCGCTCTTTCCGATCGTCAACCCGTTCGGCGGCATTCCGCTGTTCTTCAGCCTGACTGCCGATTTCTCATATGAAGAACGCTGCCGCACCGCGCGCAAGACAGCGTTCTATGTGATTGCCATCCTCGTCGTCTTCATGCTCTTCGGAAGATTTGTGCTGAACTTTTTCGGAATTTCCTTGCCGGTGCTCAAGATCGCCGGAGGATTGATCGTCGCCAATACAGCCTGGGGCATGGTGACCGGTTCGAGCCGGATGACCCATGAGGAGAACAGCGAGGCGCTCACCAAAGAAGATATTTCGCTGACACCGATGGCAATGCCTATGCTCTCCGGCCCCGGTTCGATCGGCGTCGTCATGGGCCTCGCCGCACACGCTGACAATTTCCTCGGTTACGCGGGCATGATCCTCGGCATCCTCGCCATCGGCCTGGCCGTTTATCTTTTTCTGCGTTTAGGGGGCCCACTCGTCAAGCAGCTTGGCCCCGGAGCGATGGGCGCGATCAGCCGCATTTTTGGATTTCTCATTCTCGCGATCGCGGTGCAGTTGGTATGGGATGGCGTCGCGGACTTCCGGGGCTAATCAATTTCAAGGGCTTGTTGTTTCTACAGTTACGCTCCGACCGACGCTTCTTTCTCAATGTAACGCCCAACCAGCGCGGCGCAGGATTCGATGAACTTTTGCTCTTGTGCGTCGAACGTGCCCACGAAATAACTCTCAATACAGAGCTCGGCCACCATTCGCTTTTTCGCAAAGATCGGCACGATGATGTTGGATTTCACCATCTCCCCGCCGATGTATCGTGGATCGTGTGCGACATTATTCACGCAGACTGTCTGCTTTGACCGCGCGGCCGCTCCACACAATCCTTTCTCGATCGGGATTCGCACATTCGGCGCGAAACTGCCGACATAGGGCCCGAGCGTCAAAGCGTCGAATGCCGGCGCCTCCATGAAGTAAAAACCAACCCAGTTGTAGCGCGCCATCTGCTCATGGAGCCGGTGCGAGATATGCTCCATCAACGGTTTCATTCCGCCGGCCGCGCTGCTGTGCGCTTCAAATTCTTTCAGCAGTTCCTGATGGTTGGACATCGTCAGCCCTGCCTGTTCTCGGTTGAACGTGCTTTTACCTCAATTCTATGCCGACTCGCGAACCACGCTGATGGCACATCGTGTACGGAAGTAACCGTTTCTCAGTTGGTCTCGCAACAGAACCGGTGGTCATTTTCTTGTACGGAATTGTGACAAGCGGGCTCGAGTCTGAAACTCTAGCGAGAGCTAGAAAGGAAGTTTCAGGATCACTGTCGGTCGTGCCTTGTCTTCCGCGTACGCTCCGGTCTCTCCATTCCCGAGCCTGAGCTGACTGTTCGCGACGTAAACGAATGCGCGCCCATCGACCGTTCCCTGGATCGGTCCATCGTACTCGGGATGATTCATCTCGAGAATCGACACATTAGAAATTCGCTGCCCCTGCGCATCAAGATCCAGCTGTAATACTCGCTCCGGACGCACGCCGATCTGAACGGTAATAAAGCTGTTGCCGACTCGGCTTAGGCCATCCAGCCCTCCGAGCCATAAGTTCGCGGGCCCTTCTATTCGGCGTCGCGTTTTCGACGCCATACCTAGCGCCCACAATCCGTCCGAGTAATCGACTACGTACATCGTCTTCCCGTCATCGGAGAATGCGAGCCCTTGGGTCGAAGCGAAGACATCGGGTCCGACAAACACCTCAAGCTCATTGCCGCCCCGCCGCAGCCGATAGATGCCCGGCGTTCCCGAGTCCGAAACATAAGCGTTTCCCTCGCGATCAACTGCCAGAGCATTCAGAAAATGAGGTTTCCCATCGACTGGCAGAAATGCCTTTCCCTGCAGCTTCCCGGACTTGAGATCGAAAACGAAGAGTCCTGACTTCCCCCTATCCTGGTCGCGATAGCCGCGCATGAAGGGAACCGCAGAAGAGCTGGCAAAGAGAAAATGCCGTTCAGTATCGATAACCAAAGACGCTCCGGCAAGAAAACCATCCTGTCCTTCGCGCACGAAGTCAGAAACCTCGCCTGCCTTAGTGCGCCGCACGATCTTCCGCTCTCGAATGCTGGAAATGTAGGTATCGCCATTTTGTGGATCAACCGCAACTCCTATGGCCATCAATGTGGGGTCAGAAAGCTTGAATGCGACTTCGCTACGAACCACGGGTTTGCGGAGTTCGGCCAACCGCAAAGCGAACCCAGCCCACGCGGGCGTTTTGCGGATTCCGGAAAAATCATCGTCAGTCTCCGCGCCAAGGTCGAGCTTGCGGTCCACAAGTTGGTTAAGCAGCTTGATCGCCTCGCTTGCGTGTCCGCTTAAGCTCTCGCCGCAGGCGACGTTATAAAGAAATCGAGGATTGCTCGGCTCCAGCGCGAGCGCTCGTCTTTCATAGGCGAGGAATCCGGCATAGTCCTTCTGCCGGTAAGCCTTGACTGCAGCGGCGCTCAGCGCCGCTGGCGTGCTCGGGATCTCCTCACCGTGCAAAGTCGTCTGACAAAGAGTTGCCAGGCAAAGACATACCAATAGCTTCGGGGCGCTCATCCTCACTGTGCACATCCTCCGCGCAAATGATCAGTTAGCTCTCTCAGAAGAAAAATTAGCAGTCGCAACATTCTGCCTTGTTCTGCCAACTAAGAAGAGCTGTGGCCCCCGCACTTTAGCACGCCTAGATAGACTTCCCACGGGCCCACCGCTTCGCGATATTGGTGCGCCATGATCCTCGAGATCTGGTGAACATGCGTCAGATCGTGAACCACCCACGTCGCCAGCAACTCCGACATCGTGACCGCCCCAAGAGAGGGATGGCTTCCGCGGCGCTCCAGGTCGGCGGTCTGCAAGTTGAAATTTCCCAGTTCCTTCAGGTTTTCTGCGCGCAAGCGTCCAAATTCATCTAACAACTGCCCGAGTGACTTCCCTAGACTCTCCCTTTCCTGCGCCCAGCGATCGAATGGCTCAAACGGCCGCGTGTCCCCGAATTGCAGGATCGTTTTCAGACGTGGCATCCAGTCGTGGCGTTCACCGCTCACCAGATGGCCGATGACGCCATAGGCATTCCAGGTCTTGTCGCCCTCATTGCGCATCGTCCATGTTTCTGGCAAATCGCGCAGAAGCGTGTTTAACGTTGCAGGAGTGCGCGACAGAAGCGAAATTGTGTCCGGCAGATTGTGGGCTGTCATGATTCGTTGGATGAATGGCGCCCTGCTGAGATTCTGGATTGTCTGGCGCTTTCTGGCCACGGCGTCTTCCGAGTGTGCGGCTGGTTCCCTACTCCGCCTGCTTGCTGATATTCAGCAGCACGCCAACGCATGCCAGCGTCACGAAAAGTGACGACCCGCCATAGGATACAAACGGCAGCGGAATACCCTTCGTCGGCATTAATCCCAGCACTACGCTGATATTGATAAATGCCTGCAGCACGATCATGCTCGTGATACCGACCGCGAGAAAGCGCCCAAAGTTGTCCTGCGTGCGCAGCGCTGCCCGTGTGCCCCGCCAAAGAAAGATGGCGAAAAGCACGATCACCACCATCGCACCGACCAGGCCCAGTTCTTCAGCCGTCACCGCAAAGATGAAATCGGTGTGCGGCTCGGGCAGATAAAAGAGCTTCTGCTTCCCTTCCATCAGGCCCTGGCCGGTAATGCCACCGGTCGCGACTGCGATGAGGGACTGAATGATGTGGAAGCCGAAACCTTTCGGATCTGCATAGGGGTTAAGAAAGGCGAGAATGCGTCCGCGCCGGTAGGCGACCCGCGACACCAGCAAATAAAGCGCAGGCAGCGAGGCCGCCATCGCGTATCCGAAGTAGCGCAACCGGATGCCCGCGACAAACAGCACACAAGCCGTGATTCCGGCACACGCAATCGCGGTCCCGAGATCAGGCTGGAAGACAATGAGTGCCAAGAACACCGTTGTGGGTGCGATTGCAGGCAGCAGGGTATTACGCAGGTCGTTGATGGACTGCGTCTTGTTCTCTAGGAACCACGCCAAGAAGAGTATGAGCGCAGGCTTAGCCAGTTCCGACGGCTGAAACGAGATGGGCCCCAGATGGAACCAGCGATGCGTTCCGTGGGCCCGATCCATAAAGAAGACGGAGATTAGAAGCAGAGTAGTAAAACCCAGCAACGTAAAGACCAGTGCCGGGTGCTGGAAGCGCTTGTAGTCCACCTTCATGGCGACGACCATCACGGCCAGTCCGGCGACCGCCCAGATCAGTTGCTTCAGCAGGAACTCGTAAGCCGAACCAAAGCGCTCCTTGGCCATCACGGCCGAGGCGGAAAAGATCATCACCAGGCCGATAAAAACCAGCAGACAAGTGACGGTGAACATCCAGCGATCGACACTGACCCGCTTGGCCATTGCATTTATTTCATCACGGAGGGAGCAGAGGCGAGGAGTAGTTTAGGAGCGCAATCGCACCCGAGCGATAACTGTTTTGGTTCGTGCTCGTGTGGTGTGGACACTCCTGGCTGGAACAGGTTTTTTATCGAACGCAGGATAGATTGCTTCGCGAGCGGGACGCCCGCGCTACACAGAGACGGCCCGCCATCCCGCCACAGATGCATGGTACCTCAGTCACTTTCCCGTCCTTGCCCGGAACGTTACCATCGGATGGAATGAACCTTGAGTCACTCCTAATCAGCCGGGATCCCGCGCTCTTCGGCGTGTTGCAGCCGACGCTCGAGAAAATCTCGGTGACAGTGGAAGCGTGCCCGGAATGCAAGGGCGGCTTCGACCTGCTCGGCAAACGCAAGTTCGATGCGGTCATCATCGATTGCGACGACATGCCGGGTGGAGCTGATTTGCTGGTTAATATGCGCAAGGCCTCGAGCAATGCAAAGTCTGTGGCCTTCGCAGTGCTGAACGGCAAGACCACGACCCAGGAGGCATTCCAGCGCGGCGCGAACTTCGTGCTGCAAAAGCCGGTCACCCCCCTGCACGCCTCACGCTGCTTCAATGCGGCGCTCAACTTCATGGTGCGCGAGCGGCGCCGCTACTTCCGCTATCCCGTCGAGATCACTCTGCACGTCAAGGTTCTAGGCCAGGAGGTCAAAGCGACCTCGACCAATCTCAGCGAAGGTGGAATGGCCATCCGGATCCCCGCGAAAGTTCCCAAGGACACTCCCATTGCCGTGCGCTTCACTCTACCCGCCACCAATACGACTCTCGAACTGAAGGGCCAAGTCGCGTGGGTTGACGGAACACGGCAGGCTGGAGTTCGCTTTGTCGAGGTTCCCCAGAGTTCGCAATACCAGCTTGATAAGTGGCTGACGGATCGCCTGCGCGAAGAAGTGCCTCACAACCTGGCAGCGCACACCTAGCGATTCACCGAATCCAACAAACTAATCGGAGGGCTGAGGGGCAGTCCCCTCGAGAGCTGGAACACGCTCCGCCAAGAGACGGGCCAATTCGGCCTCCGCCACCGCGCGCACGCGATCATGATAGGCACGGGCGCTCTCACGATGTTCGGCGGCAAGCGGGGACAGCCGGACCCGCAGATATGGCTGGTCGTCTTCGAGTCGGCGGAGCAGCCGCTCGGTTCGGGCAATCTTTTCGTCGAGGGTAATCATGGCTGGTTGTCCCTCAGGATGACAGATCGCCACCACTGGACAAGTCACCAGTTAGCTACGGCCCAAACCTAAATTTTTGGAGGAAAAACGTGACTAAACGCTGACGCGCGCGGGCGAGGCTAATACGGGAGTAGCGATTTCCTGCTCTTCTTCGACTACCGTCTCTTCCCAATAAGACCGATCCCGCAGGATGCGCGACACGAGCGCCGTGTGCATGGCATGGCCGGCCCGGTCCGCTACCACCGCCCCAAGAATCTGCTTGCCGATCAACGCGAGGTCTCCGATCAGATCGAGCACCTTGTGCCGTACGAACTCATCTGCATACCGCAGCGGAGGATTCTCGATCCCGTCGTCGGTGAGCACAATGCAGTTCTCTGAAGATGCTCCGCGGATCAGCCCCATGTTGCGCATCGCCTGCTCGTCCTGCCGGGACCCGAATGTCCGTGCCGCCGCTATCTCATGCCGGTAGCTGCCGTTCGTCAAGCTCACACGGTAGCTCTGCTTGCCGATCATCGCGTGCGGGAAATTGATGGAATAGGAGACGGAATAGACATCGTCGGGATAGACGGCGATGAACTTGTCGCCTTCGCGCAGCTCAATTTCGCGGGTAATCCGCAGATAGGTGCGAGGCTTGCGTTGTTGGCGAATCCCTGCCTTCTCGATCATCTCGACGAACGGCCGTGCGCTCCCGTCGAGAATCGGTAGTTCCAGGTTGTCGAGTTCGACAATCGCATTGTCGATGCCGGCGCCTATAAAGGCGGAAAGCAGGTGCTCGGTGGTCGAGATCAGGACGCCCTTTTTCATCAGGCTGGTGGCATAGCTGACCCGGGCCACGTTGCGTCCGCTCGCCTCCACAGCGAATCCGTCGAGATCCGTGCGGCGGAAGACTATGCCCGTGCCGACCGGGGCTGGCAGGATGCGCAGGTTGACCGGAGCGCCGCTGTGCAGCCCAACCCCGGTACATTCCACGGCAGAGCGAATTGTCTGTTCGCGAGTCAAATCGTGCGCAAACGTCCTGAAGTGCAGATAGCTTGTAAGTCTTTGGCTGTGTATTAGATTACAGGGCCGACCAAAATGTCGTATGTGGTAAATCTGCCACACTTCGTGGCTCGGATAGGCCGACAATTGCCTAAACTGTTCTGTCTATTGCAGATGTTTCCGGGGTTACGAAAGGTGAACGCCCGTCTTTTCCGGGGGTTTGGCCGCCCATTTCCGGTCGTGGTCTTCTCAGTGCTTCTTGGGCGGCGCCTCGGGATCGTAGCTTACGTTCGCGTCGAAGAGGGCTTCCGGCAGGCTCACGTTGTATCTGGCCGTCGTGATGAACCTCTGCTGCGACATCTCGCCGTTGAAGTAGCGCGTAAACGAGTGTGGCGTCATGATCCCGTCTTCCGGCTTGTAATGGTCGAAGACTTCCTCTTCGGTATTCGTCTGCTTGTCTTTCTCGTCGCGCCAGGAGTAGCTGATCTTCACCGGAAAGTGAGTAATCTGGTCGATCCAGATCTTGACCGAGTCGTTCCTGCTGTTGAGCAGCGTGACGCCTTCGGTGGGCTTGCTGTCGACCACGTCGAGCCCGTCGTAAAAGAGCGCCACTGTCGGGTCAGTAAGCCACTTGCGGAAGACCCATTCCGGAGAATGCTCCCGCCGCCGCAGGTAGTTCTTCAAGTCAAGCTTGTCCTGCGCGGCCGTGCCCTTGTAGGTGATCTCGTATCCCCTGTCGCCGTTATGGACCAAGGCAATATCCACCTTCTTGCTCTTCACGCCTCCTACATCGATCGTGCCCGGAATGATGTGAAGATCCTTCGCCGCGAGCACCTCGAAACGGTCTTTGTCGGGATACTTGAGGAAGTAGTTGTATTGCAGGCCCGTGCTGTTGGTGCGCCCGTGATAGAGCGGATAGTAGCGGCCGGACTCGCTGCGGCTCTCGTAGGTGAGATAAGCCTTCCCGCCGAGGGTTTCGATGGTCTGGTCAAGGAGAGCCCGAGCCTTGTGGGCGCTCTCGGAGTCGTTGAGGTTGACCGCCGTCTTGGACTCGGGCGGTAGAACGGTGCGCGCCGGCGGCTCGGTGCCGGACTGGGCGAGACATGCACTCACCAAGAACAACGTGCATAAAATTGAGGCGAACCGGTTCATTGCCTTATCTATACTTAGAAGCCTTCGCGACCATTTTAGCTGTACGTGCGGCGGATTCGCGCACCCCTGATCCCTCGCCGTCGGCTTTTCGAGGCATTATGAAGAATCTCTTCGAGCAAGTGACTGTCCAGGAAGTAGTCGCCCGCATCGACTCCTTGCAGCCCGCAGCCGTTCGGCAATGGGGAAAAATGGACGTGGCTCAGATGATGGCGCATTGTTCAGCGGCGCTGGACATGGCCCTCGGCCGCTCCAAACCTCCGCGAGTGTTTATTGGAAGATTGCTCGGTCCGTTCGTCAGGCCACTCTTCACGAATGACAAGCCATTTAGCAGGGACAATCCAACCGACAAGTCCTTGATCGTGGCAGACGCGCGTGACTTCGTGCGCGAGCGCGAGAACCTGAAAGCAGCGATTCTCCAGTTTCACGAGGGCGGCGAGGCGAAGTGCACGCGCCATCCTCATCCGTTCTTCGGACCGCTCACGCCTCAAGCCTGGAGCCGCGGCATGTACAAACATCTCGACCATCACCTGCGCCAGTTCGGGGCTTAGCGGCTATCCCACCAATACCGCACCACCGTTCACATTGAAGATCTCGCCAGTGATAAATCCCGCATGCGGCGTGCACAAGAACAGAATCGGGCCGGCAATTTCTTCCGGCGTCCCGACGCGGCCGAGAGGGATCGTGGCAAATACTTTTGCGCGCGTCGGCGGATCGTTGAGCGCGTCGGCGGACATGTCCGTCGCGACCCATCCCGGAGCAACGCAGTTGACGCGGATGTTGTCGCGCGCCAGTTCCGTCGAAAGCCCTTTGACCATACTGATCAACGCGCCCTTGCTTGCCGCGTAGTCGCAATGGAAGGCTTCTCCGCGCTGGCCGGCCGTCGAGCTGACAAGCACGATATGACCAGTCGGCGCCGGAGGCTTATCTCCCTTCGCACTCGCGACTTGTTTCTCCTGCTTCTTCATCTGCGCGACCGAATGCTTGATCAGGCCGAAGACGCTGTTGAGGTTCACGGCAATTGTGCGCAGCCAGTGCTCGTCGGTCATCTTGTCGATGGGCGTATCATCCGGCGGCCAGATGCCGTGATTGGCGACGAGAATGTCGAGCCGTCCGAAGGCTTCGACAGCCGACGAAACCAGATGCGCCGCCGCAACCGGACTCGATAGTTCGCATTGCACTGCGCGGCAGTTCGCGGCCCCGCACTCGCGCACCAGTTCATCGGCCTTCGCCTTCGCGGATTGATAGTTGAAAGCGACCTTCGCGCCGGCCTCCACGAACAGCCGAACCGCAGCCGCGCCAATTCCACGCGAGCCTCCGGTGATGAGTGCAACCTTGGAATCGAGGGAGAATTTCATGGCTTATGGAGAATCCATCTTAGCCTACAAAGCAGTGCTGGGCACGCACTCACCGTGCTATACTGCACGCGCAAGCCTCCGAACGTCATTTAACTTCCCCGTAATACAATCGCGCTACAAATTGAAGCCGTCTTCTTCCCTGCGACACATTTGATCTCACAACTGAGGAGAGAGTTATGCCCACAGGATATCTACGAGTAAATGGAACGCTCGATTTGACGCAGTTCTGGCCCGGGGCGGAATCGGATGCCGATACGGCAAAGGTGAAGGTGACGAGCGTGGAGTTCAGCCCCGATCCCGCGGCTCACAAGCCTTTTCAAAAGATCACAATTCTGAACAAGGCTTTTGTCCGCGGCCAGGGTAAACCGAAGGCGGTCATCAACAAAGGGCAGGTCACGATAAGGTTCCAGGGGATTGACGCGACCGAGTTGCACTTCGCGGCCATGTTGCCGAAAAAGGGGTTGAAGAACAACGGCACGCAATACCGGCAACACTTTGGCGAAACGGCGCCGGTGAAGCTGCATCAATTTCTTTCGGGATTGCAGAACAAGTCGATTTTGCCCTGCCAGGTCGTGTCATTCGTCGATCATCCAAACGACATCTTCGACATGTACGGGCGAATGATCGGAGACATCTTGGTAACGGCGGGCGGAAAACAGGTCAACGCGAATCAATGGCTGGTCGAAAACGGCTGGGCGTTCCCCACGTATTACAACTCGATGTCGCCGAAGGAAATCACGACGATTGACGCGCTGGCGAACACGGCGCGCAAGGCGAAGTCGGGGATTTGGAAATACTATTCAAACGACGTGGGGACTCCCGATACGTCGCTGACATTCGAAAAGAAAGGAACGTTCAATGCCCGGCAAGATGCTGGGCCGGAAGTAATGCCGAAGATCTTCCGCCGCCAGATTCGCTATTTCGTGTCGAAGGAGAACGGGCTTGCGAGCAGCAGCTTCCGCGACTTCCTGGTAACGCAGAAAGATGGCTGGGTGAAGACGGCGGATTTCCTGAAGAATCCGAAGATCAAGGCGAGTTCGAAGAGCCTGGCGGCGGCAGTCAGCGCGCAAGGGAAATTTGGCGTGCTGCCGGGAGACATCGTGTTTTTCGAGTCGCCCTCGACGCTGGTGGATGCCAACGGAAAAAAGATCACCGACTGGAGCTAGAAAGTGAAAGGGCGGCTGAAAGGCCGCCCTTTTGAGAACCAAGAACTGAGATTTCCTTACGCTGTAGCCGGTCTCTCTCCGCTCTTAGCCGGAGTGCGCTCAGGTTTCAGCACCTGCTGCACATCTTCGGCGGTCTTCGCCGGAAGCGGCTTGATCGGCGGCAGATCCTGGCCATCGACCAGCATTTTGATCTCAGACGCGTCGAGCACTTCGCGCTCGATCAGGCCCTTCGCGATCTTCTCCAGCGTGTCGCGATTGTCGCTGAGGATCGCCTTTGCCGTCGTGTAGCCGGTGCTGACGATCTTCTTTACCTCTTCGTCGATCTGGATCGCGGTCGCCTCGGAGTAGTCGCGGTGCTGCGCGATCTCGCGGCCCAGGAAGATCTGTTCTTCTTTCTTACCAAAGGTTAGAGGGCCCAGTTCGCTCATGCCCCATTCGCACACCATCTTGCGGGCCATTTCGGTGGCGCGCTCGATGTCATTGCCGGCGCCCGTTGACATCTGGTTCAGCACCAGTTCTTCCGCAATGCGCCCGCCCATGAGGATGGCGATCTGCGTGTCGAGATAGTTCTTGTAATAGTTGTGACGGTCGTCCACCGGCAACTGCATAGTCAAGCCCAGCGCCATGCCGCGCGGAATAATCGTGACCTTGTGCACCGGATCTGCATACGGCATCTTCGCCGCAACGAGCGCGTGTCCGGCCTCGTGATACGCAGTATTGCGCTTCTCTTCGTCGGTGAGCAGGAGCGACTTGCGCTCGACGCCCATGAGAACTTTGTCTTTTGCGACCTCGAAGTCGTATTGCAGGACGGCCTTGCGATTCTGCCGGGCTGCGGCCAGCGCTGCTTCGTTCACCATGTTGGCGAGGTCGGCGCCCGAAAAGCCCGGTGTGCCACGAGCCAAAACAGATAGATCAACATCGTCCGCAAGAGGAATCTTCCGAGTGTGAACCCGCAAAATCTCCTCGCGGCCGCGAACATCTGGACGATTCACAACCACGCGCCGGTCAAAACGTCCCGGCCGCAACAGCGCCGGATCGAGCACGTCGGGACGGTTGGTGGCGGCCATCAAGATGACGCCATCGTTCGACTCGAAACCATCCATTTCGACGAGCAGTTGGTTCAAAGTCTGCTCGCGCTCGTCGTGTCCGCCGCCGAGGCCAGCGCCGCGATGACGTCCTACCGCGTCAATCTCATCTATAAAGATGATGCAGGGAGCATTCTTCTTGCCCTGCTCAAACAGGTCGCGAACGCGGCTCGCGCCTACGCCGACGAACATTTCCACGAAATCAGAACCGGAAATTGAAAAGAACGGAACGTTTGCCTCGCCAGCCACAGCCCGGGCCAGCAATGTCTTGCCCGTTCCCGGAGGCCCGACAAGCAGCACGCCCTTCGGAATGCGTCCGCCCAGCTTCTGAAACTTCTGCGCCTCGCGCAGGAACTCGATGATTTCGCGGAGCTCTTCCTTCGCCTCGTCGACGCCTGCGACATCCTTAAACGTAATCTTCTTCTGCTGCATGGAGAGCAGGCGCGCGCGGCTCTTGCCGAACGACAACGCCTTGTTTCCGCCGGTCTGCATCTGGCGGATCATGAAGAACCACAGCGCTCCCAGCAGCACCAGCGGCGCTAGATTAAGCAGCCAGCTTGGCCACGAGCCGCTTGAGATGTCCTTGAAGCTGTAAGGCACGCCCTTTTCGCTCAGCTTCTTGTACATGTCGGGGTAGTTGGCGGGAACGATGGTGTGGAAGGGGGTGTCGTTCTTGAACTTGCCGCGTACTTCCTGGCCGATGAACTGCGCGTCGTGAATATTGCCCGAGTCCACTTCCGCGAGGAACTCGGAAAAGCCAATCTCTTTATCCTTCTGCCCGGTCGTGCCCGTGCGCACCACCTGCCAGAGTAGGACAGCCGACACGACTATGACCGCCCAGAAAAGTACCGTTTTGATCGTCGAATTCACTGGAACTCCTGAAAAATGCAGCCTTTTCTCTCGATAAGAATAGCGGCCGCACGACAACACTCATTAGATGCCATCGGCGGAAATTCGACTTAGAAAAGCCGCCTTCTCATTCTAGACCTTTTTGGAAAAAACGGGAAAATCGGGTGGGTACAGAAGTCATGCAAGCTGCGAGTACCGAGTTCCGAACAAAACCAGAGCTATGAGCTATGAGCCGTGGGCTTTGAGCAACCTATTCCGTGTTGGAAACCGGCTGCTGAATCGCTGGCTTCAAGCTCATAGCTCAAAGCTAAGCCGCCGCCAGGTACGGCAGATTACGCTCCTTCTGCTCGGGGCTTCCTAAGCCGTATCCGCAAAGAAACGCGTCATCCACCAGGAACCCGAAATAATCCGGCTGGAGAGGAACTCTCCGCGAGGACTGACGGTCAAGCAGCGTCGCCAATTTCACCGACGCCGCGCCCCGCGCCCGCAGATCGCTCATCAGAAAATCTGTAGTCACGCCCGAGTGCACCAGTCCCTCGACCAGCAGTATGTGTTTGCCGGCAATTCCCAGTTCGTGGCTGAAGAAAATTTCGAGCATCGGCGCTTGCGACTCATTGAGCTGCTTGTAGCGCGGCTTGATAAAGGTGCAGACCATGGGCACGTCGACGGCTCGGACCAGATCGGCCATAAACATGAAACTGTTTTCGAGGATGCCCAGCGCGACCACCGACTGGCCGCGATAGTCGTCGGAAATCTGGCGTCCGAGTTCGCGAACGCGCTTCTGAATTTGATCGGCCGAAATAACCTGGCGCAGGGTATGGCTCGGCGGTGTGGACATAGCGAGTAAAGGATAGCATTTCGCGAGCCAGGTCTCGGCGGTTTGCGATGGAACAGCCGCCCAGATTCGGCTAAGATTTCGCAGCCGTGCAAATGGAGAATTACGCTAGCGCCTATCAGGGTAAGAGCGATGGGGAACTTACGTCTCTTGCGTCGGAGCGAGAGCAGCTAACTCCGGAGGCCCAGCTCGCCCTCGATGGCGAGTTAACACGACGAAATCTCAAACCCGCTGACTATCCGCGCAGCAGGCAGGTTAGTGACACGGTGAAGGAACTGCCTCCGGCAAACCCAATACCACTCAACCAGTCTGTGCGCGCGGGAGAATTCATTGCGGAAGTAATCGACGTCTATGGCCGTCACTTCTGGTTTTTCTTCAAGCTGACGCTTCCCGCGGTAGCGTTGTCCTGGCTGGTCGGGGTGGTCTCCGACGTGCCGGTCAAGGCCATTTTGCGCCAGGTAATGCAGGGACGCCCGGACGGTCGCTATGGAATTTATGTGTTCGAAGGGGAAATTATCAGCCTGTCGAGATACCTGATTACATGGATTGTCTTCTCGCTACTGTTCGGTGCGTTGTGCTCCGCTACGCGGACGATCGAATCGGGAGCCACTCCGAGCGTCCATGGCTCGGTTGATGCAGTGCGGGCGCGACTTCGTCCGCTGTTTCGAGTCTCGCTACTGCTTTGTGGCATAACAGCCGTAGTCATATGCATTGGTGGTCTGGCGGAGCGCGGCCTGTTCTGGGCAGTATACCGATTCAATTTACATCCCCCGCTGACAACGCTAATTTCTTATGGAATTATTTCTGCTGCCCTTCTCATTCTTTCGCGCTTCGGGCTTGCCATTCCGGCAGCGCTCCTCAATTGCTGCAGCGCGTGGCAGTCGGTCTTCCGTAGCGATGAACTGACTGAGAGCAAATGGCTCATTCTCGTGGCGCTGCTTGCCAAGTCAGTTATTGGAGGATATCTGGCCGGGATGAGCCCGTTTTGGTTGGCTCGGCTACTGAACTTGCAACTGCCATCCCGCTGGATTCTGCCCTTGGCCTCTGTCGCAGCAGTGTCCGCCGTCGAGCCAATCCTGTTTATCGGTTTCACGCTGCTGTATCTGAAAACAGCTAACTCGTTGCCGATTAACATGGCTCAAAACGCGCCACGCGTGCAAGAACAACCTGCGTGACACGCCGCGAATTGGGTCACTCAGCAAGGAGGGGCGTTTCGCGAATGGAAATCGCCTTTGCGCCTCCTGCGCGAACCACCGCCGGTGCGGAAAACCCACGCATCCAGACGATGCGCCCTTTCCCGTCGACCGCGACCGGCCACAATTTCTTCTTCGCCCCGGTGGCGTGCAAGTCAGCGAGTAGCTCCTTCACTTTTTTCTCGCGCGCGGTGTGCGCCGGCCAGTAGCGGTCGCCCGGCCGCCAGTTGCGGATCGTAAGCTTCTTGCCGACCTCCAGACCGAGCAGTGTTGAAGCCTCGGCTTCGGAAACGGAGGCAGCCTCGACCAGGCGCGCTTCAAAGTGCGTGCTGATCTCCGGCACGTCCACCGTTCCAGGAATCGTCAGGGAGTATTCGTATTGCTCGGCGACGTCTGGCCCAACCGGCTCAATCACAATCTCCGCACGGCCCCGGCGGACGCTGCGCGCCTTATCGCCCGGGAGCTCCAGTTTGCGGCCAGCTTCGCCGCGCGCCAGTTGGAGGATTTCTTCGATCAGCGAAAACGAGAGCGCGGCGTCGGTAGCGTTCTTCTCGAGCCACCTGCGCACTAATCGCCGTTGGATGGCGAGCGGAAGTGCGAGCAAATCTTTCGCATCCAACGAAGCCTCGCTGGATTTCGCCGAAGTGAGTTCGTCCGCGTCGGCGCAATACTCCTCCTCGGCGCGAGCAATCTCGGCGAGATCCGCAATCCGTGCGATGGCTGCGTCGCCAAACTCTTCTGCAATCATCGGAAGCAAACGCTGGCGCAGGCGATTCCGGGTAAAACTCGGATCGCGGTTCGACGAATCCTCACGCCAGCCCTCACCACGAGCCCGCAGGTAATTTCGCAGTTCGGCTCGCCGAAAGGCGAGGAGAGGACGAACGATTTCGGCGCTGGCTGAATGGTCGGGTTCATTTATGGAGAGGCGCGGGAGAATCCCCGCCAAACCGCGAATTCCCGTACCGCGAAACATTCGCAGCAGAACTGTCTCCGCCTGATCGTCAAGCGTGTGCGCGGTCGCAATTTTGTTAGCGCGTCCCCGCTCGACTAGCTTGCGAAAAAAGTTGTAGCGAAGTTCGCGCGCCGCTGCTTCGATATTGGGCTTGGCATTCCGAACGTCCCTTGCGTCTTCCGCCGATTCGATCGGCGCACTTGCTACCTGGCATTCGAGGCCGAGTCGCGCTGCAAGTGCTTTGGTGAACGCCTCATCTTCATCCGACTCCGCGCCGCGCAGCTTGTGATTCACGTGCGCCACCGAGAGCACAATGCCCAGTTCCGCCCGCAGTTCAGCAAGCAGCAACAACAGAGCCACCGAATCCGCTCCGCCCGAAACCGCGACGCCCACACGATCTCCGGCGCGCAAAAATTCATGCGACCGAATCGTCTTCAGCAGGCGCTGCGCGAGGAGATCGGGCATGCAGAAAATGGTACAGGAAGTCGGGCCCCGGTTATCGGTTTTGGGCGTTGGGCTTTGGGTTTTGGGCGTTGGGCTTTGGGCTTTGGGCTTTGGGCTTTCGGGCCCGCGTCATGATGAGCCCTGGTTACGAAGGCATAGGACGACTTTCATTGTCCCTTCGGACATTGATATGCTTTTCACAGAACCCAGGGTCGCTCAATCAGTCAACTCAACTTGTCGTTTTCTGCGCGCCGTTTCCGATCAAATGAAGGAGAAAGTCATGGAAACACGTATCCACTATGCGAAGGTCGCTCCGCTTGCCTATCACGCTATGCTTGGCCTGGAAAAATACCTCAACGAGTGCGGCCTCGAAGAAAAGCTGCTGCATCTGATCAAGCTGCGCGGCTCACAGGTCAACGGGTGCGCTTATTGCCTCGACATGCACTGGAAGGACCTGAAGGCGGTGGGCGAAACCGATCAGAGAATGTATTCGCTCGACGCATGGCAGGAGTCACCTTATTACACGGATCGGGAGCGGGCGGCGCTGGCCTGGACCGATGCCGTCACGCGCGTTGCCGAGACGCATGTCCCCGACGAAATCTACGAACAGGCAAAGAAGCAGTTCTCGGAGAAAGAGTTGGCTGACCTCACTCTGGCCGTCGCTGCCATCAACGCATGGAACCGATTGGCCATCGCGGGACGCACAGAGCCGGGAACGTATCAGCCGCAATCGGTAAAGAAGACGGCCTGAAAACGGATGCAGGAATTTTGAGAGCGTTCCGGCGGCTTCGTAGTTTCCGAACGATGTGCGCCGGCAAGATGTTATGATTCAGGCGATTCGCACGTGGGGCGCGGGTCGCCGTTGAGTGGGGGAATATCGAATCGCGATGCACCGCTGGACCGCCAGATTTCTGACGCTGGTCATGCTGGTCCCGTTTTTGGGACCCGCGGCGCTGGCGCGTGTCGCATCGTCGCCAAGCATGCACTGCGCACGCATGCGGATGGCGGACGCGTCAGCCCCGGCTGTCCCCGCTACTCCAGCGCGGCAGCCTGCAATGCACTGCCACGGGATGGCACAACAACCCGCGGCGAATGCGGAAGCGCCAAAAGCCCAGTCGACACCGTCACACCCCGAAGCTTCATTCACATCGCGCGATTGCTGCTGCTGCGATCACAACTGCTGCCGCAGCACGGCGACGTCCGGGTGGGCGCAGCCCGCGAGCCGTTTGTCTTCCCTAGTCAACCTGACCGTCGAATCCGCCGCGCGCGCCACATCGACCGTCCGCCTCTCTGCTCCTCTTCTCGGCGGAGACTCCGCTCGCGCGCCTCCTCGCAGCTAATTCTCGGGAAACACCTCGGAAGTAGAGCAATCGTTGCAGCCGTATCACGCACCGAGCGCGCGCAATGACGCGGCCGGGGCTGCACTTCTCATCCGCCAGCGGCGGCATTCCAGGAGACCAATGAGGCGCTTTCATTCAGGTTTGCGTTCCATCTTTATTATGTGTATTTTCCTGCTCACGTCGTTGGCCTACGCCGATGTCTACGGCGCGCTACGCGGCGTCATCCATGATCCGCAGCATCGCCCGATTCAGGACGCCATGGTGATGCTGCGCTCAAAATCGTCTGAATGGTCGAAAACCGCGACCTCGGACAGCAACGGCGCTTTCCAGTTCAATGGTGTTCCGCTCGGCGAGTACACAGTCTCGGTCGCCAGCAAGGGATTCGCGCAAACCGAGCAAGAGGTCACGGTGATCTCCGGCACCGTGCCGGTCGTCCACTTTCAGTTGCAGGTTGCGGGCAACGCTGAAAACGTAAGCGTCACCGCCGAAGGCGCGGTGGCCCCAACCGACAGCTCCACTCCCACGACGCTCATCAGCCGCAATGAGATTGACCGCACTCCCGGCGCCGACCGCACCAATAGCATGGCGATGATCACCAATTACGTGCCGGGCGCCTACGTGACGCACGACCAGCTTCACATTCGCGGCGGACACCAGACCACCTGGCTGGTGGACGGTATTCCGGTTCCGAATACGAACATCGCCAGCAATATCGGGCCGCAATTCGATCCCAAAGACATCGACTATCTCGAGGTGAATCGCGGAAGCTACGGCGCGGAATATGGCGACCGCACGTATGGCGTTTTCAACATCGCGCCGCGCACGGGCTTCGAGCGCAATAATGAGGCGGAACTGGTTCTGAGCGCCGGCAACTTTTATCAGACGAACGATGCTCTTAGCTTCGGCAGTCATACGCAGCGCTTTGCGTATTATGCGAGCATCAATGGCAATCGCAGTGATTTGGGCCTGCAGCCGCCGATCCCGCAGGTCATTCATGATGCGGCGAATGGCTATGGAGGGTTCGCCTCGCTGATTTTCAATGTCAGTCCCTCCAACCAACTGCGTTTCGTGACCGCCCTGCGCAAGGATTACTATCAGGTGCCATACGACCCGAACTTCAACGATCTGCAAAGTTCGCAGTTCGACAGCGCCGGTCTGCGCGACGGAAACCACGAATCCGACGTGCTGATCAATTCTTCGTGGGTGCACACCTTCAATTCGAAGCTGCTGCTGACACTCTCTCCGTTGTTTCACCGCAACAGCGCCGATTACGAGAGCTCTTCCAACGACTACCCGACCGCAACCACCGATCGCCACACTTCCACTTACGCCGGTGGGCAGGCGAGCTTCAGCGCAAACTTCACGAAGAACGATTTGCAGGTTGGCTTCTACGGATTCCACCAAAACGACAGTCAGGAACTCGGGATTCTGTTCAACTGCGCCACAAACGGCGACCCTCAATTTTCGCCTCCGAACTGCGAACCGGCCGAATTGCCGCCTCCCTTCTTTGATTCCGAGCCTGTTTCGGGCGGCTTGGCCGCGTTCTTCATCGACGACAAGTTCAAGCCATTCCCGTGGCTCACTCTCTCAGCCGGCTTCCGGCCAACGCGCTTCTCCGGCGCCGGCATTACCGAGAATTCGATCAGCCCGCGATTCGGTGCAACCGTAACCATTCCCCGGCTCGGGTGGACCTTTCGCGGATTCTATGGCCACTACTACCAGGCGCCACCTTTGTTGACGGCCTCCGGAACCTTGGAACAGTTCTGCACTGAGAATGGCTGCTCCTTCATCCCGCTGCATGGCGAGCGCGACGAGGAATTTCAGTTCGGGGTCACTGTGCCGTTTCGCGGGTGGACGTTCGACGTAAGCAGTTTCCGCACACGCGTCAATAATTTCTTCGACCACGATGTGATCGGTGAATCGAACCTGTTTTTCCCGCTCACTATCCAGGAGGCCCTGATCCGTGGCTGGGAAATGACGCTGCGCTCGCCGCGCATCGCCCGTCGCGGGCAAGTTCATCTCGCCTACTCCAATCAGGTTGCCTACGGCGGCGGCGCGATCACGGGAGGGCTCACGGATTTCACTACGGATCTCTGCTCATCTGGCGACTCGGCGTCAAACGCTTCATTGCCGAGCCTCTGCGCTCTCGACCACGACCAGCGCAATACTCTCAATGTCGGCGCGGATGTCTCTCTTCCCTGGCGTTCCTATGCTTCAACCAACGTTTACTATGGCTCGGGCTTCAGCAACGCGTTTCCCGACGAACCCTATCCCGGAAACTATCTGCCCGGGCATACCACCTTCGATCTGTCTCTGGGCAAAGATTTTGGCGAACGATACTCGGCCTCAGTCAACGCGGTGAACGTTGCCAACCGGCGCGTGGAACTCGATAACAGCACGACCTTTGGAGGTTTCCACTGGAATAACCCGCGCGAAATCTTTGTTGAGATGCGATTCCGGTTCCACTACTGAGCCTGGCTTTTTCCCTTACGCCGCTACAGCGGCTGGATAAGCTGTCGCAAGCGAGGAAGTCAGAACACAGGGGGGAAAATTTTACAACTGATTTCTTGACAAAGCCTCAGGCCGGTAGCAGCATTCCCCCCTACCTCGACACGCGTGATCGTGGCAACGCGACCACAGGCCGGCTAAATCGGCTGCCAGCTTTTCCTCTCGTCGGTCGGGCCCCGCACGCCCGAGGCTTCCAGGAGGAAACACCAATGCTCTCCCCTTATCCACGCAGTTTCCTGCTCTCTCTCCTGTTTGCATTGAGCTTTGTCTTCTCTCTCAACGCGCAACAATCGCAGGGCTACACCGACCAGTACAACGAAATGACGGTGGCCGATCTCGAAGCGCAAATGGCTGCCGGAACGCTGACCTCCGAACAACTCACCAAGGCTTATATCGGCCGCATCATCGCGCTTGACCAGGGCGGCCCGAACGTCAACGCCGTCATCGAACTCAATCCCGACGCGCTCAACATGGCCCGCTATGCCGATAAGCTCCGCCGTAACGGCATTGTCCTCGGGCCCATGCACGGCATCCCTGTTCTGCTCAAGGCCAATGTCGATACAGGCGACCAGATGCAGACTACCGCAGGCTCTTTCGCGCTCGTAGGTAAACCAGCGACTCAGGACTCGACGGTCGCAGGCAAACTACGCGCCGGTGGGGCCGTCATTCTCGGAAAGACAAATCTCTCCGAATGGGCCAACTTCCGTTCCTTCGAATCGATCAGCGGATGGTCCGGCGTTGGTGGACAAACCAACAATCCCTTCGGCATTGCCCGCAATCCTTGCGGATCGAGCTCCGGCTCGGGCGCTGCAGTCTCCTCCAACTTCTCCACGGTCTCGTTCGGCACGGAGACCGACGGCAGCATCGTTTGCCCTGCGAATGCCAACGGCGTAGTCGGCATCAAGCCGACGGTCGGCCTCACCAGCCGCGCCGGCATCGTGCCCATCTCGCATACGCAGGACACGTTTGGGCCCCACGGGCGCTACGTGGCTGACGCCGCTGTGGCGCTCGGCGTAGTGCAGAGCCTCACCTGCGATCCGCGCGACCAGGCCACCTGCGGCGTGCCGCTTGGCTGGCAGGGTCGCTTCCCTCGTCCCTCGAACCTGCCCACGGACTACACACAATTCCTCAACAAGAAAGGACTGCAGGGCACACGTATCGGTGTGACCAGAGTCGGCCTGGACGGATTCGACCCCAACTATCCGACACCGCAGGTCGTGCTCGATCAATTTGAGAGCGCGATCACGGCCATCCAGAATGCGGGAGCCACGGTAGTCGACCTCGACGCGTCAGGCTTCGTCTTCCCATCCGCTCCTGACGAATTGCTCGTTCTCTGTTTCGACTTCCGCAACGACGTCAAGTCTTACTTAGCCACGCGCGTGGGAGTGCCGGCAGCAAAAAAAGATCTCACCGCGCTCATCAACTTCGACAACTCGCATGCCAAAGACGAGATGCCTTTCTTCAATCAGGATCTCTTTGAGCTCTGCAACGATCTCGCGCCCGGCCCGGACGATCCGCAACCGGATTTTGGCGGCGTGACCTACAACCAGGCATTGGCTGAGGATCAGAACCTGGGCGTCAACGGCATCGACCTCGCCCTCAGCCAGTTCAGCCTCGACGCGATTGTCAGCGCCACCGACAATCCGGCGTGGGCGACTGACTTGATTTACGGCGACCACTTCATCTTCGGAACCTCGGGTCTCGCCGCGCCGGAAGGCTATCCGATCGTGCAGGTCCCGGCCGGGAACGCCTACGGCGCGCCGATGGGTATCAGCTTCTTCGGCACGGCGTTTAGCGAGGCTACGTTGATCAAGCTTGCTTCCGGGTTCGAAGCGGTCACTAAGATCCGCAAGAACCTGCAGCCGACCTTCGCGCAAACCGTGCCCTTCGACCACATCGAGGGGACGAAGCTGCAGGCCCCGCAGGCCCGGCGCGTGCCGCAACAAAGCTACAGCCAGCACTCGCAACAGAAGAAGTCAACAGGACAGAAGGAGACAAGGCGTCCACACTATCTGTGAGCGAACCGCGTTCTCGATCGATATAGGTTCACTCCGCGGCCTCGGCGGCCGTTCTCAGCGATCTCTGCGGTAAAAGGTTTTTCCGCGGATCGAGGAGGAAGCCGCCGACGCTATGGGGGTGTCCCCTTCGCCCGTTGACGCTCTTCCCCCGCCCTCCGTATAATTTTACCGTTCACACCCAATCAAGGAAATCTGGGTGACCCACGCTTGCGTTCTAGCGTGACGAGCAGGGCGCCGGTGCGCGCCTTCGCGCTCGGGTGCAGTATTGATCGGCTCCGTAGTGATCGCTTGGCCGGTCAGTTCCCGAAGCCTGTGCGAGTTGGAGCATCTACGTTCCCGAAAAATTCCGAAGGAGTCCAAAGGATCCAATGATCAGCAAGTTTGCGCGCTTCGCGGCCGTCGTGCTCGGCCTCTCCCTTATTTCTCTGGCCCAAACGGACCCCGCTGCCGGCCAAGCTGTCACACCGACCACTACCCAGGCTGTCCCGAACGCCCCCTCGGCCACTCCCACCAAGCCCATGGGAACCAAGGTGGGGACAATTAATATCGAGCAGGCCATCTTCACCTCGAATGAGGGCCAGCGCGATTTTCAGGAGCTCAGCAAGAAGTTCGAGCCCAAGCAGACCGACCTGAAATCCAAGAGCGATGAACTCGAGAGCCTGCAGAAGCAGCTTCAAACCCAACAGGACAAGCTGAACGACGAGTCGCGCGAAAAGCTAGTCAAGCAGATCGAAGGCAAAAAGAAGGCTTTCGATCGCGAGCAGCAGGACGCGCAGGAGGATTTCCAGAACCAACAGGGCGAGATCGGCAACAAGATCCTCACCAAGATGGCGCCGATCATCGTCAAGTTTGCCGGCGACAACGGCTACGGCATGATCCTTGACACCTCACAGCAGTGGCCGCGCGGTCCGGTGATCTGGTACGGTCCCGCAGTCGACATCACGCAACCGGTCGTCGAAGCCTACAACGTGCAATCCGGCGTGGCCCCGCCGCCAGCGGGATCTACCCCAGCCAGACCGGCTCCGAAGACTGGCGCAGGCACAAAGCCCGCCACGAAACCGGCGACCACAAATCCGCCGAAGCAGTAAAAGCTCGTTTTGAGCGGGCATTCTTGCCCCCTGAGCGCCCAGCTATCGACAAAGGACCGCGCCAGCGGTCCTTTGTTGTTTGGAAATGCGGCTAACCTAGAGCACTCACGCAGAGTCAAAAGTGAATGACAAGTTTCCGCGGCAGTCGCGTCGTTCTGCTTCCCTGCATTCTCACACTGCTCATCGCGTCGGAACTTCCCGGCCAGAATTCCGCTCCGGCGCAAGGCCCGAACCGCCGCCCCACAAGCACTCCGTATACCGGTGATCTCTCGATCTTCGAGTCTCCCGGCCGCGATCAGAGGCTTCAGATCGATCGCGTGATGGACATCCTCGGAATTACGGCCGGCAAGAATGTAGCCGACATCGGAGCAGGTTCAGGCTGGTTTACAGTCCGCGCCGCCCGCCGCGTGGGTCACGACGGAATCGTCTATGCTGTCGACATCAATCCTGAGGCAATCAGATACATCGATCGCCGCGCCCAGAAAGAATCTCTCCCGAACGTCAAAACCATCCTCAGCAAAAGCGACGATCCGTTGCTCCCGAAAGATGCCGTCGACGCCGTACTTCTCTTGAAGACCTACCACGAGATCGCCGATCCGGTTTCGTTGCTGGAGCACCTCCGGCTGTCCCTGAAGCCGGGAGCGCGGCTCGGCATTATCGATCGCAACGGGAACGGCACCGACCATGGGATAAGCCGCGATGTGATCGTCGAAGAAGCGGCAAAGGCGGGGTTTCATCTCCAAAAGACTTATGACTTCGTGAAAGCCGACAATGTCGACTACTTTCTGGTATTCACTGCACCCTGACGCACTTTTGCCAAGGATTTCTCGACCAGCGTCTTTAAAACCTTGGGATCGACTTCCGACAATTTGTTAATGTGCAGACAACTTCCGCTGAGCTTGTGTTTGCCCAATTGCTCCAGCAGCGGCTTCTCAGCCGACCCCATGTTGTAGACAACATTCCCGGACTTGCGCGGCGAAAAGCAGATGAGCGGCATGTCGCCCTCGCGTCCGCTGTCGTAGCGATAGTGATGGCTTCCAAAGCCAATGATCGATGGCCCCCACATTTTCGGCCTCTGGCGCGACACCGATTGCATCAGCTTGACGAGCGCTTTAGCGTCAGCGCGCCGCGCCTCGGGAAGCGCTCCGATGAATCCGTCAACGCTGGCTTCGGTAGCTTTGGTTTTGTTTTCGGCCATGTCTCTCCTCGGTTTGGGAAGAGTAGCAGAGTAGCCACAACTCCGAAAGCGGCCCCAAGCGCAGGGTAGAAATCCTTCGTGCACCGTCGGCTCATCGTGGTCTTGACTCAAGAGGCCGAAGAATAGTTCTCCGAAACGCCCGCCTTGTCATCCAACCAAGCGACACCACAACGAGTACCGCAGATGAGCAGCATAGAAATTCTGGAATCACTGAAAGAAAGCATCCTCACCGCAAATGTGAAGGCTGTCTATGGCGAGCCCATCGCCGCTCAGGGAAAAACGATAATCCCGGTTGCCAAAATCGTCTACGGATACGGTGGCGGCGCCGGCGCCGGTGGTGTTGGCGACTCGCGAGCTCGTGGCGAAGGAGGCGGTGGCGGTGGAGGAGCCAGAACTATTCCCCTCGGAGTTGTCGAGGTGAGTGAGGAGCAGACTCGCTATATCCCGATCACCGACCGAAAGAAACTCGCTGGCGCGGCAGCAATGGGGATCGCGGTCGGTATCTTACTGAGCTGGCGCAGGCGGCGTTAAGTAGTGGTGCCGGGAAGGGATGGTGAATACAACGAGCGGACACTTCTCCATTGAGTGTTATCCTGCTCCAACCATGGAAGCGAAAGGTCTGACTCCGATCCTGAACGTCTCCGATATCGCCAGTACGTGCGCGTGGTTTGAAAAATGGGGATGGAAGAAATTGTGGGACTGGGGGACGCCTCCCACGTTCGGCGCAGTCGGCTCGGGCAAGGAGACCTGCATCTTTCTTTGTCAGGGCGCGCAGGGCGGCCGCGGGCGCGGCACCAACACGACCACGTTTCAGCAGGACGGAGACGAAGAGGGCGATAAGGGCGTCTGGATGTCGGTCTGGATCGACGACGTAGACGAGATGCACAAGCACTGCGTCACCGCGGGCCTGGAGGTCACATTCCCGCCTACCGATATGCCCTGGCACGTGCGCGAGATGCATCTCCGCCATCCAGATGGTCACGTGTTCCGGGTCAGCCAAGGACTTGAGTCAGAGAAATAGTTCTTCCTCAGTTTCGACGAGCCTTCCAAAATTACGACCGGGTATTCGTAGTAGTTTGGGAAAATTCCGCCCCTAGCAATTTTCACGAAGCTGCCCGAGTGGCTCCTCGCCGCGTCTTAAAGTAGGACCATGCTTCCCGGAGGCAGCCAAAACCGATGTAAGTGGGTGATCGTGGTACTTGTGCCATAAAGCTCAGAGTTCGGCGCAGCCCTCTTGCCTTGACAGCCAATTTGCCCGGGGGCATACTCACCTTCCCTAAGACTGCAACACTATTCCCCACGGCTAAGTCGAACCCGAGGCATCTAGACAGATGTTGCGCGAGGAGTTTTCTCATGATCAAGATATATTCGTTCCCGCGAGGTAATTCCAAAGGCGGTGTTTTCCTCGCCGGAGTTCCAGCGATTCTAATTGCTCTTTCCGTGTCGGTGTCGGCTCAGGTCAAGAGTTCGCATCCAACCCCGCCCGCAGCCCTCGCCGGCCAACATCCCGCATCAAATTCATTGCCCGCTGGTAACCCCGCCGCCCATCCCGGCTCCAGCACGCTCGGGTTTCTGCCGCCCGTAGTCTATTCCACGAATGGACCAGCGCAATCGGCAGTGGTCGCCGATGTCAATGGCGATGGCAAGCTTGATATTGTGGCAACCACCCAGAACCCCGATGACGCGATCGTCCTTCTGGGGAACGGTGACGGAACATTCAGAACGCCGCAAGTCTACGGTTCAGGTGGAAACACCCCGGTGTTCCTCGCGGTCGGCGACCTTAACGGCGACGGCAAGCCCGACATCGTGGTGGCTAACAAATGTGGCAGCGGCAGCACATGTTCAAGCGGAAATGTCGGTGTCCTGCTCAACAACGGTGATGGGACGTTTCAACCACCAGTGGGTTACGGTTCGGGCGTTAATACCACGAAGGTTGTAATCAAGGACGTAAACGGCGACGGAAAGCCCGACCTGATCATGGCGGATGGGTCCATTATTGTTGTGCTGCTGGGCAATGGCGACGGAACTTTTAGATCTGGGTACAGCTCCAGTTCCGGCCCAACTAACACCGAGAACGATCTCGCTGTCCTCGATATGAATGGCGATGGAAAGCCGGACATTGTCATGAGCCGGTACTCCGCAACCGTCGACTGCGGAACACCCGCCATATTCTTCGGCAATGGAGACGGAACATTTCAGGCGCCGGTCGACTTAGACTCGGAAGGCACTTGTCCCCTGGCGCTAGGAGTCGCGGATCTGAATGGCGATGGTAAGCCCGATGTGGTAGTGGCTAACCAGTGCACCGACGATCAAAATTGTGTGGAATCTTTGCTTGGCGTCTTGTTGGGCAACGGGGACGGCACATTCCAGCGGACAGCAGTCTACCCCGTTGGCGGCTCCGGAACTTCGCTGGCCATCGCGGACTTGGACGGCGACGGGCGCCTGGACGTGGTGCTTTCCACACCCTCAGGGTTCGGGAGCAGCATAAATAGCATACTTCCCGGGAACGGGAACGGCACGCTTCAGCCGGCGTTGCTCGATGACCAGCCGAGCGGAGCCAACACAGTGGTAGTCGGGGACGTGAATGGCGACGGCACACCTGATCTGGTGATGGTCTCCGCCGGTACCCTCGACGTGCTCATCGGCGCCAACACGGGGATGATTTCCACCACCACCATCATGACAGCTTCGGTGAACCCGGTACTGGCCGGTCATTCCATTACTTATACCGTGACGGTGACAAGCCAGGACGGCAGCCAGGCTAGCGGGGTCGTTGGTACGTACGACCCGGGCCATGGTTTTTACTGTGGTGGATCCCTGCTTGATAATCAGTTCCTTTGCACCGGCGGCTACAGGAACCGGCAAGGAGGCACGCACGTGCTCACCGCAAACTACGAAGGTGACAGCAGCCACTGGGGCAGCCTCGCTCCGCCGGTCACGGAGTATGTCCAGTTCCACTCCACGACCCGCGTCACTACTTCGGGTTCGCCTTCGCATGCCGGACAACCGGTTACCTTTACCGCAAAGGTGTTCTCGAGCAAGGGGGGCAGGATTCTAGACGGCGAATCGGTAAGCTTCTACGACAAGAAAACACTACTCGGCACTGCGTCATTGTCGAACGAAACGGCCTCGATCACAACTTCTTCCCTGTCCGTAAAAAGACACTCGATCGAAGCCATTTATTCCGGAGACCAAAGAATTGGCATCAGCCACGGCAGCGTGATCCAGGTAGTCGAGCCGTGAGGGGAAAGCAGTGAGGTCGATTGACCGAGTTCTTCCCCGCGCTTAGGCTGGCGAGCTACAACCGCGCCGCACGCTGCGCGTGCTCGAACGCGAGCGAGATAACGAAGTCTGGTCTGACAGACGTCTTGACTCGAAGTGCGACTCCATCGTGATCAACACTTGAGAGCCTACCGAAGCGCCGTTCCCAATTCTAGAATCGCGCTCCAATAGGACAGAGGGAGCCGAGGAAACGCAGTTATACGTTGCGACATCAATGATGACGGTTCCTCAACTAGCGTAACTGGCGATGTCACTCATTGACCCGGACAGCAGTGCCAGCTCAGCTCAACGACAGCTCAAAGTCTCGCCTGTAGCATTTTCCCCTCTATGCGTATAACCCCCGGCGACGGTTGAGACATGCTCCCTCCGAGCGCCTCCATCATACCCCCCTGATGCGCCCATGAATTTCCCGATCCCCCGTTACTTTTCCGTAGATGTACTAATAACGCAAGTAACTGGAAGGCTTAACTTGCAATCGGATAGCACGATTGACGAGAGTAGGATTTAAGTTTACCGATACTTTGTTCGGCTTGCGAGCTGTCACTATGGCCTCCACAATTCGCAACCTGAAAATCCGTCATCAGATGTTGCTGTTCATGCTCCCTCCTCTGCTGGCCTTGCTTTGCGCGATCGGGCTTGCATTTTTTGCGTATCGGACCGTTGCCAGCAGTAATCAAGCGGCAGCCCGGTCAAAGGAAAGGGTGGCCAAGAATCTGGCGTTTTGGAGCCACGCCTCACAACTCTTCTTTGCGGTGCAGAAATACGCTGGCGCCCACGACGGGGCCGTCCTCATCTCCTACGACCGCGTTGCGGCCGACGGGTTGGCAGACCTTAACACCCTCGCCGATCTTGAGGCGTCGGATGTCGACCACGCACGGCAAGTGGCGGTCATGCGCGAGGAATACGTCACGTTTCGAGACGGCTGGGCGCAGTCCACGCTGGCCAGAGCTCGGACCGACCCGAACTACGACTCCACGGCCGCTATGGCCGAGGGCCGCCAGCGCCTGAACTCCATAGGAACCGACTCCGCGCGGCTCCGCAAAGAGAATGAAGATGCCGACGGGCGCGAGATGCAGTCGGCGGAGCAAGTCATGCGGCACCTGCTCGTGGCAGGCGTCAGCCTAACCCTGCTCGTGGCAGTCGCGCTGTTCTCCCTCAAAGCAGTTTGGACGCGGCAGATGATCGTTCCACTGCGGCAACTCACTCAGGCTTCCGAGGAAGTGGGACGCGGTGAACTGGCGCCGGTTTTGCCCTCGCCTGGCGATAACGAACTCGGCGCACTCTTTCGAAGTTTCCTGCGTATGACGGGCGCACTCAAGCGTGAGCGCGAGGAATTGGCGGCGCTAAACCAATTCTCGCAGGCGGTCACCCAATGCGCGTCCGAGCAGGAGGTTTACGACCTTGTCTTGCATTCCCTGAAAGAGCGCTTCCAACCCCGGCAGATCATCATCTTCAAATTGCAGACCCCGGAGAGTTTTCTCGAGGCGGTGGCAACTCTGGCGCCGCTGTCGAGGGAAGTTCGCGGCCGGCCGGTCATCGAAGAACCGCACGATTGCAAGGCCGTGCGCGAAGGCCGGTCATTCCTCGTCAATGACGTTCGCAGCCAGGCATCATGCCCTTCGAGATTTTCGCTGCCTTCCGACGGCAACTACTTCTGCGGCCCCTTGATCGCTGGCGGCGTTATCATCGGCTCTCTCCGGATGGAAGCGACCGCCGATGTGCTGACAGCCGACCGGCGGCGATTGGTGGAGAACTACCTGAGCGGAGCTGCTTCTGCCCTTTCGAACCTGCGGCATCTGGGCAGGATGAAGGAACAGGCCAACTTCGACGAAGTGACCGGGCTCTATAACCGGCGCTTCATGCAGGACTATGGGCGCAAGCAGATCGCCATCGCCCGGCGGGAACAACAACCCGTTGGCGTACTCATGCTTGACTTGGATCACTTCAAGCGCATCAACGACGAATACGGGCACGCCATGGGCGATTCCGTCCTGCGTCACTTTGCCCGGACGATCTCCGCGACCGTTCGTGAAGCAAACCTCTTCGCCCGATATGGCGGCGAAGAATTTATCTTGCTGGTATACCGCGCGAACTCGGAGGCATGCATCCTGGTGGCGGAACGGATCCGCAACGCGGTCATGGCAATGGCAGTTCCCTCCAACACAGAGAATCCGCTGCCCCAGATAACCGTGAGTATTGGAGTGGCGGTCTTCGCGGAGCACGGCGAGACGCTGGAGAAGGTCATCGAAGAAGCCGACAAGGCCCTCTATGAATCCAAGCGCGCCGGACGCAATCGCGTCACCCTGGCGGTCGCGCGCGAGGCACGATCCACTCACGCGTAATTTTGCATCGCGAGTCGTCCTTCGTGAACCTTCGTCTCCTTGGTGGTGGGCCCCCACGCATTCCCATTTTCGAACTCGATATTTCGCTCTAGTCGCAAACAATCCTTGACTTAGCCCCTCACCGCGCCAAAGATGGAAAGTAGGCGCCACGCGCGTTAGTCCACGTTCTTTGAAATCAATGAACCGCTAGCCGTCATTCCCAAAAGGGAACGCACAAGTGCTTTAAATTCGGCGTTTCCAGCTAGATCGGTAATAAATACATAGACGATGGGGGAGGGGGGGTACCCCCCGGTGGTACAGAGCGAGACATCTCTGACAAGGGCAAGAATTCAAAGAAAGCGTTCCCATACCTCAGCTCAGGATCATTTTTCGTCCTTTAGGTGTCTGTAATGGCAAACGGGCCCGTTTCCTGGAGGACATCATGTTTCAGACACTGGATGCTACCTGGGATAGGTCTGCCCGCCGCGGCTGGAGCACGCTGGCATCGTTCACCATGCAGGCTCTGGCCTTGAGTTTGTTGCTCGCCATTCCCCTCGTGTTGGTGCAGGGTCCGCCGCGGTTGCACTGGATCGACGCGAGCATTTTCTCGCCGCCTCCGGCTCTTGCGCCCGCTCCGCCGCCACGCCAGCAAGTGGCGCATCACGCACTCGAAGGCTCGGAAGTCAGGGGAACGCAGATCATAATGCCGACGACAATTCCGACTACGATCACGCCGATTGTTGATGCAGTTCCTCCTGCTCCACGGATTGGCGATACGGGTTTTCAAAACGGCATTGGCAACGCGCGCCAGGGTGTCTGGCAATCTGTGGGTGAAACAGTCGCAGCAATTCCTCCGCCGCGTCCGGCAGCGCCGACAAAGCCGCCGCGCGTTTCAGAATTCGGCGAAGGCAATCTTGTCTATCGAGTGCAGCCCCAATATCCGCAGATTGCGCGGATGGCGGGAATTCAGGGGCCCGTTCATCTGCGAGCGATCGTGAGTAAGACGGGTGTGATCGAGAACCTGACGGTCATCGATGGACATGCCATGCTGATTCAGTCCGCGGTCGAAGCGGTCAAGCATTGGCGCTATCGTCCCTACATGCTGAACGGCGAACCGATCGCGGTGGAAACGGATATTACAGTGAACTTCATCCTGGGACGTTGAGGCGGACGCCGCGTTACGGTGGTGCGCTGCGAAACCGCTTCACAACCGTAGTGCGGCGATTCGCTCGTTATAATCGGCTGAGTGAACGCTCCTCGCCTTGAACGTGTAGTTCTGCCCGACAGTCGCTCGCTGGCCCTCGACGGTCGCACTTGGGCGGAGGTTTCTCTCGCCACGCTGCGCGAAAATTTTCGCGTGGTTCAGGCTCACGTTGGCCCAAACGTCGCCATCTGCGCGGTCGTCAAGGCCGATGGTTACGGTCATGGCGCAACCGAATGCGCCCTTGCCCTCGAAGCCGAAGGCTCACCCTGGCTCGGCGTAACCGATGCGGCGGAAGGGCGCGCGCTCCGCAGCGCAGGCATTTGGACTCGCGTTCTCTTGATGACCGGAATCTGGCGCGGAGAAGAGGACAGCATCGTCGCCCACAATCTGACGCCGACGGTCTGGGAAAACTGGCACATCGAGCGTCTGGAGAAAGCCGCTCGCAAACAGCAGGTCGTCTTGCCAGTGCATCTGAAAGTCGACACCGGAATGAATCGCCTGGGTGCGTCAAAAGCTGCTCTGCCTTCATTCCTTGAAAAACTTTTGTCCTGCGAACACCTTCGCCTCGAAGGCGTGAGCACGCATTTCGCCTCGGCCGAAGTGCTGGACTCAGACGAAGCGCCAGAGCAGTTGCAACGCTTCGGAGAAGCGTTGGCAATTCTCGCGCAGAAGGGATTTCATCCGCCGCTCATCCATGCGGGAAATTCAGCCGCGGTCGCCGCTCGTCCGGAAAGCTGGAAGACGATGGTGCGTCCGGGAATTCTGCTCTACGGATATTCGCTACCGACCGTTCGCGGCGGTGAAACGACGAACGAATCGAGCTTGCCGCTGCGACCAGTTCTAGCCTGGAAGACGCGCATCCTGACCGTGAAAGACGTTTCAGCAGGCGAGCCTGTCGGATACATGGGAACGTATGTAACGACGCAGCGCAGCCGCATCGCAGTTCTTCCGGTTGGATACGCTGACGGCTATCCGCGCCTTCTCTCGAATCGTGCGCGCGTAATCGTGCGCGGCGAATACGCGCCTGTCGTCGGACGCGTTTCGATGGACTTGACGATGGTTGATGTTGGACAGATTCCCGGAGTCACTGTCGGCGATGAAGTGATCCTGATCGGATCAAGTGGCGCAAAATGCGTTGACGCAGTCGAACTAGCGCGCCTGTGCGAGACGGTTCCCTACGAGATCCTCTGCGGCATCTCGCAAAGAGTGCCACGCGTGTATAGCTAGACCTTAGGCTTTGGGCTCTCGGAACTCGCGACTAATATTCCTAGCCATTCAATGCAATCTTTCTCCACTCGCTGATGTGCTCGATCCTCGCGCTTAGCCGTTTGCTATAGTCGAATCAGCCCATGCGCTCGCGCTACGGACAATGGATGCACGACTGGGAAACCCGCCTCACATCGGTGGATAACAATCGTGTGCTCCGTCCTCTCGATTGGGGACTGGAGTGGACTGCGAACTGGCCCGGCAGAAACGGCGGTCCAAGCGGAGATACGACGCGCGATCTCGCGAGCTACTTCACTCGCTTCAACGACCGCATTATCCAGAACAGTGACGAGTTCTATTCGTACAAGAAGCCTTCGGACTTCAGGCTAGAGAAACGCGAGGTGCAGGTCTTCAGTACCCGCGAAGTACCAGACCCTAAACTGGAAGAGAAGGTGCGCGGCACTTATGCCGAGTTCCTGCGCTTTACGTCGCCGGTCGCGACTCCGTTTCCTGAGAACAATCTCGTTAACGCTCGCTGGTTTCCGGCCCGCGGACGCCGCGCGGTCGTCGTGCTTCCTCATTGGAACGCCGACGGGCTCGCCTACAACAGCCTTTGCCGCGTTATGAACTGGCTCGGCATCGCGGTGCTCCGCGTGAGCATGCCGTATCACGACATCCGCCGTCCCGCGGGCGTACATCGCGCGGACTACGCAGTCTCATCCAATATTGGCCGCACGATCGACTCGGTGCGTCAGGGAGTCATCGATGTCCGCTGCTGCCTCGATTGGCTCGAAGCACAAGGCTACAACCGTCTGGGAATTGTCGGGACCAGTCTCGGCTCCTGTTACGCGTTCATCGCCACGGCGCACGATCCGCGCATTCGCATCGCCGCTTTCAACCACGCCTCGACTTACTTTGCCGATGTTGTCTGGCACGGACAGTCGACGCGCCACATTCGCGAGTCACTCGAAACGGCGATTGACGTCGAAGACCTGCGTGGAGCCTGGCGCGCCGTCAGTCCGATGGTCTACTTCGACAAGTTCTCGCGCTGGCCGCGGAAGTCGCTGATCATTTACGCGAAATACGATCTGACATTTCTGCCGGAGTTTTCGCGCCGCGTCGTCGCCGAGTTCGCCGAGCATCATCTGGATCACAAGGTTGCCGTACTGCCTTGCGGGCACTATTCAATGGGAGAGTTCCCCTACAACTATCTCGATGGCTGGCATCTCGCCAGTTTTCTGCGAACGGCATTTGAAAGCGCGGCGTAGCGACTCTCCTGGTTTATCCAGACGAAGTCCTTGGTTGCCAAATTAGCCTTAGTCGATCACCTCTCCTCGATTTGAAGTTCTGACCGACCGCGATTTTGATCCGACGGAAGACCGCTGCGGTGCCTTTCTGTGCGCCAAACTGGAGGAATTAAGCGCCATCCATCCTACGACCCACGGCTCTATGAGATATCGCCTCCAGAGCCGTCCCGGTTCATGGCACAACCGGAACAGCCACTCTAATCCGCATTTGCCCGCCCACCTTGGTGGCGTGTGAACGGCGCCTGCGACGTAGTCCATTGCCGCTCCAGCCATGAGAATCGCGTTCGCGTCGATCTGTTCTATGTTCTCCCGGACCCAACACTCCTGACGCGGCATGCTCATTCCGACCAGAAGAAGATCGGGCTGATAACGCTGGACGCGTTGAATCAGTTGGCAGTTATCGCTTGAACCCAGGGCAGCGTCGAAGTATCCATGCGATGTTTCTATCTCGAGGCCTGAAAATCGGCGTCGAATGATCTCCGCACCCCGATCAGCGATTCCGGGCTTCGATCCAACGTAGAAAACACGCCAGCCCTCCTGATGCGCGCGTCGCATGAGCACTTCCATCCAATCGGCATAAGTGACTCGGTGTTCACGGTGAATCGGTAAACCATATAGTCGCGCGAGAAGGACAAGAGACATCCCGTCAACGTGCACCTAGTCGGCGACGCTCTGGTAAAACTCGCGCATGCGCTCATCCGTGTAATACAGGTAGAGGCTGTGCAGATTGTGATTTCCGAAACGCGTTTGTCTGATCGGTGGATTGCGTCGGCAACGGTTTCGGTCAGTTGATCGATGTTTAAGGCATTGATGTATGTTCCACAGAGCGGGAATGCAGGAGCAGATCGCGATAACTCACGACCCGTAGTTGGCGTCATTGGATCCTACAGGTTCGGGATTGGTGTTTTGACAACGTTGCACGACGTGGGCAGCCTTCGCGACGCGCGTGGACTCCTCCAGCACAGATGCATAGACGCGATATGTTTCCAGCGCAGTCCTGTCCCAGGGAAACTCGGCGGCTCGCGAGAGGCCTCGATCAATGAGGAACTGCCTTGCCTGCGCGTTTGATATCGCCGACTCCATCGCGCTCGCCAGCGCAGACATGTCATGTGGATCGACCAGCAAAGCGGCATCTCCAGCATCTTCAGGAAGCGAAGACGTATTTGGAAGCGATTACAGGGCATCCGCTCGCCATTGCCTCGAGAATCGGAAGGCCGAACCCTTCATAGAAACTTGGATAAATCACCGCGTCGGCCGCACGATAAAGCGACGGCAGCTCGTCTCGTTGCAGCGATCCAGTCCAAACAATCCGGTCCTGAATGCCCTGATCACGGCCTAAGTCGCGCAACGACTGCGTATACGCGGGATTACCGATGCCTGTGATGACGAGCACATGAGTCCCTCTTCGGCGTCTGAATTGCGCAAACGCCTTGATTGCTCCCTCGACGTTCTTATTCGGAGAGATACCACCCGGAAAGAGGAAGAACTGGTCGACTCCGAAACGCCGCCTGATCAACGTTTTGATCGGCTCTGGGCCGCCGTGACAAAACTCCTCGCCAACGCCAAGATAGGTGACCTTGATCTTGACTGGATCAACGTGCAGATACCTTGCAATATCGCGCTTCGAGTTTTCCGAGATCGTAATAACTGGGCACGCGTGGCGCAAACTGTGCGAACCCGTGCACGCGTTTGCCGATCACAAGACCCGAAGCGACACAACCCATGGAAAACGCAAGAAGGATTGCGGGTCTCAATGAGTCTGTTACCGGGCTTGTGACATTGTTGATGAGTATTGCGAGTGCGCCTACACCACACGCATAAACCATTACGGACCCGTCTAGAAGTAGCGCGCATGTGTGGCTCCGTGGCTCTACAGGTTATTCCGGAATCCAAGAACGTCAATCGGGTCTTGACTGTAGCCAGAGTAGTGAATCCGACGCCGTATCTTGGAGCGGCCATCACCCTTGAGCAGCGTCGCGTGACCGCGCGTTCTGATGGGATGCCCACCATCTGGTTCAAGCATTGCAACCTGGCTCCTTTCACATTTACAATCATTTTTGTGGTCATCCTCGCGCTTGTGTGACTGCATTTCCCGTCCGCGTACCGGTCGTAGTCAAAAATTGGCGGTGTAGCTCAGGTGGTTAGAGCGACGGTCTCATAATCCGTAGGTCGTTGGTTCGAGTCCAACCGCCGCCACCAATTTCGGCTTTGTCCGATCAGGAGATACAGGTAACAGAACACTTGGAGCGAACCTAGAATCAAGCAATCCAGTTCGGGATCGAAACGACTCGAACTCACCCCGTGCGCACTTTTTGCCAAGCATTCTTACCATCGACCTTTCGAATCTGGTACTGTGACAGTTTCCGAACTGTCACAAACTTGCACCCGGAAATAAATTCTGCTAATAATCTTCCTAACGTAGCGCGTGATTTCGTTTTCGGCATGTGGGGAAATTTATTTGCAACCTGGCCCGTGCGCCCGCATCCGATAGGCCATTCTTTCGCAAATCCGGCGCCTGTGCCATGTCGTAGGGCCCTTGTTTCGCAGGCGTAAGACTCGAACCTCCCGGCCCCGTTGGAGTTCGAATGTTGTTAAGTGGAATTGTTTTCGCAACCCTCGGGATGATTCCTTTTCCCGCCTTCACGAATGCCCGGTTGCGTCCCCGCCTTGAGCCGAATCATTCGCGCGGCGTCCAATCGCTGAACATCGCAGCAATTCAACTAAATGTTGGAGGAAAGTATGGCGACGAATCTCGTCCAGATTGAAAACGACTCGGAAATCAAGCAACGGCTTGCCATAGAACGCGCGCGCCTGCGCAAGATTGCCGGTCTCGATCAGCCCACGCATTTCCATCGCCCCGTCGAGCGTGCCTTCACCGCCGAGCAGCGTAATCACACGACGATTCTCTTTGGCGGCTTTACGTGGAAACATGAGGACCTGATTCGCGCCGTCTTTCAGGGTTGCGGATACCGCTGCGAGAAGTTGCCGGTACCAAATGTCGCTGCCTTCCAGACCGGAAAAGAGTTTGGTAATAACGGCCAGTGTAATCCGACTTACTTCACTGTCGGCAACCTGGTGCAGTATCTGCAATTCATGGAGAAGGAAGGTATTCCCCGCCAGCAGATTCTCGACAACTATGTCTTCTTTACCGCCGGCTCCTGCGGACCCTGCCGCTTCGGCATGTACGAGGCCGAGTATCGCTTCGCGCTGAAGAATGCCGGGTTCGATGGCTTCCGCGTGCTGCTCTTCAAAGACAGTGACGGAATCAAGGCCGCCTCGGGCGAGCCCGGACTGAAATTCACGATCGACTTCGGCTTCGGCATGTTGAATGCCATGCACCTCGGCGACGTGATCAACGACCTGATCTACCAGATCCGTCCGTACGAAGCAAATCAAGGTCAGACCGACAAAGTATTCCGCGAAATGGTCGACGGCCTGTGCGAAGACCTGAAGAACCGCAAGTCGTTCGAGATCGAACAGGACGGACCGAATTGGCTTAAGCCCAAAGTTAAGAACAACAAAGTTCTTCGCAATACCTTCAACGTGCTCGGTAAGTGGCACGAGAACATGTGGGGCAAGGATTACCTGAACGCTCTCAAAACCGCCCGCGACCGCATGGATTCGATTGAAGTCGACCGCACTCGCGTGAAGCCGCTGGTCAAAATCACCGGCGAATTCTGGGCGCAAATCACCGAGGGCGACGGCAATTTCCACATGTTCGAATTCCTCGAGCGCGAAGGCGCGCAGGTTCTTGTCGAGCCCATTGCCACCTGGGTCGCCTATTTGATGTATCAGGCCAAGGCGCATGCCATTGCGAAGTGGCCGGTAAATCGCCCGCACCGGACAACCGAGTGGTACGAGCTGAAGAAGAACTTCGCCAACTACATTGGTCTGCGCAAAAAGCTGTGGGGCATCGGCGCCGGCGAGCGCGCGTGGAACTTCTTCTATCACCGCACGATCAGGAACATGGGCGGCATCACGCATCACCTTGCGCCGCAGAGGGAGCTCGCCGACCTCGCGAATCCGTTCTACAACCAGTTCGCGCGCGGCGGAGAAGGCCACCTTGAAGTGGGCAAGAACGTCTATTACACCGTGCACAAGATGTGCCACATGGTGCTCGCGTTGAAGCCGTTCGGCTGCATGCCGTCATCGCAATCCGACGGCGTGCAATCGGCCGTCATAAACAAGTTCAAGGACATGATCTTCCTGCCCATCGAAACTTCCGGCGAAGGCGAGGTCAACGCGCACAGCCGCGTGCAGATGGCGCTCGGCGAAGCCAAAGTCAAAGCAAAGGCCGAATTCGAGCAGTGCCTGCAGTCGACGGGCAAAACGATGAACGAGATCCGCTCGTACATCGACGACCATCCGGAACTGAAGCGGCCGTTCTATCACGTGCCGCATCGCAAAGGCGTAGCCGGCACGGCCGCCCAATTCATCCTGCACGTGAACGATCGCATCAACAAAGACACGCGCTTCTGGAAGAAGTCGCGCGTTCGGGTCGAGACGGCGCCGGCGATGTCGGGAGACTGAACGGCATTTCACCGCCGAGACGCCGAGTGCGCCGAGTGCGCCGAGAGAAGCAAAGCTATTGTTCTTCTTTGCGATCTCGGCGGTTATCGATTTTGGTTTTGAGCCAGAAAGGATTTCATGCACGACCACAAAGGTCCGCAGCTAATTCAGATCGCGCCGCTCGAACCTGAGATTCATCCCGTTCGTCACCCCAGGCCGAAAAGCGGCCCGGTGCACGGCCACGATCGAAATATCAAGTTCCTCGTCGGCCTCGACGTAGGCTCGACTACGGTGAAAGCGGTTGTGGTTGACGCAGCGAGCGATCAGGCTCTCTGGCAGGACTACCAGCGCCACGAAACCAAGCAACCAGAAAAGACGCTCGATTTCCTAAAGCGCATGGAAGCGGAGGTCGGCATCAACGCGCACAACACGCGCATGTTCATGACCGGCTCCGGCGGCGGCGCGATCGCCGACCAGATTGGCGCGAAGTTCGTGCAGGAAGTTACCGCAGTTTCGCTCGCGGTCGAAAAGCTGCACCCGGAAGTCTATTCAGTCATCGAACTTGGCGGACAGGACGCGAAGATCATCGTCTTCAAAGACGACGAGGAGACCGGCCGCAAGAAGAAGATCCCCTCCATGAATGACAAGTGCGCCGGCGGCACGGGCGCGGTCATCGACAAGATCAACGCCAAGCTGAAAATCCCCACCGAACTGCTGGCCGAGCAGCAATACAACGGCATCAAACTGCACAAAGTCGCCGGCAAATGCGGCGTCTTCGCCGAAACCGACATCAACGGCCTGCAAAAAGTCGGCACGCCACCGGACGAACTGATGGCGTCCCTCTTCGAAGCCATCGTGCTCCAAAACCTGAGCGTGCTTACGCGTGGACACACACTGCGCCCGCACGTGCTGCTGCTTGGCGGCCCGAACAGTTTCATTAAAGGCATGCGCGAAGCCTGGCAGGCCAACATTCCGCGCATGTGGCAGGAACGCAAGGTCCAGGTTCCAGAGGGCTCGAAGCCGGAAGACCTGATTAAGGTCCCGCAGAACGCGCAGTATTTTGCCGCCCTTGGCGCGGTCGAATTCGGCAAGACCGAAGACGACTGCATCGGCTGCTATCGCGGCTACCAAAGTCTCATCCACTACATCGATTTCGGACGCCAGGAAGAAAAAGCCAAATCCGGCGGCAAGGGTCTGATCGAAGACTACGCCGAGTTCGACGTCTTCAAGGAAGCCTACCGTCGCAAGAAATTCACACCCGCGGTCTTCCAGAAGAATTCAACCGTCGCCGGCTTCATCGGCATCGATGGCGGCTCGACGTCAACGAAAGCCGTGCTGCTTAACGAAAGTGGCGACATTCTCTGCAAGTCCTATCAGCTCTCGAACGGCAATCCGATCCAGGACACGATCGAGATGTTCGAGAATCTGCGCGGCCAGGTCGAAGCGCAAAACGCGAAGCTGGAGGTGTTAGGGGTTGCGACGACGGGCTATGCAAAGGACATTCTTAAAGATGTATTAAAGGCTGACGTGGCGCTCGTCGAAACCGTCGCCCACACTGAGTCCGCGCTGAAGTTCTACGAAGACCCGCACGTCATCGTCGACGTGGGCGGCCAGGACATCAAGATCATCATCCTCCACAACGGCCGCGTGAAAGATTTCAAGCTGAACACGCAGTGCTCGGCCGGCAACGGATACTTTCTGCAATCCACCGTCGAAGGCTTCGGCCTCGACGTCACAAAGTACGCCGACATGGCGTTCTCAGCGCAAGCCATGCCCGTCTTCGGCTACGGCTGCGCCGTCTTCATGCAGTCCGACATCGTCAACTTCCAGCGCCAGGGTTGGCGCGCGGAAGAAATTCTCGCCGGCCTGGCCGCCGTTCTGCCGAAAAATGTCTTCCTCTATGTTGCGAGCATTCCGAATCTAGCCGCACTCGGCACGCGCTTCGTGCTGCAAGGCGGCACGCAAAACAATCTCGCGGTCGTAAAGGCCGAAGTCGATTTCATCCGCAACAGCTTCCGCGCTACCGGCAAGCAGCCCGAGATCATCGTGCATGAGCACTGCGGAGAATCCGGCGCGATCGGCGCCGCGCAGGAATCGCTCCGCCTCTGGCGCAAGGGCCAGCAGACGACTTTTGTCGGCCTCGACGCCGTCCGCAAAATCGAATACCGCACCACGCGCAACGAAGACACGCGCTGCCATTTCTGCAAGAACGACTGCCTGCGCACCTTCATCGACATCCGGACCAAGCCAAAAGACGACATGAGCTTCGTGCCGATTCAGAAGGTAACGAAGGTTCCGCTCATGCACGGCGAGCAGCGCCTCATCATCGCCACGTGCGAAAAGGGCACGGTCGAAGATGTCAACGACATGAAAGACATCAAGTCCGGGCTCGACGCGATCCGCGCCAAGCATCCGAACTACGTTGACTACGCTTCGAAGGAGGTCTTCCGGCCGACCAACGCGAAGTCCGTCGCCGACCCGCTGCCAACCAAAACCTGGTCCGGCTGGAAGAAGGGCGACAAAGAGCGCCGCGCGCTCATGGAGAACCGCAAGAGCCTCCGCATCGGCATTCCGCGCGTGCTCAACATCTACAGCTATGCGCCGCTTTTCAACGCGTACTTCGAGAGCCTCGGCGTGCAGCCGGAGAACATCATCTACTCCGACTACACCAGCTCGGAACTCTATCGCGCAGGCGCAAGCCGTGGCGCGATCGACCCGTGTTTCCCTGCCAAGATCGGCATCTCGCACGTCTACAACCTGATTCAGGAGAAGCATCGCAAAAAACCGCTCCACGCCATCTTTTTCCCGATGTACGACGTGCTGCACTCGCCGCTGCAAAAAATCGTCGGCGCAAACGCCTGCCCGACTGTCACCGCAACGCCTGAAACAGTCAAGGCCGCGTTCACCAAAGAGAACGACGTCTTCGGCGAGAACAACGTTAAGTACATCGATCCGGTCCTGAACTTCTCCGACCGCAAGCTCTTCGCACACCAGATGCTGACATCGCTCGATCCGATCCTCGGCCTCTCGCTCGAAGAAAACGACCGCGCCGTCGAATCCGGTTTCGCCGCGCTGAAAGATTACGAAACGAGCATTCGCACCCGCGCCCGCCAGACGCTCGATCAACTCGAGCGCGAGGACCGCATCGGCATTGTCATGCTGGGCCGCCCATATCATCATGACCCAGGCCTCAATCACGAAATCCTCGACGAGTTCCAGAAGCTCGGCTACCCGATCTTCTCGCAGAACACGCTGCCACTCGATGAAGATCTACTCGAACGCCTCTTCGGCGAGGAAGTCCGCGCCGGGGTCATCACCCATCCGCTCGACATCACCGACGCGTGGAAGAATTCTTACTCCTGCAGCACCAACCACAAAGTCTGGGCGGCAAAATTCACGGCGCGCCATCCGAACCTCGTCGCACTCGAAATCTCCAGCTTCAAGTGCGGGCACGACGCGCCGATCTACGGCGTAATCGAAGGCATCATCGAGCAGTCCGGCACGCCGTACTTCTGCTTCAAGGATCTCGACGAGAACAAGCCGACAGGTTCAATCCGGATTCGCGTGGAGACAATTGACTACTTCCTGCAGCGCTACCGCGACGAAGTAATCCGCAAGCGGCAGGCCGGTGAAGACATCGAACGGCAGCTGGCCGAACTGGAAGCGCAACTGCGCAATGAGGCGAACGGGACGTCTGAACTCATCTCAATCGACCAGGAAAGCTGGCGTGGCGCCGAAGAAATGGCGGCCGGAGACTAGCCAGGCCAGGGTTCGCACAACAGCAATGGCTAATTTCTAATTCCCGCCCGGTCCGCCAGGCTTGAGCACTGCTGTGTTCCGCTGATCGGTCGCGACGACCCGATAGAAGGTCTTCAACTGGTCGATCTTTTCCACCGGAACGCTCAATTCCTTGATTTCCAGGCTGCGTTCGTAATGCAAGACGTTCCCGTTCGCAACGGTCTTGCTGTGATAGCTCGCAAAACTGTAATCGGCATCCATTGGCGGAGGCAGTTCGTCGATCACGTAGCCCGAGGGAAGGGTAATGTCGAAGCTGTCCGTGTCGCGCAAGGGCCCCTCAAATTCGAATGGAAACCTGCGCGGCTCTTTCGTTTCGAGCACACCCGACGACTTGTCTCCCAGCACTCGCGGCCGCACCAAAAGCAGGTTGCCCGCCAGTTTGGCATAATTCGCTGACTGGAACGTGTAAGCGAAGCCAAAGGGCTGATCTGTCAAATCGAGGTTGACTAAGCTCGCCTTGGTGATTTGGAAGTTAGCCAGGGATCCCCCCAACAAGTCTTCAATTGGCTTGATGCGATCCTTACTATTCGTCACCGTCCGCAACCGCCAGCGTTCGCGCGCGGCTTGGTCGCCGAGCCTCGTCTCGTCCACATCGCCGATCAGCGTACCGTTCATACTCAGAGTAAGTTTGCCCACTCGGCGGATACTGTTCATCGACGATGGTTGCTGCGGCACTCGCACCAGTTCTCCACCTTCGGGCGTCACCAGCAACCCGTAATTGGCTTGCAGGTATCCCCCGATCTCTCCAAACGGCGCGACTTCGTTCGTGGGATCGAAGAAGAGAAGCCTTCCGAGTTTTGGATCCTTTGCGACCGCAACCAGCGAAGGCGAATTCACGTCATCGGGTAACTTGATGGCCAGAACCACGTGGTTGAAGGCATTGTGCGCAGGGGTGTCCTGCCCAACCGAACCGCGCTCGGTGTTGATAACTACGTGGTATGAATCCACCCCAATTTCACGCAGCATCGTGCGCATCAGTGTCGCTTTGTCTTTGCAGTCACCGTACCGATGTGCAAGAACGTCGGGAGCCGCATGGGGCTGCCAACCCCCAATACCGAGCGAGATTGCCACATAACGGACATCGTGTTGGAGGAAGGAAGCAATCGCTTGCATCTTCTGGAGGGTGTTCGCCTTTCCAGCTGTAAGCCTGGCGACCTCCTGCTTGATCGGTTCCGTCGCGGACATTCGGTCGCTGATCAGATTCGCATACCACTGGCCCATATCTTCCCAATTCGCAAACTCATGCTTGCGATGTGAACCGCCGGAAGGAAAGAACGAAACGATCATCTGTCCGGCCAGACCACCCCAGGGCGGCATGTTTTTTTCCTCCCGCATGCCAGGGACATCCCTAACTGCCCATTGCAGGCCACCCCCTGCCTCATCCGGTTTGATCGGTTCATGCGAAACAAACGACGTCTTGAACACCCAGCCGACGGGAAGTTGTAGCGAAAAATGGCTTTCCCTCACCGGATCCAGTTCCTGAAACTCCCACTCCTTCTGCAGCCAGAATGGCTGCTCCTCAACTTCGTACTCATAACCCACGATGTTCCCCGGCTCCGGCGCGGGAATGCGCAAGACCCTGTATTTCGCATCCGAATACACCTCAAAACCTTCGCCGGCAGATGTCTCTAACGCATCTTTGTCCTTCACCTCATAATCTTTGCCTTGTGCCGGGACGCACCACCCATGGAGGCTGGTAATCTTCCGTCCCGGATTGAGGTTGACGCCGAGATAGCCGCGTTCCCGTCCTTCCGGGCGGAGTATCTTGTACGCCTTACGTACATGAGTTCGGACTTTATCCTCCGACAACACTGTCACGCTCGTGTCGGAATAAAGCAGCACGGCCTCGGTCTTCTCGTCATACGACGGCACGGTAACGCCCACGAGCGAGTGCATCCACTGCGGCGCGTCGCTGCTCGCCGAGGCTCGTGCCGCAAGCGCAAGAAAAACTACTGCCACCCACGACGGCGTCTTCATTTGCGCGACCTTCTCTCAGTTGCTCGCATGGATCTCCCCTGGTTGCAGCACAATCTGCTCGCCATCGGTCGTTCTTATGCTCTGGTAGAAGTCTCTCAGGGCGCCGTAATATTTTTTATCTAATCCCATGGCATCGATTGTCAGCTTCCGAGTCAAACGCAACGCCGCGCCGTTCTTTTCGACTTTAAGGCTGTAGACGATGATGTGGCCGTCCCGTTCCTTCCCCGCAGGGATGCTGCTCACCTGCCACCCCGCTGGAAGTTCGACGGTGATGTCATCCGACTTGACGTGGGGATATTCGAAATAAATAGGATGTGTCCGATTGGTATGTTCAAAAACTCCCTTTTCAGACGCGGTAAATAAGGCCGCCGGAATCATTACCCGGCGTCCTGCGCTCGAGGCCCAGCCCGGAATCTTCACGTCAAACTCGGCAACCAGTGGGGCATTCGAACTCGTCCAGTCCGGCTTGTTCGTCAATTCTGCCTCTCCGCTGGCCCCCATCTGCGACGTTACTCGCTCCTCCATGTACTTCTTTTGCTCGACCGCGTCCGCATGGCGCTCCTCTAACCGGTGATACATGGCTTCGAGCCCAGTGTAAGTAATCGTCAACTTCCCTTCTAAGTCACCTGTCTCAGTGAGCTTGAATTTCCCTGCTCGCTCAATCGCTGACTCCGAGGCCTGCGGGAGCGTGGTTTGTATCCATGTGCCACCATCCTTATCAAGCCTCAGTCCATTGACTCCCGTTTCCGGCCACTCAAGCAGGCCGAACGGCGTAAAGGCTCCTCCCGGGTCCAGATAAACGTCCTTACCATTGAGTTTCACCAGCACAACATTCGAATTCAGCCTTTCGCTCTGCATGGTATTGGGAGAAAAAAAGTATTGATTACGCGCGGAAACCCAGCACCCATAGGCCTCGAACCCGGCGGCGCGCGCCAATCCCAGAAAAAGCCATGTCAGCTGCATACCATTGCCATAGCCTCGTTTCCAAATCTCTTCGACGTTGGCGTTATCCACCGCTTTTTGCTTCTCCCGCTTTTGCTCCTGCTCCGTCCTCTGCTCTTCAAACGATGTATTGCGGATTTTCTGCACGCGATCGTAGATCTTTCTCAGCTTCACTTCCGGCGTGTCTCCCGGAGCAACTATCTCCGAAACCGCCCGTTCCATCGCCCCACGCTTCCCGACCATACCCTCTAATTGCCCATTCCGCTGTTTCCCCACTCTCCTCCAGTACTCCGTGGGGTCCTTATCGAAGACGCGGCCTTCTGTGTAGATAAAATCTACCCGCGACTTCAACTCATCGGCCGGCGGCATATAGTCTTCGGTTTCAAAAGCGGGTATGTTGTTTGCCTCCAGGCGAACGACGTGATCCGCGCCGAGTTCCGGATTGTTCGTTCCCTCCGGCAACTTGTTCCACACCCAGCGCACGGAATAATCCACATAGCTATTGCCGAGGAATGGCTTCAACGTGAAGCGCGCTTTCTTTGTAAACAGCTCATCGCTGAGGAACCAGCGCGAGTCATAGAGCGTGTACTCACGAAAGTCTCGAGTGTAGGAATACTCGATGATGCTCCCCACCTGCACGTCCGTAAGTGTGAAGGTCTTAGCCAGGACTTTCAGTTGCCTGCCGGAAACTTTTCCTTTCACGATGTACTTTTCAAACACCTTGCCGCCGAAATCCACTGTCGAGCCATCCGGCCGGATCGTTCGCGCGTGGATGTTTCCAACGTCCTCAATCTGCTTAACGAAAGGAATCTCGACATCGGCTCTCTTGCGTCCTTCTTCAGTCAGGATCTTGATGCGCAAATAGTTGTCTTCATGCGGCGTGTGGATATTGTCGTCGCGATCCACTTCCCGATAGAGAATAACCGCCTGTGCTCCGGGCGCCAGCGGTTCGCTCGTCATCTTCAACTCTTCTTGCGAAATCGGCTGGAATCCGGTCCCCGCTAGGGCCTTGCCTGATATAAACGTCAATGCTGCAACAAATGCTACCGCCCACACACCGATCCGGAACATGGCTTTCCCCTGGGTTTTCTGTTCAGTAAGTTCACAATAGGTCGTACAAGGCAGGAATTACAGACTCCGGGGGACGAAGACGATTCTCCGCGGCGCGCAATTCCGCCTTTCCGCTCTCTGCGCCCCTCAACGCAGAACTCGGAAATTGAGTAATCGCTTGCAGTATTAACCGGAAGTCAGCGGGCGTCAAGTAAAGACCTCACAGCGTTCCGGAACCTACGTCGGGCAGTTGCTCCTATCCAGTTCCGGAGGCTCCACGACAATACCCATTTCAGTCACCGTCGGCACGGCGGTCTTCGAGCAGATAAACCCCATCACCTTTACGATGCCGGTTGGCGGGAACAACCCGCTGCCCCAGATTCTCTCCGTCGATACCAACAACAACTCGGGCACGCCGTATTTCCAGGTCGCAGTCGCCGCCAACGGCGGTAACTGGCTGTCAGTTCCCTCATGCAACAATGCGAACTACCCTTGCACGACGCCATTTCCGGTGACGGTAAATGTCGTCAACGCCAGCACGCTACCCGCAGGCACGTATACCGGCGAGGTCACCATCTATCAGGACACAAACCCGCAGATGTCCGTCACCGTTCCGGTCACGCTCAACGTCGAGCCGTCGGGCGCCTTCTTCAACAACGTCCCCGGACAGATGAGTTTCACCATTCCGCAGAACGCCAAGACCGTGACCGCACAGGCCCTCGCCATCACCAACGCAGGCAGTGGCAAGCTGAAGTTCACGATTACGCCAAGCACCTCCGACGGCGGCGCATGGCTCACAACCTCAGCCGTGACTGGATCAGCGCCGAAGACTCTCAGTGTTGAGATCGTCCCCGCCAATCTTCCTGGCGGCGGAGCACTCGCCGGAACCTATGTTGGTCAACTCTTGCTCGTCGGCGGTACTGACACGGTTACGATTCCGGTCACAGTCACCGTCGGAAACGGCGCGTTCATGCAACTGAACCCACTTAATTTCGTGATGCCCGCCGGTGGTACTAACCCGCTGCCGCAAGTCCTAACCGTTCCCGGAATCGGCAACGCGGCCCTGCGTTTCTACCAGATCACCACCACCGCGACCGGCGGAAGCTGGCTCTCCATCGCTGGCGGAGCTTGCAGCAACGCCAACTACCCGTGCACAACGCCGTACCCACTCAGCGTCAATGTGGTGAATGGATACAACCTGGCGGCGGGCGTTTACACCGGCCAGGTCACCGTCTATGAAGACACCAATCCGGCGTGGTCAGTGACCGCTCCCGTGACCCTCACAGTTGTCGGCACCAGCAAGGCATTCTTCGACAACACGCCGGGCCAGAGCAGCTTTTCGTTCGCGCCCGGCACCAAGACCTCGCAAACCGAAACCATCAACCTCGGCAACGGCGGCGCAGGCACGCTTGCCTGGAGTGTGAAGACCAACACCGCCGACGCAGGTAAATGGCTGAAGGTGGTTCCAACCAAGGGTACGAACACCGGCAGCTACACGATCACGGTCACGCCGAGCAAGCTCCCCGGAGCAGGCAAGAACGCCGGCACATTCATTGGGCAGGAGGTACTCGCAGCGAAAACCGGCAACGTCACGATCCCGATAGCCGTCACCGTCGACAATCCAGTCTTCGTGCCGGTTGCTCCGCTAGTCTTCAACACAAGCCACGGGGGGAATCCGACCTCACAAACAGCCACGATTTCGAGCACTGGCACCGCCATAAACTTCTACCAGACGACAACGTCCAGCAAGGGAGGTAACTGGCTGTCGATCAGTTCGAGCGCGTGCAGCAATCCCAACTATCCCTGCCCCACGCCGACGAACCTCACCGTCAACGTCGCCTCCAGTTCGCTGGCCGTGGGAACGTACTATGCCGAGATCATCATCTTCGAGGACACCAATCCCGGAGAATCAATGACGATCCCGGTCGTACTGAACGTGCAGTAAGTCGAGTAATAAGAAGAGGCTTGTGCCCCGGGGTTAGCGCTACGCTTTGTGTGGCGCTAACCTGGGGAATTGATACCTTCAAGGAACAATCACCGCCGCACCATCGATGGCATCTCCCTTCACCGCAGCCAACGCCTCATTCGCCTGATCGAGCGAAAAGGTCGTAACCTGTGGCCGCAGCCGAATCTCGGCGGCGAGCTTGAGAAAGTCCCGCGCATCGTCGCGCGTCATGTTGGCCACGCTGCGAATCTGCCGTTCCCCCCAAAGCAGCCGGTCGTAATCGAACTCCGGCATGCGATCGAGGTGGATGGCATTGATCGCCACCACCCCGCCTTTGCGCAGACTGGAAAGGGCCGCAACCACCACGTCTCCAGCGGGAGCAAACGTCACCGCCCGGTCAAGCTCGACCGGCGGGCTCTCTGTCTCCGTTCCAACCCACTTCGCCCCAAGCGACTCTGCCAGCTTGCGATGCGAAGCTCCGCGTGTGGAGACATAGACGTCGCAGTCCCACGCCCGCAGCACATCAATGGCAAGATGCGCCGAAGCACCAAAGCCGAACAATCCAACTTTCTCTCCCCGTGAAACACCCGCCACGCGCAAGGAGCGAAAGCCGATAATCCCGGCACACAGGAGCGGCGCTGCATAAAGAGGTTCGAGCTGTGCGGGCAAAGGAAAGACAAAGTCAGCCCGCGCGACAGCAAATTCAGCGTAGCCCCCATTCACGCTGTAACCAGTGAAGGCGGGCGCGTCGCACAGATTCTCCATGCCGCTCCGGCAATACCAGCACGTTCCGTCGGTTCCACCAATCCAGGAAATCCCGACACGAGTGCCCGCTGCGATTTTGGGGTCGCCTGCGACGACCTCGCCCACGATCTGGTGCCCGGGAATCAGCGGCGAACGGAGCGCAGGCAACTCGCCCTCGACAATATGCAGATCCGTCCGGCAAACCCCGCATGCCAGTACGCGCAAGAGCACCTGACCCGAACCAAGCTCGGGCCGAGAAAAATCTTCGATCTGCAAAGGACGATCCGCGATCTTCCCGCAAACGTGCAGCACCGCAGCTTTCATATCCAAGAATACCTCTGCGATCTTGTCCCCGACCCGTGGCCCAACCCGTGACCTGCCTACTTCTGCAATCTGACTTCTGACTTCTGCAATCTCTGCTAATCTCATCCTTCCGTGCTGCCCACTTCCTATCTTCCCGCCGCCTTCAGCCTGACCGCTACCGGCGTCTGGGGCACCAGCGATTTTCTCGGCGGAGTCGGCGCCCGCCGTGCGAACGCGTTCGTCTTCACGGCGATCGTGCACGCCAGCGGAATGTTGATCGTTGCCGCCGCCGCGCTCATTCTCGGTCTCCCTTTTCCCAACGCCAGCAGCGTGCGTTGGGCGCTCATTGCAGGGTGCATTGGCGGTCTTTCGCTGGCCCTATTCTATCGAGCCCTCGCGGCCGGGCAGATGGGACTTGTTGCGCCGCTCGCCGCTGTCCTCGGCGCGGGAATTCCTACCGCGGTCAGCGCGTTCACGGAAGGTTTTCCCGGCGCACGTCATCTCCTCGGTTTCGTACTCGCGGGGATCAGCGTCTGGCTAATCTCGCGCTCCGAAGACGCGCCGCGCGAGAATACCACCGACTCCCCACGACGCCCGCGCGGGCTCGGTCTGGCCATGCTCTCCGGATGCGGGTTCGCCTGCTTCTATCTCTGTATTCGCCAGTCAGGAGAAGGTTCCGCTCTGTGGATCGCCGTCTGCTCGCGTCTTGCCTCTCTGCTGGTGACGCTTGCGATCGTTCTCTTCGCCCGCCAGTTCAGCTCAATCAGCCGCTCCGTTCTGGGCATCGCTTTCGCAGCCGGAATCCTCGACATCACCGGCACCATCGTCTTCGTCCGCGCCTCGCAACTTGGACGCCTCGACGTGCCCGTTGTTCTCAGTTCCCTCTATCCTGCCATCACCGTTCTCCTGGCACGCATCTTCCTTCACGAGCATTTCAGCCGGACGCGCACCGTCGGCATGCTGGCGGCGCTCGCAGCTGTTCCCATGATCGCCGGATAAACACGGCAAGCCAGACGCATCCCGCATCGGCTGGTAATCTCTTCTCGTGCCTCTTGTCGAGATCCGCAATCTGGTCAAGATATTCGGAGCATCCGAATCCGGCTTTGACCTCACGCTAAAGCGCGCTCACGCCACCGACGTTCGCGCCGTTGACAGCGTTTCTCTCGACATCCATCAGGGTGAAACGCTCGGCCTCGTTGGCGAGTCCGGCTCGGGCAAGAGCACCCTCGGACGCCTGATTCTCCGCCTGATCGAACCCACCTCCGGCAGCGTCATCTTCAATGGCCACGATGTCCTCCGGGCAAGCGCCGCCGAACTCCGCCGCCTGCGCCGCGACATGCAGATCATCTTTCAGGATCCCTTCGGCTCGCTCGATCCTCGATTCCGCGTGGAAGATGTTCTGGCGGAGCCGCTCATCATTCACGAGCAGATGACCAACACAGCGCGCCGGCAGCGTGTCGGCGAACTCCTGCGCGCGGTCGGTATGGACGAATCCGCCCTCCGACGCTTCCCGCACGAATTCTCCGGAGGACAGCGCCAGCGCATCGGCATCGCTCGCGCCCTTGCGCTGCGGCCGAAGTTTATCGTCGCCGATGAGCCCGTGTCGGCTCTGGACGTCAGCGTTGGCGCGCAAATAGTCAATCTTCTGCAGTCTCTGCAGCGCGAATTCGGGCTGACCTATTTGTTTATCTCGCACTCGATGCCGGTTGTTCGCTATCTCTCGACGCGCATCGCCGTGATGCTGCGCGGCAAGCTCGTCGAAGTTGGAACCACTGCTGAAATCACGGACCGTCCGCAAAGCGACTACACAAAAGCTCTCCTGGCCGCCACCCCCGAGATCGCGGTCTGAGGATTCTGCGTTTTTATTTGTCCACGCTCCTAAACCCGCGTAGAATGCGCCTGTCCCCCGGCAATCAATCACTAAGGAGCGATCATGGCCGCAGCCGCAGCAGTGCCTCCCCAAGACCCGCAACAGCCCGCCGCACTGTCCGAACCGCAACGCATTATCGACACCTTCATCGCGCCGACGAAGACGTTCACCGACCTGCGGAGGAGCGCGGCCTGGTGGGCCCCGTTTCTCATTTCCGCGATCGTCTCTGTCTGCTTCGTAGCCGTCGCAGGGCAGAAGGTCGGATTTCGCAAGATCTGGGACAACCAACTCCAATCGCAGCCCAAGCAAGCCGAGCGGATTGAGAACATGCCTGCTGACCAGCGCGAGCCAATGATCGCAAAGCAGGTCGCAGCCACAAAAATCTTTTCTTATTGTTTCTTTCTGTTCATCCTGATCTGGAATCTGCTGGTAGCAGCCGTGCTCCTGGCCACGCTGAAGTTCGCACTGAGCGCTGACGTCAAATTCAAAACGTTGCTTGCGATGGTGATGTACGCCAGCCTCCCGGGAGCGTTGAAGGCGATTCTCGCCATCCTCTCGCTGCTGGCAGGCGTGAGTTCCGATTCGTTCACTTTTCAAAATCCGCTGGCGACCAATCCCGGATATTTCATCGATCCCGCCACCTCGCCGGCCCTTTATCGGCTGATGACGTCTTTCGACATCTTCACGATCTGGACTCTGGTGCTCGGAGCGGTCGGGATTACCTGCATCAGCAAGGTGAAGTCGGGCGCCGCATTTGCCGTTGTATTTGGGTGGTTCGCCGTATTGGTTCTGCTCGGCGCTGGCGTTGGCGCTTTATTTTCCTAGCCGTGACAAAAGTCATAGCTTAAGAAACTGGGCAACATTATTCTCCGGGGTCCATTCTTTTCATCTCCAGGAGGATTCATGCGCTCTTGCCTGGCCATACTTCTTCTTACCTTTGCGACAGCTTCTTTTTCGCACGCGCAGGCGGCTAACTCTGCGGCCGCCTGTATCGACTGCCATTCCAAGCAGACCCCCAACATCGTTTCCGACTGGAAACTGAGCAAGCATAGCGGCATGGACGTCACGTGCGTGACCTGCCATGGCGATCAGCACCAGTCAGCGGCCGATGTTGCTAAAGTGAAAATTCCCACGCCCGACACCTGCAAGCAGTGCCACGAAACTCAGGTCGAGCAATATCGGCACGGCAAGCACTCAAAGGCATGGGCGGCAATGATGGCTATGCCGACCATTCACTGGCAGCCGATGGCCATGATCGAAGGCCAGAAGGGCTGCGGCGGCTGTCACAAGATCGGCGAGAAGCCAGTCGAGGAGATCGCCAAGCTGCGCGCTCAGGGCAACGAATTCGGATCGGCCTCGTGCGACTCCTGCCACACGCGCCATACGTTTTCCGTGCAGGAGGCGAAATCGCCGCAGGCGTGTTCGACCTGCCACATGGGCTTCGACCATCCGCAGTGGGAGATGTACTCGTCGTCAAAGCACGGTGTGCGCGCAGACCTGAAGCAGCGCGGCATTCTGCCGAAAGATGCGGCGGCCCCGACCTGCCAGACCTGCCACATGCAGGATGGCGATCACGGCGTGCGCACGGCCTGGGGATTTCTCGCAGTGCGACTGCCGCTTCCGGAAGACAAACAGTGGGCCGCCGATCGCGCCAAGATTCTTCAAGCGCTCGGCGTCCTCGATCCAAGCGGCAAGCCGACCGATCTGGTGAAGACGGTTCAGGCTGCCGACCTGGCGCGCCTCACGCAGGAGGACTGGCAAAAGGAACGCGACAAGATGCTCAAAACCTGCAACCAGTGCCACTCGGGCAACTTCGCCAAGCAGCAACTCGAGCAGGGCGATGACATGATCAAGAACGCCGATCACCTGATGGCGCAGGCCATCGATATTGTCGCCGGTCTATATAAGGATGGTATCGTTCCGCAGCCGAAGAATTACAACTACGCCTTCCCGAATCTGCTGACCTTCCACGACGCCCCGACGGTGGTGGAGCAGAAGCTCTTCGTAATGTATCTGGAACACCGTATGCGTACGTTCCAGGGCACATTCCACGGCAGTCCAGACTATGCGCTCTGGTACGGATGGAGCGAGATGCAGCGCGATCTGACTGAGATCCGCGAGCTGGCCGAACAGATGCGGCGGGAGAAAAGAGAACCGGGATTAAAGCCAGCAAGCCTGATTGCAACACCGCACTAGCCGAGATCAGAACTGAGGGTGCCCCACGTTTCGCGGTTTTCGAAACGTGGGGATTTTCGTCTCATGCATCTCACATCCGAGCGCTCACTATCCGATTTACAATGGCCCCGCTATGCAAACCGCAGATGTCGTCCTGATCGGCGGCGGAATCGTCGGCTCCAGCATCGCCTATCACCTCGTCGCCGCCGGCTGCAAAAATGTACTCGTCCTCGAACGCGAATCCGCGCAGGGCAAGGGTTCTACCGGCAAGAGCATGGGTGGAGTGCGCGCGCAATTCTCTACGCCCGTCAACATCCAGATGTCGCTGTACTCGATTCCCTTCTATGCGAGCTTCGAAGAGCGGCTCGGCTATCCGTGCGACTACCGCGCGCAGGGCTACTTGTTTTGCGCGACTAGCGACAGACACATGGCTTACCTCCGTGCGAACTACGAAAAGCAAGTCGCGATGGGATTGAAGAACGTGCGGCTCGTTACGGGCGACGAAATCCGCGGCATGTTTCCCCAGATGCGCGGCGACGACATCGTGGGCGGCAGCTTCTGCTCGACCGACGGTTTTGTCGACCCGTACAGCGCGGCAGTTGGCTTTATGACGTGGGCTACCGATCGCGGCGCCACGTTTTGGAAGCATGCGAGCGTTGAGTCAATTACGCGGAATGGAAATGCAAATCGTGGCTACGAAATCGCAACGACAAGGGGTGAGGTTTCAACGCCAACCGTCGTAAACTGCGCCGGTGCGTGGGCGGCGGAGATCGCGAGCATGGTCGGGATCAATCTTCCAGTCGAACCGCTCCGCCGCATGCTGGTTCCCACCGAACCGTTCGACCAGTTCCCGCACACCGCCCCCATGATCATCGACATGTCGAACGGCTTCCACTTCCGTCCGGAGAGCCGCGGCTTCCTCCTCGCCTGGAACGATCCCGAAGAAACGCCCGGCTACAAAACCGATTTCGAGCCAAGCTTCATCGAAAAGATTCTGATCCGCGCTGCCGATCGCGTCCCGGTCTTCGAAAATGTGGCGGTCAATCCGAAAAGAGCCTGGGCCGGGCTCTACGAAATGACGCCTGACCATCATCCAATTCTCGGAGAGTCGCCCGAAGTCCCCGGCTTCTTCTTCGCCAACGGCTTCAGCGGACACGGAGTGATGCACGCTCCAGCGACAGGAAAGATTCTCAGCGACCTGATATTGACAGGCAAAACCGACCTGATCGATGCCTCTCTGCTGGATTTCGCGCGTTTTGCCGAAGGCAGGATGATTCACGAAACGGCGGTGCTATGAGTTGCTAGTTGCGAGTGGCTAGTGGCTAGTTGCTAGTTAAAATCTTTGTGAGCTGGGTTTTACCGGCAACTGGCTACTCGCAACTAGCAACTTGCTCCCCATCAAGCTTGTTCAGCAAGGAAAAACCATGTCCCTCTTCGGCCTGATCGAATACTCCGACGCCTCCCCCGAAGTTCGCGCCGTCTACGACGACATCATGGCCACCCGGAAGACCGACTGGATCAATGATTTCTGGAAGGCTCTGGCGCACGATCCCGTCACGCTGAAGCGCACGTGGGAGAGCATCAAGCAGATCATGGCGCCGGGCGCGCTCGACCCGCTGACCAAGGAACTGATCTACGTGGCCGTCTCCGTCACCAACCAGTGCGACTACTGCATCGCCTCCCACACGGCTTCCGCCAAAGCAAATGGCATGAGCGACGCGCAATTTAAGGAACTGATGGCTGTCGTCGGCATGGCGAATGAGACGAATCGCCTCGCCGCCGGCTATCAGGTCGAGGTCGACGAGCGATTCAAGCCGCCACTCCCCTAGAGCAAAGCCGCACCTTCGATGAAGCAAACGTCCCTCGCCGGGGCGTAACTCGGAATGAATCAGCCGTTCTCTGCGTCCTCCGCGGTCTCCCTGCGCACTCTGCGTTTAAAGATTCTGCTCTTCTCGCGCCCAATAATTCCTCGCTCGCGAAAGCCCGCCCACCCCCTTGCGCGCAGTCATATAATCTTTCCATTGACTCTTGGGGGGTGAGGCATGGCTCAGATGACGATGATTCCAGTTGCAACCCACGGCTTCTATGTGGATGGCAAGTGGATGGATGAAGGCGACATCGTCGAAGTCAAGGCGCCCTATGACGGCGCAGCCATTGCCAATGTTTATCAAGGTCGCCGCGAGCATGCCGAAGCCGCCATTGCCGCAAGCGTTAAGGCATTTGGTACCACGCGCCGACTCCCCACTTTTGAGCGCCAGCGAGTTCTAAGAACCATTGCCGAAGGCATCCGTGACCGGAAAGAAGAGTTCGTCCGCACCGTCGTCATGGAAGCGGGCAAGCCCATCAAGAGCGCGCGCATGGAGGTTGATCGCGCCGTCTTCACCTTCAACGTGGCCGCGGAAGAAACGGTGCGCGGCTACGGCGAGTATCTTCCACTCGACTGGCAGCAATCGACTGCTGGACGCTGGGGCATCGTCAAGCGATTCCCTCTCGGGCCGGTCGCGGGCATCACTCCGTTTAACTTTCCTTTAAATCTGGTGGCACACAAAGTAGCGCCCGCGATCGCGGCAGGCTGCTCAATAATCATCAAGCCCGCGCCGCAAACGCCGCTCTCTTCGTTGCTCCTCGCCGAAGTCATTCAGCAAGCCGGCTGGCCAGACGGTGGCTTCAATGTGGTGCCACTCTCAAATGACGATACCGGCCTGCTCGTGACCGATGAACGCATCAAGCTCATCAGCTTCACGGGGAGCGTTCCAGTTGGCTGGGCAATCAAGGCCAACGCCGGCAAGAAGAAAGTTGTGCTGGAACTCGGCGGCAACGCTGGAGTCATCGTGCACAGCGATGCCGATCTCGCATACGCCGCAGGCCGCTGTGTCACCGGAGGCTTCTCCTATGCAGGGCAGACCTGTATCTCAGTGCAGCGCATTCTTGTCGAGCAGTCGGTGTGCGGAAAGTTCCTCGAGCTGTTGCTGGCCGCGGTTAGCAAGCTAAGAGTCGGCGATCCGCTGGACGAGTCGACCGACGTCGGCCCGCTCATCCGCGAGAGCGATGCGATCCGCGCCTATGACTGGATCCAGGAAGCGGTCCGCAGCGGCGCGCGCCTGCTTTGTGGCGGACACCGCAAAGGCCCGATCCTTGAGCCCACTGTCCTCACCGGCACCAAGCCCAACATGAAAGTGAATTGCCAGGAGATTTTCGCGCCCGTCGTCACGGTCGAACCGTATTCCGATTTCCAAAGCGCGCTCAAGCAGGTCAATAATTCTCCCTTCGGCCTTCAGGCCGGACTCTTCACCCGCGACGCCAAGCTCATTTTTGATGCCTACAACGAACTAGAGGTCGGCGGCTTAATTGCCGGCGATGTCCCCACATTTCGAATCGACCACATGCCCTACGGCGGCATCAAAGACTCGGGGTTTGGCCGCGAAGGCCTGCGCGACGCAATTCAGGAGATGACCGAACCGAAACTGCTGGTCATGAATTTGCGCTGAATTCGTTTTTTTCGGACGGAATTTCTGTAATTGAAGCAGCGAGGGTGACTCCTTTTTGTTGAAGAATTCAACGAGCTTCGCACTCGATTAGAAATTTGTAAGATTCCCGAAAGAAAAACTTGCCGTCTTCTATTCTCACAGGCGGCCTAACTGCTATACTCACATGTTTCAGTAATGTCGGTCACATATCCAGGTGATTTAGTTCACACCGTAATGGTTAACCAGGAAGCCGGGCAGGCGCTTCCACTCAACTAGACCATCGTCAATGCAGATTTTCCCGCGCAGCACTAATGCGATGTCGAGGGCCTCGATCTACGGGGCCGTCTTCGTGGTCGCGATCCTTTTCTGGGTACTCATGGAGTTTCAGCGCTCGCCTTACATTACTTATGCAGGCGTGCGCAAGGCACAGCCGGTGCCCTTCAGCCATCAGCACCACGTCACCGGACTCGGCATCGACTGCCGTTACTGCCATACCTCGGTTGAAAATTCGAGCTTCGCCGGCATTCCGCCCACCAAGACCTGCATGAACTGCCATGCGCAGATCTGGACGAACGCCCAACTGCTCGAACCGGTCCGCGTCAGCTTCCGCACCGGAGAATCGATCCACTGGTCGCGCGTCAATCAGCTACCCGATTTCGTGTATTTCAATCACAGCATTCACGTCACCAAGGGCGTCGGCTGCAACGAGTGCCACGGCCCCGTCGACCAGATGCCGCTCATGTATCAGGAGGCCTCGCTGCAGATGGAGTGGTGCCTCAGTTGCCATCGCGATCCAAGCAAACATCTTCGCCCGCGCGATCAGGTCTTCAATATGCGTTACGCGAAGCCAACGTCGTCGTTGCCGGTTCAGGTGGATGGGAAGAGCTATACCGATCAGGATTCGCTGGGCACGGCGTTAGTAAATAAATATCAGCTGCGAACAGTACAAGACATCACTAGCTGCAGCACATGTCATCGTTGAGGCTTTTGGGTGGCGCAGCGCTTCAGCGCTGCGATGAGCGAGGGTTTTCAAGGCGGATTTAGCCGCTGAGGCGAAACAAAGATTCAAGATGGACGAACTAATCAAAATTAAAACCAAGAGCGAAGACGTTTGCCCTGGCAAGAAGCTCACACTGGCCAGCGTCGAAGAAAAGCTAGCCGAAGCCAAGGGCCCAGAGTACTGGCGCAGCCTCGAAGAACTCGCCGGCACGCCCGAATTTCGCGAGATGATGCACCGCGAGTTCCCCAAGGGCGCCTCGGAATGGCTCGACACCTTCTCGCGCCGCGGCTTCCTGCAACTGATGGGCGCCTCGCTCGCCATGGCGGGCATGACCGGCTGCACCAAAATGCCGATCGAAGAAATCGTCCCGTACGTCCGCCAGCCCGAACAGCTCATTCCCGGCCGCCCGCAGTTTTACGCGACCGCGTTCACGCTGAGCGGATACGCCAACCCGCTGCTCGTCGAAAGCCACCTCGGCCGCCCCACAAAAATTGAAGGCAACACACTGCATCCCGCCAGCCTCGGCGGCACCGACGTTTTCGCGCAAGCCTCCGTGCTCGGCCTCTACGATCCCGATCGCGCCCAATCCGTCACGCATCTCGGTGATGTCGAATCCTGGGCATCATTCGTTGCCGCCCTCAACGGCCCGCTGACGATTCAAAAAGCCTTGCAGGGCGCGGGCGTTCGCATCCTCACACCGACCATCTCGTCGCCAACGTTCAAAGATCAGATGCAGGCGTTCCTCGCCGCATATCCGCAGGCGAAGTGGCATTCTTACGAGCCGGTGAACCGCGACAACGTTCTCGAAGGCGCAAAGCTAGCCTTCGGCCAGCCGGTCGAAACGCGCTATGACTTCTCGAAGGCCGACGTAATCGTCTCGCTCGACGCCGACTTCCTTTACGCGGGATTCCCCGGCAACACGCGCTACATCCGCGACTTCGCCAGCCGCCGCAATCCCGACAGCGGCAACATGAACCGCCTGTACGTGATCGAGAGCTCGCCGAGTTCGACGGGGTTGAAGGCGGATCATCGCTTTCCGATACAAGCGTCATTCATTGCGGAAGGCGTGAGAGGAATTGCGGTGGAAGTTGGACCGAACTCCGGAGGCCACGGGCTGCCAGCGGTGGATAGAGCCATGGCGGTTGTTAAGGACCTCAAGGCCCATCAGGGTTCCAGCATTGTCATCGCTGGCGACCACCAACCGCCCGAAGTACATGCTCTTGTTCATCAAATCAACGCCTCTCTCGGCAACGTCGGCAAAACGGTCTTCTACACCGACCCGGTCAATGCGAATCCAGTCAATCAAACCGACTCGATCAAAGACCTCGTCGCCGACATGAACGCGGGCAAGGTCGACCTGCTGATCATCCTCGGCGGCAACCCGGTTTACGACGCGCCCGCCGACCTCAAGTTCGCCGACGCGCTCAAGAGTTCCAAAGTCGCAATGCGCGTCTACCTCGGCCTCTACCAGAACGAGACCGCGCAGCTCTGCCACTGGAACGTCAACGAGGCGCATTACCTCGAATCCTGGAGCGACTCCCGCGCCTATGACGGCACAGTCAGCATCGTGCAGCCGCTCATCTCTCCTTTATATAGCGGCAAGAGCGCGCATGAACTGATGGCCGTTCTCACCGGCGCGTCCGAAGGCAACGGCTACGACATCGTCCGCAATTACTGGCTCAAGCAACACAGCGGAGGCGATTTCGAAGCCTGGTGGCGCAAGTCGCTGAACGACGGCTTCATCGAAGGCTCAGCCTTCGCGCCAAAATCGGTAACGGCCAAAGCCGTCGCGCCATCCGGCAGCGCAGCCGTCTCCGATCCCAACGCCCTCGAAGTCAACTTCCGCCGCGACCCGTCCGTCTACGACGGGCAATTCGCCAACAACGGCTGGCTGCAAGAATTGCCGAAGCCGCTCTCCAAGCTCACTTGGGACAACGCCGTTCAAGTCGGCCCGAAAATGGCCGCGCGCGAAGGCCTCAAGAGCATGGATGTGGTCGCCATCGAGGTGAACGGTCAGAAAGTCACCGGCCCGGTCTGGATTCAGGCTGGCCACCCCGATCACTCGATCACGGTAAATCTGGGCTACGGACGCCGCGCCGCAGGCCGCGCGGGAACGGGCGCGGGCTTCGATGCCTATCCTTTGCGCACCACCAGCGCTCTCTGGGTCGCCACCGGTGCGAAGTTCACAAAGACCGGCGATACCTACGAACTGGCCTCGACGCAGGGCTATCAGACGATGAACACCGACGACGGCGCGGTTCGTCCCGTCGTCCGCGAAGCCACCCTAGAGGAATACCGTAAGGAACCGAAGTTCGCGAAGGAAGACGAGCCGCCCGCGGAACTCACGCTCTATCCGCCGTTCGACTACAAGAAATCTCCCGACGCCTGGGGCATGGCCATCGATCTCAACGCCTGCGTCGGCTGCAACAACTGCATCGTCGCCTGCCAGTCGGAAAACAATATCCCCGTCGTCGGGAAAGAGCAGACGCATCGCGGCCGCCACATGCACTGGCTGCGCGTCGACGCGTACTATCAGGGCGACCGCGACGATCCGACCGCGTACTTCCAGCCCGTTCCCTGTCAGCAGTGCGAGAACGCTCCGTGCGAACTCGTCTGCCCCGTCGGCGCCACGGTGCACAGCAGCGAAGGCCTGAACGACATGGTCTACAACCGCTGCATCGGCACGCGCTATTGCTCCAACAACTGTCCCTACAAAGTGCGCCGGTTCAACTTTTTGCTCTTCCAGGACTGGGATACGCCGCAATTCAAGATCATGCGCAATCCGGATGTAAGCGTGCGCAGCCGCGGCGTCATGGAAAAATGCACCTATTGCATCCAGCGCATCAGCGAGCATCGCATCGACGCCGAGACCGACGCCGTCCGCGAGAATAAGCCGTTCAAGATTGAAGACGGCACATTGCAGACGGCCTGCCAGCAGTCCTGCCCGGCCAACGCGATCATCTTTGGCAACATCAATGACCCGGAGAGCCGCGTCTCGAAACTGAAAGCGCTCGACCGCAACTACGGATTGCTGGCCGACCTCAACACCCGGCCCCGCACCACGTATCTGGCAGAAATTCGCAACCCGAACCCAGAACTTAAGGGATAAATAAGAAGACGAAGGACAAAGGCCGTTAGCGCAGCCGCACTGAACACATGGCAGATCAACTGAACGAATCGACGGTGGTGAACAACGCCCCGGTCATCGCACCGGGCCACAACTTCGCCACGGTAACCGACAAGATCAGCTCCATCGTGCTGACCCGGCCCATCTCCAACGGCTGGGTAGTCGGCTTCGCAGCAATGTTCATGTGCACCATGATGCTCCTCTACGCCCTCGGCTATCTGTTCGTCAAAGGCGTCGGCATCTGGGGCATCAACATCCCCATCGGCTGGGGCTTCGCCATCGTCAACTTCGTCTGGTGGATCGGTATCGGCCACGCCGGAACGCTCATCTCCGCCATCCTCTTATTGCTGCGCCAATCGTGGCGCAATTCGATCAACCGCTTTGCCGAAGCGATGACTCTCTTCGCCGTCGCCTGCGCCGGCGTCTTCCCCGGCGTCCACACCGGCCGCCCGTGGCTCGATTACTGGATGTTCCCCTATCCCAACACCATGAGCTACTGGCCGCAATTCCGCAGCCCGCTCATGTGGGACGTCTTCGCCGTCTCGACTTACTTCACCGTCTCGCTGATGTTCTGGTTCATCGGATTGATCCCCGACTTCGCCACGCTCCGCGACCGCGCTGAAAACAAATACGCGCGCATGATCTACGGACTGCTCGGCATGGGATGGCGCGGCTCGGCCCGCCACTGGGCTCGCTATGAGATGGCGTATCTGCTTCTCGCCGGACTCGCAACGCCCCTCGTGCTCTCCGTGCATACCGTAGTCAGCTTCGATTTCGCGGTCGGCGTCGTTCCCGGATGGCATACGACGATCTTCCCGCCCTACTTCGTCGCGGGCGCCATCTACTCCGGCTTCGCGATGGTGCTGATGTTGGCCATTCCGATCCGCAAGATCTACGGCCTCGAAGATTTCATCACCGTCCGCCACTTGCAGAATTCCGCCAAGGTCATGCTCGCCACCGGCTGGATCGTCGCTTACGGCTATGCGGTCGAAGCTTTCATGGGCTGGTACGGCGGCAATCGCTACGACCAGACTCTGCTCTGGAATCGCCTGCACGGACCTTACGCCTTCTGGTACTACTCGCTGCTCCTCTGCAACCTCGCGATCCCGCAATTGCTCTGGATTCGCAAGATGCGCAACAGCCCGGTCTGGCTCTTCCTCATCTCGCTCGTCATTCTCGTCGGCATGTGGCTGGAGCGTTTCGTTATCGTCGTCATCAGCCTGGCGCGCGACTTCCTGCCGTCGTCCTGGGGCATGTACTACCCGACACGTTGGGACTGGATGACTTACTTCGGCACCATCGGCATGTTCTTAATGTGCATGTTCCTCTTCGTGCGCATCCTGCCCATGATCTCGATCTTTGAAATGCGCACCCTTCTGCCGGAAGCGGAGGTGAAGCACAAGAAATGAAGACGCTTCCCATCTACGGCACCATGGCGGAATTTGCGTCGGCGCAGCAATTAGTCGACGCCGCGCGCAAGACGCATTCGGCGGGCTATACGAAAATCGACGCCTACAGCCCGTTCCCGGTCGAAGAGCTAGCCGAAGCCATCGGCTTCCACAAGAATTACGTCCCGCTCGTCGCGCTCATCGGCGCCATCACCGGCGGCGTGCTCGGCTACCTGATGCAATACTATTGCAACGCCATCAGCTACCCGATCAACGTCGGCGGACGCCCCTATAATTCCTGGCCGGCGTTCATCATCATCACCTTCGAAATGACGATCCTGTTCGGCGCGATCTCCGCCGTTCTCGGCATGCTGGCGCTGAACGGATTGCCCATGCCTTATCACCCGGTCTTTCACGTGCCGCGTTTCGCGTTCGCAACAAAAGACCGCTTCTTCCTGATGATCTTCGCCACGGATCCAAAGTACGACGCCCAAGGCGCAAGACAGTTCCTGGAAGGCTTGCAGCCGCAATCAATTTCGGAGGTGCCCAGCTAAATGCACCTATCCCGAAATCAGACCGTAGCGCCGGCGTCTCGCCGGCGGTTACGAGGGCGTCTCGCCCTCGCTGTGGCGAGCTATGAAAGTTCGAGGGTGCCCCGTCCTCCGAGCGTGCCCCATTCTAAAATCGCGCTTTTTGCGATTTTAGAGTGGGGGTTCTCCTCGAACCCGGCAAGAAATAAAGGGAGAAAACTCGCAACCCTCGCGCTCTTGTCCGTCGCCATCATCTCCACCTCCGCCTGCCGTCTCGACATGCACATCCAGCCGCGCTACAACCCGCTGGCCAAGAGTGACTTCTTCCCCGACCAGCGCGCCGCGCGCCCCCTCGTCGATGGCACAGTCGCCCGCGGCGAAGAGCACGCCGACACCTATTTCTACACCGGAAAAATCGGCAACGAGCCCGGCGCATACATGCCCTTTGCTGTGACGAAACAAGTCATGGATCGCGGACGCGAGCGCTACAACATCTATTGCTCGCCCTGCCATTCAGAACTCGGCGACGGTAACGGCATCATCCCGTCGCGCGGCTTCCGGAAGAAACCGCCTTCTTATCACATCGACCGCCTGATGAAGGCTCCAGTCGGTTATTTCTTCGACGTCATGACGAACGGTTACGGCATCATGCAGGATTACTCCTCGCAGGTATCGCCCTACGATCGCTGGTGCATCGCTGCCTACATCCGCGCGTTGCAGTTAAGCCAGCACGCAAGCACGGCTGACGTTCCAGAAGGCCAGGGGGTTCCGTCGAAGACTCCCAAGTTCTTGGATCACGGAACAGGCGCGACATTGCCGCGGGAAGCACCGGCAGACACCGGGAAAGGGGAAAAAGAATGAGCGACAAGCTCCGCACCCCGAATCCCGCAACGCTTGATCTGAACGCACCGCCGGTCGTCAAGACGATCGGCCAGCGCTCGCTCATTATCGGCGTCATCGCCAGCGTCATTGCGCTGCTCCTCGCGTTCAAGAATCCAAACGAATTCTTCCGCGGCTACATCATCTCCTACATCGACTGGCTCGGCATCGCGCTCGGCTCGATGGTCATCGTCATGGTCCGCCACATGACCGGCGGCGGATGGGGCACGGTAATTCGCCGCATTCTAGGCGCTTCCATGCGTACGCTGCCGCTGCTGATCGTGCTCTTCATTCCGTATGCGATCTTCGCCGTGCCGCGGCTCTATCCCTGGGCGATGCCGCTCGACCAGATTTCAAATCCGGCGATTCGCGAGCACCTCGAAAAGCATCCGTTCATCCTGCACGACTACCTGACAAAGAACGGCTTCTATCTCCGCGCGGTCGTTTACTTCGCCATCTGGTTCCTGCTGCAATACCTGCTCAGCAAGTTCTCGTTCGAACACAACAAGCCGCCCTTCGCCGACAAGAGCGCCCGCTTCAAGATGGTCAGCGCCCCTGGCATCATTCTCTACGCACTGACGATCACCTTCGCCATCATCGACTGGGTCATGTCATTCGACCCGAGCTGGATTTCGACGATCTACGGCCTGATCTTCGTGGCCGGCCAACTGATCACCTCTCTGGCCTTTGCCATTGTCATCGAACGCATCCTCTTCAAGTACGAGCCGATGAAGACGCTGCTCAAGCCCAACTACGTGCACGATCACGGCAACTTCATGCTCGCGTTCACCATGGTGTGGGCCTACTTCTCGTTCTCGCAGTGGCTCATCATCTGGTCCGGCAATCTGCCCGACGAAATCACCTGGTACTTCCGCCGCCTGCATGGCGGTTGGCAATACGTCGGCCTCTTTCTTGCGCTCTTCCACTTCTTCGTCCCGTTCTTCATTCTTCTTTTCCGCCCCATCAAGAAGAACATTACCAAGCTGGTCTGGGTCGCCGTCTGGATGCTGATCGCTCACTACGTCGACCTCATCTGGCACGTCGAGCCCCACTTCTCGCAGGCGTTCACCATCACGACCGCCGACCTCGTTCTGCCTTTCGCGATGGGCGGCATCTGGATCTGGTATTTCTGCCGCAACCTGAGTTCGGTCCCGCTGGTACCGGCGTACGACGCAACCGCCCAGGACGTATTGGAGCCCGCCCATGAGTAATCAACCCGTTCACAATCACGACGGGGGCGTGCACGGCTCCTACGAACGTCAGGACCTCAGCCCAAGAGGAATTTTCTATTTCCTTATCGGCCTGTCGCTGTTGATCGTCGTCATCTATTTCATCGTTTACGGGATTTACGGGTTTTTGGACAAGGTGAACAAGGAGAACCAGGCAACGATGAGCCCGATGGTCGCGCCGCAAGCCGACACGCGGGCAGTCGGCCCGTCGAATATCCAAGCCTTCCCGGAACCGCGTCTTGAAGAAAGCGAGCGCACCGAACTGCGCACCTTCATCGAAGACGAAGACAGCAAACTCGCCACCTACAACTGGGTCGACAAAGACAAAGGCATCGTGCAAATTCCAATCGAGCGCGCCATGGATCTGGTAGTCGAGCGAGGCCTGCCAGTGCGCCCGCAAAGCCAGTCAAGCGCGGCCCAACAAGCAACACAGCGGGAAAGTCAGCAGAAAGAAGGCAGCAGTGCGCAGTAAGCAACAAAATTCGACCGTAGCGCCGGCGACTCGCCGGGGTCCCCAACAAGCGTTCTTTGCTTGGTGGGGTGGTTGCCGGTGGTTACGACGCCGTCTCGGCCTCCGGGCAGGAATTCCTTCGTGTATCTTCGTGTCCTCCGTGGTTCAAGCTTTTCGTAAGCAGCTCATAACGGCTTGCTTCGGGGTCTTATTCCTCGCAGCCGCCGCCCACGCCCAAGGCATGTCCGGCCAAGGCCTGATGTCGCCGCCGAGCACCTTGCGTCCCCCGGGCCTCCAGCACGTGGGCATCAAGCAAAATCTGAATCAGCAAGTCCCCGCAGACCTGCCCTTCACCGACGATCAAGGCCGCTCAGTTCATCTCGGAGACTACTTCGGCAAAAAGCCGCTGATCCTGAACCTCGTCTACTTCACCTGCCCAATGCTCTGCGGTGAGGAACTCAACGGCCTCGAGAGCACGCTGCGGGTCCTTAAGTTCGACGCCGGCAAAGAATTCGACGTCATCACGGTAAGCTTCGACCCGAAAGACACTCCGCAAGCCGCCGCCAAAAAGAAAGCCGAAATCATCAAGCGCTACAACCATCCCGGCGCGGATCAGGGCTGGCATTTTCTGGTCGGCACGCAGGACTCGATCGACAAAGTCTCCAAAGCCGTCGGTTTCGAATTCGAATACGATCCCAAATCCCAGCAGTTCGCGCACTCGACCGCCATCATGGTCCTGACGCCCGACGGCAGAATTTCCCAGTATTACTACGGAATCGAATATCCGCCGAAGGATTTGCGCCTCGCGCTCGTCGACGCCTCAAACGAAAAGATCGGCAACATGGTCGACGAACTCCTGCTTTACTGCTATCACTACGATCCCGAAAAAGGTAAATACAGCGCGACCATCATGCGCATCCTCCGCCTCGCCGGCATCGCCACGATTCTTTGCATGGGAACGATCTTCTTTGTGCTGATTCGCCGCGGCCCTGACCGCGGTCGTCAAGGAGCGTTAAGGGTCTAGCAACAGCCCTGGGAATTATGTTTTCACATTTGCCATTCTGGCCGGATGCCGCTTCCACCACCGCGGGTCGCGTGGACGCGCTCTACATCTTCCTCGTGCTGGTCTCCGCCGTCATGACGGTGCTGATCTTCACGACGCTCATCGTTTTCGCCATTAAGTTCCGCAAGCGCCAGGGCGTTCGTCCCGAGCAGATCGAAGGTTCCCACCTCCTCGAAATCACCTGGTCCGTCATTCCCTTCGGCGTGTTCCTTTCGTTTTTCGTCTGGGGCGCCGTCATTTTCTTTCAGGAGCGCACGCCTCCGCAGGACGCCACCGAGGTCTATACCGTCGCCAAGCAATGGATGTGGAAGTTCGAACACTCCGAAGGCCAGCGCGAAATCAACGAACTGCACGTTCCCGTCGGCCGCGATGTCAAGATGATCATGACCTCCCAGGACGTGATTCACAGCTTCTACGTCCCCGCCTTCCGCATCAAGCAGGACGTGCTCCCCGGCCGCTACACCACGGCATGGTTTCACGCGACGAAGCCGGGCACATATCACCTCTTCTGCGCGGAATACTGCGGCACTGAGCACTCCGGCATGATCGGCTGGATCGTCGTCATGGAACCGCGCGACTATCAGGCTTGGATGACGACGGGTGGCGGCAATCAGCCGATGATGGACACCGGCGCAAAGCTCTTCTCCGATCGCGGCTGCATCATGTGCCACCGCGGCGACAATTCCGCCCGTGGCCCGAGCCTCGCCGGCATCTACAACAAACCGGTGCAGCTTGAAGATGGCCGCACCGTCATCGCCGACGAGAATTACATTCGCGAATCGATCATGGAGCCGGGCGCAAAAATCGTGAAAGGCTTCCGCCCGATCATGCCCACGCTGCAAGGGCAAATCAGCGACGAGGAACTCAACGCACTGATCGCCTATGTGAAATCCATAGGCCAGACGCAATCAGAAGCGCAAGCGGTCACAGCAACGGGCACCGGCACAGCGCCGCAGTAGATGTGGGGTTGGTTTTTGGATCGTTGGTTTTGGATAGGACACGTGATGTGGAAGAGCGGTCTTTTCGGTCGCGTGAATTAGGTGGAAGAGCGGCCCTTCAGGGCCGCGCTAGGCTCTCAAAGACGGGGGGCTTTAGCCCCTGAGGGCAACAGACTTTAGGTGAACTCATGGCAACCGCAGTACCAAATCTCGGCGAGCGCGAAAGCTACTTGAACTCCGGCTACGGATTCAAGTCGTGGCTGCTCACGCGCGACCACAAGCGCATCGCGATGCTGTATCTCCTCAGCATCACGTTCTTCTTCTTCATCGGCGGCCTCCTCGCGCTCCTCATCCGCCTCGAACTCCTCACCCCCGCGGGCGACCTCGTCCAGTCCGACACCTACAACAAGATCTTCACCATGCACGGCCAGGTCATGGTCTTCTTTTTCCTGATACCCGCCGTGCCCGCCGTCCTCGGCAATTTCCTCATCCCGATCATGATCGGCGCGAAAGACCTCGCCTTCCCGCGCATCAACCTGCTGAGCTGGTACTTCTACATCGGCGGCGGCGCGCTGATGGTCTACACCATGCTCGCCGGTGGCGTCGATACCGGCTGGACCTTCTACACTCCGCTTAGTACTGAGTTTCTAAAGACCAACGTAGTCACCGCAATTCTCGGCATATTTTTAGCCGGATTCTCCTCTATCCTCACCGGCCTCAACTTCATCGTCACGATTCACCGCATGCGCGCTCCCGGCATGACCTGGAACCGGCTCCCGCTCTTCGTCTGGTCGCACTACGCCACCAGCATCATCCAGGTGCTAGGCACTCCAGTAGTGGCCATCACGCTAGTGTTGGTCGCGCTCGAACGCCTCTTCCACCTAGGCATCTTCAATCCGGCCCTCGGCGGAGACCCTCTTCTCTTCCAGCACTTGTTCTGGTTCTACTCGCACCCGGCCGTCTACATCATGATTCTCCCCGGCATGGGTATTGTCAGCGAGATCGTCTGTTGCTTCTCCCGCAAGCGCATCTTCGGCTACCAGGCCATGGCCCTCGCCGTCCTGGCCATCGCCGTCGTCGGATTCCTCGTCTGGGCGCACCACATGTTCGTCGCTGGCATCTCCGTCTATTCCGCGCTCATCTTCTCGCTGCTTTCTTACTTCGTCGCCGTGCCCTCCGCGGTCAAAGTCTTCAACTGGACCGCCACCATGTACAAGGGCTCTGTCACCTTCACCACGCCGATGCTCTATGCCTTCGGATTCATCGGCCTCTTCACCATCGGCGGACTCACCGGCCTCTTCCTCGCCTGCCTCGGCATCGACGTTCACGTCACTGACACCTACTTCGTAGTCGCGCACTTCCACTACGTAATGGTCGGCGGCATGGTGGTGGCGTATCTAGGTGGCATGCATTACTGGTGGCCAAAAATTTCCGGACGCATGTATCCCGAATTCTGGGGGAAGCTAGCCGCGCTCATCGTTTTCGTTGGATTCAACCTGACCTTCTTCCCGCAATTCCTGCTCGGCTATATGGGCATGCCGCGCCGCTATCACGCCTATCCAGAAGAATTCCAGATCCTCAACGTCCTCTCGACCGCAGGCGCCACCATCCTGGCCGTCGGCTACCTGCTCCCGATGGTTTATTTCGTCTGGTCGATGCGTTACGGCCCGCTCGCTCCGGCAAATCCATGGAACGCCGCCGGCCTCGAATGGCAGGTTCCATCGCCGCCTCCAACCACCAACTTTGACGAGGAGCCGGTCGTGACCTGGGAAGCTTACAACTACGAGGAAATTGACAGCCACCAGCACCAGGAGGTCCCCGTTGGCGACTAACCAGGCAGCCATCATCGAGCACGAGCACGATCCTGCCCTCCTGCACCACTTCGCCACCAAGGAGCAGCAGAAGAACTCCGCCAGCCTCGGCATGTGGCTCTTCCTCGCCCAGGAAATCATGTTCTTCGGCGGCATGTTCTGTGCCTATCTCGTCTATCGCTACAAATATTTCGGTGACTTCGGCTCCGCCAGCGGACGGCTCAACATCTGGTACGGCGCCATCAATACGGGCGTCCTCCTCTGCTCGAGTCTTACGGTCGTTCTTTCGGTCCGCGCCGCTCAGCTCAATAAACGCAAGGCTCTGACCGGATGGCTCATCCTCACCATCATCCTCGGCTGCGTCTTCCTCGGGATTAAAGGCGTCGAGTACCACGACAAGTGGGTGAATCACGAAGTTCCCGGCCCGTCGTTTAGTTATGAAGGCACCGTGCCCGGTCATCCTGACATTCCGGTAGATCCGCATCACGCCGAAATCTACTTCTCGCTCTATTTCGCGATGACGGGCATGCACGCGCTCCACATGATCGTGGGCGTCGGTCTGTTCAGCATGCTGGCGTGGTGGGCCTGGCGCGGCAAGTACAACTCGAACTATTACACGCCGATTGAAAATGCGGGGCTCTACTGGCACTTCGTCGATATCGTGTGGATTTACCTGTTCCCGCTCTTGTATCTGATCGACCGCAACAAGCTGCTGAAGCTCTAGGTGACGAATGACTGATCCGGTTATGCCACAAGCCGCCGCCACGCAAGACGACTCGCATGAGCACATCTCGACCGTAGGTTCGTCGGTCCTCATCTGGATTATCCTGCTCGTCTGCACCGGCCTGACCGCTGCCGTAGCCTTCGTCGACCTCGGCCCCGCCAACACCATCGTCGCTCTCACCATCGCCACTTTCAAAGCGATTCTCGTCGTCCTCTTTTTCATGCACGTAAAGTACACGCATGAAAAGCTGACAGGCCTGGTAATCGCCAGCGCAATTTTCTTCCTGCTGATCCTTCTGGCCCTGAGCATGGCCGACTACACCACCCGACTCTGGCGCTGAAGTCATCCTGAGACGTTGTGACTTTTCTCGAGATGTCATCCTGAGCGGAGCATGAAGTTCGCGAAGCGAACTTCATGCGGAGTCGAAGGACCCCTACACCATCTCCATCATTGACGCTGCCGCAAGGCATTCTCACGATGCGCTGTGAGTTTCGGGGCAAAGCAGCGCCCTCGAGCCCTTGGGCCTCAAGCTCATAGCTCATAGCTCACAAGCTAGATTTTTTACATCCACCAGCCCCAATCCACGCTATAATCCCACGCAATGCCATCGGGGTCGGAAACCAAGCAAGTAGGCCTAGTTCCAGACGAGCTCAAGCAAGAGCCGCGCTCCAAGGGCCTGACCACGCCGCGCAAGAAAAAGCCGAAAGAGCTCGCCGTCATCACCGAGTGCTGCACCGGATGCGCCGGCTCACCCGCCTGCGTCGAATACTGCCCGGTCGAAGACTGCATGTTCTGGATTCCCGACGACGACCACCCACCCTTCGGCCGCATCGAAGTCGACCCGCTCCTCTGCATCGGCTGCAAAAAATGCGTCAGTAAAGGTCCCGAAGGCTGCTTCCTCGACGGATGCCCCTGGGACGCCATTGTCATGCTCGACACCGTGGAAGTAGAAAAGGCCGTTGGTCCCATGTCGTACTAGCTTCACTTCCCGTTAGCCTCGGCAAATTAGTCCGCGGGACTTTGACGCCCTCACCCCTGAAAAAACGAAACAAAAGCGCAAGCTTGGCGAGTGGCCTACCTTTGAAAGCTGACACCACCACCAAAGCGGGTGCCCCGCTCTTGCGTTTTTGGCAAGGGCGGGTACGATGCTGCTTGTGCTATAGGATTCCGGCGCATTCAAAATCCGACGCTGCCGGCAACCCCTTACCCACCCTTCGCGCAAAGCGCGAAGAGTAGGGCACCCATTTCATCTTCGTCCCAGCCAATCGGCCGCTTGTAAGTCGACGAGCAAGAGCCGCCCAGAAATCAGGCGGCTCGTCGGGAAATATCGTCTTCACAAAACTGCAGTGCGACCACGTCAGAGCTTACTGCACTACCTGTTCCAGAACCTGGGATGTACTTTTAGCGTTGGCATCATCCCCCAGGTACTGCGCCGTAATCGGGTGCGTTCCCACGGCCAATTTGGACTTGATAAGTTCAGCCACGCCGCCACTCAATGCCACTGTGCCTAGCCCCTTGGTTCCGTCCAGAAACTTCACGCTGCCCGTCGGAGTTGGCCCTAACGACGAAACAACCGCCGTAAACGTGACGGTTTGACCATGCTTGGACGGGTTGAGGTTCGAGCTCAGTGCAGTGGTGGTGATGTATCCCGTCGTCGTGTTTGCCAGTACCGAAAAGAAGCCTTTCACGCAATGACGAACTGCCCGGCAAGTGGTAACCACCAAGTCAGGCATCGCGCTTCCGGTCAGATTCCCGATCGCCATTCCGCCCGCCCCAGGGCCGCCGACATCGAACATCTGAGGCGCTTGAAAGGTTCCGTCCCCATTGCCTAAGAGCACGCCTACGGCGGCGTTGCTGAACTGATTAAAGACCGCTATGTCGGCTTTGCCATCCGCGTCGAAGTCTGCGACGACCACCGCGTCTGGCGAGAACCCGCCCGGATCCAGGACTTGCACGGGCTGGAATGTGCCGTCCCCGTTTCCGAGTAACACTCCGACGTTGTCGGAAGCGTAGTTCGCCACCACTGCGTCGAGTATTCCATCTCCGTTCACATCCGCCACATAGATCGAATAGGGCCAATAGCCGCCCGATGGGTAGTTCTGTACAGGCTGAAAAGTGCCGTCCCCATTGCCCAACACAACGGAAACCCCGTCGCCCGCAAAGATCATGTCGGGTTTGCCGTCTCCGTTCACGTCCGCAACGGCAATTCCATAGCCCCCTGAACCATAGCTCTGTGCCGGCTGAAATGTTCCGTCTCCATTGCCCAGGTACAGTATGTCACTACCCAAAATCAGGTCGAGCTTGCCGTCACCATTAAGGTCTGCCAGCGCGATGGCGTCGGCGTTGCTTCCTGAACCGAACGTCTGCGCTCCCTGGAACGTGCCATCCCCGTTGCCTAGCAACACTCCTACGTTTTCAAAATTGGCCACGACCACGTCGAGCCGGCCGTCCCCGTTCACATCTCCCACCGCGAGGGAAGTCGCCCACGTGCCGCCCGTCGAGTACATTGACGAGTATTTGAGCTTCCCCTTGCCCGTGCTTAACACGACCCCGACTCCACTACCGGTGCAATACTCGTATCCGCTCCAGGCGCAGGGATCGACCATCAGCAAATCGGGTCGGCCATCCCCATTTAGGTCTCCCACCGCCACGGGCCCAGGCATGGTGCCGCCGGTCGGGTAGAGCTTGGCTCGCCCTAGGAGCGAGCTGGCATCCAGGCTAGACAGCGCAAATAGGATAAAGAGAGCTAGACCGCCAAGGCGTGTAGCCGTGAGTTTCCTTAACATGAATCCTCCTTTTCAAACCTATCGGTGAGGCTGCTTCAGTCCCACAAAAACGGAGAGCGTGATCGAGGATGATGAGGGGGGAGAGGAGATATCCAGGACGTTCTCGAATGGCCGCATCGAAATACACCCAGAGCAAGCTCCGTCAGAATGACAATAACGCGACGTGGGTTTTGTCTCCGTGCTCGTTCACAGGCTCGCATCACTCCGCTTGCTCTGTGTCTCAAACTACAGGGAACTATTCTCGGAGGGGAAAGAGAACATTAAGTTCACCATCGGTTGAGGGTGAAGTCTGTGAAGTTGGTCACACTCTGATGTGGGGCAATTGAGTCACCCTGGGGACGAAGGCTTGACTGTGGCGGAATGTGCCGTGTGCCCCATCCTAGCAGCGTCCTTTGCGGCTAGAGTAGGAACCACGGGCCTATGCAACCTGGAGAAACGCAAATCCACGGGACGACAGGGCTTCACCGGATTTTTCCCACACTTCACGCAAAGCTCCACCATTTCAGTGGACTAATCAACAGATTCAAAATGGGAAGTGACATCCCCCAATAACTCCCTCACATCAGCAATTTTTCTTGACTCAAGAAATCACCCGTCGGAATCTGGAATAGAAGCAATCAGTGATTTGCACTCGTACGCGGTGATTCTTCGCCTCGAAAATGTGTGTAGCGCGGGCACTCCTGTCCGCGCCGTCGGCCTTCTCAGGAGGGCCCGTAGGATCTACGCCGATCTTTGACATTTTTCATTGTCTCGGTGTTCGGAGGCCATTCAGGTCTGACAACCTAAAAGAAACGGCAGTCGGCCAGTGCCAAATCGGGAGGCCAGTTCCCTTTCCCCCTCCCATCCCTTCCAATGACTTACAAATAATTCTCTTAGTTCTTTGGCTGGAATTCCCGAATTGGTCCAGGGAATCGGTAAGAAATACACGATCGATGGGGGGAGGGGGGTACCCCCTTCTTTCAGCGATTTCTCTCCTGAATCGCCTTCTCCGTATCCAGAGCCTGCTGCCGAACGCGCTGCGCAATCTCCGGGAGTTCCCGCTCATAAGGACGAATCGCCGCCATATCCTCCGGCTGCCCGATCAGGTAAAGCGCCCGCAGCGCCTCCCAAACCTGCTCCTCTTCCGGATCGACAGTCGCCACTGCGGCCCCGGCCGCGACGTTCGCTCCGTTTCCAGAAACGAATCGAACCCGTCCCGCCACCGGACAACGCAACTCATGAATCTGGCTATCGGCGCCCTGCACCTTGGCCACAAGCCCGCCCTGATGCACAGACGTGCCAATCGAAGCCGCATCGATAACGCGCCCCGCCGCAGCCGACGCAATCGTCACCGGCGCCAGCAAAGAAACAATCTGCGCCCGCCCGGAAGCATCTCCAAATCGCACGAGCGACAGAGCAGCGTTCCCGCGCACAACGATCGAAGAATCGCCCAGCATCTTCACGAGCGCCTCATGAAAGCCGGCTCCACCGGTATCCTGTCCCATAACCCAGGCATCGGTGCTTCGAACCTCTTCATGAGAATTGGAGGCAAGCCGGACGAGGTCTCCGTACCATAGCGCGACGCTAGCATCATGCGCGCTCATGCGCTGCCCAAGTTGCACGATGGCATGTTGAATATGCCGCGGATGCGCGTCGTCGTGCAGATACTGGTTCATCTCCTTAGGAGTAAGCGCCCGGCCAAACCAGGTGCTCCACCAGAAGAGAAACGGCATCAACACCAGCAACCAAGCCGTGAAGAAAAAAAGCAAACGATTGCGAGTAGACATCCGCGGACGCGGAGGTTTGGAAGGGATTTCAGAATTTGCGGTAGACTCTTCCGCCGAAATCGAGATGGAATGAGTAGCCAAAGTAAAGCCCACTTGCAAAATGATCTTCTCAGCGACCTCTGCGGCTTTTCTCAGCGCCCTCTGCGTTTAAAAGCTTTTTGCCGCGAGCTGAACGAAAGTACGTTCTATTCTTCCCTGCTAACAGAAGCGGCTTTGGAAGCGGGTTTTGCAGCACCAGGAGCGTCTCTTTTCTTGCCCAAAAACGCAAGCATGCCTTTGTCCCGCATCTCCCAAAACGCATTCAGAAAGAAAACTCCAGACAGAAAAAGCAGAATCAGGCTCATGAACAATCCGTCCTGCGTCCGGATCGTGCCGGTCGTGACGGTCCACGCAATGCCGAACCAAGGAACAATCCCAAGAACGATAGAAACGATCAGCATCATCGTGACCAATCAACCTCCTCAGTTCGTGTGGCCCAGACTGTGTGGCGCGGGCATTCCTGCCCGCGCGCACAAACGATCAGCATCACTCGGCCTTGAAGCTCGCATCAACAGTCTTGCTGTCCTTCGCCGCAACAGTAACTTTCTGTTCCTGCGTCCCAAGCTTCTCCTGCACGAACGCAATCGTGTAATCGCCAGGAGGAAGTCCCTTGATCTCGTACTTTCCGTCTGGACCAGTCACCGCGTAGAACGGGTTTTTCACCACGTTCACATACATCCTCATCCAAGGATGCTGATTGCACTTTACCGGCAACATGATCTCTTCGCGCGCGAAGTTCTTCTCGATCGCCGCAGCTTGCGGAGGCTGCGACTCGTTCCACTCGCGATTGTCCTTCGGCGTCGGATGAATGTTGTGTGTTGTCGGATCGCTGTTGACGACCTTAACTGTCTGTCCCGCCATCACGCCCAGAACGTGCGGATGATACTTGCATCCGCTCTGCTCGATCGTCACCGCTTCGGTTGGAACGGGAAATGTGCGATCGCCAAGACCGCTCTTCACATACACGAACACGTTCGACAACTTGCTGCCGTCGGACACAATGCTCTCCACCATGTTCATGCCCTTGCACGCGGGATCCTGACTCATGTCGATCTTGGTCGGCTTGGGCGCTGTTCCCGCAAACGAGACCGTTCCCGTAATCGTCGCCGCAGTCGCCGGATCGATCGGCGCTGCCGCCGGCGCAGATGAGGCTGCTGGCGCGGGATTCGCGGCCGTTTCCTCGTTCGACTTCTTGCTGCATCCCATCAGCAGCACAAGCCCCACAGCACACAGGGCAACAAGAACAACCCACACTCTTCGATTCATAACGTCAACACACCTTTCCTGGAAGGAATTTATGTCTGCCACATTCTACGCTTACTGCCCGCCACGAATTGCCTGCCCGCAAGTAACAGGTCCACTCGTCTTATTCCGCGATTGCTTTCCGGGAGACGAACTCTTGCCGCTCGCCGAACTGCGTCCCATCGCTCCCTGCACGCGCCGCTGTTCTTCAGGAGTAAGTTGCAGGATGTAATTCACCAGCAACTTAGTCTGATCCTTGTCATATCCCGCGAACGACGATGGAGTCGGACCCGAAAACACCCAATGATCGCCGTCGCGCTTGAAGAGTCCCGAAGGCATCGAAGTTCCCGGACTGATCGCCTGTGGATCGATGATCCATCGCTCCATCCAATCGGGTTTCAATCGCCCGCGAGCCAGCAGGAAGTTCGGCCCAGTCGCATTCTTGTCATGCGCCGGATCGCCTGTCGCGTGGCACTTCAAGCATGGAGCCGCATTACTCGAGAACAGGCTGCGCGCCATGTCCATCTCTTTCGCAGTCAGCGTCGGCTGCGCTTCCGGAATATATGGGAACGACTGCCGCGACAACGCCTCGAAGAAGCGCACCAGCTTGCCAAGTTCGTTCTCCGAGAAGCTGAACGTCGGCATGTGGATCTGCAAATACGAGCGAACGCCGTTGCGATTTGTATCCGTATCGCTGAGCGCCGGATTCGTCAGGAAGCGCAGCAGCCACTGTGGATCGACGCGCGCGCCCTCCGTCAGAAGCTTCGGAGGCAACTGCTCGGGAAATTCCTGGTAATGCTGCATGCCCATGAGCGCCGTCTTCTGTCCCGGAATCAGTTGATGACATCCCATGCAGTTGTACTTCTTAACGACCCACCAGCCTTCCTGAATATCGCGGCGATAGTCGAGCGGCTTGTACTGGTACGACTGCGGCAATCCGCTCTCCTGCGATCCCAGCAGGAAGGTCGTGAGCGCGCGAATCTGTTCCGGCTGCAGATGCACATTCGGCATGCGCAGCTTTTCCGTCTCCGACTTGATCTTGCCTTGATCCCAAATATTCGGCTCGGCGAGTTTGTGCTCGAAGAATCCAAGATGCGAATACCAAGGCCCTTTCGCCGGACCTTCCGGCAGACGAGCCAGATCTTCCGCATCCTTGATGGGCTCGCCCGTCCCGCGTTCAGCAACCTCCGTCAGCAAAGCGAAGTCAAGCCGCTCAATCGGCTTGCTTCCCTCGAACGTCAACTCCGTCCCAATTCGCCCTTCGTCCTCGAGACCCGATATCTCGTGACATCCCGCGCAGCCAAAATGCTTAATCCATTTCTTGCCTTCATCCTTCAGCTTCGGATCGTCCATGAACGACGCGTCAGGATACGAACTCGCGTCCTTCTTCTTCAGCGTCATCAGATACGACGCAACATCGCGCGCATCTTCGTCCGAGAGCCGCAGGCTCGGCATCACCGTCATGTTCTGCACTTGCAGCTCATGCCCATCATTCGGGCACTTGCTGTGCGCCAGATCGAAAACGTAAGGCAATCCCTTCTTCGCGTAATCCTCCGGACCAATATCTTTCTTCTCGTGCAGACAGTAGGGACGCGTTCTCTGCCGCGGGTTGTGCACCCAGCGCACCAGATAGTCGTAATTCGCCTTCTCGCCCACACGCGTCAGGTTCGCGGCGAACGTCCCGCCCACCATCTGATCGCCTTCCTCGATCGAGTGGCATCCTAAGCAACCGCGCGTCTCGAAGAGTTCCTTGCCATGACCCGCATTTCCGGGCGCTTGCTTCGCCGGTTCATCCGTCAGGCCTGCCTGCCAGAGATACGCCGCGATGGCCTTGATCTGGTCGTCATTTAGCCGGAAGTTCGGCATACGCGTGGTTGGACGAAAATCGGTCGGCTTCTTCAGCCAAACGGGAATCCAGTTCTTGTTGAGCTTCAGTCGAACATCCTTCAGGTTCGGCCCAACCTTCTTTACATCCTGAAGCAAGCTCTTCGTCGTCCGATCCAGCTGCACAATCCGCAGATCCAGCTTGCTGTTCTCGACCTTCAGCGCGACAGCCTGATCGTTCAGCTTGTTCGCCTCTTCGTTCGTCTCCGCCGCATCGGCCTGCTTCATCAGGTACGCCGACTGCTTCAGGTTCGCTTTCTTCTCCGTCTCCATCTGCTTGATCTGCTGCGCGATGGAGTTAATATCTTCCGGTTCTTTGTCATACCCCTCGTAGCGATGACAGCCGACGCAACCGCGCTGCCGGAACAAATCTTTGCCTTCGCTGATCGTCCATCCAACGTTGCCGCTCACCAGCACCATGTCCGCAGCGTGGCAAGTCTGGCAACCAGCCTCGAAGTTCGCCTTCGGGAACATCGGCCATAGCCAATGCTCATAGTTTCCATGGGCCTTTTCGACGCTCGTCGTTGCGCGCCCATTCCCCTGATGACAAGGCGAGCAGCCAAACTTGTCGGGATCATGCGCCTGTAGAAGTTGCTTGTCAGGATGGCTCGTAAACGCGCGCGCGTAATCGTCGGGCTTCTGTCCCTTCACCGACATCGAAGCCGCCGTCAGCTTTACCGGTTCGCGAATCCCCATGTGGCACGACTCGCACCGATCCACGATGTTCGCGTCGGCCACGTTGATCTGGATGATCGTCGGATCCCAAGCCTCGGTCTTATCTTGAAGACCCTTAATCTGTGCCGGCGTGAGATCAACCATGTGCTCGGAGATATAAGCGTCAAGCTTTTCCTTGTGCTCGCTGACCGGCTTGATAACCTCGCCGAGTTCCGCGCTCAGCGCCGTGCGCTCGGCCTTCAGTTCGTTGTAAGTCTCTTCGAGTTGCGGGAAGGTGTAGCTCTTCTTCGTCCCGTCGGGATAGACGACGACCGCAGTTTCCTGTTTGTAGTCTTTGAGCTCGTTGAGCTTGCTTTGCTTCGAGGATTGGGACTCGGTGGTTTCGATGTTGTAAGTCAGCGCATTGACGTACGCGCGCCGGTCGGTAAATACATTTTGAACGGCCAGAATCTTCGCGCTCAGATCGCGCAGCTTCTCATTAATCTCCTTGGTACGCCCTTCAGATGCTTTGAAAGCGTCCTCATAATCCTGCTTGAGTTTGAGATAGTCGCCGTTGCCTTCGACCTCCTTTTCCGACGCGGACGAAGTCGACTTCGCCGTCTTCAGGAATGCGGAGTAGCGCTGGCCCCACTCGTGCTGATACGCCTTCCATGGCCGCTGCCCGAAAGCCTCATCCCACAAGGCCCAGAACAGCGACGCCATCAGCAACACCATCGTGACGACGTACCACGTCGCAAGCGACTTCTGAACTAACGGATCATTCTCGGGGACGGGCTTTTCAGGCACCACTTCCTCCTCGAAACAGCACGCGTGGCGCGGACATTCCTGTTCGCGCAGCAGCTTACTTAACTCAACTTTCGCAACCCAAAGCCTAACGCCCAACGCCTAAGGCCTAGCAACTAGCAACTACACATTGAACCAAGGTGTAATCCACACATACTTGATATGAAACATCAGCCGCAGCGCCATCTTGATCGGCAGAGCAAACATCGTCAGCACGAAAAACATCATGATCGAGTACTGCAGCAGGCTCATGCGCTTGTAATCTTTCGGATTGCTGCGGCGGAAAAATGCGTGCAGCGCAAATCCGCCGAGACTGTAAAATCCACCGACTACGATGAGACCGAAAATCGCCTTCGCCCAATTCGCGGTAATCCCAAAAATATCCGGCAAGTCGCGATTCACCTCATAGATCAGCCGATTGTGATCCCAAGTCTGTCCTGGCCAGAACCACTGCCATCCTGGACCGCGAATAAACGTCCCGATGATGATCATGGCAACCCACAAGACGATGAAGCCGAACAGAAATGTCCCGATCGCGAACTTGCGCTGCTTCCACGTGTAATAGCCGCTGCCGAGCGGGTTCGTATCGATATACGGAATGACCATCAACCCGATGATGATCAGCGTCGGCATCACGACGCCGGCGATCCACGGATCGAAATACACCAGCATTTCCTGAAGCCCGAGGAAATACCACGGCGCCTTCGCCGGATTCATTGTCAGGTTGGGATTGGCCGGCTCTTCAAGCGGCGCATTCAGCGTGATCGACCACACCATCAGAATCAGCGTGACGATGATGGCCGCGAGAAACTCCACGCGCAGCAGGAATGGCCAAACGTGAATTTCCTTCTGCCATCCGGCCTGCCACGGCCATGTCTTGCGATGGTGCGTCTTGGCCATCGCGGCATCGCCTTCGAGTTGCTCGATCAGTTGATCGTTCGCGTGCGCCTGCTTCCATGCCAGCCAGATATAAAACGCGAGCAGCGGAATCAGCGCGACGATAGGCACATTGTCAGGCGCGGAAGCGACGTCCCACAGCTGTCTCCAGTCCATTACTTTCGCGCCTCCTTCACTTCGGATGCGAGCACCACTTGCGCTGGACCCGAAATGCCACCGTCCTTGCGCACACGCCAGAAGTGCACGATCATCAGCACCGACGCGACAATCGGAATGCCAATGCAGTGCCAGATATAAGACCGCAGCAGTGCGTTCGCATCGACGATTGAGCCGCCCAGCAAGCCGAAGCGCACATCGTTATAAGGAGTCATACCGAGCTGTGGACCGAACGGTCCTTCATGTCCAAGGCCGGGAGTTGCGCGCGCCATGTTCGTGCCGACCGTGACTGCCCAGAATCCAAGTTGATCGTCAGGCAAAAGATATCCGGTGAACGAAAGCAAAAGCGTGAACACCAGCAGGAGCACGCCAATGTTCCAGTTGAACTCGCGTGGCTTCTTGTAAGAACCGGTAAGGAACACGCGGAACATGTGCAGCCACACCGCAATCACCATCAGGTGAGCCGCCCACCGATGCATGTTGCGCAGAAGCTTCCCGAAAGGAACGTCGTGCTCCAGGTAAAGCACGTCGCGGAACGCCTGCACTTTCGTCGGATGGTAATAAAACATCAGCAGCACGCCGGTGAAGGTCAGCACGATGAAGAGATAAAACGTGATCCCGCCCATGCCCCAGGTGTAGTTGTAGCGCACCGCGTCGCGATTGATCTTCGCCGGGTGCAGATGCAGGAACACGTTGGAAAGCACGCCCAGCGCGCGATTTCGCGGCGTGTCGTCGTGCTTGTGCCGGAAGATCGAGGTGTAGACCTGGGTCTTGGTCGGATCCTTGAGCAGGTCGATTTGTTCTTTCGCCTTGGCGGGTATGTCCGTTTTCAGCGACTGGACATCATCCTTGACACCGGTCGTTACGCGCTCAACCAGTCCGGTAGACTTCCCGTTTTTCCCGTTCGTCTCTTCAGGCATTAGTCCTTCTCTCTGATCGCATCTTCCGCCTTACAAGCTCCAAGCTCTCAGCTCCAAGCTCCAAGGAACACCTTCCGGGTCCCGGCTTGCAGCTTGGAGCTGCGAGCTGTGAGCTTCTTTTACACCGACAAAAACGCTCCCGGATCATTGAACTTGCTTGGCTGACCCTTCGGCCATGAAAACAACCGCGAAGTATCGACGACGATCTGTCCGTCTGGTGCTAATTGCACGAACGCACGATCCATTGGCCGAGGCGCGGGTCCTTCGAAATTAACTCCCTCATCGTCATAGCCGCTTCCATGGCACGGACACTTGAACTTGTTTTCGCCAGCCTTCCAGTCGGGCGTGCAGCCGAGATGAGTGCAACGCGCATAAATAACGAAGATGCGGTCCGGCCGCCGGTCTACCCAGATGCGGTATTTCTGCTGCCATTTGGTATCGATGCCAAGGCCGTAGTCTGACGGGTAGCCGATCTTGAAAACGGTGGAGGGTTCGAAGAGCGTGCGCGGAAGGAAGAATCGGAAGAACGCGAGGAACCATGCGGTAAGAAATGCGGTGACAGATACCCACGCCAACCGGCGCCGTTGCTGGTTGACGGTATTGTCCTCGGGCCCGACCGCTGCTACACCGGCAGCCGCCGCCGCTTTTGACGTGCCGACCGCCGCCGAACCAACATAAGGAGTAGCTGAACTCGCCTTTGGGGCGGGTGCAGCCTTTTCCGGTGGCGGCGCTTGCGGCGCCTTACCCACATCCGGATTCTCTGCCATGATCCTCCTCCTGACTCAACTCATCTTTAGTCAATCCGCAGCCATCGAAAACATTGCCCGATCCCCGACACGGTCCTCGCCATTTTCGCCACTGATTGCGCCGCTTTCGCCGATCGCATCGATAACGCATGCAGCCAGCGCCTGAATAAATTTCGGCGAGTCATTCAGCCCCTTGGTCATCGCAAAGCGCTCGATCCCAAGCTCTTCCGCTTCCTTCCGCGCACAATGATCAATCTCTCCCAGCGTCTCGACGTGATCGGACACAAACGAAATAGGAACGACGCACACATCGCGCAACTTCTCCGCCACCAGCGTGCGCAACGTTGTATGCAGAGACGGCTGCAGCCATCTACTCGCGCCGACTTTGCTCTGATAGCAGACACGATGTGAATTCGGCCATCCGCCATCTTCCATCACCAGTTCGACCGTCTCTGCAATCTGCCGTTGATAAGGGTCTCCTTTTTCGATAACGGCAACCGGCACGCTGTGTGCGCTGAAGACGAGTTCAACCTTTTCCGGGTGCGGAAACCCAAGGAGCGCGTCATTGATCCTGTCGACAAACGAAGCAATATAAAGCGGGTTGCGATAAAAGGGCTCGACACACCAGACCGGTGCCGTTCCTGTCCATCGCCGCCGCCACTCATTCAAGCTGCTGCCAGTCGTCGTGTTCGAATATTGCGGATAGAGCGGCAGGAGCACGATATGGTCGACCTGTGCTTCTTCCAACTTCGCGATCGCCTCGGCCGTAAACGGGTGCCAGTAGCGCATCGCGACCACGCAGCGCGCGTCCACACCATCTTCTCTAAGCCGTGATTCCAGCGCCAACGCTTGCTGTTCCGTAAACTTCCGAATCGGCGATCCGCCGCCGATCGCAGCGTAGTGCTGCCCGGCTTTCTTCGCGCGCGTGCTCGAAATGAGTTTCGCCAAAGGCCGCCGCCCGATGCGCGAAAACGGAAAATCAATAATGTCGGGATCGCAAAAGAGGTTAAAAAGGAAGGGTTCGACCGCCGCGAGCGAATCCGGTCCACCGAGTTGGAAAAGCACTACACCAACACGTTTCGAATGCCTCACCATTACCCCAGACCCTAACCGATGCGCGCGATGTTACAAAAAAAACGTTGCGCCCGTCAATGTATCTCTGCGCGTTGCTGCGCGAAATTGCACGAAATTTACAAAGCACCGCTCCGGTACACGAACAGATGGAAACTCGCTTGCACAAATCGCGACAAGCTGTGATACACTTCGCCCGATTACGGGGCGTCGCATCGGTTCGACGCTTCGCGCACGTGGGGAAGCCGATTTACGACAAACAGAGGTGGGGGCTGATCCATGGTTCTTCTCTGCGTTATCGGGCTTAATGTCTCGGTCGGCACTTGCTTCGTCGCTGAAGACTTGCCGGCAGAGTGTACCTCTTTCGCCTCAACCGTCACCATCGCTCCGCACTCTGGAGGTCGAGCTTAATGGGCCTCGTTTTATTGCTGTTCCTCTGCTTACTCACCTTCAGCAGCCTCTATTTCTTCGCAGCCAAGACGTGGTGGTTTCAAGCAGCTGCTTCCTCCGCCGCTGCGGGCCTCGACCATCAATTTGTGAACACCGGAATCGCGATGGCCATCGCCTTCCTCGTGGCGCAACTTGGTCTTGCCTATATCCTTTTCAAATATCGCGACCGCCAAGGCAAGGAACGCGCCGGATATCTCAGCGGCCATACGCGTCCCGAGATTCTCACCATTGTGTTTGCGGCTTGCCTCTTCATGGCCGTCGACATCGGCGTCGATCTTCTCGGAGGCCATCTGTGGGCCGCCGAACGCTTCCGTCCGCCAGTGCCGACCGCAACCGTTGTCGAAGTTAATGCCATGCAATTTGCCTGGTACTTCCGCTATCCGGGACCGGACGCGAAATTTGGCGCGACCAAACCTGAATTGGAAGATGCTTCGGCTGGAGGCGAAAGCGCAGTTGGACTCGACGCGCGCGATCCGGCTTCCAAGGACGATTTTGTTTCCGGCGTAATGTACGTGCCGATCGATAAGGAAGTCGATGCGATCCTGCGTGCGCACGACGTCATCCACAGCTTTGGCGTGCCCGCGATGCGCGTCAAGCAGGACGCCGTGCCGGGCCTCGCGATTCACATGCATTTCACGCCCACAAAGCTCGGCGACTTCGATGTGGTGTGCTCGCAGCTTTGTGGTCTGGGACACTACAAGATGCACGCCATCGTGCGCGTCGTATCACAGGACGAATTCGAGAAGTGGCAAGCGGCGCGGGAGGCGGATAAGCAACAATGATGACCACTCAGGACCATTCAGCCCACCACGCTCCCCAGGGATTTATTCGCAAGTGGATCTTCAGCCTCGACCACAAAGTCATCGGCATTCAATACACGTTCCTGGGCGTGGTGGCCGTATTCGTGGGAATGTTTCTCTCGTTGTTGATGCGAATCCACCTAGTTTGGCCGAGCGTAGCGCTGCCCTTCCTCGGTGAAATCAAACCAGAGACCTATCTAACCCTGGTGACGATGCATGGCACGATCATGGTGTTCTTCGTGCTCACGACCGCGCCGCAAGCGGGCTTCGGAAACTATGCGCTACCGATTCAGATTGGAGCGCCCGACATGGCGTTTCCGGTCCTGAACATGCTGTCGTTCTGGATCACGTTCCTCGGCTTCGTCGTCATGGTCGGAGCATTTTTTGTGACCGGCGGCGCTCCTCTTCACGGATGGACGGGATATCCTCCACTGAGCGCGCTACATTCTTCTGGTCCGGGCGAAGCTGCCGGTGCGGATTTCTGGGGCATGGGCATCGCGCTATTTTGCGTTGGCGCGCTGCTCGGCGGCCTGAACTTTATTACTACGACGCTCGACATGCGCGCCAAGGGCATGACCTTCATGCGCATGCCTCTGACCTGCTGGGGGTGGTTCCTCACGGCGATCTTAGGGCTGCTGGCGTTCGGCGTGCTGCTTGCCGCGTGCATCCTGCTCTTGATGGACCGCAACTTGGGAACGAGTTTCTTTGTGCCCGCGGGAACTATTAACGGCACAGTAACCACGCACAAGGGTGGTTCTCCGCTGCTGTGGCAGCACCTGTTCTGGTTCTTCGGCCATCCGGAGGTTTATATCGCGATTCTCCCCTCGATGGGGATCATCTCCACGCTGCTCTCCGTGTTTTCGCGCAAACCGGTCTTCAGCTACAAAACGATCGTGTATTCGATGCTGACGATCGTGATCCTGAGCTTCACCGTGTGGGGCCACCACATGTTTGTCAGTGGAATGAGCCCGTACTCAGCCTACGGATTTTCCATTCCCACGATGGCCATCACGGTGCCTTCGGCAGTGCTGACGTTTTGCTGGCTAGCGACTTTGTGGCAGGGCAAGATTCGTTTCACCACGCCCGCTTTGTTTGGAATTGGATTTGTCTCGCTGTTTGTTTCGGGCGGGGTGACCGGGCCCTTCCTGGCACAGCCGGCGCTGGACATCGTCCTGCACGATACCTACTTCGTCATCGCGCATTTTCACTTGATCATGGGCGTGGCATCGATGTTCGGCATTCTGGGAGGCTTCTATTACTGGTTCCCGAAGATGTTCGGGAAGATGATGAACGAGACGCTGGGCAAATTGCACTTCTGGTTCACGTTCGCGGGTGCCTACGCGATTTTCATTCCCATGCATTACTTGGGATTAGCTGGCCAGCCCCGGCGCTATTCCCAGCCTGACGTCCCATATTTGCAGGCCCTGCTGCCGGTGCACAAGTTCATCACCGTCGCCGCCTTCATCACCATTACGGGACAACTGATCTTTCTGGCCAACCTGATTTGGAGTCTCTGGAAGGGCAAGAAGGCCAGTGACAATCCCTGGGAGGCGACCACTGTCGAGTGGACGACGGCGACTCCACCGCCCCACGATAACTTCAACGGCCACATTCCGGTCGTGAACAACGGCCCGTACGAATACGGTGTCCCTGGCGCGCCGCGCGACTATGTAATGCAAACCGATCCGGCAACGGTGGTGACTCACTAGGCATCCAGAAGTTATGGCGACCTTTACTCCAACCGTTCCGACTCGCGTTCCGGCAACCTCTCGCGGCAACCGCAACAACCTGCCTCCCATTCAAGGCGGCGGTGATGATGGCCGTCCCGATTTCGGCTCGCCCGATCACGCTGTGCGCTTGCGGCGCGCGCGCCTCGGGCTTTTGATTGCGCTTACGCCCATCCTGATGCTGTTTGTGTCCTTCACAAGCGCTTACGTTGTTCGCCAGGGCCTCCCTACATTCGATCCGGCGACCAATACGGTGCGGCGCGACTGGCTTCCCATTCCGCTGCCGAACACACTTTTCCTGATCAACACCATCGTGCTGCTGGTCAGCAGCGTGACGGTCGAACTCGCACGCCGCAGGATGGCTCAGCGAGTCGCTCTTGAACCGGTTAACACCATTCCTGGCGTTTCCATCGGCGGCGAAAAAGAATTCCCCTGGCTCGGCATAACCGTCGTGCTGGGCTTCGGCTTTCTTGCGGGGCAGTTTTTCGCCTGGCGTGATCTGGCCGCCCGCGGCTTTTTCGTGGCCAGTGGGCCCAGCAGTTCCTTCGTTTATTTGCTGACCGGAGCACATGCCCTTCATCTTCTCGGAGGCGTGCTCGCCCTTCTGGTTGCTGGATCGACTGTTGTTATGAGGCGCAGCCTCGAGTCGCGTCACATCGTCGTCGATGTGACCGCCTGGTACTGGCACTTCATGGCGGTAATGTGGATCTACATTTTGGCATTGATGGAATTCGCGCACTAGCTCGTTATTCGTTAATTTGCTGTCGCTCGATTTTGGGTGGCGCAGCGCTTCAGCGCTGCGATTCGTAGCAAAGAACAGAGCGGCTTTGGCCGCTGAGGTCATCGACTAAGGAGAACGCATGGCAGAAGCTGCCGTGACGCACAACGTTTCGGTATACGAGCCATCTTTGTTCGGCACGTACTCGAAGAAGATCGGGATGTGGCTGTTTCTACTCTCGGACTCGCTGACCTTCGGCGCGCTCCTCTATGCCTACAGCTACGGCCGCATCTCAGTCGCAGATTGGCCAACGCCGTTCCACTCCGGCAGCATTCGCAATGCCACGATCATGACCGCGTTTCTTCTGACCAGCTCACTGACGATGGTCCTGGCAGTCAATGCGGCTGCCAAGGGGAAAGAAGGCGCGCGTCAACTCTGGCTCCTCGCCACCATGGCCTGCGGCATCGGCTTCATCCTTCTTCACGCAAAGGAATGGAGCAACCTAATCTCCGAGGGTCTCCGCATCCCTATCTTCCCGGACGTGCCCGGACAGGAGACTGCCTCCGAATTTGCCGGCGTCTCTAAATCGGTCCCTCAGTTCGCGTCGACCTTCTTCGGCCTTACCGGGATGCACATGCTTCACGTCACGCTCGGCGTGATCTATCTCGGCGTCATCGCATTCCGGAAGAAGTTTATCCCGATCATCTTCGCCTGCTGGCTGGCCGCATGGCTGCTGACGCCCGCGTATAGCCCGTTCCACTATGGCGCGCACGTGATCCTGGTTTCCGGACTGATTTGCGCGCTGATCCTGTTCCTAAAGCCCAAGGTCTACGACGCCGCCGACACCGAGGTCGCCGGCCTCTACTGGCATTTCGTCGACCTCGTCTGGATGTTCATCTTCCCGCTCGTCTACCTGATGTCCACGAAAATTATCTAGGAGCCCCAAATGGAAGACGCTGGCCAGTTACAACTCGAAGGGCAGGTAGCGGAACAGCATCGCCACCACAAGATGACGCAGTTCTTCATCGTCTGGGGTGCGCTGCTAGTGCTCACGGCGATCGAGGTCTATCTCGGCTATCAGAACATGGAGCCGAAGCGGATGCTCTCGATCCTGATGTGCCTGTCCGTCGTCAAAGCAGGGCTCATCATCGGCTACTTCATGCACATGAAGTTTGAGACCTCGCACATGAAGTGGCTCACGATGTGCTCGCTCGTCTTCTGCCTAGCCATGATGATCATCTTCTTTCCTGACGCGTTCAGGATCCTGAACATGGGGGTCAAGTGAGGGTTGGACGTATCGTGATCGCCATGGCGCTGCTGATGCTGCCTGCTGCTTCCGCTCTCGGCCAAGGCTGCGCGATGTGCTACAGCACGGCACAGGCCGCATCAAAGGACGGCCAGCGCGCCATCGCGCGCGGCATAGTGATCCTGGCAATCCCACCCATCGGAGTTGTGACGCTAGGCTTGGGATTGGCTTTCAGATACGGCAAGAAGCGCGATCAAGATAATGCTTCTCAGGCGAGCGACGCGCAGCCGAAGCCGCTTGAACGATAAATTCTCGGTGTACCCGTTCTGTGCTTGCGTCGCAGCAGGAAAGCTCTTGCCCTGAGCACACCTCAACCACGATTTTCCAGGACAGGGATAGCCCGCCCCACGCGCTGAGCTAATTTACTTGGCTAGGTACAGCGAGGTGTAATAAGCCAGTACTCCAAAAAACACAACCCCACAGATCGCATATGCGGTGAATATCCAGGTGTTGCGGTCTTCGTGCTGTACTTCATGTTGGTTCGCAGACTTCCCAGTGGCCCCTGACTCTTGCATTCAAAGCCTCCAGAACTTTTCTTGACGTGTCCGCGAAAAGCGACTTCTGGCCCGGACCCCACGTACGGGCACGACGGAAAGGATTGTACCCCTAAAATGCCAATAAAAATGACATAAATCTGTAAAATCAGCCGTACAGTTTTGTCCCTACCGCGGGTACTGTCCGGAAATATAGCCTTCCAACTCTTCGATGGCCTGGGCCTGCCCTGAAATAGTCCAGCGCACCAGATCGCCAATGGAGACGATACCGATCGGCCGATCACCTTCAACCACGGGAAGGTGACGGAACCGCCGATTCGTCATGATCGCCATACACTCGTCAACGGTATTTCTGGGAGTTACGAACACCACGGGCGTCGTCATGATCGCGCTTACCGGGGTATCTTTCGAGGAGTGCCCTTTCAGGATCACCTTCCGCGCGTAATCGCGCTCCGACATGATGCCCACCAGTTTGCCGTCGGCGATGACGAGCAAGGCGCCAATGCCCTCCAAAGCCATTTTTTCGATGGCCTCATACACCGACTGCTCCGGACCAACCGAGAAGACCCGGTTGCTTCCCTTCGATCGCAACAAAGACTCGATTGTGTCAGTGATTTTCATAAGCGCCAGTAACCACGTTCAGGATTGAACTCAAGAAAACCAAGCGCCATCTCCAAAGAAAGCCGCTATCAAAGCCGATGACAGAAGCCGTATGGCAAAAGAATGGTACTCCCATCCGCGTGTGTGTCAAATCAGTTTTTGAGGATATAGCAACCATAATTCCCGATGTCAACCTCAAAACGGGACTCCAGGTTGTTAGGGTCTTACTTCTGCAATCTCATTTCTGACTTCCGCCTTCCCTCAATCTCCTTGCGCTCCCAGCCCCGATCCCCGAATAATGCTCTGTACCGATGCCCGACACCGCAAACCAAGCCGCCTTCGATGCTCGCAGCCTCGAGGCCGCCCTGCGCCGCCATCTCCGCGGCGAAGTCCGTTTCGACAACAGCGCCCGCGCGCTCTACGCCACCGACGGCTCCAACTATCGTCAAGTCCCTATCGGCGTCGTCATTCCGCGCGACAAGGAGGACGTCATCGCTACGGTCGCTCTTTGCCGCGACCGTCACGTTCCGGTCCTCGCCCGTGGCGGAGGCACCTCGCTCGCCGGTCAATGCTGCAACGTCGCCGTCGTTCTCGACACCTCGAAGTACATGTCGAACATTCTCGAGATCGATCCCGAGCACCGCATAGCCCGCGTCCAGCCCGGCGTCGTCCTCGACCGCCTTCGCGCCGCTGCCGAGAAGCACCACCTCACCTTCGCTCCCGATCCCGCCACGCACGACCGCTGCACGCTCGGCGGCATGATCGGCAACAATTCCTGCGGCGTTCACTCCATCATGGCCGGCAAGACCGACGACAACATCGAGTCGCTCGAAGTTCTCACCTACGACGGCCAGCGCCTCCACGTCGGCGCAACCTCCGACGAAGACTTCACCCGCATCGTCAATGAAGGCGGTCGCCGCGGCGAAATCTACAAAGGCCTAAAGCAAATCGCCGACCGTTACGGCGACCAGGTTCGCCGCCAGTTCCCCAACATTCCGCGCCGCGTCTCCGGATACAACCTCAACCACCTGCTCCCCGAAAACGGATTCCACATCGCCCGCGCTCTCGTCGGCTCCGAAGGCACCTGCGCCACCACGCTCGAAGCCACCTGCCGCCTCGTCGACAGCCCGCAGTCACGCGTCCTCCTGGTCATCGGCTGGCCCGATGTTTACATCTGCGCCGACCACATTCCGCAAATTATGGAGCACGGCCCTATCGGCCTCGAAGGCTTCGACGACATCATCGTCAACGCCAGCCGCCGCAAAGGCCTCAACCTCGACGGCCTCTCGCTGCTCCCCGAAGGCTGCGGATGGCTGATGGTCGAGTTTGGCGCAAACACCGCCGACGAAGCCGCAGCAAAAGCCCGTCACCTGATGCAGGCACTAGACCGCGTTACCCCCTCGCCCGACATGCGCCTCATCACTGACCCACGTCAGGCGCGCCGCGTTTGGGACGTCCGCGAATCCAGCCTCGGCGTCACATCGCACGTGCCGGGCGAGCCCATCCGCTGGGAGGGCTTCGAGGATTCCGCCGTCCCGCCGGAAAAACTTGGCGCCTACCTACGTGACCTGCGCACGCTCATGCGCGATTACCACTATGACGGCGCTTTCTACGGACACTTCGGCCACGCCTGCGTTCACACGCGCATGGATTACGATCTCGAATCGGCCGAGGGCATCCGTAAATTTCGCCAGTTCATGGAAGAGGCCGCCGACCTCGTCGTCCGCTACGGCGGTTCACTCTCCGGTGAGCACGGAGACGGCCAGGCCCGCGCCGAGCTTCTCCCCAAAATGTTCGGCCCGGAAATCATGCGGGCCTTCCGCGAGTTCAAAGAACTTTGGGATCCGGACTGGAAGATGAATCCGGGCAAGCTCATTAACCCCAACAAGCTCGACGAGAATCTGCGCCTTGGCGCTGACTACGATCCCTGGCAACCACCAACGCACTTCAAATTTCCCGAAGATCATGGCAGCCTTGCTTCCGCGACTCTGCGTTGCGTCGGAGTCGGCAAATGTCGCCGCGAAGAAGGCGGCATCATGTGCCCGAGCTATCGCGTAACGCGCGAAGAAGAGCACTCCACCCGCGGCCGCGCCCACTTGCTCTGGGAGATGACGCGGCGCGATGTAATCAGGGACGGGTGGGGGAGCGAAGAAGTGAAAGGCTCGCTCGATCTCTGCCTATCCTGCAAAGGCTGCAAAAGCGATTGTCCTGTTGGCGTAGACGTAGCGACGTACAAGGCCGAATTCCTTGCTCACTACTACGAAACCAACAGCCGGAAGCTGAACGCCGCTGCGTTAGCGAACTTCGACATCGGAGTTCGCGCTGCGTCGTATGTTCCGGGCCTGGTGAACATAGCCACGCAACTCCCCGGCCTTCGCGACCTGGCAAAGTTAGCCGCAGGAGTAGCAAAAAACCGCAGACTCCCAGCCCTAGCCCCACAAACATTCCAAGACTGGTGGTACAACCGTAGCGCCGGCGTCCCGCCGGCGGTCAAGCGGGCGTCCCGCCCACTCACCGGTCAGACGACAACATCTCAGGTTCTCCTCTGGGCCGACACCTTCAACAACTATTTCCTTCCCATCACGGCCCAGGCCGCCGCCGAAGTCCTCGAAGCCGCCGGCTTCGATGTCCTGGTCCCACGCGCCCATCTCTGCTGCGGACGCCCTCTCTACGATGTCGGCGAGCTCGACCGCGCCAAAGCGCTCCTCCTCCGCGTCATGGACGAGCTTCTCCCCGAAATCGAAACCCGCACGCCTATCGTCGTCCTCGAACCTAGTTGCGCATCCGTCTTCCGCGACGAACTGGTCAACCTCTTCCCCAAAGACGACCGAGCCCACGCGCTCTCCAAACAAGTCTTCCTGCTAAGCGAGTTCATCGAAAAATTCGCGCCCGATTTTCCCATTCCAAAGCTCGCCCGCAAGGCCCTCATCCATGGCCACTGTCATCACAAAGCGATCATGCGCATGACGGCTGAAGAATCTGTTCTTCGCCGAATGGGCATCGACTTCACCGCACCCGCTCCCGGGTGCTGCGGAATGGCTGGCGCCTTTGGCTTTGAAAAAGAAAAATACGACGTATCGAGAGCCATTGGCGAACTCGAACTTCTACCTGCCGTTCGTCATGCTCCGACCGACTGGCTCATCATCGCCGACGGCTTCAGTTGCCGTGAGCAGATCGCGCAAGAAACCGACCGCCATGCGCTGCACCTCGCCGAAGTCCTGCAGATGGCGTTACGCGAGTCCACCGAAACGCCCGAAGGCCTGCCGATGTTCGACGCTGCCCCGCGCAACTATCCAGAAGATGCATGGGTCAATCCGCACAAAGCGGCTGTGCAAGAGTCGATGAAACGCACGGGACTGGCGATAGCAGGAATAGCCGCAGGCACAGCGTTCCTGTGGGCGATAGCAAGAAGAAGGTAGACGTGTGGGGCGGGCTTCCTGCCCGCCCTGCCGCCCGAATGGCACGGACATTCTTTCTCCGCGCTTCCGCGATTCCAACCATCGCGAGGATTCCGATGGGCGCTCCGACGATCGCCACCCACTTCACACGCATCAATTCCTGCGGCGAGAATTCCACTCCAATCGAGAACATCAGCAGAACGACGCCGACCTCTGCGAACACTTCGAAGGTGTGCAGTTGCGACAGGTGAGGTCCCGGCGTGAACGGACTGACAACAATTCCTCCCACGATAAAGCCGAGGATCAGTGGCGGACGAAGGCGCCACGCGGCCAGACCGCCTAGCATCGCCGCCACAAAAATGTACGTCAGATCGCGAAAGAGAATCAGATCGGATTCCATAAATAACGAAGGCCTTCGAGAGTCGAGACGCGCCCCAGCGTCCTTTTGTCGATGATTCTAATCAAACCTGGTTGTCGGAGTCGCCTCATGCGACGCTAAGTGCGCAATGCGCACAAAACTAAAGACTTATAGGTCATGCCCCTTGACCTTCGATTCTGGGACAATAGTATTTGAATTCGACGCCATTTCGCTCAGCGCACGCTTAATCTCGAACACTTCCGAATTTCTCGAAACTCATGGATCTCGACAAAATCACAACAGCGCTTTCGACGCCAACGGTTCCCGCCGCTAATCCGAACCCTACCTCTGTTTCGACGCTAGCCTCCGATAAGACTCTTCAAGGCTCGGTCCTCGTCCTCATCCAGTTCGATGTCTCGGAAGAGATCCGCCTCGATCTTCTCCGCACCATCTTTGGCGCACGCCGCCAGGACGTCAGCTTCAAGCATCCGTCGCCTGGATACGTTCGCTATCAGCGGCCGCCGGTGGTCGAGCGGGTCGAGCCTCTAGTGCTCGAAAGCGGCGAGCGACTCGATGCGCAAATCAAGTATTACGATTACGGCGTTCTAAGCGTCGTCTTCGAGCTTCCCTTCATCGGCGACTGGGATACGCTGGTCCGCCTCGCCAGCCGCTGGGTCTGGGACACCGACTTCACCAGTTTCGCCAGAAAGATTGTCGAGCAGAAACTCGACCGCGCGTATCCCGCCCTCGTCAAACCATATGAGGTCAAACCGGAAGAGCGGCGCTCGGAAGACGACGAACCAAAGACCGAGGCCCACCTGAAGCTGGGTGGATCAACCGTTTATGCCGACTGGCTGACCGAAGACTACTTCGTTTTCCACGTGCGGGAGTGCGCGAGCAATCCTTCGGCGTCGGATCTTCTTGCCGCCCAGGGCGGCCGCATCGCGCAGATTGTTCGCGGCGAGAACAATCCACTCTCCGACGGCGAGCGCCAGGAGATTCTGCAGTCACGAATTTCCTACTATCCAAACGACCTCGTTGTCATCGGCTGGAACGGCGCGTTCATTTACGACACTGCCGCCGGCGCCGAGCCCGCCATCCAACTCCTCGAATACGCCAACTCGCAGCTTCTCGAATTTCGCCATTACGACGAATTGCTCACGCGCGAACTGCAAAGCGTATACGACTTCATGGAGCACGGCTCAACCGGAATCTGGGCGCGCTGGCGCAATGCCCGCCGCGCCACTCGCTTGCACACGGTGCTGCTCGACGTTGACGAACTCACCGAGCGGGCCGACAACGCCATCAAGTTCTTAAGCGACATGTTTTCGGCGCGCTTATATAAGGTCGCGGCCTCAAAGATCGGCGTGACTGATTACAAAGACCTGGTCAATCAGAAGGTCCACACCGCCGAAGAGCTCTACCGCTTCATGGTCGACCAGTTTCACCAGAGCCGCGCATTCGTCCTTGAATTTCTGGTCGTCATTATCCTGATTATCGAACTGTTCTGGCTGTTCAAGGGAAGCACGCCGATGTAGTTTCAGGATCAATGATTGCCACGCTCACTCTCGAACTCCGTATCGAAGCCGCACACTCCCTTAAGGACAAACGGCAGGTATTACGCAGTTTGAAAGACCGTCTCCGCGCTTCTTTCAACGTCTCCGTCGCCGAACTCGACCCCAGCAATCTCTGGAACCAGGCCACTATAGGCGTCGTCGCCATCTCCCATTCCCACGACTATCTTGAAGGCCTGATGAAAAATGTGGAACGCGCCGCCACGCGCATCGCCAACAATCACGGCGCCGAAGTTTCGGATTCGTTCGTGGAATTCATCTGACAGCCGACCACGTGAGCGGTGACCGGTTACCTATAACCGCCATCGGCGATTTCTCAACGACCGTCGATTTCCTCTCTTTCTGCTATTCTTAAAAGTTTTCCTCATGGAACGTCGTAGCCAAAAACATCACCGCGAGCGATTGAGCGAAGCCCTGCGCGAGGAGATCGACACCATCCTCGAAGGCGAGCTCGGCGACCCTCGCATTGGATTAGCCAGCGTCACCGGTCTGCACATGGCCGAAGACGGCCGCTCGGCCCACGTCATGGTCGAGGTTGACGGAGACGACGCCGAAGCTGACCGGACCATGCAGGGACTGAACGCAGCCAGGAACTTTATCCGGCACGAACTGGCGGATCGATTGAAATTGCGTCGTGCGCCGGAACTGTTTTTTCAGATCGACCGTTCCCAGCAACTCGAAAGCCGCGTGGAAGAGCTGCTGGATCGTGCCAAGAAGCGGAAGAAATAGCAGTGAGCCCAAGCCGTTAGCGGAGTCCAGCGTCAATCCGACTGCCGCCAGCGCTGGGGTTAGCTAAGAGCTGAGAGCTAACAGCTGAGAGCTTGTTTTATGCTCGACCAGGTCCTCAAGGCGATTCGCGAGCGTCACCGCTTTGTCGTGACTTCGCATTCCCGTCCCGATGGCGACGGCATCGGCTCGGCGCTTGCCTGCGGCCAGATTTTGCGCATCATGGGCAAGGACGCGGAGGTTGTGACCTACGACGGCATCCCGCGCATCTATCAAAATCTGCCGTTCGCCGAACGCGCTATCCAGGCCCAGTCCGTACCCAGCAACGACGCCGTTATCCTGCTCGAATGCGACAGCACGCGGCGCGCGGGACTCCACGGCCTCGACCAGTGCTTCCTCATCAACATCGACCACCACGTCAGCGGGCGAAATTTCGGACACATCAACTGGATTGATCCGAGTGTGATGGCCACCGCCGAACTCATTTACCGGTTAGCCCGCCTCGCCTGTGTCCCCATCGACCGCGACATCGCGACCTGCCTGTACACGGCGCTCATGACGGATACTGGCTCGTTCATGTTCGAGGGCACGAATGAGCACACATTCACCGTCGCGCGCGAACTCGTCGTCGCCGGGGCAAATCCTGCCCAGTGCGCTCGCCACATCTATTTTGGCCACTCCACCGCCAAGATGCGCCTGCTTGGAGCCGCGCTCAGTCACCTTCATCGTGAAGGGCCGCTAGCATGGATTTGGGTCACTCGGGAGCAGATGGAACGTTTCGGGGCCCGCGAGGAAGACTGCGAAGGGCTGGTGAATTATGCGCTGTCGATGGACGATGTACAGGTAGCGATCTTCTATCGCGAGCTTCCTGATAAGCGTTATCGTGTGAGCCTGCGCAGCAAAGGCGAAATCAACGTTTCGAAGGTTGCGGAACACTTTGGCGGAGGCGGACACAAGTGCGCCAGCGGCTTCTCGCTGGATGGGCCTCTCGCTGTTGCTGTCTCGCGCGTCGTTGATCGCCTCCGCGCCGAGCCGATGGAACTGAACCCAGCATCAGATTAGGGGTTCGGCATTAGTAGCAAATCTTGACCGGAAAGCTATGGACCTGACTCGCCAACTCATCTCATTCGTCGGAGCGTTGCTCATTCTGATCGCCTACGTCGGCCACCAGATGGCATGGATCAACGCCCGCCGTCCCGCTTATAACCTTCTCAACGCCATCGGGTCGGCCATCCTGTGGTGGATCGCGCTTCATCCTTTTCAAATCGGCTTCCTCGTGCTGGAAGGTGTCTGGACCTTGATCAGCATTTGGGCACTATTGAGGCCGCGCCCTGCCTAACTCCATGCGAGCTCGCACCGAATTCGTGCTTCTCGTCGCCTGCTGCGCGTTCCTTCTCTTCTACGGACTCGGAGCCTTTGGCCTGCTTGGCGCGGATGAACCGCGTTACGCGCAGGTCGCGCGCGAAATGCTTGATCGCGGTGACTGGATTACGCCGACGCTGAATGGCAAGCCGTGGCTCGAGAAACCTCCTCTTTACTACTGGCAGGCGATGGTTTCGTATCGTGTGAGCCGGGCTTTCCCGTCAACCCCCGGCGCTACCGAAAAGTGCGCGCGCATTCCCGGAGCGATCGACGCGGCGCTGATGATCGCCGCCATTTACTTCTTTCTGCGCCGATTTCGCGCCGGAACGGAAATCGATGGCGCCCTCATTACAACAGGGAGCGTGGGCATCATCGGATTCGCGCATGCTGCTTCAACCGACATGCCTCTGACTGCAGCCTTCGGCGTCGCGCTGCTGGCCTGGTACGCTTGGTACGAGAATCAGCGCAAAACGAATCTCGTCATCTTCTATCTTGGGCTCGCACTGGGGACGTTGGCAAAAGGACCGGTCGCGCCCGCGCTCGCTGCTCTCGTCGTCATTCTATTTGCGGCCATTACGCGAGACTCGAAGCTCCTCCTCAGGACCCTCTGGCTTCCAGGTATTGTGCTCTTTTTTGTCGTCGCTCTGCCGTGGTACATCCTTGTCCAGTTCCGTAATCATGATTTTTTCAGGGTCTTTATCCTCGAGCACAACCTGGCGCGCTTTTCGACCAATGTTTATCACCATCCGCAACCGTTCTGGTTTTATCTGCCCGTCTTCCTGCTTGCTGCCATGCCCTGGACGCTGTGGCTGATCCTCGCCGTCGCCGAGCGTATAGGCATGATCTGGCGCGAGAGGAGCGAGCCCTTTTCTTCGCCGGACGATTCCTGGGGCCTCTTTCTGCTTTTGTGGATGGTGGTTCCTATCCTCTTTTTCAGCACTTCGCAATCGAAATTGCCGGGCTACATTCTTCCCGCTGTTCCTGCGGGCGCGCTCCTCATCGCGGAACATCTGGCTGACCGGCGCGAGCGACAGCCCCGTATTTCTTTTCTGCTCGCTGCGGTTCATGCCATCCTCTGCGGCACTCTGATTTTCGTCGCGCTTTCCGCCGCACGCGTTGCCTATATCCACCACTTCACAACGGGACCCGAGACGCTCTTCACCGCGGCGATCTCCGGCGTGCTCACTATCGGCATTGCTACTACCCTTGTCATGCCGTCGGGGCCCGTGATCTTGCGTCAGGTTACAATTCTGGCTATCATCCTGAGCGTCGCCACGGTCATTCGTTTCGCGGCACCCGCCATCGACGAAACACAGTCCTCACGCCCGATCGCGGCGGCTATCCAGGATCTTTCTCAAGAACCAATCCCAGTCGCGCTCTACCGCGTCGGCCGCACCACGCAATACGGACTGGACTTCTATCTCAATCGCGCGACCACGACTTACGATAACCACGAAACCCCGCTCGAACCGCACCTCCTGGTCGCCGACTCCGACACCGGCACCGAATTCAGCACGCTGATCCCTGGCCGCAAAGTGTCATACTTAAGGAGCCTCCCTGCTCGGAAACTAAAAATATATTGGGTAGGCACGAAATAGATTAGCCCGAGCTAAGAGCCAATAGCTAAAAGCTGCTTCATGGAAATCCTCGACCTTCGACATTTCTCCTCTGCCGATCTACGACCGCTGCTTGAGGAGGAGATCGCGCTCTGGGGAAGCCTGCTCGCCTGGGACTATTCGCAGTCCGCCGAGATGATTCTGCGCTACATGGAGGCGAAGATCCTTCCAGGGTATGCGGCCATCGAGCGCGGCAGCATCTTTGGGTATTCGTTCTTTGTCTACGAGCAAAGCAAGGGCGTTATTGGCGACTTGTTCGTTCGCGACGGAGGGCGCACAGCCAACCGCCACGAAATCGAGGAACGGCTTCTCACCCACGTCATCGAAACTCTGCAGCAGTCGCCCGGCATCCACCGTGTTGAGGCGCAACTTTTGCCGCACGAGACGGGCGAAGTCGCTCGGCCATTCCTGGCCCAGGGCTTTAGCCGTCATCCGCGCGTCTTCATGAATTTCGAGATGGCTGGTCATCCGCAGACCTCGCCGCCGCTAGGGCCCGAGTTTGAGCTGCGACCTTGGGCGGAGGATTACTATCAATCAGCGGCTGCCGTCATCACGGCCGCGTATCGGGGACACGTCGACTCCGATATCAATGACCAGTACCGCACGCTGACTGGATCGCTTCGTTTTTTGAACAACATCGTGCGCTTCCCGGGATGCGGCGTCTTCAATCCGAACTCTTCGTTCGTTATTTTTCAGCGCCGCACCCGGACGCTGGCAGGCGTGATTTTGTGTTCCCAGGTGCGCGGCGATGTGGGCCACATCACACAGGTCTGCGTGTTGCCCGAGTATCGCTCTGCCGGATTGGGTGTGGTTCTGCTTGCGGCCACGACAAAAAGCCTTCGTGAAAGGCACTTCAACGCGATCTCGCTCACTGTGACCGAGGCCAACAACCGCGCCATCGCCCTCTACCACCGCATCGGTTTCGAATCGAAGCGGGTTTTCGACGCCTTCGTCTGGGAAGGCTGAACCACCCGCCAATCTGCAAAACTTTCTCTTGCCTTCCACATAACATCGGGTTATGTTTTGTCACCGCCAAGCGGGCAGCTCTCTGTGCCCGCACATGACACCGTTGGACAGGTCGTGCTAGGAGATAGTTATGGCGAAGACAAGGGATGCGGCTCCGGCTTCCGCAGTCCAGGTCGTTTTCGCCTTGCTGTTCTCACTTTGCCTCGCGGCCAACGCTCCGGGACAAAGCGCGTCTGCAAGAAAGGACTTCGTCAACCACCTTGGGCAGTCCACGGTCGTCACGAGAAAAGGGTCGCAACTTATTCCGGCCTACAAAATCTCGACCGCTGGACCTGACTCCTCGTATTTCGTCTATCACGCTCAGCTGATGAATCCATCGATCTGCCGGAGCCTGCTCACTGAGCGTTTGGTCTCCAGATTTCTGGCGATGGGCTTCACTAAGCTGATTTGCACGGATGATGCCGAGGCCTCTTTTACATTCGACCCGGTCTTACAAACTGTCTCTCCGGTCGACTCGCGTAAGGACTATGTCGAGATGGTGCGGCGATCGGTGATGAAGCAGATGGGCGCTCGCGCTCCTGCGGGCTATCGCCTATCGGCGGAAGGCCCAGAGGGGACCTCTTATGTGCATCATCAATCGGCGGTGAGCCTCGCGGATTGCAATCAACTGCTTGACGATCGGTTCATCTCCGGCCTGCGGGGATACGGATTTACGCGAGTGATCTGCACCGACGATCGGACGATGACTTTTGCCTTCGATCTGAATTCGCAATCTTCTGCATCGGCGTTCGCTCTTCTCGAGAAACCGTGATTAGGAACCATGTCTCGGAACGAGACCTGGTCTCTTCAGCGGACGTCAGTTTCCGCGGCTCCCAAATGAGCACAGGGGGGCTTGTCGGCCAGACCAAGGCGCTCACAACAACAGGAGCGAGTCGTCTAAAGGGTGGATATGCGATACAGGTGGGTCTTATTCTGGGCGGCGTTTTCTCTCCCGCTAACAGTTCCGGTCGCACGGAGGGCGCTGGCGCAGGACACTTCCAAACTGATCGGCGAAGACGTCCACACTCCGCAGTTGCTGCCGCGAGACGCGATTCTGATCCGCGAATTCTATCGCCTGGCTCCGCAGATAGCGGACGATGTTTGGCCAGATTGGTCGCGAACGCTCGCGCCTCTTCTGCTCGTCACCAACGAAGGTGAATTTCTCACTCACCACCCGGATCCGCCCGCGGACTTCGAGCGCATCGGTGACAATCTTTATGCGCGCCAGCGGCACTTCTCCGTCAATCTTCTCGCCACCTTTCCGGCATTCGGCCCTCGGCCTGTCATCGTCATCGGAGAACCGGAGAACACGGAAGCCAAGACCTGCACTCCATGGCTCATCACACTGATGCACGAACATTTTCATCAATTGCAGGACACCCAGCCCGGCATGATGGCGGCCACCAATGAATTGAATCTCGCACATGGCGACCAGACTGGTATGTGGATGCTCAACTATCCCTTCCCTTACGACAAACCGGAAATCGCCCGTTCATTTTCCGATCTGCGAAATTTGCTGCTGGCGGCTCTGAACGAGAAGAAAGAAACAAAGTTCCGCGCGCTCGCCCAGCAATACGGAGCCGAACGCAGGAAGTTCTTCGCTCAGCTCGCGCCTGAGGATCGCAAGTATTTGAGCTTCCAACTCTGGAAGGAAGGAATTGCGCGCTACGTGCAGGTGAAGTCAGCCGAGGCCGCGGCGCATTATGAAGCGACCGCCGAGTTCGCAGCGCTTTCCGGTTACGAATCGTTCTCCGCCTACGCTGGCCGGTTTCGTGGTGACACGATGCGCGAATTGAGCCAGGCCGACTTGGCGAAATGGAAGCGGACCGTCGTCTATTCCTTCGGCGCCTGCGAGGGCTTTCTGCTCGACCGCGTCAATCCAAAGTGGACTGAGGGCTACTTCAAAGATCTCTTCACGCTCGATCCGTACTTCGCAAACTAGCTACCACCCTTGACCGCGGCATGCTTCTTGTTCGCGCCTAAGAGTCAGGAGTTGTTTTTCGGCTTGACCTCCGCTGATTGTCAGCGTAAATTCCCTGCGGTGTTCACTTCGTTGGCGCTTCGCCGCCACTGCCGGGAGGCTGCGCATGGAATTTCTGTCCGCACTTTGGCTCCCCATCGTTCTCTCTGCCGTCATCGTTTTTTTCGCGAGCGCCATTCTGCACATGGTGTTGAAGTATCACCAGAGCGACTGCTACCAACTTCCCAATGAGGAGCAGACTCTAGGTGCGCTGCGCTCGGCCGGTATCAAGCCCGGCTACTACCATTTCCCTTACACCACGCATCAGGATATGAAATCGGCCGCCACACAGGAGAAGTTCAAGCAAGGCCCGGTCGGAATCATGACGGTCCTGCCAAGCGGGCCGCCGGCCATGGGGAAGTATCTCGGCTCATGGTTCGCCTATTGCATCGTGATCGGATTCTTCACCGCGTATCTGACCTGGCACACGATTGCACAAGGGGCACATTATCCGGTTGTGTTTCGCGTCGCCGGAGCGACCGCATTCATGGCTTATGGTCTTGGGCCTCTGGCCAACAGCGTCTGGAAAGGCCAGCCGTGGGGCATGACGATCAAAGAAGTGATCGATGGACTGATTTACGGGTTGCTGGTTGGTGGAACATTCGGGTGGCTGTGGCCGCGATAAGGGTTAGGGGCGTTTAGAACAGAGACGCGGCAAGCCGCGTCTCTACCTTCAGTGTGTGCAATCAGCGCTCCGTAACTTCCTTCAGGAAGGCGTAGTAGAAGTCGACTCCACGATAGAACGCCTCCACCCCGATACGCTCGTCTTTACCGTGGGCGCGAACGTCGTCGCGGTCCTCCTGCTCACCTGACACCGCGTAGGTCGGCATGCCTGCAGCATTCGTGTAAACGCCATCGGAAGCACCGGTGCTCATTGTTGGCAACACAGGAATACCGGGCCACATCTCGGACACGATCTTATCGAGCGCATCGAAGACTTCCTTTCGCGGCGCCGACGGCACATAGCTGTGGCGGTCCGATCCGTGATCCATCAGCTCATTGTTATTCTCGCGGAACTGCACCTTAACCTTCGGATCAGCAACGATCTTCTCCAGCGCCAGCCGGATCTCCTCCAGCGAGTGTCCCGGCAGGATGCGGCAATTCACGTTTGCCTCCGCCGTCTGCGGCAAGGCATTGTTGGCATGTCCGCCGCTCAGCCGGGTCGCGACGCATGTCGTGTGCATCGTCGAATTATCAATCGGGTCTTTCGACAACCGCTGGACCGCGTCGATGTCAGGAGGACTCTTCAACATGGCTGCAAGATCGGCAGCCCGTTCTCCGGTCGCCGTCTTTGCCACCCGCTCGTAGTACGCGCGCGTGATGCTGTTCAGCTCGAACGGAAACTGATAGTTGGCAATGCGTGTCAGCGCCGCCGCCAGCTCGTAAATGGCGTTGTCGGGCCGAGGCAGAGAGCTGTGTCCGCCCGGATTTCTTGCCGTCAGCACGAAGTCGCCGTAAAGCTTCTCCGTTGCGTCCACTTCCATTACCAGCGGCTTTCCATGACTTGCCAGCACGCCGCCGCCATCGCTGTTCAGCACAAACTCCGCATCGACCAGCTCGCGATGATTCTTGATCAACCAATCCACACCATTCGAAACTCCACCTTCCTCGTCGGCGGTCAGCGCGAGAATGATGTCGCGGCTGGGAACATGGCTCTCTTTCTTCATGCGGATCAGCGTCGCCGACATGATGGCATCGCCGTCCTTCATGTCGGTCGCCCCCCGGCCGTAGAAGTATCCGCCCTGCTCGACAAACTTGAACGGATCGGTAGTCCAGTCCGCGCGCCGGGCTTCGACGACGTCGAGATGACCTATCAACAGCACCGGCTTGTGCTTGCCCGAACCATGCAGCCGCACCACAACATTCTTCTTCCGATCATTCGGCCCGAGCACGTGGATGTCGGCCTCAGGGAATCCGGCATCGCGAAAACGCTGTGCCATGGCCTCGGACGCCGCAGTCACGCTGCCGACGGAATCCGTCGTATTGATCTCGACCAGTTGTTGAAAGATGTCATGCGCCAGACGCCGAGTCGTATCATCGGGCCGTACTGTTGTTTCAGCACTCGCACATACAGAAAGCAGCAAACTACAGAGTGGAATCCACCAGACGCTTTTCAATCGCAAGTATTTCCCCCGGGATAATCTCTGCGAACCCCGCAATACTACCGCGTTTCCTCGACTTCAATGACCACAAACGAATCCGGCTCAATCTTCCGGTTCTCGCGCGTCCCACTGACATTTGCGGTCACGGTAAAGAGCCGATGTGAGGCCGGATCGAGAGTCATCGTCCGCGCCCCTTTTCGCGTATTCACAGTCTGCGCCACGCTGAAGTTGCCGGCGTTCTCTTCCTTGATCACTGTGATCGTGCCATCGCCAGCCGAAGCGAACGCATAGCCACGCTCAGCATCAAAATCGGTTGCATCGCAGCCTTCGCCAATCGATGGCATCGCCACCATCTTCCCGCTGTCCGCATCAACGATTGCCATCTTCTTGCCGCCACCGCAGCCGGCGAACAGTCTCCGATTTTTGCGATCCATCGCCAACCCGGTTGGCTCCTCGCAATCTGCCAGTTTCCAGCGCGACTTCACCGCCAGCTTCTGGGGATCGAACGCGACAATCTCCGACTTGTCTTCAATATTGACGAATACCGTGCCCTTGCCATCGCTCGCGGCAAATTCCGGCTTGCCGCCAAGGTCGAGTTTGCCTGCCACTTCTCCCTTCGCCGTGTCGATCGCGGTTGTGTCATGGCCCTTGCCGTTAAAGGTGAAAATGCGCTTCGAAGACGGGTCAAAGAGAATGGCATCCGGACCACTTCCTACCTTGATCTTCTTTTCGACCGCCAGTGACTTGGCGTTGAACACGCTGACCATGTCTTCACGTCCGTTGCTCGTGTAACCGCGACCTCCGTCATCGAAAGCGATGCCGTGAACGCCGGGTGTGTCGGGGATCTCGCCAACCTGCTTACCCGAGGAGGTGTCGATCACCATCACGCGGGTGGATCGCGAAATAAATAAGCGATGTCCATCGATATCTGTCTTGATGTAATCCCAGCCGCCGTCGCCGCCCAGTTTCCAGGTCTGAGCGATTTTGTAGTCGGAAGCCGCAGCCATAGCAACGATGACCAGCAGAAGTGTGGAGAGAATGAATGCCTTTTTCTGGATTTTCATATGTAGATGGTATCGAAAAAAGTGCCAACTGGGCAGCGAGCACCAGAGGCCAGCGGTGACCGGTCACCCGTCACCAGCCAGACTCCAGATTTCCTTCGTCTCCAACAGTGTGCACCGATTTGCTCAGTAACCAACGCTCGGTAACCGTGAGTAACCCACGCCAATCCCGTTATTTAGCCATATTCGGTTTGGTACGCTCCTTGCTTTTACCAGGTGCGGAAAGTTGAAATCCGGTTCCCCGCCGCTCATTTCGCTTCTCCACCTGGAGAGACCGTCATGAAGAAGACCCTGCTCGTTCTCAGCATTCTCGTTCTGACCACCGCGGCGTTTGCGCAATATGGCGGAGCCACCGGCTACCGGCCCAGCGAACCGCAAGTTTTCCACGCGCCCGAACATCCTCAGTTTGCCGGCTACGCTACAATGCGGGCGGAAACCAATATCTATCCGGGCGCCAGCTATATCTCCGCACAGGGGGACCGCCCCGCATCCGACTTTCCACAAGCAGCGAGCGCCTCGCTCGGCGACATCGCCCGTGAACTCAAGAAGCAGCACGATCAAGTGAAGAAATCGGCAGTCGTCTGGATTAACCAGTAGGCTATGGGCACGGGCGACTCGCCCGTGCCAGTTCTGCGCTCGTGTGTGCACAGTTGCGCGAATCGCCACTAGCGAGGTAGAACACCGGAGATGAGCCCGGCGCGGCCCACAACCAGCGGCACCACCCTCGAGAACCTTCGCGTCGTCCTTGTAGCCACCAGAAATCCTCTGAACATCGGCGCGGCGGCGCGCGCCATGAGCAATTTCGGCACGCCAACCCTCCACGTCGTTCATCCTTACGAAGTCGCGTTTCGCGAAGCGCGGTCCGCAGTCGGCGCCGCCGACCTGCTGGCCCGTGCCAAAGAATACTCGACGGTAGCCGAGGCCGTCGCCGATTGCAGTCTGGTGGTGGGAACAACAGCCGCATCTCGTCGCGACGTACAGATAGATCTGCGGCGACTTGAGGAAGGTGCCACGACGATCATCCGACAACTGAAGACCGGGCCCGTCGCCCTGCTCTTTGGCTCGGAAAAAGTCGGTCTCTCGAACGAAGACATGAGCCATTGTCATTGGCTCATGCGAATCCCCACGCGCTCAGAGCATGGCTCGATGAATCTGGCGCAAGCCGTTGCAGTCTGCCTCTATGAATTGGTACGCAAGCGGCAAGTTCGGTCGAGCACGAGTCTCCAGGTCCCGCGGCCAAAGCTGCCCCTTGCCACCGCGGGCGAGATCGAGCGGCTCACCTCGTCGCTCTACGGCCTCCTCGATACGGTGGGATACGTCAAGCCGAAAGTCGCGCGTGCGACCGAAGAAAAGCTGCGTCGCCTTCTACGCCGCCTCGATCTGAACGCAGCTGACGCCGAACTCTTCCTGGGCATGTTTCGTCAGATCCAGTGGAAGCTCTCCACAAAGAACAAGCTGTAAGACACGATGTCTTCTCCAGGCCCGAACCAGCTTGAACTAGCAACTTGCAACTAACCACTAGCAATTCCTGCCAAAGAGCGAGCTGGCTACTAGACATTCTGTGGTCCACTGTCAGCCACCTCTCATCCCTTCGCGGCTAACGCTCTCTTATGGTGCGAGTCCAATCACCAGGCACGACACGCGTGCCCCGCATTGGAGTTGGCAACATGCGCATGCTGTTGGACACCTTCTCGCAAACGCTGCGGACCCTCTGGGCGCACAAATTGCGCTCCTTCCTCACTATGTTCGGAATCGCGTGGGGCGTCGGCTCGCTGCTGCTGCTCGCTGGAGTCGGTGAAGGCTTCCGCAACGGCAACCGCAAGCAACTCGAAAGCTTCGGCAAGAACATCATTTTTTTCTTCGGCGGTCGCGCGCCTGCCGTCGAAGGTAGCTTCAGCTCGATGCGTTGGTTCAATCTCACCTACGAGGACTATCTGGCCATCAAAGCGCAATCAACGCTGGCGATGAACATCTCACCGGTGATCGCCCGCGATGACATTCGCGCGGTCAGCGATTACACCAGCACCAATGGTCAAGTCTCCGGCGTGCCCGCCATCTACAGCCACGTGCGCACTATTCCTCTCTCCGTGGGACGCTGGATCAACGATGACGATGACGAGCAGCGCCGGCGCGTGTGCGTGCTTGGCGTCGAGATGACCAAGAACATGTTCCCCGGACGGCCCGCCGTTGGCAGCACAATCCTGCTCAATGGCGTGCGCTTTCAAGTCGTCGGGGTTCTTAACAAGATCGGGCAGGAAGAGCAGAACGCTACCAACGTCCGGATTTTTGTCCCTTTCAATACTATGCGCGAGCTGTTTCCTCTGACTGGCAACAATTCCAAGGAAGGAAACGCGGTCACCTTCATCAACTACCAGCCGCGCAGTTTTGAAGAGAACGAGACCGCCAAGGCCGAATTACATCGCATCGTCGCGCGCAACCACGGCGACTTCGATCCAACCGTCAAGGACACGTGGGAAGAGTGGGACACGGTCAAGAATCAGAAGACGATGGGAAAGATCTTCACCGCGATGGACTGGTTTCTCGGCGGGGTTGGTTTGGTCACGCTCGCGCTCGGAGCGATCGGCATCGTCAACATCATGCTGGTCGCGGTCACCGAGCGCACTCGCGAAATCGGCCTGCGCAAAGCGCTCGGCGCGACGCACCGCAGCATCCTGTTTCAATTTTTCCTCGAAGGCGCGTCTCTCACACTGCTGAGCGGCGCCATCGGTGTGAGTGCCGCCATGCTGATCATTCATCTTCTAAACGGCGTGCACCTGCCGCAAGGTTTCGATACGCCGAAGATCGTACCCGCTTCGGCAATCGGCGCAGTGCTGTCGCTGTCGTTGGCGGGGATAACAGCGGGGCTTTACCCCGCGCGGAAAGCAGCCATGCTGGAGCCGGTAGAAGCGCTGCGGCAAGAGTAACCGCAGCGCCGCCCTCTCGGCGGCAGTTCGGCGGGCGCCCTCGCCACCAAGCGTTTGGTGAAAGTAGAAACGGAGCTTTTATGATGCGCGACTTGTTCGAAGAAGCCTACGGCGCCATGCAGCACAATCGCCGTCGCACCACGCTGACTATGCTAGGCATGGCTTGGGGAATCGCGACCGTCGTCATTCTTCTCGCCTTCGGCTCCGGCTTCCAGCGCGCCATTTCCATGATCTTTAGTTCGTGGGGCACCGACGTCATCGGCGTCTTCCCCGGCCGCACGTCGCTTCAGGCTGGCGGTTCTAAGGCGGGCAGCGAGGTGAAGCTCAAGCTGGCTGATATCGACTACATCCGCAACGAAGTTCCCATGGTGAAAGGTGTTAGCCCGATCTTCGACCGATTCAACGGCGTGACCATTCAACACGACACGCGCACCTACACGAATCTCTTCCTGACCGGCGTCTACCCCGTCTACGACCGCATTCGCGGCTTCGACGTGGCGAGCGGTCGAGCGATGAGCGAACAGGATCTGATCGAGCACGGGCGCGTCGCTGTCATCGGCGATGAGGCCAAGCGCCGTATCTTCTCTGGCCAGCCGGCTCTCGGCCAGAACATCCGCGTCAATGGCGTGACTTTCCAGATCATCGGCGTCTACAGGCACAAGGTGCAGGGCGGGGACAACAACGACAACACGATGGTCGTGATTCCCTTCACCACCATTGGGGATCTCTTTGACACGCAATACATCAGCGGCATGTTCATGGACTACGAAGGAGAAAATCACCAGCAGATCGCGCGGGTCGTCCGCAGTGTGCTCGCCGGCCACCACAACTTCCGTCCCGACGATCGTCGCGCCGTCTTCGTCGCCGACTTCAAGCAGGACTTCGACGACTTCACCGTAGTCACCACCGCGCTCAAAATTTTGCTCGGCTTCATTGGAGCCTTAACGCTCGGCATCGGCGGCATCGGCCTCATGAACATCATGCTGGTTTCCGTGCAGCAGCGCACGCGTGAGATCGGCGTCGAAAAGGCCCTGGGCGCGCAGAAGCGCCACATCCTTCTGCAATTCTTAGCTGAGGCGCTCGCCATCACCTTCGCCGGCGGAGCCACGGGAATTCTGATCGCCTATTTGATTTCCTGGGGAGTTGGCGCGCTTCCGCTGATGAGCGCCTTCGGTGACAATCTGCAGGCCGGCGACATTCACCTGCAAATCAATGTTAGCAGCCTGGCGGTAGCGACAATCATCTTGAGTGTGGTCGGAATTTTAAGCGGGATGATTCCAGCGGTCCGCGCCTCAAAACTCGATCCGATCGAGAGCCTGCGCTACGAATAGGTTGGCCGACGCATCGATTGCGCAATCACTGTACCGATCACGCACAGCGTGATCAGCGTGATAATCCCCAGCGATATCACGCAGTAGATGCACCACACGCCGAGCGCCAGCGCTTCTACGTCCGCAAGGTGAATGGCGAACGCAAACGCGCCCGTAACAAACGGCAGCATCCAGGCAAATGCTTTCCGCCACGCCAGCAAGCCGAGAAAAAGATATCCACCCATTCCGATGACAGCCACCGGCACGCCATAGATCATGGCGAACGGGCTCTTGTTCACGATGCCGCAATCCCATTTCTCGTTGATGCTGCACGGCGAGGCTTCAACGCGGTAGTGTTCGCGCAGCGCAAGGCTCGACACCACAATGCCCGCCACCGCCAGCACAACCAGAATCCATCGCATGTATGACTCCCGGGACAAGATGAAATTGAACTTGAAGTAACATTATGCGCGATTTCAATCCTCCGCGCCCGACGACCGTAAACCTGCACGCTGTCGGCTCGAGTTTCGATACTTTAACAACAGTGTCATCCTGAGCGAAGTTGAGGTGAGCACAGCGAGCCGAACGAGTCGAAGGACCCCTACCGACTCTTCCGCCATCGCAACTGCCGCAAGGCATTCTCCCCGTGCTCAATGCCACTCTGGTGGCCGCAGGTTCACGATTCGTCACTCCCTGCGTGTCGTTGGTTTTCGTCGGTTATCCAATCTGTGTTAAAACAGCAAATCATGTCACCTGGCCCGGCGCCTTCTCCAAAGCAACCCGTCGCGACTCCGAAAAGCGTGTGCGCATTAGCTCCCACCAAGGCCCGTCCCGACATCTCCCTCTTCTGCCCCAACTGCTCCACCGAACTTCACCCCCACCGCTGCAAAGCGATCTGCAAGAAGTGCGGCTTCTATCTGAGCTGCTCCGATCCCTGGTAGCCGCCACGGTACAACCTTTTTTCGCTGCCGCCAGTTCTATGTTCTAATAGACCCATCCATACAGCTTTGTAAGTCCATAGGAGGAGCTATGACTAAGAAGTTCTCATTGATGTGCGCGTGTGCGTTGTTGAGCCTCGCGGCATTCGCTTACGGTCAAGCGGGAAGCGATGTGAAAACAGCCGCCCAAGACACAGGCAAGGCGACCGGCACCGCCGCAAAGAAGACCGGTCACGCGACAAAGGTTGCCGCCAAGGACACCGGTAAAGCCACCGAAACCGGCGCGAAAGATACCGAAAAAGACACCGGCAATGCGGCCAAAGATGTCGGCCACGCAACCAAGGTCGCCGCCAAAGACACGGGCAAGGCCACAGAAACGGGCGCCAAGGATACCGGCCATGCCACGAAAGTAGCGGCCAAGGGCACCGGCCATGGCGTGAAGAAAGGCGTCAAAGCGGTCGGCCATGGTGTCAAGAAGACCGGCGAGAAAACCGAAGAAGTAGCAAAGTAGATCCTGATCCGAAAGACGAAGGCATGGACCCGCCCCGAGCGAAATCAAAAGGGGCCTCTCCGTGCCTTTCTCGTCTCATGAGGATCCGAAGCCGCAGCCCGGTCAGCCACGGATCATCGTGTATGCGGCGGCGGCGCGAACTGCTTCCGCAGCAGGTCCTCCACGTCGCCGATTTTGTCTCCCAGCAGATTGAGTTTCTGCGCCAACCCTTGAATCTCCGACTCCGCGCGGCGATTCACATCGAAATCCAGTTCGCTGCGCAGACGGTCTTTTTTGTCCTGCCGGTTCTGGCTCATCATGATCACCGGCGCCTGGATCGCGGCCAGCATCGACAAGAACAGATTGAGCAGGATGAACGGGTATGGGTCCCACGAGCGTTGTCCCATCGCCACACTCACTGCGCTGTAAGAGGTTAGGACGATGAGGAAGGCAATAATGAACGTCCATGATCCGCCGAACGCCGCGACGCTATCGGCTATACGCTCGCCGAACGTTTCCTTTTCCTCGATGACGACATTGGGATTGCGCGCCGCGCGCAGGCGCACGAGTTTCTGCGAAGCGTGAAACTGCCGGCCGAGAATCGAAAGCATGTCCATGCCGGCGTGAGGTTTTCGTTCGAGCAACACCTGAATATCCTTGCGGTCGACCTCCACGCAGACTGCTTCGTCGACAGCCTGTGCGTTCGTCTGGTGCGCCGTCTGATCGAGCAGCGACGCGAAACCGAAGAACTCTCCGCAAGTCGGCTCATCGACCACAATCTCCTGCTGATCCTCGTCCACCGTCGTCAGCCGCACGCTGCCCGAAACCATCACGTACGCCGGCCCCGCCGGATCGCCAATCTTCCAGATCCGCTGCCGCGGAGCAAAGGTCTTAACTTCAACCTGGCTGGCCAGCACCGCCGTCTCGTCATCGTCGAGCAAAGAGAACAACGGCACCTGGCGAAGCACTTCGGGTTTGCACGGCATGGGAGCCTCCGGGATGGATATGAGTGCGCCGAATCATCATAAGCGAGTTGCTAGTTGCGGGTTGCTAGTTGCTAGTTCTCGGCTCGATGGTTTCGTTTCTACTAGCAACTACGAACTCGCAACTAGCAACTCCGAAGTGATTTAGAATTTAAGTTTCCATGTCAACCCAGATAACAGGCTTCCAAATTCGCCGCAAATTCCTCGACTTCTTCATCCAGAAGGGGCACCGCGAGGTGCATTCGTCGTCGCTCGTGCCGGCCAACGACCCGACGCTCCTCTTCACCAACGCCGGCATGAACCAGTTCAAGGACGTCTTCCTCGGCCTGGAAAAGCGCGACTACAACCGCGCCACCACTTCGCAAAAATGCGTGCGCGCCGGCGGCAAGCACAACGACCTCGAAAATGTAGGCTTCACCAACCGCCACCACACGTTTTTCGAAATGCTCGGCAACTTCAGCTTCGGCGACTACTTCAAAAAAGACGCCATCGCCTACGCCTGGGAGCTGATCACCTCGCCCGAGTGGTTCGGCATTCCGAAAGAGAAGCTCTACGCCACGATCTTCAAAGGCGAAAACGGAGTGCCGCGCGACGCGGAGGCCTATGACCTGTGGCTAGGCGTCGGCGTGCCCAAGGAACGGATTTACGAGTTTGGATCGAAAGACAATTTCTGGCAGATGGGCGACACCGGCCCTTGCGGCCCTTGTAGCGAACTTCACTACGACATGGGGGCGGTTGCCAGCGACCAGGGCCACGGCACGACCGCTCCTGCATGCGAGTTCGGATGTGACTGTGGTAGGTACGTAGAAATCTGGAATCTGGTCTTCATGCAGTTTGACCGCGACGCGACGGGGACGCTGTCACTGCTGCCAAAGCCGTCGATTGACACGGGGATGGGGTTGGAGCGCGTAGCGGCAGTATTGCAGCGCGTGGTTTCGAATTACGACACGGATTTATTTAAACCATTGATCAATAGAGCGATGCAGTTGACGGTTGGTTCCATCGGAGATCCCACGAAGGCCAAATCGGCATCTGTGTTCTCAGTACAGGTGATCGCGGATCATTCGAGAGCATCGACCTTTCTGATTTCCGACGGGGTCATTCCTTCCAACGAAGGTCGAGGCTACGTCCTTCGTAAAATCATCCGTCGCGCAATCACCCACGGACGCCTGCTTGGCCAAACGGAGCCGTTCCTTTATCAAATGGTGTTCGCCGTCCGCGATTTGATGCAGGATGCGTATCCGGAGTTGAATGAGTCGATCGATCACGTGTCGAAAGTCCTTTTCTCGGAGGAGGAACGCTTCGGTCACACGCTGCGGATTGGCCTGGATGGGTTGAGAGAGGCGTTGCGAAACGAAAACCCCATACGCATTAGCGAAGCGAGGGAGTTTAGCCAGAGGAACCCGGGTGCAAGCATTAGCGACTGGCAACGCCGGTTCCCCGGTCGCAGGCGCGGTTTCGATGGCCATGTAGCCTTCTATTTCACGTCCACTTTCGGCATGCCGCGCGATTACATTGAAGACTTCTGTAGAGATAATGACGTTGAACTCGACGAGCTTGGCTTCGAAGAGGCGTTAGCTGAGGAACAGGATCGAGCCCGCGCCTCCTGGAAAGGCGCTGCCAAGCAGACCGCCAACCCGGTCTACCAGCAGCTTCCGAAATCCGAGTTCGAGGGCTACCGCCGCACGCGCTCTGAAAATTGTACTGTGCTCGCCATCATCAAAGACGGCCAGGGCGGGCAAGAACTAAAAGCGGGCGACAAAGGCGAGATCATCCTCGACCACACGCCCTTCTACGCCGAATCCGGAGGCCAGGTCGGCGACCGCGGTCTGTTCTACTCCAGTGATCACAACACCGTCGTCGCCGAGGTCACGGGCACCTACGCGCCGATCCAGGGTGTGCGCGCGCATCAGGTCGTCGCCAAGCAACCCATCCGCGTCGGCGATAGGGTCGATGCCGTCGTCAACGCCGACCTCCGCGCCGCTACCATGCGCAATCACACGGCGACGCACCTGCTCCACGCCGGACTGCGTGAGGTTCTTGGCAAGCACGTCAAGCAGGCCGGATCGCTCGTCGCCCCCAATCACCTGCGCTTCGACTTCTCGCACTTCGCCGGAGTCGAAGATGAAGAATTGCAGGACATCGAAGACATCATCAACAAAGAGGTCCTCGTCAACGAAAAGATCGAAGTCATCGAAAACGTGCCCATCGACGTGGCCGTCAACGAGTACCACGCCATGGCGCTCTTCGGCGAAAAGTACGGAGACCGCGTGCGCGTCATCAGGATCGGCGACTTCTCCACCGAACTCTGCGGCGGTACGCACACCGCCCAGACCGGCGAGATCGGCCTGATCAAAATTCTGAAAGAGGGCAGCGTTTCCTCGGGCGTGCGCAGAATCGAAGCGGTCACCGGCGAAGGTTCGTTGCGGCACTTCCGCAAAGATCACCAGCTCGAAGGCGTGGTAGCAAGTCTGACGAGTAAGGAAGCCGAGTCTCCCGCCGAAGCCCTGCGCACCGAAATCGACCGCCGTGACGCCGAAATCAAGCGCTTGACGCGCGAACTCGATCAAGCCCGCATGAAGTCGGCCACAAGCGGCACCGCCAATCTTGGCGACAAAGTCAAAGAGGTAAAGGGCGTAAAAGTTCTCGCCCATCGTGCCGACAATCTGGAGCGTCCGCAAATGCGTACGCTAGTCGACCAACTCCGCGACAAACTGGGCTCTGGCGTAGTCGTAGTCGGCTCAGCCTCGAATGGCAACGTCTCGCTGATCGCGGGTGTCACAAAAGACCTGACGCAGCGCATCGAGGCTGGCAAAGTAGTAGGCAAAGTAGCGGAAAAGGTAGGCGGCAAAGGCGGAGGCCGACCCGACCTCGCCGAAGCCGGTGGCAAAGACCCCGCCGCGCTGGACTCCGCGTTGTCAGACGTCTACGGCATAGTCGAGTCGCTGCTCGGCTGAGTTTTCTCTGTGATACCCTGTGTCCTCTGTGGTTCAAGCTTTTGATGGAGCGACCACCGGGTTCACAGGGAAGCACAGCATTTTCCACGCAGTACAGGCCGCGAAAGAGCGAGGGCGGCCACCATGGACGATCGCATCCACTTCTTCGAGCACAAGGGCAAGCGAATTCTCATGATCGACTATTCGCACGCGACCGCTCCACAAATGCAACTCCTGCTCGAACACGTGCGCGTCACCATCGCGAAGGAAGTCCACGGCGCAGTGCTGGTACTCGCCGATTTTGAGGGCGCCGAAGTCGACCACGCAGTCGCGATGCGAATCAAAGAAGTCCTGACCCTCGATCGCCCTTTCGTCAAGAAAGGCGCATGGCTGCATGCCGAAACCATCCCCAAAGCCTTCATGGACAACTTCCACAACTTCTCGCAGCGCGACATCGTGAAGTTCAAGACACGGGAGGAGGCGCTGGAGTGGCTGGTAGAAGACTAGTTCCTGGCTAGATCGAGTTTCAGAGGATGCTCTGGATCCAGTTTTTTTGCCAGATCACTGTTGTTGTTGGCCGAGCTTTACTCCGTGCCGAGGACAAAAGCTCCAGTCTGCGTGAACGCGCTCCCCGCCTACGGGACAATAGCGCGGGGCGGTGAACGATGTTAGCGGGGTTCGCCACAGAAAAACGGCCTCCGGCTCTCCCACAACGTCCTTAAGCACGACGGAAAAGCTCCCTGGGCCCATTTCGTCAGCAATGCGTTTGCCGCTCTTCGTTTTCGCGGGAAAGAACAGAAAGGCGAAGTTTTCTCCAGCGCGGCCCATCGCGTTGGCTAAGACTGGCTTGAGAATATCCGCAAGGTTCTTCGCATCCCCGGTCAAGTCGGAAACCGGTCCATATTCTTGGCCGTCAGAATCGCGGATGAAAGTCTTTTTTAGCAAGTCGGCAGGTATGACATAGTCCAGGCTCGCGAGCGAACTAATCTTGCCGACGAAGACCCCAACAATGGTGTAGTCTTGCAAAGCCTTTATCTGCTCTCGTGTTTTCTCGGCAGCAGTTCCACGTTCTTCCGCCGAACGAACCCAGTACTCGAAGGGAATCCACCAAACCAATCCGGCATAGCCCTTCGAATCGAGCCCCATCTGCGTTTCGCGAAGAATAGTCAGGTCGTCGGTAGTGTGTACGTTTGAGACAGCGTGGCCGGCGGTCGCTGTTTTCTTGTCGGTTTCGGGAGCTTGGCCGGAAGCTAGCGAACTGGAAAAGTAGAAAGCGAGTATTAGTACAAGGAAACATCTCATCAGTCTCATAATCGCCTCCTAGGCTGAAATATGCTCACGACACAGGCAACAATCAAGTAACTTCCTCTCTCAACTCCTCCACCGCAGCGTCACCGGCCCCGTCATCGGATGCCGGAATTCTCCGCCGTTCTTCTTCATCTCCAGCATCGCGTTCTTCAGCCCGAAATACCACTTCGCAGGACGATCCGCGTCGTCGATCAGCATCAAGTGCGGATTGTGCTTCAGCCCCTCCGACTGCAATTCCATCGTCCGCCGGTCCTGTTCGACGAATTTCGCGAAGACAAACTTCAGCAGAGTCGCTCCAAAGGGAAACCAGCGAAATAAATTCCATGCCGCCACCACGTCGATCCGGCAGCGGGTGCGCGTGATTGGCGTAACGGTCGTCAGGCTCGCAAACCAGTACTTCCCTGCGCGAATCACCTCTGACCGCATGTTGGGCAAAACAAAATCAATTGTCGTCGTGATCGAGTCAGCCTTGGCATAGAGCCGCAAAAGCTTGTAGGGAGCGCTGTTTGAACTTGGCGCGTGGGCGCTCATGCGGAAGCCATATGGGATCGGTTCAAAGTTTTTCTTCTTTTCGTGAATCGAGTGGCGCGTGCGCCACCACCAGGCCTGATGTACAAACGGCCCGTGCGCCGGATCCATCAAGCCGATAATCCCGTGATCGACAGAGCAAGGGAGGCCAGCGGTGAGATATGCGAGCTTGTACTGCTCGCTGAATTTCGGAATCTCCGGCGCCGGTACGGGCGGGGGCGCGGCTTTCGTAAATCCCGATCCGGCCGGAGCGGAATCGGGCACAAACACCCAGATAAAATCGTCGCGCTCCTCGCACGGATAACCTCCGGCATAGATGCGATCGACTCTCAGCTTTTGATCCGCCACCAGCGACGGCACGGCGGTGCACTGGCCCGTATGCGCATCGAATCTCCAGCCGTGATAAGGACACTCGACCTCGCCATTCTCCAGTCGCCCGCAGGAGAGCGGCATCCCACGATGCGGGCAAGTATCACGCAGAGCAAACGGTCGACCCTGCGCATCGCGGCCAACTACCAGCGGCTGCTCCAGCAGCATCGTGGAAAGCATCTCGCCGCGCTGCACCATTTCGGTGGGCAGCGCGCGATACCAGAAGCCGAACAGCATCAGCGCGTCGGGTGTCTGCTGTTCTAGTGGAGATTCGTCAGGCATGGAACAAGGCAGGATAGCAGAAGGCAGTTCTCAGTTCTCAGTTCTCAGCTACAAGAACTAGACGCGACCAGGCTCGACGATCTTTGGTTTTGCTTGGAGCTTGGAGCTTTAGTGAAGAGCTTCCTACCGCAGACGCATATTCAGGTTCGCGTAAACTTCGCTGGCTTCTCCCGGCTGCTCGAGATGCGCCAAATATAGCCGCCGCAGCGCCGGTGGCCCAAGCCGGCCTTCAAGGTAGGCATCGTATAAATCGTTCCCCAGGAGTGCGCCCAGGCGCTCCGTCGTATACGCCGACTTGCGCCCGGTGAAAGCGAGTGCCCGCGTCCAGTCCGCGTTCGCGGGCCGCGACGTCCGCGCCGAATGTCTATACCACGACAGAAACTCGATCACATCGACTACATCGGGATATTTGAGCGCAGCCTGGCGCTCCAGGTCTTCGCAAGTGAGGTCGTGCAGTTCTTCCAAATCAGCATCGCGAAACGGCGCCCGCGAAGGATGCAGCACTCGCGACCCGAAGCAAGCCAGTGCATGTTCCAGCACACCCGCAAAGAACGCGTCCTGCGGACCGCGCAGCCCGCGATGGCCTCCATTCACCCGATCCGGCAGTCCCCGGCAGGCATGATGCAGGAATCGAGCCGCATCCTCGGTCACAGCAGTCATATCGAACTTGCGCACATAAAACGCGTTCAGCGGAGCGAGGTACGCGCCGCCACGTTCGCGAACGCGATCGAGCATTATCCGCTTCTCCCCCGCCGAAAATCCTTTGCGCGAAAGCAGCCGTCGCAGCAGCGCGTCCGAATTTCGCGAATAGACTTCCGGCAACAGATCGACCAGCAATTTCGGCTGCGTCGAGTTGTGCGGCGAATACTGGTTGATATCCAGAAAACGCACCAGCCCGTCGATCAGGTTATAGATCGTCGGTCCAAGGTCTGGACCGCTGTCATCGCCACGCCCCCAGCGATCAAGACAGAGCCGGTAGTTTTCGTACTTCTCAAGCGGCGTTGCGTTAAAGACGCAGAGCACGTCGGGACTAACTTCAACCGCCTCCACGCAATCGCTCGCCTCGCCCGCCGCGCGCCAGTAGAGCGCATCGACGTTTTGCAGAACGGTCAGCACACGCCGAGATCGCGCGTCTGCGCTCAACCCGCTCTGCGCCAGTCGCTCGGCCAAGCAGCAAGGCAAATGCTGCGGCGCCAGGTGCGACTCGCCAAACAAAACAAGGATCAGCGCTTCGGGATGCGTCCGCCGCATCTCTACAATCTTGTCCGCCGCATGTCGGTCCCGTGCCCCGATCTTCCGCAAGTCCTCGCGCGGCATGCAGTCCAGACCATAGATCGGAGTTCCTTGCTTCTGTGCCGCTGAGAGCACATTGAAGAACGGAGCCCAGTCGTATCCCCAATCCAGATCAAATCGAATCCGCTGCCGAAATTCGCACTCGTCGATTTCACCACGTTGCCACTCATCGACAATGTGCTGATCGCGGGCAAAGATTGTTTCGACTCCAAGCGCCAGTGGCCGTCCCCGCAAACCAGGGTCGCGCAACAGCGAAGCCAGGTACTGCTGCGAAGTCGGCAGCGCATGGTAATCGCCAATCAGAACGATTCCAGACTCAGCAATCCGCGCACGCGCACCATCGCCACTCAGAACTCGTTCATACGATCGGTACGCATCGCGAAAATCGCGCACGTACTTGCGCGTCGCGGAGTTGTCGTTCGCACGAATCTCGCGCTCCACACCCGCCAGAGCGTGGAGTTGCGCCACGCTGCGCCGCGATCGTAATATCCCTGTCGTTGCCATTTCACCCAGACGCCGTCAGCGCGTCTTGTTAATTCCGGCATGCCCTCTTGCTTGACTTCCTTTGGATGCCTCCCTATGCTCAAAACGTTTCGTGGTCTTAACTGTAGGGAGCCTCAACTTTGCCTTTACTTCCGCCGGAGAACCTTACGGTCGCCACTACCGGGGCCAGCGGATCGCTGTTTCTAAAGCACTTCCTTCTAGCCGTCGAACGCGATTCGCGCTTGAAAACGGTCAACTTCATCGCCTCTGACAGCGCCCTGCGCGTCCTCGCCGAAGAACTCTTCATCGAAGGGCGCAGTGATCTCCTAAGACAAATCATCGGCACTCAGCCGTTGAAAATTCATTCGCAATCCAACGCCGACATCGGTGCCAACATCGCCAGCGGTTCGTATCCCTCCGATGCAATGGTCATCATTCCGTGCAGTGTCGGCACGCTGGCCCGCGTGGCCAACGGTATCGCCTCACACCTGATCGAGCGCGCCGCCGACGTAACTCTCAAAGAGCGCCGTCCGCTCGTGCTCTGCATCCGCGAAACGCCTCTCAACAAGGTCCACATCCGCAATATGTCGCTCGCCGCCGACGCCGGAGCCACGATCTTTCCCCTGATTCCCACGTTCTATAACCACCCCGCGAGCCTCGACGTCATGGCGCAGGAGTTCGCCAATCGTGTACTGGGCCACATCGGCCTACCCCAGTCGAACGCCTACCACTGGGGAGTGACCAACTAGCGACCGACGAAATACAGCCGACCGCCAGTCCGGCTTCTCATTGATTTCTAACTGTGATTTCAGTCTAGGGACGGGGTACGTCCAAAGGTAGGTCTCAGGCGGGCATGTACACCAAGAAGGCGTTCCACGAAAGGTCGCGCGACCAAAGTCACCGCGCCGGCTTTGGTTCCTGCAACTTCCGCAACGCGGTCACGGCTGCCGCATTGTCGGGATGCTCCGCAATCTCTGCCTTGAACTCTTCCGCCGCCCTCGTCAAGTCGCCTTGCCTGTCGTAAATCAATCCCGCAATCGAGTGATATCCACGGGCATGGGGATTGAGCGAGATGGCCAGCCGGGCGCTTTCCCCAGCTTCTCTGAGCTTTGTCAGCTGAAGTTGCGTCAGCGCCAGGTAGATGTATTCATCTGAATCGCCTGGGTCGATCTGAATAGCCCGCTTCAAATATTCCTCTGCGCCGGCGAAGTTGCCCGCCTTGTAATACGCATACCCGAGGTTGTAGTTCGAGCGCCAGAACCTTGGGTTGCGGCGCAGCACCTCAAGGTAGAGTGGAATCGCCCGCCCCGGCTGATTGGCGTCCATCAGTGCATTGGCAAGATTGTCGCGAACCGTGAGGTTATCGGGCGCCGACTCCAGCCCGCGCGCGTAGAGCAGAATGTCGCTCGCCCACTGCATCTCTTGCGAAACCGTCAAAACCGCAAATGCGACGCTGATGCCGACGACGATCATCGCCGGCAACAACATCCGTATTCTTCCCGGCTGCGTCAGCGCCGGGGCAATCGGCAAGTCTTCCCCGTTAGTCTGACCGAGCTGAGGACCCACTCTAGAACGTGCATCGTGTGGCAACGAGCCTTTGAAGGAAACCGGGAAGGGCACGACGTTGGTCGTACCGGGATGAAGCGTGGACTGGCTGACCGCTTTAGCACCCGAGGGCGACAAGCGCGGCGCGAGTTCTCGAACCAGCAGTGCCATGAACAACGCCAATCCCACCGAAGGCAAGTAGAGATACCGATCATGGACGACATCACCCGCCGTCAGCGAGCGCAAATCGAGCACGGGCAGCAGCGGCATTGCAATCATCACAAGCGCCAGCAATGCAAGATTTTTCTCTGTACGCTCTCGAATGGCCAAAACTAGCCCCGCCATCACGATTCCCGAAATAACGACAAGCCCCAACGGAGCCAGCACCGTGCCTGTTGAGAAAGCCGACACATAATCGAGCGCGTAGAACTCGGTCAAGGGTGCCAGCCCAGCCAGGTGCTTCAAATAGAACCAGGACACCGATGGCCAGGAAAGAAATGTCTCCCGCCACCCGATCGAGACCGTCGAGTGTGACAATCCTCCCAGCGCGAAGAAACGAACCGCGAGATAGACAAGGCTTATCGCCGCCGTCGGAGCCAAGACCGCCACGGCGCGCATTCCGGGCGTTCCGTTGATTCGTCGCTTGCTGCCCGGCCACGCTCCTTCCCCCGGGCCAGCCGTCAGCGCGCACCCTAGCATGAGCACCGGCGCTACGATCGCCGTCTCTTTCGAAAGCAACGCCAGCGCGAAGAGTGCGAGAGCCCCGGCCGCGATCAAGATTCCACCGCAATCTCGATAGCTCAGGAATGCCGACAAGCTCCCGAGCACAAAGCACGCCATCAGCGGGTCGGTCACGCCCGAGATCCACGCCACGTTTTCGATATGCGCGGGATGCAGTCCAAACAACAGCGCCGCCACAAATGCTGTCGTCCGGTCCGTCGTCAGCTGGCGCACGACGCGAAACACGAGCCAGGTGGCCAAAACATGGCATGCAACACTGGTCAGGTGCCATCCCGCGGGCTCCGCTCCGAAGAGTGCGTAGTTCAACCGCAGCCACAAAAGAAAGATCGGGCGGTAGTAGTTGCCGGGCGTGTTTGGATAAATCGCAGCCCACACATGAGCGGTGAAGTATTGCGGCACGGACCGCCATGCGTGCACCGCGGGATTCTTCAGAATCTGTGGGACATCGTCGTAAACAAACCCGAACGACAGCGTGGCCATATATGCCAGTGCTGCTACGGCGCAAGCTAGCATTTCAGCAAACCAGGGCCTCTCCATCCACGCGACACCCAACCAATTCCGGGTGAGGGAGCCGTCTCGAGCCGACAATTCGTCTCCTGACGAACGTGCTAGCCGTCCGGGCCGCACATTTTGTGGATGGGTGTCCATTCGCTCGTTGGAGGATCCCGCAGAAGAATTCCTATCTATCGCGAGGCTAATCACTTGCGGGGCAAGCCGCAAATTACTCTCGTGTCGCGCGCGAGTCTGCGACTGGCGCCGCCATTGACCAAGTGGGTTCCACCCTTCACCCGATTGACTCACCCATCTTTTCGTACTACTCTGCGCTTACACCGGAAAGGAGGTGGTCGGATGCAAAGTTCAGATTGTCATAGTTGTGGCATTACCAGACCAGGTGAGGTGGCTCAGACTTAGAGCGGTTGCTCTAAGAGGTGTTTCTGTGGAGCCTTGGTCAGGCGAAGCAGGACATTCTCTCGCAAACAATCCGTGAATATAGGACTGATCCTCCCGCCGCATGTCGGCGGGAACCGGAAAAAGCGAGGGGCCACGAAGAGTGACCACCTCAGTCAATCCCAAACAGTCCACCGGATAGCCCGCAAGCCGAGAAGCTTGCGGGCTGTTTTATTTCTGAGAGATCACAGGTGTTCGGCTTACAATGCTACTTCCCAATTGCGTCCAGCACCGCCTGATTGATTGCGTACGCCATGCCGTCCGCGCCAATCACCGTCGGCGTGTACGCCTCTCCGACACCACTCGATAAGGTGATGACTTCGGTGAAAGTATTCGTCGTCATGTCCCAGCGATAGAGCTTGCCATCTTCGCTGTTCGCCAGCACCGACTTCGAAAACGGATCAACCGCGGCCGTGTTGATGCACCACTCTCGCACTCCGCCCGGACAGTCTTGATCCGGTGTCACACCAAGGTGCGTCAGCACTTCATTCATCACCAGCGTGTTCGGAATAATCGGATCGTGTTCGGTTGCGTTCGGATCGAGAATGGCAATCTTGTTCTGCCCATTGCCGTTCCCGACTCCGCAGTAGTTGTTGTACTTGGTCATCAGCAAGTAGGTCGAAGTCCCCTTGTAGCTCGGGACCATCGATGACGGAACAATCGAGGCTGTGTCGTCCCAGCCGAAGCTACCAGGAATTTTTGTCTGGGTCAGGTCGGCATTGAAGTGCAACAGCCATCCGCGATCGTTGTGGTTCGGAAATGGATTCTCGAGCACACCAAAATAGACATCTCCATCCGGCCCGACCGTCGGTGAAGCCGAACTCGCGTCAAAAATGATAGCGGTCAGTCCCGACGACGGATCCTTTAGCAAAACTTTGTTGATCACCGCAAGCGTCGAGCTGTTCAGAGCGAGCAGATAGCCGTAGTCGCCGTTATCTACTGCCACGTACAGAATGCTTCCGTCCAGCGACAGCGCAGGAGCCGCGCTCATCGATACTTCAAATACTGAGGAGTCGCCGCTCAAACTTGCCGCCGAGACCCATGTTCCCGTGCCATCTGTGCCAATGCGCGCGAGGCCGCCTTGCAGGTTCAGCGGCGTCGGTCCGAGCGCGAGAAATCCAAAGAACAGGTTGCCGGCAGAATCGGTCGTCAGTGGCGTGTTGATCTGTATATTCGCCTTGTAGGCTGCTTGATTCTTCTTGAAATTCTTGACTCCGTAGAAGTAGAGCTTGGTGCTTGGCTGTTTCTTGAGATCCGGATTCGGCCTCGCGATCACCCGTCCCGCGATGTCAGGAATGTATAACGTGCTGCCGGAGATCGTCGCTCCCAATCCAGGCACAAAGGTCGCGCCCGGCGCCTGCCAACCGGTGTTCAACTGCCAGATTTTCTTTCCCGTCGCCCCATTCATGGCCTGCACACGAAAACTGTTGTTACCGGTCTTGACGGGAACGATCACGGTATTGGACGCGGTGACAAGCGGCGACCCGTAATGAATGAAAATCTCTCCTTGCGGTGGAAACAAGTCTACGGGCGTTTTCCAATGAATCTTGCTGAGCGATTGCGACTGCACCTCCGACAACGCGGTGTGCTGCTCATCATGCGAATGTGTCAGCCAGGCGCCACTCTGCGCGGACGCCCTTGCTCCGCACAAAACTGCCAAAACTCCAAGAACAATCAAGACATTGACTGCCCACAAGTGTGCTGTTTTGCTTTCTGCTCTCATTCTTATCCACTCCCCGAATGGCCGCATTGGACGCGGGAAGTCACCCGCGCGGCCCTGCCAGCGTAGCAGTGTAACCTGCCAGTATTGTCAACGGAAGGTAAAAACAGCGTATCAGAAATTTTGCGCGAAAAACTTTGCACTCCGGTGAGGTTGGAGGTGAAGAGGTCAGAGGTTAGAGGTTAAACCCTAAGGGTTTTGATTTTAACCTCTGACCTCTTACCTCAAACCTCCTTTTATGCTCGTTCGGCCGGAGCGAAGAAGACGAGAACTTCCAACTCCTCTGTGATGTCGTGAAACCTGTGCTCCCGCTCGGCCTCTACAAAAATCACCGATCCCGCGCGTACCTCCGCATCCTCGCTCGTTTCGCCCGAGCCAATCTGCATGCGCCCGCTCCCCCGCACAACGTAATACATCTCGTCCTCGCGATGCGGTTTCTGCGGATCGCGCTCTCCCGCGCCCAAAACATATACCCCCGCGCTCATGGTGGGCACGCGCAAAAACTCAAAGTAGAGCTTCCCACGCGCAGCCCGCTCGCGTGCCAACTCATCGATGTAAAAGAAGGGAGTCAAGGAAAGGAACCATCGATCGAAGCGCTCAAACTGAGAACCGACAACTAAGAACTACACTCACAACGCCCCGCGAAAAAATATCTCCGTATACTGACGAACCAGAGCCTCGGCCGTGAGCGAGCCGCCCGGTTTGTACCACTGATAGACCCAGTTGATCATCCCCACCAGCGCAAAGGCCGCCGCCCGCGGCGTCACTATGGCGTCCGCTCCCCGCTTCCGCTGCACCTCGGCAATCAGGTTCTCGACAAAATGCACGTAGTCTTTCTTGCGTCCGTTGATCTTCCTGCGGAGGGCCGGCGGCAGAGGATGGTTCTCGTGCAACATTACCGTAATCTCGCGATCCTCCTCGCTCAGCACCACTTCCATATGCAGGCGAATCAGCGTGCGCAGTCGTTCCTCGGGGTCTTCAATACGCCTTGCAGCTTTGATCACGCGCTCCTCGGTGATCTCCATGGCGTGCGACATGATGTGGAACAGGATTTCGTCCTTCGATTGAAAGTGATGATAAAGTCCGCCCTTGGAGAGTCTGAGCGCCGCCGCCACATCGTTCATCGAAGTGGCGTCATATCCCTGCTGTTGAAAAAGGCGCGCGGCTGTGCGCAGTATTTCCTGGCGAGGTTCAACCGTTGCTTCGCGGAGCATCACCACAGATGGTATCGCGGAATCGCCCTGCGCTCCACTGCATCACCTATTGAACGTAATTTGTCTTACGCCGCGCGGGGGAATTCCCGTCGGCGTCGAGTTCGAGCCGCGAACTCTGGCGCACTCCCCGCGCTTCGCCCGGAAGTTGGCGTGCCGCCGGGCCTGGGTATCCGTATCGGCCACCAACCTGGGCGAAACCGGGCGGCGGCATGCCTTCGAATGCCTCGAATCTCACTTTGCGCAAGGCGTCATTCTGAAATTCGCTGCCTACGCTCGCTGTGAGTCTCCGGATCCGCGACACCGCGCGATCCACCAGACTCGCCAATTCTCCTCCGAACTCGCTATCGCGGTTTGCCATCAACCGCCGCTTCGCCTTCTCCGCGGAGCACCAGGTTGGCGTCCGATACGCCTCTTGGGGCGCCCCGAGGTGCGACACCTCGCAGAGATGCGCGGTCACCGTTTCGCACGCAACCGCCGCGCTGTCATCATCGCCGCCCTTGCCGTATGAGTTCCGCTTCTTGACTTTCGGTCTCTCGGACGCGACCTTGCCGGCACGATAGCGAGCAAAGGGCATCTCTTCGATGCACCCATGAACTCCGGCCTCTTCATAAGCTTCAAGCGCCGCCGACTGCGCCTGTGTTAGTCCCGCCTCCACTCCGCCTTTCGGGAAAATCCAGCGGCCGCCACGCGTCCGCACCAGAAGAAACTCAATTCCGAGCGAACTCATGCGATAGCAAACCGCCGCGACCTGCTGCCGCACACCCCCGGTTCGCCGCCCACCTCTCGCCTTCACCCGCGATGATCCGTTCTTTCCCACCAAAGTAGACTGCGCGTTCTCACACGCCCTTGACTAGATCAAAGTTGATTCCACATCGATTACCACAGACCAAACCACCCTGCCGTTAAGCGGTTTTGGGTTTTACTTCTGCAATCTGCAATCGGAGTTCTGCAATCAGATGTCCAGGAATCTTCCTGCATACTTGTTGCCCGCCGGGTCCATTGGCGAAAGTAGAAACGGCAAAAGACCTTGGAACATTCCTATTGTCTGCGCTGTAATCGGGAAATCGAACCGGGCGACAAATCGGTCGCTGTCTACCTGTTCGCGCAGACGGTCGGCGTTCGCCCGCGCCAAAAGTCTTCTGCGCAGCGCATCTCTTTTTGCCCGCCCTGCTCCGTCTCACTCGCCATGGGCCCTCCTCCTGAGGGCGCGCTCAACCTCGCCGCCTGGCAGATGATTCGCGATATTGTCGGCTCGGATCCGGCGCTAACTGAGGCTGCATGGGAGACTTTGCATGACGCCGGAAACACACTTCTCCCGACAGGCTCGGAGGGTGTTCCTCCCCCTCGTCCTGGCTCATACCTAGAATTCTAGGAATTGCCCGGCACGGGTCCGGGCCGAAGGAAAAGACTTCAGGCCTATTCCCGACGCCCCATTTGCTCCGCGATCTCAGGTGGAGAAATCCACAGGACCATCTGCAGACTTTTGGGAGCCACTGTTCCGCCCATTGGATAGAACTGCCGCACCAGGGTCGCGAGTACGACCAGTGCCCCACCAACCAGCGCCAAGAGCTTGAACTCCGGAATCGTCGAGGAGCGCAACACCCTCGCCCCAGCAGGATGGGCCAGGAAACAAGCAAGACCGGTACCAAACGTTATGGGCATCGTTTCTTGTGACTTCCGCAAAATCCCATTCTGGCGCGGCTTCCCAAAGAGGGACAGGTTTCCAAAGGCCTTGTTCTTAGTACAAAAGTGCCATTACGACCGCCCGTCTTAGTCCTGCCTCCCGTACTCCCTTTCGTTCTTGCCGACATCTATGGGCTCGCGGTTTCACCGGCTCAGGCACTTGTTTTCCACCGTTCTGCCTGGTTCTTTCAGGAGACCGCTATGAGAATCAGAAGTACATTCCGCAACGCACGCCTGAAATGCCGTGTTTCGCGGGCTGTTTGGCGCTGTCTACTACCGGGCGCTAGTCGCTGCGCTTTAGGGTAAAACTCTTTCACTCTATTCAAGCAGCCAAAACCCATATACATTAGTGGTCGCTTTTGTCGTCATGTGTGGGGGAGGATCTCGCTTGAAATCTGCTCGTGCCCTTGTTGTCATAGCCGCCGTCCTGATTGCTTTGGCCGGTCTTGTTGGTGCCCAAACCTGGACACCTCTCACCAATCAACCCGGCGCCAGCCTCGGCGTCATGCTTCAACTCAGAGACGGCAGAATCCTCGTGCACGAGGAGCAATCCGGCAATTCCCGCAACTGGCACCTTCTCACTCCGGATGCCAGCGGGAGCTATGTAAACGGCACTTGGAGCTCGGGCGGGCAACTTCCCACCGGCTACGCGCCCTGGTTCTTCGGATCTCAGGTGCTGCTCGATGGCAAGACAGTCGTGATCGAAGGCGGTGAATACAATAGCGGCGCACAGGACTGGACGAATCTTGGCGCAGTCGGCACCGTCACCCCCTGGGGATCAATCTCCTGGGTGAAAAACAATCCGCCCTCCGGCTGGGGCAATCTCGGCGACGCAGAGAGCGTCATCCTTGCCGATGGCACCTACATGCAGGCCAACTGCTGCACCTCGCAAAACGCTTTGTTTAATGGTCCCAACTCATGGACCGCGACTGGCAACGTCCTCCAGAGCAGCAACGACGAATCCGGTTTCATGTTGCTGACCAATGACAAAGTTCTGACCGTTGATACAAAGACTGCATCCTCCTGCGGCACCAACCAGGGATCTGAACTCTACGATCAGGGCACCGGTCTCTGGTCCTGCGGCCCGACTACTCCCGTCAAGCTCTACAACCCCAACGACGAAGAACTGGGTGCCGCCGTCGTGATGTACAACAACAAGCTCTTCCAGTTCGGTGGAAATGTCGTCGCCACGGCCATCTACGATATTGCGAGCAACACATGGTCAGCGGGCCCGACCCCAAAGAACAGCCTGGATCAGGCCGACGGTCCCGCTTCACTTGAACCGAACGGCAAAGTGCTGGCCATGCTGAGCCCAGGACTTTTCCAGGGCGGCTGCCAGTTCGTCGAGTACGATCCGACCGCAAACACTCTGTCCAATACCGCCAATCCGACCAACTGCCCCGGCGACTCCTCTTATGTCGGCCACCTCATGATCCTCCCGACAGGTCAGATCCTGTTCACCGACTTCAGCGGCCTAGTCGAAATCTACACGCCTGCCGCAGGTGTGGTTTCCGGAGTGGCGCCAACCATAAACTCTGTTCCCTCGACCATCAACAGCCCCTCCACCAACAACGCCCTTTCCGGAATCCAACTCAACGGCCTGACCGAGAACAACGGCTACGGCGACGACTACCAGGGCGACACCAACTATCCTCTGGTTCGCCTCGTTCAAGTCAGTTCGCCAAACAACGTCTATTACGCCAACACGCACGACGAAACCACCCATTCGATTGCTCCAAACACCGTTGCCTCCACCCAATTTGACCTGCCCTCCGGCATGCCCGCTGGAAACTACACCCTGTACGTGGTTGCCAACGGCATCGAGTCGAATGGGATGCCCGTTAACGTCGTCGCGACTGCCGATTTCAGTCTGACGGCGAACCCGAGCAGCTTGAGCGTGGCGCAAGGCGCCAGCGGCACCAGCACGATCACCGTCGTTCCAGTGAACGGCTTCAATGGCAGCGTTAACCTGAGCGCTTCCGGTCTGCCCAGCGGCGTGACCGCGCAGTTCTCGCCCAACCCGACGACTTCAACCAGCACGCTCACCTTCACGGCTAGCGCCACGGCGACTAAGGGCACCGTGACCGTTACCGTAACCGGCACCTCCGGCTCGCTGACTCACACCACCAACATCTCGCTGACCGTCACTGCCGGAAGCTCTCCCGCCGTCACGCTCACCCCAACCTCGTTGACCTTCCCCAAGCGGCTCGTGGGAACAACCAGTCCGTCCAAGAAGATCAAAGTCCTCAACTCTGGGAATGCGACGCTGAACATCTCCGGCATTACCATCAGCGGCGATTTTGCCTTGGCAACCAGTCCGAAACCCTGCGGCGCAACTCTGGCCCCGGGTAAATTCTGCAAGATCGCGGTCACCTTCACGCCGACCCAAACGGGAACGCGTAGCGGGTCCGTGACCATCACTGACAACGCTCCCAGTAGTCCGCAGCAGGTACCGCTGACCGGCACCGGGAAGTAACAGGTAATTTTTCGTTTGCTTTTTCTGCGGGGCCGCGAGAGCGGCCTCGTTTTTTACGGGAGGTCATCCTGAGCGAGGCGGAGCCGGTCCCTACAATCTCATCCCTTATCGCCAACCGTTCTCCCGGCGCTTTGTAAGCCCGGAGTCCTGCGCAGGGCCGGCCTTATCCTTCGATACGCGCCGACAGGAACTCGGCGTACTCCATGTCTGTTTTCAATATGTGGTGTTCTTGCCATTGCTGGAGGAAATCCAGCAGCTTTACCGCCGCGTCCGTCTTTCTCGTCTCGCACTCTTCCTGAAGTCGGTTGATCTCCATGGTCAGCAGATTGTGCTCGAGCCGGTGCGCCGCCGCCCCCGGAAACCTATGCTCTTCCATCAGGCTCTCTTCCGTCGCAAAGTGTTCGATGGTGTAGTTCACGAGCCTGCCGATCATCGTTTCGATCACTCTGTCCTCGTGCCCGGCCGCAATCGAGCGGCGCAATTCCTGGGTCATGCGAAACAGTTTTTGATGCTGCCGGTCGATTTCAGCGATGCGGACGCTATACTCCGGCTTCCAGAGAAGGGTGTCTGACATCTGTTGAGTGTAGGGAAATGTTCTACTCCGGCTATGTGATCTTCGTCACCATGATCTGTTTTCGAGTAACTCCCCCTATAATCGAATAACTCGATTACGGGAAATATGGCCTCGCTCCACACGGAGAAACCAAGATTATGAAAAACCAGCGCCTGGCAACCATGCTGACCATGGTCAACCTTGCTATCGCGGTATTCCTCCTCGTTCATCAGACGAAGACAGTAGAAGCAAGCGCTCCGCCCGACGTACTTCGAGCCCGCGCGCTCGAGATCGTCGACGCCCAGGGAAAACTCCGCGCATCCATCCAGGTGATTGCAGAAGGCCCCGCGCGTAAAGCCGACGGTTCCCTGGTGGAAGCGAACGGAAAGATCTACCCGGAGGCCGTCGTGCTTCGTCTAATTCGCCCCGATGGGCGGCCCTCGGTCAAGATCGCCACAACCGCGCAAGGCTCAGGCATCGATCTCGGCGGCGGCATCGATCCCACCTACCTTGTCTTGAGCGCAGACGGTGGAGATACTTCGCTAACCCTGACCAACAAAGACGGACGGCGGCAAGTAATCAAGCCTTAGGACAGGAATCGCCAAGGACGCAGCTCCAACGTCGGCGCCATCTTTCTCGCCGCGGCTGTCTTGGTTCTGGGAGTGGGTCTCATTCGAGCAGCATAGACAACGCCGCGCTAGACGGTATGAAGGGCGCGGCCCTCAGTCCCGCGAACCCTTTTGCGCTTCAAGAAACTCCGCTCTTCCCGGCCGGTCACCGTCTGCACAGGTCTTCACCAACTCACGAAAGTAGCCGCGACTGGCCTCCTCCCTCCCTGCGAGTTTTGCTGCGCGCCCCGCTCCATGCAGCGCGCGAAAGCGGCCCGGTTCTTTCTTCAATGTCGCTTCAAATTCTCCAAGTGCTAAGGCCGGTTGGCCGGTCGCCAAGAACATCTCGCCAAGCAACTCTCGCGCCGGCGCGAGCGGCCCCGGCGTTACCGCACTCTTTTCAGTTCCATCTTCCAATTCCGCGGCCAGCACCATGTCACGAAGCGCGTCCTGTTCCTGGCCCTCCGCCATCAGGGCCCACGCCCGGACCTCATGCTCCTGGATCTCAACCTGCAAGGCCCAATACTTTTCACCGGAATTAGACAGCCGGTCGCGGATCTTCGCCAGCGACGCCGCCGACTCGTACGCCGCTTTCGCTAGTCCCGCCCGAGCCGAACCCAATCCGCGGGCAAACCAGGTGATGGCCTCGGTGTGGGGAAAGGGCGTCTCGCGCGCCTTCAGTTGCGCCGCCTGCTTCCAGTCTCCGCGCTCAAGGGCGTATCGTGCCGGGATCGCTGCCAATGCGAAGTACCCCACGGAAGGACTGGCTGCTCCACCGACGATTTTTTTTGGATCAAAACGCGACTCGATCTCGGGCAGAGAATTCACAACGCGCCAAGCCGCCGCATCCTCTCCCATCTGCAAATAGGCGTAGACCTCGTAATCGCTAGCGTGCAACTCCTCAGCTGTCTCGCCCTCGCGCTTGGCGGCAGCGGCCGCCGCGACGTTGGAACGAATCGAATCCATCCAATACCCCGTGCGCGTAAAGGTGTGCGATGGCATGTGCAACGCATGGGGCGCGTCTGGAGCGATCTCCGAGTACCGCCGCGCCGCCACCAGCGCGCGTCCCGCCAGCGGCGGCACATCGTAGGTGTGAATGATGTAGTGCGCCAGCCCCGGATGATTCGGCTCCTCCTCGAACAACTTCTCGAGAAGCGCACCCGCCTTCAGCCGCCCCGCGTAGGTTTTGTCAGCAGGATCTTCGGAAGCCGCGATCGCCAAAGCGTAGAAGATCTGCGCCTCGTGATCGTCTGGATACTTGGAAGCGAGCGCCTGCATCGCGGCGCGATAAGCGATCAATCGCGACTGCTGGAGAGTGTTCTCGAAGTTGTCGTACAAAGCGGCAACCGCCGCAATGTAATCGCGTTCGCGTTCCGTTTTTGCGCCAGTCTTCGCTCCCAATTGCGTGCTATCTCGCCCCGCCTCCAACTGGCCCTTGTCTTTGGCCCCCACTGCAAATGGATTACTCCAATCGCTGAGTGCGATTCCCCAATATGCGACTCCACACTTCGAATCGTTCTTCAGTACGGCGTTGAATCCCACAATCGCGCGGCTGAACTCGAATGAGTGCAGCAAAGCCACCGCGCGATCGAATTCCTGCTGCGCTTCGCCGTTGCACGAAGTTGAAAAATGGACTGTCCCCAGCTTCTCGGATCCGTGCGCATGCTCCTGCGGCTTGCTGTGCGCCGAGAGCGTCAGAAGGGAGACGAGAATAATTTGAGCACGCAGCATAGAAGTGATCCTGTCCGGGCAAGCAAGGTGGATATTTTATCGCGGTGGCTGTTCGCCCACCCCGATTTGTTGACCATGCGCCCTCACACTCAATTAAGATGTACCCACCGTGGGCGCCCCTCCGACCTTGATCGGCCAAGTCGTCTCGCACTACCGCATCGTCGAAAAGCTCGGCGGCGGCGGCATGGGCGTCGTCTACAAAGCCGAAGACACCGAACTCGGCCGCTTCGTCGCTCTCAAGTTTCTTCCCGACGAACTCTCCCGCGACCCACAGGCTCTCGAGCGCTTCCGTCGCGAAGCTCGCGCCGCCTCTGCTCTCAATCACCACAACATCTGCACCATCCATGAAGTCGGCAGGCATGGCGACCAGACCTTCATCGCCATGGAGTACCTCGACGGCGTCACCCTCAAGCACCTGATCTCCGGACGCCCGCTCGAAAACGAAACCCTCCTCGCCCTCGCCATCGAGATCGCCGATGGCCTCGACGCCGCCCACTCCCAGGGCATCGTCCACCGCGACATCAAGCCCGCCAACATCTTCGTCACCAAGCGCGGGCATGCCAAGATTCTCGATTTCGGCCTCGCCAAAGCTGTTCCAACCGGACCTCAGTCCTCCGCCTCCGCCAACACGATGACTGTTGGCCCGACGAAAGACCACCTCACCAGCCCAGGCTCGACCATCGGCACTGTCGCATATATGTCGCCAGAGCAAGCCCGCGCCAAAGACACCGACGCTCGGAGCGACCTTTTTTCTTATGGTGCCGTTCTCTACGAAATGTCCACCGGCCAGCTTCCCTTCCGCGGCGGTAGCTCGGCTGAAATTTTCAAGTCGATTCTGGACGCCGCGCCAGCCCCGATCGCCCGCCTTAATCCCGATGCTCCCGTCGAACTCGACCGCATCGTCAACAAGGCTTTAGAAAAAGATCGCACTCTTCGCTATCAGTCCGCCGCCGATCTCCGTGCTGATTTAGTCCGGCTCAAGCGCGACGTCGACACCGGACACTCCGGCACGGCCGCCAGGGCAGCGGCAAGTGGCGCGACACCCGCCGCAATCTCATCCGGCAGGGTGCCTGCAGCCGCATCAAACGCAGCTAGTTCGCCAGCCATCTCTGCCGCGCAGCCTGCGCGCTCCCGTACCGCCCTAATCGCTGGAATCATCGCGGTGCTCCTCATCGGCGCCGCAGCCACGGCGTACTTCCTACGCAACAAATCGCAGTCGGGTAAGATCGAATCCATCGCTGTTCTCCCCTTCGTCAACGCCACTAACGACCCTAAGAACGAATACCTCAGCGACGGCCTCACCGAAGGCCTCATCAGCAATCTCTCACAACTTCCCAATCTCAAAGTCATGGCCCGCAGCACTGTCTTCCGCTACAAGGGCAAAGAAGACGATCCACAGGCCATCGGCAAAACTCTCGGGGTTGACGCGCTCTTAGTCGGCCGCGTCATCCAGCATGAAGATCACGTCGCGGTCGAAGCAGATCTTGTCCGCACCTCCGACGGCTCCGAGCTCTGGGGCGAGCATTACGACCGCGAGCCCGCCGACATCACCCATGTCCAGGGCGACATTACCCGCGATATCTCCGCCAAGCTCCGTATCGAGATCAACACTAGCGACCAGCAGCGCGTGGCCGGCGCCGGCACAAATAATCCCGAGGCCTACCGCCTTTACCTCGAAGGTCGCCAGCTCTGGTATGGCCGCACCAACGAAGGCCTGAAGAAAAGCATCGAACTCTTCCAGCAAGCCATTGCCGCCGATCCCAAGTACGCGCTCGCCTACGCGGGTCTCGCCGATACCTACAATGTCGCCCCCGGATACGAAACCGGGATCGGATCCCGCCAGGCCAGCCAACTCGCTGACGAAGCGACCCGCAAAGCTCTCGAACTCGATCCTTCGCTCTCCGAAGCCCATGCCGCCCGCGGTATGGCTCTCACCTCCGAGTTCCGCTGGAGTGAGGCCGAGCCCGAATTCCGCCGCGCCATCGAACTCAATCCCAACAACGCCACCGCCCACTACTTCTACTCCATCAGCTATCTTCTGCCGCAAAACCGGATCGAGCAAACTCTTGCCGAAGATCGCATCGCCTTATCGCTCGACCCTCTCTCCAGCATCATCGGCTCCAATTACGCCATGGCGTTGATGGTCGCTCATCGCTACCCCGAGGCACAGGCCGAATTCCAGAAGATCCTTGAGCGCGACCCCAACTCCCGTCCGGGCAATTTCAAACGCTCGCAGCTCAACGCGACGATGGGCCATTTCGCCGAAGCCATCCGCAACATACAGGTCGTCATCCCCGCCTCGCATCCGTTTACTCCAGACGCCAAGGGATATTGCGAAGCCGCCGCCACCATGACCGGCACAGTCCGCACCTCTGGCCAGGCTCTCGCCTACTCCATCGCCGGCGATCGCGACCGAGCGTTACAACTCCTCGAAAAAGCCTACGCCGATGGAGACAACGAGCTTCTCATCGTGATTCGTTACCCCGGCTTCGATCCCCTGCGCAACGACCCACGCTACAAAGACCTGATGAAGCGCATGGGCCTTCCCGAGTAGCCGCCAAATTGAAAAGAATTGTCATCCCGAGCAACGCGAGGACCTGCTGTTCGCGTGCACCATACCAACTGCGTCCACGCGCGCAACATTCGCGTTAGACTTTTCATAAGTCAACGGGAGATCCAATGAAACTCATCGTCCGCTTCCTCGCCACCCTCGGCGCGCTCTGGCTAGTCGGCTTGGCCATCATGCTTTTCTTCGTAATCAGCTTCAAAGGAAAGGTCCCCGGCAAAACCATCCTCGAAGCCGACTTCGAAAAATCCCTCCCAGAAAACGCCCCCGACACTCCCACGGCTCGCTTCATGTCGTCTGACCGCCAAACCATCCGCGACGTGGTCGATGCTCTCGACCGCGGCGCGAGCGACGACCGCGTAGTCGGCCTCGTCGCGCGCGTCGGAGCAGCCCTCATGCCGATGGCCCAAGTCCAGGAGGTCCGCGACGCCGTTCTCCGTTTCCGCGGCCACAAGAAATTCGCCGTCGCCTACAGCGAAACCTTCGGCGAATTCGGCCCCGGCAACGGAGCCTACTATCTCGCCACCGCCTTCGACCAGATCTATCTCCAGCCCTCTGGCGACGTCGGCCTCACCGGCATCATCATGGAGTCGCCCTTCGTCAAAGGCACGCTCAACAAGCTCGGCGTGAACTTCCACGGCGACCATCGCTACGAATACAAAGCGGCGCTCAACTTCTATACCGAATCGAAATACACGCCCGCCCACAAAGAAGAGATGACCGCCATCATGAATTCCTGGTTCAACCAGATGAAGGACGGCATCTGCCAGGCCCGCCACATCGATCCCGAAAAATTCCAATCGATAGTCGACGCCGGTCCTTACCTAGGCAAAGAAGCCGTCGACGCCAAGTTAATTGACGGCGTTGCTTACCGCGACGAAGTCTACGGCACCGTTAAAAAGCAAGGCGGCAGCAGCGCGGAACTCCTCTATCTAGACAAATATCTAGACCGCGCCGGCCATCCCCACGAGCGCGGCAAGCGCATCGCCCTGATCTATGGAGTCGGTGCCGTCACGCGCGGTAAGAGCGACTTCGATCCCGTCCAGGGCGAGCAAACCATGGGCTCCGACACAGTCGCCTCCGCTATCCGAGCCGCCGCCAACGACGACCGCGTCAAAGCAATCCTCTTCCGCGTCGACAGTCCCGGCGGATCCTACGTCGCCTCCGACACCATCTGGCGCGAGGTCGTCAACGCCCGCAAAGCGGGCAAGCCCGTCATCGTCTCCATGGGCAATCTAGCCGGCTCCGGCGGGTATTTCGTCGCGATGGCCGCCGACAAAATCGTCGCCCAGCCCGGCACCATCACTGCCTCGATCGGCGTGCTCGGCGGCAAGATGCTCACCTCTGGCCTCTGGGACAAAGTCAGTCTCTCCTGGGACGACGTTCACAACGGCGACAAAGCAACAATGTTTACCGGCACGCACGACTACACTCCCGCAGAGTGGGCCCGCTTCGAAGCCTGGCTCGACCGCGTTTACGTAGATTTCACCGGCAAAGTAGCCGACTGCCGCAAGCTCCCCAAAGAGAAAGTTCTGGAAATAGCGAAAGGAAGAATCTGGTCCGGTCAGGACGCAAAGAATTTAGGTTTGGTGGACGAACCAGGCGGATACAACGAAGCCCTGAGGCTGGCTAAGAAAGCGGCCAATATTCCCGAGAGCGACGAAGTAAAACTGGTAGTCTACCCGCACGAAAAAACGATCCGGGAAACGCTGCTTCAGAGAAACGAAGCCGACAACAGCGACAAGGAAGCCGCCGCGCAAACCATGGTCAAAGTTCTCCAAGAAATCCAGCCGGTTGCGAAGGAACTAAAAGCGCTGGGAGTAGCGAACAGGAAAGATCAAGACGATGTCTTGAAGATGCCGGAACTGGAGTTCGGAAGGTAGCTCTCAGTTCTCGGTCCTCAGTAAACCCCGGAACTCCGAAGCGGTCGGGAGCATAGTCTATGTGACGGCGCCCGAAGGTTTTTTCCTGATCATAAAAAATCTCCCTGAGGAGGGAGACTGGAAATTGAGTTTCTTACTTCTGCTATCGACTACAGCCCCAGCTTCTTCACCTCATCGTTGTAATACTTGCGGTAAAGAATGGTCCATTCTTCCGAGCCCTCGATAATGGTGCGCCGCTGGCTCTCTATCTTCCGACGCGCTTCCTGATCGATGCGCGCCTCCTGCATCAGAAGCTCTTCCAGAATCTTGCGCACCTCAAGCCGGATCGTGTTCCGGTCTTCAACAAAGTCGACAGCATCCATGTCCGCCACCGCGTCGGTGACGACATGGGCCAGTTTGTTTACTTTGTCGCGCGTCAACCGCACTACAGCACCGCCTTGTACTTCTTCACCAACTCCGTCTTCACCTTTCGGAACATCTCCTGATAATTCGCCCCGCTCTTCTGCATCTCGTCGGAATACGCCTCGAGAATCACCCGCACCTCATCATTAATGCGGTCCTCGAGCGACAGCTCATCGTGCAGCGCCGCGTGCACCTTCTCGGTGAGAGCAGGCGCAGCCTTGGTCTCGATGAGCCCGCTGGCAATCAGTTTTTTGGAAACCTCGCGGGCCAGATAGCCCACATACTCTTTGGAAAAAAGCATGTTAGAAAAAGTGTGAAGAAGAAGTTTAACACAGCGATAACAAGCTTTGAGCCATGAGCTCACAGCTGATGGCTCATTCCGAGCGCAGGCCGTACAATAGACCCAATGTCCCCTCACCCCGACGATCTAACCGCCATGAAAGACGACATGACCGCCTTCATCGAAGGCCTGGGCATGCGCCGTTTCTTCGGCTACGTGGAGAGTGAGGAGGTCCCCAGCGTCCTCTGGGATAGCGGCCCCAACCCCGACGGCTGGAAGGATTTCGTTGAACTCGCCAAGCACACCAACGCGGCCTTCGTCACCATGCACTCCTGGGTGCTCGACCGCGAAGAATATGACAACCTCACCGAGCGCCTCGCTGAAGGCGACTACTCCAGCGACGACGACCTCGAAGAAGGCCGCTGGCTCAAGACTCACGTTGGGAAGACCGGATTTGTGCAGCTAGCCTGGGCCTACCAGGGCTGCATGTTCGTCTACGAAGCTGCCACCGAGTGGTATCAGCACTATCAGCACCTCCGCGAGCTCGCCGATGACAGCGGCGGTTTCCTGATCGACGAAACCGGCCCGGACGAAGAAACCTAAAAGCGATTGCAGAAGTCAGATTGCAGATTGCAGATTTGAAACCCATACAATCCACTGCACCGCCGTACCTTGTGTAACCCCGCGCACCCTGTGGCTGCAAGGCTTCAAGCCCTATCCCGCCTTAGGGTTTCTCAGCGATCTCTGCGGCCGTTTCTCTGCGCTCTCTGCGGTTAAAAGCTTTTCCTCAGCGCAATCCCAGCAATTGCAAGCGAGAATCCCGGACCGATCCCGGTCCGAAAACGTCCAATCAAGCAGCAAACCTAAACTATGATCAATTCATCCACAACGCCTGAGACCTGAGACCCGACAGCTGAAAATGCCCCTCGACCTCCAAGCCTATTCCCGCGCCCGCCTCTCGCGCGACCCGCGCTTCGACGGCAGATTCTTCATCGGCGTCCGCGGCAGCGGAGTCTATTGCCGCTCCATCTGTCCGGCTCCTACCGCAAAGGAGAAGAACTGCCGCTACTTCCCCACCGCCGCGGCCGCAGCCGAAGCCGGATTCCGTCCGTGCCTCCGTTGTCGGCCCGAGTGCTCGCCCGGAACACCGGCATGGCTAGGCACCTCCACTACCGTCTCGCGGGCGCTGCGTCTGATCGGCGAAAGCGGTCTGGAAGACGGCATCGAGAGTCTAGCCGACCGCGTCGGCATCGGCGCGCGGCACCTCCGCCGCCTCTTCATCCGCCATCTCGGCGCAACTCCCAGCGCGGTCGCTCAAACCCGCCGCCTGCACTTTGCCAAGAAATTGATCGACGAGACACGACTCCCACTCGGCGAGATCGCGCTCGCCTCCGGCTTCGGATGCGTCCGCCGCTTCAACGCCGCGATCAAGACAACCTACAATCGTCCGCCCAGTCAAATCCGGCGCCTGGCAAGACAACCCGAAATTCAGCCGGAAAACGAATACCTCTTCCATCTCCGCTTTCGTCCGCCCTATCACTGGAAGGGAATGTTGTCCTTTCTCGCGTCTCGGGCCACGCCCGGCGTCGAGGCCGTCGCGCAGGATACCTACCGCCGATCTATCTCCGTAAACGGCCTTCAGGGACACTTCGAGGTCTCACCGAATGGCGATCAGCACTCACTCGTCGTGCGGGTGCAGATCGCCGATCCGCGCGCGCTCTTCGCCATCATCGAGCGTGTTCGTGCTATCTTCGACCTGAACGCCGACTGGGGAGTGATCGCAAAAGCGTTAGACACGGATCCGCAACTCCGCCCGTCCTTGCGCGCCGAACCCGGTCTTCGCGTCCCCGGCTGCTGGGACGGATTCGAACTCACCGTGCGCGCGATTCTCGGCCAGCAAGTCACAGTAGCCGGAGCGACCACGCTAACCGGACGTATCGCGCAGGCGTTCGGCCAACGGCTAAAGAAGGCCAACGGCCTGACGCACCTCTTCCCGACCCCGGAAGTCCTGGCCAACGCAAAGTTCACCGGCATTGGCCTCACGGAAAAACGCGCGCAAACAATTCGCGCCCTAGCGCGTGCCGTCTGCGATGGGCAGATCGTCTTCGATCGCGTCACCAGCTCTGAATCTTTTGTCCGCCAGCTTTGTGAGATCCCAGGCATCGGGAGCTGGACGGCACAATACGTAGCCATGCGTGCGCTGGGCGAGCCCGACGCCTTCCCCACCGGCGATCTAGGCCTCCTCCGCGCCTTGGATCTCAAGAGTCCGCGCGACTTGGACGGGCGCGCCGAACCCTGGCGCCCGTGGCGAGCCTATGCCTGCATTTATCTCTGGACCTTCGCCCATCACTGACAAGCCGTGGTCCCCAAGGCTAATACGCTATTTAACCTGTGAAACCCTGTGTACCCTGTGGTGCACGATTTTCGCGAGCATCTGATCAAAACCATGGATTCTAATAGACCGAATCGCAATCGAGGTTTAATCTTTGCTGTTCGGATCGAACCAGATTTTCGGTTGTCCACAAAATTTCTAGGAATGAATACAACCCGGCGTTAATTGTCGATAGTTGGAGCTCGGAGCTAAGACTGACAACTGAGAACTGACAACTGACGACTCCAATCAAATCCGCCCCTCCCGGAACGCCCGTCCTGCTGGGCATTCCCTTCGACGCCAACTCGTCATGGCTTCGAGGAGCCGCCGGAGCGCCGCCCATCATCCGCGTAGCTCTCCATTCCGACGCCGCAAACTCCTCCACTGAATCCGGCGTCGACCTCGACACAGCCGGCGCTTACTGCGATGCCGGCGATCTCAAGTTTCATTTTCAGGAACCTTTCCCAGCCATCGAACAAAAAGTTGGAGAACTCCTCGACCAGAATCTCCGCCCGGTCTGCCTCGGCGGCGACCACTCCATCACACTGCCCATCATTCGAGCCTTCGGGCAGCGTATTCCCGAACTCACCATCATCCACTTCGACGCCCATCCCGACCTCTACGACGAACTCGAAGGCAATCGCCAATCCCACGCCTGTCCCTTTGCGCGCATCATGGAAGCCGGCGCTGCAAAGCGGCTGATTCAGGTTGGCATTCGCACCATGAATGCGCACCAGCGCGAGCAAGCAAAAAAGTTCGGAGTAGAAGTGATCGAGATGCGTCACCTCCCAGCCCTCGACCGCATGAAGGCCCAAGGCCCCGTCTACGTCTCCTTCGACATGGACGCACTCGATCCCGCTTTCGCTCCAGGCATCTCGCATCGCGAACCCGGAGGCATGTCCGTCCGCGAAGCCATCGCTCACCTCCACGCCATAACCGGAAGAATCGCCGGCGCCGATCTCGTAGAGTTCAACCCAGCCCAGGACCACACGCAGTTAACAGCTACAGTAGCTGCCAAGCTCCTGAAAGAAATCCTGGGAAAAATGATCGCCGGCTGATTTGCGCGTGTAGGGCGGGCGCCCTCGCCCGCAAGCTTTCGATCATGTGGGGCGGACACTCCTGTCCGCCCAGTTCACTCAGCAATAGTCGCCTCGCTCAAGGACCTGGGACGAAGGACCAAGGACCGTGCCATAATTCCCCCTTGCCCGCGAACCCCAACCGAGCCCGCGACCACCTAGCCAACGAGCGCACCTTCCTCGCCTGGGTGCGCACCGGCATCGCCACCATCATCTTCGGATTCGCCATCGGCCGCTTCGCCATCGCTCTCCGCGAATTCATGCAATTTCAAGGACGCCCCTCCGCCACCTCGAGCGTCACCGCCTGGTTCGGAGTCATTTCAATTGTCGGAGGAGTACTGCTGGCTATCGCAGGTCTGGTCCGCTATCGAAGAACACGCACGCAATTAGACGCAGACACCTTCGAACCCGCCGGCTTCGTAATCGACATAGTTTCGTATCTTCTAGGCCTCTTCGGCCTAGCGTTAGCCGCATATTTGATCTACATCGAACTGGTCAGAAGATAAGGGCCTGCGGCAGGCACAGCCGCCCCTGTCCGGTCGAAGAAGGCCCGCGCTTTTTGCTTGGAGCTGCGAGCTTGGAGCTTCTTTATGAAATAATGTCGAGTCTTCTCGACCCTCATGTCCAACGAAAACGAAAAAGAACTAGCCGGCCGCTCCGCCGCACAACTCGTCCGCGACGGTGAGATCGTCGGCCTCGGCACCGGATCAACAGCCTATTTCGCGGTCATCGCCCTCGGCGAGCGTGTCAAAGCTGGACTGAAAATAACTGGCATCCCAACCTCCATCGCCACCGGAGAGTTAGCGCAAAAGCTCGGCATTCCGCTCACCACGCTTGCACAGAATCCGGTAATCGACATCGTCATCGACGGCGCCGACGAAATTGATCCGCACCTCAACCTAATCAAAGGCGGAGGCGGCGCACACCTTCGCGAAAAAGTAATCGCCTCGGCTTCAAAGAAGATGATCGTGATTGCCGATTCCACAAAAGTAGTCGATTACCTCGGCAAGTTTCCGCTGCCGGTCGAAATCATCGACTTCGGGCGTCCGGTGGTAGAAAGAAAGATCGCGGCCCTCGGCGCATCGATCAAGCAGCGCACCTGCAAAGACGGGAGCCCCTATATCACCGACAACGGCAATCCGATCTTAGATTGCACCTTCGGAAAAATCGCGGACCCGCCGGCGCTAGCTGCTACTCTGAGCGCCATCGCCGGAGTAGTAGAGCACGGCCTCTTCATCAATCTCGCCACATTAGCCTTAGTGGGAAAAGGAAATTCGGTGGTCGAGATTTCAGCTAGACCGTAGCGCCGGCGTCCTCGCCCCCGCGCTCGCGCACTACAAGTTCACAATCCCGCGCAGCGCCGCCAGCATTCGCTCCACTTCCTCCATCGTGTTGTAGTGCACCAATCCAATCCGCAAAAATCCGCCGCTCTTTTCGACATCAAGCTGCTCGGTCACATTAAGCGCATAGTAATTTCCATCCCAGCTGAAGAACGCGCGGTTACCGAGCTGAGTGGCCAACTCCAGCGGAGTATGTCCATCGATGCGAACTGCAAACGTAGCGCACCTCTGATTAAAACGGCGCGGTTCGCGAATGCCGTACAGCTTCAGTCCCGGAATCTGCTCAAACCCAGCAATCATCTTCTCGGTCATCGCGCGCTCATGAGCATGAGCCGCGGCGTGTGCCGCGACGATCGCCTCACGTCGAGTCTTGACCGATGGATTTACGCGTCTGCCCAGTTCCTCCCAATAATCCACGCACGCCTCGACCCCCGCGATGCACTCGTGGTTCATCGTGCCCCACTCCCATCGTCCGGGAATCGCATTCGTGAGTGGCCGCACTTTGTAAGGCTTCAGCCGCTCCAGATGTTCGCGCTTGCCATAGAGCACGCCCATGTGCGGCCCAAAAAATTTGTAGGTGGAACAGACCAGAAAATCGCAATCGAGCGAGCGCACATCGATCAGCCCATGCGGAGCATAATGCACGGCGTCGATATAGCTAAGCGCCCCAACCTGCCGCGCGAGCCGCACGACCTCCTTCACGTCATTAATAGTCCCAACGGCATTCGACGCGTATCCGACCGCGACAAGCCTGGTGTGGCTCGTGATGAGTCGCGCGAGATCGTGCATATCGAGCGTGCAGTCAGCCGGGTTGAACTTTGCGGCGCGAACGATGACACCCTTCTCCTCAAGCGCCTTCCACGGAGAGAAGTTCGCGTCGTGATCGAGCAGCGTGAGCACGATCTCGTCGCCGGGCCCAAGTTCACGCTCGACCGACCGGCTGATGGCGTAGGTGAGCGAAGTCATGTTCTGTCCGAACACGATCTCCTCTGCACTGCAATTGAGGAAGTCGGCCATCGCCGCCCGCGCCTCAGCGACCATGCTGTCGGTGTTCCGACTGGTTTGATAAGCACCGCCGATGTTGGCGTTGTCGCGACCGAGGTAAGTCGCGATGGCGTCGATGACCTGCTGCGGGACCTGCGTTCCGCCCGGTCCGTCAAAGAAGACGGCGGGCTGGCCATTGACCGTTTGGGCCAGGGATGGGAATTGGGAGCGGACCCAGGGTATGTCCAGGGTCGTAGGGGCAAGTTGTTCGGCTATGGGCATAGGACTCAACATTTTACGGCAGCGGCATCTTTGGAGCACACAATTGAAGACATGGTTTGATGGGCTACGTTGCCGCACCAAGAGAATTACTTTGACTTGGGGCTATGTTCTTGGACAATCATGACAATCGATGCTGTCCCGCCCGGCTGCTTCGTCATTTTCGTTACTTCGTTTTGATCTTTCTCAGCGTGCCATTCAGGAAACTCAGGAGAAGTTCTATGTCGGGCCAAGTCGTTCTTTATTTCGAGGATCAAGCGGATGCGTTGCGGTTTGCGCTAGCAGCCGGAGGCGTAATGGCGGGCGAGGGGCAGAAAGCTTCGAGCGAACTGGTACAGAAGACGGCACGGGTCAGCCGCATCCGGTTGAACGCCAGCAATTCGGGAAAGGCTAAGAGCGGGCCAGAAAAAGTGGCGTAGGACGGCGCGTCGCTCTTCGTTTCCTGGCTTCGGGCGTCTTCGCGTGCTGAAAACCTCCACCACAAAAGACGAAAAAGAACACGATGTACTGACTTGATCTTTGCACGCAGCCGCACGTTTAGGCGGGCGGGAGCGCCCGCCCTAAATCAACCGCTAGTATCCGCAGCCGTCGGGTTGGCCTACTGCTCCAACCCTTACATAGTGGTCGATGAAGTCGTGGCCGGCCGCTAGCGCTTTGCGGTTCGTTTCTTTCAATTCGACCTTCTTCACCTTCGTTTCGAGAACGCCCTGGGCTGTCGCGGGCAGCAGGCATTCTGTCTCTTCCAACAGAGCTCCAAGCAGGACGATATTCGTCGATTTCGTCGAACCGAGCTTGTCGGCGATTTCCGAGGCCGGGATGCAGATGACGCGGGCTTTCGGAAGGTCGAAATCCTGCGGCAGGCGCTCCGCGTTGTAGAGGATGAGACCTCCCTGGGCGACCTGGCTGGCGAATTTGCGGAGCGAGATCTCGTTCATTGCGATGAGGACGTCGGGATGGGAGATCAGCGGCGAGCCGATTCGGTTCTTCGAGAGGCAGACGTGGCAGTGGGCGCTGCCGGAGCGCATTTCGGGACCGTAGGATGGGAGCCAACTGACGTCGAGGCCTTCGCGCATGCCCATCTCGGTGAGGAGCTGCCCTAGGAGCAGGACGCCCTGGCCACCGAAGCCAGCTACCTTAATCTGGAAATCTTTGAAGTGATGCTGATGCACCGGCGCCGTGGGTGCCGCAGAGTCTGCCTCAGTCTTGATTTCCAGGACTTCCTGAACAGAACGCTGTGGGATGATTGCGTTCTCCACAGGGTCGTGTTTTTTGTCGCGGAAAACATTCAGCGGGAATTGCGGAATCATGCTCTCCGCGACCCACTTGCGGGCCTCAACCGGATCTTTCGACCAGATCGTGGGGCAGGGTGAGAGCAGTTCTACAAAAGTGAAGCCGGCGCCGTCACGCTGGAGTTCGAGCGCCTTGCGGACGGCTTTGCGGGCCTTCATGATGTTCTTGCCGTCACAGAGGGCGACGCGCTCGACATAGACCGGCGCCTCTAACGTAGAGATCAGCTCGGCCATGTGCATGGGGAAGCCTTCGTTGGCGGGGCGGCGTCCAAAGGGGCTTGTGGAACTCTTCTGGCCGACCAGTGTTGTTGGCGCCATCTGGCCGCCCGTCATTCCGTAAATCGCATTGTTAACGAAAAAGACGGTGATGTTCTCGCCGCGGTTGGCGGCGTGGATGATTTCGGCAGTGCCGATGGCGGCGAGGTCTCCGTCGCCCTGGTATGAGATGACGATCTTTCCGGGACAGGCGCGTTTGATGCCGGTGGCACCGGCGGGGGCGCGGCCGTGGGCCATCTGAACATTGCCGACGTCGAAATAGTAGTAGGCAAAAACGGAGCAGCCAACTGGGCTGACGAAGATGGTTTTGTCCTGCAGGCCGAGTTCCTCGAGGGCTTCGGCGACCAGCTTGTGAGCGACGCCGTGTCCGCAGCCGGGGCAGTAGTGAGTTTGCTGTTGGAGGTCGGTCTTGCGCTCGTAGTTGCCGTAAAAGAGCGGCGACTTGGAATGGGTAACCTCGTAGCCTGCGGCGAGGATTTCGGAGGCTTTTGCTTCGAGTTCGGTGTCGGTTGGCATTTGTGCTCCCGGTTTCTTTTCTGTAGTGGCTTCTTTCGCCCCTACGGGGCTGCCACGGCTTGATTGCTAATACCCACGGCTTGCGCTGTGGGCTGCACTCTTTCGCCGCTTCGCGGCTGCCTTTTACCTTCTGCCGAGCTTTGCCCGGCTGGCGGGCAGGAATGCCCGCCCCACACAACTGTTCCACACGATCAGAGCAGGGCCATTACTTCTTTCATCAGCTGCTGCTGGATCTCTTCTACCGTTGGGACGTTGCCTCCGGCGCGGCCGTAGAACTCGACCGGCACTTTGCCCTCGAGCGTGAGGCGAACGTCTTCTACCATCTGGCCGTTGCTTAGTTCGACGACCAGAACTTTGTGAACCTTACTGGCGACGTCGCGCAGCGCTTGCTTCGGGAACGGCCAAAGCGTGATCGGCCGGAAGAGGCCCACCTTCAGACCTTCGGCGCGAGCCATTTCGACAGCGGAGCGCAACACGCGAGAGGTGATGCCGTAGCCGACTAACAAGATTTCGGCGTCGTTGGTTTCGTAGGTTTCGTGGCGCGCTTCGAGGCGCTGGGCGCGGATGTACTTCGCTTCCAGTTTGCGGATGTGAGCTTCGAGATCGTCGGGCTCGAGGAAGATGGAGCTGACTACGTTCTTGCGCGTATCGTGCGTGCCCTGGACGGCCCATGGCTTCGGGGGAAGCTGAACCTCGCGGTAAGTGAGGTCGAGAGGCTCCATCATCTGGCCGATGAAACCGTCGGCCATCACGATGACTGGATTGCGATAGTTGTCGGCAAGCTCGAAGGCGAGGACGGTGAGGTCGGCCATCTCCTGCACCGAGGCAGGAGCGAGGACGAAGTTTCGATAGCAGCCGTGGCCTCCGCCTTTCACCATGGCGAAGTAGTCGCTCTGCTCGGGGGCGATGTTGCCGAGGCCGGGCCCGCCGCGGACGATGTCGACGATGACGCAAGGGAGTTCGGAGCCGGCGCAATAGGAAATTCCCTCTTGCATGAGACTGAGGCCAGGGCCCGAAGATGCGCTCATGACACGCTCGCCGGTGGCGGCTGCGCCGTAGACCATATTGATGGCGGCGACTTCGCTTTCGGCCTGCAAGAAGGTCCCCCCAACCTGTGGGAGATATAGGGCCGCGGCTTCTGCGATCTCGCTAGCCGGTGTGATTGGGTATCCGTAGTACGAGCGGCATCCGGCGAGAATGGCACCCTTGACGATGGCGACGTTGCCTTTACAGAGCTGCCGCATGGGAATCTCCTTCGAGAACGCCGGGGGCGGTCTTCTTACCTTCGTTAGTGAGAGGCTTCGAGGGCGGAGCCATTTTGTAGACGGTGATGGCGCCGGGCTCGGGGCAGCAGTAGTAGCAGATACCGCAACCGGTGCAGCCTTCGCCGGTGTAGTGGGCGGGGTGAACGCCGTAGGCATTGAGCTCAGGTAAAAGTTCGAGGCACTCTGGCGGACAGGATTCGACGCAGAGACCACAGCCTTTACATTCCTCGGTGTCGACGAGGACATTGCCGCGCGCGGCAGATTTCGCCGCTACAGGCTTGGGTGTATCGGGTGTTCCGGGTTTGATCACTGCGGGCATAGTCACCTCGTTGCCGGTACTGATTCGGGCCGTTGAAGCCATTTTGTGTGTTCGCAATACGCGTACAGCTCTTCACGAAACTTCGGATGAGCGATCTCAATAAGTGCCTTGGCACGCTCGCGGATCGACTTACCGTGGAGATAAGCGACGCCAAACTCGGTGACGACGTAGCGCACCAGACCACGAGACGTGACAACACCTGCGCCCGGACTGAGCATGGGCACGATGCGCGAGATAGTGCCATTTTTCGCCGTCGACGAAATCGCGATGATCGGTTTGCCGCCCTTCGAGCGCGACGCTCCGCGGAGGAAGTCCACCTGCCCGCCGATGCCGCTGTAGAACTGGTTGCCGATCGAGTCGGAGCAAACCTGTCCGGTGAGATCGACCTCGAGCGCGGAGTTGATGGCGACCATACGGTCATTGCGCGCGATGAGGGCGGGATCGTTGACGTAGGCCGTGGGATGGAACTCGAAGATCGGATTGTTGTCGACGAAGTCGAAGATGCGCTTGGTGCCGAGGATGAAGCCGACGATGATCTTGCGCGGCTTGAAGTTCTTGCGCTCGCCGGTGATGATGCCGGATTCGATCAGCGGGATGACGCCGTCGGACACGAGTTCGCTGTGCACGGCGAGATCTTTGCGGTCGGTGAGCATGGGCAAGACAGCATCCGGAATGCCGCCGATGCCAGTCTGGAGAACCGAGCCATCTTCGATGAGCGAGGCGACATTGCGGGCGATGGCGACATGAAGGTCGGTGATCTGCGGCTTCTTCATGGCGCAGAGCGGACGCGAGCCTTCAACGATCACGTTGAGCTCGTTGACGTGTACGAAGCTATCGCCGTAGGTGCGCGGCATCTCATCGTTGACGTGGGCAACGACGAAGCGAGCCTGCTTGATGGCGGTCAGGGTGGTGTCAATGCCAACCCCTAGAGAGCAGTAGCCGTGCGCATCGGGCGGCGAAACCTGAACGAGGGCGACATCCAGCGGCATCGCGCCGCTGACGAAGAGCTCTTCGATTTCGCTCAGATAGATGGGAGTGTAATCGGCACGGCCGTCGTTGATGGCGTCGCGCACGTTGCCACCAATGAACATGGCATTGTGGCGGAAGTGGCCAGCCATCTCGGGAGCAACATATGGCGCGGTGCCCATGGTGAGCATGTGGACGATTTCGACGTCTTCGACATGGGGGCCGCGCTTCATCAGCGCTTCGACGAGCAATTCGGGCTCGGCGCACCCGGGCTGGATGTAGACGCGCATGCCGGAGGTGACGCAGCGCAGAGCTTCATCGGCGGTGCGGATTTTCTTTGCGTATTCAGCTTGCCAGGTCATGAATTAGTTCTCAGTCGTCAGTTCTCGGTTCTCAGTTAAAGCTCCAAGCTCGCAGCTCCAAGCTCCAAGCAAAACCTTTAGGCGCGGACCGCTTTCCCGTTCTTTTCCAGCGCTTTTTCGTAGCCTGCCGAAGCGTAGTAAATTGCCCTATCAAAAAATTGGTCCAGCAGTTGCAACATTTCTAGTTCGCCGAAGGCTTCCTCGGGCTTTTCGGGCTCCCGCTTCTGTAGAAACTCCCACAGCGTTTCCTTCGTCAAGATGATGACCCAGATCAGTTCTCTAACCGGAACGCCCTGATGAACGCGTCGCGCACCGATCTCTTCGTAGCGGTGCTCGATGTCGAATGAGGTCCTGCCGAGGAGCCACTCGCCGAGGTGGCTGTAAATTCCGCCAACGCGATCCTTAAGATCCTCGACCGGAACGTGCCGGTATGAGTGTGTGAGATCGGAAGATTGGACCTTCTGGATCAGGGAAGCGGTGAGCGAATCAGAGTGGTTTTCTATCAGACGGACGAGTTTGTAAGCCAGCATCATCAGCGCATCCCACAGTCTTAAGTCTCAGTTTCGACCCACGAGGCGGTGAGGGGGCGTGACATCTGGCACACGAGAATGTGATAGGAGTCACAGAGCTAACTTATTGTGAAAAAGTGGTTTGCGGGTTTTCAACGGGTCGAAAAACCGACCGGATGGTCGGAGCCGGTGCCGAATTTACGAAACGAAGTTTTGGCGAAGCGCTAAGATTCCTGGATATGCGGGCCGCGTGAGCGTTCCAAACTATCACGGCTTCACGGCGCTGTTTGTGTTTTCGAGCATCGCGGCACGCTTCTTTACTCCACAGATTGGCGGTGCAGGCGCGACGGTGACCACTCAGCAGGGACTTCCCTTCCGCATCGATCATGACGAGAAATTCAATCAGACGACACACCTGCAATATCAGCCGTTCAAGCGGGGGCCGTGGGTTGGATTTAACTGGCGTTATGACCGCGGCATGGTCGCAGGGCAGGCCCCGTGGTACGGGGTGAATCCTGGGAACGACTGCCCGCAGTCAACGACACTGGATGGACAACCTGCAATTCTGATGCAGGATGGCTCCGGCAATCCGTTGAGTGCGGGTCTGGAGTACGAAGCAGGGTTTGCCTGCGGAGGCATCAGCGCTACACCCGTGACCCCTCTGCCATTCGTTTGTCCGGCAACGGAGTCTTCGTCCAACCTGATCAATGTGGCCGCGCCGAATACGCAGAATGACGACCGGCATCCGGTACGCATTGTTCAACGCAGCCTCTTCGACCTCTCGGTTGGCCAGGACAACCTGTTTCATGGAGACCGTTTCAAATGGAGCGCCCAGTTGACCTCGGTGAATCTGACAAACGAGTAGGGCTCTTTATAATTTCCTTTCGACATTCAGCGGAACGCATTATGTGACACCGCGTGGGGTAACGGCGGAGATTGGGTTCCACTTCTAAGGTAGAGGGCGGGCGAGGGCACCCGCCCTACACATACTATTGCAGTTTGGCGTATTCGGTCTTGGCCGCTTTGAGGAGCGGCAAGTCGGGGTCGGCATCCTTCCACATTGACAGAAAATTCTGATAGGCGATGCGTGCTTTTGCAGTGTCGCCCTGCTTGGCGGAAACGCGGCCGAGTTCCAACTGCGCGACCGCGATCGTCGTGTCCGGGCCTGTCACACATTTCAAGTCCAGAATCTTCTGAAAATCCTGGAGCGCCTCAGGATAACGTCCGAGTTCGCGATAGGCGATGCCGCGCAAGAATAGGACGCCCTGATCGGATCTCGCATAAAGGATCGCGCTGTTGAGCAGATCGAGCGCCTTCGCCGGATCCGCTTTGGAGGGATTGGCCGGCAGCAGGGCCACAACCGCGCGGATCGCAGGCACGGCCACGTTTTGTGCCAGTGTGTCGTTCGGGCGCGTCTTCTGAATGTCATCGGCCAGCGCGAGCGCTTTTTGTTCTTCCCGCGCCACACCATAGATCATTGCGGCGCCGATCTTCACATTTGGGGTCTGCGACAGGCGCAAGGCATCTTCTGCATCCTTAATCGACTCGGCGCGATTCCCAACCAGCGCCTCCCATCCTCCCATCTGTGTCTCCATGCCGGCACGGCCCTGGAGATGCATGCGATCGAGAATATCAGCCGCTTGATGTCCGAATTGCCGCGCCGAATGCAATTGACCATGGAAGCCAGCCAGACTGGCGCGGAACATCTGCGCCGCCATATCTCCTTCCACTGTGCCCGACACCGCCTGCAAATCTCTCTCTACGTCGCCGTCTTTCCCCTCGGCCCAGTCGTAGCTGGCCATCATTTTGTAGAGCACACGCGGAGCTGACTTTTTCTGGAGCACCGTGTTCAGCGTCGCGCGCGCCTCCGCCATGCGCCCCAATCCGGCGTAGGACGATGACAGATTTTCGTAGCCGCTCACCATGTCGGGATCGAGTTCGACGGCGCGCTTCGCATTCACCAATGCATTGTCGAATTGTCCGAAGGTCGAATAGATGATGGCGATATTGTTATAAGGAGTCGAGTCGTTCGGATAGGTTTGCTTGAACAGCTCGAGCGCCGTGATGCCTTTTTCCAATTGGCCGCTGTCGGCGTAATAGTGCTCGGTGATGTAGAGCTTTTCGCGCTCGCTGGCTCGGTCACGCAGCTCGAATGCCTTTTGCCGATTCTGCTCGGAGAGTTCCGTCTGTCCCATGTTGCCGTAAACAGTCCCAAGACGCGCATAAGCCATGGCAAAGTTGGGATCGAGTTCGATGGCGCGCTGGTAATTGGGAATGGCTCCGAACTCATCCCCCATGTTGTGCTTCGCATCGCCCAGACTGAGCGCCTTCAGCGCCTCGAGCGACGTCGTCGTCGCCTGCGAGAGCGACATGTCGTACTTCTGTACCGTGGCGAGCGATTCGCCGAGTTGGCTGCGCAGTTTGGTCGCTGCGCTGTGCAGGGCATTGAGGACCTCTTCCTTGCGGTCAGCCTGCACTTGCTGGCGGCCGAGAGAGTCTCCGGAGGTCGCGTTGTTCGCTTCGAGCGTAATGACGTACTGGCCGCCCACGCTGTCGATGTTGCCCGCGAGCAGAGCCTTGATGCCGTCGCGCACGCAAATCTCGCGGCCTACGTCGGGCGTAACGCGGTCGTCGGGCTTGCGGCCCATGAATTGGAGCGTCTGCCGGATCTTCTGATCGGGAAAAACGTTGAGGTAGGGCGACTGGCCGAGATCGACGGCAAGAGCTTTCTTCAACGTGCCGTCGAAAACCGGATCGGCGGTGGTGTTGACGAAGTCGGTGATGAGAATCGAATCGCGCTCGGTCAGCGCGTGGCTGCGGCGCGAAAGAACGAAGCCAATGCCGGCGGCGACAATAATAAGGACGGCTGTGGGAATGAGCCAGCCGGGAAGCTTCTTTTTCGAAGGTAGCGGGGGACGGCGGTGCAGGCCGCTTGACGCTGCCGCGATGGTGCCGGACTCGGAGTCGCGGCGGAGGCGCTTCAAATCGGAGCGAACCTCGGCGGCACTCTGATAGCGGAGATCGCGATCTTTTTCCAGCAGCTTGTTGAGCACATCTTCGAGGTGCGGCGGCAGATCGGGATTCAGTCGCAGCGGCGACGCGGGCGGACGATTGAGGATGGCGTCGAAGATGACCGCGGAGGTGTCGCCGCGGAATGGAATCGAGCCGGTCGCCATCTCATAGAGCACGGCACCAAATGAAAAGAGGTCGGTGCGCGAATCGAGGTCCTTGCCGCGCGCCTGCTCGGGCGACATGTAAGCGACAGTGCCGACGGTCGAGCCCGGGCTCGTCAGAAACGGATTCTCGATGGTAGGAGACGAGCCAACCGTAGCAGCAGAAAGCAGCGATGGCTGTGCGGCTCGCTTGGCCAGACCAAAATCCAGAATCTTGGCCTGATTGCGATTCGTGACGAAGATGTTGGCAGGCTTGATGTCTCGATGAATGATGCCCTTGGCGTGAGCGCAGTCAAGAGCATCGGCGATCTGGGTACCGAGCTCGAGGAGTCGATCGAGTTCCATGGGTTGACCATGGACGACCGACTTCAATGTCGCGCCCTCGAGCAGTTCCATGGCGATGAAGTGACGGCCGCTGTCCTCGCCGACCTCGTAGATCGTGCAGATTCCGGGATGATTCAGTGCGGAGGCGGCTCGGGCCTCGCGCTGAAAACGCTCAAGGGATGCGGGATCTCGCTCGGTTTCGGGAGGGAGGAACTTCAGGGCTACGTGCCGGCCAAGGCTCAGGTCTTCCGCTTCATAGACCACACCCATTCCACCGCCGCCGAGCTGAGACAGCACGCGGTAGTGCGAGACGGTTTGGCCGATGATTTCCACGAGCCTCCTGGGGGTTACATCGATGTTAGGCGTCAGTGTTCGGACAAGTCAAACCTGGTGATGTTTGTCTCTTTATACGATGCTGAGAGGTGCGGAGTTCACTCGCTGGATGCGGATACTTGTCTCGTTTTTGTCAGGCTGGCCAGGATCAACGATACAACTTACGCCTGTTCAGTTCATGCCGAAACCCTGGCCCGGAACTAGGCGGAGGACGATCCCCAACGCCGCAAGAACCGAAGCGAAGTAGATGATCGTGGCCCGACTGGCATGGGCAGGCAGGTCGCCGGCAAAGAAGGCTTGGTAAGCCGCGCCAACGGCAACCAGGAAGAAGGCGTTCTCACCGAGGATCAGCCAGAAGGCAAGCGCAGCCGTAAGAAGAACGATGCGCTCGTTCTTGCTGAGGGCGCGCGCGGCCTGGCCCCCGTCGAGTACCCAAACAGGAATCAGATTCAGGATATTAAGAAAGGCACCGGCTCTCGCAAGTCCGGCCCATAGCGGATCGCCAGTTTGCCACCAGAGGAGCACGCAGGCAACCGCGGCGAAGAATCCGGCCAGCGGTCCAGCGAGGCTGACGGCGGCACGGGTTTCAGTCGAGACGCCGAGCGCTTGCCAACGGACATAGGCTCCAAACCCTGGAAGAAAGACGGGCATTTCGGCTGGAAGTCCGCGGCGCTTGATATCGATATAGTGGCCGAGTTCGTGAAGGAGGATAAGAACGGCAAAGCCGAGGCCGAACTTCAAACCATAGAGCTGCCAATAGAGCCCGAAGAAGGCGGCGAAGCTCAGCAGAAATTTCAGCTTGAAGATGGCGGTGAGCAGACCCTTGCTTTTCGCCAGCACAATGGCGATGGGACCAACCGGACCCAAGCGTTGTGCCCATTTATTCTCGGTGGGTTCTACTCGAGGTTGAATCTTGTCAGCAAGATTGTCCAGGTCACGTGCGTGGCGCTCGATCCAATCGGCCTGCTTGGAGTCAGGCGGAAGAAATGGCAAACTCATCAGCCACTGCTCACGCGCCTGACGAAATTGTCGCTTCGCCTCGAGCGCCTTGGCCGCCGCAGCCATGCGTTGGAGTTCCTCGGAATGGACGAGGGCGTGGCACTGGCTGCAGACGAGCGCACCGGGACTGAGATCGGCGGCGCACCGTCGGCAGTTGCTGTTGAGTTCGGGAGTAATGGCCACGGGACAGATTAAGGCAAGGGCGCCGAGTTGTTGAATGGTCCGTAGATCTCCAGCGGCCTCCCGGCGGTCATGCGCCAGGCAATTCGGATCCCGACCAGAAGAATAATGATACCGATTGCCCAGCTAAAACTGGGCCCGCCCTCCCACACTTCGACAAAGGGCGAAGCTATACCGAGTAGAGCCAACTGCCCGATCGCCGCGCCAAAGCTCATCTTCGGAGATGGTGGCTCGGCGGGGGGGGCGGATGTTGCACTCGGAGGAGGAGCCTGGTGGGGTTGACCGAATTCCGTCTCTAGTTGACGTTGCTCCTCGGCCGTACTTTGCTTTTGCTCTAACTTCTGTTGTTGCGCGCGTTTGTGCTCGCCCGCGTAGTGTATCCATACGGGCACCGCTGCCATAGAGACTGCGGCGTAAGTCAGCACAGCCGCCGTCATCTGGTAGCGCTTTCCTCCCACCCCTCCCGAACCCTTGATCATCGCCTTGCCGACGAACCAGCCGACAGCAAGGGAGACGTAACCAACAATGAGGCCGGTCACGATCTCGAAAGTGGCGTAAAGGATCATTCCCAGAATTGCAGCTCCGATGCCGAACAGGAGGGCCCGGACGTATGCCGCGTGGGTGTCGCGGGACAGTTCGCCACGCGCCTTCTCGGCGCAGGCGGTGCAGGCGATCGAGTCGTTGATCCGGTAGTAGGAGGTCGGGACCGGTTGGTGGCAATACTGGCAGTGGTCCGTGGTTGGAGAGTTCGTGTACTCGGCCGTACCGAACTGCGGCGTTGGATTATTGAGAGTGGCGTCGCTCATGTCCTGACCTCTGGTCCCGTGGCTCGCAACCATAACATAAGAATTGAACGCGAAAAAGGTGGAATTTGCGTTGAGTCTTGTTGCGAAGCACAACAAGCGGTGATGCGAAAAACTACATCGACGCCCGCCCTCGTAAGTTATTGTTTCCAGATGTTCTAGTTACTGAATTCATGTTACATGGCAGTTACTGTTGAAAAATCTGTGATGCGAATCTCATCAAATTGCTGTTGATCTTTTCAGCGGAAATTTGCAAGGTCACTGACCATTGTGCGCTGAACTACCTCGTTTTTCATTCACTTGCCGGCTCACGACGAGGTCATAGACAATCTCGCGGACTTTGGCACGGTGAATGCTTTTAGTCAAAGTGGCGAGCGGCCTGAAAACGAAAGAGCCCTCGGAAGAAGGTGGGTTATGACAGTCATCCTGGTTCTCTTCACATTCGTAACGTTTTTATTGATCGATCACTTCCATAGCAGAAAGCAAGTTGTCGTGCAGCCCGCGTTGGCGAAGGCGCCGGCAAAGGCCAAAGCGGTTCGCCCGGTCCCTGAACTGGTGAATGGATTCAGAGTTCCCGAGAATCTTCGCTATCATCCCGGACACACCTGGGCGCTGAGCGAGAGTCCGAGTCTGGTCCGTGTGGGCATGGACGATTTTGCTTCGAAGCTGGCGGGCAAGATTGAACGCGTGACGTTGCCGCAACGTGGACAGTGGATCCGTCAGGGACAGAAGCTTGCGACAATCTTCCGCGATGGCACGAGCGTCGATATGGTTTCGCCGATCGAAGGCAGCGTGGCCGACGTGAACGACAACGTCGCGACCGACCCGAAACTGGCGTCCAGCGACCCTTATGGCGAGGGCTGGCTGGTGACGGTGCAATCTCCCGACGCAAAGACGAACTTCCGCAACCTGCTGGGTGGCGCACTGGCGCGGTGGTGGACGGAAGAGTCCGTCGGACGTTTGCAGAAGCGGATGCCGATGTTCGCTGGCGCACTGGCGCAGGATGGCGGCGTGGCCGTCAACAATCTGTCCGAGCAGATTCCGGATAAGGAATGGGCCGCGGTCGCGAAGGAATTCTTCCTGTCATAAGAAAAAGGAAGAGGGCTCGAGTTCGATAGAGGTAAAGGCTCTCGCCAAGTAAAATGAGCACCACCGCCCGGGATAATCACCTGGGCGGTGGTTTTTTGCGCCTTGATTCAGATGGACTTGTATTTGCAAAATCCTAAGCGCTGACCGTCCCGTATCCGCGTTATCATCAGACCGACTTGAAAGGACAAGCCGTATGGCGAAGGTTCGTCGCGTAGGATTGCGGGCTGTGGCGGGTGACATCGATCCCCTTTCTTTGCGGCGGAAGGCGGTGCCATACGAGTTTGTGTTGGAGGCCATTGCTTCGCTGTCCCCTCATACTCGGCCGATGTTTGGGTGTCTGGCGGTGTACGTGGGAGAGAGGATTGTTTTGATTCTGCGGGACAAACCTAAGAATGCTGACGACAACGGAGTGTGGCTGGCGACGACGGTGGAGCACCATGAGAGCCTGCGCCGGGAGTTTCCGAATATGCGGTCGATTGGGGTGTTGGGAACGGCGGTCACCGGGTGGCAGGTGTTGCCGGCGGATGCTCCGGATTTTGAAGAGGCAGCCCTGCGGGCCGCGGAGCTGGTGGTGGCGGGAGACGCGCGGATCGGAAAGGTGCCGGGAAAGCGGGGTACGCCCGCCGCCTTGCGAAAACCATGACGACAGAGGACTGAGGATCGCAAGCGCGGCGGAGGGGTGGATTTTCGGACATCTTCGGTGGCACGAGAAACGCGGGCAGGAATGCCCGCGCCACACGGCTCTTGCTACTGGATCTGAATTACGCCTTCGGGAGCTGAGGCTTTGATCTCTTCCACCCTTGTCACGACTTTGCGGGCGAAATCGAACAGAGACTTCGCGTGCTTGTCGTCTTCGCCTTTCAGGACTGCCGGAGTGCCGCTGTCGCCGGAGCGGCGGATTTCGGGATCTAGTTCGATGGTGCCCAGGAACGCGGCGTCGAATTGCTTGGCGGTTTTTTCAGCTCCGCCTTTGGAGAAGATGTCCACTTCATGGTTGCAGTGCGGGCAGATGAAGTAGCTCATGTTTTCGACGATGCCGACGATGTCGACTTTCATCTGGCGGAACATTTCGATGGCTTTGCGGGCATCTTGCAGAGCGACGTCGGAGGGCGTGGAGACGACGATCGAGCCGGTGATCGGGACGGTCTGGATTAGCGAGAGAGCCACGTCGCCGGTGCCGGGAGGCAGGTCGATAATGAGGTAGTCGAGTTGTCCCCAATCGACCGAGCCGATGAACTGGCGAACGATCGAGTGAAGCATGGGTCCGCGCCAGATGAGCGGCTTGTCTCCGGGATTGAGGAAGCCGACCGAGATGACTTTGAGGCCGTGCGAATTAACAGGGACGATTTGGCCTTCGCCTTGAACTTTGGGCTGCTCGCTGGTGCCGAGCATGAGCGGAACGTTGGGGCCGTAGACGTCGGCGTCGAGGAGACCGACGCGATTGCCCATTTTGGCGAGGGCGAGGGCGAGGTTGACGGCGAGCGTGGTCTTGCCGACTCCGCCTTTGCCGGAACCAACGGCGATGATGGCGCCGACGCCGGGGAGAGGCTGCGGAGTGGGCGGTTGAGCACCGGGCTGATGATGAGAACTCATCTTTCGATTATACGCAGAGGGATTCGATTGCGGATTGCAGAGGTCAGATTGCAGATTTAAAAACCCTTTGGCCACGAGTGAAATCTGCAATCTGAAATCTACAATCTGCAATTCTAGTAGTGGCCTTCGCCGGGTTGGACTTTGCCGCGGAACATTCTGTAGACGAAGACGAAATAGGCGGTGGCCAGGATTGCGCCTAACGTCCACCAGATCAGGCCTACTTCGAGGCCGTGATGGCCAGCGGCGGTGTTGGCTATGGTCAGGTCGTATTGATGATCGCGAGCGGAGAGGACTACTGGATACTGAGCGAAGGCTGCTCCTACCAGCATTCCGACGATGTAGAGGCTGGAGGCTAGGAAGGCCGTCTTCTCTTTTTCTTTTGGCGTGGCCCAGAGCATTACGCCTAGCGCCGAGAAAACCAGGACCGGGACGAGGAGGCCGATCTTGTGATGCTCGTAGTTGAACATGATGTCAGGACGGACGAAATAGGTCGCGACGAGCGAGATGCAGGTCATGAAGAACTGGAGCGGCCAGCAGAGGAGCGCAACGCCACGGGCGCGGCGGCCGAGGTCCTGGTCGGTTTTGAGCGCGATGTAGTGCGAGCCGTGGGCGGTCAGAGTGACGATGGCGAGGACACCAATCAGAACTGTGTACCAGTCGAGGATGCCGGTCTGGGGGCTGAGTTTGAAATTGGTCCAGAGAGGTTCAAAGAAATAACCGGTCGAGTCGAGGGGAACGCCGCGAACTACGTTGCCGAGAGCAGCTCCGAAGAAGATGCAGAGGAGGATGCTGGAGATGGCGAAGACCGCGTCGAAAAATTGTTGCCAGACTGGGGCGCGAAGGTGGGCGCGGAATTCGATGCCGACGGCACGCAGCATGAGGAGCCAGAGAACCATCATCAGCGGGAGATAGAAGCCGCTGAAGCTGGAGGCGTAGAGCTGCGGGAAGGCGAAGTAGAGAGTACCCCCGGCGGCGAGGAGCCAGACTTCATTGCCGTCCCAGACGGGGCCGATGGCGCGGAGGACGCGGCGGCGCTCGTCGTCAGTTTTGGCGGCGAGGAGATAGATAACGCCAGCGCCGAGGTCGAAGCCATCGAGAACGACGTAGACGGTGACCATGACGGCGACGATCCAAAACCAGAGGGAGCCGAGTGTCATCAGTGTGCCTCCACCGCGCCAGAGAGGCCGCGCGCAAGTTCGCTGTCGGCGGGGCCGTGTTCAATCTCCCGCCAAAGCAGGAAGAGACCGAGAATTCCGAGGACTGTGTACATCCCCATGAAGCCGAGGAGAGTGAACATCCCGTTGCCCGCCGAGACGGCCCTGGAATAACCGTCGGCGGTGCGCATCAAGCCGTAGACGAGCCAGGGCTGGCGGCCGAGTTCGGCGGTGAGCCATCCGGCAGTGTTGGCGATGTAGGGAAAGGGCGCGGAAAGCATAAGGACCCAGAGCATCCACTTAGCCTTGAAGAGCAGTCCGCGCCAGAGGAGGAGGAGCGAAAGGCCCATCACCGCGATGAAGAGTGTGCCGAGTCCGACCATGATGTGGTAGCTGTAATAAAGCAACGGGATATTTTGCGGCCAGTCTTCTTTAGGGAACGCGTCAAGCCCCTGAACATGCGCGTTCCAGCGGCGATAAGTGAGCATGCTGAGGACGCCGGGGACTTCGAGAGGGTTGTCGATCTTTCCCTGTGCGTCGTTGGGCTGGCCGAGAATGACGAGCGGAGCCTCGCTTTGGCCGTGGAAAAGGCCTTCCATGGCGGCGAGGGTGACGGGCTGATTGTCAGTGACGAGTTTGCCTTGTTTGTCGCCGGTGGGGAAAATTTGCAGGATGCTAAAGATGCAGCCGACGATGACGCCGGTCTTGACGAAGATGCGTCCGTATTCGACGGACTTTTGCGAGAGCAGGTAGAAGGCGCCGACGGCGGACATGATGAAGCATCCGGTGATGGCGGCGCCGCTCATGTTATGCGCGTATTGCCAGAGCGCCCAGCGATTGAGCACGAATTGCCAGAAGCTGCCGAGTTGGAGGCTGCCATCGGCGGCCTTGTAGTAGCCGACCGGATATTGCATGAACGCGTCGGTCGCGATGATGAAGTATCCGGAGAGCCAGGAACCTAGAAATACGGCGACCGCCGAAAACCAGTGGGCACGCTGGCTGAGACGCTTTTCGCCGAAGAGGAAAAGGCCCAGGAAAGCGGACTCGAGAAAGAAGGCGAACATGCCTTCCATGGCGAGCGTTTGGCCGATCACGCCTCCGGCAAAGCGCGAGAAGATGGACCAGTTGGTGCCGAACTGAAATTCCATGGGGATGCCGGTGACGACGCCGAGGACGAAGTTGATGCCAAAGATCTTGGCCCAGAAGCGGGCGGCCTGGTGATAGACGGGGTCGTTGCGGCGGAGTGCGATCGTCTTGAGGATGACGATGAGCAGCGCGAGGCCCATGGTGAGTTGCGGAAAGAGATAGTGGAAGGTCGCGGTGAAGGCGAAGTGGATGCGGTGGATTAGAAGGGCGCTTTCCATAAGATCAGCTCTCAGCTCCAAGCTCCAAGCTCCAGGCGATCGGGTCGAAGCTCTCGGCCTTAGCTGCGTCTTCAGCTAATAGTCTGAGGTTTTTCATCATCGGCTCTCTTGTGGCGTACTCGCGGCGTTGCGGCGTTGGACATTCGCTTTGCGGATTTCTCTGCGATGACCTGCGTCTTCGAAACGGCGCTTTTCGTCGGCGGTTTCCGGAATTACTGGCGCGACATGAAGACGGCTTCCAGCCTTGTCGATCGCGACGAACGTCAAGTAGGCGGAGCTCACATGGCGCTTCTGTTCCTGGTGATAATTTTCGACCCAGACCTTCACGCCGACCTCCATGGACGTGTGAAAAACGCGATTTACGGAGGCGCGCAGTATAACGAGGTCGCCGACGCCGACGGGGACGAGAAAATCCATGTGGTCGATGGAGGCGGTGACCACGCGCTCGCGCGAGTGGCGTGCGGCCGCCATCACGCCGGCGACGTCGATCCAGTGCATGAGGCGTCCGCCGACGAGGGCGTTGAGAGGGTTAGCATCGTTGGGCATGACGATCTCGGCCATCTCGGAGATGGAGTCGCGAACTGGACGAGGAGTTAGACGAGCGGTGCTGTCAGTCATAGTTTTGTGAGATGAGCGACGGACTCTGCCGGATACGATATGCATGCAGAAAACTTTCGGCGAGGCGGCGGACACGAGGGTCGGTTGCGCTGTCTTGCCAGGATTCGGTGGCCAGGTTGTAGGCTAGGGTTCCGTGGGCTTTCGGGGCATGGGCGAGTTCGCAGACGTAGCAGAGAGTGATTTGACCCGCTGTGGAACTGGCGATGGAGAACCGGATGGCATCCCAGTCGCGGGCTGGCGGAAGATGCGGGCAGGTTGTCGCGTAGCCGAGGTTGCAGTTATCGCGCAGGAGAGCAGCGTCAGGAGTGGACTCGTGCTCAGGTTTGGCCCCGTTGCCCGCGCAACAACTTCCCCTCCAGCCTGCGCCCAGCGGGAGACGCGCCGGATGCGGCCAGGAGATGTCGTAGACGATTTCGCACGGCACGAAGTAGGGGCAGGCCAAGTTGTTCTCCAAGGAAAAGCAATTGTAGCGCGGCGAGGCAGTTCTCGGTTCTCAGTAAAGGCGAACCCACGAAATGCGAACGATTGTTAGACTGAGAACTGAGAACCGGGAACTGAGAACTTTTATGGATCGCATTGCTGCTTTAACTGACATTCTTGCGGCGAATCCTGACGATTCGTTTGCGCGGTACGGGCTAGCTATGGAGTACTCGAAGGCTGGAGACATTGAGCGGGCGATGGACGAGTTCAAGATTTTGATCGAAAAGAATCCGGACTACACACCGGGATATTTTATGGCGGCGCAGACATTGGCTTCGGCGGAGCGGGTGGATGAGGCGAAGCGGATGCTGGTAGATGGGATCGCTTCGGCGCGGCGGACGGGAAATCAGCACGCGCAGTCAGAGATGACGGCGATGCTCGAAGAATTGAAGTAATTGCAGAGGTCAGATTGCAGATTTTTTCCTTTTTTAAATCTGCAATCTGAAATCTACAATCTGCAATCCTGCTACACTCTCCTGTTCCGCGGAGGGCACGTCATGCGACGTTTGGGGCTGGTGGCTTCTCTTCTCTCTGTTGTTTTCTCTTTTATTCTTCCTGCATTCTCTCAGGGCAAACACCCGTTCACTTTTGAAGACATGATGAAGCTGAAGCGGGTGGGGGAGCCTGTGCCTTCTCCGGATGGGAAGTGGGTTCTGTTCAGCGTGGTGGACGTGGATCTGGCGGCCAATAAGAAGACGCCGCATATATGGATTGTGCCGCTGGCCGGAGGGCGGGAGCGCGAGATTATTGCCGATCAGGATGGGGATCGTCCGCGGTGGGCGCCGGATGGGAAGCGGTTTGCGTTTATCTCTAATAAAGAAGGTGGGGCGCAGGTTTGGATTGCGGAGTTTGATGGGGCTGCGGGGGCTGTGACGGGCGTTCGCAGATTGACTTCGATTGCTACTGAGGCTGGCGGCGAGCTTTGGTCTCCGGATGGAAAGAACATTCTCTTTACTTCGGATGCTTATCCGGAGTGCGATGGGACGCCCGGCGCCGAGAATTCGTGTAACGCGAAGAAATCGAAAGAAGCGGACGAGTCGAAAGTTAAAGCGATCGTCTTCGATCGGCTCCTTTATCGGCACTGGAATTCCTACAAGAGAGGGAAGCGCAGCCACATCTTTGTTATGGCGGTAGATATTCCGACTCCTGCCGGGAACTACAACGGGCCGGTTCAGCCTCCTGTACCTCGCGATCTGACGCCGGGGGATCACGATGCGCCCGTATTTTCTTTGGGCGGGCAGGATGATTATGCGTTTTCGCCGGATGGGTTGGAGATTTGCTACACGTCGAATCACGAGAAGATGGAGGCGGCTTCGACGAACAACGATTTGTGGACTGTGCCGGTGAATTGGCCGGCGGAGGCTACTCCGGCGGAGGTGCTCGGGAAGACGACAAACATTACCGCCGAGAATCCGGCGAGCGACTCGACTCCGCTCTATTCTCCCGATGGGAAGTACATTGCGTATCGGGCGCAGTCGCGTCCGGGATATGAGAGCGACCGGTTTCGGCTGATGCTGTACGACAGGAAGACGGGGGAGAAGAGAGCTGTAACGGAGCGCTTCGACTACTGGATAGGAGCATTCTCTTGGTCTACTGATTCCTCCACTCTTTATTTTACGAGTGAGGTTGAGGGCCAATCTTGGATATGGTGTAAGCCGCTAAATAAAGACTACATAATCAATGCTCGTCCTGCCAAAAACGCAACGGAACGTGTCAGTGACGGGTTCAACGATGACTTAGTTGTCGCCGGCGATTATCTCATCTTCACACGCATGTCGGTGAAATGTCCGAATGAGCTGTACAGAATTTCCCTGCCCGATTTGGAGACGAAAGGCATTCCTGACGCGTCCCAACTGAGCCACGTTAACGACGCCCTGCTTTCGCAGATCGAAATGCCACCGCTGGAATCTTTTTATTTTACCGGCGCTCATGGCGACAAGGTTGAAGGCTCCCTTGTTAAGCCGCCGAATTTTGATGCTTCCAAGAAATATCCCGTGAAGTTTCTGATTCATGGCGGGCCGGAGGGGGCTTGGGGGGATGACTGGTCTTACCGGTGGAATCCGGAGCTGTTTGCGGCGCCGACTGCGGCGGTAAGTTCGGGGTATGTCGTCATCATGATCAACTTTCATGGGTCGACTGGATATGGGCAGAAGTTTGTGGACGCGATCAATGGCGATTGGGGCGGGGCTCCTTTTGAGGATTTGATGAAGGGGCTGGATTACGCGGAGAAGACTTATCCGTTTATCGATAAAGACCGGGAGTGCGCGCTGGGCGCGAGTTATGGCGGGTACGCGGCGAACTGGGTGCTTGGACATACGGACCGGTTCAAGTGCATCGTGTCGCATGACGGGATGTTTAACGCGATTTCGGCGTGGGGAACGACGGAGGAGTTGTGGTTTAACGAGTGGGAGTACAAAGGGACTCCGTATACGAACCGCGAGATGTATGACAAGTGGTCGCCGTCGAATTACGCGAAGAACTTCAAGACGCCAACGCTGGTGGTGCATGGGCAGCTGGATTACCGACTGGATGTTTCGGAGGGGTTCCAGCTTTTTACTACTTTGCAGACTATGGGTGTGCCGTCGAAGATGCTTTACTTTCCCGACGAGGGGCATTGGGTTTTGAAGCCGCAGAATTCGCAGCTTTGGTGGAAGACTGTGAATGATTGGGTGGATCAGTGGGTGGGAGGGCAGAGGTAACGAGGTAACGAGGTTAGAGGTTAGAGGTGAAAACCCTATTGCAGACGTCAGATTGCAGATTGTAGAGGTGAAACCTTAAACCTTCTAACCACACGGGGTTTCACGAAGGAACCCCAGCTCTAGTCTTTTATTCTCTTCACTTTTAGTCCTTTCCGCTGCCGTCCCCATTCGGTTGGGTCGACGTTAGGGTATCGTTCGTCTTCTCTTTCGAATCCGCCTTGGATGAGTTCTTCCCTTCTGAGACTTTTGATCCTTCGGATTCATTCGAGTTTCCTCTTGAATCGTTTGTGGCAGGTGGGGCATCTGGCGGATCGGCGGCGGAATCGGCGGCGGGGGACTCTGTTGTTGGAATATCCTCGACCGGTATTTCTTGCGGGAGCGTGAACAACTCCTCTGGCGCTTCTTCCCGCGCCTGAGGTGGCCAGGTAAAAAACGGAATGAATCCTGCGAGGTGAGAGGCCGGTCGCTTTACCGGCTTCGGCTCTTCGGTTGAGGGTAGCGCGTCGACATCTTCCAGTTCAAATTGCGCTATCCCTGCACCTGCCGTTACCACGACGAACAGGTCGCAGGGACCGAGACCTTCTGCAGTCGGCGTGATTGAGGCGAGGCCGTTCTGGTCGCTCGTGGTCTGCGTGGTCGATGTTCCGAGAATGATTGGCTGGCCGTCTTGCGGCGCGCCTTGGCGCCCGCTTCCCTGTTGCTTAGCGTTGCCTAACGGCGGGCCTCCGCCGCCTTGCGGGTTGCGCTCCAGCGTGGTTTGGAAGCTGACGGTCGCTCCCTGGACTGGATTGTCGAAGGTTGAGCCGTCGGTTACTCGCATGATCAGCGGCTGAAACGGTTGGCCGTCGGGAACGATCTGCTGCGCGCCACTTACCGCAGCTAGCGTCCACGAGGTTGGTGGGACAGCAAGGAGTGTAAAGGTCTGGCACGGATTGTTTTGTGGAGTCTCGCACGCGCTGATTTGCACGGTGGTGTTGAGGTTGGTGACTGTCGCTGTTGTCGTTGCTTGACCGTTGCTGTTAGTAGTTGCTGTTGTCGGAGACAGGCTGGCTGCGCCCGTGGTAACCGTGAATTTGATTCCTACTCCGGACTGCGGCACGCCCATGTTTAAGGCTTCGACGGTAAGCGGGACGCTTTGAGTTACTCCCTGGGCTAGTGAGCGCGTTGGAACGATGGCGGCGAGGTCTTGCGTGCTAGCGGTGGCGATGAGCGTGGCCTGCTGTGTTTGGGCCGGTTGGTAGGCGGCCGGAGCTAGCGCGGCGGTGATGGTCGCTGTGCCGATTGTGGTTGGAGTTGCCCAGGCAGAGGCTTCACCGGCTGCGTCGGTGAGGACGGAGCACGATGCGGCTCCGTTGCAGGCCGAGAGTTGGATGTTGTTGGGGGCGCTCCAGGCGATAGTTGCGCCGTTGACCGGCGTTACGTTGTCGGAAGCTACGGCGCGGACACGGATCTGGGTCGGGGCTTGAGCTCCGATGGGCGCGGTCTGGTTCGCGCCTTGGATTAGCTGGAGCAGGTCGGTTGAGGCTGCGCCGTAGGTCAGCGCGCCTTGCATCTGCGAGAACGAGCCAGTAGCCGAGTCCGTGACTTCGACTGTGGCGGGGCCATCGATTGTTGCTGACGGTAACGAGACTTGTAGCTGCGTGGCGGATTGGCTTAGCACTGCGCCGGTCGTGATGCCGTTGTCGACTGCGAGGCCGGGCCGGAAGCCCAAGCCCTGGAGCGTGGCTACGCCTCCGGCCAGGCTGAGCCGCGCGGGTGCGATGCTATCGGAATAAAGGATGGTGGCCTGGTAGGCGTAGTCGGGACGGCCATCGCCGCGGTAGTCGACGATACCGACTTTGTAGGCTTCGGTGGTGGCGAACTGGGCGTCGAGCTGGGTTTCGCCGAAGGCGTTTGAGTTGAAGGCTGATGGCGTCGCGGCCGGCGCGGGATTGCCTGATGTATCTCTTAGTTCCCAGATACCGATGATCGGTTGAAGCTTGGATTCGGTCGGCGCGCCATTTTCGTTGAGCGCGGTAACGACGAACGAAGCGGTGCGGTTAGCTTGTACGTTGAACATGAAGAACTGGGACGCTCCGTAGCCCGAAATCCAGGTGGCCCAGCCGCCACCCTGAGCGAGCGGGGCAGGATTCGTGTAGGTCGAATAAGCGCCGGGACCTGATTGGGCGATTTCACTGCCGAGCATGAGGATGTCGTCTTCTACGTTGGCGCCGTTTTGGATGGTGACCACCATGGTCGTGAACGTGCCTGACGGTGCGACCTGCGTGGGCCCGTAGGGCTCGATGCCCCAGAACCAGGTTCGGTCGATGGCCTCGACCGTGAGCTGATATTGAGCGATGGTCTGGCCGTTGGGGATGGGAAGTTCACCTAGATCGTAGAAGCCTTCGAGGCTCGAGTCGCCGGAACCGAAGCGGTTGAAGGGGAGACCGTTCGCATCGTCGTATCCGGTGACGATGTTGCCGGCATTGCCAACGAAGGAAAATCCGGAGACCGAGGTCGCGACGTATTGGCGCGAGGGCACGCCGCCGACCATGAGGCGCGCGACTACATTGACGCCTTGCATCTGTTGCTCGGCCTGCCCGGCGGAGTTCGTGAAATAGACGTTGCCCCAGATGCGGCCCGTGGCGTTGGGATTGGCTGCGGGATAGAGGCGGGCCAGGGCGGTGGCGTCGTCGAGCGCGGGCGTTGTGGTGTAGTTGCCGAGCGCGCCTTCGAAGATTCCACCGTAGCAGATGCTGATGGGAACGCAGCTACCGGGATCAAGGAAATGCATCACTGGGAAGCCGGCAAAGTCGGCATTGGTCGGTGCGGGGTTGTGGGTGAAGACGTTGTCGTTGGCCTGGGACCACGCTAGTCCGAAGATGCGTCCGAGGACACGGACGAGACGATATTGGACATCAGGGAGTTGGGAGCTTGTGCCGGCACAGACTCCGTTGATGATGGCGACAGCGTGAACAATGTTACCGCTTAGGGAGAAGTTGTCGGGACCTCCGTAGACGGCGTTGTTGAAGCAGTCGGCGAGACTGCCAGCACCCTCGCCGAGGAGAGCATCGGTGACGGAACCATCGTAGTCGTAGACGATGCCGAGGGGCGTGGAGGTGGCTTGGGGAGTGATATCGGCGGGTGCTGAGATAACTCCGAACTGGCCTTGAATGTTGGAACCATTCACGTCTTCGGCGAGATGGCCAGATTGGGTGACGGTGAGGGCGACGTTGGGGACAGAGGTCCAGGCGGCAATGGCAGCGGCGACAAGATCGTCGGCTTGCTGGTTAGTGAGGATGGGGCTGAGCGGGCCCTGGTCAGTGAAGTATTGGACGGTGGCGTTGGTCCAGAGAATGGGCTGGCCTTCGACGCCGGGATTGTAGCCGGCGCCGGCGACCCAGGCGGGGCCTCCGGCGTGGAGGACACGCGGGAAGAGGAGGATTATTGCGGCGGCGAAGAGGCGGAGGCGCATGGCTAATCTCCTCTCGCGGCGCGGATCGCGCGGGCGAGCTGGGTGAGGGTGATGGGGCTTAACGGCGAGTGCTGCTGGATTTGTTGGCCGGTGGAATCGAGGCGAATTTGGCCTTGCAGGCCGCCTACCGGGCTGGTCAGGCCGAGGCGGCTGGGTGGATATAAGAAGAGGAGGACGCGGTCGCCTGGCCGGAGGGGGCGATGGCGATCCTGGGCGCCGGCCCATTCGTGGATGGTGAGAATTTTGCCGGCTTCGACACCCGCAATGGGGAGGTCTATGCGGAAGCGGAGTTCGGCGAAGGACGACGAAGGGATCGCGGCGACACGAGAGACAGGGCAAGCCTCGTCACTACTATTGGGCTTGTTTCCACATCGGACAGGTTGCTCAGCTCTCAGGACCGTGCCGGCGAAAATCATTCCGGCGCGACGGGAGAGACGCTTCCATTCCGGACCCAAAGCGCGCTGTGCGGTGCTGCTGTCGGAGAGATCGGCGGCGTGGGAAAACGGGGTGAGCAGGCAGAGTGCTAACGGCAGGGTCAGCAATGCTGACGCGTATGGACGGGGCACACGCATGGTTGAAGTCTTTCTGGAGAGCGCGGGCCGGGAGTGGTCCTGGGAGTGAGATTAGAGTAGCGCGGCGCGGCCGGCGCGTATGTGAGGTACGTTACTGCGGAAATGTGATGAAACGGGGAATTGCAAAAGTCAGATCGTAGACGTGGGAATCAAAATCGCCAAAGCTAGATGTTATGGCGTTTGCGAAGATTCTTGTTGGCCTTCTTTTGTTCTTTTCTTTCGCGCTTGGCGTATTTCTTCGCCGCTTTGGCTTGCTTCTTGTTGGCCTTCTTCAACATCTTCTGCTGTTTCTTGATGTCTTTGCGGGACTGCTTGGCGTTCTGCTCTGGGGTCATGCGCGGACTTTTGTCGGCGGTGGCGAATGCGGCCAAGCTGAGGAAGGCGAGCAAAACTAGAACGACGAATCGTTTCATAGCGTCTCCGTGGAGGCTTGTGGAGATTTTACAACGAATGGGCGCGGGGTCCGGGTGACGTTGGGGGAACTAACGGGAGTGTCCTGGTGAGTCGGTGGGTTACTGTAAGAGCGAAATTGGGAGATTCCTCCGACTTTTGCGAGGTTCCGAACGCGAGGCGCCAGGGTGAGATTTGCAGAGGGACGGCGGGGCGACGGCGCTACAAAAAGGACGGAGGGCCGCAGGCCCTCCGGTCTCTTGTGGTCGGTTTGTATTGGACCTTAGGCTCGAACTGGATCTGCCCAGCCGTGATGCCGCTGTAATTCGACTGGAGCATATCGCGCAGATCGGTGGCCAGCAGGTCGCCGAGGTTGTTGGGTGGCAGCACCATCAGCAACTCTTCGGTCTTAACGATGGAAGCGGTGCTGTAGTGGAGTCGCGATGTAGCCCGGCTTGGCAAATGGGCTGATCTCGATCATTGGGGTGCGATGCGGGTGAATGTGATCGAGCGATGACTGGGCATCATCGTAAGTGGCGAAGATGGCAGAGCCAGAGTCGGTGTCGTACTCGTAGTAGATCGGGCTCTGCATGATGTGCTGCACGACCATGCCGAGAGCAACGTCGCCGTCAGCAACCTCTTCAAGCGCCGTGTTGGTGAATTGGTTGGCGTTCGGAGCCTGGATCGAGCCGGTGTGATCGTTGGGAATATAGAGATAAATGAAAGTGGACAGCGTGCCGTTCAGAATCATGCGGTCGAAATCCTTGATGAATTCCTGAGCGCGGCGCTGGTCGGAGATGATTTGTGACGTACGTCACAAATGGAGGAGCCGTGAGCGCGACTTCTTATTTTTTCGGTGGTGATGCTGGTGGATCCGCAGGTTGTGCCGGAGAGGTCGGTTCGCTGCTAACCCCATGCGCATCCTTCGGCGATAATTTCGCGGCTTCGCTCACGATGGCTGCGGCGCGATCCTTACTCATCTTGCAGGCGGGATCGTAGATGCGGCATTGCGCGAGCGTGTACTTACACCCGCAGTCGCAAGTTTCCGCGTTGAGCTTGTGCAACGCCGCCATGCGCTGCTCCGCAGTCAATTTCGAGGTGTCCACTCCCGGCAGCATGGTCGCGCGATCGGCGTGCTTCAGGGAAACTTCGCCGGTGTCTTCAAAGGTTTCGATTCTCACCGGAACCGGCATATCGAGCAGGGCGCGCGCTTCGACTTCATAAAGCACGGGATCGAAAAGGCCGACGTGCTTCTGCACCATTTTGCCTTCCCGGTTGATGACGAAAAGCGTGGGCAGCGCGCCGATACCGCCATAGGCGAGACGCACCGGGATCGAGGTCATCGCCACCGGATAGTTGATGCCCTCTTGTTTGACGAAGGCGCGCAGAGTCTCGGCGTCGGTGTCATCAACATCCATGCCGATGATCTGCAGGCGGTCCTTATATTGTTCCTGAATGCGGATCAGGCTGGGGATCTCCGCGCGGCAGGGGCCGCACCATGTAGCCCAGAAGTTCAGCAGCACGACCTTGCCTTTGTAGGCTTGCAGGTTGAGTTCTTTTCCATCCAGATCTTTTGTTTTCAGTTCGGGCGCTGGGTCGGGATCACGCACAAAGCGGATGACTGGTTGCTGCTGCGGTTCTGGTGCGAGCGGCTGTGCGAGCGCGTTGAGCGGTGCCAGGGCCAGCACGAGGCTCAGCAACTCGCCCAACTCAAACGCGATCGGCAGCCTCCTGCCGCCTGTTGCCATTTTTTTCATCATTCCGACAAAGAGATCATAAACGAGAATAGAGACCGGCATCGTGTGGAATCCGTCTCGCACATTACCAAGGGAGGAGCGTATTGCAGCGAAGATGTTTAAAGATAGGTCGCAATTCGCCCTAGTGAATGGTTCTTGTTTTGCGCGACATGTAGTCCATCAACAGATATTGGCCGAGTGTGTAAGGCGTGGTGAAGTAGGCTTTGCCGCGGCACATTTGAGTTACTTTCTGAACGAATTGGACCAAGCCATAATCGCTGGCGAGCATGAAGGTATTAATGAGAACCCCGGCTCGCTTGCATTTCGACACTTCTTCCAGCGTCTCGCTTACGACCAGCGGGTCGAGGCCGAAGGCGTTTTTATAGATGCGACCATCTTCCAAGGTCAGGGCGCTGGGCTTGCCGTCGGTGATCATGACGATCTGCTTCATGTCTTTGCGCTGGCGTTGCAGCAGGCGCTGCGCCATGCGCAGGCCTTCGCGCGTATTCGTGTAGTAGGGACCGACTTTGACGCGCGCTAACTGCGAGAGCGGGACTTCTTCGGCGGAGTCGTGGAAGAGGACGAGGGATAGCGAGTCTCCGGGATACTGCGTGCGGATGAGGTGCGAGAGCGCCATCGCGACTTTTTTTGCGGGCGTGAAACGATCTTCGCCGTAGAGGATCATCGAGTGCGAGCAATCGAGCATGAGAACTGTGGCGCAACTGGATTGATATTCGCACTGGTGAACTTGCAGGTCGCGGTACTCGATGTTGAGCGGCAGTTCAAGGCCTTCGCGCTGCATGGCGTTGGAGAGCGTGGCGGTGATGTCGAGGTTGAGCGTGTCGCCGAACTCGTAAGGCATGGACGCGCCGCTCGACTCGATGCCGGTAGCCATGTCGCGCGTGTCGTGGCGTCCGAAGCTGGATTTGCCGAGCGAGCCGAGCAGGTCGCGCAGGGCTTTGAAACCGAGGAAGTCGAGGCTCTTGTCGGTGATTTCGAATTTCGCCTGCTGCTGGTTTTCGCCGACCTGGCCACCAACGCTTGAGCGGCGGGAAGGATCGTGGGGCTGGTCGATGCTGATGTAATCTTCCTGCTGCATGCGCTCGATCAGCTTTTCGATCAAGTCTTCCATCTCGCCGTTCATGTACATCTCTTCGAGCCGCTCCCGCATTTCTTCGTCAAACATCTCGCCATTTAGTAACGCTTGTTCTAGAGCGCGGCGGAGGTCGTCGAGCGTCTGCTCGCCGTCCTGCATCTCGTACCAGAAGTTATCGTTGAATCCGCTTTGCAAGAGATAGTCGGAGAGCGCGGAGAGCAGGTCCTCCATGCTCATTTCGCCGGCCGGATCGGGAACGTATTTGGTGTAGCGGATGCGTTTCATTGCTAGTTCTCAGTTCTCAGTTAGAACAGATTTGGGGACACGCCCGTCTAGACGAATGGAAAAATCGATAACCACTAAAAACACTAAGGTACATAGAGGAAAATCTTTGGTTTTTCTGAGAACTGAGAACAGGGAACCGAGAACTCAATTGAAACTCCTTTTCCTTCCGAACCCCGGTTCTTCCCGCTCGAAGAGCTGCTGCTTCTCTTGCGCCTTTGGTTGTTTCTCTCCGGCGGTGAAGACTCTCTCTTCATTGCGGCCGATTTTTTTGTGGGCGTGCAAGCCCTCTAATATGAACTCGGCTGCCGACACTTGCACTTCGGGAGCGTCCTTCGGGCCTACATTTAACTTCAGGATTTTGTCCATCAGGCCTTGGATCTGTCGGAGGCCATCGAGGACCTCTTTCGCTCCGGCGTTGTCACTTAGCTGGATTTCGCCGCCCAGATCGAACCACTGCACGATTTGCTGCATGTTCGTACCTTGCAGATAGGTGTCATACGCCTTTGCAATCGATGCGCGGATGAGTTCGCGGCTTACGTGGTCGGCGCCTTTCATCTCGCCTTCGTACTCGAGTTCGAGCTTACCCGTTATCGCCGGCAGCGCCGCGTAGATGTCGCTGATGCGCGGCACGACTGTGTTTTCCTGATGCGTAAGCGCGCGGCGCTCTGCGTTAGAGACGACGTTCTCCATCGCCGAGATGGGGAGGCGCTGGCTTACTCCGGAGCGCTTGTCGACCTTCTTATCTTCGCGGGCGACGAAAGCGATCCGCTCAATGACCTCCTTTATATAGTTCTGAATCTGGAGGCGCGTGCCGTTGCGGTCGCCATAGCCGCGCGCGAGCCAAGCCTCCTGTGCGGTGATGGCGATGCCTTCTTCGACGGTGGCAGGATAGTGGGTGCGAATCTCGCTGCCGATGCGGTCTTTGAGCGGGGTGATGATTTTGCCGCGGGCGGTGTAGTCCTCGGGGTTGGCGCTGAAGACGATAGCGAGATCGAGCGGCAGACGGATGGGGTAGCCCTTAATCTGCACGTCGCCTTCCTGCATGATGTTGAAGAGGCCGACCTGAATTTTTCCGGCGAGGTCGGGGAGTTCGTTGATGGCGAAGATGCCGCGATTAGCGCGGGGGAGCAGGCCGTAATGGACGGTAAATTCGCTGGAGAGTTCGTGGCCTCCGCGAGCGGCTTTGATGGGGTCGATGTCGCCGATGAGGTCGGCGATGGTGACGTCGGGGGTGGCGAGCTTTTCGACGTAGCGATGGCCGGCAGTGAGCCATGCGATGGGCGTCGCGTCTCTTTCTTTGGCGACGAGGTCGCGGCAGCGGCGACAGATGGGGGCGTAGGGGTTGTCGTGAATTTCGCAGCCGGCGATGTAGGGCATCTCGGGATCGAGGAGGCTGGTGAGGGCGCGCAGGATGCGGCTTTTGGCTTGTCCGCGGAGGCCGAGGAGAATGAAGTTGTGGCGCGAGAGGATGGCATTGACGATTTGCGGGACGACGGTGTCGTCGTAGCCGACGATGCTCGGAAAAATCGGGTCGTCAGGATACTCGCGCAGGCGCGCCATGAGATTTTCACGCATCTCGTCCTTGACGCGGCGCTGCGCTAATCGGCTTTCGGAAAAAGAAGAGGCGCGTAGTTCGCCCAACGTGCGGGCACTGCTCATGGCGGGAACCCCCGGGGAATGCCTTGAATTTGACGGCGTGGCGCCGTTGAAGCTTAGCCGGATTATACGCTCAGCTCCAAGCTCCAAGCTCCAAGCTCCAAGCTCCAAGCTCCAAGCTCCAAGCTCCAAGCTCCAAGCTCCAAGCTCCAAGCTCCAAGCTCCAAGCTCCAAGCTCCAAGCTCCAAGCTCCAAGAATTAGATGCGACTTATTCGGGTTCTGCTTTTTTACATACGCTTAATGTGATGCCTGCTCTTGGAGCTTTGGATTTTGCTTGGAGCTTGGATCTCAGTTCCACCTTGCATTGGCGGCGCGACGCAGTCCTGGGAGAACTGCTTGCAGATAGTTGACTACCGCTTCGAGGCGTTTGGTTTCCGACAACGTGGAAAGAAGATTCTGCTTGAAGTCGAGATCCAGAGGGAGAGAGCCAGCCAGGAGAAAAGACAAATTGCGCGCAGCTTCGTCCGGGCCGGAGAGGTCGGCGCCGGCGATCTTCACGATTTCGGCGTGGAGGCGGACGGCTTCGGAGATTAGAGTATCGGCGGGGTGGACGGGTTCATCGTCATCTTCGACCAGCGAAATTTCGGCGCGCAGGAAGGAGCGGTCTTCGTTGACCTCGAGGACCTCGAAGCGCTCGACGCCGCGGGTGAGGATGTCCATGCGGCCGTCGTCGTATTTTTTTGTGACCGAAAGGATCTCAGCAGTGCAACCGACACCAGCGACGCCCTCGGCGGAGGCGCGAACGATGCCAAAGGGCTTCTTCTGCTCGAGACACTCACCGATCATTTCTTTGTAGCGAGGCTCGAAGATGTGGAGCGGCAGGGGCACACCCGGGAGAAGGACGAGATCGAGCGGAAAGATGGGCAGCAGCGTCACGGGGACTCCGGAATTGATTTTACGCTTCGAGGAGCTGCGAGTTGCCAGTTTCTAGTTGCTAGTTCTCAAAAAAGAGAACCTAATTCACTCGCAACCAGAAACTGGCAACTCGCAACTCCTCATTGACTTGTACGCGGGCTGGGCATACAACGCCTAGATGGAAATGGACGGGAAAATTGTGGTAGTTACCGGCGCTTCGATGGGAATTGGGGAAGCTATTGCCAAGATTTTCGCCGACAACGGAGCTGGGGTCGTGTTTCTGGCGCGCGATGTGGGGCGGGCGGATGAGGCTCGGCATCGCGTCGGTCATGCCGATCGCACATTTGCGCTGGCTTGCGACGTCCGGAGGCGGGAGCAAATCGATGCTGCACTTGCTACGACGATCGAGCGGTTTGGGCGCGTCGATGTGTGGGTGAACAACGCTGGCGTGGGCATCCGCGACCGCGTCGACGAGATGGATATGACTGCTTGCCGCGAGCTTTTTGAAACGAATTTCTTTGGGGCAATCGCTTGCCTGCAGGCGGTGGCACCGGCGATGCGCAAGACCGGCGGGGGCACGATCATCAACGTCTCGAGTGTGGCCGGACATATTCCGGTGCCGAATATGAGCCCGTATTCGGCGAGCAAGTTCGCGCTGAATGCTATCGGCAAGGGCGCCCGGCTGGAACTGAAGCGCGACAACATCAATGTGCTGACGGTTTGTCCGGGATACGTTGCGACCGATTTCGGGGCACACGTTGTCGTAGACAAAGGAACAACGGTGCGCCCGAAATCGGTGCGCGGGATTTCAGCGGAGCGGGTGGCGCGGGAGACTTATGACGGCTATTTGAAGAGAAAACGCGAGGTTATAGTCCCGTGGACGATGATTCCCATGGTGAAGATGTATCAGTTAGCGCCGGGATTGGTGGAGTTAGCTATGGGGAGGGTGCTGAAGTAAGTGCACCACGCGGTGGCGGCGAGAACGCCGGCGCTGCGGTCGATCACTGCGCGACTCGCGCCGCATTCTTGTACACAGCTCCTCCCTTCATCACAAACACCACTCGCCGCACTGCTGTGATGTCTTTCAGCGGGTCGCCGTCCAGGGCGATGATGTCGGCTTGGAGGCCTGGCGCGATTGCCCCGATCTGGTCTGCCAAGCCCATTGCTTCGGCGCTTGCGGAATTTGCTGAGACTAGTGCGGTCATCGGATCGATACCGCAGTCGCGCACGCGGTGGATGAGGTCTTCGGCGTTGCGGCCGTGCATGCCGGCGACTGCATCGGTTCCGTAAACAATCTTCAGGCCGGGAATGCGGGAGGCTCGCCTTAGAAATTCCTGCGTCGTAGGGATCAGTCCTTTCATCGCGTCGAACGCTTCCGGCGGAAAGAATGGCGGCGCGACGTATTGATCTTTGTGTTCGAGGTAATTTTCGAGAAGCAGGCCGGCTTGCGGATCAAGAATGGTTCCGCGCTCGGCCATGAGTTTCAGATCGTCGTCGGAGGCGCCGAGGCCGTGTTCTATTTCGGTGCAACCCGCCAGCGTCGAGGCGCGGACGGCATCGCGATAGGCGTGAACCAGCGTACGCAGGCCTTGCTTCTTCGCTTCGTCGCAGGCAGCGTTGAGTTGCTCTTGCGACATGGTCATGGTGCCGCGCGTCATGCCGCCGGAAGCGTAAATTTTGATGAGATCGGCGCCGGCCTGCTTTTGTTTGCGCACGAAGGCCCGGATTTTGTCGGGCGTTCCGGTCTCCGCTCCTTTGCCCATGATGGGTTCGGCTGAAGTGAGGATGCGCGGACCGGAGATTGCGCCTTTACCGATGGCATCGCGGAGCGCGAGATCGGCGGGCGCGCCTACACTTTGCACGGTTGTGAAACCTGCCATCAGCGTTTGCCCTGCATTGGAGGCGGCAGCGTAGGCGGCTTCGGGGGTGCTGCGATTCTGGCCTGCGTTTTTTCCGTCGGCGCCGAAGATCCAGGTGATGTGAACGTGCGAGTCGATCCACCCGGGGAGGACGGTGAGGCCGCGGAGGTCATAGTCGACGGGCGCGGCTTTGGGATCTACTGCAACGATCTTTGAACCTTCGATGACAATGCGGGTATCGTGCAGGGTGTGGCCTTTGCCATCGAGTAAGATGCTGACCGCGATTACGGTTCGCTTGGGGGTTTGGGACGGAATGTTTATTTGCGCAGTGGATGGCATGGAGGTGCCGTTCAGGGTTACAAACAAGGACAACATTGTTATTGGTATTCGCCAAATTACGCCCGCCATTTTCACGATTTGTCACCTCGTTATCCGAGTTCCCCCTGGTACGGCCCGGTTGCCAGAATGCTGTGGAACGCGGGCAAGGCCGCCCGCCCTACACAATCGTAAAAGTACGTAAATGCAGCTACCCTTTGGGCAGCAGACGCATCGAACGCTTTAGGCAGAACTGCAGTCTTCCACCCCCCTTGAAATGAGCTGACGCACGGCGGCTCTGGGGGTGGAGGCTGCCGTTAATTCTCCGGCAATTTTCGCTAGAATACTCGTTATGACTTGGCCGTTTCTGCCTTCCGCACTTCTATCGCAAATCTCATACCCAGCCCTGAAGCACCGGGCCATGGGTTGCTGCCCCTTCAGGAGGGTTTTTCTCAGGATCCTCGCGATTGCGATTTTCGCGGCGCTCTGGATCACTCCATCCGCTAGCGCCCAAGAGGGCCCACTCGACAAATCGCAGCCCAAAGGGATTACGGTTGACGAGATTATCAAACGCTTTTCGTCCAAGGAGAAAGAGTTCAAGGAAGCACGGGATCAGTACACGTATCGGCAGGATGTGAAGGTGATGACGCTCGACGGCAGCACGGCGGACGGCGTTTATCAGCAGGTGTTCGATGTCAGCTTTGATGACAAGGGCCATCGGGTGAAGAACGTGGTGTTTGCGCCGCAATCGACGCTCGAACGCATCATGATGACGGAAGAAGATCTAGACGACATCGAGAACCGGTTGCCCTTTGTGCTCACCTCGGACGAGATAGGGGAATACGACATCCTCTATGTGGGGCAGCAGAAACAAGACGAACTCAACACCTTTGTCTTCGATGTCGCCCCCAAGCAGATCGTTGGGAAGAAGCGATATTTTCAGGGGCGAATCTGGGTGGACGACCACGACTTCCAGATTGTGGAGACTTTTGGAAAGACCGTGCCCGACATTCGCAAGAAGAAGGGGCAGGAGAACCTGTTTCCGAAGTTCACGACGTGGCGCGAGCAGATTGACGGGCAGTATTGGTTTCCGACTTACACGCGCGCCGAGGACACACTGGCGTTCAGCATGGGCGACGTGAAGATCCGCGAGATCATCAAGTACACGAACTACCGCAGGTTTGGATCGAAGTCGCGGATTACGTATGACGGCCGGGAAGTGCAGAAGGGGACACAGGGGGCGAACCCAGACGCACCAAAACCGGGCGCGCAGAAGCCAGATCAGAAACAAGATCAGAAAGACGACCAGAAGGCCCCGGAGCCGCCGAAGCCACAGTAAAGCAAAAGTCGGGGGTGACTAGAGTATCACCCGACTGGAAACACGCTTGCGAATATCGGGCCGCAAGCCCGGGCGCAATTTGATCAGGCGATCGTTTCTCTTCGCGCTTTCGGTCCCTCTTATCGCAGCGCCGTCATGGAACAGGCGCAGGAGATTACCAGTCTGTTGTGCTCCCCTGGCTGAAGACCGAACAGGATGAAGGAGAGCGTCAAGACCGGCAGGCGGCACAGCGCTTCGTCGCCATTGGGAATGACTTCCTGCAAAAGCCGGCAGCGGCCGGCATCCCCGAACTCGCGCGCATGCCGCATGCGCTTGATCCTGGGGCGGGGCTGCGCGTCCGCTCACGGTTTACCTTCCAGGACTTTATCGAAGTTGCGCAGCCCGCCTCGCCCTTGCGCTGGCTGGGAGACGTTGCGCTGGGCGCGATTGGCGCGCGGCACGTGATTGCCGGAGAGGCTCGAAACTTCCTCGACGAATTGCTGGAGGTTAATAGCGCGCGCGTGCAGAACGACATCCTGAATCGGGTGCAGGAGAGCCACGGGCAACTGGAGACCGAAATCAGGAAGCTGCTGCATGAGGTCGGCCGCGTCGCAGAGCAGGCGCTGACGGATGCGAAGGCGCAACGGCAAAAAGGAGCGCTCGCGGTCGAGGGGTACCTGCAATTCCTTGATGCCTTCGAGCGCATGGCAGTTGAGTGTTTGGGCGCAAGCGACGCTTCAGTCTTGCCGGCCCGAACCTAAAACATTCGCGGTTGTGTTTGCTGCTCGATGTAGCGGCGGCTGTCGAATTTCTTGCCTGTGCTTAGGCCTGACATATAACGAATTTGGCCGAAGATTGGGCGTTCAAACCAGGGTCGGTCGAACTTACCTACGATCGACCACGCCACGCCCGCATAGCCGTTGGGGTCGCGACCATCGAGTTCGTATTTGTCGTTGAACGCGACCGCGATGCGGTAGGCCTCGGCGGGCGTCTTGGTCCACTCCAGAATTTTCTTACCCCAGTACATGCGCATGTAGTTGTGCATCCAACCGGTGTTGACCATTTGCATTTGGGCTGCGTTCCAGAGGGGGTCGTGCGTCTCGGCGTTTTCGAGTTGCTTTTCAGTGTAGAGATACGGCCGCGGATCGCGGGCGTGCGCGGCCAGGGTGCGGTGCGCCCAGTTTTCTCCGCTCTCGAAGTTGTCGTAGTTCGGGTTGTAGGTGACGAAGTTGATGGCTAGTTCGCGCCACGTAATGAGTTCGTCAAGGAAGGACTCTCTATCGGCCTTGGGCGCGTTGGATCTCTGTGCCGCGAGCGCAATGGTGAGCGGGCTGATATGGCCAAAATGAAGATACGGCGAGAGGCGGGTCGTGCCATCGAGTTCGGGGCGGTTGCGGTTGTGGGCGTAGTGCTTCAGCTTTTTGTCGACGAACTCGGCGAGAAGCCGCATCGCCTCTCTTGTGCCGCCTTTGAAGTGGCTTGACGGGTTGACGGAGCGGTCGAGCCGCCAGCCTTCGGTGATGTTGAAATCTGGCGGGAGGGTCTGAAGCTTGGCCGGTTTTGCCCACGCTACCTTTGCTCGCGGATTGGCTGGCTTAACCAGGAAACGATCGAGCAGCGCGCCGAGCCTTCTACGGAGATGAAACGCCGCGTACTGCTCCTTCTCGAGCAGGCGAGAAGGCACGATCACATCCGAGTCGACGGTCCAGAGCGGCACGCGCAGCTTTTGCGCGGCAATCTCGCGCCAATGCTCGGGCTCGCGCATGGGATTTTCGTCGCCGACGACTAGCGCCGCCTTCACTTCATCGCAGAATTTCAGCAGGCTGTGATCGGGGTAGCGCCGAAGGACGAAGGCAACGTTGCGTTTTTCGAGCGCGGCAGCGATGTCGGGAATGCCTTCGGCGAGAAACCGGAAAGCACGCGGATTGGCGTTGGGATAGAACGGCACCGGCGCGAAGAGAACCACGACCGGCTTGCCGAGCGCGTTGGCTGCCTCGACCGCGACTTCGAGCGCGGGATTGTCGATGCCGCGTTGCGAACGCTGCATCCAGTAGACGACACTGGCGCCGTCGGGATCGGGCGGGCCCTTGCGGCGCACGCGGACTCGCGGGTTCTCGGCTAGCTTTTGGAGTTCGTTCACGCGGGTGCTACGCCTTCGGCTCGTAGGCGCCGCGCGTGACGCCTTTCGGGTTGGCGGTTTTGTAGTCTTCGGACTTACCACGCTGGATGCTCAGCGTCTTCCATTCGGACGACTTGAGATGCTTGGCGAGAAAGACGATTTGCCCAATGTGTTGCGCGTAGTGCGCGAGCGCGCGATTGAGGGCCTGCAAGACCGTGTGCGGCTCCTGGCGGATGGTCACAGTGCGGCTGACGTCTTCGGATTTGAGCGAATCGACGGCGCCGAAGATGATCGACCAGCCCTCCTCCCACCAGCGCATGACTTCGCCGCGAGAAGTGGTGGTGGAGATTTCGAATTCGCGGTCGCGGAAGCGGTCAGGCTTCTCGCCGTCAGAGGTAAGAAAATCGGTGAAACGCGAACGGGCGTTGCCGGCAATGTGTTTGACGAGCGCGGCGATGGAGTTCGACTCAGGATCGATAGCGGTAAACAAATCTTTGTCTTCGAGTTGGGACATGGCGGATTCGGCCATGCGCTTGTGGCCACGAAGTTGGCGGCGGAGTTCGTCCAGGTAGGATTGGGCTAGATCAGTCATAGGTATTGGATTGCAGAAGTCAGAGATGCGATTGCAGAAGTAAGAAGTGAGATTGCAGAAGTTAAAATCCAAGGGATAAACAGTGGCCTTCGGGGTTTACTTCTGCAATCTGACTTCTGACTTCTGCGATTGTTAGAATTCTACATCGCAGGCGACGCGGAAACCGTAGTCGGCGTACTGAAATTGTGGTGGAATGCTCGACCTCGCGGCGCAGCGGGACATTTTTATGTGGTGGCGCCATGAGCCTCCACGAGAGGCGCGGCGGTCGCTGGTAGGTGGGCCTTGTGGATTGTGCTCTGGCGAGATGGCATAGTAATCCAGCGAGTACCAGTCGCTGCACCACTCGTGGACGTTGTCGCACATGTTGTAAAGACCGTAAGCATTGGGCTCGGCCTGGCCGACCGGTTCGGGACCCGATTTCCAGTATGCCGAGCAACGCTCAGAATAATTGGGCAAAGACTGCGGTGGCGTATCGCCCCAGGGATAGAGTTCTCCTTCGCGGCCACCGCGAGCAGCACGCTCCCACTTGGCTTCGGTGGGAAGGCGAAATCTTTTGCCGATGATGGCGCTTAGCCACTCGCAGTAGCTAACGGCTTCGTGCCACGATACGGCAACCACTGGCTGCATCGGGTGATTGAAATTTGGATCGCTCGCGAATGGAGGGGTGGGCTTACCTGTCGATTCGATGAAGCGCGTGTAGTCGGAATTTGTGACCTGGTGCGCGGCAAGTTGGAATTCATCGACCCAGACACGATGGACCGGGCGCTCGTTGTCCTGACTGCGTGGGTCGTGGCCTGCCTCACAGCCCATGTGGAACCATCCGGCCGGGATGGTGACTAGAGCGGGAGCGACGTTGGCTGCTTGCGATTGAGATTTTGATTGTTCCATCTGCTTTGCAGTCCTCACGAGCCTGTGCTCGCACGGGCAGGGCCCTTCGACTTCGCTCAGGGCAGGTCCGTACCTCCACTTAACGAAGCGCTCGGACTACTTCTTCGATTTTATTCTCCTGGAAGAGACGGATGGCGGCGATGCCCGCTGCTCCCGCGGCTACGCAGGACGCGGCATTCTCTATTGTGATACCCCCTAGAGCGAGGACTGGGAAGTCTCTGGCGCTCGGGCAGGTTTCGCGCAGAGTTTCGAGGCCACGCGCCTGGACTTGCGGGGCGTCTTTTTTTTCGAAGACCGGAGCGAACACGGCGAAGTCGGCGCCGTCGGACTTGGCGTGGAGGACGTCGGACGTTGAGTGACAAGACACGCCGATTATGGGCACGAGTTCGCGCGATTCGCGGGAGGGGGCGCCCGCGCCACACGAAGTCCAGACACGACGAACCTCCGATGGCAAGATGTCGTCTGAGCGCAGATGCACGCCGTCTGCCCCGGCGGCGAGCGCGATGTCGGTACGGGAGTTGATTAGGAGGCGAGTTCTCAGTTCTCGGTTCTCAGTTCTCAGTTTTCCCAACTTAGCGACACACTCGCGGGCCAGGGCTTCGAGGTCCCTTGTGCGCAGGTCTTTTTCGCGGAGCTGGATGTAGTCGACGCCGGCGCGGGCGGCTTCCTCAACTTTTGCCAGCAGCGCGCGGCGACGTGCGTTCTCGTCGCCGGGAAACTGCTTGCGGTCGGTGATGTAGTACAGCAGACAGCCATCAGCCATCAGCTGTCAGCCTACATCATCCGGCACATCATTTCTTACCCGGATCAGTGGGTTGCGCTACTGCCTCAGCGGTCGTTGGCGCCGTTTCTTGCGGCGGGGAGAACAGTTGCAGATTCTCCGCCCTCCAGCGCATGGCGGCGTAGATTCTGTTGCGGCCGCTGGGGTGATCGAAAAAGATCATCTCTTCGAGCGGACCGGGGCTCATCTTGCGATATTCGCCGAGGTGGATCGCTGCCTGCGCGAAGCCGTCGGGCTGGCGGCTGGTGTTCAGGCCGTACATGTCGGCTTCGTATTCCTGGGTGCGAATGTAGGAGTTCATCACCGGGGTCATAACAAAGCCGAAGATAGAGGCCAGCAGGATCACCAGAGGAACAATGGCGGTGTCTCCGATGCCGCGAATCTGCCATTTCTCGCCGCGGCTTCTGAGCGCCGTGTCGACTGTGCCCCTGAGATAGACCCAGAAAATTACCACCATGATCAGGCCGAACGTCAGCCCCTTGTAGACGTGGTTGAGGACGTAGTGGCCCATCTCGTGTCCCATGACCGCCTGGATTTCTTCGGGCGAGCCGCGGCGCAGCAGATTGTCGTTGAGGGTAATGCGCATGGTCTTGCCGAAGCCGCTGACGTTGGCGCTCATCTGCGTGGTCTGGCGCGAGGCATCGATGGTGTAGACGTCTTTGGCGGGGATGCCGTTCTGGCGCGCGAGGCGGAGGATCGGATCCACGATCTTCGGGTCATTGAGTGGCGTCACCTTGTTGAAGATGGGGACGAGGATCACTGGCGCGATAAAGATGGTGAAAATGAGAAACACATAACTAACGCCTGCACCCAGAATCGGCCAGGCGCGCGGATAGCGACGCACCACGCCGAAGAGCAGCACGACGAGAATTCCGCCGAGGACAACACCGATGCCCAGGCCCTTGAGCTGATCGACAAACCAAGGCCCGAAGGTCTGCGTCGCCATGCCGTACTTGTGCTCGCGGAAATAGCTCTCGTAAGCCGTCATCGGGAACGTCAGAATACCCGCGATGACGGAATATTGCAGCCAATAGAGAAACGTCTGAATTGGCTTGAAGCGCGTGATGCGTTCGGACAGGTCGCGCATTTTGGCGGACCAGCGCGTATTGAGCAGGATGAGCGCAACTACTATGCCGTAGAGAAAATCCCAGAGGATAAGCCAATAGCCGCCTTCGAAGTAATTGTTTGAGCGTAGAGTTTTCTCGGGCGGAATCTGGGCGAGATATGCGTTAGTTGCGGCCGTGGCATCGAAGTGATCGCTGGCGCGGGCGGCGTCGGGGACGACGACGACCGAGGGCATTTCGTTCGCGCCCGGCGGTTGAGCGAAGGCGAGGGTGGCGAACAGCAGAATGAAGGTCAAAAGCGCGGTCTTGCGCACGGTCATAGGGATTGCTCTGCCTCCGAAGGTTCCAGCATTTGTGCTGTGACTGCGCAAGCGCATGCTTCAGCACTATACGCGCAGTGTTAGTACGCGAACAGCGGCGGATAAGTTCAATGGGACAGAAGGGCTGGACGAGATGGCGAACGCCGGTCTGGCGCAAACGAATGCACCGGTCCTTCGCTCCGCTCAGGATGACAACACCGCTCTCTTGGTGTCACTGCTTCCAACCACCACTGCGAGAGTCAGGGGCGCGTTTTGGCTATCTCGGGCATGGCCGCTTCGCCAGTGCGCTTTGGCTGCTGCGGGCCAAGATGGTAGCGGGTCAGGCCTTCTTTCAGGAACTCAAAGCTCTCTTCCGGCGTGTCGCAGAACTTAAGCAACTGGAGATCCTCGGGTGAGATCGTGCCGGCATCGGCCATCGCTTCCAGGTTCATGATCTTTTTCCAGTATTCGCTGCCGTAGATCACGACCACGATCTTTTTCGCAAGCTTCTCGGTTTGCGCGAGCGTGAGGATTTCGAAGAGTTCGTCGAGTGTGCCGAAACCGCCGGGGAAAATCACCAGCGCCTTCGCCAGGTACGCGAACCAGAACTTGCGCATGAAGAAGTAATGGAACTCAAAGTTGAGCGAGGGCGTGATGAAGGGATTCGGAAACTGCTCGAAGGGCAGATTGATGTTGAGACCGATGGTCTTGCCTCCGGCTTCATGCGCGCCGAGGTTGGCGGCTTCCATGATGCCGGGGCCTCCGCCGGTGGTGACGACAAAGCGGCGGCGGCGGGCGGGAATGTGGGCCGACCACTCGGTGAGGAGATAGGCGAGGCGGCGTGCGTCCTCGTAGTAGCGCGCCATGTCGACGGCGGCTTCCGCGCGCTTCATGGCGAGAGCCTGCTGCGCGGCGGCAACGCTTTTCCCGTTGGTGCGCACGTCGCTCAACTGCGTGTCAGCCGTGTTCCTGCTCTGGATGCGCGCCGAGCCGAAGAAGACAACCGTGTCCTGTATCTGCTCGCGGCGGAAGCGCGACAGCGGTTCGATATATTCGGAGAGCATGCGGAGAATCCTGCCGTCCGGGCTGTTGATGAACGGCTCGTTCTGGTAGGCCAAAGGTGCTGATTTGAGCTTCGGTTCAGTCATAGGAAGTCTGCCGTTAGTCGTTAGTCGTTCGCTTGCTGATCGCTCCCCGAAATCGCGGTCCCAACGGCTAACGACTAAGGACCAACGACTTTCTTAATCTTCCCTATAGCGCAAGGCTTCCCAGAAGCCGATCCAGACATTCAGCAGACCTAGACCCGTGACCAAACCGCGGGTGAAGCCGTTCGCGACCACATCGTGCAGCAACGGGAATGCCAGGAGGAGCGGGTTTTCCGACCACTCCGGGCGCCACGGAATAATCATCAACATGACGCCTACGGTCGCGCACAGGAAAACGAAGAACAGTACTCCAACGCGGCGCAGCCAAAGACGAATCCAGGAAACGGGACGGCGTGCGCTCTCAGTCCCCCTAACTGGCGATTCGAGTGGACGGTCTGGGGAATTCCCAGAGACCCCAGACGAGGTTGCCGGCGCGTCGGAACGCGTCTCGACACCGGCGGGCGCGCCATCGAATGGAAGTTTAGGATCGGAAATCATTGCATCTGTCGTGGGAGATGGCCTTCCTGCAATGATCTTCCTGCAACGATCATGGCGTAAGGATCATTCTGCCTGTGGTCCGGGAACAATCGCTTCGGGATGCTCATGCTGGTGTTTTATCACAGGATGAGCGCACGACGAGCGCGAGATCACACGGACGCGCACGTTGCCGTCCGCATTCGCTTCATCCCCAGCGCACGCCGCCAGACCCACTGCTTCGATTCTACGACGATAGAGCCTGAATGCGCTCGGCGACATCGCGGTAATCGATGTTGGCACCGAAGACGTAAGTGAAGTGCTGCAACGCCTGCGGCTTGTTATGTGCCTGCTCGCACGCGGAACCGAGTTCATAGTGCAGGGCGAGGCGGGATTCGTTGTCGAGGCCGGGAATGTTGAGCGCCTTTTCATACCAGCGAATGGCAGCGTCCGGCACTCCCTTGTCGAGGAAGCACTGTGCCAGCCAGGTATAAGCCTGGATCGATTGCGTGAAGGCGTGGCCGCGATCGATAGCGGCGCAAACGCGCTGGAGTTCGGCGATCGCTTCGTCGAGCAAGCCCATCTCGCGGAAGGCTACACCCATGTTGTAGTGCGTTTCGGGATCGTCATCACCCGCAGTAGCTTCCTCCTCGAGTTCATGCCGTAACTCGCTGAACATCTCGGAGAGATCGACACCGCCAGCCGCGTCAGTCGCGGAAGAGCGAACAGGTCGAGCGGTAAAGGTAGATGCCGGAGCAGGAGCGGCAGCGGCGCCCGCAGCCGATGTGGCGGCGGGAGGGACTTCCATCGCGACTGGAGCAGGAGCTGCCTGCGCCACGATCTCCTGTGGAACGGGCGTTGGCGCCGGTGCTGGATGCGCAACGGGCCAGCCTGTGAATTTCTCGCCCCCGGGTGCAGTATGAGACTCGGTGTTTGCCACCGCGTCTTGCGCGGCCACAGGCTCGGGCTGCGACTCGGGGAAGATGTCAGGAATCGACGCTTCGAGGTCGGCAACCAGGGATGTCAATTCACTTGGCTGAACCTTGATGTCAGCGTGCACTTCCGCAGGCGCTTCGGCATGCGCGGGCTCGGCGAAATGGGCTGGCTCTCCGGCATGGACTGGCTCGGCCGCGTGGACCGGCTCGGCTGTCGTCTCGGGCTCAGGAACGAGCACCGGTTCGACCGTGAAAGCTTCGGCATGAACTGGTACGGCCTCGGCCTCAATGTGGAATGACTCGTGCGCGCTGGTAAGGTCGGCAGGCTCCAGTTCGGCACCAGCGCCATCCGCGTACGCGTGAGAAGATTCTGACTCGTCGCCCGTTTCGTGGTGCGACATCAGGTCGGGCGAGGTCGTAAACTGCGATGTGTCGACTGAGTCGGCCGTTTCGAAGGCATCAGAGGCATCGACTCCAAATTTCTCGACGTCTCCAGCTTCGATCTCCGAAATCTCGACTTCGGGCTCGTCCTGCTGCGAACCTTTTGCGAGCGCCGCTCGCAAGGGATCCAGAACAGCGGCGCTGCGAGTGAGCGTCTGAAGTTTGTCGAACGCCGCGCGCGCCTGGTCGACCATGAAATGCTCAAGATAGAACTTGATCTCTTCAACGGTCTCGACAACTTCGGGATTGGAGGCTGCGTCATCTTCCGACTCGGGTGTGCCTTCGCCGATGCTGGCCGAGATTTCTTCCGCCGCCTTGGAGGTAGCATCCGGCTCGTCGATGGTGAGCGTGCTCTCCCATTCGGAGGAGAGGTCGTGTGATTCAGAGTGCGATTCCGCGGGCGGTGCCTCTTCGTGAACGGAGAACTCGGGCGCCGCCGGAACCTCAAAGGCCGGTACTTCGTGCACGGGAGCAGGAGCAGGCCACGCGGGCATGGTATGCGTTTGCGCACCTGCCGCCACCGCGACCGCGGTCTCGTGCGCTTCGACGGTGTGCCCGCCAGTTTGCTCGTAACGCGCTGCCAGTTCGCCGTAGCGCAACGCTTCATCCGGATAGCCCGCATCATGATACGCAGTTTCGAGAGTGCGGCAGCAGACGGCAGCTTCCGTAAAACGCTTGGCGCGGGTGTGGAGAGCGGCCAGGCGCTGGTTCAAACGAACATCCTGAGGCGCCTGCGGCAACGCGGCCAAAAGCGGCGCGAGAGCCTTTTCGGGCAGGTTGTAGGAGAGGAACAAATCCGCTTCCGTAACCGCGGAGCGGATGGCGATAGCAATGTCGTCGGGATAAGTCTGATCGACGACGGGGGCGGTAGCCTCGAGTTCCTCGACGATGAGCGCGCCTTCCTCGGCCGTAATGGCATTCGAAGGCACAGCAGTCGTGCCGCCAGTCATGCGATCCGCCACCTGTTGATAGTTCTGCATGTGCAGCGCGTTCTGCGGCTCGTTCTTGGCGAGCATTCCGTATAGCTCGCGTGCACGCTCCAGATTGCCTGCCTTGACGGAGGCGTGTGCCAGCAACTCGATCACTTCATTGACGTGTGTGTTCTCGCCCGCCTTCTTGAGCAGGTCCATCAGGATCTCGAGAGCGCCAGCATCATCGCGCACCTGAGCAATCATGGTGTGCAGATTGGATAGGAGCTTGGTCGAGTCAGTGGCCAGCATGCGGTCGGCATGGCGCGAGTAGATTTCCAGAGCCTCACCGGGGTGGCCAAAGCGCGCGGCTGACTCGGCGAGAAGGAACAAGCCTTCGGGATCGTTGTGCACCGAAAGCAATTTTTCGGCAAGAGGGCTGGCCTTGGGCAGATCGCCGGTCTGGAGGTAGCACTTCAGCAGGTCGCGCAAGCCATCCGGGTGCGAATCGATGTCAGAGGCTTTTTCGAGATACTCGATGGCTCCTTTGGCATCGCCGCCATCAAGCGCTGCCTTGCCACGCATCAGAAGAACGTAACTGTTGCCCGGGTCGAGCTGCAGCATGCGCTGCAAAATATCTTCGGCGGCAGCCAGGGAGCCACGTGCGCGCAACGCCTCGGCGGCGGCACTGAAGATTTCCCATGCGTCTTTCTTCTTGCCGCGCTTGATGTAGACCTCGGCTAGTTTGATGCGCATGGGCACATTTTCCGGGTCCATTTCGAGGACTTTCTGGAAAAGGCGGATGGCCTGGTCGAGATCGCCGGCCTTCATGAAGTCTTCGGCAACCTGGAGGTACTGGGCGCGGGCGTCGTTGAACAGGCCCTGCTGCGTATAGAGTTCGGCAAGCTTCAGCGATCCATCGACGCTGGGCGCGAGCTTGGTGATCTTCTTGTACATCGCGATGCCCTTGACCGTGAAACCTTGCGTGGCATAGGCATCTCCCACCGTTTTGAAGCACTCGATGGCCTGCTCGCTATCACCCAGGCGGGCGTATAGGTCGCCGATGGTATTGATGACGGTGAGGTCTTTGTCGTCATGCTTGCGGATCTTTTCGTACTCAGCGATGGCGTTCTGCAGCTTGCCCTGCTGGACGAATTTCTCCGCGGCGCTGAGGACCTTCTGTTTGCTGAAGCCGAAACCGAACGCCATAGGATTAAACCGAACTCCGAAGATTGCAGCGATTGCGGAAGCAAGAAGTCGGAGTGCAGAGGTGAAACACCCTCAGCGGCTCTTGTCGCCGTGGGTTCTTACTTCTGCAATCTAACCTCTGAAATCTGCAATCAAACTGCGGTTCATCGTCATTGTAAGTCGGTGGGGGCTGAGGTCTAAGGTTACCGACGATTACCGAGGTTTCCGAAAGGGAGTGTACGTTCGGGTTACGGAAGTGAATCCGAAGTTGGAAAAGCGGGCGAAGAGGCAGAGGCTGATTTCCCGCCGCACCCACTTCTCTGTTCCGGCGCATTGGCCTCCACAGAGATATATTACTGGCCCGTTTGTTGGCCGGGGTAGATCTGCGTGTCCGAGCCGACACGATGTGTTCGAGGCGCGACGGATTCCTTACCTCTCGTTCGCAAAAGTCTTGCGGAATCAATCACTTCTTCGATGGTCTTCGCATTGCCTCTTCTCTGGCATCTGCGCGACGCGCAGGGAGGTGATGAGATGGGAACCACTTGGAATACGAATCGGGATGAAAACCGGAACTCGAATACTGGAAGACTGGCGGCGCCGCGCAAGGAAGTGGCGCGGATCGGAAAGGATGCTAGTTCGGCTTGGACGCGCGCGGACAAGATTGGGGCGGTCGTGTGCCTGGTTTTGCTCGGCGTCCTGCTTGTGGTGAGCGCTTGCTCGAGAGAGCAGTCGAAATCTGTGGCGGGCGGCGTTACGACTCCGGCACCTGCCGCGGCTTCGTTCAAGCCCGCGGAACTGCCGGGAACCGGCACGGTTGCACCGAGCGGGCTGCCGACCGCTCCAGCGCAGAAGAAAGCACATAGAAAGCGGGCGGCCAACGTGAAGTACAGCGATGCAAACTCCGGCTTGTCATTCATGTATCCGCGCAAGGCAAAGCTGGCGTCTGGCGACAACGGACAAACGGAATCGGCCAATCTGCCCATGAACTTCGTGGGGGCTGGCGGTGCGCCGGTGGCCACGATTTCCTTGCCTGCTAAGCCGTATGCGGGAACGGATTTCGAGGCGGCGCAATTCCGCGTGAACGTGAATCGGAGTGTCTCAGCCGAGCAGTGCCCCCACTTCGCTTTCGTCGATACCAGCGACGCCGACGGAGAGCCGATCGATGCCGAGAGCGTCAAGGTTGGATCGAGCGATATGAAGATGACCTCGGAGTTCTCCGGCAACGCGGCGCGGCAGCTTGAGACGCGGTACTACCACGCGTACGAAAATGGCGCGTGCTACGAGTATGTGCTTGGCCTGTCGACGGCGGGATTCGGGCAGGAAGGCGTGCATGCGGTGGATCGCGATGAGGTCTTTGGGAAGCTGGAGAAGATTCTGGCCACGGTGAAGGTCCGCCCGGTTGAACCGGTGCAGACTGCACAAGAGATGGGTGAAGCGAAGCCTGCGGGCCCAGAGGCGCAAAAAGTGGACGCGCAAAAGCTAGACGTGCAAAAGCAGGATGCCAAGGACGCATCGAAGCAGAACGTTCAGAGATCAGAACCGGAGCAACAGCCGGCAGCCGACGCCGCTGTCCCGGACCCCGGGAAGTAACGCCCGAGGACCCTTTGGTGAGGGCGCCCGCACATCGTGTTATCGCGATGTGCGGGTTGTTCTTTTTTTTTAGGCTTCGGCTGTGGGCTTTCGGCTTTGGCCGTCGTTTGCTACTTGGCGTTCCGACTGCCACGGATCTGCTTTGTCCGATACAATTCTTCGTTGCTCTTAATCAAATTTTGTAAGGGAGAACGCTATGACGCAGAAGATTATCGATGTAGTTGGAACTTCTAGTGAGAGTTTCGCGAAGGCCTCCGAAGCCGCGGTTAAGGAAGCGGCCAAGACTGTCCGCAATATCAAGTGGGCGCACGTGGAGTCGCTGGACATGCTGCTGGACGGGGCCAAGGTAGTGCAGTATCGGGCTACAACCAAGATCTATTTTGACGTCGAGGGCTAGTCGCTCCGCCTGCCTGGGCCGCGGCACGCGGCCCAAGGTGTCCAGAGTTGCAGAATGCGAAACTCCTCGCCAATACACTGGATTCGCGCAGCACTCGGCGGTATTTTCGCGGAAATCGGCGTCTTTATTGTCGTTTTCTCCGTGCGGGCGGCTCTTGGCCAAACTGCATTTCTTGTTTCCATCCTCGTGGCCTCCGCGTTCCTGCCACTCCTCCTCGCGCTATGGGTGTGCCGCAAGGTCAAGTCGCAATTCGTCTTCCACGGCACGCTCGTCGGGACAGTGGCCGCGCTAACTTACTTGGCTTTGGCTTGGGGACAGCCGGAACCGATGCTCTACAAAATCGCCCATGGGCTTAAGCTGGCGGGAGGCGCGGCGGGGGGATTTCTGGCCTCGCGATCGACGCCGCGAGCCTAACGCTAAGCCATTCTGTTTGACGGGTTGGTGTATACCGACGGCAAAATGCTCCCTCCCAGTTCGCCGACTTGAAGACCAGGGCCCCGATGAAACGACTCCCCTCATGTGTCTATGCGAGTTGGATGCTCGAATGATTGATTCGCAGGGGCGGCGAGGGAGCGAGACAGTGTGATCTTCAGACCTCGCTGCTGTAGAGCATGACTCGTAGGCTGTGCTGCAGCGCCATCTCGTTATAGCGATTTATGAGCCATGTAACCCCCTGCAAATCGGACACGAAAGGACTTCTGCAACGAGCGCACATCATTGCGGGAGAACTTCGTTATGTGGGGAAAGAAACAGACCGAAAATGGGAAGAAGGTAGCGATATCAGTGTTCTTGAATTTGCTGCGATCGAATACGGGCGAAAAGGCAAAGTTGTAGCCAGTGAAGAGCTGAGAATCGCGATCCAGAATATCGGAATTAACAAGTGTGCTCGCGAGAGCGGATTTGATCGCAAGAACTTCATAAGAAAACTGCTACGTGGATTGCCTGTAAAACGAAATTCTTATGATCAATTTGTTCGCTGGCTTGAAGGCTACAGGGCGACATTGGAAAGAGAAATCCCAATCACCAGCCCGTAAAAGGCGAATAAACGGCGCAAGCTTGTGTAAACGCCTCCCTTGAAAAAAGCCGCAAGTCATTGCAGATAAAGGTGCGGTCTCGAAGCTTCTTTCATGCTTGGTTGTGACGGAATGCCGTCATGCTGAACCTGTTAACAACAACGATCCCAATCCGGGAGTACACTCTCCGCATGAGAGGTGCAGTCATCTTCTTGTGTTTCGCAGTTTTTGCGCTTGCACAGCAACCCGGCCCTGAAACGCGAATCACGACGAACGAGATTCAACTACGAGCCAGAGTGAAGGCTATTGTTCCCCTACAAGATTTCTCAGGTAACATTTTCCCCATCGACATTGATCCGCGCTTTGCCCTAACGGTGAGTGTTGTTTCAGCAGTGCCGACCATCGACGAATTGAAGCCACGTGCCATAGTTACATTCGCCATCCACAGTCCAGAGATTGTTTTCGCAGGAGACGCTACCAAGGGTAAAACTTACGACTTCTCACTGTGTCGCGAATCAGAAAATGGGAAAGTGAGATTCCGTGGCCTTGGTGTGCGGTTGGCGCACGGTGCCACCGTTGGTGGATGTGGATGATCCGTGTCAGAGTCATGAGTGTAATGGCCTGATTTGAACAGTTGACCATCGCCTTGGGCGTAAACTGCTCCCGTGACTACCTTCCGTCTTCTCGATTTCGAGTCCCTCATTCGGGATTTCCTGGCTGGCAAGAAGAACTGGGATGACGTTACACAATTTTGTCATTGAGTCGGAGTGGAAGGGCGAGACGAATTTTCCTCCGGGCACGCCCGACGCATTAGGTGAGCTGTATTTTGCCTTTCTAGCGGACTCGAAAGACGATGCACAGTTTCTGCTGTCGAACCACGAGATTCAGGATTTGCTAGACAAGTTACACGGCAGCAGCGAACACTGAGCCCCGTGCTCGCAGGTCAACGAGTGTAATCGCCTTCCATGAGAAGGCCGGTCGGAGTCAAGTAGATTCGTTTTGTTTTTCGTTGGACAAGATTTTTTCTCGGCCGAGTTGACCACTTCTGTCGCCACCCTTCCATCCGCACTCTGGTTGAGCG